>Ga0193697_1000002_pt1 | contig 975185 bp, 794 predicted proteins | sample L3m2metaG_FD_145073 | JGI IMG/M metagenome (GOLD analysis project Ga0193697, IMG submission 145073) | Soil microbial communities from a riparian zone of the East river system, Colorado, United States - L3m2 | ecosystem: Environmental > Terrestrial > Soil > Riparian zone | place: USA: East...
TCCTTTTTTGAGCCAGTAATTCCTGGTGGGTGCCCTGTTCCACTTTGACCCCGTCATCGAGCACCACAATTTTGTCAAAATTAAAAAGCGAGAATATGCGGTGAGTGATAATGATGGCTGTTTTATCCCGGAGAAATTCATTCAGGTTACTGATTATTTCTTTTTCTGTCCTCGCATCTACGGCGCTGAGGCAATCATCGAAGATAACGAGGTTCGGATCTTTAATAAGGGCCCGTGCAATGGATATACGTTGTTTTTGTCCCCCGCTGAGTGTTACTCCCCTTTCACCGATCATCGTATTGTATTGCTCAGGAAACCCTGCAATTTCTTTGTCAACATTTGCCTGCCTGGCGGCTTTCTCCACTGCAGATATTTCTGCCTCCTGCAAACCAAACCTGATATTATTTTCAACCGTTTCGCTGAATAAAAAAACATCCTGAGGCACATAACTTATTTGTTCCCTCAATGTTTTCAGATCGATCTTCTGAATATTCACTCCATCCAGTTCAATGGTTCCGCTGCCTGCATCATACATCCGCAGCAACAATTGAGCAATGGTGGATTTGCCGCTGCCGGTTCTTCCAACAATAGCTACCTTCTCTCCTTTTTTAATATCAAGTGTAAAATCTTTCAGGGCATGAATGCCGGTATGCGGGTAAATAAAGTTTACATTTTCAAAATGTATGTTTCCCTGCAGGGATCCTTTTACTACAGCAGGCGCATTTTGAATAGTAGGTTCTGTGTCGAGAAATTCATTGACCCTTTTTTGCGAAGCAGCAGCTCTTTGGATCATACTTGCTGTAAGACCAATTGCGCTGACCGGGAAGGTCAGCATATTAATATACATCACAAATTCAACGATCGTATTGAGACCGATATTATGGCTGCCATGTATATAATATAAACCCCCGATCATGATAGTGAGCAGGGTGCTTAACCCGATGAGCAGTGTTATGGAAGGGAAATAGATAGCTTCCACTTTTGCAAGTCCTACGGCGTTTTTTTTATACTCTTCGCTGTTTTTTGTAAAGAACCCAAGCATGGCTTTTTCCTGCACAAAAGATTTGATCACCCGGATACCGGAATACGATTCCTGTGCATTCGTAGTAAGATCAGACAGAGAAGCCTGTATCTTTTCACTCTTCTTATTGATAGTATTGTTGACAAAATAAATAGTAATGGCAAGAATGGGCAGGGGCATCAGCACATACAAAGTAAGTTCCGCATCCCGCTTCAGCATAAAAAAAACACTGAGCGAGATAATAGCTATCAGGTTGGCCAGGTACATAATAGCAGGACCTGTAAACATCCTGACCCGGCTTACATCTTCTGCAATACGGTTCATGAGGTCGCCGGTATTATGTGTCTTATAAAATGCCGTGTCTAATTTTTGATAATGATCATATATCTCATTTTTCTGATCGTATTCAATATGACGGCTCATTACTATAATGGTTTGCCGCATCAGGAACAGGAAAAAACCCCTTAGCAAGGCCAGTATCAATATTGTAATGCCACATATGGCCACCACTTTGCCCACTGAGAAATCATGTCCGTCAACATTATTAATAAACTTATCAACCAGCGCATCATAATCCGGTTGTTTGGCAGGAGCTTTATAACCAGCGAGGTTTAGTGACCTCTGAACATAGTCAATGATAAAACCGGTAACCTGTGGTGACAGTACGTTGAAATAGTTGGAAAGAAAAACAAATACGATACCAATGCCCAGCCGGATACGGTATTTCCAGAAATACTTGTTAAGGGCCTTGAGATGTTTCAAATAAAAGGTTTGCTGTAAAATTAAAGTAACAAGGTAAGCTTCACCAAAATGCGGGCATTCGTTAATGTCCGGATTTTAATATTTCTCGCAGCGTTCGCTGAGAAGCAGCGGCGTCCCGATAGCTATCGGGATTGCGTCCTTTGCCTCTTTGCGGGCTCTGCGTGAAACCAAAACCGGGTCAATGGTCTATACAGGGAGTAGTGCATCCCTGTCAATCCATCATACTTCAACAGGTCTTCTTACCACTTGTCTCCGGTTTGACTGGAAACTTGGCAGATCTATTTTACGACCGTCTTCATTTACCCGGTGATCATATTCTATCCGGCCCTTTTTGTACTGGTGCAGTTTCAAAAGGGGTTTCAGGAAGGAAACAAAAAATGCAAATGGGATCTTATTTTTTTTCATGGCCAGGTAATCCCTGCGGTTAGCCCGCAACCTGCGAAAAATATTGCCGTTACTTATACCACCCATGCGCATCATAACGACCAGTTTCGGCATATACCAGGCGCTTACCTTAAAATGATAAAGATAACGGGCCATGAATTCATAATCAGCAGCTGTAAAATAATGGGTCTCGTAGGGACCACAGATATCCAGCAATTTTTTCCTGAAATAAAAAGTCGGATGTGCAGGCATCCAGCCATACTTGAACCGGCTGCGTTTATAACTCAATCCTTTCCATACACGTCTTACCTTTTGGATGTCATGCTGGTCAACATAAACCAGGTCGCCATAAACGGCATTAACCCTTTCTTCAACAAAAGTCCTTACGATCTCACTGATCACATCCGTAGAAGCAAGGACATCATCACTGTTGAGTGTACCGATGATCTCGCCGGTTGCCATGGACATACCTTTATTGATCGCATCATACATGCTGTAGTCCTTCTCAGAAACCCATTGGGCGATATGGTCCCCGTATCTTTCAATAATAGCAAGTGTGCCATCCGTTGACTTACCATCAATAATAATATGTTCAATGTTCTTATAATCCTGGGAGATAACAGAATTGATACAGTCGGCGAGGAATTTCTCAGAGTTAAGAGTAACAGTAATGATCGTGACTTTCATCCAGTAATTTGTTCTTTACAAAGTAACTATTTTTTTAAATAGGAAGACCTAATAATATAGGCGGGTAAAACTACGATTTCGGTAAAAGCTGTGACCCGGCTACCCGCCTGTACTGCGATCTTTGTTCTCCCTCCTCAAAATCCGTTCCACTAAAATATTCTCCATCACGAGCATATCCATATTGGTGCGTAAATAACAATCCAGCGCTTGGGATGGCGTATTTACAATAGGCTCATTCTCGTTAAAAGAAGTGTTAAGTAATATTGGAATACCTGTTTTTTTACGGAAGGCGTCGATCAGGTTATAATAACGTGTGGAAATTATTCCATCTACCGTTTGCAAACGCCCCGTTCCATCCACATGTGTAACGGCCGGGATAAGCGCTTGTTTCTCTTTTTTGACCGGGAATACTTTTTCCATAAAAGGAGATTCGTCTGTTGTTTCAAAATATTCAGAGACATATTCCTTTAATATGGAAGGCGCAAAGGGCCGAAAACTTTCCCTGCGTTTTATCTTCAGGTTAATGATCTCTTTGGCATCCGCACGGCGGGGATCGGCAAGTATAGACCGGCCGCCTAAGGCACGGGGACCGAATTCCGCCCGACCGGTAAACCAACCTACCACGCCCCCATTGATCATACAGTTGCAGATCCTGTCAAATAATTCAGTATCGTGTAATTCGGTAAACGAAATATTTTTTGCAGACAGCATTTCTTTTATTTCTGCATTACTGAAAACACTCCCGGTATAAGCCGATCGTATGGCAGGTTGTCTTTTATAATTCATCAGCTGTTGCTGTGTATAGAGCGCAGCGCCCATGGATATACCTGCATCATGCCCCGCTGATGGGATATAAATATTCTTAAAAGAAGTATTCCGCAATATCTTTCCATTGGCCACACTATTTTGCGCCACACCACCTGCGATACAAAGGTTTTCCAACCCTGTGCGTTCATACAAATGCTGAAGGATATGAAAGATCACCCTTTCGGTGCATCGCTGCACAGAAGCAGCAAGGTCTTTATGATATTGTGTTAAAGGCTCTTCTTTTTTTCTTGGCGCACCAAATTCATTGATCATTTTTGTATTGTAAAGTGGAGCTACCACCGGTTCATTGTTTTCTCCATAAGAAATAATTCCTTGTGTTCCTGTCCGGAAATAAGAAAGATCCAGTTTGAATAACCCATCGCTTGTAAGTTTAACCACTTTAGCAACTTTTGCATCTAAAGACGACTCACGACTACCGTAGGGCGCCATCCCCATCACTTTATATTCGTCGCCATAATGCGGGAAGCCGAGTAACTGGGTAAATGCCGTATAAAAGATGCCAAGAGAATGCGGGAAATCAACCGAGTCTAATATTTCTATAGTATTCCCATTGCCGCTACCGATCATCGTAGTTGTAAAATCGCCTGAGCCATCAATCGAAAGACAGGCAGCTTTGTCAAATGGAGAAGCAAAGAAGGCCGATGCAATATGGCTGCGGTGGTGCTCAACCTGTTTAATTTTATGAATGAATTTTCCGGGAGCCAGGCCGGAGATCTTTGCAAGTTCTTTTTCAATGGCCGATACTTTGCGGCTGTTTTGTAATCGTTCTTTAACAGCTGCGAAACTACCTGCAGGATGCATGGCGAGATAAATTAATTTCTTAAAGAACTTTGCTTTGGGGTCCCTTCCGATCGCATAGTGATCCACATCCTCATACCCGATGCCGGCTTCTTTTAAACAAAATTCAATCGCCTCCTGCGGAAACCCTGCCCAGTGTTTTACTCTTTTGAAACGTTCTTCTTCAATGGCGGCGATCAATTTTCCGTCTACAAAAATGGCGGCTGATGAATCGGCGTGATATGCGTTAATTCCCAGTATTATTAATCTTTTTTCCAATGTGATCTTGCTTTTTGCTGAATTATATCAGTGATGAAGTTTAGGGTACTGGGTAAATTTGAAATAAAATCATGCAGGGGGCGCAGAAAATATCAGGGACCAGATATGATACACTCTCCATACATTCCCCATACACTCCCTATGCTTTACCCATGCTTTACCCATGCTTTACCCATGCTTTACCCATACAGTTCCCATGCAGTCCCTATGCTTCGTTTTCCCGAAGAACAGTTCTCTTTTTAGGGAAAGACAGGCTTTTTTTATCATACACCCATATCATTGCAAATATGGCCCCATATGCCACAATATTAAACCAGGTATGATGGTCCCATCCCAATGGAAATTCCCAGTTCCTGTTGGCGCCCAGCAGCACTAAACTTATTCGAAGCACATTAATGATCCATAAAACAAATGCACCCCCGAATATCCATGCAGCTTTTCTTTTCCATGATCCCCTGTTTGCAAATACAAAAGCGATCCAGAAGCTAAGCACCCCATAGCCAAGGCAACTGTAACCAACATGCACGCCCCTTCCGCCTCTTACCTGCAATAAGGTTGGACTTAAAAGATCGGCCTGGTAACCAAATGCAGAAACAAATAATTTGGTTGCATGAGTCAGCGATGATCTCAGCCAGCTTACATAGTCGAGATATTTATCAATAAAGCTGCTATAGTATTTCCCTTCCGGGGCTGCCATCCCTTCGACAGCAAGAGTGCCGAAATAAAGCACACAAAATGCCCCGATGAATTTAACGAGGTAAACGACGAGTTGTTTGTTTGAAAATTTGAATTGTTTGATAGCTGTTAAGTTTAAATTGTCCTGTTTTGCTTAATTGATTGTCCGCATATATGAACCTTAGTGCCCTTTGTGGTTCGTTGTGTCCTTCGTGTTCCTGATTTTTTTAGTAGCACAAAGCACACAAAGGAACACGGAGAACACTAAGACTTTTAATTATTAAACTGCTTCTAATGAAACATCTCCAGATATTGTTGCCTTGTTTTATCCAGGTCCACCGCCTGCATCGCATATTCCCTTGCCCCATTGCTCCACTCCTTTAATTGCAGCTGGTCCATCGCAACAAAATATGCAATGGCGTTTTGCAGTTCAGCAATGTTGCCAGTTGAAACATTTATACCGGCCCTGAATTTTTTTAAATTATTCCAGGGTGTATTGTTACTGGTGATCACGGGACGACCCACCGTCAACGCTTCATAAATCGCATGGCCAAAATTTTCGCTTTTACTTGGTAAAATAAAAACATGGTTTTGTGCCAATGCTTCCGGGATCTTAGCCGGTGAAATATCTCCATGATAATTGACCCTGATATTTCCTGGCAGATTTTTTATCAATTCTTCACATTGTTCCCAATAATTTTTATCCTTTACGGGACCATAAATATTATATTCAATGCTTCTTTCTTCCCCCTCCCCACCAGCCACTCCCCATTCCCCACTCCCCAATACCTCTAACACCCATAAAATATTCTTCATCGGGCTTACCAGCGCAATGGAGACCAATTTTAAAACCCCCGCATTTTTTTTGGCTACGGGTTGTTGCTCAAGCACCCGCGGAAAATTAGCTGCAACCATCACGCTGGTTTTTGAACCAAAGACCTGCTGAATATATTCTTTCTCTTTCTCATCTGTAGCATGAAAGATATTTTTTTGATGAAGGCCCAATATTTTCCAGAGTGATAAGTATATCTTTTTTTTGAAATTCTTTTGAGCCAATGCTTCCGGGTGCAGCATGCCCCTTGCCGAAATTATTTTTTTTACTCCTTTACTAAACAGCAGGGGTTTAAAATTAAATGGCCAGGAATAGATCCCCATGATAAAAAGATAAGCCGGGGAATCCTTTTTAATTTCTTGTTGAAGTACCGCCGACAAATTATTTTTTGAAGTATACCATACTTCTGTATTGTCAGCATATCTTATCCATTTATCAAACTCAACATTGTTCAGAACGCTTCCATCCAGGTCCTTATTCCCACAGAATATTTTGAAATAAAAAGGACCATTACCCGCTGCTGATTCCGGACTCCCGTCTCCCGACCCGATAGCTATCGGGTCCCGTCTACCCAACTCACTCACCATATTGGCAACGGATTGGATCGGACCGCCTGCTTTATAAGCAGGAAGGAACCAGGGGATCGTTATAAAAATTTTTTTCAAATGACGGAGGGCTTGAACCTAAAGGAACTTTTCCAACCAAGAAAAACGACATAGACCAGGAAACTGGATTTCACCAAATGGCCCAGTATGGTTTGCAGTTCACAATCCGGCCGGATGGGATAATAAAAGACAAGGGGAACAAAAAGTAACAATACAGGATAAAATTTACTGTAACGGTGAAATGCGTTTAATACTTCGTTATATAAAAAGCCAAGTAAGAACATAAAGATGCAACCACCAACGATACCATAATTAATATAAGCATCGCCGACAGAACTAAGACCCATGGATGTTCCCGGTCTTACACCAAGCCCGGTATATTTTGTAAATAAAGCCCGGTCCCCGGCCTGAAGTTTATCCGGAGCCAGGAAGCGGGGCATGATGGCAGCTTCCAGCAACAAACGCAGTTCCTCCCCGTTTGCATAAGGTACCTTTGCCGGAACTGTTTTCATGATATTGGTAATGATGAATCCCTGGTTGATACGGACATTGCTTACAGCTAAACTCCGGAAAGCAAAAAACCCGGCATTCTCATTCACGTTTTCATAAGCCCTTTGAAAAGTTTCCAAACCACCCTCTCCCCGGGCCGTAGCTTGCCTGTATGTCCCTTTTACCTGTTGGATTATTACCGATAAAAGCACAAAAGAAAAAGTAAGTGCCAGTTTTATATTGAATCCCGGTTTATATCGTATCGCCAGCACCGCACCAAGCATGATCAACCAGGTAAGCAAGTCGTGAAACATGGCATTGCCCAAAGAAGAAAGGACTATGGAGCCGTATACCAGCACCAGTTCCAACAACTTAAATTTTTTGCTGCCCAGGATCAGGAGAAATACACCGATAAATTTGAAACTTCCCAGTAAGTACATTACAAAAGCCAGATCTGAGGAAAAGAAAGATGCAACGAAGCTGGACACAAATCCAATCCCAATAAACCAATAAGGCAGGTCCCTGTTTGAATCCGCAAATCGTTTGATCCCTTCTTCATCCAGTATTTCTCCTTTTAATCTTCCCGCATTGATGTGTAAACCAATAATGAAACAAATAACTACCGGTATTACATAAGAAAAATATTGGGATTCGGGTATTTTCATAATATAATAAGCATACTGGTATTTATCCAGGCCATTGTAAGCAAAAGCAGGCCCAATAAACATCTGGAGACACATATAGGATCCGAACAGGTAGCGGATGGGTATCACATGACCGATGGAATTAAATAACAACATGATCTGGTGAATCGAGATAATGAGAGCGAAATAAGAATACCAGCTGAGATCAGGGAATAGTAACAGGATAAGTATGGCTATACCCAGGAAAATTCCACCGTTGAACTTCGTTCCGAATAAACTAGTCATGATTCATTTTTAAAACCATACTTTCAACACTTACTGCAATGGATTCGAAATTCCAGCTATGGATCCTGTTCGAAGAAGCTTTTCCCATTTTAAATAACTCATTTTTGTTATCAATGAATAATTGCATTTTCCCGGTTAACTCAACCCTGTTACCTGCTGAAAATCCATACCCGTTATTTCCTTCTTCAACCAATTCGGTTCTGCACCCGGCTTTATTACTCACCAATACCGGTCTATCGCAGGCCATGGCTTCATTCACGCTTAACCCCCAGCTTTCGCCGGGACCCGAAGAAGGCAGGACAAATACATCACCTAAACGATACACCACCGGCATCAGGCTTTGATTTTGAAAATCTATAAAGTGCAGGTTTATTATGTTGGCGTATTTTTCTTTAAGGGCATTTTCCAAAATACCATTTCCTACTAAGATCAAATGAATTCCCGGCACAGACAATTCCATAAAAGCCCTGATCAATGATGCAGGATCCTTTTTCGGTTCCAGCTTTCCGGCAAATAAAAAAACCAGGTCATCATCCGGGATATTTAATTGCCTGCGCCAGGCTACAGCTTTTTGAGCAAAGCTGCCCCCCTTATCAAAAAATCGTTCATTGTCCACTGCATGCGGCGCAAAAACTAATTGGGTTTTTTTCAATCCATGCTTTATGAAATACAACTTATTTTGTATTCCTACATATAAAGCAATATCCACATGACTATATACCCATTTTAAAAAGACCCGGCGTAACATTTTTTTCAATCCGGGTTTTTCATCCAACAGGGTGGAATCTCCCCGAAACAATACAGGTACCTTTTTATGAAAATACCTCAGGCAATGCAGATGACTTTTAAAGTTCCAACCATAAACCAAAATGGCAGTTGGTTTCCATGCTTCAATTTGCCGGATCAGGGTTGGATTGATGATACCTTTAAAATGCTGTGTGCCCGGATCAGGCGAAACATTCTTTACAAAACAGTATTCATATCCTTCCAGTAAGGGTATATCCCAATCCACCTGTTTCCCAAAACCAGGATCATATTTTGCACCAACTTTGGTTTGTCCCCAGGTATAAAATACTTTGACATGGATCTTCCCCCGTCTATTCAATAAGCTGAATAAAGGAGCATTATATTGAATGGGATGTGTGGTAATAATAGCCAGCCTTTTCATTATTACTCCAATGCCGTTTTTAATAAATTCGCCAACTGTTGCGTAACGGCTCTCGCCGTGTACTGCTCAAAAATATTTTTATCGACCTGCATAGGCCCGAATGAAACTATGAATGACCGGAATTTTTTAAATCGATCTGCAAAATCCTTTTTAATTGTATCCAGTCCATCGATACCCTTAAAAGAAAGTACAGATCCTCCATTGGATTGGATGATTACGTTCACGGCAGTGCTTTCCATATGCAATACGGCAAATATTGGTTTTTCAGCAAGTATGGCCTGGTATACTTTTGACGGGGTATAATGCGGTTCGGTGCTTCCCAAAATAAAAACAGCCCCTGCCGCTTCAAGGTGTATCAGCACATCCAGGTAAGGTATGCGCTTCGGATATTCAAATACAATAGTCTGCCACAACCCATATTTTTCAGCCAAAGGTTTTATAGTAAACCCTTTTTCATCATCAGGAGTTTTTCCTGTACCGATAAAATGAAATTCCACATCCCTGAACTGCTCTATGTTTGCTTTTACCGCTTGAAAGATCGCTTCTAAAGGTTCATAGGCTTTAGGCAACATGGCCCCGGCATATACTAATTGAAGTTTATCGTTTTTTGGAAACAGGTATGACTTCAGTTGCAATTCTTTTAGCCGCTTATGATCCTCTGCTTCTCCACCATAAGGCATGGCGCCAAACAAACATGTTTTTTGCAAAGAAGGGTTTCGGTCAATCACTCCTTTATAATATGCCTCTGCCACTCCTGTTATAAGGGAAGCTTTTCGAACTGCTTTGGGTTCAAGCCACTTCGCCAATTTTGTACTCCACCAATGTCTTGAAAGTTTTTTTTTGGAGCCGGGGAAAATATGTACCCACGGATCGATATAATCAATGCCGTATTTCACACCGGTTTTACGATGGAGATACGGACCGATGAGTGAAACATAATAGGAAGGAACGGGTATATATACAAAATCAATTTTTTCTTCTTTCACTAATTGCAAGGCTTTCTTCCGCAATGGATAAAATGCCCGCAGACCAATATCTCCTACCAGTCTTGGTTTGGTTACCCGCCAGGCTTTTACTTTTTCAATGCGCTGTCCTGCAGGCAATAATTTATACAGGTTCCGGTCCAATGCTTCTTCATAATATTTTTCATCGACGGTTAAGATGATCGGCTCCCACCCAAAAGCAGGCAAGTGCTGTGCAAACAAACGGCTGCGATGCACCGCCGCCAAATTGGAGGGAGGGTAATGCGCGGATATGATAAGAATTTTCTTTGGCAATGGAATCGCTTACTTTATTAATTTATTTAGTTGTTCCGCCAGGATCAATGAATAAAATAACATTTATTGTTTACGTATTGTATTCCATTCTGATAACAAAACGGCAGATTCCGTTTCCCAGCAGACCGGCCGGGCATTTTGATAACGGTTCACTTTATTTAGTAAGATTTCTTCCTTTCTGTTTAACAGATCTGTAATTGAATTATGACCCGTAGTTGGATCAAATGAGATCAATTCACCGTGTAGCGGGAATTGCTCCAGAAATTCCTGCTGGGCATCGGTAGCTGTTGCCAGTATGTATAATCCTGCCTGGAAGTACGCCCATATTTTATTGGTAAGGCAAACATTTCTATTTGCATCTGTATTCCGGTCTTCCAAAGCCATGCCAACATCATAGCTGCAGAGTTGCTGATGCAATTCCCATTGGCTGGTTGAAGGCAAACAGGTAATATAAGTACGTTGCACAAGTTCCTTTTGCAAAAACTGTTCCCTTACAGAGCCGATGAAAGTAATTTCAATTGAATCTTTCAACTCATCAAACAAAGGAAAGAGTTGTTCCAGGCCACGTCCGTAATCAATAAACTGTGAAAACCAGACGAACTGCAGTTTTCTTTTCAAATCAGCTTCAGCCGGAGGAAGTGGAAATTCATGTTGTGAAAAAACATTATTGACCACTTTATGATGCGGCCTGTTTATTACAGGCAATCCTTTTTCTGTGTATTGTTTTATTAATGGCGATGCAAAAGAACAATAAGTTGCCTTTGGCAATATGCGTTGCATCAAATGCATCAGGATAGCTTTTAATGTAGGGTTGTTAGTTTCGCCGGGATGATAATCTTCCACATCAATACCTAATGATGCTCCTTTCCTCTGTGCTGCCATATAAGCCGGGAAAAAAGCTGCCGGGTTATGTGCAATTACCCAATCAAAGGATTCACCCAACTGTTTCACCGCTTTTACCAATAAAAAAGAACGTTTACCGGCAGCTATTGAAAGCATAGAAGTATTTAACCAGGCAAGGGGAAACCAGCGATAAAATTTTTCCAGCAAACTGCTTAACAACCATGGCCAAAACGGTGAACGAAGAGCTGACAACTGAATAAAACGAACAGTTTTAAAAGAAGCTCTTAATTCATCATCGGGTTTATCGCTCCAGTTGCCCATACGAAAAAGAATAACTGTTACTTCATGACCATTTTCCAAAAGCAAGCGCAATTCTTTAAGCAACCGCGGATTGGTTGCCAGGTTAAGGGTTGTAATTAAAAGTGTCTTAGGCTTCAATTTATTTTTCTCTTGTGTAAAATCGTAAGAACCTGGCGGTTCTCCAGCCAAGCAACGGCTTTATGAATTCAATTAATTTACCTCCCAGTAAAGGGACAGTTGCTTTTTCACCTAATGCTTTATATCGTCTGTATGCAATTGCCGATAATTGTTTTTGTGCCGGGTATTGATACACTGCAAAACGAAAGTATTGTACTGCCATTGCCTTGTTTATATAAGGATGCGTTCCCTTTGCTTTTAAATAACGATGCTTCATATCTATCGTAAGCAATACATTCTGCAGGTATTTTCTTTCTTTGGACCTGCTCAAGGCGGATCCTGTAAGAGACGTGCGGTAATAATTCATTATACCCGGTACATATATAATTCCCTCACTGGCCAGGATTACACGGGCAAAGAATTCTCCGTCATCATCAGGACAACGGTAATTGCGCCAGCCACCCGCTTTTTCAATAACTGCTTTGGGAACAAGCCACGAATTTGTTTGAATGAAATTACTTTGCCCCTTTCCGCCCCACAGGTTCACCAGGAAATCTACAGTATCATCCGTTGTATATATAAATGATGACTGATCAGGAAACTTCAGACCGGCAGGGGGCTTTCCTTCACCGAAAAACTGCACGTAATTACAAACAGCAACCCTTGTTTGTGAACCATTCAATGCCTGTATTTGTTTTTCAATTTTACCTGCAGACAAAAGATCGCCTGCATCAAGAAACTGGATATAGCCGCCTTTTGCATGTGCAAGCCCGGTATTGCGTGCTACGGCTGCCCCTGAATTGGTTTGCTGTATCACTTTCACATTGGCACTTTCATATTGTTTCGCCAGCTCAAAGCTGTTATCGGCGGAGCCATCATCAACTATAATTAATTCTTTATCAGCATAAGTTTGTGCAAGGGCCGATTCAACGGTTTGCTTTAGCAAATCAGCTGCATTATAAACTGGTATGATGACAGATACAAGTGACAAAAAAGCTGCAGAATTTAATTAATGAAACAGCGCTTTAAAAGTATCCTTCCAGCCAAAGCCTGCAAGCTTCCTTGCGGCAAGTGTCTTACTGATACTTTTTGAACGCATGAGATATTGAAAAAGATTAACCAAGAAACGACGTTTGTTCTTATTGCTGATCCATCCTTTTTCTTTTTTGGTGAGTGGCAAGTCTAATTCTTTCAGCGCATCTCTAAGATAATTGTACCCATTATAGAGATAACTGTACTTATTGTTTTGTTCCTGCTCTTCATGAATGCGGTAATAATTAAACTCAAAGGGAAGGAACACTACACCTCCTGCTGCTGCTGCTTTCAGGTTAAAATACATATCATTGGCAGGGCCGTATTTCACCGGGTACTTTTCGACCTGTTCAAAAAAATGGCGGCTCAATATTGTCCCCCCCGGGCCGATCATTAAGCAGGGCTTTTCAAAGAAATGCCGGCGGATCACTTTCCCCGCTGTGAGAAAATAAGGAGCAGTTTTTTCGTCCTTCAATTGCATACCGAATGAAGCAGCAGGGAACTTTTGCATCACAGCAATACAACGTTCAAATCCGTCAACCAGTATCTTATCATCTGAATCGACATACATGATGAATTCACCTTTTGCATAAGATGCAGCTCTGTTACGATTGGGATAGTCACCTAAATTAGTTTCATTCACATAAACCCTGATACGCTGATCTTTGGCTGCATAGGATTGCGCAATGCTCACCGTTTTATCCTTCGACCCGTCATCAACAATAATAAGTTCGAAGTTTTTATATGTTGATGCCAGTACACTTTCAATGGCTTCTGCTATATATTTTTCCCGGTTATAGGAAGTCATTAAAACACTAAGCAATGGCAGGAAGTTCACAATCCAAATGAATTAATTTATCTATGGATTTTCATCAAGCTGTATTGATCTGTTTCAGCGACTTTTTCAATACTAATTTTTGACTTTTTAATATTCTCCATAAAATCATTCAACGCTTTGTTGATCTCTTCATTATCCTGAACCTCGGTTTTGCAAACCAAAATTTGTGAGTTATCAGGGAGCGGTTTTGTCTGGATCAATTTTAAATATCCTATGGTAAGTGTATAATGATTAAAATAGATTGTAAAATAATTTCTCAAATTGTGGATATATAATAACCCTATAGGAGTTCCGACACTAATAAGCGGATTTTCTCTTTGGATAGCAGGTAGAATTTTTTCAAATGCTTCGTTCGCAACATAAATACGATCGCTGACATTGATTCTTTGATGGTGAATAATAATAGACTTTTTTTGCTCAAAAACAGGCGGATTAGCAAATGGCTGCCATAATAAATTAAATACTACATATCCTGCGATAATGACCGGATAGATATTAAAAAATTTTAATGGCAAAATTTGGGAAAAATACAAACACAGCAATATCCCAAAAACATAATAATGATTCATTCCCAAAAATGGAGGATTATCAGAACCCCAAAAACCAATAAAAGGAATAAGCAAAAAAAGTATTATAAAGTGCCAATCAACTTTTTTAGTTTCATGTTGGGATAGTACCGATTGAAGCCATATTAAAAAATAAAACAACAAAAATGAATAAAAAAATTCAGAGCCCGGAAAGCTGTAGTATATTTTTCTATAATAATAACAGGAGGAAACAGCAATCAATGCAAACAAAGCAACAAGAAAAGGTGAGTTTTCGGATTTGAATTTTTTAAATGAAATATAACATATCAAATAAGCAAGTGTAAATATGATCCACAATTTATCCTGTAAAAATGTCCTGACAGAAAATTGATTCAGCAAAAACCAATAACTAAGATACCGCCCTTTAAATGGATTACCGGGTGTTAATAATAATTTGATTTTGTCCGGCAGGTCTAAACCATAAGCGGCGAACATGACAGCAACAAACACAAGAAGAGAAATAAACCCTACAATAAAAATCGTTTTAATCAATTGACCCCACTTACCCCATTTATAAATCAATTGGTCGATTATTACGACAGATACCATCAGGACAGCAGTTGTTATCTTGTTGAAAGCTAAAAAACCTAAAACAATTGAAAACAAAATAACCTGTTTATAGTTTTCAGACTTTAACTTCTCATCCCGAAAAAATATATAAGAAGCAATCAATAATTCTAAAAAAATTAAATTGAGTGTGTTATAAGATAAAGTTTGGGGAGCAAAGACATAGCTTGAGAAATTTCCCAACAAAACATACGTCAAAACAGTAAGAAACTCCTGCTGTTGAAAAATTTTCTTATGTAAAGCTCTTGCCAGGACAAAAGCAGCCAACAGCAGCAAAAGAACCCGGTATAACCTTACAATGAAAATATCATCGGAAAACGGCAACAGGCGGACAAGAAAGTGAAATCCGGTAAACTGAAAATAAATCGGTTGTTCCCTGTCATAACTCAATAAATAGTACCCCTCATCAAGAAGGTCAAATACTGTTTTTGAACAGACTAAAACTACTGTAAGTATTATCAAAAAGGAAATTCCTGTAATTAGTTGAATAACCTGTATCCTGCTGCTTTTCAATTACTACTCTTTATTTTAAGTGAATACCTTTTTGTTCAACAAAAAGCAAATCTTTTCAACATCTTGTTTTTCCAGTTCATAATAAAAGGGAAGCCTTAATAGCCGGTCACTGTAACGGTCACTTTCAGGTAGCTCTTTTTTTCCGGGGTATTGTGAAAAAAAATCGCTTTTATGCAGGCTCAAATAATGAAAGACAGATAATATGCCGTTATGTTTTAAGTTTCCAATGATATCATCACGATGCTTAAGGCTATTACACTCCATGTAAAAAATATGCGCATTATTGGTAGCATAAGCAGGGATTAAAGGCAAGCGGATTCCAGATACTGAAACAGAAGGTAAAAGCAATTCATAATATTGATTCCAAATCATTTTACGCCGTCTTTGTATATCGTCAAGATTTTCCAATTGTGCATATAAGAAAGCAGCGATAATATCCGAAGGCAAAAAAGAACTACCTATATCCACCCACCCGTATTTATCTATTTCTCCGCGGAAAAATTTACTCCGGTTAGTACCTTTTTCCCGGATGATTTCCGCCCTTTCATTAAACTGCGGATCATTAATCACCAGCATGCCTCCTTCGCCGGAAATAATGTTTTTTGTTTCGTGAAAAGAAAAGGCTGCCAGGTGACCGATACCACCCAATGGTTTCCGTGTTCCATCTTTGCTGATGTAATAACTATCTATTGCCTGTGCCGCATCTTCCACCACGAAGAGATTATATTTTTCCGCAAGAGCCATTATCTTATCCATATCACAGGCCACGCCGGCATAATGAACCGGGACAATGGCTTTTGTTTTTGGAGTGATTAACGATTCAATAAGATCTTCATCAATACCCGGATGATCCTTTCTGCTATCACAAAACACCATTTTTGCCCCGCGGAGTACAAAAGCATTGGCAGTTGATACAAAAGTATAAGATGGCATGATGACCTCATCGCCAGGCTTAATATTCAGCAGGATGGCCGCCATTTCAAGAGCATCCGTGCAGGAGGTGGTAAGTAAACATTTGCTGAATCCATAACGCTTCTCAAAAAAAGCATGGCATTTTTTGGTAAAAATCCCATCCCCGGAAATTTTACCGGAGCCAACAGCTTCTTTAATGTAGACAAGTTCTTTCCCCGATAAATATGGCTTATTGAATGGGATCATTTAACTATAGAATATGCTTGTTGAATTCCAAATCCTCCACCGGAAAAATCCTTTTCAATCTCAAAAAAAATTTTATTGACCGGATTAGAGTATCCGGGGTAATCAGATGGGTTGGTAACCAATTCTCTTAAAAAACGGGATCCCAAATAGTAAATTGCACTAAAATCTTCATTCGTAAATTGCAACCCTTTATCCCTGAGTAATGCTTCAAGCTTATGCTTTTTAATATACCTGTTAAAGTCATGTTCAACCAGGGAAGGAAGTTGTTTCAAAGCCCTGAGACTGTTCAGCAAAACAAGCGGCTCCCAAAAAGCTTCTGACAATATGATCATCCCTCCTTTTTTTGTAACCCTTATACACTCCTCAATTCCTTTAACCTGGTCTTCCCAGTTTGGTAAATTTATTAATACCCGGGTAGTATAAACCACATCAAACATATTATCATCAAAACCCAGATTCATTATATCACCTACTTCAAAAAAAACATTCGCCGGGTTATTTAGTTTTGCCTTCTTCTCTAAAGCATAACGGATCATGTTTTCAGCATAATCAACACCATAAAGTTTACCGGGTTTTTTTTGTAACATGGCAAGTGTTGCATGTCCGTTGGAACAGCCAACATCCAGAACAGCATCTCCTTCTTTAATAAACTTAGCAATATGTTCAATTTCCAAATCTATGGCGAAATGATCACCCCAGGAAGCGGAATGGGAATCCTTAAAGGCAATAGCCTGGCTTTCCCAGAAATCTTTAATAAAATTACTCATATAATTACTCCAAATTTTTTGTTTCGCTTACAATATAAATGGTCCTGTTTTTGATTCCTTCAAAAGTTTTCCCGATATATAATCCTACGTCTGTTTATTTTCAACGATCATTTACTGGTTACGCACAAATAATACATTCCCCATATCCCAGCCTTTTGGTATAGCTTCGACTTCAACTCTGAATCCTTTGACCTGCATCCATTCCTTTACTTCGGTGTAAAGCGGGACTCCCTTATAAGTTGGCCGGGTGCTCACTTCCATATGTATCGCTTTTACTTTGGGAAGAATAACAGAAGAAGCTTTTAATACTTCCATTTCAAAGCCCTGCATATCCAACCATAAAAAATCTATCTTATCAATGTTATTCTGAGCTGCCCAATCATCCAGCTTTATTGTTTTTACTTTTATCTCTTCCTTAAAATATACATCAGGATGGTCAACAAGATGCTCCATTGGTTTCAGAAAAGAACTTGAGCCGTCAGAGGCTCCGCTGCTGACATTCATCACCTGTTCCCCATTTGTATTGCTCAATGCTATTTCATGACAGCTGATGCGTTTATATTTTCTTGTATTGTGTTTTAGCATTTTGAAAATAGACGGGATGGGCTCAAAACAATGTACAAATGATGAAGGATACAAACGGCACATTTCAATAGAATCGCCACCCGTATGCGCACCGGCATCTATAATAACCGGACGGGCAGGCAGGAATTTTTTGATATAATTTTTATTGATGCTTTCGTTACGAACAACAGTTTTGTCAACCCGCTTTTTGAGAAATAAAAATTCGATCTTAATTTTTAAAAAAACCTTACTGACGAATCGTTTGATCATTTAATTTTTGTTGGCAGAATCCGGATGATGTCTTTTTTTATTGAAAATGAATGACCGGGCAGGTTTTTTTGCACAAAGTTCTTTATTTCTTCTTTTGCGGGATAATCATTCTCACCGTTAAAAAGCCGCGCATCATCTATAAGTATCAGGTGATCTTTGATGGGGTGATTGCTTATTTGCATTAGCTCCTCCATGACTGGTGTATCTTTTTCCCCTTTGCCTGTGACAATATATTCACTTCCTGCCTGGAATTCGGATGAATAATGTCCGTCTAACCAAAAGACCACCGGAGTCGAAATGAGGCGAAGTATCTCAGAAAGCTGTTTTGCGCTATCGCCTTGTACAATTTGTATTTTACTCTCCCCTTGAAATCTTATTTGGGCTTTCGTAGCAAGATCTTTACTGAGTTCTATTGAAATAAGTTTAGAAAAATAATTTTTCAGGCTGGCTACGGTATCTCCCAAAAAAGTTCCCGTTTCCAGGAATACTTCATTGCAATTATATCTCCCGGATATATTTATTATTATTTTACGTTTTGTTTCATAGCTGGGTATGATAAGCCAGTCTTTTATTTTGCTTCGCAGCTTCAGAAACCTATGATACAAATAATAAATAGGGGTAATTTTTTTGAGTACCTCTTTCATTTCTTTTTCTTAAATACTATCTGAATCCTTTATGAACACCTAACCTGTGCAGAACTTTCCCTTCCACCCTTTTCTTTATCAATTTCAAAGCATGTGCTTTGTTCTTATAGAATGATGTTGCAACCGGTTTTTTTGTTTTACTGTCAGTGATAACAAAATCAAAGAACTGTTGGAGACTTTCCTGGCTGAACTCATCCGGAACCTTGTTGTTATTGAACCAGGGTTCAGCAACCATCTGCCTGTATTTCTCTTCATCCTTATCCAGTTCAATAATACGATCAATGGCTTCCTTATAATTCCTAAACCCGTTTACCTGCACAAAACTTTTGGTATTAAAATCCTTTCCCAGTTCCGTGTTTCCCCAGTAAACAGGAATGCTGTTCACCAGCATGGGTTCGATCAGCTTCTCTGTTGTATAACCAGGATGAGAGGAATTTTCAAAGGAGATCACAAACTTGTAGTCTTTAATAAAATCCATTTTGTTGGTTACCGGGCCGCCCACATTATTAAGATATTTTCCACCGGAATCCGCTTGTTTATACTTTGAAAGTTGCTGGAAGAAATCAATCCTTTCTTTGGCATTGGCATTGGACACCACCATGCAGGCAAATTTCTTTTTTCCCAAAAAATCTTCTGCCCGTTTTGGCTGAAGGAGTTTTTTTATATCCCATGCCGCCCAGATGGGCCAGCGTTTATGTCGCGGATTGCCCGGTACAAAATCAGAATCGAGTACATAATCGCAACAGGTCCAGTCGGCCCGTTCATTTTCCCATCCTAAAAACACCCGGTGGCATTTATAGTTGAGATAATCCCGTTTGCCATTATAAGCATGGGTAAAGAAGAACAGGTCCGGATCATTGCTGATCTCCACCTTGTAATTCGGTGAAAGCGCTTTTGTAAAATAATTGTCTTCCGGGTTAAAGTCGGGCCAGAAATAACCGAAATTTATTTTTATGGTTTCCATCTGTCAGAAAAGGTCATAAAAGACCTAATTGGGGTAATGTCCGGTTTTCAATATTTCTCGCAGCGTTCGCTGCGAAGCAGCGGCGTCCCGATAGCTATCGGGATTGCGTTCCGTTGCCTCTTTGTCCCGCCTAAGGCGGGATGAAATCAAAACCGGACACTACTCTAATTGGAACGAGCTGGCTGTTTTTTATGGACATAAGAAGCAAAAACAACAAGCAGGGAAAATAAACGATAACTGCGCCGGATCAAAAGCCGTTTTTTAAATCCCTGGAAACCTTTTAATTCATTTTTGGAGAAAAAGAATATCCCGGGGTTGGTCCTCTTAATTTCCGCTAAAACTCTTTTATAAACAGAAATGAAAGAACGGCCCCTGGTTTTAGCTTGCGATACGATCGTATCAATGACCTGGTAATAAAAGTTGCGGGCCATTTCCTTTTTGAATGTTTCCATTTCTTCCTTATTTCCTTTTTCTGCAGCAGCTTTTCTGTAGCCAGTATAAAGCATATTGAACTGGTCAATAAGATCCCATTTGCCAGCATAGTACAGCGAAGCACTGTTAACCCGGTAATTGTATAGAGGTGCTGATAGTACAACAGCTTTCCCGGCAAACTGTAAATACATGAGGTTAAATAAAAGATCTTCCCATATTGTCATCCCCTCATCAAACCGAACATTATGTTTTTGCAATACGGACGCTGCAAATAATTTATTCCAGTTGGCATTATCATATTTAAACCGCATAAATTGCTGTAAGGTCGCCAGCTTGTTTCTTCTGAGATCAACCAGTTCATCTTTCAATTGAAGTCTTGTTTTTACCGGACGATCATCCTGTATCACATTTATATTGCAGATACCCCAGTCACAATTATTTTCTGTTACTGTTGAATACAGGCGTTCATACATAGTTGGCTCCACCCAGTCATCCGCATCGGCAAAACCAATATATTCACCTGTTGCCTGTTCCAATCCAAAATTTCTTGCAGCACCCGCTCCTTTATTTTCCCTGTTGAACACCTGTATTCGATCATCCTCTGCTGCCAGCATATTAATAATGGACAAACTCTTATCTGTTGAACCATCATTCACCAAAAGGATCTCGATCTCTTTGCATGTCTGGTTCATAACAGACCTTACACAATTTTCAATATAAGCTTCTGCATTATAAACAGGGATGATAACTGAAATTTCAGGGGTGTGCATTCGGCTATTAAAATCAAGCTGTCCTAGTGAGGAAACACTGAAGTATGAACATAGAGTGCATTACCCAGGCCATTGCCTCTTATCCAGTCGTGATGGTCCACCTGGTATAACCCGTAAAAATAATAATCCTGGCCGGCCAGGAATTCAGTGAGCTCAGCAAAATAAGTGTTGCGTGTATTTTGTTTTTGAAAACCGGTCTCACAGTAAATAAAAGAGATATTTCCCTGCTTCATCATTTCCTTTGCTCCTTTCAATACATTCAACTCAAAGCCTTCGGTATCAATTTTCAACAGGTCAATTTTTGCGATCTGATTGTTTGCACAATAATTATCAAGAGTATCGATAGCGATCAGTTCTTCCCTGGCACCGGGGTTATTGTTCATCACATCCTCCCTCAATGAGTTAAGCACAGTCATTTCTGCTTCAAACAAGCGAATGCGTTTTTCACCAGGCTCATCACCCAATGCTTTGTTTACGGTTACACAATGGCTATCCCCTCCCACTCTTTTCTGCAATTGTTCAAAGGCCGACTGCACCGGTTCAAAGCAGTAGATCCCTGCCTTCGGTTGATGATGCCTGAACCAATGCCATGTTTGTCCAACATTTGCCCCAACATCAAATAAAATGTCAAGCGAAGGATACCTGATCTTATGCCGGATATCAATGAACAGGTCTGCACCTACCGGCAAGTCGTTTATTTTGTGCAGCCAGTAACCGGTGGTTCTTTCAATGATTTTTTTGACGAGATTCAATTAATCCGAAATTATAAATAATTAATAAAACAGTTCAGACAAATGGATTTTTATTCTTTTGCGGGAGGTGATATCCTGCCTGGCTCAATTGCTGACGAAGTTCTTCATCGGGCTGCTCTTTAAAAATTATGACTGTTGACATATTGTACTGATAAAACCGGGGATACTTCCTGCACAATTCATTACCTTTATTTATTTCTACGTTTATTTTTTCAAATAATGGGCTTCCGCTTATTGGTTGTTCAAATTCACAGCCTTTGATATAAACATCATTGAAACCAAACCAGGCCATCCCGCCAAGATCCATTCCATGCACCAACTTTTCCATCTCACTTATTGAAACGCTATACAGGTAATTACCCGCTTCTTCAAATGCGTGGCCCTGTTTAGTAGTCTCAGGGATATAAGGATAATATGTTCTCCCGAAAAGTTTTGAAAGCAACAGCCTGAAAGCAGAAAGAATATATTTCCCGCTTTTTATGCCGCTTAGTTCTGATCGTTCAGCGGGCTCAATCAACACTACGGCCTTTCTGCACACCCGGATCATTTCATATAATGCCGGGTAAGGCCTTGGAAAATGATGAAAAGCTTCCTTACAAAAAACCACATCAAAAGAATTATTAGCAAAAGATAAATGCTCTGCATTCTCTACACGGTAGTCATTAACCAAGCCTTTCTCCTTGCTTTTCTTCAACATGTTTTCTGCAATATCTGTTGGAAGAATATGCTCCAATGAAAACAATTTTTTCATTCTCACCGAATCCAGCCCGTACCTGCCATCCCCAATGGTTAGCCATTGCAGATCCTTGTAATATGCTGCCAATGGCCTGATGGTTTCATACATTCTTTTATGGCGCCAGAAATCGGTAGTATCCTCATTAAACCAGCTATTGTGAATAGCTTCACGTTCTTTACTGAATGAATCATTATCCATGTATTGTCGCTGCAGGCCGGTTAAAACTTCATTCGTATTCATACACTTGTTAATAGTTTAGGATACGTTTTATGAAATAATAAGGTTTAAGCAGAAACCGGCCCAGCCGATACTGCCCTGATCGTTCAACTTCTTTACGCATTGCATTTCCCAGCAATGCTTCATGCATAAATACCCGTTTTACATCTATATTCAGTCGTTCAAAACCATTTGTCGCAGAAAATGCTTTTGTTTCTGCCAATGAAAAATAATACTCCTCCCCAGGTTCATCATTTATATCCAATAGAATATTATTCTCATACGGATACAAGGCCGCAGCATATTTCCGTTGAGGGTTCCGGCATTTTTTTATGGAGACCAGGTACTTTGTATTGATCTTTTCTAAAGGCTTTGTCCCATTCAGATCAAAAGAAACAGGAATATCTTTTTGGGATATTTTATTATACACAATTCCTTCCAGTTCAAAGAACGCATCATAAATGCTATATGAATCCTGCAGGGATGAAAAACGAAATTGTTTTTTCCCGATAAGCAATGGTGCTTGAAAAACTGATAGTGATTCTGTTAAATGTTTTCCGGCATCGCCGAAATTGGTGGTTAGTCCTATTGCAGGATATACAAAGTATCTCTTTGTTTCAACGAGGTATTTGTAAAATATTTTTTTCCAGGAAGAATTGGCGGGCCATAATAAAACATTCCCGGGAAGAAGATCTGACTCGCTGAGATTAAAACCCTTTTCAAGGTAATCTTTAAAATTCTTCCATTGTTTCCCTGTCCATAATTGTCCCCAGGAACAGGGCACCTGCATAAAATAATTGTCATACCCGTCATGGATAGCTTCAAAAGGGCAAAGCGCTGCCTCGTTGAATGTATTATGATACAAAGCGATCCCTGCAATGGCATCCTCCTCTTTATAAAAGGAATATGCCTGTTGTGCGTACTGGTAAAAAAAAGATGAAACAAAAAGATCATCTTCCAGTACAATAACAGCCTCATATTGCTGAGAAAGATCAGCACATTGAATGATATGTTCTTTAAGACCGATATTTTGGGGTTGCAGGCGCACCGTTTTATTTCCATGCTCCCAGTTAAATGCTTCCGCTACTTTTTTACAACCATCACTTCCGGAAAAATCAATGCTGATAATTAATGGAATATTATCAAACCCGGTATAATCGGCAGCAGCTACTGATTGAAGCAATCGTTTTAAAGCCCCAGGGCGATTATAAGCGGCAATTACAATAGCGATATTAACGTCCATGTCTTTTAAACGATTGAAAGAATTGTTTCAGCGCCAGCCAAATAAAGCCCGGGCGGCGGGTATGTGAAAAAATTTTCCAAAAAATGGTAAAAGCTTTTCTATATTTCTTTTTTTGCAGGTTATAACGGTAATAGCTGTTCAAAGAAGCATAAATTTCCCTGGAAGGTAACACGCCGGAAAAAGGCCGGTATACCGCTTCAGTCCAGTTATCCCAGAAAACCTCATCTGTTTTTTCAGCGCTAAATCCTCCTGAGTGGTAAGCTGCAACGATCGATGGTATATACTTTTTCTTTACCTCAGGGTTACAAAACAGGCGGATATTCAATGCATGGTCGGCAGCTATCTTGTATCGCAGATCATAAGCACCATACTGTTGAAATAAAGAACGTTTATAGAAGATCCGCTGATGATTGATATTCCTGCCTAATAATTCTTTATATCCCCATTCTCCCTGTTCGATTATATGGTCCGGTACCCACATTACATTGCCATAAACGATATCATACTCTTTATCAAAATTGGAAGCGACAACAGAAAGAACATTAGTATCATAAAAGCTATCGTCACTACCCATGAAATAGACCCAATCCCCTTTTGCAAGTTCTATTCCATTATTCATAGCATGGTAAATACCTTTGTCTTGTTCTGATATATACCTTATCCTTGTGTCGCCTGCCTGTCTTTCTTTAATGATCCCGGGTGTTCCATCTGTTGAAAAATTATCGAGGATCAGAATTTCATACTGCTGAAATGTTTGTCGGGCAATTACAGGAAGCAATTCTCTTAAATTATGTGCGGCATTAAAAGTTGGTATTATAATAGAAAGCAAAATGCGATTCTTGGGGAGATCAGTAATCATTAATTTAACTTAAGGCAATTTTTTCGTGCAGATATAAACACTTCCCCTCACTGTTGTATCATACTTTTCATTGAACAAAACTTTTTGAACATTATACTCAACGTTTACTTTGCTCAAAATTGAATCCGGAACCGCCCAATACCCGGATGTGCCGACCAGATACATTTTTTGATCGCTCCCAACTTCTATTTTTAATAGATCCTTTGCTTTGTTACTACTGTCAAGATAAAAACTAATATACCGGAAATTCTTAATCCAGACATTATGAGAATAAATGCTGGTTGTATTGTAATCATTCTGTTGTTTTAACCATATACCGATTTCTCTCCAGGGCTGCTTTACCAATTTGGTCTTATTAACCAACGTAAGATTTAGTCCCGGAAGGCTGATCAGCAGCATACAGATTGATATAAACAATACTTTAAATTTGTAATTCCCCGAAAAAAGTTTTTCAGCAATGGCCAAAAAAGCAATTAAAACCATCAGGTAGATCACAGGCGCCATTACCATGGAATACCTGTTGACAAGTATTGGCACACGCAAAACTGAATAGAGTGCCGGAATGAAGATTGTTAAAAAACATATTAAAGGCAAGACTTTCAAATAAAGATTGTTATTCTTATAAATCCTGAAAATAAAATAAGCAATAAAAGCAGCTGCTAAAATATTCACCAACAGGGGATAGCCCAAACTAAAACTTATGTAATCCAGTATATCAATTTTTTTCAGCCAATAGCTTTTAATTGCGAAACCATCTATAATTCCCCAATAAAGCCAGGGCAAATAAAACAGTGCGGACAAAGCATAGCCGCTGAGTTTTTTTCTGAATGCTAAACCATCCTTTTCTTTAAAATACAAAAAACAGTCAAATACAAATTGAGCAAATACAAAAACAATCCCAAAATGGTGAAAATAACAAAGTGCGGCATCCACGCATGACTTCAGGAAATAAAAAAAATAGGACCGTGGTTTCTTTTCAATCAAATGCCAGTAGAGCAATAAAGAAAGTGCTGCAAATAAATAAACGAAAATGTAAAACCTCGCTTCCAGTGAATACATGATATGTACAGGGTTGAAAGCTACCAGTATTGACATGGCAATACCCAAATTTGCATTTTTGATTTTTTTCCCAAGATACCCGCTTACAATAATTCCGGCTACACCCGCCATGACAGAAAGTAACCTTGCATAAAACTCAGTTAAGGCAAACACTTTCGCCCCCACCCAAAGAATGGACACATAAAGCGGAGGCTGTAATGCTTTTTGAACATACAGCATTTCATACCAGCTATTTGACGGATGAGCATTATACATACTAAACAATTCATCTCCCCATAAAGAAGAATAATTGATATTAATATACCTGATAACACCGCCTGTAAAAGCAATCAAAATAATCCAGAGATCAAATTGATATCTTTTGGAAAAATTTGATTTTAGCATTGTATAAACTGAATTTTTAGTTATAACAGATAAAGAAATTATAAAAATAACCTGTTTGCTTTTTCAATCAGGTATGGCTGCAGGTGTACCCACAGATCCTGTCCGGCACCATGATCATAACGGCCGTTTTTATAAAACTGGTTAACTTTCATTTTAAATTCATCCCGGTTAATAAGATCACAGTTTTGAAAGTCAACACTGCTGATCTCATCCAGCAACCATTGTTTCCATACACTGGCAAACCATTCGCCCATCGGACTGTTCCATCCTGATTTGAGTTTATTATTCAGCACAGGCTCTGGCAAAATACCTTTTGCCGCCCTGCGTACTATCGCTTTGGAAAAACCATTTCGTACTTTGTACGCATTGGGAAGTGAAAAAGCAAATTCAATGATTCGGTAATCTAAAAAGGGCATCCGCACTTCCACTCCTGCATGCATGGAGTATTTATCATAGTTCCGCAACAGGGTAGGCAGTATGCCAAGAAAAGTTGAATGGAATAATTTTTTTCTATAATACTGTTCTGGTTCGAACAGTCTGAATAACTTTTTCTGGCTTATTTTCTTCAGCAATTCCCCTTTAAAGTGGGGCAGGGTTTCTTTCAGGCTGATTTTGTTATTATTGCCATACATCCTATTGATGTTATTCAGCGTTTTCTTCATTTCAAAGATATTTGGAAAGTCATCCTTCAGTTTTGCATTCATATCGAAAGGATAGCCTCCGAATAATTCATCACCACCATGTCCATCGAGTGTTACAAAAATGCCTTTGTCTCTGAATCCTCTATAAGTCTGAAAAAAAGGGACAGGCGCTGTAACAGCTATTTCTTCAAAATCATAAACAGATTGTATGATTTTATCGGGGCTCAAATCTGGTGCAACCACCACTTTTGCAACATCAACTCCGGCATTGTTTGCAACCATTAATGCATCACTTGTTTCATCAAGAAATGAACCGGGAAAGCTGGAAACAAGTGCCGTATATCCACCTTTTTGTGAAACCCCGAGCTTTGCAATTGTTGAAACAATCAAACCCGAATCAATGCCACCGCTTAAGGCAGAACCTACCGGTACATCACTCCGCATACGAATGGAACAGGAAGATTCAAACAGTTCTTTGAATTTCTCAACGGCCTCATTAAAATTTTTATACCCGGGTTTTGCTTCCAGCAATTTTTCCGGAAAATAAAAACGGCCGATCTTTAACTCACCCTCTTTATAAATGCCCCATGAACCTGCCGGGAATTTTTTGATCCCATTTATAATCGTATCAGGCAGTATTTCATTATCAAAGGGATGTTCAACCGAATAATTAATAAAGTCCCTGTTGTAGTCAAATGATCTCAAACAAGGAACCAGGTTTTTCATTTCAGATGAAAAAGCAAACTGGTCGCCTTCCTTAACATAATACAGTGGTTTTTTACCAATACGGTCACGGCTCAGGAACAGTGTCTTCTCCACATCATCATACATGACAAAAGACCACATGCCATTTAAAGAAGATAAAGCGTCTGGTCCTTTCCGGATCATCAGCTTTAATAAAACCTCTGTATCAGAGCTTGTTTGGAAATGAACGCCCTGTTTCTCCAGGTCATTCCTGATCTCGATATAATTATAGATCTCACCATTAAGTACAATGATGTACCTGTTATCAAATGTCATGGGTTGATTGGAGCGGCTATCCGTATCAATGATGGCCAATCTCCGGTGTCCCAGTTTTACATTGCCTTCCTTATTATACCAAATGCCAAAACCATCAGGACCGCGGTGATCCAGTTGGTTCAATCGCCTCTTAAACTCTTCTTCAGCGCTTTTATAATTTATGGTTCCGAATATTCCACACATAACTCCTGTTTCAAAAAAGACACCGGATCAGGCAATGAGTAAACGGCTATAAATTTCAAAATACTTTTCTTTAATAGCTTTTTCAGAAAATTTTAAATTAGATCTTCTGGCAATCTCTGTCCTGTCAAACTGCTTTAATTTCTCCATCATAGCAATCATCCCGTTCAACAATGTTTCTTTACTGCGGTCATTTTCTATAATTATCCCGTTCTCTTCATTAATAAGATCCAGCACCCCGCCGCAATTAGTTGTTAATACGGGCAGTCCTGTATATAGCGCTTCCAACACACTTACGCCAAAGGATTCCCAGGTGCTGGGGCAAACATAAAAATCACATTGATTATATAATGTGCATATTTCAAGCGCTGATAACCTTCCATGGAAAACGGTGTTATTAGCCAGGCCGTTCTTCTCCACCAGATTCATTAACGAAGATTTCCTGTCAGCATCCGCTTCCCCGACTAAATGAAGAACTGCATTTGCATAGATCTTACTGAATGCTTCAAAAACGGAAATTAAATAATCAGCACCTTTGCGGTTATCATAAATACCCACTAAAACAACATTAATATTTTTTGTGGGCTGTTTATCAGCAGGAAAATGATTAAACTCTTTATCGCTAACCACATTTGGAATAACCAATGGTTGAACCCCGGTAAATGCCCTGATCTGATTGGCCTGCGCCGAACTTACGGCCACAACAGCCTCCGCATTTTTCACAGGATCAATAACCAGTCCTTTCAGATCAGTTATCCAGTCAAACGGGAAAGGAGCCATATGTTCTGAAACAATATACTTTATTGAATGTTTTGCCTTGATATACAAAGCCTCTTTGGCAAATCCATATACAACATGCAGATGAACAATTTTGGGTTTATACTTTTTTATCAGCCTGTCTAGTTGGATCCTTTCAAAGGTTTTTCTATATCTCCAGAAAAATTTTCGGTACAGGAAGGAATTATGAGGCAACTGTATTACTTCAATTTTCCCCATCCTGTCTTTCCTGAAAAAACCAATCAATGAAAGGATATGCCTGAAAATTGAAATTTCCTTTTCAGACTTCCGGATAATGATATGTCTGAATGACCGGTCAGCGGCCAGGAGTTCAATATGCCGTCTTATAAAAATTCCATTTACATGATCACTTGCAGACGGATACCAGGTGACAAAGTGAAAAATTACCGGGATACTTTTTTGACTCATTAATGTCCTGGTTGATCAACTATATAAATACAATTGTATTCTTCCAGCGTTACCGATTTTCTGTAACCGTACGATCTCATGATATCATCAACGATCATTTTATTATCATCAAATACTTCGATCATGATAACAGGGCGGGTTCTGAGAATTGTTTTTTCAGCCCCTTTTAAAACAGCAAGTTCAAATCCTTCAACATCGATCTTAATAAAATCTGTTTTTGAATAATTGAAATCATCAAGACAAATAATTTCTACAGAAGCATCTTCCAGTGTTTCTCCACCCGGAACGATACGATTCATTCCGGTATTAGTCAAACTAAACCCCTGCTGAATACCATGGCCTTTTTTTTCTCCCAATGCTGACTGATGTATTTCAACTGTCTTACCCAGGCCATTCAATTCAACATTTTTAGTCAAAACACTGCAGGTGTATTGATTGGGTTCAAAGCAATAAACTTTTTGAGCCTCCATCTGGCTGCAAAAAAACAACATGTGATTTCCAATATTAGCACCCACATCCACGATCGTTTCAAATTGCCCGAAATTAGTTTTCAGGTAGCTCAGCGTTTCTTTCTCATAATAATCACGGTTTTGGAAAATGATCTTCTGTAAATGATCAATATAAAATAATGGCAGGTAAAACTTAACCCCATTCAAAACAAGTACGGGGTTATTTAAAAATAACTGTTCATATATTTTTTCTGAAAGCCTGAGTTGTTTTAGCTGATTGGCGATCACTTCATCCCGGTAAGGCTTCAGGGTCAGTACGCCATAAATCCGTTTCAGCCACCTTTTTATCATTTCAGTAATATTTAAAATATGCGTTCAGCAATCCTGACTGGTCGTGAGTTCGCATGGTCTTGCCTGACCCAAAGAAATCGCTGCTCAATACATCAATGTCCATGGCTGATTCAATGATATCGCAGGTATTTGAATAGGCCGTGTCAGTATCATGCAAAATGATCCTGAGATTATACTTCCCGGGCCTCACAGCAAAATTCTTTACAAAGATTTCCATCTCGCTGGTATCTTTTGATCCGGCATTTACATTTTCGACAATGGTCTCATCGGATACAAAGTAAGCGATCATCTGGTGTTCAAGATTCCTTAATGAAAAGGATACGATCAGCCTGGATTTATCAAATGGCCTGTTTAAACTTAAGAGGAATTTTACCGGCTCATTCGTTATTATTATTTTGTCCCCGGCTATTTCTATTGATCGTAAACGAACTCTTCCATTGCCTTCTCTTTCGTTTTCATTTACCAACAGGGTTGATTTTTTTTCCATCTCACTATAATACCGGCTTGCAACATCATCCACCTCACCTGAATACTGAAGCATCCCGTTACTGATCAAAAAACCTGTATTGCACAAATTTTTTACTGCCGGGAGATTGTGGCTGACAAAAAGGATCGTCCTCCCCTCCCCTTTACTCACAGCACTCATTTTGCCAAGACATTTGTTTTGAAACTCGGCATCACCTACAGCCAATACTTCATCCACTATTAAAATTTCCGATTCAAGATGTGCCGCTACTGCAAATGCCAGTCTTACAAACATGCCGCTGCTGTAACGTTTAACAGGTGTGTCAATGTACCGCTCCACTCCTGCGAAATCAACTATCTCATCAAACTTCTTTTTAATTTCCTCTTTTCGCATCCCCAGGATAGCTCCATTGAGAAAAACATTTTCCCGTCCGCTCAGTTCAGGATGAAATCCGGTACCCACTTCCAGCAAACTGGCCACACGACCTTTGATCTTTACCATCCCTGTAGTTGGAGATGTAGTGCGGCTTAAAATTTTCAGGAGAGTGCTTTTACCCGCCCCGTTGCGGCCAACAATGCCCAGCACTTCGCCGTGCTTTACTTCGAAGTTGATATCTTTCAATGCCCACACATAATCGCTATCGCTTTTTTTTGTGCGGTCATTTATTTCGCCAACCTTTATATACGGGTTTTCCTTGCCACGGATCTTATGCCACCACCTGTTGATATCATGAGCCAATGCCCCTGTTCCTACCTCGCCCAGCCGGTATTGTTTGGATAAATTATCTACTTTAATAACGATACTCAAGAGATGTTGATTGTTTATTTGTTGATACGTTTATTTGTTTAGAGCCTGCTTTTTCTCAAGGCGTTTAATTTATTGGAGATCATTTCTATTTCAGTACGTACAGCCATAATGCCGTTTTGTGAAATATAACCCAGGTCATTTGCTATAATAAACTGGTTGAGCAATTCTATCAAACTGCTAAAAGCAAGTTGATAAAAATGCGCCTGGTCCTTTGGCGAGGTCCTGCCCGATCCTTCTGAAATATTCGATACCACACTTACTGCAGCCCGTCGCATCTGGTTCGTTAAACCATACTTTTCCGTTGTTGGAAATTGTTCCGTGACAGTATATACAAGTTTAACAAGATTCCTGGCATCATGCCAAACCTGGAGTTTTTCAAAAGCATAAGTATAAGTCAAGACAATAATGTTTTTTAAGTACCGATAAACAAATCAACAAATAAACGCATCAACTTCCCTTAAACGGTATCCATGAAATTCTTTTCCACCTTATTGAATATTAACAGGCCGCCAAATAAGATGATAACGGTAAAGAAGATGCTATAGATCAACGCCGCCTGGTGGAATGGAGCATTGTTGAACAGGGCAAATTTAAATGCCTCCACGATGCCTGTCAACGGATTTAAATGTGCGATCCATCCAATAGGATTGTCCTCAATAAAAGATAACGGGTAAGCAATGGGTGTTGCATACATCAGTAACTGTACACCAAACCCGGTCAGGATCGCAAGATCACGGTATTTGGTAGTGAGCGAGGAAATGATGATCCCTAAACCCAATCCCATTGCTGCCATTAACAAAACTAAAAAAGGTATGATGATCCATGTCCAATAGATATGAAACGGGGTATCCCTGAAATTATAAAAGATCATGACGGAGATCAGGATCAAAAACTGGATACCAAACCTCACCATATTGGAAACGGTTACCGATAAAGGGATCACCAGCCGTGGAAAATAAACTTTTCCAAAGATGCCTGCATTGGCGACAAAAGTATTGGAGGTGGAATTTAAACAGGAAGCAAAATAATTCCAGATAGTGATGCCACTCATATAAAACAAAACAGGATGAATGCCATCCGTAGGGATATTGGCGATCTTGTCGAAGATGATCACAAACATGATCGTGGTAAAAACGGGCTGGATGATATGCCATACCGGGCCAAGGATCGTTTGTTTATATTGCGCCGTAAAATCTCTTTTGACAAAAAGGACAAGCAGGTCGCGGTAACGCCATACTTCTTTTAACTGCAGATCAAAAAGCTTTGCCTTAGGTTTTATGACCAGGTCCCAGTCTTCATTGTCAGCAACTATATTCTTTTCGTCAGTCATTATTTAACTTTGGCCTTTAGCTGTTAGCCGTTAGCTATTAGCTAGCTTTCACTATTCAACCTCCAACCTCCAACCTCCAACATTTACAATTTCCCCATCCAAAAATCCACCATCTCATCCATCATCTGCTGAAAGGTATATTCAGGCTTCCAGTCAAATGTGCTGTTGAACTTTGACGTATCGCCCCGCAAATAAGATAATTCTTCGGGTCTTAAAAAAATGGGATTTTGTTTAACGTATTCCCGGTAATCCATTCCCAAACGGGTAAATACATGATCGGTCATTTCCCGTACCGTATGACTTTGGCCCGTTGCTACTATAAAATCATCAGCTGTCTTATGGTTAATGATCATATGCATGGCCCTTACATAATCCTTTGCATGACCCCAATCTCTCACAGCATCCATATTACCTAACTCCAAAACTTTGGCCTGTCCTTTTTTTATCATCACGGCTCCCTTCGCAACTTTGTTGGTGACAAAATTGATCCCTCTTCTCGGGCTTTCATGGTTGAATAAAATCCCGTTCGTGGCATGAAGCTTATATGCATTCCTGTAATTGTGTACAATGTTATAGGCGAACAGTTTTGAACAACCATAAGGGCTAACGGGTTTGAATGAAGTGGTTTCCCGCTGGTAACCGTCTTCATCTATTTCGTTACCAAACATCTCGGAAGAACTGGCCTGGTAGAACTTTGCCCCGGGACATGTATTCCTGAATGCCTCTAAAAGGTTCAATGTACCCAGCGCATTCACCTGTGAAGTGAAATGAGGGATATCGAAACTGATGCGGACATGACTTTGTGCGGCCAGGTTATAGATCTCATCCGGTTGTATCAGCCGCAATAATCTTTCCAGCCCGGAGATATCCAGCAGGTCGCCATAAGAAACATGTAAGTGATGACGTATCGGATCGATACGGGTTTGCTGGTGTTCGGGAACAGAGTTCCTGCGAACAATGCCATGCACTTCGTATCCCAGGTTCAATAAATACTCAGCGAGATAGGATCCGTCCTGCCCGCCGATGCCTGTTATGAAAGCTTTTTTCATGAATGTGAAATGTGTTGCGTACCTCTCTATATCCGCAATTTTGCCTCACCCTTCATCAGCACGTTATATTCAACTGTATTTTCTCCTCCTCTAAAGGGGAGGCGGTCAGCATTTTCCGGGGAAAAGTCAGCCGATGGGTGGGGTGCTATAAGAAGAGGACAGTGATCTTTTTTTTTGAAGCGATGTCCTGCTAGAATATTCTTTTGAGGAAAGTTTAGTCGTTAAGAGTAATTCTTAACGACTAAACATTTTACTATGACTTTAAAACGCTTACTTCAATTCCTGGCTTTCTTCGTCCTGATTCTTTTTAGAATCACGGTACTTCTTTATCCCATAGCCTACTCCTGCGGCTAATAATACACAAAGACCGCCATCAATGGGCACATCTTCCGGATCGGGTGGACCCTGGGCAAAGGTTATCAATGGTAAGCCTATGCAACAGATCATGATCATCAACCCGTAAATAATTCTATTTTTCATGCGCCTGTGGTTTTTCCCCGCCTGACTGCGAGTCGGGCAGGAGTTTTTAAATTATATTAATCTTTAATTACCTGTTGCGTCAGTTTCATTCCATTGTCGCCTTTCAACACTAACTGGTAAGTTCCCTGCGGCAGTGTTTGCCTCATCGTTATCGTCTTCATCACTGAACCTCCGTCATGCATGACTGCCTGGCTAAACACTTCCTGTCCAAGATTATTGATAAGGCTTATGTTATACATTCCTTTATCCATGTTGTTCATATCCACCGTAAAGCTGTTTCCAACGATCGGGTTTGGATATACAACAATACCCGGTGCGTCCTTACCAAATAATACTTTTACAACGGTACTGTATTTAAAATTACCCGCCTGGTCAAAGCCCCTGATGCGATAAAAATTATTACCCATTTGCGGGCTGGCATCAAACCAGGAATAATTAACGGCTCCGTTGCTGTTACCAATTGCTGCCACGGTTGTTTTCATTGCAAAGTTAATGCCGTTAGTTGATCTTTCCACTTCATAATGATCCATATCTCTTTCTGTCCTTGAGGTCCAGTCAACCTGAACGCCATTATTTACTTTATTGGCCCTTATCGTGATCAGGTCAACGGCCAGCGGAGCCTGGGTACCAAAGACCACCATAAAACGATCAGAAGCTGAGGAAGCAGGATCGGATGTAACGGTAAACGCAACTACTGTAGCTGCCGTAACACTTAATACGGTCCGGGTTCCCAGGAAATTATCGATCAGTTCGGCTTTTAAACCGGTATTGGTAAACGATGATGGGGTAAATTCAAATTCATAAGCCATTTGCCTCATATTATTCATGAACAAGGGCAATGTATCTTTTGTGAGGATTACCGGCCTGCTTTCGATTGCCAGGTGCTTACCTGCTCTTGCTATTGCAATATTCTCATCCCAGTTATTGATCTCGCTGGCATCATTGATGTCTATACCAGCACTGTAAGCGTTGTCATAAAGAGCAACCACTCCATCCGCGATCCGGCGGAAACCACTGGGTTGTTCTGTAAAATACATATCAATTCTGAAAGACTCATAGAGTGCTCCGGGCCTGAATACATCGTTATTATTTCCGGCTGCTTTGTGGGCTTCCTGTATACTTATAACGGGGGCACTGGCGCCTGATGCTTCAACAAAAAATGCCTGGCCAGGTTGAATGAATTGATTTGCTGCACTAGTTTCACTGGGTATACCTAAAGTGTTAACCGTTACAAAACCTCCACGGGTCCCTTTCCTTGGATCCCAGAGTGTATAGGAAGTTCCGATATTACTACAGGAAGGCTGCACCAAACTCCAGTCGATCGGTGACTCATAAGGATTGGTCACCCCGTTAAGCGAACCTGCACCTCCTACCATGGTACCAAAACTTGTTTGGGTACCTGTTAAAAGAGTACCGGTTGCACGAAGAGTGGTTGCGCTGGTTGACATACCGGGAGTAGTGGGTAAAGAAAGACTCTCACTACGGTTACCTCTTACGAAAACAAAATAACCTTGTAGGCCACTTAATGTTCCGCTGGCATTTGGTACGGGTGTATATACAAGTGTAGCAGATGTTCCCCCGTTTGTTGCAGTATAAATAGATGATTGGTTTGTTTGTGTAATATCAAAATTGTCTGCGAGATTGGCACTTCCTGTTATATGAGTACCATATCCCGGTACCGGATCACTGAATCCGCCGGCAACTGTTACCTGTCCGCCTTCCATCCAGTTAGTTCTCATATTGGTACTGGTATTTACCGTGGATGTTAAGAAGCGGTAGGCCCTGCCCAAACCGGGACGGAGGGGTATGAACCTTTCCACGATAACTTCTCCATTAAGTATGAACCCGTTTACATTAGCGATCCTCGCGGTATTTAATGCATTTGATTTCAACGTAAAGACCTTATTATTAGCCGCACCATTAAAATCAATGGTAGCCGGGCCGGCAGTAAAGGTCATGGTATTGGTTAAATTAGTATTGGCTTCAAAAGTTTTATTGCCGACACCGATCATGGCAATATTGTTGAACGTTGTAGTTGATGAACCCCCGATCGTTTGTGCAGAAGCGCTGGTAAAAGTTACTGTTGCCGTACCGGGTGCAAATGTCCCGTTGTTTGTCCAGTTGGCGGCAACCGCTAGGTCTTTATTATTGGTTGCAGCATCCAGGGTACCGGTGGTTATTGTAAGGTTGTTGAAAGTTGTGGTTGATAAACCCGCAAGTATATGTGTTGCGGCAGTAGCAAAGTTTACGGTCCCTGTACCGGCTGTAAATGTGCCGCTGTTTACCCAGTCACCATTTACATTCACTGTTTGTGCCCCTGAAAAAGTCAGCGGCGCGGTAGCATTAATAATTAAGGAGCCATTGATAGTTCGGGTTCCTCCTATTGTCCAGGTTTTTGTGCCCGCTGTGGTACTTATCGTTAAATTATTATAATCCCTGTCAGTAAGAGCTTGAGCTACGCCTGCATAATATTCTACCGTACCACTGGTGCTAATACTCGTTACATCCCATGCAGCTGTACCCGTAACCAATGATGCGCTTGCAACAGGTCCTATTCCAAGAGGATCAACAGTACGAATAATTCCTGTTGACCCCATAGTTAAAGTTACTGTTCCGGCAGTTGCTCCGGTTTGAATCAATCCTGCACTCGCAGTAAAATCAAGTGTTCCATTAACAACTAAAGAGCCGGCGGCCGCATTTATGGTCATTGTCCTTGTTGATTCATCTAATGTTGTTCCGGAACCTACCGTGCAAGCGTTATTAATAGTTTGCGCTGCCCCCATTGTTTTTATTCCACTACCACTTGTTTTAAGATTCCCATAACCAGAACCAAATCCGCCGTTGATAGTCTGATCTCCTGCGCCTGCATAATCTAATGTGAGAGATCCTAATGAATTCGTAGAAAACCTATACTGTGTTGAATAATCTGCTGTTGCTGCAATCCTTGTTATCTTAATTGTACCCGTACCAGAAATAGTTCCGGCTGGTGCTGCGCTATTAATTTGCACTCCCGCTGATGGATCAAGAGTACAATTTGCTCCAACGGACATAGTACCAGCGACTCCGATATTAGAAGTAATGCTTACCGTACCTGCGCTACCATTAGAAAAATCTAACCCATTAAATGATATTGTACCTGTGCCGCCAAAAGAAGATGAGACGCCATTAAAAGTTACGTTAACAACATCATTACCGTTAACAAATTGCAACGTGTTGCCTGTAGTTACAGATAAATTCCCACCTATCAATAATGAATGTATATTAGCTCCACCAGCATCAGCTGTTGTAAATGTGCCATTATTAACATTAATATTACCTGTCACAGTCAATGTTCTGGTAGTAGTATTATTGAATTGGAGCGTCCCTGCTGTTGCAGTTCCAACCGTTAAGGTAGCACAGGCTGCATTTGCAGTTATTGATACAGTAAATCCACCTTCTATAAATACATTATCTCCCGCTACTGGGACAGAAGCACCCGCTGCCCCTCCCGAAGTTGCAGACCAGGTGGCAGTTGTATTCCAGTTGCTGTTGGCTACAGAGTAACGGTCCGCAGCATTTGCTTCCGATAAACTAAGCGACAACAAACCCGCTATAAGCAAAGCCATAGCAAAGACACGGTACTTACATAAAAATGTTTTCATAATAGAAGTTTTTAGATTGGGTAAAACAGCAGCCTGAGATTTAAAGCTGCTGCAGGTATGAATTAAACGTGTATGGTTGAATAAAAAAATATTAGTTGAATGGCGGTTTGCATCATCCGCATGCTTCCGCACGGGATGGCCATGGGAATTATTTGTTTCCTTAAGCAGTGTAAAATTATTTATCATACTCTTCCGGTTTCACGAGTCAATATGTTCAATTAATCGTGGTCTCTCGGTATAGGGTATCGGGGTCTCCGTATAGGTATTGGGGGAGGATTTTCTGCAGATAGTATTCTTAACTCTTATTACCTGCTTCGGTTATTTTTCTTTTTCGTTCTTTAATTTTTCAGAGATCTAGAGCCTGTCGTGGAAACGCCATTGATTTTATAACCAGTGTGCAAAATATGGTAATTTAACTTAACCAACAACGTTTTTTACTTATTAATATTCACAACAATACCCACATGTCCTATAGGTAAAATACGTTTTTCTCATAGGACAGACAACTCATAATACCCAAACCGCTGCTCTCAATTTTTCCTTATATCCCTTGTAATCAAATTGCTGCTCCAGTTTTTTAGGATCGGGCAAGTGACCGGACCGGTTGCTGATTATCTTTTTGACCGCGGTAATAATTTCTTTTACGTTATAAGGGTTTACCATTAGCCCCAATTCACCATTGCACAGTGCATCCACCGAGCCATCGATATTACCAGCCACAACTGGTATGCCATAAAACATGGCTTCAATGAATACGATACCAAAACCTTCCCTTTCACTGGGCATGATAAATATATCACCCAACTTAAAATGCGCCGCTAATTCTTCCTCTGCTACAAAACCGGTAAATATCACCACATCCTCCAGCCCCAATTCACGGATGATCGAATCGAGCCGGCGCTTTTCACTGCTGTCATATTCTCCCAGCAGCAGGTATCGCAGTCCCGGGGTCGTCTTAACCAATTCGGGCAGGGCCTCCAATACTTTATCATAACCCTTGTATTGTTCCATGCCGGACATCCTCGAAACGGTCAGGAGGATGATCTGTTCTTTTTTTAATCCATATCGTTCCAACAGGTCGTCTTTTTTTTCTTTTTGCAAAGGCAATTCAAGAAAAGGGTCAAGGCAATTATTCAGCACGGAGAATTTTTTGTCGGGCAGTCCGTACAGGGCTTGCATTTTATCTTTTGTAAAATGACTGACAGGAAGAATGAGGTCGCATTTGCGCAGCATCTTTTTTTTCCATCCCGGCAATGCAGTCCATACTTCGATACCATGCGCCAGCAAGACCAGTTTTACCGATGGCCTGAATAACTTTATAAAGTAGCCAACAACCAGCAGGTTGATATGGCTCATCAATACTACTTTACTTCTCCGGCCCTCCGCAATGGCTTTACGTACAAAACTCACCCGGTCGCCTTCGAAAGGCGTGAATACAAGTTGCGGGAAATATTTATTCGCATTGCCATCATCTCTTTCGCCATGCAGGGCCAATACATTTACCAGCCCGCCATACTGCAATCCCAATTCATAAAGAGCCTTCCCTGCTATCCGGCAAACCTTCTCTATGCCACCGGTGGCGGAGAAAACACGGAGAGTGAGGAAGAGGACCCTATGACTCATGAGCTCGCTACTGGTTGCTGGTTACTGGTTACTGGTTGCTGGTTGCTGGTTTTACCTCACCCATCATCAGTCTTTTCGCCGGGAAGATTTCGACCACCTCTCCTTCAGGAGCAACCGATCCGCTGATAGGCGGAGAAGGTTGGGAGCGAAGCTCGGAAAAGACAGTTGATTATAATATACTGACGAAGGGTGAGGTAAACATATACTGCTGCAGGAAACATACTTTCAGACAAGGATTCTTCCGACTAATGGCCAATAGCTAACGGCTCATTCAGCAATAGCAACGACATCATCTGCGACCAGTGCATCTGCCCATTGATGAATTTATGATAGTTGTCTGTCCCTTTCTTTCCTTTCCTGCTCATGCTGTCTTTTACAAATTCACTTTTACCCAGCCATTCTGCAAAAGGAAAAGTGAATCCCATCTTGGGCCTGTTCCAGATTGGTTCAGGCAGGTCTGATTTAAAACTGTCTATTAATAATTGTTTGGGTAGCCCGCCGCTGTATTTTAACCGGGGTTCGATACCCAATACGAGTGAAACAAATTCACGGTCGAGGAAGGGCACCCTGATCTCCACACCATGCGCCATGCTCATAACATCGGAATCACGCAGCAATTGGTTTTGCATATAGAGATTCATTTCGATCCAGCTGGCCTGGTTACCGGAATGCAACCCGCGGACACTGTTTAATTCGGGTTGTTCATCCAGGATATTCCAAACCTCTTTTTCACTGGCATCCAGTTGTCTTGCTATAGATGAAGGAACGAACTGACCCCTTAAAAAAAGATAAGTTCCTTTAACGCCGCCAAGACCCAGGTAGGCAAGACGGCGTAATCTTTTGGAGCCTGCATAGCGACCGGCTTTTAATAATACAGTTGGAAGACCATCAATTTTATTCACTGCATTGATCCTCGAGAAAGAAGGATAGCCGCCGAATAATTCATCGCCGCCCACACCCGACAATACCGCTTTTAACCCGGCTTCCTTTGCATACTTACTGATGAACCAGGTATTGATGCCATCACAACCGGGCATGTCCATGGCTTTAATGATACCGGGGAAATTCTCATGGAATTCTTTTTCATTGAGTACCTGCTGCCTGTTGGGGCATTGCAGTTGTTTTAATACGATGTCCTGGTATTTTTTTTCAGAATATTTGACTTCATCAAAAACAATGGACAATGTTTTTAAAGTTGACCGGTGAAGTTTTGCAGCGAGCATGGCAACGATGGAAGAGTCGAGGCCACCGCTCAAAAAAACTCCAATAGGTGCATCACTCAGCAAATGCCGTTGCACGGATCTTTGCAGGCAATCCCTGATAAGTTTTTTTGCTTCTTCCCGGTCGGTTATTTCCTCTTTATAATTATAAAAAGCAAAAGAGGATATATCCCATTTACCGGTTGCTGTCCCGTAACGAAGAAAGCATCCTTTTGGCAAAGGTCTTACTTCTTTAAGTGTGGTTACAGGTTCGGGCAGGTGCCCGTAAGCCAGCAGGTATACAGGCCAGTTTTTATTTTTCTCCTGTAAGTATGGCAATGGATCAAAAGCCCGGAGTTCTGATGCAAAGGCAAGACCTTCTTTTGTAATAGCAAAATAAAGCGGCTTGATACCGGATGCATCTCTTACTAAATAAATGCCGGACTCCTGTTGATCCCAGAGTGCAAAAGCGAACATGCCATTGAAACGCCTGAATGCATTGATGCCCCATGCGGCAAAGGCGGCGAGTATTACTTCTGTATCGCTGGCAGTCTTGAAATGATAGCCTGCTGCGATCAATTCACTCTTTAACTCAGGATAATTATAAAGTTCACCGTTATATGTGATCCAATACCGCTCATCAGCATAAGACATGGGCTGATGCCCGGCAGATGAAAGGTCGATCAAAGACAAGCGGCGGTTTCCCAATACAAGATGCTGTTCCGCACAAGTATAAAAACCTTCATCATCGGGGCCTCCGTGTTTCAGGATCCGGCACATTTCTTTTACCAATGCCTGCAATTCAGTAATGGGAAGAGAAGGATTTAGTATGCCGGCGATCCTGCACATGAATGAAAAAGTAAAAAGTAAAAAGTAAAAAATCAAAAACCGGAGTCTTCTCAATTTTTACTTTTCAATTTTGACTTTTTACTTTTGACTTATCCGAAATATAGAACTGGTAACGATCAACAAAATCTGAATATACAGCCCTGATCCCATCTTCCAACTCAATAGCAGCCTTCCAGCCCAGGGCATTGATCGTTTCAACATCCAGTAATTTGCGGGGAGTGCCATCGGGTTTGCTTTTATCAAAAACAAGATCACCTGTAAACCCTGTGATCTCTTTTATCACTGCTGCTAATTCAGCGATCGTATAATCTTTTCCCAAACCGATATTGATGATCTCCGGTTTTTCGTATTCCTGCATCAGGAAAAAACAGGCATTGGCCAGGTCATCCACATGCAAAAATTCACGGCGGGGGCTGCCGCTCCCCCATATGATTACTTTATTTTCTTCTTTTATCTTGGCTTCATGAAATTTCCGGATCAACGCCGGTAATACATGAGAATTTTGAAGATCATAGTTGTCTCCCGGCCCATAAAGATTCGTTGGCATTACGCAGATAAAACGGCAACCGTATTGCCTGTGATAGGATTGACATAAACTGATGCCGGCGATCTTTGACAGTGCGTAGGCTTCATTGGTTGGTTCCAGGTAACCGGATAATAAGTATTCTTCCTTTAAAGGTTGCGGCGCCAATTTGGGATAAATGCAACTGCTGCCTAAAAAAACTAATTTGCTTACACCGTTCCTGTATGATTCATGAATGATATTGGATTCCATCATCAGGTTATCATAAATGAATTCAGCAGGATAAGTATTGTTGGCGATGATGCCACCCACTTTAGCAGCAGCGAGGAACACATATTGAGGTTTCTCTTTTTCAAAAAAAATCCTCACCGCTTCCTGGTTGCGAAGGTCCATCTCCCCGGATGACCTTGTAATGATATTGGTAAAACCCTTCTGTTGCAAAAGTCTCAGTATGGCACTGCCGACCAGTCCGCCATGACCGGCGATATATATTTTATCGGTTGAATTCACTATTATTTTTTATTTAAGTGACTATCCGTTTATTGAGATCTAACTATACCGTTGTGCCTGCCTGCCGGTAGGCAGGTTCTTCGTGCCTCCTTTGTGCTCTTTGTGTTACTAAAAAATGAGGACCACAAAGGACACAACGACCCACAAAGGGCACTAAGGTTCATAAAACTTTCCTGTGGGCCATTCAGGGTTCTCCAATCTCCCCCTTTAGGGGGTCAGACTCTTCCTGCAAAAGGAGATTTCCCGGGGGCGGGGCCGGGGGCCGGCAAAGCTTCGCTATCCTCAGTCACATAGAAGATATGCAACCAGGAAATAAGAACAGGTCGCTTTTAATTAAATGGAAGCGGGTACAGGGAACAGCCCTGTACACAATAACTTCCTTATAATATCGTAAAAGCTTCTTCGTTTTAATAGCATCCACGCTGTCAACTGCTGATCCATAACCACATTACTTCTTCTTAAAAAACTTTTTCGCTTTCCACAGCAGTCCCCATCCATTCCACCAGCCTTTGTTGCCATCGTCGCTGGAATAATAACCATTCCCATCAACTCCATAACCGGAACCATAACCATAGCTATAACCATAATTTAAAAAAGAAAAACCTCTCCGTTTTAAACCGTTAAATACAATGGACATATTATTGAATTTCTTATGCTGGTACAGATCATTTATCAAACGCAGGTAAACTTTGGGAGTAAGGTTGTGTCGCACAATATACATGGTGGTATCTGCATAAGGACCCAGCAACTGGGAATCGGTGACCAAACCGATAGGTGTTGAATCAATGATCAGGTAATCAAATCTCTCCTTCAGTATCCCGATCATTTCTTTAAAATTTTCGGAACTGATCAATTCGGTTGGATTAGGGGGAATGGGGCCAGATGAAACAACATATAGGTTAGGATATTCAGTTGTTTTAATGATCTCGTCGATAGTAGCTTTACCGATCAGGTAATTGGTAATTCCCGGATCCCTGCTTAGCCCAAAATACTTACTCAGTTTAGGTTTCCGCAGGTCCATTTCCATCAACGCCACTTTCTTACCATTCAGGGTAAGACTCATGGCAAGATTCATAGCGATAAAGCTTTTCCCTTCGCCGGAAATACTGGAAGTGACCAATAGTGTTTTTTGATTTTCATTCAGACCCATAAAAGCAAGGTTGGTCCTTAAGGCCCTGAACTGTTCGGCGATGACCGTCTTTTTACCTTCACTGATAGCGATCGGATCCTTTGTCTGGGTTTGCATGATCTCGCCCAGTACCGGTACGTTTGTTTTTTCTTCGATATCTGAACGGAATAATATTCTCCGGTTAAGACTTTCCTTCAGCAAAACAAAAACGATGGCAGCCAGTAAACCCAGCAGGATGCCTGTCATATAAAATTTCTTAGCGATAGGTTTGACAGGTCCCCATGCCCTTCCTTTTTCCAATACCCGCAGATCGGGTGTGGTTCCCGCAGATGATAAAGCGGTCTCTTCCCTTTTCTGTAAGAGGAAAATATAAATATTGTTTTTGATGGCTTGCTGGCGGCTGATATCAAGCAAGCCCCTTTCTTTCCTTGGCACCTGGCTTAACTGGCCGCTGTTCATGGATATCCCTGAATTGATATTATTCTTTATGGATCGTAAACTTGTTTCAATATTATTGATATTCTCACCGATATCATTTTTTATCCTTCTCACTCCCTCTTCGGCTAATAACACGGCATCGCTTTTTTCCCCGTTAATGCTGCGGATCTTATCCAATTGGAATTCCGCACTATATAACTTATCCAATAAGCCCGCTAAAACCGGATCATTGACCATCAATTGGGAAGGTACCGTACCCGGTTTCTTACCTTTATTATTGATATAATTCTTAACTTCTTTTAATACATCGAGCTGGATCTCTACTTCACTGCCGCGCTTGTCAAGATCACGAACATTATCTAAATAGAGAGATGCCTGGCTGCTCAGGTCATACACCCCTTGCGTTTTTTTATAGGTTTCTATATTTTTCTCCACGGAATCCAGTTGTCCGACCACCAGGTTCAGCCGGTCTTCGATGAATTGAAGTGTTCTTTCGGAGATCTGGTTCTTTTCTTCAATAGCCTCATTGTTATAGACTTCAAACAGTTTGTTCAAAACATCAATTCCCTTTTCCGGGGCCGGTGTTTCCATTTTTAGTTCCAGTACAGTGGACACATTAGAGATAGCATTGGCCCGGAGTCCGCCGGCAATGGCGCCGGCAGCGCCTTCCACCGTATTAAATACGACATAATAATTTTTCCCGGTTAAATTCCGGGCATAGTCAGGATTGGGAACAACACGATAAGTCGTATTACCAATCGTAATAGTTGAATCGAAAGGAATGACCTGGTTCTTTATTTTTATGGAATTCTTTTTCCAGTCAACACTGAAATAAAACTTACCTCCGCCTCCAATACTATCTTTATCAATGGCCCTGAACCAGACCGGTGAATTGCTTCTATATAATTCTTCGGTGCGTAAGCGGCCCTGGTTATATACCGCTGCATAAAGGTCCAGTTCCCTCGCTACTTTTTCTAATAAAAGAGATGAACGCAACACAATGATCTCGTTCTCGACTATCTTTTTTTCGCTGAAAATATTCAGGGCTTCAAGCACCTTGCTGTCGCCACCACCTTTCTGAGGATCTTTTAAAAGCACCGTAGCGCCGGCCATATAGATCCGGGTTTGTGATCGCAGGCGAAGCCAGGAAATGGTAAGACCCAAACCAATGGTAAAAACAAACAGGGGCCAGAAAGGAAGATACCTTTGCAAAACCTGTACAAGCTGGTTTGATTCGGACCGCTCTTTAAAAAATGACTGTTCACTCATAATCCCCGAAAGGTTATTTATTTGATGATCCTGTCCAGGATGATAACGGCAAGAGAAACTCCGGTCAGGATCAAACCAACCGTTTGCTGTGTCTTACCTCTTTTTTCTTCGTTCAGTTTTTTATCATTCGGTTCCACGTACACTACATCATCAGGCTGCAAGTAATACCATTCTGAATTAAAAATAGAATGATCCTCAAGATTGATTCTTTTCAATTGTTTCCCGGCGGCTGTTTCCCGGATGATCAGGATATTATTTCGCTTGGCATTGGATGTCACATCACCCCTGGAACTCAAGACCTCAAGGATCGATAAGCGTTCTTCCGGCATTTGGATCACTCCGGGCTGTCCAACTTCACCCAGGACCGAAACCCGGTGGTTCAGGTATCGCACGGTCACTACAGGGTCTTTTAAATAAGGTTCAATGTCTTTTTGTATTTTGTTTTTCAGTTCTGCCCTGGTCATACCTTCTGCATGGATCAATCCCAGTTTATGCAATTGGATATTACCCTGTGCATCCACGAGGTAGCCGCCACCACCCGAACCGCCTGTGGCAGTTGCGGAAGAACCACCAGCAGCCACAACATTATAAGTCATATCCTCAGTAGGATTTAAGCTGCTGAAATTGATCGACAGCAGGTCGTTTTTCCTGATCCGTGATTCTTCTACACGGTTTATGGAGGAACCGATTATGGTATCCCTTGGCACGGTCTTAAAATAGTAAGCATTTTTTGAGGGGGCGCAGGATGAGAAAGTAATACCCGCTAAAATGATCAGCATTACAGTATAAAAAAGGCTTGTCTTCAGGTTATACTTATTGCCTGGTTTTAGTTTATTCATCTCATTAAGTAATTAGAAAATAATTGAGGTACACTAGTTGAATGTCAATCATTTAGATTTTGTCACTTAAAATTTATTGATACCTGGTATTTATTATTAAAGTGGCCAGTTTTTAAAATATATGACCGTTTCAAAAGTCGCAAAAATAAGTGATTTGGCAAATTGTTATTTGTTGAGGATATGGACGGATTTCGGTTTTGAATTTAATCCAAAATACAAGTACTGTACCAGATATAATCACGAACCAGTTCTCAGAAAACAACGGATTTTGCTGATAGGCTTTGCGGGGCTATTTTTGCGACGGAGAGATGGCAGAGCGGTCTAATGCGGCGGTCTTGAAAACCGTTGACCCAAAAGGTCCGGGGGTTCGAATCCCTCTCTCTCCGCAAACAAAAATAATTGCCTCCTGAAAGGGGCATTTTTCATTCCGGATGCGGGCAAACTTGTTTGCCAAAGCAAACGGAATGAAAAATGCATGGCACGATAGTGCCGGCAATTACTTTTGTTTGACACCCCAACCAGGGATCACCGCAGGTAATCCCTCTCTCTCCGCCAGATCAATATTTGTCCCCGATTTTATCGGGGCATTTTGTTTTGGTGGGTTGCAAAACTATCGCTCCGTATTCACCACCACTTTACTTTCCAGTAATATCTTATGCGGAATACTTTCATCCATCCCTTTTGATTGGATCAATTGAAGCAGGATGTCTGTTGCTTTTTCTGCCTGTTGATAGGGAAATTGCTCTACGGATGCGATCGGCGGATCATCCATATAACTGGTGACGGGAAGATTGGCATAGCTAACAAAGAAAATATCTTTATTGACTTTCAATCCATGACTGCGGGTATATTTAATAGCGTCAAGGGCCACATAATCATTAAAAGCGATCACAGCGCTGGGACGATTTTTTAACGACAGCAATTTTTGCATGGCATCCTGTGTTTTCATCTTGGTCAGATCGGTGGAAACAACAAAAGAGTTCTCAATTTTTAATTTATGTTTTTTTAAGCCCTCATAATACCCTTTCAGCCGTTGCAATGAATGGATCAATGCATCGGGACCCTTAATAAAACCTATTTGCTTATGTCCGCTGGCAACTAACCAATCCACCAGTTCTACGGAACTGTTCTCAAGGTTACAGGAAACAGTATAATAACCTGGCAAATCAGGTACCCTGTCAAAAAAAACAACGGGTATCTGGTATTTTTTTAACTGCTCAAAGTGTTCATATGAATGAGAGGTTTTTGAAAGAGAAACAATAAGCCCGTCCACCCGCTGGCGGCGCATGGTATCCACGATCTTCTGTTCTCTTTCTGTATCATCGTGTGATTGACCGATCAGCACGGTATAATTATTTTTTGTAGCCACATCCTCAATACCGTTAATAGCTATGGAAAAAAATTCTTCGCCGAGGTTGGGAAGAATGACACCTATTGTCATCGTTTTACCCCGCTTAAAAGAGATGGCAGCCTGGTTGGGCTCGTAATGAAGCTCCTGCGCCAGTTTTTGTACCTGCGTCCTGGTGCGAAGACCAATACTCCGGTGATTTTGCAATGCCCTTGACACGGTAGAGATCGATACATTTAACCGCTTTGCAATTTCTTTTAAGGTAGCAGGTTTTTGTTCCATATAAATAATCAAAAGGCAAGTTATACAAAAAGCCCGCCTGACCACCATATTAAAAAATAAAAATAGCCGGGCAGAAGAATGAGCAGGCAACAGATGTTTTCACAACGATTACTTTGTGTTACTTCGTGACTTTGTGCCTTTGTGGTTCAAAATTAACAGGAACATATAAATAGTTTTTGCACGGGTTATATCTTTCCGTAAATTTCATGCATAAATTTATCGTCAATGCATACAGTGTCATCGCTTCTATCCCGGAAAAACAGAACCTCCGTAACTGTATCGCCCGATGCATCGGTAATGGAAGCCCTGAAACTGATGGCAGAAAAAAATATCGGATCTGTTATTGTCATGCAGGACGATCAATACGTCGGCATTGTAACTGAAAGGGATTATTCAAGAAAAATAGCTTTGAAGGGAAAAAATTCTGCCAGCACAAAAGTTTCGGAGATCATGTCATCCGATCTGCCTTCCGTAAATCCTGCCGACAGCATCGAACATTGTATGGAACTGATGACGACAAAGAACATCCGTTACATGCCTGTCTTTGAAAATAATAAATTGGCCGGCATTGTTTCCATGAGCGATGTGGTTAAAGAAACGATCCTGGCGCAGAAAGAAACTATCGACCAGTTACAAAACTATATCCAAAGCTGACCCGATAGCTATCGGGTTACACACTCGTTAAATACAGCGAAGCCCCGTAAGGTTTCGCTTTTTTGTTTTGTTCCGATCCTTTCAACAATCAACACCCTGATACTACCCATGCACCGGCATGCCCATCTCTTTAGGGCAACTAAGTACTGATTTAAGCTCGATCAACTATCATCTATCATCTATCAACTATCATCTATCAACTATCATCTATCATCTATCAACTATCAACTATCATCTATCATCTTCTCCCCTCACCTCCCTATCTGCGCCCTACTTGCGCCCTATCTGCGCCCTACATAGTTCCCCCGAGTTCCCCTTTTTTTGCATTATGTTAAATTCAAAAACTTTACATAGTACTTACAGCTTAAAACCTGCTATGCGGCAAAATTGTACGAAATTTGTCCCGGAAATTAACCAAACTCATTCTATACAAACTATTATGAAAACAATGCTGACTTCGGCATTCATCGGGATAACAACTTTGATCTCCTGTGCCCGGAAGTCATCTACAACTGCTGAAACAATTATGGATAAAAAAGATCAATCAACAGACAATGCTTCTCCGGCGAATCTTTCGACTGCTCCCAACACAGACACGGCCACATTTGCCAACGGATGTTTCTGGTGCACCGAAGCCATTTTTGAAGAATTGAATGGCGTTATCAGCGCCACCTCAGGTTATACCGGAGGAAATACGGAGAACCCCACTTATAAACAAGTATGCACCGGGCAAACCGGACATGCTGAAGCTTTACAGATCGTGTATGATCCTGCTAAGATCAGTTTTGATGAACTGCTTGCCGTATTCTGGGAAACACATGACCCGACCACATTGAACCAGCAGGGTGCCGATGTAGGTACACAATACCGCAGCGGTATTTTTTATCACAATGATGAACAAAAAACAAAAGCAGAAAAATATAAGATCGAATTGGACAAGAGCGGAGCTTACGACAAGCCGATCGTTACAGAAATAACTCCCTTTACTAAATTTTATCCTGCGGAAAATTATCACCAGCAGTATTTTGAGAACAATGAGAATACTAATCCTTATTGCAAAATTGTCATCCGGCCTAAACTGGATAAGTTCAGAAAAGTATTCAAGGATAAATTAAAAACGAATTAGGGTAGTGTCCGGATTTCAAATCTTGAACCACATAGACACAATAGGACACAATAGTAAATACACACATAGAACTATGTGAAAGCCTATGTTTCTATGTGGTGAAAAGACAAAATCGTCCGAATTAGAAACTTTTCCCGGACTTAAGGAATTAATGTAAATTCATATCAAAATATTCCCATGTCTGCCAGGAACAGGGTTATACTTTTAATGCTGGCTTTACTTTTCTTCATACAGGGTATCGGTCAAAATAATATCACGATTAATCACCCCGACCGCTACCGTTTAGTACTCCCCAAAGAATGGAACAAACACAAACTGATCGAAGCCATCACCGATATTTTATCACAGACCATTGATGAACTGAAAGGCCGGGAATTTTGCACAGAAGGAAAAGCCGCTTATTATGTTCGTCTTTTTATGGATTCGCTTACTGTGAATGATGTGCAGACCACGAACCCTGTAGAAATTGGTTCAATTCCTCACTACACTTTTTCATTCAATTACAGTTTTTATGCCGCATTGATCATAACGGATAGCCTGAAAAAACCTGTTACCATGTTACAACTTATTTCCGGGGAAGAAACAATGAATTATTCAAAACAATTCAGCCTGCGCCCGCAAAATGCTGTTTACAGGTATCAAACCGTTTATGATACAAGAGGAAGACCCATCGGCAGAAGACTGGTGGAAGAAGCACCGGCTGTAAACAATTACGTTCCGAAGATGAGCCCCTTTTCTATACTCACTGAGGATTTTTTATTGTCCATTTGCCAGGCGAAAATTTTTGAAATAAGGAGACTTCTTAAAAAGCTCTATCCAGATTAACCCTTCTCAGCTCCAGCAGGTTCAGCGCATTTGGCTGAAACCCTTTTACATTTGTTTGAACAAGTCTTACCACTTTATCATACCAAAGCGGAACAACCGGTGCATCATTGATCATTACCTGGTCAGCCTGCTGGTAAAGTTTATATCGCAGCGAATCATTGGTCTCGGTAATTGCTTTTTCAAAAGCTGCATCGAATACTTCACTTTTATATCTTGTATAATTTGGCGGAGCCGGGTTCTTTGAATAAAAAACAGAAAGATAATTCTCTGCATCGGGATAATCGGCGATCCAGCTTCCGCGAAAGAAAGCTGCTCTTGAGTTTGATGTCATCTCCAGCAATAATGATTTTTGCACTACTTCCACCTGCACGGGTATACCTGATTCCTCAAGTTGTTTGGCCAAAAAATTAGCCATGTCGGCATAAATCGGGATAGTCAAAAGTTTGATCGGCGGCAATCCCTTTCCATCAGGATAACCTGCTTCCGCCAGCAATTGTTTTGTCTTAGCAGGATCATAATGATAACCCTTTACTGCCGATGAATCAAAAGATGGTAAACCCATTGGCACAAAACCTGATTCAGCAGGAGTGCCTAATGAATTGCGGAGATATAAAACCATTTTGCGCCGGTCAAACCCGTAATTAATGGCCTGTCGTATTTTCCTGGAACGCATCGGTGAATTCTTCACTGATCCATTGGCCGAATCAACTAAAATTCCCAGGTATTCAATATTGAGATAAGGAATGGCCTGCAATACAATTTTACCATCCCATTCTTTGCGCAGCGTTCCCTTCTTGGTCAGTATCTCATCTTTGAAAGATGCTTCAATATCATTGATAAAATCCAGTTGCTTCTGCCGGAACAACAAAAACTCAGTGGCTTTACTGTCGTAAAATGAGATATTTATTCCATCCAGGTAAGGCAAGCTCTTGCCGGCACTGTCTCTTTCAAAATAGTTTGGATTTTTTTTAAGCACCAATGACTGGCCTTCTTCCCAGGCTACAAACTGGAAAGGCCCTGTACCTACAGGATGACGGCGAAAGCCGGCGCCATATTTTTCCACTGCTTCTTTTGGAACGATAGAGCAATATTGCATGGAAAGAATTCCAAGTATCGGGTGATAGGGACGAATCAACCTGAGTTGAAAAGTAGAATCGTCTATTACCCGGAAAGGTTGCAGCGAATCCACTTTGCGGTTGAATATCCACGAACCGGGACTGGCAACCTGTTTATCAATAATGCGGTTAAAACTATACTCCACATCTTTTGCTGTCAGTCTTTTCCCCTTCCCATCAGCGAACGCAGCATCATCATGAAAGAACACATCGTTTCTCAAATGAAAAGTATATGTTTTCCTGTCTGCTGAAATATCCCAGTATTTGGCGAGTGAAGCAACCAGGTGAAGACTGTCATCTGTTTCTACCAGTGTATTAAACAACTGGTGCGCCGGCCACATCGTAGCCTGGCTTTTGGCAAAGGCAGGATCCAGCGACGAGATACCGGAGACCTCATTGTAATGAAATATTTTTTTGTTGGTCTTCCCGGGATTATAACAGGATGTCAATAAGAAGATAATTCCAGTTATCCCTGTTAACAACCGCCAGCTACTTTTAACTTTCATCTTAGTTTTCAAGCCTTAAATTTACATCTTCAAAAACATTCTTCCGTGAAATACATTGTCCGTCCTTCCCTGGTCTTTTTTTTTATAGGTTGTATGCTTCACTCATCCCGTGCCCAGCTATTAGATCCAAAAGAAAAATTTACAAAGCAGGATTCTTTGCGGGGAACGATCGGCCCGGAAAGAAGCTGGTGGGATGTGCAGAAATATGATATTAGTGTTACACCCGATTATAATACAAAAACAATTTCCGGGAAAACTACCATCAGTTATAAAGTGGTGCAGGAGAAACATTCAGATTATTTACAAATCGACCTGCAACAACCCTTAAAGATCGATATGATCTTTTATGATGGTAAAATGTATATTAATTACCCGGCAAAACCTTATTATAACCAGGGCAATGTTTGGCATATCCCTTTACCGAAAGCAGCATTGAATTCAATGCATACCATTGCCATTTCTTATCACGGTAAACCCCGCGAAGCAAAATATGCGCCCTGGGATGGCGGGTGGATATTTACCAAAGATGATCAAGGCCGTCCCTGGATGACAGTGGCCTGCCAGGGACTTGGCGCCAGTGTATGGTATCCCTGCAAGGATCACCAGAGCGATGAACCGGACCAGGGTGCATCGATACAGGTTAAGGTCCCGGATACATTAGTTGTTGTAGCCAATGGCAGACTGGTATCAAAAGATCATGCGGATGATAGCACTGCACTGTATAAATGGGAAGTAAAAGATCCTATCAATAACTACGATATCGTTCCTTATATCGGCAAGTATGTAAACTTCACCGATACACTCCATGGAGAAAAAGGAAAACTGGATCTGGGTTATTGGGTGCTGGATTATAACCTTGACAAAGCAAAAAAACAATTTGGCCGGGATGCAAAACGCACACTGAATGCATTTGAATATTGGTTTGGCCCCTACCCTTTTTATGAAGACAGTTACAAATTAGTTGAGTCCTCGCACCTGGGTATGGAACACCAGAGTGCAACAGCTTATGGCAATCATTATTTGAATGGATACCTCGGGACGGATCGTTCGGCCAGCGGTTGGGGACACAAATGGGATTACATCATTGTTCATGAAACTGCACATGAATGGTTTGGGAATAATATTACCACCAATGACATTGCCGATATGTGGGTACATGAAGGTTTCGGTAATTATGCCGAAGTATTATTCACAGAATATTATTATGGCAAAAAAGCGGCTGATGAATACGTCCAGGGTATTCGCCGTAATGTGCTCAATGACAGACCGGTGATCGGCCCCTATGGAGTAAACGAAGAAGGCAGTACTGATATGTATGATAAAGGGGCCAACATGCTGCATACTATCCGGCAGGTAATTAATGACGATTCCGTTTTCAGGAAAATACTAAGAGGTTTGAATAAAGATTTCTATCATCAAATGGTTGATTCAAAAAATGTGGAAGCCTATCTCTCCAAACAATCCGGCAAAAACCTGTCTAAGATCTTTGACCAGTATCTGCGGACAACAAAAATTCCCCAGTTAGAATATAAAATACAGGGTGATAAACTTTCCTACCGCTGGACCAACTGTATTCCCGGTTTTGATATGCCCATAAGATTAGAAGACAATGGCGACCCGATAGCTATCGGGTGGCTGCACCCAACAACTGAATGGAAAAACACATCCATAACTGCCGACATGAAAAGCAAGGGATTGCTGGCAGATAAAAATTTTTACATAACAGTGAAAAAAGTTAAATAAGCTGTCCCCACTCGCCATTCCCCATTGACTATTCACTATTCACTATTCACCATTGACAACCGGCCATTCATTATCTTTATCGCATGAGCAGCATCCGCCGGCAAAGCATCATTTCTTCGGTTGTTATCTATATTGGATTTGCTGTGGGGTTATTGAACACCTGGTTCTTTACCCGGCAGGGAAATTTTATCAATTTTACAGAAGCACAATACGGGCTCACCACTATTTTCATTGCTATTGCCTCGATGATGACCTCTATCGCCAGCATGGCAATGCCTTCATTTATTTTTAAATTCTATCATTATTACAACGATAACCTTCCACCCCGCAGGAACGATATGATCACCTGGTCCCTGCTGGTGAGCACCATCGGTTTTATAATGGTGATGGTAGCAGGATGGTTCTTAAAAGATCTTGTCATCCGGAAATTCGGAGCCAATTCTCCGCTGTTGGTCACTTATTATTACTGGATATTTCCATTAGGTCTCGGCCTCACCATTTATTCTGTTCTGGAAGCTTATACATGGAGTCTTGGCAAACCGGTCGTCACTAATTTTTTCAAGGAAGTGCAGTGGAGATTGTTTACCACGGTCCTGATCGTCTTATTCATCACCAATACGATCAAAGACTTTGATCTTTTTATCAAACTCTTTGCATTTACTTATCCCGGGATAGCTGTCTCGTTATTTATTTATTTGCTGATCACTAAGAAAATCCATTTCACTTTTAAACTGAGTAAAGTAAGCCGCAGGTTCTATAATAAGATCCTTGCTCTTTGCACTTATTTCTATGGAGCCACCCTGGTCTTTACTTTATCCCAGGTATTTGACACCATTGTTATCGCTTCGGTTTTAAAAGATGGAACAGCCAAGGCCGGCATTTTTGGCCTCGCCGCCCTTATGACAAGCGTTATGCAGGCTCCGCAAAGAGCCATCATATCAGCTTCCATCTCACATTTATCCAAAGCATGGAAAGAAAAAAATATGGCGCTGCTGCAAAAAATATATCAACGTTCCTCTATCAATCAATTGATCTTTGCCTGTGCTATTTTTTTACTGATCTGGATGAACTTCTCTGATGCGGTCGATACATTTAAACTCAAACCTTCTTTCCATGCTGCAGGCTGGGTCTTCTTTGTCCTGGGACTGACAAAAATAGTTGACATGGGCACCGGGGTCAATTCACAGATCATTGCCACTTCCAACTACTGGAGATTTGAATTATTCAGCGGCATTATCCTTATTATTATAATGCTTCCGCTTACTTATATCCTTGCAAAGACTTATGGCATTATCGGCCCGGCTATCGGCAGCCTGGTGTCCATCACTATTTACAATATCATCCGTATTATTTTCTTATGGAAAAAATTTAAGTTATTCCCGCTTACCATTCATTCCCTGCAGACTGTTTTATTGGCAGCAGCATGTTACGGCGCCTGTTATTTTGCATTTGTCAATATGCATGGATTGACAGGCATGTTCCTTCGCAGCCTGGCTTTTATTTTTCTCTATGCAGCAGGAGCTATCTATATGAAGTTGTCACCGGACATTTATCCCGTAGTGCAAACCATCAAAAAAAGATTGGTCCGTAAGGACTCCGATGGAGGAATTAAAGGAAGTTAATTGGAAGCCACGGCTTGTTTATCATCAATTCTTCCGGCGCCAATAAAACGTTTGACGTAATAACTTTCGAACAGGTCGTTCACCATTACACCTTTTGAAACAGTTGCATGAATGAACTTATTGTTGCCGAGGTAAACGCCTACATGAGATACACCTGAACCACGGGTATTGAAAAAAAGAAGATCTCCTTCTTGTAATTCAGTTGTTGAGACCTTGCGGCTGATCCTGTATTGCTCCCGGGAGACACGGGGCAGGCAAATTCCGTATGCTGCTAAATAAACTGCAACGGTAAAACCTGAACAATCAATACCGGTCTTACCATTACCTCCGGTGCGATAGCGGACACCATACCAGGAGTCAACACTTTCGAGTAAAGTTTTAGCGGGAAGAGATTCAACTTCGGTATTCAGTAAAACGGCATATTTAAGTTGTACAGCTGATGCATTCTCAATTGCGTTTACATGATCACGGCTGGCATCGATATCAGATAATTTTTTTGCTGCTTCAGTTACAGGCTGTGTTTCTACCATATTCAAACCCCTGGTGGAAAATGATTCTTTGGGTCCTGAATTTACTTCTGTCTTATCATCTGCGGTCTGTGGCGTTACTGAGATATCGTCAATGAATTTTGTTTGGGGGCTGGGTGTTGCAACAGATACTACCTGCTTATTACTGGTAAAACTCAACGGCTTGAATGTAGAACAACTGCTCAGGAAGAGAATAAATGCTAGAGCTGGTAATATTTGTTTAACCATACGGTTTATTCTTTAGGAGGACTTTCAATAAGATTTTCAAAACCCTGTCCCGCCCTGAAGCGGGACAGTTTTCCCATTTTGGGAGCCGGGCAAAAATATAGGTTAAACCCGGAAAAAAACCACAATTATTAACGAATTTTCCGTCTATAAATTGCCCTCGGACTAAGTAACTGTAACCAAGTGGTTTAGATTTGCTAACAGCCTGTGAATATTGACACAGATCACGACAATTGCCACTTGAGATTTATTACTTATTATTGAGATACACAACGAACCATGCAAACACTATTATCCTATATCATCCTGTTCTTTGTAACCGTCGCCTGCCAAACTGCAGGAAGGGACACAAAGGCCATTGTTGATTCATCTATACTTCGGTCAAAACAATTGATCAAAAGGGATACGGTGCTTCCGAAGATCCCGCAACCCTATGATGAACTTAAATATAAGGACAAGGAGATCCTTGCTGCAGCTCCCGGCACCAAATCAGTGATCTTTAATTCATCCGGAACAAAACTCTACGCCATGAACCTTGAAGGCATGAGTGTTTATGAATTTGATCGGGCCACAAGAAAAATAACAAGGGAATTCAAATTCACTCCAACAAGAGGCATGGGTTGGGATTATAACAAAAGCAGGCCCATTAGTTCATTCCAGGAAAAACCGGTGGAAGCATGTTTCAGTCATGGCGACGAGATATTATGGGTGTCCCTTCATAATGCGGAAGGCATTGTGCCCATTTGGGTAAATGATCTTTCAAAAAATTCAGGCATCCAGAATAAAGAACAGAAAACAAAACCTGTTACAGTCATATATCCCGGGACCAGTAAAAAAGATTCGTTCAGGGTTCCGTTGATAACAACAGGTAAAACGCCAAAAATGATCGCCAAAACTGCTGACAGTAAATTTTTGCTTGTCAGTAACTGGCATTCCCGGACAACCAGTGTACTTCAAATGGATTCATCTGTTTATCCTTTTGGAAAAGTGATCAGTACTATTCCTGTCTCAGCCATTCCGCGGGGTATTGCCGTGGACAATAGCGCAGGTCTGTCATACGTTGCTATTATGGGCGGATCAAGCATTACAGTGATCAGTAATTCTGTCTGGATGAAAGAAGATGACATAAATGTATCGGCCAGTCCCCGCCATTTAGTGATGGATACCAGCGGTCATCTGTTTGTTTCTTATAACAGTCTTGGAACAATAGCCTGCATTGATGCTTCCAGCGGCAAACAATTATTTACAGCCAGGACCCATGCACAGCCAAGAACAATTGTTTTGTCAAAGAATTATAAATTCATTTTTGTAACCTGCTACAGCAGCGATTATGTGGATGTGTATAAGATCAATGCTGACAACTTTGAGAAAGTGGCATCTTTGCCTTGTGGCGGTCACCCGGTTGGTGTGGATATTTTTGAAGATGATGAGAAGCTGGAAGCCTGGGTGTGCAGTTATAGCAGCGGATCTATTAGTATCTATACATTTAAAAAGAAAGACTGAAAATAAATAAGAAATAAGGAAGTGGCGTATCTGTATTTTATTTTCTCATTCCTTATTCTTTATTTCTTATTTCTAATTCCATTAAAATGAAATTCTCGCATCTTCATGTCCATACCCAGTTCTCCTTACTTGACGGGGCTGCGTCCATCCAAAACCTTTACAAAAAAGCGATCACCGACGGAATGCCGGCCGTGGCTATCAGTGATCATGGTAATATGTTTGGCGTATTTGAATTCGTTGCAGAAGCCTATAAACACAAAGATGAGAACGGGAAAGTAAAAGTAAAACCCGTGGTAGGTTGTGAATTCTATATCACAACGGACCGAACCCAGAAAACATTTACCAAGGAACAGAGAGACCCAAGACATCACCAGATACTGCTGGCAAAAAATGAAGAAGGCTATCGCAACCTCGTAAAACTTACTTCACTTGGTTTTATCGAGGGCATGTACAGCAAATATCCCCGCATCGATAAGGAACTTATTCTCCGTCATCATAAAGGTCTTATTGCAACTACTTGTTGTCTTGGCGCCATGGTGCCACAGGCCATTTTAAAAAAAGGAGAAGAGGAAGGAGAAAATGAATTCAAATGGTGGCTGAATGTTTTCCAGGAAGATTATTATGTGGAATTGCAGCGGCACGGTATGGCTGAACAGGACAAAGTGAACGAGGTCTTAATTAAACTGGCGAGGAAGTATAATGTAAAGATCATTGCGAGTAATGATTCACATTATGTAGATGTGGAAGATTATAATGCCCACGATATTTTGCTATGCATTAATACGGGGGAAAAATTGGCAACCGAAAAACTAACGGGCTTCTCTGATGATGATGTGCAATCAAAGAACAAACGATTCGCATTCCCCAATGACCAGTTCTATTTCAAGACCACGGCGGAGATGAGCAAGGTCTTCAGCGATCTTCCCGAAGCTATTGATAACACCAACGAGATCGTTGACAAAGTGGAATTGCTCGATCTTACCCGTGATGTTCTGTTACCTGCATTTCCCATCGACAAAAAATTCCAATTGCACGATAAGGAAGAAAAGATCGGCAAGTACATGGTTTCTGCGGAATCAAAAAATCAGTGGGAATACCTGAAGCATATTACTTATGAGGGAGCAAAGCACCGGTACAATGACATGACCGATGAAATAAAAGACCGGATAGAGTTTGAATTATTCACCATAAAAATGATGGGCTTTGCCGGTTACTTTTTAATCGTAAGTGATTTTATCAAGGCCGGAAGAGATAAAGGTGTGTACATCGGCCCCGGTCGTGGCTCCGCTGCAGGTAGTGTAGTGGCATTTTGCATCGGCATCACCAATATTGATCCAATCAAATACAATTTACTGTTTGAAAGATTCCTGAACCCCGACCGTAAATCAATGCCGGATATAGATACCGACTTTGATGATGAAGGCCGGCAAAAAGTGATAGACTATGTCGTGGAAAAATATGGAAAGAACCAGGTCGCACAGATCATTACGTATGGTACAATGGCTGCTAAATCAAGTATCGCCGATGTGGCAAGGGTAATGGATCTTCCATTGCCGGAGAGCAGGGCTTTGTCCAAATTAGTTCCTGAACGTCCGGGTGTTGAATTAAGAAGGGTCTTGCATGCTCCCCTGAAAATGAAAGACGGTGAAAAGTCATTGGAAGAAAAAGAAGGATTTGGGAATGAGGACATGGAGAATGTGAAAAAACTGCGGGAGATATACAAGGATGAGAAAACAATACTGAGTAAGATATTACATGAAGCAGAGAGATTGGAAGGTTCTGTAAGAAATACAGGCATCCATGCTGCAGGGATCATCATTGCCCCCAGAGACCTCACGGAATTGCTTCCCGTTGCCACGTCCAAAGAATCAACGTTGTGGTTGACACAAATAGAAGGCAATGTGATCGAAGAAGCCGGTGTTCTTAAAATGGATTTTTTGGGTTTGAAGACACTCACCATTATTAAAAATGCATTGGCACTCATCAAACAAATTCACGGAGTAGAAATTGATATAGATAAGATCCCATTTGACGATAAAAAAACATTTGAGCTATACCAGCATGGTGCAACGATCGGCACTTTCCAGTTTGAAAGCGCCGGCATGCAGAAATACCTGAGAGAATTAAAGCCGGATAAGTTTGGCGACCTGATCGCCATGAACGCATTGTATCGTCCCGGGCCCATTGCATACATACCTAATTATATCGACCGCAAGCATGGTCGTGAAGCCATTACTTATGATCTGCCCGAGATGGCGGAATACCTCGAAGAAACATACGGCATCACCGTCTACCAGGAACAGGTCATGTTGCTTGCGCAAAGCCTCGCAGGTTTTAGCAAAGGCGATGCGGATGTATTGCGCAAGGCCATGGGTAAAAAACAAAAGTCGGTGCTGGATAAAATGAAAGCACAGTTCATTGCCGGGGCAACAGAAAAATTATTCCCCCCGGAAAAATTAGAAAAGATATGGACCGACTGGGAAGCTTTTGCCCAATATGCATTTAATAAATCTCACTCTACCTGCTATGCCTATGTAGCTTATCAAACCGCTTATTTAAAATCCCACTACCCTGCTGAATATATGTCAGCCGTTTTGAATAACGCCGGTAGCATTGATAAGATCACTTTCTTCATGGAAGAATGTAAACGGATGGGCATTAAAGTCCTTGGCCCGGATATTAATGAATCGCTGAAAGGTTTTGCAGTAAATAACAAAGGTGAGATCCGTTTTGGCCTCGGTGGCTTGAAAGGTGTCGGTGAAGCAGCCGTAGAAAGCATCATCAGCGAAAGACAGAAGAATGGTTCATTCATCAGTCTTTTTGATTTCATCAAACGTATCAATCAAAGGACTGTCAACAAAAAAACATTAGAGAGCCTGGCTTATGCCGGCGGCTTTGATTGTTTCACTGAACATCACCGGGCTCAATATTTTTATACCCCTGAAGGAGAAACGATCAATGGACTAGAACGAGTAATAAAATTTGGCCAGATGCTGGCGACGCAAAATGCAAGTACAGCGAATACCTTGTTTGGCGACCTGCCCATTACAATGGAAATTCCGCCGCCAAGATTACCGGAATGTGAACCCTGGCAACTGACCGTACAACTGGATCATGAAAAAGAAGTGACCGGGATGTTCCTGAGCGGTCACCCGCTGGATCATTACAAATTTGAAATGAGACATTATGGTGTAACGCCCACTGCCGACTTTAATGAATTCAAAGAAGCCATCCGTATGCATCCCAACCCGGGAAGACCATTCCGTTTGATCGGGTTGGTGGCAGATGCACAACATAAGATCGCACGCAGCGGAAACAAGTATGGAAATTTTGTGATCGAAGATTACAGCGGTAAAACAGAGATCATTTTATTCAGCGAAGATTACCAGCGGCTCTCTCCTTTTTTAACGCAGGGCAGTACGGTTTTTATTACCGGTTATTTCAAACAGCGTTATAATAAAGAAGAGTTTGAATTCAAAGTAATGACAGTATCATTGGCTGAGACCATGAAACGGAACATGACCAAACAGGTAACCATCGAGGCGCATCCGCAGGATATCAGCAAGGAAATGGTAAGTTTTGTAGAAAAAAATCTAAGGAATTTCCCGGGCAAATCAACTTTGAAATTTACTTTGACAGAACCCAAGAAAAAGATGAAGATCAGCCTGATTACAATGAATAACGGCTTTGAAATGAACGAAGAAATGATCCATTTCCTGGAAAAAAGCCCTGAACTGGATGTGCAGGTGGTAAGTGTCTGACGTCTCACCAGAGCGTCTGACACTTAATAATAAGTGTCAGACACCCAGTAAAAGCCATTAAACAGAAATTTTTCCACCATGTGTCAGACACATTGACCAGAAGGGCTGACAAGTTTTACACAACTTTGTGTCATAGTCGCATGTTAACTATAACGGACTTAAATTTGCATCCCTATTAAATAATTTATAAACAATCTCCTTCACCCCTTTAGGGGATGGGGGCAAAAATTAAAGAAATGGCAAAAGAATTCAATGATTCAAATTTCAAGGTAGATGTACTTGATTCTGATAAACTGACCGTAGTGGATTTCTGGGCAGAATGGTGTGGGCCCTGTCGTGCTATCGGGCCGGTGATCGAAGAACTGAGTAAAGAATATGCTGGTAAAGTAAATGTGGGTAAAGTAAACGTAGATAATAACCCGCAGGTATCTATGAACTATGGCATCACTTCTATTCCCGCAATCCTGTTCATAAAAGGCGGACAGGTGGTTGATAAATTAGTAGGTGCACAACCCAAAGGAAATTTTGTAAAGAAGATTGAAGCACATATTTAAGCTGCTCCGATTAAAAAAAGATTAACCCTGACTATAACGTCGGGGTTTTTTATTTTACCAGCGACAGTGCTACTATCATCGTCTGTTGCGTCGCACTCTTCAGGGTTCTGTTCGCTACTTAGCAAAGTCAAAAAAGTTTCGTTTAATTTTGTATATACAATTTGAAACAAAAATTCTATTATGCATAAAATTCTCGTTGACACTTGTGTTTGGTTAGACATGGCAAAAGATCCAGAACAGCAAGCTCTTCTAAATGTTATCGAAGAATTGGTAAAGAGAAAGGAACTTACTTTAATTGTACCAAGAGTAGTTGTTCAGGAGTTTGAGCGGAACAAAGAAAAAATTATTAAAGAAAGTAGTCAAAGCTTATCAAGCGTTTTCAAGAGAGTTAAGAACATTGTTGACAAATTTGGCGATCCGAAAAAGAAAAAAGTAGTTCTGGAACAATTAGATAATGTAGACTATAAAATCCCTTCCTTGGGTGAATCCGCAATAACTTCAGTTAAACGAATTGAGAAACTATTGAAAAAAGCGACAATAATTGAAACAACAGACGATATTAAGCTAAAAGCTGCTCAAAGAGCTATTGAAAAAAAAGCACCATTTCATCGTCAAAAAAATAGCATTAATGACGCATTAATAATAGAAATCTACTCAGCTTGTATCCAGAATAATAGCTCTACTGGTATCCGATTCGCATTTGTTACTCACAATAAGAACGATTTTAGTTTACCCAATGGGAATGATAAAATTCCACATCCGGATCTTGCGATGTATTTTTCTAAAATCAAATCTAAATATTATATAAAATTAGCAGAGGCTGTTCATAGAATCAGGCCAGACTTGGTCACAGATATAATGATTGAGGAAGAGTGGTTTGATGAACCGAGAAGTTTAACAGAAATACTTAAAGCGGAAGAAGAATTCTTTGACCGGATTTGGTATGATCGAAAAATTGTACTGCAAGCTCGAATTAAAGAAGGCTTGGAAAAAGAATCACCACCAGATATTAAAAAAGGAATGCTTGCATCAATGAAACGTGTTGAAGCCAAATACGGTGGCAGGGCTGCTATGCGCAAGTATTACAAAGATGATTTTGAATGGGGGATGTTGAATGGCAAGCTTTCTGCTCTTAGGTGGGTTATAGGGGAAGAGTGGGACAATCTCGATACATAAGAATTAAATTGGCTGCCTATAATGGCATTCTTATACTGCTTTTTGTTATTTTGTCATCATTCTTTTCTCATCAACACCACGAATAACAGAAACCATCGAAATCAAAAGAACACTCCGCAAATGCCCAATAACGAACAGAACCCCGAAGAGTGTGACACAACAGGCGATGATAGTAGTAATACAGCAGGCTAAATAATTTTCTCCCTAATGCTGCACATTCACCACTTCCTTCGGGTTATGCTTATGCCTGAAAAATATTCCAAACAACACAGCAACGATCAAAGCATAAATGGCAAAGGTTAGCCAGATACCATGCCATTGCTTATCCCCTCCGACAGTTGTATAATATTTATCGATCAGCCAACCGCTTATTTTACTGCCAAGGAAAGCTCCTACACCGTTTGTCATCATCATAAACACTCCCTGGGCGCTGGAGCGGATAGAAGAATCTGTTGTCGTTTCCACAAACAAAGAACCTGATATATTGAAAAAGTCAAATGCCATTCCATAAATGATACAGGAAAGAATGATCATCCATAATCCATCAGCCGGGTTGCCGTATGCAAATAAACCGAAACGTAATACCCAGGCGAGCATGGAAAACAGCATCACTTTTTTGATACCGAATCGCCGCAGGAAAAAAGGGATGGTAAGGATAAATACCGTTTCTGATATCTGGGAGATCGACATAATGATAGTAGAATTCTTAACCACGAATGATCCCGGCCCGTATTGCGGTATCTTTTTAAAATCATCCAGGAAGGTATCGCCATACATGTTCGTTAGTTGCAGGGCCGCGCCAAGGAACATGGAGAAGATAAAGAACAATGCCATTTTGTATTTAGCGAAGAGTGTAAATGCTTTTAACCCCAATTGTTCAATAACAGATGCGCCTTTGGATATGGCTTTTTGCGGGGGACATTTGGGCAGCGTGAAGGAATAAATACCCAAAAGAATAGCTCCTACTGCACCGATCAGGAACTGGTTTGTATTTGCTTTGCTACCGCTAAGGTTGGTTGTCCACATGGCTGCAATGAAACCAATCGTTCCCCAAACCCTGATGGGAGGAAACACTTTTATAACATCATAATTTTCTCTCTTTAGTATTGTATAAGAAATAGAGTTTGACAAAGAAATAGTTGGCATATAGCAAAGCATAGCGCCGAATATTACATAATACAATGTATCTGCATCATGCACCTGGGTCGCATAAAATAAAAAACCTCCATATAATATATGAAGTACGCCATACAATCTTTCTGCATTGATCCATTTATCTGCAATGATTCCCGTCAACGCAGGCATAATGATGGAAGAAAGGGCAAGGGTGGAGAAGATAGCACCAAATTGTGTCCCTGTACCCATACCATTGGAAAAGAAATAGGTGGCAAAGGTTATCAACCATGCTCCCCATACATAGAATTGTAAAAAGCTTAGAACCGTCAGCCTTATTTTGATATTCATGTAAAATTATTTTGGATAATTAAATACATTCAAAAGGGAAGATAAGGAATTTGTTGAGTTCAACCGCTGAGACGCAAAGGTTGGTAATGTCCGGTTTTCAATATTTCTCGCAGCGTTCGCTGCGAAGCAGCGGCGCAACGTTGCGTTCCGTTGCCTCTTTGCGGGCTCTGCGTGAAATCAAAACCGGACACTACTCAAAGGTTAGAGAATTTCAATAACTTCCCTCTGCGTCTCCGCGTCTCTGCGGTTAATCCATACCTTTGCACCATGATAACAGGCCTAATAGCAACCGCTCCCGGTCTTCAAGCTATCGCTGAAAAAGTAAAAGCCGGGCAACGAATAACCGATGAAGAGGGATTATTACTTTTTGAAAAAGCCAGTCTTGGTTTTGTCGGCAGCCTGGCTAATGAGATCCGCATCAAAAAGAACGGCGATAAAGTTTTCTTCAACCGCAATTTCCATATCGAGCCCACCAATGTATGTGTGTTCAGTTGCAACTTTTGTTCTTATAGTCGTCTCTATGCTCACAAAGATGAAGGATGGGAACTGACGATGGAACAAATGCTGAACATCGTGAAAAGCTATGATGGCAAACCGGTAACCGAAGTGCATATCGTTGGTGGTGTGCATCCCAAAATGAACCTGGAATTCTTTGCAGAATTGCTTCGCAAGATAAAAGCCCATCGTCCTGAACTGCATATAAAAGGTTTTACCGCAGTGGAACTGGATTATATGTTTCGCAAAGCAAAGATGAGTGCGGAAGAAGGCATGAAATATTTAAAAGAAGCAGGATTGGATTCCATTCCCGGCGGCGGCGCTGAAATTTTTCATCCCGAGATAAGAGAAAAGATCTGTGCCGATAAAGTAGGAACAGACGGATGGTTAAAAATTCATGAAGTGACCCATCAACTTGGCATGCACAGCAATGCTACCATTCTCTACGGTCATATTGAAAAATATGAACATCGTATTGACCATATGAGAAGACTAAGGGAATTGCAGGACAAGACGCATGGGTTCAATACATTTATCCCGTTGAAATTCCGGAACAAGGATAATGACATGAGTAATGTTCCGGAAAGCACGGTGATCGAAGACATGAAGATGTATGCCATTGCAAGAATTTACCTGGATAATTTCCCTCACATAAAAGCTTACTGGCCGATGTTGGGCCGGCAGAATGCGCAACTCTCTCTTTCCTTTGGAGTGGATGATATTGACGGAACGATCGATGACACTACAAAAATTTACAGCATGGCCGGCGCCGAAGAACAGAATCCTTCGATGACGACAGCCGAGTTGGTTACATTGATCAAGCAGGCAAAAAGAGAACCAATAGAGAGAGATACCTTGTATCATGAAATAAAAAATTATTCAATGGTTGATGAGAAAGAGATTGAAGCAAACTCATTATTAAATTAATTTACGCAAACGTTTGTTTTATTCAACAGAAGTCTTACATTTAGGTACAAAATCAGGATATATGAAACAAAACAAATCACTCCACCTGTGTTGTTTGTTGCTCATTGTATCTTCCACTGCAGTCAATGCACAGCAATATATGCCCCACACTATATGGTTGAGAAGCGATAATCCTTCGAAAAGTGTTTTAGTAAGCAGTGCAAAGACCGATAAGATCCCCGATGTCTCCGTTATAGGAGCAGCCTCAATGAAAGTAGGTGATAAAGAATTACAGTATCGTTCTTTATTGCAATTCAATTTAAAATCACTACCCAAAGACATACTGGCTGATCCAACGCTGATATCTTCTGCTGAATTGATATTATACCCGGTACCGGTAGACTTTACCGGATCCGATGAGAATAAACCGGGTAAGTTTGTTGTTAGACGGGTATTACAACCCTGGGAAGATTCAACGACCCTTTGGATCAATCAACCCGATGCTGACCTGGCGAACCAGGCTGCAAAACTGGTGAAAGTGAAAGACAAGAATTACCCTGTGACTGTCAAAGTAACAAACCTGTTAGTTGACATGTTACAAAAAGGTAATAATGGTTTTATGATATGCCCTGAGATCTCAGGTGATGGTTCAATGGCATCCGGTCAGTTATTTGCCTCTCCTAAAAATGAAGATGAAGAAATTCGTCCTGTACTTGTGATCAATTACATGCAATTGGAAAAACCTAAGCTTGTATTAGAAGAAGGACCATTGAGATCAAGCAATCCGGGAGGAACAACTGAAAGAGCAATTATTGCGACCCGGCAATCCTATCATTAATTGAAAAAACCGTCTGTTGGGGCGATTTTTTCAATTAAATAATTTTTCTTGTATTTTATTGTTCTTACCCTCCGGTATTTTCCGGTCCGGGGTTACCATTATTATTATTTTCATCAATAGTAGTAATAATGGTCTCCGAAACTTCTACCGGCCCATCCGGGGTAAAGAAAACTTCGTTTGACTCTTCAACTATTACCGGTGAAATAACAACCGGCTCAGGAACTACTATTTTTTTCACAGGTTTTTTCTTTGCTACTGGTTTGGGTTTTGCAGGAGCAGGTTTTTTCTTGACAACTTTTTTAACCGCCTTTTTAACTGCTTTTTTCTTTACAACTTTCTTAGGCGCAGCTTTTTTACGGGGGGCTGCTTTACGTTTTGCTTTTGGTTTGGCAGCTTTTCTTTTTGCCGGAGCTTTTTTACGGATAGCTTTTCTTTTTACGGCTTGTTTTCTTTTTTTAGCAGGCTTTGCTGCTTTGCTGCGCCGGCGGGCAGGCTTCTTTGATTTCTTTTTAGTTGCCATATCAGTATGATTTAATTTTTGAACAATGCGAATGTTTATAGGGACGATAAAATTACAACTTCATTTCATTTAAATGCAAAAGCTTACAGGAAAAAGATCATTATTTTTTTACTAAGTACTTTTTTCCTTCCCGGTTAGCCATCTGTTAATTTCAGTCTCGTAAGATCTTTACCTTTGCCCGATGGCAGAAGATTTACAGGTAATCACCGGCAATAAGACCGAACAATACCGATCGCTGATACCCCAGGTCAAAGGATTATTGGATGGAGAACCCGACCTGGTCGCCAATATGGCCAATATAGTGGCGGCATTAAAAGAACAATTTAACTGGTTGTGGGTGGGTTTTTATGTGGTTAAACCCACCGTCGTCCCGAATGCTTTCGGGACTATGGCGGGTGAAAATGATGAATTGGTTCTGGCTCCTTTCCAGGGGCCCGTGGCCTGCACAAGGATCAGGAAAGGCAAGGGCGTTTGCGGAAGCAGTTGGGCCCAGGCCAAAACATTAATTGTACCGGATGTTGAAAAATTCCCCGGCCATATCGCCTGCAGCAGTTTATCCAGGTCAGAGATCGTGGTGCCGGTAATAAGAAATAATAAAGTAGTAGCCGTACTGGATGTTGACAGCAATGAATACAACCAGTTTGACAGCACCGATCAGCAATACCTGGAAGAGATCGTGAACCTGCTTGAATTCTAATTCATCATGAAAACTATTTCTATTACAGTTTCAGGAAAAGTACAGGGAGTATTTTACCGGCAAACTACAAAGGAAAAAGCGGATGAACTGGGAATAAAAGGCCTGGTAAAGAATTTGCCTGATGAAACTGTCTATATCATTGCAACCGGTACAGATCAGCAGTTGGAAAAACTAAGGGAATGGTGCAGGGAGGGCTCCAGGAAGGCAATCGTGACAGGGATCGATGTTAAGGAGTTACCCTTGCAGGAATTCAGGAGTTTTATTATAGAACGTTATTAGATCATTTACCGAGGTTCTCCAGCATATCCTTCGTCATAGCAGGCAGATCATATTCTTCCTTCCATCCCCAATTTTTCCTTGCAACACTGTCATCAATACTTTGCGGCCAGCTATCGGCAATAGCCTGCCGGTAATCGGGTTTATATGAAATGGAAAAACCGGGTATTTGTTTTTTAATTTCTTCAGCTATTTCTTTTGGGGAAAAACTCATGGCAGATACATTATAAGAAGTGCGGACGGAGATCTTTTCGGCCGGGGCTTCCATCAGTTCAACCGTGGCACGGATGGCATCGGGCATATACATCATGGGCAGGTAAGTATCTTCTTTTAAGAAACACTGGTATTTCTTTTCCTCCAGCGCTTCATGATAAATCTCAACAGCATAATCGGTAGTGCCGCCGCCGGGTGCGGATTTATAAGATATCAAACCGGGGTAGCGGAGACTTCTTACATCAACCCCGTATTTCATATGAAAATAATTGCACCAGAATTCCCCGGCATACTTACTGATGCCATAAACCGTCGTGGGTTCAATGATGGTTTGTTGCGGGCAATTCTTTTTGGGAGATGTAGGCCCGAATACAGCAATGGAAGAAGGCCAGAATATTTTATGCAGTTTTTCTTCACGGGCAATGTTCAGTACATTCAAAAGGCTTTGCATATTCAGGTTCCAGGCAAGCCCGGGATTTTTTTCGCCGGTGGCGGAAAGAATAGCAGCCAGCAGGTAAATCTGTGTGATGCCCTGCCTGATCACCTGCACATGAAGTATGTCATTTCGCATCACATCCAGGCTGACATAAGGCCCGGTACCTTTCAAAAGTTCATTCTCCTCCCGGAGATCGGAAGCGATCACATTCGCATTACCATAGATCTTTCTTAATGCAAGCGTCAGTTCCACTCCTATTTGCCCCGAGGCGCCAATTACAAGTATTTTTTCTTTTGCCATAACAATAAAAATAAGAAATAAGAAACAAAAAATAAGGAATAAGGAAATAGATACTTAATGCTGAACTATTGACTTTCTTATTCCTTATTTCTTATTGCTTATTCTACTACCCTCTTATCTTTGCCGGATGGAAAAATTCCTGAGAGACCTGTTCGAAGCTCAGTCCTATGATGAGAAGAACTTTTTTTTGATGGCCGGGCCCTGCGTGGTCGAGAGCAACGAACTGGTTTTGGAAGTGGCAGAAAAAGTTTCAGCCATCTGCAAAAAACTGGCTATCCCTTATATTTTTAAATCATCTTACCGCAAAGCTAACCGGACCAGTGCTGATTCTTTTACAGGTATCGGCGACGATGTGGCCCTGCGAATGCTTCAAAACATCGGCAACCAATTATCCCTTCCGGTGATCACTGATGTGCATACGGCTGATGAAGCTGCTCATGCTGCCAGCCATGTAGATGTATTGCAGATACCGGCTTTTCTTTGTCGTCAAACCGATCTGCTGGTAGCGGCTGCAAAGACGGGAAAAATTGTGAATGTAAAAAAAGGACAGTTTGTAAGCGGTGAAGCCATGAAGTTTGCTGTGGATAAAATAAAGACAGCCGGTAATAATAAAGTAATGCTTACAGAAAGAGGAACCACTTTTGGTTACCAGGACCTTGTTGTTGATTATAGAAATATTCCTGCCATGCAGGCGCACGGAGTTCCGGTGATCATGGATGTTACACATTCGCTGCAACAACCCAATCAAACAAGTGGGATCACGGGCGGCAACCCGCAAATGATCGGCACTATTGCCAAAGCCGCTATTGCTGCCGGCGCTGATGGTTTGTTTATAGAAACACACCCCAACCCTTCCAAAGCATTAAGTGATGGAGCTAATATGTTACAGCTTGACCTGCTGGAAAAATTATTGATGCAATTAGTAAAAATCAGGAAAGCGATCAATAGCTGACAACTAAAAAGAAAACAGGTACCGACACCTGTCGTATTCAACCATTAAGAATGTCGCATTTACACTGCATCAGCATGATCTTTGTTGCCGAGATTTGTATTATACAAACCAATTTTGAAAAAAGTTTTTAAACCTGCCTGCCGGCAGGCAGGAAATAAATTACAGGAGGAAAAATAATATGAGAAAAATAATCGTGTTTTCAATGACTTCATTAGATGGAGTAATGCAAGCACCCGGTGGACGCAGGGAAGATACATCAGGTGGTTTCAAATATGGCGGTTGGACTCAACCTTATGGCGATGAAGTGGGTGGTAAACTGGTGCAAAAAGAACTGGAACAACCTGCAGATTATCTTTTGGGCAGAAAAACATTTGAGATCTGGGAAGGATACTGGCCTAAACATGCAGACTTTTGGCCAGGCATCAATGAAGGCACAAAATACGTCATGTCCAAAACCAGGAAAAAATCAGATTGGAAGAATTCAGTTTTCATCAAAAGCCTGGCGGATATCAAAAAGCTTAAAAAGTCCCCCGCCAAAGGCGGGGCTGATATTCAAGTTTGGGGCAGTAGTAAACTTATTCAACTACTGCTGAAGAATGATCTGGTGGATGAACTCCGGCTAAAAATTTATCCATTGACCCTGGGCAAAGGGAAAAAGTTGTTTGATAGTGGTCCAATTCCCGCAGCATTTACATTAATGGAGAGTTTAGCTACGCCAAGTGGGGTGGTTATTGCCAATTACAAGCGGGCTGGAAAAGTCAAGACTGGTAATGTTGGAGTTTAAGGAGAAATAAATCCGGTAGCTATCGGATGAGGATCGTGGTTCTATCTGAGGTCCACTTCCTCTACGCCCGGGTATTTCGTTTTATCAAAAACAAAAATATTATCTGCCAATGCCAGGTTGGTCTTCATGGTACTGATGGTGTAAGTATACCTGTTGCCGGCATTCTCCAATACTTTAGTACTATAAATAGTTTTAGCGGTCTTATCCACCTGTACATACACTTTATGAAATGGTTTGCCCTTATCCACCGGGGTCATTTCAATTTCCTGTAATGTTTTGCTGCCAACTTTCTTTTCACCGTTCAGCATATACAGGAAATCCTTGTCATAAAAATTGGTGAACAGTTTTTGCGGGGTGATCATACCGCTGGAAGCATCCAGTTTGCTGATGGTGACTTCGTTTGCAGCCTTGTCATAATTCCAGATGGTGACCCCATTGCAAAAAATTTCCTGCCCGCTGAAACTCACCCTGTATTTGGTCCCTTTCATCATGATGGAGCCTGTCTTGGTTGAAAGAGCTTTTCCGGAGGCATTTTCAACCTTATAACTAAATGTCGCCTGGACGGTACTGAATGTTTTGAATTTGGTGCTGACCGCATCCAAAATGGCCTTGGCAGCAGGATCATTCTTAGCCTGGGCTGATGCCAGTATAGTTATAGCAAACAAAAAGCTGGTCAAAAAAGTTTTTTTCATCAATAGTGGTTTGTGTGGTGCCCCCGACAGTTACTGTTGGGGCCGGGTAAAGGTAAATGAATTACGGCAATAGGACTGACAATGACCGTACCGGGTTGCTTCGGCCGGGTCGGGATCATTTTTTCTTAACAAGCCACTAACTCATTTACCCGTTATAGTCCCGATTGAATCGGAACGAAAGAGAGTTAGCCCAGCATATCAAGATGTCGGCCTCTCCCTAAATCCCTCTCCAGGGAGAGGGACTTGCTATCCTAAATTTGAAAGATACTCTTGTAATTCCATCTCTGTTTTTATCAAAACATCCCTTGCCTTACTTCCCTGGTTCGGGCCTACAATACCGGCAGCTTCTAACTGATCCATTAAACGGCCGGCCCGGTTATAGCCTAATTTCATCCTTCGTTGCAATAAAGAGGTTGAGCCAATTTGATTTTGAACGATCAACCTGGCTGCATCATTAAACAAAGAATCACGGTCGGAAACATCAAAATCCTTTCCTTCCAGTTCTTTTTCGTCAATATATTCCGGTAACAGGAATGCCTGCGGATAACCCCGCTGGTTGCCGATAAATTCTACAATACGTTCCACTTCGGGTGTATCTATAAAGACACATTGAAGACGGGTTATTTCCCCATGATGTGAAATAAGCATATCACCTTTACCGATCAATTGTTCTGCACCGCCGGCATCAAGGATGGTCCTCGAGTCGATCTTGGATGAAACCTTGAAAGCAATACGGGAAGGAAAGTTGGCCTTGATAGTACCGGTGATAATATTTACAGAAGGTCGCTGGGTAGCGATGATCAGGTGGATGCCGACCGCACGGGCCAGTTGTGCCAGCCTTGCTATTGGCATTTCTATTTCTTTACCCGCTGTCATGATCAGGTCTGCAAATTCATCGATCACCAACACAATGAACGGAAGATACTGATGTCCTTTTTGCGGGTTCAGTTTTCGCTTGATGAATTTCTCGTTATACTCTTTGATATTCCTGGCCCCTGCTTCTTTAAGTTGATCGTAGCGGTTGTCCATTTCAATACACAGGGCATTCAATGTATGTACTACTTTTTTTGTATCGGTAATGATCGCTTCATCTTCACCGGGCAATTTGGCTAAAAAATGTTTTTCAATTAACCGGTATAAACTTAATTCCACTTTTTTAGGATCGATGAGGACAAGTTTCAGTTGTGAGGGATGTTTTTTAAACAATAACGAAACAAGGATCGCATTAATGCCCACCGATTTGCCCTGTCCTGTAGCGCCGGCCATCAGCAGGTGCGGCATGCTGGCAAGGTCAACGATAAAATTATCTTTCTCTATCATTTTGCCGATAGCGATCGGCAGGCTATAATTATTAAGTTGAAATTTTTCAGAGGACAATAATGATTTCATGCTTACGATCGTCTTCTTGGCATTGGGCACTTCAATACCGATCGTTCCCTTACCGGGTATGGGTGCTATGATGCGGATGCCCAGTGCGGCAAGACTCAATGCAATATCATCTTCCAGGTTTTTTATCCTTGATATTCTTACACCCGGGGCAGGAACAATTTCATATAATGTAACAGTCGGTCCCACGGTCGCACTGATCTTCTGGATCTCAATGGCATAATTTTTCAGCGTAGCAATGATCTGGTTCTTGTTATTCTCCAGTTCATTGGCATCCTGTACGATCTTTTCACTGCCATGAGATTCCAGCAGGCTGAGAGTTGGATATTTATAATCTCTCAGGTCAAGAGTAGGTTCATAAGGAGGCAGGTTTTCAGGCAACTCTTCCTCCTCCACTTTCTCAGGCGTTGCTTTTATTTCCAGTTCCAGGTTTTCTCCTGTCTTTTTGTTAGCAGTTTTTTCTTTTACCGGCGGAATTATTTTTTCTTCAGTTTCATCGACACCCATATCATGTGTATGCAGGATCTCACTGACTATTTCTTTTTCCGGAGTTGTTTGCTGTTCCTCCATTTTTTCTCCGAAGGAGTCCTTACGGACTGCCTGTTCTTCTTCTGTTTCCTCTTTTTCTATCACCTTAAGATCATGCAGGTTCTTTTCATCAGGGAAATTTATGACCAGGCCACCATTTGGTTTCATTGAATTAGCGTCATTGATCGTTTTTCCTGCTGTTACGGGCAGCACTGCTGTTTCATCAGTTTCTTCGTCAATAGTTAAAACAGCTTCCTGTTTTTTGGATGGAAAATTAAAAGCCGGGTTAAATTGCCAGATAAAATACCCAAGAGCCAGCAATAACAAAACTGCAGCAGTACCAATATTACCAAGGGCCCCCGTTAATTTTCCGCTGACCATATCCCCCACGGCTCCGCCAAACGGGAAACCACTGTTGCCAAAAACAAAAGCCAATGAAACAGATAGAACCAATAGCCCGATCGTAACATATTTCAGGTTGCGCCAGATGGAAAAAACTTTACGGCGGAACAAAAGATTGACACCAACTACGAAGAAGAAAGTACAAATGAGAAATGAAGCAAGACCAAACCCGTTAAAAATAAAGAACCCGGAAACAACAGCACCCAGGCGGCCTAAAAGGTTGGAAGCTGATTTGTCGTTATTAAACAATGCAGAAAGACCCTGTTGGGCAACATCCATATCTTCTTTCCAGGTAAAGAGATAGGAAATAAAGGAAATAAAAAGAAATAAGGAGATAAGAAGAAAAAATGCGCCAACGATCTTCCAGGTACGTTCATCCCGGGCCAGTGTTTTCAAATCAATTTTTTCCTCCTTTTCATCGCGGAAGGCTTTTTGACCGGATCTGGCAGGTTTTTTCTCAGGACTATTTTTCTTTTTCTTTTTCAGCTTGGTAGCCATGGCGGCAAAGATAAATAGTTTGCCCTTCAAGTTTTACTGTTTATTGACCACCGCATAAAGGAGTCTTGCTCTTTCTTTGTGTACTTTGTGCTCCTTTGTGTCCGTTGTGCTCCTTAAAAATGGGAACACAAAGAACACAAAGAACCACGAAGGCCACAACGGTGTTTATTTTTAAGTACCGCGTTGATACATGCAAATAGTCCTCCACTATTGATTCGTTTTTATTTCTTTTTCATTGCGGCTATCAACAAAAACAGCCAGCCTAAAATAAAGAAGATACCACCCAATGGCGTTACCGGTCCAACAAACTTTACAGCGCTGCTCTCCTGTATTTTTAAAAGTGTAAGTGTATATAAAGAACCGGAAAAAAGAATGATCCCGGTTATGAAGCAATTCCCTGCCCATTTTATCCATGTAGTCTGAAACTTTTCATACATGATGGCGATTGCCAGCAAGGCGAGTGCATGATACATCTGGTATTGTACACCCGTTTGAAAACCATGCAGGATCTTTTCATCGGATGTGATCTTCTCAAGACCATGTGCCCCAAAAGCACCGAGTATGACAGCCAGTCCTCCAAAAATGGCCGCAATGATCAAAAATCTTTTATGCATGGAAAAGTTTATCAATTAATATTTCCAGATCCACCGGCTCGTCATCTATTTTCAGATCGGCCTGCTCGTAGTAGATTTTCCGGTCAGCAAATTTTTTACCGATAAAATTTTTCAATTGCTCATCGGAAAGATCTTTTATCAGGGGCCTGTTCTCTTTTTCCTTTACCAGCCTTTGAAACAGTACTTCAAGCGGAGTATTTATCCAGATAGTGGTTCCTGCCTGCTGCATATATTCAATATTATTGAAATAACAGGGAGAACCTCCGCCGCAAGCCATTACAAAACTTTCATGGCTTTCGGTGATGATATGCAGTATATCCTTTTCCTGCATACGGAATTGCTCCTCTCCTTCTGCAGCAAATATTTCTGCGATGGATCTGCCCGCATGCTCTTCTACCTGTGCATCGAGGTCAAAAAAAGGGATACTGAGTTTCTGACTCAATAAGCGGCCCCAGTGTGTTTTGCCGGAACCCATGAAGCCAATGAGGAAGATTTTCATAGTACAATTTGAAAATTTGAAGATGAAACAATTTGAAAATTTTCAAATCTTCAAATCGGCACATTTTCAAATCATTTAAATGCATTAAGCCCCGTCACATCCATCCCCGTTATCAGCAAATGAATATCATGCGTGCCTTCGTAAGTGATGACACTTTCAAGATTCATCATATGCCGCATCACTGAATACTCGCCGGTAATACCCATACCACCGAGCATCTGCCTGGCATCACGGCAAATATTAGCTGCTACTTCACAGGCATTTCTTTTTGCCATACTTACTTGCTGTGGTGTTGCTTTACCTTCATTCATCAATGTTCCCAAACGCCAGTTCAATAACTGGGCCTTGGTGATCTCTGTGATCATCTCGGCAAGCTTTTTTTGTTGCAATTGAAAACCGCCGATCGGTTTACCAAACTGTTCTCTTTCTTTTGAATAACGAAGGGCCGTATCATAACAATCCATGGCAGCTCCAATGGTACCCCAGGCAATGCCATATCTTGCTTTTGTCAAACAACCCAGGGGACCTTTCAATCCTTTTACATTGGGAAAAATATTTTCTTTGGGCACTTTCACATTGTCAAATACCAGTTCACCGGTTGCAGAAGCTCTTAAACTCCATTTACCATGTGTGGTAGGCGCACTGAATCCCTCCATTCCTTTTTCTACGATCAATCCATGTATCTCACCTTTTTCGTCTTTTGCCCACACGACTGCTATTTGTGAAAACGGTGCATTACTGATCCACATTTTTGCTCCGTTTAATATTACATGGTCGGCGGCATCTTTGAAATTCGTCAGCATACTGGAAGGATCACTACCATGATTGGGTTCTGTTAATCCAAAACAACCAAGCCATTCGCCGCTGGCCAGCTTGGGTAAATACACTTTTCTTTGTTCTTCACTTCCATATTGATAAATAGGGAACATGACCAATGAACCCTGAACAGATGCGGTGGAACGAACGCCACTGTCGCCTCTTTCCAATTCCTGCATCATTAACCCGTAAGAAATATAATCAAGACCACCACCACCATATTCAGTTGGAATGGTTGGACCAAAACAACCAAGATCACCCAGTTGTTTTACAATATGCTGCGGGAATTCTGCCTTCTGTGCATAGTCTTCAATGATGGGAGAAATTTCCTTCTTCACATAATTGCGGACAGCTTCACGGATATGTTTCTGTTCTTCCGACAATAATTCATCTACATTAAAATAATCAGGACTGGTAAAAAGGTCTGTTCTGGCAGCCATTCGGTTATATTTTTTGGGGAGTTTTCTAAGACGGCACAAAGGTAAAGTTTATCAATAAGGATAAAAATTTATATAGAAATTCAAAAACCAGCGCCCTTATTCCAAATCTGGCATGTTTTTGAAGCCGTTTATTAAAACTCTTCATATGAAAGCGATCTGGACAGGCTCCATCGGGTTTGGGTTGGTAAATATTCCCATTAAAATGTACAGTGCTGTGGAAGAAAGTACACTTGACCTGGACATGCTGGATAAAAAGAACCATGCCCGTATCCGGTTTAAGCGGGTCAATGAAAATACAGGCAAGGAAGTGGCCTGGGAAAATATTGTAAGGGGTTACCTGGAAAACGAGCGATATGTGGTATTGGATGAAAAGGATTTTGAAAAGGCCAGCCCGGAGAAAACCAAACATATTGAGATCACCCAGTTTGTAAATGAAAAAGAGATCGACAGTATTTTTTTTGAGGTCCCTTATTACCTCAAGCCTGAAAAAACCGGGGTGAGAGCTTATGTGCTGCTGAGAGAGGCATTGAAAAAATCATCGAAAGCAGGCATTGGTCTTTTTGTGATGCACAAAAGAGAACATGTAGGCATGATAAAAGCTACTAACGACGTTTTGATATTGAACCGTATCCGGTTTGCTGAAGAAATAAGGTCATACAAGGACCTGGACCTTCCATCTTCAAAAAGTAAACCGGGTGAATTAAAGATGGCCATGAATTTGATTGACCAGCTTTCCACAAAATTTAACCCTTCAAAATATAAAGATGAATATACCAGCAAACTGATGAAGATCATCAAAGCGAAAGCAAAGGGCAAATCCACTCCTTTTCAACCATTGAAAGTGGTGCATTCTCCTACGAAAGACCTGATGGAACAATTGAAAGCAAGTTTGTCTAAAAAACGGGCTTCATGACAGGTTTGACCACATACCGAAAAAAAAGAGATTTCAAAAAGACCCGGGAACCTTCCGGTAAAAAGAACAAGGCAACTCAATTTCGTTTTGTGGTTCAACGACACCAGGCTTCGCACCTTCATTATGATTTTCGTTTAGAACTGGGCGGTGTTTTAAAAAGCTGGGCTGTACCAAAAGGCCCATCCCTCAATCCTTCGCAAAAAAGATTGGCAGTGATGGTGGAAGATCATCCTGTAGACTATATTACTTTCAAAGGCAGGATACCGGAAGGGAATTATGGGGCCGGTACCGTGGAGATATGGGACCATGGAACTTTTATCCCCGTGGATGAAAAAGAGAAAGCTATTTCGGAACAAATGGCTTTGCAGGCCATTAAAAAAGGTGAAATAAAGTTTCAACTGAAGGGTAAAAAACTAAGAGGTGGTTTTGTGCTGGTAAAATTAAAAAATGATGAAAAGAACTGGTTGCTCATCAAGCACAAGGATGAATATGCCGTGAACAAAATATATGATGCGGAAGAAAACCTGAATGACACTTCACAAAAAACAAATGGTACTTCTCAAAAAACAATAGCATCGATCCGGTTTGGGAAAGGGAAAAAGCTGCATGATTTTATTAAACCCATGCTGGCCACCGCTTCCAAAACAGCTTTTGATGATAAAGACTGGCTCTATGAAATAAAATGGGATGGCTACAGAGCCATTGCTGCATTAAAAAATGGCGGGCTTGATCTTTACTCAAGGAACGGGATCGATTTCAAAGCGAGATTCCCTTCAATCGCACAGGCTCTCTTAAAAATAAAACATGATGTGGTGCTCGATGGGGAGATCGTTTTATTAAATGAAAAAGATCTTCCTGATTTTCAGAAATTACAGCACTATGAAAACCATCTTAACTACCCGCTGATCTATTATGTGTTCGACATGCTGAGTCTGGACGGAAAAGACACGAAACAATTACCCTTAACAGACAGGAAAAAATTGGTCAAAAAACTTTTAGGGAAGAACAAAACAGTTCAGTACTGTGATCATATTGAAAATAACGGGATCGCTTTCCTGGATAAAGCAAAGGAACAGGGACTCGAAGGAATTATTGCCAAGAAAAAAGACAGCACTTACACTCCCGGGATCAGGAGTAAAGAGTGGCTCAAATTAAAAAATGTGCAAAGTACCGAAGCGGTCATTGTTGGTTACACGGAACCGCAGGGAGGCCGGACACATTTTGGTTCGCTGATCCTCGCCTCACCCAAAGCAAAGCAATGGCAATACCGGGGTCATGTAGGAACTGGTTTCTCTCATGAAAAATTGAGTTCATTAAAAAAAATGATGAAACCGCTGCAAACGGATGAATCACCCTTTAAAGAAAAAGTGCCGGTGAATGGTAAAACGACCTGGCTTAAACCCAAACTAGTAGCTGATATTGCTTATACGGAAATGACAAGAGATGGTATCTTTCGTCATCCATCCTTCCTTCGTTTGAGAGATGAAAAGACAACAGAAACTATTAACGATGAATCTGTAGAAGATATGAAAGAAGTAAAAAGAAATGAAGAAGTAAAAGTAGGTAAGGAAAAAGTAGCTATTACTAACCGGCATAAAATATTCTGGCCCGATGAAGGTTATACCAAGGGTGATGTGATCGACTATTATGATAAAATGTCTTCTTTTATTTTACCTCATTTAAAAGACAGGCCGCTTTCTTTAAAAAGAAACCCGAATGGTATCCGGGATGAGGGTTTCTATCATAAAGATGCGGGTGAAAATGCACCTGCCTTTGTAAAAGTGTTCCCGGTTAAAAGTGAAAGCAATAATAAGACCATTGATTATATAGTTTGCAATAATAAAGCTACCCTGCTTTACCTCGCCAACCTGGGTTGTATTGAAATGAATCCATGGAACAGCACGACGCAATATCCGGGCAAACCCAGCTGGCTGGTGATCGATATTGATCCTTCTGCCAAAAATAGTTTTGAAGAAGTAGTTGATGTGGCCTTGATGACCAAAAAGGTCTTTGATAAAGCAGGTATGACCTGTTTTTGTAAAACCTCCGGCGCATCAGGACTTCATGTGTATGCACCCATGAAAAATAAATATGATTATGCTACCATAAGAGATTTTGCACATATCATTGCTGCGTTGGTGCAGGAGCAATTACCCGATACCACTTCTATTGAAAGGTCATTAAAAAAAAGAGGCCCTAAGATCTATGTAGATTACCTGCAAAATAGTGGTGGCCAGACACTGGCTTCAGTTTATAGCCTACGTCCCAAACCCGGGGCTACTGTTTCTACACCCCTCGACTGGAAAGAAGTAACACATAAACTTCATCCTTCGCAATTCACTATTCAGAATATTCTTGAAAGAGTAAAGAAAAAAGGCGACCTGTTTAAAAAAGTAATTAGCAGCTCCAATAATATCAAGGCCGCGCTGAAAAAGTTGAATAAGTAAAATAAAGAATGTAGTTACTTCATGTACTCTTGCATTTCTTCCTGGTACTCTTTAGCCACTATCCTTGCTTTCTCTGCAAAATCTTCTCCATCTGAAGCATAAATAATCGCCCTGCTAAGATTTACAAGAATGCCGCAATCTTTGATCATCGCTTGTTCAGAGATCTCTTTCAGGCTGCCACCTTGTGCACCTACACCGGGAACCAGGTAGAAATGATGTGGAGTTAATTTCCTGATGTCGGCAAATGCATTGGCTTGTGTGGCGCCGATCACAAACATTAAATTTTCTGTTGTTCCCCACAGAGAAGCAGTTTGCAAAACTTTTTCATAGATGAACTCACCTTCGGAATGCAGTAATTCAAAATCAATGGCCCCTTTGTTTGAGGTCAATCCCAATACAATGGCCCATTTACCTTTATGCTGCAAAAATGGTTTTACACTATCCGATCCCATATACGGCGCAACAGTTATCGCATCAAATGGCAGGGTTTCAAAAAAAGCTTTTGCATATTGGTCAGAAGTATTGCCGATATCACCCCGCTTGGCATCGGCAATTTTGAAATGTTCATCACCAATGTAATGAACCGTTTTTTCCATGGCCTCCCAGCCTTTTACGCCCAACGCTTCATAAAAAGCCGTATTGATCTTATAGCTTACACATAGATCTTTCGTGGCATCTATGATCGCTTTATTAAAAGAAAAAACCGGGTCGGGTTCAGATAAAAGATGTTTGGGGATCTTTGTGATGTCAGTATCAAGGCCAACGCAGAGATAGGATCGTTTTTTGTGGATCTGTTCGACGAGTTGATGGCGGGTCATTGCTGGTTGCTGGTTACTGGTTACTGGTTCTTGGATTCTGGATTCTGGTAAACTGATCGCAAATTTAACCAGAAACAAGCAACCAGCAACAGTATAATCAAGTTCTCACTATATTTATTAAGTAGTCACACTTTAGAGATAATCCAATTTTCAATCTCCCTTGTATTCCAGATTTTATGAATATCCGGTATCATCATTACTTCCTGCATGATGGCTTCCTGCCTCTGACCTCTTTGTAACGCCTCAGAATACCGGATATGAGGACTAAAAGTAACCTGGGTATAAGCCGGTATCCACTTCGCCGGATATTTTTCATGCAGGCTTGCCTCTATCTTTTTTTGCAGCAGGAATTTCGGGTCGGCGGTCTTGTCACGCATTTCTGTAAAATTATTGATCGCCATATCTGCAATCGCATCCGCATCCGGTTTTCTTAAAAACTGGTACTCATTCAAAATAGTTTTCCAGTCATCTTTATATTGATCGATCAATTCATCCAGGATCCGGCAGTCTTCAAAACCACAATTCATTCCCTGGCCAAAGAAAGGAACGATGGCATGAGCCGCATCGCCGATCAACGCAAAATGATCTTCCCGTATCCAGGGAAAACATTTTATTGTGACCAATGAAGAAGTGGGGTTATTGAAAAATTCTTTTATATAATCCGGCATCAGGGGCACTGCATCCGGGAATGTTTTTTGAAAAAATGTTTTTACTTTTTCTTCCGTATCCAGTTTTGAAAAAGAAGTTTCTCCTTCAAACGGGAAAAATAAAGTGCAGGTGAATGTTTTATCAAGATTGGGCAATGCGATCAGCATATAGTCTTTCCGTGGCCAGATATGCAGGGCATTTACTTCCATGGCAAATCCGATAGCTATCGGATCACCGGAAGCAGTTGCCGGGATCGTTAATTCTTTATAACCACAATCAATATAATATTGCTGGTAATCAAATTTATCATGCTGCAGCTGATGTTGCAATCTTGCTGCGGAGAAAGCACCGTCGGAGCCGAAGATGAGTTCTGAGTCGTGAGTCCGGAGTCCGGAGTCCGGAAGTTCAAAAGAGATTGAATTTTTCTTCCAGTCAATCGTATTACATTTATGATTGAAAAATATTTCCACTCCTTCTTGTTCTGCCAGGTCCATCAGTTTCATGTTCAATGTAGCTCTTGACACAGAATTAATATACTGGCCTTCTTTTCCATAAGGTTGAAATGCTGTTGTGCCGTCAAGGTTATGGATGAACCGGCCATGCATGGGGATGGCGATCTTCTTTATTTCCTCAGCCAATCCTACTTTCTCCAATGCTAATAAACCACGATCACTTAAGGCAAGATTGATAGAACGACCTGCGATCATTTTCTCTTTCCGCATATCGCCCCTGCGTTCATACAGATTTACCTTATATCCCCGTTTGGATAAATAAACAGAAAGTAATGAGCCGACCAGGCCTGCACCAACAATTGTTATATCTTTTTTCATTTATAAGAAAAAGGAACGCTGATTTTTATGATATTTAAGATTTATTATGTTGATATCTGCGAGCATCATAACAATCATAAAAATCTGCGTTCTATCTATTTCAAGATCGTTTCAATAATATTTCCAAACCTCCATACATCTTCAAACGAATTATAAAGGGGCACGGGAGCTACCCGGATCACATTCGGTTCCCGCCAGTCGGCAAGTACTCCCTGTTTTGTCAATTCATTAAAGATCTCTGTTCCTCTTTTCAGCATCAGCATGGATGACTGGCAACCTCTCTCATTTTCATCAGATGGAGTAATAATTTCCAATATTTTTTCTTTTTGCCTGCTGTTCACATCATTCAGTACATAATGCAAATAACCGGAAAGTAATTTTCTTTTTTTATGAAGTTGGTCAATACCTGCTTCCTCGAAAACATCCAGTGACGCTTTATGCGCCGCCATAGCAAGCACCGGGGCATTACTCAACTGCCAGCCTTCTGCCGTTGGTATGGCTTCGAAACCTTTTTCCATCTTGAAACGGGTTTCTTTGGTATATCCCCACCAGCCGGCGAATCGAGGCAGCTCTTTATTGGCAACATGTTTCTCATGGATATAAATACCACCTACTGCGCCCGGTCCACTATTCAAGTATTTGTAAGAACACCAGCATGCAAAATCGGCATCCCAATCATGCATATGGAGTTCAACATTGCCGGCAGCATGCGCCAGGTCGAAGCCGGCATAAGCCCCGATCGAATGTGCAGCTTCCGTAATTGTTTTGATATCGAACAATTGACCCGTGTAATAATTTACGCCGCTGAATAAAACTACCGCTATACTATCGCCATGTTTTTTTATTGTCGAAAGAATATCTTCTGTCCTTATTGCATACTCTCCTTCCCTCGGAGAAACTTCGATCACCGCATCTGTAGGATCAAAGCCGTGATGCTTTGCCTGTGTTTCAAATGCATATTGGTCGGAAGGAAATGCTTTTGCTTCGCAAATTATTTTATATCGCTGTTTAGTGGGGCGGTAAAAACTCACCATCAGCAAATGAAGATTTACCGAAAGTGAATTCATCACCACAACTTCTTTTGGCAGGCAACCAACGATCTTTGATAATTGCTTTGGAAAGATCTCATGATAAGGAAGCCAGGGGTTTCTTGCATGCAAATGCCCTTCTACGCCAAGACTGGCCCAATCTTCCAGTTCATCCACCACATAGTCCTGTGTTCGTTTGGCTTGCAACCCGAGGGAGTTGCCGGTAAAATAGATACATTCTTTTCCAAACATCAGCGGGATATAGAACATTTCCCGGAAATGTTTTAAGGGGTCCGTTTTATCTAGTTCCCTTGCAAACTGTAAAGTATTTTGATAATTCATTTAAGTTGGTTTGATGTTGGAGGTTGGAAGTTGGATGTTAGTGAACCTCAAACATCCAACTTCCAACATCGAACTATTCAAGTGTTGCAATCACTTTTAGCTCTATAGCGATCGGTGTCGGCATACTCTTTATTTCAACGGTTGTCCGGCAAGCCTGCACAGACGTAAAATATTCTGCATAGATCTTATTATAAATTGGAAAATCCTTTTTCATATTGGTTAAAAAAACGGTTACATCAATTATTTTATCCCAACTGCTGCCGCTTGCCTCAAGCACTGCTTTTACATTTGCAAAAACGGAATGACATTCAGCCTCTATGTCATAGGATTTTATTTTCCCTTTCTTGCTCAACTTAAGACCCGGAATAGAATTGTCCTTCGGGTTTCTTGGGCCGATGCCGGAAAGAAATAAAAGATCGCCCACTTTTCTTGCATGCGGGTAAGCCCCGAGTGGTGTTGACGCTTTATCTGTTACGATTATTTCTGACATGATAAATTATGAGTTATGAATTAAGAATTATGAATTGGTCTAAAAACATTCAGAACTCATAATTCTAAATTCTTAATTAAAGTTCAATACAAACATTTTTTGCTTCCGTAAAAAACCGCAACGCTTCCCATCCACCTTCTCTTCCCACACCACTGTTCTTCATTCCACCAAAAGGAGTGCGCAAGTCACGAAGCAACCAGCAATTCACCCAGATGATACCGCTTTCCACTTTGGCTGCTACACGGTTTGCTTTTGAAATATCCTGTGTCCAGATGGTAGCTGCCAATCCATATTGAGTTGCATTAGCCAACTGTAATGCTTCTTCTTCGGTTTTAAATGACTGTAATGTAACCACAGGACCAAAAATTTCTTCCTGGTTGGTTTGACAGTTTGGCCCTAAACCTTCTATCACGGCCGGTTCAATAAAATACCCGTTAGTACACCTTCCTACCATTTTCACTGCATTGCCACCACTCAAGATTTTCCCGCCTTCTTCTTTTGCCGTGTCAATGCATCTTATTATTTTATCATAATGCATTTTACTTACGATAGCGCCTTGCTTTGAATTCTCATCCAGTGGGTCGCCCACCGTCAATGCTTTAGTTTTTTCAACAAATTCAGTTTTAAACTTTTCATAAATGCTTTCTTCAACTAAGATCCTGCTGCCGCATAAGCAGATCTCTCCCTGGTTGCTGAATGAAGATTGAATAGATGTCTTCATCATTTTTTCCCAATCACAATCAGCAAAAATGATATTCGGATTCTTCCCGCCTAATTCAAGAGATAATTTTTTGAATTTGGGCGCAGCAATGGATGCAATTCTTTCTCCTGCCCTTGTACTCCCCGTGAATGAAATAGCTTTTACTTCAGGATGAGAAACAATGGCTTCACCGGTAAGAGGCCCGGTACCATGAATGATATTTAATACCCCATCCGGCAGACCGGCCTCCATACAGATCTTTGAAAGAAGGAATGCAGTTACAGGAGTTACTTCACTTGGTTTTGCGATCACACAATTGCCTGCTGCCAATGCCGGGGCAATTTTCCAGGTAAATAAATAAAGCGGAAGATTCCACGGAGAGATACAACCCACTATGCCGATCGGTTGACGAAGCGTATAGTTCACTGCTTTGTCCTCCATATTATGACTCTCGGCAGCAAAATGCATGATGCCTGTTGCAAAGAACCGGAAGTTCGCTGAAGCTCTCGGGATGTCTACTTGCTGACTCAACCAAAGCGGCTTACCATTATCATTTGTTTCAGCAAGCGCCAGTTCATCCAGGTTTTCATCAATTAATTCTGCGATCCGGTTGAGGACTTTAAATCTTTTTTCAACTGCTGATGTACTCCATGCAGGAAATGCTTTTTGTGCAGCATGCACAGCCGCATCAACGTCTTTTTGATTACTGTCAGGGATCTGTCCGTACCCTTCTCCTGTTGCAGGGTTAATATTATCAATAAAATTCCCGCTTAAAGGAGCTATCAAATTTCCTCCAATGTAATTCTCTAAGTGATATGGAATTTCCAAATTCATGTTGCTGGTTACTGGTTGCTGGTTACATAAAGATTGAAAGGTCATTCCCGGTTACCAGCAACAAGCAACCAGGAACCAGGAACCAGAAACTAAATACTTCCTGTACGGCCCCCATCCACCGGGATGCTTGTTCCGTTTACGTAAGAAGCAGCCGGAGATGCAAGAAATGCAGCCACTGCCGCGATCTCTGAAACATCCCCGAACCTTTTCATCGGTACTTCTTCCTTCATATTTTTTTCAACGATATCAACAACTACATTTCCTCTCTTTGCTGTGCCTTCAATGATCGTTGTAAGACGTTGCGTGGAAGTAAATCCCGGTAACACATTATTGACAGTGATATTAAACTGACCCAATTCATTCGCCATACTTTTTGCCCAACTGGCAACTGCACCGCGAATGGTATTACTTACACCCAGATTTTTTAATGGAATTTTCACCGATGTGGAAATAATATTAATGATCCGGCCATACTTTTCTTTTTTCATGGAAGGAACAACAGCTTTTGTCAGAATGTGATTACAGATCAGGTGTTGGTTAAATGTATTCAGAAATGCTTCTTCTGTGGCTTCGATTATGGGTCCCGCCTGTGGTCCACCTGAATTATTGACAAGAATATGAACAGGATTTTTTGTTATATGACCTTTGATCGCCTTTCCTACTTCATCCGGTTTGCTGAAATCAGCCACCAAATAATTATGCTGCTGGCGCAAACTAATATCCAGGTTATGAACGGCGGCTTTCAAAGCATCTTCATTTCGGGCAACCAGGGTGCAATTTGCCCCCAGCAAAGCCAGTTCTTCGGCGATGGCCAGCCCAATACCCTGCGTGCTGCCACAAACAACCGCAAATTTTCCTTCCAATGACAAATTCATATAGTCAAACCTACGGTAAAAAGTTGTAATTTTTCGACCGGATTGAATCATCTAAAACATGAATTATGCCAGTGACCGCTCCCTTTAACCTGAAAAAATGGATCGACGAACACCGAGACCTGTTGAAACCGCCGGTAGGTAATCAATGTGTGTATAAAGACGCTGAGAATTTTATCGTCATGGTTGTTGGCGGACCCAATGCAAGAAAGGATTATCATTTCAATGAAACAGAAGAATTGTATTTCCAGGTAGAAGGTGATATCGTTGTAAAAATTATTGACAACGGAGAATTCAGGGATATACCCATCAAAGAAGGTGAGATATTCTTATTACCGCCAAAGACACCACATTCTCCCCAACGCGGACCCGGCACCGTTGGCCTGGTGATCGAAAAGAAAAGAGAATCGGAAGATGATGGCTTTATGTGGTTCTGCGAAAAATGTGGGAATAAATTATATGAAGAAGCATTGCATGTTGATGATATCGTAAAACAATTGCCGCCGGTCATGAACCGCTTTTGGGAAGACACCATGCACCGGACCTGTAATAAATGCGGGGCTGTGATGGAACCGCCGGTGAGGAAAGTTTGATGTTGAAAGGTTAGATGTTGGATGTTGGATGTTGGAGGTTGGATGTTAAACGACCTCACTAAACTTCGAACATCCAACTTCCAACATCGAACAAAAAATAAAAACTGCAACTTGAAAATAGACATACATACCCACATCATGCCGGAGAAAATGCCGAACTGGACAGAGAAGTTCGGCTACGGCGAATTCATTCACCTGGAACATCGTGACTGCGATGCGTGTATGATGAAAGGTGATAAGGTTTTCCGGGTGGTGGGTGAAAATACTTTCAAAGAAGATGTGCGCCGCAAAGAAATGGAAGATACGGATGTGACCGTGCAGGTTCTTTCTACCATTCCTGTTTTATTTAATTACTGGGCCAAAGCGCTGGATGGTTATCAAACCTCCAAATTCTTCAACGATCATATTGCTGAAACAGTAGCTAAAGAACCCGGCCATTTTATTGGTTTGGGAACCGTTCCCTTACAGGACCTGAAGTATGCCATCAAAGAAATGGAACGCTGTGTAAAGGAATTAAAGATGCCGGGGTTGGAGATCGGCAGCAATATCAACGGAAAGAATTTAGGAGAAAAAGAGTTCTTTCCTTTTTATGAAGCGGCTGAAGAATTGGGTTGTGCCTTATTCGTTCATCCCTGGCAGATGATGGGTGAAGAACAAATGGAAAAATACTGGCTGCCCTGGCTGGTAGGTATGCCGGCAGAAACATCGAGAGCTATTTGCTCCATGATATTTAGTGGTGTCTTTGAACAATTCCCCAAACTAAGAGTAGCATTTGCTCATGGTGGCGGTTCATTTCCATTTACCATGGGAAGGATTGAACATGGGTTTAAAGTTCGTCCTGACCTGGTGGCTGTTGATAACCCGATCAATCCCAAAAACTATATCGGCAAATTCTGGATCGACAGTTTGGTACATGATAAAAAAGCATTTACCTATTTATTAGATGTAATGGGTGAAGACAATATCTGTCTTGGCAGTGATTATCCTTTTCCGCTGGGTGAACATCATCCCGGTAAATTGATCGAGAAAATGGACCTGGGTAAAAAAACAACCAGGAAATTATTGCACAGGAATGCTGAATGCTGGCTAAACCTTCACGATAAGAATATTCCTCACTTCTGATATTTTAATACCGGGTCACCCGATAGCTATCGGGTTTGAAAAGGTTCACGCAGAGTGCGCAGAGATCGCAGAGAATATTGCATTAATCCTTAGAGAACTCAGTCCCGCCTTTGGCGGGATGAAACTGACCCACTATCGAAATTTTAGTTGGTAAACAAATCCGGGTAATCAGTAATGATCCCGTCCACTCCCAACTTTCTTAATTCTTCGATCTTTGCTTTATCATTCACCGTCCATGGGATTATCCTGATATGCTGTTCATGACATTTCCTTATCAACTCTTCATTCACTAATTGATAAGCAGGGCTGTAAATGCTGGGAGTGAAACCCAGCGCCGTTAGTTGAGCATCCAATCCTCTTTTATCAAAATCTTCTATCAACATGGCTGTTTTTATATCCGGGTAATGCTGGTGCAGGTATTGCAGCGTTCTGAAATCAAAGGACTGGATGATCACATGGTCTTCGATCTGTTTTTCTTTGATAACCGCCATCAGCAACTCAACAAATTCTTCCGGTTTGGGATGAAATACGCCGTCAAATTGAGGGTTGGTCTTGGTTTCAATATTATAAAAGGGAAATGGCCTCTTCCTTGTCATCATATCCTTATTCACACTGTCGATCACATCAGCCAGCAAGGGCTTGGTCACTTTCATCTTTTGCTGTTTTGGAAAACGGGGATGTGGCTTCATGCCCACATCAAAAGTTTTCGTTTCCTCATAGGTCATCCAGTAAATATTGTACTTTCTTTCTTCCCTTGGTCCCATGTAAGTGCCGTCTGGTTTGGTAGTGATCTCCTGTCCAAACCATTGGTCATGTGATAAAATAACTTTCTTGTCTTTAGTTATAACAACATCCATCTCCAGTGTAGTTACACCAAGCCCCAATGCATACAACATGGCGGGCACAGTGTTCTCCGGCATCAGGCCGCGGCAGCCGCGGTGACCTTGTTTATCAAAATCATGCCCGATATCCTCAGGAGACGGAAATTTTTGAACCTGTGCATTAGAACTAGCCATAAACAATAGTAAACTAATATAGGTTAAGCAATTTTTCATGAAGGGAACACTTTTGATTTTCTTTTCTCCATGATGGCAGCAATAATTTTGCCATCGCCGTCTTTTTGTTTCAGTTGCTGAATAATATTATCATAACTTTTCTCATCCCGGTCCTGGCTTAGTTTAAAAACATGCTGCAGGTCATTGATCTCAATTTCAAAGGGCACAATTGCCTTCATCATCCTTTCTGTGTATTCAGATGGTAAATTATCAAAAACGGTTGCTGATGCAGCATTGTTATTTTCATAGTAAAGGCTAAGACGTTTAAGAATAAATATCAATTCGTCTTTATCTCCAAAGCGTATGGTCCCTTTTGCGTGCACACTCATATAGTTCCAGGTGCTTCCCACCGAGGGATTCGCATACCAGGTAGCACTAACATAGGTATGCGGGCTTGTAAATACCGCCAGGACATTATTATTTTGTTCAAATGCTTTATGATGGTCTGTATTCCGCATGATATGACCTGTCAAAAAATATTTTCCCTCTTTCTCATCAATAAATACAGGGATCTGTGTAACTACCGGTTTATTCGCTGAATCAGATCCTGTGAGAAAAACAAAAGGATGCTCTTTCATGAACTGAATTATCTCTTCAGGATCTTTTTCTTTGTGATGGGGTAAATCGTACATAATTGTTGGATGTTTGATGTTGGATGTTTGATGTTGGATGTTGGATGTTAATCCTTTTTTCGGGGTTTGCTTTTATATTTTGAAGATTGCAGATAATCCAAAAAAGATTTTATTTTATTACCAAGCATCGCTGAAAACTCCAGCCTCTTTTTTAATGTTTCCTCTGAAATATGGTTTTTGTCAAAAGCTCTGTATAATTGAGACCTTACTTCCCCATTCGACCCTTTGGAAATTACAAGGAACTGGGCAAACTCTTTATTAGTAAATCTTTCGAACCCTTCTGCAATATTATCCATTGAAGAGCCTGCCGAAGCATTTATCTGGTCTTTAAGTTCAAAATCTCTGGCAAAACTCCCCGACTGTGTCAATTTATATATCTCGATCGCTTGCTCTCTCGCCAATTTCCATATCTCCAGATCTTCAAACTTTGTGATGGTAGCCATCGTGAAAAATTTTCAACCGCCAAGCTAACATCCAACTTCCAACATCCAACGATGTAAACTACACCGTTTGAGAGATTTTTTCCGAACTCATATTCGCATTCCTCATCGCAACACTGCGTACCACAAAATCTGCAAACTCACGGAATGCTTTTTTGGTTATATCATCATCACCCATCATCACCGGTACACCTGTATCACCGCCTTCGCGGATGGTTTGCACCAATGGTATCTGACCAAGGAAAGGAATATCATATTCATCAGCCAATCGTTTGCCACCATCTTTTCCAAAAATGTAATATTTATGCTCCGGCAATTCCGCCGGAATAAAATAACTCATGTTTTCCACCAACCCGATCACCGGTACATTCAATTGCGCCTGGCCAAACATGGCAATGGCTTTCTTTGCATCCAGTAACGCTACATCCTGCGGCGTGGTAACGATCACGGCTCCTGTTACCGGAACAGTTTGCATCAATGTTAAATGTATATCACCTGTTCCCGGCGGCATATCAACGATCAGGTAATCCAGTTCTCCCCAATATACATCTGTAATAAATTGCCGGATAGCGCTGCTGGCCATCGGACCTCTCCAAACCACTGCACTTTTTTCATCCACCAATAACCCGATACTGATCAGTTTTATTCCATAACGCTCCAGCGGTGCGATCTTCGCTTTTTCATCGCCCACATCGATCATCATGGGCCTTTCTCCTCTCACCCCAAACATGATCGGCACACTGGGTCCGTAAATATCTGCATCGATCAGTCCCACTTTTGCCCCGCTCTGTGCTATAGCCAATGCAAGATTGGCTGCCACCGTTGATTTGCCCACGCCGCCTTTTCCACTCACAACGGCAATGATGTTTTTTACTTTTGGTAAAACAGTCCCTGGGTCAGTTCTTTTTGTTGTTGTATTGGATGTGAACTTCACATTCACGGTTGCTTCTTTATCCACCAGCAGCTTTATGGCATTTATACAGGCGTTCTTTATCATATCCTTCATCGGGCAGGCCGGTGTGGTGAGCACAACAGTAAAAGAAACATATTTCCCCTCGATCTCGATATCCTTCACCATATTCAATGTCACCAGGTCCTTTCCAAGGTCGGGTTCCTGCACATTACTCAATGCTTCCAGTACTTTTTCTTTCGTCATATTCCAAGTATTTGTTAAAAGTCAATAAAACAACAAAGTTAAACATTGTGCCGGGCAATTTGTTTTACGAATTCAGCAACTTGTCTTTATTTTTGACGCAGTGAAGAAATATTTACTCTATACAGCCATACTGGTTTTCATTTTCTCCCGGTCTGCACATGCCCAGTTTGAAGCCTCCCGTGATTCTGTCGTGCAATTATATGGCGTCATCATGACGGCCGATAGCCTGGTGGGCATACCGGCCGTGAGTGTGATGGTGAAGGGACAAAACCGTGGTACCATTTCCAATGCGCAGGGAGTTTTTTCTATCGTGGTGCTGAAAGGTGATGAAGTGGAGTTTTCCCATGTTACTTACAAGGCAAAAACAATTACCATTCCCCGCAACCTTGAAGGTAACCAGTACAGTATTGTTCAGTTGATGGTGATCGATACTGTTTATTTACCGGCAACCATCCTTCGTCCCCGGCCAACACCCGAACAATTTGCAAGAGACTTTGCAAAAAATAAAGTTCCCGATGATGATATTGAGATTGCCCGGCAAAATACCAGCGCTGCAAAACGTCGTGCATTGTTGCGCACTATTCCCGGTGATGGCGGCGAAGCAACCCGGATTCAAATGAATAAAATAGCCAACCGTGCCGTATACCAGGGACAAACCCCGCCGATGAATATCTTTAATCCCGCAGCCTGGGCCGATTTTATACAGGCATGGAAACGGGGGGATTTTAAGAATAAGAACTAAGCCCCCTATCACGCCCCTGTCCCCTAAGGGGAACTTAGATCCATAATTCTTTTTTATTAACAACAGAACGAAAGCAATAAGTTTTATCAACTCTTGCCGCAAGTGAATTATCTATTCTCCCTTTAGGGAGTAGGAAATATTCGTTTTTAGGATTGATGCTGGGGCCCAACTTTAGTTTTTCATGGCATCGTCTGTTGTCTAACTTCTTCCAGTGGAAGAAGGTCTCACTTGTACGTTCCGTTTTCATGGCATCTGTTGCGTCTGCCCGCCGTAGCTTTAGCAAAGGCGGGTCGCACTCTTCATCGTTCGGCTCATTGCTCAGCAATTATTCGTAACTTAATGCCCGCACACCAACAGCTCATTATATGAAAAAGATAATCCTTCTTGCGGGCTTGCTGTTTTGCAACCTGTTTCTTTTTTCACAAAAGGTTTCCAATATTGATTTTGATGCTATAAAAAGATCACTCGATGCGAGCCCTGAACTTTATAAAAACCTGATAGATCGTTTTAAAGATTCTGATATCACCCTGACTGCGGCCGATTACATCACCCTGTATTATGGTCAGTGTTTTCAAACGGGTTATAGCCCTTATGGCAACCAACCGGATTATGATGAATTTAAAAAGCATTACCAAAAACAGGATTATGAAAAAGCGCTTCCATTGGCCATAAAGATGCTCGACAAAAACCCGATGGACATCCAAATGACATTTAAAGTGCTTGTCTGCCATCATTACCTGAAGGATGATGAGAATAAAGCGAAAATAAATATACGCTATGAGAACCTCCTGCTGACCATCATTGAAAGTGGTGATGGTAAAACAGCCGCCACCGCGATGGTCGTAATGAGGGTAAGCGATGAATATGAACTGATGAACAACATGCAGGTACAAAATACATCGCAAACACTTATAACAGGCCCGGCGGGTGAATGTGATCTGATGGCATTGAAACCAAATGATCTTGGCCTTGACAAACTCTATTTCAATGTTTCAAAGTTATTCGAATCCATGTCGAAAATGTTTGAGAAAAAAGACTAGTTGCCGGTTCATTTTTACAGCGATGGCATGAAAACAACTCGTTATATGAAAAAGATAATTCTTCTTGCTGGGTTACTGTTTTACAGCCTCATTCTTTTCTCACAAAAAATTTCCAATGTTGATTTTGATGCGATCAAAAAGACACTTGAGGACACTCCTGCCCTTTATAAGCAATTACTGGATCGTTTTTTACAGTCTGATTCTACCCTCAGTAACGAAGATTATTACCTGGTCTATTATGGCCAGTGTTTTCAATCCAGCTATAATCCAAACGACATCGATCATGAAAATTATGACAAATTCAAGGAATACTTTAGTGCTGAAAATTACATCAAGGCGCTTCCGTATGCTGTGAAGATGATTGACAAAAAACCGTTGGATATGGAAATGACGCTGAAAGCATTGCTCTGCTATTACTTTCTAAATGATGATGCGAACCGGTTGAAACTGCTTCCGCGTTACAACAATATAATGCTAACTATTCATCGGAGCGGAAATGGACTATCCGAGGCCACTGCTTTTGTTTCGATGAATATGGGCGATACCTATGAATTAATGACCACCATGAAATTAGAGAAGACTTCAAGTACAACAAAAGGCGAGTGTGTCGTTATGACATTGAAGGAAAATAAAAACCATGTAAAGGAAGTTTACTTCAACGTTTCAAAACCTTATCAGGCGATGATTAATGGTAAGTGACAGATAAGATCTGAACTTCTTACTTTTGCTGCAATCAAACTAAAACTTTATGATTTCCCCGGGAGGTCCTGTTTCTGTAATCGGCGCCGGCACCATGGGCAATGGCATTGCGCATGTGTTTGCCCAAAATGGTTACAAAGTAACTATTGTAGATATTTCGCTGGCACAATTGGACAAAGCCGTTGCCAACATCAGCAAAAACTTTGACCGGCAGATCGCCAAAGGCACAGCCACCGAAGAACAAAAAAAAGCAGCGATGGCCAATATCGCTATCGAGTCCAACCTGGCCGAAGGTGTAAAGAATGCAGCGCTGGTAGTTGAAGCCGCCACCGAGAACGAAGAATTGAAATTGAACATATTCGACCAGTTAGATTCCTATGCTCCCAAAGAAGCCATCCTGGCAACAAACACTTCTTCGATTTCCATTACAAAGATCGCAGCGACCACGAACAGGCCTGCTAAAGTGATCGGTCTGCACTTTATGAACCCGGTGCCGGTAATGAAATTGGTGGAGATCATTAATGGTTATGCCACGAACAAAGAAGTAACTGATACCCTTGTTGAATTATGCAAACAACTCGGCAAAGTTCCCTGCGTGGTCAATGATTATCCGGGCTTTGTTGCCAACCGGATATTAATGCCGATGATCAATGAAGCTATTTATTGTTTGTATGAAGGTGTAGCGGGTGTTGAAGAAATAGATACGGTGATGAAACTCGGTATGGCCCATCCCATGGGACCACTGCAACTCGCCGACTTTATCGGGTTGGATGTTTGTTATTCCATATTAAGAGTATTACAGGATGGTTTCAGGACTTCCAAATATGCGCCCTGTCCTTTATTGGCAAATATGGTTGCAGCCGGTAAGCTGGGCGTAAAAAGCGGTGAAGGATTTTATGTTTATGCGGCGGGGAGTAAGGAGTTGGTGGTGAGTGGGAGGTTTAAATAGCTGGTACAGTTTGTTGCAGATGATCAAGTGAAATCTATACCAGGGTTGACGCAAATACAAATTTTACTTGCAATTCTATGAGCAACATTACAACTATAGAGCTTAAGAACATTCACTCAGAGGACATTGGGGATGTATTGATAAAAGTTGAAAGATCTTTCGGTTTTAAGTTCGGCAAAACAGAACTTAAAGACGTTAAAACATTCGGTGAGCTTTGCGACATTATCGCAGACAAAGTTTCGGGTTACAACCTAAATGACTGTACAACACAACAGGCATTTTATAAAATTCGTGACGCAATAACTATAACCCTACTTATTGACAAAACCAATATTACTAACGACACAGAATTAAAAACACTTTTCTCTCGACAGAATCGCCGACAAAAAATTGCAACGATGGAAGGTTTGTTTGGTTTCAAAATAAGAATTTTGCGACCCAAATATTGGATTACAGTAACATTCGCTTTGACATTTCTTGCCTCTTTGGTTGGACTGTTTATATCTTGGAAGATTGGACTTGCAATTTTGATCTTTTCAATTGCAGGAATCAATCTCGCAACCAAATTCGGTAATGAACTTGATTTAAACACCGTAGGACAACTTGCAGAAAAAATTTCAAGAGAGAATTATTTGAAATCAAGACGTAGCCCTTCGACAGTAAACCGAGCCGAAATTGATAAAAAGGTGAAAGAACTTTTCATCACTGACCTAGACTTAGGTGAAAACGTTTTAACAAGACAAGCAACGTTCGTGTGAAAGAGAAACACGGTCAGCACAAACGTTATTCTATCTTCACCTCCACCCCTTCCAACTTCTTCAACTTATTCAACACTTCTTCCGTCCTGTTTTTCTCAAAATAAAGAACCGCCCTTAGCAAAGTATTTAGTGTACCTTGGGTATAAATTAAACCACTATGAAAAAGTCCCCTGTATTAATTACTCTTCTTTTTATCTCCCTTTTCACCTATGCACAGGATGAGAACCCGGATGCACCGGGTTGCAAAGACAGTCCCATGTTTACCCGCATGCCCAATACGGTCATTGGTGAATGTTCCTCCAATTATGATGAAGTGGAAATACCGATGGGTACCGATAATAACGTGACCAAAGAAGGCACAAAAACTTACTTTCAATATACTTACAATTTGGAGGAAGCAACAGCTCCTTCCTTTTTCCAAATACTTAAGAATTTTGAAAATGCAATAGTAAAAACCGGTGGCAAAAGGATCTATTATAGTAAAGAGGCGGGAGTAGCTACTTTATTTACCAGATCAGGCGGCAAGGATATCTGGGTTGTGCTGAATGACGGTTCAGGTGCCAAGGCAGGAAATTTTGCATTGACCATTCTTGAAATTGAAGGGATGAAGCAGGACATCAGTGCTAACATCATGCTCGATTCATTGAAACAAACCGGCTCTATTACTTTACATATCAACTTCGAGACCGGCAAATCTGTCATTAAACCTGAATCGCAATCCATCGTTGATCAAATGGCTGAAATGCTTAATAGTGATCCGTCTATTAAGATCAGTATCGAAGGACATACAGATAATGTGGGTACTGCCGCAGCAAATCAAACATTATCTCAAAACCGGGCAAAGGCTGTTATGGATGCGATCATTGCAAAAGGAATTGATAAGGCCCGCCTTTCATCAAAAGGATGGGGACAAAACAAACCCGTTGCCGACAACAGTACAGAAGAAGGAAGGGCCATGAACAGAAGAGTTGAGATCGTAAAGCAATAACTTTGCAAGATCTTCAGTTTTTGATCAATTTTATTTTTCAGTTCCAGTGAAAAATAAAAGCTCCCTAAAAACCTATCCATATGCCTGTACAAAATGTATTTCTTGGTAAAACCATTAATCGCTCTCCCTTAAAGTTAATGATGGGAGACAGACCCGTAGCCGACCAGGCGAAGCCGGTTACGGTGAACTTTGAAGATGATCAGAAAGCCCTTTTAGACCTAAGCAATCCTCTTGCTGCTAATTGGGCAAAAATGATCGACTACCTTCAAAAAAATAACCGGCCGGTTTATTTGGAGACCGATGCAGGCACCGGTATTATCACAAGACTATGTGCCCCCGAAGCTGCCAGGGTTTGGGAGATTGATACAACCAATAAAGAATTCGTTTATGTTTCCTTTCATACTTCTGATGCTCTTCATTTCCTGAGTCGTGATCATCCCGGTTTTCAAACGATACTTGATGCCCTGCAGGCAGCAATGGATAAGAGCTCAGTAATATTGGTAACATCAACATATCATGACTTTGAGATCATCGATGTGAGAAGTCTTCCTTCTTCTTTTGGAAATGAAGAACCACCGGGTTCACTCCCGTCTCCTGAAACACCTACCATCCCTGCCCCCAGTAAAACGGTAAGCCTGGACAGGGCAACAGAGCTTCTCAATATGATCATAAAAAAAAGTTGCACACCCTGTGATTCGACTGCTTCCTGTATTCCTTTCAGGTGGCCCTCTAATGGTTGCTGGATAAGGGCCCACCTGATGTGTTACCTCTTGATAAGCAAAGGAGCGATGCCGGAAAAAATATGGAGTGACGGGAAGAAGTTGCGGGGCCGTTCAACAAATGTTCCGGGATGCATTGTTAAGTGGACCTGGCATGTAGCAGCTACACTGATGGTAATGCAAGGTGACGGGGTGCCCGTTAAAATGGTCATTGACCCTTCACTCAGCTACGAACTTCTTACTCCTGAAAAATGGAGATCACTCCAAACTGACCCTGATGCAACATTAAAGTTCAGTTCCTGGGAACAGTACGAACATTATAGCGGAACAGCTGATCAAGCGATGGCCGATAATGATATGGAGAAATTCAGAATAGACCTGGATCAGCTATGCAAGGAATTTGGCCCTTCGCCCTATAAATGCCCGGAGATAGGTCCGGTGTAAATTTATCAGGTTATAATTAAATCATTTCATTTTTCATCAGCGTTCAGGAGAACTTTTCTTATCAACACGATCTGCCCGAGATGATAATGATTATGTTCAATAACTCCGTGAATGTTCCTGTAGTAGTTCCCGTATTTTGCATCTGAAAATATTTCCCAAAGCTTACTCTCCGGCAACTGTTCAACAAGTCTCGCAAAGTTTTCAGCGTCTTTCCATGTTTTATCCAATAATTTTTCCCAGTCGTCCTGTGATAACACCTGCGGGTGATCAAAACTATATTTATCATGTGCATCAAGTGGTCCTCCCTCCAAAACCTTCGAGATCGCCATTACATAATAATTCATATGATAAACGAGGGTTGCAATGGTATTCAATGAATAAACCTTTGTGGTGGCTTGCTGCCATGATACATCTGCCAAAGTATCTTTGAGGTTTACCGCACACCAGTTCCCTCCAAAATAAACTGCTCTCAGGAGCTTTGCTATCTGTGTTGACGTAAGCATATTAACAGGTTTTTTATGGCAGCACGGATCCTCAAATTTATTTAAAAATCCAGTTCATAGTCAAGTGTCAGCGGGCTTGATGTGCCGGGGCTCCCGCACAAGACGAATTATTCCTTTCATAGATTTTATATTAAGCGGAAATTCCAAAACAACATGAAGCATACTAAAGAAAAACAATGCGATATAGCCCAACTTAAAATTGTACCAATACAAAAACAGGCTGAAACTCCATATGAGTACCACGATGACAATTTTTGTTTTTGATAAAGATCTACTCCAGCCAATTATTGATGTTTTAGAAAACCAGTTTAAATAATGATAGGTGTAGCAAAATGCGATAAAGATCTGGATCTTGATCCCTATTTCCGAAAGATGGTAAAATCTCCCGCCATTCTGTAGACTCAGCATTTGAGCCAGATAAGAACTGAGATCAGAAAATTTGCTTGTCAGATATGATGTTTCGGTATAAGCGGAGACAACATAATCAGCGGGAATAATAGGAAGAACAGATATTATCACCGGGCATAAAATTACAAGCATGACCCCTATTAGTCCTTCCCTGCTTTTATTATTTATTGCCCCCAGGATCATGAATAGTAGTGTAAACAAATAAACATGGATAATAGTCGGGAGGAAAACACCGGCTACAATAAAAGAAAAAGGAACATATTCTATGATAAAAAATCCTAAAACAGCACTTAGAATAAGGGACAACAGAATATATTGCCACTTATTAAAATAAACCAGCCCAATCGCAAACAGGAACATGATTAATATTATTTCCTCATATAAACCAGAAATTTCCGGAAGCCTGAAAAAAGAAGGAATGGTGATCAGTAAAGCCAGGAAGATAAAAACCCATATCCATTTACGGCTATGAACAAAATAGTTGTTTTTTTTCAACCAGCTTATTTCTGTCAGGTAATGCAAAGGGCCTAATACAACATAAGAAAAAATAAATAGTTCAAACGGAAGTTTTAATGCCAGAATAAAAGAAAATATTATCAATCCAATATTGATTATATCAATTTTTTTTGTTCTCAATTTCTTGCCTTTTTAATTTAACGTTTACCGCACACCAGCCATCAACCTATTCCCACCGATAAATCGGTGGGCTACCCCACTCACCACCCTACACCGCATCCACATCCGCCACCACCGTCACAGCCCGGAAACTTTTGCTTTGATGCAGGATGGCTACCTGTTCCAACAGATCTTTTTTACATTGGTGGATAGTTTTGCCATCTCTTGGCAGTTTCAGTAAGAGTTCCATGAGGTATTGGTTTCGTATTCGGCCGATAACAGGCTCGGCAGGGCCAACAATATATTTATCATACTTATTTCTTAGTGCATCGGCATAGATCTGCGCCGCCCTTTCCACCACTTCTTTTATTTTATGTTTGAATGTGAGATGGATGATCCGGGTGAAGGGCGGATAATCAAACTCTTTCCGTTTCTTTAATTCTTCCGCAAACATATTTTTAAAATCATGCTGTTGTACCATTTGCAAAACAGGATGCGTAGGTTGAGAAGTCTGTACTATTACTTTAGCTGTGTCTTCCCTGCCTTCCGTAGTTTCAACGAAGGAGGGTTTTCTTCCCGCACGGCCACTCACCTGCTCCATCAATTGAAAGGCCCGTTCATTCACCCGGAAATCTGCAAAATGCAATAAGCCATCGGCATCTAAAATGCCAACGAGATCAACGTTGTCAAAATCCAAACCCTTTACCACCATTTGTGTCCCGACTAAAATATCAATACGTCGTTGCTCAAATTGTTGTATCAGCACATCATGTGCATTCTTGCCACGAACTGTATCCATATCCATCCTTGCCACTTTTGCATCGGGGAAAGTTTCCTGCAGTTGTTCTTCTATTTTTTCGGTACCGAAATTCCTTTGCACAAACTTATCGCTGCCGCAGGCGGCACAGGTATGCACAGGAGGATAAGTGGTGCCGCAATAATGACAAACTAATTTATTGGTCAGTTTATGAAAGGTCAGTGACACATCACAGTATTTGCATTGCGGTATCCATCCGCAAACGGTGCAAACCTGGTAAGGTGAGTAACCACGGCGGTTTTGAAAAAGAATGACCTGCTTTTTTCTTGCCATCACTTCATTGACGGCTTCCACCAATGGCGGCGAGAGCATTACTTTCAACCGGTCCTTCTGAATGATCTTACGGGTATCAATGATCTCGATAGCCGGTAATTTCAGATCGCCATACCGCTGCATCAATTCTACCAAACCGTATTTACCGGTAGCAGCATTATAATAACTTTCCACCGAAGGCGTGCCACTGCCCAGCAATGTCTTTGCATGGAAGAGCGATGCAAAATAAATGGCAGCATCCCTCCCGTTGTATCTTGGCGCCGGGTCCTGTTGTTTATATGATGTATCATGTTCTTCATCGCAGATGATCAATCCCAGGTCCCGGAATGGAAGAAATACGGAAGACCTTGCACCAAGGATCACTCTCAATTCACCGTTCTTTACTTTATTCCAGATCTCCACTCTTTCATTTTGCGAGAATTTGGAATGATAGATGCCGATATATCCGCCAAAATGTTTTTGCAGCCGGCGGATGATCTGCGAGGTCAATGCGATTTCCGGAAGCATATACAGAACCTGCTTTCCCTGTTTGATACAGTCCTCGATCAGTTTGATATAAATATTGGTCTTACCGCTTGAAGTGACGCCATAAAGCAGGCAAACTGGTTTGCTATCCAACTGCTCCTGAACCTTTTCGAAGGATTGTCGCTGTATTTCCGTCAGTTCGAAATCGATCTGTACATTCTTGGGTAAATACTGTAACCGGTCGACATTTTTCTTCTCGGTCTTCAGAATATTTTTTTCAACCAATCCTTTCAACTGTGCATCCGATGCACCTGATTTTTTCAGCAAATTCGGTTTGGTTACTTCGCCCTCCGTTTTTACCAGGTGGAGATAACTTAATAAGAGCTCCATTTGTTTCGGCGCTTTGGTCCAGTTATTCAGCAGTTCAGAAAGTTTTTCCTCGTCACTATATTCAGGATTCAACAGCACATAGGTTTCTTTCCTGGGCGAATAGGTTTGTTTCAATGCTTCCCAAACAAAACAAACTTTCTTATTGATCAGCCGGTTGATGACGGGATAAGCATGAGATGAATCGAGCAATTGCTGCACTTCAGCCAGGCTGAGTTCTTTTTTTATCAGCAAGGCTTCACCAATAATGTACTCATCATGGTCGAGGGCGGAAAAATCTTCGCCATATTCTTCGTTGTAAACTAGAACCGTTTCACTCGATAATTTAAAATGCGCAGGCAATGCAGCTGCCATCACTTCCCCTTCGCTGCACATATAATAAGAGGCCATCCACTCCCAGAGTTTCAGTTGCTGCTCAAATACTACCGGTTCCACATCCAGCACATTCAGGATATCTTTTGTTTCAATGAATTCAGGTTTATCTTCCAGCAACCTCTTTACGATCCCGGCATATTTTTTTGTTTTTCCCAGGTTAACTTCCACCCGGCATCCGGGTTTTATTTGTTCCAACAAATGAGAAGGGATTGACCATGTATAGTTTTTTGGAAGGGCAGCAGGTATGATGATTTCAGCGTACAAGGGAAAATATTCAATAATCAATAATCAATTTTCAATGCTCAAGTTAATTAGAAAAATCTGTGTAATCCGTTTACTATTCCTTTCTCCACCCGGCATCATACTCAATCAATTTCTTTTCCATGATATCGTAAACCTTGTCTTTCAATTTTCCAATATCATCAACCGTATAACCTTCAACGGGTATTTCGTTCAAATAAAGTATCCGGCTTTGGCCGGCGTTCAATGTAAATAAACTTTGATAAGGCATTCGCCTGTAAGCATCGAGCATCAATACCGGCTTCACGGGTGTTTGTGTTTCAATCGCCACCCGGAAGGCGCCTTCATAGAAATCTTTCAATGGTTTTGTTGTCATATTAAAAGTGCCTTCGGGGAAAACCATTACTGAAATGCCCTTACTGATTATGGATTTTAATATTCTCACACTTTCAGCCCGGTTGGCGACGCTGCTCCTGTCAACGGAAACAATGGCGTTCCTGTATATAAACCCGAAAATGGGAACCTTACTCATCTCCACTTTCCCTAATGGACGGAAGGGCTGCCGGAGAGCTTTCACCAGGATCGGCCCATCCAGATAAGAAATATGATTGCTGACGAAGATGTAAGATCTTTTTTTGTCGTGCGGGACTTCATATATCCTCTTATGCCAGATAAAAATTAAAAACAACCACCAATCGGCCCAGATCATACAAAGCCTGATTGTCATATTGCCGCCCCTGATGCGGCCAAACATATTTGCAATAAGGGCAAAAGGAAAGATCAGCAGCATGATGGCCACAAAAACGATAAAGGCATAGAAGCAATAGATCCATCGCAATGGTTTCAGCAAAGCCTTCATCAGTTTTTATTTTTATATTTATCGTCATCGCCGGGACAATCGCATTGCCATTCTGTATCAAGATCAATTACAGTGACCACTTCGGTTTTCTCATTGCATTGAGCGAATACAATTCTTACATCCTGCTTGTCACCGGTCTTGCCTTCCACGGCATAGCGTGGGCATCTTGCTCCCGATAGCAATCGGGACTGCAGATCGCTTTTATTATAATTTATTTCTCCATCCCGCATGATCTCTTCCACTTCGGCCTGTGAAATATGGCGGCATTGCATCCTGCATTTTGCATGGTTGCTGTACTCAAGAAAAGAAATGCGGCGGTCAAAACCCCGATCACGGTTAACTTCAGCAGCGGGGCCTTTTCTATTATTATTGGTGACCCTCGGTCTGGGTGGAGGTTGATCATTATTCTTACAGGTCTTAATAATAAGAAGAGCGGCCCCCAAAACAATGATTAGAATATATGGCACCCATTTTTTATTCAAGGACAAACATTTGGCTAAAAATACCTGAATTTAAAAACCCAACGAAATCAAATTAATCCTGCAATCAGTGGTTATCTTTGCAGGCTTACTGCGTACTACGTAGCCTTATTTAGTGATCCTACGTAATATAAAGCAGTAAGCAGAGTAGTATGGCAGAATCAAGAACAGTGGCCTTTCATACATTGGGTTGTAAGCTCAATTTTTCCGAAACATCTTCTCTTTCACGTATGCTGGAGAATGAAGGTTTTGAAAAAAAGGAGTTTAACGACAAAGCCGACGTGTATGTGATCAATACTTGTTCTGTTACAGACAATGCGGATAAAGAATGCCGCCAGTTGGTTCGCCGCATTCAACGAAAAACCCCGGAGAGTCTTGTGGTGATCACCGGGTGCTATGCACAATTGAAACCAAAAGAGATTGCTGCGATACCCGGAGTTGACCTGGTGCTGGGCGCTGCCGAGAAATTCAATATTGCACAGCATATCAAAGAGCTGACCAAAGGCAATTCTGCAAAGATCTGCAGCTGCGATATTGAGGAGGTCTCCGATTTTCATTCTTCTTATTCCATAAATGACCGGACAAGAACTTTTTTGAAAGTGCAGGACGGATGTGATTATAATTGTTCTTTCTGCACGATCCCGATGGCAAGAGGAAAAAGCAGGAGTGATTCAATGGAGAATGTATTAAAGAATGTAGAGCATCTTGCTGAGCATGGAGTGAAAGAAATTGTATTGACGGGGGTGAACCTTGGGGATTTCAGCCCCCCTAAATCCCCCGCAAGGGGGGACTTTGATAACCTCAAAGTAGAAAATTTTTTTTCCCTTATTAAAGAACTTGAAAAAATTGATGGCATCCAACGTTTCCGCATTTCATCCATTGAGCCTAACCTGTTAACAAATGAGATCATTGAGTTTGTGGCCAACAGTGATAAGTTCATGCCGCATTTCCATATTCCCCTGCAGAGCGGTAGCAATAAGATACTTGGACTAATGCGGAGAAGGTATAAAAAAGAATTATATGCGGAAAGAGTAGCCCTTATCAAAACACTGATGCCGCATTGTGCGATCGGTGTGGATGTGATCGTTGGTTTTCCCGGAGAAACGGATGAGGATTTTAAAGAAACATTTGACTTTCTTCATTCGCTGGATATTTCTTACCTGCATGTTTTCACTTATTCTGAAAGAGATAATACGCATGCATTGACATTAAAACCTGTTGTACCGGTTCATATCCGTCATGAAAGAAATAAAACGCTCCGCAATCTTTCTTATATGAAGATGCAATACTTTACTGAACAACATGCCGGCCAAACCCGGAAAGTCTTATTCGAGGGTCATGAGAACAAAGGCATGATGGAAGGATACACTGACAACTACATAAAAATAACTGCTCCTTATAAATCAGAATGGGTGAACGAGATCGTGGAGTGGAAGATTTAGATCAAAGGCAGTAAAGTGCGGGATCAAGCAAAGTATGATCCCCGGTTAATTCCTCACTTAAATCAACACCCCGGCTGGTAATAATATCAGCATTAACATTATCATCAATCACAAATTGAACAGCGATATCATTATTTTCAATCGTCATGTTAAATTCGATCACTTGTCCATCTTCTTCAAATAGTTCAATGACAGAGTTTAGGTTTCTTGTCTCAAATTGTTCGGGCAAGGAATTTCCAATGGGTCCGGTTGCATCTAATTCATCTACAAATGCTATTAAGTCAGAATATTCTTTTGCAACGTAGCGAATGATCTTTGCAACTCTTTTTTCGATTGTATCAGGAGGGAGAATGACGAGCCCAATAACTTTAGTGAATTTTTTATCCCTGTAAGCCACGGACTATGACGTTTAAATAAGTGGAACGTACTGGGCTCGAACCAGTGACCCCTACTCTGTCAAAGTAGTGCTCTGAACCAACTGAGCTAACGTTCCGGGCAATAAAATTAGGAGTTTTCCTTTCAAAGGAATACCGGTATTTAGTTATTATTTTTTCTGGCGGTACTTTCCACCAAAATAAAAAGCTGCCTCTTCTTTCAAGAGGCAGCTTTATATTTTATACTATCTATAAACTCTTTACAAACCGTTGCACGATAAACTCCGGGTTTGCAGCAGTAGATAATTTTAATACATACACACCGGAACTCAGCTTGTCGATATTAAGGGTTGTCCTGCTTAATCCTGCAATTACATTTATTTTTTCCTGCTTTATTAAACTGCCTTTCGCATCATAGATGCTGAATGTGATAGGTGTATCGGAAGGCAGATCAAGCACTACATTAATTTCTTTGTTTGCAGGATTTGGATAGATACCCGTCGAAGGTCTTGGTATGGGTTCTGATCTTACCGCAAACGGCGAGAATGAAGTGACCCCGTTAAGTGTTTGAGTATAGGGATTGCTTCCCCCAGCGCCGGTGGGTGGACCGGCTATCCAATTCGTTCCATTGAAGCGCATCACATAAGACCTGTTCCTTTGGAAAGAAATCAGTTCCTCTGCCGCCACCCATTGAAAAGTTATATTGATATTGCTGCCACCTGCTGTCGATTCATTAATGGTCCAGGTCCTGTCAACAACATTATCGGTATAGAATGAACCTGAGACACCATTCACAAAAACTCCCTGTTTTACATTGATCGTAAAATTATCTGTTGTATGGCCTGCGTTGGCGGTAAGTACTACCGGGTTAAAACTTGAACTATTGATACCGACAGGTACAGTTCTGAATGTTAATGCCGCAAGATTTTGTACCACAACATTGCCTGAACCATTCGTTATAATATGCGAGCCCAAAGAACCTATATTGCTATTGGCAAATGAAAGATTGTTTGTTCCCAGTGTAATATTTCCATTGCTTAAAGTTAAGTTCCCTGTTATAGTAGCATTGCCGCTTAATACAACACCAATTCCATTCATAGTAGCATTAATCGTTGTAAACGCAGGAATGGACTGGATTGCTATACCACGGAATCCAAGATTACCTGCGGCAGCATTAAATACGCCGTTGTTCACCAGGTTTCCATAGATATCAAGTGTACCTCCCGTTCCTATTGTTAATGAAGCGCCGGAATTAATGGTAATATTTCTTGCAGCACCATTGCCCCCGCTCAGGTCAGGCATATTGGGTGCGGTTGATGGAATTACTATATCGGAGGTAGATAAAGGAATGCCGCCACACCAGTTACCCGCTGTATTCCAGTTTGTACTTACCAAGCCGATCCATGTGCCAGTTGCCGATACAGATAATACTGCTGTAGCTGATGTAACTGTACCGCAGGTTCCGCTAACAACTACATCATAGTTCCCTGCATCTCCTGCTGCAACATTATTGATGGTATAAGAAGAAGATGTTGCACCGGGAATATTCGTCGCGTTTTTTCTCCATTGGTAAGTTATCGTCGTACCGGATGCAGTTACTGTAAATGTTACGTTAGAGCCTGCGCAAACAGACTGGCTGGAAGGCTGAACACTTATTGCTGTTACTGCATTTACTGTTAATGTAGCTGCATTGGATGTTATTGGTCCGCATGATCCCGTTACCACAACATCGTAACTTCCTGCATTACCTGCGACAACACCTGTAATGGTATATGAAGAGGCAGTTGCACCAGCAATATTCACCGCACCCTTTCTCCACTGGTACGTCAGGTTACTTCCGGTAGCGACAACTGTGAATGTAACATTGCTGCCGGGGCAAACGGTTTGTGATGCAGGGTGAGTATTAATAACCACGGGGGTATTAATTATTATTACAACAATATTGGAATAAGCAGTAACAGGGCCGTTAGCACAGGTAACTTTCAACCGGTAATAAGTGGTAGATGTGATCGTACCGCTTGCTGCACTTGCAGGGTTGGTTTGACCAACGAGGTCATGAATATCTGCTACAAAATTATCAATTGAATATTGCCATTGATAGGATGTCCCGGGTCCCACTGAATAACCTGTTGCAGTAATAGTGCCTGAGCCGGATGAACAGAATGGACCGGAGGTGGTATTTGCAGTGCCACCATTTGCACCATTACATGGTGGTGGAATGAATTCAATAGCACCGGGATCGGGATTGGCGCTGCGGATAACATTAAAAAAATCATCCGGCACACCAACTGAAGATGTTCCCATTGTTGCTCCATCGACCAGGAAATTAGCAGGGGTAAGATTCCCGGTAGCTGGGTTTACAAATAAAGGATCTGCAAACACCGAATTAATATCTTTTCCCGTCTGTGTTTGCCAGTCATTGAAAGTGATATAAGCTGTACTACCGATCTGCCCGTAAGTCTGCGTTCCACCGGGTGCATTTAACCAGGTTGCATTGTAATTGGATACGAAACTCGAAGAGGCTGTTGATACATCAATGATCCTTTTAATACCTGTACCGCCCCGCGTTACCACAAAAATATTATTGCGGATATCTGTGCCATTTTGTTGACTGAAGGCCGACATATTTACTGCATTGGTGTTGGATGTAGTTGCGCCATTAGGACTATTTAAAAGAACTGTATTATGATAAATATTGATCGGCCCTGTCTGTGAATTATCCTGGATACCATACTGTGCTCCATCATTTGTCATCCCATAGATCAGGTTGTTTTGCATCGCTCCCGAGGTCGGAGCAGTTGGTGTGCCGCTCACATAAATGCCGCGGCTGATGCTGGGACTTCCCGGCATACTCAGGTGGAGATCATAGATCCTGTTCTTTTCAAGCAGAAAATTTAATGAGCCGGCCGGTACCGTAATGCCGGCAGGAGTTACTGCATCGCTTCCTGAATTGGTTCTTAACGGCCTCCTGATTATATTTTTTGAAACGAGGGCGCCATTTGTATAAGATAAATAAACGCCGAAACCATACCAGTCAAGAACGGTATTATTTGTTACCGTGATCCGGGTAAGCGGTTGAGTCCAATGAACACCTGACAATTGAATAGCCGAATAACCACCGGAAACAGTATTGCCGTTGATCACAACACTATCCGACAATGAGCCATCAAGTAACCAATTGGCACCGGAAATGATTATTCCGAATGCGATAGAAGTGCTGTTAGTTAAAGAAACATTTACAGTATTATTAAGGATGGCAATTTTAGAAGAACCGTTGGTGATATGGATTCCCCTGCCCTGCGTTGCGTGAAGACTATTTACCGTTAGGTTTTGCACGGTCATATAATTCACTCCGTTCAACTGCAGGATATGATCGCTGTTTGCATTGGTAGGATTGAACTGAAGCACCTGGTTATTTCCATTCAACGTGATCCTATTAACAGAGCTGGTACCGGGAACAGTATTAAAGACCACCTGTTCTGTATAAGATCCATTCAGCACATTGATCGTAACCGGTGTACATATCCCCCATTGGGTAAGATCATTCGCTATACTTTGAAAAGTCTGGTAATTAGTTGAAGAAACAGGAGCTGATACATTAATAGTAAACACACCTTCCAGTCCCCTGCGGAATCCGGAATAAGTGTAACTGTCATTACCCGGGTTAACATCGGGGAATCCATTGGGAAATGAAGATGTGGCAGTAAATGTATAAACGTTGGATCCGGTTACAGGAACTGTACCCAATGTTACAGTGGTTGATGCCCCCGATGCAAGAGTGGGTCCTGCCCAGTTTACTACCGGTTGCGGAACACCATTGACAGACCAATTGATCGTAACAGTATTTAACGGATCAACGCCGGCATTGGTCAGTACGAATTGTACGGCCAGTGTATTTGCACAATGAGGAATTGCAGGTAAAACAAAATTTGTTATAGCAGCATCGCCGGCCGGAGGTGAAAACTCGTATGCTCCCGGATCGGGTGCTGCACCTCTTGCTGCACCTGTAATATCTGTTAATACACCGGTACCGGTAACAGCCTGGTTATTGATCACACCAGAAGTTGGGATGGGATTAGTAATGGCCTGGAAGAAAGGATCGGTTTCAAAACTTGCTGCATCCTGTGTGCTGGCAGTCTGCCATGCACTGAGTGTGTTATACGCTGTTGCTCCTCTCATTCCCACATTTCCACCCGGTATCCAAAATACATTATAATTACTGTTAATGGCTGTTGTCAATGTACTGGTTGAAGCCAGTTCAATAGCTGATTTTGTACTGCTGGTTGTTTGGGTGATACTGAAAATATTATTTCTGAGTATGGAGCCCGTATTGCTTAATTCTTCACGGAATCCCCTTAAACTTCCCGTGGTTGCCGATGCATTATCAAAAGATATCGTATTAAAATAGATCTCGGGTGCAGTAGCACCTGTCCTTACCCTGATCCCTTCTATATTACCCGTAGTTGACCTGATATCGTAAATAAGATTATTAAAAACCTTGTGACCGGTACCATTAAATAAATAAATTCCCACCAGGCTTCCGGTGGTTTGAGACATCTTGATGAAGTTCCCGGAAATTCTTCCATTTATATTTAATGCCTGGGCCAGTTGAATGGCATTGGTAGAAGACGTACTGCCTGCGCTCTTGTCAAAATGATTACCACTGACTATTACACCATTCGTTTCCCTGAGATATACCCCATTCGAATTGAAATCAAAGAAATTATTATTGGAGATCACGATATTGGTGGCGAGAGGAGAAGCCAGTCCGTTTACAGAAGCCCCGTATCCTCCACCGGTTACAGTATTTCCAGTTATAGTAATGAAATCAAACGAACCCCCGGGAGTCAGGATACCGGAAGGATCTCCATTTACAACAAACGCACCTAAAAGAGTGCTGGTGGCAGAACCCATATTGGAAACACAATTGCTGATCGTAATATGATTTCCGGAATTGAGCACATGTATACCAATGAACCCGGTAGAACCCGGGAACATATCAACATGAAGGTTGTTAATAGTGAAATACTGTAAACCGATCAATCGTATGATATGACGATTGGGATTGGAACCTGTTTGTATGATAGCCGTATCCGATACAATGGTTTCACCATTGCCCTGTATAGTAACAGTAGCACCGGCGCCGATGCCGGGAATATTCTGAAAAACAACCTGTTCATTGTATGGTCCTGTGCCTGACGCTACCGTTGCAGTAACATTAGCTCCGACACCACAATTAGAAAGTGCAATAGAAAAATCATTAAAGCTATGAAAGTTTGTTCCTGCAGTAGGTAAGGTCTTATTAATTGTATAAGCGCCGGATAAAACACTGCATACCTGGAAACTATTGGAAACTACATTATTGGTTGGATCGGCATCAGGTGATCCGTTTGGATTGCTGACGGTGGCCACTATTGTATAGTTACCATTAGAGAAATTTTGCGAACCCACCGTAACTGTTGCAATAGCACCCGGGGCCAATGAACCTGCCCAGGGAAAATTTGTTGATGGCCCGCCATTTACTGTCCAGCCAATAGCAGCACTTACTAATGTGGTGCTACCTGTATTCCTCAATTGAACATTGATATTTTGAACACCGGCGGGGCCTGAGACCGGGCTTGTCATTCCAACTAATGCTGCATCATTACCGGTAGTAGGGATACCCAATCTTATTTGAGGCCGGGTTCCTGTCCGGGTAAGTGTTGCCGGAGGCGCGGCAATAGTGCCGTTTGCATTCGCTGCAGCATTCGTTACCGTGCTGATCGTTCTCCAGTTAAACCCCGTCACGGTCCAATCGGTTGGCCTGATCAATTCCGTAATAACTTCTAAATTTTGCACACCATCCCAGACAAAAAAAGGAGTGATCGTATTAAAAGAAAAAGACAGCCAGCCGGCGGCAACAGGAATAGTTCCGGTCGTGGTCTCATATACCATAGTTGCCGATGCGGTCTCCGTTGAAAAAGTGGGGCTTGCAGGAAAAGTAGTGGAAGCATTATGTTTCAACCAAACCCTGATGGTCAGGTTTCGGTCGTAATAAAAAGCCGCCCCGGTTTTTTCCCAGGCAATAGACATGATACTTATTCCGCTGCTCATGCCTGCAGCCGTTAATTCTGCAGCTGAATAAATACACATATGACGTTCATTCCTGTCACCCGCCGTGGTAGAGCTGGACAAACCCGAAGTAGTAGTTGTGCTTACTGCAGTTCCGATGGTCACTACTGTTTGCGCCGAAGCACTTTGTACAAAAAAAATGGCTATCGCCGGGATCGTTGTACAGATCGTTTTATATAAAAGGCGAAGTAAAGAAACAGGGGCAGGTAAATTTTTTGCTTTCATAAATATTTTTTTTTCAACATCACAAAATTTTGAGGTTGCAAATTAATTTTTAAACCCCATATTGGCGAAACAAATTGTTCAAATAAACGGGTTATTTTACGAATAAACATAAAACGATTATTAACGGGGGGTTTTGCCCCCGAAAATCATAGGATAGCTAAAATTCGAAATGGGAATTACTGGTCTGAATAACTTTCTTTTGGCACCGGAGCAACTTTACTACTTTTACTTTGTCTTTTATACAGATGCAAAAGTATCATGTGACCATACAGTTCGAAATGAGTGATGAATTAATGGACCTTGTCCCGGCCCACCGCACTTATATCAACTATCTTATCAACAAAGGAATCATTGACCATTATGCTGTAAGTATGGAAACACAGCGGTCATGGATCACACTGAATGCAGAAAACAAGAAAGAGGTGGAAAAGTTGCTGAAGAAATCTCCTTTATTTAAATTCTGGACCTTTGAGATCGACGAATTGTTTGTCTTGGATGGACAGCATTATCGTTTGCCGGAAGTAAACCCTAATTAATTCAAAAGTCAAAATTGAAAATTCAAAAAAAGTACCCTTTTGAATTTTGATTTTTTACTTTTTATTTCTCAATCCATTTTGGTTTTTGCTTCATGACGTTCTTAAAAACAGGACATTTTTCTGTATGCGCCCCCGGCAAATAACCCGTACTCATTAAAAACTCATTCACGATCTCACCACCGGTAAAACGAAATGTTTGTTTGAACAACTTCACCCATTCTTCTTTTGTTTTAGGGTGATGATGATCTAACCATTTTTTAAAAGAGCCTGATCCTTTTTGAATCGCCTTTATACATTTTGCATTATGAATAGCTGCTTCGATCTTTAACCGGTTACGGATGATGCCGGCATCCTGCATCAGTTTTTCTTTTTTCTTATCTGAGTAGCGGGAAACTTTATCAATATTAAAACCATCAAAGGCTTTGAAAAAATTATCTTTCTTCTTCAGGATCGTTTCCCAACTAAGTCCCGCCTGGTTTATTTCCAGCACTAATCTTGCAAACAAAAGATCATCATCATCAATGGGAAACCCGTATTCATGATCATGATACTGCCGGTGAACAGTATCTTTTCCGCTATTCAATACAAATTCGCAATAGGTAGTTGCCATATAGTAGAATCAGAACCGAAAATAATCAAGAATTTTTTGTCTGCAAGGCATCACAGCCCTATCTTTGCCGTCCTTAAAAGGGAGTTTAGCTCAGCTGGTTCAGAGCATCTGCCTTACAAGCAGAGGGTCGGCGGTTCGAACCCGTCAACTCCCACCCTAAAACCCGGTATCCCGGGTTTCTTTATTTTTACACTGAAATCTTACTAGCCGCCTTTTACGTATTTCTTTTCCGACGATTTTAATTAGAACCAAAAAACTATCGATATGGAAAACAAAGGCCTCATATTTATTCCCGATATCAGCGGTTTCACCCGCTTTATGAATGAGACCGAGATCGGTCATAGCCAGGCTATCATCCAGGAACTGCTGGAAATAATGATCAATGCCAACCAGATCGGCCTGGAGGTTTCCAGTATCCAAGGCGATGCCATCCTGTTTTATAAATTCGGAGCTGCCCCGGATATGGATGCATTGTATAAACAGGTAGAAAAAATGTTCCATGATTTCCATCGTTATCTTCTCATGTATGATCAGCGACGCATCTGCCAGTGTGAAGCCTGCAAATCAGCCTCGGGGCTGACACTTAAAGTGATCACTCATTACGGAGAGTTTACAGGATTTAATATGAAAAATTTTTCAGGGAGTTTGAACCTGCATGGAAAAGATATCATCGTTGCCCACCAACTGATGAAAAACGATATCGAGCTGCATGAATATTGGCTGGTAACCGATCAGTTGAGACCTGAATCGGCACCGGCTCAGTTGCCCGAGTGGGTAAACTGGAACAGCAGCGCCAAACATACTGAGCATGGTTCAATCCCGTTTCAATACACCCATCTTACACCACTTAAAGATGAGATCCCTCCTGCCGAAGACCCACAACTCGAAATAACCAATAAAGTAAAAGTGATGACGGTAAGCAGAGAATTTGACGTGGAGATCAATGAGCTTTTTTTCAATACGATCGATTTCAGCCAGCGAAAAAACTGGTTGGTTGGCATTAAGGATGCTGACCAGGTAAGTGATCCGCTTCTCCGGGTGGGGACAAGTCATCGTTGCGTACTCGATAAAGGCCAGATGATTCAATATACGAGCAGCTACTCCTATTCTCCTGAAAAGATCATATACAGCGAAACATCTGAAGGCAAGAAACATTCACTGTACCAGACCTATGAAAAGATCGGGGAAAACAGGACAAGGCTGACCTGTGATCTCTATATAAAAAACAATTTCATAATGAAGACGATGTTCGGACTGATGATGAAAAAAAAGTATGAAAAGGAGTTCAGGCAGTCATTGGAGAATCTTGCTGCCTATATGAAAAAAACCCATCAACCGGGACACAAGCATGAGCATGCCGGGTGATAGCATTTGTTTTAACCGAGTTTATCATCAACCGGTTCCCATAGTTCTATCTTATTTCCATCGGGGTCGAGTATCCAACCAAATTTTCCATAACTCTCATCCATCATTTCACCCACTATCTCCACTCCTTCCTTTTTCAATGTTTCCAGCAATGCCGCCAGGTCTTTCACCCTGAAGTTGATCATAAAAGGACTGGCCGATGGATCAAAATATTTGCTTTCCTTTTTGAAAAAAGAAAACACGGTATTTCCCGGGACATCCGGGTTGTTTTCATTTACCCAGCTAAAATTCACATAAGAGTTTTCACCGAAAGAAAACCCAAGATGTTTGTCATACCATGCTGCTAACGCTTTGACATCTTTTGATTTAATGAAAACGCCGCCGATACCGGTAACTCTTTGCATAAAAAGGTTTTGCTAAATATACAAAAACTTATACCCGCCTTATATGCAATTAAACTATTATTTTTTACCTTTGGAAAAGTATGCCATTGGAAAAAAACGATATTCTGACCGACAGCCTTGAAGAAACGGACCTGTTAACACTTCCCGAAGAAACATGCAACCTTATTGTATGGAATGACGAAGTGAATACGTTCGAATGGGTGATCGAAACCCTGATGGATGTTTGTGGTCATACCCATGAACAAGCTGAACAATGCGCTTATATCATCCATTTTCACGGAAAGTATGCGGTTAAAAACGGCAGTTATGATGACCTGAAGCCCCAATGTGATGCTATTACAGAAAGAGGCATCAATGCCACTCTTGAAGTGTTGGCAAAATGATCTTTCCTCAATTATTAATTAATGATCATTAATTAATAATTTCCCATTATGCCTCTTTTTGCTCTCGATAATGAACTCATTTTTCCTCCCGTTCATCTTGCAGAACCTGACGGCCTGTTAGCAATTGGCGGCGACCTTTCACCTGAACGATTACTTCTTGCTTATCGCAGTGGCATCTTCCCCTGGTACGAAGGTGAACATATCCTGTGGTGGTGCCCTGATCCAAGGTTTGTATTATTTCCTGCTGAATTGAAACTAAACAAAGCTATCAGGCCTTTGATAAAAAGAAATGAGTTTGAATTCACAACCAACAAAGCATTCCCATTGGTTATTCATCATTGTAAAGAATCCAAAAGACCCGGGCAGGAAGGTACCTGGATAACGGATGAAGTGGAAAAAGCCTATTGCAAATTGCATGAGCTGGGATATGCCCATAGCGCTGAGGTTTGGCAAGACAGTGAACTTGTTGGTGGTTTATATGGTATCAAACTCGGCAAAGTATTTTTTGGTGAAAGCATGTTCAGTAAGGTCAGTAATGCATCACGGTTTGCTTTTATCAGATATGTGCAGCAATTGAAGGAAGAAGGAATTGAACTGATCGATTGCCAGGTTTATACTGAATACTTAGAAAGTTTTGGGGCCAGGATGATCGACCGGAAAGAATTCATTAAACTGATAACACAACTTACCAGGGTGCAATAGTCAATCTTTTCTTTTTCTTATAAACCATGCTTCCCTGAAAGTACAGGCATTCCTGTGGCATGGCCCGTTATACCTTCCATCATGGTTGCAATGAGCAAGACATTGGGCACAGGCAGAATACATCAGCAATTCATTTTTTGAAAAATCAATAACAGGGAGAGAATCCACATGGTGTATTTCCATCCAGTGATACCACCAGGGATCTGTTTTTAATTTCTTATATTTCTTCAGCGAATCGTTTGTATAAGTGTATTTCCAGAAAAGCTGCCGGAACACAGAATCTGACCTGACAATAAAAACCCTGGCTTTCTGAAAATAGCTTACTGTATCATCATATTTGAAATGAGGATTATAATCCCTTTCCGGCAGATGGATCGGTTGGGTCAAACTATCGGGGATACTTTTTTGAAAAGCAATATCCCATTCGGTCTGCTGTGCTTTTATCAAAACAGGGATCAGCAGTAAAAATAAAAGCATCTTTTTCATACCAAAGTTTTGAAACAGATGCCGGCATTAAAAAGATTACATAAGGATCAGAATTTTGAACCCAGATAATGCGGCAGCATGGCCCGCCAGGTATTCCAGTCATGCGGCCACTCTTCTCCCCAAACGTCCAGCTCATACCAAATGCCTTTATCGTATAGTATCTTGGCAAACTTACCGCTGGCAGCAGGGTCTTCATAAGAACCGCTACCGGTAAGAATATGAATATGCCTGCTCTGGCGGATCTGTTCAAGGATATTATGATCGGCTAGGTTTTGCATAAAATGCCAGGGGCTATTGAAATATACATCGTCATCAAAATAACCCTTGGTGTATTCGGACAGATCATATACACCACTCATGGCAATTGTGCCATTGATAAGATCCGGGCGTTTCAGGAACAGGTTCATACTGTGCAAAGCACCGAAGGATGCGCCACAGGTAATGATGGGTGTTTCCTGGCTGGTACTGTTGCGGATGAACGGGACCACTTCATTAAACACATAATTATTCCACTGCTGGTGCCGGATCGATTTATACCGGGGATCCAGTTTATCATTCAACCAACTGTCATTATTGATGCTGTCAATAGAAAATACTTTTACTTTACCGGCTTCGACAAAGGGAGCAATATGATCCATTAATTGAAAACGTTCATATTCGAGGTAATCAGCTGCAGCAGTAGGTACCAGTAACAATGCAAAACCATAATCGCCGTAACTGGCGATCGGCATGTCTTTATTCAGGGATGGACTGTACCAGGATGCTAATTCTCTTTTCATGAAATGATTTTAAGCGAAAATAAGTAAATGCTGTCTCTTGCGATAACGAGCCAATTTGAAGAGATTCACGCAGAGCACGCAGAGGACGCAGAGAATAATTTGTTTAAACCGTCTGCGAACTCAGTCCCGCCTTTGGCGGGATGAAACTGACCCACTACCCTGCTGACCGTCTTTTCGTCATCTATCCAAAACCCGGTAAATTTGCAGCCTTACTTGTACTACGTAGCCTTGTTTAGCGGGCTACACCTTTAAAAAAGTAAGCGAAGTAGTATGGAACTGAGCAAGAATTTTGAGCCGGGGTCCGTTGAAGAAAAATGGACAACACATTGGAAACAGCGTGGCTATTTCAAGAGCAAGCCTGATGAACGCAAGCCATATACTATAGTCATTCCCCCGCCGAATGTGACCGGTGTATTGCACATGGGACATACACTGAATGAAACCGTACAGGATATCCTTATCCGTCGTGCAAGAATGAGCGGATATAATGCCTGTTGGGTGCCCGGTAGTGATCATGCCTCCATAGCAACTGAATCCAAAGTAGTACAGATGTTGAAAGAAAAGGGGATTGAAAAAAGTAATTTGACCCGGGAAGAATTTTTAAAATATGCTTTTGAATGGAAAGAAAAATATGGAGGTATCATATATAGCCAAATAGAAAAATTGGGCTGCAGTGTGGACTGGGACCGGGTGTCATTTACCATGGATAAAGATTATTACAAGGCGGTAATTAAAGTGTTTATCGATCTTTATGAAAAAAAATTAATATACCGCGGCGCAAGAATGATCAACTGGGACCCGGCTGCTAAAACTGCTTTAAGCGATGAAGAAGTAGAATATAAAGAATTACAGGGAAAATTATATTATGTAAAATACCAGGTTGCAGATAGCGATGAGTTTATACAGATCGCAACTCAACGGCCAGAAACAATTATGGGTGACACCGCAGTTTGTGTAAACCCCACGGATGCCAGATATGCTCATTTGAAAGGAAAGTTTGTTATCGTCCCGTTAGTCAATAGAAAAGTCCCTGTGATATTTGACGAGTATGTTGACAAAGAATTCGGTACCGGTGCATTAAAAGTTACTCCTGCACATGATATAAATGATTACAACCTGGGGCTAAAGCATAACCTGGAGATCATAAACACTTTAAATGAGGATGGCACATTAAGCGAAGAAGCACAGGTATTTGTTGGATTAGACAGGTTCGTAGCAAGAAAAAAAGCAATTGAAAAATTAGCAACAGATCATTTGCTGATAAAAACAGAAGAATACAGTTCCAGGCTTGGTTATTCACAGCGAAGCAATGCAGTCGTGGAGCCAAGGATCTCTACCCAGTGGTTTGTAAAGATGAAAGACCTAGCAGGACCTGCTTTAAAAGAAGTTACAGAGGGAAGGATCAGGATACATCCCGGTGATAAATTTTTAGCAACTTATAAATATTGGCTGGAGAATGTAAAAGACTGGTGCATCAGTCGCCAGCTTTGGTGGGGACAGCAGATACCGGCATGGTATGCGCCTGACGGTTCTTTTGCGGTAGCTGCTGAAAAAGAAGATGCATTTGCCAAATTAAAAATTAAAAATGAAAAATTAAAAATTGACGACCTCAAACAAGATGAAGATGTTCTTGATACCTGGTTTTCTTCCTGGCTGTGGCCTATCGAAGTGTTTAAGGGAATTACCAACCCGGGTAATGAAGAATTAAATTATTATTACCCTACTTCTGTTTTAGTAACCGGCCAGGATATTATTTTCTTTTGGGTGGCCAGGATGATCATGGCGGGTATGGAATTCAAGAAGGAGAAACCTTTCAGTGATGTTTATTTCACAGGTATGGTGCGGGATAAACAAGGCAGAAAGATGAGTAAGAGTCTTGGTAATTCTCCGGACCTCTTAGATCTGATTGATAAATACGGCGCTGATGCAGTTCGCTTTGGCATTATGATCTCATCTCCTGCCGGTAATGATCTTTTGTTTGATGAGGCATCCCTGGAACAGGGAAAGTTTTTCAATAATAAAATATGGAATGCGCTGAAGTTGGTCAAAATGTGGGAAAACCGTCAGGACGCTTCAAGCGGCCCGACGGATAACAATTTCGCCATTCAATGGTTTGAGAATCGTTTGAATGAAGTGAGGATTGAATTAGATGCGCAGTTCAAAGACTTTACCCTGAGTGAAGCATTGAAAACAATTTATTCTTTGATCTGGGATGATTTCTGCAGTTGGTACCTGGAATGGGTGAAGCCGGGCTTTGAACAACCAATTGCCAAAGAAGTTTATGTAAAGACAGTTGATTTTTTTGAACAGCTGATGCAGTTGCTCCATCCTTTCATGCCGTTTATTACTGAAGAGATCTATCATCAATTGAAAGAACAGAAAGATGATCTGACCGTTAAACAATTCCCTTCTGTAATTAAACCAGACAATAAGGTATTAAAGAACGGGACCTTATTAAAAGAAGTGATCACCGCTATAAGGGATGCCAGGATTAAAAATCAGCTGAAGCCAAAAGACAGTATCCGTTTGCATATCCAAACAGAGAACAAGAGCACTTATCAATCCATTGAAAGTATATTATTGAAACAGGTGAATGCTGAATCTGCCTCTTATACATCATCAGCAGTTGCCAACAGCATAACCGTGGTAGTACAAAAAGACAAATTCTTTATTGAGACAACAACTGTTCTTGATAAGTCTTCGCAAAAAGAACAATTGCAAAAAGACCTTGACTATTTAAAAGGTTTTTTAATTTCAGTAGAAAAGAAACTCGGCAATGAACGCTTTGTTCAAAGTGCCAAACCTGAAGTGATAGATATTGAAAGAAGGAAGAAAGCAGATGCAGAGGCAAAGATCAAAGTGATTGAAGAGAGTTTAGCGACACTATAATTTTTCAACACAGAGATACAGAGAAAATTGAGTTACACAGAGACAGTCTCTGTGTAACTCCTAAACTCAGTGCCTCTGTGTTGAAATTTATCTGGGAATAATACTCACCGGCAACACAAATTCAAACACCGTTCCCTGGAATCCATCAAACTGATCCCTGTCAAGGAGATGGCTAACCCGGAATCCAAATGTTAACGGATATTGGTTCCACCATTTGGTGTCAATAAAAATTTCTCCGCCCACACTGCGCTGATCGGCAGTTTGCAATTTATTTCTTGAATACACCCTGGTAAGATCATAAAATGCATTGGCTCTTATCCTTTGCAGGTATAGAATATTTCCAAAACCCCAATCGGGATATAATAATGGAAAATGATAATTAGCCGACAAACGCCACATCCTGGAAAAATAGCGGCCCGTATATCCCCTTGAATAAGCAAAGCGGTTGCTGAATCCTATTTGTCCCAATGTATCTCTCTCCTGCCAGGAACCGGTCAGTACCAGGTTGTGTGAAGAAAGTATTCCGGGTGCATACACCGAAGCACTACCGATGAATTGAAAGCCCTCATATTTTGTGATGGCATGACGATGTGTTATAGAAAGAGCATAACCCGACCTTGGATAAATATGTTGCAAAGCCTGTTGAACCTGCTGGCTCCAGGAAATAAAATACTGCAGGTAACTGAAGGATGTATTGCCGATGGAATCTTTAAAGAATCCTTTGTTGAATTCATTGCGCAGCACATAATAACCACCGATATTGAAATTCTTAAAGGTTTGCCCGCTGGTCATGTTCAACGGGATATTTAAACCTATGCGTGAATCCAACTGATCCCAGTGCCTGGTCTTATTACCGGTTATCGTTTGCTGGTCAAATGTATATTGTGTGCCGAGATTCAAATACGGAAATGCTGCCCCATAAACGGCATTTAAACCAACCGAGCTCGTCTTATCATTTTGATTGTACATATAATACAATTCCGTCTGCAGCGTATTCAAAATATTTTCTCCATAAATGGAATAAGTAAAAATAGGGTCTTCATAATAGGGCCGCCAGCTGTGAAAGTTCAGCAGGCCGGTTGCTTTTTTGTAATTTTTTACAGTAAAGCTTCTTTGGGGAACGATGCCTGATAAAATATCACCCAGCTCAGCTTCATGAGCTACCGGGAATTTTTCCGTTACCACTTCAGTTGTGGTCATGCTTGTTTCATTCCACTCGATTTCTTTTTCATCCTTTTGTTTTAACTGGTAACCTTCCGCAGTAAAAGCAGACCAGGTTATTTTTCCGTTGGCTGCGTTCACAAAATAATTTCCCGACGGTCCGTTGCTGATCTTAAATATTTTTTTATCGCTGAGCCGCAGAGCAAATACATCATCATTGCCGCCATAGTTGGCAGTAAACCAGATGATGCCATTATTAACACAGGGATAACCTACCACATTATAAGAAGGTGTTGTCAACCGCATGGTATTGCCGGAAGATATCTCTGCTATTGCCAATGCCATCTTACCATCCTTTAACCGGACAGCACTCACCAACGAGTTTTCGTCAATGAATTTCGGATCGGTGAACAAACTTATCTCTGATGAATGAATAGCTTTTAGTATCTGCCCTGTTTCGGCATCCAGTATATGCAATTCACTTTTTCCATCGCTGGCCACCTGCACTGCGGCCACTTTGCTTCCGTCTTCAGAGATATCCGGGGTAAAATATTTTGATCTTTGGGTCAGTCTGCGTTGCTGTCCTGTATGCACATCGAGGATCTTTATTACAGCATAATCAACCCAACCCCAGCGTGGATCTGATTCATAAGCGGAGTAAACGATCTTGCCGTTCCGGTAGCTGAACTGCTCATCAATAGAAATATCCCTGTTCCTTAATTTATGTTCGCCATTTGCATCCTTTATATAAAAAGCAGGGCGCTGACGCATACTTGTTTTCAGGTAAAGCAATGAATCGCTGCTGATATTATAAGGGAAATAATAACTGGTCACATAACTTTTCTTTACCGGGAAAACAAACTCATCCCTTTTTAAGGAAATCCTCTCTGTATTTTTTTTATAATATTCAAAAGCCTGTTCCCTGAATGTTTTGTAATCAACACCTGCATATTTTTTGATCGCTGCCTGGAAAGGATAGAACAAGCCAACATAAGCGCTGGCATCATGGGTAACTTTTGTCCAGAAATCGGCGCCATATTTTTCTCTTCCATAATTCACCAGCAGGTAACCGAGATAATAATGGTTGGGCACATAATCTTTCAATGATCCGTTGCGCAGTTTCATCCAGGAATAATTTTTTCCTGCCTGCCACAAGGAAGGATATGCATCCAGGAAATGTGGCAACCGGCCCCTGCCCTGGTTGGTCATTACCGTTTCATTGTATACGGCATCGCCTTCATAGAACCAATCGGGAATGGCGGCATTGATGGCAAGGGACAAACCATCATCACCGGCAAGGATGTACATTAATTTACTCAATCCATTTTTAAAATTATTGAACTGCATCACATGCCGGTATTCATGCACGGACAACAGGTCGGGCCATGAAATACTTCCTTCTTCAAAATTGTTGAGAGCCGGGTTCAGAAAAAATTCGCTGCGAAAAGGACCAAGACCTACGTAGGCATTGGATATGGTGGTTTGATTTTGCAAAACGATATTGACCTTCTTCAACTTGTTGCCCAATGAGATGGACTGCGAACCAACCGCTGGATGTGCTGCCAGCCAATGAACGATCGATGCTACCCTGTTGGCCTGGCTATCGAGCCCGGTCGGAAAAATTACTCTTACTGAATCCGTATTGATCTGTTTCCATTTGAGAGATGGAGGGTTGCCGCCGAATTGCTGGCTGAATGAGGAATAAGAAATAAGGAATAAGAAATAAGAAAGTAACAGCTTTCGCATCGGTGGATATTTTATGGGAAGATACGGAGGAAAAAGTTTTGATAGATATAGCAGTTAAAGATGGCAGAAGGATATGTTTAGTTCTTTTGTAACTTTAATTGGCTTGCGTACGACGTGGGTTTTTTTGCTATGCCAGCTGAAGAATATATTCTCATCGTCCCGTTCGCTTATCAGCTGCAGTCTGGGCTGAACGAATAAAGCCGAGCAACAGAATATACCATCAACTTCATTAACTTTACTCAGCTTCGGTTCTGGCTGACGAAACACGGAATATCAGCACAGAAGAATGCCCTGACGTTGTACGCTACCTATCAGAAGCTTTTAAATATTGGCATATGACTAAGACTCTATTTTTTATTACTCTTATTCAATTTCATTCTATTCTAATTTTACAAGACAAAAAACTATGAATTTAAATACACAAATTATTTGGCTCTTTTTATTAGCAATACCAGTTGCTTGTGTTTCATGGGCATTTACCCACGAAGAACTATTTCGGGAGCCAAGAGAATACTGTGTTAATCGAAGCCTTCATGACAAAACTTTATTAAAAAGAAAATTTTTTTTCATTTTTACCTGCGAATACTGTCTTAGTCATTATATGACAATCATATTTCTTATTTTAACTGATTATAAACTTTTGCTCAACGATTGGAGAGGATATATAATAGCAGGTTTTTCAATAGTATGGATAGCTAACATTTACATGAGTATATTTGCGCTTATACGACAGAACATTAAAAAGGAAATAACTGAAATTAAAGTGTTAGAGAAAGAAGCAAAAACCTAATCCTGTATAGGCACGAACCGCTAATACCCAAACATAAAAATGAAGCATACGATCATTTATCTCAGCGCAATAATAATAATTTTGATCTCATGTAATAATGATCAAAAGGAAGATAAAAATATAAAAACAGTCATGACTGACAGCGTCAATTTTAAAAACAACTATTCAGAAGTCAACGGGATCAGGATGTATTATGAAATGTACGGACAAGGCACTCCTCTTGTACTGATTCATGGCGGAGGTTCCACCATACAATCCTCTTTTGAAAAAATAATTCCCTCTCTTGCAAAGAATTATAAGGTGATCGCCGTGGAGCTGCAAAATCATGGACGTTCAGGTTTCAGGAATGAACCTGAAACCTTTGAACAGGATGCGGATGACGTTGCGGCACTTTTAACCAATCTTGGAATTGCAAAGGCAAGTTTCTTTGGTTTTAGCAATGGCAGCACTACTGCTATGCAGATTGCCATACGTCATCCTGCCATTGTTGACAAACTGGTATTAGCCGCGGCTGCATATAAAAGAGATGGATTTTTACCGGGTTTTTTTGATGGCATGCAGCATGCAACATTGGCAAATATGCCCCAGGGACTAAAGGACGCTTTCCTGAAAGTAAACCCTGATAGCAACAAACTTCAGATCATGTTTGAAAAAGACCGCGACAGAATGATAGCATTCAAAGATCTGGCCGATGACAAGGTCAGATCAATTAATGCTCCGGCACTGATCGTTATTGGAGATGCTGATGTTATAACACCTGAGCATGCAGTCGAAATGTATCGCTTGATCCCAAATAGCGAATTGGCTGTCATTCCGGGTGGGCATGGTAAATATATCGGGGAAATTACAACCCAAAGCAGTGACACTAAAGACATCGATTTTGTAGTAGCTATGACTAAGGAGTTTCTTAATAAGCCCAGGCCCAACCATTAAAAGAAATTATTTTCAGCCTTTATACCTTTAACCGGCTTCAAAATCAGAATTCTATCTTTGTAAAATAGATTTATTCTTGACCCAATGCACGATTCCCTTATTCAATATATCAAAGATCACTCTGTAACCCCGCTTACCGAAAGTGAAATTGAAGTGATCAAAGATGTCTTCGTTCCAAAAAGAATAAGAAAGCGGCAATATTTTTTGCAGGAAGGTGAAGTATGCAAATATTCGGCATTTATAATAAAAGGCGCTATGCGGCAATACAGTGTTGACGACAAAGGTGTAGAGCATATTGTTCGCCTGTCTATTGAAAACTGGTGGGTGGCAGACCGTGAAAGTTATGTCATGCTTACTCCTTCGGTTTATAATATCGATGCCTGGGAAGATACCGATGTACTGCTTCTTACCAGGGCCGATTTTTTAAACAGGCTGACTCCCATCGCAGCAATAAATGAAATGACAAGAAAAATGGATGAGAACTATGCGATCGCTTCGCAAAAAAGATTGAATGCGACCATTAGTTTATCGGCCGAACAACGTTATTCCGACCTGGCAAAAACCTACCCTGAATTTTTGCAACGCTTCCCCCAGCATATTATCGCTTCCTATCTTGGCATTACTAAAGAGACGCTCAGCCGCATTCGCAGTCATGCAGTAAAAAAATAGGCCCCGATTATTTTCCCCTGCGCTCTATTGACTTTTGTCAATAAGGCTTTTTATCATTTATCATCGTTTTTCGTACTCAGCTTATTGCAAATTTGTATCGTTAATTATAGAATTCATGAACGGTTTTAAAAGGTAATAATATGAAAAAGAAAATCAGTTTTTCGACGCAAGGGCAAAGAGCCGATATTGGTCATATTGCTATTTATCGCATGTTGCCCAACAGGTATGCTGATGCAGTAGGTCCATTTGTATTTCTTGATCATTTTGGTCCTGCCAAACATGCAGTCAATGAACCCATTCAAAAAAATGGAAACGGCGCACACCCGCACAGGGGCATTGCAACGCTGACTTATATTCTTAACGGCGAAGAAGAACATTTTGACAGTAAAGGAAATTATGGCAAAATATATTCAGGGGGAGCGCAGTGGATGAAAGCGGGTAACGGGATTGTTCATGATGGGAATTTGAATGTGGATCCTCAGACAAACGACAGGCTTACTCACGGCTTTCAATTCTGGATCAACCTGCCCGCAAAAAATAAAGCTGAATCCCCACAGCATCTTGCGATACAGGCAAATGAAGTTCCGCAAAAAATGCTTGATGATAATAAGGGTTGGATCAAAGTAATTGTCGGTGAATATGAAAACCTGGCTTCCAGTATCCCCAATTACTCACACCAGTTTTTATATCATATTCACCTGGAAACAGGGAAACAATTTTCCCTCGACACAGAAGAAGGGTTGGAATATGCCGCTTTTCTTCCATTGCAAAATACAGTGATCAATGGCACTAAATTTGAAAAGGGTGAGTTCATAGAGTTTGACAGAAATAAAGGAACAATTGAGATCAACAATAATTCCGAAGCTGCCATTGATATTATTTTATTTGGCGGGGAAAAATATAAAGAACCCATTGTGGCAGGAGGCCCTTTTGTAATGAACAGCCAGGCTGAAATTGTCCAGGCATACAGGGACTTTCATGATGGTAAGTATGGCCAGGTAAGTTATGATCGTAATAATTAATCATTAAAAACAAAACAAATTTAATAACCATAAAAAAATATAAAACATGGAAACTACAGCAATAAGCACAAAAACAAAATGGACTATTGATCCCATTCATAGCGAAATTGGTTTCAAAGTAAAACACCTGATGGTTGCCAATGTCAGGGGAAGTTTTAAGGAATTTGACACAAGCATTTATACCACTGAAGAAGATTTCATGACTGCCGAAATTGATTTCTGGATCAATCCCGCATCCATTACTACCGGGAATGAAAAAAGAGATGCGCATTTAAAGAGCGCAGATTTTTTCGATGTAGAGAAATTCAAAGAAATAAATTTTACGGGGAATACTTTTGAGAATACCGGCGGGGATGGTTATGCACTATACGGAGACCTTACCATGAAAGGCATCAAAAAACAGATCAAATTAAATGTTGAATTCGGCGGAGTAGTACAAGACCCCTGGGGAAACCATAAAGCCGTATTCAACATCAATGGAAAAATAAACCGGAAAGATTGGGGACTGAATTGGAACGCTGCATTGGAAACAGGAGGTGTTTTGGTAAGCGAAGATGTCTGGATAACTTGCGAAATACAATTAACAAAACAATCTTAAACGATGCAACTCCAGGCACCCATTATCAACAACACAGAACGTAGTCGCTTTGAAACCGAAATAAACGGGGAATTTGCCTATGTTGAATATCGTTTTTATAAAGACGACATGGCACTCATGCATACCTTTGTTCCTGAATCGGCAAGAGGAAAAGGCATTTCTTCCGCGTTGGCAAAGTTTACCCTGGAATATATCAAAGAAAAAAAATTAAAACTTATTGTCTACTGTCCCTTCATCGCAAAATACATAAAACAGCATCCGGAATATGAACCGCTTATTGACAAACAATATCGTAACAAATAACCTACAGCACCAGTCTGCCGGCAGGAGATATGAGAAAATAAAATTTAAAAAATATGAACAGAAATCACCCTGCATTTAAAAAGGAAGCAGAACCATTTTACAATATAATCATGGAAGGGCTTACAGGTGAAGTAGACGGGGAGCATTTTTGGGATGCTGTTGCCAAAGATGCTGTTTTCGAATTTTTATATAATTTTCCGGGGTTTACAAACAAAATCGAAGGCCGGGCAGCATATATGGATTGGTTCGGAGGTTATAGCAATATTCTCCATTCGGCAGATCATCTTAGAGTTCATAAATCAATGGAACATGGCGTTGTGATTTTAGAATATGAAGTACACGGCATAGCTCCCTCAACAGGCAAACCCTACGACAATCGTTTTTGCTCCGTTATTACAATTAAAAATCGAAAAATCGTGCATTGGCGCGACTATATGGATTCGCTTTCGGTAATGTTATCTAGCACTCCGGCAAACTAAGCGGCACATTCACTGCTAACCCGCCATCGGCTGTTTCTTTGTATTTAAAGTTCATATCTTTTGCCGTATCCCACATGGTTTTAATAACGGCATCAAGAGATACTATGGCAAAATCAGCTGTGCTTTGTAATGCTAATTGAGAAGCGGTAATTGCTTTAATAGCTCCCATCGTATTGCGTTCAATGCAGGGCACCTGCACCAGTCCGCCGATCGGGTCGCAGGTCATGCCCAAATGATGTTCCATAGCGATCTCCGCCGCCATCATTGCCTGTCTTTGTGTGCCGCCCATGCATTCAGTAAGTCCGGCCGCGGCCATTGCGGAAGAAACACCGATCTCCGCCTGGCAACCACCCATCGCTGCAGAAAGTGTAGCGCCTTTTTTAAAAATGCTTCCTATCTCCCCTGCCGTTAATAAAAACTGGATGATCTTCTCTTCCTTGTTTGCCGGGGTATAACTATCCGTACAGAATGCAATATAATATTGCAACACGGCAGGAATAACTCCGGCTGCTCCGTTGGTTGGCGCCGTTACCACTCTTCCGAATGATGCATTCTCTTCATTCACCGCCAATGCAAAACAACTGACCCAATCCAGTATGTATTTAAAACTATGACCGCCGGAACGGGCAGCATCCATCCAGGAATCGTAATCCGTATACGTTTTATCACCCAATAATTTTTTATTCAATTCAGCAGCACGCCGTCTTACATTCAATCCACCCGGTAACATACCTGATGTGTGGCATCCCCGGTAAATACATTCCTTCATCACCCGCCAGATATTCAGCATGCCATCTTTGGTTTCTTTTTCCGTCCGCCAGCTATGTTCATTCTCCATCACGATCTCATGGATATGCAAACCGGTCTTGATGCACCAATGCTGGATATCATCTGCCGTATTAATAGGAAATGGTAATTGCATGTTGTCCTTTACCGATCTTGTTTCACCCTCCTTGATCACAAATCCGCCGCCGACGGAATAAAATGTTTCTGCAATGGAATCACCATTTTTAAGTGTTGCTAAGAATGTCAGTGCATTGGGATGAAAAGGCAATGATTCGGTAATTAAAAATTCAATATCATCATTCGGGTTAAAATCAACTTCGTGAAGCCCCAGCAACACAATTTTTTTCATAGCGGCAATGTCATTGATCTTGGCATTTATTTTATCTACGGCAAACGTGACAGGATCATCGCCGCCAATACCTAATTGCACGGCAATATCCGTTCCATGGCCCTTGCCTGTTTTTGCCAGTGAACCATAAAGAAGGACTTTAATTTCCCTGACATCAAACAAAATATCCTTTTGCTGAAGAGCCTGTACGAATCGTTGTGCAGCCCGCCAGGGGCCCAGCGTATGTGAACTGGAGGGACCCACTCCTATTTTAAAAATATCAAATACCGTTATGGCTTCGTAGATCAAGTTGAATGCTTTAAGATCAAAAATACAATTAAAAAACCCCTGACAATAAAGGCCAGGGGGTTAGCAAGCAGATAGTTTCAGCTCATAGAACGTCGATAAGCTCGACTTCAAAATAGAGTATCGAATTACCCGGTACGGACCCATATCCATTGCAGCCGTATGCCAAAGATGATGGAACAATTAGTTTGATCTTGCCGCCTTTCTGGATCAGTTTCAACCCGATCTGGAAACCCTGTATCATTCCATTAAGGGCATATACTACAGGATTTGCTGACTGGTCATCGAATAAGGTTCCATTCAACAGTTTGCCGGTATATTTTATAGAGACCTGTGACCCTGATACTGGCGTCGGCCCGCTTCCGGGTGCCGTGATCTCGTAATATAAACCGCTGCTGTGTGCTGTGGCGCTGATCCCATTGGCAGCTGCAAAACTTACTATCGTTGCCTGCTCACTTTGCACGGTTATGTCTTTACAGACAGAATCTCTTATACATCCGCCGGAAGCAAAAAGGGTTATTACAACAGGTATAGCAAGTAAGATCTTTTTCATTCTGATCATTTAATATAAACCGATTTAAGACAATACAAAAAGTTGAATCGCTGCAAAAGTAACGCAAATTCATGACCGGTCTCTGCGGTCCAGGAGTTCCCTGTAACGTTGCTCGTTAAGATCCCAGCGGTGACGGGCAGAAAAAATAACTACAAAAGCCACGATCAGTAATGCCGCTGCCAAAAGAACCAGTATCAGTGATGATTGCTCCTTTTTCATCTCCATCTCTGCCCTTTTATCCCAGCCGGAGAATAAGTTTGCAAAAATTGCTATCACCAGCACCACGGCCAGCGGAAGCCCGATGGATAATTGCCGCCATATTTTTTTCTTTCGCAAGCGGTTATTTTCCCAGTACCCGATGAAACCGTTTTCTTCTTCTGTAAGCATATTTACGCAAGTTAATGCAGGAATTACTGTTCCTATTGTATCCACCGTTCAAAACATCTATCTTTCCCTTCTAATTGTTCAAAGCTTTGAAATTAGCTCCCCTGCTTGTACAATATCTTATTACCCATAAACGGCTCGATCTTCCGGGCATAGGAAGTTTTTTACTACATGAACCCGTCTATTCAGAACCCGGGCAGCACAAACATGATAAACAGGCAGCCGTGGAAAATGTTTCTTTTGAAAGTAATACTTCCGTAAAAATAAGCCCTGATCTTATCGGGTTTATCGCCACGCAAACCGGTAAGATCAAAGCCCTTGTATCTGCTGACCTGGAATCATACCTTGGGCTGGCACAGCAGTTTTTAAATATCGGGAACCCTTTTTTATTTGAAGGGATCGGTATCCTTGAAAAATTAAAATCAGGTGGATATGCTTTGAAACCCGGATCCGGCATCCACGAGAAAACAAAAGAATATGTGCCGGTAGAAAAACAGGACAGCCCTGATTCCGGGGAATTCCGCAACGATTATAAAAAGATCTTTTATTCGGGTAAAGTAAAAATGAAATTGGGAAATCCAATTGTTATTATTCTCGTCATTGCAGGATTAGCATTTGCTGTTTGGGGTGGGTATTTTGTTTATAAAAAAACTATTTCAAAAAACCACCCTGTTGTTGAGAATGATATTAAAAACGAGGAAACAGGTCCGGTTAAGGATTCTGTAATGTTCCAGAAAGACAGCGCTGTTATACCGGTTTCAAATACAATTGCAGGCATGAAGAAATTTGTCCTGGAAATTTGCAATGCCAAAAGAGCTTATGAACGATACGGCAAACTGAAAGCTTTTCTATGGAATGTGCAACTGGAAACAAAAGATTCTGTTACTTACAAACTTTTTCTGGTTTTACCTGCATCTGCCGGCGACAGCAGCCATATTATCGACTCACTCAGCCTGCTTAACGGAAGAAGAGTTTACGTTGAGTAATAAAAGATGAAGCTTCCGGCAAAGACCATTAATACTTCAAATAAAAAAAAGTCACCATTATATAGTGACTTTTTGGGATCCTGTGTTGCCAAAGAATTACACATGACTCCTATATTGCCCTGCTTGCTAAAAGAATTTCGTTAAAAAAATATTTATTGCTGGTCTTTGTTATTCCATTTACCCAAAGACCTTAGATTATTGATGCTTAAAAAATTCAAACGTTCAATACTGTCCCGGTAAGGTTTGACAGATGAAGGAAACTTCCCGGTTATTACTTTTTGCGTCTTTGTCTTTTGTTCTCCGGGAAGTACCGTTTCCCATGCTTGCTTTTGACTTTGATGAATAATGAGAGAGTAAATGGCCGCCAAAAATAAAACTAGTTTCATCACGTAGTGGTTTATTATCCCTGCTGTTTTATTAATGATTATGCAGGAAAACATTGTGCCAAAGCCATATGTCCCGGCAAAAAAATTTAACGGCGGTTATTTTTAATCCCGGGGAGCTCTTACTTATTTTACAAATAAAATTTTCCGTTTAAAAGAAGAGGAAGACGCCACGGGATAATGTGATCTCCTGTTCACGCTTTATAGATCAGTTTTATCATTTGGGGAATTACTTACGCAGGCCGGAACATATTTCCCTCTGGCAGATAAGGAAAATTCATAAAGAAGTAACAGTCCGGGAATTTAGGCCTGGTAATTTTTTATTTTATTGTACAAGGTCTTCCGGTCGATCTTCAATAATTCAGCGGCCTTCTTTTTATTGAAGTTCACCTGCTGCAATGCGGTCATAATGGTTTCAAATTCCGCTTTTACAGCAGCATCTTTCAGGCTGATCTCTTCTTTTCCCTTATGTGTGCCGTTCTGGGCCGAGTGGGACGATCTATCCGGGTTTACCGGTTCTGAAAAAGGACTGTTATTGGTTATTTCCCAGGGTAAAGTTGCTGATGTGATAGTCTTATCGGGCTCTGTCAATAAAACAGAACGCCTTATCACATTTCTGAACTCACGGAGATTCCCGGGCCATGAATATTCCATAAATGTTTGCAACACATCATCCTCAAATCCTTTGATCTCCTTATTCAATTCAGTCATTGTTTTTTTCAAAAAGAAATTAGCAAAAAGCCTGATGTCTTCTTTGCGGTTTCTCAGCGGAGGCAGGTTGATGGAGAATTCATTGAACCGATGATAAAGATCTTCCCTGAATTTTCCGCGGCGGTAAGCCTCCTGTAGGTTTTCATTGGATGCAACGATGATCCGCACATCCACCTGTATTTCCTTATTGCCACCCACCCGTTTGAATTTACGTTCCTGGATGACCCGAAGCAAGGTAGCCTGCACTTCGGGAGAAAGGTTGCCCACTTCATCAAGGAACAATGTTCCCCCGTTGGCCATTTCAAAATGTCCTTCTTTATCCTGCAGTGCCCCGGTAAAAGCCCCCTTAACATGTCCAAAAAGTTCGCTGCCTGACAATTCTTTAGATAAAGTTCCGCAATCCATAGCTATGAACGGGTTATTCCGCCGCTCACTCATTTCATGAATGGTTTTGGCGATGACTTCTTTTCCTGTTCCGCTTTCACCATATAAAATGATACTATAATTGGTAGCTGCCACGATATTCACCTGTGCATACAGGGCTTCTGCAGCCGGTGAGTGGCCTACAAAAAATTCTTCGTTGGCGGGTATCTTGCTTTCAGGCGATTTGCCATTGTCAGTGGCTGAAGCAATTTTGGGTGAATCTGTGTTATTTTTATATTCACCTGGCTGCAATACTTTTTTCAATACACTCAATACTTCATCGGGTATAAGAGGTTTAGTGATATAATCCAGGGCACCAAGCCGTATAACCTCTACTGCTGTTTTGATGTCGGAATATCCCGTAATGACCAGGACGATTACATGTGGGTCAAGTTTTTTCAAAGCAGAAATAACTTCGATCCCTTCCATATCCCCCAGCCGGTAATCGCATATCACTATATCAAACTTCTTTTCAGCGAACAGGGCAATACCTTTTTTGCCCGTATGAGCCATATCTGTTTCATATCCGTTTTTTGAAAGAAACCTGGCAAGGAGCGTACAGAGATCTATGTCATCGTCAATAATGAGGATTCTATTTCTCATAATTGGTCTTTAGGTTATAAAATTAGCAATTTCTCCCCATCCTGCTAACTCAAATCGTGCCGAAATTTGAAGTTTTTCAGGACTGGCTGATATAAAAGCGCTTTGGCAGTAAAATTGACTGTTTTTTGTTGTGCGAGATTCAAATACAAAGTTTAGCCATTTATTACAAGATATGCCTACGAAAACGCCTGGCAGGATCAAAGCCCTGATCATTGACGATGAAACAGATATTTGCTATTTGTTAAGCAGTATCTTAAGACAAAGAAATGTACAGGCAACTTTTGCCGGAAGCCTTACTGAAGCTAATAAGATCCTTGACCGGGAAGCGGCTCCCCCTATTATTTTCCTTGACAACCACCTGCCGGATGGACTGGGTATGAATTATGTCAGTAAACTAAAAAAAAATTACCCTTTGACTAAGGTCGTGATGATAACTGCACATGATAACGTTTCTGACCGGGAAAATGCCCTGCTTGAAGGAGTCGATTTCTTTATCGGAAAACCTTTTTCAAGGGAATCTGTTTACAAGGCGCTGGATATCCTCACAGGGCAATAATTACCCATAATGTAGAGCTAATTCCACGCCGATCTGTGCTTAAATGACGGAAAGATTGAGTGTTATTATAAATGAAGCGCCATGCCCTGGCTTACTGTATGTTTTTATATTTCCTTTATGATTCAGAATAATGTTCTGCGTATTCGTGAGCCCCAGGCCGTTCCCATCACTCTTACCTGTGAAGTAAGGTTCAAATAGTTTTTGCAGGGTGTCTTCATCCATCCCAATACCGTTGTCTTTGATTTCAATGATACATTTATCTCCCTGTTTTTTTGATATCAACTTAAGCACGCCTTTGTCTTTTTCCATAGCCTCGATCGCATTTACAATTATATTTAAAAGTGCCAGCTTCATTTTTTCTGCATCTACCGAAACAATGCAGGGTTCCTTCGAAAATTTTTTTTCTATCCTGATACGTTTCAGTTCGATCCTGTCCTTTGCCATGTCCAGCGTTTCTTCGATCACCTGGTTAATATTCATATCCGTAAATTCCAATTGCACAAACCGGGTAGCATCGAGAAGATCTGATACCAGTTGATTTATCCGGCCGGCATTCCGGCTGACCATATCCAGCAGATCCGCAGACTCTGTATTCTGCGTTGCCATTTCCTGCAGCTGTTCAACGGCCAGAGAAATATTTGTCAGGGGGTTTCTTACTTCATGCGCCATTGTTCGGGCAATTCGTCCTGTCGCGGTAAATTTTTCCAGGCTTTTTAATTCCTTCAACTCTGTATTGGTCCGTTGCAGTTCGGCTATATTTTCTTCCAGCTGTTTCCTGTATTGCTCCATATTTTTATCAGATTCCAGTTTGGCCTGGTTCTCCCGCTTATAGGTTATCCATGAAAATAAAACAGCAAAAAGAACAATCACCAATGATACACCTGTCATAATTATATTGCCATCAAAGAATCTCGCCAGGCTTGTTTTTCTTTGATTCATCAGGTTTTCTTCCGTTGTTTTCATTTTTGCTATATACATCCGGATACTATCCATGGCTTTTCTGGCGGGCTCACGGGCCATGGACATGTCTTCACTGATCGTAAAACCATTGACCTGAAATGCTGTGATCCCCGCTGTCATATAATCCATTTTAATTTTTATCCAGTACTCCGCGGCGCTTAAACTGTTTTGCTGCTCTTTATTATCTGCGGTTAATTCTTTTAATTGTTCAAGGATCAACGGCATATTTCTTTTCCCGGAATTATACGGGTTTAAAAACCTCGCATCTTTAGTTATGACATAACCCCTTGCCCCGGTTTCCACATCTACCATCTCGCCTTTTAATTCTTCCAGCTTATTTACCACGCTATAGGTATGTTCGATGATATTGGTACCCCCTCTTAATTTTTGTATAATAAAAAACATGATGAAATAGGAGATCATTAAAAACAGGAAGGCGAAAATATAACCCGACCTCATTTTATTGATTAATGATAATGGCATATCCCGGCTATTATTTTATTCACTAAAAAATACTTAATCAGCTGTAAGAGAGTAAAAAGGTATCCGGGCGGCCGGGTTATAAAAAACTAAGGTATACAAAATGAACATATGCAGAAACCAAAATCAGTGTTTTTAAAAAAGTATTGCAAACAAAAGGGCTCCGGCGTTAACCAGAGCCCTGTTGTTTACACTTGCTATATCACTTTTTGCTGATTTAACTTTAAGATTTAGATCCGGTGTTACCCGGAAATTATTCTTTATATGTAAACAACATGCTTTTATTTTTTCAAACTTCGTGCCAGTGTAATTTACTATTCAAGAGCTAAGAACCGAACCCGGTTCGAATTTGCAGGCGCCTGGCAATTTTTTGTCATAAACAAAAGGGGGACCCCCGGCCCCCCTAACCTGTCAATTCACACGAAAACTGCTATGAGGATTGCTGATAAATCATTATCCCTTTTTTTTCAGGAGTTATTTTTTTGTTGATTTTTTCCGGGGCACTTTGGCTCCGGACTTACGGGCTTCGGAAAGACCAATGGCAATAGCCTGCTTGCGACTTTTTACTTTTTTTCCGCTTCTGCCACTACGCAGCTTGCCTGCTTTCATTTCTTTCATTACCTTTTCTACTTTTTTTCCGGCTGCTTTTGAGTATTTTGCCATGGTGTTTATTTTGGGGGATCATCGTTATCGCCTGTAAACAAAGTATTAAAGAAAAAACAAGAAGCGCATGAATTAATGAATCAGCATGAAAGAAAAGGAAACCTAACGACCAGCTGATCAGGAATATCAATCCCATAATATATAACAGACCTTTCCTCCACATTTTTTAATCCATTTTACACAGTTTCTTAAGCATATTCTTCCTTCAAAGTTTCATACACATATTTTTCTCTTAGCCAGGACACACTGCCTTTCCGTTTAAGTACAAACCAGCTCGCCTTCAGTATATGTATCGACAGAACTTTTCCGTTTTGCTGGGTATCTCCTACCCTTCCGACTATATACAGGTAATCATCATGGTTTTTTTGAATGAGATTAACGTTTTTATTGGCCACCGGATAACATGAAGGATCACCGGTAATGATGCAATTCAAAGAAGCATCATCGTTAGCCGTTGTTTTGACCTCCGTCGTTAACATCTCATCCTTATCATGAAAACGTAAAAGGCCAAGCTGAACATGATTGATCTTCTGCTGTATGTGGTGTAACTTTTTATTCATATTTAGTTCTGCTAAGTTTGTGAAGAACGGATTTTGAATGGCGGGGAAACGAAAAATGACGTGAGAGACTTAAAGTAGGTAAAAACCATTTATAAGATTCATCCAGGAACCGTTCCAACCGGTTCTTTTCCTTTTTCTCACCTGGTTCTGTGTATTCAATATCTTTCATATTCATTTTGATAAGAACAGGTTTTTCCTCTCTCGTTTCAACTACACTGTTTGAGCCATTGATAGGAGACTCGTTATTTGCGATCATGGCGCTGCCACTCACTTCGATGTAAAACGGAACGCCCTTCCTGTAAAAAACTAACCGGGCCGGAAAATTTTGTTCACATTGATCCACATACTGCAGTGGTGGTTTCGTAAGGAACCAGAGCTGGCCTTCATCATCTACTTTTACTGCTGTAACAATATTATTTGGAATTTTTACCAATGCATTACTCATGCTGTACATGACAGCGCTGCGTATCTGGTATATTTTCTCACGAATGAATTGCAGATTTGAATCATTTGTCATAACCTTGTTTTATCTACACTCATCCAAATGTAATACCAATCGTTATTCAGGAAGTAAAAGGCATATATGCAAAAAGATTTGTGCAATATTTTCCACAAACATTCACAAGCAGAGAGCTGTTTTGCCATTACTGTTTTTGTGACCGGCTGCGGAAAAAAAATTTATACACACTGGTTTCGTTTTCCACAATTAAAATGTGAATAAAATTTTTAAAAAAGAAAAAGACAGTCAGTTCCGCAAGTCGGCCTGGCCTTGACAATATTAATTTTTTATTAGATCAATAAATCAGTTTGTAATGACGGAAAGCAGTAGGCAATTTATGCAGATAGGTGTCGCAGGAAAATCAGATCATGAACTGAAATATTTTCAGACCGGCACCAGGAAATATATTTTAAACCAATAAGGATAGGACCGGGAGTTTTACGTGAAAGATATTCATTCATCCAAAAAAATTGGGGATGATAGAAATCATCCCCTATTGAAAATCCAATATCCTATGAAAAACCATTATACTATTTGCAAATGGCGTTCCAATTTTTATATGCCATTCTAAAAATATCGCCAGCCGCTTTATTTATCCTGTTTTTTCATCCCTGTTGAGTTTTTTACGTTGCTTTCGCGGGGAACCGGGTATCGATATGTACATATTTGGGAACTATTTTCCACGTTTTATTTCCCAATTTGATTCAATCAAAAGAGAAATTAAAGGCAACATTTTTGCTTTATTCTTCAAAATTAAAGAGATGAACGTACCCGTGCAATCTGCTATGATCATTGATGATGATGCCGACCTCGGCCAGGTTCTGGCAACTATATTGGAAACAAGAAAGATACATGCATTAACCGTCCAGACTCTTTGGGAGGCAGAAGAATATCTTGCCTATATGAAGCCTTCTGTCATTTTCTTGGATAACAGTTTCCCCGAAGGATTGGGAATAAATTTTATCCGGAATATCAAATCAGCGGATACAGGAATAAAAATTATCATGATGACAGCCGACACTTCATTATGGATAAGACAAAAGGCACTGGACGAGGGGATCAGTTATTTTTTGGAAAAACCTTTCAGCAAGGAAATAATTCATGGAGTTCTGGATAAGTTAAAAATGAAAAAAAAATGAAGCAACAGGATCTAACGCAAATCAGGGGTAGTATTTTCGTCAGGATTTCTTTCCGGAGTAGTATTTTGGTCAGGATTTACTTGTTTTCTTTTTTCAAGAAGTATCATTATGTCATCTATTCTTTTCCGGATAATATCTTTCTGCTCCTGCGAAGTTCCGTCATGAAAGGCTGATGTGAATTTTTTTGTTTCCTCCATCAAAAGTTTCTCCAGCTCTGCTATACTCAATTGTTGTATTGATGTTGTTGTCATGGTTATAAAAGTCATTTAAAAGAGATTCGGGAAAGGCAACAATAACTGTTCCAGTAAAGTACTTTAGATAGATTTATTGATCTCTCCGTTCAATTTCCTGAAGCTTATAATGAAATTAGTTCCTTCATTGACCTTGCTTTCAACCTGCATTTGAGCTCTGTGAGACTGAAAGATAGAATGAGAAGCTGCCAGTCCCAGGCCCATTCCATTTTTTTTCAATGTAAAGAATGGTTCAAAAAGCTTTGACAAATATTCATGAGGAATTCCCACCCCATTATCCCTGATTGACACTGTGTAAGCATCCGGGTCTATAGACATGGAAACAGCCAATTCACCTTTGTCGCTTTCCATAGCTTCTACTGCATTAAGCAGGATATTGGTAAAAGCAATTTTTAATTTTGGTTTGTCAGCTTCTATTTCAAGCGGAAGATCGGGATATGATTTTTTAATACTGATCTTTTGCAGGCTCATCCTGTCCGCAGCCGATGAAATACTTTCATTGAGTATTTCCTGTAAAGAATGTCTTTCAAATACCAATTCTCCCGGCTTGGTTAAATTAAGAAGCTCCGTGATGATCTGGTTAATACGGATGCAATTTCTCTGGATGATATTTACAAGATTTCTTTGCTTTTCCGTATCCTCGAATGGCAACTCAAAATGTTCAATGGATAAACCGATATTATTTAACGGGTTTCGTATCTCATGAGCCAGTATCCTCATCAATCTTTCATTAGCGGCCAATTTTTGCGACTGTAAATTTATTTCTTCTGTTCTTTTAATACTGGTGATATCGTGAATGATACCATGAACCAGCCATTGGTTGTCTGTGCTTTTCTGAAATGAAACGGAGAGAAGACAGGATTTTATTTCTTTATCCCCGGTTTCAATCTCAATTTCCATATCCGTGATATTGTTTTGAGCTTCCAGGGACGCTTTTATCCATTTTTGTTGTTCTTTGCTTTTAATAAAGTCATAAAGATTCCGGGAAACGAGATCATCCTTACTGGGTCCAAACAACAAAGACGCTGCGTCATTCACTTCGGCTAAATTCAATTCTTTATCAGCAATAAATACAACATCTTTTGAACCTTCAAAAAGATTCCGGTATTTGTTCTCTCTTTCCTTCAGTTTTTTTACGGATGCGGCCCTGTCCAAAGAATAACGGATGCAACGCTCTAATTTTTCAGTATTTAATTCCGATTTGACAAGATAGTCGGTGGCCCCGTTTTGCATAGCCAGGATATCAATTTCCCGGTTCCCTTTCCCCGTCAGTATCACAATGGGTTCTTCACATCCGATCGACATCGCTTCCTTTAAAAGGTTCAACCCTGTTTCATTACCCAGGCGATAATCTATGAAATAAATATTGCAGGCTTCGGCTCTTATCTTATCAATAGCGGTTTGATAATCACTGATCCATTCGAGCCGGAGATTGGCGCCCTGGATGTCATTAATGTAGTTGCTAATGATAAAATAATCATCCTCATCGTCATCTATAATGGCAATCTTTATCAGGTTCCCTTTAAGCATAGGTTATGACTGGCTTTCTGGTAAAATTAAAATAAATTTTGCCTCTTCGTTCTCCCGGCCTTCCGCATAAATAATACCATGGTGAATATCCGTGATCTTCCTGCATATGGCAAGGCCAATACCATTACCGGCAAATTGCGATTTTCCATTTAACCGTACAAAGGGATTGAATATTTTTTCCGCATCTTCCTGTTTAAAACCTATACCCTTGTCGAGAATATCTATTTTAAAATATTTTTTATTTTGCTGTAAACCCCAGGAACTCTTTTCTTTATCGGCCAGTGACTCTGCATGTACCCGGATGGTTGCCGGGATATCTTTTTTACGGAACCGGATGGCATTCTCAAAAAGATTTTTAAATAATTGCCTGTACTGCATCATATCACCTTCCACAACGGGCAATGAAGAAAAATTGATAGCAACTTTTTCTTCGTTCCCTTCCCGCTGTAACTCCCGGTACACATTCTCAACTACTGTTTTTAGATCGCAAGGAACAGATTCCCTTTTGTCAGCAGTGACCCTGTACAATTTGGTTAACCCGTCGATCATCGACCGCATATCTGCCAGGCAGGTTTCGATCTTCTTTACGTATGTCTGTACTTCCTCCTCAGGATCTTTTTTATATTTATCCGTTACTTTCTCGACCAGGTAAGACAATTTTCTCAAGGGTGTATCAAGATCATGTGAAGCGATCTCTATAAATTCAGCGTATTCTTTTTTATAGTTATCGATCACATTATTATTGGGTATCCCGTTTTTTGTTTTCATGTTACGATATGCTGAAGAATTGGCTGCTAACTGATAATTTTTGAAAAGACTTGAAATAATATAAAGTTTTATTTCTCTTGCACATATAATGCCCGATTGGAAATTGATCCTGATTAAGATAAAACGCAATATCATTAAGAATTTGTAATTTTCCTCTATATAGTTCCTGCACACCTGCTTATATTTCTTATCAACAGCAAATATGACAAGTCTGAAAATTTTAATTATTGACGATGAGGTTGATTATTGTACTATACTAAAAAGCTACTTTCAGCAAAAGGGTTATGAAGTTTTTTTAGCCTTTAACTTAAAGGAAGGACTTGAAATGGTCAATAGTGCGTATCCGGACATACTTTTCTTGGATAATAACCTGCCAGATGGGAAAGGATGGCCTCATGTTGATTCAATCGTGGAAAAAATTCCCCATATCAGGGCATATTTGGTCAGCGCTTATCAACAGAGATCAGATTTTTCTTCTCCCTCTCCAAATGTGACCGTTTGGGAAAAACCTCTGTCCCTGAATTTACTCAATCAAAATTTTTAGATAATAAACTGTACCGGGAATAGTCGCAAAAAAGATACGCTAACCTCATAGTTAACAAAGAGAGATCAGGTGTTTGACAATATCTTCGAATTCCTTAACCCTGGTGGGTTTCGTGATATAAGCTTTTGCACCCAAAGCCAGGCATATACTTTTATAAGTATCTGAGCCTGAAGTGCTCCACACTACTTTCGGAATTGATGCATAGCGTGTATTTCTCTTTAATTCCATCAATATTTCTGCAGCGTTCAATTCGGGCATATTATAATCAAGCACTATAAGACAGGGAAGCTGACCATCCACCATTTTTTCGAGGTTGTTTAACACTCCGTGGCCATTATTCACGAATTCAAGATAAAAAGTGCCATCAATATCAGAAAAAACTTCTACGAAAAACTCTTTGTCATCCATATCATCTTCCCCTACTAAAATGAGTTTTGAAGCAGGTTTTTGTGGGATTGAGGTGGGCTTTTTTAGTGGCACAATTTTGTATATACGGTTAGGGTATGTAAGATAAGGACTTACTGTTACCCTTTTGCATTTTTTTCACCCATTTTAATTAAATAATATTTGAACTTTACTACAGGCCATGTAATAGATTGATTATCCTAATTAGTCAAATAAAACGCTATGAAAAAGAAAACCAAAACCACCGTTCAGTCTCATGACCCTGAGCTGACAAACGACTTGATTTCTCCGTCAACTATTTCCTTAGAAAAAACAAATGGCAACGGCCAGCATATGATTGCTCAGGACGAATTGGAAAATCTTGATAACAGGGAATTACTAAAACTATTATCGGAAGTAAGAAACGGAAATTTTAGTGTACGTATGCCGGCAGACCGGGTCGGATTAAATGGGAAAATTTGTGATACATTAAACGAGATCATTTCTCTCAATGAAACCTTAGTTGAAGAGTTGACCAAAGCAAGGAGTACTATCGGTAAGCAAGGACATCTTAATCACAGGGTTTCATTACCGTCAAATGCTAAAGGCTCATGGAGAACAGGTGCCGATTCTATTAATAGTCTTATCTCGGATCTGGTGCATCCTACCATTGAAATAGCCCACGTTATCAGTTCTGTGGCAAAAGGAAATCTTTCACAGGAAATGCCATTGAGGATCGGTGAGCACCTTTTGCAGGGTGAGTTTGCAAAAATTGCAACAGAGGTGAATGACATGGTAAAGCAGTTAAACCTTTTTTCGATGGAGGTAACAAGGGTTGCCCGTGAAGTAGGTTCCGAAGGAAAATTGGGAGGCCAGGCAAAAGTAAAAGGTGTTGCAGGTGTTTGGAAAGACCTGACCGACTCCGTAAACCAGATGGCCGGTAATCTTACAGCCCAGGTAAGAAACATTGCAGAAGTAACAACGGCAGTAGCAAAGGGTGACCTGCGTAAAAAGATCACCGTGGATGTGCAGGGTGAGATCCTGGAATTAAAGAATACGATCAATAATCTTGTTGACCAGTTGAATTCTTTTTCTTCAGAGGTAACCCGTGTGGCCCGTGAAGTAGGTACCGATGGTAAACTCGGAGGCCAGGCCGAAGTAAAAGGTATTGGTGGTACCTGGAAAGACCTTACCGATTCCGTGAACCAGATGGCCTCTAACTTAACAGGCCAGGTGAGAAATATTGCGGAGGTAACTACCGCTGTGGCAAGAGGCGACCTTTCAAGAAAAATTACCGTGGACGTAAAAGGTGAGATCCTTGAATTAAAAAATACGATCAACACGATGGTTGACCAGTTGAATTCATTTTCTGCAGAGGTTACACGTGTTGCAAGAGAAGTAGGTAGTGAGGGAAAACTGGGCGGACAAGCAACTGTAAAAGGTATTGCCGGTGTATGGAAAGATCTTACTGACTCGGTAAACCAGATGGGATCTAATCTTACCGCACAGGTAAGAAACATTGCAGAGGTAACAACAGCTGTTGCCAAAGGAGACTTATCGAGAAAAATTACGGTGGATGTAAAAGGTGAAATTCTTGAGTTGAAAGATACCATCAATACGATGGTGGATCAGCTCAACTCTTTTGCATCAGAGGTAACCCGTGTAGCGTTGGAAGTTGGTACCGAAGGTAAATTAGGTGGCCAGGCAAAAGTGCAGGACGTTGGTGGTACCTGGAAAGACCTTACAGAATCCGTGAACCAGATGGCATCCAATCTTACAGCGCAGGTTAGAAATATTGCAGATGTAACAACCGCGGTAGCAACCGGTGACTTGTCTAAAAAAATTACGGTGAATGTTGCAGGAGAGATCCTGGAATTAAAAAATACGTTCAACACGATGGTGGACCAGTTGAACTCCTTTGCATCGGAGGTAACACGTGTGGCATTGGAAGTTGGTACCGAAGGTAAATTAGGAGGCCAGGCAAAAGTGCAGGGTGTTGGTGGTACCTGGAAAGACCTTACCGACTCAGTGAACCAGATGGCTTCAAACCTTACCGGCCAGGTAAGAAATATTGCGGAAGTAACAGTATCCGTTGCAAAAGGTGACCTCTCCAGGAAGATCACGGTTGACGTAAAAGGAGAAATCCTTGAATTAAAAAATACCATCAACACGATGGTGGACCAATTGAATTCATTTGGTTCAGAGGTGTTCCGTGTTGCCCGCGAGGTTGGTTCTGAAGGTAAGTTGGGCGGACAAGCAGATGTACCGGGTGTGGAAGGTCTTTGGAAAGACCTTACCGATTCAGTAAATAAAATGGCATCCAATCTTACTTCCCAGGTAAGAAATATTGCCGAGGTAACAACAGCGGTTGCCAATGGCGACCTTTCCCGCAAAATTGAAGTGGACGTAAAAGGTGAGATCCTTGAGTTGAAGAATACCATTAATACAATGGTTGACCAGCTCCGCGGATTTGCATCTGAAGTAACCCGTGTTGCCCGTGAAGTAGGTACCGATGGTAAACTCGGAGGCCAGGCCAATGTTCCCGGTGTGGCAGGTACATGGAAAGACCTTACAGACTCTGTTAACCAAATGGCCGGAAACCTTACAGCACAGGTGCGAAATATTGCTGAAGTGGCCATTGCCGTGGCCAACGGAGATATGTCGAAAAAAATTACAGTGGACGTACGGGGAGAAATTTTACAATTGAAGGAAACACTGAATACGATGGTGGATCAGCTTCGTGCCTTTGCATCTGAAGTTACCCGTGTTGCCCGTGAAGTAGGTACCGATGGTAAATTGGGAGGCCAGGCATTTGTGCCCGGTGTTGCAGGTACATGGAAAGACCTTACGGACTCTGTTAACCAAATGACAGGTAACCTTACATCACAGGTGCGCAACATTGCAGAGGTAACAAAAGCTGTACAATCCGGTGACTTGACCAAGAAAGTGACCATTGACGTAAAAGGAGAAATATTCGATCTGAAAAATACCATCAATACAATGGTGGACCAGTTGAACTCATTTGCATTTGAAGTTACAAGGGTGGCACGTGAAGTGGGTACGGAAGGTAAATTGGGTGGTCAATCAGAGGTACAGGGTGTTGCAGGAACATGGAAAGACCTTACGGACTCTGTGAACATGATGGCATCCAATCTTACTAACCAGGTACGTGGTATTGCAAAAGTGGTAACAGCTGTTGCAACAGGTAACCTTAAACAAAAACTTTCTATTGTATCCCGCGGGGAAGTGGCGCAGTTGATCGATACGATCAATGAAATGATCGATACGCTGGCTGTATTTGCCGACCAGGTAACTAACGTTGCCCGTGAAGTGGGTGTGGAAGGAAGATTGGGAGGACAGGCCAGTGTGCCCGGTGCATCAGGTATCTGGAAAAATCTTACGGAGAATGTAAACCAGCTTGCAGAAAACCTTACAACGCAGGTGCGTGCCATCTCGGAAGTGGCAAGTGCGGTTACAAAAGGTGACCTGACGCAAATGATCCGCGTAGAAGCAAAAGGTGAGGTGGAAGAATTGAAAGATACGATCAACCAGATGATCGCTAACCTGAAACAAACAACCTTGCGTAACCAGGAACAGGACTGGTTGAAATCAAACCTTGCCAAGTTCACACAAATGTTGCAGGGACAGAAAGACCTGAATACGGTTACACGGCGTATCCTTTCGGAACTTGCACAGGTGGTGAATGCACAAAAAGGTATGTTCTATATTTTGGAGCAGGATGAGAATTTCAAGAATCCAAAACTGAAATTATTTGCAGCCTATGCCTATGGTGACGAAGTAAAAACATCCAAAGAATTTGAACTGGGCCAGGGACTGGTAGGTCAGTGTGCGCTGGAAAAAGAAAGGATATTGTTGTCAAACATCCCGAAAAACTACAGTAAGATCGGGTCTGGTCTTGGAAAAGCAACACCGGTTAACCTGATCGTACTGCCGGTTCTTTTTGAAAAAGAGATCAAAGCGGTCATTGAACTGGCATCCTTCGATATGTTCAGTGAAACACACCTCGACTTTCTCAGTCAGTTAACAGAAAGTATCGGTATCGTATTGAATACGATCGAAGCCAATTCAAGAACAGAAAGTCTTCTTGAACAATCACAGTCTTTGACAGATGAGTTGAGAAGAACGAATGAAGAATTACAGGATAAAGCGCACTTGCTGGTAAAACAGAAAGAAGAAGTGGAAGATAAGAATAAAGAAGTGGAAGAAGCCCGGTTGTCCCTGGAAGAAAAAGCAGAGCAATTGCAGCTTACCTCAAAATACAAATCCGAATTCCTCGCCAACATGTCGCATGAGTTACGTACTCCATTGAATTCATTGCTGATCCTGGCGCAACAGCTCTATGAGAATCACGATGGCAACCTCAATGAAAAACAAGTGAGTTATGCAAAAACCATTCATAGTTGCGGCGATGACCTTATCCAGTTGATCAATGACATCCTGGATCTTTCGAAGATCGAATCAGGTTATATTTCCACTGATTTCGTCAGGTTGCAATTTCATGAGATCACCACGTTCGTGGAAACCACGTTCAAACATATATCAGAGAATAAAAACCTGCGTTTCAGTATTGAGCTGGATAAAACCCTGCCTCCCAGTCTTGAAACGGATGCGCAACGCCTCAACCAGATCCTTAAGAACCTTCTTTCAAACGCTTTCAAGTTCACAGAGAAGGGAGATGTCAAATTGAATATATATGATGCAAAGCGTAACTGGAAACAACGTAATTCCAACCTGGATAATGCCCAGCATGTCGTTGCATTCGAGATAAAGGATACAGGTATCGGTATTTCAAAAGACAAACAGAATATTATTTTTGAAGCATTCCAGCAGGCAGAAGGCTCTACAAGCCGTAAATATGGTGGAACAGGTTTGGGTCTTTCTATCAGCCGCGGCTTAGCTGATCTTTTGGGCGGTACCATTGAATTGACGAGTGAAGTAGGATATGGCAGTACGTTTACTTTATTCCTGCCAATCGATTATAATCCTGCTTTGGCGAAAAGAGAAAAGCAAAGTAATCTCAAGATCAGTGAATATAAACTGGCTGAAGGTCACGAGACAGATAGTTTGCTGCAATCCGTGCCAACCATCAAGGTAAACGAAACAAAAGACCTGGATGCATTGAACGAGATCATAAACGAGGTCGGAGATGACAGGAATAATATAATCGCCGGCGATAAAGTGGTCCTCGTGATCGAAGATGATATCCGCTTTGGAAAGATCATGATGGAAAAAGCCCATGAAATGGATCTGCGGATAGTAGTGGCCACTCATTTTGGCGATGTGTTCGATCTTGTTAATAAATATAACCCGGTCGCTATAACCCTTGATGTAAAATTGCCGGATGCAAGCGGATGGAGGATACTCGACCTGTTTAAAAATGATATTAACTTCAGGCATATCCCTGTGCACCTTATCTCCGGCGAGGAAAACCGCTTGCTGGCTATGCAGCGGGGAGCAAGAAGTTTTAACCTGAAACCGCTCAATACAGAAGCATTGAATGATCTGTTCAGTGATATTGTGCAGTACAATGAAAGAAAACAGAAAAGATTGCTCATCGTGGAGGACAATGAGCTCGATTCTTCCCAGGTAGCTAAAATACTGGATAACGGGGACCTGATCGGGATCGAGATCATTGATTCAGGATTAAAAGCGCTGGAGCTTATTAAAGAAAATAACTACGATTGCATCATTGTTGATTATATGTTACCCGATATTGGTGGTCTTGAAATGGTAACGGCTATCAGTGACTTGAAAAAGATCCAGATGACACCGGTATTGATATATTCAGCAAAGGATTTTTCACCAAAAGAAAAGACCCGCTTAAAACAATATGCCAATAAGATCTTATTAAAAGATGTGACATCCCTTGATCTTTTGCTGGAAGAAACTGTGATGCTGCTTCACCTTGATCACAGGCAGCTTTTACCTGAGAAGAGAAAGCTCATTGAGAACCTGCGGTCAAAGAATGATATCCTTACCAATAAAAAAGTGCTGGTCGTTGACGATGATGTGCGTAACCTGTTCGCACTGACTACAGCGTTTGAAAGATTCAATATTCGCACCATAACTGCGGAGAGCGGCCAGGAAGCCATGAATATCCTGAGTGAGAATAATGATGTGGATGTTGTGCTGATGGATATCATGATGCCGGAAATGGATGGTTATGAAACTACTCAAAAAATAAGACGTGAGCATAAGAACACCGGCTTACCTATTATTGCAGTAACGGCAAAAGCCATGAAAGGAGACCGGGAAAAATGTATCGAGGCCGGGGCTTCCGATTATATAACTAAACCTGTAAAAATTGACCAATTGCTCTCGTTGATGAGAGTATGGCTTTATAAATAAAATTCAAAAACCAAAAGGAAAAAGTAAAAAAGGTCCCTGATAATAAATGCCGGTGCCGGCCAACGTTTTACTTTTGATTTTTGACTTTTTACTTTAAATGGAAGAAAAGAACCCAGATAAAACATTGCTAAAATCGGATATCAATATCCTTGTTGTGGATGACAGGGAAGACAATCTTTTTTCCATAGAGGCCATACTGGAAAAGGATAATTATAATATTGTCAAAGCAAATTCAGGACGTGCTGCATTAAAGATATTATTAGCTGAACATGATTTTTCCCTCATCCTGATGGATGTGCAAATGCCCGATCTCAGCGGGTTTGAAACGGCTACCATTATTTATGAAAGGGATAAATTAAAGACCATACCTATTATTTTTATTACAGCCCACGATTATAATGAGGAATATATTTTCAAAGGTTATAAGATGGGCGGGGTTGATTATATCTACAAACCGATCAACCCCGAATTGTTGCGTGTCAAAGTGGGTGTCTTTGTTGAGTTATACCGGAAAAATCAGCAATTGATATTACATGAAAAAAAATTGCTGGCCACTAACCGTTCTTTACAAAAGGAGGTGGAGGAAAGAAAGGTGTCAGAAGAAAAAATAAAATTCCTTAATACCCAATTGGTTCAAAACAATGCCCATTTAAAAACGGTCAATGAAGAGTTGGACCGTTTTGCCTTTGTAGCTTCCCACGACCTGCAGGAACCTCTTAGAAAGATCATGGTGTTTAGTGATAAAATATTAATGAAGGAAACGCTTGACAAGGAAACGGAGAAATACTTCAGGAAAATAATAAGTTCTTCCGAACGGATGCAGTCGTTGATCAATGACCTGTTGAATTTCTCAAGACATTCAACGAGCCCGTCTGATTTTAAAGAAACGGATCTTAATTTACTCATTAAAGATGCTATCGGAGAACTTGAAATTGAAATTGAAAGAACGAATACCAAAATTCATGTGGAAGATATGCCGGTTGTTTCTGCCATTCCGAGTTTAATGCGGCAATTATTTTATAATTTATTGAGTAACGCCATCAAGTTCAGGAAAAAAACCGTTGCCCCCGTTGTTCATATTAATGCAGAAAGGCTGCATCCGCCAGGACCTGGCCCGCAATCAAAAACAAATGATAAAAAAGATTTTTTTAAGATCGCTGTTTCTGATAATGGTATCGGGTTTGACCCCAAATATGCCGATGATATCTTCATGATCTTTAAAAGACTGCATAGTTATCATGAATTTGAAGGAACAGGTGTTGGTTTATCCATTTGTAAAAAGATCGTTGAAAAGCATCACGGGTCTATTACCGCCCAGAGCAAAATAGACCAGGGTTCCACTTTCCTTATTTCATTACCTGAAAGACAACCTTAAACTATCAATTAATAAACAAAGCCATCCCATAAAACTTTGGAATGGCTTTGTTGTTTTTAGTTCCTGTTTTATTTTGTTATATACCCAAAGAGTCCTTCTTCTTCATCGTCAGGACCCGCTGCAAAATAAAGCCAATTGGGGTTGATCGCTGTTGCAGAAGCCGGTGCAAAAGATATTCCCCACAAACCTTCAATGACAATAGGATTTCCATGAGCCCTTAACTGGCCAAGGAAATTTCCATTTTCATCAAATGAATTGATGCGTCCATCGCCGAAATTGCCAACGAGGATGATATTGGCTGCACCTCCATCTCCCCAGAAAGTCGCAGGAGCTTTTGCTACACCCCAGGGTGCATTTAACTGGCCCCTGGAAATAAATCGTTTCACCATTGAACCATCCGGGTTATAAATATCAACATAACCATTACCCGGACCCACTTCTTCTTCACCATCGGCACCCACTTTAGCATACATAACATATAATTTATTATCAATATTCTGAATATTGAATGGTGCATATCCTGAAGGAATACCGGCATCTTCAAAAGGTTTGCTTACTTCATTCCAGGCTGTATCATAAACTTCGATCTCGCCTTCACTGAAATTTGCTACATACAAAAAACTATCGGCACCATCACGGGCTAAAGCAATACCCAGGTACGCTTCACCCGGATCGCTAACTGCAACTACGGCTGCTGTGCCTCCATTCCAGCCGGAAATAATACCATCGGCCCCTGCAAAAATAAAACGGGCCGGGTTGCCATTCGACGACAGCCTGAAACCCCTGCCGCTGTGAAATACCTGGCCGGTTGGATGTCCTCCCGTTGGTGCTCCGACTGTTGGAATGGTTACAGCCGGCAACACCTGGTTGCCATCTTTATTATAGACTGTACTGACCCCTGTGGCTTCAGCTGATATCCAGATCGTACCAAAACTACTGAAGGCGATCCCCCAGCCATTAACTAATAAGGGGTCGATCCTGGCCGGATGATATTCGTCATTGTTCCCAACAAGATTTACCTGCATAAAATCTTTTAGATTTTTTGCATCCTTACCGGCAATTGATAAGTCAGCTTGTTCGTTCGTGTTTTTCGGTTCGTAGATGTTTTTTTTGCACGATTGGGGAATGATGAGTAAAAGTGTGGAAATAATTGCAATGGATGGAAATAACCTGGTGGCTTTTAAAAAGTTTCTTTTCATAAAAGCTTATTTAAATGTGTAAATAATTTTTTATCGGAATAATATGCCAGAGAGTTGCTTCCCAAATTATTTTTTTCAATAATTATTTTATTATTTAAAAAATATTAGAGAAGATAAATGGTCCGGAACTTTATTATTGCCGTAAAAATGACCGGTGTTAAGAACAGCAGGAGGTTGCAATATTAAATAGCCCTACTCAAAGATTGGAAGTAGGTCGTTTCCCGAATATAAAAGATAAAAGGAACCATACTACAAATATGAAGAACAGAACTTTTGCAACAATACCGGCTGCAGTACCAACCAATCCAAAAATTGCAGCTATCGCAGCAATGATGAGAAAAACAACTATCCAACGTAGTAACATAAGTAAGATTTAAAAGCTATGAATAATCCTGTTTTATACCCCGATCAAAATAAATGTTCGAAAATTCATGCCGAAATCTCAAGATCAATAATTAAAACGGGTATTTTTTTCTCCATTTGAGTTTTAGATCAGCTATGAATAAAACTGGTACAAAATTTTATGCGTTGTCAAAAAAGATATGCAGAAAAGTCCTCCCAAAAAACAGATCCGTAAGCCTCAGCAGCAGCGAAGGCCCGGTACCGAAGAAAAGATGCATCCCGAACCGGTTTTTGATCAGCAGGATGTAAAAGGAAGCGGCAAATTAAAAAATAAGATCGCATTAATCACCGGTGGCGACAGTGGGATCGGCAAAGCGGTAGCGATCCTTTTTGCAAAAGAAGGCGCTGATGTAGCGATAGCATACCTGAATGAGAATAAGGACGCAAAAGAAACAAAGAGGATCATTGAAGAACGATATAAAAAAAAGTGCCTGCTGATACCGGGCAATCTTTCCAGGGAGCAACATTGTATTACTGCTGTAAAAAAAACTAAAAAAGAATATGGCCGTATTGATATCCTCGTGAATAATGCAGGTATGCATTTTGAGAACAAAACATTGGAGGAATTAAGTACCCGTGAAATGATCAGGACATTTGAAGTAAATATCTTTTCGTTTTTCTGGGTCACTAAAGCGGCATTACCTCACATGAAAAAAGGTAGTTGCATCATCAACAGTTCATCTGTAACAGCCTACCGGGGAAGCAGCAGCCTGATAGACTATTCAGCCACTAAGGGAGCTATCGTCGCTTTTACCCGCAGTCTTTCTTCCAACCTTATAGAAAAAGGGATAAGAGTGAATGGTGTGGCACCCGGACCTGTGTGGACGCCGTTGATCCCTTCCAGTTTTAAAGCTAAAAAAGTAGCTCAGCATGGAAGCAACAGCCCCATGCAAAGAGCAGGTGAGCCTGTAGAAATAGCTCCTTGTTATCTTTTTCTTGCCTGCGATGATTCAAGTTATATGTCAGGACAATTTTTGCATCCTAACGGTGGAGAAATTATAAATGGATGATAGATGACCACAACTGTTTTTTGCATCAGAAACTTTCCCGTTTTATTTATTCCGCTGATAACGCCCCATCAGGATTCCTTTTGCAAGAATGTGGGGTTCCATGGCTTCTTGTAATGCTTTTTTATCAGCACCGGCTTCCAGGTCCAGTTTAGTATCCAGCGCAAACACATAAAAATAATACCGGTGAGAACCTGATGGCGGACACGGACCATGATAGCCTGTTTTACCTGCACTATTTGTTCCGCTAATACCGGGAATTGAATTCTCCCTTATATGATAGATGGGGGAAATATTCCACAGCAACCAGTGATCATAAGTTCCATTGGGAGCATCCGGATCTTCCATGATAATGGCGAGGGTTTGAGTTTCTACCGGGATGTGATCAATTTCCAGTGGCGGATTGATGCCCTTTCCATCGCAAGTATATACTGATGGAATAATTCCTTCATGCCGGAACGCGGCGCTTGCAATAACTAATGTCCTTGTTTTGATATCTTCCATGAGTTTTCATTTTACGTTCAGAAGAAAAGAGCCTGAAATAAATCAGGCCCTTCTATTCTCTTTTTTCCCTACGCTGGTATTGACCAGATCAGGTTATATGAGTATGTTCTCAGGCTCTTTGCAGAACCACCCCAGAAAAAGAGAATAACAACAAACAGAAAAAAACATGCCAATTAATTTAATGCTGGCGAAGCATTGCACAAACATAAATTGCACGTTTAATTTTTTTCTTAATTTGGTTCTTTTAATTATTTAATACCAACCTAACTGTTCAGTTTATGAAGCCATCGGTTGTCATCGTGGGAAGTGCCGGGATAGATATGGTAATAAAAACTGATCACCTGCCTGCACCCGGTGAAACAGTTTTGGGTGGAACTTTCTTTATGAACCCCGGAGGTAAAGGCGCCAACCAGGCAGTAGCTGCGGCCAGGTTAAATGGGAATGTAATTTTTATATGTAAGACCGGGAATGATATTTTTTTCGGACAAAAAGCTGCGGCGATATTTGGTAAAGAGGGCATCAACACTGATCATCTCCTTTCTCATCCTGACCTGCCATCCGCCGTTGCTTTAATAACGGTTGATAAAAATGCCGAGAACTGTATTGTCGTTGCGCCCGGCGCAAATGCTACCATGCTGCCTGCTGACCTGGTAAATGCAATACCGGTGATCGAAGAAGCAACTGTTGTTTTAATGCAATTAGAGATACCGCTTACAACGGTGGAATACGTTGCCGGGTTAGCGTCAGCAAAAAATATCAAAGTTGTTCTAAACCCTGCTCCCGCCATTGCTTTACCGGATAACTTATTGAAAAATATTTCTATCCTCACACCCAATGAAACGGAAGCAGAGATCCTGACGGGCATAAAAGTATCGGATATGATCTCGGCTGAAAAGGCAGCCCGGGTATTACATAATAAAGCTGTGGAAACTGTTATTATAACACTGGGATCCATGGGAGCTTTGGTATTACATGAAGATATTGTTACTCATATACCCGCCATGAAAGTAGTTGCTACGGATACCACTGCAGCCGGAGATGTATTTTGTGCTGCGCTGGTGGTAGGGATCACTGAAGGAAGAAATATAGTAGAAGCCACTGAATTCGCATGCAAAGCTGCATCTTTATCAGTAACGAAATTGGGTGCCCAGGCTTCCGCGCCTTACAGGAAAGAAGTCGATGCTCTTAGTTAACTCATACAATTCTCACAAAGACCCGGCACATTAAAATAAACTTTACTAATATTGATGCACTATATAAATGATATCGCTTGAAAACAATTAATGAATTCCAGGGGGAATACCGGTTTCTCTCTAATTTTTGGCCCTGCTATTTAACGTACCAGAACATGCTGTACCCAACAGCAGAGCATGCCTATCAAGCCGCAAAAGTGGAGAGCCCTGATATCAAAACAAGAATAATAAATTGCCCTACACCCGCAGATGCAAAAGATTATTTCGAAACTCATGATATTAAACCGGATCATGGTTGGACCATTGAGAAGAAGCTACGGGTAATGGAAGAATTACTGATGATCAAATTCGGGGGTAAAGAGCCATTATTAACAAGAGCACTATTGGCAACCGGGGATGCAGAGTTAATTGAAGGGAACACCTGGAATGATACTTTTTGGGGAGTCTGTAATAATACCGGTGAAAATAATTTAGGAAAAATACTCATGAAAGTCAGGGAAGAATTATTCCGGCAAAAAGAACAAATTATTCTCCAGCTTGAATTGAAACAGGATAATGCTGCTGTCGCGAATGCCCTTTCCATCACCCCGAGAGAACTGTACGAAAGGATGATTGCATTTAAAATTCAAAATAAAGAGTACTGGATTTCTTAAAAGATCTTCAAAAACCTGGCCTTTTTTAAAGTTTACTTTTAATTACTCCCCAGCCTCTTCATTTCTCCTCTTTCCCCAGCTCTTATGTTTTGCTCCATCCATCTTCACGATCTTTGGAGTGAATTTCCCCACGACATCTACTAAAGCTTTTTGTGATCTCATCACCACTTCAATATCCTTATAAGCAAATGGTGATTCATCCAGGCCCCCACCTAACAGTTTAACACCAAACTTTTTCAGTTCATCTTTAAATTGCTGATCTGTTACAGATGCCATAGCTTTTGTTCGGCTCATTTTTCTTCCTGCCCCGTGGGCTGCTGAATTAAGAGCGGCTGTTTCTCCTTTACCCTTTACTATAAAACCATCGGCAGTCATTGATCCCGGGATAATTCCCAGTACATCTTTTCCGGCAGGAGTTGCTCCTTTCCGGTGAACGATCACATCCCTTCCCTCCCATTTCTCTTTCCATGCAAAATTGTGATGATTCTCCACCATCCTCATGGGTTTTCTTCCAAGCTGTTTTGCAATTTTTTCATGAATAATATGGTGGCAGGCAGATGCATAATCTCCGGCAAGGTTCATCGCTAACCAATACTCCATTCCTTCTTCTTCATCCAATGTTAACCAGGCAAGATTTTTTGCGTCATGAGGCAGATGTCTTTTGTTGATGGCGATCTTAGTATAATGATTGGCAATATTGGCCCCCAATGCCCTGGAACCGGAGTGAGACAATAATCCCACATAGCTTCCTGCATCAATACCAAGTATTGCATCTTTCTCTGCAATTTCCACTACACCAAACTCAACAAAGTGATTACCCGAACCCGATGAACCTAATTGTTTCCAGGCACGGCCATGAAGGTTTTTCAGCAAGGGCAATTGATAGAACAATTCGTTTTCCATCACTTCATGATTTGAAGCCATATCAAACTGTTGTCCCCCGCCGAATAAGGTTGCTTCATTTATTTCTCTTGCGAAATATGATTCTTTTTGTATTAACTCTTTCGGGTTAATATCAAAAATACTCAGGCACATCCGGCAACCAATATCTACTCCCACCCCGTATGGAATGACAGCATTCTCTGTTGCGAGCACTCCACCGATTGGTAATCCATAACCGCTATGTGCATCGGGCATTAATGCACCTCCAACACTTATCGGCAATTTAGCTGCCTGGTACATCTGGTGCATGGCGCCTTCTTCAATATGCTCCTGTCCAAAAACATTGAAATGAATTCTAATTTGATTCAATGAGATCTCCATTCCATCTGTTGATGGCTTCGGCAATAATTGTTCTGCTATCAATGCCATCACTGCATCATCTTTATATTCTATTGGACTCGCCAATACTTTTTGTAATAGTTCCATCACTTCCTCCTTTGTATGATGCTTGTAATGTTTCTGCATCACATTCATAGCTATGCTGATCACCGGCCCTTCCGGGAAGCCGATAGCACGCAATTCTTTTCCTGTTAACTTTAATTTTGACATAAAACTGTTTTAAAAGTTAGGCTACTTTATTATTGTAGCCTAACTTATTTTACTTGCTCACCAGTATCTGTTTTAGCTGCTCCAGCAATTGCCCGTTACCGCCAACACTGATACTGCTGATCTTGTCAGCGATCTTTTCTACATACTCCATCTCTTTCAGCTTCCACAACATCGCATTGTCCTCCATCAGCTTGGCAGTGTTCAGCAAACTACGGGTGCTTGCAGTTTCTTCACGACGCATGATCGTGTTGGCCTGCGCTTTTTTCTCGGCGATCAACACCTGGTTCATGATCTCCTTTACATCGCCAGGCAGGATGATATCACGGATACCGAAATCATTCACCGCCACACCCAGTTCTTCAGCGTTTTGCTGAACGCTTTTCAAAATGAACGGTGCGATGCTGTCTTTTTTCTCCAGCAATTCATCAAAGCTAAACCCGGCAATGTATTCCCGCAGCGCCAGTTGAAATGTTACATACAATTGCTTGTCGTAGTCTTTGTTTTGCAACAAAGCCTTTTCAATGTCAGCTACTTTATACTGCGCCCAGGCATTGATACGCAAAGCGGCTTTGTCTTTGGTCAGGATCTCCTGCCCGTTCACTTCCAGTTGTTGCTGGCGGATATCCACTTTACCTACATGGATAGTGATACTGTTCTTCCACCAGTAATAAACACCAGGCTCCAGCACTTTTACATACTTTCCTTCCACAAACAGCAAAGCCTTTTCATAACTCTGTACTTCGTACATACGTACAAAGGCGCTTACAGGAGCTTTGGCGAGCATAGCACGGTCAATATTATCAGCAATCTCAATTTTGCTGATATCTGCTTTAATGAATTCCTGTTTTACGAGGGACTTCCAGAAAACATAGCGACCGGCAGTCATTACCCCTTTCAACAAGCCATTCTCGTACTGCAAGGCAATTTCATTGTCTTTTACTTCGATCACCTGCAGCAGATCAGCCAGCATATCATCCTGCAACAGGATGTTCAACTCAACAGGCGCCACAAACTGTTTGGTGATATCGTACATGTATACCACTTCATTTTTCCAGAACCAATAAGTACCTGCCAGCAACAGCCGCTTGTACTCCCCGTTTTTAAATACCAAACCAACCTGGTAGGCATTCAGTTTTACTTTTTTCATTTTACCTTATTTTAAAAAATTGTCAAATTGTTTTTAATAAAGTTGTTGTTGCCCGCCACCCGCCATTCACGGAAGCTGGTTTTTTACCATGCTTGTTGTAACAGTTTCGCAATGGTTGTTCATTGAATTATTTCAATGAACTCTCATTGTAAAAGTGCCACCGTCTGCATGATCTTTCACGGCCTGCAGGTGTTTGCCCGGCTGCTGTCCTGCGACAGGAAGCGTGCTGCAACCTGTTCAAGCCAGCGGGCAAGCAACAGCAACTCTAATTTTTCGTCACCATTTTTTGAGAAGCGGTGTACTTCTTGCTTAAGAAGCAGGATCTACAGTCCTGTGCGTTTACCAATTTCGCCATCCCGATTTTATCGGGAGCGGGACTCGAACCCGCATGATTCTGTTGCTCTATCCACTGAGCTATCACATACTAAACGTGAAAGGGAGTCGAACCCTTGACACACAGATTGTGGTGGGGACTACATGTTGATGCAACAGCATACAGATAGTTAATACGTCTGCACTGTCGTGCTTCTTTGAAACACAAACCAGGTTTACTGTCAACATGTAAATTCCCATCTTGCCGTTAAGCAAGCTTTTGCGGCCTCCCCAAACCCCTCCAGGGAGGGGCTTACGAAGATTCCGATAATATCTTAAGAACTTAATTCATCATCAATTCCTGTCTCCTGAAACCAATTATCTCTGTTCTTTCCGGCTGTGGTTCCTTTTCATGCGGGTTGGCAATCTCGGCGATGGTCATTGGTTTATCAATCATCCTGTCAAATCCGAAATGTGTTGACAAACGTTTTGCTTTGTCAATTCCGAGTTTGCCAAACTCATACTTGGCGATCAATCTTCCTTTCCGCATCAGGGCACTGTCCACCATCGTCAGCGAACTATTGAACGTACAGATCAACTGCACATTCAGGAAGTCTGCCAGCAACCCGTCTGAAATATTCAGCAGGTTGGATACGGACGAACTTTCATTGTATTTCCTGTCTTTGATGATATTCTCCGCATCTTCAATGATCAATACCGTATTCGGGTTGTCAATCAATAATTCAATGAACTCCGGGTTCATCAGGTTGCCGGCCACTGTTGGCGATAAGAACAAAACCCTTTTCTTGATCTGGCCAACCAGGTAGCGCAGGTAGGTTGTTTTACCTGTTCCCGGCAACCCGTGCAGCAACACAATGCCTTTGTCTTTCTTTTGGTTCAGTCTTTTCCTTATTGTTTCATCTATCTCTTTAAAATCATCTTCATAAAAAAGATCCAGGTCCAGTTTGGTTCGTTTGATCTCCATCCCCTTTAACTCCAGGCGATGCTTTGTCTGCACAATCAGGTTTATCTCCAGCGGTTCCCGTCTTTGCTTCTCTTTGAATTGAAGCACCACATCAGCTATTGCTTGCACAAAGCCCGGATCCCGCCCATCATGTAAAATTTCACAGCAGTTGTAGTCCAGTTCCAATACACAGTTCTTATCCATGATGACAATCGTGTTATCAAACTCAAACTTTTTTTTCTGTTTCTTATACCATTGCCGCTGGTGTATATTTTTAATATTGCCAGCAAACTTTTCCTTTATGGCAACAAAGGCTTTCTCTGCATCAATGTTTGAAATAAAATTGATACTGGGCAGCACATTGAAGCTGTACAGGTAAAGTATTTTGACATCCAGGAAATCATCGGCGAATACATTGTTCGCACTGATCACTTTCTGGTTAAATAAATTGTCCATTGTATTAAATTTTAAATAGTAAAATCATTTCAATTATTTGTTGAGTTAATCCTTACTATTTCATTACAAGAGTCAGCATTGTTTTATTTTTTAAAATTTTAAATATTGCGGTGCCCCGTGGAATCGAACCACGATCCCCGGGATTTCACTCCGATGCATATATCCAGTCTGCCAAAGCACCATTCGTTTGTTATGGATATTGACTGATGTCCTGTTTCCTCATTATCGAATTCATCCAATAACAAACTTTTGCGGATGAAGAAAGATTCCCTGCCTGCCGGCAGGCAGGGAACTTTCAACCAAGGGCTTAACAAGCCCCTGCTCAACCATTGAGCTTTTCATCCCTTGTTGGCCCGCAGGGACTCGAACCCTGAACTCCCCGGTTAAAAGCCGGAGGCTCTGCCATTGAGCTACGAACCAATTTTATTTCGTTGGCTTAAGAAGAGTCGAACTTCTATCTCTGTGTTCGTAGCACAGTATTCTTCTCCATTGAACTATAAGCCATCATTCGTTGACACCGGGCTCAGATTCGAACTGAGAATATCAGACTCAAATTCTGATGTGTTGCCAATTACACTATCCGGCATTATCAGTGGGCCTGGTCGTCCCGATAGCTATCGGGAGAACCGACACGTCATAGTTTCTGAAACTATTGCCTCTTCCGTTGGGCTACAAGCCTGTTTTTATCGCGGTTCGTATGAGAGTCGAACTCATAGCAACAGATCGACAATCTGTGATGTTAGCCGTTACACCAACGAACCTGTTGGGAAAGCTCCCCGCTGCATCTCATACCGATTTTCATCGGCACAAGCGGGGAAAACTTAACCCCTCCTTCTGCACATAATCTTTTATCTCAAAGCAAATTCTGCCGGGTGAAAAACTTTTCTAGTTATCACATCCGCATCATTTGGATCTATATTGCTCTTTTTATAGCTTACCAGTTCAACCAGGAAACGGATAATTAATCCAACCAATAGTAATTTCATCATATACCTTCCTTGCCCCCTTCCCCTAAAGAGGAGTTATCATCCCTTTAATTCATTTACTTCTTCCGGATCTGTTATTCCCCTTTAGGGGTTAGGGGTATAAAAAAGCCCGGTCGTTTGCAGCGACCGGGCTTCCTTTCGTAAAGGCACATTACTGTACCTCCGTATGGATATGATCCGGTCGTTGACGTCTGCTATCATTCTCATTGCCTATGGGCACAATACTTTGATTCGTCTGTGCATAGCAATAGCATCCTGTTGATGATAGCGTATCAATCAGTTTCATAAATCGTTTATGTAGTAATTGTCTCAGCACTTTTTTATTTTTTAGTTATATAGAGATTCAAATTTGTTTGTTTTACACAAATCACTCCAGATTATTTACTTCATCCTTCACTTTCGCCGGGCAAGGATGAAATAAAAAACCCCGCAATCTCTTGCGGGGCCTGTATTTGATCGAATTCGTTATTTAAACTTATTCATGCAGCAATACTTGCCCCGCCATAGTATAGTCACCTTTGTGACTAAACCAATTCGCTGTTTCAATATGTAGTACTATGCGTTGCATGATTTTTTGTTTGCGGATGCAAAGATGAATCTATTTTTTTGATAGTGCCAAATTTTTTAAAGAAAATTTGAAAATATTTTTCCCTGGCTTTAATTAAACCCGTTAATTACCTGAAAAATTCTTAGCCATTCAAAAATATTCACGGACAGTATCTACCACAACTGCCTGCCCTGGTAATAGTCAAGGATCTTTGTCCTCAAGACATAATCATATTTTGCTGATATAAGATTGATGCTGGCCCTGTCAAGATTATTTTTTGCGGTGAGATAATCAATAGAATTGCCCACTCCTGCATTGAAACGGATCTCGGCGGCCCTGAAAGATTCCTGGTAGGCATTCACCTGGTCAAGCAATACCTTATAACGATCCCATGCCGAATTCATATTGATCCATGCCTGCTCGATGAATTGCTCTAATTGAGTTTTGGCAGATGAAGCGATAAACTCCCTGTTCTTTAATTCGATCGTGGCCAGTTTAATTCTGTTCCTTGCCTGCCATGCATTAAAGAGAGGAATACGAAGGTTCAGGCTAACGGAAGTAAAAAGATTATTGTTCAATTGTTTGCCATAAGCGATCTTTTGCGAGCTGAAATTATCTTGCGGGTGTATCACCTGAACATTATTGCCATTGACCACGACATAATCGGTCGTAACCACATCGGTAGTATTCAGGAATATATCATTGCGGGCTGCGTTGGAATAATTGGTATTGGCAGAACCATTCAGGCTAAGCGTTGGATATAAACCACCTTTTGCCACGCTTACTCCTTTTTCGGCGCTTTGCTTTCGAAGCTCAACAGCTTTGATCAACGAAAATTGTTGCAGGGCTGCCTGGTAAATATTGCCGGAGCTGTTCTCATATTTTGTCATAAATGATTCCGCACTTATTCTTTCCAGTTGCATAGCCTTATCATAAGGAATATTCATTAACTGGCTAAGATCGATCTTTGAAGTTTCCAAACTGTTTTGAGTATTGATGATGGTCAGTTGATCACTGGCATATTGCCCTTTCAGGTCAGAAAGTAAGGAAGGTGCAATAGCGCCCTCGTTGTTCAGGATATTCAACCTGTCTACTTGTTTTTGGGTCAACTCAGCCTGGTTGCGTGATTGCTGGAGCAGGTCCTCGTTATTCAGCACCAGCAAATAAGCAAGAATAATATTGATGCTGAGGTTGTCTTTTGCCTGCTGCCAGTCCATCTTCGAAGCCTGGTAAGCAAGAGAATTTTGCCTGATGCTGTTCCGGAGAGTGAGTCCGTTGAATAAAACAACGCCGCTACTTAACCCATAGCTCGCAAAACTGATCTGCTGCGTGCTATAGGAGTTGGTCGAAGGATCAATACTTCTTCCCTGGTTTATACCACTGTTGGCTGATCCGTTCAGGTTGGGCAGCAAGTTCAATTTGGATTGTTTCCATTTGATCTCGTCTGTCTGTACCTGTAATCCGCTTTGTTGAACCAGGAGGTTATTTGCAATGCCGGTTTCTACGGCTTGCTTAAGTGTGAGTTTTCCTGTTGTCTGCGATAGACCCGGGAAATTTATTAAAAGAAAACAGCAGCATAAACTAAATACACAGATCTTTTTCATAAATACTATTTGATTAATACTTCATTCAATTATCAGGCAATGGGCAAAAAATCTATTGTCAATTGCTTATTGTCTATTGTTTTTGTATCATTCCATCCAGCAGGTTAATGATCCTTGATCCATACCCGGCATTTTTCTCCGAATGCGTGACCTGGATAATGGTGACCCCTTCCTCATTCAATTGTTTGAATAGCGACATGATCTCTTCTCCCTGCTTTGAATTTAAATTTCCTGTCGGTTCATCGGCGAGCAATAATTTCGGTTTTGCTATCAAAGCCCTTGCAATACCTACTAATTGTTGCTGACCACCGGAAAGTTGGGTCGGGAACAGATCTTTTTTTCCAACGATCTGGAACCGGTCGAGTATATCAGCTACCATCGCCTTGCGTTCTGATGTTTTGATATCCTGGTAGATCAATGGTGTTTCTATATTCTCATATACGGTCAGTTCATCTATCAGGTGATAGGCCTGGAAAACAAAACCGATATATTGTTTATACAAACCGGCTCTTTGTTTTTCCTTTAGTTTATGCACAGATTCATGCAGGAAATGATACTCGCCTTCATTAAAGTTATCCAGCATCCCGATAACATTCAATAGTGTTGACTTACCAGAACCCGACGGGCCCATGATGGAAATGAACTCTCCCGGTTTTACTGACAGATCAACATCCTTTAATAAGAAGGTCCTGTTATTACCCGTGTTGTACCATTTGTATATTCCTTTTAATTCAAGCATGTTTTTTATTATTTAATTGTGCTTTGACTTATTTGACTTCATCCAGCGACTATTTACTATTCACTATTCACCATTCCTATTCCGTTCTCAAACTTTTCACCGGGTTCGCTATTCCTGCTTTTAAAGCTTGCGAACCGATGGTGAGCAACGCTATTATTATAGCCAACCCACTTGATGCTATGAATATCCACGCCGGAATAGATATCCGGTAGGCGAAATCCTGCAACCATTTATGCATAAAATACCAGGCAAGTGGAGTTGCAATAACAAAGGCAACAATGATCAGTTTCAGAAAATCTTTGGACAATAGCCTGACGATCGACGAAAGAGATGCTCCCAATACTTTCCTGATCCCTACTTCTTTTGTTCGGTTCACCGCTGCTAATGCAGCCAGTCCAAACAAACCAAGACATGCCAGGAAAATTGAAATGCCTCCTGCCCATCCAATGATACGACCCCAGCGAACCTCCGCTTTATAAAAATTGTCCAGGTTCTCATCCAAAAAACTATAATTGAAAGGTATCCCCGGAACTAATGAGACCCATGCCTTTTGCAGGGACGCCAAAGCTTCTGAAGGGTTCCCTGGTTTCAGTTTCACAAAATATTTCTGTGGAGCATAGCCCTTGAATTGGTGAAACATTTGTGGGCCTATTTTTTCGCTGAATGGTCTGAAATTAAAATCTTTCACCACGCCAATCACTACAGGAGTCCTGGTTTCCTCGTATCCTAAAAGTGTTTGCCCTACTGCATTATCGATGGTCCAGCCAAAATCTTTCACCATGGATTCATTTACTATCACAGAAGTAACAGTATCCGACATGATTACAGGATCAAAATTCCTGCCTGCCAGTAATTGCATTCGCATCAGGGGTATATATTCCGGATCAATAAAAAACTCAAACACCTGTTTTAGCTTTCCCTTATAATCAAAGCCTGACCTGCTCCAGCCCTCCCCTGCACCCAAACCAATATCAGATGAGGCGACTCCTCCTATCGAAGGATCTTTCATCACTGCCTGTTTGAATAAAGGATATATTTTATTGCCGTCAACATCATTTCCATTTATGATTACAATATTTTCCTTATTAAATCCCGGGTTAGCCCCACGCATGAATTTTAACTGCTGCAGGATGATCAATGTAGATGCGATCAAACCGATCGATAAAACAAACTGGAGGGTTACCAGTGAGCGGGTAAAAAAATTCGATCCCCCCACCCTGATCTTTTGTTTTAATACTTCCAGGGGTTTAAATCCGGATAATACCAAAGCAGGATAACTGCCGGAGAGTATAGCAACGATCAATGTAAGTCCACCGATCAACCAGAATAGCTCGGGAAATTGTTGAAATGAAAATCGAAGTTCCTTTCCGGATAATTGATTAAAAAAAGGCAACAGAAAATAACTGATGAGTAAACCAAGTAGTACCGAAAAAACGGTAAGTAATAAAGCCTCGGCTAGAAACTGCCAGATCAGTTGAGGACGCTGGCTGCCCAATACTTTCCGCAGGCCGATCTCTTTTGACCTGCTGGCAGATCTGCCGATCGACAGTGTAGTAAAATTGATACAGGCGATCAGCAATACTGCAAATGCAATACTCAGTAAAAGCCAGATGGTTTTTGGATTCACTGAATTTACATTTCCTCCTGCCACTTTTGTATCGGTATGAATAGATAACAGGGGTTGCAAAGCATACCGTACAGGAACTCCTTTCCCGGTCCAGTATCCTGCTTTGCGGGCTTCCGCTTCTTCATCAGGATAATATTTTTTCCTGAATGGGATCAGGGCATCACGGTCTGTTGCCAGTTTACTCCCTTCCTTCAATTGAACAAAACTAAAATAGGCTGAACGCATCCAGTTATTCACTGAACGTTTCCCGCTGGAAGTAGTTGCCAGGTAATCAAAATGACCAAGCGCCTGGAATTGGAGAGAGGAATTAGAAGGTGGATCGTCGGCAATGGCAGAAACAACAAATGGCTCGAATTGTTCCTCTGTTTTAATATATATGGTTTTTCCCACAGGATTCTCATTCCCAAAAAATCGTTTAGAAATTTTTTCTGTCAGCACAATATTGTGAAAGTCTTTTAATGCAGTAGCAGGCTGACCTGAACTTAGCTTAAATGAAAACATGGAAAAGATCTGCGGGTCTGCAAACGAAACTTTTATACGATCTATTCTATCCCCGATCTTTACATAGTTATCACTTGAAGCTTCCTGGTAACGGACATAATTCTCCACATCCGGCAGATCCTCTTTCATAGCCGGCGCCAGCGGCATAGGCAGATAAACATCTCCGCTGGCAGGATCTCCCTGGATCGCTTCTGTCCACCGGTAAACCCGGTAAATATTCTTTGCGTTTTTATGAAACCGGTCATAACTGAATTCATTCACAGTATAGAGCAGGAACAAACTGAAGCAGGCGAGCCCTGCGGACAGACCAAGAATATTGATAAAGGAAAGTACTTTTTGCTGCCGCAGGTTTCTTATCGCTATTTTGAAATAATGTTTTATCATGGCTATACTTTTTATTCTGTTCTCAAACTTTTCACCGGGTTCGCAATAGCAGCTTTGATGGCCTGGAAACTTACGGTCAGTAAAGCAATGATCAGAAGGGAAACAAATGATATAAGAAAATAAGACCAATGTATACCGATACGGAAAGCATAACCTTGTAACCAATTTACAATAGTTATCCATGCTAACGGTACTGCGATCACAAATGCGATCAACAGCAATATTGCAAACTCCTGGTATAATAATTTTAATATTTTTAATACCGAAGCGCCTAATACTTTCCTGATACCGATCTCCTTGGTTCGTTGGATTGTAGTATATGAAGCAAGACCAAATAGCCCCAGGCAAGCAACAAGAATCGCCAGCAAAGTAAACAATCCAAACACTTGTCCGAATCGCCGATCAGCCTTGTATTGTTGATCGAAATGATCATCCAGGAAGAAATAGTCGAATGTATTTCCAGGGAAAAACTTATCCCAATTGCTTTTTACCAAAGCGATGGTCTCGTTCGCATTTGAAGCAGGTGTTTTTATGGACAAGTATCCGCGGACACCGGGTATTAAGCGAAATATAAGTGGTTCGAAAGCTTCCCGTAAGGATTGTTGATGAAAATTCTCTGCAATGCCAACTATAGTGTACCGTCTTCCCCAAAAATCAATTCTTTTGCCTATTGCATCTTCTGGCTTATTCAAACCTAATTGTTCAAATCCTTTCTTATTAAATATAACTGCACTATCATCGGTTCCAAATTCTCTCGAAAAATACCGGCCAGCTATGAGTTTGATCTCATATTGTTTCATATAATCATGATCCATTCCAATTACGCGGTATTGATTTTGTGCGGATTCATCAGTACCGACCAGTTTTATACCCCCCGCGTTCCAGTCTACCGGTTGTCCCGGTATGCTTGTCGATATGGCCACTCCTTTTATACCTGTTTGATTATTTAGTGCTTCTTTAAATGCAGACATATGTTGCACATACGTGGAATCCGTAAGAACTCCAGGCGGCCTAACAACCAGGGTTTGATCGATATTGATACCTAATGATTGTTTCCGCATATATTGTATCTGTTGATACACGGCAAGAGTACCTATTAATAAAAACAAGGATGCAGTAAATTGAAATACGACCAATCCCTTTCTCAATAAAGTTCCTTTTGTAGTGGCGATCAATTTCCCTTTTAATACTTCTATGGGTTTAAAACCTGACAATACAAAAGCAGGATATAACCCGGAAAAAAATACTCCGATAAGAAATAAGCCAAGCAGACCCAGCCAAAAACCAGTTTTACTAAACAATGAAAAGGAAAGATTCTGACCGGAAAGTTTATTAAAACCCGGTATCGCAATCATTACAATTAATAATGCAAGCACCAGGGCAAAAAAATTAAGCAATGCAGATTCAGATAAAAATTGAATAACCAGCTGCTTACGCTGAGAGCCAAGCGTTTTTCGAATGCCTACTTCTTTTGCCCTGTTGACCGCACGGGCTGTAGCGAGATTAATGTAATTAACCCATGCAATAACGGCTATAAAAAAAGCGATCCCCAATAAAAGAAATGTTGTCTTTCCATCTCCATTAGGCACTGGCTCACCTATGTAATGAGAGTGTAAATGAATATCTGTTAAGGGTTCCAAATAGTAACTTACAGCAGCATTAAATTCTTTCATGTCATCTGCCGTAAATTTTTCAACGACCGGTACAAATTTTTTTTCCACAACTTTCGGGTCAGCACCTTTTCGCAATAAAAGATAAGTAAGACAACCATCCCATTGCCATGCAGTTTCAGGATTATTATCTGGCCCGTTGAGTTTAATAAACGTTGGATAGGAAAGCAGTATATCAGGTTTTAGTTGCGTATTTACAGGTACATCTTTAAATACCGCAGTAATTGTATAATTCCTCCTCCGATTTAAAGTTAACGTCTTACCCAGTGCATCAGTAGTTCCATACAGTGTTTTGGCAGTTGTTTCAGATATAGCAGCAGTAAAAGGTTCTGTCAATGCTTTTTCCTTATCACCAGCGAGTAATGGATAAGTGAAAATGCTAAAGAATGAATTTGTTGCATAAAATACTTTATTGATCTTAAGCGGTTGGTTATTAACCTCAGCAATTACAGGGTCTCGCGGTGCAAGCTTTACATATTCCTCAATTTCCGGTATTGCATCTTTAAATGAATTGCCAACCGCGTATGCACCTGCAGCCCATTGAGTACTTAATTTTCCCTTATTAAACCTGTCCTGTTGCACACGATAAATACGATCCTTATTTTCATGAAAGTTTTCATAGCTTAATTCAAATGATACATATTGCAGAATTAACAGGCAGGCGGCAACGCCGATAGCCAAACCAATAATATTGATCCCCGAATATCCTTTTTGCCGCAGGATATTTCGCCAGGCGATTTTGAAATAATTTTTTATCATAGCTATCCTTTTATTCAGTTCTTAAACTTTTTACCGGGTTAGCAATAGCAGCTTTGATGGCCTGGAAACTTACGGTTATTATTGCAATAACTAAAGCGAGAAGGCCGGCCAGACCAAACATCCACCAGCTGATATTTATGCGGTAAGCAAAATCCTGCAGCCATTTATTCATTACAAACCAGGCGACCGGGCAGGCAATTACAAAAGCAATGAAAACAAGTTTTATAAAACTGTTGGATAATAATAACGTGATGCTGCCTGCGGAAGCACCCAGTACTTTTCTTATTCCGATCTCTTTTATTCTTTGTCTTGCAGAATAAGCAGATAATCCGAATAAACCGAGACAAGCCAGTAAAATAGCAATCGCTGAAAAAATATTGAACACTTTAGCTGTACGTGTTTCTGAATCGTACAGCTTATTGAAATCATCATCCATAAAACGATATTCAAAAGGACGGTGAGGGGCCAGTTGTTTCCATTTGTTTCCTATGAAAGCAATTGTTTGTGCCAGGTTTTTCCCGGACATTTTTACGATGAGATTACTGCCCCACCCGGGAAAAAGGACCAACGGTTCGATAGTGTTATGCAAAGAAGCAAAATGAAAATCTTTTACCACTGCTTTTACTTCGCCGGGCCTCTGTTCGCCGAGGAACATTTTTTTGCCTATTGCTTCCCCGGGTTGCCAGCCCAAAGCTTTGGCGGCAGACTCATTAATAATGTAGTGATAATAGTTCTTTGAATAATCCTCTTTATCGGCATCCAGTACATCTTGTTTACTGAGATCGTTGCCTGCAATAATTTGCAAGCCATTCGCTTTTATATATTCATCGTCTATGGGATTTCCACGGGTATTGATTGCCTGCCCGGAACTCATATCGGCGCGGTTCATCGAATATCCGCCAAGAATACTGACAGGACTGTTATTTGCTTTTGAGACCGCCAGTATTTCTCCGTTATTTTTTAACTCAGATTTGAAAAGATCGATCTTCTCAATGATCTTCTGGTCAATGTTCATCACTATTACATGGTCCTTGTCATAGCCCAGTTTTTTATTTTGAATGTAGTGCATCTGACCTTTTATAATAATGGTAGCTGTAACAAGGATCACAGATATGACAAATTGAAACACGATCAATGACCGCCGCAGCCATACACCGGAGGATGTATTTTTAAAAATACCTTTCAACACTGTTATTGGCTGAAACTTTGATAAGATCAAAGCCGGGTAGCTGCCGGCCAGCAAAGCAATGACCGCGGCGATCAGCAAGGCAGTCGTAAGCATTGATGTTTTTGCCATATCAGCAATATGAAGGCTCTTCCCGGCTAACTGGTTGAATGATGGCAAAACAACAGCTATCAATACAAAACTCAATAACAGGGCGGCCGTTACCAGGAAAAAAGATTCACAAATAAATTGCCAGAATATCTGCAGGCGAAATGCACCTGACACTTTTCTTATGCCCACCTCTTTTGCCCTCTCCATCGAACGGGCGGTACTTAAATTGATATAAGTAAAACAGGCAATGATCAATACCAGCAATGCGATACCGGCAATAATATATATATACGTGATATTGCTGTTTGCCTCAAAGCCGTCATAAGGTGAATACAGGTGCACACGGGTATATGGTTCGAGTTGGTAATTTACATAGGCTCCCTGCTCACCACTCATTTCCTTTTTCATAAAAGGCCCGATCTTTTTTTGCAGCGAAACAATTGAGCTTTTATCCTTTAAAAGAAGATAAGTGGTGAAATTTGCATTATAATATGTTTCCTCCTGTGTTTGCCCCAAAGAAGAAAATGATGCCAGGAAATCAAATTTTATCTGTGAATTAGAGGGACAGTCCTCAGCTATACCGGTCACCGTATAATTATCCTGGTTGCTGCTTACCTGCAGTATCCTGCCAATGGGATCGTCATCCCCGAAATATTTCTTTGCCGCTGACTGTGAAATCACCACCATCTTAGGCGCCTTCAGCAACAGGGCGGGATCTCCTTTTAATAAGTTGAAACTAAAAATCCGGAAAAAGGTTGAGTCCGCGTAAAGGAATTGTTTTTCCGTAAATATCTTATCGCCATATTTTACCAGCCTGGCAGTACCAGACATCCTTGCACCGTCTTCCACTTCAGGAAAATTCTGTTTGAATGAAGGAAAAACTTTTGTACTGGTAAAATTCCCTTTTGTTAAAGGACTCCCGTTAAAGCTGTATTCCATGATAACCCGAACGACGCGATCACCTTTCTGCTGAAATTTATCGTAACTCAGTTCATGCTGCATATATAATACCATAAGCAGGCAGCAGGTAAGCCCGACAGACAAGCCGGCAATATTGATAAAAGAAGCGGTTTTATTTTTCCATAAACTGCGCAACGCTATTTTGAAATAATTTTTTATCATGTTCCACTTTTTTATTCTGTTCGCAATGATTTCACCGGGTTGGCAATAGCTGCTTTGATCGTTTCAATACTTACTGTAATTAAAGAAATGAGAAAAACTAATGATCCCGCCGCTGCAAACATCCACCATGAAATATTTGTCCTGTATGCAAAGTCCTGCAACCATTTATGCATTACATACCAGGCTGCCGGCATTGCAATAAAACATGCAATCAGTACCAGTTTTAGAAAATTACCTGACAATAAAGTAACTATCCCATTTACGGTAGCACCCAATACTTTCCGGATGCCTATCTCCTTTGTTTTTTGTGATGTTGTATAAGAAATCAATCCGTATAAACCAAGACAGGCAATTAATAACGACAGCACGGAGAAGTATAAAAATATTTTTGAAAATTTTTCTTCTGCCTGGTATTGACCCTGAATTTGATTGTCACTAAAATCGTAATCAAGCAAAGCGGAAGGGAAATTTTTTTTCCATGTTTGTTCCAGCCATGCTTTCGTTTGGGAGAGTTTTGAGACATTCACTTTTAAAGTAATTCTTGAAAATCTTTCTCCTGATGGATAAACAGCCAAAGGACCGATCTGGTTTTGTAACGGGCTAAAATGAAAATCATTTACTACGCCTATTACTCTCCCCTGCTGGTTTCCCATTTTAAAGGGTTTACCAATAGCTGTTGTTGCATCCTTCCAGCCGAATTGTTTTACAGCAACTTCATTCAGGATAACTGGTCTTATTGAATCGGCAGACGCATGAATATTAAAATTATTCCCGGCTAATAATTTTATTCCATATACATCCAGGTAATCAGCGTCAACACGAAGTCTTGACGTATTCACCTGTAAGGGGTTGCCATTTATGTCCACTGTTTCAGATCCGCCTGAACCTAAACTGCCAAGCAATGAATTAGAAATTGTTGCACCTGAGATCAAAGAGTTTGCCAGGATCTCATTTTTAAAAGCACTATATCCTTCTATTACATCCGTATTTCCATGCACCCGCAAAAAAAGTAAAGCGTCTTTGTTATACCCAAGGTCTTTGTGTTTTATATACGACATCTGCGAGTATATAATAATAATACTTGTTACCAGGACAAGCGTAATAACAAACTGTGACACAACAAGTGTTTTACGTAATAATATTCCGCGGCCACCTGACTTAAAAGCTCCTTTTAATATTCCGATAGGTTTAAATCCTGAAAGAATAACAGCAGGGTAAATACCTGAAACAATCCCCAAAAAAATAGTTACGCCGGTCAAAAAGATCACTAACACCGGAGACGAGAACAAGGAAAGGTTTTTGCCGGTAAGCTGGTAGAAAAATGGTTGTAATAAAACAGAAAGAAACAGGGAAAATATCAATGCAAGAATTGCCGTAAATACCGACTCTGATAAGTAATGTACTATTAATTGTTTTTTATCCGCGCCTACCACTTTTTTAATACCTACTTCTTTTGCTCTGCCGGCAGAACGGGCAGTTGCAAGATTGGTATAATTAATCCCTGCAAGAAGTAAAATGAAAATGGCGATCGTGGCAAAAATATAAACCTGGCTGATGTTTCCGGTAGGTGCTAATTCATATTGAAGATGTGAACGAAGATGAATATCACGTAATGGTTGCAATTTATAAAAATAGATAGACCGCCAAATGTTAAGCCGATCGCCAATATGTGTTGCATAGAACTGTGATATTTTATTGGAGAAAGTCTTAACGTCAACCCCCTTTTTTAATAATAAATAGGTATAAAAACTTGCATCGCCCCATCCATCTATGGTTAGCACATCAGGGTTTGCAACTTCAACTGTCTTAAAAGATGCAAGCATGTTAAAAGTAAAATGCGCATTCCCGGGAGGGTCGGACATTATACCTGTTATAGTATACGGAGCGCCTCTTCCGGTACTATCGCACATATAAATAATAAGAATTTGACCCATGGGGTCAGCATCACCAAAATATTTCTTTGCCGTTGACCGGGTAAGTATAACTGAATAAGGTTTATTTAAAGCGGTACGGACATCCCCCTTTATTAAACTATAGCTAAAAATATCAAAGAATGAAGGATCGGTGAGAAGAATACCCGGCTCTAATATTTGCTGCCCTTTATGCTCAACTATTTCCTCATGCAGATCAAACCGTACTGTGTTTTCAATTTCTGCATAATCATCTTTAAGTGCTCTCGCCATAGGAGCACTTGACACGGCCGATTCTGAAATGCCGGTTTCTCTTTTTTCCATTCCCGTTAACCGGACAATTCTATCAAAATTATGATTGAACTTATCATAGCTCACTTCATCATTTATCCAAAGAGCAATAAGGGCAAAACAGGTTAACCCCGCAGACAAACCAACTATGTTTATTACAGAATATGCTTTATTCTTTATTAAACTTCGCCAGATTTGCTTTAAATGGTTTTTGATCATGATTATGTTTTTATTCAGTCCTTAAACTTTTAACCGGGTTAGCAACCGCAGCACTTATGGCCTGGAAACTGATCGTTACCAGGGTTATCAATAAAGTAATAAGCCCGGCTACAAGGAATATTGTCCAGGTAATATTTATCCTGTAAGCAAAATCTTCCAGCCACTTGTTCATAAAATACCAGGCAACCGGGAACCCGATGATGGTGGAGACAAGCGTCAATTTCAAAAAATCTTTCGATAATAATGCCACAACGCCCGGCACGGATGCACCCAGAACTTTTCTCACCCCAATTTCTTTCTTTCTTCTTTCTGCCATGAAAGCACTTAAACCAAACAGGCCAAGACAAGCAATGAAAATAGAAAGCGTCGCAAATATGCTGAAGATGCTTCCCAACCGTTGTTCAGAACGATATTGTGCATCAAATTCCGCATCCAGAAAATTATAGTCGAAGGGTTCAGCGGAAACAAAGCTTTTCCATTTGTTTTGCAGCTGGTCTATTACATGAGGGAGGTCCCCTGATTTAATTTTAACAACAATGTTCGAAGTGCCGAGATCATAAGTCTTTGATGAAATATGAAAAAGTACAAACGGTATCATAGCCGCCTGTAAGGATTGGACATTAAAATCCTTTACTACCCCGATCACTTTGAAACGAACATTATTACCCCCGGGATAATCTAACCATTTCCCGATTGGCTCTTTCCATCCTATTTGCTTCACGGCTTCTTCGTTCAGTATCACAGATGCAGAGTCAAAGAAGTCTTTAGAGAAATTTCTTCCTTCTGCTACTTTGATATTTAATGTTGGTACAAATCCCTCATCTACCATGAACGAATTCAGATTTATCTCCTTTGGCGCTTCGGCATTTCCTTCAGGACCCGGTTGATATGAATCGCCAAATGCGCCGCCCGAGGGAATACTGGTGGTGATGCCTGCATTCACCACACCCGGCATCTGACTGACCGATTGCCGAAAGCTTTCCTGGCTTTCACCCAAACGGTTCGTCGAAGAAATAACTAAAACATTTTCTTTCTCAAAACCAAGATCAGTGTTACGGAAAAATTTAAGTTGCTTCAAAACAACCAGTGTGCCCACGATCATGATGGTTGAAATGGTGAATTGAAAAACAACCAGCCCGTTCCGGATCAGCAAATTTTTCTTACTTCCTGCCAAAAGATTTTTCCCTTTCAATACCATTACAGGTTTAAACCCCGTCAGATAAAATGCAGGATAGCTACCCGCTAATAATCCCACAATTATTGTTAGCCCGATCAAAGAGATCCATATACCAGGTGTGAAAGCAGTTTGAAAACTAATGGGCTCATCAATGATCGCTGAAAACCCTTTTAACAGCAATACCACAAATACAACAGCGATCACCGAAGAAATGATGCTGTATAAAAATGCTTCGGAAAGAAATTGTTTTACTAATTGAGCTTTTGTTGAACCAGTTACCTTGCGTATCCCAACTTCCTTCGCCCGGTTTGATGCCCTCGCCGTTGCCAGGTTCATGAAATTCACACAGGCAAGCAGTATGATGAACAAGGCAATACTTCCAAAAATGTAAATGTATTTTATGTTGCTGATATGACTGATCCATGGCATACCCACCGTGGCAGAACGAAGATGAACGTCCGTCAATGGCATCAGGTGAAGATCCCATTTGCCACCGCTTTTAATGAACTCGTCAAATGGTTTTCCAATTCGCCTGAAACCATTTGCGGCCTGCACCCTGACCATTGCGGGAAATTTTGCTTCGACCGCATGTATGCCTGCGGCATCTGTCCGCACATTTGGTTTAAGCTTCACATAGCAAACCATTTGCTGCCAGACCCAGCTCCAGCTAAATCTTTTCACAACAGGAAAATCAGCAAGCGGTGTCAAAAAATCAAATTGAACAGAAGATTGTGAAGGAACATCTTTTACAACCGCCGTAACGGCAAATGGTTTTTTGGCCTGGGTCATCAAAACAGTTTTGCCAACTGCTTTTTCATTACCAAAATATTTTTTTGCCATTTCTTCAGTTAATACAACCGAACCAGGTTTCATCAAAGCAGTAGCAGCATTGCCTTCAATTATTTTAAAATCGAAAACCTGTAAAAAATTTGAATCAACTGCTAAAACATTTTTTTCTGTGAAAAATTTCTCTGCTCCCCCGTTTGCATCATAACGAACAACGATATCATTCGGCTTATAGAACCTTGTATACGTTTCTATCTCGGGGATATTGCCTGCCAGCGCAGCACCCACAGGCGGCGGCGTATTGCCGGCCCAAAATTCCTGGCCGTTCATATTACCATTCAACAGCACCTGGAAGATCCGGTTGGCATCTTTATGAAACCTGTCATAGCTCAATTCATTCTTTATAAAGATCACGATCAGCAGGGAACAGGCAATCCCGATACTTAACCCGGAAATATTGATGAAACTGCTGGTTTTGTTGCGCTGCATGTTTCTCCATGCGGTCTTGAAATAATTTTTAATCATGGCTATACTTTTTATTCTGTTCTTAAACTTTTTACCGGGTTGGCAATAGCGGCCCTGACAGCCTGGTATGAAACCGTGATCAGTGCAATACCGATCGCTAATAGTCCTGCTATTGCAAAGACCCACCATTCTACATTAATATGATAAGCATATTCCTGTAACCATTTGTTGATTGCCCACCAGGCTATTGGGAAGGCAATGCCATTAGCTATAAAAACCAGTTTTAAAAAATCTTTAGATAACAATGATGTAAGGTTCAACACGGTTGCGCCTAATACCTTTCGCACGCCTATTTCTTTTATTCGCTGTTCAGCTGAATAGGTGGCCAACCCAAACAGACCCAGGCACGCAATAAAAATAGCGGCCAGGGCTAACCAGATCAGGAGTGTTTGGCGGCGGCCATCTTCAACGTAGAACAATGCCAGCTGTTCATCGAGGAAATGATATTCGAACGGGTCATCTTTATCATTATTGACCATGATCACTTTGAGTTTTTCCAGTGTTGTCCTGATATCAGTTGCAGCTATCCTGGCGGTATAATAATCGATAACCTGGAGCGGGTTATTATTATATGCCAGCACTAAAGGTTCGATCTTGTTTCGCAATGACTGGAAATGAAAATCTTTTACTATTCCAATAACCCTTGGCTTAAATGAAGTATTCTCTGCGTTAATGGGGCCAAAAGTACCGCCCCGTGACATCGCCGGGATCTCGACGATCTGGTCAGAAGGTTCGGTAATCCCCAGCATAGCAGCAGCTGTTTCATTTAAAATAACGGAAGCTGAGTCGCCGGCTGTGTTGAAATTTCTTCCCTTTAGTAGCTGAACTTCGAAAGTTTTTGCAAAGTCTTTATCGGCGCCAAACATATAAGCCACTTTTTCATCCCCCGTACTTCCATTATTTTTCATTTTAATGGTCCGGTATGTCTTCCATTCACCCGGCACTCTTGATGTGACCGATACATTTTTTACCGAGGGTATTTTAGCCATTTCATTTTTTACAGCTTCAAAATTTGCTCTTGCTTTACCTGTATTTACATCAATCACTACCAGCAGGTCCTTGTTAAACCCCAGATCGGTATTATTTAAATACCTTACCTGCAGGAAAAGAACGATCGTACCGATGATCATTACGACCGAAATGGTAAATTGAAAGACCACCAAAGCTTTTCTTAGCGACAGGCCGGTCCTGTTTTGAAGTTTCATTCCTTTTAATAATAAGACAGGTTTAAAACGGGAAAGCAGCAATGCCGGATAGATGCCTGATAAAAGACCAATAAAAGTTACAAATGCAATGGCTAAAAGCCAGACCCTGTAATCACTTGAAAAGCCTAAAGAAAGCTGTTTATTGGCAAACTGGTTAAACGCCGGAAGCAAGAGATTAACAACACCCAAAGCCAGCAGGAAGGAAATAAAAGTTACTAATAATGTTTCAAATAAAAATTGCCTGATCAAATGGCTTTGAAAAGCGCCAACTGATTTGCGGATGCCGATCTCTTTTAGACGGGCCGATGCCCTTGCAGTAGTAAGGTTCATATAATTGATGCCGGCAATCAGTAAAACAAAAAGAGCTATAAAGGAAAATATTTTTATATAATAACTGCTCCCCTGCGGAATGGCATCCACATTTGAATTTCTTGCACCATCAACAATATTCTTTGAATGGAGGTGTATACCTTTTAAGGGTTGAAGAGCAAATGAAAAGCTTGTGCCGGCAGGTGCATTGAAATTGTCATGAACCAGTTTCCCCATTTTTTCTGAAACTGTTTTTGAATCAGCATTAGGTTTTAAAAGGGCATACACAGTGAAATTATTCGATAACCAATCAGCGGCAAGCATCCTTTGGTAACCCGAATCAACCTGGAAAGACGCTTCAGATAGTACGGAACTGAAATCAAAACTTGAATTACGCGGATGATTTTTTAGAACAGCGGTAATTTTCAATGGTGTGGAGTCCATAAAGCTGAACTCAAGTGTTTTTCCGATCACATCCGTTTTATTGAACAACTTTTTTGCAAGTTCTTCATTAATGATGATTGAATTAGGCTCTTTCAGTGCAGTTGTTTTATCGCCAGCAATAAGGGGGAAATCAAAAATTTCAAGCAAATGTTCATCCGCTACGGTTACAGTTTCCTGGAAAAAATTCGAAGGATTATCAGTACTGAGAATGTTGGCACGCCCCGTTCTTTGAATATGGGTTGTATTTTCAACGCCGGGGATCGTTTTCTTTGATTCTTCAGCCAGCTTATATCCTGCAGCTGCTATGGTAGTTTCTTCATTATTTACTGTCTTATGTTCTATGACCCGGTAAATCCTATTTGCTTTACTGTGTTGTTCATCAAAAGTCAGTTCATCAAAAAGATAAAGACCAATTAACAAAAAACAACTGATGCCAAATGTCAGCCCGGCCACATTAAGCGTAGTATAAAGTTTATTTTTCCAGAGACTACGCCAGGCAATTTTGAAATAGTTTTTTAGCATACAACAAGTTTAATTTTTAGCAAACCCGAAATAAATATGTCCTCCTCCTTTGACCGTCACCATCGTGCCACCGCCATTCAATTTGCCGGTGATCTCATCGTCTTCAACTTTACCGGAAAAATTAGCAAGCTTATCCGTCCTGATCTTTTCACCGCTTAATTTCAAATCGACTCCTTTCCCGGAAGGTATGATCACATCCACATGTCCCCCGGAGTTGCTTACAGTAACATATTGACGCAGCTCTTTAACTTCAATACGAATATTACCGCCGCTGGTGGATGTTTCGAGGTTGCATGACATTTTATCCAGCATAATACTGCCCCCGGAAGTATGTGTTACCAGGTCGCCCCCGATATCATTGCCATTTACATTTCCGCCGCTTGTAGTAGCTTTAATATCTCCTTTCAGATCACTGAGTATTAAAGACCCGCCGGAAGTACTTAAGCGAAGTTTACCTTCACAATTTTTTGCATAAATATTACCGCCGCTGGTGCTGAGGCCGATGTCATCTTTTGATTCTTCCACGTTGATATTTCCACCCGAAGTTGTTCCATTAATCTTACCACTTAATTTTTCAAGATTTAAATTTCCCCCGCTGGTACTAAATTCAAGCGTGCCGGAAAGGTTGGATAAGTTGATATTGCCCCCGCTGGTTGACAGGTTGACAGAAACATTTTTCGGAACAAATATCTTAAAGGAAAAATTCAGCGATTTTTCCCAATTCATGTTTTTATCGACCGGCTTTGCAGTGGCGGTAAGTTTGTGGTTGTTATCCACCAAAACGGTCAGCTTGTAATCGGCAGCCATTCTTTCCCTGATCTCTTTTTCAGAAAGCGCATTCTTATGATAAATATTGGGAACTACATACACTTCAATCTTTGCTTCAGCAGCATTTACCCCGGTAACATAAATATTGCCTCCGGTTGTTTCAGATAATATATTCTTAATATCATCACTTGCAAGTGATTTGGTAATAAGAGGATCTTTTTCAGCATTGAACTGAGCATTTATCGAAAAGCTAAATGCGATTAACAGGAATAACAAAAAATATTTTTTCATGTTTTTATTTTAAAGTTGAATAATTATTCTGTTCGCAATGATTTTACCGGGTTGGCAATAGCCGCTTTGATCGACTGGAAGCTTACGGTGATCAATGCGATCACCAAAGCTGCAGTTGCCGCAATGGCAAACATCCACCAACTGATGGTGATGCGGTACGGAAAATCCTGCAACCATTTATTCATAGCCCACCAGGCAACCGGAAATGCGATAAGCGATGCAACCAGTACCAGGATGATAAAACGTTTTGAAAGAAGCCCCATAATATTAAATACGTTTGCACCCAGCACTTTTCTTATACCGATCTCTTTGGTTCTTTGTTCTGCACTGAATGCAGCCAGCCCAAACAAACCCATGCAACCAACAAATATTGCCATGAGTGTGAAGATCCAAAGCAGGCTTGCCAGTTTCTCTTCGTTCTTATACATGGCGCCATAACTTTCATCCATGAACTTATATTCCAAAGGATAAGCTGGTACAAATTGGTTCCATACATTATTTATATAGGCAATTGTGTTTTTTACATCTGCTGTCTTTAGTTTCACAGCGACTTTAACAGCTACCTGCGGATATAGCTGGATCACAGAAGCGGCCAGTTTTTCATGCAGGCTTTTATAATGATAATCCCGGACAACCCCGATCACTTTTCCTTTCTTCACAGGATTAAGAGTATCCGCCGGAACCCACTCATTCCAGCTCATCGGCTGACCAATTGCTTTTTCCGGCGTTCCATAACCCAATTCTTTTACCGCAGTTTCATTAATGATGAAGGCTTCTCTTTCATCGGTGCCCATATCTTTCGAAAAATCCCTGCCGGCAATAATCCTTAATCCAAGTGTTTTCACATAATCATAATCGCCGACGAATACATTAGCAGAATACTCTTTTTCGCCCTCTTTGGTTGGGATAGTAATTCCATCGCCGGCATATTGATCGCCGGGCAAACCATAACCCGAGGTTACTGAAACAATATTCGGCGAACGCTTCAGTTCTGTTTTAAATGTTTCCAGGATTTTTGGATTTGATCCGAGGCTGTCTCTTAACTGGAAGAAAAGAATTTGTTCTTTATTAAAACCAAGGTCTTTATTGCTTAAATAAACCGTTTGCCTGTAAACAATAATGGCAGAAACAATAAGCAACGCAGAAAGTGAAAATTGAATTACTACCAACGCCTGTCTCAACCAGGGAGTGCCGCTGCCTGTCAACTTCATGTTCTTTAAAACTTTTATGGGCTGAAAACCTGAAAGCACAAGAGCCGGATAAATTCCAGCAAAAATGCCAACAACTATTCCCGCGATCATTAACAAACCTCCCAAAGCAGGGTTTGATACAGGATTGAACTCAATTGATTTTCCGGTGAACTGGTTGAGTACCGGAATAATAAATATTGTTGCCACTGTTGCAAGGAATACAGCTAAAATGGAAAGGAAAATAGTTTCGCCGATGAACTGAAATATTAACTGCTTACGCTCTGCACCTACAACTTTCCTGACGCCTATTTCTTTTGCTCTCCTGAATGACCTGGCTGTTGCAAGATTGATGAAGTTAAAACAGGCAATGAGCAGGACGAAAATGGCAATGATCGTCAGCGCTTTTACATAAGTCCCGTTGCCGCGAATAGCATTGTCATAAACAAAATCGGCAGATTTTAAATGAATATCTTTTAGTGGTTGAAAAAATGCAAGGAAGGTCGTCCCGGCCTGTGTCATCATTGGAAAGATCTCTTTCTTCATGTAAGCCTGGAATTTATCCTGTAGCTGCTGAACATTTGTACCTGGTTTTAATTTTACATACGAGAAGAATTGATGCCAGGTCCATCTTTCCATTCGTTGGCTTGAAATACCCGTAGCAGAAAGTGGCATCAGGTAATGAAAATCCAAATGAAAATGAGAAGGTAATCCGGCAAGCACCGCTTTCACAGCAAATGTGTCTTTATCGATCCTGATGGTCTTATCGATCGGGTCTTCATTACCAAAATATCTCCTGGCCAGGTCTTCAGAAATAACAACTGAACGACGGGTAGAAAGAGCTGTGTTTAGATCGCCTTTACTTAATTTCAGTGAAAAAAACTGAAGGAAAGTTGAATCAACGAACCAACCTTTTTCCTCATAGTTCCTTTTTTCGCCGGCTTCCATTAAAAATTTATCGCCGGACATCAATATCCTGGTTGTGGCCTCCACTTCGGGATAATGCTGCTGAAGAAAAGTTGTATAGGCAGGTGGCACAGGTGCTCCAAAGCTTGTGCTGCTATTATTTTTCCGCTGGTCATAGAGACGGTAAATATTTTCACCATCTTTGATCTTTTTATCGAACTGCCATTCATCCCACACAAATAACCCGATAACCATGCAGCCAATAATACCAATGGTGAGGCTCGCAATATTGATCATTGCAAAACCTTTGTAACGGAGTAAATTCCTTAACGCTGTTTTAAAATAATTTTTGAACATAATAAGGTTTTCGTTTCGGGTTTTTATTAGATCAGCTTTAGTAATTCTATTCAGCGGCCGTTGTGTCACTCATTTGAACGTTCATTAATTCTATTCTGCTTTTGTGTTGAATAAAGAGCTAAACGTACAAGAGTGCGACGCAACAACAGCCTAATTCCTATTCTACAGTTGGGTTAATAAAAATCTCATCATTCACAATTCACTACTACTCCGTTCTCAAATTATTCACAGGATTGGTGATAGCTGCTTTCAATGCCAGGAAACTTACTGTCAACAATGCGATAAATAAAGCAGCAAAAGCAGTGAAGACAAATACCCACCAGCTGATATCGGTGCGGTAAGCGAAATCCTGGAGCCATTTGTTCATCACCCACCATGCAATTGGCGAAGCAACGAGCAATGCAACAAAAACCAGCTTTAAAAATTCTTTTGACAAAAGCCCAACGATATTTGTGATGCTTGCTCCCAGAACTTTCCTGATCCCGATCTCTTTCACTCTTTGTTCAGCGCTGAAAGCTGCCAGGCCAAAAAGTCCAAGACAGCAAATCAAAATGGCAATGATGGTGAAACTGTCCACCATGGCAAGCAGTTTATTCTCGGCCTGGTAATTTTTTTGAAAATCATCATCGAGAAAACTGTATTCAAATGGTTCATTAGGATTGAGACGGCGCCATGAATTTCCGATCGTAGTCAGCAATGAAGAAATATTTCCTGGTTTTGCATGTACCACGAGGTAATTATAATAAGGTTCGCTATTCCGGAAAAAACCATAAGGGCGAATGGGTACTTTGAGATCCTGGAAGTGAAAATCATTTACCACCCCTACCACGAGAAAATCATAAGTGTTACCACGATAGTCCAGATAGAGCTTCGAGCCCACTGCTTCCTCCGGTGATTTATATCCCAACTCCCTGACGGCTTCCATATTGATGATAAAAGCATTTGCGGTATCGCCCGGGAACTCTTGTGAAAATAATCTCCCTGCCACCGGCTTCACTTCGAGTGTCTGTAAAAATGTTTCATCGATCACATTGTTTGGAATGTTCTTACTATCGTCTGCAGTTTTGCCCTCTCTTCTAACATTCATATCGCGTGGATTCAGGATCCCGGGATAATATAACGAAGCGCCTACTTGTGTCACCATAGGACTTTTCCTGACCTCATTTTTTAAAGCAGTATAAATTTCTTTTGCTTCATTACTTCTCATTGGAATAATGATCTGCTGATCTTTTGCAAAACCCAGGTCCTTTGTAGTCATGTAGCGCATTTGCTTGCCGATGACGACAGCTGCGATGATGAGTACAGCGCCGATAATGAACTGAAATACCACCAGACCTTTTCTAAGGGCAACCGCCGAAAGTGAATTGGTGAATCTTCCTTTCAACACCCTCACCGGGCGAAATGATGAAAGATAAAATGCAGGATAGCTGCCAGCGATGATGCCGGTGACGATCGCAATGGCAACAAATCCGAGAAATAAAGGCCATTGAGTCGACCAATTCATCGAGAGTTCAGTTCCCGAGATGTATGAAAACCCTTTTAAAGAGATCGCAGCAAGTGCCATCGCGATGATCAAACCCAGTAAACTCATCAGCAACGATTCGCCGATAAATTGTTTCACCAGTGATTTTTTCTCTGCACCCAAAACTTTTCTTATGCCCACTTCAGTAGATCTTTTTGAAGAACGTGCGGTAGAAAGATTCATGAAATTGATACAGGCAAGGAGCAAAGTGAACAGTGCGATCGAACCAAGAACATACAATGATTTACGACTGCCCACTTCACCCATATCCGATTTCAACCCGGTATGCAGATGAAGATCCTTCACAGCCATCAGGAATTGTTTTTTGAAAAATCCGGCCGATTTCAAACCAGTGGCCATGTATTTATCTACAAAAGCAGGAAATTTAGCTTCCAGTTTTTTTGCGTCTGTTCCGGGTTTCAGCAGGAAGAATGTGTTGAACATATTATTGCTCACCATATCGGTCTGCCCTGCAATGAATCGCTCCATGTCACCACCTTTTACAGAGAGAAAAAATCTTGCATCCACCTGTGTTGGTTTTGCAAGAGGTCTGAAGACACCTGTGACGGTGAATGTCGTGTCACCATTTGTATTACTGCTAACCTGGATCACCTTGTTGATGGCAGATTCGTTACCAAAAAGTTTTTTTGCGATCTCCTCACTCAACACAATGGTGTTAGAAGCGTCCAGGCAATTGATCGGATTTCCTTCAATGAAATTGTAATCAAACAGTCTGAAGAAAGTTGAATCAGCTACATATCCTTTTGTTTCATAGAAAGAACGTGTCTCAGCGTTTTGTGGTTTGTATTGAAGTATAGTCTTATCTTCTGCAAACAAGGCCAGCAACCTGGCTGTCTCCGCAATTTCAGGGAACTCCTGTTTCATTGCCGCGCCCATTGGCGCCGGTGTGTTAGGAAGATGATTTATTTTTCCATCTTTAACAAAAGTTGTTCCCAACTGGTAAAGCTGCTTGATGTTTTTGTGATAGCTATCATAGCTTGTTTCATGAAAGATGTATAATGCTATCAAAATACAACAAGTGAGACCAATGGCTAAACCAAGTATGTTGATAAAAGAAAAGATCTTATTCTTTTGAAGGTTTCTCCATGATATTTTCAAATAATTTTTAAACATGTTCAAAGGATTTTATTCTGTTCTTAAACTCTTTACCGGGTTTGCAATTGCTGCTTTGATAGCCTGGAAACTGATCGTGATCAAAGCGATCAGAGCAGCAACAATACCTGCTACGATAAATACCCACCATGGCATCTTGATACGGTATGCAAAATCCTGTAGCCATTTATTCATAGCATACCAGGCCACGGGAAAAGCAATGAGAGCTGAGATGGCTACCAGTTTCAGGAAATCTTTTGATAAAAGCGTTACGATCCTGCTGATCTTTGCTCCGAGCACTTTACGGATACCGATCTCTTTTATCCTTTGCGAAATAGCAAACGCAGACAAACCAAATAAACCCAGGCAGGCAATAAAGATCGCCAGGCAGGCAAATATGGTGAACAATGTTTTTTGACGTTGTTCGGCTTCATATAGTCTTGCAAAGTTTTCGTCCAGGAATGTGAACTGGTAAGGTGCTTCGGGCAAGAATTTCCTCCAGGTCTTTTCAATATGAGCCAGTGCAGCAGGTAAATTACTTCCGCTGACTTTGATCGATATACTTCCGTAATTGTTGGCACTCCGGGGTATCATCAGCACAAGCGGGCTGATCTTCTGGTGCATGGATTCAAAATGAAAATCATTGAATACGCCGATAAGTTTACCATCACGTGATCCATAACCAAAATCCTTACCCACGGCATCCTCCATATTCTTAAAGCCCAGTACACTTGCTGCTGCCTCATTGATCAGGAAAGCGGAAGTATCCGTACCGAAATCCCTGGAAAAACCCCGGCCGGCAACGATCTTCACTCCATAAGTATTGATGAAATCATAATCGGCTGCGACATATCTTATGTTGGCTGATACAGGAGCGAGGGTATCACCCGACTTCATCCTTGCACCCATACCATCCAATAATCTACCCGTAGGTATCCGTGATGAGCGTCCTGCGTTCTTTATGGAAGAGTTGGCCAGCAATTCAGTACGGAAAGCTTCATAGCCATCATTCAACGCAGAAGCATAGGGCAGGTTCACAATATGTTCCCTGTCAAAACCGAGATTCTTATTCTGCATGTAGTTCATCTGGCTGAATACAACAGCCGTGGCTATGATCAGGATGATCGAGATGGCAAATTGCAAAGTGACCAGCACCTTACGGAAGGAGATATTGCTTCCGCCGATTTTCAGAAGCCCTTTTAATACACTTATCGGTTTGAATGAAGACATGAAGGTAGCAGGATACAAACCCGATATGATCCCTACAGCAAAAGGAACCAGAAGGATGGGTACCATGATCTGCCATTTCAATAAAATATTAATATCGAGTTGTTGCCCGGATATTTTATTAAGCGAAGGCATCAACAACCAGGTAAGGAAGAAAGCAAAGATCATTGCGATCCATGTTACAAGTACAGATTCGGTTAGGAACTGGATCATGATCTCTTTTCGCTGGGCGCCAACCACTTTCCGGATACCTATCTCCCTTGCCCGTAAAGTAGATCTTGCTGTAGAAAGATTCATGTAATTGATACAGGCGATCAGTAAAAGGAATAAAGCGATCGCAGAAAAGATATAAACCCGGCTGATATCCCCGTTTTGTTCCGCTTCATAATCGGTATGCGAACGAAGATGTATATCAGTAAGTTTCTGAAGACCCAATGAGGTCCACTGGGAAGCTTTGAATTTCGGGCCGGTCTCCACATGTTTATCTACAAATGCCGGGAGCTGTGCTTCCAATTTTTTCGGGTCATATTTTTCCGGCAGTTTTATATATGTAAAGAAGGAGTTATTCCCAAAATTGGTGCTTAGGTTTCTTGCTCCATAAATTAATGAATCATTCAGCGTGTTGAAAGAGAGGATAAGGTCAGGATGGAAATGGGTATTAGCAGGAAATGGTTTGAAAATACCAGTTACCTTAAAATCGAAATAATTTCCAAAATTGAGCCGGATCACTTTGTTCATCGGTTCTTCGTTGCCAAAATATTTTTTCGCAATGTTGTCCGTCACCATGATACTATAAGGATCATTCAGCGCTTTTTTGGGGTTCCCTTTCAGGACATCTATTTTAAAAAAATCAAAGAACTTATCATCAGCCCAATAAACATTTTGTTCGGTGATCATCTTTTCCTCGTAGCGGATAGCGGTCGTTCCATTCGACAGCAAACGAGTCATATCCTCGATCTCACCAAAATCATTTTTCAAAAGCGGCCCAAAAGGTGGAGCTACGGTACTGAGATTAAGTGATACAGCTCCTGTCTCGGGGTTTCTGAAAGTGCGGGTGACCCGGTAAATACGATCTGCATCCGGTTGATACTTATCATAACTTACTTCGTGCAGGATAAATGCAAGGATCAGCAGGCAGCAAGTCAGCCCGATAGTCAGTCCGAACAGGTTGATAAAAGAAATGAACTTATACCTGGTGAGATTGCGAAAAGCGATTTTCAGATAGTTTTTAATCATGGCTATACTTTTTAGTGAGCTATTAGCTGTTAGCCATTAGCCGTTAGCTGCTAATAGCTAACGGCTAACAGCTTCTCTCTAAACCATTATATTTTCCAGCACTGTTTGTCCATCAAGCATGCGGATAATTCGATGACTGTAACGGGCATCATGTTCGGAGTGTGTCACCATCACGATCGTTGTACCTTGTTCGTTCAGATCGGTGAGCAATTGCATTACTTCATTCCCATTAGAGGAATCGAGATTACCTGTCGGCTCATCGGCCAGTATAAGTTTGGGGTTGTTGACCACTGCTCTTGCTACTGCTACACGTTGTTGCTGACCACCGGATAGTTGTTGCGGGTAGTGATTACGCCGGTGCATGATCTGCATCTTATCCAGCACGGCTTCCACTCTCTTTTTTCTTTCCGCAGATTTTACACCTGTATAGATCAGGGGTAACTCCACATTTTCAAAAACCGTTAATTCATCAATGAGATTAAAACTCTGGAATACGAAGCCGATATTCCGTTTTCGCAGGTCAGCTCTTTTGCGTTCATTGAATTTGGCTACTTCTATATTGTTAAACATAAAACTGCCCGTGTCCGGATCATCCAGCAATCCGACAATATTCAGTAAAGTGGATTTACCGCATCCCGAAGGGCCCATAATGGCGACAAACTCGCCTTCTTTCACTTCCAGGGAAAGCTTATTCAAGGCAACTGTTTCTACTTCGTCGGTGCGGTAAATTTTTTCGAGGTTGGAGATCTTGATCATTGTATTTTATTTAAGTAAATAGTTTTAAGATTATATAAGCTGCCAGCTATTAGCCGTTAGTTAATAGCTTTATTTCTTCAATATCAATTCCTGCATACTTCCATAATTCTCATAGCTGGATGTAACTACTTTGTCACCGGGCTTCAGGCCCTGAAGCACTTCATAGTAATCAGGATTCTGGCGGCCTAATTGTACATCCACTTTATACGCTTTATTTCCTCCTTCACTCACTTTGAACACCCAGTTACCTCCTGTTTGTTGATAAAATCCACCTTTTGAAAGTAGCAATGCCTGTGTCTCATCACTCAGTGCAAGTCTTATTTGTAAGGTTTGACCACGGCGAATACCAGGTGGCACTGCACCATCAAATTCCATATCCACCTGGAAGCGGCCGTTAGTTACCTGCGTATAAACTTTTTTGATCTTGAGTTTGTAATCCTTCCCGGCGAAAGTAAACTCACCATTAAGGCCGGTGTATATGCGGGCTATATAATGTTCATCGATATCAACTCTTACTTTATATCCACTGAGCACATCGATCTGCCCTAATCTTTCCCCTTTATTCTTTGATTGACCTATCTCAGCATCCAAAGAAGTTAATTGACCATCCACCGGCGCCCTGACAACAAGATCTCCGACCTTTTGCCGCATTACATTAAGAGCATTTTGTGTTCTTCCATAGGATTGCCTGGCTTGTTCTGTTTCCAGTCCTACAGAGGCAGAATCCTGCCTGAGTATCTGCTCGGTCAGTTTTTTCTTTTGAAGCTGGTAATTATAATTGTTTTCTGATTGTTTGAATTCCTGCGAACCGATCACTTTTTGCTCATACAGATGTTTATTGAGCTTGTATACTCTTTCTGCTTCTTTCAAAGCGTTCTCTACATCGGTCATCTGGTTAAGCTTGCTGATCGTATTCTGTCTTGCCGCGTTTTGAGAGATCTGCATTTGTGTAAGCAGGTTGTAAACAGATGTTTCCTGGTTCACAAGGCTTAACTCAAGATCAGTATTCGATAACCGCAGAATAGGTTCTCCTTTTTTCATAACGGCCCCGTCTTCTACAAATTTTTCCTCTACCCTCCCGCCTTCAAGTGCATCGAGGTAAATAGTTGTAATGGGTAAAACAACGCCGTTCACGGGAATAAATTCCTGGAAAGTGCCATTCTTAACTTCACTGATAGTAATTCTTTCAGTATTTACATTCAACTTGCTTTTCCCGGAAGTAAGAACTACAGCAGCGGTGATCAATGCCGCAACACCCACAATGGCCGAGATCATGAGTATTCTTTTTTTACTCCAGAATTTTTTTGCAATAACTCTATCCACGTTTATTACTTTAAGGTTTTAATGAGGCTTATACCACTCCATATATAATAAGGAACCTTTTTAGCAGAGTTATAAGTATGCCACATCTCAAACGCAATGATTTGCAGTTAATTACAAGTTCATAAAAGAGCGAACTAGTTCTTTTTTGATACAAGTAGTGTTCGTTTTTGATACAGTTGGGTTGGCGCCTGTTTTTACAAAAAATTAGTTGCCATCCCTTTGTAATTATGGTATAATTGCAGAGGTGACACCCGACAATAAGCATTAGGCAATAAGCAAAAGAGTCTGAGAATGGAAGGTTGCCTATTGTCTATTGCCAATTGTTCATTGCTCATTATGTTATTAAAAAACGCTTCCATATTAATTGTAGACGATGATCCGGATGTACTGACCGCCGTTCGTTTATTGTTCAAAACAGAGGTAAAGGAAGTGGTTGCGGAAAAAAATCCCGACAATCTCCGCTGGCATTTGTCTAAAGAAAATTTTGACCTGATCCTGCTGGATATGAATTTCAGCAGTTCGATCAACACAGGTAATGAAGGTCTGTTCTGGTTAAAAGAGATCAGGAAACTCAAACCAGATACTTCAGTAATAATGATCACAGCTTATGGTGATATTGACCTTGCTGTTCGTTCACTCAAAGAAGGAGCCGCTGATTTCGTAGTAAAGCCCTGGCATAATGAAAAACTGATCGCCACCGTAAAAGAAACACTTAAAAGAATTGGAGGGAAACCCGGCATCTCATCCGTATCAAGTTCCGGGTCGCTGATCGGGAAAGAATTGTTAGGCGAATCCGAACCCATGCAACAAATATTTCTTAAGATAGAAAAGATCGCCCCGACGGATGCCAATATCCTGATCATGGGAGAAAACGGTACAGGCAAAGACCTTATCGCCAAATCTATTCACCGGCATTCTCTTCGAAATATTTATCCCTTTGTAAAAGTGGACCTGGGAGCATTGACCGAAAGCTTATTTGAAAGTGAACTATTCGGTCATAAAAAAGGAGCTTTTACCGATGCAAGGGACGATCGTACCGGTCTCTTCGAAGCTGCTGATAAAGGAACTCTTTTTCTCGATGAGATCGGTAATATACCCCTGCACTTGCAAGCAAAACTATTAAGTGTGTTGCAAAACAGGCAAGTGAATAAGTTGGGAAGCAATGAACCGATCGAAGTAGATATCCGTTTGATCTGTGCGACAAACGTTCCTTTGTCCGAACTTGCCAATGAAAATCGTTTCCGGAAAGACCTTATTTACAGGATCAATACGGTGGAGATAACCGTACCACCTCTCCGGAAACGTGGCCATGACATTATTTTGCTGGCGAAACATTTCGCCCGTCTTTATAGCAGCAAATACATGAAACCAGAGCCGGAGTTTGATACAAAGGCATTGGAAAAATTACTTAATCATCATTATCCCGGGAACGTCCGCGAACTACAATACATTATTGAAAGAGCCGTCATCATGACCGATAACGATGTGCTGGAAGCAAAAGACCTTATCTTCTCTCCTATTGAAACTGCCCTTGCAGCCGAAGCAGAACCCCGGGAAACAAAATTGAGCGCCGTAGAAAAAAATACGATCCTTAAAGTGATCGAAAAACATAATGGCAATATCACAAGGGCAGCAAAGGAATTGGGACTTACCCGTACAGCATTATACAGGAGATTGAGTAAATATGATATATAAAAAATTCAAGTGGCGGATCCTGCTGAGAGTGATCCTGTTATTTTTAACGCTCAGCCTCGCTGCCTTTCTTTTGGTGGAAGGCTGGTATGTCTACTTGCTGATCGCCGGGCCTGTTATCATCTACCAGGTAGTGGAATTCTATCGCTTCCAGGATAAAACGCACAGCGAATTACAGCAGTTCGTTGAATCTGTTCATTACCGCGATTTCTCAAGATACTTTGATGTAAAACATGCACCGGCCGAGATCCAACCTTTGCGCCAGGGATTTAATGAGATCAATACCACATTCAAAGTTATCAGTAAAGAAAAAGAAACGCAATACCAATACCTGCAAAAGATCCTGGAATTGGTGGACACCGGGATACTTTCCTATGAAGAAAAAACCGGCGAAGTGGTCTGGATGAACGAATCACTCAAAAGAATGCTGCAACTTCCTTACCTGAAGACCATTTACTCGCTTAATAAAAGAGATGAAGAACTCGGCAAAGCTATCCTTGCACTGAAACCGGGTGATAATAAGATCGCTACTGCTCACCTGGAGCGGGATTCCTTTAAAGTTCTGTTATCCGCTACGGCTTTCCAGACAGACGGCAAAATATTCAAACTGATCGCTTTTCAGAATGTAAATGAGGCATTGGATGAAACTGAATCAAAAGCCTGGCAAAAATTGTTGAGTGTGCTAACTCATGAGATCATGAATTCAGTAGCGCCAATATCTTCACTGGCCGAAACGCTTAAGAGCAGGTTGCAGCAATCTGTAGGATCGCTTAACAATGATTCGGGTTCGGTTGACGATCTTGAGATCGGGATAGAAACCATTAAAAGAAGAAGTGAGGGCCTGCTCAAATTTGCAGAGACCTATCGCAACCTGAATAAGATAACTACGCTGAATCTCAAAAAAATCTATGTACGGGATATTTTTGAGAACCTGCTGCGGCTGATGCAGCCGACACTGGAACAAAAGAATATTGAATTTGAAACGATCCTGAAAGATACAGACCTCGTTCTCGAAGCCGATACCGACCTACTGGAGCAAATCCTGATAAATCTTGTTGTGAATGCGATCGATGCAGTTAAAGATAGTACAAGACCCAGTATTGTACTAACAGCTTATATGTCTAACAATCGAAAACCAGTGATCAAAGTGGCGGATAACGGGAATGGCATACCGGCTGATGTACTGGACAAAATTTTCATTCCTTTTTTCAGTACTAAAAAAAATGGAAGTGGTATTGGGTTAAGTCTTTGCAAACAGATCATGATGCTTCATAAAGGAAATATACAGGTGCAATCAAGGGAAGGGGAAGGAACTGCGTTCCTGTTACAGTTTTGAAAATTGACGCATAAATGGTGCCGGGCCTATTTAAAAAAATGCGAACTGGCTTATTTGGTTTTTCAATAAGCTCAGTCCGCAGTTTCGAGATTCACTAATTGGTTGTTACCTGACTCAACCCATTACTTCTCTACATAAAATATAGATCGATCAATCCTTCAAACAACGACAGTTTAATCCCTGCCAACGTTCTATCGCCTGAAGCGTTGACGAGTACGTGTTATCACTAATGAATAAACCTATGGCATTACTATTACCAGACGCAGTTGCTGACCAATAATAACTTTCGCCATTCCTCCAAAAAAATCCACCAGACCGGTACCCAGCTGCAGGAAGTTTCAGGTTGGACCCAAAGGCAGCCATCGCACCCTCGAGATCTTCATTATGATCTTTCAAATTCTGCCAGTCTCCTACAGTAGGTGATCGCCAGCCTGCACCCAACGCAACACAGGGATCTTTTCCGTTGGTAGATGTAGCTGATGACCCGGTCCAGGTATCTGTGGCCAAACCACCTGTACCCCACCAACTGGTACCAGCACTTGTCCCTGCAATGAAGTTTGGATTGCCTGAAGGGATATGAGAAGGGTTTAACAGCGAAGCTCCTCCGGAAATCGTCGGGCTATTTTGAGCCTGATGACCATCGTCCCAGCGTCCCCATTGAAAATAATCTCCATAGGAAGCCTCATCGAAATGATGAAATGCAACTTGAGGTGAACCCAGGTTTTGTTGCAGCCAGATCTTGCCGTCTTTCGCTCTCACGGTGCTGTATGCGACCGCTTGTCCCTTGTAAGTAAAATTGATGATCCCCGTTGAGCCAGGGGTTAGACCAGGATCAGCAGTTGGCCCAGAGACCGGTGCGTTAGTTACTGTAAAGCGCATCGTGCAGGGTTGAATATTGCCCACCTGGATCACGACATCATTGAAACCAGTACTAATCGGGGTACCTGTTGCCGTGAATATAATCGATCCACTTCCTGCATTAAATGTACCGGCAGGTGCTGAGATAGTCATCCCATTCACCGTAGCGCTGGTAAAAGCTGCGTAGGAGCCACCGGGGCTATTGACATAATTTTTGGTAATGGAAACAGTAGCCGGTATACTTTTCTGAAATGTTGCCGAATTAATTGGTTGGTAGCAATCATAGAAAAAAAATGCCGGGGGTGGCGGGGGCGGTGGATTTTTTGGAGGTTTTTTTCCCGCTGAGATCTCACCAGGTCCTGGTTTATCCATCGGCGACACCGACTTTTTACAACTTTGTAAAAACAAAGCAAACTGAAAAACGAAAAATAAAGACAGTACTGTTAAAAAGAGTCTTTTTGGAAACGAAGTTGCTGTTTGCATAATAGTAAATTTTATAATTGATGATCTTTAATATAGTTGGAAAGAGCTACAAATAAATTCAGCAGATAAAGTACTATCTGGCTTCTATGTTAATCCATGTTTAGTTTTCAAGAGGAGATTATATTGCCCGAACAGATGAACTTTATCCGTACAATGAAAAGCAATGCAGCTGTTACTATTTACTTACAAAAAAAACGGACACAGGTTATCCAAAGTTGCCTGCCTGGTAATTTTTTTTTCTTTTGATAAAAATGAATGAGGAATATTGGAAAACAACACTACTGATGACCAATGCTTTTATTCATCCCAAAACATCCGTATAAATACTGTTGTTTTGGGCTAAATGTCATCATAACTTGAATTCCTTAAAATTTTCAGAGACTATATTTTCAAAAATCCTCGCCCGAAAATTATTCTTTTATTCCTCCCTGGTTCATTAAATACAGATTGATCGTCCCTATTTCTCTTTTCGTTAAACCTTCAAAAACTCGTTATGGAAAAGCAAATCTCCTTTATTACTTATTCCGGTTATCTAGTGTATAGACATATGACAAAGTTTTTTCTCATGGTGATGATAGTTGCCTTCTGTTCTATGCGCTTAAATGGTCAAGTTGGGGTCAATGCAGATGGACGACTGGAGCTTTTCGTATTGGGAGGTGATAAAGGTGCATGGCATAAATGGCAATCAACTCCTAATGGCGGCTGGGGTGAATGGTCTTCTTTAGGCGGAACTGATCTTCAGCAGATCGCTGTCGGCAATAATGCGGATGGACGAATGGAGCTTTTCGCATTGGGAGGTAACAAAGGTGCCTGGCATAAATGGCAATCAACTCCTAATGGTGGCTGGGGTGAATGGTATTCTTTAGGTGGAACTGGTCTTCAGCAGATCATTGTCGGTCATAATGCAGATCGACGATTGGAAGTTTTCGCATTGGGTGGTGACAAAGGTGTTTGGCATACATGGCAATCAACTCCAAATGGCGGCTGGGGTGAATGGTATTCTTTGGGTGGAACTGATCTTCGGCAAATCGCTATTGGCTATAATGCAGATGGACGAATGGAGCTTTTCGCATTGGGAGGTGACAAGGGTGTATGGCATAAATGGCAATCAACCCCTAATGGCGGTTGGGGTGAGTGGTCTTCTTTAGGTGGAACTGATCTTCAACAGATCGCTCTTGGCAATAATGCGGATGGACGACTGGAGCTTTTCGCATTGGGAGGTAACAAAGGTGTATGGCATAAATGGCAATCAACTCCCAATGGCGGCTGGGGTGAATGGTCTTCTTTGGGAGGAACTGATATTCAACAGATCGCTGTTGGCAATAATGCAGATGGACGATTGGAAGTTTTCGCATTGGGAGGCAACAAAGGTGCATGGCATACATGGCAATCAACTCCCAATGGCGGCTGGGGTGAATGGTATTCTTTAGGTGGAATCGATCTTCAGCAGATCGCTGTCGGCAATAATGCAGATGGACGGTTGGAACTTTTCTCATTGGGAGGTAACAAAGGTGCATGGCATAAATGGCAATCAACCCCGAATGGCGGCTGGGGTGAATGGTATTCTTTAGGCGGAACTGATCTTCAGCAGATCGCCAACCCAACTATTATAGATAAAGACAACGATGGAATTGATGATCGCAGTGAACAAATCCTCCTGGAAAAATACAGTCCCTTATATAAATATTCTTATGACCTGCAAGAAGAGGCTTTCAGACCTACGGATGCAATCTGGTACATTAAACATTGTGACCTGTTAACCAGCGGGGGTGGAAGCATCAATATTCCGAAAGCATCCCTGCAGACAGCATCAATATTGATTGACCCTTCTAATAATAACGGTGGCAACTCCTCCATCTATGTTAATCATAGTAAGACAGCTTATAGTCTTAACCTTCCCAACCCGCTTTACTCCGGGGGATACTTAGATGGCGATGGTCATGATTGGCCGGAAATACAAGCCAAAGGAAATATTGGCTTGTATGGACATGTAACACCCATACCTAATTCACCCGGGATGTACAAAATAGAGTACTGGCAGTTTTTTGCATATAGCCGTGCAACGACTGGCTGGATCGGATTTTTTGGGGCAATATTTGGACCCCAGGTAGCAGGCGCTGTGGCAACGGTAGGTGATCATGCAGGAGACTGGACGTCCGTTCAATTGGTCGTACAGGCAGAAACTGGTATAGGAGAAATTGTCAATGATAAAATTGTCTCGATCTTTCATTATCACCACGGCGATGAAAGCCGTTTTGATATGAGCAAAACAACAATGTCACGTCCCGAGTCAGGAAACATCAGGGTATTCGCCCAGGGGAATTCCTATGATGCCGAAAATACCGTCGCACTGGCAATGGATGATCATTCAGGTCTCTATGTTCATCCTGTAGTGTACATTGAGTGGGGCGGTCATGAGTTTTGGCCAAATGTGGAAGGAAGTAAAGCTGGCTCGGCCAAGCATAATGGTAGTGGCCAGTATTCTTATGTTTGTCATGATATCCCCAATCTTGGTGAAGTTGAATCTCCGTTGGGGGATGATTTCAGAATAATTATGGGATTTAATGGCCATTGGGGATCGTTCAATAATGTCAATGGAAACCCACCAGGGCCCTGTTTACATACCGAATGGCAATGGCCGTTTAATAGTCAACTTCGCGGGAAAATTCGTAATGAATATTTTGAAAAATAGTTTTGCGATGTAATAGCTTCCATTTCCCATAGCGGGTTTTAATTCACCAGGATCTCACGAAGAAGTAAATCCAAACAGTTACTATAATGCAATAATGAGCCTATCTTTTTTCTTTTCTTTTTAATGCTTCGTTCTCAGCTGATAGCTTGTCAACTTTCTTATCCAGTTCTATCAGGTGAATCGTAAGCTCTTCAATTTTTTTAAGAAGCAGGGCTTGTCCATCACCCAGGTCAAGACCTTCTTTTTCTATTTGTGTGGCAGAAGGCACTCCTGGCAGGTGGTTGTATTGTTTAATAAACTGTTCTGTTTCTTTTAATGTTGGTAAAGGATATTTTTCACCAAATACATAATCGGGCCATCCGGAATGTAGTTTCACTCTTACTTTTTCGGCGATGATGTTTCCGACAACAGCGAACTGGTAACCCGCAGGATAAGTACTTATTGAACCAATACCCACAGTGCCATCGGAATTTACAAATAATGAATTATTTAATTTTACCGTACCATTTACATCCAGGTTTGCCTGCGGACTGTTTGTACCAATACCCACTGAACCATTGAACCAGGCTCCGCCTGTTTGATCTATCCATGCTTTTTCTGTTCCGGTGAGACGGAAAGATGCAATACGATACGTGGAAGGAACTGCATTCATATTATCATTATCAATTATAACTGTATTGGCTGCACCAACACCAGGCCACGATCTCAGAATAGTAAGGGGTTGTTGAAATGGTTGAACTGATGCGTTATTGTAAAACACAACTGACCCACCCGAAACCTGGGTGTTTCCGGCTGTAGTAGTTGAAAAATTCTGCGAATCAAAAGTGTAAGCATGCGTGTTGCTCGTTGAACCATTAAATGTAAAACCCGGATTGTTTTGATTAGGCCCGGTAAATTGAACCTGCGAAGCAGCCGTACCATCCACTTTCAAAGTACCATTCACATCCAACTTATACCCGGGGCTGCTGGTACCAACCCCCACATTACCCGAATTGTTATTATATATATCATTATTAATTGTTGTCCATTGGCTATTGCTACCTGATGCTGGCTGCCAGCTTGCCAATCCATTGGCATCTGAAGTAAGTACTTTGCCGGCACCCTGGCTACCATCTACCAACTTAAAACTACCTGCTACATCCAGCTTTGCAGCAGGTGTATTGGTACCAATCCCAACATTTCCGGTGGCATCCACTGCTAAGGAATTATTTAACCTTGTTGTTCCGTTTACCTCAAATTTATAACCTGCATCCGTGGTAGTTCCGATGAGAACATTACCGCTCGCAGGACTATAAAACCGGTACCCGGATGCGCCAGTATTTGAACCATCTGAAATAATAACTGTATTTGTTAGGGACCCTGAAAGACCTGTAACCCACGCACCAATAATAGTATTACCGCTTCCTGTTGTTATTCCCCTGCCGGAAGAACGACCTATTGCTGTATTACTACTTCCTGATGTTGCACCCATGTCATAAAGAGATGCAACACCGATAGCAGTATTATACCATCCGGTAACGCTATTTTCCATTGCATCCCTGCCAATAGCTACATTATTCGATCCTGTTGTGTTATATTGTAATGAAAAAGAACCTAAAGCCGTATTATCATGCCCGGAAGTAATACTACTTCCGGCGACAAAACCAAATGCATCATTCTGGTATGCCAAATTATTTGTATTTGCCAGGGCACCTAAGCCAAAGACAGTACTGGTTCCCTGTCCACCATCTCCTCCCTGGCCAGCAACAAGCTGACCTATAAATACCTGTCTTTCCCCAACAGCGAACTTTCTACCGTAATTGTTCAGTGTAAAGGGCACGTTGGAGACGGAAGAAGAAAACGCGGTCCAAACTGTAAGTGAGTTATCTGAAATAATTGAATTGACAGTCCGGGTTTCACCAGAAACAGTTATGGAAGAGCCAACTTTTAAATTAGTCGTAAACTGGGTATTAGTACCGGTAAGTGTCGTTGTTCCATTGGTAGTAACAGTACCGGTTCCCGTTGATGAAAAATCAACCTGCAACAATGATTTTGGCGCAGTAGTACCGACTCCTACATTACCGGTGTTATAATAAATATCATTACCCGTTGTTGTCCACTGACTGCTGCCTGTAGCGCTTAATGCACCGCCACTTAAACTCAACCCGCTTCCAACAGTTATCTCCTGCATATTACCATTACTGCCTGCTGATCGTCCCAGCAACCGGTTATCCGTAATACTTTGAAATTTACTAAAAGTAACTGCATTAGTAGCAATGGTTGTTGCCACACTCCCGGATGCAGTTGTTACATCACCCGTTAATGCGGGATGAGAAGTTGCATTGAGCACGCCGGTGATATTGTCTGCTGTACCCGTAGTGTTTTGATTTAATGTTGGTATATCAGATGCAAGCAATGCCCTGAAAGAGGGTACACCATTAGCGCCATTAGGAGCAGCCAGTACATATTTCTGTGTTTGGGATATGCTTGTAATATCATCGGTTATGATCACATCGCCTTGTGCATTAACTGATAATTGCTTCCCATTTAATGCCGATGAGGTAGAAGAACTGGTAAGCCGGGTAAAGCGGAGACCGCTTGTACCTGCAGTCGTATTATCAATTTCAAGTTTTACAGCGGCATGGGTGGTACCGGTACCGATACCTACATTGCCCAAAGTGGACGTGGCTCCGCTAATGCTGAAACGAACAGTAGGTGTGGCCGTAGTGGAGTCATATATCTGGAACAGGCTGGCATCACTGGAGTGTATACCAAATTTTTTCCCATTGCTGGCAGTGGTGTTCACGAGCATGATCGTTGGCGAGCCTACAACACCTGCTGACCCGGTGCCAAAAACCTTGACCGCCCCACCCGTTGATAATTTATACCCCGAGGCGGTGGACGACTGAATGGCTGTAACACCGGAATTGTTCAGTGTATTATTGCTTCCGGCTGTTTGTGCCATCGCTGTTGTACTAAATACCAACAGGGAGATAATTACTGCTTGTAGTCTCATATGTTTTGGTTTATAATGTCAATAGTTTTTTATTTTTTATCATTTCGTTTTCATTCATATTCTTTCTCGTTTGACCGAATACTACGGACAACTGAGATGACTAACTAATCAAATAAGATTTTAACTTCAACAATTCGTTTATAGAACTATCTGTATCCTTGTCTATAGAAAATGCAGTAGTAAATAGATACCCATTATTAAGCTTCTCATAAGATACTCTATTATTTACCATCGGAGTATTTTTTATTGATTGCCGATAAGTAATCCAACCTACTTTGTTTGCAACATTTAATTTATCTCTCAATTGATGAGAAGTCAATACTGCATAGTCGGGATTCCATATTTCAACAAGCAGAGCAATAATTTTTTTTGCTTTATCTATTTGTAATAGTCGTTCCCGTGCCGCTCCCTCAAAGGGAATAGTAATCACACAGGAATTGGATAAATGTTGTGATGTAAAAGCTTTTCCCACATTGAATGATATATTACTTGATTCATCATCCAAATGGCCTGACCAAATTCCAAAAAGAAAGCCCATTTCTGCAAAACCCTTTTCATCCAGTTCACCCTTTCTTACCATCTCTAAACATAGCCGTTCGACGGAATCGGCATCAATTGAAACTTTTTTTCCCAATGCCTTTTCCCTACTATTCGCCTCTTCATACCAGTTTAAAAATTGCTCATCAATTTCTGCCAGCCTTTGTAATGTTTGTAGTATTTTATTTTTTACCTGCGCTAAAGGCTCTGTTCTTGAACCCCAATATGCTCCGATATAATAAGACTCTATCATCTCTTCTTTATTTCTCAGGATTTAATACATAATTGACGCCGCTGTTTATTCCCTGACTTTCAAAATAGGACTTTGTAGCGTTTAAAGCTTTTTGACTGTTAAAGTGCCATTCAATGGTCGCTCCATTTGCTGCTTTAATTTGGCGTTGAACTTGGTCAAGTAAAGCAGACGCGCCAGTTTTACTTCTAAGATACCAATTATGAAACAGTCCTGTTTTCGAGTTTACAAAATTGTCGTAAAAACCTTTTGCCTCAAGAAGTATGTTGCTCCTGATGCCATCAAATCTAACGCCATTTACTTCTAATGCATTGCCTGCTTTCACTCCTGTTACATGTTCCTGATAGCGTATAGCTCTCTTAGACCAACCAACCGTGCTTTCTGATACCCATGTTCCTTTATTAATGTATACTGGGGCCGACACATTGGCCATCTGTAGCCGATAACAAAAATAAATAATAAGACCATCTGATACAGCTCCATAAACATTATCTGGATTCTTGAGCCATTCAATAGCATCATTTAGTTGTTGGTCTACAGGTGTTTTTGTATGATACTCTACAGTACCATTAAACCAATCTTTTAGGTCTTCTCCTATTCCATCAATCCAACCCATAAGACCGGGACCAAGACCATCCTTGCTAGATTTTTCTACTAAATCAACGAGTGAATTCGTAGTTGCGGCAAAAGTATTATATGCTTTGACATAAGTATTACCAGGAAGTAATAGAGCGCCACTAAGCCAGTCGCCATTACTTGAAACTGTGTTCATATAGGGAACAAGAGGCTGTTTTATAGTTGAAGCGTTTGGTTGTTGTTGGGCTGCCTTTGCTTCTGCATATTTCCTAACCCAATAATACCTTCCATATTCTAATCCATCAACATCAATCCCATCAATCGGTCTGTTACTTGCATATTGGTATGGTGTCAGTTCAGGATACTTTTGAGTCAACGGATCAACACTCAAAAACTTACCAATAGCCGGATTATAAATTCTGAACCCATAATCATAAGCCGTCAAGCTATTCATGTCTTTATCTCTTTCCTTACCATTAAATCCATAACGTCCTTCATTGCCAAATTTTCTTCCAGGCATATCCATCCCAAACGGATAATAATCCGTCGCCGTAATAACATCTGCTGAGTAATAAAGTATCTGAGTTGTATTGTTGGGATCCTGCACCTGCAGCTTCCTGTCACTAATAGTTACCAGCACATTCCCTAAATGGTTGCTTAATTCAAATGCCTTATCACCTCTTTCAAATGTGTAAATGCCATCCGTATTGGTAACCGGGTTTTCCACATTGCGCTTCATGCTATAAATACCTAACCGGCTAATGCCATACATGTGTGCTTCGGTTTGGGTAAGGTCGCCGTTCTCCGTTTCTGGTTTCTTTTCATAAACAGCCATTGTATTTCCGCTGGCATCTCTTACATATATGGTTGTTTTCGCTACACCCCTGTCCGGCGGGTACACTGTTTTTTGTATACGGTTGCCATTTGCATCATACTTGTATTCGATAGCCAGGTATTCTATATTGGTATAATCCTTTTTATAAATAGCCCCTATCTTTCCATATACAGTCCATTCTATTTTGGTAATGTCCTCTTTTACATCGCTTATTAAATTACCGATCTCATCATACGTATAATTATCATCGGGCTGGCTGTCTATATCTTCTGCATAGTTGACATCGCCAATATCATCTTTTACATGACGCAGCCGGTTGTTTATTAATTTATTATTGACATCTTTATTATAACCATAGGTCAACTGGTCCATCGCAAGTGGTGAAGGCCCGCCGCCACCTCCCGGCAACAAAGCACCATTTCGCAGATAGGTCAGTATATTTCCATTGGGGTCGTAGCTAATTCTTTCTTTATAATTATTTGTAGGAGTTGGTATGCCATTCAGCCATCCATTTTCATCCGGCTTAAAACCGCCAAATGCATCCATGCTTACAATGCGGTTCAACTGGTCGTACTGGTAGCCGTAGAGCTGTGCGCCGCCAGCCTCACTTACTCCGCCACCTGGTTGTGTGTAAAGCGATGGCATGTTCACAAACATGCTGGCGATATTGCCATTGAAGAGCGGTTTGGCAACTACTTTGGGTGTCGGATCATCATTATTCAACACATTGAACATACCCGCATTGGTAAATGGTTGCTCAGTTTGGTTGATGGATTGGTAATCTTCCACCATATTCCCATTAATATTTTGCTGGTAATAATTTAAACTGAAGCTGTAGGCATCTCTTGCTGTATAGCGATTAGCATTACCTGATTCGGGCTTACCATCCCTTCCCATATCGCCTGTTATATATGGCGTGGATGCAATGATGGGTATGCAGGGCTCGAGGTCAGGGTCGATACGTGCTACATAATTATCCGGTTCATCACTTACAAATTCCGGGAAGAAGTTGATCTCCTGCCGGGCCACATAATTGTCCGGGTGGTGATATTGCTGCCGGTTAAAAACATTTAATATATCACGGCCGGTGCCGGGTGCACAGTCTTCGGTTGGCGCTGCACTGATGGCTGTGCTGTTCACTCCTTTCAGCCAGCATTGCAATGTATAAGCATAATCAATGCCCTGCACTTGCTGCTGCCCAAGTACTGTTCTTGCCAGTGGCCAATGTTTGTAATAATAATACCGGGCATCTGTTTCCCAGATGATATTATCGTGACTGGTTTCGGCGCTTACTAATTTATTTTCCGCATCATAATCATAACGGTGATAAAAGCGGTCAATATGATGTTGCAGTATATCGTTTACATCATAATAATCCGGTTGGTAGGTTACGGTGTTCACATTGCCGCTTATAAGATCGTAGGTATAAGCTATCTTTTTAAAACGGTTGAGGCCGCCTGCCACATCTTTCATGGTACCTTCGTTATAATCCTGCAGCAGTTCATCCACGTTGCCATGTATATCATAGGTGTAATAAGTGGCAGCGCTATGTGCCTGCACCCAGGCATTAGGATTGGTAAGGAAATCTGCAGGTTCCAATGGCACTACCTGTGTATAGCTTACCCGGTTGCGAAGGTTGCGCTGCACCATTAACCGGCTGTCTAATGCAGGACCGGGCGGATCGATCCCATTATAATAATATAGATCATATACAGTACGGGTTATCTGTTCTTTGCGGAAGCCGGTATTATCAAGCCAGTTTTGCAGTTCGGTTTTGTCCCTCGTTTTCGCCTGGTCGATGGTTGCATTGGTTGGCTTTTGCCCCACTTGTGTTATACGGCCGAGTGCATCGAATAAGATGTAGCTGTAACGCAGCGTTCCATTCCCTTCTGATGAGTTGGCAGGGTTGGCCTGTTTGGCATTCTGGCTTACTACTAATCTTCCCAATTCATCATACCAGAATTTGCTCAGACCGCCATCGGGGCTTTTTTGTTCCACCACCTGGCCCAATGTATTATAGCGGTACGTGGTGAGGAGTGTATGTGATGGACGATGTGCCGTACCGGCAGCTCTTGCACTTTTTACATCGGCAAGAAAGGTTAGTCTGTTTTGCAGGCTATTACCAAAATCATCCACACCGGCAGGTGGCACGGTCTGCACTAAATTGCCTGCCTGGTCGTAATAGTATAACGTATAGTGGTATTCTTTTTCTTCCTTGCACTGTATGGTCAGGGATTCAATATCCTGTACGGCAAGACATTTATCCTGGTAGGCCTTGTCAAAATCATCTTTTACTTTTTCTAAATAAAAGCGCAGGGCTTCAATGGTGGAGTTATCAATAAGCTGGTAAATATCATCACAGGGGTCATCAAGTTCCGGTTCTAATTCAGGAAAAATGGGCAGGTTGAGTCCACATAGATGGCTGGGCAGGGGATCGCCGCAAGGCGGTACTACCACCGTCCGGGCATTCGTGAAACCAGCAGCCATCAATTCACCCGACTGACCTTGTGTAATTCCATAAATTACCTGGTCGCCTTCAAATGTAATTTTATTTGACCATGCCATTGATCCGTCGGCATTCACCCGGGTGTAAATAACATCAGAGCTTGAATTGTTTTCACCGTTTGCAGTAATGAAACCACCATCTGACCGTGGGTACCATCCATAGCTTTTGGTGGTACTGCCGGGGACTTGAAGCTTTCGGACATTATCCACAGTACCATATGAATTGATATTCCATACAAATCCCTGGACATGAGTAGAATTATAATTGTCTGACACGGGTGAATAAACCTGGTAACCGCTGTTGGTGGCAGCAATTCCGCTAAACCAGGTACTCCTGTTTTCTGCATCATACCCCTGCTTCCAAAGTATTGCCCCGGTTGTTTTATTCAGCTTCATCAGGTAGCTGTCATAATAAGATCCACCCTGGTAAATGCCGGAAACAAGAATGTCGCCCTGTTCATCCAGTATACCATAGGAACCATCTGAATTGGAATTGATGCCATAGCTGTTACTCCATATAACATTACCCTGGTTATCCGTTCGCACAACAAAACTCTGGGAGTAGAAAGGCGCAAAATTGTGTGCCCCGCAAAACGAATATCCACCATCGCTTGTCTGCATCACATCAAAGGCAATATCGCCATAGGCATTACCATCGCCATATTTTTTGCTCCACAAAATGTTACCTGTCGAACTTATTTTTACGAGCCACGCATCACCGGCAGCATTACCATATGATTTTGTCTGTCCACAGGCAATAAAGCCATTGTCGGAAGTGCGCCTTACTTTATAGAATATATCATCTCCTGTTCCGCCAAATACTTTTGTCCAGACCACATTTCCGTTTTGGTCAACTTTCATCAGCAGACCGTCGTTGGCCCCATGGCCATAGCTTGATGTTTGTCCTGCTGCCACATAACCATTATCAGCGGCGGCAGCTATGTAATAGATCATTTCATTACTGTTGCCGCCATATGTTTTTTGAAATGCAGATGTGCCGTCGCTGCAGTGTGTGGTCTTATCAGGTGTAACATCAATTACGTCAACACTTATCGCCGGCTGATTAATGGTAACTGCGCCAAGAAAGCTTACGCCGGTTGTAACAAGAGAATAGGAAGGATTTACTACTGTAAGGTCAGGAGTATAAGCAGAACAAGGGCTCCAGATATCCTGATCGCTTAGTTTTACGAGGTAAGCATCATAATTCCCGATAACTACATCCGGAGAAGCGGGCTGGGTTAAACCACAACTGATAGGTACATCCGTGCAGGAATTTGGATGGCACCTGTTATAAATCCATTTTATCTGCTGGTAAGTAAAGTTTGTTCTTTCCTGATCATTGAAATAGTTGGTGAACAATGTCTGGCAATCGGTGGTTCCGTCATCAAGTGTTGCAAAAATATTGTTGAAGGTCGTTATATGATTATCCAGTCTTGCGCATATTCCATTTTCCAGGTTGATGGGTTCAGTACTGAAAGTGCAGCCCTTTTCAAACAGAGCGTACTCATGCCATTGCTTGCTGAAACCAGTTTTATAATTCATAAACCGGGCAAAGGCGAGGTTCCAGGCCATTTCCTGGTCAGTGGCCGGCGTCATTACGGGTACAGTAATGCCGGAAGGAACAGTGAATATGCTGAAGAACTCGGTGCGAAAAACATTGTACTCATCACAACTGATACATACTTCATTGCTGGCGCCGCATTGCAGTGCAGGCGGCAATATAATTGGTTGGTCAAGGAAATGGCATTGAGGTCCCGATTCAACACTACACAAATTCATAAGCTGGTTCAGTGTTGCATCGCTGATGTCGGTACCAAAGCGCTGCTTCATAAATTCGCTGAAAGTACCAGTGAAAGTAACGGGTGGAGAAATGGCGGTCTGGTAAAGACTGTTGAGTTCATTTATCCTATTGCAGATACATTCCGGGGGTTTTGTTTTCCAAAGTTCTTCATTGCCCACTGAAGGTGACCTGTCGTAAGGTTTTGGCCAGTCAATAACATAGGCATTGCATTTTTCATTGGGGGTAATGCCATGAGCCGACAAAAAATTATTAAGAGCCAATTCAAAACTTCCGGGGTTCATATTGTTACCGGGAGGCACGGAGCTGCTGCCAAGCGGATGATCTAAATCACTTCCGGCTTTGCAGATGGCAACGAGTTGTTCAGTAAGAGCAGTATAATCACCAGGAGGTATCGGGTTTCCATTTACATCTATAGAGCATTCGTCAAATACACTCATCTGGTCAAGCCAGTGTGCCACATAGCTGCGGCAGTTTTCGTCGTATTGTGCCTGCAGAGCGGCATCTGCCTGCGGATGTGAACCCGTCGTGTTGTTTGCTTCGTCAAACAATGCATTCAGGTCTGAAGACATATAGGTTTGCGCTCCCTGTTCAGGATCGATAAACCTTGCCTGGTATTGAATAAATGGGCTGTTGGCTGGCTCAGCGTCAAACAGGGTTTGGTCAACCGGCGCTTTTTCCTGGAGATATTTATATATGAATATTTCTCTTTGTGTGAAGTAGATAGCATTAAACACTTTCCAGATAGCATCTTTATCTGCATCACAGGTAATTTCGGTTGGAAATACACCGATAGTATTTGAAACAGCGTGTATGCAATTTTCCATGTCTGCCGGGGTTCCCTGTACCCATTCACATTTCACAGAAGCCACGGCAAATTGCCACATACCTATCCAGGACGGGCTGATTTGAAAATTGATGTATTTCCATTGCGACATTTTCTGTAACATCTGTGCCTGAAATGATGAACCGGCAAGAATGGTTGTGTAGAAAGGATCTGATCCGGGCAACCCGGTAACAGTAGCTGACACTTCGGCCCATGTGGTTTTACTTTGCAGTTGTTCCTGCCAGCGATACACATTGTCTTTCATGTTAAGTACCGGGTCTTCAATCAACTTAAGTTTTTTAAACTCGGGGTGATAATAAATAAGCTGTTTGGCCCATGATTCTTTGAAGGCTGCGGCAAAGTCTTTGGGAAACATCCTGTCCACCAGGTCCTTTGCCCCGGTGGCGTCCGGTTTATTATAATCGTCCTTGTACACATCAGGAATATTGTCTTCTGTTTTAGGATTTCTATAGCGAGGGCCATTAGATATATTGCTGTTGAAAATATTTTCACGTTTGTTGGTGATGTCAACCGGAGGCAGCTCATTACCACTGTTATCCAGCAGGTCATCCCTTTCTATTCGGGCATACTGGCCACGATCGGGCATCATATCCTGCAGCATGATGTCTCGGTAATTGTGTACACGGTCGCTGCCGTTTTCACAAATAGCATCGCAATCAGCTTTGGCCTGGTTATAGGCTTCACTCACTGCCTCTTCATAAGGCGCCATCTGTTCATTAGTTGTAAAACCCATCCGGGTTATAAAAGCTGTCCGGAAGCTTTCAGGAGAACCAAGAGCAGCTGTGCAAGCTGCACAGGTGGGCTGACAGTTTGCATTTTGCTGCAGCATGATATCTCTTATCCCATTGTAAATACTCTGTTTTGTTTTACACACTAAGTTTTGATATTGCATGGCATTGGTCCGGAACTGGTCCTGTGCATCCTTGCTTAGGGTAAGTATCTTGGTAATAGTGTAGGATCCCTCGACAGAAATGTTTACGTCAAAGTCAAAGTTGATATCCGCAGGGTTGGTGCCGCATACACTGTTATAGGGTAATGAAAAATTTTTCCTTGTATCTGTAAATAAAACAGAATTATCGCAGTCATTAGTAATGGTAATTGTGAGGTCGTATAAACAATCATAGCATATCGTTCCGCCCGGAGGGTTACACCTATTCAACTGCAACTGCTGCGGGTCAAGCCTGTATTCAAAATGTCTTACCCCTGGTGACGTAACAAGTAATGTTTTCGTCATCGTGATGCTTCGTCCGTTCACCACATTTGTTTCGGGATCCAGCAATTGTTTTTTAGGAACATCGTTCCAGTTATTTGGGTTTGGAACCGGCAATCCATTTAATGAGGGCAATGCCTCCAGGTTCACCGGGCTTACTCCTGTCAGCGCTGTGGCTACGGTGCGGCCATGCATATCTACATAGCTTACGCTATACTGGCCGTTGGCATCCCTTACCATATTTTTTTCATAATGGCTGGCTATGCCTGCATCTGTACCAAAGAGGATATCAATTTCATCCTGCGACGGCGATGAGTAGAAATATTTTGTTTCATGAGTGGAACCAAGCTGGTGCAGTTGCCCTACTCCGCCCTGTGATAATAAGCGGCCGGTAGCATCTTGCGTATAGCGTGTTTCAGTAAAAGCATAACCGTTTGCATCAGGAATAAATTTGTTGAAGCCTTCGTTCACTTTTGGGTTCAGCGGACTGTAATAATTACCTGCTCCACGGACTCCATCCAGGTTTGCCGTTTTATCTAATGCCGGTGCACCGTTGCCGCAGACAGTCTGGCCGGTTTGCAATATGTCATACAATTCTTTTGGATAACCTTCATTTCCGGCAGCCCTGTTGAAGTTTTTAGTAAAGGCAATAACAGTATTCAGAGTGGGTGCAGGCAGTACCTGTATAGTAGGTCGTCCCTGGTAATCGTAGAATGTTTCAGCTACTACCGTGGAAGGTGTTTCCTGCGAATTGTCTTTTGTTACCGTTTGCCTTGAACGAAGTGTGCCGTCAAAATAACTGATAACTGTTTTTCTTTTTCCATCTTCAGCATAGGTGGTACTTACCTGCCAGTTAAGACTTTCCTCATGCCCGGCAGCCAGGGTGTACTTACCCGCATCGGCGTCAAGAGTGGTTGTCCACACACCGTTTATGATCTGCCCGTCTGTTCTTACCTGTACGGCCCTTACACGGTAAAAAATAAAACCGGCTCCATCATATAGCATTGGAATTTTATAACAGTTCTGTGTGATGGGCACCGTAACCCTGGTGGCATTATTAAAGAATATTTTTTCTGCATCAAACGAACCGTTTGTTTTATAAGCATCGGCTGCATCATTATCTACCCAGGCCCATTCAAGATCATAATCAGTAGGGAAGCTGGTGAATGAACTGCCGGGATTAGGATAATTCCAGCTTACAGCAAGTTCATCAGCAGTTGACCCGCAATCTCCCCCTGCAGTATTAGTTAACCCTGTAACATAAGCGGTGCAAATAAAAGGCTGGTCATAGGATGAATGTATTTCACCAACTATTTCAAGAAAAGGGGTGATGTCCCATGTTACATTTTTAGAAATTATTTTTATAACAATAGTTATAGAGTAACCGCCATTATCATCCACATAGTAAGAAGCGGCATCCGACTTCTGCGCCATCCCGATTTTATAATCAAGATGCAGCATTTTTTGTATGGGAGCCTCCTGTGTGCCGTCAAGTTTTGTTTTTGTTATCTCAACTGTAACATCGGTAATAAAATTATTGGGTACATACTGCAATACCTCTTCATTTATTTTCAGCATCACCACATTCTGCATTTTCAGCACCGGGCCGAGCAGGGGCCGGATATTAACATCCGCATATACGGGGTCAGTAACTATAAGAGGATTACTGTTCTCTACAAAAAACAATTGTGGATTCACAGTTAGATTCGGGATAACACCTTTATACACTTTTTCCTGTGCAATACCGGAGTGGCCTGCCAGCAAAAACAGCGCTGAGAAAAAGATATGGCTTAAGAGTTTTCTCATATAATGCAGACAGATTTATTGATAATTTTTATAAATAATATAATCTTTATATGCACTGGCGGGTTTTATATCACCGGGCCCGTCAAAAAAGAGGTATTTGTCCTCACTGAAAACAGATTCACTCACCTGCTCCACCCGGTAGTTCTGAAACAGAAATATAAGATCAGCTCTCCGTACATCATAGCTATCGGGCAAAGGGTCATATAATCCGTCATCCTTCAGCCTGTATTTTATTGTTATAAGGTGATGGCTTTCCGGTTCATATTCCAGTACCATTGATTCGTAAACGACATTAGAATCATTGGCTGTAAAGGAGATCTGCCATACTGAGTCGGAAGTCGTGATCATATATACATAATCAGCTTTCATGTGCGCCATCATACTGTCCAGCATGGTACGCATAGGCAGAAAACTTCCGGTAGCGGTTGCGGACGTCTTGCCCACCAGTATAAATTTTTCATCTTTATACACTGCAATGGCAAATGAGTCGTTTTGCATATACTCAATATTGTCCAGTTTGTACAGCGCTTTGTTTCCATTAAAGGTATAAGTGCCTCTTAGCTCTGTATGGACAAAATCTGCCGAGTCGGTACCGGCCCAGAGCGTATCACTACTGTATTCCATTTTTACATCAAATGTGAGGAAGAAGGCGCTGTCATATACTTTGTTGATAGATACTATTTCATCGTATATGGAATCAGCCAGTGTTTGCCCTTTCCCTGCCAGGGTTGTAAGGAACAGGCAAATGCAGCAAATAGTTCTTATTGCCATTCTCCAATTGTTTATGTTTCTTGTTTTCATTTCTTGCAATTGCTGTTGTTAATAAATTTTATTCGGTTATCTTTTTTTGCAGTGCACTCCTTGTTTCTGTTATTGTCTTAATGCCCCTCTCCGTTTCTTTTTTCACTCTTATAAGTGTACCGTCATCATCGTATTCATAAAAACTGCTGTAGTTGTTTTCATCCTGCTCTGCCATCAGTCGCAGCGTGACAGGATGATACACAAAACTCTTCATGTTGGCATTGAAAGGATGGATACGGAGGTCGTCCCAGTACACATCTTTGTCGCCGGTACTCCTGAGTTTAACTTCCATACTGGTGGCATTAGCCGGAATATCAAATACTGCTTCATAACGCTGCCAGCCTTCTATGATTTTGCCTGTTGGGGTAAAGTTGAAAGTAGCCGTTGTGCTGTTATCAAAAAACACCTGTGCCTGGTTGGATGTATAATTGTCACACTGGCATGCAGCAGCTCCCTCTTTTACCCATGCACTGAAAACCATCTTCTGTCCCTGTATGGGTGAAAACACATCGGTAAGTGCATTGTCTTTTACCTGGATGATATCAGGTTTTTCACAGGTGAAAGTGCCAGTGGTTACAGCTGCCAGTGCCCCTGCCTCGGTCAAAAAGAGATAATCTTTGGGAACTACTTCAAAGTTTGTAAACCCCGGTTTACGCCAGGTAAGGTATGAAGTTGATGCACCTTCCTCTTCATAGTAATCGATGCGTATTTGATGAGGGACCCCGATTGAGCAGTTGATGGTAAAATCAGCAGGCATAGGACCATGATTTATAAAATAATTACCCAGGTTAACCAGGTTGCCATCCACGAAAACCCTCATACCATCATCTGAAATAACACGAAATGTATAAACTCCCGAATAAGGAGCTTGTACCCATGCCTCCCATCTTACACAATAATAATCATATCCGTTTACGGTTGGAGGCCTGTTGCCAATTCCGGGTGGAGGTTGAATACCGGGATTCAGGAAGAAGGCAAAGTTTCCATTGCTTTGTTTTTGAACATAAGGATCGTTTTGAGAAGTAAACCCGGTATTGCTGTTTAATACATCAGCTGCCTCATCCCTCACTCTTTCATGGAAATGTTTCCAGCCTTCAAGGAAATTTCTGCTTAAGGGACCAAAGTTGAAATAATGGCCCTGGATACCAGTTCCGTTGGGGGTTACCCATGTACCTGTTGTGGTAGTAATTAAATTTTGAATGTTTATATCATAACCCAATGCATCAGCCGCCGCCGTTATAATATTGGCATGAGCAGAAATACTTTCGTTAGGGCCAAGTTTTAAACTTGAAACGCCGCTATGTCGTTCCGTATTTACAATATGCGAAGCTGCATTGTCAATAACAAGGTGCCGCTGCGGTTTGCAGAAAACTGCACAGTTATTACTCTGGTAACTGTAATCTTCAAACCCGTCGAATGCGGCACTGCGGAGTTTTGAATTATTGGCTACCGCTACCGGTAAGGATTTATCATAACCATAAAGACCGCAATTGAACCTGCCCAGCGGATCTGTGTTCTCCAGTTCAAATCCCTTGTTGTTAAACTGGGTTACCTTACTGTTCCATTTCCAGGTGGCCGGATTGCCGCCTGTACCATTGATGGCATCATTGTTTATTACAATCCCATCTCCTGTGTTGGGTGAAATCCAAAAGCTTTTATAGTTGGTTGCTATCACCCCTCCTTTTGAAAGTTCTTCAGTAACTGCTGCTGCATCAGATTCCCGGCGGTTGTCGTAATATACATAGCCAACATCGGCACGCCAATTACCCAGCACGCCTTTAGTATAAGGGTTCATGCGCTTGCGGGTGAAATGAGAAAAGCATAAAGTGGTAACTTCATCAGCTGTACAATATGCATATCCCGGTGGCGGGATAGTGGGAGCACCTGAAGCAGGGCCTATATATACAATAGGATTATCGGGTGTGCAGTTATAATATCTAAGATCAATGCTTATTTTCCTGTTTGAAAAAAACCAACTGTTAACGTCGAAGCATACCCTGGAAACATTAATAGGTGGTCTTTGAGATTCCATCAGACGATTAATCATTATGCCAGTAGCAAAATTCTTCGAAGGATCAAACTTATCTTTAATCATTTCTCTAACCACTTTTGTGATATCAAGATTATAATCTTTATTTGACCGTTCGGGAGCAGTACCCTTTACCGGAAGCTGGTTTTCCTCACCCCCGGGCGGGGCTGCATCATACTTTTGTCTCCATGCATTCACATTTGAGAAAGATGGCCAGTCAGATTTCATCCTTGAAAGAACAAAGTCATTAGGAGAACCCGGTTGCGAGTAATGAGGGCTCAGAGAGCTATGATTTGTGTGGACATATTCCTCACCAACATAAATATCATGATTATCCCAATGTGAAGGAAGATGTATTTCTGCAGAAACAATTTTACTGTTCCCATCGAGGTCGGGAAGATTGTCAAAATTAAACAACACCCAACTTCTGATCCGGTAGTCCTCCTGATGACTACCAAGGTTATTCTGTGTTGCAATAAAATAACTTGGATTAGGAGTGAGTCTATAAATTCGGGTAAAACCGCTTAATACACCTTTATTTTTTTTCCGATATTCTCCAAAGGCTGCGCTTTGTGTCACAGCGACATTTGCAGGTAAGACAGTTGCTAGCCTCACCACCGTTTGTATTGAATCCTTAGTATAAAAAGCCTCATCCACCCTCCATTTTTCTTTAAATGTGTTGGCAGTAGTGTTTATTATTTTGGTTTCGTCATCCACTATTAATTTTAAATCGCTACCCACTGTTCGTAATGGGTTTGCAAGACTTGTAAACCCGCCAACCGATGCTTCTACCAGATTTCGCTTACCACTGCGGATGATTTTTATAGTTACATCAGCACCGCTGTAGGGGTCGCCGTTTTTATCGATGAACAGGAATTTGCTTTCTGTATTGTCCGGGTCTTTATTCATATTCAAGGCCCATATTTTCCTTACAAATTTTGAATTATCATCGGGGTCACGGGACTTGGGTATAGTAACGGGGGGGCCGCTTGGATAACAACCTGGTTCGTCAACGACCTCTGCATTTGAATGATCGCTGACAAATAATTCATCGCCGCTTTCAAATACTTTCATAAATTCATTCAAATCAACTCCCGCTGTTGTGATTTTGCCATTCTGAAAACGGACATGCTCAAATACAGCACCGATATTTTTAGAAGCTCCCTGCATTTCCGGATAGGCCCAGTGTGCAGGATAGCTGAAACTGTACAGCGGTTTATTAAACTCATTGTTGGTTTCGGTTGCCAGTACAGCACCCGTTTCAGCATCATAAAGCAGGTCTTTAGTGCTCACCTCGCTGCCCTTGTCTATATGCCTCACTTTTTCCAGTATGCCATACGTGTTCACGATCTTAAGCGCAGAAGCGGACCGGTAACCTGTTTCTGCAAAATGAACCGGGGGTACAAGAGATGGAACAGGTATAGGGTAAGGACCCCACAAATTTGTATTCACATTAAAATTCAAATTGAAAGTAATGGCCCTGGTAAAATGCTCCCTGAAATCAGTCATTACTTCTATTTCCTTTCCCATGGACAGGTTTTCAATATTGTTTTTGGGATCAGTTATCATCGGCACCAGATTGTTAAAGGCATATTTGTTCTCTCCTGTTTTTACAATGCGATAAATATTCTCCGTATAAGTAATTTGTTTGCCGGTTTCATCATAACTGGTTTGTGTGTGCATCTTGCCATCCATATCATTGGTCTGCAAACGGAAACCCTGTGATAGGGTGACGATTTCCCTTACATCTATTTTCAACAGGCGCAGAATGGGATTACTCTTAAAACGATAATGGCTGTTGCCATCAAAATCAATATGATCACTCTTAGTGGGAAAATCTTTGGTCGTATAAAACTCAGACACGTTTTTACCAACGCCGGATTTTACATTGTCACGATGTATCGAACGAACGGTTACTTTACTGTATCCAACAGAGGGACTGGGATAAAACACTTCGCCAAGCGGCAATTCAATCGCCCCTCTTTCATTAGGCCCCAGGGGCTGGCGATCATCATATCGCAATATTTCCCTGAAAGGGTTTTCTTCAGCGCCAACTGCCGGTTCATAAGCAGCTACACCACTGCTGATAGTTGTTTCCTCCCCATTCACCAGTGCTGTGGTCGTGTAATCATATTCCTGTCCGTACTCTGATTCAGGCACTCCATTAGTATTACCCTGGTCTGTTGAAGTCAGTATTTTCCAACTGTCTTTTATCGTTACTTTTTTTACACGAAGCCCGCCTCCCAATTTTTTGAAGTAAGGATTATTAAGCCTTATATAAGATTTCGAATGATTGCCCACGGCATCGTCGGCATCAGTCGTCTTACAGGTGCCTGATGCTCTTGCCGTATTGTAATAGCCGCCTATAAGTGAAATCACGCTATAAACCATACCTGCCATCGCCTTCAGTATACCCAATGGTCCGTTGCCTTTAACATCTGATCCGGGGTAAGCCTTTGAAGCAAGGTTCTTGATAAGAAATTGCATGGAATTATAAAACATGGGGGAATACCTGCCCCTGTCTCCCTGAACTTTTATCCAAAAGCGGTTATTATCAACAAGGCCATAATTATCAATAAGTGCATAGATGGGTATGGCCTCATAATCCGTACCGGCAGTATATTGGTCATGTGGCATCCTTACCCAGAGTTTCATAAAAAGCTGGTTAATCCCTTCTAAATATTTTGTATATATTTCGCTTTTGCTCGTGGCAGGTGCATCAATAAAAATATACAGGTTATCTTCAGAAAAATTAGCATTATACAAATAAGGTGATGGATCATCTGATGGTGTTTTGCCAAATCCTGCGATCTTAAACATTTGTGCCGCCCGGCGATCCTGCACATAAGCATAGTCATCGCTTTCAAAATCCACTTTTATTTTGGCGCCCGAAGGAAGCGTTATTTCACTCAAGGTCCAGGCAGCGGCATTTGCATCTGCTGTGCTCTTATCCTGGTCAGCAAAAGGATAGTCTGCATTGTCAACTGTAGAAAAGTCCATATAACCAACAGATGACCCGTTAGCAGATGCAGGTTTATATGTTCCCCATCGATCATTGGAAGTACGGTTGTAATCCGGGTTCACCGCATTATATTTAAAAGAGTAATAATTCTTCTTTAGTTTTTCATTTCCATTATAGGTAAACCAAATACGTTTCAGCGTAAGCTTTCCGCCGCCCGAATTACCGTTATCAGGAGTGTTATGGCAGAGTTCTCCTGCCTGATCGTAATATTCAAAGTGAATAGTTTTTACGGGCTTTTTTGTACCCGTAGTTTTTACCCATTCTGCTTTGGAATAAATATCAATCTTGTCAAGCTGACGCATACCTGTTGTACTGCGGCCACCCATAGCATCTGCCACTGCCTTACCATCTCTTCTGCTGCTGATGGTAAAAGTGGCGATCATGTTTTTTGATTCTATGGAATTAAGGTACCAGAGTTCCCTTTCACCATAAGTGTAATGGCCTTTATCATCGCTTTTGTCCGTTTTCAGCCCGTCATTGTAAGCAGCCTGCCCGGCTTCACCGGTAAATGGAGCCCGCCAGCCAAAGCCTATGTCCCTTGAAGAAGTTGCAATTTTTGAGTAATTGAATTTAACGGAGGTTCCCATGTCATCATCAGTTATACCATCACCTGTTACATCCACATAGTCGGGCGATAATAAACCGGTAAGTAAAAATGAATGAGCATAGGGGTCAACAGCATCTTTCTCGTAAAACCAGTCTTTCCCGTTTTTATTAGTCTTTAGATCTGTAGTTGCATTATAGCCGACTAATTGTTTTTCCAGGTCTTTTGTGGCATCTTTGTTAATATTGAAACTTACTTCTTCTTCCTTCAGGTTATATACTGGTATGCCATATACGTATCGCTTGCCATCCGTTTGAGTAACGGTGATCTCAGAGAGGTGATGTGATTTCCTTATTAGCGGTATGTCGGGCAGTCTACGATCAACTCTGTCAATAAACAGTGCATCACTGTGTTTACACTGACCATCGGGAAAATAGTTTTCAGGATAATAATAAATCTTCTTTTCAAGCCCCACATAAGTTGCTTCTTCGGCGGTAAGATAGCTGATGACCTGTGTACGTTTGTCCCGGTTATCTTTTCTTGTTTTGTTGTCTGCAAATATTGTTTCGCCTGTGTATGTTTGTCCGTTGGAGAAACGTTCCCATGAAGGCATGGCTAATGGCCGCCTGGTTGCAGCCGCATCATCTAATCTGATCCTTACCAGGTCTTCGTTACCAAGGTTATCGAGAAACTGCTGATCTACTTTAGCAGCTTCAGCCGGGTTTTTAAAATAGGCTGCCTCATGCACACCGATGGTTGGCTGGAATTGAAGCTCCTGGCGGGCAAGGTTGCCAACCTGCCATTCACCGGCGGTAGTGGGTGTGTGGACATAGTTAAGGTTGACACCAAATTCAACTACATCTCCAACTCCTATTTCGACGTCTATCGAAGCTGCATTCTCACGGCTGCGGGTATAGTTATCATGTACAGAGCCTATATCGCCCCGGTAAGCCCTGAAGCCACCGCCAATACCTTGCCCGTTTATTGCAAAAACATCAAAAGTGTAATTAGGGATTGCAATTGTTGGGTTGTTCTTTGTATAAACAACATCGTTAAGCCGGTTAAAGTCAAGCATGGCATCTTTGTTACCAGTTGCATCCTGGTAATAGAGATAACCGTAAGCAGGTTTTGTCTGTATTTTGTCTTTATCTGAAAGTTTTGCTTCGGAGTAGTAACCATATATATTTACTCCCTGCAGTTGCATTGGCTTGACTTCGCTTCCAAATTTCACTCCCAGGTTATAGTTCCTGTGAGTTAAGGGCATATTGATCGAAGGAGTAATGGAAGGTATTCCAAAACTAAGCGCAGAAGAAGAATTAAAAGCAGGGCCTGAAGTTGATTTTTGTTCCACCCATGTTAAGCTACCGAGCTTAGGCACAAAAAAACTGTGATTTTTAAAGCTATATTTTGTCTTTGTGACTTCACCTGATAAACTGATACTACTCAACCCAATTCTTGAATTAAAATTTGCGGAAAGGGATAAATTAGTACCATATTGTACATTATTTTTTAACTCGCCATTAATTTGTATACCAAGAGAAGCGTTAACATTTACCCCTGACTGCGAGTTAAGATTAAATGCCAATTCCGGTTTGGTTGGATCCTTTTCTGCTTTGGTATCCGTGGGGACGGTTTTACCATCTCCCATATTCTTTAAAAGCTTCAAAACATTAAACCTTGTTCCCATCTCCAGCCCCACTCCCCTGTAATTATTATAAAATATTCCTCCATTAATCGATGCTTTCGCATCTTTGAAAATTTTTGGCATAGGGAAGCCTGTAAACTCATAACTTATACCACCGCCCACTCCCACCGTGATCTGCGGTTTAATATTCATCTCTTTTTTGATCGTATCGTTTCCATTAAAATCATCCGGCACACCCCGCTTATTCCGGGTTATGTTGCCGGGATTTATGTTCCAGCCCAGGCCTACCCAACTGGCTTCCTGGTCCATGCTTATGCCACCGTTGTAAAAAATATTTAGTGGGTAGCCGCCCACTTCACCCAATGGTATATTGTAGGAAAAATCTCCTGTAAACAAATCCACCATATTATTAGCACCTGCGGCTTTAAAGGCCGTCATCTCCGGCTGGTCGGGGCCGCCGATGTCTACTTTTTTTTCTTCATCATTAATTACAGGCTTCTCTTTCTCATTAACCGGTATTTTTTTAACCGGCTCCTCCATATCATTTGCTTTCGTATTGCTGTGGGTTTTTCCGGGTTCTGCTATTATCTTATCTGCGGGAGGAATAATTTTAAAATTCCAGTACGAATCAGAGAATGAATAATTTTTTTCAGCGTTATCCTGGCCGCCAAACAAATATCCCCTGCCTGCCAATACCGTGTTCATATAAAAAGTCAGGAGGATAAAACAAGCCGCATGCTTTTGAAATTTTGAAGACAACAACTGTATCATACTTTCATTTGTTTAATTTTTATACACCTTATTCCTGCACATTTATTCCTTATATTTTTTTATTTCAAACATAATATTCCATTTCTCCATCGCTGAATTTTGCAACTGCCACTTATACACGTGGCCTTCTTCCCACCTGATGATCTTTGAAATATCTTTTTGAATAAAATTCTGTCCCCTTGCCAGCGGTATTGTAAAGACCACATCGTCCTTTTTAGTTTTTTCTGTAAGATCAGTCACCGTAACCACTGCTGCTGTATCGGCCAGCTGGTTAAAATAATAAAAGCGGAGGTTGCCGTTTGGTGCTATCGTTTTTTCACTCCCGTTCTTTTGTAATTGCACATAGGCGGTGCCATTAATTATTGCCTGTACCGGGTTTTGTTTCGCCACTTTAAATACCCATACTTCACTTTTGCCGGCATAATTATTATCATCCCTTGCTATGACCTGCCAGGCATACCATTTATCTTTTTCAAAGGCCGGCTGGGCAGCAGGGTATGTCATGAAATTATTGGGAGCCTGGTCATTGCTGAAAAATGGAATATTTTCTTCCAGTGCTTCGGCCGCTTTTTGAGATGACTGCACTTCAGTTATCAGTACTTCATAATGCAAGCGGTTCAACAGGACCGCCGGGGTGGGCGGTGTCCAGCTAAACTGCGTAGGTGCTGTTTCCAGTACAGAACTGTCGGCAGGAAAAGACAACATTGGGGGACTTAAGGGTTCCACATCAAATGACACACATTCTTCTGCCAGTATTTCCCGTTTGTCAGTATTGGGATCTCTTACAAATGTGTAACAAACAGAGTAAGCTCCAACCGGCAGTAATGTGTTTATATTTTTATCCGGGGCTATACCAATATAATTATACTGAACCGGGCTGAGGTTGTTGACATTGATAATTACAGATCCCTTTACCAATGAAAACTCTGCCGTTGAAGCGGTCATCAGTTCCTGCGAAGTCTGGCGGTCAAATAATACCAATTCCAAACGGCCATAAAGTAAACTATTTGAACTGTTCAGCAATACAAGATTCCACAACTGGTTTTTCTGAACCAGTCCCACTGTTGGCAGGGTTGTTTGAATCTGCACCTGGGCGAACATATCAGTGCCCGTTAATGACACAAAAAAACTCAGTATAACAATTGTTTTTCTCATATACATCGGTTTATCTGTTCAACTGTTCATAATCAGATTCCTTATTTTAGAACGACCTGTAGAAACTTATCCGGCCTGTCTGTACAGGCAACAGGTTCCGGTTAGTTCCCGGCAGGTAATTTTTATCATAATTCATTTGTATGATCCCGATTTTATTAACTGTCAGGTTTATTCCGGCGGAAGCCCCCCAATGAGTGCTATTATTAGCAACCCGGTTGTAATTCAATCCGCCTGCTAATGATAACCATCCTTTTAATTGATAAGAAGCAGATTGATCGAGGGTCAAAACCCGTAACTCCTGCTGATCAGTAACCGTAAGTCCGGATTGCAACTGCAATTTCTTCAGATAAAAAATCTGTGTCACAGCAAAACTGGATGCATTATAATATATAAACCCGGTATCAGGACTGTTATTATAAAATTTCAGGAACATCGCATTGGTAACCATCCCCACCTGTTTTGCTTTGTATGAATGACTCAAAACGGCATTCAGGGTATAATATTGATTTTCTGCAAGGCGATGATTATCGAGTACCGTTAGTTGTGATGAAGGAGCATAGCCAACAGTGATACTGGGGTATTTAGGTATCCGCAGGCTTACCTGCAGTGATTTGAAAACCGTGCTGCTGCTGATACCGGGAGTAATGAATGGATTTGCAAAATCATTTTTCCTGATACCCGCATCAATGACAAGTTTTTTCTTCCATAACTGTTGTTGCAACTTTACCTGGTATGCTTCCTGCACACTGTTTACAGGCTGCAGGTTGAAGGATTGAAAATGTTCTCCCATTTTTTTATAATACCCCGTAACTTTTGTGCCTGCCATAGGCCAAAGGCTGCTGAATTTGATGCTGTAAGCTTCGTTACTATGGTCCTTAAAGTTTTTTACTTTGTCAAACAATGCCTGCCCATCAGCATTTACATTTCCCGTATTGTGAAAAGAGGATTTTGCAAATTCTGCAATAATATATTGGTGTTCGCTGATCTGGAAACGGCTCTCCGCCGACATGCCAATCACCCTTTCCAGCTTTGATGTACCGGTTGAAACATCGAATGGATTTAATAAACTTCTTTTCCCGTCATACCAAGTAAGTATGAAATTATTACCTTCTTTTTTTCCAATCCCCAGCCTGATTAAATAAAGCGATTGTTTAGGCTGATTGGCATTTTTTGATACAAAATCACGGAACCGGTAATTGATACGCCCTGCTGCTGCTGCCACATAAAAATTTCCGGGATTTGCTTCAATATTTATTCCTGTTAATGAAATATTTTTTACAGTGAGCTCAGAATAATCCACCCAGGTCCGGCCAATCCCCACTGAGCGGATAGCAGTTAATGCCTGCCAGCCTTTGGGCAATTCTTTGGCATCCAGTTTTTTTTGATTAATAAATTCCCGTATCTCCTGAAGATCATTCAAGCTGGCTATCTCTTGTTTTATTTTCGCCAAAGAATCTGTAAAACTTTTTTTTGCCCCGGTCAGTTTCTTTTCATACTGCTTCAGTTCCTTCAGGGCTTTTTCCAGTTCCTTTTTTTGCTTCTCTATATATACTGCGGTTTTTGTTTCCTGAATGGAGTCGGTAATCAATTTTCTTTTTTGTTTCGCCCAGGCATTTGCCTTGTTAAGTATAGAATCGCTATACGCTGTCAATTGATGCTTCGCCTTATCGGAAATAGCTTTTTTTAAGGCCTCCGCATCGGGCAGTTCCGGCAAAGCCTGTAAATCAATTCCAAGGATAGAATCACTATACGCTGTCAATTGATGCTTTGCCTTATCTGAAAGAACTTTTTTAAGAGCTTCTGCATCGGGCATTTCCGGTACGGTTCGTAAATCAATTTCAGGGAGTTGTTTATTCAGCAAACCGTTTATCGTATCATAAATCTTCCCCTGACCTGTTTTTAATATTCTCTCTTTCTCCGATACTAATTCCTGCAAACGTGCGGGGCTGGCCAGCCATTGTTGCAAGACTTCTACTTTAGCTAACCTCGTTTTGTAGCCTGCCTCAGCTTCCTTTAACTGCAATTTGTAATTTTCATTTATTAATTGTAAAGATTGCTGCGACAAATTTTCTTTCAATTGTTTTAAATAGTTTTTTTGGGCGAATTGAACGGATATATCTGTGATATCCCTGAAATATGGTGAATTACTATTACGGTGTAATAATGCAACCTGGACTGGAAAAGTATTCCTGAACAATAATGAATAGCTGGTTTTCACACTATGTTGCCTGAAATCCTTCTGGTAAAAAGGCGTGTCGGCAAATGACCGGTACAAAAATTCATATTGTATATTTCCATGTATGGTTAAAAAGGGAGGACGGGCATCCACATTGTTCAGGGAAGAAAAACGATTGGCCTCCCCCGGGAGAATTGTTGTCTTTAATGTCTTACAGATGCCGCTATAAATCCAGACGGTATCATGTCTTTTATATATGCGTTGATTGATGTCGAGGAGACGGATAAATGTTGAATCCGTGGTAGCATTAAATTGCGCCATTAGTGCTCCGTATGTAAACGTTGCAAAAACGGCCATAAATATTTTCCTATTGACGCAAACCATCATGCAGTTAGTTCAGCTATTAGAAAAATCCTTCCGGTTATTACAAATCTAAGTACAAACAATAAACTTAAACAATGTTGGTTTCGTAGTATTTTGGATTAAATAAACGTCATCTGAAATAAAAATGAAATATTTCTATTAACAATTTCTGGGAAAAACACCGTCCCAAAATGTTTTTTCCTGAAAACCTCCCCCTCATTCTCAATGTTTTGCGATTTATTAAATATCGAATTTAGCTTTGATTGTGGCTTAATAAATAAAAAAAGTGGGCTGAAAACCATAAGAAAGAATACTGATCGGACATTATCATGTAAATAGAAAACCACTCCGGTTGTAGCAATAATCATTCTCATACATTATAGTTGAGTTGTTAATACTATTCAGCGCCGTGTGATTTTTTTTCTTAGGGCGGAAAGTAAAATTTCGAATCGTTATCTAAAGCTGTGGTTATTATTCTAATTCAACAAATGATTTTAATCAATAAAAGTTTTCGCTGTCTGCTCAAAGGTGAATAGAAATTGGAAACCAACGGTTTAAAGTGAAAATATATTTTATTGCACTTTAGTATTTCTACTGAAAGAACAAACGCTTTTCATCCAATTTGGTTAGAAAAAACAAATCTCGAAAAATTCGGCAGACTTTCACCATTGGTTGGTGATATTACAAGAAATTTTGTTTACCAATGTGTAGTGAAATGAAGTCAGAATCCCTGTAGGATCTTTCCCAATCGTTTTGTGAAAAACTTTTTCAAAAAATATTTGTTTCCCCAATCACTAAAGAAAAAGGCTGATTTCTGCAGAGATCAAAAAAGATCCTGCTAATCATCAGTAAGCAGGATCTTGCATTTTAGAATCTCTTTTGGATTTGTTTTTAATGTATTTTGAACAAAATTATTTATTCATTTTTCTTCGTCTGAATTTAAGAACATATTCTAGTCCATTTCTACCTAATCCATCTGCTACTGGTAACGAGTGCCAATTGCTATAATCCAATAGCTAACGGCTTATTACTACCAGTAAGCAATGTACAACGCCGCCAGTATTCCCAACACCAATAATAGCCCCGCCGCAAAACCTGTAGATACCTTGAACATAGATGCTTCCACTTCCAGCGCTTTGGGGTTATCTTTTGATTTGGGATCGAATAACCCGAATAATATGATCAAAATGACACAAGCAAGGAATACTACTCCCATCCTGTTCAGGAACGGCATCGCAGGAATAGTGTATTTCAATAATGCAGATAAAGGAATACTTATTAGGGTGGCAGCCAGGGCACCATTGGAATTCGATCGCTTCCAGAAGAAGCCCATCAGGAACATAGCGAGTATACCCGGCGATACAAACCCGGTGAATTCCTGGATATAAGCAAATCCCTGGCCCAGGGTTTTCAATGCGGGTGCAATAACCAATGCAATGGCAAATGCTGCAAGAATGACCCAGCGTCCTGTACGTACGATCTTTTTATCATCAGCATTCTTGTTCATGAAGCGCTTATAAATATCCAGCGAGAAAATTGTAGAGATACTGTTAGCCTTGCCTGCCAATGATGCAACGATTGCTGCGGTTAACGCCGCAAATGCCAGGCCTTTCATACCGGCAGGTAGCAAATTGAGCAGTATGGAATATGCGTTATCCGGTTTAATAAAGGCATTCCCTGTAGCAGGATCTATCTGTTTCATTCCTTCGTTGATCGCAGCATGAGTCCCATGCTGGAATATTACATAACATGCAATGCCGGGAATGACTACGATCAATGGCATTAATAATTTAAGAAAAGCGGCGAATAAAAGTCCCTTTCTTGCTGTTGGCAAACTGGCGCCCAGGGCTCTTTGCGTGATATATTGGTTGCATCCCCAATAACTCAGGTTGGCGATCCACATTCCGCCAATCAATACCGACAGGCCGGGCAGATCGAACCAGGGATCTTTGGAAGGAATCAATCCTCCGGCTGGTTCCCCGCTATATACTAGCCCTTGCCCCTTATTAAAGATCATGTGAAAATGATCCGGGGCTTTTTCCTTTAATAATTGTAGCCCTTCCCAGGCTCCTTTGCCTGATCCGAGATTATCGGATACAAGATTCAGCGCCAGGTAAGTTGTAACAAGACCTCCAAGCACCAAAAAGAAAACCTGTATAACATCCGTATAACCGATTACCCGCATGCCACCAAGTGTAATAAAAATAGCAAAGATCACAAGACCCAAGGCGCAGTAGAAAAAAGGTGCTCCCAACATATGCTGTAAGCTCAATGCCCCGAGGTAAATAATAGAGGTCAGGTTGACCAATACATATAACAATAACCAGAACACGGCCATGATCGTACTCACTCTTCCATCATAACGTTGTCGCAGGAATTGAGGCATTGTATATATCTTGTTCTTCAGGTAGAGTGGCATAAAGAATACGGCCACGATAATAAGGGTGGCTGCCGCCATCCATTCATAGGAAGCAATACCTAAACCCAATTGAAAAGCCTGCCCGCTCATACCGACAAATTGTTCGGCAGAAATATTGGAAGCGATCAGAGAAGCCCCGATAGCCCACCAGGTTAGGGAGCCTTCAGCGAGGAAGAAGTCTTTGGAATCATTATACGCATTTTTCTTTCTCCGGTAGATCCAGTAACCGTACATTGATACTAATACGAAGTAGAAAAGGAATACAAGGATGTCTTTGGTGGCAAGTTGCATAAGCAGAGTATTTATGATTTGATGTAAATGTAATTTATCAGATACAATTGATCTTGCTGAAATGCACCCAACCCATCGACCAATCCTGTAATGATTGACTTATAATTTACCCGGGTATTCATTGCACTTACAACTTCTCTTTGTCTCTCAGTCTTATTATTCTTGACGAATTTCCAATATTGTATATTCCTTTCTATCACCCATTTATTTTCAATAAACCAGGCGGAAACCCTGTAAAACTCTGCTCTCCTACATTACTGATACACCCTGATATAATCCACGATCAGCCATTGCGGAAAATAAGTGGTTGCATCCGGGCTTCCCGGCCAATTACCTCCTACCGCCATATTAATGATCAAAAAGAAATCTTCATTGAATGGATAGTTATTGGTCCCGAACTCGGCGCTTGTATGCGTTGAAAAAAGATTACCATCAATAAACCATTTGATCTGGTTTTGTTTCCATTCCAGGGAGAACACATGGAACTCATCATTGAATATACCCGATGGAAGGGTATAGTTCCCTCCTAATTGTGTGCTTCCGGGGCCGGGACCGAAATGCAGTGTTCCATAAGACCTGTTTGCTTCATGCCCGATCATTTCCATCAGGTCGATCTCCCCGCTCCTGGGCCATCCTCCGAATACATTATTCTGGGGCAGCAACCAGAAGGCCGGCCAGATACCTTTTCCTTTGGGAAGTTTTGCGCGGATATCGATCCATGCATATTTGAAAACTTTCTTCCCCCGGGTAAGGATCTTTGATGATGTATAACTCTTACCGGAATAATTTTCTTTCTTCGCTTCAATGATCATTTTACCATCCTGGAAGAAAAGATTCTCCGGGCGGCTTGTATAATATTCCAGTTCATTATTACCCCAGCCGCATATAGCCGGACAACCATCACCGTTCTCAAAACTCCAATCGGACAAACCCAGCGTGGTTCCATTGAATTCATCAGCCCATGCCAGTGTATAACCCGGGTAAGAAGCCGGCGCATCATAACCGGCATTGGTAAAATCCACCCGGCTATCATCATTCTCGATGACTGCAAGACCGATCCCTTTGTATATTTCTGCATTTACTGCGCCTGACAGTATCACTTTAAAATCATCATCACCTTCTTTCAGATCATCACCGACGACAGCAATAGAGATTGTTTTCTGTACTTCATTGGGAAGAAAGCTGACGGTTTGCGTGGCCGGGACAAAATCGGTATTTACCCTCGCAGATCCTTCCACGGTCGTATAAACAACAGATACATTTTGGGAAGAAGCATGGTCCAGCGTAATGGTAAAAGTAAAGGACGCTGTTCCTGCATTGCCTTCGGAACGAGATACATCGTCTATCGATATTTTTGATAAAGCCGGCGGTGCTGAACTGCCTTTCTTGCTGCAGTTGCTGAAAATTGTCAGGATGATAAAAAGAATACCCGATAACATAGTTTTCATTTTTTCACGTTTTTAATTCACCATATATAAGTTGCCGCAGAATTCCCCGGCAGGACGGTAGCCAGCATTTTATTTTTGAATTTTATATTAAACTGCTGGGTGGTACCCGCATCATTCAGCACGATCATCACTTTTTTCCCATCCGGACGTAAAAAGGCTGCGGTGTAAAGATTCCCATAATTATCACTGGCGATCCTTACCGATCCTGCGGGAATGAACCGGGATACTTGCGCAATAATATAATAGGAGACATTGCGTGTCACCATTCCCGAACCTATCGTTAGCGCACCCAGGCAGATAGTACAACCCCCGCTGGTATGAGGCCCGTAAGCGGGATTGGTTGCGAGGTTCCATTCAAGGGCGACACGACTATAGTTTCGCATCGAACCGATAATTACATTGCGGAGGTGCCATACGAGATCTCCTGAAAAACTGCTATTGGAAGATGTATACTGTTCTGTAAAATAGATATGCTTATCCGGGAAGGCTGTATATACCTGTGACAAAACGGTAATATTTCCTGCATACAAATGAAAGGCCGATCCGTCTATGTATTGCCTGGCAGCGGCATCATTCAATATATCTAAAGGATAATCCGGCCTGTCACAATTATGATCATAGATAATAATTTTTGCAGTGATGCCTGCCGCGTTGAACGAAGGACCAAGATGGTTTTTTATAAACAACGCCTGCTGGGCCGCGGTCATATACATACTCGGATTATTACCTGGATGCAAAGGCTCATTTTGAGGGGTGATAGCGTATATCATCAACCCTTCCGCCTGCATAGCCTGGATATATTTCACAAAATAATTTGCATATACCTGGTAATAGCCGGGGATAAGGCTACCCCCTATGGAGTTGTTATTATCTTTCATCCATGCAGGAGCTGACCATGGTGTAGCCAATAACCTGATGGAGGGATTTATCAATACGATCTGTTTTAATAAAGGTATCAATGCAGCCTGGTCAGGAGAAAGACTGAATTGCAGCAAAGCCGGATCCGTTTGGCCGGCCGGCATATCATCATAAGAATAAACAGCAGCACTCAGGTCGGTAGCGCCGATACCGATCCTTAAAAAATTTATGCCGAGACTGTTTTCTCCGTTCCCGAATAATTCATTCAGCAATGCATTTTTCCCGGCGGGGTCCAGTTGATTAATAACTTCAGCACTGCCGCTGGTCAGTGTATAACCAAACCCATCAATAGTTTGAAATGTTTGTGTGGAATCGACATTGATCGTAGGTAGTGTATTAGTAAGAGAACTGAAATCAAGCGGAGTGGTTTGCTTTGTCAAAAGGTTATTCTTATCACCTGTCGTAAGCCAGTATGAAATGCCCGAAGGAGGAAGCGGAGGATCTATTGGAGTATTGCTCGTACCTGTTCCGTGTTTGTTGCATCCCGCAAACAGGGCAAATAAACCTGTCAACCCCGCAATGATCCTGGTATTTAAATATCTGTTCAATTTACAATTTTATTTTACCCGTTAATCGTATGTTTCTTGACGAACTTCCAATAAGGATATTATATATGCCGCTTTCCATTACCCATTTATTTTCTATATCGCTGTAATATTGAAATGCATTTTCATCCAAATTCATGGTTACTGTTTTGGATTCGCCCGGTTGCAGGAAAATTTTATTAAATGCTTTTAGTTCTTTTTCGGGTCTTGGCAATGCAGCATGTTCCTGTTTTACATATAGCTGAACTATTTCAGCGCCCTTTACCTTCCCGGAATTTTTTATAGAAAAACTAACGGTGGCTCCGTTGCCTTTTGGAGTTATTTTAAGATTGGCGTATTCAAAGCTTGTATAAGAAAGGCCATGACCGAAAGCAAATTGCGGTTCCACTTTATAGGTATCGTAATACCGGTAGCCTACATAAATGTCATCGAAATAATGAACGACCCTTGATGAGTCGCCGGGGTATTGTCCCAGTTTATGAGCCGGCTCATCCTCTAGTTTTTTTGGAAAACTCATTGGCAACTTCCCCGAAGGATTCACTTCTCCAAAAATGATCTTTGCCAAAGCATTACCACCTTCCAACCCGGGATACCAGGCCTGCAAAATGGCCGGCGCCCTTTCTACCCATTGGCTCATATCAATAGCGCCGCCACCCATTAATACAATAATGGTCTTTGGATTTGCTTTCATTACTGCATTGATCAGTTCATCCTGGCCGAAAGGCATTTTCATATCAGGCTTGTCATAATCTTCTGCATCATAAGCGTTGTCCTGCCATACCGAATAATCGTAACCATGGGTCCAGCCACCAACGATAATAACCACATCTGCTTTTTTCGCTGCGTCCACTGCTTCTGCTATCAGGGCCGGGTTGGCTTTGGCGCCACGATAGATCTCGTATCCCTTCGAATAGCTGATATTCACTTTATTTCCTGCCAGGGCTTTCAACCCTTTCAATGGAGTGATCTCGTAGAATGCCCTCACCTGTGAACTTCCGCCACCCATCGATTGATTACGTTCTGCATTATAACCGATCACGGCAATATTCTTCACGTCATTCTTATCAAGTGGAAGTATCGATTCATTCTTTAATAACACAATTCCTTCTTCCGCTACCTGTGCGGCGATCTGCTGGTGTTCTTTTGTATTATAAGAACCTGTTTGCTTTTTCTCATTCATCATTCCTGACTTATACATCACATATAATATCCTCTTTACTTTCTGATCAATTAAATATTCCGGGAACCGCCCCGCTTTTACAAGCGTAACAACGGTATCACCCAACCAGAATTTACTATAATCAGGATTATCACGCCTCCGCAGATCGGTACCCATTTCCAGGTCAAGACCGTTCCATAAAGGTTGAAGTGTGCTTGTATTTGCATCCCAGTCGCTCATCACCACGCCTTTGAATCCCCATTCTTTCCTGAGTATTTGTGTAAGCAGGTAATAATTCTGCGAGGCCCATTGTCCCCTGAATTTATTATACGAACTCATCAATGTATTGACATTACCTTCCTGCACCGCTGCCTTGAAACCGGGCAAGTAAATCTCACGCAATGCTCTTTCACTCATTTGCACATCCACCGTATGGCGCCACCGCTCCTGGTTATTTGCTAAATAATGTTTGACACAGGCAGAAACACCCTGGGCCTGTACACCTTTTATATAACCCACTACCATTTTTGATATGAGATAAGGGTCCTCGCTTTCATATTCAAAATTTCTTCCGTTTAATGCAGTGCGGATAATATTGATCCCGGGTCCGAGTATCACATTCTTACCACGATATCTTGCTTCCTGTCCCAGCACAGATCCATATTGGAATCCCAATGCAGGGTTCCAGGTCGCTGCGAGGCAAACACCGGTTGGCAAATAAGTTCCGGAATCCATTAAATTATTATCAAGGTTCCAGTCACGTCCATGCTCAGGTCGTACACCATGCGGGCCATCCGACATAACGATCTCTGGTATGCCTAATCTTGGTACGCCGCCAGAGGTAAAAGAAGACGATGCATGGATCATTGTTACTTTTTCTTCCAATTTCATTTGCCCGAGCAGGTTGTTGATCTTTGCAGCCGTATCCATTTTATCCTGGGCATAAAGGAACATGGAAAAAAAACAGCTGATCAGTATTAAAAATATTTTTACGTTGCAGATCCTTTTTGTCATGATGGTTGTGTTTACTTTATTTGTCAGTCGGTCCTTCCTGTATGATCGGTTTGAATTAATTGTAAATAATTAAGATTGAACCCCCCTTTTGTTACCAACACACGAAGACGGGCCCAGCCTTTTGGAAATTTTATATTTTTTATTGTGCTGGTCTTCCAATTCTGTGTTTCTCCTGTTTGCGGTAACCGGATCGTTTCCGATTCAAACGCATCATTTACCAGGATCTTCAGTTCGCCGGAACTTTCTTTCGACGCTGACCTGATATTCATATCAAATACGCCATCCTCCGGCAGGTAGATGCTGTATTGCAGCCACTCACCTGTTTCGATCCAGCCCACATTATATCCGTTTGAAACTGTATCTGCGCATCGTTCAATGTCTACTCCATCATTCCGGTATTGTCCGCCGATGTTCCAGGGAGTTCTTTTTGTTGTGGATACCCAATATTCCGCAGAATCTTTATCATGATAAGAGACACCGCTTCTGCCGATATCGTAATCGGTAGCAAAGATGATCTTACCCGGTACGATGACAGTTTGATCAAATGGTATTGGTTCCGGTGTGCGGACCTGCCTGGTCATCGCATCGATCACATCGCGGTGAACGATCGTATTTTTTATATTGGTGTTACGGGCCAGTTGCAATAAACTTTCAAACGCTTCAGCAGCATTCGGCCTGCCTGCTTTTCCTCTCCAATAATCAAATATCTGCTGTGCACCCGGATCTATTTTAACCTGTAAGGGGTTATTCAACCCGGATTTTTTCAGCGGCCACATATTCCACCCGATCTTATTTGTTTCAAGCAGGGTGAGCATATCCGTGAACCATGCATTGGAATTCTCCCCGGTCTCACCCAACCATACCGGTACATTATAAGTTGTCCGGATATCCAGGAATTTCTGGATGGAAGCTTTATCGTTATAGTTCCAGTATTTATGAAAGCTGATCACGGTATTATCATCCCACAAAGGAAACATGCCGTCATAGTTATTCCCCCAACAATTCCCTTCAATAAAGATGATGTGTTGCTTATCTGCTTTCCGGATAGCAGCTGTGATATCTTTCAATAATTTTTTTAAAGGGATATTATTTTTTTCTGCGCATCCATTCCTGTCTTTTTCATTATCGAAACCCCAATTGGGTTCGTTGATGATATCATAACCGCCTATCCATTCTTCACTGGCATAATGTGCCGCCAATTTTTGCCATAGTGCGATCGTTTTTTGTTTGTTTGCTTTATCCTGCCATAAAGAAAGCTTTGATGTGTCCCTATCTGAAATAGCATTATCATTACCCTGTCCACCGGGTGCTGCATGCAGGTCCAATATCAGGTAAATATGATTGGCCTTGCACCAACTTAACAAGCTATCTGTTAATGCGAACCCTTTTTTGATCCATGTATTTTTATTTTTGACCGGTTCCTTTTCTACGGGTAAGGTAAACAGGTTAAAGTGCATGGGTAAACGAACGGAATTAAAACCCCATGCGGCCAGGGAGTCTATATCTGCCTTTGTGCAATGATTCTCCAACCAGGCACCATAAAATTTTTGTGTATTGGCTTCACCCACGAGATCGATGATCTTTTTCCTGATCTCATGTTGTGCCATAGCGGCACCCGAGAGTTTCAGCATATACGGTTCCTGCAACATCCATCCACCGAGCCCGACACCACGCAGGATGATCTCCTGGTCGCTGCCATTCCTGATGGTCCCATTTTTAGCGTGCAAGAAACCCTGCCCCTTTGCAGCAATGTTTGCCAGGAAAAATATAAAAAGATAATAGTAGCGCATTAAAAATAAAATGATCAGTTCAGTTTAAGTAAGGGTGAGTATTTCTGTTACCCACCCTTTTTACATTGCTAAAACTGAGAACTGCTTACAGATTTCTAAATCAATATGAACGCAACCTGAATGTCCACCATCCGGGAGCGCCTATCGCAACACCTAATGTTAAAAGATCGTAATTGCCTGCCACATCATGCGTTGCTGCCAGCACATCATATGTTATAGAAGTAGCCGGTCCTGTTGTTACTTCGCTGCCATTCCTTACTTTTTGCAAACCGATATGTGCACCCAATCCCACAACTGTAAGTTGCCCTAAACCCGCTACACCTGCATTTTGTGTAAAAATATAAGTGAACGAACCGGATCCCCAGGGAACCTGGACTGCTGTATAATTGGAAGATGGTTGGCAGGAATTTGAATTATTACCTAAATAACCATCCCCATAAAAATCACCTTTATTGTCATAGTTAAAAGTTCTGGCAGCGCTGAATGTAAAAGTGTATTCATCATTGAATTCACATGACCTGGCGGTAACATCACCCAAACCACTGCTCCACCAGCTTCCGTCATTAGGCCCGGGGCCTACTTTGTAGGCTGCTGCTGTTGGGTCTAATTTCCATTTTTTCGAAGTGCAGCTTGTTATAAATCCAAGTTGTGTTCCCACGCATGCTGCAGGATCATTTGCTGCAACAGTGATAATCTGGCTGGCGCTGTCAACACCGCTATGCCCGAATACGAATAATTTAATTGTATAATTACCCAGGTAAGGAAAGTAAACAGTATCAACCTGCTTACCCTGAACATAACCTGTACCGCCACCTTTATCCCAGTCGAAACGGAAGGCGTTTTCGGAAGTACTGGTGAGCAGGTATTTATTAGGTACACCCGCAACAGGTGTTACAGTAAAAGAAGCTTTCGGTTTTGGCGACAGGTCTCTTACATCGTATTTGCATGAAAAAAATAGTATGGAGAATAGCAAAACTGCAATGCATGAACTGCTGCCTTTTATAAAAATTTTCATAACTGATGATTTTTTATTAATTATATAAACGAATACTTTAAGCCATATTAGTAACCCGGATTTTGTGGAAGACCGCCAGTTCTTATATCATAATCAGGAATTGGCAGTACTTCATGTTTTCCGCTTACAAATCCCAATGAGCCAAGTTCTGTTGAGGCTTTTCCCCAGCGCACAAGGTCCTGGAATCTTACTCCTTCAAATGCAAGCTCAACCTGCCTTTCACGTACAATTGCATCAAACAGTGCAGCTCCGACAGCAGTAATATCAGGTACTCCCCTTTTCTGGCGTACCTGGTTTATATATCCACGGGCTTTGTTCTCATCTGTTCTGTAATAAGCTTCGGCAGCCATCAGCAATACGTCTGAATAACGGATGTGGCGCCAGTTCGTTCCATAATTAAGTTCATTTATCGGACCTCCTGTTTGCGTGCTGAATGAGCCATATTTTCTTTGGAAAAAACCTTCATAATCACGATCACCGGGAGCAGTCCAGTTGCCACCGGCTGCAATTAATTCAGCCTGTGACATGATGCTTTGATTTCTTCTGGTCACACCACCATCAGCAATAAACGCATCCCACATTTTTTGTTTTGGGCGTATAAATCCCCAGCCTGCCAGCAGCGAATCGGCAGGGGCCTTTGTATAATAGTCACCTCTTGGCCCCATTATCTGTATATGAATATTACTTTCGGGAGCGGCGCCCCAGGGAAAATTGCCCCAGTCGTAATTCCGTCCACTGGAGTAGGATATCTCAAAGATTGATTCTTGTCCGAATTCCGCCTGACGTGAAAATGCTGAAGCAATGCTGGGAGCAACTGAATAAACACCGGAATTGATAACAAGGTCAAACTGCGTGGCAGCTTCCAGCCATTTTTGTTCATACAAAAGTGCTTTTCCAAGCAGCGCCTGCGCTGTACCTTTTGAAACACGGAACCTGTCAACGGCAGTGTATGTATTTTTTAATGGTAATACAGTGGCTGCTTCATTAAGATCTTTTTCGATCTGTCTATAAACATCTGCTTTAGGCGCCCTGGGCGTAGATGTAAATTGTGAAGGCGGAATATCGTTTATTACCAATGGAATATTTCCCCACATCGTAACCAGTTCAAAATAGTTATATGCCCGTAATACTTTCGCTTCTGCAATAAGGCGTTTACGTAATGGTGTAAGATCATCTGATTTATTGATCACTTTATTTGCACGGTATATTGCATAATAACACATCCTCCACGCATCTCTTACTTTATCATTGGTTGCATCAAAATTATAATCATCCAGTGTCTGGTAACCCGGTTGGTCTCCTGCATCGCTGCCACCGCAATTGCTCTCGTCAGTCAGCAGGCTTTTTATCATGTACAGACTTGCCCAGTTACTGTTGTAATGCGCCTGCATCATATCATACACGCCGGTTACTGCCTGTGTAACGTCGGCATCTGTTTTATAAAAATCATCTTCGGGATAGGCGCCGGGTATTTCGTTGGTAAGAAATTTCTTACAACTGACCGTAGTCATCATGATCAGGAAGCAAACGGTTACTATTTTTATAAGCGAATTTTTCATTTTGTTTATTTTTAATTTTTTGGAATTGATTAGAATGTAATTGATAAGCCTACTATCGCTTTTCTTGGAATAGGATAACCACCACGGTCTATACCTATACTGTTTCCGTTATTACTTACTTCAGGATCAACACCCGGATATTTGGTAAAAGTGAAGAAATCATCAAGTGATATATATATACGTGCAGCTTTTGTTCTTATTTTATTCAAAATATTACCAGGTATGCTGTAGCCTAATTGCAATTGACGGATCTTCATAAAAGAGCCATCAAATACCATCAGGTCGCTGTTATATATGTAAGGATTAGATGCATCAGATTTAAACCATGTATTCGTACTTCCTGCGCCTGTCCACCTGTTTGTAAAGAAAAATTCAGGTTTGTTTGCAGTTGCACGGTCTAACCGGTTAAAGCCCATTAATACATCATTGCCAGATTGCCCCTGAATAAACACAGTCAGGTCAAATCCTTTATAGGAAACATTGGCCCGGCCACCATAGGTGAATTTTGGATGTGGATTGCCGATCCTGGTCATGTCAGCAGGAGATATTTGCTTATCACCATTCACATCGATAACAATGGGCTCACCTGGTTTTGGATTGTAACCGGTAAGGCCATTTTTTACAATATAAGCAGTGATCTCTTGCTGTGTTTGGAAAATACCGTCTGTTTTGTAACCTGTAAAATACCAGAATGGTTCTCCTACCTTGGATGCAGTTGCAGTCCAGCCTGTTCCAATTCCTGCGCCTAATAATACCGGCGAATTAGGATCAAGGAAGGTTACTTCGTTATTATTGAAAGAAATATTTCCTCCTACTTCGTAACCAAAACCATTACGCTTAGGCAGGTTTTTATAACTCAGGTCAAATTCCCATCCCTTATTTACTACATTCCCTGCATTTACCCTGTCTATAGGAGCACCTACATAGATTGGAGGAACGCCTCCGGTCAGCAGATCTTTAGTTGTTTTTTTATAATAGTCAACCGTGAAGTTTAATTTGTTGTCAAACATTCCAAGATCAAGGCCAATGTCAAATTGCTCTCCATTTTCCCAAACCAGTTCATTATTTGGAAGCCTGAGTGGGGCAGCACCTACTATAAATCCACCATTACCGTCAGGATATATTCCACCTGCACCTACAGCGTTCAGGTAATCAGCAAGGCCCAGGCTTCCTACATTACCGTTCTGTCCCCAGCTTCCGCGAATCTTACCATAGTTTATTTTACGGGCAAGGTTTTCAGGAAAGAAGTTTTCTTTTGTAAATACCCATCCGGCGGAAAATGCCGGGAAGGTCCTCCAGCGATTATTTGGAGGCAGCTTGGAAGAGCCATCTCTTCTTACAGAAGCGCTAAATAAATATTTACCATTATAATCATACAAAAGCCTTCCATAAAAAGAAGCGGAAGTAATGTCAAATGCAATACTTCCTATACGGTCAAGTGCATCCGGTACAAAATCTGCATAAGAGAATTTGTCCTCTTCCTTAAATAAACCGGAATAGCTTCCCCCGATATGTACTTCATGATTTTTTTGTTGGGAAGCGCCCCCCAGAAGGGTGAAATTATGTTTGCCGATCTTTTTGTTATAAGTAGCAAAATTTTCAAACACCCAACTCGTCCAGGTATCGCTATAGTCATAACCATTAGCAATTGTGTTTTGGCTTTCGTCAGAGAACCAGAAGGTTGGTGTCCAGCCGTGACCTGTCTGGAAAGCTGCATCTATACCAAAGCGGGTTGTAAATTTCAGCCCTTTTAAAATATCTGCATCTGCATATACATTGGCAAATATTTTATTCTGAACATTTTGCCCCTTTGCCATATCAATCCTTGCCAGTGGATTACCATATTCTCCTTTTAAAAAATTTGAAATGCCATAATAATTACCATTGGCATCTCTCCTTAAAGGTTTATTTGCTGCAATGGCATTTTGAACATGCGTGGGTAAGCTTCCTGTATATATCACAGGCGTCATAGGATCCATTACGGTAGCGCTACTTAAAATAGAACCAAATTCTGTGTTATCAGAAATGGCTCTTCTTTCGTGATGCGAAAAGGATATGTGCTCTCCAACTAAAAGCCAGTTCTTTACTTTGTGTTCGCTATTCAGGCGAACCGTGTAACGTTTAAACTGTGCTTTTTTGCCGCCTACGATACCATCCTGGGTGAATATATTTCCGCCGATATAATAAGTTGACTTATCACTTCCACCACTGAATGATAATGAATGATGCTGCTGGGGAGCAGTTTGGATAACTTCATTTATCCAGTCTGTGCCATTACCAACAGCAGCCACATCAGCCAGTGTAGGGGCGCCATTTACACCCGCTTCTGCCAGGTATTGCTGGTATTGCGGTGCATTCATCATTTTAATGTAATTATCTTTTATTGATTGCTTCCCATATTGCGCAGCATAAGTGATCTCGCCTGAATTTTTTTTGCCGCTCTTGGTGGTGATCATGATTACGCCATTAGAACCCTCGGAACCATATATGGCTGCAGAAGCCCCATCTTTTAATATCTCGACAGATGCGATCTCAGAAGGGTCAAGAGATTCGATACCTCCGGACTTAATACCATCTATAATATAGACCGGACCCGTGTTATTATTAGAAGCAGTACCCCTGACCCTTACACTTAATCCTGCCCCGGGTTGGCCGGATTGGGGCAAAATTGTAACCCCCGCAACCCTGCCCTGGAGCGCCTGCTCTAGACGGGTATTTGAAACTGTATTTAATTGGTCGGCTTTAACCGAAGAAATAGCGCCTGTTAAAAGGCTTTTTTTCTGTTGTCCATAGCCAATTACGACTACCTCATCAAGTATGCCTGATCCCTGCACCAGGCTGAAGTTCTGAGTTCTATCAGCATTTACAGTTCGTTCTAAACTGACCATGCCAACATAGGTAATAAGCAATACAGAGCCTTGTTTTGGAACAGAGATCGTATAATTCCCGTTGGCATCTGTAATAGTTGAAATGGTAGTCCCTTTGACCGAAACAGTAACCCCTGCAAGAGGGGCATTGGTCGTTTGGGATGTGACCTGGCCTGAGATTGAGAAGCCTTGCGCAAAGGCTTTATGCATACCCATAATACATAGGAAAGCACATAACAAAGTAGCAGCTTTAAGTTTCATGAGCAATCGTTTTGAGTGTTTTCTAAAAATCGAAATCAAGAATATAAATCTAAAGACTAATTGCTCAGATAAAAAATAAAGGGATACATCTCTACTACTTCAGTTTCTAATAAACAGCGGTTTGCAGGAAATTTTACTACATCATTACTACATCATCACAGTTTTTGTACTTTCACATTGTATTCTAATTGTCATGAGAAAAAAAATTCCCTTTTTTTTTACATTCCTTGTATTTAGCCATTGCTATTCTCAAAATACCATTGGTCTTCCTGATATTCTCAATTATACTAAACAGAGTTATCGCGGAGGTGCTCAAAACCGGCAAATAAGGCAGGACAAAAAAGGGGTTCTTTATTTTGCTAATAGTGAAGGGGTCATGACTTTTGACGGGATCAACTGGAAGACCTATCCTCTTCCTAATAAAAGTATAGTAAGATCTCTTGAATTTGGCCCTGACAATAAACTTTATGTAGGTGGCCAGGATGAGTTCGGGTACTTTTCACCTGATGAGAAAGGGCAACTGGTCTATCATTCGTTAAAATACCTCCTCCCGGTTGAAGAGAGATCCTTTACAGATGTTTGGGAAATATATTTTTACAGGGACTGGATATTCTTCCAAACCAGCAATAACATTTACCAAATAAGCGGAACTCACAGCAGTATATATAAAAGTACCCATTGGCGATTTATTACTGTTTGTAACAACCGGCTAATTGCACAGGACTACAATAAAGGTCTGCTCAGTTTCCAAAACGGAGTTTGGGCTCCTTTTTTGAAAAAAACCGAATTGCCTGAAGATTATTTTGCGACTTCGATAACTGAAATCGGGCAGGATAGTGCTATAGTCACCACGGTAAAGAACGGGGTTTTTCTGCTTATTGGTGATGATATTATACGGATGCAATCTCCGTTCCTGGACCATATTTCCAGCACCCATATCTCCTCATCGATCATGGTGAACCAGGACCATATTGCCCTTACTACCAACCTGGATGGTTGCTATATCATTGACAAAAAAGGAGCGTTGATCCAAAAATTTTCGGTAAAGGAAGGGCTGCAGAATAACAATATACTTGCCATATTTCTTGACAAAGAAAGGAACCTGTGGCTGGGGCTGGATAATGGAATTGATTTTATTGCTTACAACAATGCCATCAAACATATCTACCCTGATTACCTGAACGAAGGTTCAGGGTATGCCGCCAGTATCTTCAACAATGAATTATACATTGGTACCTCAAATGGATTGTACAAAACAAGTATCTCTGATGAAAAAGATCTCAGCTATGTGAAAGGTTATTTTTCCCCGGTTTCAAATACCCAGGGGCAGGTATGGAATTTATCCCAGGTGAATGGCAAATTATTAATGGGACACCACGATGGGGCTTTTGTCATTGCGAACAATACCGCAATCCCAATCGATAATAGTTCCGGGTTCTGGACCTTTCTCCCTTTTTATAATGTTTTACCCTCTTCTGTTATGATCGCAGGGACCTACCAGGGTATTAATTTTTACAATTATATTAATGGCGGCTTTACAAATAAAAACATTGTTGCCCACTTCGAATCAGCCAGGTTTGTATGTATGGATAACACCAACATATGGATATCCCATCCTTATAAAGGGGTTTACAGGGTTCAACTGAAGGGTAATACAGCGGAAACGAAATACTATTCCCTTCAAAACGGGATTCAATCAGCCAACGGCAATTATCTTTTCAAAATCAAGAACAGGATCATCCTGAGCACGGAAAATGGCATTTTTGAATATAGTGAACCCAACGATAAATTTGAACCTTCGGCATTCTACAATGATATATTTGGCAAAAAAAATGTCCGGTATCTAAAGGAAGATAACTCCGGCAATATCTGGTTCGTCTTTGATAAGATCCTGGGTGTGCTTGATATGTCTGCCTCAAAACCACTGATCATTTATTTCCCGGAGCTCACCAATAAATTTGTCAGCGGGTTTGAACATATTTATCCTATGAATAAGAACAATATTTTTATTGGCGGGGAAAGAGGCTTTTACCATATCAACTTTGAACAATACAAGACGATAAAATATCCTTTGCGGGTGCAGATCACTGCTGTGAAGGCGATGAATAAAAAAGACAGCTTGCTTTTTGGCGGTTACATGGGCGATGTAAACGAGGATAGTATCCCTGTAAAAATGAAAAAATCGGTTGTAAGCCATTCCTGGAACTCATTTCATTTTGAATTCGCTTCCCCGGTGTATGCACAGCAATCCAATATTGAATACAGTTATTTCCTGGAAGGATTTGATGAAAAATGGTCTGAATTTGCTAAAAAAACAGAAAAAGAATACACCAATCTTCCCACCGGCAATTATACATTTAAAGTTAAAGTGAGAAATAACCTGGGCAATGAGTCCGAGCCCGGAAGCTATTACTTTTCCGTTTTGCCACCCTGGTACCAAACTTACTGGGCCTATGGCATATACATTTGTTTTTTCTTAATTGGTGCTTACTGGGTATATAAGTACCAGAAAAATAAATTCAGGAACCAGCAAAAAAAACACGAGGAAGAACAGAAACGGTTATTGTACCTGCACCAGCTGGAAATGGAAAAAACGGACAAAGAAATTGTAAAGCTCAAAAATGAAAAACTGGAGGCAGAGATACAGCACAAGAATTCAGAGCTTGCATCGGTAGCCATGCACCTGGTGCAAAAGGGGGAAATGCTGGCCAAGATAAAAGAGCAGATAGAGCACCTGAAAAATACATCCGGGGATGTAAAAAATTCCGATGACCTGAAAAAGATCATCCGGGCATTGGGTGAAGAGGATAAGATCGATAAGCAATGGGAACAGTTTACCAAGCATTTTGATAATGTACACAGCGATTTTCTTTCTACACTAAAAAATAAATACCCCTCGTTAAGCCCGAATGAATTAAAATTATCGGCGTATTTAAGAATGAACCTTAGCACCAAGGAAATGGCACAACTGATGAATATTTCGGTCAGGGGTGTCGAGATAAGCCGCTACCGGCTACGGAAAAAACTGGGGATGTCGACGGATGTGAATTTATTTGATTTCCTGATGCAGGTATAAAGGTATTACATTGTTATCAGGAGGTCCCGAGCGGATTCGAACTCCTATTCGATCTACATAAAATAGATTCTTGCCAACTAATTGACTTTCATTAAACAGAAGCAACAATTTCTCTCCTATAATTTTTCTCTTCTCTTGATAATTTTGATCATGTCCCTGAAAGTACACCTGTCTGAAAAGATCTGCTCCAAAAGTATCAAAAAACAGAATAGGCTTTGAAACATTACATATTCACTAAAGCCCTGTCCAAATGAACATAACCGCCGTCAACATGTATAAGCTGTCCTGTAGTATGGCTTGATCTTTCGGATAAAAGAAAGGCGGCCATGTTGGCAATTTCTTCTGCTGTGGTCATCCGGTTCCCCAACGGGATCTTTGAAGTGATCTCTTTCAATTTTTTTTCTTTATCAGCCCATGAATTGATCCATTTTTCATAGAGCGGGGTCCAGCATTCTGCAACTACAATAGCATTCACACGAATACCGTATTTTAAAAGTTCGACAGCCCATTCTCTTGTCAAAGCGTTACGTCCGCCATTAGCAGCGGCATAGGCAGATGTATTACCCTGTCCCGTTTCAGCTGTTTTAGAACTAATATTTACAATAGGACCTTTTGATCTTTTTAATTCAGGCAGTGCAAACTGTGCCATCAGGTAATAATGCACAAGGTTCTTATGCAGACTTCCTATAAATTTTTCATAATCGCCCTGCTCCAATCCTACTCCATCATTTACACCGGCATTATTAACCAGCCCTTCGATGCGACCAAACTTTTCAAGCACTGCGCTCACTGCTTTTTCACATTCCCCGGGGTTGATCAATTCAGCAACAACCTGGAATGCCTGTTTGCCGGAAGCCATTATTTCATCCACCAGTTTTTTATTATCCTGTTCGTCCCTGCCAACAATAACCGGGATTGCCCCTTCAATTGCTAATACTCTTACAATACCTTCCCCGATTCCCTTGGCGCCGCCGGTAACGATGATCACTTTACCTGTTAATGCTAAATCCATGAATGTTAAGTTAACTGATAAAATTTAATTGCATTTCCTCCAAAAAATAATTGTTGTTCATTTTTAGTAAAAGAAGCAAAATAATGTTTTAGGATGTCCACTACTTCCTTATAAGAGGCAGCCAGCAGACAAACAGGCCAATCGGATCCAAATAAAATGCGACTGGTGCCAAATGATTCAACAACAGCATCCAAATAAGGCGCAAAATCTTTTTCTTTCCAGTTCGTCCATCCTGATTCGGTCACAAGACCTGACAGTTTGCAATAAACATTTTCGTATTGGGCAACCCCGGCCATCTCCTGTTTCCATTCAGTGATCTTCCTGTTCCGGATATCCGGCTTGGCAATATGATCGATTACGAATCCCTGGTCCGGGAAGGCTGCTACCAATTTTTTTGTGTATTGCAATTGATCAGGAAATATAAGGATATCATAAGTAAACCCAAATTCTTTCAATGCCCCGATACCTCTCATGAATTCCGGTTTCAGCATAAATGTTCTATCTCTTTCTCCCTGCAAAATATGCCGGAACCCTTTTACCAGTCTGAATTGTTTGTAATAAGAAAGTCGTTCTTTGATATTCTCATGCTGAAGATCGATCCAGCCGACAATGCCTTTTATAAAATCATTCTGCTTTGCCAACTCCAGTAAAAAGTTTGTTTCTTTCTCTGATTGATCAGCCTGGACAGCAATGCAGCCATCAAAATTATTTTTTTTCAATAGCGGTTGAAGATCCTCCGGCAAAAAATCTCTTTGAATAACTGACATTTCTTTGGTGATCCAGCCATCTCTTACGGGATCAAATTTCCAAAAATGCTGGTGTGTATCAATTTGCATAGGCTTTTACATATTGTTTCGCGGTGCCTAACCCTTCGATCCCCAACTCTACGACATCATCTTCTTTTAAAAAAAGAGGAGGGTTCATTCCCAGGCCTACACCAGGCGGAGTTCCTGTAGAGATGACATCACCCGGCAACAAAGTCATAAACTGGCTTATATAAGAAACAAGAAAAGGAATTTTGAAAATGAAGTTGGCCGTTGTGCTGTCCTGCATTATTTTTTCATTGACCTTCAACCACAGGTGAAGACCATTGGTATCTTCTATTTCATCCCGTGTTGCTAAAAAAGGGCCCATAGGAGCAAACGTATCACAACTTTTTCCTTTGACCCATTGACCATTTCTTTCCAACTGAAACTCCCGCTCACTGAGGTCATTATGCATGCAATACCCCGCTATATAATTCAAAGCATCCTTTTCATTTATATAAGAAGCTCTTTGCCCGATCACAACGGCCAACTCTACCTCCCAATCTGTTTTTTTAGAGTTTTTCGGAATGACAATATCATCATTGGGACCCATCAATGCAGTGGTGGATTTGAAGAATATAATGGGTTCCGCAGGTATAGATGCGCCGGTTTCCTTAGCATGATCAGCATAATTCAACCCAATGCAAATGATCTTTGAAGGCCGTGCAAAAGGACTTCCCAGGCGGACTGTTTCAGAGATCTTTGGTAATTGTGTCTTATTGGCGTTAATGAATTTTTCTAACCGATCGAGGCCATTGCTTCCGAAGAATTGTTCGTTGTAATCTTCCCCAAATACAGAAGTATCATAATATTCATTGTCAATGATAACCCCGGTTCTTTCCTTGTTAATTTCGCCAAAGCGGATCAGTTTCATGCCTTATCAATTATTTAATTTGATAAACCCGCCATCGATCGGGTAATCACAGCCGGTGATAAAGGATGCTTCATCAGAACACAGGTACAGGACCAGGTAAGCGATCTCTTCCGGTATTGCCATCCTTCCTATCGGTTGTGTTTTTGAAAGCTTTTCAAACATTTCCTTTTCTTTCCCGGGATAATTCTTCTTTAGAAACCCGTCTACAAAAGGAGTATGAACTCTTGCCGGAGAGATACAATTGCTTCGTATACCTTCGCGGATATAGTCCTTTGCTACGGATAAGGTCATAGCATATACAGCTCCTTTGCTCATAGAATAAGCAAACCGGTCCGGCAGTCCTACATTATTGGCGATGGAAGCGAGGTTCAGGATCACACCCGTTTTTTTTTGTCTCATGAAAGGTATTGCAGCCTGCAGGCAATTATACACTCCTTTTACATTGACATTGTATATCCTGTCGAAATCAGTTTCAGGAGTATCCTCTACATTTCCAACATGCGAAACACCAGCGCTGTTCACTAAAATATCAACCCCCCCGATCTCACTGAAAATTTCTTTCACCTGCGATTGAGAAGAAACATCACAAACCTGCGCACTTGCTTTTCCATTATTTTGCTTTATCTCCTGTACTGTTATACCGGCTGCTTCTTCATTCAGGTCGATCACATATACTTCTGCACCCTGTTTCGCAAATAAAAAAGCAACAGCTTTTCCAATTCCGCTCCCTGCACCCGTGACAGCCGCTTTTTTACCATCCAGCCTGAACATGCTTTTAACTTTTACTAAAAAATATTTTGAATGTACAACATGGAACAAGGGGTTACGGAATTACGAAGTTAACCACTTCATCATTCAACATTCCTCGTTGAATATTCTACAGAGACACACCCCGTTTCCAGGGAATAAAATCATCTTGTCCCAATAAAACGGCTTTGGGGATTATCTCTCCACTGGCAACTTTGATACAGTTCTCGAGTATCTCTTCTCCCATTTGTTCAATCGATTTTTCACCGTTTATGATCCCACCGGTATCGATATCGATAATATCGCTCATTCTTTTCGCCAGGGATGAATTGGTAGCAATTTTTATAGTCGGTGTAACTACATTGCCCGTAGGCGTGCCCAGGCCCGTAGTGAATAAGATCAAAGTCGCTCCGGAGGCAGCTTTCCCGGTGGTAGCTTCTACATCATTACCTGGTGTGCAAACAAGGCTAAGCCCTGACTTAGTAGCTGGTTCTGTATAATCCAAAACATCTACAACCGGTGAAGTACCGCCTTTGCGGGCTGCACCAGTTGATTTAATGGCATCCGTGATCAAACCATCCTTAATGTTACCCGGTGAGGGGTTCATATGAAAACCGGAACCCACTTTATTAGCCAGTTCATCATAAGATCTCATCAGGTGAATGAATTTATCGGCTACGTTGCTATTAACACATCTATCGATCAGGTCTTGTTCCGCACCGCACAACTCGGGAAATTCTGCGAGTAACACTTTTCCTCCAAGCCCCACTAAAAGATCGGAAGCATATCCAACAGATGGATTCGCGGAGATCCCGCTAAAGCCATCGCTGCCGCCGCATTTCACCCCGATTGTTAACGCACTCAGCGGGGCCGGCTCTCTTTCGATCTTATCGATCTCGGTCAACCCGTTAAATGTTTTACGGATGGCATCAAAGATAAGTTGCTCTTCGCTTTGCGATTTTTGTTGTTCAAAAATATACAGGGGTTTATCAAAAGAAGGGTTACGTTTTTTAAGATCCTTCAGGAAAAAATCTGTTTGCAAGTGCTGGCATCCCAGGCTTAAAACAGTTACACCGCCTACATTGGGATGATCTGCATAAGCAGCCAGCAAAGAACTTAAAGTGGCCGCATCCTGGCGGGTACCTCCGCAGCCGCCCGAATGGTTGAGGAATTTGATGCCATCCACATTTTTAAAAAACCGTTCTTTCCCGTTTGATGAAGCGACAGGAGCAATATTATTAATATCATCACCTTCTTTACAGGCAGATAATAATTGCTGAGTGAAGCGACGGTATTTATCACCTATGGCATATCCCAATTCCTTTTGCAATGCATCCTTGATCATGTCAAGGTTCCTGTTCTCACAAAAAACCATAGGAATGAATACCCAGTTATTAGCGGTTCCTACTCTTCCGTCAGTACGTTTATACCCTTTGAATGTCCTGTTCCTGAATTTCGAGACATCCGGCGATTGCCAGTGAGATCTATACCCGCGATAAGTATATTTTCCCGCTGCATGTTTGGTATTCTGGGTTGTCATCAATTCTCCTTTCGGAATATCTGATTGCAGCTTTCCGACCAGGGTGCCGTACATGATCACTTCATCTCCCGCCTTCATATCATGGATGAATATTTTATGTTTGGCTCCTACATACTGTTGCAGTATCAATGTCTCGTTATTAAATGAAAGAGCGGTTCCTGAAGGAAGATCTCTTAATGCAACCAATACGTTATCCTCCGGGTGAATTTGCAAATAGGGTTGTATCCCTTCTTTAACTATCATATTTAAAATTCAGTTAGTTCGAAAATTTTATTCATCAGCACCCATTTCCCGCCTGTGGCTGCATCCGGTAAGGGTTGCTGGTATTTCCACATTAATTCTTCCCATTCCTGCACTTTTCGATTGTCTTTGTCCGATTGTTGTTTTGTTTCGAAACTAAAATCATCATGTACTTCCATGATCATGAACAACCTTGTTCCGTGCCGGTATATTTCCATTTCTACAATACCCGTTTCCTTTATTGACCTTTTTACTTCGGGCCAGACCGCTTTATGATGTTCTTCATATTCCCGGATAAGTTCCGGGTCATTCTTCAGATCAAGTGTAAGACAATACCGCTTCATTCGATTTTATTTTATAGCCATGAACAGCGAAAAGGAAGACAAAGACAAAGCAAACCAGCGGAACGATATACGAAAATGCTGTCGAATTTGACTGGGCTAATGAGCCCATGACATAAGGTACCAGTGCACCGCCCACTATCGACATAATAATAAACGATGATCCTCTCTTCGTATAAGCACCCAGGTTTTTTACACCCAATGCAAAAATGGTCGGAACATAAATGGACTCAAAAAAGAAGATAGCCATCAATGCGTATACCGATACAATTCCCTGTAACCAAACTACCCCGGCACAAAGGACTATATTTAAAAAAGCATACAGGGCAAGGAGTTTGTTCGGCGATATGAATTTCATAAGTGCCGTACCGGCAAATCTCCCGATGGTAAACAATAATAAGCTTCCCGAAAGAAGATAAGCGGCCCGTTCATTGCTAATGCCCAGGTCCTTTTCAGTACAGTAATTGATGAATAGAGCTGCAATTCCTACTTGTGCCGCCACATAAAAGAATTGTGCAACAATCGCCCAGACAAAATGCTTATGCTGAAACAATCTTTTACCCGCATGTGTTCTCTTGTCAACTACTAATTCTTCTTCTTTTACTTCAGGCATGGAAGTGCGAATAAATAAAAAAGCAACGATCAATACCAGAACAGCAATGGCTATATAAACAAATTTGACCGATCCAAGTTGTGATGCATGGGCAGATGATTTACTACCAAAAAATAATGCTCCCCCGATAATAGGCCCGATAAATGATCCTACACCATTAAAACTTTGCGAAAGATTTAAACGGAATTCAGAAGTTTCGGGATTGCCAAGAACAGTGATATAGGGATTCGCTGCCGTTTCCAAAAAGGTTAACCCGCTCGCCAGTATGAATACAGCCAGCAGGAAAAAAGGAAAACTCGCATTTTGTGCAGAAGGATAAAACAATAAAGCGCCGCAGGCATAGAGCAACAATCCGAGGATAATACCTTTGCGGTAACCCGCCTTACTCATAAACAATCCTGCCGGTAGTGCAATTAAAAAATAGGCTCCGAAATAAGCAGCCTGCAATAAAGTGGAACGCTGCTTGGTAATGTTTAAAGTTTCCTGGAAATGCTTATTAAGCACATCTAATAATCCATAGGCCAGGCCCCAGAGAAAAAACAGCGAGGTTACCAAAATGATTGGTAAGATATAGTTCGGCTTATTATTCATACAGCAAAATCTTGGCAATCGGCGCTGAAATCGGCTATTGAGCTTAAGCAGCCTGGATTGGTTCGAGATCGTATAACAAATAAAGAATGAAACTGGGTTGTATCAGTACACAGGATTGCCTAACCATTCAACTATTTTAGCATTAGGATGGACGCTCCCAACCGCCTTTACGTGAAGGCTTTAGAATTCAAAGTAACCAGGCGCAAAGACTGTAAAAACAAGCACCAAGAATATCTTTTTTTATCCCGGTCCCGGGCAAAACCGGAAGGAGATGGACCGAACATCCTTGTCTTATTAAATTTTTATTACCAAAATTTTTGAAACCATCCTAAATAAGCTAATTTGGTATGATTCTTATTCTTTTTACCTTTTTTAAGTTAATTAAGCTTAATGAGACCACAGTTACTCAAAGTTTTAAAAGGACCGGGGCATTCATTCAGTATAAGGCGGGACCTGGTCCCTCACATCAATAATCGCTGGCACTACCACCGCGAAGTGGAACTTATTCATTTTAAAAAAGGCGATGGGACCCAGTTTATCGGAGATAATATAAAAAGATTCAAGGCGGGTGATGTGGTTCTTGTTGGCTCCAACCTGCCCCATTACTGGCGGTTTGATGATGCGTATTTTGAAGAAAACCCAAGGACCACTGCGGATGTAAGGGTAGTTCATTTTTGCGAGGATTTTTGGGGAAATAATTTCCTGGACCTTCCTGAAAATGTGGGAATCAAATCAGTACTTGAAAAAGCAAAAAGAGGTTTGCAGATAACCGGTAAAACAAAACAGGGCGTTGCCGAAATCCTGGAAGAACTTCTCAATACGGAAGGGACTCAACGAATAATCTTGCTGATCAAGGCACTCCTTATTATCTGCGGATGTAAGCAACTGGAAACGTTGGCCTCGATGGGTTTTAAGCCCGATTTCATGGAATCTGAAAATGATCGCATCAATAATATTTATGATTTTACACTTAAAAATTTCAAACGGCCTATTCTGTTGGAAGAGATCGCTTCCATCGCCAATATCAGCCCCAATTCTTTCTGCCGTTATTTCAAATCCCGGACCCGGAAGACCTATTCGCAATTCTTAATAGAGATCAGGGTTGGTCATGCCTGCAAAATGCTTATTGAGAGCCATCTCAGTATTAAACAGCTTTGTTATGAAAGCGGCTTTAATAATTTTACCTCCTTTCATAAATATTTTAAGATGATCACCGGAAAAAGCCCGTTGATCTACCAAAAAGAATTTATTACAAATTAGAAACAGGCTAAAATGATTGAATAGTTGGTCAATCGCTGAAACCTTCCCCATCTGTCTATCCTGTTTCTTTGAAGTACCAGATAGTTAAAAATTAATAATGAAAAAACTTTTTGCTGTTTTGCTCCTGGGGGCAATAACCACGGCAAACGCACAAACACATTCCTTAATAAAACTTTGGGAAACAGATACAGTGGTTGCCATTCCCGAGTCCATTCTTCCGGATCTTAAGCAATCTATTCTTTACGTTTCACTGATCAACGGTGGCGGTTGGGACGCAGACGGGAAAGGTGGTATAGCCAGACTCAGTCTGGACGGGAAAACCTATGATTCCACCTGGGTCACCGGCTTAAATGCCCCGAAGGGTTTAGGCTTGTACGATAAAAAATTATATGCGGCTGACATCAGTGAAGTAGTGGTGATAGATAATAAGGATGGAAAAATTAAAAAGAAGATCGCGATTGAAAATGCAAATGGTTTAAATGATATTACAGTAGACAGCAAAGGAATTGTTTATGTATCTGATTCAAGAAAAGCAAGGATCTGGCGTATTGAAAATGATGTCCCCTCTCTTTACCTTGATAGTATAAAGGGGGTAAATGGATTAAAAGCGATCGGTGATGAGCTTTTTATCGGTGCAGGCAAAAATTTTATTAAAGCCGATAAGAATAAAGTCATCAAGAAAATTATTGAACTCCCTCAGGGCATCGATGGCATTGAGCCAATTGGCAACGGCGATTTTATTGTAACAGCCTGGAGTGGTTATATTTTTTATGTTTATGCTGACGGTCATTTTGAAACATTGCTGGATTCGCATACCGAAAAAATGAATACGGCTGATATCGGCTATGACCCCATAAAAAGGATCCTGTATGTACCAACTTTTAATGCAAAGAAAATAGTTGCTTATAGCTTGAAATAACCCGCGATGAAAAAAAGATTGCTTGTAATAATTACCTTTGCCTTATTCATCAACTCCTATGCCCAGGACTCAAAAACATTTTTAATAGATGCTACCCGCCTGCAGGAAGTAAAAAAGAAAATTCTGCAGAAAGATAAACTCACCCTCCAACTGATTGACAGTTTAAAAAAACAGGCTGATGCTTTATTGAATATGAAGCCTGTCTCGGTGATGGATAAAGCTTTCAGCCCCGTCAGCGGCAACAAGCATGATTACATGAGCCAGGCTCCCTATTTTTGGTATGACAGTACAAAAGCGAACGGACTGCCTTATATAAGGAAGGATGGAGTAAGAAACCCCGAGATATATAAGATCACCGACCGGACTTACCTGGGAAGGCTGGAAAATGCTTCCCGCATATTATCTCTTGCATGGTATTTAACCGGCGAAGAGAAATTTGCTGAAAAAGCCGCGAAATTATTACATACATGGTTTTTAGATGAAGCAACAAAAATGAACCCTCATCTTGAGTATGGTCAGGCTATTCCTGGTATCAATACAGGAAGAGGTATCGGTATAATTGAAACGATCGCACTGATCGGTATCGCTGACGCCGCTGGTCTTCTCAATGGTTCAAAATCATGGACAACAATTGATCACCAGGCACTGCAACAATGGTATTCGCAGTACCTCAATTGGTTGCTCACCAGTAAGAATGGTACTGATGAACATAATGCTAAAAATAATCATGGCACCTGGTATTACGCACAGGTAATTGATTTCGCTTTATTCACCGGTGATAAACAAAAAGCAAGACAATTGGCGGAAGAAAGTAAAAAAAGACTCGACAGCCAATTGACCAAAGAAGGGAAACAGCCATTGGAATTAGAAAGGACCAATGGGCTCGGTTACAGTACCATGAACCTCAGAGGTTGGTTTGCCGTAGCAACGCTGGCTGAAAAAACAGGAGTAGATCTGTGGAATTACAAAACAACAGAAACAGTTGGTTTGCGTACTGCATTTGATTGGCTGATGCCTTATGCAATAGGAGAAAAGAAATGGGAATATCAACAGATCAGCAAATACAATAAAACCGATATCTATCCTCTGCTTCTGCAGGCTGCCAATAAATTTAAAGACGATCATTACCTTAATTACTCCAATGAAATAAATAAAGAGGACAACGACCTCCTTACCGCACTGTTGTATCGAAATTAAAAAACTCAGACCGTCTAAAAACTGACTAATGACTACAGACTAAACAGTGGGCTCCCATCCTTTCTCGTAAGTTCTTTTCCACAGACCCATCGCCTCCTTATCCTGTAATATATGTCCATTCACCGGGTCGCAATCAAGTTTACGGCCAACACGCTGGGCAATATTCGCCAGGTGGCAAAGCAGGATGCTTTTGCTGGCCTCATTCACCGGCGAGTTCAGTTTAGCTTCTCCGCGGATGGACTGCAGGAAATTTTCCAGGTGGTACAATTCAATTTTGCCGCTTGCACTGACTGCATTTGTTGCATCCGTTTTCACTTCCGATTTAACTTCTTTTACCAACTTATTCTTATCATCAAATATCCTGTAATCACCACCGCCATTATTTACCAATGTCCCTTTGTCACCATAAATAATAAACCCGCGACCTGAGCCCTCGACAGGAAAGTTATTGCAACTGCGTCCTTCCCAGGTGATCGCTTTATTATTGGCAAATTCAAAACTGGCAACCTGGGTATCGGGTGTTTCCCAATCATCTTTATAAGCATAGCGTCCCCCGGAAGAAGCGACATGTACAGGATAATCCACATCTAAGAACCAGCGACAACAATCGATCTCATGCGTACCATTGTTACAGGTCTCCGAAGTGCCCCAATGCCAGAACCAATGCCAGTTGTAATGAACAAGATTGTCCTTATAATCCATTCGTGGGGCAGGTCCCTGCCATAGATCAAAATCAAGCGTGGCGGGCACTGGAATTTTTTTACCAATGCCGATCGGCTTGCGGTTATTAGCATACCATGCTTTTCCAAAATAAGCATTGCCGATAATACCGGCCTTCACTTCATTCACGGCTTCGATCAAAGTGGGATAAGAACGGCGCTGATTACCCATTTGGATAAGCTTGCCATATTTTGTCATCGCAGCTGCCAGTAACTCTCCTTCATAAGGATTGTGACCGCAGGGTTTTTCAACATATACATGTTTTCCATGAGCAACGCCCAACAGGGAAGCAGGTGCATGCCAGTGGTCGGGTGTGGCGATAACTAATGCATCAAAATCTTTTTTAGTAACAAGTTCCCGGATATCTTTAATAATAACAGGTTTCCGGGATGCGTTTTTCAGTGCATCCAGGCCATTCTTAATAGCTCCATCTTCTACGTCACAGATATAAGCTACTTCCACATCGGGAAATCCTGAAAAACACTGGGCCAGGTAAGCGCCGCGGCTGTTCACCCCCATCACGGCAACAATGACCTTATTGCTTGGTGCCAATTTCCCGAAAACAGGGAAGTTGAGCAGGGTAATACCTGCTGTTGCCAGCGAAGTATCTTTTATAAACTTTTTCCTGTTCATAAGCAGTTAATTTATTCGCAAATAATGTTATTTCAATTCTTTGATCTTGATACTCCGAAAACTTACTGCATCGCCATGATCCTGCAACAGGATATGACCTTTGGGGGCTTCGCCAAAGTTTGGCCATATTTTGTATTTACTGATCGCAACAAGATCACGGTATGCAGGTGAGCCGCGATCATACTCCAGTACCTTTATTCCATTCAACCAATGCTCCACATGATCATTGGGATAAACAACAATGCGGCCGCGGTTCCATTGTCCCGGTGGATTGAAAAATCTTTTTTCCTTCACAGCGGGAATGAGATCATACAGCGATGCCAATGTACGATTGCCGTCACGTCCCAGTTTTGCATCGGGGTGTAATGAATCGTCCAGCAACTGGTATTCAAGACCGATCGCTGAACCCTTGTTATTTTCGGTCAACGTCACAAAATATTTTACTCCGCTATTAGCTCCCGGCGACAATTTAAAATCAAACGTGAGATCAAAGGCACTGTATTCTGCGACTGTAACAATATCACCTCCATTGGTCGCTTCTTTACCACCGGAAGCTTCTACTATAAGTTCCCCTTCTTTGATGAGCCATCCTTTTTCCGGGAAGCCTTTCTGGTAAGCTCCTTTCCAACCTTTGCTGCTTACCCCATCAAACAATAAATGCCATCCATTCTTTTTTTCCTGTTCGGAGATATTATTCAGCAGGGTATTCACGACAAAAATATTTTTGGGGAAAGGGGTTAATGTGATATTACTTGTCCGGATACGGATATTCTTCCAATAAATTTTTTTACCTGCCAGTTTGGGATCTTTAATATTATGCACCTGCAAAGCAATAAAACCAGGCCCCGTCGCAGAATCTACAAGATAACTGGCCGCTATACCATTCAGCCAGGTACAGATTATATTACCCTTACATTCAATTCTTATTTTATTGTACCCGCCTGGTTTGAATGCGCCTTGTGCATCCCGGTTCAGTGTAAGCGGGTACAACCATAATCTTCCCTGTTCATCATAAATACCGCCACTCCATTTCCGGGAAGTGCCATCGATCTCGTATTGGCAACCGGTCACTTTTCCTTTCCCCTCATCGAGGTGGCTACGCAACTGGATACCTGAATTCATCGTACTGTCTTCTATCCTGGTTTCGAGTTCAAGAATAAAATCACCGTAAGGTTTTTCGGTAGCAAGAAAGCTATTGACAGTTCCAACTGTGGCTGTACCCACGATGTCGCCGTTCACCACTTCGTAGCGGGCTGTTCCGGTAAGTTGTTTCCAGCCCTGCAGCGTTTTCCCGTCAAAAAGGTTGATCCATTTGCCTGGATTTTTTTGTGCTTCTGCAGGATGAAGAATGAAAAGAGAGGTGATCAGTAAAATAAAGAATTTTCTCTTCATAGCAGGTCAAGTTAAACTGGATTATTTAATGTGAAACAATAAGCAGCCCGCACAATCTAAATTACAAATATTACTCCTGGAAACTTCATCTAAAAGATCTTTTTATCAATTTGCTTCAGGTTTATATCCTTCACTCCCGTCATTTTTTGAATATCTATTTCCTGCACATTTCTTAACATCAGGTAAGGCGCATCGGCTGATTTCTGGGCCTGGATATCGTAGAGAATGGCACCATTGACGTTATCCAGAATAAATGGTGGACGAAAATCATCCTGCATAAAATGGATCTGTACATCATGCAGCTTTAGATTTTTTACATGCCGAAAGAAAAATCCGTAGGAAGGCATCGTCTTCCAGCGCATGGGTTCTGGATAATCTTTTTCATATTCGGGAACAATACGATTTACTGAATCTTTTGGCCCACCGCCTTTGTAATAGATGCGGATATTACTCAACTGCAGATCTTCAATATCATGGCCGGGCAAACCGCTGACAATGGAGCCATATTTCGAATCAACATTCCATGCCACCACATTGCTGATGATGATCCGGCGGCATTGACCAATAGCAATTGTATCGGGGCCACGCATTCTTGCACCCAGACGAATAAAGATGGGAGCATTCACTATGTTGCGCATCGTGATATTGTTGATGGTTACATCTTCAAGCAAAGCACCGTCAACAGTTTCCAGCGCCAGCCCGCGACAATGATCAAATACACAATTGCTGATGGTAATATTTTTAAATCCCCCATTAGATTCCGTTCCGAATTTTATGCGGCCCGTCGGACCATTATCGGTGCTATCATTATATTTTTTATTGCGGCGGAATGTACCATCCAGGAGGGTGCCTTCATCATAACCGCTTACCTGGCAATTCGTGATGGTGACATTTTCCGTAGCCTTTGCATAACCAAGCCCAAAAGAGCTTTTCAGACAAATAGCATCATCAAACGGTGAGTTGACCGTGCAATTGGAAATACGGACATTCTTACAGCAATCAATATCAAACCCGTCACGATTGGTATCAACCTTCAGATTATCGATGCTGAGATTATCAACCCCGGTGGCCAATATTGCAAACCAGCCACCGTGATTGATGGTGATGTCTTTTATGATCACATTATGGCAAAGCAAAAGTGCAATGGCCTTGTTGGGTTTCCCATTCCCTTTGCCCCCACTCCGGACGAGACCCTTTCCCCAGATCATGCCCGTGCCGATGATGGAGACATCATGCAATTTTTCTCCCCAGATAAAACTATTGTGCCAGTGACTGTGCCCGTAATCCTGGTAAGTGTCATTGACGCTTATCTCCGGTTTATCAAACTCCGAGGAATCTGCTGTTGCAATCAACACAGCTCCCTGGTCAAGATACAGGCAGATATTGCTTTTCAGATGAACAGAGCCGGAGAGATAATTCCCTGAAGGGAAATAAACCGTTCCACCCCCTCTCGCAGCAGCGTCTTCAATTGTTTTGTTGATGGCTTTTGTATCCAGGGTGGTCCCATCTCCTTTAGCCCCTGACTCTTTTACATTATAAAAACCGGTTGCTGATTGACCATTTGCCATGAAGAAAACGGCACAGGCAAAGAGAGTAATAAGAAATTTCATTTGTAATGCTGGTTTCATTTAAATCGTGGTTTTATTTCTTGCGACTATTATTTTAAAAAGCGGGCAATAAATCCGCCCCCGGAAACAAGATCCAATTCAATGGCATCTTTATCTGAATAGTTTTTATTTTCCATGATCACCGATGCAGGATTTGCTGCATCATCTTTTGCAATTAACGCTTTATAATTCCCTTTCAAAAATTTCAGGGGGATCTTTATTCTCTTTGGCTCAACCCCATTCATTACGGCAACAAACCACATATCTCCTTTTCTTCTTGCATAAAGTACAAGTTCTCCAATTTCGGAACCAGGAACGACAATGGTTTCATCCCATGTTGCGGGAATGCTTTTGATAATTTCTACAGCAGGGTTTGCTAAAATAGTATCGGGATTAGCCGCATAGGTTAGTAAGGGTGCAGACAAAATAGCTGCGCTTGCAATTTGGTGCGCCCAGGTTGTGTTTCTTCGCCGCTCTCCAAAATGAACAACAGTATACTCGGCAGGGCCTGCCAGCAAACGGGTGAAAGGCAAAGTTGTTTCATGAGTTGCCCTGTCCATTAATTTACTTGCTTCCATTCCTTTCACTGCCTCATAGGTGAGAGAGTTGGGATACGTTCTTGCCAAACCTGTAGGTTTATTGGCTCCATGAAAATCCAGCAGGACATGATATTTTGCTGCGTCTTTGAAAATGACCGAGTAAAGATCGATCACTTCCTTTGCTTCATGATCGAAGAAATCAATTTTTGCTCCTGTGATCCCAAGTTCATTGCATTTTCTGAAAAAAGAATCTCTTGATGCCGGGTTTCTCAAACTCTTTGAATGCTTCCACAACCAGATACTCACCCCTTTTTGTTTTGAGTAATCAACCAATTCTTTCAATTGCGCATTTGTCCATTTTGTCCAAAAGCCTTCAAGAATGTTATGCTCGAACCCCAAAACGGCTGCAGCATCGGTAAAATGTTTCATTACTTCTAACGTTCCCTCACCACCCCCATTTAGATATTTCCATACAGCACGGCCGGGCCTGATCCAGCCGGTATGAATTCCCTTTGGAAAAAGTTTTGGATCAGGAGGAGGATTGAGATCGCTGATAATATCGGAGTTGACAAGCGTATTCAGGTCTCCGATTAAAATCACTCTCCACGGAGTAGTGACATGGCCATTGATCCCGGCAGGTTTCTTTAACCTCGCGGTATCTTCAGGACTGTAGCGTAAACGATAAGGATAATTTGTTGGCACATGTTGCGGCAATCTTATCATCAAACCATTTTTTCCATTAGCCTGTAAGGTCATGCCGGGATAATTTTCTACTGCGGCTTCTGTGACAGACGCATAAACCCCTTGTGGTAATTTGAAAGTTGCAGGCGGAGCAACCCATTCCCCCTCTTTTACTTCGCCAATCCTCTTTTTTACGTGCACCCCTTCGTAATGCATTTCCATATCGTGGTACCAGAGAAAACTGCCCGTAGGAAGATTAAATACTGTTCCTTCATCCGGGATTACTTTTGGTTGTTCAGAAAGAATATCAAATCTAAATGCAGCACCGTCATTGAATATTTTTATTTCAAGATTTGTCAATAGAGCGCCGCCTGCTGATCTCATAAAAATGATCGCAGCATTACAGTTATTTACTGCTTTACTGTGAACACCCAGCCATGGATAGCTTTCATTTATTTTATACCGTTCAATTTTGTTTATGCTGATATTTTTTGTTATCAATTCTTCATCAACAGTCATAATTAGCGGAGAAGTATGAATGATGTATTGGTTTTGAGATCTTATATTGAAATAAAGCTGATGATCTTTTTGAAATAATTGAAAGCAAATTTGCCCGTTCGGGCTTTTGACAAAAGTTGTATCAGCGGCGATGACCTGTGCTGAGACAAGAAAAAAGATGGATAAGCAAAAAACTTCCTTTGTTTTTCTCATATAGTCTTTGCAATTCTTTGGCAGGTTAACCAGGCCCATTTGCAAGAGAATGATAATTGCCCATTCCTCATTTTATTCGATTAGCAAACTATTCAGCTATTCTGGCATAGCCATCCAAATATTGATTTTTTGTAGGAATATTATGCTGAACTCTTAACGGTTGTCCCGCTATGCCAGCTAAACTCATTGCCCCGGTCAGCATTTTGCTCAGTCTTGTTTTTGTCTCATCATTCAAATCAACAGTTAAGTGGCAGTCAAAATTCGTTAAACAAAATAAAGATGGGAGTTTAGAATATACTCCGGATGAAAAAGGAAATATTATTCCTGATTTTAGCAAGGTTGGTTATTACCATAGTGATAAAGAGATCCCCGATATCCCTGTTGTAAAAACGATCTCACCTTCGGAAAATGCAGAGAAGCAAATCCAGGATGCTATTGACGAATTATCAAAACAGCCGCCGGGAAAAAATGGTTTCAGGGGTGCAGTGCTTTTGAAGAAAGGAACTTACAGGATCAATGACAAAATAAAAATAGAAACAAGTGGCATTGTGTTGCGTGGTGAGGGTAATGAAACAAAACTCATTGCAACGGGCACTGTGAACAGGCCGTTGATCGATGTTACCGGGAATGGGAATCTAAAAGAAGCCGGGGCGAGAACAAAGATCACAGATGAATATGTTCCGGTTGGAACAAAATCTTTTACCGTTACTTCATCAAAAGGTTTTACTGTTGGTGACAGAATAATTATTTATCGCCCGGGAACTGAGCAATGGGTGCATGACCTGAAAATGGACCAGATCGAAGAACGTGATGGAACCAAACAATGGAAAGCTGCGGAATATAATCTCCGGTTTGAAAGAGAGATCACAAAAATCGAAGGCAATAAGATCTTTGTTGATAACCCGGCTGTTCTTGCGATGGAAACAAAATACGGAGGTGGGGAAATTTATAAATACAGTTTTGAAGGGCGAATTTCAAATGTTGGAGTTGAAAATTTGTATTGTGAGTCGGAGTACCAAACCGACACTTCAGAAGATCATTCCTGGGATGCTGTGCATTTTGATAAGGTCGAGAACAGTTGGGTGAAGAATGTAATTGCAAAATATTTTGCTTATTCCTGTGTTCATCTTAACTCCTTAGCAAAAAATATTTCTGTCCTCCATTGCGGTTGCTATGATCATAAATCAGTGATCACCGGCGGAAGGCGCTATTCATTCTGTAACGAAGGACAACAGAATTTATTTATCAATTGCCAAACAACAGATGGAAGGCATGATTTTGTAACACAGGCAAGAACCTGCGGTCCCAATGTTTTTTATAACTGTTCAGCAAAAACAACTCATGCTGATATTGGCCCTCATCATCGCTGGTCAAGCGGAACACTCTATGATAATATTATAACAGATGGAGAGATCAATATCCAGGATCGCGGAAATTATGGAAGTGGTCACGGTTGGGTTGGGGTAACACAAGTAGTTTGGAACTGCACAGTAAAAAAAGCCACGGTTCAATCTCCCTGGGTAAATGGGGAAAATTATTGCATTGGGCTGAAAGGTGAAAAAGCTTTGGGACGTTTTAAAGACAGGCCCGATGGTGAATGGGATGGACAGAATAAAGAAGGATTGCAGCCGGCGTCTTTGTATTTGGCGCAGTTGAAAGCCAGAACAGGCAATAGACAATAAGCAAGCGGGAAAAAATTTGTCTTTGTCCGCTGCCTGTTATCAATTTTAAATAATCAACTAACAATTATGAAAATTTTCTTTCTGCCATTTCTGCTTATCCCTTCTGCATTGCTGGCCCAAACCAGGCCGACTACCGAAGAAATTGTACGACGAATAGCAGACCGGGTGATCGACAGTACCAGTTTCCGGTTTGTCAATAACGTCAGCAAAGAAAAATTTGAAAGTACGAAGGGAAAAGATACTTCGAACCATGTAAAAGCAGAGAGCCGCTACAATAAATGGGCTTATGTAAATGGTGTGTTGACCGTGGGCATGATCGAGTTAAGTAAAATCCTGAATGACAAAAAATATGCTGATTATTCCCGGCGCAATTTTAGTTTCATTTTTGATAACATTGATTATTTCAAAAAAATGTATGATGCAAAAACAAGGGGAGTTGAGTGGGGAGCATTTTTCAGCATGGGAAATTTAGATGCCTGCGGCTCCATGGCCGCTGGCCTGACAGACGTAAATGCCATTGCAAACCGGGATGATTTCAGGGCATACCTGGACCGGGCAGCAAATTATATTCTTACCAAACAACAACGGTTGCCCGATGGCACTTTGTCAAGACCTCAGCCACGTAATGCAACCTTGTGGGCTGATGATCTCTATATGTCAGTGCCATTTCTTGCACGGATGGGAAAACTCACCGGCGATAATAAATATTTTGATGATGCCATCAAACAGGTTGAAAATTTCAATCATTATCTCTATGATACACTTACAGGATTATTTTTTCATTGCTGGTACAGCGATGTGCAGATGAATGGTGTGGCACATTGGGGAAGATGCAATGGTTGGGTAGCCTTGGCAACAGTGCAGTTGCTAAACAATCTTCCTGCTGATCATCCAAAGAGACCCGGGCTCATTAAATTATTATTGAGGCAGATCGTTGGTTTTTCACGTTACCAGGATATTTCTGGTTTGTGGCATCAGGTATTAGATAAACCAGATTCCTATTTGGAATCTTCTGTAACGGCCATGTTCACATACACTGTTGCAAGAGCAGTGAATGAAGGCTGGATCAACAAATCTTATCTCAGCATTGCAGAAGATGGCTGGAAAGGTTTGATAACTAAGGTCACTCCTGATGGTCAACTGCAGGATGTTTGCATTGGCACAAACATTGGAGATAATATTGCATTCTACTATAATCGTCCGAAGGAGTTAAATGATACACATGGCCTGGGTGCTGTGTTGCTGGCGGGAGTGGAAATTATAAGGGCGAAGAAATGAAATAGCCTGGGACCCGGAATCGTTAGTAATTCATCTATATGAAAAAAAATCTCTCCTTACTGTTTTATTTTATCATTCTGTTGATCACCATTGATTGCTCATCGCAGAAAAAAATGGTTACAACAAATAACAATATTGATCTTCCCGCCCCCTATGCCACGCCTGATACAAGGAAGAACAGTAAAGTAATTGGATGGCGGGATGGTAAAACACCTGTTGCACCTGAAGGATTTATCGTTACTAAATTTGCAGATAGCCTCAACAGTCCCCGTTGGCTCTGTGTCACACCCAACGGTGACATCCTCGTCTCCGAATCTCAAACCAACAAAAAGAAATCTGCGAACGACATTATTCTGTTCCGCGACACAAATGGCGATGGAAAGCCTGATCTCCGTAAACCATTTATGAAAGACCTTAACCAACCTCTTGGGATGCTTGTGTACAAAACCTGGTTGTATATCGGGAATACCGACGGCATTTATCGTTATCCATACACAGCAGGACAAACTGAGATCATTTCACAAGGAGAAAAAATTGTTGATCTTACCCCGGGCGGTTATAATAATCACTGGACAAGAAATATTATCGCCAACGCTGACTCTTCAAAATTTTATGTTTCCACAGGTTCCGGTTCAAATGATGGCGAGCATGGTATAGAATCAGAAAACAGAAGAGCATGCATTTTGGAAATAAATCCCGATGGCAGCGGCGAAAGAGTATATGCTTATGGTTTACGCAATCCGATCGGTACAGCCTTTGAGCCTGTCACAAAAAAATTATGGTGTGTAGTGAATGAACGGGATGGTTTAGGTGATGACCTCGTTCCTGATTTTTTGACAGAGGTGAAGGAAGCGGGATTTTATGGCTGGCCCTATTCTTATTTTGGTCCCAACGAAGATCCGAGGTGGAAAGGAAAAATTCCCGGTGGATTGCTGGAAAAAACTTTAGTGCCTGATGTTGCTATGGGAGCTCATGTTTCCTGTCTTGGCCTGGCATTCTATACCAAAAGATCTTTTCCAAAAAAATACCAGGGTGGTGCATTTATTGGCGAGCATGGTTCCTGGAACCGCTCAAAGTTCAATGGATATAAGGTAGCTTTTGTTCCTTTCAAAGATGGCAGACCCAGCGGTCCCCCTGAAGATTTTCTCACTGGTTTTATTGCGGATGAAAGTAAGAATGAGGTCTATGGAAAACCTGTTGGCGTGTTTGTTTTAGCTGATGGCTCTTTGCTTGTTGCCGATGATGCAGCAAATACAATTTGGCGGGTGAGTGTGAAGAAGTGATACAGGATCGTGGCGCGGGACACAGGACTCAAATTATGCTCCCCGCGATGAAGCTACTTCGCCTTTCTCAACCTGATCATCATTACTCCATGTGGCGGTACATCAGCTGAAAATTCATTTTCAAATGTTCCCAGGTCTTTTTGCCGCCAAAGATCACGAATGATCCATTTGCCCGTAATTCCGAGATCGCTCCATTTTACTGAAAGGTTTCTTGTCAAACTATCGGTGACATTAAACATTCCTGCGGCGAGGCTTCCATCTTCGAGAGGTTTTGCCAGCACACCACAGCTATCAATTTTTGTAACAACTGTTCCCTGCCTGCCCAAAGGATCCTGGTTAACCGTAAGGACTTCATCATTGGTCAACAAGCTAATGGTAAATTCATCCAGTTTAGTAAGATCGTTACCTAACAACATCGGAACACCTTGCAGGCACCATGCACTTATGTGTGAGTATTGTTCATCCGGTGTAAGATGAGTTGGGTAAGGTCCTTTACCCCAACCTACCCAGCCTACGATCATCATGTCGGGATCGTTCCAGTGACCCGGACCTGCATAGGGAGCCCATTTATCCTGCGTGAGCAAACGGCTCTTCAAACTTTTCCAGTTATCACGAATATCACCGCCGGTGCGCCATGCATTGGAAACTTTAGATAATTCAGCAATGCTTGCAAATGGAATGCTATTGGAAAGGCTAAAGATGATGTCGCGGCCGCTTGCACGCAACAGGTCATACATTTCTTTTGTTTCAGGAAACTCTGCGGGGTTCCAATCATATTTCAAATAATCAAAACCCCAATCAGCCCACTGCTTTACATCCTTATCCCAGAAATGGTAAGTACCGATGGCATAAGGCAGAATTTTTTTATTCCTCGCAATATTTTCTTTGGTGCGTTCAAACATTCCTTCGGGGTTCATGGCAGAACCGCCAATATGATGACCATAAGATTCTACCCAGGGTGTTGAATAGATACCGGCTTTCAATCCCATCTTGTGTATCGCATCAACCAATGCCTGCATATCAGGAAAGGTTGAATCGTTAGGCATGATTCCATTATATTTTCCTCCCCGTTTTCCCTGCCACACATCATCGATGTTCATATAGCTCCATCCATGATCGATCAATCCGCTGCTTACCATAGCTTTCGCATTTGCCAAAACCAATTCCTGTGTAACTTTTGATGCGTAAATATTCCAGCTGTTCCAACCCATCGGAGGTGTGAGTGCAATATTTTCCCCGACAACGATCTTAAAACTTCTTTTTGTCTTTCCCGCTTTATTCTTTGCATTAATAATCACCATATATTCACCCGCTTTGTCGATCGAACCGGAAAGCTGTCCTGTGTTTTTATCGAGTTTTACTCCATTCGGTAAATTCTCCACATCAAACATTATTGGTTTTATTCCGGAAGCCGGGATCGTAAAAATGATCGGGTGCCCGGGGCGAACCCCAAAAACTTTTGGTCCATTGATCTTTGGTTCAGGGCCTGCTTTTGGAGTGAGAATAAAACGGGATAAAGAATCTTTTGTCTGTGCCTCTGTCATAACCGTATTCAATAAAAGGGAGAACAGCAGCGTTGATAAAATATAAATAGACCTGTTTTGAAATAAATTCATTTTAGAATTCTATTTTATGATAAATAATTAATTATTTGTTTTTGACAGCGTTTTTTGATCTCCTATAGCTCCTTTCACCTCTAGTTTGATCACTGTGGCAATCGGGTCTAAAGCTTTTTCCGGAACCCTGATGACTAATCCTTCCTCTTCCCATTTTGCTTTAACCCGTTCGTCATTGGCTAAAAGTTTTGAATCAAGAATTTCATTCGTCAGGCCGGGCACGACCAACTTGCCATCTTTGGGCCAATCGAAGACAGATAAATATAATGTAGTTCCTTTTTTGGATTCTTTTAAAGTGATGCGTCCCCAGGTCACAGGAGCCAGGGGATTTCTTTTTGTTCCATAGATCGCTTCGCCGTTCACTTTCATCCAGGCACCCATTCCTTTTAAAATGTCAATACTTTGCCGGGGAAAAGTTCCGTCTGATTTTGGGCCAACATTCAATAAATAATTCCCGCCTTTTGATGCGATATCAATTAAGTTGTGCACAAGAGTCTCAACGCTTTTCCAATTGTCAGCATAAGATTTATATCCCCATGTCTCATTCATCGTCATGCAGGTTTCCCAATCTTTTCCATCCAGTTCACTCAGGTTAGGAATTTTTTGTTCAGGCGTTTTAAAATCACCCGGATAGTTTGGCCTCTTTAACCGGTCATTGGTGATGATCCTGGGTTGAAGTGTGAGCAATGCATTTAGTTTTGTTGCTTCCTCATCAGTCATGTTTGTTGGAGTGTCCCACCATAATACGGCCACATCACCATAATTTGTCAATAGTTCTTTTACCTGTGGCACTGCCACATCATCAATATATTGAGAAAATGATTTTGTTGTTTGTGCAGGATCCCAATGCCCGTTGTGGGCAGCAGTATACGCATCGATTGCTGCAGAATCAGGATTGGCCCAACCTTCGCTTGCGGTTTTTTTTGATGCTGCGCCTCCCGGATTATTCCAGTCCTGCGCATGAGAATAATAAAACCCGAGCCTGATGCCATTTTTTCTGCAAGCCTCTGCCAATTGTTTCAATATATCTTTTCCATAAGGAGTAGCATCAACAATATTCCATTTACTTGCATTCGATTTGAACATCGCAAATCCATCGTGGTGCTTGGCGGTGATCACAATATATTTCATGCCGGCATCTTTCGCCACCTTTACCCATTCGTCTGCATTAAAGTTCACAGGGTTAAATTCTTTTGCAAATTCCTGGTATTCCGAGACCGGGATCTTTCCACGATTCATGATCCATTCCCCGATCCGGTTAATTCTTTGCCCTTTATAAGTGCCTGCCGGGACGGAATACACACCCCAATGAATGAACATGCCGAAACGGGCTTCCCGCCACCATTGCATGCGATTATTCCGGGAAGTATCCTGCGCAAAAATAAATTGGATGGAACAGAGAGCACATAGAATAATGAGCTGGATCTTTTTCATATAGCAATAAATTGTTTATGTCAAAAACTGGTAACAGTCTGCAACTAAAGCATTATTTAGTTCTATCCGTTATCAAACATTTTCCTTTTATTCATCTATTTTGGCCTATTGTAATTACCCTTAAAACAGTTTCTTTTTCTCTCCCAACTTTTTCATCCGTAATAAAGCTTCGAGATAATAATAGTCTGCATAGATCAGCGGCACATCCACCTCGCTATTGGCGGGCTTTGAACCCGTGCTATGCAGCAGGAGAAATCCCTTATTTTCCCCAATTGCAGAACGATAATGATCAGTAAGGCTTTGGATGATCTTATCCGCGGCTTTACGATATTCTTTTCCATTCTTACTATAAGTGCTTAATTCATATAAAGCAGAAGCCATGATCGCTGCCGCGGATACATCTCTTGGTTCATTTGGAATATTGGGTGCATTGAAATCCCAATAGGGTACCATGTCCTTAGGAAGATTGGGATGATTTAAAATAAAGGAAGCAATATGCTCAGCCTGCTGCAGGTATTTTTTGTCTTGGGCAAACCGATAACACATCGTAAATCCATACAATCCCCATGACTGGCCCCTGGCCCAGGCCGATTCATCTGCATAACCCTGGGCAGTTTGTTTTACTCTCAGCTTTCCGGTTGCTGTGTCATAATCCACAACATGATAAGAGCTGTAATCCGGCCGATAATGATTCATCATTGTTGTGTTAGCATGTGTGACTGCGATTGTATAAAAAGATGAATCACCGGTTAGTTTCGTTGCAGCAAAAAGCAATTCAAGGTTCATCATGTTATCAATGATAACCGGATAATTCCATTGTTCTTTGTGATGGTCCCAGGAACGGATAACTCCCGCTTTTGCATTAAATCTGGTTGACAAAGTTTTAGCGGATTCAATGATCACTTCTTTATAAGACGGATCTTTCGTCAACCGGTAACCCTGACCAAAGCTGCAATATATTTTGAACCCCATGTCATGCGTAGTGCCGTTTGTTTTTTCTCTTTCAATATTTGCAGTGAAATTTTCCGCCTGTTTTTTCCATTCGGTCTTTTTTGTGTATTCATACAAAAACCATAATTCGCCGGGGAAAAAACCACTCGTCCAATCCCTTGACGCGACCATCTTCAAACTATCTTTAATCAATGTACGCGGTGAGACCAATTCTGTCTTACTCCCTTTTACCTTTGAGATCTCCATTAACATAAGCCTGGTCTGCAGTTCCGCTTCGGCAAATATTACAGGCAGTTTTATCTCCTGCATTGACCCTGTAGGGATAGCAGTGAGCAGCAAAACAAAAAAGAATATATTTTTCATATTAATTCAACCAGATTAAAGGATGACGAACCGGTAAATTCCTGATCACTTCATCTACTGCCGGTGCATGGTCCAGCCCTTTCCATGTTTTGAACCACTCATTATTATCAAACGCTGTAGCCCCGAAAATAAGAAACGGCTGTGCCACCGGCCAGTTTTCCCAATACATCACATCATGCTGATGTGGCCATTTATTTTTATCAACTATGTACGGGTATAAAAATTCAATTCCTTTCTTTATCGATTTGCCGTCGCCAGTTTGAAAATTCCAGAGATCGTTTTGTTTGTCAGAAAGAGCCTGGCAGATAGTGGTCATAGCATCCAGGTTAAAAATAGAATAGCCATATGGTTTGGTCCTTCTCAGTTCCTGTGGAAAACTTCCGTCTTCTTTCATTTGCTTAGGCAAAAGCTCAGTTTTATATCGTTCCCGGCAAAAATTCATCCATTTTTCATTGTGTGTAAATTTTGCAAATACCGCTACCTGCATCACCCAACAGGTGCCATGATTATTCGCCGCATTCATTTCATCTTTTCCATAGGGATGGGTCGTGAGCCATTCAATAAGCTGAGCAAACCATTGCCGAATGCTCACATAAAGATCTTTATCCATTCCTCTTTTTCCTTCCATCGCCATTAATCCCTGCGCAACTTCCATCAATTGGATCGCATCGATGATGCCGATGCTGCGACCTGTGGCCCTGCCTTTAATTGCCTGCGCATACAGGAGATTTGGGTTCATCAGCGTGGCCGTATCAACAAACCATGCTTTGCAATGAAGGAGCGCATGTGTAAAATATTTTTCATCTCCGGTTAAAAGATAAGCGGAAGATAATGCCCCTACGATGCGGCTGAACCGTATCATCGCATGTCGATGTGCTACAAAATTATCCGGGTTGGTTAAACCATCTTTTTGAATGTAAGGACTGTCGGCACTCATGGGATTGGGCCACCAATAATCCCCTTCGGAAAAAAAATCATGCTTGCTCCCGGCGCTTCGTACAGATGCCTGGGCGGTTACGGTAACCGGCTCCTGCTGCATCGCCCATTCCGCTTCTACCAGTACCTGTTTGTGCAGAACTTCTTCTGTTTCTTTTGTAAGGGAAGATAAAGAAACATTCCTTGTCTTGCGCTGGGCAGAACAAGCCATCAAAGAGTATGATATTATTATTAGCACTGCAATCCGCATCATTTACCTGATAATTTATTTTCGATGAAGCCCCCAGTAATTTTCATTTCCATCCGATAGAACTTCATTGATTACAAACGATGATGGTTTTGTTCCTGTGTAAAGGATTACTTCCTCTCCCTTTTTCAGGTCAATTGAAATCACATCGTTATTTTTTTTTGTAAGAGTGAATTTTCTTTTCCCCGATGATTTTACTTCTGAAGCCCGGCTCATTTTTACCAAACAAGGTTCTCCTGCCAAACTCCTGATCCTGATAAATTGCGTTGATCCATTTTCGCGGGCAGCACTTACTAAAAAACTTCCTTTTGCCAGGAGATCATGAAAGCTTGCATCTTTCCATGAATCAGGAATAGCAGGAAAGACACGAAGGATGTTGCCCCAGCTTTGCAATAACATTTCATTGATCGTTGTAACTGCAGATAAAGGAGTTTCAATAACGGGTCCGGCTTCGAGATACATGGTATTGGGTTTAATAGAAAAGCGGCCTTTATCGATCATTTCATTTAGCAACTGCTGAGTTTTGTTTCCATCTCCCATCATGGCATAGATAGAACCTGAGCCAGTATAAGAATAACCTCTCCAGGAATCATTATGACTTTCCCACTGGTGAAGGGATCGCCGGATCAATTCACGGCTGGAAGCCTGATCCCAATTGAGTTCATAAATAGGATAGATCATCAACAAATGGGAATAATGACGATGAGAAAGTGTAAAGGACGCATCCCGTCCGATCTTTAAACCCAGCTCATCCTGCGGAAATGCTGCCAGGTTATCTAATACGTCCTGCCACCGGGCTGCGAGTGCATCCTTTAATTTCAACTGATCGTTGATATATATTAATGTTCTGCACCCCCACCGCAATAAGGAAAGATCATAATTAGCATCCCTTGTAATTCCTTTGGGATATTCCGGGGAATAAGTAAAGGGTAAATGGTATTTCCCATCAGCTTCCTTTTCCATGATATGCAGATAATAATTGATCGCTCTTGTAAGGATGGGATAAATGTTTTTCATCACATCTTTGTCCCTGGTATATTCATATGTCTGCCAGTATACATGAAGCAGCCAGGTCAGGTTTCCCAATTCCAGGGAAGCCGGGCTTTGTCCCGTACTGTCATTTCCTTTCAAAACTTTTATCCCCGAGTTCATATCATAAGGACCTGACCTCCCCAATGCAGCTGAATTGAACTGGTAAGGTTCCGGTGCGTTTTTCATAAGATCCGCAACATGATCATTGACCATTTTCAAAAGTGGTTTTACAAGGTCAATGTGATTGGAAGAAAAAAATGGATAATAGGTCAATTGGATATTCAGGTTCCACCAGTATTTCGGCCAGGGTGTGATATGGTACCAGGGTCCCATCAGGTCGATGGGGTATGTGCCCATTCTTGTAGCGGATGCGATCTTGTACTGTTGTATCCACCAGAAACTTTGCAGGCGGTTATCAGGGATAGCAATAAGACTTTTTTTATAAAACTCATGCCAATGGGTACGGTGTGTTGCGATCAGCGCATCTGTAATCTGGGGTGTAATGGGACCGAGTAACTGCCCTGCTAATTTTTTTGAATTATCCGCAGGAAAAGAATTACTGATGGTAACCAAAAAGCTTTGTTTGTTGCCTGATTTAATTTCTCTCCAGGTGGTTGTGTAGCTTCCACCAACCAGCAATGCCTGGTGATTATAATAAATACCATTTTCTTCAGTAATCACATAGGGCGGATTGGATTCATATTTTGAAGCGCTGTCACGTCCGATAGTTATAAAAGGACTTTGAGCATGCTCAGGTTTCCAATCCCAATAGAATATTTTTTCATTGGCTGGAGAAGTGATAGTAAAGATCATTACATCTTTTGTAGCTGCAACCAGGCCCTGAAATTGAAGGGTCCCGTTGCCTGTAACAATATTTCCTTTCAATTCCGCATTCCAAAGATCCAGCCGGAGGTTGATTTTTAATATATTTCCTGTTGTATGCAGAACAAATCTACCGATAGGCAATCTTGCCCTCCCGATTGAAGGATTGATTCCCTCGCGATGATCCACCACATCGGTTCTACCCACATCAAAGCGAATAGCATTAGCGTCTTCACGATAGATCATTACACCCAATAATCCATTCCCCAAAAATGCGCCTTCTTCCCATTTGGCAGAGAGGCTATCGAAAACAATATCCTGCTTTGACAAGAATTCTTTATAGTCGATCTTGTTTTGAAGCTGGGCGGCTGCTTGTAAGGAGAGAACAATCAAAACCAATAAAATAAATCTTTTCATGATGTTAAGCGTTTTCCGGGCTGACCTGACCAGGATATAGATCGTTCTTTTCTAAACAAAAGAACCAGCGTTTCCATGCTGGTTCCTTTTGCTTATTATTATGCTATAGAGAAAACCATTGTTTTATTGCCAGCTGTACCTGAAAGGATGTACCGTTTTGTCAAAAATATGCACCGGGCCGTTGTTGCAAAGTATTCCGGCTGTTCTGTCGTCTGTCCTGTCATTTATATTTATCGGTGCATTTTGATTATTTATCAATTTTAAATTAAACTTTCCTTCGGGATCAAAACCCGTACCACCAACATTGCTCAGTACATAACTGGAAGCTTGAGCAGGATCAGGATTAGGTGTTGTTTTGGTAATAACCCATGAAAGCCGTGAGTCATTTCCTGCAATGGTGTTTGGCGGGAGCAAGGAGGTTATACTTGTATTTGCAACGCCAAGATTTTCGAATGTATATTGACCCTGCCCGATAAGATATAAAAAATAATTCCTTACGGTTGTTACAGAATAATCGCTCCAATACAAGGCAGGCCGGACTGAATCAGTACCGGGAAAGGCGATCGATGGTATCGGGTTGCCATTGATATCCTTTGGAAAAATCGGGTGATCAAAAAAGAAACCGGCGGTGGTTTTACCCGAGGTCAAAACCCGGATCGCAGTGTTGTGCAAAAAGATATAAGTGCGGTTTGGTTTTTCGTATTCCGACCAGTCAATACCGGCATATTCAATGCCTTTTTTCATCCAGCGGAGGATGGTATCATTGATACCCCCTGTAGCAAATGTATCTCTTGAGAACAAATATTGTTTTGCCGTCATATTGTAATGCGGATCAATGGTCACCTGTACGTAGTCATAATCTTTTTGCATCTTATAACATCCCGACAAAACTGCGGTCAGCATAACCAGGATACAAAGAGTTCTAATTGTGTGTTTTTTCATGCGCTGCTAATTTTCAATAATGGTCAAATAATTTATTATCCACCGTAAGGCGGGTTTTGAACTAACTGACTATTTGCATTCAATACATTCCTGTGCAAAGGCCAGAGATATTTTCTTTTATCAGTACCAAATCCCAATGTATCTGCTCCTGCCAGGTTTTGCCTTTGTTTCAAAATAGGATCCATGATCTGTAAAACATGGTCTGTACGAACCAGGTCGAACCAGCGTTTTCCTTCTGCAAATAATTCTTTTTGTCTTTCCACTAAAATTGTATCCTCCATCATTCCCTCCGTATTAGTCTGTGCAAGAGTATAAGCTGTATTCCCTGCTCTCTGGTGTATCACGTTCAAATATTTTAATGCATTTGCCCTGTCGCCTTTTTTATTCAAAGCCTCTGCATATAATAAATACATATCTGCCAGACGATACATAGGCAGGTACACCGTTTTGTCGGTTCCAACAGCAGCAGCAGCCTGTGTGCTGGTAAGATAGTTTGTTGCAGCATTGGTAAATCCTGAAGGGCCATACCATTTTAATAACCTGTCCCAGTTATCCGTTTTCGTTACATCAATAGTTTGCTTAGGGCGAACATCGGTGGTACTTTTTATCCAATTACCAAGATAAGGTCCTTTAAAAAGAAATTCATAGGTCCTCATCGGCGTATTATTTACTGCGGATGAAATACCTGACATACAGGGACAGCCGTTTGCTGTTACATCCCAATGAAGTGTCCATATTGTTTCTTTAACCGAAGCAGGATTGGTGAAGATCGTCTTCCAGTTACCTGTTACCTCCAGATCAGCCGCAGCACCACCAGCTCCTGTTACGGTAATGCCGGCAGCATTGTATGTTGTACCAGTAGGCGATTTTGCTTTCCAGATGTTTTTGAACCAAACGATCGCATTGTCATAATCTTTCTTCCACATATAGACATCAGCCAGTATGGAAGCGATGGCCCCTTCCCCGATATACCATACTGTTGGAGTAGCTCCTTTGACCGTAAGATTATAAGCCGTGGTCAGATCAGTTATGACCTGTTCATACACCATGGCAACCGGTTTACGGGGACCTTCTACATCGCCTGCATTATAAGGTGTTGTGCGAATAGGTGCATCACCCCAAACTCTTGCAATATAAAAATAACAGATGGCTCTCATGGCATAGCACTGGGCCATATAACTATTTAATGTAGCAAGCGTTAGTTGCTCTGCCGGTGGAGCAATCGTATTGATCAACGGAAATTTGGCAATATTGATATTTGTCCTTCCGATTGTAACATATAAAGGAGTCCAGTCAGCAAAACTGTTGTTTGCTGTCAGGCTGTTATAATGAATTTCGGTAGTTGACCCATTGGAATACTGGGCTTGTCTTTCCATATGATCTGACCTGGCATCACCCCAGAAAGTATACCTGTTGTTAAACTGTGACTCACCATACATCATCTGCTGGAATTGACCATACATACCTGCCATGGCGGCATCTGCATCATACTTGCTCTTGAAGAATCCGTCAAGTGTTCCATCTGACAAAGGTGTTTCTTTCACCCATTTTTTACAACCAACTCCAATCACTAAAATGAATAGGATTGCATAACCGGATATAATTTTCATTGCGGTAAATTTAAAATTGAATATTGACGCCCATACCAAATTCTCTTCTCTTGGGATATTTTCCTCCATCATCGCCTGGCTGCAATGCATTGCTGCTGCTGAATTCAGGATCATAGCCTGTATAATCTGTCCAGGTCAAAAGGTTAATCCCATATATATAAAGTGATGCAGTGTTCATGAAAGCTTTTTTAGCCCAGCGTGCCTTTAACCGATACGTTAATTTGGCGCTGGACAGGCGGATGAATGATGCATCCTCGATGAAATAACTATTTCCGCCAAGGCGCCTGCTGTTACGTGTGTCGCCCCGCACATCAGGAAAATAAGGCCAGGTCGCAATGTCGCCTTGCGCTTTCCACGCTCCATAAATCGATTCAGGAAGTGCCGGGCCATTCGCAGAGCTGTTATTGGTCAATCCTTCCTTGAATGAATTATAAACTTTCCCGCCAATCGTGGCATTGACAATTACATTCAGTGTGAATTGTTTGTAGATAAAAGTATTGACAATACCCAGGTAGAAGTCAGGTTGAGTATTCCCGAGAATCTTCCTGTCCAGGTCATCGATAATGCCATCGTTATTTATATCATCCCATTCTGTATCACCGCCGAGAAGTTTCAAACCATTTGTGTATTTACTATAAACACTATCCGTATAGGCTTTGCCGTTTAATGTATAACCGGTAAAAGTGACTGTATCTTTTCTCGGGCTGGGATTTGTCCCAACAAATTTCTTTACCACGACCCCGACCGGCGTAAGCTGCTGACCATCTTTTGTGTACGCATTGGAAGCATCATATTGATAGATGCCCAGTTTTTGCCAGCCATAGAAATTTCCAATCTTGCCACCTTCTTCAATTAACCAGTTCGGTTTTCCGGCGTTGCCTGTGATAAAAGGTTGGTGATTGGCGAGTTCTTTAATAATACCATTTTCAAACGCAATATTTCCGCTCAGGTTCCAGGTAAAATTTTTCGATGTATAAGGGACCGTATTGACCTGGAATTCCAAACCTTTTGTCTCGATGGTTCCAATATTTACTTTGATCCCCGTAAATCCTGAGCTTGATGGCGGAGTCTGGCTGTATAAAAGTTTATCTGTTGTTTTTATGTAATAATCAACGGACAAGCCAATTCTTCCTTTAAGAAAATTCAGATCAAGACCAGCATTTTTTTGTAAAGTCTCTTCCCAGCCAAGATCAGGATTACCAAGTGTTGTACTTAATGAAGCACCGGGAACTCCTGCATAACTGGTGTTTGCCTGGTTTACTAACTGCTGCCAGTCATAATATCCCACCCGGTCGTTGCCGGTTTGACCAATACTAAATCTCAGTTTGCCATCTACCAGCCACTTACCTGCCCAATTCATGAATTTTTCATCGGAAAATCTCCACGCGGCGGAACCTGAAAAGAAATTACCAATTGCATTGTCAGGTCCAAAACGGGAAGAAGCATCACGCCTGTAGGTGAATTGGGTAATATAGCGGCCTTTATATTCATAACCCAATCGGCCAAAGGCTGAAGCAGTGGAATAGGCCTGGCCTCTGTTCTCCTGTTTTGTAAGATTATCAATGAAAGCACCTCTCACATAGTGGACGGTTTCGATAATAAAATTCTTCCCTTCCATATGTGACAGATCGGCTTTTTCCCTGTCTCTTTCAACTCCCAATAAACCGGTGAATGAGTGCTTGCCTATTTTTTTACTGTAATTCAAAAAACCCTGTACCAACCAGTAAAAAGTCCGGTTATTATCATTTCGTGCAAAATTTTCATTCCCATTATCATCCAGGTAACGAGGTTGAAAATAAAATCCCTCGAAACTTGTGAGTTGTCCATTGAACGCAACACTCAACTTAAGATCCTTAAAGATCTGAAAATCCAGCTGGTGGGTCATCTGTGCTTTTAATGTTTCTCTTGTGTTGTCTTCCAGCAGTGCATTGGTTACAGGGTTTCGTTTTGAATTCAGGTAACTTGTCAATGTCCCGTCAGCATTCCAGATCCGCAGATAAGACGGTCGGTCAAAGACCGGTCGTAGCGAATTATTAATACTTGTAAAATTCCCGTACGCCCAATAAAAGGTCAGGTTAGTTGAATATTTAAGTTTTTTGGAAAATTGGAACTCAGTATTGATCCTCGATTGAATCGATTTATTCCAGGTGTTCAACGCAGTACCCCTGTCATTGATGTAGTTTATACTGCCATAATAAGTGAGTCCTTTCTGACCTCCACTAATTCCAATTTTAATATCATCCCGGTTTCCCCTGTTACCAAGCAACAGCTTCTGCAAGTCATTGTCTGAATTGAACGAAGGATTCAATGAATCGGTAAATGTTCCTGCACTACCTGAAAGGTCTCCGTTTTGTAGTTTCCTGTAATAACGAAGATCTGCTGCATTAGCTTGTTGAATTTTGTGTGCCAGCCAGCCAAAAACTTTTGAGTACTGAACATCCACTCTTGGTTTTCCTTCTTTTCCTTTTTTCGTAGTGATCAGAATAACGCCGGCTGCTGAACGTGTGCCATAAATAGCAGTAGAGGAAGCGTCTTTTAATACTTCCACTCTTTCAATATCGGCGGGATTGATGCCCGCAGCGTTATCAGTAATAACACCATCCACAACATACAAAGGAGTATTGCCATCGGTAACAAAAGTACTTGTGCCACGAATCTGTATGGATCCCTGTGCACCGGGTTCGCCATTATCATTCATAATTAAAACCCCGGCAGCCTGTCCCTGTAAAGCATCAAATAAGTTGATCGGCTGACGCTCAGCGATCTGTTTAGAACTGATTGATGAAATAGAACCGGTGAGATCACGTTTTTTTACAGTTTGCCCATACCCGATCACCACTACTTCATCAAGATCATTTGGTTTGTCAGACAGGGTAACGTTCAGGATTCTAATGTTGCCAACTGTGATTGACTTTTCAGCATACCCGACTGAACTAAATACCAGCACAGTTTCGGCAGAAGGCACAGTAATGGAATAAGCCCCTGCATTGTCTGTTGTTGTCCCGTTGGCGGCCCCCTTTATAGTTACACTCACGGCCCCAAGACCCATCCCTTTGTTATCCCTCACCGTTCCGGCAACCTTGAAAGAGCCCTGGGAAAAACTATTGGTGAAAGAAATAACTAACAAAAAAAATACAAAAAGGGATTGACGGCAGTTTTTTCTACATGCCGGAAAAGAAACATCGTAGTTTTGTTTCATATAGCAATCAGTTTTAAAAAACAGTCGTTAAAAGAAAAGATTTTACCTCAGTCTTATTTGGCATTTGCAAATACGGTAGATTTTTCCCTCTGCCGTTTCAGGCTATTAACATTGTCATAAGCTATTTTAACATCCTTAGCTTTGAAATTTCTTTTTCGGCTGGTTCCTGGCTATTGGGCTTTTGCTCCTTTTTTGTATCTGAAACAGGGAGCTTTGTTACCGGGCAGTAAATATCTTTTTTAATCGAATGTCCACCGATGAACTTCCTATCAATACTTCAAATTGTCCGGGCTCAACGACCCATTTCATGTCCTTATCCAACAAAGCTAAATCGTCCGGGTGAATAACAAATGTCACTGTCTTCTGCTCTCCGGGAAGCAAACTGATGCGTTCGAATCCTCTTAGCTGTGTTTCATAAGTTGTTACACTGCTGACCATATCCCTGATATAAAGCTGGACCACTTCATCCCCTTTTGTTTTCCCGGTGTTAGTAATTGTTGCACGGATCGAAATATTTTTCTGCTGAACCGTGATCAGTGTATCAATAACCAGGTCGCTGTATTTAAAACTGGTATAGCTTAATCCGAAACCAAAAGGATACAACGGACCGTTTACACTTGTCTTTCCATAACCATTGGGTCCTTCTGATGGCTGATCTGCCTGTGAAGCCGGTTTAAAAGGAAAGTTCATTTCTATCTGGCCCGTTGTTTTGGGAAAGGTCATTGAAAGCTTTCCGCCTGGATCATAATCTCCAAATAAAGCCTCGGCAATTGCTTTTCCTCCGGAGGGGCCGGGAAACCACGCTTCCAGGATAGAGGGAATAAAACGATTTGCCCAGTTGATCGTTAGCGGCTGACCATTGATGAGCACTAATACAACAGGTTTACCTGTTCCGTATAAAGCCTGTAATAATTGCTGTTGTCTTCCGGGCAGATCCAGGGATGTCCTTGAAAGACTTTCCCCAACTATCTTTTCATCTTCTCCTAAAACGACAATAATGATATCGGCACCTTTTGCAGCATTCACTGCATTGTCAATGCTATCCTGTTCTCCTTTGCTTAATGCTGTTGGAATGATCTCTGTCTCCGGCCAGCCCGGGTTAATCACTTCACAGCCTTTTTCATATATTATATTGATAGAATTTCCCACGTTTGCTTTAATACCCGTTAGCACGGAGGTAACCGGGTTATTCGAAGGCCCGTAACGACTCACTGCATAATTTTCGGCTGCAGCTAATGGGCCTGTTACTAAAATATTCCTGATGCTATTCCGCTTCAACGGAAGAAGATTATTTGTATTCTTCAGCAACACTAATGATTCTCTATTGAGTTGTAATTCCAGTTCATCTTCTTTAGCCGTATGTACGATCGTATCGGCCCGCTTAGGATCTTTTACATAAGGTTCATCAAAGAGACCTAACAGAAATTTTACCCTTAACACGTCGCTTACTCTTTCATTGACTTTAGCCATGGATAGTTTTTTTTCATAGACTAGCTGGCGGATATTGGTTATATAAGCTTCAGGGGAATTGAAATTGGTCCATACATTTAATCCTGCTTCCACCGCCTGTCTTGTGGCTTCCTTAAAATCGGCTGCGACATGGTGTTTATTATAAATAAATTCTACTGCTTTGCTATCCGACACAACATATCCTTTGAAACCAAATTGACGGCGCAGTAACTGGGTTAAAAAATAATAACTGCCGGTCACCGGTACCCCATCCCAATCATTATAACTGCTCATCACACCAAGGGGATGTGCTTCTTCAATAACCCGGCGAAACGGATACAGATATAACTGATGCATTTCCCTTGGCGCCACATGGGGATCTGTACGGGCATTACCATCCCGGCCACCTTTGGGAATGCTATACACCGCAAAATGTTTTAAGGTGGAGGCCACTCCTTGTTCCTGTATACCGAGACACATTTGTTTGCCCAACTCGGCGATCAAAAAAGGATCTTCTCCATAACATTCCACTGTTCTTCCCCATCGCTGATCCCTGGCAGGATCCAGGATGGGCGCATAAATATTCGTATATCCCAATGCCTTTGCCTCCCGGCCAACTATTTGACCTGCTTCTCTTACCAGAGCTTTGTTCCAGGTGTTACCGATGGTAATAGGCGCCGGCAAAGGAGTAGCCCTGTCATGACAAAGACCATGTATACCCTCATTTGTAAAATCAACCGGGATACCCAACCGTGTTTCTTCAACGAACCATCTTTGAATAGTATTGATCGCTTCCGCATGTTTACTGAAAGGATAAGAATATTGACTCTTTGCTTTGGGATTGTAAGGCAGGCTGTTCAATTCTTCATCAATATTAGCAATACCATCTTTCCAAATTTCCATCTTCCATTTGGCGGTGGGCATTTCATCTTTCAACACACGGCCATACCCGTACAAAGTAGCCATCTGGCATGACTTCTCATCGAGCGTCATTTGCGAAACAAGGTTTTCTACACGTTTGTCAATGGGCAGGGAGGGATCTTCAAACACATCCATCCTGCCATTTTTATTGAAGTCCACCCAACCTTTATGATAAATATTTTTTTGCTGGGCCGGCAAGTTTATAGTATTCAGGCAAAAAGCAATTACAAGTAAACGCTTCATAATTTATTTTTAAAAGAAAAATTTTAAAATTAGAAAGGAGACGGATGTGAATGATATGCTCGTTTCACTCTCTATTCACTTCTATATGCATCACTGCTGATAATGCCCAACTCCAATCCGCGCAATTCTGCAAGACCCCGGAGACGCCCGATGGCAGAATACCCGGGATTGGTTCTCTTTTTCAGGTCATCGAGCATCTGGTGCCCATGGTCGGGTCGCATAGGCAGGCTGAGTTTTCTTTTTTGCATTATTTCAATAATCTCTTTTACGACTTCATACATATTCACATCGCCTTCCAGGTGATTGTCTTCATAGAAATCTCCCCACTCATTTCTTCTGGTGCTGCGGAGGTGAATGAAATGGATCCTATCGGCAAATTCTTTTATCATAGCAGACAGGTCATTATCCGGCCGTACGCCAAAGGAGCCGGTGCAAAAACATATACCATTATATAAGGAGGGAACCGCTTGCACCAGGGCTTTGATGTCAGCAGCCGTACTTACTACTCTTGGCAAACCGAGAATGGAATATGGAGGATCATCGGGGTGAATGACCATTTTTATACCCTGTTCTTCTGCAACAGGGATAATTTGCTGTAAAAAATAAATAAGATGTTGCCGGAGCATGGATGCATCGATCCCTTCATATTCATCCAATGCCTGCTGAAACTGGCGCAGTGTAAAACTTTCTTCACTCCCCGGTAAGCCTGCAATGATATTTCTTTGCAGTTGCGAACGCTCATCATCACTCATTTTATCAAACCGGTTTTTTGCTCTCAGCAGTTCCTCCCTGGAATATTCTTTCTCCGCATTCTTTCTTTTTAAAAGAAAAGCATCGAAGGCGATAAAAGCTGCTTTTTCAAAACGGAGCGCTTTGGAACCATCTTCCACGGTATAGCTGAGATCGGTTCGGGTCCAATCGAGCACAGGCATAAAATTATAAGTAACCGTGTCAATGCCGCAGCCGGCTAAATTGATGAGAGAGCATTTGTAGTTCTCAATATATTGCCTGAAATTTTCTTTCTGCGTTTTTATAGCTTCGTGAACGGGCACACTTTCCACAACACTCCATTTCATGCCTGCCGATTCAACTTCGTGCAGGCGTTTTTGTATGTCCCCGGTTAACCAAACTTCACCATTGGGAATATGATGTAAAGCTGTCACCACCCCGCTGCAGCCCGCCTGCCTGATATCGGCCAGACTCACCGGGTCATCGGGGCCAAACCAGCGCATGGTTTGTTGCATCCTGTATATTCCTGCCTGCTTATTCATCAGCGACAATTTATCTTCCCTTAATCTTCTCAACTCTTAATAATTTTGCTTATGTCTCTGAAAGTACACCAGCCTATGAAGAACTGGCCTAAAATTAATAAACTCTAATCAAATGTTCTCGGCTGCTTTACCCGTCGTCAAAACCACTTAAACCTCATTTGTTAATCAATTTGGAAGACAAATTAAATGCAGTTTACAATTATGCCAAGATTCAAAAAATATTCTGTGAAGTTAGTAATCCCCGTAATCTAGGATACCCAGAGCCAATTAATAAACTAAATGTGATTAAAATAGCAGTTCCACCGGGGACACCATCATATATGAATTGCACATTTTTGCAGAGTTATGCAGAGATCAAAAAAAAAAAAACCTGCTAATCATCAGTTAGCAGGTTTTTGCATTTTCTGCATCGTTGTCTGGAGGTCCCGAGCGGATTCCCTGCCTGCGTGACGCAGTCAGGCAGGGAACCGCGTAGCAACTTTTGCAAAGCTGAATCTATTGGATACAGGACAATTAATTAATATGCAATAAAAAAGTCACCACTATATGATGACTTATCGAGGTCCCGAGCGGATTCGAACCGCTGTAGCAGCTTTTGCAGAGCTGAGCCTAGCCACTCGGCCACAGGACCTTTTGAATGACAGCGAAAATAAGATATTTTTGTCAACTGGAGTATTCATACCACCTTTAAACAAGTACTATGAGTCGTATTGCAGAATCAGAATTAATTATCAATCCACGCGGTGCAGTTTATCATTTGGATCTCCGTCCCGAAGAAATTGCAGGAACCGTTATTACCGTTGGTGACCCGGACAGGGTAAAAGAGATCAGCAAACATTTTGATTCGGTGGAAGTAAAAAGACAACATCGTGAATTCATTTCCCATACCGGTTATGTTGGCAAAAAAAGACTGACTGTATTATCATCCGGGATTGGCCCTGATAATATTGATATTGTCATGAACGAACTCGATGCACTGGTGAATATTGACTTTGAAACCAGGGAAATAAAAAAACAACTGGTATCTATCAATATTATCCGGATCGGTACTTCCGGATCCTTGCAACCTGATATTCCAACTGACAGTTTTGTATCCTCCACGCATGGCCTGGGTATTGATAACCTGTTGAATTTTTACCGGTATAAACAAAACGAAGAGGAAAAACAACTTCTTCATTCTTTTGTCACGCATACACAAATACACGGGCAGATCAGCAACCCGTATATCTTTAGCGCAGCGGCTTCATTGATCAAACATTTTGTAAAAGATTTTCACCAGGGCATCACGGTTACCTGTCCCGGTTTCTATGGTCCCCAGGGAAGGATCTTAAGACTCGGCATTAGCAATCCTGAACTGGTTGATCGTCTCACCGATTTTCGTTTTGGCCAGCATCGTATCGCTAATTTTGAAATGGAAACATCGGCCATCTATGGTTTGGGAAAATTGCTGGGGCATCAATGTCTTGCATTAAATGCCATTGTGGCCAACCGGGTGAAAAAAGAATTCTCGAAAGACGGAAAAGCTGCGGTGGAAAAATTGATTCAGAGATTTCTTGAAATATTTTCGGAGAATATATAAGGCGAGTGGGTTGTGGCTAGTGGGAAGTGGGGAATAGCGAGTGGGGAAAAAACGATTTTAGTTGAGGGACTAAACTTTATTTATAAACAACCAAATGTGAACTTGAGTTTCTAAACTTTTTTATATGCTCAGTTTATCACATAAGAACCTCGATGTTTACAAAATATCTTTAAACCTGGTAGAAGAGATTTATAAATCTACCCGCAGTTTTCCCAAAGAAGAACAGTATGTTCTTGTTTCACAAATTCGCAGGGCCGCCATATCAGTTTGCTGCAATATTGCAGAAGGAGCTTCCAGGATATCCCGGAAAGAAAAGAGACGATTCTATGAAATTTCAAGAAGTTCACTGGTAGAGGTGGACACTCAATTTGAAATAGCCATTATCTTAGCTTATTATCAAAAAGGGCAAATGAAAGAACTGGAACAATATCTGGAATCAACTTTCAGGATGCTGAGCAAAATGATCGGTAACCTGAACTTAAACCCCACTCGCCACTAGCTAAACCCCATTCACCTGATGACATTACATTTTTTCAAATACCAGGGCACCGGCAATGATTTCATATTGGTTGATAACCGGAAAAATGAAGTTTCGCTTTCGATGGAGCAGGTCCATAAGTTATGTGACCGCCGTTTCGGTATCGGAGCAGACGGGCTGATGTTATTGAATGAAAAGCCCGGCTATGATTTTGAAATGAAATACTACAATTCCGACGGCAATGAAGGGAGCATGTGCGGCAATGGGGCAAGATGCATGATCAAATTTGTCTATCATCTCGGTATCCACCGGGAACTTTATAAATTCCTGGCTGTGGATGGAGCCCATGAGGCAGAGATTGATACGGACGGTATTGTATCGCTAAAAATGAAAGATGTAAGAACGATCAAAAAATTTCATGGCGACTTTATCGTTGATACCGGCTCCCCTCATTACATCAAGCTGGTGCCCCATGTGATGGATATAGATGTATTTAAAAAAGGTTATGAGATCAGGCATAGTAAAGAATTCGAGGACGAGGGGATCAATGTGAATTTTGTTGAACAAACTGATGAAGTGGATAAGATCATCGTCCGCACTTATGAACGGGGTGTGGAAGACGAAACCCTTTCCTGTGGCACCGGTGTAACAGCGGCCGCATTGATATGTTATCACAATGAGAACGGGTTTAATGAAGTGGAAGTAAAAACCTCCGGCGGCGATCTCATTGTTGAATTTGACCGGGTGGATGATGACCGGTTTGAAAACATCTGGCTCTGCGGCCCCGCTGAAAGAGCTTTTGAAGGAACTATTGAAATAAAATGACAGGGAATCTCACTATACATGAGATCGGGCAACAGATCCATACTGCCGCAACAGATTTTCTCCATTATTGTTCTTCACTTACCGAAGAACAATTTTTTTTCCAACCTGCAGACAAATGGTCGCCGGCGCAGCAGGTAAGACATCTTATTATAGCTGCCGATAATACCAGGCTTGCATTTGCACTGCCAAAATTCATTGTTCGCTGGTATGCAGGTAAACCAAACCGTCCTTCCCGCAGTTATGATGAACTGGTAGCCAAATACAAATTAAAATTGGAGCAGGGCGGAAAAGCCAGTGGACGTTTTATTCCCAAACCAATACCAGCCAGCTATGGTAAACAAAAAATGCTTGACCAATTTAAAAACTCAATGGATAAACTGGTACATGCAATACAATCCAAGTGGAAAGAAACCCAATTGGATCAGTATATAGCCCCTCATCCACTCCTGGGTAAGATAACTTTGCGGGAGCTTGGATATTTCACTGTTCATCATACGTATCATCACCTGGAATCAATTGAAAAAATGACTTCACCCTCCTAATTCCTTATTTCTTATTCCTTATTACTCATTCCTGCCCTACCTTTGCCGCCGTGATTCAGTATTTTAAAAATATCAACCAGAAAACTATTGAAATAGACAATCCTGAAACAGGCGCCTGGATCAATGTATCACCTCCTCTTAAAAAGGAAGAATTTTCAGAGCTTTCTGCCAGCCTGGATATCCCGGTTGATTTTTTGACCGATTCATTAGATATTGATGAAAGAAGCCGCTTTGAAGAAGATGATAATGTAAAATTGATCGTCATTAAAACACCTACAGAAAACAACTCGTTCAATGAGAGCGATGCCTATTATATTACCATTCCCATCTGTATTATTCTTACCCATAACCAGATCGTCACGGTCAATTCATTTGATAATCCTGCCATTAAAAAATTCCTGAACACATTTCAGAACCGTCACCCGGATAAGAGGAACATGATGGTGCTGAAAATATTTGAAAAGATCACCCAGGCATATATGGAATACCTGAAACAGATCAACCAGCGACGAAATACGATGGAACAAAAACTGTATGCCAGCAGCAGGAATGAAGAATTGCTTGACCTGATGCGGATACAGAAAAGCCTGGTGTATCTTGTCACCGCCCTCCGTTCCAACGAATTGCTGATGATGAAACTGGAAAGAACCAATTTTTTGGCCCTGACAGAAGATGAACGGGAATTCTTCAATGACCTTATTGTAGACAATTCACAGGCCCTTGAGATGGCCAATGTTTACACCAATATCCTGAGCAGCACCCTTGATGCTTTTGCCAGCATTATTGCCAATAACCAGAACCAGGTCTTAAAAAGACTGGCTGTTATTACGATCGTACTCACTTTCCCGGTCCTTATCGCCAGTTTATTTGGTATGAACGTACCCAGCGGTTTTGAACATTCGAGGTATGCTTTCTATATAGTTGTGTTTTTATCATTAGGTATCGCCCTTATTATAGGATGGTATTTTTTCCGCAGGAAAATATTCTAAGCCCCTGTCCCCTAAAGGGGAACTTAGACTGATACATTCCTTCTAAAAAGTATTTTTACAAACGATGAACAGATTTAACCTGAGAGTATATGGTGTTCTTATCAATGATCAAAAACAAGTGCTGGTTAGTGATGAACTCATTCGCAGCAGTTACATTACAAAATTTCCCGGTGGTGGACTTGAATTCGGCGAAGGCACCAGAGATTGTCTGAAAAGAGAATTCAAAGAAGAAATGGATCTGGATGTGGAGGTCGGCGAACATATTTATACAACCGATTACTTTCAAATATCAGCTTTCCATCCCGATCACCAGATCGTCTCTGTTTATTATTGGGTCAAAGCGCTGGAAGCAATCAAAGCGCCATTGAGAAATAAGGAATTTGATTTTGATGAACAACAATTGGAAGTTTATGCAGCCACCGGTGAAACCGAAACTTTCCGGTTTATCAATTGGGATGATTTTTCGGCAGCAAGTGTAACACTCCCGATCGATAAGATCGTTGCAGAAATGATAAAAAGAGATACCAGGTAAAGGAGAACTATTATCTATTATCTATTATCTATTATCTATCATCTATTATCTATCATCTATTATCTATCATCTATTATCTATCATCTATTATCTATCATCTATTATCTATCATCTATCATCTATCATCTTCTCACTTATCTCCCATCGCCGCCTTTTTCATAGCTGCTGCCTGCTCATGTCCCAGGTATTTCTCGATCCGGTGATGAACAAAATAGATAACTGGTGTCAAAATAATTGCCACGATGAATTTATAAATGTAATTCACCACGCCTACGGCTATAAACAAACTAAAGGGCCAGACAAAATCATTTTTGGAAGCATTCACCCTTGTACCGATATAAAATGCAATGAACAACACCACGAAGCTGTCGATGAATTGAGAGATCAGTGTGGAACCGGTCGCCCGGAGCCAGATCCTTTTTTCCCCGGTCACCTTTTTGATCTTATGAAAAATAAAAACATCGATCAACTGACCAAGCATAAATGCTGTTAATGAACCAATGATGATAAACCCACCCTGCCCCAGCACACTGTTATAAGCTTTTTCCATATCCGGCACCCCGCTTCCCTGTTTGCTGGTAATAAAAAAATCAGCCGGGATCAATTTCATAGCGCCATAAAAAACGATAAATGCAAATGCAATTAGTCCTGCGGTCAGGTAAGAAAGGAACCTCACTCCTTTCATGCCATAGTATTCATTGATAATGTCCGTCATGATAAATACAACCGGCCAGAGCAATACGCCTGCTGTAAGGTTTACAGAAAGATCGTTGCCAAATAAAACAATATGCAATGGCCGTAACCCCAACGTTTTTTCCAGTGAAAAGATCTTTACCCCGATTATTTCAGCGATCAGGGCATTGGCAATAAAAATTCCTGCCAGTATGATAAACAACCGGGTCGGTTTATGTTTGATGATAGTAAGGATCATTAAGGTAAAATATGAAATAGATTAAGAATAATAAAAATAAAATATTAGCCAGGATGAGCCAAAGGGGTACATATTCCCTGAGTTTCTTTTTAATGATCAATACGACCAGGCAGCAAAGGTTCGTTACCGGTAAAATGACCATCCCCATTACATAACCAATAGTAATGATGGTGGATTCAAGCTCCGGGTTATTCACCCATTTTTTTATTAACAGGGTAAAAGAAAGAACAAAAAATAAACCGCAAATAAAAGCCAGTCTTGACAAAAATAAAAGCCAGCGCATCGGGATTTTAGTCTAAAATAGCATTATTTTGTCAGCTTAATATTGAAATTGTATGGACAATCCGATGCTCAAAAAAATACTTCCTCATTTTATTGCCATTGTTATTTTCCTTGTTGTGTCAGCGCTGTTTTGCAAACCTGTCCTGGATGGAAATGTGCTTAGCCAGGGCGACATCATTGGCTGGAAAGGCATGGCTCAAAACTCATTTGAGTACAAAGAAAAAAATGGTCATTTCCCTTTATGGAACCCGAATCTCTTCAGCGGCATGCCCAATTACCAGGTGGCGATGGAGGGTAAAAGTATTTTATATCCTGTCACGAATGCAATCCTGTATACATTACCAAAGCCGATCAACTTTTTCTTTTTGGCCTGTATCTGTTTTTATATATTATGCATTGCTTTAAGGGCAAGACCTGCAATTGCTATTTTTGGTGCATTGGCTTTTGCTTTTGCTACGTACAATCCTGTCATTATAAGTGCAGGACACGATTCCAAAATGTGGGCTATTGCTTTCATGCCATTGGCCATGGCAGGTCTCATTTATACTTTTGAAAAAAAATACTGGCTGGGTTTTACCCTCACAACGCTTGGGGCTTACCTGGAAATTGGCGTTAATCATCCCCAGATCAATTTTTATTTTTTCCTTGTAGCCGTTGCAGTTACGCTGAGCTACCTTGTTGGATGGATAAAAAATAAAGACTGGAAACACATTGCAATGGCAGCCGGTATAACGGCTCTTGCAGCTTTTATCGGTGTGGCCGGAAATGCGTTGACACTTTTGACAACCAGCGAATACACAAAATACAGCATCCGGGGTGGCAAGGGTATTTCTATTGATGGAGATAAAGTAACAACATCAAAATCGAAAGGACTTGATACCAGTTATGCTTTTGAATACAGCTTAGGTAAAGCCGAAGCAGCGGTGATCATGATGCCGGATGCTTTTGGCGGCAGCAGTGCTGTGCCACCGGGAGAAAAATCACATGTAGTTGAAAAATTAGTTGCAAAAGGTATCCCCGAAAACCAGGCTATCCAATTGGCAACAGACCCACGGGCACTTTCACGTTATTGGGGAGGTATTGGTGGCGTAGGAACTGCCGGCCCTCCTTATGTTGGGGTCATTACCTGTTTATTGGCCCTGATCGGTTTTGTGTTGTATAAAAAACCATTGCGATGGGGATTATTGGCCGTATCCGTATTAGCCATCCTGATGGCATGGGGAAAATATCTTCCCGGTTTCAATACTTTCCTGTTCAATAATCTCCCTTTATATAATAAATTCAGGGCGCCATCAATGACCATGGTCATTACCCAGTTCACACTTCCCATTATGGCTGTTCTTTCACTTCAATATTTATTGTACCGGGACAAAAGCCGCGAATTACTGAAAGAAGATTTCAAAAAAATACTTTATGCGGTGGGTGGTTTATTTGCCTTACTGGGCATCATGTATATTGCCATGGACTATTCTTATTTACACGACAGGGAGATAATTGCTGAAGATTGGGACAGAAGCGGAACAGGTATGATTGGTCGCCTGATCGTATCGGGTCTTAAAGCAGACCGGAGAGCAATGTTCGGCGGACAGGTATTAAGAGCCATCGGCTTTGCTGTTCCGGTTTTGGTTTTATTATACCTGTATATAAGAAATATCATAAAACCTGTTGTAGCTGTCATTGTTATCATGCTCATCAGCAGCATAGACCTGTTCATGATCGGCAAGGAGTATCTTAATGAAGATAATTATGTGCCTTATGAAACTGTTGATAATAATTTTGTTCAATCCACTGCCGATAAAAAGATACTGGAAGATAAAGAACCTGATTTCCGGGTCTTCAATACGATGGGCAATCCCTATACAGAATCCCGCACCTCTTATTTCCATCAATCCATTGGAGGATATCATCCTGCCAAATTGAGCATCTACCAGGATGTGATAGAAAAATATATGTCAGGAAACCTGAACAGAGGGGTATTAAATATGTTGAATACGAAATATATTATTCAACAAGATCCTCAAACAGGGGCGCCGGTTGCCGTAAATAATCCCGATGCATTTGGCTCCTGCTGGCTGGTGAAGAACGTGAAAGTAGTAGAGGACCGTGTAGAAGCAATACAGGCAATTGGCACAACTAATTTAAGAGACACAGCCATCGTTGATAGATCTTTTGCAAAAAATGTAATACAGCCTCAGTGGGATTCTGCCTCTTTCATCAGGATGACAAAATTTGATAATGATGCTATTGAATATGAAGCTAATTGTAACGGGCCCCAGTTTGCTGTCTTCAGTGAAGTATACTATCCTGCGGGGTGGAATGCATATATAGATGAAAAGAAAACCGGTTATTGCAATGCGAATTATGTGCTGAGAGGTTTATCCATACCAACCGGCAAACACGTCATTAAATTTGTATTTGAGCCTTCTTCCGTTAAGAAAGGAAGAACTCTTATGTCCATGGCATCATTTGTTATCCTGCTGATCTTTATTGGTGGATTGTTTATGGCATGGAGACAGAACAGAAAGACAACCTGAAATAATTCATGAAGAAGGTCCTTGCGATAGCCCCCTACCCTTACCTTCCTTTTTTTTCGGGGGGACAAAAATTCATTGCCCGGTTTTTTGAATATCTCGGCAAGGAGGTTGACCTGGCTGTTATTTCTGTGGCTGAGAATGATTTTTCCCTGGCAAACAACTATCGCACAATCCCCTTGCTTAAAAGATCCTTTTCAAGATATTATGACCGGAGCCTTGTTTCAAAGATCACTGCCTTGGTAAAGAAGGAAGGATTCGATACCATAATATGGGAACATCCTTACTATGCGTGGCTGGCTTTTCGCATCAGGAAAAGAACAGGAGTAAAGACGATCATTCATACACATAATGTCGAGTACCAGCGGTTTCGCTCCACGGGTCGCTGGTGGTGGCCCATATTAAAAATGTATGAGCGGCGGAGTTTTAAAAAAGCAGATGCGATCTTCTTCATCAGCCCGGAAGATAAAAATTTTGCCATAACAAAATGGAAGATCGAAAAAGAGAAATGTATTGACCTCCCCTTTGGAATAGATATTAAAAGCTACCCGGATGATAAAGCTGAATGCAGGGACATGCTTTGCCGGAAACACAATATCAGCAGGGAAGAAAAAATATTATTGTTTAATGGCCTGTTGAATTACAGCTCCAACCTGGATGCATTGAAAGTTATCCTGGATAAAATAAACCCCGTTTTATTGCAAGATGGTTCTTACAGGTATAAGATCATTGTTTGTGGCAAAGGATTACCCGGAAAATTAAACTCATTAAAAGAGTATACGGATAAGAATATTATTTATGCAGGTTTTGTAGATGATATTGAAACATATTTTAAAGCTGCCGATATCTTTCTCAACCCTGTACAAAGTGGCGGTGGTGTAAAAACAAAAATGGTGGAAGCCATTGCATTTGGGACCACCGTTGTGGCCACGGAAACCGGGGCGCTTGGTATTAACAGGCCGGTTTGCGGAGATAAACTTATTGTTACTGCCGACAATGACTGGAATGAGTTTGCAACTTCAATCATCAGCAAAGCCGGTAAAATGACGATAACCCCTCCGGCATATTATGAATACTATTATTGGGGAAATGTATTAAAGAATATGCTGGCAACGCTAACGAAGCCGTCGGCCGGTCAGGCTAAAAAGCATTGACTTGATCAAATTCCTTGTTGCTTCCTTGGTCACAAATATTATTTTGAATATAAAATAATACATCCCCTTCCCTTTTCGCTGGCGCATTATTTCAAGTTCATGCTTCATCATCGTTTTCCGCAGCATGGAAAGCTTCGCCTGGTCCGTACTGCCGCTGTTGATATGAATGATCGTTGTACCGGAGTAAAAAAGAATTTTGTAACCCATGTTTTTGATCTGCTCACACCATAACTGGTCTTCTCCATACATAAAGAAACGGTCATCCAGTTTTTTGCCGGGCAATTGATCAAACACTTCCCGGGGAAAAAGAAAAAATGCACCGTTCACCCAATCGCATTCCATGTTTTCGTCATGCCTGAAATATTTACCTGACATCCATGCTGCTCTTTTTTTGTAAGGCATCAACCAGGGAATAAAACGAAACAGGTCGAGCAATTCCCAACTGATACTTCTGAATCGCCGGGCAGAATACTGGACTTTCCCATTAGGATATGCCATCCGGCAACCAAGCACCCCGGCTTTGCTGTGTTGCTGCATATATTCAACAGATCTGCTGATACTGTCTTCCTGCAGTACCGTATCACTGTTCAGTAATAAAAAAAGGTCACCGGTGGCCTTTTCAATTCCCAGGTTATTCCCGTAGGCAAATCCCCCGTTCCTTTCACTTCTTACCAACTTTATAGAAGGGAATTCTTTCAAAAAATTACCGGCATCACATTCTGTGGATGCATTATCAACCAAAATGATCTCATGACCGATAGCATGTGTATGTGCAATAACAGAACGGATACAGTTGCTTGTTAAAGTAAATGTGTTGTAGTTTATTATTATGACAGAAACTTTATTCATTCAATTATTGACTAAGATCAAACTATTTATGGCATATATATAAAACAATATTCGCCGGAAGCCCGTATTTGCTGATGTCAGCAACAGGAATATCGGTACTGGTAATTTTCTCTACCCCGAAACCGGCCTTTCCAAGTCTTTCTGTAAATACTTTTTGGGAATATAACCTGATATGATCGTCCTGGCCAAAACGGCGCCACCTTTCCCCAATATCCGTACAGGACGGGTCTTCATCGATACCGTCAAAATCAATTAAGACCGGTGTCATAATAATCGCCCTTGCAGATCTTTTTAATATCCTGAATATTTCAGCCATCGCTTGCTGGTCGTTCTTTACATGCTCCATGATATGCGAACAGATAACAAGATCAAAACTATTATCTGCAAATACATCCATCTTCTCAATATCCGTTTTTACATCCATGTCTTCAATAAAAAGGTCTGCTGTAACATATTTGCAGTCATAATTTAGTTTTACCCAATTGCTGAAACCTTTGGAAGGAGCAAAATCCAGGATCGACTCCTCTTTTGCAAACACGACATGGTTTTTCATATACCAGGCATAAAGCCTTTCCCTGTCGGTACTGTAACATTGCGGGCAAAAGAAGTGTCCCGTATCAATGGTTTCAAACGCTCCTTTTTGAGTATGCCTGAAACCATATTTTTTGAAATTCTTTAGATAGTAACCCGGTAATGGCAGGAAATCAAACACCTTGCTGCCACAAATATTACACTGTTTCTTTTTGGGTAATAATGAAAACTTATCGACGACTTTCCTTACCAGGTAAACAGGTGACATTTCTTATACAGGTTTTTTTCTGTTAATTAAATTCTTCGGATAAATATAAACTCCTTTAAAAAAATTACGGACCGCCTTTATCATATCGCCTTTTTTTAAATGATACTTCACAGAAGATAAATATATATTGCTTTTTGAGCGTTTAAAATTGGGTAATTTACCAAGAGAAGTGTTTCGTTCCAGTTTATCGAACATGGAGATCACCGCGTATATCCGGGATAAAACATTTCTTGAGCTCCAAAGACCTGAAGAATGATTGCGGTGAACAGCTGATACGATGGGGAGGAATTTGATAGCGCCATGTTGGGCATTCAGCAAATGAAATGGCCAGTCCCCTATCTTCAGGTCGGTATACCAGTCCGGAAATTTTTTAAAAAAATTATTTCTGAAAACAACTGTACATGTTTGAATATAATTCCTGAAAATAAGTTCATTGGCAGAAGTTTCTGTTTGATGGCCTGATCCCCCGAAAAGATGGTTGGCAGGATTGGCCGGATCTTCTGAATAGGTCTCCAAACAATCAGTAAAACAAATTGCAAATAATGGATTTCCCTGCAGGAAATCCACCTGCTGTTGCAACTTTGTATCCAGTGTCCAGTAATCATCCCCTTCGAGGTATGCAATATATTTACCGGTTGCTGAATTGATCAGGTCTGTAAAATTCCTGGCCGGTCCCAAATTGCTGTCTCTTGGCAACACCCTGATCAAAGCGGGATACCTTGACTGGTAATCCAAAACAATTTCACGGGTTCCGTCCGTACTGCGATCATCTGCAATGAGGATCTCCCAACTAAAACTTACTTTCTGTGCCAACACACTGTCCAAAGCCTGCCTGATAAAAGGAGCCTGGTTATAACAAATAAAACAAACACTTAATAAAGCCGTTTCCATTCATTCAGTTTTCTGTAAATTGAGCCGGAGCCTGTTTTTATTTCGCAGCGTTTTAAATTTAAAAAACCGGGTGATAATTTTGTATTTACATTTACAGGAATTTAAAAAAATGATCACTGCAAATACCGGTGATAAAAAGGCAAATCTATGAAATTAGCCATTATGCAGCCTTACCTGTTTCCGTATATTGGCTATTTTCAATTAATGAATCGGGCAGATGAATTTATCATTTACGACAATATCCAATTTTCAAAAAAAGGCTGGGTAAACAGGAACAGGATCCTCCTGAACGGTAAAGATACCTATATCACTTTCCCTTTAAAAAAAGATTCGGACTACCTGGACATAAAGGACAGGTATCTTGCTGACAGCTGGACATCCGACCGGAAAAAAATGTTGAATAAGATAATGGAAGCCTATCATAAAGCTCCTTTCTTCGACACAGCATACCCCGTAATAGAAAGATCGATCTTATTTGAAGAAAACAACTTATTCTGGTTTATCTTAAATTCATTAACCCTGATCAAAGAATGGCTTTTCATAAAAACGCCCTTTGTTATCTCATCATCAATAGCTATCGATCATACCCTGAAGTCTGAACAAAAAGTAATAGAGATCTGTAAAGCCCGCAAAGCAACTGAATATATAAACCCTGCCGGGGGACTTGATCTTTATAAAAAAGGAAATTTCAAAGCGAATGGCATTGATCTGCATTTTATGAAGACCGGGAATATAGTTTACCAGCAATACGGGAACGAATTTGTTCCTTCTTTATCGATCATTGATGTAATGATGTTTAATTCAAAGGACAAAATTCAAGAATGGCTTGATCATTCGTACGAATTAGTATAAATCTGAGAAATGTTTAGATGGGAAAAATTAGGAAGAGTTTTTGATCCAACAGAAATGAAAGGTAAACCCTGGCTGCATGAATTTGCACAGGCCCCTGCCACGTTGATCTTTGATAAATTTGTCAGGATATATTTTTCATGCAGGCCTGCGCCGGATGAAAAGGGACAATACGTAAGCTATTCTGCTTTTGTGGACCTTAACAGGAAAAATTTATTTGAGATCATTAATATCGCTAAAACGCCCATACTCCAACTTGGAGAACGGGGGACATTTGATGAGTTCGGGACCTACCCTGTTTCTGTTGCAAGAAATGACAACGATGTAATAGCATATTATGGAGGCTGGACAAGATGCGAATCCGTACCATTCAATGTGGCGATCGGTATGGCTATAAGCAAAGACAACGGTGAGACTTTTACAAAACAAGGCAAGGGTCCCGTTCTATCCTATAGTATAAATGAACCTTTTGTTCTAAGTGGTCCGAAGATCAGGCGATTTAATGACCGCTGGTACTTGTTTTATATTGCCGGGAGCCAATGGGTATCCGGTAATAATAAACCCGAGCCTGTTTATAAAATAAGAATGGCTGTCTCTGATGATGGTATCAATTGGATAAAAGCAGACAAGAATTTAATTGAAAACAGGATAGAAGAAAATGAAGCACAGGCAAGCCCGGATGTTTTTTTCTATGATAATATATACCATATGTTCTTCTGTTATCGCTATAGTTTAGATTTCAGGGGAAAAGAAAAAGGATACAGGATTGGGTATGCTTCATCAACAGACCTTATAAACTGGACCCGGGATGATTCAAAAGCAGGGATCGATGTATCTGAGAACGGATGGGACAGCGAAATGATCAGCTACCCGCATGTTTTTGAGCTGGATGGAACTGTTTATATGCTTTACCTTGGCAACCAGGTTGGCAGGCATGGCTTTGGTCTTGCCCGTTTACAATGAAAAATGGCAAGTAAGCAGGCAAGATATAGGTGATAATCTCTTTGTGATCTCTGTGTAAAACTTAGTGTTCTTTGTGGTAAAAAATACAATGACCACAAAGCACACAAAGAAAATACAGCACAAAGAACACAAATTATATTCTGACTACAGCTTAAAAAATTAAGTAATTACTCACAGTACTGCAAAATGAAATGGAATAAAAAGGGAAAAATATTCGATCCCACGCAACATATACTTCCAAATAACTGCAAAGAATTTGCACAATCACCGCAAGCACTTGTTTTTGATGATTTCGTAAGGATCTATTTTTCCACCCGCAAAAAAGAGAACAGCGGAAAGTTCCTGAGTCATATTGCATTTGTTGATATTGATAAAAAATTTAAGAACATCATCAGCATATCTTCCGCTCCTGTTATTAAATTAGGTGAGCCCGGCACCTTTGATGAACATGGAATTTTTCCCATCAATCCGTTAAGACATCATGGAAAGATCATGGCTTATCATTGCGGATGGAGCCGGAGAGTATCTGTTTCGGTGGAAACTTCTGTCGGACTTGCTTACAGCGAAGACAATGGTTTGACATTTAATAAAATTGGCAACGGTCCTGTCTTAACCTCTTCATTACATGAGCCATTCCTGGTAGGAGATGGTTTTGTATGTGTTTATGAGAACATTTTTCATATGTGGTACATTTATGGCACCAAATGGATCGATAACACGGAAGAAGAAACAGCAAGGGTTTATAAGATCGCCCATGCGACTTCTGCCGATGGCATTCATTGGGTAAAAGAAGGAAAACAGATCATTGAAAATATATTAAATGAAGACGAGTGCCAGGCCCTGCCAACCGTAATAAAGCATGGCAACAGATACCACATGTATTTTTGTTACCGGGAGGCGATCGGTTTTAGAAAAAATAAGGACCGGGGTTACAGGCTTGGTTATGCATACTCGGAGGACCTGGTAAATTGGGTAAGAGATGATGCAAATGCCGGTATTGGTTTTTCAGCAGAAGGATGGGACAGTGATATGCAATGCTACCCGCATATTTTTAAATGTGATGATAAAATTTGCATGTTATACAATGGAAATGAATTTGGACGCTATGGTTTTGGATTAGCCGTTTTAGAAGAATAATATGGATACAAACCCGGTCACATATCAAACAAAGACAGCCACCGAAAAAAATATTTTATCGCACCTGGAAGATTGCGATAATAATTTCACGCCGCCATTAAGTGAAAGGACCGGTCTTGTTGCTTATGCAAAAAAATTATTTGAAAAAGCTGTGACCTTTGAGGCATGGAATAACGACCGGCTGATCGGGCTGATCGCCGCCTATTTAAACACCGATGACAGCAGGTCAGTGTTCATAACAAACGTAAGCGTTACAAAAGAATTTACAGGAAAGGGCATTGCCTCCCGTTTATTGAGGAATTGTATTGCCCATTGTGCAAAGAATGATTATTTTGTAATAAACCTGGAAGTGAACAGGAACAATTCCCGGGCTATTGGTTTTTATGAAAAACATCAATTCAAACAATCGGGTACCCAGGGAGATAACCTCGTACTGACCCTGAACTTAAAATAAAGTATATGAGCAAGCAAAGAGATTACAATAAAGAATTCAGCGATACAGCCGATCATAAATATGCGTACAATTTTGACTTTGATGTGATGCACCCGTTCATGCTGAGATCCTTTGAACCATTTTTTAAGGAAGGTAATTTATTGGAGCTGGGAAGTTTTAAAGGAGATTTTACAAAGCGGCTCCTGCCCCGTTTTGAAGATATTACCTGCGTGGAAGTTTCTGATAAAGCGATAGAAGTTGCGAGGGAAACATTGGGAAGCAAGGTAAAATTTGTGGAAGCATCATTTGAAACAGCAACATTAAACAGCAAGTACAACAATATTGTTTTAACACATGTGCTTGAACACCTGGATGACCCCATCGCCGTTTTGAAGAGAGTCAATAACGAGTGGCTTGCTGATGGTGGTCGTTTCTTTTTGGTATGCCCCAATGCCAATGCACCTTCAAGACAGATCGCCGTTAAAATGGGATTGATCTCACATAATACGGCCATTACCCCCGCAGAAGCTGAACATGGTCATAAAATCACTTATACGCTGGATACACTGGAAGCAGATGCAAAAGCAGCCGGCCTTAATGTTGTTTATCGTTCGGGGATATTTTTTAAGGCGCTTGCCAATTTCCAATGGGACAGGTTGTTGAACACTGATATTATTTCAAAAGAATATCTTGATGGTTGCTACCAGCTTGGTCAATTATACCCTGATCTTTGTTCGAGCATCTTCCTGATGTGTGAAAAAGGGAAATAAAAAATGCCTGTTCGCATAAATTAACCTTAGTGCCCTTCGTGGTTCGCCGTGTCCTTTGTGTTCCTGATCTTTAGTAACACAAAGGACACAAAGCAGGCACAAAGAACACAATTCCATAGTTAGTTTCATTAAATAGATAGGCAATTAATAAAACAATGGATCCCTGAAAGATTTATACAAGGGCAGTAACAATTATTTTGCAGATCATTTGTACTTCTTCGGGTGAAAGACTGTCATACAGCGGCAAGCACAATACTCTTCCGGAAATTTCCTCTGATACATTGCAGGGAATATGTTTTTTAATAAAAGGAAGTTTATTAAGCGATGGATAGAAATATCTCCTGGGTTCTACTCCGCCGGCTTTTAATGCTGCTATCACCTGCAACAAAGTAGTCTCATCTTTGAACAGCACCGGGTAGTATGCATAATTGTATTGAGTACCCGGCAGCGCTTTTTGATATTGCAAATCCAACGGAGCCAGCAATTGATCATATAATTCGCAGATCTTTTTCCTGCTTTGCATGATGGCGGGAAGCCGGGGGAAATTGGCAAGACCCATTGCCGCATGAAACTCCGAATTCTTTCCATTGATACCTATTGAAAAATAATTGTCACCAATATGCCCAAAACTCCTGGCCAGGTATAGCTGTTCGGCAATAGCCGCATCATTTGTAATGATACAACCGCCCTCTACGGTATGAAATAATTTGGTTGCATGGAAACTACAGGTACTGATATCGCCGTAGCTGAGCAACTGTTTATTATTATACAGGGTACCAAAACAATGAGCCCCGTCGTATATCACTTTTAAATTATGACGGGTTGCAATTTTGTGAATAGCATCAATATTGCATGGAGAGCCATATACATGTGTAGCCAGTATCGCCTGGGTGTTTTCTGTAATGGCAGCTTCAATCTTAGTTGGGTCAATACAAAAATCGTTTTTATCAATATCAACAAATACCGGTTCACATTGTTCCCATAAAATAGCATTGCTGGTGGCCACATAAGAAAAAGGAGTCGTGATCACTTCTTTTGTAATATTCAAAACCCTAAGGGCCATTTGAAGCACGACGGTTCCATTGCTGCAAAACAACAAATGTTCAACTCCAAGATATTCTTTGAGCTTTGCTTCTAACTCAGTAACCAGGATACCGTTATTGGTGATCCATCCTCTCTCCCAGGCCCTTTTCAATTGTTGTACATAATCTTCAAAAGGGGGCAAATATGTTTTTGTAACCGGGATCATTTATTCAAATTTATTGCAAAAGACTTAGAAACCTTGTTTAAACTACCGTGCAGAATCATACAGAGATATATTTAAGAAACAACTCCATCCCTTTCTTTTTCTGTTCATCCAGCCGGTAGCTGAGATGGAGGTTATAATATTTGGAAAGATCATAGAGATCAAAGCGGGTTTCTTTTACGATCTCATCAATATGCGACAAACCCAGTGCATTCGCTTCATCAAAGCTTTTAATAAAATCAGCCGGCAATTCTTTAATGCTGATCCATGCGGCAAATACAAAAGGAAGCCCGGTAATTTTTCTCCACTCCGATCCAAGATCGTATATAAAAGTGGAGATCTTCCGTTGTTCAAAAGCCCGGTCACCAATGACCAACCCGGCTGTTGTTCCTTTTATTTCCTGCCGGTAATCCTCGTTTTCAGCTTGTACAATTTCCGGGTTGATACCCCAGTACTCTTTCACAAGGAATTTCAACAGTGCAACAGAACTTCGGCTCTGGTAATCAAGATAAATTTTTTTTATTTCAGACATCGGCACTTCGCTGAATAATGCCACGGTGGCGATCTCCGCTTCGGCACCGATGCAATAATCGCCGACAATATAATAAGAAGACAATTGCGGGATCACGGCCACCGGTATCAAACCCACATCAATCTCGTCATCGATGAGCATTTGTGCCAGTTTTGCCGGGTAATCTCCTTTCAGATCGATCAGGTCTTTTATAGGTGGCCTTTCCAGGCCATAAACAAGTGGTTTGGTATTCAGGTAATTCACGACGCCTACTCTAATCTTCTTGCCCCCATCGCCTAAAGGGGAGTTTTTGTCTTTCCTTACTGCCATTTACGTTCTTTATCTTTGTAACAAATGTAACTCTTGTAAGTGGTTGCTGGTTGCAGGGTGCTGGTTTTTATAGTTCAGCACGGCATTAAGATACCAGCAACCAGCAACCAGCAACCAGTAACCAGTAACCAGCAACCAACAACTAAAAACTATTCATGGAATTAAACGCACTCACATCCATTTCTGCCGTTGATGGCCGCTACCGGAAACAGGTTCAGCACCTCGATGAATATTTTTCCGAGTACGGCCTGATGAAATACAGGATACAGGTGGAAATTGAATACCTGCTGTTCCTGGAGAATAAAAAATTTTTCAAATTACCCGGTAAGGTCATCAAACACCTGCAAAAACTGGCTGAAGATTTCGGGCCGGAAGATGCACAGGAGATCAAACAAATTGAATTTACCAGTAACCATGATGTAAAATCCGTTGAATATTTTTTAAAGAATGAACTGGAAAAATGTGGTGGCAAAGAAGCAAAAGAATGGGTGCATTTTGGATTGACATCACAGGATATAAATAATACCGCTATCCCGCTGCTGTGGAAACATGCTGTTGAATATGAATACCTGCCTGCATTATTGAACCTGAATACAGAATTAAAGATCCTGGCCAAAGAATGGAAGGATATTCCCATGCTGGCACATACACATGGACAACCGGCGAGCCCTACCCTGTTAGGAAAAGAAATAATGGTTTTTGTGGAAAGGATCGAGAACCAGATCGAGCAATTCATCGGGATCCCTTTTACAGGAAAATTTGGCGGTGCTACGGGCAACTTTAATGCACATCATGCAGCATATCCTAAAGTGAATTGGGTAAAACTGGGAAATGAATTTGTTTCCAACCTGGGGTTAAACCGTCAACAATTCACTACACAGATAGAACATTACGATAACCTGGCTGCACATTTTGATTGTATAAAACGCATCAATAATATCCTCGTAGATTTTTGCCGCGATGTCTGGACCTATGTTTCGATGGAATATTTCAAACAAAAAACAAAGAAAAACGAGGTAGGTTCATCGGCCATGCCGCATAAAGTAAACCCGATCGATTTTGAAAATGCAGAAGGAAACCTTGGGATGGCGAATGCAATCTTTGAATTCCTTGCATCTAAACTACCGGTATCCAGGTTGCAAAGAGATCTGACCGACTCAACTGTGTTGCGAAACATAGGAGTCCCTTTTGCACATACCCTGATCGCTTTGCGTTCCATTGAAAAAGGGCTTGGCAAATTGGTGGTGAATGATCAGAAATTGTACGAAGACCTTGACAATAACTGGGCCGTGGTATCAGAAGCGATCCAGACCATCTTACGCAGGGAAGGCTATCCAAATCCCTATGAGGCCCTGAAAGAACTGACCAGGGGTAATAATAGAATTGACAAGAAAGCTATTCACAATTTTATTGAAGGATTAAAAGTTGATAATAATATAAAAAAGGAACTGAAAAAGATAACACCTCATAATTATACCGGGGTTTTTTAATTAGATTTAGAATGAAATAAGCCACATAATGGTACGAACCCTGTTTCTGCTTTTATTTACTTCCGGCTCTGTTGCAGCCCAGGTAAACTTAAATCAGGGTTTGATGGCCTACTATCCATTCAGCGGTAACGCCAATGATGTCAGCGGAAATAATAATAACCCCGTTTTTAATAATGCAACTTTAACAGCTGACCGGCTTGGGAATCCCAATAGCGCTTATCATTTCAATGGCACGAATACATACATGAAAGTGCTTAACAGCCCGACACTGAATATGGGAAGTACATTATCCATTTCCTTATGGGTTAAGCCGATGGGTTATTATACAGGACCATGCTATAATAATATGCTGGTCATGAAAGGGAATACCGATAATTTACCGGGAAACTATTCCCTGAGGTTCTCAGATGTCTATACAGGCTGCACTGCCCCTACAACAACAGAGGAAAGGTTTCATGATGGTTTTACCACAGTAGCAACATTACCGATTGTACAGTTAGATCAATGGTATAGCGCAGTCGTGACCTTTGACGGAACAACAACAAGGTTATATGTGAATTGTGTTTTACAGGCATCTACCACAACCTCGCATACTTTTACCAATGCACATGATCTTTTTATCGGGCATATGAATGATCCGTCATTTCCATACTGGTTAAACGGAGACCTTGATGAAATTAGAATTTATAACAGGGCATTGAACCAGCAGGAGGTAAATTCTTTAGGTGGTTGTCCTGTTCTTTCCTGCAGCAATTGGCTTAGTTTGCCTTCTTTACAATCTTATGTAAATGTAGGAGACCTGGATATCCCTGGTAACCAGGTAACGGTCGAAGCAGTGTTCAACCGCACGGCGCCCTATTCAAATGGTTATAACTGGGCCGGTGATCTTGTTTCAAAACATATGAATCCAAACGATGTGAATTACCTGCTTCGCCCTAACAACGCAGAGATAACTACATCAAATGGCTATTATATCACTCCCCCGATCTGTGAGATACAACTAAATAAAACATACCATGTCGCGATGGTCTATAATGGAAGTACTTTGAAATTTTACCGCAATGGATTTTTGATGAGTAGTGTTCCGGCGACAGGAAATTTGATCCAAAATAATTACCAAACAAGAATTGGACTTTATGAAGCTGCTTTATTTAATACCCAACTGATAGGCTATATGAATGAGGTGAGGATATGGAATGTAGCAAAGACACAGGCAGAGATACAGTCCTATATGAATTCATCACTCCCCAATCCCGCCACACAAACAGGACTCCTGGCTTATTATACTTTTGATAACCTGTTAAACAAGCAGGGCAATCCTGCATGGAATGGGACATTAGGAGGAAGTGCATCCATCAACGCCACAAATCCTGCCTGTAATTTTGTATCCGATACTTGTCCCACTACGGTAAATATCGGTGGCATCATCAATACATATACCCCTGTTCTCGCATTGAATCCCTGCAATAATAAAATAACTGTTGAAGATGCCACTACATTTAATACCGGCGATACTGTTTTATTGATACAAATGAAAGGTGCAGTGATCGATTCTGCCAATACAGCTGCCTTCGGAACAATTACTGATTATAAAAATGCCGGCAACTATGAATTCAATTATGTAAAAAGCAAGACCGGGAATATTATTGAATTAAAAAACACACTTACCCGGCAATATGATATACCAAATGGGAAAGTGCAATTGATAAGAGTTCCTTATTACCAGAATGCAACGATCTCTTCAATACTCACATGCTTACCATGGGATGGAAGTAAAGGAGGTATACTTGTATTGAATGCTCAGGATACTATTACTCTTAATGCAAATATCGATGTAGGTGGCAAAGGCTTCCGGGGAGGAATTGATCCTTTTTCAAATCCGCCCGTATTTAATTGTTATGAGAACCAATTTTATTATCCTGTGAATCCGGATCTTGCTTCAGGCAAAGGTGAAGGGATCGCAGAAGTCTCTGCATCAAAATCATTTGGTAAAGGTGCATTAGCGAATGGCGGTGGTAGCGGAAATTCCCATAATTCCGGTGGTGGCGGTGGCAGTAATGCAGCCCCCGGCGGATTTGGAGGTTATAATTTTGAAGGATCACCCTGCGACGGAACTGTTCCATTCGATAACAGGGGTATTGGTGGAAAGCTATTGACATACTCCAATGCTGCCAATAAAATATTCCTTGGCGGCGGCGGTGGTGGCGGTCATAGCAATAACCCGGAAGCATTCCAGGCAATTGGTGGAAATGGGGCGGGAATGGTTATCATAATGGCTGATAAAATTAAAAGTAATGGCTTCCAGGTACTCGCAAATGGAAGGGGTGGTACAGCTTGTGGTAATGTTTCTTCAGGATGTCATGAAGGAATGGGCGGTGGTGGCGCCGGTGGTACAGTACTTTTAAAGATCAATAACTATATCGATCCGGCAGTTGTGGAAATAAAAGGCGGAAACGGGGCCAATATGACAGCTTCCGGGTTCCAGAAAGTAGGTCCCGGGGGCGGTGGTGGCGGCGGAAAGACATGGCTGATCAATCCATCTTTACCAGCTCCTGTAACTGTAACTGTTAGCGGCGGTCAAAACGGGGTATGCACAGCATATGCCAATGATCCATGGGGAGCTACTCCCGGACAGTTAGGTTCTACTTTATTTAACCTCATCATCCCGGTCGATAATACCCCTTTCAAAAGCAATATCGATTCGGTAAGAATAAAAGACAGCGCCACGAGTTGCAATAGTTTTGATTTTAAAGGATTCGGATATACCAATACTAATCCTGTCAATAGCTGGCAATGGTTTTTTGGTGACGGTGGAAATGCGAATACACAAAACACATCACATACTTATGCAACAAACGGAACATTTACAGTCAAACTTATTGTTACCGATATCAATGGTTGCAAGGATAGTATAACAAAGAATGTAATTACAAACTGTTTAAATTCTATTGGCAGTATCATCAACAGCTATACTCCTGTTCTCGCATTGAATCCCTGCGATAATAAAATAACTGTTGAAGACGGCACTCCTTTTAATACAGGTGATACCGTTTTAATGATCCAGATGAAAGGCGCAGTGATCGATTCTACCAATACAGCTGCCTTCGGAACAATAACTGATTATAAGAATGCGGGTAACTATGAATTCAATTATGTAAAAAGTAAAACCGGGAATATCATTGAGTTGAAAAATAAGATCATCCGGCAATACGACATACCAAATGGAAAAGTGCAGTTAATAAGGGTTCCTTATTATCAAAATGCAAGTGTCACTTCAACACTAACTTGTTTACCATGGGATGGCAGCAAAGGTGGTGTACTGGTCCTGAATGTACAGGATACCATTAATCTTGGAGCTAACATTGATGTGGGTGGAAAAGGATTTCGTGGAGGGAATAGTCCAAACACGGGTTCAACCACATTATATTGTTCCAACAACAATTATTTCTATGCTGCAGGCAATCTTGCTGCCGCAGCAAAAGGAGAAAGTATTTCTGTAATAAGTAATCCTATTGCCTGGGGAAAAGGATCACCATCCAATGGCGGTGGTGGCGGGTCGGGTCATAATTCCGGGGGAGGCGGTGGAGCTAATGGAAGTACAGGCGGGTTAGGTGGATATCAATTATTACCATGTACCGGCTCTGCATTTGATAATCGTGGAATTGGCGGACATGCTCTCACTTATAATAATGCCTTGAATAGAATTTATATGGGCGGAGGAGGAGGATCGGGACATGTTGATAATGCAGGAGGATCAAATATGGAAGGTGGAAATGGCGGAGGTATTATAATTATCCGCTCAAAGGTCATTACCCCGAATGGTTTTAAAATATCATCCAACGGGGATAATGCCCGGCAATGCAGCTTCAGCAATTTTTCTGATTGTCACGACGGCAGCGGTGGCGGTGGTGGTGGCGGAACGATCCTGATCCAAAACAATAATTATTTAGCTACAACACAAATTGATGCAAAAGGTGGAAAGGGTGGTGACTTAATTATTTATAATGCTCCTGCCGGGGCTGATAAAATTGGTCCGGGTGGTGGTGGAAGCGGTGGAGTGATCTGGTTCAACTCGGCTTCCAACCCGGCCAATACAAGTTCGGGGCTAAACTTCGGAGCTAATGGTGTAATAATTCCCAATGCTAATGATCCCTGGGGCGCTACACCCGGGCAAAGCGGTATTAGTCTTTTTAACCTCAATATCCCGGTTGCATCAGTGCTCTTCAAACCCAATATCGATTCAGTAAGAATAAAAGACAGTATAACTTCCTGCAGCAGTTTTGATTTCAAAGGTTTTGGTTACACCAATTCAAACCCGGTTGCTAACTGGCAATGGTATTTCGGTGATGGCGGCATGGCAGCAACACAAAACACATCTCATACTTATGCCACCGTTGGAACATTCACTGTAAAATTAGTAGTGACCGATATCAATGGATGTAAAGACAGTATTACCCGTAATGTAAATACTTCTTTTCTTACGATGGATGCCGGACCGGCGGATACGATTTGCACTTCAAACTCCACTACCCTGCAGTCATCCGCTTCGGGTGCAACGCAATATGCATGGGTACCGGCCATTTATCTTAATGACCCGACAATTTTAAACCCTGTTGCCACACCTCCTGTTAGTACAACTTTTTACCTGACCGCAACGAATGCCGCCGGTTGCTCACAAACAGATTCTGTAAGGATCGAAGTTCGTGCTGCCAATGGTTTCTCAGTTAGTCCGCCGGTTGATATTTGTAAGAACACATCTGTTCAGCTTAATGCATCGGGCGGAGATGTTTATAGCTGGTCACCTGCCGGTTCACTGAATAATGCTGCTATTCCAAACCCGATCGCATCACCAGCTAATACAACTCCATATACTGTAAATATTACGGATACGCTTTGTGGATTTTCAACAAACCTCACAACAACTGTTACCATTCTTCCATTACCAAATGTCAGGGCTTCAAAAACAAATGATATTGATTGCAGCACCCCGCAAAGCCTCCTGTCTGCTTCGGGAGCTTCAATGTATAGTTGGTTGCCATCCGCTACATTGAATAATTCCAACATATCAAATCCTATTGCCTCACCAACCGTGACCACTCAGTATAACGTAACAGGAACCGATCTTTCAGGTTGCATCAACTATGACAGTATCATTGTAAAAGTAAGTGCGGCCAATACAGGCGGTTACCTGATGCCAACAGGGTTTACTCCAAACAATGACGGCAAAAATGATTGTTATGGAATTAAGTACTGGGGAACGATCACCAAACTGGAGTTCAGCATTTACAACCGCTGGGGTGAAAGAATATTCTACACAACCAATCCTAATGTCTGCTGGGATGGAACCATCAGCGGCGTTAAGCAGGACCCTGCTGTATTTATTTATATGATCAAAGCAAGAACAACCTGCCAGCCCGGGGTTTTCAGGAAAGGGACTTTTGTGTTGATCCGTTAAGTTGACTATCGCTTTATTGAAACTTAACTATAACATTGTGTTCTTTGTGCCTGCTTTGTGTTCTTTGTGCTACAAAAAATCAGGAACACAAAGGACACGGCGAACCACAAAGGACACTATGGTTCATATACACGGCCAGTCATTTCACTAATTAATTTCTTTTCCCTATAAAGATCAATAACTCCTTCTCTCCTTCCATCTTCTTTTCAAAGAATTGAAACCTAACCATAATATTGTGTTCTTCGTGCCTGCTTTGTGTTCTTTATGCTACAAAAAATCAGGAACACAAAGCACACGACGAACCACAAAGTGCACTAAGGTTCATATATGTGGACAGACATTTTCGCTATTTAATTTCTCTTCACGATAAAGATCAGCAACTCCTTCTCTCCTTCCCTGCCTACCGGACAGGCAGGCATCTTCTTCTCAAAGAATTGAAACCTAACCATAATATTGTGTTCTTTGTGCCTGCTTTGTGTTCTTTGTGCCTGCTTTGTGTTCTTTGTGCCTGCTTTGTGTTCTTTGTGCTACAAAAAAATCAGGAACACAAAGGACACGGCGAACCACAAAGTGCACTAAGGTTCATATATGTGGACAGACATTTTCGCTATTTAATTTCTCTTCACGATAAAGATCAGCAACTCCTTCTCACCTTCCCTGCCTACCGGACAGGCAGGCATCTTCTTCTCAAAGAATTGAAACCCATTCTTCAATAAAACTTTTTGTGAAGCAATATGCGGCGTTTCGGTAACTGCATAAATTTCTGTCAATGGAGTTTGGTTCCGGAAATAATCAAGACCTGCTTTTGTTACTTCGGTAGCAAAACCTTTTCCCCAATACTCCGGCAGGAATGAATAACCCAATTGTGTTTTCTCAATGTCTTCAGGGATAGGCATAATAACAAAGCACCCGATAAGCTTTCCGCCTTCTTTTTCGTGGATAGCCCAGATACCTTTATAGTTATCTGCAAATCCTTTTAAAACCGTTTCATTGAAAAGCTTGTCGCATTCTTCTCTGGTTCTCACCGGGCGGATATACCGCATCACATCTTCATTACTATTCAACGCAAAATAATCGTCAGCATCAGTATCTGTAAATTTCCGGACGATCAGTCTTTCTGTTTCAAAAATTGTCATAATACAAGCCTCCCCCGAACTACGTTCCCAACCTTCGTTGCACTCGGTTGCCTCACAAGGAGGGGCTTTAGAGTCTTCAAGATCGAAAAGTGTTTTCGTTTTTGAAGACTCTTCTGAAGTCCCCCCTTGCGGGGGATTTAGGGGGGCTTACTTATGTATCTCCGAAGTAAAATGAAACTCGATCTCCGGGTTATTCATCCTCTCTGTATTCAAAAACCATTCACTCTGTGCCAGGTACACCATATGTCCATCTTTATCTGCACCGATATTCGCCTGCTTGAATTTTGCAAACTCCAGCAACTTCTTATCATCCTTGCTTGTCAGCCAGCAGGCTTTATAATAAGGAAGATTATTAAAAATAACCGAAGCTCCGTATTCGTGCAACAAACGGTACTGGATCACTTCAAATTGCAGTTCACCCACACAACCAATGATCTTTTTGTTCCCGCCAAACTGGGTAAACAACTGCGCCACTCCTTCATCAGTCAGTTGCAATAGTCCTTTCTCCAGTTGTTTGGTCTTCATCGGGTCCTTATTCTGCACTTCTTTAAATATCTCCGGAGAAAATGAAGGGATGCCTGTAAAATAAAAATCCTCTCCTTCTGTCAGCGTATCGCCGATCTTGAAATTGCCCGTATCAAACAATCCCACCACATCACCGGCATAAGCATCTTCAATAATACTTTTATCCCTTGCCATAAAAGAATAAGGGTTGCTGAAACGAACATCTTTATCCAACCGCACATGATGGAAATATTTGTTCCGTTCAAACTTACCCGAGCAAACCCGGAAGAATGCGATCCTGTCCCGGTGTTTGGGATCGAGGTTGGCATGGATCTTAAAAACAAAACCACTGAGTTTATCTTCATCCACATCCACTACCCTTGCCGTTGTTTCCCGGCTGCGGGGCGTTGGTGCAATACGGATAAATGTATCCAGCATTTCCTTCACGCCAAAATTGTTGATGGCGCTTCCAAAGAAGACCGGTGCCACTTTGCCCGCTAAATAATCCGTCACTTTCAGTTCACCATGCACGCCATCCACCAGTTCCACATCTTCTCTTAACTGCTTTGCATCTTTTTCACCTAACTTTTCATCAAGCACTTTATCATTCAGATCGTTTATTGTCACCAATTCATCAGCCGTCGCTTTTGTATTGGCGGTGAACAACAATAAATTTTTATCATGCAGGTTATAAACGCCTTTGAATTCCTTTCCGCTGTTGATGGGCCATGTCATCGGGTGCAGGTGAATGGATAATTCTTTTTCAATTTCTTCCAGCAGGTCAAAGCGGTTCTTACCATCCCGGTCCATCTTATTGATGAAAACGATCACGGGTGTATCTCTCATCCGGCAGACTTCCATCAACCTTCTCGTTTGCTCTTCCACACCATTCACACTATCCACTACGAGGATCACACTGTCAACCGCTGTGAGTGTACGGTATGTATCTTCTGCAAAATCCTTGTGACCGGGAGTATCCAGCAGGTTGATCAGGATCTTATTGTATTCAAAAGACATCACCGATGTGGCCACCGAAATTCCCCGCTGTCTTTCGATCTCCATAAAATCGCTGGTAGCAAATTTTTTGATCTTATTGCTCTTCACCGCACCCGCCACCTGTATAGCGCCACCAAACAGCAGGAACTTTTCCGTCAGTGTTGTTTTACCCGCATCCGGGTGAGAGATGATAGCGAAGGTCTTTCGGCGTTCTATTTCGTTGTGATATTTCATAAAGAGGCGCAAAGGTAAGGGTTGGTAGGCATTTTTATGGGGCCAGCGACGGTACTACTAGCATCGTCTGTTGCGTCGCACTCCTCAGGGTTCTGTAATTCTACTCAACTTTTGCAGATATTGCTGAATCTTCATAGATTTATGTTGACCAAAACCTATCCACCATGTTAATTAACTCTTTTACAAAAAGGTCAGAATCATTATTAGTCAGAATCTCTCCTCCTCTTTCTACACATTATTCTTCTGTGGTATTGGCCACAATATTGTTTTCTTTACATTTTAAAAAATTAGTTCTTAATTAAAAATATTATTATGGCTATTGATACTTCAAAAAATAATGTTTATATCGAAGGGAATGACATTTTGCCGGAATGGGAAGCAGATAATAAAACGATATATAAGGTTATGACGATTTTGAAGAGTTATCTTGAATTAGATAATGTAAGTTTTCTTTTTGGAGCAGGATCGTCTATCAATCTAGGTTCAGTTTCAATTGCAAACATTCCAACAAGTATTGAAGATAAAATCAAAGCAACAACCATAGCAGGAGGTGCCTCATCTGATTTGTATGATGAATTTATTTCTATTGTGAAAGAGCTACAGGATGAGGACCCAGAGGTAAGAACAGCAAGTAAAGAAATAAAATACCCCTTAGAGCTTTTCTTGAATTATTTGGTTGCAAACGAATACATAGCTGATTTAAACCCAGACGGTGTAAAGCATAAATATTTGAATGATTTAATAAAAGCAATTAAAGAACAATTGTTTAAACTTTGTGATTTAGAAAAACTGCCACTACCATCTTGGCTAAGTGGAGAAGTAAAAGATAATCTCATAAAAAATAAAGGTTACTACCACGAAAAATTTGTAAAAAAAATTCTTCAGCGACCCTTAAATTTAAAAAGAGCTAATATTTTTACAACTAACTATGATTTAGCGTTTGAATATGCTTTTGATAAACTTGGAGTACATAACATAAGTGGTTTCAGTGGTTTTCAAAAGAGAACATTTAAGCCTGAAACTTTTGAATATGATATTTTCTTTCCGGGTTCTACTACCCAAGGGAAAGTTCAAAAAATTGAAAAGGTATTAAAGTATTATAAAATTCATGGGTCGTTAACTTGGATAAAAGAAAACCCAAGCCCAAATAATGTTTACGGCATTTCAGAAGTTCCAATTGAGCAAATTCGAACTGGGGGTGGATATGAAAACATTATGATTTATCCAACAACAGCAAAAAAGTCATTTACTCTTGATTTTCCATATTCTGAATTATTTCGACAGTTTTCTGCTACAATATCACAAAGTCAGTCAACATTAATTACTTATGGTTATTCATTTAGCGATGAGCATATAAATGATATTATATATCAGGCGTTGACAATACCTTCTTTTACATTAGTAATTATAGATTTTAATGGAACAAAAGGAAGTAAAGAAATATTAAAACTTAAAGAATTAAATGACCCACGAATTATTATAATACAGGGTGAAAAACTTGGAAGTTTGCCTTTTTTTGTCGAAAGCTTATTGCCAGACTTGATTGAAGCAAATACTTACGAAAGAATTGCCGAAACACTGAAAAAAGTTTTAGACAAAAATATTGCTTCATCCTTAGCAACTGGAACATCTTCGAAAACATCAACAACGCCTTAAATTATGAGTGAAAGAAAAATTGGTAAGATAATTTCGGTTAATAGTTTTCGAATCGTAGTTCAGCTTGATGATGATTTAAAAAGCCTTTATAAAAGCGGCTTTAATGATATTTATGAGATTGCAAGGATAAATTCTTACTTAATTATTCCAATTGGTCCAGACAGAATTGTTGCTATAGTAACTCAAGTTAGAATACAGGACGAAACGGAAATAGAAAAAAATACTGGCTTTATAACATTGCCTAAAGCTCAGCGATATTTGGTTGCGACGATGATTGGAACTATTGAAAATGATAATGAGTATAAACAAGGTGTCTATAATTATCCAATTTTAGATAACCCGGTTTGGTACGTAGTTAAAGAAGATTTAGATAAAATATTTGACACGGCTTTGAATGTAACTCTTGATTACGCTTCTGATTATTATTTACCAGTTGGCACTTCGCCAGCGTTCTCAGATTACAAAATCAGAATAAATCCTGATAAATTTTTTGGTAAGCATGCTGCAATTCTTGGTAATACTGGTTCAGGAAAGTCTTGTACAGTTGCGGCTATATTGCAAGGCATATTTTCATTTAAGTATAATAATGATGAAAGGTTAAAGAATGCTCATTTTATTATATTTGATACAAATGGTGAATATAAAAGAGCATTCATTGGGGATGATGGACAAAATAAATACTCAGACAAAGCTCTTGTAAACGCATTTTACATTGATAAGGAAGGCCTACAAGTTCCTTTCTGGTTTATGGGTTTTGACGATTTTGAATACCTTTTTGAACCAAGCCCTAATACACAAACACCTATCCTAAAAAGAGGAATTGGCTTGGCAAAAAATAAAACTTCAGCTACTCAAAACGCATTAATTCCTTCAACACATTTAAGCTGGATTGATTCAGTGGTTACAAGATGTGGAGATATTTCTAATTTTTGGAAAATGAGAAATGCCAATATACTAACTAATGTTGCTGCTCTTACATTATTAAATTTAGCACCGTTTGATTCAACCACTCTTTTAAAACACTTGTCTGATATTAATACATTAATTCCAGCGCAAGGCTCATATTCCGACCCGGACATTTCAAAACTATCAATAGCAGTTGAAGGAGTCAAAAGTGAGATGGAAATATATAATGAAACGGCTTTAACAAAGAGAATAGCTGAGGACAAAAACATAGATCTCCCTATATGGTTTGACTATAATAAACTAATAACAGAGTATTTTGATACAGCAATAAATGAACAAGAGAATTCAAGTAATAGAATTAGAGAATTTGTTTCAACTTTAAGGTTAAGGCTACAAGCCTACTTAAATGACGAGAGAATTGCGGGACCATTAATGCTTAATAATGCGACAAATATTACAGAGGGCTTAGCGAAATTTTTATCATTTATTTTGGGTGACTTCTTGAAAACATATAATGCTGATGAAGCAGACCAATTTACTGATTATTATAAAAAACAAATTGCGAAAAATGAACCAGAAAAACTCAGTGATTCTAACCTTAGCCAGGTTACAATAATTGACATGTCTTTATTGCCTTTCGAAGTTCTAGAGACAATTACTGGTTTAATTGGGAGATTAATTCTTGAATTTCAGTCAAGATTTAAAGCAATAGATAGAGGAAAAATGCCTGTTGTTATTGTACTTGAAGAAGCCCAGAACTATATTCCGGAATATGATAGAAAAGATAAAACATCAATATCAAAAAAAGTTTTTGAGAGAATTGCTCGGGAAGGAAGAAAATATGGAATGTCGCTATTAGTTTCTAGTCAGAGACCATCAGAACTTTCAAAGACAGTACTATCGCAATGTAATTCATTCATTGTTCATAGGCTTCAGAATCCAGATGACCAGAAATATGTTCGTCAGTTAGTTTCTGCAGCGAATGAAGATATTCTTCAGCAATTGCCAATATTACCACAGCAAAATGCAATTATTATGGGTGATTGTGTGAGAACACCTGTACAAATGAAAGTAAATAATGCAAACCCTACTCCAAATAGCGCAAATCCTAAGTTCATAGAAAACTGGCTCAAAGCGATTGGAAATGACTTTCCTGATTACAAAAATATTTCTAAGGCTTGGGAAGAAGGCAAATCAATTGATGATTATTTACAAGCTCAACAAACGCCCAAAGACCGTTAGAGATAGAGAATATTGAGTTTAGAGAATTTCTCTAATTTCAAATGGTCGAATTTCGGGGAGCCTGTAGTGAGACCCCGGGCAGAAAAAAATCGTAAGTTTAGTTACCATTAAACCTAAGAATATGGAGCAGATAAAAAATAAAATTGCATCAAAACTTCAGACTATTAAGGAAAACGAATTAACCAAAACAATTCTTGTTCCATTATTTGAAGCTTTAGGATATCACAAAGTTGAATTTTTTGGAGGGAACTCCGAAGAAGGAAAAGATATTCTTCTATGGGAAATAGATAAGTTTGGGGATATAAAACTAATTGTAGCTCAAGTCAAGCATTTTAAATTTACTAATCGAGCATCTGATTCTAGAAGCCTTCAGACCGTAATTAACCAATTGACAACCTCGCTAACCAAGTATCTAATTTATACTGACCAGCAACCTTATCAACCATCCGAAGCCTTTTTGATTACGACTTATCCAGTAAGCACAAAAACATTACTGACACATTTTGACACACTACCTAATCTTCAAGGGAAAAAAATAAAAATTGTAGACGGGTTAAGACTTGCGTCTCTATTAATGCAAAAAAAACCATCTATAGTAAAAGAATTACTTGGTATTGAAATAGACATATCCACAACACTGTCAGAATCCCTATCAAATGAAGCGTTATTAAGGGCTTTGGGCAGTTCAGGCAGAGTTGATTTAAAAAATATTTACACAGATCTTGATTTTTCAATAGGGAAAAAAAGTACTAAGTTTTTCTTTCATTCAACATTCTACGCTCAAAAACGTTTGTATTCTTTTAATCCCGTTGATTGGAAATCATTTTTATCTATTTGTGATAATATACAGAAAGAGATTGCATTAACTGCATTATATGAGGCAATAAAAATTGCAGAATTTAATTACAGTCAATCGTTAATCGAATATAAAAAATGGGAAAGAGAGTTATCTGACGTTTCCAAAAGGGTATCTGAATTATCTTCAAATCTGGAACTTAAATATGACAAAATTGGTTATAAAAAATTAAAAGATTTGATGAGACTAGAACAACGATTGCAAAAAAGTGAGCCTACTAGAATATTTAAAGTTGAGATCGATGGATACCCAATAATAAATGAATTAATAAGAATTAGAAAATGGGTTGACGAAAATGTTGCATTATTGAATGCTAAACAGCAATCATTACAAAATATCAAAAAGTTTGTATTAAAATGTAAATCAATTCTGGATTGCACATCTCTACTTTTTATAACTGAACCATTTGCTGAATGCATAGGCTTTGAAAAAAAGAAGAAAATAAGGACAGATTTTGAATCCACGAGATTAAAATTCTCAATTGACCAAATACTTGATACCGGTTTGAATATCACATTACTAGGCGAGGCTGGTGCGGGAAAAACGACAAGCCTTCAAATATATGCTCAAAAAAATGCAAAAAATAATGAAAAACTTATAATTTTTCTTCCATTAGCAAACGTAATGCAATACTGGGCGAAAGAAGCAAGCCTTATGTCTGATGAAGAAAAAGTAAAAAAACTAGACGAATGCATTGCATATTATTTAATGCAAAAAGGGATCCCTATAACATCTTCAGACTTTTATTATCTACTTTCAAATCGTAAAATGGCGCTTTTGTTTGATGGGTTAGATGAAACTATTAAACTCAATCCTTGGTTACCCGAAGCAATTACCAATCTAGCAAACAATTATTCAGCTAATACCCAAGTGGTAATAAGTAGTCGTTCTTCTGGAAAGTTTTTGGAGTCAATTCCCTTTTTCTCGGTAAGCCTACTTCCATTTACTCCTGAGCAAGTAAATATTTTTATAGATAATTGGTTTAGTAAAGAAAATTCCGACAAAATTGTATTGATAAAGGAACATCTAAAAAAGAATAAGGCTATTCGTGAAATAATAAGAAATCCTCTTTTGACAACAATCCTTTGCATTTTAGCGGAAAATGAAATAGATCTACCAAAGAAGGAAAAAGATCTATATGACGAAAGGTTGAAATTATTATCAGGCGAATATGATCACATTAGGAATATACCATCAAGGTTATCTTCAAGACCCTCAACTTTATTATTCTTTGCAAGGAAGCTTGCATTCTATTTTCACTCAAAAATTATTCGTGATGCCGAATTGTCCGAAATAAAAGAACAAATTACAAGATTCTCCATTCACAAATATGGTATAAAGGAAACTGAATTGGCACTTACAGAATTAATAGATCCATGTAATATTTTAACCCCAATGACCGATTACGGAACATTTGGGTTTGGCCATTTGCGATTTCAAGAGCATCTTGCTGCTACTGAACTAATTTTAAATCGAGGTATAGAAGTTGCTCCATTTTTAAATCAAATTTGGTGGCGAGGGACACTCCTTTTGTATGCTCAAATGGAATCTGATCTTACTTATTTAATTCACAAAGTTGAAAAAATGCCTCAAACTGATGTTTTATTAATTACATTATCATCAATGGTAAAAATGGTTGTAAAACCAGAGCAAGAAAGACTTAAAACACTTATGAAAATTAATCGCATACAATTTATCGATCATGGTCTAGAGACATCCGGATTTAATTCAGAATAATTTTTTCCGCCTTGGCCGGTGTTCAATAAAAAGCAACACGCCACGGTTGCTGTACTGAGTTTGCCTGCCCCGCAGAAATGCGGTGGTCGAAGTATCTCCACCAGCCTTCTGAATTAAGTTCAGCAATGTTTTAAATATTACCAACAGGCTTAAGTGTCCTTCACCACTACCCACTTCTTTCTACGGGCAGCTCACGGATCAAACTTCCTTACCTGCCTGCCGGCAGGCAGGTTCCTTATTCCTTATTTTTCTGTACCTTTTACCAGCCAAAGCAAGAATGCTCAACTCCTGTTTATGAGAACAGTAATAATCCTTTTTATTTTTATCGCTTTCTCCGGCAATGCCAGCAGTCAGTCATTTAGTTTACTAAAAGATATCAATCCCAGCCCTTCGCATGGATACGCAACACCAGCTCCCATGGCAATGCTGGGTAATAACCTTATTTTTTGGGCTACCACACTTACCAACGGGATGGAACTCTGGAAAACAGATGGCACGGCAGCAGGCACTATTTTATTAAAAGACATATTTGTTGGGAAAAATAATTCAGCCCTCGGCAACTGGGCTGTCATGAATGGCCAGTTATTTTTTTCGCCAAATGATGGCAATGCGGGCAGTGAACTCTGGAAAACTGACGGTACATCCACCGGTACGGTTATGGTGAAAGACATTAATCCGGGTATTGCATCCGGCACCCCTTCCTACCTCAGCAATATTAACGGTACGCTTTATTTTTATGCCAACGGCGCTACCGGTCCCAGGTTATGGAAGAGCGACGGCACCACTGCTGGTACAGTAATGGTAAAAGATATCGGTCTCACGCCGTGGCAAGCTTTCCCCACCGCATTTGTGGCTATCAATGGCTGGATATACTTCAGTGCAAGAGATAATAGCAATGGACATGAACTTTGGAAAACGGACGGAACAGCTGCGAATACGGTAATGGTAAAAGATATCAACCCTGCCGGACCCGCAGAAGTTGATCAAATGGTAAACATGAACGGCCAATTATTTTTCAAGGCAAATGACGGTGTGAATGGCCATGAGTTATGGAAAAGTGATGGAACCGCTGCCGGAACAGTAATGGTAAAAGATATCAATCCCGGTTTTGATTATAGTAATCCGACCGAATTAACAGTTATTGGCAATACTTTATATTTTTCTGCACAAACTGCAAACCAGGGTTATGAACTTTGGAAAAGCGATGGTACGGCGGCAGGTACAACCATGGTAAAAGATATTGTTCCCGGCCAATTGCCCAGCAATCCTGTGTACCTGCTTGAGATGAATGGGATATTGTATTTTGAAGCATTTAATACAGCTACCAGCTTTACGGGGCTTTGGAGATCCGATGGTACATCAGCAGGTACCACGGTGATACCTGCTGTTAACCCGGTTGTAGCCGGGCTGGATAGGTATAACCTGGTGAAAGCAAATTCCAATTTATATTTTATGGGCAGGGACACTACTACCTGCGGCGATGAACTTTGGAAGAGTGACGGAACCGCCGCGGGAACTTCGATGGTGAAAGACATTGCAACCGGAAGGTTGGGATGCGAACTCCTGTATCTCTTTAACGTAAACGGGAATGTTTTTTTCTGTGCCAATGATAGCATACACGGAAAGGAGTTGTGGAGATCTGATGGGACTGCTGCAGGCACGGTAATGATAAAAGATATTAATGCAGGAACTGCATTCAGCGATATTGCCAATAAAACGATGGTGAATGGTACATTGTTTTTTACAGCATGGGATGGCGGTGTTTATGGAAATGAATTATGGAAAAGCGATGGTACGGAGGCAGGGACCATGATGGTGAAAGATATCAATCCCGTACTCACTGGTTTTTCTTCTGCCAGGAGTCTTTACAATTTTAACGGCACTTTATTTTTTACCGGGGATGATGGAGTGCACGGAAGTGAATTGTGGAAAAGCGATGGTACTACCGCCGGAACCGTCATGGTTCAGGATATGAACCCGGGCCCCAATGGGTTTTCCTCGGGTATACTGGGTAGTATGAATAATGCCATGTATTTGATTGGATTTGATAATATACACGGATCTGAACTTTGGAAATGCGATGGCACCGGGGCGGGAATCACTTTTATAAAAGATATTAACCCGGGCATCAACTCCAGCAATATTAATAACGCATTTTTTGATAACGGGGTTTTCTATTTTTCAGCTGTTGACCCTGTGAATGGTGTTGAACTATGGAAAAGTGATGGCACTGCTGCAGGAACCGTAATGGTGAAAGACCTGGTACCCGGATCTAATTCAAGTTTTCCATCGGAAATCACGAAAATGGGCAATACGATCTATTTCATTGCCCGTGATCAGTCCAATAACCTGGCGCTATGGAAAACAGATGGCACAGCGGCAGGTACGATGTTGATCAAGACTATCGCTGCAATATCCTTCTTCAACTATCCTTTTGAATTAAGGGCATACAATAACCTGCTCATCTTTCATACGGCAGACATTGTAAATGGTTTCAAAATTTGGAAAAGTGATGGTACCACAGCGGGTACTGATGTGATCAAAACAATTTACAACAGTAATGCATCAGCAAATTTCCGGTGCAATTTCAGTATTGTGAATGGTACATGTTGTTTCCAGGTGATGGACCAGGAACATGGAATGGAACTCTGGACTACTGATGGAACAACTGCAGGTACACAGTTAATGAAAGATATCTGGCCCGGACCGGGAAGTGGATTAGTGGGTGATTTTAATTCTCCATCCCTTTTTTCAATAATCAATGATAAGCTTTATTTTTCTGCCAATGATGGTATTCATGGTGAAGAGCTTTGGGAGAGTGACGGTACGGCAACCGGTACCAACATGTTAATTGAAATTGTACCCGGCACGGGTGGTTCATTTCCGGGTAAATCCATAGTGGGTACAAATGAACTGTTGTTCCTGCAGGCATCTACTGACAGCACCAATCAAGAATTATTTGTTGTAAATACAAATTCACCCGGGATAACCGGCTTTCTTGAATTCAACGGCCACTTCCAAAACAATGATGTGTTGCTGGATTGGAAAACGATCAACGAGCATAACCTGGCTGATTTTGTGGTACAAAGAAGCATTGATGGTACCCACTTTACAGATATCGGAACCGTTGCTCCTTCCAATACAGCAGGCATCCACCCATACAATTTTACAGATCCGGGTGTGATCGCATTGAATGTGTCACCAATTTATTACCGGCTCAAACTGGTGCATATGAGTGGCCCCGATATTTACTCCAGCAAAGTAACTATTGATATTAGTTTGCCGCTCACTTTGGTTTTACGTCCCAATCCGGCACATGATAATATGCAGGTTTTCATTACTGCGGCAAGAGCAGGAACGGCTTGGGTGAAGATCCTCGATAATGCCGGCAGGGAAATAAAAAGGGAGTATTATTCTGTTTCAATGGGTACAAATGTGTTTAACATGGAAATAAGCTTGTTGTCACCGGGAAAATATTATTTGCAATTGATCGGGATCACGGGGGATCTGTTGAAAACAACTCAATCGTTCATTAAGTTTTAGCCTGTTGTGCTGTTGCTCCAAGATGGGGACCAACTTGTTTTTTGCCGCAGTTGCTGTTCCAAAAAAGTAACACGCCATCCTTTTCCGCCCGGAGTCTGGCTCCAAAACAAATATGAAACGGGGGTTTCCTTTCTAACAACTTCACCCAGTCAAACGTTATGCCAAGCCGATAGCTATCGGCTCCGGAGAACAATGAACGAAAGGCCAAAATTGGTAACTTCATGTTTGCCGGAACACAGATACAAATTCTCTAACCCATTAGTATGTTGATAGACACCTATCTTCCCCATTATCATTACAGAGAATTTCATTCAATTAAAATTGTTTCCTCTTCTGAAGACGTATATTATCGGGTGATCAATTGTGACTTGAGCCGGTCCTGTATGATCCGGTTTCTTTTCCGGGTGAGAGGAATGCGACAGAAACTCTCAACTATCAAAGATATTAGCAGGCTTGGTTTTGTTAAACTGGATGAAAAGCCGGGAGAAGAGATCCTTTTCGGTATCATATCAAATCGTCCGACTTTTAGTGGCTGTGAAATAATTAGATCCCCGTCAGAATTCATAGAATACAACAATGAAAATATTATTAAAGCAGTAATAAATCTTCGTGTTATCCGTGAATCGCCATCCAATCAAATTGTTTCGACCGAAACAAGGGTTTGGTGCGGAAGCAACAAAATGAAAAAAGGTTTTCGGGTCTATTGGTTTTTTGTTAACCCATTCAGCCGGATTATAAGAAAGTCAATGTTACATCAAATAAAAAGTCAACTTAAGCATATCTAAGTAAGTTTCCCTGGACCGTGTTCCAGCGGAACACATCGTGGGTAAAAATGAACAGCCAGCCTTTCGCAGCGTTCCAGCGGAACGCCTGGTGCTTTGATGCGGATCGATTTGCATCCCGAAAGCATTCGGGATTCCGATGGAACGTAAATACATTTTCAATTCATCATTCTACCCATGAAATGTCCCCCTGGGACATGAAGGACAGTTCGCAAATGCTGAATAGCGAACAGAACGTACAAGTGTGCGACGCAACAGACGATGCTAGTAGCACCGCAGCCGGGCCACAACAATTTCCGTCGCCATCATTTGCAATGAGACTCGAAAAAGAATAACAATCCCTTTACAACTACCGGCATAGATTTTTCCGTTTTAAGAGGAAGCTTCCCAACACATGAACAATACCTATATCCTGCTGCGCAATAACAGCGAAAGCAGCCCCCTTAGCCTGGAAGACCTGAAACGTATCGGTCTTCTCCCTACCGACCTGCTTTGGGTGGAATGCCAGAGCGTATGCTGGCAAAATCCACAGGAGATCCCTGAACTAAAAAAACTGTTGAACGAAACAGCCCAACCGATCATTAAACACACAGCGGATGAACCCTGGGAGAAATATGCGCCCAATGCTAAGAACGAAGCATCGACAGATACTTTGAATTACAACTCCCTAAATAAAAAGAAGGAAGAACCGGCCCCTGTAAAACAAGAAAGCCCCAACTGGCAAACCGAAATGAAAACAGCGAACAGCATAAATACCCTGCATTCCAATAATTCCTTTTCTATCAACGATACTCTGCGGAACGAAGAGACCAAAGACCCCTGGATACAAAACCGTGTAACGAAAGACATCCCGATAGCTATCGGGACCGGATTAACCGGATCGCTGCTGAAATGGCCGCTGAAAAAAATAGCACTCTATGCCGGGCTGGTAGCAGTTGGCGCCCTGATGATGCTGTTCATAAAAGGTACCGGGAGCAAAGATTCAACGAGATCGCAGCCTCTTAGTCAGCAAACAAAAACCGTTACTACAACACCCGTGGAAGAACCGGCACCGGATCTCAGCACTGTAGCAGAAACTAATGATCAAAAAAACATTCCCATAGAACAAACAACAACAATCCCGGCTGCAGAACAAGTCATACCTGCATCCGACAAAAAAGATGCAAAAGAAAAGAATGAGGTGATTAAAAAAGAAACGACCCCGTTAAAGACTGAAACGCCTGCCAATCACCCGGCTGCTGTTGCAGAAAACAAGGAAGTAAAAAAAGCACCGGAAGAAAATATTGCTTCCAAACTTCAACTGAAGTTCAACGAATACACAGTGGCGGCTTTTGGTGGCATTCGCAATCTCAAAATGACCTTGCAAAATAATTCCCGGTACCTGCTTGATAAAGTATCGGTGGAATTGCATTACCTGAACCCGGAAGGCACGGTGGTAAAAACAGAAACGATCGATTTTAATTCCGTGCAGGCGGGCGACGAAGCTACCGTGGCGGTGAAAAGATCGACCCGGGGTGTAAAACTGGATTATAAGATCACCAGGATCGAATCAAAAGAAATGGCGGCAAATAATTCGGTCACGGGAGAAAGCGATCAGTTTTCTAAGAATTAGGTTTTTCGACGCAGGTTCTCTTACCCTTTATGCTTCCTCAAATATTCTTTGATAGCTGCATTATACACTCGTTCATTTTTCTTCAGTCTTTTCGCAAATGCTTTCTTTTTATCAGGGTTGTGAACTATAGATCGTGCAAAGGCAACCGCTTGTGCAAATATCCCTTGTTTCAGTTTTTGGAGCTTACTGTATTTCACATGACTCATATCCGGATAGGCGCTCAGCACAGTGCCATGTGCATATTGTTTCACCACAAACTGTTTGCCGATACCGCCGCTCACATCATTCAGAATAGATTGCTTATTTACTCTCGCCATAGCTGATTCAGGGTTACTCCCTGGCAAATATAGATTAAAACCCTGTCAGCTTCTTATTTTGACCGTTTATTCTTCGTTCATCCTTCGTTTACAGATCGATTATTTTTTGTTGAAATAAAATAATCCCTTGCAACCAACTCCTCCCCTACCCCATCGGTTTAACCGGGGCAAACAATTTCTTTCTTACCTCCAATAATTGAATACTACCGGCCATCGGGAACTTACTGTTCTCCTGCTGTTGGATCCAGTAAATTGGCTACAGTTTAAAACAACCGGTATGAACAATATGTTCCATCAACGCCGCCGCTTCATCAAAAGCTCAGCTTTTGGTTTGATCGGCATTACTGCCTTTGGTTATTCATCTGCGCAGAACGCTGTTAATAATGTGATCAACCCGGCCAATGGCGAACCTCTTTTTTACCGCTACCCAAGTATGAATGATAATATGGTAAGCAGTATCGTTGGCGCTTCGCATGGGAATTTTGACAAAGTAAAAGAACTGGTAAACAAAAGACCCGAACTCGCCGGCGCTTCCTGGGACTGGGGTTTTGGTGATTGGGAAACTGCATTGGGCGCTGCTTCTCATGTTGGCCGCCGTGATATTGCTGAGTTCTTAATTAGCCATGGCGCAAGACCGGATATATTCACCTATACCATGATGGGCATGCTTAAAGCTGTGCAGGAGATCATAGAAACTGTCCCGGGTATTCAAAGTCATACAGGACCGCATGGCATCACGTTGCTGCAACATGCAAAGAACAGGCTGGAAGCTAAAGATATTTCTGAAACCGATAAAGCCAATGTCAATAAAGTGATCAGCTATCTTGAAAGTTTGGGCAATGCAGATGTCAAACCAATAAACCTCGATGTTACGGAAGAAGAAAAGAAAAAAATCCTGGGTGAATACCGCTTTGGTGATGGTGAAAATGAATTATTCGTAGTGGACCTGCATGCACGGGGCTTTTTGCAGGTGGGTCGTAAGGGATCCTCTCCCCGGAAATTGAATAAAATAGATGACAATACTTTTTCACCGGCAGGCGCGGCTTCTGTAAAGATCATTTTTAAACTCAACAATGATAAGGCTGTTTCATTCAGCGTGCATGAACCCGAACCATTGGTCGTAGCCACGAGGATATAACCCGTTAATTTTCTTTCTTCCACTTGAACGCCCTGAAATAATTGATCTTCCTGTTCCGGTCAAATTTTATTTCAATCCGTTCATATTTAAAACCCGTACCGTTCAGGTATTCTTTACCAATAATGATAGCGGTGACAATTCCGTCTTTCGTGACGGTCTCCACCGGCTTTATTATTTCAAACTTATTCTTTGGATGTGATGTAAAGAAACTTCTGTCAAGACGGGTGATCGTTTGCTTTGGAACATTCCTTAAGTCTTTCATATACACCAGCACTGTATCGGCAAAGTACCGTCCAGCCGAATCAGCTTTATGTTCATTTCTCAGCCGGAATAATTCATGCACTATTTTTATTTCCTGTCCTTGCTGATCTTGCCCCAGAACATTACCGGGAATAAAGGCTAATAATAAATACAGGATGAAGGGCATGAAAGAAATGATTTACCTGGAGATAAATTTAGGCTTTTCGTCCCGCTGACAGCCGGAAAAAATTAACCAGCCTTTGTTGTCTGTCTGCCTGCCGGTAAATGCAGGTTATGAAAACTTGAAGCAGGAATTGCAGCGTAATCATGTAATTCCTTCCTCAAATTGTGGAACCCGCCCGGGGAATTTTTAAGGCATACCGTTTGCATGGGGTAATTTGAACCTCATTATATCACTTTAATAACGGTATTATGACACCTCATAATAACAGTTCAACGGCTGAGAAACAAAAAACAATTAGCATTCAAAGAACGTTCAACCTTCCGCTTGATACGGTATGGAAAGCCTGGACAGAACCCGGAAGTTTTAAAAAATGGTGGGGCCCTGAAGGATATACCTGTCCATACTGCAGCATTGACTTTAGGGTGGGTGGTAAATTCTTAAATTCCATGAAAGGACCGGATGGAAAAGAGATCTGGTCAACGGGCATCTATAAAGAAATTATCTCCCTGAAAAAAATTGGTTATACCGACAGTTTTGCAGACAGCAAAGGAAAAATTGTTCCTGCTGCTTATTATAAAATGCCCGGGGAATGGCCCCTGGTACTGATCGTAACCATAAGCTTTGAAGAAGTGGCTGGCAAAACAAATATGTTGCTGCGGCATTCCGGTCTGCCTGTTGAAGCAGCCGATGATTGTATGAAAGGCTGGCAATCGTGTTTTGATAAATTAGAAAAAAATCTAAAATAAATATAATGAGTGCTACAAAAAAGATCGATCCTGTCGTACATTTTGAAATGCCCGCAGAAGACAGGAAAAGAATGGCGAAATTCTATACTCAGGCATTTGGATGGAAAACGCAAATGCTGGGTGAAGAAATGGGAAACTATGTGCTGGCAACAACCGCTGCCGAAGTTGATAAAAAAGGAAGACCAAAAAAAACAGGCATCATCAATGGTGGTTTTTATACCAAAAGCGACGATATGCCGGCACAGTATCCTTCGGTAGTTATTGCAGTGGATAGTATTAAAAGATCAATGAACAAAGTAACTAAGGCGGGTGGCAAAGTGATCGGCGAACCCATGGAAATACCGGGGATCGGAATGTATGTTTCTTTTTTTGATACAGAAGGCAATCGTGTAAGTATCATGGAGCCTACCATGGAAATGAAAGAAAAAGCAAAAGAGCAGTAAAAATTAGCCGTTCGTAATAATATAAAGCCCTGTCCCTGGCAGGGCTTTTATATTTCCGCAGCAACCACATGAATTCAAAGTTCTCATATCAAAAAATCAGTAGTGTATCACCCGATAGCTATCGGGTGATACACTACCAAAAAATCGATCCCACTGCTACTATTTTGAAATATCTTTAACTTGAGCCTTAGCTGAGAAGAAACCCCGATGTCTCAGTTGGGACAGTTTCATAAAAAACTAACTGTATGAGTCAACCAACTCCCCTGCCACTTCAACAAAACGAAAGAGCAGGAATTCTTGATACACTCCGTGGCTTTGCCATACTCGGAATTTTCTTAGATAATATTTTTGGCTTTACCGGCTGGGGGTTCTTAACACAGGCAAACCGCGAAGCACTACCCACCTGGCCCGCAGATGGGATCCTTGGTATCTGTGAACTGGTATTTGTAAAAGGCAAATTCTACAGCCTTTTTTCTTTGTTGTTTGGAATTGGTTTTTCCATTATCCTGGTCCGGAATGAACAGAAAGGCATCAACCCGTTAAAAATATTTTACCGACGCTTATTTATTTTATTATTGATCGGTGCGGGGCATTTGTTTTTGTTATGGGAAGGAGATATTTTATTCCTCTATGCATTGATCGGTTTTATTTTACCCCTGTTCCGAAAATGTGCTGACAAAACTTTGTTGATCTGGGCTGTGGCACTCATTGCATCACCCGTTTTAATTGATTGTATCAATATAATGTTCCATTCTAAACCCGGCGATTTTTTAGAAGTGATAGCAAAAGGCATCGATCATAAAACAGGTGTGCCCCCGGATGATAGCTATTCACAATATCTTTATAAAGAAGGCAGCGGCTGGCAGGAATGGCGCAACTGGCAGGCATCAGGCTGGGCCTGGCGGTATTCTTACATTCTGGATAGCAACAGGATACCCAAAGTATTGGGCATGTTCTTAATTGGTTTGTATGCCGGGAGAAAAATGATCTATACAAATTTGGAGCAATACAAACCTTTATTTAAACAACTCCGCAAATGGGGTTTTATCATTGGCATTCCCTGCAGCATGGCCATGGCCTGGTTTGAAATTGATGATAAAGGCATTCCAAAAACGATGGGATTACTGGATACTTTTTTTTATGCTGCAAGTGTAGTACCATTAAGTCTTGCGTATGTTTCAGCCATTTGTTTGTTTTGGATAAAAACAAAAGGGAATAATAAATGGAAAATGCTGGCACCTGTTGGCCGGATGGCTTTGACAAATTATTTAATGCAAACCATTCTTGGTATCATTATCTTTTACGGTGTTGGTTTTGGATTGGGTGGTGATATTGGCCCATCCTTATTCATCCCCATTGCAATTGGTATTTATATACTTCAAATTATTTACAGCAACTGGTGGTTTAAATATTTTAACTACGGGCCCGTAGAATGGATATGGCGGCAACTCACATACTGGAAGCGATTACCGCTTTTAAAAAAATAATTTTTCTCATTTGCCACTAAGGTTTTATTTCATGCAACCACAAAAAAATATCATTGAATGTTATGACAGGACAGCAAAAAATTATGCTGATAAGTATGGTGATGAATTGAGTCATAAAGAATTTGACAGGACCTTATTAACAGCTTTTGCTTCCGTGAACCGTAACAAAGGAAAGATCATTGACCTGGGTTGCGGCCCCGGGCAAACAACAAAATACTTAGCTGACTGCGGATGCAAAGATGTTCTTGGGGTTGACCTCTCACCGGAAATGGTGAAAGTGGCCAAAGAGATTAACCCGCAACTGGATTTTGAAACCGCCGACATGCTGAAACTCCCCTATCCTGCCAAAACATTCGGCGCTGCTCTTGCCTTTTATTCCATCGTTCATTTTGATTATCCGCAGATCAACATAGCATTCCAGGAAATTAAAAGAGTGCTGGTCAACAATGGTCATTTCCTGTTCTCCTTTCATGTCGGCGACAACAGCATTCACCGCGACGAGTTTTTAGACCAGCCCGTAAACATTGATTTTTATTTCTTCCAGCCGCCAAAGATCATTGAGCTATTGACAGCAACAGGTTTTGACCTGGTAGATAGTCTTGACCGGCAACATTATCCCGACGTAGAATATCCAAGTAAACGGGCATATATCTGGGCAAAAAATAAAAACTGGTAACTTAAGTGACTGTCCGCACACATGAACCTTAGTGTCCTTTGTGTTTCGTTGTGTACTTTGTGTTCCTGATTTTTTAGTAACACAAAGCCGGCACAAAGAACACAATGTTATAAGGTTTGACAAACAGACAGTCAATTAATTTTATAACTTACAGCAAATAAATTTATTCCATGGCAGAGTTAAAAACAAAAAAGACCGAGCTCAGTGTTGATGCTTTTCTGAAAAAGATACCTGAGGCACAAAAACGGAAAGACGCTTTTACCATTGTTGAACTCATGGAGAAAGCCACTAAAGCCAAAGGCAAAATGTGGGGATCGGCCATTATCGGTTTTGGTGACCGGCATTTAAAATATGAAAGCGGCCGTGAATTGGATTGGTTCGTGATGGGATTTTCTCCGCGTAAACAAAACCTGACCCTGTATGTTCACGGAGCGGTGAGGGAACAGCAGGCTCTTCTGAAAAAATTAGGAAAACATAAAACAGGAAAAGGTTGCTTATATATTAATAAGCTGGACGAAGTGGATATGGCTGTCTTAAAAGAAATAATTAATAAAGGCGTTGTGAAATAATGAAAGAGGTTGACATCACAGGTCATCAATGATATGCCTGTAACTCCTGCCAATAGGAATGGAGATGCCGTTCACCTCCACCATCTCGGAATTATAAGAATCGATCTTGTTGACCGACACGATATAAGAACGGTGGATACGTTTGAAAAGATGGGCAGGCAAAATATTTTCCATCTCACTGGTCGTTACTTTTGAAAAATATACTTTTTTAGTAGTGACCAGTTTAATATACTCCTGCTGGCTTTCTATATAAACGATCTCTGAGAATAATATCTTTACTTTCTTTTTTTGCACATTCAGGAACAGGTGGTCTTTGGTCTCTTCCGTTTCAGTTGTCTTCATTCTTTCGCCCTGCGCTGTTTTGACCTTCGTTACTGCCATTAAAAAACGCTCAAAGTCAAATGGCTTTAAAAGGTAATCGGTTACGTTCAGGTCAAACCCCTCGACGGCGTATTGATGATAGGCGGTTGTAATGATCACCGCAGGCGGATGTGTAAGTGTTTTTAAAAAAGCCATCCCTTTTAATTTGGGCAGGTGAATATCTAAAAAAATAAGATCGGGCTGATTATCCCGAAGCCAGTCAGTGGCCAGGATCGCATCTTTAAATGTTGCCTGCAATTCAAGGAACGGTACCTGTAAAATATAATCTGATAAAACTTTAACGGCTAATGGTTCGTCTTCTACTATGATGCATTTAATCTTAGACATGGCTGGAAAGATTGATTTTTAAAACAGCAGTAAAAACAGATCCGCTATGCTGAACAGACAGATCGTAATCTTTATAGAGTAGTTCGAGTTGACGCCGCAGGTTCGAAAGACCGATATTTTCTTTTACGCTCCCTGCTCCCGAAGATGATTCAGCAGAGTTTTTTACAATAAATTTTAATTCCCGCTTATTAATTGAAAGATGAATGTCGACAAAAGGTTTACTTCTTGTTTCAGAAGCGCCATGTTTGAAAGCATTTTCAACCAATGGGATCAGCAATAGCGGAGGTAAGGCTTGCTTCATATCTTCAACGTCATGGTTAAAATAGATATGTAAAGAATCATCATAACGCAGTTTTTCAAGGTCGATATAATCACTGATGATCTTCAGTTCCTGTTCTACGGCTATATACGCTCCGCCGGTCTCATACAACATAAAACGCAGGATCTTCGACAGGCGCAGGATAGATTCAGGGGCAAGGTCGGATTTATCTTTTGCCAATGAATAAATATTATTTAAGGTATTGAATAAAAAATGCGGGTTGGTTTGCGATTTGAGATAGTTCAACTCAGCTGACTGTTTTTCAATACGCAACAATTGCTCTGCCTGTTTTAACTTGACATAATTATAAATATGCCTGATGATCCCGAAAAAGAAAACAGAACCTGCGCTATATGCCATTTGCGCGGTGAGACCATTATTTAATGTTTTGTATGCTACTGTACCGGAATAAATATGCATCTCTATCCCGAGAAGTCTCCAGGCATATAAGCCATAAGACCAGAAAATGCAATGCACCCATAAAGCCAGGATACCGAGGAGAATATTATAAATGATATATCTCTTTTTTCGTATTACAAAAGGAACGGTAACCTCTAAAAAAATATAGTTGAGAACAATGACATAGACTATCCTCCAAACGTTATTCCCGATCCCCTGCCAAAATGTGCCGGAGAAATTTGAATGGTTACTCAACATCCAGAGGGTTGAATACGCAAGTCCCATCCATAAATAAACCCGGCCCAGCTTTTTATCGATTGATATTTTCATCCTGTAGATTAGGAAGTAAATATCGGCAAATCTTTCCCTATTGTTAATAGAATTGACTTTGTGGTAAACCAACGACGGGAAATGGTCAATGGGGAGAGGTGAATGGTGAATAGTGAATGGTCAATAGTGAATGGTTGATGCGTGGCGTCTAGCTTTACAAATGTCATCGGGAAATTACATTCAGCGGGGTCAACCTATTCACGATTCACCATTCACTATTCACCACAACGTTGTTCATATGCAATAACCTGCTGTTTGTCGACAACGGCTTTCCCTGCACTCTTTAATCAGATACTCTTGCACATGGAATGGTTAAATGTTTATGCTAAACACCAGGAACCCATTTTAAAAAACAAAAATCAAATCTATTATTATGAAACAAATTATTCTTTCGGTTTCGATCATGCTTGCCAGCATCATCGCAACAGCTCAAACGAATTCAAAAGGCCCGGCAGCTAACTATGAAGCAGCCGGCTGGAAAACAAAGTTGCTGGATAACCCCGGGCAAATAACCATTGCGGCCCCTCCCACTGCTGCTCAATCAAAAGCCGAGTTGCAAACTATCAAACAAGGAATAGCGAAGCTTGATAACAAAAAAACGGAACAAATAAGATATTGGGATGCAGGAGCTCCTTCCTATCGCTGGAATCAAATTGTATTAGGGTTGGTTTCCCAGAAACAGGAAGTATTACTTCGCATGCCGCCGGCCTGGATGAATATGGCTATTTATGATGCGACGATCTTGGCCTGGAAAGAAAAGATCAAATATAAAAGAGCCCGTCCACACGATTCAGATCCATCGGTAAAACCAATCATCAATGCTCCGCTTACATATTCTTATCCATGTGAACATTCCGCAACGGCCGCAGCAGCGGCATATGTGCTTGCATATTTTTTCCCTGAAAAAGCAGATTCAATTATGCAGATGGCACATGCCGCTTCGCAATCACGTATCGATGCCGGTGTGCAATTTCCAAGTGATGTGGACGCCGGTTGGAAGATCGGTGAACAGGTAGCTAAGGAGATCATCGTGAAAGCAAAGAACGATGGATCAGCGATAGTTTGGGATGGGAAAATGAACAAGGATCCAAAAAAATGGACCGGCGCATTCCCGATGGGTATAACGCTTCCTTTATTTACACCAATGGTCCTGAGTTCAGCAGATCAGTTCAGGCCGCCGGCTCCGCCGGATTTTGAAAATGATATGAAGGAATTAAAAAGCTTCAAGCAAAATTTTAAATCCCGTTCCCTCGCCTATTTCTGGGCAAACACAGGCCCTGAATTATGGAATGACCTGGCAAGTCAGAAAATGTTTGAGTACCGCATGTCGGATGATGCGCCGGGGGTTGCAAGGATCTACAGCGTATTGAGTGCAGGTTATCATGATATGGCCATTGCAGTCTTTGATGCGAAATATACTTATTGGGGAATAAGACCAAACCAATACGACAGTACTTATAAGCCGCTGATACAAACGCCACCTTTCCCCGGTTATCCATCTGGTCATGCAGCGGGTGCCGGAACTTCAGCTGCTATCATGGAATATTTTTTTCCTGCAGATGCAAAACAGTTTCAACAACTGGCCAAAGATTGTGCAGAGTCAAGGTTCGATGCAGGCATTCATTTTCGTACTGATAATGATGTCGCATTGAAGATGGGTGATGAACTTGGGAAATATATTATCAAAGCCTGGATGAAGAATTAAACAGTTTTGAAAAAAAGAAACTAAGGCCGGCTCAATTGAGTCGGTCTTTTTTGTTTTAGAATATGAAAAGAATATTATTGGCCCGGCGACAGTGCTACTATCATCGTCCCTTGCGTCGCACTCTTATACCGTAGTAACACGGATGGGCATTATGGATTTTTTTCTGCTTTTTGGAGTATCTTTAATTCGAGCAGTTGGTGAGAAGAAAACAGCAACAACGGCATAAGTGTTAGCGACAACTCTGGGGACGTGATAGAGGACACCTGAACAAACTTAAAATTTATCAAAAATATAATTCACTTATGTCATTAAAAGTAGCATTAGATAAAATACGGAAAGCCCAAAAAAGTAATGCTACTGAACTTGTTTTATCTAATTTGGAATTAACTGAAATCCCTTCAGAGATTTCTAAGCTCAAACAATTAACTGACCTTAATTTGTCAGGGAACCAACTAACTGAAATAAAAGGCTTAGAAAAACTTACTCAACTAATTCAGCTTAATTTGTCAAGAAACCAACTCACAGAAATAAAAGGCTTAGAAAAACTTACTCAACTAAATTCTCTTAATCTCGAACAAAACCATCTTACTGAAATAAAAGGTCTAAAACAGCTCACTCAACTTTCTAATCTTGAGTTGAACAATAACCAAATTATAGAAATAAAAGGCTTGGAACAGCTCACTAAATTAACCATTCTTAATTTAAATGATAACAAAATTTTAGAAATAAAAGGTTTAGAACAACTGACTCAATTATCTAGCCTTTATATAGGTGGAAACCTATTTACCGAAATAAAAGGGTTAAAACAACTCACAAAACTAACCACCCTTAATTTGGCCTATAATCAACTCACAGAAATAAAAGGTTTGGAACAGCTTACTCAACTACATAGCCTTACTTTGTGTGGCAACCAACTTACAGATATAAAAAGCTTAAAAAAACTCACTAAGCTAACATATCTTTCTTTGTACAACAACCAACTAACAGAAATAAAAGACTTAGAAGAGCTCACACAACTAACTACACTTACTTTGTTTGAAAACAAACTCACACAAATCCCAGAATATCTATTAGGATGGGGTCAGCCAATTTACTGGGAAAAAGGTTTTGAAAAAACAGGAATTTTTGTTTCGAGCAATCCTTTTACAAGCCCACCACCTGAAGTAATTGAAAAGGGTAATAAAGCAATACAGGAGTATTTTGATCAGCGTAAAAAAACTGGTGATGAGTTATTAAATGAAGTCAAATTGATACTGCTTGGTGATGGTCGTTCAGGAAAAACATCACTCGCTAATAGGTTACTGGGCAAAAATATGCCCCAAGAAGCTGATCGCACACAAGGAGTTGATATTGTAATTGGAGAGTATAGTTTCAAATTGGCTAATGGCAGGGATTTCAAAATAAATATATGGGACTTTGCCGGACAGGATAAATACAAAACATTGCATCAACTGTTTTATACCGAAAGCAGTCTGTATGTTATGGTAGCAGAAGCTGGCAATATGACCACTGATTATGATGATTGGTTTCAGACTGCTGCACTTTTTGGGGAGGGCAGTCCGCTGGTTTTGGTGCTGAATGAATTCAAAGCAGGTATCGGTATGGGCAGTTTTGACAGCAATTATTGGAAAAAACAATTTCCGGAATTATTAAAGGAAGTGTTCACCGTTAATTTAGGGACAAAAGAAAACTTCTCTGCTGCTGAAGAATATATTCGATTGCTTGCCCAGACTCTTACCCATACCAAATATGCCTTTCCTTCCAATTGGGCAGCTATCCGGAGAGTTTTAAATGAACGAAGAAATGAGCAATATATAACGTTAAAGGAATACTTTAAAATATGTAAAGACAATGATCTCCCGGAAAGGGAAAGCGCCCTGATCCTTAGTTCTGTTCTGCATAAAGTAGGAGATTGCCTGCATTACCAAAAGAGTGAATTGTTAAAACAGTTTATTATTCTAAAAAATGAATGGGCAACCGATGCAGTCTATAAGATATTAGATGACAAGATAGTGGCAGAACAAAAATATGGGTTTTTCGATCGCTCCGATATAGAAAGAATATGGAATAGTGGTGAATATGTAGACATGCGTCCCCAGCTATTAGAATTGATGAAACAGTTTAAGCTGGCCTATCAGTTACCCGGTAAGGAAGAATTTGTAACCCCTCCTCTTTTGCCACCTGCGAGCCCAGAGGGTTTTTTATTGTCAGATCTGGATTCATTGGAATTGTATATTGAATATGAATTTTTGCCCAAAGCACTATTAACCCAATTCATCGTTACCCGTAACGCTGATATTGCAGAGGGCAGAACCCTTGTTTGGCGATACGGGGTTATACTTAAATGGGATGGCGAAGCGCTTGCTGAAGTTTCTAAAACCAAATTACAGGGCCGGGATGCTTTTCGCATCCGGACACAGGGAAATAACCGGAAGGGGATGATGACGGTAATACTGAAAACTTTCAGAGAGTTACACGCGGCATACAAGGGAATTAAATACAAGGAAAAAGTGCCTTGTATATGTGAAGGTTGCAGAACGGGAAAAAACGAGCAGCATTATTTTGACTTTGCCAACCTTAATTTCCGTTTAGAAAATAAACGATATGATGTGGATTGCGATAAATCTTTAAAACAAGTGAATATATTGGAACTACTGGAAAACACTTTTGTCTTTGAGAAATTTAAGGAAGGACATGCCCTTCAGCTAAAAGAAAATGTGCCTGGAGAAAGCTCTTCTGAAATTCGTATACTTAACCTGTTTCTTGCCTCTTCAAATGAATTAGAAAATGAAAGGGGGAAGATTGAAATAGCAATAAGCAGGAAAAACGATACTTTGAGAAAACAGGGCTTTTTAGTTGATCTATTGATTTGGGAAGATGGTAAGCATATCGGTAAATCACTTCGTTCCCAGGATAACTATAATCTCGAAATCGAACAGTGTAATTTATTTGCAATGCTGTTTTATTCTAAGGTTGGCAAATACTCTTCAGAGGAATTTGAAAAAGCTAAATCCTTGTTTGATAAAGGAGCAATGCCAAGAATATGTATCTTTCAAAAAGATAAAGATTTACCTAAAAATCTGAGTAAAGCTGATGCAGATAGTCGATATGATTTTTTGGAGCATTTAAAAAAATTAGAACACTTCCCAAATCTTTTTGAAAATACAGATAAGCTTATTAATGAACTGGAAGATGCAATCGATAAATTGCTGCAGGATGAAGCTTTTGTAAAGCAGTTAAAAGTTGAATGACATTTCCGCCTAGGCAGGTGTTCGATAAAATAACACGCAGTACTTGGTGTCTTCCTCCACCAACCAGTGATCTGTAAATCTCTTCAACAAAAGCCCGAAGGGCTGATATTAATATAGAAATGATAATAAATTTTTGAAGACAAACCCCGAAGGGTGATATAATATCTGCAATGTCACCCCTTCGGGGTTCAGATCAATTCTTCCTGTAACATTCTATAATAATTACACCCCTACGGGGTTTCGGTCAAAATAAGATTTCCCTATATTCAAGTTGTTGGTGTTGGAGTTCTGTGATTGAAAAGCCTGACTATCGAACACCAACACCGGCGTAAGGATTGTGCAGAGTCACGGTTCGATGCAGGCATTCATTTTCGTACTGATAATGAAACAGCGCTACACATGGGTAACGAGATCGGGAAATATATTGTTGAGACCTGGATGAAGAAATAAACAGTTTTGAAAAAAGAAACTAAAGACCGATTCAATGGAGTCGGTTTTTTTTGTTTTGGATTTTACTTTAGTGAATGGATGTATTAGGAAACTGGGGTTAAATAAAAAACTCTTAACTTGTTTATTAAACCAACTATCTAATCTGAATTCTTGAATGTACAACGCATTTATTTCCTATTCACATGCTGCAGATGGTAAACTGGCCCCGGCTGTACAATCAGCCCTGGAAAAGTTTGCCAAGCCCTGGTTTAAAAAAAGGAACCTGAATGTTTTCAGAGATGAGGCAAGTCTTACCGCCAACCCGCATCTATGGACAAATATTCAGAAGGCATTGGAACAGTCTGAATTTATGATTTACATGGCATCTCCTGTTTCAGCTTCATCAAAATGGGTGCAAAAAGAAATTGAATACTGGTTAGAGCATAAATCAATTGACAAACTGCTGATCGTTTTGACTGATGGCGAAATTTCATGGGATGATCAAAACAAGGTTTTTTTTAACACCGATATGAATTCTTTACCCACAGGACTTAAAAATAAATTTACAGAAGAACCATTTTATGTTGACCTCCGGCATCTAAAGACACATGAAGACCTTTCCCTGCAAAACCCATTGTTCAAAAAAGAAATATTAAAACTTGTTGCACCCATACACGGTAAAGAGCCCAGGGAACTCGCCAGTGAAGAAGTAACAGTGCACAGGAAAATGATAAGGATAAGAAATGCGGCTATAGCAATACTTGTTTTCCTGTTTATAGCTGCGGCAGGTGCCGCATGGCTTGCCAATAAAAAAGCCAACGAGGCAACAATGCAAAAAAAGACAGCAATAAAGGAACGTGACATTGCCCAGGCCAATTACTTACGTTCCGAAGCAAAAAGCGTATTAGGATCTGACCCAACGCTTGCTTTAAGATTATATGAACAGGCAATGCTAAGACATAAAGACATCGTAATTGAAAAAGAAGAAATAAAAATTCACATTGAAAATTCTTTTTATAAAATTGTAGGAAGGGGTTCTGCTGGTATCAATTCAGTCGCCTTTTCCCCTGATGGAAAAACAATACTTACTGGATCTAGTGATAGCACGGCCCGGTTGTGGGGGCTGGCCGGAAATATGATAAAGGAATTTAAGGGGCATGATCATGAAATATATTCAGTCGCTTTTTCTCCCGATGGAAAAACAATACTTACGGGCTCTAATGATGGAACCGCCCGATTGTGGGCGCTGGATGAAAAAATGATAAAGGAATTTAAGGGGCATGCTGGTCCAATATATTCAGTCGCCTTTTCCTCCGATGGAAAAACAATACTTACAGGTTCCAGGGATAAAACCGTCCGGTTGTGGGGGCTGGATGGAAATATGATAAAGGAATTTAAGAGACATTATGAAATATCTTCAGTCGCCTTTTCCCCAACGGAAAAAATAATACTTACAGGCTCTTATGATGGAACCGTCCGGTTGTGGGGGCTGGATGGAAATATAATAAAGGAATTTAAGGGGCATGCTGGCGGAATATTTTCAGTCGCCTTTTCTCCAACTGGAAAAACAATACTTACGGGCTCTGATGATAGAACCGCCCGATTGTGGGGACTGGATGGAAATATGGTAAATGAATTTAAGGGGCATGCTGGTGGAATATCTTCAGTCGCCTTTTCCCCAACTGGAAAAATAATACTTACGGTCTCTCAAGATGGAACCGCCCGATTGTGGGGGCTGGATGGAAATATGACAGAGGTATTTAAAGAGTATACTAGTTGGATACATTCAGTCGCCTTTTCTCCCGATGGAAAAACAATTCTTACGGGCTCTGAAGATAAAACCGCCCGATTGTGGGCGCTGGATAGAAATATGATAATGGAATTTAAAGGGCATGCTGATGAAATATATTCAGTCGCCTTTTCCCCAACTGGAAAAACAATACTTACGGGCTCTGAAGATAAAACTGCCCGGTTGTGGGGGCTGGATGGAAATATGATAAAAGAATTTAAGGGGCATGCTGGCGGAATATCTTCAGTCGCCTTTTCCCCAACTGGAAAAACAATACTTACGGGCTCTTATGATAAAACTGCCCGGTTGTGGGGGTTGGATGGAAATATGATAAAGGAATTTAAGGGGCATGCTGATGAAATACATTCAGTCGCCTTTTCTCCAGATGAAAAAACAATTCTTACGGGCTCTGAAGATGGAACCGCCCGGTTGTGGGGGCTGGATGGAAATATGATAATGGAATTTAAGGGGCATGCTGGTGGAATATTTTCAGTCGCCTTTTCCCCCGACGGAAAAACAATTCTCACGGGCTCTTATGATAAAACTGCCCGGTTGTGGGGGCTGGATGGAAATATGATAATGGAATTTAAGGGACATGCTGGTCCAATATCTTCAGTCAGCTTTTCCCCAAATGGGAAAAAAATACTTAGTAGCTCTGAAGATGGAACCGTCCGGTTGTGGGGGTTGGATGGAAATATGATAATGGGATTTGAGGAGTATTCCGATGAAATATATTCAGTCTTTTCTCCCGATGGAAAAACAATACTTACGGGCTCTTATTATAAAACCGCCCGATTATGGAGTCTGGATGGAAATATGATAATGGAATTTAAGGGACATGCTGGTCCAATATCTTCAGTCACCTTTTCCCCCGATGGGAAAACAATACTTACGGGTTCAAGGGATAATACCGCCCGATTGTGGGATGTTCCAATGCCGTTAAATGATTTTCTTAAAAGCGATATGATTGAACCGTTATCAACCGAACAAAAAATAAAATATGGAATTATTAAATAATTCCAATTTCAGTTTCATTGAGTATTTCAAATCAACATTTAATAAAAAGCTGAGTAAAGAACAGAACGTACAAGAGTGCGACGCAACGAAGCTGATAGTAGCACTACAGCCGGGCCCAAAATAATTTATTCTTCGCCCTGGTTCGTGGCCGCAAAATAAAATGCCCCGCATCATGACATTAGACCGTGTTCCAGCGGAACACATCGAGGGTAGAAACGAACAGTCGGTCATTTCGCAGCGTTCCAGCGGAACGCCTCGTGTTTTGATGCGGGTTGATTTGCACGAAGCGTTCCGCTGGAACGTAAATACATTTTCAATTCAACATTCTACCCATGAAACCTGCCTACCGGCAGGCAGGTGTCCCGCTGGGACATGAAGGACAATTCGCAAATGCTCAATAGAATTACCGAACGATGAAGTGTGCGACGCAACAAGCGATGATAGTAGCACTACAGCCGGGCCCAAAATAATTTATTCCCCACTCCCCTGTCTTCCGGTAATTTTGCATCATGATCCGCCGTTCCATAGAAATCGTTACCAGCAGTTTTAAAATGGCTTTGCAGGAACTATGGAAAAATAAACTCCGCACTTTTCTTTCACTGTTTGGCATCATGATCGGCATCTTCTGCATCATTGGTGTATTGACGATAGTGAACAGCCTGGAACGTAATATCCAGAATGAAGTGAAAGCCCTTGGCACCAACACGATCTATCTTGACAAATGGGATTACACTGCCGGTGGCGGCCCCAATTATCCCTGGTGGAAATATATAAACCGCCCTGTGCCAAAATATGATGAGATGAAACAGATCATGGTGCGGACGCCGTCGGCAAAATATGTTTCTTTTAAAATTGATGTGCAGGACGATCTTGAATTTGAAGACAACCGTTTATCCGGTGTGCAGTTGTATGGCATCTCGGAACAATTCAACAGCATTCAGCCGATTGAGATACAGACCGGCCGTTATATATCTGATGCAGAATTTAACCAGGGCAGCAATGTGATGGTGATCGGTGTAACCGTGGCAGAAAAATTATTTGGCGCTTCTGAACGGGCTGTAGGAAAACTTGTTTCCGCAAGAGGCAAAAAATTCCAGGTGATCGGCATTATAAAAAAACAGGGTAAATCAATGATCGGCGGATGGAACTTTGATGAGAATGTAGTGCTCCCTTATAAATATGCCCGTACGATCATCGATGAAAAAAGATCCAATCCCCTGATCATGATCCAGGGGCTGGATAATTTATCAAGCAAAGCATTGAAAGATGATCTTACAGGTACGATGAGAGCTATTCATAAACTGAGCCCGAAAAAAGATGATGATTTTTCGCTGAATGATGTTAATGATTTCAGTGCCGCCATCAGCCAGGCATTTGTCAGCCTGAATATAGGAGGCTGGGCCATTACAGGTTTGTCGCTGATCGTGGGTATGTTTGGCGTTGCCAATATCATGTTCGTATCTGTGCGGGAACGAACGGGACAAATTGGTTTGAAAAAAGCTGTCGGCGCCAAGAACCGGGTGATACTGGCAGAATTTTTACTGGAGTCAGCTTTTCTCTGTATCATTGGCGGGTTAATTGGACTAACCCTCGTATTCCTGCTTTCAATTCCTCTTACTGTATTGATGAAGTTCCCTGTATTTATTTCCACCGGTAATATGGCACTCGCCATTATTATCTGCATTATTGTTGGTGTTCTTGCGGGGTTCATCCCGGCCTGGCAGGCTGCGAGGATGGATCCGGTGGAGGCGATACGATCTAAATAAATATTCAATATTCAACAACCAATAATCAATGTTCAAGTAATTTCGAAAGTTTAAAACTACTCAGTGAGTATTTCAATTTTAGCAATAGAATCATCTTGTGATGAAACATCGGCATCGATTTGCATTGATGGAAAAATTCTTTCCAACATCATCGCAGAACAAAAGGTTCATGAACAATACGGTGGCGTGGTGCCAGAGTTAGCTTCAAGAGCACATATGCAAAATATCGTGCCTGTAGTGGATGCTGCATTAAAGTCGGCCAACGTACAACTGGCAACGATCAATGCCGTTGCATTTACTCAATCACCCGGGTTGATCGGTTCTTTACTGGTTGGCAGCCAGTTTGCCAAGTCACTGGCTTTGTCATTGAATAAACCCCTGATCGCCGTGCATCATATGCAGGCACATGTAGTGGCAAATCTTATCGACGATCCAAAACCAGGTTTTCCTTTTTTATGCCTGACAGTAAGTGGCGGTCACACACAAATTGTTTTGTGCGAATCCCCAACAGAAATGAAAGTGATCGGCGAAACGATCGATGATGCAGCCGGTGAAGCATTTGATAAATCAGCCAAGTTATTGGGCCTGCCCTACCCCGGCGGACCATTGATCGATAAATATGCCCAACAGGGTGATGCGGACCGGTTTAAATTCCCTGAGCCAAAAATTGAAGGACTTAATTTCAGTTTCAGCGGTCTGAAAACTTCTATCCTTTATTTTTTACGGAATGCCGGTATGAGCAATTTGTATAAAACGGAGTTTATGGCCAATGAAGATGAGAAAAACGAATTCATTAAGAATAACCTGGCCGATATCTGTGCTTCCATTCAACAGCGGATCGTTACTATTCTTTTGAATAAATTAAAAAAAGCTTCCATTCAAACCGGCATAACTGATATCTGTCTTGCCGGAGGTGTATCGGCCAATAGCGGGTTAAGAAAAGCTTTTGAAGAAATGGGAAAGAAATACCAATGGAATACTTTTATTCCCGTATTTGAATATTGCACGGATAACGCAGCCATGATCGCTATCACCGGTTATTATAAATTTTTAGCGGGGCAATTTGCGGACCTGTCTGTTACTGCATCTGCGAGAGCTGCATGGTGAACGGTTGCTGGTTGCTCGTCACTGGTTTCTGGTTAATTTTACCGGTAACAAGCAACCAATAACCAGCAACCAGGATGTCAAATTCTTATTTCCAATTCAAACAATTCATCATCCGGCAGGATCGTTGCGCTATGAAGGTGACAACGGATGCTAGTTTATTTGGAGCATGGGTGGCAGAACGAGTCAGGAGTCGGGAGTCCATCGGCCGCCATAGGCTTGCCGACGGCGATGCGGGAGCCGGGAGCCAGTTCTCAAAAACCAAAACTGTACTTGACATAGGTACAGGCACAGGTCTGTTGTCACTGATGATAGCACAGAAAAATGAATTGGCTATTGATGCTCTGGAAATAGACCAGGATAGTTTTGAACAAGCCACGGAGAATATTGCTGCTTCGTCATGGTCAGGGAGTATAAAAATTTTTCATGCTGATGCAAGAAAATTTATATTTCCCAGCCAATATGATATTATTATCAGCAATCCTCCTTTCTATGAAAAGGAATTGAAAGGAGATGATATAAAAAAGAATATTGCTCATCATGATGAAGGCCTGCTCCTGCCTGAACTGTTATCGATCATCAGGGAAAACCTGGAGCCAGGAGGGACATTCTACCTGCTCCTGCCTTATAAAAGAAATGAAGAAATAAAAAAACTGCTTACCGAAAGTGAACTGGCTATCCGGCAGATGGTCTTTGTCCGGCAATCAACCAAACATGATTTTTTCCGGATCATGCTGGAAGGGAAATTATATACACAGAAAAACGCAGAAATATTAATTGATGAGATTTCAATAATGGATATTTCTCCGGCAGGCACCCAAAATCAATACAACCCTGCATTTGTAAGCCTGCTAAAAAATTATTATCTGCATTTATAAATATCTCTGACTCAATTCCTCAACTCCAATATTATTTTTTATATATGGTTTGGCATGTGACTTGCAGATTACAAGAGAGAATGAGTACTTAATGATGATAAAGTTGATCAAACAGATCAATGATCATTAAGAATAGATTTAGTGTGGAAAGATCAAACTCTTAATTTTAAAACCATTGTTATGAAAAAGATATTCATACCGCGCCTTTTCATAATTTTCATTGCTTCAGCGATCCTTCTCAGCTGTTCAAAAGAAAATCTTAGCGCACCTAATTCAGGTGAAACGACCGGTGGGACAAAAACAATTCCTGTTTACAATTATGGAGGGATCTCAGGAAGACTCACCCCGGTACCAACTTATGCGGCTCTTAAAGTTTATAATGATGAAGAAAATTTTGCAACGAACGGTTCGCCGGACATGAATGGGAATTTCACGATCCCTAATCTTATGCCGGCCACTTACCGGATGGTTGTTATTTATATTCCTGCGGGAGCACCCCCGAACAGTGAATATAGTTACTATGAGAGACGGGGAATAGTAGTTGAAGCCGGGGTTGTGACCCAGTTGGGTGATATTATACTTACTCCTCAATAACTAACCTATGATTTAACTAAAGCAGGATCACCCGGTCCTGCTTTTTTATTTGTATTGGTTATTGCTATCCATTGGCATAATCCTGCAAATATTCAAATGGTTTTGTCAGCTTCCCGTTCTTCACCATGGTAGCCCTTTCAATAATATCCGAACTTTTACCGACCAGGTCTTCCAGTACATGTTTGATCAGTTGTTCACCGAAATAGCGGCTGGCATCTCTTGGCAATTCGTTGGGCAGGTTACTCACCGACATTATATCAATCGTATTGGGTAAATAGGGAGCCGTTTTCTCCAGCGTATTTTTATTGATCCCATAAAAAGGATTTTCGATGTCCTGGTCGCCCATATTAATTGGCACAGAGCCATTGGCATCATCCGTAACATCTGCGATGGTTTGAATGATAAAATTCTCCGCCTGCACATCTTCTTTTTCAAACAAGCGTGGAATATTTTTTTCCCAGTACACACCATTCATTAAAATATCTGTTTGTGCAGCATAAGGCAAGAATTTGCAGCGGTATAATTCCGGGTGAGTATGGAATTCTTCCCGGTTATATTTGCCGGAATTTTTATGTTCATATAATTCGGCTCCTTTTAGTTGTGTATATACCGGGTAAGAAAACCTTCGTTCCAGGTATTCATCAGGTTCTACCTCGTGAATACCCATCAGGTTCATGACTTCAAGAATGCCATGCGCCACTCTTCCGGAACCCGTGACGGCGATCTTTACATTCGGGAGTTTCAGCCCAAAATATGTATGTATCAATTCCCTGAAACTGCGCTGCTTGTAAACTCTCTCTAATGCAAATAGTCCGGTACGGTTACCATAGGCCATCATGCCATTATGAGCACCAACGACACCGGCAAAAAAACCAAACCCGATGATTCGTTGCCCGTCCTCATGCTCCAGGCATTCATAATCGATCAGCGTGATCTTTTTATCAAGAATGGCCCTGAATAGTTGCTGGTTTTTCGGTTGCTTCTTTTTGGTGTGAGAAAAAAACAGGTAGGTTTTGCCGGGTATCAATTGGTCAACGGGTACTTCTTTTATCCCCAATAAAATATCACAATCGCCCAGGTCATCTTTTACCTCGGCGCCGGCAGACAAATATTCCTTATCCGAAAAACAACGATGAGGAGAAGATTGAACAATGATCTTTACCTCCGCTGCATTTTTTTGGATCCATTTGCATTGGGCCGGTGTCAGGGCCACCCTGTTATCAGCCGGAATTTTTCCTTCCCGTACCAGTCCTATTTTGATCATAAAGCCTTGTTTTATCTTCCAATCAAGCCGCAAAATAGATTTTAAAAACAATTTTGGGAAACTGATTTTGATCTTCTGATCACTAACGCCATTTCAGCAACTTTACATGGCGGATAAGTTTGCCTGTCACTTTTTTATTATACAAGTGCCCGGGGTTTTCTTTTATACTTCTTAGCATATCAAGCGCAAAATCGTAATCCTTGTCACGTATATAGGTAAGGGCGAGGTAGTATTCAGCCTGGTCTCTGAATAAACTGTTTTTAGCGTCTTTGTTCCCTGCGATCACTTTTTTTAATTCTTCAATGGCTTTTGCATTATTGCCCAGTTCCATATAAGCCATCCCTGCGAGGAACCTTTCTTTTACCGAAAGTGAACGTTGCTGTGAGATCAGGCCAACTGCTTTCTTAAAATCTTTTTCCCGGTATGCTTTTTCTATGGGTGAAACCTGCGTGCTGTCACCATCTCCTGCAGTATTTAATTCATAAGAATGATAATTGGACAAAAAAACTTTATTAGAAGACAGGTTATAGAAATTATAAGCCATTATAACAGCAACGATCAATACTACAGCAGCAGCTGCTGCAATGCTGTAACGAATGATTCGGCGTGCGGCCATTCTTTTCCCAATTTGGAGGTTGGCCACAGGTTCCGAATCCGGGAAGTTTCTGATTGCCTCCATACTTAATTCGTAGATTTGTAGCCTAAACTTAGGATTATTTACCAGAAAAACAGGAGATGATATTTAAACGGCTATGAATTATTTTGAATTGTTTGAAATACCGGTACAGTTAAATGTTGACAAGGCTTCGTTGCCACGGAAATATTTTGAGTTGAGCAGGAAATATCACCCGGATTTTTTTGTGAATGCACCAGGAGAAGAACAAACACTGGCTTTGGAAAGTTCAGCCATGCTGAACAAAGCCTTTAAGACCTTTCAAAATCCTGATGAAACCATTAAGTATGTTTTACAACTAAAGGGGTTGCTGGAAGAAGAAGAGAAATATGAACTTCCTCCTGATTTTTTAATGGAAGTGCTGGAAATAAATGAAGAATTAATGGAACCGGGAGAAAACAAAAGCCTGCTCCCAAATATCGAATTACGTATCACAGAACTACAAGCAGAAATCTATGAACCTGTTAAAGAAATTGTGGAGCATTATCAGGAAGGCGTTACTTCCGAAAAAGAATTGCTGCAAGTGAAGGGATATTATTACAAGAAAAAATATTTAGATCGCATCCGGAAACAATTAAACGGAATGGCTTAATATTGCAGCCCAATTCGAGGTCAATAAGTCAAATAGGTCATATAAGTCATATGGGTCAAATAAGACACTAAGGAAACGACGAAGTTGACCGATTTGACTTATATGACCCATTTGACTAAAAAAGCCCGGGTGGCGGAATTGGTAGACGCACTAGACTCAAAACCTGCCTGCCGGCAGGCAGGTCTAGCGTTCGCAAGAATGTATCGGTTCGATTATTATTAAGTTCTTTGATGTATTTTGTTTATGTTATAAAAAGTATTTCAAGAAATTACATTTATGTTGGGATGTCAAATAACCTAGAGCGAAGACTAAAGCAACATAATAATGGAGAAAACAAGACAACAAAGGCATACAGACCATTTGTTTTGATATTGTTTGAGGAATTTGAAACTAGGGTGGCAGCGAGAAAAAGAGAGATGTATTTGAAAAGTGGAGTTGGAAAAGAGTTTTTAAAAACTTTATTGAAATAATTGCCCGGGTGGCGGAATTGGTAGACGCACTAGACTCAAAATCTAGCGTTCGCAAGAATGTATCGGTTCGATTCCGATCTCGGGCACGAGCCTCAGCAGAAATGCTGAGGTTTTTTTATTTAGCATGAATCCCTGCAAACGGAATTTTATTCTTTCACTGGTGCTTCAGCCTGTACTTCAATACGCTGCCAGTTGAAATAATTTTTTGCATTATTAAAACAAATATCCCGGATCACTTGCCCGATCCATTCAATATCGTTGGGCAATTCACCTTTTTCCACTTCTTCACCGAATATATTACAAAGTAATCGCCTGAAATATTCATGACGGGGAAAGGAAAGGAAACTGCGGCTGTCGGTCAGCATACCGATAAAACGGCTGAGCAATCCCATATTGCTTAGCGCATTTATCTGCTTCGTCATGCCATCTTTCTGATCAAGGAACCACCAGGATGAACCCCACTGTATCTTCCCGGCTGCTGATCCGTCATTGAAATTGCCGATCATCGTGGCAAATAATTCATTATCCGCAGGGTTGAGATTATAAATAATTGTTTTGGCGAGTTTATTACTCTTGTCCAACCGGTCAAGGAATTTTGCCAATGCTTTTGCCTGCGAAAAATCCCCGATGCTATCCCAGCCCGTATCAGGCCCAAGTTGTTTCAGCATCCGGCTGTTATTATTTCTTAACGCCCCAAGATGGTATTGCTGCACAAATCCTTTTTCCCAATCCCATTCGGCAAACGTAACCAGCATGGCCGATTTGAATTTCCTGTTTTCTGCTAAGGTCAAAGCCCCGCCGGAACGTATCTTGGCAAAAGTGCCTGCGATCTCAGTTGTTGTATAATCTTCAGCATATATCTCTTCCAGCCCATGATCACTGACGCTGCAATTGTTGGCAACAAAATAATCATGGCGTTTCTTTAACGCAGCGAGATAATCATTATAGGTGCTGATGGAAATATCAGCAGCTTTTTCCAGCGAAGTAAGATAATCATTGAATGTATTCTCATCATCCACGTTCATCGCCTTATCCGGGCGAAAAGCCGGTAATACTTTTACGGACCAGTTATCCTTTTTTATTTGCTGGTGATATTGCAAATTATCAACCGGGTCATCTGTGGTACAGATCAATTTCACATTCATCTTTTCCAGCAAACCTCTTACACTGTATTCTTTTGTTTGCAGTTTGGCAGATGTTTCATCATAGATCTTTTTAGCGCTGTCTGCATTTAAAATATCGTGGATATCAAAATAGCGTTGCAACTCCAGGTGTGTCCAATGATATAAAGGGTTGCGCAATGTATAAGGAACCGTAGTGGACCATGCTTTGAATTTTTCCCAATCGCTTTTGTCGCCGGTGATATAATCCTCTTCTACTCCATTGGTGCGCATGGCCCGCCATTTGTAATGATCGCCATTCAGCCACACTTTTGTGATGTTTTCAAAATTTTTGTCTTCAGCCACTTCATTTGGCGGCAGGTGGTTGTGATAATCGATGATGGGCATGTCTTTGGCATACTCATGATAAAGACGTTGTGCTGTTGCATTCGACAACAAAAAATTTTCATCAATAAATTTTTTCATACGATCGCTTTTAAATTATTTATTGGCCCGGCTACAGTGCTACTATCAACTTCGTTGCGTCGCACACTTCAGGGTTCGGTTCGCTATTCAACAGTCAAATAGTCATATATGTCAAATCGGTCAACTTCGTCGTTCTCTTAGTGGCTCATTTGACTTATTTGACCTATTTGACCATTTACCCATCCGAGTTTATAAACTAACTCCTCTCTTCCACGGAATAAAATCATCCTGGTTCAATTGCACTGCTTTTGGAATTATGTCACCGCTGGCTGCTTTAATACAATATTCCAGTATCTCTTCTCCCATCTGTTCAATTGTTTTTTCTCCTTCGATCACCGGGCCGCAATCAATATCAATAATATCATTCATTCTTTTTGTCAGGGAAGAATTCGTTGACACTTTAATGGTGGGGCATACAGGATTACCCGTTGGCGTACCCAAACCGGTAGTAAATAAAATAAGCGTGGCCCCGCTCGCAGCTTTACCCGTTGTCGCTTCTACATCGTTGCCCGGGGTACAAACCAGGCTTAATCCCGGTTTCGTTGCCGGCTCTGTATAATCCAACACATCAACAACCGGGGAAGTGCCACCTTTCTTTGCTGCACCTGCACTCTTCATGGCATCGGTAATCAAACCGTCTTTAATATTTCCCGGCGACGGGTTCATGGAAAAGCTTGAACCGGCTTTAATAACGGTATCTTCAAAGCTTCTCATCAGGTGAATGAATTTTTGGGCTACTGGTTCACTGACTGAACGATCGATCAGTTCCTGTTCAACCCCGCACAATTCGGGGAATTCTGCCAGCAATACTTTACCACCTAATGCCACAACCAGGTCTGAGCAATATCCAACAGAAGGGTTAGCAGAGATACCGCTGAAACCATCGCTGCCACCGCATTTTACACCAATACATAGTTTATCAAGGGAAGCAGGTTTTCTTTCCAGCTTATTTATTTCAATCAATCCTTCAAATGTTTTTCTTATCGCATCAGCAATTAATTGTTCTTCACTTTGTGATTGCTGCTGTTCAAAAATATAAAGTGGTTTGTCGAAGCCGGGATTATGTTTTTTCAGGTCGTCCTTAAAATCCTCCACCTGTAAATTCTGGCAACCCAAACTTAATACGGTGACACCACCCACATTCGGATGGTCGGCATATGCAACTAATAACTTACTCAGTATTGCAGCATCCTGTCTTATTCCCCCGCATCCGCCCTGGTGATTCAAAAATTTTATTCCATCCACATTCTTAAACGGACGACTATGCCCGTTCATGGAAGGAATTAGATCCACGGTATCCAATGCGCCTCCGTTCTTATATGCATTTACCAGCTGATGAGTATATTGTTTGTATTTATCTGTTACTGCATAGCCCAGTTCATTATGCATGGCTTCACGGATGACATCTAAATTCCTGTTCTCACAAAAAACAGTAGGAATAAAAAGCCAATAGTTGGCCGTACCCACTCTCCCATCAGCTCTGTGATATCCATTGAATGTTCTTCCTTTGAATTTAGAAAGATCAGGGGCATGCCATTTAAATTTTACATTACGATATGAATAAGGTTCTGCGGCATGTTTGGTATTTTCCGTGGTCATTCGACTACCCTTCGCAATATTCATTTGTGCTTTTCCCACCAGCACCCCATACATGATCACTTCATCACCGGCTTTCATGTCCTTCATAAAGAATTTATGTTTGGCCGATATATCGTTTTGCAACACATGATCTTTCCCTTCAAAAGAAATGGTCTCTCCTTTTGCCAGGTTGATCAATGCAACGATCACGTTATCATCTTTGTGAACTCTTAAAACCCTTTGCTTCATTTAAACTATTACTTTTTTTATTCCCAGTTGCGAGATAGTTTGCAATACACCATTTGTCATCAGGTCCTGTAATTGTTCCTGGACAGTTTGCAGGAAACCCGGCAATTTGCTGAGATCGGCATTCCAGAGTTCCTCATCCTGTATTATTTTTTCAACCACCCGATAGCTATCGGGTTTATCAGGGGTATTATTACTCCATGCATCATAAAAATACCCGGCTGAATCGTCCTGTATTTCATAAAGCGTTCCGTTCCTTTCACCAAAATATTTATTTCCTTCCTTCTTCGTTGCTTTCATGAATAAGAGAAAGCCGGCAAAGCCGGTTGCCATATGTACAGGCGGAGTATCATTCAGTTCATAATGACGGAGCAATAAAGGAATATTCCTCATCTTCATTTTAGAAGTGTATTGAACCGTGATGCTGAGCCATTGATGATCAATAAATGGATTGCAAAACCGTTCAAACACCCGGTTGGCAAAATCTTCCTTCACTTTTGCTTCGATCTCGCAAGGTATCGCTTTTGAAATTTCGGTATGCATCAGGTTTTTTGCAAATACAGAAAATACTTTATCTGTTATGGCTTCCCGGGTGATATTAAACCCCGCCAAAAATGCCAAACCGCAATTAAAACTATGTGTCCCGTTCAGCAACCGAAGTTTTAATTCTTTGAACAAAGTGATATCCGGTGTGATCACAACCCCTTCATCCGCCTTGCAAAAAGATAATACTTCTTTCACTTTTTCATCAGCTTCAATAGCCCAGAGCCGGAATACTTCACTCATGGTCAGCAGGTCATCTTTATAGCCCAATGAATCTTCGATCTTCTTAACAATTTCTGCATCGGGCTTGCCGGGAACAATACGGTCAACCAAAGAATTACAGAAGACATTATTATTTTCCAGCCATTCAAGGAATTTATAATCCAAACTATTACGGTGAGCCAGTTCCAATACGATACTCTCCAATTTGGAACCATTGTCCGTAATTAATTCCGTGGGAACGATCACCATTCCGCTTCCTTTGCTTCCGTTGAATGCTTTAAACCGTTCATACAGGAAAGCCAGTAATTTACCCGGAAAAGAAACGGGTGGTTCACTGTTAATATCGTCCTGCACCAATTGAATCCCAACTTCTGTTGTATTGGAAATAATAATTTTCATTTCCGGGTTATGGGCGCATTCCAAAATCCTTTTCCATTCTGTTTTGGCACCCAGCACCCGGCTGATGGATGCATTGATGATATTCTCTTCTACCGTTTTCCCGTTTTCTACTCCACGAACACCGATCGTATACAGACCATCTTGTTTGTCAAATGAGCTACTGTCACTGTCTGTTGATTTTACAACCACTACCCTCCCGTTGAAGGTCCCTTTTTTATTGGCCTTGTCAATAAAATAATCAGGCAGGGCTCTTAATAAAACGCCAGTCCCGAATTGCAATACTTTTTCCGGCAACTCAAATATTTTTTCACCCGGAATATCCAAATCCGGTTTTGCAACAATTTGCCCAAGTGTGTGTTTAGATAATTGCATAATTAATTTTTTATTTACCCGGCTTCAATTTTTCATAGCCTGCCCCGATAATTTCGGGGGCATCGTCTGTTGCGTCGCACTCTTCATCGTTCGGTTCCCTGCTCAACAAGTGAAACGTGAGACGTCAAAAATGAAATTCGTTCATAAAGCGTCTGACGTTTCACGTCTCACTCATTCTTTCAACGGGCTCCAGTTCTTACCGAAAACCCAGTTAAGAGTTATATCACTTTCTTTCAGTCCGGCAGGAAGATTATTGCTGTACCAGCTAAAATCATTTCCACCTTCGCGGTGACAGTTATAATAATACACCCGGTGTCCCCATTGTATCACATTGCTGGTTGGCACCCGGTAAATGGCTGTGTCTTTCATATTTTTTGCAAAAGCACAATTGATAAGATAGAATTGTGCATCGCGGTGATAACGGCCCAGCATGAATCCATCATAGCCTTTGAACATACAATTCACCAATACTGTTTTTGAATCCTGGTTACCCGAGCCATCATGCCAGATAGCAGCCGGCCCGGTATTACTGGTGAATTCACAATTCTCTGCCCAGGCCCATCCACGGGGACAATAAAAATCAACACCGCCTTCCATCTTACAGTCTTTGAAATAAAACATCCCGTTCACGGTATTCCATGGGCTTACCGTATCTCCTGCATAAGCCCGGAAATGACAATGGATGGCTTTGAGTCTTGTTGCTTTCATTGTCCTTAATGCCATCTGGTGCCCGCCATTGGTTATTGTTTTTTTATGCGTGACCGTATCCGTGGCGCAATCAATGGTCTTGCTTTCTTTTACATGAAAACCATAATCGTTGGCAATGGTCAGGTTCTTCAACGTAATATCATTACCATTTACATTCATGGTAGCCACACCCCAGTCATCGGGATGATCGCAGCGCCATTCATCACGGGCAATATCCTGCGTGATGATCGTTTTATCCCGGTCCTCTCCTTCAAAAATGATATTGCTCTTTTCAATGAAAAGTTTTTCAGCGTATACCCCTTTCTTTATGAAAATTGTTCCTGGTACAGCAGATGAATCGGGCAAACTATTAATAGCGGCTTGTATGGTCTTAAAATCTCCTTTGCCATCTGCATCGACAACAATTTTTTTCTGTGCAGCCAACTGCGATGAAACCAATAAAAATACTATCGTGGTTATTCTTTTCATTTAATAATCGACTGTTTGATCAACCACTGAACCAGGTCAACGGCTGCCTGGTAGTTCTGATATTCAGCAGGTATTTTTCTTCCGTCAGTGTATTCATTGTAAAACCAGGGATCACCGACAGCAAAGACGGTACCTTTTCCATATTTAGCAACAATAATGATATTATCATCTTTATTCATTAATGCCCTTTGCCAGAATGTTTTTACAGATTTGTCTTTTTGTTGCCAAATTGAAAGCGTACATAATTCTTTAATGTAAATTTTTGCTGTGGTTCTAAAAATTTCACTTCCCTCTGTGATATATATTGCGCCTTGCTCAAAATCGTTTCCCTGCACACGATTTTTGCTGTTTTCATTAAAATGTATACCAAACTTTTCAGCCAATTCATTGTAATGAGTAAACTCAACGTTATTACTATCATTGGCCATCAATACCAGTACGCCGCCATTTTTGACATAATTAGATAAAGCATCAATATGTTTTTGTTCGATGTAGTTCGGTGTTTTATTTTCTTTCGGCCAATCCGGGTCGATCAGGAAATAAATAGAAGCATTTTTAAGATTAGCCATCGTCGGCCCTTCATCCAACGACTTTGTTGTTACTCCATACTTGTTGAATATGTGTGCCATGAATGAAAAACCGCCATTATCCCTTTCCCACCATTTGTAATGGAATACCACTCTCTTTCCAAAAGCATCATCATGTGTTTCCCGGTTGAAATAATTATCCATCACAACCGTTTTGCCTTTGCCAACCGCCAATGTTCTTTGCATTTCCATCTCATTGCTTGCCATCAAAAATGCGCCGATACCTTTCGGGTCATTCATGATCACCGGTTCGCTCATATAATAATTAAAACTTCCATCGCGATAAGGATTGCCACCCAAACCGGAAACCTTCACGGTACCATATAAATTAGTTTGACCATTTTCAACTTTTATAAACTTCTTTACAATACCGGCATATCCTTTTTCCGCAATAACAATTTTAGCTGCTGGCAAATAGCCTTTTCTTACTCCTTTTGCTATAGCATATACAAACTGGGAGGATGCAGATGCTTCAAAATAATTTTTCTCTTTACCCGGCCCATTGTAAGCCAGCACATCTTTCCACAGCCCCGTTTCTTTGTCCTGTTGTTTCTCAATGGCATTGACGAAACGATTCAAAATATCGATCAATGCTTTTCTTTTGGGATGATCCTCCGGAAAATAATCCAGTGCATCTACCAATGCCGTACCATACCATCCCATGGCCCGGGCCCAGAATAGTGGTGAATGACCCGTAACAGGATCGGCCCATTTCATCTGTTTACTTTCATCCCATGCATGATACAATAATCCCTTCTTCGGATCTCTTGCATGTTTTTCCATAAAGATGAACTGGTTGGCGATATCATTGAAAGCCGTGTCCTCATGGGCGAGCATCGCATACTCTGCATAAAATGGTTCGCCCATGTACAAACCGTCCAGCCACATTTGGTAGGGATAAACTTTTTTGTGCCAGAAGCCACCTTCATTCGTTCTTGGATGTTGACGCAATTGCTCACTCAGCAGTTTAGCAGCTTTCAGGTATTTATCTTTTAGTGTAACCCGGTAAAGCAACAGGAGCAGCTTTCCGTTATTTACATTGTCGATATTGTATTCATCCTGCTTGTATGTTTTTATCGTTCCATCATCTTTTACAAAAAAATCCATTTGCTGCTGGATATAATTGTAGTATTTCGCATCCCCTGTATTAAGCCAGAGACCTTCAAATCCTTTCAGGATAACACCCATATCATAGGTCCATTTAGCAGGTTTGCCATCCAGCGCAAAAGAATCTTTCCAGGTATTTATAACAGTAGCAGCTATTTGCTGTGACAAGGGCTTCTGTTGCGCAGAAGCGATGATTGTCATTAAAATAAAAGCTGATACAAAAATTCTTTTCATGAACAATGTTTTACGGTGTTTCTTTTTCTATTACTACCGTTTGATTGGCACCCAATTCTTGTTTTATTTTTTCAACAAGTTCTGTCGTGCCTGAATGTCTTATCCTGATATTATTGGCCCGATCTCCGCTAACTCTGAAGATCAGTTCAGCATCTTTCTTATAAATAATTTTATCAAAATGCAGATTATCGCTTTGTACAATATCAATCACAGGATTCGATTCTTTACTGATTATATTGATATTTATAAAACTGATATCACTTGCCTCCTGAATATCCATTCCCTTGCGGGTCTGCAGCACCATGTTTTCCATTACCAAATTTTTTACATGCATTTCCGGAATACCCCTGATGAAGATGGCTTTCTCTGCCCCATTACAAACAATATTTTTTAAGAAAAAATTCCGGAACTGAGGCGTTGTTTCGTCCACCGGTTTGAATTCAACTTTTGGTAATTCCCTTTTCTCACCGGCAAGAGGAACCGGATCCTGTGCCGCATAATACATATCAAACAGGATTGCCTCTCCCACAATATCTTTCATGGTAATACCATCAACAAAAATATTTTCAACAATACCGCCACGGCCTCTTGTGGTTTTAAAACGAAGACCGATATCTGTTCCGATGAATGTACAGTTGCTGACATAAATATTCCGGGCACCGCCACTCATCTCGCTGCCGATCACAAAACCGCCATGTGCCGCATATACCGTACAGCCACGGATGATCACGTTTTCTATCGGCATTCCTCTTTTTCTTCCTTCTGCATCACGACCGCTCTTCATACACAAGGCATCATCGCCAACGTCAAAGACGGAATTCTCAATCAATACATTTTTGCAACTCTCTGCATCAATGCCATCGCCATTCTGCGCATACCATGGATTTTTGACAGAAACATTTCTTACGGTCAGGTTCTCACACATCAATGGGTGCAGGCACCATGCCGGCGAATTTTGAAACGTAACTCCTTCCAGCAATACATTTTTACAACTTGTAAGTAATACAAGGTTGGGCCTCAGGAAATCTTTGATGCTTTTATAAAACTCATCCGTTTTATCCGGGCTGATGGCGCCGGGGTTTTGTAGTTGAGAACCCTTCAATGTTTTTTCCGTGGGATACCATGTTTTTTTATCATCACTCAACAGACCGCCGGAACTAACCAACTTTTTCCATTGCGTTTCATTCAGCTTATCTTTTTTCACCATCCGCCATGCATCGCCATTGCCATCAATGATCCCTTTTCCTGTTATGGCAATATTGACAGCTCCTGTTGCAGAAATGGGTGACTGGTTCCTCATCTGCGGCAAACCTTCCCAATTCGCTTTTACCAACGGGTATTCATTAAAGTCTTTTGTAAATAATAAAGTGGAACCGGTTGCGAGGTATAAGTTGATATTGCTTTTTAAAACAACCGGACCTGTTAACCATAAGCCTGCCGGAACCAACACGACACCTCCGCCTTTTTTGTTTAATGCATCAATAGCAGCATTGATGCTTTTTGTATTTAATGTATTTCCATCCGGAACAGCGCCAAATTTTACAATGTTCAATGTATCTTTTTTGAATTTAGGCGATGTGATAACGGGTAACTTCCCGGGCTGAGAAAGTAGTGATAAGGGAAGCATTAAGGCAACTATGATAATGATATGTTTCATTGGCAAGTTTTAACCACTTTAATATGGGCTTTCATCTTACAAGTCTAACCAGATATTAGCTGCTAATCAACGAATTGTGTTCCTTTATTTACGCAATCGTTACCGGGAATGATTGCGTAAAACTGAAAGGTTTTGCCGGCTATTTTTCAGGTGATCTTTACTGCCTGTCGGGCCAATAATATCCATTTACCTCCCTTTTGCTGCCAGACAAGCATGACCAGTAAATGAACTTCACCGGGTTTGCCTCCATCATTAGTAGTGGCACTGAGTTTATGACGTACAATTGCTGTTTTGCCGCTAATGCTGATCGTTTGTTCCGTCAGGTCCATGGTCACAAAATCCGACTTGCCCGTAGTTAATTTCTCAACAAATTCTTTTTTGTCATCAATATGCCCGCCGGAGTGACCATAACTTAATTGATCAGAAACCAAATTCTCCAGTTCTTCTTTGTTACCATCGATCATTGCTTTTCGCAATTGTTCAACAGCAGCAGCAACTTTATTTTCATTTCTGTTTTGTGCATTCATTAGCATTCCGATCATCAAGAGAAAAACGACTGAGATTATTTTTTTCATACAATTATTTTTTATAATAATGAAACGTGAAAAGTCAAAGGTCAAACACAAAAAAAACTGGTTTCACTTCTCATGTTTGACGTTTCACTTTACTAAAACCTGTTTGCCATCGGAACCAGGTCGGTGAGTTCAGTTATCTTTACCGTTCTTTTTTCCAAAATACTTTTTCTTGCTGCGATGCCGATCAGGATACTCATAGCACCTTCCCTTGTACCGGCCATGATATGATGCGGGTTATCGTTCTTGTCAACAAAAATTCTCCGCTGCATCGTTACATCACCGCCGCCATGACCACCTTTGATCATGGGTGTGCTGAATATTTCATGATTCTTTGCAAAATTATCCATCACCATGATCTGCCTGTATTCATCCACTTTTGCCTTATCATCGGTACTCATCTCCGCAACATGATGATTGGCCTGGTCCACCGGCATCTTTTCCAGGTAAGGAATGTCTTCCCATGATTCTACCCTGCCTTTCATTCCATTGAAAGCGATATGCCAGCCTTCGTAAGGCGAATAAGTGGTCAATGAATAGTTAGCGGTAGCGCCGTTGGCGTAAATGATCTGTGCACTCATTTTATCAAAGATATCTATCTCGTTCCTCCACACACAACCATCTCTCAGGTACCCGTCATACTGTTCGTTCTTTACATACAGATCAACGAGGCGTTTGTCTTTATTGATATCCCAATAGAATTTACAACTGTCTTTATACTCACAGCCACGGCATTTTGCACCGCGGAAAGAATTATTTTTTCCGTAATGATCAAGACTGCCATAAGCGGTTACCTCAACGGGCTCACTGTTCAACCACCAGTTCAACAGGTCAAAATGATGCGTTGCTTTGTGAACCCATAACGAACCGCTTTTGGCCATGATGCTATGCCATCTCCTGAAATAATCAGCGCCGTGATATACATTCAGGTACCAGTGAAAATCAACAGAAGTTATTTTACCTGCTCTTTCTGAAGACAGTATTTCTTTTAATTGTGTATTATGAAGGCTGTGACGGTAATTAAAGGCAACGATCACTTTCTTACCAGAAGCTCTTTCAGCATCCAGTATCTGTTTGCATTTTACTTCATCCGTCGTCATGGGTTTTTCCGTGATGACATTGAAACCCTTGTTCAGGGCTTTTACAATAAATTCATTGTGCGTTGCATCCACCGTAGTAACAATAATGTAATCCGCTTTTACATTATTCAGCATTTCATCAAAACTGCTGAAGATGGGGCAGTTCGTTTTATACACTTCTTTGGCACGGGCTGCCCTGCCGGGATTGATATCATACAAGCCCACGAACTCAACTACATTACCAAAGTTCTCAAGCAACTCTGTTCCCCAAAAACCTGAGCCACGATGACCGGTGCCGACCTGTGCCAGTTTTATTTTTCCTTCTGCCGGCATGGAAAAGGAATTGAAAGGATCAAGCATGAGTGCCGTACCGGTAAGGGCAGTGTTCTTTACAAATGTTCTTCGTTTCATAACTCATTATTTTGGTAAATGATTTATTTAAGTGCTTCAATGCGGAACCAATCAATATCTGTAAATCCTGCATCATTGGTAACTTTATTACGCAAACAAAACATCCCCAATTTGGCACCAACCCATTTTCCTGTTTTTGCAGTAAATGATTTATCAAACATTGTAAACTTCTCTCCGTTCTCACTAAAGCCAAAATGACAAATGCCACCTTTTTCCATTCTGATCTGTAAATAAAATACACTTCCATCAATTGGGAAATGTTTACCTGAAATCTCATTCTTATCCTTATCAGCATTTAAACATTCCCGGTAAACAGCATAGAACCCATCTTCACCTTTTACTAAAGAAATAAAAGCATAATCACTGCCAAGCATAATTAATCCGAATCGTTCATCAATAAACTTTGGATTGAAATTTACTTTCAAAGTCGCCTTAAATTCATCTGAAGGTAATTTTTGCCCAAGTATATTCGGCATATTCCATAAACTCCTAATGGAATCGGGCTGATAAACTGAAAACATTCTTAAAGTGCCGGAGGCCGTAGGAAAACCCCAACCTTCTTTAGGATTCGCCTGCCATTGCCATTGCAAACCAATTTTGTTCCCATTGAATTCATCAGATTCTGCCGGAGTAAGGATTGGATATGTTTTCCCAACGTTTGGTTTTTTATAAATGAGAACGGGCTCAGCTTTTCCATCACCATCCTTATCAACACCGATCACCGGCCAGTCATTGATCCATTTCATGGGTTGCAGGTGGACAACTCTTCCATACGCTTCTTTATCCTGGAATGCAGGGAACCAGTCCTCACCGGTTTGCGTTGTTACCCATGCACCCTGGTGCGGCCCATTGATCTGACTTTCTCCCTGGTCCATCACAACTTTTCTTTCATAAGGACCGTAAATATTTTTGCTGCGTAAAACAGTTTGCCATCCCGTGCTTACTCCGCCTGCCGGGGCAAAAATGTAATAGTAGCCATTTCGTTTGTAAAACTTAGGGCCTTCAATGGTAGGATCTTTTTCATGACCATCGTATACCATCACCGCATCGCTGATAACTTTTGTTCCTTCTTTGTTTAATTCTTTAACAACGATAATTGACTTGATGCCGGCGCGGCTGCCGGCAAAAGCATGAACGAGATAAACTTTTCCGTTATCATCCCACAATGGGCAGGGATCGATCAATCCTTTTCCTGATTCAACCATTACTGGTTCACTCCAGGGCCCAAGAATATTTTTTGATCTGATCAAATAAATACCAAAATCCGGATCGGGATAATAGATATAAAATTCTCCATTGTGATATCGGATACTTGGCGCCCAAACACCTCCCCCATGCTGAACTGTATCAAAATGTTCGTGAGGGGTCAGTCTTTTCAATGCATGACCGATCAATTCCCAGTTCACCAAATCTTTGGAATGAAGTATCGGTAAGCCTGGCACATGATTAAAACTGGATGAGATCATATAATAATCGTTACCCACTCTTATCGCATCGGGATCGCTATAATCAGCATGGATGATTGGATTTTTGTAAGTACCGTCTCCGTTATCTGCTACCCAGACTTTTGATAGGCTCTGTGTAATTGAGATTTGTGAAATGAAAAAAAACAAGCAAGCCAGGAAATTTTTTTTTGAACCACATAGACACATAGAAACATAGGCATTCACATAGAAGCAAATATCTATGTGTGTATTTTCTCTGTGCCCTATGTGTCTATGTGGTTCCATTAGTTTTACAACTCAACAACTTTTTTTTCTCTGTTGCTTTTATACGCCGCTTCGATCAGTTTGATCACTTTCATTCCGTCTTCAGCAGTTACCGGGACTTCTTTATTATTTCTCAGTGCATCATAGATACCATCATAATAGTCGCCATAATTTCCCCGCATTGAATCAACGAATCCCCTGATAATTTTCCCGTCTGCTTCAGTATGGAGAAATCCTTTTTGTGATTCCGGTTCTATACCCCAATCATCGCCGCCGGGTTTTTTATGAGCCTGCAGATCCGTTTCCTGTACATCTGTTTTGGGTTTGATGAATGAACCTTTTGTTCCGTGAAAAACATAACCCGGTAAAGCTTCTCTTACAAAATAGCTGGATTTCAATGTTACCCGGTGAGAAGGATAAAATAATTTCAGATCAAAATAATCATCCACTTTTGAACCGGGACGATTAATAGCAATATCTGCAAATATGGCATCCGGCATTCCGAAAAGTTGTAATGCCTGGTCGATCAGATGCGCACCGAGGTCATAAACACTTCCTACTGCAGGCGTAGGAGTTTCTTTATGTGCTTTATAACTTAATTCGGGAGTATACCTGTCATAATGGATCTCGGCATCGATGATCTTACCAAGCGCCCCTTCATCCAATATTTTTTTCACGGTTTTATAATCGCTGTCATAGCGCCGGTTCTGGTAAACGGAAAGTTTTACCTTTTTCTTTTTGGCAAGACCGATCAGTTCTTCAGCTTCTGCTGTCGTTGCCGTAAAAGGTTTTTCAACGATCAAATGCTTTCCCGCTTCAATAACTTGTTTTGCATAATCAAAATGTGTGACACTTGGCGTATTCACTATGACCAATTCAATATTTGGATCGGCTAATAATTCTTCCAATGAACGGAATGTTTTTACTCCCGGATATTTTTCCTGCGCCAGGTTCTTGGTTCTTTCCCATACGCCGTAAAAATTAAACCCGGGGTGTACAGAAATGAAGGGAGCATGAAATACCCAGCCGCTCATTCCGAAAGAACATAAAGCCGTGTTGATCGGTCTCATTGAATTTAGTTTTTAGGATCCCATCCTCTCAGCACATTCCAGGTCGTATATTTTTTTACTTCTTCAGCTGTTAATTGTTTTGCCCAATCTACTCTTTTCGATGGATCGGCCGAGGGTCCAAAATTGGCATACTCATAGTATCTCGTCGTTAAATGATTATCGGTATTATTCCATTTGCTCCATCCCTCTGTTTTTATATGGGCGCCGATATAACAATGCAAATAAGCTACGGCCGCATAAGGTCTCCAGGGCCTGCCCAATGAAACATTATGCAATGAAGTGTCGCCTGACAACTGGCACCAATCGAAAACAAAACCAAATTCATTTTCTTTCGGAGTGGATGCAGCCGTAACATGCGAATTCTTCTTGCTGTATATCCGGCATTTTCTGAACCAGGCCGTAGCGGATCCAAAAATAAAATCTGTTGTCCCTTCTATATAACAATCTTCGAAGTACTGCCTGCTTTTTTCGCTGTTAAGAAATAATACATCCTGGTTGCCCATGAAACGACAATTCCTGAATACCGCTTTATCTCCATCCGATTCTACTGCCACGGCCTGCCCGGCTGAAAACCCGGCGTCATTTTTAAAAGTAATATTCCATGCGGTAAAATTATCAGCCTTTATTTTAAAACTCCAGGATGTCCTTGTGTTGATCGTATCGCCTGAAGGGGAAACTTTTCCTGTATGATCATTCCAGGTAAATATGGTATTGGATGAATCTTCACCGGCTATAGTAATAAATTGTTGTAAAGAATCAATGAATAATTTTTCCCGGTAGATCCCCTTTTTTACAATAATGGTCACCGGCTTTGTATTTTGTTTGGGAATAGAATAGATAGCAGCCTGCACCGTTGTGAAATTCCCGCTTCCGTCCTTTGCCACCGTAATTTCTTTACCCCGTTTTTTTTCATAAGGAAATATCCTGTTGAGGAACCTTTCCATCAAATAAACCGTTGAGTCAAACCAGGGGTCAAATAAAAGGAATGGATGCGGTGAGCCGTCAAAGGTTCTTACTTCAGAATAAATTTTATTTTGTTTGAGCACAGCAATGAAATCTTCCCGGCCGGCATGCATTCTTGCTACAGCACTATTGATGAATTGTGTGGGTGGCGTATGTTTTCCTACATGTGTTAACGGAGCCGCCTGTTTCCACAAGTCCGGGTTCTCCGTTTTCGAATAACCAAACCAATACGTGGCGGAAGATGTCCTTTTAGAATCATCACCTTCTCCCGATTCGGGATGAATGAATGCGAGTGTTCCATCCAGGTCTATAACTGCATTCACGATGCTTGAAAAATTCTTATAACCGCCATCGCCTTCAAATTCTTTCATCGTATTGGTAGCTCCCATAAAAGCTGCCAGTTCTCCGCCGGCAGAATGACCCGAGGCAACAATTTTGTTGATATCAATATTATATTTCTGTGCATTCTTCCGGGTCCAGCGGATAGCTGTTTTAATATCATATATAGCAGCGGGGTATAATGCTTCAGTAGAAAGCCTGTACTCGGGAGTTATACAAACAAAACCTTTTGCTGCCAGTTGTTGCAATAAAGGATAATGCATTGCTTTATTACCGCTTCTCCATCCACCGCCATGTATAAAAAGAATGGCGATCCTTTTACCAGGAGTTCTTTCCTTTGGATAAAAGACATCAAGCTTCAGGTCTCTTTCTTTTGTTTTGGAGTAAACAATATTTTTCTCTTCTGTTATATAATTATAAGAAGTTTCATTGACCAGCCTGATGTTCGGATAATTTTTTACCTGTTTATTATATTCATTCAGCAGGTTATAGGAAGTATCTCTTGTACCTGTGATCCCGGCCCTGGATTGACATTTACCAGCCTCCCGGCAAAAAAGAAAGGCAAATATGAAAGCAAAAAATCTCATTATTTCTGGTGATGTCCGGGTTTCAATATTTCTCGCAGCGTTCGCTGCGAAGCAACGGCGTCCCGATAGCTATCGGGATTGCGTTCTTTATCTCTTTGTCCCGCCTAAGGCGGGATGAAACCAAAACCGGACATTAGCTTATTTCTTAACAGGAGGAACATATATTCTTTCTGTCAGTTCAATTTTCAATTCTTTTAGTTCTTTTAAAATGAGTTCGGCGATCCATCTTGCACCCAGTTCGGTAAAATGCGTATTATCGTCTCTTCCATCCGGGTAATTGGGATGCTCGCCTTGTTTCAATTGCATGAATAATAATTTTGAATCGCTCTTACCCATTTGCTGGTAAAGTTCCCGGCTCTTTGTATCCAGGTCGATGAACAAAACTTTTTCTTTTGCAGCAACTTCTTTTACATAAGCTGAATACTCTTTATGTGTTTCCAGTGCAGTACCTGACGTATCGAATTTCCTGCGACTCACCGGTGTCAATAAAATAGGGGTGGCTCCTTTTTCTCTTGTTTCTTTTACAAACCTTGTAAGGTTCATCCGGAAAGTATCAGGGGTAGCATATCGCTCTTTTTTATCCGGTGATTCATCATTATGTCCAAACTGGATAAAGACATAATCACCCGGGCCAGCTTCATCATAAATGGATTTCCATAAACCTTCGCTGATAAATGTCTTGGTGCTCCGTCCGTTCTTTGCACGGTTTACAACGGTCACTGTTGAATCCCAGAAATAAACAAAGGGCATTCCCCATCCCGTTTCAGGGTAAGCTTTTGTTTCTTTGATGCTCATGGTGGAATCACCCGCCAAAAAGATCTTTATTTTCTTTTTATCCATGGGTAAACAAAAGGAAAGAAAGAAAAAACAAGTGGCAAAAAATATTTTTTGCATGATCGTTATTTTTTATTTACCAGGCTATTAAGATACACTTCAATATTGGTATAATTCTTATCCAGTTTGTATTGCGATGCATCATGGGCATCTGCCGGGTTCAATCCTTTCTTTACTTCCCAATCATCAGGTATCCCGTCTTTATCATTATCAGCTGGCGCAGGTAATGACCGCAGCGCCGGCCATGCATTCACGGTGAGTTCATAAGCAGTGCCATGCGGTAATGCTCCCTGTACATCAATAAAATTACCTGTTCGGTTTATTACATCATTGATGATCCTTTTATCCAATGTATCTCTCCTGTAACTGGCGCCAACCCATTTCATCACATCTTCATAAGCTTCTTTAGCTGATTGGGAAGCGATCGCTTCAGCAGGAAATTCTTCGGCTGCTACCGTTTCTTTTTTATCAGCATCTGTCCCTCCATTGCCCATATGAATACCTGACCAGTTATTACTTGTTACATCTTCAGCTTCATCCACATAATTCCCATTCACATACCATTTACCAAAACCGATCGTTTCATTTTTACCGGGATTACAAATACGGGATCTTACACTCTTACTGGTGTTCGGGCCATACTTGAAATAATTATCGATGATATTATAGTTGCCCCCTTCTCCTGCATAGATATTATTGCTTCCCCAGTTATAAATAACATTATTCCTGTAATCCGCAAACTCTGTTGGCGTATGACGGATACCATTGAAACGTGGACAACGATTATTGCAATGTGCAAACAAATTATGATGTGCCGATAAATGCAATCCGCCCCAGATGGCGCCATAACCATGATGTTCATAATCTTTATCGCCTGTTTCAAAGTGATAAGAATAATTCAGTGGTTCGGAGATCATATTCCATTGCAGGGTAGTACTGTCACCGGCATACACAGAAAAAACTTCATCCGTACTCCAGCTCAAACTGCAATGATCTATGATGATATTTTTCCGGCGGATACCGCCAAATGCATCATCACCGCCATTGCCATCCACCATACCGCCTTTCTGGTATTTATCTCCCATGCGGAAACGGAGATAACGTACAATAATATTATCACCGCCAAGGCTCACGGGATTATCAGCTAAGCAGATCCCATCACCGGGAGCTGATTGACCGGCAATAGTTACATCTCCACGTATATTGAGTTTTGTATCCAAATGGATCGTACCCGAAATGGAAAAAACAACAATGCGTTTTCCTTTTGCTTCGGCTGCTTCCCGGAAACTTCCCGGGCCATTGTCATTTAAATTTGAGACTATGAAGATCTTTCCGCCCCGGCCCCCGCTTGTGTATTTGCCAAACCCTTCAGCTCCGGGAAATGCGATGGCTGTATTATCAACGACCTTTTCAGATGTCAGGACCAGCGATTGCTGGGCACAGGCCATAAATAAGAGGGAACAAATTCCATTTAATATCAACAGGGATCTTTTCATTCTTTTATCTATTACTGACGAGATTAAGAAAGTAAGGCTGCATTAAAGCAGCCTTATTATTTAAAAAACATACATGAGAAAAAAATCAATAACCCGGGTTTTGACTCAGGTTATAATTAGCATCCCTTGCCGGCTGCGGTATGGGTAATAACTCACCCTTACCTGTCACATATCCTGTTGCATACCTGCCTACCGGTGAATTGGTACCGGCGGCAACGATAGAAACATTTATCCAGTTCACACTCGTTGTACCGGAAGGTGTTGCTGCCGGTGCGGTCTTGTACATTGAAGTCCTGTATATACCTCCTATATTATTATCATCCGAAGTTGTACCGGTATTTACATACACCCTGAAGGGCAGGTTAACAGTGAGTGAATAGGAAGGATAGCCGGCCATATAAGTTGGGTCGACCATGGGAGCCGCCATGGCAGTTGGATTAACAGTCGGGGCAAGCGTACCCATCCTGGTCATATTTGCACGGCTTTCGGATAAAGCAGCTGATAATAAGTTCCAGCGGATGAGATCATATTTCCTGACACCTTCTCCACCCAATTCCAATGATCTTTCTCTTACTATATATTTAAAGAAATTTGCTTTGGTCAAACCGGCAGGAATATCAACAGTAGCATCGGGAGTATTAATGGGTTTACCATAACCTCTCCGGCGAACCATATTGATAGCATTATAGGCAGCAGCAGTGGGTCCGTTCAATTCATTCTCTGCTTCAGCAAACATGAGCAATACATCTGCGTAACGAAGTATCTGCCATTTCAATCCAAAATATTGTACCGCATCTGTAGGAGAAAAACTTGGACTGGTGATCCAGTCTCTCCTGTATTTTCCATCATTAAGATTCGTGATCACCTGGCCTGTTCTTACTCCGGTCGTTGAAGAAAAATAAGTAGCGATAGTTACGTCTCTTCGCAGGTCAGTAGAATCAAAAAGATAGAAATAACTGGGCAATGGATTCACACTGCTGTTACCCAGATTATTTACTCTTGGTCCATTATAATAACCAAGCTTTGTATCCTCCTGTCCTGTAAGCCCGATCGCACTGGCCTGGAATATCAACTCTCCATCCGGATCACTGACCGCATGTGCACAGACCTGGTTTTTCCAAAGCGCTTTAAAACTTGGATTCAAATTATGCTGGGCTGAAGTCATAATTGCGTTGCATTCATCTTTTGCTATTTGATAATAGGTCAGGTAATCGGCTCTTCTTTGTACGCCACCACTTTGGCGAAGCGCCCATCCTCCCCTGAACAAAGCGATCCTTGCTCTTAATCCTCTCACGGCAGCTTTTGTTATCCTTTCATCAACCGGGTCGCCGATACCAGTTACTTCATTACGCCAGGGTACAAGACCTTCAGCAGTTAGAAGATCAGCAATGATATGGTCATACAAAGTATCCATACTCACTCTTGAAGGGAAGGGGTTGGTCAATATCTGTTCGATGGAAGGTCTCCAATGTGCAGGGAGGTCTCCCCAATTCCTGATCGCTTCAAAATAGAATTGTGCTCTTAAGGTCAATGCCTCACCATACATTCTCTGCAATTGCTTTTTCTGCTGGTCAGTACCGCTGCTATACATGGCCATGTTTGGAATATTGGCAATACAGATATTAGCATACTCAATACCCTGGAACATCTGGTTGAATGGATTTGATATCTGCGCATTACCTGAAGTGGCTGCATAACGGGCAATATCCCTTCTGTCATTATCGCCTGCCCCGGTAGGTCCCTGCATCTCATCATTATCCAACGGATAGTAAAGACTGACACGGATACCATAACCCGCATCACCTACCAGCCGGCTATACACCCCGGCAATGGCTTTGTAAGTACTGTTCACATCTGTAAACACCACTTCAGTGCTTACATCGGTAATGGGTTTTTGCTCCAGGTATTTTTTGCAACTGCCTAAAGCAAGCAAGCTGCATAAAACAACGGTAAGCTTAGTAACGGAATATGTAGTGCTCATAACGAATTTTTTTATTGTTTATCTGAATGTGGCGTTTATTCCAAAAATAAAGCTCCGGCTTTTTGGATAAGCTGAATAATCCAATCCCGGAGTTAAAGGATTGCTTCTTACACTTACTTCAGGATCGTAACCACTGTAACTGGTCAGGATCGCAAAATTGTTTGCTGTAAAGTAGAAGCGGATCTTGCTGAGCATAGTGCCGGCCAGTTTTTGAACCGGGAAATTATAACCAAGCGTTACATTATTGAAACGAAGGAAGGAACCATCTTCGATCGCCCATGAATGAGGATAGAATGCCCCGGCGCTTTTTAATGGTTGCCAGATCGTGGCATTCGCATTCATAGCGGCTAACTGGTCCGGTGGAATTCCCAATACATTGGCGCCATTTACCCATACTGCTGTCTGACCGGTTGCTGTCACTACTTTCCAACGTCCCTGCATAATATCAAGCATGTTCGAGTTATTACTATAACCATTTGTCAACTCGATCTTATTGGCGTTGTAAATATCATTGCCATAGCAAAAATTAACAAAGATGCTCATATCCCAGTTCTTATAGTTGAATTGCTGACTTAATCCGCCTGTGAATTTAGGCGTAGGGTCACCGATGATAGTTCTGTCATTATTAAGATCGATCACAGCATCAGCATTCAGGTCTTTGAATTTAATAGAACCGGGCATCACAGGACCAATGATACCTACGTTGGTAACAACACCTGTTTTTAAAGTATAAACACCGGTACTGGTATTATAATTAAAATCATCTACTTTATAAAAACCATCCGTCACAAAACCCCACATTGCACCTACAGGATCACCGATCCTTTCTATATAATCAGTCGGTTGTCCTGAAACACCCCAGCTGGCTGCAGGGAAGAAAGATTGCTGATTGATCCCCAGTTGCAGGATCTTATTTTTATTGAAAGAGATGTTGAAGTTGGCATTCCAGTTAAATCCGTTTGGCTTTCTAAGAATTGCAGCAGCCAATTGTATTTCTACACCTTTATTGGAGGTCTTGCCGATGTTCTGTAATTGGCTGGTGTATCCGAATGTTGGATTGATGGGAACGTTCAACAACAGGTCTTTCGAAGTATTATTATACAGATCAACGCTGAGGCTGATACGGCCATTTAATAACCCGATATCAACTCCATAGTTCCTGCTTACAGTAGACTCCCACTTTAGCAGGGTGTTGGCAAGAGCGCTGGGATAATAAGCAAGGATAGCCTGGTTATTTAATCCATAGAACTGTGCACCATCATTTCTGAAAGTAGTGAGGTAGAGATAATCATCGATCCTGTTATTACCTACTGTTCCAACACCTGCCCTGAACTTCAAATCGCTGATGAATTTTACATTCTCCATGAATTTCTCATTCTTCACTCTCCATGCAACTGAGCCGGCGGGGAAATAACCCCATTGCCTGCCCGGTTCAAATTTAGAAGCACCATCGGCTCTTACATTAAAGGAAAGCAGGTAACGGTCCAGGAAACCATAATTGATCCTGCCAAAAAATGAGAGGTTGGTATATCTTGTCTTACTCAGCCTGGGATAACCTGTGAAGGGTATACCAAGAGTGGTTTGTTTGAAAGCTGTATTGTAAGAAGTAAATGATGGAAAGTTCCTGAAAAGATTATTACGGGTCTCGGTCTTCAGGTCATAGGTCTCTTCGCCAAGTATGATATCAAAATCATGCTTGTTTTTCCATTGCTTTACAGAATAGGTCAGCACATTGGAATTGGTGATCGTGTTGCGGGCAACCGTATCCAGTCCTGCAATAGGTTTTTTACCTCCTGTTATGATCGAGTAGGGTGTCAGCGTATCAAAGTACTGCAGGTCAACAAATTTATTGTGATCATAACTGAAAGTGGATTTAAAACTCAGATGCTTCGTGATGTTGTAGCTCAAAAATGCAGTAACATTAAAAGCATCGGTTGTTTTTTTCCTGTACTCAGAATTAGCCAGTGATATGGGGTTATAAAGATTCAGTCCATTACCCACATTCTGATCGGCCAATGGATCGGAATCATCGATATCCTGGGCAGATGAAATAAATGGTCTGTACTTAACGGCATTCCTGAGCCTGTTATACTGTGACCCTTTCGTGTCCGACACGCCTGCACCCAATACTTCCTGGTGTGTGTATCTGACACCGGCGCCCGCTTTTAGATCCTTTGTTATTTTATAATCTCCTTTGAGGTTTAGCAAATGTCTTTGATACTTGGAGTTAATAACAATAGCGTTCTCATCATTATAGGTATAACCAAAATTATAGGTCAGCTTTTTGGTGCCGCCCGATGCAGATACGTTATGTGTTTGTGTGAAGCCGGTATTACCAAATGCTTTTTTCTGCCAGTCAATTTTTGGTACAAATTTGTAAACGCTTAATGTATCAAAATAACGGCCGAAGTTGGTGGCAAAAGAGAGGCTGTCTGCACTGTTCCCTCTTGATCTTTCAGTTTGGTATAAAACATAATCATAAGGATCCAGCACATCCAATTCTCTTGCCAGGGTCTTTACACCGACAAAACCATTATAGCTGACGATCGTTCTTCCCTGCCTGCCGGTTTTTGTAGTAATGACGATCACACCATTTGAACCTCTTGCACCATAAATAGCAGTAGCAGCAGCATCTTTCAACACATCGATGGACTGGATGTCCTGCGGCGAGATGGTATTAAGACCGTTCTCAACCTGGACACCATCTACAATGAACAAAGGAGAATTGTCGCCGGTAATGGACATACCGCCACGTACCCTGATCCTGATCTGGGCATCCGGTGAACCTTCCGATGTTGTAGCCGTTACGCCGGCCAATCTTCCGTTCAGCGCCTCAGCGGCCGAGTTGATAGGAATGTCTTTGATATCCTTTGCACTTATAGAAGATACAGAAGCCAGCAGATCTTTTCTTCTTACTGACTGGTAACCGATAACCACTACATCTGTCATTGCTTTTGTATCGGCCTGTAATACCACATCAATTGTTGACTGATCGCCAATAGTAGCTTCATAACTTATAAATGAAGCGCTGGTGAATACCAGGATCGTGGCTTTACTGTCAACGGTGATCTTATAATGGCCCTGGTTATCACTCGTGGTCGCAGTCCGTGTTCCTTTTACAGTAACGGTAACTCCCGCAGCCGGTTGATTATTTTCTGACGAGGTAACAGTTCCTGTAATTTGTTTTCCCTGGGCATGCAATTGATTCCGGGAGCTCCATGCAACCAGCAGCATACACATCCCGAGTAATTTTAAAGTTTTGACCATAATGCATTTTTTGATTGAATCTGAAAAAAATTATTATTTAAGACCATGCGGCAGTTGCCGTAAATTCTAAAAAGTTGTTTTATCAATCGTTTTTCGGAAAGCAGGACAAGGTAAGGAACATGGAAGAATGTGCGGCTGGTGAAAAGAAGACACAGAATTTTTTTCAAGGTGCACAACCCGATAGCTATCGGGTCCGGGCATAACAGGAGTCATCTGGCAAAACAACCTTTTCATGTAAGCAGCAATTCTATTTTGTGTTAAGGGGCTAATAGAAATCGTCAAACCTCAGATCATTGTTGCCTTAACGGGGACAAGTCTACACAGAACTTCTTTTCTATGGTGTATTATCAGAGTATTTTTTTACGCAATCGTTCCCGGTAACGATGTCATTTTGAGGAGGTTGAGAAAAAATTACCGAATGATTGCCTGTTTTGTTTTTATAATTTTTTCAGAAACAAAAAATAATTGGCCGAATCTTTATTTTATATCATCCAAATTCATCAGTTGACAACAGAGGAAAAGAACCTGCAACCCGGCGGAAATCAGTAACTTTAAGTCTTACTTTTTTTGACCCAACGGAGCCCGTTGAAACGATAGCTATATGAAGTTTGAAGCCATTACTATAAAGGATATTGCTAAAGCACTCGGTCTTTCTACTTCCACCGTGTCCAGGGCATTAAGAGACAGTTATGAAATAAGCGCCGAAACCAAAAAACTGGTACTGGATTACGCAGAAAAAAATAATTATCATCCCAATCCCATTGCCCTGAGCCTGAAAGAGAGAAGAAGCCGTTCCATCGGTGTTATTGTATGTGAGATCGCCAATAGTTTTTTTTCCCAGGTCATTAACGGTATTGAATCCATTGCCTATAATAACGGCTATAATGTGATCATTGCACAAAGCCGTGAATCATTCGACCGGGAAATACTGAACCTGCAATACCTTACTTCCCGGTCGATCGACGGGCTGATCATTTCAATATCTACCGAGACCACAGACTTCAGCTATTTCAAAGAATTGCATCAAAAAGGTTTGCCCATTGTATTCTTTGACCGTATAGTAAGTGAAATTGAAACACATAAGGTCATCGCCGATAATTATAAGGGAGCTTATGATGCTACCGTGCATCTTATTCATTCTGGTTACAGGCGGATCGCAGCCATATCCAACCCGGCACTTTTATCTATTACAAAAGAAAGACTGGCCGGCTACAAAGCTGCCCTGGCTGACAATGGTATTGAAGTGGATGAAGCATTGATAAAATATTGCCAGCATGGCGGCATGATCGTTTCGGAAGTGGAAGAAGTAGTAAATGACCTGTTCAAGCTGGATCAAAAACCCGATGCCATTTTTGCATCAGCAGATAAACTTACAACCGGTTGTCTCCGGATATTAAAAGCAAAGGGCCTGAAAGTGCCCGATGATATGGGCCTGATCGGGTTTTCAAATACCGATCTTACCGAATTGCTCGACCCGCCTCTTTCTATTATCAAACAACCGGCTTTTGAAATGGGCGAAGTTGCCATGACCCTCCTGTTGCAATTAATTGAAAGCAAACGCCCGGTCATAGATTTTGAAACAAAAGTATTGCCTACTGAATTACTGATCCGGAAATCAACAAAGAAAATAAAACGAAAAGAGATCGAGATCAATTGATTCTTACCGGCCCCAGCCAAATAAATTTCACTGTTACTACTCCACCCTCTTCATCTTCGGAACCAAATAATGCATAATAACCCATGCGAGCAGGTAGGCGCTGCCGCAAATTATGAACATGATATAATAGGCTGTTTCAATTTTCCCGATTGAACGGTAATGCACAAATAAATTCTTTTGAACGAAAAGTGATAAAGCAATCCCACCTATAGCCCCAAACATTCCGCCAATACCGGTGACGGAAGCTGTTGAATTCTTTGGAAACATATCCGAGACGGTTGTAAATATATTGGCACTCCATGCCTGGTGTGCAGCCGCGGCAATACCGATCACCACTACTGCCAGCCACATGTTCTGACTTCCGAGTATTTGTGCAAACACGATCGGGATCACACAAAAAGCATAAATAAGCATGGATGTTTTACGGGCTTTAAAAACAGGCCAGTTGTTTTTCATCAGGTTCATAGGCAGCCAGCCACCGCCGATACTTCCAACCGTTGACATGGTATAAACCAGTGCTACCGGTAATGCGATCTCTGTTCCTTTTAAATTATAAGGAGGACTTTGCAAAAAATCAGGCAGCCAGAAAAGATAGAACCACCAGATAGGATCAGTTAATAATTTACCAACAGCAAAGGCCCATGTTTGTTTATAGGTCAATAATTTTCCCCAGGATAATTTGGGTTCATTCTCTGCAACCTGTATCTCATCTTTATCACTACGGATGTACTCTAATTCAGCCTTTGATAATTTTTTATGTTTTCCCGGCACTTCACATAATATAAACCATAAGATCAACCAGACAAATCCCAGCAGGCCGGTAAGAATGAAGGCCCATTGCCACCCCCATTCTTTGGCAATAAAAGGAACGGACAAAGGTGCCACGATAGCTCCAATATTGGAGCCGGAATTAAAGATGCCGGTAGCAAACGCTCTTTCTTTTTTGGGAAACCATTCTGCCACTGTTTTAATAGCAGCAGGAAAATTACCGGCTTCACTTACACCTAAGATTGCGCGGGCCACACTGAAACCAAACACACCTCTTGCTAATGCATGACCAACAGCAGCAAGGCTCCATATACCTGTTGCCAGTGCATAGCCTATTTTAATTCCGAGTTTATCAATAAGCCGCCCCGCACCTAACATCCCAATGGCATAGGATATTTTAAAGACGATCTCAATATTAGCATAATCACCATCATCCCATTTGAACTCTGTTGATAATGTAGATTTCAACAGGCTGATAACAGCCCTGTCGAGGTAATTGACAGTGGTGGCAAAGAACAATAATCCGCATATCGTCCACCTGTATCTTCCGATACTTGCTTGGGTCATATGGCAATTTTTTAGTCCCCGGATCTCTTCTAACCGGTAAAAGATCCCGGGAGTCCTTTATTTTTTTATCGCAGCAATTAATTCCAATACTTCTTTTGTCATTTTCTCAATTGTTGAATAGTCTTTTGTTTCCATTAATTTTTTACTGATGAGCTTACTGCCCATGCCTACTGCACAAACTCCGGCTTTAAACCATCCTTCCATATTCTCTTTGGTAGTATCCACACCACCGGTTGGCATGAATAATAGTTTTGGAAAGATATCTTTAATAGTGGTCAGAAATTCGGTTCCCATCATATTTCCCGGAAAAAGTTTGATGAACCTGATACCGGCGTTCTCAGCGGCAATGATCTCAGACGGCGTCATACAACCGGGAGCATAGAATATATCTTTGCTCACTGCATAGTCGGCAACTTCTTTCACGAACCCGGGGCTCACCAGGAAATCGGCCCCTGCCGCCATATAGTTTTTAGCGTCTTTCAGGTTCTTGATGGTACCCACGCCCAATAACAGTTCCGGCATTTCTGCATTTCTTACCGTTGTCATCCTTACAAAATTATTTAAGGCCTCATCACCGCGGTTGGTGTATTCCACTGCTTTGATACCGGCCCGGTAAATGGCCCTTAATACTTCCACACTCACTGTTTCGTCCGGATTGAAATACAAAGGAAGAATTCCCTGTTGTACGATCGCATCTGTTATTTGTTGTGTCTTGCTCATACCCCTATCCCCTAAAGGGGAATTTTATTGTTTAAAAATTAAAAAAGCTTTCTATTATTGAAGCTAAGAAGAACTTCGTCAAAATCAAATCCCATTCACCACCTGCCTGCCGGCAGGCAGGTTCACTATTCACCATTCACTATTTTTACTTTTATTACCAGTTTTTTTATTTCACCATCAGCAATCATCGGGGCATGCACATCTTCAGGAAAAAAAATTGCAAATTGCCCGTTTGTTAATTGAAAATATGTATCGGGTTTTTCGTTGTATAACTGCACATCCTTTTCAGGATTATAACCACCATTCTCTGTCACGCATTTTTCTCTCGGCTTCCAGCCAATGGTCTCAACGCCATGAATGCAAAGCTGTATATCAATATGGTTGTTATGACATTCGAATTTAGCAACAGAAGCTTCAGCTGTCATCCCGGTTTTATTGGAAAAAATTGCTTTCAATCCCTCTGCAATATCCAATTTTCCATCGGGTGCATTTTCAAGGTCAGTTTGTTCAATAAATTCAAATGCTTTGGCAAATAACGGATGAACCGAAAAGTATTTCGAAGCGTTATTAATTGTATCTATTATCATTCTGCAACTATACTTTAAAAAATCCTGGACTTTAGTAAACCGACTAACGACTCATGACTCCCGACTCCCGACTATCTCTGCACCCTCCCGCTTCCATCGCCCTTCACCAGGTCTTTTACATCGCTTAAAGTGGCATGGTTCAGATCCCCGGGTATGGTATGTTTCAATGCACTTGCCGCCACTCCAAACTCTGCCGCTTCATTCATGGGCATCCCGGTAACCAATCCATAGATCAAACCACTTGCAAACGAATCACCGCTGCCGACCCGGTCAACAATTCTTACGTTGTATTGTTTGGTATGATAAAACTCTTTGCCATCATATACCAATGCACTCCATCCATTATCACTGGCGCTATGACTTTCCCTTAACGAGGAAGCAATGAATTTGAAACCAAACTTATCTTTCATTTGTTTGAATACATCTTTGAATCCTTCGAGGTTTAATTCACCTTTGGTTACGTCAGTGTCTTTTGCTTTAAAGCCTAATGTTGTATCCGCATCTTCTTCATTGCCGATACAAACATCCACATATTGGCAAAGTTTGCTCATCACTTCCCTTGCTTTTTCCTTACTCCATAATTTTTTGCGGTAGTTCAGATCAATACTGGTCGTGATGCCTTTTGCTTTGGCGGCTTTTAAAGCGGCTTCGGTGAGTGCAGCCGCTTTATCACTCAATGCAGGTGTAATACCCGTCGTATGGAACCAGGAAGCCCCGTCTAATATTTTATCAAAATCAAATTCACTGATCTCTACTTCGGAGATCGAAGCATGGGCCCGGTCATACACCACCTGTGATGCTCTCATAGAAGCGCCGGTCTCTAAAAAATAGATGCCTAATCTTTCCCCGCCTCTGGCGATATATTGTGTATCCACTCCATAGCGGCGCAGGTGATTTATGGCCGACTGACCAATGGGGTTGTTGGGAACTTTGGTTACAAAGGTCCCGTTCAATCCATAATTACATAAGGCAGCTGCTACGTTGGCTTCACCTCCGCCATATGTTATATCAAATGTATCTGCTTGTACAAATCGCTTAAAATCGGGTGTTGACAACCGCAACATGATTTCTCCCAGCGTAACTACTTTCTTACTCATATTGTTTTTATTTTTTTATTTATTCTTTTAGCCCGTATCAACTATTCCATTAAAAACTATAAAGGCTTGTAAAGATTATATTCTAAGTTGTGAAAAAACGTTTTACACGGGATAATTTTTACGCAATCGTTATCGGGGAACCAGCTGAAGAACTCACTATTTTAAAGATGTAACAGGGACCTGGTCCATATCCGAAAAAACCTGGTTCTCCCCGGCCATACCCCAGATAAATCCATAGTTAGATGTCCCTACTCCAAAATGCATGCTCCAGGGTGGTGATATTGCGGCTTCATTGTTTGCAACAACAATATGTCTTGTTTCCTGCGGCTCTCCCATAAAATGCATTACACGATGCGCTTCATCCAGGTTAAAATAAAAATAGGCTTCCATTCTACGGGTATGTGTATGTGGCGGAACAGAATTCCAAACACTGCCCGGCTCCAATATCGTTAGCCCCATCACGAGCTGGCAACTCCTGATACCTTCCAGGTGAATGTATTTATAAATTGTTCTTTTATTGGAAGTCAAACCATCCCCCAAATTCACTATGGATGCTTTTTCCTTTTTCATCAACCTGTTGGGATATTTATGATGAGCCGGGGCGGATAAAATGTAAAATAAAGCAGTATCGTTTTTGCTTTTACTTTTAAACTTCACCGTTTTTGTTCCCTTTCCCAAATAAAGACAATCCAGTTTGTCAACTGCATATTCTTTCCCGTCGGCCGCAACAATCCCGGCAGCACCTACATTGATAATGCCCATCTCTCTTCGTTCCAGGAAGAAGTTTGCCTTCAATTCATTTTCGTTTGGCAAACTGATCGCTGCATTGACCGGCACAGCGCCACCAATTATTAAGCGATCATAATGAGAATAGACCAATTGAATGCTGCCCGCTTGCATTAAACCCTGCACTAAAAAATGATCACGCAGTTGTTGCGTGGTCATCTGGCTTGTTTCCTTTGGACTATTTTGGAATCGTATTTGCATCGGTTTATTTTTAAAATTGTTTTTAAATATATTGAAAAAAAGATAATTGGTTTGGGCAAAATCTTATCAGGTAGTGGGTCAGTTTCATCCCGCCAAAGGCGGGACTGAGTTCGCTGAGGGTTAAACCAATATTCTCTGCGTTCTCTGCGCACTCTGCGTGAACCCTTTCAAACCCGATAGCTATCGGGTAACCCAGTACTTCTTATCAGGCATTTTTTGAAATTTTAAAGGTACTTTACATTATATCCCCTAAAATGAGATGCTGTAAACAATGAGTTCCCGCAGGAAAATAAAACTAGGCCATTATACATCCCGCAACCGGGTGAAGCTGGTGAAAGGTGGTAGCGAATATTTTGATCTTTTAAAAGAATTAATTGACAAAGCCTCCCATTCTATACACCTGCAGTTTTATATTTTTCTCGAAGATGAAACAGGCATAGTGGTGATGGCAAAACTGAAAGATGCTGCTTCCCGCGGAGTAGCCATACACCTGCACCTGGATGGTTATGCTTCGCAGAAATTATCAAAAAAATATATTGCCGATCTCCGGACCTGCGGGCTGAGTGTAAAATGGTTCGAGCCGCTGTTCAGAAGCAAACATTTTTATTTTGGCCGACGGCTGCATCATAAAGTGGTAGTGGTAGATGGCGTATATTCTTTGGTTGGCGGCATCAATATCAGCAACCGCTATAATGATCTGCCGGGCCAACCGGCCTGGCTTGATATGGCCATTTATTGCGAAGGTGAAGCTTCGTATATCCTTTATAAAAAATGCCGGGAGATGTGGGGAAGTAGAAATATCACTCCCTCGGTAAGCCACGAGATGATCGAGAAATTTTGCAGGCATATTCCGGAGGAGGAGAAAACAAATGTAAGAGTGATACGGAATGACTGGGTAAGCAGTAAAAGTGAAATATGGAAATTTTATTTCAATATGTTTAATAAGGCTGAAAAAAGGATCAGCATCATGTGCAGTTATTTTTTACCCGGACGAACTTTCCGTAGAAAAATAAGCCAGGCTGTGCGAAGAGGCGTAACTGTTAAAGTAATACTGACCGGTACTTCCGATATAAAGGTTGCCAAACATGCAGAAAGATTTCTCTATGACTGGCTTTTGAAAAACAAAGTAGAGATATATGAATACCAGGAAACAGTTCTCCATGCAAAAGTGGCGGCATACGACAGCCATTTTGTTACTGTTGGCTCCTACAATGTAAATAATATCAGCGCCTATGCCAGCATGGAATTGAATATGGAGATCAAAGACAATAAATTTGCCCTTCATACCGAAAAAGAATTAAACAGGATCATAACCCATCACTGCAAAAAAATTACCCGGGAGAATTATGCGTCTTCAACACATTTTTTCAGGAGATTGTGGCAAAGGATCTGCTACCATTTTATCAATAATGTACTAAACCTGTTCACCTTTTATTTTAAACAGGAAGAATGAATTTATTCCTGGTCTCCTCCTATCCTCCTGAGCAAAGCTTTAAATGAATTCATATTCCACCCGTAAAAACGGCCACGCTGTACGACAAATTTGTTGCGGGTCGGGTGTTCCAGGAAATAGTGGAATACAAACCGGGCTGAAGGATCCTCCCAACCAACCATCTGCCCGAAACGAATATCGTTAAAGACCAGGAGAGTATCATCCCACTTTTGCACAGAATAATATCCCTGTGAGAAACGAATAAGCTTTTGCAGGTCTTCCTTGTCTTTTACCGGTTCCAGCAGGGATGCATTCCGGGGAATAAAATGAAAATCAATTTTTCTTTCCCGGTCAAATAAAGAACGGTAGCCGATATTATATCCCGAATCGTTTTCAGCCACCACATACCAGAGCCAGTTGTTCAAAGGAGTGGGCGTGGTAAAATAGTGGTTGTAACTGATTTGCTGTTTACGGAAAATATCTCTTACATCGTTATCGATTCTGATCTTATTGAGTCCGCAGTATAACAGGTAAATCGTACTCATGCCCACTCCAAATCTTATCCACCAGTTTCTTTTGGGACTATTTCTTTTTAAGATCAGCAATACAACAAAGGCCACACCCAACCAGACAGAATAAAAAGGATCGGCTACAAAGATCCAGTTGTAAGATACCCTGTAATGACTGAATGGCTCAAACCAACCAACGCCATATGAATTCATTCCGTCCAAAAACAAATGGATGAAAGCCTGGACACTAAAAAACAATATCCATTTTCTGATGGAGATATCATGCGGCCTGTGCCATCGTTCTGCCACCAATCCCAGGAAAGGAGCGATCAGGGAAACGAAAAGAAAAGAGTGTGTAAATCCCCGGTGGGCGAGCAGGTTTTCTGAGGTGTTGGTCCAGAAGGAAGCCACAAAATCAATGTCCGGTACACTTTGCGCCACTGCTCCCAGGAACATGGCTCTCTTGCCTAATTGTTTCCCGGCAAAGGCATCACCCATACAGGCACCAAGGGCAATATGTGTGAGGGAATCCACGAGCTAACTTAATTAATTTTTTGATTACCGTGTAATTCTCCTTATCCATTTACCATTTTTTCAACTGTGTCCTGTAAAATTTCCATTCGGGTGTAATAATTTTAGTTGCATCGCTCACTTCATACCAGGGGCTCAGTTTATCGTTCATTGGATTAATGACGATATGAATATCCTGCGCAGGCTGATAGCCCTGCGCCAGCATATATATTTTATTACCTTTTTTATTCACAGCTACATCAACAACTGTCATTGCATGACCGGGAAACCCTCCTTTTACCAGCACATCACCGGCATTCACGTTATTAAAATCAGTTACCGGCTTCATTTGTTTTTCTAATGAGGCAGAACCACAGTAGCCAAAAACCGTTTGGAGGTAATTATCAAACCGGGATCGATTGGCTTCTCCTGACCAATTGTACCATTTGCCGCTGTAATCCATGAAGGCAATATCAGTATATTTTTTTTCTGCAAACAAATATTCGGCCCGCAAACGCATTACAGCATCAGCGCATTGCTGCAGATCCTTAGTGCCAACTGAAATATCAAGTACAGCAAACTGGGCCGACTGGTTGCGTTTGAGCGACCCATTGTAGAGATAAACTGTTTTGTCTTTTTTTAACGGAAGAGTTCTTAACCAGGCTGCAAATGAACCAGCAACTGCAGGTACTCTTGTATATCCCGCTGGCACGGGGATCGCAGCAACAGTATTGGACATAAAAGTTGAAATAGATTCCGGAACTGCCGGAGTATTTTCCTGGATCGACCCGCAACTAATAGCTATACCCAGCAGGAGAAGAAAGGAGGATTTGAGCATGCTTATTTAAGAGTAAACACCCTGTCAATTCCATAAAGTAGGAGCAAAAAAAGTAAAATTACTCTCAAAAAAAGAGTAGTTCTTGGATTGTATCAAAAACTAAAACGAAGTTCCTTTGTAAAACAATCCTCCCCATGAAACTAATGATGTACATAGGAAATGACCTGATCGAAGCCATCCAGCTTGAAGTTGATAAGATCAGGATACCGGGCTATGTCGGTAATTTTAAACGAACCCTTAAGATGAAGTACCGTGAACTGATCAGCCAGCATTCAGACCCGCCGGATTTTTTAGTGACCAATCTCCTTCCTCAATCCAGGCAGGCGGATGGAATGAATTCATGATCATTCAATGATCCTTTCCCCATCTCTTTTCAGCGATCACTTTCCATGTACCGGCTATTAGTTTTAATAACGAAATAGTTTTGCTGCGAAAATTTTCTTTAAAGACCTTCTTTTCAAAATGCTGCCAGGCTTTTTCAAGATCAGCAGGTTTCAGATCCCGGTTGGCAATGGTGACATGCGGATGAAAAGCCCTGTTATCTTTTTCGATCACATCCCCGAAAGAACTTACAAAATGATATTCCGTCTCGTTCTTTAATTTTTCAAGCTGAGGATCTTCCAGCACCCGGATAAACAATACCCGTTTCCCAAACTTTGAAAAACCATCCAACTGAATTTCCAATTCGTTCATGTCACTTTCAAAATCCTGTAAAGTTTCCTTCAATCTCTTTTCCTTGTCTTCATCCAGCCAGAACGGGGGAACCAACGTAATATGTGCCGGAGATTTTAATGCAACAACACAGCCGAATTGTTCCTTCATCCAATTCTTGAACCGCAGAACATCCTCATTGGTTTCCGGGGGGCAAACTATTGCAACGAAGTACATATTGTAGCTGGAAGAGAAGTTCATCACGGAGTTTTAACAAAATTGGCTAAGTAAATAATGCATATCCCGGCCTATATCAACGGCTGCACAAAGAAATTGTTATACCTTGCATCTGTTTCCCTGTAAAATTTTTTTATGCCCAGATCTTTTCATGTCCTTCTGTTCTGTATCCTTTTTAATCCATGCTCTGCTCAATTTAACTGGGAATTATCAAAACAAAAGGATGGTATCAGTGTTTATTTATCCGATGTGGCGGGCTCCGTTTACAAAGCTGTAAAAGTGGAGTGCACACTGACAGGCACCTATGTCAAACTGGTTAGTATTTTGACCAATGTTCCTCAATTCAGTAAATGGATATACAATACCAAGGCCAGTTGGGTTTTAAAACAAAATACTCCGCTTGATCTTATTTATTATTCAGAAACTCATATGCCATGGCCCCTCTCCAACCGGGATTGCGTCATTCATATGAAGATAAAAACAGACAGTCTTCCACGATTCCTGACTATAGTAGGGACCGGCGAACCCGATCTTTTCCCACCCATACTCACCAAAGTACGGGTTCCTTTTTACAGAGCAAACTGGAAAGTGACAATGCCTACCGCAAAAACGATCCATATAACTTATATACTGGAAATTGACCCGGGTGGCGATATTCCTGCCTTTATCGCCAATTCATTTGCCGATAAAGGGCCACTTGGAACTTTCACCAACCTGGCTGAACGTCTTAAAAAATAAACGGAACACTGTCTCCGGATCATTTCTGTTTTCCAACCAATATCCTGGTAGCAGACTGCTGCAAGTTTTTTGATCTTATGCTGCATTTTGTTTGGTAATTTAGCCGGGCCGAAAACAAATTATCATGCATATAGAATCCGATATTAAACTTGGTTTTAAAGATGTAATGTTAAGACCCAAACGTTCTACCCTTAGTTCAAGGTCAGAAGTGTCTTTGATCCGGAAATTCAAATTTTTACATAGCAGCAATACCTGGGAAGGCATCCCGATCATGGCGGCTAATATGGACACCACCGGAACCATGGAAATGGCGAAAGCCCTTGCATCGCATCAATTGTTTACTGCCATTCATAAACATTATTCAAAAGCACAATGGAAAACATTTATGCAAACTGCTGGTGAAAGTATCACTGAACATATAGCAGTAAGTACCGGCACCAGTGCTGACGATGCCAAAAACCTGGATAATATTCTAAAAGAAAATACTTCTTTAAAATTCATCTGCATCGATGTGGCCAATGGGTACTCTGAAAAATTTGTATCCTTTGTTAAATCAACAAGAGATAAATATCCCGGCAAAGTGATCATGGCAGGTAATGTAGTGACCGGGGAAATGGTGGAAGAATTATTACTCGCCGGTGCAGATATCATTAAGGTCGGAATTGGTCCTGGTTCGGTATGTACAACCCGGGTAAAAACGGGTGTGGGTTATCCGCAGTTGTCAGCCATTATTGAATGTTCGGATGCAGCACATGGCCTGGGTGGCCAGATCATTTCAGACGGAGGCTGTAAAGTACCGGGTGATGTGGTGAAAGCATTTGGTGGCGGCGCCGATTTTGTAATGCTGGGCGGCATGCTCGCCGGGCATGAAGAAAGCGGTGGTGAATTAATCGAAAAAGATGGTAAACGATATAAGTTGTTTTATGGAATGAGTTCTGAAACGGCCATGACCAAGTATGCCGGTGGCGTAGCAGATTACCGGGCATCCGAAGGAAAGACCACACAGATCCCTTATCGTGGAAATGTAACAGACACGGTGCAGGATATTTTGGGCGGGCTTCGTTCTGCCTGCACTTATGTGGGAGCAAGATCATTAAAAGAACTCAGCAAGCGAACTACTTTTATTCGTGTAGAGGAACAGCATAATGAATGGTTCACTGAATAATATATCACAAAAAAAATCTCAAATCTCAAGAAACAAATAACAAATAAAAATTCTAAATAGCAAATTCCAAAAAAATACAAATCTCAAATCCGAACCCTTTTGGATTTTTTTTCTTTTTGCCTTTCTTTTTTTGGTTCTTGTTTTTTGGTTCTTATTTTTTAGTTTTAGTATATGCAGCTCCATTTCCAGGTTGTTATATGTGGATAGTCAATTAATACAAACAAAAAATTGAACGATGTTGAAAAAGAGGCAGGATTATATTTCATGGGACGAATATTTTATGGGAGTGGCTTTGTTATCCGCCAAAAGAAGTAAGGACCCCAGCACACAGGTCGGGGCTTGTATCGTTAGCGATAAAAATAAGATCGTTGGCGCCGGTTACAATGGTCTGCCCATGGGTTGCGACGATGATGAATTTCCCTGGGAAAAAACAGGAGCATTCCTCGATACAAAATATCCTTACATCTGCCATGCAGAACTGAATGCCATATTAAATAATATCGGCATGGACCTGAAAGGCTGCAAAATTTATACAGCACTTTTTCCCTGCAATGAATGTTCAAAAGCAATTATTCAATCCGGGATCACGGAAGTGATCTACCTCTCTGATAAATATGAAGGCACTGATATATTCAAAGCATCGAAGTTCATGCTTGACAAAGCTGCTGTGAAATACCGGAAAGTGGAATCAAAGCTTATGGATCTTGTTTTGTCTTTTAACGAAGTGGATGTGTAAGTCCTTCCGGGCTATTCACTGATAACATCCCAGGGAGTTACTATTTTAGGATCCTTATCCTCATCTTTTGGCCGGTTCTTATCATCCGGTATCTCAAGTACCTCGTTCGCTGTATCATTGGAGATATCAACGGAGATATCTAAATTTTTAAAGTCTTCTTCGCTTATCACATCATTCTTATCCCGGATATGCTTCCTTACCACCTGCTTGGGTGTTTTACCCTTTTTACCGGATTTTTGAGGAATTTGATTGTCCGTTTCTTTTCCCGGTACAACAGATTTTTTTTCTGCTTTTTTCATAAAACGATTATTACTTTTTAAGTACAGTTAAAAATAAATGTTTATGAACCCCGAAAGTTTGATAAATGACAATTGAAAAATCCAAAAAAAGCCGGCTAACGCCGGCTTTGATCACCAGTGATTAAAACCTGGTATAATTAAATTTCTGCCCACCGACCGTTGCTTCATACATCAATCCGCCCCTTTGCTGGGTAAATACCATTACACCTTCTTTATACATTACATTCGCCGAAACCCCGGCAGTTGCTGCAACAGCTGAAACCTGCGCAGAGAATTCAAAATTATTTTCTTTGAACTTGTCAAGATCGGCTTTGGTCTCAAAGAATATTACTTCCTTGTACACCTGGCCTCCCAGTTGGGCACCAACAGTTAGCTGCGTAAGTCTTGCTTTACCAACAACAATACCCTTTTCATATACAACGCCACTACCGGCAGCACCGCCTATTCCCATTCCTCCTTTCCCAACATTCGGGAAAATGACATACCCGTATGAAGTGCTGAATAAATTCTTAATGACCCCACTTGTATTTTTAAATTCCTGTTTTGTGACCTTGCTATCACTAACTAGTTTTTTGTCTTTGCTGTTTGTTTGGGCATTGGTAAAAATGCCGGTAAGAAGTACCAGTAATAAAAAGCCATATTTTAATACTGATACACTGATTGACTTTTTCATACAATTTTTTTTACGGTTAACAAAGAGCAGGCAATACCTGCTATAATAACAGGCAAACATTTTGCCAAAAAAATGAAATAACAAAAAGATAATATTAAGACCTGACAAAATGCCCGGCCAGATACGGCCGGGCACCTGATCTTATATTCATAACCTATTCTACCCTGTTTAATGATTGCCCCTGTTGTCATTACCCCTGTTGTTTCCACGGTCATTACCCCTGTCATATCCACGACCTCTGTATGTTTTATACCTGTCGTAGTTCCTGTTATAGGTCTGTCTTCCATTCCAGCCTCTATACCTTGCATATTTTGCTCTGTAAACATCAGCATGCATGTAAGGCCTTGGCTCATTAATTACAACTTTGTAACTGTTGTAAAGGTTATAGCTCCTGTACCTGTAAGGCAGGGAGGTTGAAAATACCCAGCGACCATTGTTGAAGTACACAAATTGCCTTTGGGGAACAGAATAATAAACATCTATATCCGGCAAATAATAATACTCAGCATAATCATAGCCTGCCGGGCCCCAGTCAGGTTGTGTTCCTATATTGAAGTTTAGATTAAACCTGAACTGCGCCTCTGTCTTTTGTACACTTGCAGTAAACATTACTACTGCCATAACTAAAATGATCTTTTTCATAACATGATATTTTGATACACCTGGTTATTTCCAAACATGATGCCATTCATCGGCAACAGCAGGTTTTCCACCATCGTAGCTATTGTGAACCAGAGGGTTAAAGTTTTTGCTAACAATTCAGTTTAGCTTATAAGATGAGCCTGTTTAATTAATTATTACGTTAAAATAAAAAAGGAGTAAAAACCTCCTCATTATTATTTGTCATAATACTTTCATGACGAAAAACCCGGAACAGGTCTACATATTTATTGAAAATTATTTTGGATCGGCCGGTTATTAACTAATAACATCCCAGGGAGTTACGACTACAGGATCTTTGTCCTCATCTTTTGGGCGTTCTTTATTGCCAGGGATCTCAAGAGGTTGCTGTGCTGTATCATTGGAGACATCAATGGAGATATTTAAATTCTTAAAATCTTCTTCTGTTATTACATCGTTCTTATCCAGGATATGCTTACTTATTATCTGCTTTGGTGTTTTGCCTGTATAACTGGATCTCTTACGAATTGGTTTTGTCAATTCTTTGTCGTTGCCCGGAGTCTTCAATTTTTTTTCTGCGTTCTTCATAAAATGATTGTTATTTAAATTAAACTTAATAATGCATAAAGTAAGTGGTGGGCCGGCTATAATACAAGCATAGTAAAGCTATGTGGTATTCACGGGGTTTGGAGTTATTTTTTTTATAAATAAGGTCTGTTATATTGAATACAGGCGGGACCTGTGAATAATATAAATGATTTCAGGAATTGTGTAACAATTGACCTGGTTAACGGGCGCAGGTTTGCATCTAAAAATAACACGGCACAATATTAGTATTCGCCAATATGCAGAATTTCCCGGCTGCCAGGAAAAAACGGGATTTAGAGAACCCATGCAAAGGATCAAAACAAAATTCAAAAAAGTCGCATCTACACATACGGGACGAAAAATAATCTTCGGAATTCTTTTTTTTCTTCTTGTCGCCATCGCAGGCGCACTGTGGTACTGGAACACCCATAAAAAAGCGATCTTAAGAAATAAACTGGAAAATGCTGTCCGGGAAAAAAGCGGGGGTCTTTATAATATAAAATTTGATAGTCTCGACATGGATGAGATCAATGGTTATTTATCGATCACCAATATGATCTTGCTGACTGACAGTACCCGCTTCCAGCAACTTAAAAGCATGGGGAAAGAACCCTCCATCCTGATGGACATTCATATCCCGGAGATCAGTGTCTCAGGTGTAAAGACATCCCGTGCATTAATTGACGACGAGATCGTGGGTCGTACATTAGAAATAAAAAATCCGGTGATCCATATCATTTATACCAATGCCGGTAAGGACTCATCCCGCAAAGTTCCTCCCAAAGAAATATACGAACAGCTCTTAGGCAACATGGACCTTATACAAGCCGACACGGTATTAATAACCGGCGCACAGATCACTACCAGTAATGTCCGGACAAAAAAAACAAATGCACAAATACAGGGTATCAATGTTATGCTGCTGGATGTAAAAGTTGACAGCAGCAGCAATGCAGATACTACCCGTATACTTTTTGCCAAAAAGATAAGTATCAGTTGCGGGAAAGTGGCCTGGACATCTGACAGCAAACTATATCATTACAGCGCCGATAGCATTTCGATGAGTTCTGTATCCCGTGATTTTCGTATCAAAAGTTTCCGGATGGCTCCGACAATGAATGAAGATGCATTTGTAAGATCCCTTCCCGCGCAGGATGACCGGTTTGATTTTTCATTCAGCAATATTCAACTGCAAAATATAGACCTGCTGCAGTTGTTTGAAGAAAACCTTGTGGCAGACAGTATGCTGGTCGGTTCGGCAAGTTTTAAAATATACCGTGACCTCATCATACCCCGGGATACAAAGAACCGGGTAGGATATTACCCGCAGCAGTCGATACAGCGTATTCCTGCATCCTTCAAGGTTGGCAAAGTGATCGTATCGGGTGGTTTTCTTGAATATAAAGAAAGAAATCATATCACCCGCCAGTCCGGCAAGGTTCAGTTTTATAGCCTGTATGGCAGCATCAACAATTTTACCAATGATAAGAAAGCGATCGCGGTCAATAATATCATGACCGTTGATCTGAACTCAAGATTTCTGAATAAAACTCCAATGAAAGTGAGCTGGGTTTTTTACCTGTTAAATCCCAAAGGCCGGTTTGATGTAAAAGGATCGATGGGCCCGATCGAGGGGACCGATCTAAATGTACTAACAGAACCTATGGGACCAGCCAGTATAAAAAAAGGAAGGATCAATGGAGCGGAGTTCAACTTACAGGGTCATAATTACGGCATGGACGGCACGGTAAGATTTCTATACGAAGATCTCAGGGTAACCATGCTTGAAAAAGACAAAGGAGTAAAGGAACTGGATAAAAAATCATTGCTGAGCTTCATTGCCAATATCGCTATAAAGAATTCTAACCCCAAAAAAAATGAAGAAACCCGGGTAGCGCAGGTACATCTCGACCGGGACATCAATCATTCGATCTTCTATTTGGCATGGAAAACTATTTTCAAAGGGTTAAAAGAAACGGCGGGGCTGAAGCAATGATCGGCATCCATAAAATTTTTGATTTGTTATCATCCCTTATTTTTACAAAAAATATTCATGAGTAATACCGCAACAAAAGGCCTGATCCAAACCAATAAAGGGACACTTCATTTTGAATTGTATGATGACGATGCACCCGGAACAGTTGCCAATTTTAAAAAACTGGTGAGTTCAGGTTTTTACAACGGTCTTAAATTTCACAGGGTGATACCCAATTTTATGGTTCAAACAGGTTGCCCGCAAGGAACAGGCGTGGGCGGACCGGGCTGGAGTATTAATTGTGAGACCAACGGGAAAAAACAAATACACGACCGGGGAGTGATGAGCATGGCTCACCGCGGTTTGAATACAGGAGGCTCCCAGTTCTTTATCTGCCATAACCGTGCAGGTAACGCCCACCTGGATGGAGTACATACCTGCTTTGGAAAACTCACCGATGGCTTTGAGACCCTCGATGCCATCCGGGCGGGAGATACCATGGAAAAAGTAGAACTGGTTTAGTAATAGAAAATTTTGCTTTCCCGGTATATTTCTTAATTTTCAATATTATTCCTTCCCTTTGCAGACTTTCACGATCCCCTGAATTATTAATTCACCAATTTAAAAATGCAAAAAATGAAAAGGGTAAGATTCTTTACAATGACCAGTATGGCTGCAGGTATCATCCTGTTCAGCTCCTGCAATTCCAACAGTGATAAAAAAGCTGAAGAGAACAAAACGGACAGTTTGACCACTATAACAACTATTACTTCTCCCTCCGGTCCAACCGAGGTGATGATCGTAAAGCACAAAGTGGCTAACTATGGTAATTGGAAACCCGGCTATGAGGCACATGACTCCGCCCGTCTTGCCAACGGTCTTCACAGTTATGTCATCGCAAGAGGTGTGGAAGATTCTAATATGGTATTAGTGGCAATGACAATGGATGACGTGAACAAAGCAAAAGCAATGGGTTCGGACCCCGGCCTGAAAGACGTGATGAAAAAAGCTGGTGTGATGGGGACTCCTGAAATTGACTACCTCCACTCCGTGCTGAATGACACTACTTCCATTCAGCAAACAATAAGACTGATGATAAGGTATAAAGTAAAAGATTACGATGCCTGGAAAAAATCTTTTGACAGTAATAAGCAGGTAAGAGCGGATGCCGGTCTTACCGACAGGGTTGTTGCTTATACGGTTGGTGATAATCATAATATCACACTTGTATTTGCGGTTGCCGATATGGACAAGGCAAAAGCATTCCTTGACTCAAAAGACCTGAAAGAAAGAAGGGAAGCAGCAGGTGTGGAAGGTCCGGTAACTGTCTACTTCTACAGGATCGTACAGAAATATTAGAACATTGAATTGTGTTATACCGGGCGGCAGTTAACTAACTGCCGCTTTTTATTTTAATATCTTCTTCAGCACGTTGAGTTTACCGTCAATTCTCTCAGTATAATCAAGCTCAAGGATCCTGGCGACCAACGGGTACACGTTTACGTTCTCAAAATCACCGGTTTTTTTGTTTTGTTTAAAAGCAGGACCCCAGGCAAAGAATGTTGCGTGCATGTCCGTCAAAGCAGGATCAAAGCCATGCTTGCCGGGTGTGATGCGCCTGCCGCCAATATTAAAGACCTTTGGCAAATGCGGTATAAGTATGATATCACCGATCCTGTTATAGTTATCATCCGCTTTGCTGTAATGCCATCTTTTCGGCATCTGGCTGGTCAGATAAACATCGTAGTCCCCTGCCCCGGCTTTTAATTTTTCATATGTTGGTAATATATCAGCAGAATTTTTTGCATATAGCTGCAATAATGCATCGCTGTTAGGAATAATGAATTTCAATGTATCGATCGCTGCAGGTAAAGCTATCCCCTTCACTGTATCGACTGTCGTCATTCCATGATCGGCAAGAAAGATGAAGTTTACAGGTAACTGCAGCGAGCTTATGCTGGCCACCATTTTACCAATTGCCTTATCCACGAACTGCACTGCCTCTCCTGTCTCTTTTGATTCGGGGCCATACCGGTGCGCCGCATGATCCACTTCAGGCAAATAAAATGTTATCAGGTGCGGACGTTTTCCCGCCGGCAATTGCAACCAATCCTTCACTACCTGTATGCGGTCGTCGATGCTTATCTTTTCATTGTAATAATAATAATAGGTTGGCCGCACACCATGCATGGCCGCCTCCGAACCTACCCAATAAAAACTGGCGCTGAGCATTTGATGTTCTTCTGCCAATACCCATAACGGCGTACCGCCATACCAGGAGCTGTCCCTGACCGCATTGGCTTTACTCATGGCATAAGAACGTTTTGTATTTGGATCGTAAAAACTATTATTGACCAGCCCGTGATGAGCAGGATACAGACCGGTCACGATCGTATAATGGTTAGGAAAAGTAAGAGAAGGGAAAGAAGGGATCATCGAGGAGGCAGCAACTCCTTCATTACTTAAACGAAGCAGGTTTTCGGCGTGGTACTTCTTTGCAAAGTCGTGCCGGAAGCCATCTGCCGAGATCAGTATCACATAAGGTTTTTCCTGCTGCTGTTTGCTGTTTGAACGACCGGCAACAATTTGTTGCGTTGTATCCTGCGCATGAATTTCTTCAACAGAAAGCAGGCAAACAAATGCAAAGATGAATTTATTGATCACTGTAATATTTTTATTGAAACACAAAGCTGTTAAAGATGCGAATAATTCTTCTCATTCCGTAAAAGACCCATCAGCAGGTAGTGTCCGGTTTTCAATATTTCTCGCAGCGTTCGCTGCGAAGCAGCGGCGTCCCGATAGCTATCGGGATTGCGTTCTTTGCCTCTTTGTCCCGCCTAAGGCGGGATGAAACCAAAACCAGCATTACCCAGCAGGCAACCCTGTTAATGATTTAATGGCCGCTTCTTGATCATACCACCGCGGGTATCTTTCACGCTGCTCATCACCATGAATGCATCGGGTTCTATTCTCTCGATCACTGTTTTCAGCTTATTTAATTCAAGCCGGGTGATAACAGTATAGATGATCTCCACATCTTTTGTTTCACCCCGTTTGCCATAACCACTTTTACCTTTGAAAACAGTAACGCCCCTTCCCATATTATTTATTATCATTTGCCGTATCTCCTCACTCCGTGGCGACACGATGGTCACTCCCACATACTCCTCAATACCCTCGATGATAAAGTCCAGTGTTTTGGATGCCGCCAAATAAGTGATCATTGAGTACAGGGCAATTTCAACAGACAAAAAATAAGCAGCTGCTGAAAATATAAAAACGTTGATAACAATAATGATATCACCGACCGTTGTGCTGAATTTTTTACTCAGGTAGATGGCCAGCACTTCGGTTCCGTCGATCACGGCCCCGCCCCTGATGGAAAAACCGATACCCGCGCCGAGAAAGAATCCGCCAAATACCGCTACCAGCAAATTATCATCCGTAACATTGGGAAACTCTACATTGGCAACACAAATGGCAAGACCCAGGATGGCCAAAGAGGTCTTAATGGCAAATTGTTTCCCCAATGTTTTATATCCCATGATCACGAAGGGAATATTGATACAGATAAGGAGCAGGTAGATAGGAATGGATGTTAATGCTGATACTAACAATGAAACACCGGTTGCACCGCCATCTATAAATTTGTTGGTCAATAAGAAACCTTTTAAACCAAAGGCGGCAGAAAAAATACCGATCGTGATCAGGGCAAAGTCCCTGATATGTCCTTTTGTGGAGATGCGGGATTCCCGGTATCTTTTTGCTTTTTGATAGCTTGAACCGGGTTTTTCTTTTGCTGAGTTTTTTTTTAGCGGGTTCATAATTTTCCTGATTAGTATATATAAAGGTAGGCTGATACAATAATAAGGGTGACACCCCGGTTCGTCGGGCGTCACCCTTTTAAATAATCTATACGTTCTTTTTTGAGTCCTTCTTTTTATCCCTGTCATGTATAAATACCAATAACCAGATGATCAAAAAAAGTGACCCTACCAATACTAATGACGTAGCTAATGCCGGGTCCATAATATAAATAGTTTAATCAATGAAGAATCGGGCTGATGCGGTTGCATGCAGCCATACCATAAACCAGGAAGGAAAGGATCACCAGAAATGATGAGACGGATGGATATGGAACAGGTAATCTTTGATCCGCAGCGAAGAGGTTTTTACCAATGGACTTTTGAAAAAGATCTGTTCCTTATAAACAAATACCCCCTGCGACAGCGCCGCGGATGCTAAATTTTTCAGAGCCGTAATATTCCATCCCGCTGCTGAAGGATGCTGTACTCTTTCCAATTCGCCGTTGGGGAACTCCTGGGAGAAGTTAGCAGCTATTTCATTCTTAACCTGCGAAGCTCCGTTTGCAGCGCATATCTTATTAGTGCTGAAACTGGTAACAACAAAGAAAACAAGTATGAAAATATTTTTTAGCGCTTTGCTGATCATTGCTGCGAAGATACGAAAACTTTATCCTGCGCCGGGTCTTCCACTCTCCGGGTAATGTCCGGTTTTCAATATTTCTCGCAGCGTTCGCTGCGAAGCAGCGGCGTCCCGATAGCTATCGGGATTGCGTTCCGTTGCCTCTTTGCGGGCTCTGCGTGAAATCAAAACCGGACACTACTACTCTTCGTGACTTTGTCATAAGATATGTTCAATAGCTGCAAAAATTTCTTTACTTTTAATCATAAATTGAAATAAGTTTTACGGGAACTTGCATAAAACTATCAACATGAATAAACTGGTACTAATAGCGATCACCGGCGCATTTGCTGCGATCGCTTACGGGAACACAACCATAAACAACCCCGGTACAGGCATACATCAAAAAGAAGCTGCCCTGGTAAAAGCAGCGATCAACGTGCCCTATACACTGTATAACCAGGGCAAAGGTTCTGTTTCTGATGATATCGACAGTTCAAAAGTTGATCTTTCCAAACAATTTCTCATCCTTGTCAGGGGAGAAGTACCCGGTACAGCGGCACGGTTAAATGTAAAAAGCCTGGTCCTTAAAGACCATATCCTTACTTTAACTTATAAACTGGAAGTTACCGGTAAAGCCCTTTCTGCCGCCAGCCCCAAACTGTTTTTTTTCGCAGTGGTCGTTGATAAAAAATACCAAACTCAGATCAAATTGGCGGAATTGTAATTCCCGGGAACCAAGAAGAAAAACAATGGCTGCTGAATTTGATATTGTATTTACCCGTCTGAAAGAAATATTGCAGAAATATTCCGGGTCATTCACTGTTAAACCGGATACCAAAACCAAATACGGTCTCTATGCAGCGATCGGGCCCACCACATTGAAAATATGGGGAGGTAAAATGAAAAAGCCCGCCATGCCCGTTGCATGGGTCGAAACTGGAAAGACCTATGTCAGTTATCACCTGATGGGATTGTATGGGAATACAAAACTATTGGATGGTATGTCAAGAGAATTAAAGGCCCGCATGCAGGGCAAGACCTGTTTTAATTTTAAAAAAACAGATGAAAAAGTTTTCCTGGAGCTCGATTCACTCACCGGCCGGAGCATTGATGCGTTCAGAAGATTCGGTTTTATTGCAGGTTAAGCAACCATCAGTTTCAATTTTTAATTATTGAACCACAAAGACACGAAGGCACGAAGGGTTCACCAAGAATACTTTGTGCAACTTAGTGTCTTAGCGTCTTCGTGGTTATATTCAAACCCGATAGCTATCGGGTGATACACTACCATCAAAGGTAAAATTCTGTATCTCCGGTTTTTGTTTTACCTTAAGTTTTCAAAACTAACAATATGAAAAAGATATTTTCTACTTCCATTCTCTTCCTCCTTTTTTTCGGAGCCGTTGTTTCAACAAAATTATCAGCACAGGCCCTCAGCAATGATGATCTTAAAACGATGATGGCCGCAGATTGGGTAAGGGCAAAAGCCTATACCGCTGAATACCTGAATACCATGCCCGCTGATAAGTATTCATTCAGAGCAGCTGACACCATACGCAGTTTTGCCATGCAGATGCTGCATCTCGCAGTGGCCAATGTATTCCTGATGGCAACTGCAACCGATCAGCCACCGCTGCCCTGGGTAAGTTTCGGACTTGAAAAAAGAACATCTGCCCAATCGATAGACTCCGTGATGTATTATGTAAACGCCAGCTATGATTATTGCCTGAATGCAGTAAAGAACAGCAATCCTGCTAAATGGAAAGATGTTGTGAAACTCTTTGGATTTGAAACCACCAAGTTTGGATTAATGCAAAAAACTTTTGAACACCAGACACATCATCGCGGCCAGACGACTATTTATATCCGCCTGAATGGTATAAAACCACCGGAAGAAAAATTGTTTTAAATAGTTTTGTTTCTTCGATGGGTTTCAACAGGAACCCATCGTTGTTTTTGCTGCAATTACTGAGGCCCTCTCCCTGGCTTTGGACAAAGCAACAAAGGCTTCTATAGCTTTCGAAGCTCACCGAAAGCAAAAAATCTGTGAATAATATAAATCATTGCGGCAATTGTGTAACACTTATTCCGGCAAACAAGCTCAAGTTTGCATTGAGTGCAGAGAAAACATCTTTGAAGTACTGAATAGTTCTTTTTTACTTTTTTAAAACAAAAACTTATGTTACGCTGGGCAGTTATCTTCCTTATCATCGCAATTATTGCAGGAGTATTTGGTTTTGGCGGCATTGCTGCCGGTACCGCAGGTATTGCAAAGATCCTGTTCTTTATTTTCATCGTGTTGTTTCTCATTTCACTCATCCGGGGCCGCAGAATAGATGTGTAAGCTATCCTGCCATTTCGCTATATAATTATTGTAAACAAATCTTTTCTTTTACTTAAACCCAGGTTATGAGCAGGATTATTTATTAAAATAATTACCTCAAAACAATTATCACACAAAACCGATACAAATGAAAAAAATTCTTTTAATGTCTTTCGCGGCATTGTTCATGATCAGTGCCAATGCCCAGAAAGAAAAAATAGAAAAACAACATGTAAGCGCCGGTATCACCGGTGCGTTTAACATTGCTCAATTCAAAGTAAAACAAAGGAGTACTCCCAGCAGCCTGGATTACCAGTTTCATCGCGATGGAATGGGTGGCTTCTGGATCAATATCCCATTAAGCAAACGCTTCTCTTTTGAACCACAAATACTGTTCATATCAAACAGGATGAAGCCAAGCAACGGCACTCTCACTGATTTTGACGGGAGAATAAATTATATCGGTCTGCCCCTGTTGTTGAAAATTCATGCAGGCAAGTTTCTTGCATTCCCTGTTGGTGTGCAGTATGATATCAGGACATCCGTCAATGACTTTAATGACCGTTGGCAAAAAGAGGATTTCCAGAGTTATAGTTTTGGAGTTACAGCAGGTATAGAAATTCTTCCCACTGCAAGAGTTTCCATATTTGGCCGTTATGTATATGGTCTTACCAGTGTGAATAATCTTGGAGACAGCCACCGGCCATATGATCTGAACATCATGAATATCTATGCAGGTTTAAAGATCAAACTGTTTGATTTTGAAAAAAAGAAAATAATACCTCCACCACCACCACCGCCACCACCTCCTCCAAGCGACAGAGATGGCGACGGCATCCTTGATGACGTGGATAAATGCCCGGATGTAAAAGGTCTTCTCCGTTACGAGGGATGCCCGATACCCGATACAGATAAAGATGGCGTCAATGATGAAGAAGATAAATGTCCAACAGTTCCGGGTCTGCCCCGCTACCAGGGTTGCCCGATACCGGATACAGACGGTGATGGTATCAACGATGAAGAAGATAAATGCGTTACCGTTCCTGGTCTGCTACGCTACAATGGATGCCCGATACCTGATACGGATGGCGATGGCGTGAACGATGAAGAAGACAGGTGTATTACTATTCCTGGTCCGAAAGAAAATTATGGCTGCCCCATTATTCCACCGGAAGTGAAGAAGAGAGTGGATATAGCAGCTAAGAATATCCTTTTTGTTACCGGTAGTTATAAATTGCAAACATCTTCATTCAAAGGATTGAATGATGTAGTGAAGATCATGCAGGATAACCCGGGAATGCTGCTGGTCATTGACGGGCATACCGATTGGGTAGGCACGGATGAATACAACCAGAAATTGAGTGATAACCGTGCTGCAGCTGTAAAGGCTTATATTGTTAGCAGGGGTATTGATGAAAGCCGCATCAGTTCTGCTGGTCATGGTGAATCAATGCCAATAGCTGATAATAAAACATCATCCGGCCGGCAGAAGAATCGTCGTTCAGAAATGACGCTCAGTTATTATAAATAAGTAAACAACTTATAAATGAAACGTCCCCCGATTTCTATCCGGGGACGTTTTTTTATTCCGTACCTCTTCGTTGGCATATGCCTGTGGAGCCAGGGTTAAACTTTGGGGTGGTTTTTCTACGTTTCCCAAAAATTAGTTTTGGAAAACTGATCTACCCTGTGCTCCCGGAAAACGAAGCAGATGGCATATGTTTTGAAGGTGTTAGCAGAAATTTATTTTACAGGCACCTTAAATTATAAATCATGAAAAATTTACTGATCGTTTTTTTATTATTTATGATGACTGCTTTAAGCAGTTGCTCTGTTATCGGTGATATATTTAAAGCCGGTGTATGGGTAGGTGTGCTGGCGGTTGTAGCTGTGGTTGGGTTGATCATTTATTTTATCTCCCGTGCGTCCGGTAAAAAATAATTTCTTTGGCATGAAATTTAAAGTGAGGAAAATATAAAACTTAAAACCTATGGCAAATACAAAAACAACAAAAACAGGGAATGCTAACATGAGTAATGGAGGTTCGGAAGCTACGGCACATCCGCAACTCGAAAAATTATTTATGGACCAGCTTAAAGACATTTATTGGGCGGAAAAACACCTGACAAAGGCCTTGCCCAAAATGAAAAAAGCTGCAACCACAGGAGAATTGCAGCAGGCACTTGAAACTCATTTGAACGAAACACTGGAACAGGTAACCCGGCTGGAACAAGTATTTGGGTTGTTTGATCATAAACCCCAGGCCAAAAAATGTGATGCAATGGAAGGTCTGATAAAAGAAGGCGATTCCATTGTGGAAGAAACAGAGGACGGAACTATGACAAGGGATGCCGGGATCATCATGGCTTCGCAAAAAATTGAACATTATGAAATAGCTACTTATGGTACCCTTGTACAATTTTCAAAAACCATGGGCCGTGATGATGTTGCAGAAATTTTAAACAGCATCCTGGACGAAGAAAAAGGGGCAGATGAAACGCTTACAGGTATTGCGGAGAATAATATAAACTGGGAGGCTGAGCTTGAAACAGGCAGTGAATAATTTACCGGTAAGCTCTTCCTGCAAAATATTCTAAACAAATCTTTCCTTTCACTTAAAACCAGGTTATGAAAAGAATTATTAAACAAACAGGTTTTCTTTTAATGGCGGCTCTTTTTTCCTTTCAATTATGGGCACAGGATAAAAAACTGGATGTAGATATCAATGTCAACAAGAAAGACTCTAACTGGTATCAGCAACCATGGGTTTGGATCGTTGGAGGAGCTGTGTTTATTATTATACTCGTGGCATTGTTAAGAGGGGGAGGAAAAAAAGAATAATAAAAATCTTCTGTATGGAAGGCCGTCCCGATTTCATCGGGACGGCCTTTTTTAATTAATTCCAAAAAGCCGTGATGCGTGTCCTCACGCATCTCTTCTTTCATTACCGGCTCACCATTATTTTCACTATCCTTTTATCTTCATGCGTTTTTAATACCACGAAATAAATTCCCTGGGAGAGGCCGGATGTATTTAGATAATACTGGTAAGATCCTTTTGGTCTGTCCGCATTTTCAAAAGTTTTTATCCGTCTTCCCGATTCATCCAGGAGCATGACCAAAATCCGTGTAGCCACCGAAACAGATACTTCTACCGAGAGGATATCTCTCACCGGGTTGGGATAGCAATTCATCCAGGCAAAACGCTGGTCGGGGATCACCGGGTAGATCCCCTTTCCTTTATATTTCCAAATTTGATTGCCGGAAGCCAGCATCATCGTATCATTCACTTTGAATAGCCTGTTCAAATTCGGACAAAATGCCACCGAATCCCAGGTCTTTCCTCCGTCGTTTGATTCGAATGATTTTCCCGGGTCACCACCTGTCCATCCCTTCTTCGGATCAATAAACCCTATCCCTTCAATATTATAAGGGACCGGTGAAACCTGGTGAGTGGTCCAATGCATGCCCCCATCAACAGACTTTAAAATTTTAGGAGGAACCTGTGTCAGGTCTTCAATGGAAGCAAAATATATTTGTTTGGTTAACCGTTGTATTTTCCAGCAATATGAACTGATGTTGATGGATTCAAATTTTTTGGTCCAGCTTGCTCCCCCATCGGTAGTGTAAAGGATAACGGCGGATCTCAGGAACTGGCTTTTCCCGGTTACAAAACCGGTGTCCTTACTGGTGAAATTCAGGTCTATGATGGATGATGCATAAGAAGACATATTTATAAAACTCCAGGTATTACCGCCATCAACCGATTTTACGATATAGCCTGAATCCTGGAACCAGTTGCCGCCTCCATAGATCGTATTGCTGTCTACCACAGCAAGACCGCAGATCCCTTTTCTTGCTCTTGGATCCAGCAAAGAAGTAATATCGGTCCAGGTGGCTCCCCCGTCCGTTGTCCTCCTGAGTATATTCGTCATAGCAGAATTAAACCCGCCAACAAATCCTTTTTGTGTATTAATAAATTCTACTGCACGACAGTAGACAGCACTGTTCTGAAGCAACAAGGTCCAATTGTCTCCTCCATTTGTGGTCTTAACAATTTTACCGTCACCACAAACAGCATAACCTGTTTGCGTGTTGACCATAAAAATATCATCCACCCTGCTGTTAAAAACAGGTGCGCTGCATACTGTCCATCCCGTTTGAGCAAAAGCAGGAAAGCTGCCAAGCAGCATGAAGGCTATAATTAATTTTATTTTCATCCCGGTCTGATTGAGATATAAATCTACATCTTAGTTTTTGAAGGCCAAGCCGGATTCATACATTCCTGCAAACATACAGTGGTCCTCACGCATCCTTTCCTTCCTTTTAGTAATTCCTGTGCGTTAAGGGATATCGGGGCATTTATTTTGTTCCGGACACGAAACAGGGTTGAGAGATCCTATTCCTTAATTATTTTTACCAGGATTTCATTCTCTATTTTTAATAAATAAATGCCAGCCGGGTAAGCAGTCATATTGATCGTAAATGACAAGTTGTTTATTTTTATTGTTTGCAACAGCTTACCATTCATGTCTGAGAGTACCGCAATTTTATTCAGTAACTCATTGCCAACAACTACGGTTACAAGATCTTTTGCAGGATTGGGATAGATGCTTACAGGTTGCCGGTCGTTATTGCGCAGCGTTATGATAGTACTATAAGAAAATTTGCCATCGACATCCGTTTGTTTTACCCGGTAATAAGCAGTGACTTTTAACGGCTGCAACTCGGTAAACGAATAATTATTTTCACCATTCCCTTTACTGTTGATGCTGCCCATGCTGCTATAGTTAATGCCATTATTACTTTTTTCTACTTCGTAATGGCTAACATTTTGTTCCGTTACTCCCCAGTTTATCCTCGCCTGTTGTGACGTGATCAGGTGACCACTTACGCTAAGCCAATGCAATGGAAGTGTTCCAAATGAACCCGAAGTCATTAGCCTGTTCCCTATTCCATTCGCTGACACGGCCACAAATATCCCATTGCTATATGTTATACCACTCCAAACATATAGGTTTGCAGGGGTCCGGCTCGTCCAGTTGATACCATCGGGGCTGGTCATTACCAGTTCTCCGATACCTGTTGTTGACACGGCCACGAATAAACCATTGCCATAGGTTACACTATTCCATTGATTATCGGCTGCCGGGGTCCGACTCGTCCAGTTGATCCCATCGGCACTGGTCATCACTCCGGCATTTGCTCCTGCTGAACCACCGACTGCTACAAATAAGCCATTACCATATGTTATACTATTCCAGTTGAGATCAGCAGCTGAAGTAACGCTCGTCCAGCCAATGCCATCGGAACTTATCATTACCCTGTTTCCTGCACCTGTGCTTGAGACGGCTACAAATAAATTATTGTCATATACAATCGAATTCCAGGAATTGTCAACTACAGAAGCCCGGCTCGTCCATGTGATCCCATCGGGACTTGTCATGACCCTGTTCCCTATACCTGAGCCAGACACTGCTACAAATAAACCGGCGCCATAGGTTACACTTCGCCAGGCAGTATTAGTCGCAGCGGTCCGACTCGTCCAGGTGATTCCGTCAGGGCTGGTCATAACCCTGTTGACGCCCGTGTTTGACACGGCTATAAATAAACCATTGCTGCAGGTTACACAATTCCATGGATTATCGGCAGCAGAAGTCCGGCTTGTCCATGTAACGCCATCGGGACTTGTCATGACCCTGTTCCCTGTACCCGAAGTAGACACGGCTACAAATAAACCAGCGCCATAGGTTATACTTTTCCAGCTATTATCAGCTGCGGAGGTTTGGGAGGTCCAGTTAATACCTGCTTGTGCATAGCTTGTTTGTTGAATTAATAATAGCCCTGCACAAAAGGCTGCCAGTTGTTGAATGATCTTTTTGATAGGATTGGATTTTAAAGGTGATCGTTACTTAGCCAATAAAAATATAGTAAGGAAAATTTTTTCAGGCATTTATCGATAGTATGTTTCCCTTATTACGCAGTAACACTTAGGTTTTCTGTTTACAGCAAAAACCAAAAGAAAGGATCCTCAAGGGCAGGAATTGACGAACCAGGCAGGACTCAGATAGGGAGTAGATAGGACGCAGATAGGGCTCAGGTACGGAGTAACCGGGGAACTGACGGGGCTGCGGGTGCTGACCGCAATGTATTTTGCGGCTGTAAATAAAGAGGACGAAGGGATGGGTTTCCAAAAGCCGGGATGCGTTTTTCCTCACACATCACTTTCATTCATTTCAGTAATTCCGATGCATGGAGACACGCACCGGGGTATTAGTGGAAAGGAAATCATATTGATACAAGCGGCAGTCTCAGGCCAGCTGCCTGCCGGCGGGCCAGGTTTAGGGAAAAGAGCTGGCCAGCTTATTTTTTTTCATGTAAACAGAATTTTTGTAAATTTTTTTTGTTTATATAAAAAATGTTTACGTGAAAAAGGGACTTATTCCCAGCAATGCCTCTTTTGCTGTTGTTTAGGAAATAGGGGGGAAACGCTTTCGATTGTTGGTGCTCCCTGCTTTCATTTAGCTGGTGCTTTTAATAGCAGGCCGGGAAACACCAACAAAGGCATCCTCATCTTAGAGGAATGACAGGAAGACCAACAAAGGCGAAAAAATATAGTAGGGAAAATCTTTTCAGGCTTTTATTGACAGTATGTTTCCTTATTACGCAGTTACACTTGGATTTTTCTGTTGACGCGGAGGAACTGTCGCTTCATTATCTTTACAAGAATGAAATTATACTCCTTTCTGCTCGCCGCCCTGCTGCCTGTTTTTACAAACAGCTTTCCCGATTCATGTAATAAACCTGTTACTGCAAAGGATCAGTTAAGGACCGGGGCCGAACAAACAGAAAAATACCTGTCGCTTCTTAAAGGAAAAAGAGTGGCCCTGCTCGCCAATCAAACTACGATCATTGGCAAAACACATTTGGTGGACAGCCTGAAAACACTCGGTGTTAATTTCGTAAAAGTATTCGGGCCCGAGCATGGTTTTCGTGGCAATGCCAGCGCCGGAGCAAGAGTGGCCGATGAAACAGATGCTGCAACAGGCATTCCCATCATCTCTTTGTATGGAGCAAAAAATAAACCCAGCAAAGAAGACCTTGCCGATGTCGATATAATGGTATATGACCTGCAGGATGTAGGTTGTCGTTTTTATACGAATATCAATGCACTGGTGCGATTGATGGAAGCCTGCTATGAAAATGGAAAAGAATTGCTGATACTGGACAGGCCCAATCCCAATGGTTATTTAATAGATGGTCCGGTACTCGATATGAAATACAGGTCCGGCATCGGCATGTTCCCTATTCCTATGTCGCATGGATTAACGGTGGGCGAATTTGCACTAATGGCCAATGGCGAAGGATGGTTAAAAGATAAAGTACAATGCAAGATCACGATCATACCCGTGGCCAATTATGATCACGATATGCCTTACATTCTTCCTGTAAAGCCATCACCCAACCTGAATACGCAGCAATCCATTATGCTCTATCCGTCCACTTGCATGTTTGAAGGAGTGTATCTCAATCATGGCCGCGGCACTTATTTTCCTTTCACGGTCTTTGGCAGTCCTTTTTTAAAAGGCAAATATGATTTCTCCTATACTCCCACCGGCATCAAAGGAATGGCCGAGACACCGCTGTTCATGGACCAGGTTTGTTACGGCCTGGATCTCCGCAATTATGATGTTGAACTTTTACGGAAAAATAAAAAGATAAACCTGCAATGGATCATCGAACTCTACAAAGCATCGCCCAATAAAGAACAATTCTTCGATTCCAAATTAAGTAATCAAATGGGTGCTATCGAATTGCGGGTGGGCTCCGGTCTTTTCCGGCAGCAGATCATTGACGGCAAACCCGAAGAAGAAATAAGAGCAAGCTGGGAACCGGGTTTGTCGGAGTATAAGGAGATGCGGAAGAAATATTTGTTGTATCGGTAAGAAAGAACTTATTTATTCAGTAAAACTTTTTCCTTTGCCTGTGCAGAACTTATCACAGGAACCACTTCAAAATCAACAAGGTCTTTCCATTGATCGATCCATTGCTGCAATTTTTCAGGAGATTCACTTTCCATTACCTGGTAGCAAACGGTTATTGATTCGTTGATCCAGCTGTTGATATAGTTCACCCCTTCCGGCAGCATCCTTCCTTTTTCTGCGAATCGCCGGTACATGGCTTTTACTTTACCAGGATGAAATTTTTCGATGATCATGTATTGCATGGCTGTGTTTTTATTGACTAAAAATAGGGACTTAATTTTTACACCGCAAGCTGCTGTTTATGCCATTGCTTATTTAATAAGTATTATGAGTCCTTATTACAGATGACAGTATCAGTCTTAATTTTGGACGGACCTGAGACACAGTTTCAGGCCAGCTGGCTTAAAGCAGGAAGACTACGAGAGCGGGGGTTAGTTTAGGCACCAACAAAAGCCGTTTGCTCTTTCGAAGACCGGCAAAGGCAAAATATTTATGATTAAATATATTTTTGTAATTTACAATTGAAAGTAAACAATATGAGTAAGGCTGTAAAGACAAAAATATACCAATTGCTGGATGGTATAGAAAATGAAGCTGTGCTGAACCAGGTGATGGAAGATGTGGCTTTCTATGCTACAAAAACAGACATTGTTGACCAACTGGCTCCTGGCCAGTTGAAAGAACTTGATAAAGCCATCAAAGAAGCTGATAATAAAGAAACCATTTCCTGGAGCGACTTTAAAAAAGAAATGAAGGAATGGAAGAAAAAATAATCATTACCAAACGCTTCCGCAACAATACCCTTCGAGTTTATCAATACCTGCTAAAAGAATTTTCTGCTAAAACTGCTTACAACTTTCTTGCCCGCTTGGAAAAAAGGATTGAATTCATTTAAGCCGCAGTTGGTGTTGAGTTCGTCTTTTTTAAGCCGCAGTTGGTGTTGAGCCTGGCGTTGTGTATTGGCCCCACCAATGGCCGGAGTTATGTCTTCCTCTATTCGTTTGTTGGTGATCGCCTGCTCACTTGGCTTGGACAACAGCAAAAAAGCCGTTTACTCTTTCGAAGACCAACAATGGTAAAAATAGGGGGAAAACGCTTTCGATTGTTGGTGCTCCCTGCTTTCATTTAGCTGGTGCTTTTAATAGCAGGCCGGGAAACACCAACAAAGGCATCCTCAAATGACAGGAAGACCAACAAAGGCGAAAAGGCGAAAAGACTATGGACAGCGGGGGATTACAGACATCCTAGATTGTATTTCATAAAAAAGGAGGATTTTTACATATTATTACGACATCTTAAAATGCCAAGAAAAACTCTTGATTGGGAATATTTTGACTGGCGGGAATTTCAAACATTATGTATTGCGATTGCCGAAATGATTGTTCCCGATTGCAATTTCACAGAACATTTAAGGCAGGGACAAAAACAAGATGGAATTGACCTTATAAGTTTTTCAAGAAGAGAAGGAAAACTTTTTTGTATTCAGTGTAAGAGAGAGAAAAAATTAACCGAAGATGATTTAAAGAAGATAATAAGCAAATTCCGAAGCGGTGAATATTTTGATAAATCATCTCACTTTATAATCGCTACATCAGCAGATTTGCAAAAGTCTGATCTACAAAATTTTATTCACATCTCCCAGATTGAATTACTCAACGAATGCGGCTTATTTTTTGATTGTTGGGATATCTCAAATATTGAAACTACTCTCAAAAAGAGATGGGATTTAGTTGCGAAATATTTCGGGAAATTGCAAGCCGATGAATTTTGCTATCCACAATTAAGGTATAAGATTTTTCAGGAAATAAACCCATTACCACATTATATTCCAAGAAAGCTTACTCATTTTTCAAAAAAAGAAAAGAATACAGATTTTCAATGGAGTTTTACAGCAATCAAAACATTTAATTTACTTGAGCTAATTACTTCTAGTCGGGATAAAGCAAGCAGAATATGTATTGTGGGTGATGCCTATCAAGGGAAAAGCTCATACATCAAGCAATGCATTATTGAGTTGAACCACTCTGACTTTCATTTTCAACCTGTTTTCATTCAAATAAAAGATTATAATGTTCAGCCGGTAGAACAGCTGCTGAAGACACTCTGTGGTGAATGGCAGAATATACCATTACGAGATTTAATACTAATCATTGATGGACTTGATGAAGTGCCAACCGAGCAGTTTAATGAGATGATTAATCACATAAAAGAATTTAGTGCGGCCTACCAACCTGTTTCAATAGTTTTCTCCTGCAGAAAGCTTTTCTATATTAAATACAATGTGGCGCTAAGCCTTTCTGACTTCGATACATACGATTTATATCCTCTACAATATTCGGATGTTGAAATTTATTTAAAATCGACCCTTCACAACTTGTTTGACAAATTTAAAAGAGCCGTTTCACTTGCAGATATTTCAGGTCTTCTTTATCACCCTTTTTACTTGGTTAATATTGTGGACGAATATCTTAAGCCGCCTCACAAATTGCCGAATAGTAAAATAAAAGTAATTGACTCGCTAATCGACCGTTCGTTTGATTTTGCTCAATACCGGAGAATAAGAGGCAGTGAGTCTGTGAATGATGAATCAGTACGATTTAAGGAGGTAATTGAAATGTTTTCTTTTGCCTTACAATTAGCAGGAGTAAATTCTTTTAGCAATACTATCATTCAACAGCTTTTTAACGCCGATGAAAGGCTTTTACTTCAGCATAATTCTCTTATTACTCAATCAGAAAATAATTGGGGATTTGCAAATGCCCTTTTCCAGGAACATATTGCAGCAAGCAAGCTTGCAAAAATGTGCTACGCCGATATAGTTGCCCTTTGTACGGTAGGAAATTCAATTAAAAAAATTAAGACCAAATGGATTCAAACAATATCTTCCTTGATTTCAATATTAAATCCTGATAAAGAACTTTTTAAAGAAATATTTACATTAATTGAAGAAGACAATATCGAGTTGTTGTTTCAAACAGAAAGTTCGAAATATGACGACAACTTGAAGCTTTCTCTGCTCGAAAAATTAATTAACAAATGTATTCGCCTAAATATTAGAACACTGATTATTTATGAAGACACAGTGGGGCATTTTATACAAGAATCCACTGCCTGTAAAAACTATCTTTTAGAATTGCTCTTCAAAAAGGAATTATCAGACCGGATAAAAGTTGTTTGCTGCAGAATTCTTTGTTATTCTTTGCTTGATTCGAAACAACAACAGAGATATGCTCATTTTGTTCTTGAAGAACTACAAGAAACATCTGACTCATATTATGCTGGGAATTTAATTCAGGTACTTTCTTTACACAAAATAGGCGATGAAACCTTTATTGAAAAAATTATCTCATTAGAAAAACTAAATGAATTTCACGAATACAGAGACAAAGTTTATGATTTGATTACAGTACTTGGCATGGTGGACAAGTTCTATGCATATGCCTTAATTGGATTGCCCTATTTAATCAAACACAATAAGAGTATTCATCATGGAGGCTCTGAGCACAATATTGAGAGATTTCTGCTCTCATCTATAAACCCTGTGAATATATCTCTGCTTCTAAAACGTTTCAAGGAGGATGAGTGGGCACACTATTTTGAGAGGCACAGTATATCTGCTAGTCAGTTTTTGCAAGAGCTTTTTGCAAAGCTAACTGAGACTTACAAACTTTATCCTTTAATCATTTTTACTGTAGCCGAGCTTATTAAGGATTTAGGCAGAAAATATTTGAGAGAAGATTTTAAAGAAATTGACAGTTTCCTTGAAAAGACCAACACACATTGGTTGGTTGTTAGAATATTGATAAAAGACATTTTTAAAGATCGAAATTGGGAAATTGGCTCACTCATTACTCATGAAAGTTATGATTATATTCTTTTTGAGTTTGAGGAAGGAAATTATGATATTCATCAATTGAGAAGCTGCCTTGGCGGCTTAAGATATAAGCACAAAACTGAAATAGCTAATACATTTTATAACCTATGTGTTGATGCTACTGAAGGGAAAATGGTAAATACAGAAGGTGACTCTTTGCATTCACTTTATGTTGAGGCAGAAAAGAAAAAATATGTTAACGATTTGATCTATATAAAATCCTCTAAAGCTTTTACAAGAGGGATTAAGAAGTATTTCAAAGCGTACGGAAAGAATAGGATACCAGAAAAAGATTTATACATAGATATAGAAACCAACAGAGGGCAACTGAGACAAACATCGGATTCCTATTTTGTCTATTATTATTTATCTAGATGGCATAAGAACCAAGTAACTATTAAGCTAACCGATTGCATAAAGGAGCTTTCAAATAAAAACTTTTTCGAGACATTCAGAGCAGAAGAAATTCTAAATTATCATCGCAGAGACGGAGAAACAGATAAAGTCCTTTTGCCAATTCTTGAAAATTATTACAAAGAGAATTTGGCTACTGCAAACTTCAAAAATTGCTTATGGACAGAAAATGGCATGTATCATTGGTTGCGAAAGGAATTCAGGCTAGCTGAAATATTCAAAAAGTTTGCGTTTGAGACACCGGAAGAATACCTATTGGAGCTTGTATGGCTAGACAATGCAGGAACAAGAGGTTTTGAACACGCCACATTAAATAAAGGGCAAAGCATCAGCCAGCTTATTCTCGATAAACTTTCTGAAAAAGGCAAATTAAAGTTCAATCAGAAAATTGTAGAAAATATCAAATTTGGAATTAAGCTAGAATCTGTTCTTGGTACCCATATTAGTTTATGTAGATACCTGGGAATTACTGAAGCAAAAGATTGCATTTTAGATTGTATAAAAACGATGTCAAATGAATATATTAACAAGCCAGATGCTGTTGATATATATCTTGAATTAGGGGGTGATGCAACTTCAATACTTTCAATACTATTGTCCTTGAATTGCTATAATGACTATTATTTCAATTTCCTTCTTTCAAAGTTATACAGACAATACCCCAAGGATGTTTCTGTCAAACTATTTGAGGCATTAAATAGTTTAGAAACAACCTCGGAAAACAAAATAAAATTTGCACAAATGCTTGCCGAGCTTGGCAGTATAGAAGCCTTTTCTTATTTAGTAAATGAGGTTCGGCAAAATCTCAAATCACCATATAACATTCAGGGAGGTCACTCAATAGCAAATATTGATACTTTAAATGCAATTAATGAGCTTCAAGATGTCATGTATTTGGTAATTGACAAAAAATATAATAACCAATCATTCCATGATTCTGCAAGAAGCATAATTCTAGAATGGCTTAATACACTATCAGCAAAAAGTGAAAATGATTTAAAGATTGTTATTGATTTTCTTGAGACCATCAATGGAAAATTAAAGGATGAATATGAAGAGGCTACCGACCTGAATTGGTACATAAACAGGATGCTTGAAGACTTCAGAAATTCTGATAAAACTGTTAAGACAATTTCTGAAATAAATCAACTTATTCACCAAATCTGAATAGTAATTCTAAATTCGTTTTGATATTGATATTCAGTAGCGAACTGAACCCTGAAGTGTGCGACGCAACAGACGTCGATAGTAGCACTACAGTCCGGCCCATCCTTCTTCTCTGCTCAGGGCTTCCTCCCCTATCTTTGCGTCATAATGTAGCACCCATGAACCTCGAATTCAATAAGAACGAAGACGTATTCAAACAATCGCTGGTTGAGATGCGCCAGCGACTGGAAAAGATATATGAAGGCGGCGGTAAAAAAGCGATTGAGAAACAACGCAGCCAAAACAAACTGACTCCCCGTGAACGGATCGATTACTTAATAGATAAAGACAAACCCTTTATCGAGATCGGCGCATTTGCGGGTTATGATATGTATGACGAACAGGGCGGTTGCCCCGCGGGTGGCACGGTGGCGGGTATGGGTTATGTAAGCGGCCGCCAATGCGTGATACTCGCCAACGACCAAACGGTGAAGGCGGGTGCATGGTTCCCCATTACCGGTAAGAAGAACCTGCGCATGCAGGAGATAGCGATGGAAAATCATTTGCCGGTGATTTATTTGGTGGACAGCGCCGGTGTTTTTTTGCCGATGCAGGATGAGATATTTCCCGACAAAGAACATTTTGGCCGCATCTTCCGCAACAATGCCGTCATGAGCGGCATGGGCATCACACAGATCGCTGCGGTGATGGGTCCCTGCGTGGCGGGCGGCGCATACTTACCGATCATGAGTGATGAAACACTGATGGTGGAAGGCAATGGTTCTATTTACCTGGCCGGGCCTTACTTGGTAAAAGCCGCGATCGGTGAAGACATCGACAACGAAACCCTCGGCGGTGCGGTAACGCATACGGAGATATCAGGCATTGCCGATTATAAATTTAAGACCGAGCAGGAATGCATGGACCATATCAAAAAAATGTTTTCGATGCTTGGTGAAAAACCAAGGGCCGGTTTTGACAGGATAGAAGCAATAGCCCCGAAAAAAAATCCGGAAGAACTGTATGGGTTGTTCCCGCATGATGGCAAGCCTTATGATGTAATGGATATTATTGAATGTATTGTGGATAAGGCACAAGGTGCAAGGGACAAGGCACAAGACGAAGAGTCTTCATCATTCGAACAATTCAAGGCAGATTACGGTAAGACGATTGTCTGCGGTTATGGAAGAATAGATGGATGGGCGGTTGGCATTGTGGCGAATCAGCGTTTGGTGGTTAAGGCAAAAAAATCCGCCCGACCCGATGGTTCAGGCGGAGCCGAGATGCAGATGGGCGGTGTTATTTATAATGACAGCGCAGATAAAGGCGCCCGTTTTATTTTGAATTGCAACCAGAAAAAAATTCCATTGGTATTCTTACAGGATGTTACCGGTTTTATGGTGGGCAGCCGCAGTGAACATGCGGGCATCATCAAAGACGGTGCGAAGATGGTGAATGCGGTTGCGAATTCCGTGGTGCCAAAGATCACGATCATCATTGGTAACTCATACGGCGCCGGCAACTATGCAATGTGCGGCAAAGCTTATGATCCGCGTTTCATCTATGCATGGCCCACAGCCAAGATCGCCGTGATGGGAGGTGATGCAGCGGCGAAAACACTTTTACAAATAGAAGTAGCGGCCCTGAAAAAAAAGGGAATGGAAATAACGCCAAAGGCGGAAAAGAAATTGCTGGATGATATCAAAGGACGCTATGATAAACAAACATCACCATACTATGCAGCGGCAAGGTTGTGGGTTGATGAGATCATTGACCCGGCGGATACGAGGAAAGTAATTTCGGAAGGGATCAACGCTGCAAATCATAATGCGCAGATTAATGATTTGAAAACGGGAGTGTTCCAGGTATAATCAGGTTCAAAAAGTTTAAGAAGTTTAACAAGTTCAAAAGGTTGATCGTGATAACTTTTTGAACCCTTTAAACCTTTTAAACCTTTTAAACTTATTAAACTAAAAACTTAATGAGTCAGAATATAACCATCTACACAGACGGTTCAGCAAGAGGCAACCCCGGCCCCGGTGGTTATGGAGTGATATTAATGAGTGGCACTCACCGGAAAGAATTATCACAAGGCTATAAACACACGACGAATAACAGGATGGAGCTCATGGCGGTGATCGCCGGGTTGAAAGCATTGAAGAAGGATGGAATGAACGTTACGATCTACTCCGACAGTCAATACGTGGTAAAAGCATGGGAAGAAGGCTGGCTGAAGAACTGGATCAAAACAAATTTCAAAGGCGGTAAAAAGAACCCTGACCTCTGGCGGGAGTTCTATGAACTTTCCAAACTGCATCATATCAAATTCAAATGGGTGCGGGGACATGCAGATAATCCTTATAACAATCGTTGTGATGAATTAGCAACGGAGGCGGCAGACGGGCATCAGCATAAGTTGCTAAACGATGAAGGGTATGAAAACAGTTAATGTGAAAATGTGGAGATGTGGAAATGTGAGAATTCACATGAGGCTATTCATTTCCACATTTATCACATTTATCACATTTTCCACATTCATTCTAGGTTAAGATCAGTACCGCTTTCTTTTTGGTGATATAGTTGTAAGCAATAAGGATCACCGGTAAGAAAAGCAGGGTAGCGATCAATGAATTCCTGTAAAAAGGAAGAGCAGCTTCATAGCAGGTCATCAAACCGCCGAAGCCTTTTGCATATACCGCTTCAGAGGTAGCCCGCCATACCAAAAAGTTGGAGACAAAGAAATAAAGTGTAGGGGCAGCAATGGCAGCAACGCCGATGGTTAAATACGTTCTGCCTTTTAATATCCAGCCGATAAATGTTATAGCCAGCAAAAGCAAATAATTTTTCCATTGACCTGTATAAAAACCGGGAAAGTCAAACTGGTTATTGATATATAAAAGATGGATGATCGCATCGCTGATGAAGAGGGCCAGCAACGGCAGGACGAAAGACATGTTCCTCTCTTTCATGACAAAGCCTGAGAACAGGGCTATTGCAATGAACGGCGAAAACCCTGACCATTCAAGTCTTGGTGCAAACAAAAGCTTACAGGTAGTTTGCAGTGCTATAAGAATGAGTGTGAAAATAATTAAGCGTCCGTTGATCTTCATATAAACAAATTGAAAGACAAAAATAAATGAATTGGAGCAATTTCTATTAACCATCTGTTTCAATGCTTCAGGCCGCTTCAGCGTCCCGATGCATTATAGCGGCACAGAGGCTCTGAAAACAGTAGCCCCGGCAGTGCTGACAAGTTTTACTTCTTTTCCGGGAAATACGATGGCAGAAGGATGACCCGGTTCCAGTTTCAAATGACCAGCGCCATTATCTAATTCAGCAGCCCCTTCAGTCAGCAGGATCATTTCAGCCGTTACCGGTGAAAAGGAGACTGTATCAGCAGCTTTCAATTCAAAAACGCTTAACTGAAAATCCGGCGCTGAAGTTTTATATACTTTTTCCGTATTGCTGAGCTGTTCGCCGGAAAGTATTTTGACATGGGTGGGCTCACACTTCACATGTTTCATTAATTCCTTTACATCAATATGTTTATTGGTCAATCCCCCTCTCAGCACATTATCTGAACTGGCCATGATCTCCACGTTCTGACCTTCCAGGTAAGCATGCGGCACACCCGCATCCTGGAAAATACCCTCTCCTTTTTTCAAATGCACGAGGTTGAAAAGATAAATAGAGAAAATACCCCGGTCTACTTTGCCATGATGGGGAAAACTATAAGCTGTCTTTGCTGCCCAGAAATCTTCATCAGACTTATCCGGCTTGTTGTCCTTATATACTGTTGAAAGGTTATCAATCAGTGGATGCAGGATCCTGTTCACTTCTTCCTGCGGCAATTCCATCACATATTTATACAAGCCTTCATAGCCTGATCGATTATATACCGGCAACAGTTCTCTCAGTTCAACAACATTCAATAAGGTATACACCAATTCTTCTGCTGGTTTAAATCCATGCAATAACCAGAAATCACCCAGGGCTACCATCAGTTCCGGCTTATGGTTATCATCTTTATAATTCCTCCGGATAGAATCGATCGGGATGCCTTCCGCATTTTCCCTGGCAAATTCTTTTTCAGCTGCCGCTTTGGAAGGATGCACCTGGATGGATAACATTTTGTATACATCCAGTACTTTAAATAAATAAGGAAGATGTCCAAACTGTTGCTGCACTTGTTTTCCCAGGAATTCAGGATTGTTCTTCAGGTATTCTTTCAGCAACACCCGTTGATGGCCGGGCAGTTCAGCCGTACAATTATCCTGCGGATGAACACCCATCCAGTATTCGGCAAAGGGCAGCTTGTCTTTATTATCTGCCTGCAGCAAAGCAGGAATAAAAGAAGTGCCGCCCCAGTCGTAATGTTTTACAGTCCCTTTTAATCGGTAAATGCCGGCCATAAATAAATTTCTTTAGATTGACTGTCCGTTTATTGGGACCTAACCACAAACGTTGTGTTCTTCGTGCCTGCTTTGTGCTCTTTGTGTTACTAAAAAGTCAGGAACACAAAGAACACAACGAACCACAAAGGGCACTAAGGTTTATATATATGGACAGTCATTTTTTTTAAATAACTTGACATAAAGATACTACATGGCTTTGCATAATGAACTGGGAAAAGAAGGTGAAAAAATGGCCATCCAATGGCTGAAGGAAAGAGATTACGAGATACTGCATATCAACTGGCGGTATTCTTATTACGAGATCGATATCGTGGCAACAAAAAATGAGAAACTGCATTTCGTAGAAGTGAAGGCGAGGCAGAACGATAAATTCGGTAACCCGGAAGACAGCGTCACCAAAAGAAAATTCAAAAGACTTCAACAGGCCGTTGATCAATTCCTTTTTTTAAATCCCGGTCATAAATGGATACAATACGATGTCCTTGCCATTACACTCAACAAAAACGGAGAGACGGAGTATTTTCTGCTGGAGGATGTGTTTCTGTAGAGTGAATAGTGAATGGTGAATAGTGAATGAGAGTCTTATAGAATTTAGTTTCCCTAAAGTTTGATGTTGATAATTAGTTGGGGTGCATGACCTATTCACCATTCACTATTCACCATTCACTATTCACTATTCACTATTCACCATTCACCTTAGATGCATCATCATTTTTTCCACCATCTTATATGTGGCGGGACAAAACTCAACATTTTGTTTGTGGATATGTGAGAAATCGGAGAACTTCCTGGTTAAGTGCGGGTAACCTGCACAATCATCGGGACGCACTTCATAGATACTGCACATGTTGTTTGTCATATCGAGGAACTGGCAGGGTTCTGATTTATTCAGCCAGTCCCGGTCGCCACCTCTTTCCCGGTGAAGCCATTGGGTTTTGAATTCATCCTCTGTTTGCCCGAGATGCGCCGATATTCTTTTTATATCCTTTGCATTGAATGTTGGTGTCATCGTTTTGCAGCAATTGCCGCAACTGAGACAGTCCACTTCTTTCCACACTTCTTTATCAAGCCGGACCACCATGTCCTGCAGGCCTTTGGGTTGTTTCTTTTCCAGTTTGGTCAGGAAACTCCGGAAACTTCTTTTATTGTGGCGGACTCTTTGGTTGAATGAACGGAGATTAACGGGTTTTATCGAAGACATGCGGCGAAGATAACAAAATAGCCGTTAGCTGTTAGCCATTAGCCCGGGTTTGATCATTCCCTTTAAAAGATTTTTTAACTCCTATGCTGCAATGGTTATTTTTGTTGCAACAAATCAATACACATGAAATTACTCATCATCCCCGCCATTGCGATCCTGCTGGCTTTTTCATTCGGCGCCTGTAAGTCTTCATCATCCGGTGCAAAAACATTTTGTGATACCGCCTGCCTGAAAGACACGGTAAAATTCACCGGTGACCATAAGTTGCAGCCTTATGTTTATATCAGTGCCAGGAACTGTATGGCCGATACGATCATATGGAGTTATAATGGGATGGGTGTAAATAAGAAAGAAGCCGTCTCTTTCTTTACAGGCAGGGAAGTTAAGCTCAACAAGGACCATATCAGGTGTGTATTCAAGGATACTGCGTATGTATGGGTATTGTTCAATGATTGCGCCACGGGTCATGGTTATTCAATGAAACTTCCTTTCAATAAAACTGCATCGATCGGGAGGAAGAGCAAGTCCATCAACAATATTGACCCCAAATTTTCCATCACAGACAACCTGGTGGCTTATACAGATCCGGGAAATATTTTTGTAGAAGACATGTTGACCGGCCAGACAGCACAGATGACCTTTGGCAAGGATATCGGCGCTGACCACAATGCCATCCATAAATATATCGACTCGGTCAATATCACTCCAACCCGTATCTGGGCGAAAGTAAAAATTGATAATGAGTGGAAGGAGTTGGAGAAAACAATTACGCTGAAGTAAATCAGTTAATTAGTTTATTGGTTAATTGGTTGATTAGGTCTCAAATTTGAAAAGACATTGCTATTGCCCAACTCTCCAATTACCTAATTAACCAATAAACCAATTAACCAAGATGTGGGAACCCTATAAAAAAGGATTCAGATCATACCTGCAATTAGAAAAATCATTGTCGGATAATACCGTGCAGGCCTATCTCCGGGATATTGAATTGCTGACGCAATACCTGCAAACAAGCAGATCAATTAAATCACCGGCTGATATTTCTTTAAAGGATCTCCAGTCATTCGTAAAAAGCATTGCCGAACTCGGCATGACGGCTTCTTCGCAGGCAAGGATCATTTCCGGCATCAAATCATTTTATAAATATTGTTTACTGGAAAATATTTCCAAAACAGACCCCACTACCCTGCTGGAAGCCCCCAAACTAAAAAGAACATTACCGGATGTTTTGAGTTTTGATGAAATAGAAAAGATCATTGCGGCCATTGACCTCAGCAAACCTGCAGGCGGAAGAAATAAAGCAATCTTAGAAACCATGTATAGTTGCGGTCTGCGGGTAACTGAACTGGTGGACCTGAAGATCTCGCAGCTCTATCTTGATATTGGTTTTATCCGGGTGATCGGCAAGGGTGATAAGGAAAGGCTGGTGCCCGTTGGCCGCAGCGCCATCAAATACATCAATATTTATAAGAATGAGATAAGAGTTCATATTGATGTAAAAAAAGGGAATGAGGATATTCTTTTTCTCAATAACCGCGGGAGTAAATTATCAAGGATCATGATCTTTTATATCATCAAAGACCTGGCCTTAAAAGCCGGGATAAAAAAAACAGTATCGCCGCATACATTCCGTCATTCTTTTGCCACACATTTGGTGGAAGGCGGCGCCGACCTGCGGGCCGTGCAGGAAATGCTGGGACATGAAAGTATCACCACCACAGAGATCTACACACATCTCGACCGGGAGTTTTTAAGAAAAACGCTGGAGAAATATCATCCTTCTTTTCAATAATTTTTTTCACTAAAGCACGGATATTTTATTTAGCAATAATGTAATTTCATGATCCCGGAAATTCAGCGTATGAAAAGGGATCAAAAATTATTGATAAAGAATTATTCGATCAAATTCTTAATATTCGCCTTTCTGTTTCTCATTTCTATGGCCGTTTTTGCCTTCGTGGCCCATGAAGTATTGGGTGAAAACGAAGACTGGTTTGATACGAAAGCATTTATTTTCCTGAATAACCACTCTTCACCTGTTTCTTTACAAATTTTCAGGGTGTTAACTTTTTTGGGATCGACATGGTTCCTTGCTATCGCTTATATTATCCTGGTCGTTTATCTTTTTCTAAAAAAAAATACGGCGGATGCAATAGATATAGCCATAATGGGGATCACCAGCTATGTATTGCTGAATGTATTGAAATCTGTTTTTGCCCGCGATCGTCCCTCATTGCCGCTTTTCAGAACGCTGCATACTTTTAGCTTCCCGAGCGGGCATGCGCTTTTAACTTTTATTTTTTGCAGCGTTTTAATTTACCTTGCCTGGAAGGATAACCGGAACAGGACATGGAAATGGTTGCTATCCATCCTGCTCATTTTACTAGCTGTATTCATTGGCATCAGCCGTATCGTTCTGAGAGAACATTATGCGAGCGATGTGCTGGCAGGTTTTTGCATTGGCTTTGCCTGGGTATTGTTTTCGTTTTGGGTACAGAAAATAATAATGAAGAGGATTTCTGTCACCGGATAATAATTTTCTCCGCAGATCTTTTACCTGATCTCTTATTGGTCAGGCTAAGAAAATAACTGCCGGCTGCAACAGGAGGAACATCAATGTTCAATAATCTTGCTTCTGCATCTATCCAGATCTCCTGCTGATGAACCGACTGCCCGGATTGGTCCAGCAATTGAACTGAATAATATCCTTCTTCCATTTTTTGTATTTCAATGTTTATGCTATTGCCGGATTCAATGGGGTTGGGGAATATTTTGAAAATGAGAACAGCGGGATCATTAGAAGTTGCCGGGATCAAAGGGCCTTGTTTCAATTCTTTTTTTATCTTAGATTTTGTTCTTGAAACCCCGCCAATAACAAATCTTCTGACGGATATTATAATATTTCTGTCATTACCTACTTTAACTTCCTTTATTTCAAGACCAGGTCCTGATGCCTGCAACACATCTCCTTTTTTTGCACGTAAATAAAATGCACCATTGTTATCTGCTGTTACACCTGTATGGGTTCCTTTGATAATTACAGAAGCGCCGGGAAGTATATCTCCATTTTCATCAACCACTTTTCCGGTTATTGCCAGATCTTTATCTTGCCAGACTGATACCATTCCGACCGTACCAACTAAACCTCGTTGGAGATTCACCGGCGTTGGTTTACTTAAATCCCTTGTTTCGGAAATGTCATCTGGTTTCCTGACAACCATTACAACCGGACCAGATACTTTTGCTGCCAGGGCTTTTGCAAGATCAGTTGGCTGACCCGGCACCTGAGATTTGACCGGGGTCGTGACAATTACTTCAGGCATTATTAATGTATCACCCATCAATGGTTTAGTGCATTTCGCCATTAGCGGTTCACCGACAATTTGTTTGCTGGTTTTATTTGTTTTGACAACTGTTACAAACCCTTGCGCTCTTGCAGAAGAGGATTTTATTGTCAACAAAAAAGCAGGAATAGCAAATTGAAAGAAATATTTTAACCAGGGGATTCTTTTCTTTGGTATTTCAATATCTCTTTCTAATTGATCGGTCATAAAGCGACCACAAACAGAACCGGTGGATGGTTTCTTAAAAAACTCAGCCACCTGCCGGTCGCTCATATTGCTGAAATCAACGACCTGCTTCTGGCAGGAGCCGCAGAACTTCCCTTTTTCTGAAGGAGTCATGGCATCCCAATTCTCATGACAGGGAGTGGGGATGCTAAGTTGCAGTTGTTTTGACATGTCTTGATCCTTTGATTATTGAATGATGATCTTCTCCGTTAACTTCTTTCCGGATTTTTTATTGCTCAAAGCAAGAAAATAACTGCCTGCTGCAACAGCAGGAACATCAATACTCAATAATCTTGCTTCGGCATCAATCCAGATCTCCTGCTGATGCATGGACCGACCGGATTGATCCAGCAATTGAACTGAATAATATCCTTCTTCCATTTTTTGTATTTCAATGTTTATGCTGTTGCCGGATTCAATGGGGTTAGGGAATACTCTGAAGGTTGCAGTATGATCAATGATGTCAGGCATCAATGGAATATTCTTTAATTCTTTTTTTGTGAGAGGTTTGCGACAGACTACTACTTCACCGAGGAATAGTTCTCTCACACGTTCAAGTTTTATGATGACCGTATCAGCATAATTTTTTTTATTGATCATAACCTCGGCTGGCATGAATGAGATACAGGAAGCAACCAATGTAACTACTACATCCGGGTTATTCAGCGGAACGAATGAAAAAAGACCGTTAGCATCTGTCAAAGTTCCTGTAGTTGTTCCCTTCATGTGGATAGTTGTATAAGGAACCGCATTGCCTTTCTCATCCACCACTTTTCCCTTTATTACATTTGGTTCGACTTTTGCAGCCTGGTAATTCAGTACTTTACCCATCCTTAGCACACTGTTGCAGGATATAACCACTTCCGGCAGGAGGACTGTATCAACTTTTACCGTTTTATCAACCACAGGTTTTTTAACCGGTGTAATTTTAACATCACCTTTTAGTGGTTTATTACAAACGGGCAATGCTATTATACCCATTAGCGGCATATCCACTGGTCTTCCAAGTGTATCTTTAGTTGTTGTGCTCACTTTTATTTTTCCCTGAGTTTTCTGCGAAGTCGCTTTGATAGAAACCAAAAAAGCAGGTATAACAAACTGGAAAAAATATTTCAACCAGGGAATTCTTTTCTTTGGTATTTCAATGCTGCGGTCAAGTTGATCGGTCATGAAGCGGCCGCAAACAGAACCGGTGGATGGCTTCTTAAAAAACTCGGCCACCTGCCGGTCACTCATATTGCTGAAGTCAACTACCTGTTTCTGGCAGGAACCGCAAAATTTTCCCTGCTGAACGGGAGTCATGTTATCCCAGTTCTCGTGACAGGGTTTTGGGATCGTAAGCTGGAGTTTCTTGCTCATAAAAATTGAATTACTGGATGATTACCTTCTCAGATGCAGCAACCCGCCCGTTTTCATACAGCAATTGGACAAAATATACTCCCGCTGCCCAGCGGGTATCTGTAGTGAGTTGAAAAACGCTTTTCCCTTTGTTTGTTTTGAGTGCTTGTTCTAGCAAACTCATTCCGTTCAGGCTTAATACCCGGACAATTTTTTCTTTATCATCATTATTATCGAATTGAAAATTCAGAATAGATCCTTTTTGTACCGGGTTAGGATAAACTTTAAGTTTCGCAGGCGCTGGATATATCTTCTCTTTCTTAACAGAATCTGCTGTAATGTTAATACCACTGACCGTACAATAAAACCAGCCACCACAGATGATACTTTTTCTCGGACAAAATGTTGAGCTAAGAATAACCTCATCACAGTTTTTTATTTCCCTGATCAACAGAACTTCCCGTTCCTTATAATTATAACGGTTCTCATGAATTTGTTCTGCTGATTTATATCCGACAGCGGAAACGGTCATTGTATAATTTGCAGCACTGCTTAGTTTATCAGTAACAATCACCCCGCTATCATCTGCCACAAACATCAATGTATCTTTTTGATCGCTGGAAATAAAAGAAGCAGTGGCGCCGGCTATCCTGCTTCCGTCTAGAAAATCTTTGATGATAAATTTGCGAAGTTTAGAATTTTTGGTGGTTATGATAATGGCCCCATGTTGCATCCCTTCGCATCCAAATATCGCTGCCGCCGCGTCTGATTTGAGAATTTCGACGCTTTCAACATTATTCGGATCGATACGAAATTCTTTCCATTCCTCAATTACATCGCCATCTATCATAACAAGAGGTTTGCGGTTTTTGTGTAAAGTTGTCTGGCCTCTTAATAAAAAAGAAGTGCTGTCAGTCCTTTTGATATAACTCCTCGTCATTCCGCATATATATGGTCTTTTGCATGGACAATCGTCATCCTCATTCTGAGCTTTTAATGAATTGTTTGTGCAAAATGCCAGGCAAAAGCAATAAAGTGTAATTATTTTCTTCATAAGAGCAGTTTTAATTTCCTCAGAATCTCAACCAATCCAATAAATCATGGTTCTAAAAGAGGGGGCCGGTAGAAACCAGCCCCCGATATCACTAACCGGCTGTTAAATGATTAGTTGTTCTTCTTTGGATGCTGCTGCATCGAAAATTGCATATCATTATGGATAGAAAGTATCAATAAACAGGTGGCCGTGCAGAAAACCGGGCTGGTTATGCAGTGGTGACCGTTCCAGCTACCGTCACCGTTCTGGATATTCACCAGTTTGCCCGACATCATATCATACCATTTTTGCCAGTCATTGCCGCCCTGCATCATGATGCTTTCTCCTGTCATCAGGAAGCTCATGAATTCCTCACCGCCGTTATTTCCAAAGCCCGACATCACATCTTCCCTTAGTGCCTGCGCCTGCGATGATTTGTTGATACTATAAGCCGTAACCAGTTCCTTTGCATCGGGTGATGCAACACCTGCTGCTCTCAGATTTTCTTCCGTTACCTTATTATCTTTTATTTTTCCTTCCTGCTTTGCTTTATCCACCAGGTCCTGTGCCCTCTTTGATTCCTTGGCGCTGGCCCTTGTTGTGCTTGATAAACCATAGAGCATCACCCCGGCAGCTTTGCTGGTCAATGCCGAATTGGTCTTTGTATCAAAATTGCTGTTCTGGTATTTGCGGCTCTTCTCCATTACATCTCTATCCACTTGTCTGCCCACATCATCTGCACTTTCCAATGCATTATTGGCAAGAGCCGATTGCAATACCGGCGCCCATCCACCATCTTTCCAGCTTCCGTCAACGTCCTGTCCTTTTTGGATCCTTGCCACACATTTATCCAGTGCTTTCTCAATCCTTTTCTTCAACTGCGCATCCGTAATATCAAAGCGGAGAATATTGGTGAAAAACTGGGCTGTCAGTATCACATCAATATTTCTTCCCAGTTTGATCTGTGGTTGTGTGTTGGTAAGTGTTGTGAGGTAAGGCTGGTTATCGGGACAATCTTCGGTTGCCTTTAATAAAAACTCTGTTGCCTTTTTCAGGTTCTTTGAATATTCTCCTTTCTGTAACGTGTTATCTGTTCTCAACAGCGACATGGCCACCATTGAAGTTGTAGCAGGATCGCTGGACACTGCATGCGGATCAAGTATATCCTGTCTTGAATGCGTACCGGCACCCCATCCCCCGTCATTACTCTGTGCTTTGGCTGTCCATTCTAATCCTTTCTTAATAGCAGCATCAACTTTTTCCGGTGTTTCAAAGCTGCTGAACGAATTTCCCTCCTGGCTGGTATCAAGACCAAAGATCGTTTTCATAATACAGACGTGGCTCAACTCTGTATTGTTACAGGATTGCACGATCTTCTTTTCATTGCCGCTTTTACCAATAGTAGTTGAAGCAAGCAACGCGGCTGCAGCGAATGCTGATACCGACAGCAGTACACCTAGCCTACCGGCAGGCAGGTTTCTTTTTGCAATTAAAATTTTCATGGCATTTTTTGTTTAAGGCCCCCTCCGGCTCCCCCAAGGGGGAGGGTCAGAGACAGTGAGTAAATCGATTTCAAAAAAAGAATTGCCAGCCGGAGAGAGATGTTGGATGTTGGATATTCGTGAACTTCAACATCCAACTTCCAACATCGAACTATTCAAGTGGTTATTTATTTTTACTTACCTGAAGTGATTTAGTGTCTTCCTCATCGCCTCCACCCACATTCTTCTTAGGTTCGGGAAGAGCTTTTGCAAGCATTTGTGCACTTTCCGCCAGCCGGATGAATTCCGAACGGTAGCCTTCATCATCATTACCCTTTGCTTTGCGGGCAAGGTTCAGTACATCAGCATAAGAAGCATCGGATTTGAATTCTGAATTGCGCAGCAGCATTCCAAACTGTGCGACCGATGCGGCAAAACGGAAATTGTCGGATGTTTTAGCAATAGAAATTTGTTTGTCTTTTACCGGGTGTTCGATCAATTTACTTACATCTCCGTCCGGTGCTTTATAACGAAACTTCACGGTCAGTATCTCATCTGTTTGTGCAGACTTGCTGAGCGGAGCAATATTTTTCTGGTATTTTAATGAATCCACTGATTTCAGAAAATCACTCTCCACTCCCACCGGTATCACTTCATATAAAGCGGTAACGGTATGACCGCTGCCGAGTTCACCGGCATCTTTTTTATCATCATTAAAATCTTCTTTGGCCAGCATCCTGTTCTCATAACCGATCAGGCGATAGCCCTGCACTTTAGCGGGATTGAATTCGATCTGCAGTTTCACATCTTTGGCAATGGTAAAGAGTGTGCCGCCAAATTCATTTACCAAAACTTTCTTTGCTTCCGTGATGCCATCAATATAAGCATGGTTGCCATTTCCTTTATCAGCCAGCTTCTGCATTTTGCTGTCCTGGTAATTACCCATGCCATAACCCAACACAGTCAGGAACACAGCACTCTTTCTTTCATTCTCGATCAATCTTTCCATCGCATCATCGCTGCTTTCACCTACGTTGAAGTCGCCATCGGTACAAAGGATAACACGGTTATTTCCGCCTTTTACAAAATATTCCTCTGCTGTTTTATAAGCCAACTTGATACCGGCGCCACCGGCAGTGGAACCACCCGCTTCAAGATTATCGATCGCTTCTTTGATCTTTGTTTTATTGGAACCATTTGTTGGAGGCAGAACCAAACCTGCAGCGCCTGCATATACGACCATCGCCACTTTATCCTGTTCTCTTAACTGATCTACCAGCAACTTCATGGAAGCTTTTACCAAACCTAATCTATCAGGGCCCTGCATGGAACCCGATACATCGATCAGGAAAACAAGATTGGAAGCCGGAAGATTTTCTGTTGGAATTTTCTTCCCCTGCAAACCAATCAATACCAGTTTATGTTCTTTATTCCATGGCGCATCGGAAATTTCAGTATTAATAGAAAAAGGGTCATCGTTTGTTGGCTGCGGATATTCATAATGAAAATAATTCACCATCTCCTCGATCCTTACAGCGCCTGCAGGTGGCAATTGTCCCTGGTTTAAGAAGCGGCGAATATTGCTGTAAGAAGCAGCATCCACATCAATGGAAAAAGTGGAGAGAGGATTATCAGAAACTTTTAAAAATTTGTTTTCAACAATATTATCATAACCTTCCCGATCAAATTCTTCTTTTCTTTCATCTTTGGTCCAGTAATAAGTGTTCATATCTCCCTGAACATTTAATCCTGATACTTTCCCGGCAAAGGTCTTATAATAACCATTTGTAGAAGGATAAGCAAAAACTTTTGGTTGTGATGTTTGTCCCAGGGCTTGTACAACCACTTCTGTCCCTACAACAACAACACGTTTCAAAGAAATATTAATAACACTGCGCCCGCCAATTTTTTCTTCTTTTGTTTCAAGACCGGCCCCTGAAAAAACAAGCACATCATTGGAGTTAGGAACAACGATCTTATACGCACCGTTACTGGATGTTGATACACCTGTCCTTGTACCTTTTACCTGGATCGTAACTCCCGGAAGAGAACTTCCTGTTTCATCGGTTACGGTTCCTGTCACGGTAATAGACTTAATGGGGCGAAATGCCAGCATAATTAATACGACCGGCGCAATAAATAGCAATATTTTTTTCATAAAACGAGTTTAGATGACTGTGATGCTGTCATTTTAGCAATTGCATAAGAACCCATAAAAATTTATTCGTTAATTTTATCGCGGTGTCTTTTCTTAAGAACATATCACTCTCGCCTCAGGCGAGACCGCTAACCGATAAAGAACTGGTTGCTTTGTATAAAGAGTCGGGTGACATGACCGTGTTGGGTGAACTCTACCAACGGTACATGGAATTGGTCTATGGTGTTTGTCTTAAATATTTTAAAGAACCTGAGACCGCCAAAGACAGCGTGATGCAGATCTTTGAAGAATTGGTATCAAAATTGAAAAAGCATGAAGTGGATAACTTTAAAGGCTGGTTGCACCAGGTTGCCAAGAACCATTGCCTGATGCAGTTGCGGACACCGAAAAACCTGAAAACTGTTGAATTCAAGAAGGAATTTGTGCAATCAGAGGAAAATGTGCATCTGAATGGCGTACTGGAAAAAGAGGAGAATTTCAAGAAACTGGAGCATTGCCTGGGAACATTGACAGAGGAACAAAGAATAGCGATAAAGCTCTTTTATTTAGATGGCAAATGCTATAATGAAATAGTGGAAACGACAGGGCATGACTGGAACCAGGTAAGAAGTTTGATACAGAACGGGAGAAGGAATTTGAAGAATTGCATGGAAAAGAGTCAGGAGTCGGGAGTCGGGAGTCGGGAGCCAGAGATTAAAAAATAATGTGAACTTTGTGAATGAAATGTATATAATAACAAACTTAATATTCTCCGCCGGCTGGCGGAGATAGGCATGTCAACAGATAATAACATAAAGAATTTTACAGCGGCTGATATTGAAAAATATCACAAGGGCTTGCTTTCTGCCAAAGAAAGACATGACCTGGAAAAAGCAGCGCTGGACGATCCCTTCCTGGCAGATGCACTGGAAGGTTATGCTGTTGCCGGTGAAAATGCATCAGCAGATATACTTGAGCTGCAAAAAAGATTAGCCGAAAAAATGGAAACCGGGAAAGTGGTTGCCATGAAAACCGGCGGTAAAACTTCCTTCCCCTGGTTGCGGGCGGTTGCATTGCTTGTTATCGTTGCCGGGGCAGGGTTACTGGCACAACAACTATTTTTTACCAACCAGTCAAAAAATAATATTGCAGAAGCAAAAAAACCAGGAGAAACAAAAATTAATGATACGACAAATGCTGTTGCCATTACTGCAGGAGTTGATACAGTAAGAATAAAACCCGGTTACTTTGACAATGGATTAAATCAAACTGATCGTTCATCGGCTATTACTCCTAAAGTCACTCCGGACGGTAGCATTTCAAAAGAAGCAAGCGGAGGGAATAAAGTGACAACTACTGAAGTTGTTGCAAACAATTTCACCCAGCCGGTTACTACCGCACCCTTAAAAATTGAAGATAAAAAGCCCACCCAATATTACAATTGGAAGGCGGCTGATGCTGATAAGAAAGAAATTGCCCGTGAAGAAGTCAAGAATAAACCTGATACCACCAATAAACAGTTTTTTGCTAAAGAAAGAGATGGAGTAAAAGACCAGCCCACACAACAAGGTTATACTATCGTACAACCAGGCAATGATGCTCAAAAAAACAGGTCTGTTGCAGCCAACCGTAAGTTTGCAGAAGATCAGAATTCCCGCGGGTTTACAAATACATTCCGGGGACGGGTTACGGATGCCAATAATGTTGGTTTGCCTTTTGCAAGGGTTTATAATCCCACTGATAATAATGCCGGTACTTATACAGATGTTGCAGGAAATTTTAACCTGACCTATCCTGATTCTGTTTTAACGGTACAGGTAAAATCTGTTGGCTTTGAAAACACGAATGTGCAACTTAGAAACAGTGTAGCCAATAACCAGGTAGTACTCCAGGATGACAGAAGTCTTGCTGCCCAAACAATGCCGACGCCCAGGAAGATCAATGCAGAAGAAAGAAGTAAAACGGCGAATGTAAAACTAGAAGAACCCGAACCTGCCGATGGTTGGGATAACTATGACACTTATATTACCAACAACCTGAACCCGCCTGATGAGATCAGGACCCGGAAGGATTCCGGCGGGGAAGTGGAAATTTCTTTTGAAGTGGATAAAAACGGCAACCCCGTAAATATAAAAGTTGAGAAATCGCTTTGCTCCAAATGCGACCAGGAAGCCATCCGCCTGATCAAACAAGGCCCCAAGTGGAAACGGAATGCAAAAAAAGGAAGGACCACGGTCACTGTCCCCTTCAATAATTCCCTTTAATGAAATCACAAGAAAAATCTCAAATTTCAAGAAACAAATAACAAAAAAAATATAAATCTTAAATTAAAAAACGAACCCTTTTGTATTTTTTTATTCTTATTTGTCTTCTTTTCTTGGTTCTTGATATTTGATTCTTGGTTCTTTTCAATGTTGTTATATGCGGATTTCATAGCAGACCCTTACCTTTGCCTTTCAAAAAATGCTTGTTATGAAAAAAATATTTTTCGCAGTTATCGCTGCCTTTAGTTTATGTGTTGCCGATGCACAATTAAGAACCCCGGCGCCCAGTCCTACTCAAACCATCAAACAGGATTTTGGTCTGTCCAATATTGAACTTTCTTATTCCCGTCCCGGGATAAAAGGAAGAAAAATTTTCGGAGATCTCGTGCCTTTTGGGAAAGTATGGCGTACCGGTGCCAACAACGCCAGTACATTAACATTCGGAGATGCAGTAATGATCGGCGGCACAAAAATTCCTGCCGGTAAATATGGTTTACTAACGATCCCTGATAAAAAAAGCTGGACCATTATCATCAGTAAACAAACAGATGTAACCAGCCCTGCAGATTACAAACAAGACCAGGATGTAGTAAGAGTAGAAATAAATACCATGAACATGAATGAAAGCATGGAGACATTCACCATGCAGTTCGCCAATGTGAAACCAACTACCTGTGATTTGTATATGATGTGGGATAAAACAGTAGTTGCATTACCCATTGTTACGGATATAGATGCAAAAGTGATGGCGCAGATAGACCAGGTGATGAATAAAGACAACCGCCCTTATTTCAATGCGGCCATGTACTATATGGATAATGGCAAAGACCTGAACCAGGCATTGATATGGTTTGACAAAGCGGTGGAATTACAACCAACCGCATTTTTCATTCATCATCAAAGAGCCAATTGCCTTGCGAGGTTGGGTAAAAAAGAGGAAGCAAAAGCTGCTGCAGAAAAATCAAAGGAGTTGGCTATTATAGCAAAGAATGATGACTATGTTACTCTGAATAATAAATTACTGGCAGAATTGAATAAGTAGCCCGACTAGATGTCCCCTAAAGGGAAGACTTCTGAATACCTGGTATTTTAAATAGCCTTATGTGGGCTATTTTTTTTTGACAGCAATGTATTGAGCAGTAAGCTAAAGATGATCACAGCAAAAGCGCCGATTGGGTTCAGCCAGAGAAAACCCATTTTAAAAACACCGGTCTTGGTCATAATAAAAACGGTCAATACCAGCAACTCAGCCAGCACGGCGGCCCAAAAAACAACATGCCCGCTTTTAATGCTTTTAATAAAAAAAGCCACGAGGAAAACTCCCAGTATCACTCCATAAAAAAGTGAACCCAGTACATTCACAGCTTCTATGAGGCTGTTGCCGATATTATACGTGAACATGGCAACCACAATACAAAAAATCCCCCAGGCCAGGGTGTACCATTTCGATAAACGATATTCATCTTCACCTGTTTCTTTCTTCCTGGTAAATCGTCGGTGAAAGTCGATCATAGTACATGACGCCAGTGAATTAATAGCTGCCGCAATACTCCCCCATGATGCAAGGAAAATGATCGCAATAAGTAAACCCACCAATCCTACCGGTAAATAATCTACAACAAAACGCAGGAAAATATAGTTCGTATCATTGCCATCGCCACCGACAGTTTTTGTGTTTAGCCATTTTTTTACTTTCCCCCGCAAGCTATCCGATCTTTTTTGCAGGTCCTGTAATGTTCCCAATGATCTTTCTTTCTCCATGGCATTATTCATATCAGATGCCGCGGAATAATCGATCACGGCTTGTTGCTTTTGAGAAGTGAGCATATCATACCGTTGCTGCGCCAGCAGGAAAGAATCTTTATAAACAGAATGTTCCAGTTTTTTTACCTGGACATGATTAAAAAAAATGGGCGCTTTATTAAACTGGTAAAAAGTGAACAATAATGCCCCGATGAGCAGGATCGCAAATTGCATGGGAACTTTCACAAAGCCATTCATCAATAAACCAAACCGGCTTTGCTTCAATGTCCTGGCAGTAAGATAACGGCCTACCTGGCTCTGGTCCGTTCCAAAATAGGACAAGGCAAGAAAAAAACCACCAATTATTCCACTTAATAAATTGTACTGATCGCTCCAGTTGAAATGTCCTTTTTCAAAACCCGTGGTGATAACATTCAGTTTCCCCAACTTACCGCTTAACTGCAACGCATTCCCGAAACTTACATTTTTTGGAAGCATGTTCACCACCATATAAGCTGCCAGGAACATACCAATGAAGATGATGATCAATTGCAATTGTTGGGTATAAGCCACTGCCTTGGCACCGCCGCTCATCGTATAAATAATAAGCAGGCCACCCATCAGGATATTGGTGTAATAAATATTCCATCCAAACAATGAAGAAAGGATGATGGAAGGAGCAAATACACTGATACCGGTAGAAAGACCTCTTTGCAAAAGAAAAAGGAAGGAAGTAAGTGTTCTTGTTTTATTATCAAAACGGTTTTCTAAATATTCATATGCCGTATACACTTTCAGCCTGCTGAAAATGGGAACGAAGAAGATACAGATGACCACCATGGCCAGCGGAATACCAAAATAATATTGAACAAACCTCATCCCGTCGGTGTAAGCCTGTCCCGGCGCTGAAAGAAAAGTAATCGCACTGGCCTGTGTTCCCATGATACTTAACAACACCAAACCCCAGGGCATGCTGCGGTTAGATAAAAAATAGCCATCGAGGTTGTGAGAAGTGCGGCTCTTGTACAAGCCATAACTGATTATAGCCAGCAGTGTACCAACAAGAACTATCCAATCGATCTGGCTCATACCCCCATCTCCGCCGATTGGCGGAGAGTTTTAAAGATTATAAAGAAGCAGAGTTGCATATCAACTATACCGTTTTGTAAATAAAGAAAATAAAACGATCAACACAATGAGAAACCCAATGACCAGCACATACCAATAGTTCCAGTTTTTGAAGAATGGTGCCTTATCGTTTTCAGGTGATGTCATGGATCATTTTCTTGTTGAACGTAACCAGCCGGTCAGTACAATGATAATTCCGAGAACCAACCCTACCAATATCCCGATCCTTACTTTTTTTATCAGGATACCTACGGCAAGCCCAAGAACAATAGCAAATATAAAAGCCATCTCCCCTCTTCTTACATCCGGTTTTTGTTCTTCGCTCATAAATTATTCTGATTTGAAGATTTGATAATTTGAAGATGCGGTATCCAATCATTTTCAAATTAACACATTTTCAAATCATGGCTTTAAAATGCTTTCTTTTTGTTTAAGGCAATGATGTTTGCCAATAACCTGTATGCCCCCGGTACACCGGCGGGTAATTCACGGAAGAAAACTAAACCTGTGTACACAAAAACTCCTTTCCCGTATTTGGCAATGATCAAACTCCCGTCATCACCCTCCTCACCGGGGTCATGCATGGAAAAAATAGTCTCAAATTTTGTTTTGTCAAAGGCAGATGCATGATAAATACTTCGCTCCTGTATCCATCCTTTAAAATCTTCCTGTGTGATTTTATTCGGAAAATTCAATACGGGATGATCCGGGTTTAAAAAAGTTACTTCTGCATTTTCATCCGTTATTCTTTTGTTCACAATAGTGAAGTTATACGGGCCAATTTTAGGCTGACCGCCTCTGAATTGTGTATTGTTATACTGAACTATAAGATTACCGCCTCCCTCCACGTACTTCATCAGCTTATCATAATAGTTACTCATTAATTCATTCGTATTGTAAGCTCTTACCCCGATGATGATCGCATCAAATTTACTCAGGTCGTTCCTTGAAAGTTCTTTTTGGCTCAGCATATTCACATCATAACCCATTTGTTCGAGGGCTTCCGGCACTTTATCACCCGCGCCAACGATATAGCCGATCTTTTTGTTGTAGGTTTTGAGATCAAGTTTTTTATTGGTAACCGTTGCAATGGTAAAATAGTTGATGTAAGGTATATGATCATACTTTACTTCTTTCATACCGAGGTGATAAACATCTTTTCTCCCGTTATTGGCATCTGCGGCAAAATAATAATCATTGTCTTTATTAGCCTGGATCGAGTAACTAACCGGGATCGTTTTATTTTTATCCGCAAAAACCAGGCTGTCCGGTGTGTATTGAACTTTTACTTTGTCTACCTGGTCCCTTCCCACATCTTCGAGAAAAGTCTGGAACCCTTTTTTCTTACCGGTCATATATAATACACCTGTAAATGAATTGTCACCCTTTGAAATTTTTACCTTCTCGTCCGGGGAGATCAAAACGGGTGGTAAAACGACCAGCGGCTCATACAATTCTCCCCGTACCGGATCGGTAAATTTATATTTCACCTGCTTGGCAAAATTAAAATCCTGTCCTTCTATGTTTAAGGTAAGATCAGCTATGTACCCGGCGTCAACATCTGCTTGTCCTATTTTTTGCTGATTGGACACATTATAATATCCTTCCTCCATTTTATTCTCCAACCAGTATGGCTGTGTAACAAATTTGGAAGAAGGAACAAAAAATGTTTTAGAAAAAAATTGGTTCTTGTTTTTTACCAAAGCCTGGTTCAGTAAAGAATCAAATGCATCAACTTTTACTTCTTTAAGAATTGCATTTGTGCCAAGCCGGTTATTTAATAAGAAATTGATCCTTATGGAATCAGTTTGCACGGCAAATTGCTCTGTCGTTGTAGCATCAATAAACAACCCGCTGCATTGTTCGATCAACTGTTTTGTTTCGGCCAATTTTTTATTTCTCCAATAACCATCAGGCATTGATTGCAAGGCCTGGTATAATTTTACCAACCCTTTTACCGATTTCTCCGGGTGCAAAAAATCAAATGAAGCAGAGAGATCATCCACCATTTTCTCAATGACCTCGCCTTCTGCCACTCTTTTCCAGGAAAGATCAACTCCGTCCATCAGGTCATCATTAGGTGCATTACCCGCTGTCGTCCTGAAATATTCTATCGCCTCTCCTCTTGTTGCCGCTGCACCAAAACCCTGGCTCTTATGATTACTCCTGCTTAACGCAGCTATCTCACCATAACTTTTTCCAAGCAACGGGTTATAACCTCCCACATCAAAATGAAACTGGGTATTGCTTTGTGTATTGGTGCCCCCAAAGTTGAATGTGTTCCATAAAATTCTTTTGGCCTGCCAGACCTGTACATATTTTAATTGCTCCGGGAAACGATTGGGATCGGCTGCTGCAGTAAATGCTTCATTGGCTAAAATAGCGGAAGCCGTATGATGACCATGACCGCCTTCACCTGTTGTTGGAAACCTTGTAATGATAACATCGGGCTGAAACTTCCTGATCACCCACACTACATCGCTCAGTATTTTTTCTTTATCCCATTTGGTAAAAGTTTCTTCCGGAGTTTTGGAGTAGCCAAAGTCATATGCCCGGGTAAAGAATTGTTCGCCACCATCGATCCTCCTGGCAGAAAGTAATTCCTGTGTCCTTATCAAACCTAGTTCAATGCCCTGTTCATCCCCGATCAGGTTTTGCCCGCCATCACCTCTTGTCATGGACAGGTAACCGGTGCGATACAATTTATCTTTCGATAGAAAAGAGATCAGTCTTGTATTCTCGTCGTCCGGGTGTGCGGCTAAATATAAAACCGAACCCAATACATTCAGTTTTCGCAGGGCCTGGTACATTTCGGCAGAGGTCCAGCTTTGCGGAGGTTGGGAATGAACAACGGGCAATATGCAAGAAGCAAAAATTCCAACCAGTAGTTTCTTCATTATCAGAAATTATTCAGCGAATATAACTGCTATTTTTGAAGCGGTTGAAACCGCTTATCAATTCGGCTGTCTTTCAAGTTTGAAGTTATTGGCTGCTGCAAATTTCCGTTGTGCCCCTTGCATTTCATTAAGATAATCCTGTCTCTGGCTCACCGTGTTTTTGATCTTCTGCAATACTTCTTCTCTTTTCTCATCGGAACCCGCCTGTCCGTATTCTTTGTAATTCGTGTACATACTTTTTATAAATGTAAAGTACCGTACCATCGCCGCTTTAAAATCAGCCACTCCTTTTGCTTTTGGAACAGGTATGGCATTGATTGCGTCAATACTCTTTTGGACCATGCCTTCCATTCTTTCCCCGGCCGCAGCAATGCTGTCGTATTGTGCCTCTTCGTAATATCGCTTCACGTTAGTTTCCGTTGTTGTTACTTCCGGCACCAGGATATTTTCCTGTGTGATAATATCATTGTTGTAATCTCTTGCTGCTTTGCTATTCGATTTGCATGCAGCCATGCCGGCAACCAGCGTTGCGATAATGATTAGTTTTTTTAGCATTTTGTTTGTTTTATTGTAAAATAAATCCAGGTTATAAAATTAAGTGATTGTTCGAATATATGAACCTTGTGTCCTTCGTGTAATACTTGGTGTTCTTTGTGGTAAAAAATACAAGGAGCACAAAGCACACAAAAAAAAATACAGCCTGCCTACCGGCAGGCAGGCACAAAGAACACTAAGACATGATTAGGTTGCTGCATACGGATAGTCAGATAAAATTATTGTCCCACCAGGAAAACCGCATTACAAAACATCAGTTTTCCATTTTCCCAAAAACTCCGGAACATTACATTATCGGCAAGATAGGTAATGGAACCATTACCCATGCTTTGTACTCCAAAAAGCAAGCCGTCTTTGAGTTTGGACTGAAGTCCTGCCCCGACAAAACCCGATACCTGGTTTTCTTTTTTTATCACTCCCACATTCCAGCCATCCTTCATGAATTCATAAATATTATCATCCTGCTTCAGGGTAAAATAATGAGCAGGATAACCAAAAGCCAGCGGATGTGTATTATCCATCGTCACTTTCCAAATAGAACCCGGTGTGGTACCGGAAACAGCTCCCCTTTCACGATCCTCATAAATTTTTAATGAACTATATGCACTATCCTTTTTATCTGCTTCATCGGCTTTTTTAGCTTTGATCCCAAGATCTGCTTTGGCGAGCTGGACAACTGCATTCTCCATTGCAATTACACGGCCTCCTTTATTTATCCAACTCTTGAATGCTTCCAGATCATCCTTATTATTCAAAAAGCGGTAATTACCATCGGGCATGATGAGTACGTCCACTTCATTCCAGTCAAGACGGTTAAGGTCTGTTACATTTACCTGGGTGACCGGGTAATCAATTTCCTGTTCAAAGAAATACCAGATGCTGCCGGCTGCAGTTGAGCCGATAGCATCACCTGTTACCAATACAACTTTGGGCACCTTCATCGGGTGCACTTTATCACTTCCAAAATCAAAACCTTTTTCTACCATGCCGCTTGCGACAGGATACAACTGAACATTGCAGGCATCAGCAACCTGTCTTACCATCGTAAATAAATTACTACCGGCGTTTTTATTTGCCGTCTTTAAAACAATAACAGCACCGCGGTCGAAACGGCTTCCATTTATTTCAAACGGTTCTTCTGCATAGCGCAGCAATACTCCTTTTTGCAACAACTGACCAACAGCTTTTACTGTTCTTACTCCATTCCATGGCAACACATAACCATATGCTGTTTCTTTATTCACAGCTTTCGTTCTTATTACATTCCCACTTCCTGCTATTTTATCTTTTGATGCCCATGCAGTCAATCCATATACGTAAGGCAGGGACCAGGCAGTGATATCATAGGTCACTGAATCGGCCAGGTATGATTTCGGTTCGAATAAAACTGTGGTTAATGCCGAACGAGGCTGATAAGCGCTGATGACAATATCATTTGCACCAACGGTAAACGTTTCTACTTTACCAGTAATATAATTGTACCCGGTCCCGCTGCCGGAGCCTAAACTGTAACGAATACCATTTTTGTCCAGAAGATTTAGCAATTGATCGATGCGCTGCTCATCCTGGGGCTGATACTTTATCACGTATGATTTATAAACACCATTACCAATGTTGACTGCATCATTAAAATAGCTTCTGAATTTTATGATCAAAAGGCCGGCATTCAGCGATGCGATCTCCACCGTACTCATCGAAGTAGTGAAATGGTGCATAGCCCGGTCAATTAAAGTCAGGGTATCGCCTTCATCTGTCAAAGCACCGAGTCCCCCGGCCGGTCCACCCGCTTGTTCATAGGTCATGCCGATAGAGCCATTGTACAAAGGATATGTGTCGCCATACGATGGATAAAAAAGATCGAATACCTCTTTGGTGAAGAATAACCAGTTGTTCTGATCAAAATATTTGGCATTGTTCATTCCAATTGTCTTTTGAAATTCTCTTTGCCAGGGAGTGATTATGGCATGATAAGGTTCGGCGGCCGGTGCGAAATAGTAAGGTTCATTTATTCCCTGCTCATGGTAATCCACATGCACCTGCGGCATCCATTGGTCATACATTTTGATACGTTGCTGGCTTTCCACCTGTGTTTGCCAGGCCCAGTCGCGGTTCAGATCGAAATTGTAATGGTTCGTTCTTCCCTGCGGCCATGGTTCCCGGTGTTCTCTTGCCATCGGTTGCGGGTTGAATTTTTTTCCAACTGCAGAATTATACCAATTCACATAGCGGTCCCTTCCATCCGGGTTGATGCAGGGGTCAATGATGACCACTGTATTCTTTAACCATTCTTTTGTTTTGGTATTGGATGGATCGGCCAAAGCATATACAGCCAGCATGGCTGCTTCGGATGAGGATGCTTCATTGCCATGCACGTTATAACTGAGCCAAACAATAGCCGGGGCATTTTCTTCCGCAGCTACCCGATAGCTATCGGGTTTATCAGTACCAAGATTGGCCAGGCGAAGATTATTCTTGCGGATGTTATCCAGGTTTGAAATATTTTCTGCCGATGAAACGAAAGCAAGCAGCAAGGGTCGTCCTTCATTGGTTTCGCCGTATTGCTGCAGTTTCATCAGCGAAGATGCATTGGCCGCTACATGGTTAAAATAATTGACGATCTTCCAGTGCGGCGTATAGCGGCTTCCTATTTTATATCCCAAAAACTCTTCCGGGGACTTAAGTTGTGCTTCAGCAACAGATATCACCAGGGACAGGAATGTAAAAGCCAGCATTTTCTTCAACATGATAAGAAATTTGAAGAAGCAATATAAGCATTCCTGTTTTTTGGTAGTGTACCAGTTTGAATTTGTATATGTAACCGCAGAGGGGCTGAGACGCAGAGTAACTCTATTAGCACTTTATAGCTCTGCACTCTCAGCGCCTCAGCGGTTAAATTGACCTACTACTTTCTTTTTCAGGATTTAAGTACCTTTCGGCCAATGAAGAAGTATTTATTTCTCCTGGTTATTTTCTCCGCTGTACTATCCTGCAATAACAGCAGGAAAAACAGCAGCGCTGTTGTTTCGATCGATCCTTATCAATACAGCTCGCAAAAAACCATTACCTGTACCCATGGAGCCGTTGTATCTGCGCATCCGCTGGCAAGTAAAATTGGAGTTGAAATATTAAAAATGGGAGGCAATGCTATTGATGCTGCTATTTCCACACAATTAGCATTGTCAGTTGTGTATCCGCAGGCGGGCAATTTAGGTGGCGGCGGATTCTTTGTTGCCAGGTTAGCCAATGGCGAATTGGTTTCAATTGATTACCGGGAAATGGCACCCGGCAAAGCTCATCGTGATATGTACATTGATGCTGATGGTAAGGCAAGAACTGATAAAAGTCAGAATGGGCAATTATCAAGTGGAGTGCCCGGAACAGTGGCTGGTCTTTTTGCCTGCTATAAATATGCAAAACTTCCTTTTGAAAAACTGATACAGCCCGCCATTGATCTTGCTGAAAAAGGTTTTGCGATCAGTGAACGGGAAGCTAAAGCGTTAAATGGTTTGCAGGATGAATTAAAAAAATTCAATTCAGTGATGCCGGTATTTGTAAAAAATGATCCCTGGACAGCCGGTGATACATTGATACAAACAGATCTTGCCAATACATTGAAAAGGGTTCGTGACCAGGGCGTCCCCGGTTTTTATGAAGGTAAAACAGCTAACCTGATCGTGGAAGAAATGAAAAGGGGTGCCGGAATCATTTCTTTGGATGACCTGAAAAATTATAAAGCAAAGAACAGGGAACCATATTCATTTGATTACAAGGGATACAAAATAGTGGGTATGCCCATGCCCAGCAGCGGTGGCTTGTTACTCCACCAGATGATGAAGATGATCGAGAAAAAAAATATTGCTGCCATGGGTTTTCAGTCGGTGCAATCCGTGCAATTAATGACCGAAGTGGAACGCCGTGCCTTTGCCGACCGCGGCGAATATATGGGCGATGCTGATTTTTATAAAGTGCCGGTCAAAGCATTGACCAATGAAAAATATTTAGAGAACAGGATGAAAGATTATGATCCGGCTAAAGCAGGGACCAGTACGATCATAAAACCGGGACAAGCATCCGTCTATGAAAGTGAAGAGACAACTCATTTCAGTGTGATCGATAAGGATGGCAATGCCGTGTCGGTAACCACTACCCTGAATGATTCTTATGGAAGCAAAACCGTTGTGGGTGGCGCCGGATTTTTTCTGAATGATGAAATGGATGATTTCAGCATCAAACCCGGGGTTCCGAATATGTATGGCGCCATCGGCGGCGATGCCAATGCCATTGTTCCGGGTAAACGTATGTTGAGCTCGATGACACCAACCATTGTTTTAAAAGACAATAAACCTTACCTCGTTGTGGGAACACCGGGCGGCACTACGATCCCTACATCTGTTTTTCAAACCCTTGTGAATATCATTGAATTTGGAATGAGTACGGAAGATGCGGTATGGAAACCCAAGTTTCATCATCAATGGTTGCCGGATTCTTTAGAAATAGAAAAAGGTTTTTCACCGGGGACCAGGGATGCATTGGGAAAAATGGGATATGCCCTTAAAGAAAGAAGCGCCATCGGCAGAACGGAAGTGATAAAAGTTTTACCGGATGGGAGATTTGAAGCTGTTGCAGATAAACGCGGCGGAGATGATGCGGAAGGTTGGTGAGGAGATAACAACTGATAACTGATAGATGATAGTTATATTCCCAGAACTATCATCTATCATCTATAAACTATCATCTAATTATTATGAATACAATTGGAAAAGAATACCTCGCTACTGTAATTCGCCGGGTGAAATATTATAAAGACCTCGGCGAAAAAGCATTTGAGCAATTGGATGAAAAGGATATTCATTTTCGTCCCAATGAAGAATCCAACAGTATTGCCATTATTGTGCAGCATATGACCGGCAATATGCTTAGCCGTTTCACCAATTTCTTAACGGAGGATGGTGAAAAAGAATGGCGGCAGCGGGATGATGAGTTTGAGATACATAATTATTCCAAACAACAGGTCATTGATCTTTGGGAAAAAGGATGGAAGTGTTTTTTGGATACCCTGGATTCATTGACAGAAGATGATCTGCTGAAAACAATTCATATCCGCAAAGAAGCACTTACCGTCATGGATGCCATCAACCGGCAACTGGCCCATTATCCTTATCATATCGGGCAAATACTTTTTATTGGTAAAATAATAAAAGGGAAGAAATGGGAAAGCCTTTCTATTCCCAAAGGAAATTCAAAGCAGTATAATCAAAGCACAGAAATAAAAGACCCCGCGAAGAAATATTGAAAGGTTTCAGAAGTTTCACAAGTTTAAAAAGTTTAAAAAGTTTAAAAGGTTAAAGCCAACCTATTAAACTTTTAAACCTCTTAAACCTTTTAAACTTATCTCCATTTGCAATCACCGATTTTAATCTTTATTTTTACCGCTTGCACCATCAGTTTCTACCACATGAAAAAAGTTTATTCCTTATCTGTTACCTTGTTTATAACATTAATTGCCAGCAGCCAGTTTGAAGCCGGCTTTTTTGCCGGGCCGCAGGCTACCGGCGCCCGTTACACCATCCTTAACCAGAAACAAAAGAATGAGCTCAAATACGGGTTCCAGGCAGGTATTGGTTTAAAAGTCCCTTTTGAAAATAAATTATTTTTTTCTCCTGCTGGTTTTTACAGTCTCAAAGGATATAAGGTCACTTTCACAGAATTTGTTTACCCGCCGGATACAAATGCCATAAACAATAATACTACCATCCATAGTTTTGAACTGGCGGCTTTATTGCAATATGATCTCAGCACTAAGCCCGGTCATGTATTCATCAAAGCAGGGCCTTCGCTGGACTTTCATTTATTCGGCAAAGAAACTTATAACCTGAAGGCCGGCGGTAGTGTAAGCCGCAATATGCCATTCAGCGCAGACGGTGACTATGGACATTTCTCCGCCAATATGCTGGTGCAGATCGGTTATGAAACCGGCAGCGGCTTTATGATATTCGCTCAATACACTCACGGCATGGCCAGCACCAATAACCAGGATGGCGGTCCCAAGATCCGACACCGTGCTTACGGTATCTCCATTGGAAAATATTTGAACAGGAAAAAGATGGTGATGGATACAAAGAATAAGGAGTAGAAATATTCGTTTACAATATGCTATTCAGTTTTGAATTGGAATTCAAGTAAAGTTAGCGGCTATTTTATGGAAACTCTTTGCTTTCGGATCCCACTATCGACTGCTCATGATTAAACTAAAACATCTTCTGCTTCCGGCTTTAATTATTTTGCTTTCGTCTTGTAAAAACGAACAAAGGAATTCTTATGCAATAAAGGACTTTAGGAATTCCCTTCAACCCTTCCTCTTAAATATTGTATCAGAAGGTATTGTTACATACCATGACAGTTCAGATACTAAAAGCATAACCGATGACGAATTAATTCGACTTGGGAAGTCTGAAAATCCGGTGTTAAGAGCGACAGCACTTATGGAAATGCTTGACAGAGGCTCGTTTAATCATTTTGATATAGTAATGAATCATCTCGACGATACAGCAGTTGTCGCTACTGACAATGGAGAGTTTGGAATCTGGTTTCAAACAGTATCGGACTATCTATTAGGAAGAACGAGTTGGAAAACAATTCAGGCAAAAAACAAGACCATTGATGAGGTCTTGATAAAACACAACTATTTACGCTCTGCTTATACAATTCTTTCACAAATAGAGCCTCAAGAAAAATACTACTCATCTATTAAAGATATGGCAATCCGTTCCAGACGTTTAGACCGCTATGAAAGTTATGAACTTGGTTTTGATGACATTGAATATGCACTCTACGGACTTGCCAAGTTTCAGAAAAAAGTAGATGTGCAAATAATAAAGAACAAATTGATGAAGCATGTTTGGGAATTAAGTGATGTTTCTTTCCGACTGATGAAAGAGTTTCCGGACACCGCTTATCTTGATGTTTTACAAGTTTATCATCGCAGGCAGTTTTATAAGTTCTCTGGAATTAGACCTCATGGATTTACTGGATATAATGCAGATAGGGCTGCCCCTGAAGATTTCATTCAAGCGTTGGTGGTACAACAAAATGACAGGAGTGCAAAACTATTAGACACAATACTCACTCACCTACCACAGTATACATGTATGCCTGACAAAGAAAATATAATCAATGAAGTTATAGAAGAGATTTGGGAACATCCGTGTCCTGCCTATGCTCGACTTAGAGAAGAAATCAAACATAAAGCCGAAGAAATTGTAAAGGGACGCATAAGCATCCCTCTTGATCCAATTGATATTCCAGTCGACACAATAAAGAGAAAATATTATTGGTAATTGTTGAACCTAAAAACAGCCGATAACAAAGGCATTTGTTCTATTGGGGCTAACGAATAGCGTTCCCCATTGAGTTTCGAATGGTATCTCATTTCCTCCAATAAAAAGTGAAAAATCTCCAATCCCCCATCCCCTGCACATTATTTGCAGTTATTGTCCCGTTTTCCGTCCATACCTAATTATTGGTACAGAACTTGCCTAAAGGAAATGAATACCTACTTTTGCATCTTAAATAGCTGAGCCTGAGGAGATTTAAAAAAATACTGAAATGGTTCTTCCTGTCGTTGCTTATCCTCATCGCAACGCTGTATATTTTTATTCAAACTCCTTATGGTCAAAATTGGATCGGCCGGCAGGTAACCAAACGTCTTTCCCGTGACCTGCAAACCAAGGTAAGTATCCAGCATGTTGACTTTGCCCTGTTCAACCGGATGCACCTGAAAGGGGTACTGATAGCAGACCGTTTTGACGATACCTTATTATATGCCGGTGATGTGAAAGTGAGGATCACCGACTGGTTCTTTTTTAAAAAAGACGTTGACCTGAAATATATCGGGTTGGAGAATGCCGTTATCAAATTCCAGCGGACCGATTCGGTGTGGCGCCAGCAATTCTTCCTGGATTATTTTTCTACTCCCTCCACCGGTAAAAAAAGAAATGCGGGCATACAACTCCACCTGGAAAAAATAGAAATGCTGAATGTAGCATTTCTAAAAAAAGATGATTGGCTTGGACAAAGTATGATGGTGCATATGGACACGATGCATATGGATGCTGATAAACTAAGTTTATCCGGCGGTAAATACCTGATCAATTCCCTGCAGGTCGCAAGCCCGACAGTGGCCTTATATAATTATAAAGGGCTAAAACCCCGGGACTCCACTTCAACCGGCGATAGTATAACCAGGAGCACCGCCTGGAACCAGGCACAAACTATTTTCCAGATCGGCGAATTGAAGATCGTCAATGGCACTTTCAGAACGGATCAACAAACCGATCGCCAGCCATATCCCTGGTTCGATGGGCAGCATATTTTATTTACAGAAATAAATGCAGACCTGAGCAATCCAAATTTAACCGGTGACAGCATTTTTTCAAAACTGAAACTCACCGCAAAAGAAAGAAGCGGGTTAGAGATAAAAAATCTCAGCGCCGATGTTGCGATGACATCACGGGGTATGGTATTCAGTAATATGGACCTTACTACCAACAAAAGCAGTATCCGGCATTCCTTCTCCATGTCGTATGATGACATGAGTGATATGAGCGATTTTATTCATAAGGTAAAAATGACCGCTGACTTTGATGATTCGCATGTGGACAGTGATGATATTGCTTTTTTTGCCCCTTCTCTTAAAAGCTGGAAAAAGAAAATTATTTTAAAAGGAAAGATCAAGGGAACAGTAGATGCCCTTACCGGGAGAGAAATGATAGTCCAGGCAGGAAACAGCACGTTATTGAACGGGGATATCAGTCTTACCGGTCTTCCCAATATCTATGAAACATTTATTGATTTCAAAGCAAATGAATTCAAAACTAATTATGCTGATGCCGTCACCATAGTTCCTGCAATGCGCCGGGTAACCAGTCCCAACCTGAGAAAAATTCAGTATGTAAATTTCAAAGGAAGTTTTACCGGCTTCATCCGTGATTTTGTAACCTTCGGTACCATCCAGACCAACCTCGGGACAGTAAAAACTGACCTGAACATGAAACTGCCCCGTGGACGGCAACCTGTTTATTCCGGCAGCATCTCCACTGATAATTTCCGGCTGGGAGAATTTGTAGACGATGAAAATATTGGTTCCGTTTCTTTAACGGCTACTGTAAAAGGAACAGGCTTCAATGCTAAAACAAGAAACACGTTGATAGACGGAACTATCCGTTTTGTTGATTATAAGAATTACCGTTATCAAAATATCGTTGTAAAAGGGAAATTAGAAAAAGAATTATTTGAAGGCCTCGCTTCCATCCGGGATGAAAATGCAGACTTTGACCTGAATGGTATCATTGATTTTAATAAGAAGACACCCCTGTTCAACCTGGAAGCTAATGTAACCAGGGCCAACCTGAAAAACCTGAACCTTACAAAAGAAGATTATACGTTCAGGGGCAAATTAGACCTGAACTTTAATGGTAACACGATCGATAATTTTCTCGGCACGGCAAGAATTACCGATGCCGAAATTACAAAAAATGGCCGCCGGCTTCCATTCGATTCACTGGTCCTTTCATCAACATATATTGATAATGAGAAAAAATTATCTGTTGTCTCCAATGAATTCAATGCAACGGTCCGGGGCGATTTCAGCCTGAAAGAACTACCCGCCGCATTTACATTTATACTGCATAAATATTACCCGTCTTATATCGATGCGCCTGCAAGACTTCCAAGGAACCAGCATTTCAAATTTGATATTGCGACGCTGTATGCAGATGAATACATGCAACTGATAGACTCCAGGATCTCGGGGTTTAACAACAGCCATATTAACGGAAGCCTGGACCTGGGTAACAACAATGTGAATTTCACCATTGATACGGCTGATATACCACAGTTCACATTCAGGCAATATGTTTTTGATGATGTGCATATAAAAGCCTCCGGGAATAACGATAGTTTGATCGTGACCGGCAATGTCAGGAATGTCAGGGTCAACGACAGTTTAAATATTGCAGCAGCTGTTTTTAAAATAAATGCCAGCAATGATTCATCGAGAGTTTCTATTAACACCGGGACCAACCAGGCCCTTGAGAAAGCCAGCATCAATGCGCTGGTGCTGACTTATAATGATGGCGTGAAGATCCAGTTCGATCGTTCCAATTTTATGGTCAACGGAAAAACATGGACCATTGATGAAAATGGCGAACTGGAGTTTCGCAGCAGCAAGCCTGCAAGCGGCCAGTTAGTGCTTCAGGAAGGAGAACAAAAGATCATGTTGAGAACGCAACCTTCCACGAAAGGAGCATGGAATGACCTGAAAATAGAATTGACCAAAATAAACATCGGCGATTTCTCTCCTTATTTTTTGCCAAAGAACCGGCTGGAAGGATTGATCTCCGGGACCATACTGGCAGAGAACCCAACAAAGAACCTGAAACTAACTTCAGATGATATACAAACACAGTTTCTCCGGTTTGACAATGATTCGCTGGGTGAAGTGAGTACCTCATTAAGTTATGATAACAGTACCAGTGAACTTATCATGAAAGGCAATACGCTGAACCTCGAAAATTATCTTGGATTTAATGTTGACATTTTTCTTGCCGATCCGGTGAAAGCAAAGAATAATTTGATCGCACTGAAAGCGAAAAATTACCAGGTCAAAGTGCTGGAACGTTTTCTCGGTACACTTTTCTCGGATATGCAGGGATATCTCACGGGTGATGTGAACCTGGAAGGAGATTTTCAAAACCTGGCTATAACGGGCAAAGGAAGGCTGAAAGACGCAGGGCTGAAAGTGAATTTCACACAGGTATTTTATAAAATAAAGGATACCGAAATTGAAATGACACCGCAGGAGATCGATCTCGATGGAATTGTTTTAACAGACACGATAACCGGTAACCCTATTTATATTAAAGGCGGCATAGAACATCAGTCATTTAAAAACATGTTCTATGATCTCTATATTTCCACCCGTAAACCCGGGACCACTGATGACAACAACAACCGGCCAGTACAATTAATAAATACAACTTATGAAAACAACAAACAGTTTTACGGGAATGTAATAGGAACCGGGTCCTTATCGCTGGCCGGGCCGCAGTCGGATATGTTCATGAAAATTGATGCTTTTGCTTCCACCACATACAGCAGCAATATTTCCATTCCTTCATCCACCAACCGGGAGACAGGTTTGGCAGATTTCCTGGTAGAAAGAAAATTTGGCCATGAAATGACTGAAACTGGTTTCAATGACAATAAAACCAATATCACGTATGATGTGGATGTAACGGCCAATCCCATGTTAAATGTAAGAGTGGTACTTGACGAACTCACCGGTGATGAAGTAAAAGGGAAAGGAACCGGAACATTGAATATACGGTCAGGCACTTCTGAACCTTTATCCCTCCGTGGCCGTTTTGATATTGATGAAGGAAATTATCTTTTCACTTTCCAGTCTTTTTTTAAAAAACCATTTGTATTGAAAAAGGGAGAAAATAATTTTATTGAATGGAACGGTGATCCTTATGATGCAAGAATTAACCTGACAGCTACTTATACAGCAACCAATGTAAGCTATGCACCCCTGGCCAAGCATTGGTCAAATATTGATCAGAAGATTCAAAATGCAAGAAGCGATGTATACGTTGTAGCTAAACTGACAGATAGATTATTCAAACCCAAGATCGATTTGCGTCTTGAGTTCCCTACATCCAGTGTCGCCACTGAAGATCCTGCGCTTGCTTTCAGCCTGCAACAACTGCAAAATAATGTCAACGAGATGAATAAGCAGGCAACCTACCTGGTTGTCTTCGGAGTTTTTGCACCTATTGAAAGCTCCGGTTCTTTTTCTTTCCAGGAGGTCGCAACGAACAGCTTGTCCGGCATTTTTTTCAATGTGATCAATGAACAGGTCAGAAAGATCGTGTCGAATATTTTTAAATCAGAAAAATTGAATTTCAACTTTAACAGCTCAGTATATAACAGGAATGTGATAGACCCCAGCGGAAGCAGGTTTAGTCTCGGTAGCAATGTAAATGCTTCTATCGGAAGTTCATTATTCGAAGACAAGGTCATTATTTCCCTTGGGGGAAGTGTAGAAAACTTTTTACCGGGCGGAACCATTCAGCAAAATGTTCAGTTGCTTCCAAATGCCAGCATCGAAATTTTGTTAAATAAAAGCGGGACATTCAGGGCCAATCTTTTTTACCGGCAAAATATTGATTACCTCACCACGAACAGTTCAGGTGCAGGAAAAACGAACAGGACCGGCGTAGGTTTTTCTTACCACAAAGAAGCTGATACGATCTGGGAATTGATCTTTAAGAAAAAGAAAAAAGTCCAGGCAGAACAACCTGTTGAGAATCCCGATGTGAAAAAAGGGTCAGAAGAAAAATAAAAAGTAAATCTCAAAAAACAAGAAACGAGCTCCAAATAAATTAGAGAAAATCTCAAATGCCAAAAGACAAATCTCAAAAAGAAATAAAACCAGAAAAACAAAGCTGGAAAATTCAAATAAGGTATATGATCTTGAAGAACGAACGGCATTATTTGCTGAAAGAGTCAGGGACTTCTGTCTGAAATTACCAAAAAATGCTCCTAATACTGAATATATCCCTCAACTGATCAGGGCAGGCAGTTCACCCGGTGCTAATTATATTGAGGCAAATGAAAGCATAGGGGACAAAGATTTTAAAATGAAAATTAAAACATGCAGAAGAGAGTCGAAAGAATCTGCCTATTGGCTCAGGTTGGTAATTACAGATGGCTCAAAAGAAATGGAAGATGAAAGAACAGCATTAAGGCAGGAGGCAAAAGAATTTGTTTTGATTTTCACAGCGATTCTTAAGAAAAGAGGTGATTGATTTTTCTTATTTCTTTTTTGGTTTATTTATTTGGCTCTTGTGATTTGTGTTTTGAATTTTTATTCTACTCATCCCCCTGTATCTCATGTCCTAATTTATCTCTTTTGGTTTCCAGGTATTTTTTGTTGTGACGGTTCGAATGGATCTCGATCGGAATGTTCTCTACTATTTCAAGTCCATACCCAACCAATCCAACTCTTTTCTTTGGATTATTGGTCATTAACCTGAGTTTCGTAATACCAAGATGCCGCAGCATTTGGGCGCCAATACCATAATCCCGCTGGTCCATCTGGAACCCGAGATGAAGATTAGCTTCAACGGTATCCATACCTTGTTCCTGCAGGCGATATGCTTTTAATTTGTTCAGCAGGCCAATTCCCCTGCCTTCCTGGTTCATGTATAAGATAGCACCTTTGCCTTCCGCTTCTACCATCTCCATGGCCCGGTGCAACTGGTCCCCGCAATCACAGCGAAGTGAACCAAGAATATCCCCGGTAAAACAAGATGAGTGAACCCGTACCATGATCGGTTCATCTTTTTCCCATGTTCCCTTCAACAGGGCAAGATGTTCATTGCTTGAATTTTTTTCTGAAAACGCAACCAATTGAAAAGTTCCGAATTGAGTTGGCATTTCAACCCTTACCACTTCTTCGATCAGTGAATCTGTTTTTATGCGATACTCGATCAGGTCTTTAATAGAGATCAATTTAAAATCAAACTTCTTTGCCACTTCTGCCAATTGGGGCAGTCTTGCCATGGAACCGTCCTCATTCATTATTTCAACAAGAACACCGCCATAAGGTGGCGGAAAACCCGCCAGCCGGGCCAGGTCAACTGCCGCTTCTGTGTGGCCAGCCCTTCTGAGCACACCACCTTTTTTTGCCCTTAGCGGGAAAATATGACCGGGTCTTCCGAGGTCAGCAGCCGTGGTAAATGGATCGATCAGGGCTTGTATCGTTTTGGCCCTGTCATGGGCGGAAATGCCTGTAGTGCATCCATGACCAAGTAAATCGACGGAAACAGTAAAGGCCGTTTCATGCAAAGCAGTGTTATTATTCACCATCAATTCCAGGCCCAGTTCATCGCAACGTTCTTCCGGCAGGGCGGCGCAAATAAGACCCCGGCCGTGTTTGCTCATAAAATTGATGACCTCGGGGGTAATGTTCCCGGCAGCGGTCACAAAATCTCCTTCATTCTCCCGGTCCTCGTCATCAGCCACCACCACGAGTTTCCCCCTTTTTATATCTTCAATAGCACTCTTAATTGAATCAAACATCGTGTTTTGTTTTATGCAAAAATAGAATAAAGTAAGCACCCTCCCGGCAACCTAAATTAGCGGGCAGCGAAACAAAACAAAAAGATGTCCTCATAAGGCACTACTTTCAGGCTTGTTTTGTTAATATTTGCCTATATTTAATTTGGAAATATTCCTTTTCTTTGCAACCGAAAACCAAAAATTATGCTTAAGAGAATACTCTTCTTATTTGCTTTGGCCTTAATGGCTAGTCCGTTGTTATTTGCCCAGGTAACTACTTCGTCCCTTGATGGCACCGTAAAAGGCAGTTCCGATGAACCTTTAGTTGGCGCAACGATCGTGGCCACACACGTACCTACAGGTACCAGGTATGGTACTACCAGCAAGGGTGGTGGGGTTTTTAATATTCAAAATATGAAGCCCGGCGGTCCCTACCTCGTTGAAGTAACTTTTGTAGGGCATGAACCCGGGAAATATGAAAATATTTACCTGCAGCTCGCGGAATCGTTTTCTTTAACCAGTAATTTAAAGAAAACCGATGCTGCACTGGAAAATGTAATATTAACGACCAGCCGGAGAACTATATTTAATCCTAACCGCACCGGCGCCGTAACAAATGTTGGTTTAAGGCAGATAACCAATCTTCCAACGATCACAAGAAGTATTAATGATCTAACCCGTGGCACTCCCCAGTCAAATGGTGCAGCCATCGGAGGAGGTAATTATCGCCAGAACAACTTTACGATAGATGGCGCTGATTTTAATAACAGCTTTGGTATCGGCACTAATCTTCCTGCCAACGGGTCGCCTATTTCAATTGATGCCATAGAAGAAATATCGGTTTCTTTAAACCCTTATGATATCCGTCAATCCGGTTTTATTGGCAGTTCTATCAACGCCGTTACCCGTTCCGGAACAAATGTTTTTTCCGGTTCTGTTTATAAATATTTCAGAAGTGAAAGACACCGTGGCCGCAAGGTTGAAAAAACTTATTTCACCAGACCCCTGGAAGAATACGACTTGTTCGGTTTCCGTTTTGGCGGCCCATTGATCAAGAATAAATTATTTTTCTTTATAAATTATGAAACAGAAACACAACCGAAATCAATCCAAACTAATTTTGCTGCCACGGCCGGAGCGGCTTACGGAAGTGCTTCCAACATTGCAAGACCTACTGCAGATTCTCTGAATTATATCAGCCAGTATCTTTTAAATAACTATAACTATGTCACCGGCCCCTTTGATAATTACGTTCCGGATATTACCAGGAAAAAAGTGATGGGTCGTATTGACTGGAACATCAGCAGGACCCAGCGTTTTAATATCCGTTACAGCCAGGTTGAAGGTGGTGAGCCCAATCCTCCAAGTACATCAGTGGGTGGTGCCGGAACTGTAGCTGGAAATACAGCATCAAGACAAGCTATTACTGCCCTTTGGTTCAAGAATTCCAATTATTTCCAGGGAGCCAATTTTTATTCCTTATCAGCTGAACTGAATTCAAGTTTCAAAGGATTATCTAATATGCTTCGCGGAACTTATACAGACCAAAACGATTCCCGTACCACTGAAAGTCAACAATTCCCTTTTGTTGATATCATGAGTACCAGTGGTGGAGTAACTCCCCAGGCAGGTTCAGGTGTTGGAGCAGTTTATACATCATTTGGATATGAGCCGTTCAGCTTTGGCAACCTTCGCAGAGTGAAAATGTATTCAATTGTAGATAATATCAGTTGGACGACGAACAAGCACCATTGGACTTTTGGAGTACAAGCCGATTTCAGCAAAACCATTAACGGTTTCCAGCGTTTCGGGACCAGCTATTATCGTTTTGCCACCTGGAATGATTTCGCCAGTGCACTGGATCCAAATCCACTCAACAGAAAACTGCCAACGGATTTTACAATAACTTATTCTTTATCTAAAAACTTTGCTCCGGCATTCTCTTCTTTTAGATTTAATCAATACTCCGTGTATGGACAGGATGAGATCTCTATTAATAAAAATTTTCGCTTAACTATTGGTTTGCGTCTTGACCAGGCCCGCTATCCAAGCGTTCCGCAGATCCTTACACATCCGTTGGTATTAGCTCAGAATTTTGATTTTGGAGAAAAAGTGAATACTGGTAATTTACCTAAGCAAACAATTATGTTCTCGCCCAGGATCGGATTCAACTGGGATGTGTATGGCGATCGTTCGTTACAGATCCGCGGTGGTACCGGATTGTTTACCGGTAAGGTTCCTTTTGTATGGGTAGTGAGCCAATCAGGAGATAATGGCATGATCCAAGTGACCCAGGCGTTTAATTATTATACTTCAACTGGTGCTGTAAGCCCCCTCGCCCCTGCCGGAGGCTCAGGTCCACTTACACCGGGAGGTATACCAGGTCCCTTCAGTCCTAACCCGGTTGCATACCGTCCTGCTTCAGTTCCTGCTGCGGGAACAATTGTACCCAGTTCTGTAACTGCAATGGATGGTAATTTCAAAAATCCGCAAACATGGAAATCAGGTTTAGCATTGGACACCAAATTACCCTGGGGTGTAGTAGCTACCCTGGAAGCTGTTTTTAACAAGGATGTTAATACCGCTTTTTTCAGAAGCCCGAACTATATAGCTCCTCAAAATTTGAATGTTACAGGTTATCCTGATAACCGGCCTATTTATGGCGCTACTGTTCCTACAAGATTTATTAATACTATTAATTCAGCCGGTGTGTTTGTTCCAGGTGGTACAACTGCTTTTACCCCTGTTATTATTGATAACGGGTCAAGAGGTTATTACCTGGCTTTAACAGCCAAATTTGAAAAACCATTCAGCAAAGGTTTCTTTGCCTCGATTGCTTATACCAAATCAATGGCAGGAAACCTGTTTGATGGTAACGGTGACCAGGCACTGGGAACCTACCAGGGTACTCAACAAGTAAAAGGATTAAACACTCCTAACCTTGCAACGGCTCAGTATGTTCTTCCCGATCGTCTTATTGCAATGATCTCTTACCGGAGAGAATATTTAAAACACCTGGCTACCAGTTTCTCATTTGTTTACTCGGGCTCCATTGATTACAGGTTTAGTTATACCTATAATGGCGACTTTAACCGTGATGGTGTATCCGGAAACGATCTGATCTATATCCCAACGGCTGCAGACGTTACTCAAATGCAATTCTCCAGTCAAACTGTAAATGGTATTGTATATGACCAGAATGCGCAACGTAATTTATTCGAAGCCTACGTGCAGCAGGATAAATACCTGAGAACCCATCGGGGACAATATGCCGAACGCAACGGAGGACAGGCTCCCTGGCGTAACCAGGTGGATGCTAAATTTATGCAGGACATATTCGCAAAAGTTGGGAAAAGCAGGAACACAATACAATTCACAATTGACGTATTCAATTTTGGCAACCTGCTGAACCCAAGTTGGGGTAAAGTAAAAAATACGAATGCTACACAGATCTTAGCTATTCAGAATGCACCTGCATTGGTTCCCGGTGGAGCCGTGGTTCCGCAATTCAGATTGGCTACCAGCCAGGGCCAGATCGTTACAAGAACATTCAGGGATAATTTAAGTACCGCTTCCACTTACTCTGTTCAATTTGGTTTGCGTTACCTGTTCAATTAAGAATAAAATCTCTTATAATAAAAAACCTTCCGTTAACAGCGGAAGGTTTTTTTTATTTTCTTAGCCCCCTATCCCAGCCCGACCTTCGGTCCCAACCTACGGTTGTCCGCAAGGGGGAAAGGAGTACTCACGAGACACAATTAATTTTTCGTTTCTTAAGAGCTTTCATACTTTCTTATTTTTTATTTCTTATTCCTTATTCCCCGGGTTAAAACCCGGGGCTATACCCCAGCCCCATTTTAAAAATTCAGGCATCGCTCTTCCCCAGGTAAAAACATCATGATGCCCGTCTGCCATTTCCAGGTAATGAATATGTTTTTCTTTTACATAACCCTTCTTTTCTAATTCTTTGACCAGGTCACGGGTATCATCAATGGAATCAATGATGCCATTATGGTTGCGGTCCTTTGTTTCATCTTTGTTACCACATTGAAAAAAGAATTTCAGCCAGGGGTAATAACTGCCATTTCTTATTTGCTGGTGGATGATCCTGTGCTTATCATCGTCATATTCTTTTGCATGCTGGTCAATATTTCTCCACCATAATGATCCGGAGAAAACACCAACCTTGCTGAATTCATCCGGGTGTTTCCAAACAATGTCAAGCGCTGCGAGGCCGCCCAAAGAAAAACCGGCAAAGGCTTTTTCTTTGAAAGATGAAACAGCATACTTTTTTCTCAGAAAAGGTAAAAGCTCTTTAAAAATGAATGAAGTGTATAGACCGGCTTTGGCGCCGAAACCTTTATAGTCCGGCATACCGGCCACACCATATTCCATTTTTCGTTCAGGACCGCAATGGATAGCCACGCATAGAATGGGTTCAATAGCATCTTTCGCAGCATATAATTTTTCAAGGATGGATTCAAATCCCATTTTTTGCATATCCTGCCCGTCGTTGATCAGCAACAAACTCATTTGTGATAGATCAGCCACATTGGATGGAAGATAAAAGTCAACCTTGACTTTCCGATCTAAAAAAACGGATTCGATGGATTCATTTTCAACCAGGATCCCGGATACATTCGTCCCTTGCATGAATTCAAAAATAAGGATTTATTAATAATGGGCTGAACGGTCTCCGGTAATAGGTAATGTCCGGCTTTCAATATTTCTCGCAGAGTTCGTTGCGAAGCAGCGGCGTCCCGATAGCTATCGGGATTGCGTTCTTTGCTTCTTTGCGGTCTCTGCGTGAAACCAAAACCGGGCATTGCAATAATCGGGTTAATTTGTTTATTTGATAGGTACAGGATAAATTTGATGAAAACCGCTTCACCAAAGCATTTACCTTTAATAAATTAAAAACTGATTATGAAGAAAATTGGAGTTCTCCATGGAAAAGAACGTTCATTTCCAGAAGCATTTGTAGCCCGGGTCAATAGTAAAAATATTCCCGGCATAATGGCCGAATCCGTCCGCATCGATAAAGCCATGCAGGGCGTCAATAGCGGATACGCTGTTATCATTGACCGTATCTCACAGGATGTGCCTTTTTACCGCACCTGGTTAAAGAATGAGGCCGTTACTGGAACAGCTGTTATCAATAATCCCTTTTGGTGGAGCGCTGATGATAAATATTTCAACAACTGCCTGATGACAAAACTGGATGTTCCTGTTCCTAAAACAGCGATCATCCCATCCAGGGACCTCCCGGATGATACATCCAATGAATCATTCAGCAACCTTGCCTTTCCCCTCGATTGGGAATCTATTTTTAAATATGTTGGTTTCCCTGCTTATATGAAACCATTTGCCGGCGGTGGATGGAAAAGTGTTTATAAACTCGTGGACTCTGAAGATTTCTTTACCAAACACAGTGAAACCGCCCAGCTTGTCATGATGCTGCAGGAAGAAATTATTTTTACTGAATACTATCGTTGTTATTGCATTGGCGGCAAGTATGTCCGCATCATGTCATACGAACCCCGCAACCCGCATCACCTTCGTTATGTGGCAGATTTTAAACCATCACCCGAAAGATTGAAGCAGATGACAGATATCGTTCTCCGCATCAATAAATATCTCGGTTATGATTTCAACACGGTTGAATTAGCAGTGAGGGATAATGTTCCTTATGCGATCGATTTCTGCAATCCTGCACCGGATGCAGAAAGAACCAGTGTAGGCGATGAGAATTTTGAATGGGTGGTGGAAACAGCCGCTACCTATGCGATTGAAAAAGCACAGGGAAATAAAGAAGGAGCGGATAATTTAACATGGGGAGAATATGTAAAGAGAAGCAGTAATAAAAAAGCGTTGATTTAGATCATAGCTCATAGATCATGGTCTGGTGTCCGACTATGAACTATTACCCATGAACCATTAACCAAACATTGACTTATGAACCTCAACTATAAAAGCTTTACCCTCGGCGTGGAAGAAGAATACATGGTGCTTGATCCCAAAACATTTGAGCTCAAAAGCCATGAACAGAAGATCGTGCAGGAAGGACAGAAAGTGATCAAGGATAAAGTGAAAGCTGAAATGCACCAGGCGGTGGTGGAAGTGGGTACGGATATTTGTGCGGATATAGATGAAGCATTCACCGATGTAGCTATGCTGCGCAAAACCATCAGCGGCATTGCTGATGGTCTCGGGTTTGCCATGGGTGCATCGGGCACACATCCTTTCAGCCATTGGGAAAGCCAGTTGATCACCGATCATATACGTTACAATGAAATAGTAAACGAACTGCAGGAAGCAGCGAGAAGTAATCTGATCTTCGGTCTGCATGTGCATGTAGGCATGGAGAACCGGGAAATGGCCAACCATATCGCCAACAGCACCCGTTATTTTTTACCGCATGTATTTGCGCTCAGCACCAACTCTCCTTTCTGGGAAGGAAGGATGACGGGTTATAAATCTTTCCGTACCAAAGTATTTGATAAGTTTCCCCGCACAGGTATTCCTGATTCTTTTGACAGCATCGAAGCTTATGATAACTATGTAAAACTGTTGATCAAAACCAATTGCATTGACAATGCCAAAAAGATCTGGTGGGACCTGCGGGTGCATCCATTCTTTAATACCGTGGAATTCCGCATCTGTGATGTACCGATGACAGTGGATGAAACAATAACGATCGCTGCTTTGTTCCAGGCTATTTGTGCAAGGATATATATGCTTCGTTCCAAGAATCTTAATTATATACAATACTCAAGAGCATTGCTGAATGAAAATAAATGGCGGGCCAGCCGCTATGGTGTGGATGGTTATCTTATTGATTTTGGCAAAGAAGAAGAAGTGAATACAAGGGCATTGATCTATGAGTTGCTCGACTTTTTAGATCCTGTACTCGACCATCTTGGCAGCCGCCACCGCATAGCTTATGTAAATAAAATGCTGGAGAACGGCACCGGCGCCGACCGGCAATTAGCCGTGTTTGACAAAACAAAGAAACTGGTAGATGTGGCGAAGTATATAAACAGCCAGTATTTGGTGGGGGTGTGATTATTATTTGCCGGACTGTATTGCTACTATCAGCTTCGTTGCGTCGCACACTTGTACGTTCGGTAATCCTACTCAGCATATGGAGGCTGTTGCAAGTTTACCCTGAGTAAGGCGAAGGCATTCTTGTTGTTTTGTAATTCTACTGAGGAATTTTTATACTGTCCGCCCAATTTAAATATTATGACAGAATTGATGCCGTTGTTGGTGTTTCCCGGTGTACTATAATAAATTATCTGCAGTTAGGTTGCAAGGGAGCACCAACATACTGAAATCATTGTTTCGTTTGTTGGTGTTCCCTGGATTCATTAAGCTGATGTGTTAAATAGTACCTCGGGAAACACCAACAACGGCATCTCGAAAATTAATTCCTTCCCTCGACGAGTTCCGTCCAAAAAAAGCTTTAGAGGGAAGATTCACCTCTCAAGACTCACGACTCACAACTAACGACTAACGACTCATCCCTCAATCCTCCATCATCACAAAAGCGCCCCAGTAATAAGGCTCTTTGTATTTCGTCATTAGTTGCAATTGAGCTTGCTTGAATGCTTTTTGTTTATCGCCTCTTTTTGTCCAGTTGGTATAAAAATTATTCATGAGTTGCTGTGTAGCTGCATCATCTACTTTCCATAAACTCATGATCAATGCATCGGCACCGGCCACTAAAAATGCTCTTTGCAATCCATATACTCCCTCTCCTGCCTTCACTTCGCCGAGACCGGTCTCACAGGCGCTGAGCACTACCAGCTTTGTTCCTTTCAGGTCAAGGTTCATCGCTTCATAAGATGTGATCACCCCGTTACTCACACTATCCATGGTCGGGTTCATTTTATCTGATTCGATCACGCCTGTCAATACCAATCCGGAACGAAGCAACACGTTATCTTTTGCATTATCGGCACTTACACCGATGGGCCAGCTTGCTTTTTCTATATCCGGGAAAAAGAAACCATGTGTGGCAATATGCAGGATGGACAGATCTTTTGACGACTTTAAATTATCTTCAGTAGCATCCTCCTGTGTGTATTCCGCCACCTGGTAACCGGAAGACTTCAGCACAGTGTTAATTCCATCTACTTCTGTTTTGGTGGCTGGCAGCGGCGCCAAACTTTTATCCCCTCTATAATCAGGGTCGCCGATCAGGGTTGCTTTCTTACCGGGAGCATTGTCTTTACTGTTATCAGTAACAATATCTCTTGCATTGCCGATCAAAATAATATCGTACTGGTTGATGAGGAAATCGCCGCCGGCTTTTTTCAGTGTATATAGATTTATCTGGTTGTACACACCATCCAATGAAACATAGATCTTCTTTTTCCCTTTTACTTCTGATTCCAATGGTGCCCAGAAATAATTATATGATTGTTCATCATTGATCTTGTTCTGCATGGATTTCCGGTAAGCCTTGAAGAACTTTTTCTCCATATCCAATCCGTTTTGCAGTACAACCACCTTCGGCTGCGGATCGTTTTTTGTAACCACCAATGCCAGGTAGCGGGAACTGTCGGTGAAAGTCTGGTCAAAATTTCTCAACCGGATCATTTCAACCAGGGCCTCATCTGTTTTTAACTTGTCCTGCACTTCAGCATATTTTATTTTAGAAGTAAAATAGAATTGTGAGAACTCTTTGGAGTTTTCTGACAATTTCTTTTCCATCGCATTCACAACTCCTTCCAGCGAATCAAGATTAATGCCCTGTTCCTGCATGTCTTCTTTGGAGAACACATAGAGCTTGGTCATTTCTTCTTTCGCATCGATCCATTCAGCATAATCATTGATCAGTTCTGTATTGCCGCTGGCAAGGATAGCCTGGCTTATTTTCCGTGTTGAACTGAGCAATAATCCCTTTGTAGCCACGCGGTATTCGAAAAGGTCTAAAATAATTTCTTTATTGCTGGTACTTGCTTCCACTGCAAAATTGTAAAACCGCTGAAATCGTGGTGAAAGCAGGTCCCAATATTTTGTTTTTTCGGATTCACTCATTGGCGGGAAATAACGGTTAATAAAATCGAGCGACTTCTCCATCACACTATGATACAATTCATATGCTTTGTCGTAGTTTTTTGTCTTCCAGTAAAGGATTGCCATATCTTCCTCCGATTGTGAGAACAAAGGATGATCATTGCCCAGGCTTTGCTCCCTTATCTCCAATGCTTTTGTCAATAAAGGTTCGGCTTCATCATAGCGGCCTTTATAGCGGTAAAAATTCCCAAGGTCGCTGATCACTTTTGCATAGGCCGGTGAGTTCTCTCCAAAATTCTTTTTATAGATCTCTGCAGAATTTTGCAACATTTGCTCCACCCTGTCCTGCTTGTTCATTACCATATACAGGATGGCAACATTATTCAGAACATTGGCAAACTCAGGAGTAGTACGATCAGCAATTTTATTCTGCATCTTCAGGTAAATGTTCTCTGCCTCCGTATATTTTCCCATTTGCTGGTAAAGCAATGCAAGGTTGGAGAAGAACCTTAACCGGTTTATCGATTTAGTATTGTCGCCCAACTTTTCACCGATATCTATTATCCTCAGCATGTTTTTTTCAGCGGTCTCATATCTTCCCAGTGCCTGGAACAACATGGCCTGGTTATTCAGCACGATGGCATAAGGCTGTGATGTCTGTAGTTGATTGGCTTCAATAACAGAAAGAGCTTTGACAAAATCTTTTTCCGATTCATTGTATTGGCCGAGGTTGTAATGAAGCACGGCATAGTTATTCAGCGAAGCCGCCACCCCCATATCTGTCGGTCCCATGGTTGTTTGCCGCATATCCAGCGCCTTTGAAGTAAATTTTTCCGCCTGCGAATAACGGCCCATGGTGGCATACAGCAACCCGGTGTTGGAAATGGTTTTCATATAACCGGGATCAGTAAGGAGGTAAGCTTTTTCAAAATAACCGGCGGCGGTTGTAAATCTTTTCTCGGCATACAAATACCGGCCCATGGCATAGGCAGATTCTCCCGAGTGCAGGTTCAAGCGGGCATTGTCCTCATCGCTGATATCAAAATCTTTCCGGTAAAAGGAAGTGCCGATGTTTTTTAAATTAAAAAATTTACTCCCGAATTGTTTTTTGTCTTTTACATCAAACAACCCCGAATTATCGCTGACCAGGATGGCATAATCAAAATCAGTGGAGTCGAACCCGTCGCGGATATCATTTAACTGTTTATGATAGGCATCCCTTGCTTCGGTTTTTGCTTTGTCAACCGTGTTTTGCTTTGCTTTATTGATAGCCCGGTCTTTAAGATTCTTTAATAGCTGGGCTGGTGATTGGATAGACAAAAAAATAAATAGCACTCCAATTAGAACTTTCATATCCCCGTTTTTGTATGAAAGGAGGTTAGATTTCCTGTCAAGTTACTGCGATAATTTTTAATTTCCTACAAACCGATTTCTCCATTTGTCTCCAACAAAGGCACAAAGAACACAGAGAAATTTCAATTGGCTGTAACCGCTTTGTGGTTTTTGTGTTCCCGATAGCTATCGGGATGGGAAATTCTTTTTACTCAAAGCAAGGCACTACTGTGCTGCCATATATCCCTGCCCAATACAATTCATCCGTTACATTTCTCACTGGTAATAATAGTTTAGTTAAACCGGTTTTAGGGAGTTAGTTTGGTATCACTAAAACTACATTATGAAAAAAATGATCGTTTGCCTTTTGGCAGTTGTATCCACAGTTTGTTTATCTGCCCAAATTCCATTGACCGTTTCACCCAGCGGCGGAAATAAAAAAGCTTCCGTAAGTGAACGTATCGGTTTGACCGATGTAACCATTCATTATGATCGTCCCGGTGTAAAAGGCCGTGAAGGAAAGATCTGGGGACAACTGATCCCGGCTGGATTTACAGATCCCGGTTTTGGCAGCAGCAAATCTGCACCGTGGAGGGCCGGTGCTAATGAGAATACCACTTTTGAATTTTCCACCGATGTAAAAATTGAAGGGCAAGCCTTGCCGGCAGGCAGGTATGGTTTCTTTGTGGCAATGATCCCAATGGAGTGTACATTGATCTTCTCAAAAAACTCAACTTCATGGGGACATTTTTATTACAATGAAAAAGAAGATGCATTGCGGGTAAAAGTAAAACCCCAGCCATCTGATAAAAGTGTTGAATGGCTGAAATATGAATTCATGAATGAAACAGAGAACACGGCCCTTGTTTCATTGCAATGGGAAAAGCTGGCGATACCATTTAAAATAGAAGTGGATTATGTTAAAGATCAGATCGAATCATTCCGCCGTGAATTAAGAACTGATAGAGGATTTATCTGGGAAGGCTGGGACCAGGCGGCACAATGGTGTGCACAACATAATACCAACCTCGATGAAGCTCTTCTCTGGACGGATTCTGCTACCGGCCCAAGTTTTGGCGGCGACAGAAGTTTCCAGGCCTGGAGTACTAAAGCACAGGTACTTCAAAAACTGGGTCGTGGCCCGGAAGCTGCGGCGGTCATGCAGAAAGCATTGCCTTATGGTAACATGAATGAAGTACATCAATACGGCAGGCAGTTGCTTGGACTGAAACTTAATCAAATGGCTTTTGATGTTTTCAAAACAAATTTTGACAAATACCCTAACCAGTTCACTACATTGATGGGTATGACAAGGGGCTATGCCGGGATAGGTGATACTAAGAATGCAATGAAATATGCTCAACTGGCATTACCCCTGGCGCCTAACCAGCAGAATAAAACAAATGTGGAAACGATCATCCAAAAATTGAAAGACGGGAAGGATATCAATAATTAGAAATAAAAGTCATGAATAAAGAACCATTTCCGGCATTTACAGCCGGGGGTGGTTTTTTATTTAGATAGGCAATTAAAAAAATCAGTTGTAATTTGTTTCAAATTTTTAAAAAATGAAAAATCTTTTTATTACTCTTTGTTTATTTACCGTTTCATTGGGCGGTTTTTCCCAAACTTGTGAAGAAAGAGAAGACAAACTACTGGAAGCAGTAGGCGGTTTTTCAGCGGGCATGCTTTATAATACTTACGGTCTTATCGGCAGCATCAGCGATGGATATGCACACGATGCCTATGACGCCCTGACCATACATGACCTGATGGAAGCACAAAAAAGAGTATTCGATAACCTCGTGACAGTGGTGGAAGTATTGAAGAACGAAGGTTATTTAAAAGATGTAAAAGACAAGGACTATGCTGTTTCTATTATAAGCATCCTGAAAGGATTGAAAAAACAGGCGCAACTCTTAGAAGATTATACTGATAATAAAAGCAGGCAAAAACAGGAAGCTTACGATGCACAGCGAAAACAAAACTGGTCTGCGATCAGCAAACTGATGGGAATTGGAGAATAAAGATCAGTTGCAGCCGAATATCTCGCAAAGCTTGTCCTGCAACGCAGGGCCCCGGAGGTTCCTGGCAACGATCTTGCCTTGTGGATCAACTAAAATATTCTGGGGGATGCCCTGGATATGATAAAGTTTGGCAGCCGCATTGTTCCACCACTGAAGGTCACTCACATGACTCCAGGTAAGACCATCTTCATTGATCGCTCTTACCCAATTATCCTTTTGTCCCGGCTTGTCAAGCGATACTCCGAGTACCGTAAAATTCTTTGTCTTGAATTTATTAAAGTTCTCCACCACATTCGGGTTTTCATTGCGGCAGGGACCGCACCAACTGGCCCAAAAATCAACAAGAACATACTTGCCCCGGAAAGAAGATAGTGATACCATGTGACCGGTAGTATCAGGCTGTGTAAAATCCATCGCTTCGGTCCCAATTGCGCCAATCTTTTTTTCTGCAATAAAATCCTGCAGTTGTTTCCCGGATTCCAGTTTTTTTACAGATGCATCGAGCAGGTTGAATCTTTTTTCCAGCATGACTATGTCCTGGTTAAAATCATATGTAGCATTTAAGATAAATGCTGCAACTGCCGACTTGTTTTTTTCTTTGACAAATTTGTCGATCGTCTTTTGAATGGTTTCCTGCGCAGCAGTATAAGTAGTCAGCAGCCCGTCCCTTTCCGGACCGGGCATGGTTGAATTAATTGTATTGGCCAAGGCATTCATTTGCTGGGCAATTGGTATAAATGTTTTTGTAAAATCTGAAAACTCTTTGTGTGAGACCGACCCCGAGATCTCGAAGACAGGAGGCTGGGCTTTTTTTCCCTTAACTGAAATGTTCCCGTTCTCCAGGTAGATCTCAGTTGGTTTTTCACTGCCGACCAGGAGATAACAAAGCACCGGTTCCTTTACAGTTCCTTTCAGCACAAATTTGCCCTGGAGCAATTTTGTTTTTGCCATGTCAACAGCTTCCCCGTTCTGGATCAGCCTTATTTCTGTTCCGTCTTTAAAATCGTCGAGTTTACCGTTAATGGTAAACTCCGCTTTTTTGGTGGTCTGTGCAGCAACAACTAAGGGAACCAGGAATAAAATAACCAGTAATTTTTTCATACTTAATCCAATTAATTTTCAAAGTGATACGGACCGACCCGATCAGTATACAAATTTATACAATCCGGCCAGATAACAAAAACCCGTCAGTCTAATATGGACGAAAGGAAGGATTTTGTGGCTGTATTAACATCAGGGTTGTTTTCCAATGCTTTAATATAGGCACTCCCGATGATAGCACCATCTGCCTGCTGACAAACGGCATCAAATGCCTGTTTATTGCTTATGCCAAAGCCCAGCAATACCGGGTTTTTAAGCTTTAGATTTTTGAGTCGCCGCAGGTATTCATTTGTATTAGCAGCGTTTTTATCGCTGCCTGTAGTGGAAGATGATGATACTGCGTATAAGAACCCGCTGCTGAGACTGTCCAGTTTTTTTATCCTTGCATCGGATGTTTCCGGTGTCACTAAAAAAATAAAATCGAGTCCATGCTTTTTAATGATTGCCCCGTATTCGGCTTCAAATTCATATTCGGGCAGATCCGGCAAGATCAAACCATCAATACCAATAGCTGCCGCATCGGCACAGAACTTTTCAAAACCGTACTGTAAAACGGGGTTCATATAACCCATCAATATCACAGGAATAGAAATGCCCCGAACGATGTTCCTTCCCTTCGCCTGCTCGGGAACCCCTGAAGGGGCGTTACTGCGGAAATCTTTTAATTGTTCAAAGAGTTTTTTTATCGTCATTCCATTTGCCAATGCAATGGAACTGCTTTGCTGTATCACTGGCCCGTCTGCCAGCGGGTCGCTGTAGGGCATGCCAAGTTCGATGATGTCAGCGCCGTATTGTTGCAGGGCTTTCATTACCTCAAGAGTTGAATTTAAGTGAGGATAGCCTGCAGTGCAATAGACATTTAAAATCTTAGGGTCTTGGGTTTGAAATATGCTGTTGATTCTACTCATATTTTTTCAACACAGAGTTACGGAGAGCACTGAGTTACACAGAGAGTCTCTGTGTAACTCTCAAACTCTGTATCTCTGTGTTTACATTTTACTCATATAGGTTGCAAGGTCCTTATCCCCTCTCCCACTCAAACAAATCACAACCACATCATCTTTTTTAAATTTCATTTGTTTCAGCGCCGCCAATGCATGCGCCGGCTCCAATGCCGGGATGATCCCTTCCAGTTTTGCCAACTCAAATGCAGCCGTCAATGCCTCATCATCTGTTGCACTTAAAAAAGTTGCTCTGCCGTTTTTAAATAAATGTGCATGCAGTGGACCGATACCGGGATAATCAAGACCTGCAGAGATACTATGTGGCTCTACCACTTGCCCGTCTTCTGTTTGCATCAGCAAACTTTTACTGCCATGCAAAATACCCGGCTTGCCGAGTTGTGTTGTAGCTGCACTCATTCCACTATTTATACCATGACCAGCCGCTTCAACAGCGATCAACTGCACCGAAGGTTCGTCTAAGAAATGATAAAATGCTCCCGCTGCATTACTGCCGCCACCCACACAAGCTATCACATGAGTTGGCAAACGCATCGGGACGCTTTCAGCGGCCTGATGCTTTGCAAGCTTTTCATCTAATTGCCATCTTATCTCTTCACTAATTACACTCTGAAACCTCGCCACCATATCCGGGTAAGGGTGCGGCCCTACTACACTCCCGATTATATAATGTGTATCATCCGGATGATTGATCCAATCCCGTATCGCTTCATTCGTGGCATCTTTCAAGGTCTTGCTTCCACTGGTTACCGGGATCACCATTGCACCGAGCATTTTCATTCTTGCCACATTCGGCGCCTGCCGTTCAATATCTTTTTCGCCCATGTACACAATGCACTCCAACCCTTTCAATGCACAGACGGTAGCTGTTGCCACACCATGCTGACCGGCGCCCGTTTCTGCAATGATCCTTTTTTTTCCCAGTCGCTGCGCCAATAAGATCTGTCCAACCGTATTATTGATCTTATGCGCCCCGGTATGACAAAGATCTTCCCGCTTTAAATAAATATTTGTATTGAATTGCTTACTCAACCGCTCTGCAAAATATAAAGGCGTTGGCCTGCCCGCATAATCCCGGAGCAGTTGCTGAAATTCTTTTTGAAAAGAATCTTCATAAATTATTTTCAAATACTTTGTACGCAGCTCTTCTACATTGCGGTGCAGCATTTCAGGGATGTAGGCGCCGCCGAATTGGCCGTAGTACCCTTGTTCGTTTGGATGCTGATATGATTCTTTCGTTGACATTTTTTAAAAATTATTAGCCCAGCTTCAGTACTACTATTGTCGTCTGTTGCGTCGCACTCTTCATCGTTCGGTAATTCTATTCGGCTTTTTGAACCCCTCCGGGGTTCCGGACACTTTGTTACTTTAATCTCTCCGGGTTTCACCCGGAGCTACCAACATTCAGCCCCTACGGGGCTTTCAATACATCTTAATCATTCTTTTATCAATATCTGATGCTACGAAGCCTACTTTCTCATTCCTTATTTCTTATTCCTTATTTCTCATTCCCTTTACCAATTTTATTTCATCGCCTGTTTAAACCCCAGCACCGCTCCCATATCCTTCACTCCCGGTTTTTTCTCAAACCTGCTGTTAATATCCACTCCAAAAAAATCAGGATGAACGAATGCTTTTACTTTAGCAGCATCTTCTACCCCAATGCCGCCGCTCAGGAAAAATGGTTTTTCAATTTTTGCTTTGCTTAAAATGGTCCAGTCAAACTGCTGGCCGGTGCCACCAAAACTTTCTTTCAGTCCACCGCTGTCAAACAAATAATAATCGCAGACCGCATCATAAGGCGTCACCAGCTTATCTATATCCGCATCATCTGTCACACGAAAAGCTTTTATCACTTCCACTTCGTTGCTCAGGTCCTCGCACATTTCCGGGCTTTCATCGCCGTGCAGTTGCACAGCATCCAGGCCGTAATCATCAATGGCATCCAGCACATCGATCATTTCAGGGTTTACAAACACTCCCACTTTCTTCAGATCAAAATCAGCTTTCTTCAATTCTTTTTTAGAGATCTTATCCCCGATATAGCGGGGAGATTCCTTATAGAATATCAATCCCGCAAAATCAATATCCAGTCCGTCGAGCTGTTGCAATTGTTTCATTTCAGTAATGCCGCATACTTTAATATTCATATTCATTGTTTATTTTTTTTGGAACACAAAGGACACTAAGTATTCACAAAGGTTACAGAGGTTTTGATTAATTCGTAGTGTTCTTTGTGTTTCATTGTGTTCTTTGTGCTCCTTTTTCAAACTATAATGTCTGTACAAATTTTTCAAAGGCCTTCCCGGGATCTTCTTCTTTCATAAAAGTCTCTCCGATCAAAAATCCTTTAAAACCGGCTTTTTTAAATCTCTTAATTGTTTCCACATCACTGATACCACTTTCAGATATTTTGATCTTATCAGATGGTATTTGTTCTGCCATTCTCAAACTTCTTTCAATGTCCACTTTAAAAGTTTTCAGGTCACGGTTGTTGATACCTATCAAATCGATCCCGTTACAAATATGTCCCAGTTCTTCTTCGGCATGAAGTTCTAATAAAACTTCCAGACCCAGGTTTTTGGCTAAACCAGCCAGTCGCTTTACTTCGGCCGGGGTTAGACAGGCAGCGATCAATAAGATCACATCAGCCCCAATTGATCTCGCTTCTACTACCTGGTATTCGTCAATAATAAAATCTTTCCGCAACAAAGGGATATCAACGATCTCTCTCGCTTTTATCATATCTTCATTAGACCCCCCAAAATATTCTTCATCGGTTAATATAGAGATACCCGCTGCACCGAAATTTTCATAACTACTCACCACATCAGCAATACTTACTTTATCATTTATTATTCCTTTCGATGGCGATCTTCTTTTGAATTCTGCAATGATGCCAGTGGTGTCAACGCTGTTTAATCTTTTTACAAGCGATTCACATTCCCGGTCAAAAAAAGGAGAAGCTTCAAGTTTTTTAATGCTGTACCAATCCTTTTTCTCTGCCAGGGATCTTTTTTTGCTTTCAATTATTTGTTCAAGAATATTCATTGCAGGCTGATCAATTTTTGTAATGAATCATTTGCCTTTCCGCTTTCCAGGCTTTCCACCGCGGCATTGTATGCTTCATCATATTTTTTATACTTGCCTGTACAATGCAGGGCCATTGCTGCATTGGCGAGTGCCACTGCATTTTGCGCCCAGGTGCCTTCGCCTTTCAAAATAGTTGCGAAGATCTTTGCTGCTTCTTCAACACTATTGCCGCCGCTTATATCCTGTGCTGAGACCATTCGCTTGCCCAATTGTTCCGGCGTCATTATTTGTTCGCCTTCATTCGTTATTACTTTGGTATCGTTGGTCAATGATATCTCATCATAGCCATCTAAACTGTGAATGATCGTAAAAGGTTTACCACTTAGCTGCAATAAGTAATTATATATCCTCGCCATCTCCAGGTTATACACTCCAACCAACTGGAACGAAGGATTCGCCGGGTTCGCCATCGGTCCCAGCATATTAAAAAATGTCCGCATCGCAAGGTTCTTTCTGATCGGCCCCACTGTTTTCAATGCGGGGTGAAATAAAGGCGCATGCAAAAAACAAATATTCGCTTCTTCGATCTCTTTTTTTAATTTTTCATTTTCACTTTTGAATTTATAACCTAACTGCTCCATTACATTCGATGCGCCGCTGACCGATGAAGCGCCATAGTTACCATGCTTGGCAACTTTTTGCCCGGTGCCGGCCACGATACAACAGGCCAGCGTGGAAATATTGAATGTATTTTTTCCATCGCCGCCCGTTCCGACAATATCGATGGTTTCATACTCACCCAGATCCACTTTTACAGATAATTCCAGCAATGCATCCCGGAATCCCTGCAATTCTTCTATCGTTATACTCCGCATCAGGTACACAGTCATAAAAGCAGTTACTTCATGTTCATTATAAATGCCTTTACCGATATTAACCAACACTTCTTTCGCTGATTCCCTCGTCAGCGTTTTGTGTTCAAATAAATATTGTAAAATCTTTTTCATGCCATAAATTTTACCGCTGAGACGGGGAGGCGCAGAGTTGTTTATTCAATCCCTTATTTCTCTGCGTCTTTGCGCCTCTGCGGTTACGCTTTCAACCAATTTCTCAAAATATCTTCTCCCCTCGGCGTCAATACACTCTCCGGGTGAAACTGCACACCCTGCACATCATAGTTCTTATGTTGTAATGCCATGATATAATTATTATCGTCTCTTGCTGTTACTTCCAGTTCTTTGGGAAAGTTTTCGTCACTAACGATCCATGAATGATAGCGGCCGGCTTCAATTACATCAGGTAAACCTTCAAACAAATTTCGTGAAACGTGAGACGTTAGACGTGAGTTAGTTTCTGATTTCACGTCTGACTTTTCACTTTTCACCACTCTTATTGGAGTGGCGACTCCATGATAAACTGTGCTTAAATTCACCAGCATCCCGCCAAAAGCCTGGCCAATAGCCTGGTGACCCAAACAAACTCCCAAAATTGATTTCGTTGCAGCATATTCTTTTATCAACGGCAATAACAAACCCGCTTCTTCCGGGATACCCGGACCCGGTGACAGAATAATTTTATCATAATCCTTCACTTTCTCCAATGCGACCTGGTCGTTGCGATATACATCAACTTTTACATGCATGATCTTCTCCACTAAATGGACAAGATTGTAAGTGAACGAATCGTAATTATCAAAAACCAAAATCTTCATAATTTACTTTTTTGAACCACATAGGCACATCAGGAACATAGAAATACACACATAGAATACTATGTGAAACCCTATGTGCCTATGGTTCTATGTGGTTCATATTATATTTCTTTAGCGAGGTCAATCGCTTTTTTCAACGCTCCCAATTTATTATTCACTTCCTGCAATTCACTTTCAGGATCGCTTACCGCCACCACGCCAGCACCTGCCTGGTAAGTGAGTGTATTATTTTTACTCAAAAATGTTCTGATCATGATAGCATGATTACAATTGCCATCAAATCCTATAAAACCTATCGCCCCGCCATAATAACTTCTCGATGCCGGTTCGTATTCATTGATCAGTTCCATGGCTTTGAATTTTGGAGCGCCGCTCAATGTTCCTGCCGGAAATGTTTTAGCTATCAATTCAACCGGGTTGCTGCTCTCTCTCAATTTACCTGTCACTTCACTTACCAGGTGAATGACATGAGAGAAATATTGTACCTGTTTGTAATGCACCACTTCCACTTCATCACAAACACGGCTCAGGTCATTTCTCGCCAGGTCGACCAGCATCACATGCTCGGCGTTTTCCTTTGCATCTTTCAATAAAGTTTCTGTCGCTATTTTATCTGCTTCATCATCACCTGTTCTTTTATAGGTTCCCGCAATAGGATGAAGAACAGCTTTTCCGTTCCGGATCACTAACTGCGCTTCAGGCGATGAGCCCATCAGTTTATAATCACCGTAATCAAAGAAAAATAAATAAGGCGAGGGGTTCACACTTCGTAATGCCCTGTAAACATTGAACTCATCTCCAATAAATTTTTGTTGAAACCTCCTGCTCAATACGATCTGGAACACATCGCCCCGGTGACAACTGGCAATCCCTTTCTTCACCATGTTTTTATAGTCCTCATCGGTCATATTTGATAGTTCATCACCCTTTGCACAAAAAGGATAAACAGGCACATCTTTGCTTCTTATTAAAGATTCAACAACAGCTGATTCGCTTTCAATTCCGTTTATCTTATTCTCGCAAATAAATAATTCGTCTTTAAAGTGATTGATGGCAATGACATATTGATACAAGCGATACCGCATCAGGGGAATGGGGAGTGGGGATTGGCGAGTGGCGAGTGGGATAGTTTCAAAGAACTGAACCGCATCATAGGTTGTGTATCCGAATAATCCTTGAGCAAACTTCGTTTCCTTTATTTCACTTTTTTGTATATCAAACTTTTGCATGAAGTCCCAGAGCAGCTGAGGAACCTCGTTGCTGTTTTTCTCCATAGGAGTCCTTATGGACAAAGCAAGTTTCTCCGGTTTCTGCCCGGGTAATTTGAATTCAATGTTTTCTTTGGAACTGATCTCGATCCCGGCGATCGCATTAATACAGATAAATGAATAACTGTTCTCCGATGAATGATGGTCGGTACTCTCCAGCAGGATAGTGTCCCGGAACCTGTCTCTCAACCTCAGGTAGATACCTACCGGCGTAAACACATCCGCCAGCATTCTTTTACAACTTGTATTGATCTCAATTTTCCGCATGCCTCTGTCCCCTAAAGGGGAATTTATACTTTTTAAAACTTGCCTTACTCTCCGCCAGTTGGCGGAGATGGGGGCAATTAATAAGCCCCGAACACTGTCGGGGCCTGAGTATATTTAAACAAATATAGTTATGACATTACAGACCCCTTAGAGTTGTATGCCACCACCATGTATTGTTAAATTGTTTTTTCATTTCATAACAAATATAGACGCTTTATAATAATCAGCAAACTATTTCCCATAAACAATTTTCCATATCCTGCCCAACCTGTCATCTGAAATATACAAAGCACCATCAGGCCCCTGTGCTAACCCGCAGGGACGATATTTTGCCTGGCCCGGTCCGGCTATTGATTCTTTTCCGGTAAAACCATTTGCAAAGATTTCATAATTGCCCGAAGGCTTTCCATTTTTAAAAGGGACAAACACCACATTAAAACCTGCCTGTTTTAATGGCGCCCTGTTCCAGCTTCCATGAAAGGCAATGAAAGCCCCGTTCTTATATTTATCCGGGAACATTTTACCGGTATAGAATAAAAGGTCATTCGGTGCCCAGTGACCGGGAAACCCCATGATGGGCTGATCCTTATCTGCACAGCGTCCCTGTTTTTTTCCATCGCCACCATATTCAGGACCTAAAACTTTTTTCTTTTGCAAATGATCATAATAACAATAGGGCCAGCCAAAATCACTTCCTTTTTTTAATAAAAGAAATTCTTCAGCAGGTAACTCTGCATTTTCATCATTGTTATATAAACCCGGGAACAGTTGTGAAAGCTGGTCACGCCCATGCTGCACGGCATAGAGTTGTTTTTCCTTTGCGTTCCAGTCGATGCCTACAATGTTTCGGATGCCCGTTACAAATTTTGTTCCCTGCGTATAGGATTGATTTAATTTATCTGCTTTGAATTGCCATACCCCTCCTGCTTTTTCCAATAGCGGGCAGGGATCCTGTCCCGGTGAAGCCGGAGTTCTGTCCTGGACCTGGCAGGCATTGGAAGGCGCACCGATAGTAACATATAAATTACCATCATTATCCAATGCAATGGATTTGGATGTATGCTGGCTGCCGACCAATAAATCCGTAACAATTTTTTCAGGATGATCCGGATCAGCCACTTCATTATTTGCATTTAATTTATAACGATAAACAGAATTATCCGATGTGGCATAGAGATAACTATTCCTGATGATGATACCGGTACCGGTGTAGTTGCCAAAGCTTTTTACCACTTCATATTTCCCATTATTATTTCTCAATACTATAATGCCTTTACCTTCCTTCAATTTTTCCAGCTTTACATAAATATCTCCGTTGCCGTTTACCGCAATATGCCGGTTGCGGCCAAGCTCTTCCACTATGGTGATGGCTTTAAAACCTTCAGGTAACGTTATGATAACGTCAGCAGTAGCCAATCTTCCTGAGAAAGCCGACAAAGTACCGGCCACGATCAGCATGAAAAAAAATATCCGCATCATAAAAGAGTTTTGTTTCGTAAATTTAGTTCTTCCGGCTAATCAAACAGCCGAGCATTTTTCTGGTGCTGTCTTGTTTTGGTATTCAATCGTTCGGAGTCTTGTCACTCCGACGAAGGAGGAGTCTCAGAGACTGTAACAAAAGTCAGACCGAAGTCTTTGAGATGCCTCGTGCCTCGGCATGACAACACCCGGATATAATCATAAAATATCTATACGATGTTAACCAAATACATTTCATTTATTACTGCATTCCTTTTTTTATTTCTTTCTGCAACTGTAAATGCCCAGGTCCGTAAGGACTCCTTAGGAGATGACGGCAGTTATAAAATGCCGCCGAAAGCCATTGCCGATATGCTGCTGGCAAAGTCCTCACCCAATGTAAGTGTGGATGATAAAGGGGAATGGATGCTCTTCCTTGAAACAGCCCTTTATCCATCGGTAGAAGAATTGGCAAGACCAGAGTTTCGCATTGCAGGGATACGTATCAATCCCAACAACTATGCACCCAGCCGGCAGAATTACATCAGCAATATCTGGCTGAAAAATATTGGAACAGGAAAAGAGTATACGATCACCGGTTTGCCTTCCCCCTTATTTGCCGGCAACGTGAACTGGAGTCCCAATAACAAAAAGATCGCTTTCACGCAAACAACAAAAGATAAAGTGGACCTGTATGTAGTTGATGTGGCCACGCAAAAAGCAATGAAAGTAAATAAGACATCGCTGAATACAGTGATCGGCGGCGGCTCCCAATGGTATGATGATAATACTTTATTATACCGAACCATTCTGAAACCAGCATCTGCTGCTCCTCCAAAACCATTGATGCCAAAAGGCCCCACCACGCAGGAGAATTATGGGAAAGCATCTCCCCGTCCCACTTTCCAGGATATGATCAAAAGCCCTTATGATGAGCAGTTATTTGAATTTTATGCAACAGCACAATTAGTAAAGAATGTGAGTGGCGTTGAAACCAGGATCGGGCAGCCCGCTATTTATGGCGCCATCAATATTTCTCCTGATAAAAAATATATGATCCTCCGTACTTTAAAGAAACCATTTTCTTATATAGTACCGTACCAGGGTTTTCCTTCTAACGTTCTAATTACCGATATGAATGGAAAAGCAGTCAAACAACTTTCCGATCTGCCATCTGCTGAAACAGCGCCAAGTGGTAATGACAATGTGCAGTTGGTTCCCCGTGGCTTCGACTGGCGGGACGATGAAGCCGCAACTGTTATTTGGTGCATGCCATTAGACAGCGGTCTTATTAAAAAGAACGTAGACTATCATGATGCCGTTTATTCTTTGGCTGCTCCTTTCAACACGGAACCCCAACAACTCTTTAAAACAAAAATGAGATGGCGTGGTGTTACCTGGGGTAATGCAACACTGGCATTGGTGAATGAAGGCTTGCAGGGAAAACAAACAACACAAACTGACCGGTACAACCCCTCCACCGGTGAGATTGAAAAACTGATGGAGAGAAATACCACCGATGCTTATTCAAACCCCGGCTCGCCTGTTACTGAAAAAAATCAATGGGGCCGTGATGTGATCAAACTGATCGATAATGGGAATAAGATATTAATGAATAATACCACCGGCAGTTCGCCCAATGGCGATCTTCCCTTTTTGGCCAGTTTTGATCTTGCAACAAAGAAATCAGATATCATCTGGCGAAGCAAGGAAGGAACTTTCGAATATGTGGCAAAAGTGATAGATGCTGATAAATTAGTATTGCTGACAAGATGGGAAACTGAAAAAGAAGTTCCCAATTACTGGCTTAAGAATTTAAAATTAAAAATTGCAGACAGGCAGTTGACTAATTTCACCGATCCCTATCCTCAATTGGAGGGTGTAAGCAAACAAAAAATAAAATACAAAAGAGCCGATGGTGTTGATCTTACCGGCGATCTTTATTTACCCAAAGGTTATGATGCAAAAAAAGATGGTAAGCTACCGGTATTTATCTGGGCCTACCCTGCTGAATATAATTCTGCTGCTGATGCGGCGCAGGTTCGGGGCAGCGAACATCGTTTTACATTGCTTACCTGGGGTTCGGCAGTATTTTATGTTACACAGGGATATGCTGTGCTGAACAATGCAGAGATGCCGATCGTTGCTACCAACAAGGACAAAAAACCCAATGATGATTTTATACAGCAACTCACCATGAATGCAGAAGCAGCTATCAATGTATTGGATTCAATGGGTGTGGGTGATAAGAACCGTGTCGCTGTTGGCGGGCATAGTTACGGGGCATTTATGACAGCGAATCTTTTAGCACATACCAAACTCTTTAAAGCCGGTATTGCAAGAAGCGGCGCCTATAACCGTTCATTAACTCCTTTTGGTTTTCAGAATGAGGACCGCACGTACTGGCAGGCGCTGCAATTATACAGCGACATGAGTCCTTTTAATTATGCTGATAAAATAAAAACACCGATACTGCTGGTACATGGAGAAATGGATGACAATACCGGCACGTATCCCATACAAAGCGAAAGGATGTTCAATGCCATAAAAGGAAATGGCGGTACGGTGAAATATGTTAGCCTGCCTTATGAAGCACATGGCTACCGCGGCCGGGAAAATATTTTACATATGCTGAATGAACAGTTTACCTGGCTGGAGAAATACGTGAAGAATGCGCAGAAGAAGGAAGAGAAGAAGGCGTTTTGAGCCAGGGTTCATAATTTTCCAATCTAAAATAATTTTAAAAGCCATAAAATGAATATCGCACTTATAATCCTGCTTGTAATAGCAGGCATCATTGCCTTGCTGTTGATCATGGCGCTTTTCATGAAGAAGGAACATTATGTCAAACGTGAAATTATCATCAATGCGCCGCGGCAAAAAGTATTTGACTATGTAAAACTGCTCAAAAACCAGGAACAGTTCAGCAAATGGGCAGCGGCAGACGCCGACAGGAATAAAGAATTCAAAGGAACAGACGGAACCGTTGGATTTATTTATGCCTGGAGCGGGAATAAAAAGGCGGGTGAAGGACAAAAAGAAATTAAGAACATCATTGAAGGAAAAAGAATTGAAACAGAAATGCGTTTTGTAAAACCAATGGCAGCCATCGCCCATGTGATCATGGAAACAGAATCTTTATCCGGTGATCAAACCAGGGTATACTGGAGCAACAGGAGTGCATTGAAATATCCTTTGAACATAATGGTACCCCTGGTAGAAAAAATGGTGGCGAAAGAAATGGATATTAGTTTATCGAATCTGAAAAACATTCTCGAAAAATAATCACAACATTTAAAACTACGAACCGCTAATATCGAAGAGTCTCCTCCGGCAGTTTCTGCGAACAATCAGAAAAGCATTACCTTAGAAAATCAATTTGCCTCGCTAACCAACCTTATACCATATTTTATGGACAGAACCCTTAAAGTCTTCGCAAAAACACAGCACCTCTTTGCAGAATTTGTATTTCATTATGATCATGTACGGCAGGCCAGTGGACATTATACCCAGTACCGCAGGTTGTATAATGATGACGAGGAAGATGAAGGCAAATCGGTGTATCCAATCAATGAAAGGGATCTGTATTTAAATTTCAAACAGTTTGATTCGATAGAACAGATCAAAGCACATGATAAGGAACTGGTAAAAAAAGAACTGGGGCGTGACATGACGAATCCGGATGAATATACCTATGTATATGACCCGGTGCCGGTATTGCTGCGTTATGTGGTGGCCAACCATATAGGCACTATTGGCATGATCAATGTGCTGTTCAGTTTTATCAATAACACAAAAGAAGTAAAGTTCCTTTCGGCCACGCATCCCAGGTTTGATGTTGATATCTCTTCCAATAGCCTGGAAACAAACCTGAGCTGTATCTTGAGGATCCCTGTGTACAAAGACAGGGAGATTGGAGAAATAAGCCCTTATGATCTGAAAAGACTTGAGCCCTGGTATTAGATGCAAGACACATTTCATCAAGACTTCCCATCCCTTCGTCTAACAATATATTTTTTGCTGCAAGGCATCAGGAACTTTGTATAAATATTTTTATATGAAACAATCAACCCTGGCCAATAAGAAAGCAAAGAAATCACTCGGGACATTATTAATACGGACTTCTTTTGCTATAAGAACATTTACCTGCCTTATACTATTTGTATTATTGGGGACGAGGGCATTGGCCCATCCCGGTTCCGGCATTGTGGTTGATAAAGAAGGTAATGTTTTCTTTACCGACACCGGCATGGGTGTTTGGAAGATCGATAAGCAGGGTAAGCTCACATACATACCCGCATCAAGATTTCATTGGATGGCTATTGATGAAGCCGGGTACTTCGCAGGATCTCAAAAGAATTTTGGAGAATGGTTTGAAAGAGTAACACTGCAAAATAGCAAACCTGTTTTGATGATGTGTTCCGATTTTCCAATTACCGTTAACAGGGACGGCAATCTCTATTATGCCGATACCAGAACCAGTTCACAACGCATCATCCGGAGAACAGCTGCCGGCGTGGAATCTGTTTTTGCAAGCGGCAACATGTTCAAAGATATTTCCGGTATAACTGCTGGTCCCGATGGTTCTCTCTATGTTTCCAATGCAAGCCTGATCGATGACAATACGATCCATAAGATCACGATGGATGGAAAGGTTTCAATTTTTGCCAGCGGCTTTGCAGGCAAGCCTGTGTCGAAGAATCCGCCGGAAACAGAAGCTACCTATTGCCGCGGCCTTGCCGTTGATTCATTGGGAAATGTTTATGTGGCTGCAACAGGAACCAGGAGTGTACTTAAGATCTCTCCCAATGGGAAAGTAAGTACCATACTACAAGCAACAGGTCCATGGTCGCCGACCGGCGTCACAATTTTTCATGGTGAAGTGTATGTACTGGAATGGAGCGATGCGCCTCCTTCTGAAACTGAAGTTCGCAAAGCATGGGTACCGCGGGTCCGGAAGATCGGGCTTGACGGAAAGATCACAACGCTTGCAACTGTCTCCCGGAGTTGAAAGTGCTGCAATGTCAGGTTTTAATTTTTTTACCACATAGGAACATAGAAACATAGGCTTTCACATAGCCCTATGTGTGTATTTACTATTGTGTCCTACTGTGTCTATGTGGTTCAAAACTCAAATCAGGACACTGCCAAAGTATATTCTTGTTTGCCTTCAACAAACTTTTGTTTAAATTCGCAGAAGAAATAACAGTAAGAAAATCTATAGCCTCCATGCGAAAACTCAGCTTTCTCATATTCTCAGCATTCTGTTTAACAAACTTAAAGTCGCAGCCGGCACAGCCGTTGCCATCTTACCTGATCAATAATATTGCATTGCCTGCTGAACTGGATAAACAGGTCTGCATATCCGGCATGAAATATTTTAACGGCAATCTTTGTCTTGCATCAGAACGTTGCCCGGTGGTCCTTGTATTAAACCCGCAAACAGGAACGATAGATAGTGTCATCAATTTAAAAGTACCGCAGGAATTTGAAATGGAAGGTATGACCTCGTATAAAGGCAGGTTATACATGGTCTCGGAAAATATAGCTGCTGTGTACGAAGTGGATAACCGGACAGCTGTTGTTAAACAAATAGAGACTTCAGTACCGATCCCGGTCAAATCAAAAGACGGGGATGGCATGGAAGGCATTGCGGCCAATGAAACAAATAATAAATTTTACCTGTTGCGGGAAAGAAATGACGATAAGACAAAGTCGCAGGTATATACATTCAGTGCAGAACCCGGTAATGAGAGCACTTCTTTCACACTGAAATATGAATCCATGATCGAATTGCCGTTGGAAAATGAGCAATGGCGGTATTCAGACATCTGTTACGACATCGCCAACTCCCGGTTGATCTGTTTAAAATCTTATTCAAAAGGCAAGCTCAGGCAACAATACATTGAATCGGTCAATATAGACAGCAGCGGCAGGTTATTGGTTGAAACACTTAAAAATATTACAGTTGATCATTTAACCGAAACTTCTGCCACTTATAAATTACAGGGCTACAGCACCAACCTGGAAGGAATTACCGTTGATAATAGCGGTAATATATTCATCGTAAGCGACAATACGTCCGGTCAAGCGAAATGCGATCTGCCTGCGAAAGAGAGAACCATACTGCTGCAACTCAAGAAAAAATAGCTATAGCCGGTATTATTTTCCCCACCTTCTTTAAATAAATCAGGTAACCGGATAATTTTTTAAAAAATTATTTTGTGAAACCAAAAGGTTACATATATTTGTGCAACCAAAAGGTTCCATTTAATCCATGAGAAGAGATGTATTCCAGGCAATCGCCGACCCGACCAGGAGAGAGATCATTTGTATGATCGCCCAAAAACCCCTTAATGTAAACTCCGTAGCGGGAAACTTTGATGTAAGCCGTACTGCTATTTACAAACATGTGAAAATTCTTACGGAGTGTGGCCTTATAGTTGTTAAGCAACACGGCAGGGAGCGGTATTACGAAGCCAGGCTTCAAAAACTGAATGAAGTGTCCGACTGGATAGAACAATACCGGAAATTCTGGAATGCGAAATTAGATTCCCTCGAAGCTTACCTGAATAAATTACAGGCTGAAAATAAAAACACTGCTAAAAATAAAAAACATGCTAAAAGAAAGTAAGATACAAAACAACGCATCCGATAAGGAACTCAATATCACCCGGCTCATTAATGCCCCGAGAGAATTGGTTTGGAAAGTTTGGACCGACCCGGAACATGTGGCCCGATGGTGGGGACCTACAGGTTTCACCAATACTGTTCATGAAATGAATGTAAAAGCCGGTGGCGTTTGGCGTTTAACAATGCACGGGCCTGATGGCAGGGACTATCCGAATAAGATCGTCTTTATCGAAGTAGTAAAACCGGAACGCCTGGTTTATAAACATAGCGGCGATGTAGATGCTGAACCTGTGAACTTTCATGTAACAGTCAGTTTTGAAAAGCAAGGCAACAAAACCTTGCTTACCATGAAGTCGGTATTCGAATCTGCTGCAGCATTGGAAAAAGTGGTAAAAGAATATGGAGCCAGGGAAGGTATGATCCAACATGTTGATCGCCTGGAAGAATATGTAGAAAAGATTTCTATTTAAAATAACTCTAAATAAGTAAAAATGAAAAACGATCCATTTACAATAGAAAGAACTTATAATGCCCCCGTGGAAAAAGTATGGATGGCTATTACCAATAAAGATGAGATGAAGCAATGGTATTTTGATCTGGCAGAATTTAAACCGGTAGTGGGATTTGAATTCCAGTTTACGGGTGAGGGACACAAGGGAGAAAAATATTTACACCTCTGCAAAATAACTGATGTTGTGGTCAACAAAAAACTGGCTTACAGCTGGCGTTATGATGGCTATGAAGGAAATTCTTTTGTAACATTTGAATTATTTGAAGAAGGCGGCAAAACAAGATTGAAATTAACTCACGAAGGATTGGAGACATTCCCGAAGAATAATCCTGATTTTGCCAAAAAAAGTTTTGCCGGAGGATGGACCCATATCGTCGGCAAGTCACTAAAAGAATTTGTAGAAAAATAATTATACAAAATGAAAAATAAAATATTAAGCACCCAATCTTTACATGCAGACCTGGGCAAACTCCTGCTCCGGTTAATATTTGGCGGTCTGTTCATTTATATTGGCTATGGGAAGATCGAACACTACGACCAGTACCTGCCGATGTTCAAAGACTATATCGGTCTTGGCGTCAAAACTTCTTATAACCTGGTGATCTTTGCCGAATTCTTTTGCGGGATACTGGTCACGATTGGTTTGTTTACACGACTTGCCGTGATCCCGATACTGATAGCAATGATCGTGGTATATTTTATTGCCCTTAAAGGCCAGGGATTTAATGACAAACAACTGGCTCTCTTATTTTTAATATTGTCATTGGTCATATTTATCCTGGGAAGCGGGAAATATTCTGTAGACGCCTTGTTATTCAGGAAAAAGAACAGGATCGCTTAAAGCGTTTGCTGTTCTATCAATTCTTTCATTCCTTCCAGGTCCTGCGGATGAAACCAGTTAATGGATCTTTCTTTTTTAAACCATGTCATCTGCCTTTTGGCATATTGCCTGGTGCTGGTTTTAATTTGCCCAACAGCATCATCCAACGAAATATTTCCCTGCAGGTGATCAAATAATTCTTTGTAACCAACTGTTTGCAAAGCATTGAGCATTTTATATGGAAGCAGATCTTTTACTTCATTCAGCAAACCTGCTTCCATCATTTTATCCGTTCTTGCATTGATATTCCTAGACAGTTCTTCTTTGGTCAACTCCAGCCCAATATTAATAATAGCAAAATCTCTTTTTGTCTTGGCAGTTTTGTGAAATGAAACGATCGATTGCCCGGTGGATTCCATCACTTCCAATGCCCGCATCATTCGTTGGGGATTTTGAATTTCTCCTTTTTCATAAAATAAAGGATCTTTCAGCTTCACTTCCTGTTGCAGCCATTCCAGGCCTTTTTTTTCATAATTACAGATGATATTTTCCCGGATAGCCGGATCAATATCCGGAATGCTGTCTAACCCTTCCGTAAAAGCTTTGATATATAAACCGGTGCCGCCAACCATCACGAGAATATCATGATGTTGAAATAATTCCTTTGCTTTCTCTACTGCAAATTTTTCAAAGACAGCGGCATTCACTTCTTCATGAATGGAGTGGGAAGCGATGAAATGATGCTTCACTTCTTTTAGTTCCTCAGCAGATGGTCTTGCAACGCCAATATTCAGTTCTTTGAAACACTGTCTGCTGTCAGCCGAAATAATTTCTGTTTGAAAATGTTTTGCTAATTGAATTGCTATGGAAGTTTTTCCAACTGCAGTCGGACCGCAAATAATGATAACTGTTTTTTGTTTGGGATTGCTCAAAAAATCTTCAGTTTGAATATTCAACAGAAGTACTCAGCTGACTCCCGACTAACGACTAAAGATTAACGACTCTCTTACACTTCTTCTTCGCCACCTTCTGCTGCTACTTCATCGTCTCCAATGCCAAGGTCCTCGCCTTCTTCATCTTTTTCACTAAACCCATCTCCCACCGGCACCTGTGTCAGGTCATATTTTTCTTCTATATCAGCAAATTTTTCACCCAGCAAACCCTTGGTACCATACTGGCTGGGAGCAATGCCTTCCGTTCTAACCGTGGATGGATAACTGATCTTGGGATTTTCTTCTTTGGATACATTGATCAATTCCAGTAAAAAATTCCAGTTCTTATTAAAATCGTACAAGTAAGTGAACCGTTGATTGGGATTCCTGATCTCAGAACCAATAGTTGTTTCACTCATGATCAGCGGCGGCGCTTTATATTCCTGGTCATATTTTTCAATGGAAATTTCACGGCCCCGCTGCCAATGGTCATTACTGCGGAAAAAAGTCGCCTGGTGTTTATTATCAAATTCATAGGCTTTTAATATCGCTTCATGCAGATCAAAAAAAGATTGTGTGTGCCGGATGACCACATCACGGTACACACTTTCGTCCTCTTCAAAATAAACCCTGAATTTCAGAATAGCCATATAGCAAATTTAAGGTTTCTTTACTTTCAAACCCATCTCCCCTGCTTTCTCAATAACAAATTTCAACGCAGCTTCTTTTGTATTCGGGATAATACCATCCAACATGGCATCTTTTAAGGCGTCTTTTAAAATTCCGACCGGTTTTGATGGCGAAAGTCCGAATATTTCCATGATCATGATCCCATCTACCGGCGGCTGCCAGGTTCGTATATGATCTTTTTCTTCCACAGCTTTACATCGTTCCCATACCAACTGAAAATTTTCAAGATAGCGTTTAACTTTTGTTTTATTCTTTGAAGTAATATCTGCTTCACAAAGCATCATCAGTGAATCAATGTCTTCTCCTGCATCAAACAAGAGCCTGCGAATAGCTGAATCGGTGATATTTTCTTTGGTCAGGCTGATAGGTCGAAGATGCAATTCAACCATCTTTCTTACAAAACGCATTTTTTCGTTTTGAGGCAGCTTTAATTTTGCAAATATCTTCGGTACCATCCTTCCTCCCACTGCTTCATGACCATGAAAGGTCCAGCCGTGTCCTTCTTCAAATTTTTTAGTGACGGGTTTTGCAATATCATGCAATACGGCCGCCCATCGCAGCCAGAGGTCACCTGATTTCGCAGATAAATTATCAAGCACCTGCAACGTGTGATAAAAATTATCCTTATGCCCATGGCCATCTTTATATTCAGCCCCGGCCAGTTCCACCATTTGAGGAAAAATGATCTGCAGTAACCCGCTCTTATACAACAGGTCAAAACCAACAGAAGGTTTTTTTGAAGCAATGATCTTATTCAACTCATCTGTAATTCTTTCCTGGGAAATGATTTTTATCCGTTCGGCAGAATCTTTTATTCCCTGCCATGTCTTTTCTTCTATTACAAAGTCCAATTGCGTAGCAAACCGGATACCCCGCATCATACGCAGCGGATCATCGCTGAATGTTTGAACAGGTTCCATCGGTGTCCGGATGATCTTGTCATCAAGGTCTTTCACTCCGTTGAATGGGTCAATGAGTTGGCCAAAATTCTCTTTGTTCAGGCTTATGGCCAATGCATTGATGGTAAAATCACGACGGTTCTGATCATCTTCCACTGTTCCTGCAGCCACTTCCGGCTTGCGGGAATCGGACCGGTAACTTTCTTTGCGGGCGCCTACAAATTCAAGATCAAACCCATCGCTGGTTATGAAATGAGCCGTTCCGAAATTTTTGAAAAAATCAACTTGGGGAACGGGATCAAAATGTTTGGCAACTTTTTTTGCCAGTTCAATTCCATCGCCGATACAAACAATGTCAATGTCTTTGGTTGCCCTCCCGAGAGTCTTATCTCTTACGAATCCCCCGATCAAATAAGTTTCCATTTCCAGTGCTTCAGCAGCATGGGCGATCTTTTTTAATATATGCAATTCCTGTTTGGTGCAATTAATTTTCATAACCTGGGCAAAGATAACTTTATGAAGGGACAAGGCACAAGGCTCAAGGGGATCAAGGTCTGATTACGTTTATAGTGCCGTTTTTCCATTTGATTATGGAGGAAGGTTTGGCCATAGTTACGTCATCTTGCCTGTATCGGACGATATAATCAACATTTTTTTTAATATCGTCGGCAATACTAACAAAATTATCTGCAACCGGTTGCCCCGAAATATTTGCTGAAGTAGAAACAATTGGCTTCCTGAATCTTTTGATAAGATGTTTGCAAAAGATCTCATTACAGATACGGATGGCAATGCTCCCGTCCCTGCCAATCAAATTTTCAGCGAGACCGATAGCGCCATCGTAAATAACTGTTGTTGGCTTTTTTGTTTTTTCTAAATGATCAAACACCCCCAGGTCAGGCGCTGCCACATGATTCAATACATCTTTTTCACCGGCAACCAATATGATCATTGCTTTTTCATCAGAACGTTTTTTCAATGTATAAATTTTTTCCACCGCTTCTGCATTCGTAGCATCGCAACCAATTCCCCAAACCGTATCGGTTGGATACAGGATAAGACCGCCGGTTTTTAACACCAGCAAACATTGTTCTATATCTTTTTCAAAATCCATATTCTATTCTTCTTTTTCCCCGCATTAAAATGCAGGGCTATGGGTTCACCACACCGATTTATAAACATTCATGACTGATTCAGCGCTTTTATGCGGCGTAAAATTTTGCGCATGCTGCCAGCCCTTCTCTATCATTGAAGCTGCAAATTGTTTATCGGTATAAATTCTTTTCATGCCAGCTGCTATTTCTTCTGCACTCAAAGGATTTACATAATATGCCCCTTCTCCCCCGGCCTCGGGCAAACAGGACACATTAGAAGTTATTACCGGCAGCTTACTCCACAAGGCTTCCAGCACCGGGATGCCAAATCCTTCAAAGAAGGAAGGATAGATCATGGCAATGGCTGATTGGTAGATGGCGGGGAAATCAACGGCCGATTGAAATGATGAGGATGATCCCGCCGATGAATTTTCCGAGAGAAATACAACCTTGTTCTCAATCCCGTTTTGTTTTATATAATCCTTCACCTGCTCTTTGTATTTTCCACCATCACCGATAACGACTAAAGGAATGTTTAATTCATTCCGGAGCAGGAAAATTGCCTTGCAGATATTCAGGAGGTTCTTCCTTTCGATGACCGATCCTACATATAAAAAATATTGCTCCGGTAATCCATACAATTCTTTTACTTTCCTTTTCCCTTCCTCACTTACGGTTTTGCCAAAAGCAGGGTTGCAATTTTGATAACAAACAACGATCTTTTCTTCTGCCGTTTTATAAAATTCAATGATATCTTTTTTGGTTTGTTCGCTGATGGCAATTACTTTATCAGCATGCGCACAGGCATAACGGAATTTTTTATTGTAAATTTTTACATCAATAGAATTATACTGTTCCGGGTGTCTTTCATGAATGAGATCATGAATAGTAACCACTGATCTAATACCTGTCTTTTGAATTCCAATGGGGATCTCATGACTTAGGCCATGATAAAGACCGATCTTCAGCTTTTTCAGATCCTTTTTTACCCAACTGCTGCGCCATGCTGAATGGAATAATTTATTTAAAAGATCTTGCGGCAAGATCTCGAAAAGATTATTGCCCTGTATCCGGAACCTGTTTGCCGGTGTTGGGTTAAATAAATAATAATTATGCTCCGGGTAATATGCTGATAACGCATGCAGCAGGTTACGGCTGTAATGCCCCAACCCGGTCTGGTTGTGAAAAGCCCTTTTAGCGTCAAACCCGATGTTCATATTAGCAAATGTAATTGGGAAAAGTCCAATTGGGAAATTGGGAAATCTAATCCCGGCAATTTCAAAATTTCCCAATTCCAAAATTTCAAAATAAAAGCAGATTTTCGCATTATGAAAGAATTAATACTAGAAGCATGGTCCAACCGTGAATTATTAAAAGAAAACAAGTACAGCGATGCAGTAAGGGCCGTGATCGAAGAAATAGATAAGGGAAGACTGAGATCCGCCTCTCCCACCGATACCGGTTGGGTAGTGAATGAATGGGTGAAGCAGACCATCCTTTTATATTTTGGCATACAGCAAATGCAGACCTGGGACCTGGAGCCATTTGAATTTTATGACCGGATGTTGTTAAAGAAAAACTTTTCAACGTTGGGTGTTCGCAGTTTGCCGGGTTCTGTTGCGAGATACGGTGCCTATATTGGTAAGAACGTGGTATTGATGCCTTCCTTTGTAAACATCGGAGCCTATGTAGATGAAGGAACGATGGTGGATACCTGGGCCACTGTAGGAAGTTGTGCACAGATCGGTAAAGCTGTACACCTGAGCGGCGGTGTTGGTATTGGCGGTGTACTGGAACCCTTACAGGCTTCACCTGTTATCATTGAAGACGGATGTTTTATCGGCAGCCGCTGTATCGTGGTGGAAGGTGTGATCGTTGAGAAAGAAGCGGTGCTTGGTGCCAATGTTGTTTTAACCCAATCAACAAAAATTATTGATGTCAGTGGCGCTGAACCAAAAGAAATGAAAGGCCGGGTGCCGGCAAGAAGTGTGGTGATACCGGGTTCTTATTCCAAAAAATTCCCGGCTGGTGAATATGGTGTGGGCTGTGCATTGATCATCGGTCAACGGAAACCAAGCACCGATCTGAAAACAAGTTTGAATGATGCATTGAGGGATTTTAATGTGAGTGTGTAAAAAATTAGGAATAAGAAATAAGTAATAAGGAATAAGAAAGTGTAGAAAATTCCGACTTTTTCATTCCTTATTTTTAATTCCTTATTTCTTATTTATATTTGCAGCCCTCTGCCCGGGTGGCGAAATTGGTAGACGCACTGTCTTCAGGTGGCAGCATCCGAAAGGTTGTGATGGTTCGAATCCATTCCCGGGCACAAAGACCCTGACACGAAGTGTCGGGGCTTTTTATTTGACAGCGTTACAAACTTGTTTGTAAAAGCAGGCAAATAAAAAGACCAGTACCGCGATAGCGGGACAGGGGATTTGGGTAAGACCACCTAAAAAGGATCATTGAAAATAATCCATTCCCGGGCACAAAGACCCTGACACGAAGTGTCGGGGTTTTTTATTTGGGTATGTGCAAAGCTTGCTTTGCTAAATGAACAAATAAAAAGACCAGTACCGCGATAGCGGGACAGGGGATTTGAGTAAGACCCATTATTATTGGATCAGCGTAGCTAATCCGATCCCGGTTTTTTTATAGTTCATTTAACCGGGGTGATCTGCACCTGTACACATTGCCATTTCCCGTTCTCTTTTATATAAGTGTCTGTATAAATGGTATAGCCTTCCACTTTTTTGCCTTCCACATTCGTTGTATACACAGTTTTTGCTCTTACTAATGCCATATTGCCGAATATCCTGATCAGTTCATCGGTATAGGTGAATGAAGTATAGCCACTGTTATCATGATCGGTAGCCCAGTTTTTAAGATATACTTCCCGTGATACAATGGCTCCGTTGCTTTCAATACAAACAAAATCCTTGTGAATGATCTCACTATGTGCTTTCACATCCTGTGTAAGAAAATTTTTTATGAACTGCGCATTTAAGGCACTTAATTGGGATGCATCTGTGGCTATTACTTTTTCCATAACCGTTATTTTGGTTGATGAATTTTTTTATTGATCAAAAATATCGATAAAATTAAAAACACATCAATTACGCTTAGGTTTATCTTAGAGTTGGATTCTTAGTGGCAAAACTCACTACAAAAAAATGAAATATGAGTGCAGCAGAAAAATTACCGGCGATCGTATCGCTGAAAGAGATCAACGAAGCACAACATCGCATCAAAGGAAAAGTAAGCCGTACTCCCCTGCTCCGGTTCTACCCGGATAATTTTTCCGGGGAAATTTATCTGAAGTTAGAGAACCTGCAACCCATCGGTTCTTTTAAATTAAGAGGCGCCTGCAATGCCATGAATGCCGTGGATAAAAGTTTACTCCAGGAAGGAGTATATACTGCCAGCGCAGGCAATATGGCGCAAGGCGTTGCATGGATCGCAAGATCGATGAATATTCCCTGTACCGTTATTGTTCCGGATCATGCTCCGCAAACAAAGCTTGATGCTATTACACGCCTCGGCGCTCAATATATCAAAAAACCTTTTGCTGATTGGTGGCAGGTGCTTGTTACCCGTAAGGCTGAAGGCATGAAAGGTTTTTTTGTTCACCCTGTAAGCGATCTGAAAGTAATTGCAGGTAACGCTACTGTCGGAATGGAGATACTTGAAGACCTCCCGGATGTTGATGCGGTCATTGTTCCTTATGGTGGCGGGGGATTGATCAGCGGCATTGCCTCAGCCATAAAAACGCAAAAGCCGGGCACAAAAATTTTTGCTTCTGAAGTAGAAACTGCAGCTCCTTTATCAGCTTCATTGGCTAAAGGCGAACCGGTAAAAATTGAATACACTCCTTCTTTTGTTGATGGAATGGGAAGTGCGGGTCTCCTCCCTGAAATGTGGGAGCTCGTGAGCAACCTCGTAGATGATTCTATTGTGCTAAGCCTGCAGCAGATCGCAGATGCAATTAAACTGCTGGCTGAACGCAGTCGTGTGATCGCTGAAGGAGCCGGCGGATCTTCCCTGGCAGCAGCGCTGACAGGCAAAGCAGGAACAGGAAAAATTGTTTGTGTGATCTCCGGCGGAAATATTGATGCTGCTAAGTTGAGTAAGATACTGGAAGGTAAAGTGCCATAATCCATTCCTGGGCACAAAAAACCTGGCACCGTGTCAGATTTTTTTATTTGACAGCGTTATCCTTATGCATCGGGCAAGGAAGAAATTAATTATTTCTCAGGATCCCCAAAGATCGCTTCTCCCTTTGTAAGCCATGAAACACCAAAAGCCACCAATGCAATTGTTTCAAGAGCGAATGTGGGTTTTAGAAATTTTATTTTTTCCCAAATGCCGTCCATACCAGCAACAGGGATGAGAGCAACAGAAACAAATATGACAACCCCGCATATCCTGTACACCCGGTTTCTTTTCTTCTTCTGTGCTGTCATCGTTCCCTTGGATTTTGTAAAGAGAAAAAAGGACATCAAAGCCAAAATAACCAAGAAAATACCTGAAGTAACATAATGCAGGATACTTAAGATGTCAGTCTTGTCATCGGAGGCAGATGTGCGGAAAAAGGCGATACCGAGTCCAAACAGTCCGGCTAATTTGCTCGCCAGCGAATCATACCATTTATAGCCGTGATAGGAGAACAGGAACAACGATATACCACATATCACACCGACAAAAAGATTTCGCATGCTGGTATAATAATAGGCGCTCATGGAAACCCTGACTTCGTGTGTATGATCAAGAATAAATGTACCAAACACGAGAACAGGAGCTAAAAAAAAGGCAAGAAACCCGATTATTTTTCGCAGGGTGAAGTACGTGATGGTTAAATGGCCGGTGTCTTCCTGACTTGGCAGAAGTAATTTCATAGCAAGGTAGTTTATGGTTAAAGATTAGCTAATATAATTGTTTTTTTTCATAGCTTTATTACTCACCAAAACCACCAATCATGAACTTCTTTGACCGCTTAGGAAATGGCTGGACAATCGCCATGAGCAGCTTTAAGGTACTCAAAGAAAAAAAGGAGCTCGTTATTTTCCCGATCCTGTCAGGCTTGTCAATATTGCTTGTTGTCGGCTCCTTCTTCATTGCAATGCTCGGCACTTCCGGCTGGAGTGACATCAATGTGGATGAATTCAACACTCCATTGTATTATTTTATTCTTTTCCTGTTCTATGTTGTTAACTATTTCATCATCGTGTTCTTTAATATGGCCCTGACACATTGCTCCCGTTTGTATTTTCGCGGGGAGGAAGTAACGGTTCGGGAGGGACTGCGCTTCAGCATGAGCAGGATTGCTGTGATCTTTTCCTGGGCTTTCTTTTCTGCAACAATCGGTCTTTTGCTTAAAATGATACAGGATAATGCCGGTTGGCTGGGTAAAATCATTACCGGTCTTATAGGGATCGTATGGAGTATTGCCACTTTCTTTGTCGTTCCCGTGATCGCCTATGAGAAAGTTGGTCCGCTGGAAGCCGTTAAACGTTCAACGCAACTGATGAAGAAAAAATGGGGAGAAAGTCTTGGCGCTACATTCAGTTTCGGTCTTATCCAGTTTGTAGGAATATTATTAGCAGGCATCCCTCTTTATCTTATAGGCTCCATCTTTGATCCTGTGGCCGGAATTGCACTGGCAGTTCTTGGTGTTTTCCTTGTGATCTCTATTATTAGCGCTGCGCAGACGATCTTTATCAGCGCCATTTATCACAACATTGACGGGGACCTTGACAAGCATTTCAACCAGCAAATGGTGGATGATCTTTTTCAGAAGAAAGATAAGTCCTGGTTCAAGTAAGTGAATAATGAACCTGCCTGCCGGCAGGCAGGTGGTCAATAGTGGATCTGGCACATTCACTATTGACCATTGATTTTTTAAACAACCATCAAACTGCAACCTCTTAGATCGCTTCCATCCAGGCGGCCAAGCACTTCAAAACTTCCATCCTTATAAAGTTTTCCCACATCATCGGTTGCAATGAAAGAACACGAGTAAATGTTGGCGAGATCGATGATGTTTATAGCACCGGTGAGAGTTGTGAGTCGTGAGTCATTAGTCGTTAGTCTGTTTTCCTGAACTGGAGAGCCGGCTAAAGACTCACGACTAAAGACTAAAGATTGTACATTCAACGGATCTTCTTCATCCCTCATAAATATCTTCATCCATGGCGGACAATAAAAGATCCCATTCCCTTTTGAATAAGCCTGTGATAAAATTTCCGTCATGCCATATTCCGAGTGAATATGATCAAGTGAAAATGATCTTTTCAAAATAGCATGTACTTCCTGGCGTATCATTTCCTCCCTCCTTCCTTTCATGCCGCCGGTTTCCATCACGATCGTATGTTTAAATGGCTCCCGATAGCTATCGGGAGAATATTTTTCGGCGAAATCAAGTAAAGCAAAGGTGACGCCGATCAGCAATGTTTTTTGCTGACGTTTTTCCTCCGAAGGAGTCCGCCGAATGGCGGACAGCTCATTTAAAACAGCAAATAGTTTTTCATATTCATCCAGGTAAAAACCACTTTGCGGATGCTCGCTCAAATTGATCAGCTTCTCCACCATATAAACTAATGAAGAACCCCTGCCTGCCGGCAGGCAGGTTTTCTTTTCCAGATAAGACGGAAGTAACCCGATAATGCAGCGATCTTTTACCGGGCCGTAAAAAAGTTCAAAGCCCTTTGTAAAACTATCCTCGTACAACGAAATATCCTTTACCAGGTGATGGCTGTTGATGTATCCGCTTGTGCCGCTGCTTTCAAAAATGGCCTCCGGCTCAAATGCGGTCGTCTTTATTTCATGTGATTTAAAGAAACGAATGGGTAAAAACGGGATCTGCTCAACAGTCGCCACCGATCCCGGTTTGATCCCCAAAGCCTGCAGGTAAGACCTATAAACCGGGTTATTCTCATACTGGAAATTGAAAACTTCCAGGGCCAATGCCTCAAAATTCTCCTCTTTAACCCTGAAAACTTTATCGTTCCATTGCAGCGACATGGCTTGTTCGTATTGTCTAATTCAGTAAATTTGGTTTCAACTAATTTAACCCGATGAGGCTATTTATTTCCCTGCTGTCAATCTTTATCATTATCGCAGTTGCCTGCAACAAAGATAAGTTTCAGACCAAACCCACTATCAAGATCAAATCCCTGAATACTGAATACATCCCGCTGAACGGGAGTTTGATCATAAGACTGGAATGTACCGATAAAGAAGGCGATGTGCAGGATTCTGTTATTATCATTAAAAGAAGACTAAACAGAAGAGTGGTGCCTACTTTAAGAGATACACTCCGGTATAAATTTCCTGATTTCCCAAATGCTCCCCGGACCGAAGTGATAGCAACATTGGATTACCAGACTATATTATCAGCCATAAGCCCGCCAATTATACCGGGTTCCAATCCCCCGCAAAAAGAATTGGATACACTGATCCTGAAAATGGCGGTACGTGACAGGGCCGGGCATGTCAGCGACACGATCACCTCGAACCAGATAATAGTTTTCAGGCAGTAATCCTGTCCCGTTGAAAAGCGGGATCGCAATTATGGCTAAAAAGCTTTTTCTTTTTTTTGTTTACAGCAATCTTTTTATTGCAGGTTGTGCGGTTGCAATGGTTGACCAAACATACCGGTTCCTTTTGCAAAGCCCCGTGAATGTCTATTTCCTTCTTTTCGTATTATCCTCCACTCTTTGCAGCTATAGCTTTCACTGGTATCTTACCTCCCACTCTGTTATTCCTTCTCCCCGGTTAAAGTGGTTGGAAAAGAACCGGAACATCCATGTTGTACTTTTTATTGTTGGCCTTGCAGGCGCTGGTATCTTTTTCTTTTATTTACTTCCTTACTGGTATTGGTTGCTGCTCGGGGTCCTTATCACATTTCTTTATTCAGCGCCCAAATTGCCATACCGGTATTTCCGGGTTCTCAGGAAAGTGGCCCTTGGCAAAACTATTTTCCTTGCTTTTGTCTGGATGTATGTGACAACCATTCTGCCCATCATCATTTCAGACAGGGAATGGAATACCAGCTATGTTTTATTTACCATCAGCCGCTTTTTCCAGATATATGCCATCTGCATTTTATTTGACTACCGGGACAGAGAAGATGATAAAGCCCATGGCATCAGGAGCCTGATCACTTACCTGGATGAAAAAGGGATCTTTTACCTGTTCACTTTTTCCCTTATTATTTTCGGGATCTCTACCGGTTTATTATACTGCTATGATTACAAAATATCAGACATCATCATTTTGCTGATCCCGGGAATACTGACCGCTGCTTTATATCAATATGCAAAAAGAAATTTTTTTGATATTTTTTATTACTTCTTCCTGGACGGGCTGATGGCATTTTCAGCCCTGGTCATGTTAATCAGCAGCATTTAGTTACTTTTACATTTCATAATTATTAAAATATGGCGAAAGCAACTAAGGCAAAAAGATCGATCATTACCGATAAGTCATTCCAATTCCTCAGGTCTTACATTAATAATGCATCGCCGGTCGGTTTTGAAACCTGGGGACAGAAACTCTGGATCGAATACCTGAAGCCTTATGTGGATACGCATTATGTAGATACATATGGAACAGCCGTGGGTGTTATCAACCCGGATCATAAATTCAAAGTGGTGATCGAGGCCCATGCAGACGAGATAAGCTGGTTTGTGAATTATGTAACTCCCGAAGGCCTGATCTATTTAAAAAGAAATGGCGGCGTGGATCACCAAACGGCGCCGGCATCCCGTGTCCTGATACATGGAAAAAAAGGAGTGGTGAAAGCTGTATTTGGCTGGCCGGCTATTCATACAAGAGTGGCTACGCCCGATCAAAAAGAAACTCAACCCCGGACAGATAATCTTTGGCTGGATTGCGGTGCAAGGAACAGGAAAGAAGTTGAAGCATTGGGCATTCATATCGGTGCAGTTGTTACCTACCAGGAAGGTTTTGATGAACTGGCCAACAATAATTATATCGGCCGTGCATTCGACAACCGTATTGGCGGTTTTATGATCGCTGAAGTGGCAAGGTTGCTGAAAGAAAATAATAAAAAACTTCCATACGGCCTGTATGTAGTAAATGCTGTGCAGGAAGAAATTGGTCTCCGCGGTGCCGAGATGATCGCCAGGAGGATCAAACCGGATATTGCCATTGTTACGGATGTAACACATGACACGACCACCCCGATGATCAATAAGAATATTGAAGGAGATGTTAGCACGGGTAAAGGCCCTTCGCTTTCATATGCACCCGCTGTGCATAATAAATTGCTTGCCCTGGTAGAAAAAGTGGCAAAGGATAAAAAAATTACCGTGCAATGGCGGGCATTAAGCCGCAGTACCGGAACGGACACCGATTCATTTGCTTATTCCAATGATGGTTGTCCTTCTGTTTTAATTTCTATTCCATTGCGATATATGCATACCACAGTTGAAATGTTGCACCGCGATGACATAGAGAATACCATCAAACTGATGTATGAAACGCTTTTAACTTTATCACCCAGGACCGATTTGAAATACATGTGATGCATTATTGGTTATTATATATCGACCCGGGAAGTGGCAGTTACCTCGTGCAGGTAATTGTTGCGGCGGCGCTGGGAGTTGCTTTTTTCTTCCGTAATATCAAAAATTCGATCAAGGCATTTTTTACCCGCAACTCAAAAAATACAAATGATAATCCAAAGGACTGATGTCAAATTCCTTTACTTACCACCCCTCTTCTTTCCGTGATCCTTCAGGATTTATTTTTGAGAAGGAAAAGATCCTATACAGGCAGGTCAATCAATCATTCAAAGAACATTTCGATCTTTTTATAAGCAGCGGCTTTTATGAAAAGCTGGTGAAACAGGGTTTATTGATCCCTCATGAAACAATCAATGAAAATTTGACCGGTAGCAGCGAATGGTATACAACACTGAAACCGGAAAAAATTGAATTCATTTCTTATCCCTGGGAATGGAGTTTTGATATGTTGAAAGATGCAGCACTGCTTACACTTCGGCTGGCTAAAGAAGCTGCAGCACCGGGAATGGTACTCAAAGATGCAACTCCTTATAATATTCAATGGCAAAGAGGAAGACTTATTTTTATTGACAGCCTTTCTTTTGAAAAATACAACCCTGAAGAGCCATGGATCGCCTACCGCCAGTTTTGTGAAAGTTTCCTGGCTCCCTTGCTGCTGATGCATTACAGTAAAAATTCTTTGCAGCAAATAATGCTGGCATATCCTGAAGGAATTCCTTTGGCGGTTGCCAAATCATTATTACCATGGAGAACTAAGTTTTCCCTGCACGTTTACCTGCACATCCATCTTCATGCAAGTGTGGCAAAAAGAAAGAATGCAGCTTCCCCTTCAAAACAGAAGTTCTCAAAACAAAAATTTCTGAACCTTATTTCAAGTCTTGAAATATTAATAAACAAATTGAGGTTACCCGAACAATCAACAGCCTGGTCGGCTTATTATGAAGAAGCATCTCAAAGAAATGATTACCTGGAACAGAAAGAGAAAGTCATATGGCAATGGCTGGAAAAGCTGCCCGGGATTAAAACAGCAGCAGACCTTGGCGCTAATGATGGGCAATTTTCCAGAATGTTATCAGTAAAAAATATTCAAACCATTGCAGCAGATTTTGATCCTTATTGTATCAATAAACTCTATAACCAGTTAAAAGCAAGCACTGAAAAAAATATCCAGCCGCTTATCGTTGATCTTTCAAACCCCTCCCCTGCCATTGGTGTAAACAACAATGAAAGAAGTTCTTTCATTGCACGGCTTCATGTTGACCTGGCATTGGCGCTGGCATTAATACATCATCTTGTGATCGGGAAAAATATTCCGTTTGAAATGATCGCTGATCTTTTTCAAAAGACTTGTTCAACTCTGATTATTGAGTTTGTTCCCAAAGAAGATGAAAAAGTACAGTTGATGTTAGCAAATAAAAAAGATATTTATCCCGCTTATACTGCAGAAAATTTTGAAAAAGCATTTGGCAAATATTTCAGGCTGGTAAAAAAAGAAACGATCCCCGGTTCCGGCAGGACCTTATACCTGATGACAAGACATGAAGGATAAACTATTCCATATCATCCGGACAAAACCGATCTTCCTGTTTTTGCTTCCTCCATTTTTCGTGTTACATGGTTTCAGAGAGAACTATGATTTTATCCCTGTAAAAGCTGCTCTATTACTTACCGCAGTTTATATTGCTGCGTCAATAGTCTTATCGTTATTAAGCTGGCTCTTGTATCGAAATTTTATCAAGGCCAACCTGGTTGCTTTTTTTATCATGGCTTTTAATTTCTTTTTTGGCAGCGTCCATGATCTTTTAAGAAAAATATTTCCCGGGTCATTTATCACGAAATACACATTTATTCTGCCGGCAGCAGCTGTTTTGTTTATTGTCCTGCTGATCGTCCTCAAGAAAAGAAAGTCACCGCTATTCAAGCTCAGTTATTATCTCAATATTCTTTTTATCATTTTACTGCTTACCGATTCATTTTTATTGATCGGTAAAATGATTAACAGGAAAAAAGCTTCTTATACAATGCCCGAAGGGTTTGCCAGTTGCAACAGTTGCTCCAAACCGGATATTTATTTTATCCTCGCTGATGAATATGCAGGGAACAAGGAATTGAAAGACTTATTTCAATTTGATGACAGTGTGTTCTTAAACCAGCTTGCTCAATTGAATTTTCATACGGTTCCTGAAAGCTATAGTAATTACAACTACACTCCTTTTTCTGTCGCATCCATGCTGAACATGGATTACCTGGACCTGAAAGGGAAAGACAGGAATAAACCAGACCTTACCTATTGTTATGAAGCTATCCGTGACAATAAACTGTTGCAGTTTCTCCGGTCTGATGGTTATAATTTTTACAACTATTCTGTTTTCGATTTTGAAGGACAGCCTGCGAGGACGAGGGAGACTTTTTTGCCTGCAAAAACAAGGTTGATAACGTCACAAACTTTTTTGAACCGTTTTGACAAAGAGATCCGTTTCAATCTTGTTTCCCGGTGGAAATCAAAAAAGAATCTGAAGATCATCACCTATTACAATAAAATGAACAACGAACATATTTATGACCTGACCTGGAAACTGGCCGAACAAAAAACTTCATTGCCAAAATTTGTATATGCACACCTGATGATGCCGCATTATCCATATTACTTTGACCGGGATGGAAAGGAGCAGCCATTTGAAAAATTACTGGAGGGAAACCAGTTAAATAAGGAAGCATATATTGAATACCTGCAATACAGCAATAAAAAATTAATTGAACTGGTAAAACATATTTTACGATCATCTGCATCTCCGCCCATCATTGTGCTGGCGGGAGATCATGGCTTCCGGCATTTTAAAGAACCGGTGGGATCAAAATACTATTTCCTGAACCTTGTTTCTGTTCATTTGCCTTCGAAAAATTATACTGGTTTCAGCGATAGTCTTAGCGGCGTCAATTTATTCAGGGCGGTATTAAACGCCCAGTATGGGCAACAGCTGCCTTTTTTGAAAGATTCGACCAGTTATTTAAAAGACTGATCGGTGATATCTGTGGTAAAAAAAACCTCACAATACCAAAGACCAGAAGCCATCTCAAAAGTGAAGAATTTAAACACAGAGGTACAGAGGTTTGGAGCTACACAGAGAAAGCAAAATTAGAATCTAAACTCTGTGTGCAACTCTGTTTCTCCGTATCTCTGTGTTGAAAATACTTTTGAGACAGTCTCTAATCAAATTTGCATCCCCGGTTATAAAGATTATTTTTACAGACTATTTATGTTTGACCCAACGAAAATATTGATCCTTGCGCCACATACAGATGATGGTGAGCTGGGATGTGGCGGAAGCATTGCAAAATTTTGCGCCAACGGAAAAGAAGTTTTTTATGTCGCTTTCTGTCTTTGCGCAAGGTCTTTACCGTCAGATCTACCACCCAATACTCTTGAACTGGAATGCAAAAAAGCGACTTCTGTTTTAGGGATACCTTCTTCCAACCTCATATTGTTTGATTATGAAGTGAGGGAACTCCCGGCCTCAAGACAAAAGATCCTGGAAGAATTAATACAGTTAAACAAAAAAATTGATCCAGACCTGGTATTGCTTCCGGCTGCATCTGATATTCACCAGGACCACCAGGTGATCCACCAGGAAGGAATGAGGGCATTTAAGAATACAACGCTGGCCGGTTATGAATTGCCCTGGAATAATAACAGTTTTCATAACAGTTTCTTTATCCGCCTGGCAAAAACAGAAGTTGAAAAGAAAGTGAGTGCATTAAAAGAATACAAGTCACAGGCGAATCGCAATTATATGCAGGAAGATTTTATCCGTTCACTGGCTAAAGTGCGGGGAGTGCAATGCAACCATGAATATGCGGAAGCGTTTGAATTATATAAACTCATTTCCTGAATACTAAGTAAAAAGTAAAAAATCAAAATTCAAAAGACTTTGCAGATTCGGAACTCTTTTTACTTTTTAATTTTTACTTTTTAATTTTTACTTTTTCCTTCCTACCACCCGATCTTCTTCCCCAATTTCCCCAATCCAAAATATTCATTCAGCTTCATGTTCAGGCCAAGCTGATTGTACGCTGAGCTGTTCTGGTAATAAGCCCGGGCATACCTGATCTGTAATTTGCCAAGCAATACTCCCGCTCCAAGGGAAATTCCGGTCAGGCCGTTGCCCCCGTTACCAATATTCAGTTCATGACGACGTAAGAAATTATAACCCACTATCGCTTCTACCCTGTCGCCGAGGTAAATAGTTGTTGCAAGGACAAAATGATTCAATAGTTTGTCAAAAGAAAATTTTTTGGTACTACCGTTATTAAAACCATTTTCATTATTAAACGTCGTGTCGTTATAAAGTATATTAAACTGATGAAGACGTTGAGCAGTAATGGAAAAACTGAGAGGGGCCGACTTCAAACGTTTGGTCAGGCCGATCTGCAGATCGAATGGGAGATCATCTGCTTCAGTGCCATTATATTTTTTTAATTGAAAGCCCAGGTTCTTTGCCAGCAGGGATGCTGAAAAAAGTTTTAAGGAATCCTGGTACAAAACACCCACATCCATCGCAATCCCATTGGAACGATAGGGCCCATAGTTTGAATTGATGAATTTTAAGGTGGCGCCGTAATTCCATTTCTCCAGGTAAGATCTTGAAGCGGAAACCTGCATCACCCAGTCTGTTGGCCTGAACTTTCCCAACACATTTCCCGAGGCATCGGTCTGTGAAATATTTCCATAACCAAAATAATTCAGCCCCCAGGAGAAATTGGTATTGAGTTTTTCATGATGATAACCCAATGACAAATGATATACTTTAATATCGCCGTAAAAGCTATTGAACACTGCATTCATCTGTGTATGCATTTCTGGCTTTAATAAAGCAGGGTTATTGAATACAAGACCGACATCGTTGGAGGTTTGAGAAACATTTACTCCACCTAAAGCTGTTAATTGCGGCGTATTGGAAAGTTTAAGGAAATTAAAGACGGAACTGCCGCCTAATGTTTGCGCATTAAGTTGGGATACAAGAATCAATAGCAATATAGAAAAGCCAGATTTCATTGATACGAAAATAAGTTTTTGTAACGTAGGAATTGGCAGGTATAGTTTTTTAATGATAAACAATGGGGAAATGTGTCAGGAGTTGCGTATATTTAAAATTAGCAGCCACTTTAAAACGACAGACCAATAATGAGCGGACTACATTACTTTCAACGATATGACAGCAAAGAAAACTGGGTGACTAATGCGACACTTCTTCTGCTTTCACGCCTCTATCATTACAACAGGCTGAAATTTGAGACTTCAATAAACGCTATACTTGCCGACAGCAATCTTTCGCTAAATGTTGGTGTAAAATTCACTCAACAGCAATGGGGGCAAAATAGCGTCGTTGACGGAGTAATTTCCCAAGATAGTTTCAAAGTTGTTGTTGAGACTAAACTTTATGATAATTTCTCAACAGACCAACTCATAAGACATCTAGATGCTTTAGGTGCCGATTACTCACAAAGAATTCTGTTAGCTCTTTCAAAAAGCAGGATTGACAGTAACATTCGGACAGAAATTATAAAGACTTTGCAGCAAGACAAATACAAAGATATCAAATTCGCAAGCACAACTTACGAGGATATTTATCAAATAATTTCACACAATCTTGCCGATTTCGATTTAGAAATGAAAGAAATACTTGACGACTACATTTCCTTATGTAACCAACATGGATTGACAAACATTGAGGACAGAACTATGCTTGCATTCACAGCAAGTGAGTCTTTAAATGAAAACTTTAAGTATTCCATTTACTATGATCCCGTGACAAGAAGCCACAACTCATTATTCAAATACATAGGCTTATATCTTAACAAAGCTGTCGTTGCTGTTGGCAGGTTAGAGAAAATTGTTTATTGTGACTACCAAAACGGAAACCTGGTTGCTACAAATGGTGACGACCTAACTCGTTTGACAAAAGATGAGTATAACAGAATAAAGGAAACTATTGAGAACACTGACTATTATGACTTAGAACACGGTAATAAATTTTTCCTGGTTAACAATTTCTACAAGACTAATTACATCAAGACATCTTTTTCATCTATTAGGGCAAAAAAATATTTCTGGCTTGATGAAATTGAAGGCTTTAAAGACGGCATGACTGCTGAGCAAATTGCAAAACTCTTAGATGGTAAGACTTGGGAATAACGAGCTCCAATATTTTCTTTGTATCATACTCAGCGACTATCTTTACTACTTCTAAGTTAATTTTAAAATGAAAATCATTTTCACTTTATTTATTCTCTTTTGTTCAGCGTCTTTATTTAGCCAAAAAAGTGACGATTCAAAAATAATTATTACCCTTAATGATAGTACAGGTATTTATAACAAAGTAAAATATTCTTTGGTTTATTATGATTTTATAGTAAAGGATAATGGTAATAGAGACACTCTTACAACTTATTCAATCGAATATGATGGTATTTATTGTGTGGCAAGAGCAATAATTAAGGGTAATAGTGTTACTTTAACAGGTGTATATGGCTTAAAAAAAATTGATGGTTGGGGATATACCCAATCTCCTAAAGGTTACGATCAAGTTATATATTATAAGGGAAGTAATAGCTGGAAATTACTTATGCAAGTTGCCAATAGGATGAATGGTCAAATCTCTTATGGTAAATAATATGATAGTATTATATGAGAAACGTTGATCCTACTCCACCAGCGCCATCTCCAGCACCTGCCCCATGTTTTTTACATAATGAAACTTAATGCCTTTGATAAAATCAGATTCTATCTCCTGCACATCTTTTTCATTCTGCCAGCAAAGGATTATTTCTTTTAAACCGGCACGTTTGGCGGCCAATACTTTTTCTTTAATGCCACCAACTGGTAATACTTGTCCACGTAGCGTTATCTCACCGGTCATGGCTAAAAAAGGTTTTACTCTTTTTTTTGTCATGGCAGAAGCGATAGCTGTCATCATCGTAACACCGGCGCTTGGGCCATCCTTAGGTACGGCGCCTTCGGGTACATGGATATGAACATTTTTTTTCTCAAATAGTTTTTTATCCAGTTTATACTTATTCGCATTGGACCGCAAATAAGTTAATGCCGTACTGGCGCTTTCCTTCATCACATTGCCAAGATTGCCCGTCAATTGCAGTTCACCTTTACCCTCACTCAAACTTGTTTCAATGAAAAGGATCTCACCGCCGACATAGGTCCATGCCAGGCCAATGGCCACGCCGGCCATGTTGGCTGTTTTATAAATATCGTTGCTGTATTTTGGCTTGCCGAGTATCTTTTCTATATCCTCGGTTGTTACTGTTGCTTTCAGTTTTCCTTTCAAAACAAATTCCCTGGCCTGGTTCCGCATGATGGATGCCAGTTGACGATCCAGTTCCCTGACACCACTTTCCCGGGTGTAATCCTGTATTATTTTTTCCAGCACTTTATCACTAAACTTTAGATTTATGCCTTTCAATCCATGCAGGTCTTTTTGCTTGGGTAATAAATGCCTCTTGGCTATTTCCATTTTTTCTTCAACAGCATAACCACTCAGGTCAATAATTTCCAAACGATCCCTTAATGCCGGTTGAATGTTCTGTGCATTATTGGCCGTAGCAATGAACAGCACTTTGCTGAGATCATATTCCGATTCCAGGTAGTTGTCATAAAATGTGTGGTTCTGTTCCGGGTCCAATACCTCCAGCAATGCCGATGAAGGATCGCCGCGGAAATCACTGCCCACTTTATCTACTTCATCCAGTATCATCACCGGGTTCGAAGATTTTACTTTGCGGATGGATTGTAAGATCCTTCCGGGCATGGCGCCAATATATGTTTTTCGGTGTCCTCTTATTTCACTTTCATCATGCAGGCCCCCCAGGCTTAACCGTACATATTTCCTGCCGATAGCGCTGGCAATGCTGCGACCCAATGATGTTTTGCCAATACCGGGAGGACCAACAAAACAAAGTATGGGGCTTTTCATATCGCCTTTCAATTTCAGCACGGCGAGGTATTCCAAAATCCTTTCTTTGATCTTTTGCATTCCATAATGATCAGCATCCAGTGTCTTCTTGGCTTTTTTCAGATCATAATGATCCTCCGTATAAGATTCCCAGGGAAGATCGAGCATCAGGTCGAGATGATTATATACCACGGAATAATCGGGTGTGCTGGGATGCATCCTTTCCAGTTTCTCAATTCCTTTTTTAAATAATTCTTTGGCAGCAACAGGCCATTTTTTTGCTTCAGCCTTTTTCTGCATTTCTTTTACCTCCTGCACATTGGAATCGCCACCCAGTTCATCCTTGATACTTTTCATCTGCTGCTGCAGAAAATATTCCCGCTGCTGCTTATCTAATTCCGTTCTTGTCTTGGTAGTTACTTTATTTTTTAATTCAGCAAACTGTAATTCTTTTTGCAGCAATTGCATCAACAGGTCAGCCCGCTGGCGGATCTGGTTCAACTCAAGCAAACGTTGCTTGTCTTTAATATCCGTATTAAGATTACTGGAGACAAAGTGAATAAGAAAAGCAGGGTTCTCAATATTCCGGAGAATGATGGAAGCTTCAGTAGGGATATTTGGAGAAAGCTGAACGATATCGGCAGCCAGGTCTTTAATGTTGGCAACATAAGCTTTAAAGTCCTCATCTTTTGGCCACTCTTCTTCTTCGAGCTTTTTGATCTTCGCCCTGAAGTAGGGATCCTCGCTAACAATTGATTCAGTCAAAAAACGGTTCTTACCCTGTATAATAATGGTGGTTCCACCATCGGGCATTTTGATCAGCTTAACGATCCGGGCAATTGTCCCGATATGCTCGAGGTCTTTTACCTCAGGGTCTTCCACGTTACTGTCTTTTTGCGCCACTACCCCGATCAATTTATCAGTCCGGTAAGCATCATTTACTGCCTTGATACTTTTATCCCTGCCAACAGTGATAGGCAGCACTACGCCGGGAAAAAGGACGGTGTTTCGGAGGGGCAACAAGGAAATTTCCGCCGGAACTTCAATACCATTCAGGTCTTCCTGGTCACTTTCGTTTAGTGGAATGATCGGTAGAAAATCCATTTCATCTTCCGAACGCTGTAATAATTGCTCAATATTCATAACCAAATCTTCTTTAGACAATCTGTCACTTCCCGCTGCTGGAGGCCCGGGAGCGGTAAATATAAACTCGGAATTCAGTATTGCCAAGATTCATGCCATAGGAATTATACTGACAAAGCTGGTTTTTAGCTGGTAAGGGTTTATGCTAAAAGCAATATTGGGCAGTGGGTGAGTTTCATCCCGCCAATGGCGGGACTGGGTTCGCTGAGGGTTAAACCAATATTCTCTGCGTTCTCTGCGCACTCTGCGTGAACCTTTTTAAATTGACCCAGTACTCAATATTGCTAAGACGGCGAAAATTGTTAATTTTCGGGTATCTTATCCTTATTTATGCCGTCGTTCAAAGTATATATTTCCTCGACTTATCTTGATTTAAAAGAACATCGCAAAGCGGTCAGGGATTTTTTTGACAAATTCAGGGATAAGTATGAGGTCATTTCCATGGAAGATTATGTGGCTGACAGTGAGTTGCCGGTTGATAAGTGTGTTGAAGATGTCAAAAAATGCGATTTCTATATCCTCATCCTGGCAAACCGTTATGGTTTTATCCCGGATAGCTCAGCAAAATTCAATAACCCCGATAAACTTTCCGTAACACATGCAGAATATTTAGCTGCCAAGGAAAACAAAAAAAAGGTCTTTGCATTTTTTGCAGAAAATAATGGCGGCTTTGAAACAGATAATGATAAGGACCCGGAATTAAAGAAATTAAAAGCGGATAAATTAACAGCTTTAAAAGAAGACGTACAAAATAATTACCTGACACATCATGAACGTTTTATTTCCTCCTACCAGTTGGCGCTGATGATATCTGAGTCCATGATGAAAGCCGGTGAAAAATATGCTGATCTTTTATTAAAGGGCGCCCGGCAACTTATCGACAGGTACATCAACCAGGACCGTATTGAATTTCTCGACCGTACCCCGCAATTCAACCAGTACATGTATTCAAGGGTCAAAAACAAATCGCCTTTTAAACCGATCATTATCTATGGGGAAAAAGACAGCCTGGTCGAAAGTCTCCAGAAAAGGATCAGCAATATCATACTTAATATCCCCAAATCAAAGATCTATACACTAACCTTCAATTCGATATTCGGCACCGGCGCAGATTATGAAGAGGCTAAACTTACTTTCCTGAATGCAGCCTTTCAACAGTTATACAGCACGGCAGATATAACGCTCCCGATCAAAAGTTTTAAAGAATTGACCGTTTTTTTAAACAGCCTGGAAAAAGAAAACCGTATTGCCTTTGTAATAAACTGGTCAAAGCTGGTCAATAAAGATGCAGATCCCCGCGTCAGCTGGCTGGCAAAAATGCTAAAAGAGATAAATGACGCCTGTTATGAAACCGATTGCCGGAATATTTTCTTTTTTATCAACATCAATTACAGGAAGGAAGATGAAGAAGCTTTCACGGGAATTATTAATGGATTGTGCAATACCGGGTCAAAGGAAACTCAATTCCTTATTGCTCTTGAAAAATTATGCCCTGTCCAGAACGGGGACGTGGATCTATGGATCGAAAATTATATAACAGAAATACCTTTCAAAAAGAATAAGATCCTCACTGAATACCTGCCGGAGTTAAGCGATGAATTTTCCATGCAAAAGGCACAGGAAAAAATATCGGCATTTATATACAGGGTAAATAGCAAGGATCCCGAGGTTCTTCAACTATTAAACTAAAACTAACTGACATGAAAATGATCAACCTTAAGTCGATTGAACTTAATAACAAAGCTGAAAATTATGTAGCAGATGATAGCCTTGTCAAAGCGGTAGAGATCGCCATTGCATTAGGCAAACCTTTATTGGTGAGCGGCGAGCCCGGAACAGGGAAAACACAACTGGCTCATTACGTTGCCTGGCAATTAAACCAGCAAACGCAAAACGATGAAATGCCTTTTCTGCAGGAGCCGCTTGTATTCAATACAAAATCCACTTCCATAGCCAGCGACCTGTTTTATTATTATGATGCAGTCAGTCATTTCAGAAATAAAAATGATACGCCTGCCGAGCAATTCATAGAACTAAGGGCTCTTGGATTAGCCATCGCATTATCTTATGGAAATACGAGCAAAGAGTTGCTGGGGATCAGCAACCTCAAGGGCTTTGAGAAACTGGAACCCAAACCACATAGCGCCGTGGTATTGATAGATGAGATCGACAAAGCTCCGCGGGATTTTCCCAACGACCTGCTGAATGAAATTGAACATTACGAATTTTCCATCCGGGAAATAAATCAAACCATACGCCGTCAGAAAAAAGGAGCCCGGACCGTTCTCATACTCACCAGCAATTCAGAAAAAAACCTGCCGAATGCCTTTCTCCGGAGATGTGTTTATTATCATATCCCCTTCCCTGACAGTGAAAAATTAAAACTGATCGCACAGCAAAGGCTGCTCATCAATAATAATGAATACAATGCCGCCATCGAAAAAGCGATCGCTAAGTTTGAAGATTTCAGGAAACAAGCGATCAATAAACGGCCTGCTACATCTGAATTCCTCGACTGGATGAATATCCTGAAAGAAGAAGGTATCCTGGCAAAAGATAACTGGGAAGAGGATAAAAACTATAAACCCAGTCTTTCGGCCATTGTAAAAAGTAATGAAGACCTGAACAAGATCAGTTCCTAATAAGCCAGCCGTGCAAAAGGAACAGACATATATTTCTGCTGATATTGATCTCTCCTCTCACCTGCCACTGGAGTCGATAATACTTTACCTGAAGAGCAATGGTTTTTCCATTAAGCCGGATGATTATATTGAGATCTTAAAAGTAATTGAAAGGTTCAAACCCGCCACCCTCGAAGAAGCAGGTGTTCTGATCTGCCCCTTAATTGTTACAAACGACGAGGACCAGGCAAGATTTTATCTCGTATTTAAAAAGTTATGTGAGTCAGGGATATTGCCAGAACAAATTTCGCCGCCTTCATTTTGGAAAAAAACTATTCTAAAGGTCAAAAAGATCTTTGCAACCAAAAGAGCAAAATACTTATTGATCATAATACCTGTGTTGCTGATCGCTTTATGGTTTTTGTTTAAACAATCAAATCCCGTTCACACTAATACAGAGTTAACAGGCGCAGCTATCACTTTTGCCAACAGTAGCAAAGATGAGGATGAAGTTGTCTGGCAGGTTGGCGATTCTATACTCCTGCATGCAACCTGGCAGATCCAGCGGGAAGGAACTACTTTGTATTATTATAAGGACCCCTCTTCCGAAGATTCAAATAATATAACGCTGGAATGGGACCTGGGCAATGGTTGGGAATCCCGGAATAAACGGGATGTAACACTGGTTGCATCGAAACCCGGGCCTATCCAGGCAAGATTACGTATGTTTCTAAGAAACAAACTTCTTTCAAACAATTCGATAAACATACCCATATGTGAAAAGTTCCCAAACGTAACGATTACTTCTTTTCCGGACAGCAACCTTGCTTCTGACTTTACTCAACCTGTATCCCTGAATAGTAACATACAATTGCGGGCAAATATATCACCCGATACTTTCAAAGGACTTTCCAGCATATGGATCGTTAATGGTGATACAGTCAGTAGAAATTCAAAAATATTACAACCAAACCTGGATAAAGAGGGATTATACAATATCAGGTTTGTAGTAATGCCCTGGCCCGGTAGCCCGGATTGCTATAAAAGTTATTTTTTATCTTTTACTGTAAAAGACCCCAATGCAGAAAAATTCCATTTGCAAACGGAACAACTCGGCGCTGCGATCAAGCCGCCAAAAAAGATAAAGAACTGGTTGCAGGACCTGATCTTCTTTTTATTTCTTATCCCTTTTATTGCGACGATTATACTCCGCTCGATCATGAGGATAAGAAAAAGAGCAGTAAAAAAATTGATCAATTCCGTGTTTGAACCTGCTAATACTGCTTCCGGGGATAAAAAACCGGTATTCGAGATACCGCTGGAAAACAGGCAACAACAATTGATCGCTTCCGAACCGGCGATGAATGATGCCATGAGGTTCATGCTCCAGCGTACGATGGATGAATCGCTGGCACTGAATATTAATCAAACTGTTCAGAATACCATTCGTTCCGGCGGCATACCCGACCTGGTGTACAGCAATAAACTCAGGAATAATGATTACCTGATCCTGATCGACAGCACGGTCAGCAACAGCCAGCAACTGAAACTATTTGAATACCTCGTAAGAACATTTAAAACCGAGAACATAAGTATCGTCCGTTTTTTTTACCAGGACAATTTTTCAAAATTCTATAATGAAGAATACCCGTCAGGTTTTTCTGTAAAACGCCTGGCTGAATTATACAAAGATTTTACCCTTATTATTTTTGGCACGGCTCATCACCTCGTGTACGATGCTTACCCGGTGATCGAGGCTGAAAGATTGAATGAATTAGCTGATTGGGAAAACAGGGGAATCCTTACTCCCCTGCCTTTTAAAGATTGGGGAATAAAAGAAAAATTGATCGGCCAGCAAATTATTTTGTTGCCTGCAGATGCGGAAGGCCAGTTACGGCTCATGAAAGCCATCAATGAAAAATTACTGAACCACCGCGATTATTTATCATCACAAAAAGATTTTTACAGTACCAGGAATTATGATTTCACAGAACCGGCTGATATAAAGACCTATCTCAGGGATGAAGACCTTTATCAATGCATATGTGCCATTGCCATTTATCCTAAAATAAGATGGGAAGTATTGATCGAATTAGGGAAAGCCGTATTGCAAAGCCGTGGTTGCCCGGAAAAAATGAATTACAGTAACCTGCTGAAGCTGGTGCGGATATCGTGGCTCCAGGAAGGATATTTTCCTGAGTATACCCGGCTGGAATTATTGAAGCAGTTGGGAGTACAGGAAGAAATTGTTGCCCGTAAAAAACTGGTGGAGCTTTTTCAATACGCTGACCTTTATTATAAAGACAATTATTTTTTCAGTAATGAGAAGAAGGTCCAGGAGATCACCAATAAGTTCATCATTTATGCAAACGACCCGGTGACCCATGAGGACTATATAGCTTCGAAAGAACAATTTGAAGCGCTGTGGAAACAAAACAAAATAACGGATGCCCCGCTGAAAGAATATATTGATGATCCGGGAAAAGGATCCTGGAAAACTCCGATAAAAGATCCGAAAGTGACAACAGTTGGTAAAGACAACCCGGTACCTAAACTTGCAAAATGGTCGAAAGTACTTTCTGAGATCTCCGGCGTCTGTCTCCTGCTGTTGCTGGGAATAAGTCAGTTTGGAAATAATTTTGCAAAAACGGGTGCAGCAAGATTTTTGGGGATCAGTGCAGCAGATTCATCCAGGTTAGTACCGGTAACAGTCGATATTTCTCCATTTGGAAAATGCATGGATAATGAGAATGATTCCACCCTTCTTACTGGTGTGGCATTTTCAGTATATGATGATCCAAATAAACCATACGAATCATATGATTCAACAACTATAGAGGAGAAACCAAATGATTCAAATAACCCAGTTAATTATGGCACCCTCGGCAAGTCGTTTAAAATACCTTATCGTTCTCTTGTCTCAGGAAATCTGAAATTGGACATTAGTTGGGTTGAAACGAATTCTGCAAAGGCGATTAACCCGGGTTTAACGATAAAAATGAGAACATTAAATATTCTTCAGCAACAATACAATAATGAATCAAGAGTAAATCCTTTAAGTCCCAAAGCCAAGGATTTAAAAAAACAGATGTCCATTTTGAGATCACAGATCGACTCACTTAGAGTCTTGCAAATAGATGATACATTAACTAATCCTCCTGTCAATCACTCCCAAACCACGAATGTTGCTTTTACAACAGATAAAATAAATACGACGATCAGCGCTTGCAAAAAACCTGTTGACCTGGTGCCAGTACCAGTAGCAAATGCGGGCCCCGATATATCAATAACACTACCAGTTAATACAATAACTTTAAAAGGGAAAGGAATAGATCCTGAAGGTATGGATATAGTTTTTGAATGGATAAAGTTATCGGGCCCTGCCGGAGGTACACTGACAAATCCCAATAAGGCAACTACGACAGTCAGTGGTTTGGTGGAAGGTGTTTATAGCTACATGTTAATGGTAACAAATGAACGCGAAGTCTCAGGAATGGATACTGTAAATGTGAATGTTAATGCCACTATAGGAACCTGCAATTCTATTCCCATCTCTCAACTTCCATTGTCACTTACAGAAATATGGAAAGGTCAAAGGATCAACCGGCTGATAACAATTGACCTTGCAAAGAAAAAAATATGGTATTCCACCTCTGATAAGAAAAGCTTTGGCACTTATACTATCGAACAGGTTTGCCAATCCGGCAACAGCTATAAGATCATCACTTCCGGCAACAACCAGTTTAGAAATTTCTTTATCCGGGATATAGGCGCTCAAAGATTCGACTTATCCGTTTGCGCGGATTTCGTGGCCACACTCCAACAAGCCATCGCTACACCTGAAAGCAGTTGCAATAGTTATGATAACATGCAACTGTATTATGAAAAAAATCCTCCTGCTGACCTGGTATCTCTTTTTAAACCAAGAACAGTAATAGCCTTTTATTTACCTTATACAAGACCACAATTAAATAACACACAGAGTTCCCGCTTGAATTCGTTTCTTCAGAAAGCAAAGGCTAAGGGCGAAAAATCCATTGATCTGAACGGCAATTTAAATTCTGCCTTGGTGCCGGATAGAAACTCCGAAGCCTATTTCAATGAGATGAAAACCAATTTTACAAGAGCACTTAACGCATTCGGTCTTCAATTAGGCAAACCGGATTTTGACGGATCAGATGGTACGCCTTTTGACAGGAATTATTTCTGGGTCTTTGATATAGACACGGTAAGAACTCCTTCCCGTCCGGACACTTTAAGATCTTTTCCCATGATATTTGGAGCTGCTGAACTTAAACATGATTGTGGAAGTCTTGTAAAAGATGTGTGGGTTGTTAATTCAACCAATACATGTAATGACAGAAACAAGTATAGTACACACGGGCCTTTTGTAAAATTGCCTGCCGGAAATTATATTGTTGAATGGGAACTGGGAGCAGACAGTCTCTCACCTCTAAACAATGGCAGGATTTTACAAATAGATATTGCAGATGCAAGCAATGCCGTAAAGGTCCTGGGTTTGCGGAATCTTACTCAGTATGACCTGGCAAGCAGGAACGCTCAATTTTCCTTTAGAACATACACTATATCTTTTACGGTAGACAAATCTATAGCTGATCATATGTTTGAATTCAGGGTTCAGCAGATGGGAAAAGCGACCATAAGACTCAGGAAGATCAGTCTAATACAGAAAGACCCTGCAGGACCGCAATAAAAAATCCCTCCGGTTAAGAAGGGACTTTTATTCATCAGGCTATAGATTTTATTTTATAAGGCTACTCCAACGGATACCTGGAATCCCTGGCTTTTCCACTTTTCTGTTTCGTCGATATCATTGATACTATTTAAGCCGACCACATAGCGGCCATCAACACGGAGGGATTTGATCTTTAAATGAACTCCGCCCACCATGGAGAAATCCCCATTTTTAAATGCTTCACTCCCGTTCTCCAATAATGTTTTGCTTTTATTGATCATTATGCTGTATTGCGGGCCTGCCTGGAGAGAAAGAAAATTGCCAAACATTTTAAGACTAAGCAGGATGGGAATGGAAAGATAATTCAGCTTCACATCACCCTGGTTAAAAACATGCTGGTATACATGACTGAAATTACTGTCTACCCTCGTAGAATATTGATTGAAGATCACTTCAGGCTGAATGCCCAGGTTACGTCCAAGACCTATTTCAGCAAAACCACCGGCATGGTAACCATACCTGAATTGCTGGTCAAATGATTTTCCATCTATTTTAATGATATTGGCGCCGGCTTTGGCTCCGATATGAAATTGGGCCATCATGGCCTGGGCAAAAAGTAAAGCTGCGAAAAGAGACAGGAGTTTTGTTTTCATAATGTGTTTTTTTTATGTTCAGGAAAATTTCCAAGTATAATGCCAGTAACCCTTGTTGCCTGTTAAATCTTCTTAACGACATGATAAGTCTTTCCTCAAACAAATTATGTAGCCATATTATTGCAGGAGAAATGTGAAGCTTTTCTGAAATCAGAACATCAGACCCGCATTCATGGAAAAGAGGGTTGTGAAATTCCCGGTTGTGGCGGGGAAATAATAATCCAGTGCAAGCTGGGGTTGTATAAAAAACCGGCCGATGAAATACTCACCCCGGAGATACAGGGACAGTGATAATGGCTGAAACTTGACCTCGTCATCCAGGTAAACATTTTCCGTGCTGTACAAAACATTGGAGTTGGTACGGATCGATGTGGCATACGTGCTGGACGACTGATTAAAGCCAAACTTTTGTGTGCCGCTTGTCAAAGCTAACTGGGGAGAGAACCGGATATGATCCTTTTTATTAAATACATTCAGCCAGTAAAAATCATGGCGCACAGATACCATCAATGTAAAGTCCCTGACAGATTCTTCTGTGTTAATATAAGTGAAGCCCCTTCTCCGCAAACGCAGGTCCTGGATCACGGATTCTCTTTTGATATAGTCTGACCGGCTGCCCCAGCCATAGCTCAGGGCCAGCATGGGTCTTATCCAGGCTTTACGGTAAGTAAAGTAAGCATACAATTCATTTTGCAAGGGCGTAGTATAGAATGGCAATGAATCCTTGGTAATAAATCTTGTTAATGAAATTCCCGTAGCAAAGCGTTTATCACGTAAATAGTCAAATGAAGGAGAGAACGAAAACTGGTAAAAGTTCATGTTCGTTTCGTCATTAACAATATATCCTGTAGTGGTTACACCAAAACCGCTCTTGTGATAATATCCCAGCGTGGGCGAATAGGTAAGTTTCTTTGATGGTTCAATGAACGAACTTCTCTTGGACTCAAAATTATAATAGCTTTTGCCCAATGATAAACTGGCCAGGAAATAACTGTCGGGCGACAGGATGGAATCCATAAAAGCATCAAAATCCCGGAACAGTTCATCATAGTTTATCGTAGTGTCAATAGAAACAATATCTTTTTGAGGGACAATAACAGTATCAGCAGAATTGCTTTGACTATGTGCAGCAATCCCGGCCGAAATGAAGGCCAGCAGTATCGACCATTTTTTAAACATCAGGCAGTGGTGTTCGGCTTCGAGGATATTGGCGGCTCTGAAGCGTTGATTTTTAGGACTTAAAGGTCAAATAAAAGTTTAAAAAACTGCCAAATCAAAAAGAAAACGAAATATCGGGGCAAATATTGGCGGATTGCCGGGGGAAAATGGTCAGGAAAGCTCTAAAACTGTGATCTCGGGCAGTATTCCGGACCGGCCGGGATAGCCAATAAAACCGAAACCCCTGTTGACATAAAGTCGTTGGCTTGCCATTTCATACAAACCGGCCCATTCTTTATAAATATATTGAACCGGGCTCCATTTAAACCAGGGTAGCTCAAATCCAAATTGCATTCCATGGGTGTGGCCAGCCAGCATCAGATCAATATCAGGATAGTCTTTCAGCACCTCGGCTTTCCAATGTGAAGGATCGTGGCTCATTAGAATTTTGAACGGATGCGATTCAGACCCTTTATAAGCTTTTTGCAAGTTGCCATATTTCGGGAACCGGGCTTTGGCGCTCCAGTTTTCAATACCCAGCACTGCAATACTATCAGCGCCTTTTTCAAGGACAATATGCTCATTCATCAGCAAGCGCCAGCCTAATTTATGATGCACCTGCTTTAGCCTTTCAAGATTAGCTTCTTTATCTTCTGCAGTTTTCCAATGTACATAATCACCGTAATCATGATTACCCAACGTAGAATAAACACCCAGCGGAGCCCTTAATTTATCAAACACATCCATATAATCATTCATCTCTTCCGCCACATTATTCACCATATCGCCGGTAAAAAGAATGAGATCAGGTTCTTCATCCATGATCTGCAGTACTCCCTGCATCACGGCTTCTTTATTGGTAAAACTCCCGGAATGAATATCCGAGATGTGTACGATCTTCAAACCGGCAAAAGATGCAGGCAAATTATCATACGTAAGTTTCACCCTCTTTACCCGGTAGCGGTATTTATTTCCAAATCCATATACCAGGATACCAAACAGGCTTCCTCCTGCTATGATCCCCGCCCAGCTAAGTAAGTATGACCTGGAAACAGCGTCGCCGCCGATCCACAGAACAAAACGGTACATATCATCGGCCAGGAAAAAAATTGAACCGATGAGTTTGGCAAAGAACAATCCTGCCAGGATCGAAAAGACATTCGTCCGGGTCAAGCGGGCATGATGTTTAAATTTGATATACGGCAATGTCCAGAAAATAGCAATGGCCGCCACAGATAAGGCCCAGTAAATGGAGTATAGGATGATCTGTGTACCCGGAGTTGCTTCAACGGTTACTACCTGCAGTGCCTGGAAAAAGTAGATATCGATCAGGAACATGAAACCCATCAATACCCACCAGAAAGGAGATTTACGCATAAATTGAATGCAAATTTACAAAGACTTATTTCAAGCGATTTTTGTTTAACAATTATTTTTGCCCAATCGTCATAAAATGGGCAAAACTTAATTTTGTGTTCTTGGTTTCAGACGGCAATTTTACCACTTACATTTAATCATTATCAAGGAGTTTTCGGCAAAATGGCAAGAATAATCGGTGTAGCAAATCAAAAGGGGGGTGTTGGTAAAACAACCACGGCCATTAACCTGGCAGCCAGTTTCGCAGTACTGGAGTATAAAACATTATTGGTAGATGCCGACCCGCAGGCCAACAGCACCACGGGTGTAGGCTTTGACCTGCATAATGTAACCCAAAGCCTCTATGATTGTATGGTGAATGAATCAAGAGCGAAAGACCTGGTATTGAAAACGGAGATACCTAATCTTGACCTGATCCCTTCTCATATTGACCTTGTTGGCGCTGAAATTGAAATGATCAATTATCCCAACCGGGAAATGGTGCTGAAAAGTTTACTGGAACCTATCCGGGAGGATTACGAATTTATCATTATTGACTGCTCTCCTTCTTTGGGTCTCATCACCGTCAATGCATTAACTGCTGCCGATGCTGTCGTGGTACCCGTTCAATGCGAATTTTTTGCACTGGAAGGTCTTGGGAAATTATTAAACACTATTAAGATCGTTCAAAGCCGTCTCAATACAGACCTCCAGATCGAAGGCATATTAATGACCATGTATGATGCCCGTCTCCGTCTCTGCAACCAGGTGGTGAGTGAAGTACGCCGCCACTTCGAAGACATGGTCTTCAGCACCATCATTCACCGCAACTCCAAACTTGCTGAAGCCCCCAGCGCCGGCAAGCCTGTAATTTTATACGATGCTACGAGCAAAGGTTCGGTGAATTACCTTAATCTTGCAAAAGAGATCCTTCAGAAAAATGACATGACGAAGATCAAGAATGAAGAAAGAATTCTTGAGTTATGAGCCGGGAGTTCGGAGTTGGGAGTCGGTAATTCAAAATCGTCATAGTAACTTGAAAAAGCTATGGGCACCTACAGGGACCTGATCGTTTATCAGAAAGCGTATAAACTTGCAATGGATATATTTGAAAGAACAAAAAAATTTCCATCTGAAGAGAAATTTAGCCTGACTGACCAGATAAGAAGATCTTCCCGCTCTGTTTGTGTTAATTTTGTTGAAGCCTACCGGAGAAAAAAATATAAAGCTCATTTTGTTTCAAAACTGACTGATTCATCCACTGAAAATGCAGAGACTCAGGTTTGGCTGGATTTTTCCAAAGATTGTAAGTATATTGAAGCGGGCGAACATGAAGATTTCAGTTTCAGGAATGATGAAGTAGGTAAAATTCTATGGCACATGATTGAAAACCCTGACAAATTTATGTGAGCCCGGCTCCGAACTCCTAACTGGGAACTCCAAACTAGTATATGACCACACCCAAACAAAATAAAGAACTCCTCGGCAAAGGCATCCGTTCCTTATTGCAGAATATTGATGCGGACCTGAAGACGACCAGTGGTTCATTGAAAACAACTGTTGTTGAAAATGCAACCGGCATTAACCGTATCCCTGTTGATGATATTGAACCAAATCCCAAACAGCCCCGCCGTGATTTCGATGAACAGGCTTTACAGGAATTATCCAGTTCCATTAAACTGCATGATATTATTCAGCCTGTTACTGTTTCGAAATTAGCCAATGGAAAATATCGCCTTGTTACCGGCGAAAGACGTTTGAGAGCAGCGAAGCTCGCCGGAATATCCGATATCCCGGCTTATATCCGCCATACCAATGATTCACAATTACTCGAACTGGCCTTGCTGGAAAACCTGCAACGGGAAGACTTGAATGCGATGGAAATTTCGCTGAGCTATAAAAGAATGATGGAAGAATTGAATTTCACACAGGAGCAGGTAGCGGAAAGAATGGGAAAGGACAGAAGCACGGTCGCCAATTTCATTCGTTTATTGAAATTGCCTCCCGATATCCAATTAGCAGTACGTAGTGGTGAGTTGAGCATGGGTCATGCAAGGGCATTGATAAATGTGGACACCATCGACAAACAAATTTTCATCTTTAAAGAAATCAAAGAAAAGGGATTGTCTGTCAGGCAGACAGAAGCCCTTGTCCGCAACCTTTATAAAGAAGGTGCTGTTAAAAAAACTTCAAAAAGCCATCTGCCTCCTGCATTTCAGCGAATAGAGGATAAATTAGCATCGCATTTCAGTACCCGGGTAAAACTCAGGCATAGCCGGAACGGCAGCGGACAGATCATTATCGAGTATTATTCGCAGGAAGAACTGAATAAGATACTGGGGCAAATGAATGCTGACCTTGATTAAACTCATAATCGGATATTGATTATTGATTGTTGATTGTTGATTGTTGAATATTGACTGTTGAATATTTTTATAGAAGACTCAATATTCAACACTCAACAAACAATATTCAAGAACGTGCCCAACTAAATGATATTTCCATAAAATGAGATCCTTTTTATTTATTTTATTTATTTTATCTGCTCATCCTTCTTTTGCGCAGCGGATTTATACAGACAATAAAAAAGATTCAACACCGGTTGTAACAAAAAAACCGATCACTAATAAATACGATTCGGCGACAAAGGCCCACCCTCCCCGGGCAGCAGCCTTCCGTTCCGCTGTCTTACCCGGATGGGGACAGGTATACAATAAAAAATACTGGAAAGTTCCTATCATTTATGCGGCGTTGGGAGTTACCGGATATATTTTTATTGACAATATCAAAACATACAAAGAATACCGGTTTGCTTATGCAGCCCGCTATAAAGCAGAGCAACCATTTCCTGATTCTACGGATTATTTTAAACTGAAGGATCTGTACAAACTGATATCCCCGGAATCAATACGTGCAGCCCGGGACAGGTTCAGGCAATATGTAGATTATTCTGCCCTGTTCTTTATTGTTTTCTGGGGGCTCAATGTTGTGGATGCTGTAGTAGATGCACATCTCAAAAGTTTTGATGTTAGCCCTGATCTCAGTTTACGGATAAAAGCCGGTCACAGCCAGATGGCAGAAACAGATGGGATCAGTCTCGTATTGAGCTTCCGGGAAAATCAAAATTCAAAAATCAAAAATAAAAAGTAAAGATCCCTTGTTTAGGCTTATCGCATAACTTTGAAGTGTCTTCAAATCGAGGATTTTGACTTTTGAATTTTGACTCTAAACTTTAAATCTTGCATATCGCATTGATCGGTTATGGAAAAATGGGCCAAGCCATCGAAGAAGTGGCGCTGTACAGAGGTCATGAAGTAGTTCTCAAAATTGACCAGCCCAATCTTCACGAATTCACCAAAGAAAATTTATCGAAAGCAGATGTAGCGATCGAATTCACCGGGCCGCATAGTGCATTTGATAATGTAAAGAAATGTCTTGAATTCGGGGTACCGGTTGTTTGCGGTTCCACCGGATGGGCAGATAAGCTGGAAGAAATGAAAAAGATTTGCAGCGATAAAAATGGTGCTTTCATTTATTCCAGTAATTACAGTGTTGGTGTCAATATCTTTTTTGAAGTAAATAAAAAACTGGCTGCATTAATGACGGCGCACAAAGAATATGAAGTGATCCTGGAAGAAACCCACCACACACAAAAAAAAGATGCCCCCAGCGGCACCGCCATTACATTGGCTGAACAAATATTAGAACAGGTAAAAAGAAAAAAGCAATGGGTGAATGAACTGAGCGATCACCCGGAAGACCTGGAGATCATCAGCCAGCGAATAGACAATATCCCCGGCACACACAGTGTCAAGTATTCATCTGCTATTGATGATATCGAGATCATCCATACTGCACATAACCGGAAAGGTTTTGCTTTCGGCGCATTGCTTGCCGCAGAGTTTTTAAAAGATAAGAAAGGTTTTTTTGCGATGAAAGATGTGCTAAACCTTTAAGTGCAAAATTTAATTGTAAAAACATGCTATGGTAAAGCAGGGTGATACAATTACAAATGCCAGGACTGGTCAAGTGATGACATTTCTGGAAACGGGTGCAGAGACTGCCGGTAAACTTCTGAGAATTGACTGTATCAGTCCACCGACCACTATGAGAGAACCCGAACACATTCATCCTTTTCAGGAAAACAAATTTGAAATTATTTCGGGAACCTGTGCTTTTAGGATTGACGGAAAAGAAAGCATTGCGGGTGCAGGCGAAATTGTGACTATTCCTCCAAAAGTCAGGCATTTTTTTTGGAACTCCGGTGACACAGATGCTCATTATATTCAGGATTTCAAACCGGCATTGAACATTGATAGTTTCTTTGACACCTTCTTTGCTTTGTCAAGGGATGGCAAACTCAATGAAAAGGGAATTCCAAATTTTTTTCATGCTTCATTAATCATGTTAAAGCATAAAAATGACATCCGGGTAATTAATCCTCCCTGGGCCATACAACTCTTAACTTATCTTACGCTTGCTCCGGTTGGATGGCTTATGGGTTATCGGTCAAACTACATTTCCATATTATAACAACACACAAAACTAAAAGGAGGCATTATGTTATCTAATTTAAAAATTGTACGCCTGCGAAATTTTATTAAGATCAGTCCGCAAGGCACTATCGATCTCAAAGCGGCTAAAGAAGTGGTCATGAAAATCGCTTCCTTTAACGATGCATTTAGTGAATATGACGTTCTTATTGATACCCGCGGAGCAGAATCTCATTTATCAGTTTTTCAGATATGGGAAATTGCAAAGGACCTTGCAGAGGCAGTACATTCGGGTTCACCAAAGGGGTTTAATGCAAAAATTGCTGTTATATGCCCTGTCGAACGATTTGATTATGCAAAATTTCTTGAACTCTGTTCTTTGAACCGCGGACTTAATGTTCATGCATTTACTTTATTCGAAGACATGTTTGAATGGCTAAGTGAAACGTCAACCCCCGGTTGAACGAATAAATCTCAGCAAAAGAATATAACTTCAACTTTAGTAAGGCCCTTGCCGTTGGGCGCAATCAATTTTAATAAAAATATCTCTCATGGGTAAATTAGCAGTAATTAAAACCAGCCAAAATTCTGCCAGTGTGGATGCCTTCATTGAGAGTATCCCGGATGAACAAAAGCGTAAAGACAGCCGGGTGGTACTTAAAATGATGGAAAAAGCCACGAAGGAAGAACCGAAAATGTGGGGCAGTTCCATGATCGGATTTGGGAAACTAAGGTATAAGAGCCCGACTTCCGGGAGAGAAGTAGAGTGGTTCAAGATCGGTTTTTCCCCGCGCAAGACTAATTTATCATTAAACCTCATCGATCTGAAGCGACATGCTGATTCATTAAAAAAACTAGGTAAATACAAGGCAGGTATGGGCTGCCTTTATATCAATAAACTGGAGGATGTTAATATAAAGATCCTGGAAAAGATGATCGCTGCAGCAGCGAAATAAATTAATTTACATTTTTCCTCCATCTAAATCTTCAACTCCCAAACTTCTCACCAACAACTCGGTTAAAGAAAGATTTCTCTATAATCATGTTGTTGGTGTTTTACGCCGTTGTTGGTGTTCAAACTAAAGAAATCTTCAACTCCCAAACTTCTCACCAACAACTCGGTTAAAGAAAGATTTCTCTATAATCATGTTGTTGGTGTTTGAGTTCTGTGATTGAAAAGCCTGACTTTTGAACACCAACAACGGCATAAAATATTTTTTTATAGCCAGATATTAACGGTTACATTTTTCCCCCATCCACATCCTTAATAAACTCAATCACTCCTTTCATAAACACCTGCTGATCATCCCACATCGCAAGATGACTGCCATTGGGGCAATAGAGATAGCGGCCATGTTGTACTAACTTACTTTGTTCCTCCATCGCCTTCGGGTCCATCGTATCATGCTTCGCTCCGATCATCAGCGTTGGTAATTTAATTTCTTTCAGGCGGTTCTTGATATCCCAGTTGATCAATCTGCCTCCAACGCCAAACTCTGAAGGACCCTGCATCATTACATATATTTCACCGTTGAGATGCTTTAGCGCCCGGTTAAGTCCATCAGGCCATTCTTCTAACCTGCATAAATGTTTATGATAAAAATTCGGGACCAGTAATTCCATGTATCGTGGATTGGCAAAATCTCCTTTTGCTTCCAATGCTTTTACTTCTGCCAGCACTTTTGGATCGAACTGTGGCGCCAATACTTCTTCTGCATATTTACCATATTCAGGAATACTGGCCACCATATTTGCCACCAGCAATGCCTTCATATTGTTTTGATATTTCAATGCATACTCCATCGCCAGTATGCCGCCCCATGAATTACCGAGCAAATAAAAATTTGTTGAGTCAGCGCCAATGGCTTTACGCACCTGCTCCACTTCTTCCACAAAACGTTCCGTGGTCCAAAGGCTGCTGTCTTTAGGTTGGTCACTGTAATAAGAACCGAGCTGGTCATACTCATAGAATTCAAAGCCTTCCTTTGGAAAAAAACTTTCAAAACATTCCATGTATTCATGCGTCATGGCCGGCCCCCCATGCAGCAATAAGATCTTGATACGGGGATTGTTGCCAAAGCGTTTGGTCCATACTTTAAAATCACCTACGGGTGTTTTAATAGGGATCATTTTGATCCCGGCTGCTTGCACCCCACTGTCGCCATAATTAAAATATTTGGAGACGGGCATATCGCCGCCTGAATTATTACCAGCTTTTTGCTGGCAGGAAAAAAAGATAAGCGACGACAGGATAACAATAAAAATGCTTCTCATAATTTTTGGTTTTGGGTTTAAGTAGTGTCGGTTTTGGTTTCCCGCAGAGCCCGCAAAGAGGCAACGGAACGCAATCCTGATAGCTATCGGGACGCCGCTGCTTCGCAGCGAACGCCGCGAGAAATATTAATTGGGTTTACGATAAACAGGCCGGTCAATTCATGACATTTACTTTACTCTGCAAATCAGTTGCATATTTCGAGTTAAGGTTTTTCAATTCATCCACCATCTTCTGGGCCATAGCTTTATTCTTTTGTTTTATATACAGTAACGTAGCATAATAGCGTGAATTTTCATTCGCCGGGTTCAGCTCTATGGCTTTATTAAAATTAGTAATAGCTGATGTGAAATTATTGGTCATATACTGGCTGTACCCGAGTTCAACATAAGCAGCCGTGTAAGTTTTTTCATTATCAATGGCTCTTTGGAGATAGGGTATCGCTTCATAATATTTTTGCTCGTTGTTCAGACAGTATCCCATTCCGAAATTAGCCTTCCGTTCATTGCTGTTTATGGCCAATGTTTTGCCATACCATTCCCTGGCTTTTTCCATGTTCTTTTTATTGTCCCTGTACACTTCACCGATACCATTGTAACCAACGTGGTCTTTAGGATCAAGGTTGATCGCCTGCTGGTAATAAGAGATGGCATCATCATCCTGTTTCAGGTTTTTGCAGGAAAATCCCAATTCAAGATAGGTGTTGAGATAATCTGTTTTATACTTCAGGGAATTCAGCAGGCTTGGTTTAGCCAGTTCATATTTTTTGAGCGCATTTTCTGTAAAGCCCTTCCTGTACCAAAATAAATAATCAGTTATATCGGAGGTAGTATTCGCCACATATTTATTAAAATTTTCGAGGGCTGTTTTATTGTCATCATTATTATAAGCTATATATCCCAGTTGGCGATAAGCACCGGAATAATCAGACTTGTAACGCAGGCAGGTGTTATAAGCGGTGACAGCAGAGTCGGTCTCGTCAGTTTTTTCAAATGCATAACCCAATTCAAAATAAACTTTAGGGATCGTGCTCCAGGTTTTTCTTGCTATCCTTAGGTTTACAATAGCTGCGGAATAATCTTTCATATCGTTTTGACACCAGCCCAGTTCATACCGGGCTTCCGTATAATCCGGTTTGAGCCGCAGAGCTTCCTTAAATTTTGCCGCTGCGGCAGACGTATTTTTATCTTTTTTTAACTGGACTCCTTCATTATATAATGTTTCAGCATTCTGGGCATACAGGTTCAAACAAGAAAAGCAAAAAGTTAGGGCGAGGATCAGGCGCATAAATTATTGTTTTAAATTTTAAGGCTATAAAATTACAAGATAAATGCCTCTTTTTGATTTTATGTAAAAAAGTAAAGATTTACCTAATTTCATCACCAGCAAAAACTGCATATGAGATACTTATTTACCGCCATGAGTTGCTTTGTATTGATGGCTGCTAAAGCCCAGACAAGAAATGACTCCGTACAACTGATCCGCAACAGCGTCAAACTTTATGACCTCGACTTTACCGATGCTGAAGCCGATTCGATGCTGGGCAACCTGAATAATTACCTGCTAACCTATAAAGGCCTTCATAAAACTTTGCCGGCAAATGATATTCCCTATCCTTTTGCATTTAATCCTGCCCCGCCGGGAATGAAAGTATCTTCTAAAAAAGAAAAAATATCCTGGGATGTACCCCTTCGTACCGTATTACCGGCCAACAGAAATGAACTTGCTTTTTATTCCATCCCGCAACTAGCTGCATTAATTATCACAAAAAAAATAAGCTCTGTTGATCTTACAAAATTTTTTATTGAGCGTTTAAAAAAATGGGGCGATACATTAGTATGTGTCATCACCCTGACAGAAGATCTTGCCCTGCAACAGGCAAAACAAGCCGATGATGAATTGAAGCAGGGTATTTACCATGGGATATTGCATGGCATACCCTATGGGTTGAAAGACCTGTTTGCCGTGAAAGGTTATAAAACAACATGGGGCAGCACTCCTTATAAAGACCAGGTGCTGGATATGGACTCATATGTTTACCTGCAATTAAAAAAAGCCGGCGCTGTTCTATGCGCCAAACTTTCCATGGGAGCATTGGCACAAAATAATAAATGGTTTGGCGGTGATACAAAAAATCCCTGGAACCTGAAAGAAGGTTCCAGTGGTTCATCGGCAGGTTCCGCATCGGCAACGGCAGCAGGACTCTTGCCCTTTGCTATCGGAACTGAAACGCAAGGTTCCATCATTTCTCCTTCCACCCGTTGCGGGGTCACCGGTTTGCGACCAACATTTGGTACGGTGAGTCGTTATGGCGCCATGGTGCTTTGCTGGAGTTTGGATAAACCCGGACCCATTTGCCGCAGCGCTGAAGATGCCGCTATTGTATATGCATTCATTCATGGTACGGATGGCAATGACCCATCGGCCATCCGCCATACATTTAATTATACAGGCAAAGTGGATTGGACAAAATTGCGGGTTGCTTATGCAGAAAATTATTTTAAGCGGCTTGATTCCAATGCAGCTGAAAGAAAAGTTCTTGATGTGTACCGTTCACTGGGTGCAAATATCAAGGCGATAAATTTTCCTGATTCAGCAATGTATCCTGTCAACCTTATCGGTGTTATACTTGCGGCCGAAAGCGCCGCTGCTTTTGATGAGTTGACAAGAACGAACAGGGATGATTTGGTAGAAAGACAGGACCGGGGTTTTTGGCCCAATACATTCCGGGCTGCAAGAACGATCCCTGCTGTTGAATACATTAATGCCAATCGTTACCGTTCCCAACTTTGTCAAAGGATGAATGATTTTATGAAAGACTATGATGTGCTGATCGTTCCAAGTTTTTCGGGACGGCAATTGGCCATGACCAATCTTTCCGGTCATCCTGTTGTGGTTATGCCCATTGGGTTTAATAAAACAGGTTCGCCGCTCAGCATCACATTGATCGGGAATTTATATGATGAAGCCACTATCTTAGCCGCTGCGAAAGCATTCCAGGATAAAACGGATTTTAATAAACAACACCCGGAGAAATTCAGGAACTAAAAATCCCGAAGGGATGTCATTACTATAGAAACAATGAAATAAGATATCTAAAACCCCGAAGGGGTGACAGCAATATCATCCCTTCGGGATTTTTTTCCTGATAACGTGAAGTTCTATATTAATTTCAGTCCTTCGGACTTAATAAAACAATTATGAAAAAGATACTACTGATCGTTGCAACAGGTTTTTGTTTTTTCGCCTGTTCACAAAAACAAAAAGCGGACCTGCTTGTTTACAACGCTACTATTTATACAGTTGACTCTTCTTTCTCCACTGCTGAAGCCATGGCAGTGAAAGATGGAAAGATCGTTGAAGTTGGTAAAACCGCTGATCTTGAAAAAAAATACGACGCAAAAGAAAAACTGGATGCACAGGGCAAATTCATTTACCCCGGTTTTATAGATGCCCATGCACATTTCGTTGGTTATGGAAACAGTTTGCAAAGAGTGAACCTTGTGGATACCAAAAGCTGGGATGAAGTCATTGAAAGAACGAAATCATTTGCCAAAGAAAATCCTGATGGGTGGTTATTAGGCCGGGGCTGGGATCAAAATGACTGGGACGTAAAAGAATTCCCAACTAATGATAAACTGAGTGAATTATTTCCCGATCGTCCTGTGCTGCTGACAAGGATAGACGGTCATGCATCCATTGCCAATCAGAAAGCGCTTGACCTGGCAGGAGTAAAAGCAGGTGATAAATTAACCGGGGGCGAAGTTGAAGTAAAAAACGGAAGACTTACCGGCATCCTTGTCGACAATGCTGCGGGGTTAGTATCGTCAAAGATACCCGGTGCAACAGATGAACAATTCAAAAAGGCATTGCAGGCGGCAGAGAAGAATTGTTTCGCTGTCGGGCTTACCACGATCGATGATTGTGGATTGGGTTTTGAGTCCGTGGAAAGAATTAAAGCCATGCAGGCAAAAGGCGATCTGAAAATGAGATTGTATGTTATGCTGAGTGATAATAAAGCAAACTATGATTACCTGGAAAAAACAGGCATCATTAAAACTGACCGGCTGAATGTAAGAAGCATTAAAGTATATGCCGATGGTGCATTAGGTTCAAGAGGCGCTTGCTTGCTGCAACCTTATTCCGATAAACCAGGCTGGTCAGGATTCCTGTTGAGTTCGCCCGCACATTTTGATTCAGTGGCAAATTATATTTCTAAAAAAGGCTGGCAGATGTGCACCCATGCCATCGGCGACAGCGGCAACAGGACCATGCTGACCATTTATGCAAAATATTTAAAAGGCAAGAATGATCTGCGTTGGAGGATCGAACATGCACAGGTGGTGAATCAAAATGATTTTAATTTATTCGGGGAAAATTCAATCGTTCCTTCTGTGCAACCAACACATGCTACCAGTGATATGTATTGGGCCGGAGACAGGCTGGGTGCAGAAAGGGTGAAGGGGGCTTATGCTTATAAACAATTACTACAACAAAACGGATGGATACCACTCGGCACTGATTTCCCGGTAGAAGATATTTCTACATTTAAGACTTTTTATGCCGCCGTAACAAGAAAAGATTCCAAAGGATGGCCCGATGCAGGTTATCAAATGGAAAATGCATTGACAAGAGAAGAAGCATTGCGTGGCATGACCACCTGGGCCGCTAAAAGCAATTTCGAAGAAAAAGAAAAAGGAAGTTTGGAAAAAGGAAAGTTTGCCGACTTTGTTATTCTTGATGCAGATATTATGAAAGAAGTTCCTGAAAAGTTATTGGAAGTAAAAGTGCTGAAGACATTTTTGGGTGGGGAAAAAGTTTATGAGAGAAATTGACCGCTGAGACGCAAAGACGCAAAGGTGATTTTTATATTTAGCTGATTTCTTTGCGCCTCTCCGCCTCTGCGGTTATTGTTGATGAATAGAATTACCGAACCCTGAAGTGTGCGACGCAACGAAAGCCGATAGTAGTACTACAGCCGGCTACATAATTTCCCTTATCTATATCATAAAAAATTATCTTAATTCCTGTCATTTAATCCACATTTGTGGACAATCATGCAATCGTATGTTTAACCTGAACGTTAAATAATCATTATGTTTGTCGCATTATGAGTTGGACAGAAAGGAGATCAGTACGCATAGCAATCCTGGACCTCTATGAAGGCGTTGCCAACCAGGGCATGCGCTGTATCCGTGAGATCATCAGGCAATGGGGCGAAACGAATAACCTTGATATTGAATCAAAGGAATTTGATGTCAGGCTTAAAAAGGAATTGCCTGACACTACATGGGATATTTATATCTCTACCGGCGGCCCCGGGGATCCATTGATCAGCCGTTTTGAAGACTGGGATATTGCCTGGTGCAGGTGGCTTGATAAAATGGAACGATGGAATGCCAATCCTTCCAACTCACAAAAGAAATATGTCCTCTTTATTTGTCATTCTTTCCAGTTAGCAAGCCGCTACTTTAATGCGGGCCTGGTTTGTAAAAGAAAATCAACAGCATTTGGTGTCTTTCCCATTCATATGCTGCAGGCGGGAAAAAATGAACCGGTATTTGATGGACTAAAAGATCCTTTTTATGCCGTGGACAGCCGGGATCACCAGGTCATTCAACCCAATCATGACCTGCTGAATGAAATGGGCGCCAAAATTCTTTGCATTGAAAAAAGCCGGCCGCATGTTCCGTATGAAAGAGCCATCATGGGAATCCGCTTCAATGAACATATGATCGGAACACAGTTTCATCCCGAAGCCGATGCGCCGGGTATGAGTATGTACCTGCAAACTGAAGAAAAAAGAAAAACAGTGATCGAGAACCATGGTGAAGATAAACTCCGGAGTATGCTTGAACATCTGAATGACCCGGATAAGATCATGTGGACACATAACCATGTTCTCCCCAATTTCCTGAACCAGTGCGTTGGGCACGAAGAATTTGCCTAATCATTTGGTTAATTAGTTAATTGGTTAATTGGTTAATTAGGCATCACTATTCAGGTTTCCTTCCAGATTGTCAGCGCCCTAATATTGGGGTATTTGTTAGCTGTGATGAATATTGCATAAAAGACCTGATTAACCAATTAACTAATTAACCAATTAACCAAATCTCACTAACTTCCGGTCAATAAAACAAAGGACATGATACCGGCTATCCGCGAAGCATACAACAAAGCATTTACCAAAGAAACTTATGAAGCGTTTTTAAAAGAATTATCTGCTGCACACCCGGGTGCATTGGAATTCAGGGTGGCCGAAACGCCGGTCTTTGTACCAAAGGATTTCACAGATAAAATGCTGCACGCCTGTGAAAGTATCGTGGATATCATCGCTGACCCGAAGTTCAATGAACTTACAAAAAATGCTATACCGGAAAATAGTAAAGTGCCGGGAGGAAATGACCATTCCCATTTCATTGCTTTTGATTTCGGGATCTGTATCAATGAAGCGGGAGAATATGAGCCGCAGTTGATAGAAATGCAGGGCTTCCCCACCCTCTTTGCCTATGAAGTATTGCTGGATGATGTTTTCCGGAAACATTTTTGGGTTCCTGCAAATTTTGATTGCTACCTGGGTGGTTTTAACAGGGATACTTATTTACAGTTGCTAAAAGAAATAATAATTGGCAAGCATGACCCGGAAAATGTGATACTGCTTGAAATATTTCCCCGCAAACAAAAAACAAGGATCGATTTTTATTGTACCGAAGATTACCTCGGTATAAAAATGGTTTGCCTGACGGAATTAATTAAAGACGGAAAGAAATTGTATTACATGAACGAGGGAAAAAAAACGCAGGTAAAAAGAATTTACAACCGCATTATTTTTGACGACCTGCAGCAACAAACTGCAGAAGTGCAGGAAAAAGGAAAAATATTGTTTGAAGAGCTTGATGTGGAATGGTGCCCGCACCCCAACTGGTTTTACCGCATCAGTAAATACACATTGCCATTGATCCGTCATCCTTATGTGCCGGCGACATGGTATTTGAATGAAGTAAAACAAATCCCTGCTGACCTGGAAAATTATGTATTGAAACCATTATTCTCTTTTGCAGGACAAGGTGTGGTGATAGATGTAACGCAGGCTGACATTGATAAAGTAAAAGACCCGGAGAACTGGATCCTGCAGCGAAAAGTAAAATACGCCGAAGTGATAAAGACCCCCGATGTGCCGGCTAAAGCAGAGATAAGGGTTTTTTATTTCTGGAAAGACGGAATGGCAAGACCTGTTGCCACGAATAACCTCGGAAGATTAAGCAAAGGAAAGATGATCGGGGTTCGTTATAATAAGGACAAGGAATGGGTGGGCGGGAGTTTTTGTTATTTTGAGAAATAGAACCATGACCTGCCTGCCGGCAGGCAGGTTTCCCGGATTAAAATTGATTATAAGGAAATAAAAAATGAAAAGTCTTGCATTTATAATAATAGTGTCAATGACCTTTGCTTGTACTCCACACAATGATAAAATCCAAAAGATGCAGGCGACCATCGACAGCCTTAAAAAGCAACTCGCTGAGACTTACAAACCCGGTTTCGGTGAATTCATGTCGGGCATACAAACCCATCATGCCAAGCTTTGGTTTGCGGGACAAAATCAAAACTGGCCCTTAGCCGATTTTGAAATACACGAGATCCAGGAAGCGTTGGATGATGTTCAGAAATTCTGCAGCGACAGACCGGAAGTGAAAGCGATTGGCATGATCGGTCCGTCAATAGACAGTGTGAACAATGCTATTCAGCAAAAGGACCTTCAATTATTCAGGAACAGTTTTGTTTTGCTGACCAATACCTGTAACAAGTGTCACCAGTCAACCGAATATGGATTTAATGTAGTTACCATACCATCAAGTTTACCTGTAGTCAACCAGGATTTTAAACCAACCAAATGATCTTTATGCAACCAATAAAAAATATAAAACCCAAAGAACTTGTTCCCGGAATTACAGGTTACTATGCTCATGGGAGTAGCATGAGCTTTGGTTATGTAGAATTAAAAGCCGGGAGCAATATACCCATGCACCAGCATGTGCATGAACAGATCACTTATATCATGGAAGGAGAATTAGATATGGTGATCGGTGGACAACCCTGCTTACTCACACCCGGCATGTACTATGTCATTCCGTCGAATACACCGCATTCCGCCATTGCAAAAACCGATTGTAAAGTGATAGATGCTTTCAGCCCGGTAAGAGAGGATTACAAAACGTAACCTGTCCCATCCTTTCTCATTCCTTATTCCTTATTTTTTATTTCTTATTCTTTATTTCTCTTATCTTTGAAATAATTTTTAGACAAGACTAAAAATTATTTTCTATATGGCTAAAGAAAAATGGCTGCTGATGATCTTTGTTGTGTTCAGCAATTTCCTGAATGCCCAGGTAGAAAAGATCGATACCGACCGGCCCGACCAGACGGAAAGCGTCGCTACCGTTCCCAATCACTATTTCCAGGCGGAGTTTGGATTCAACAAAGAAAACCTGTCGGGAAAAAATTATGATCTTATTCATCCAACTGCTTTACTGAAATATGGACTGAAGAAATTTGAATTCCGGCTGGAAGTCACCTGTAAGAGTTCTTATGAGCATTTTATACCCGATCCAAAATGGACAACAGGCTTTGACCCGGTTGAGATCGGTTTTAAAGCAGCTTTATGGGAAGAAAAAAAATTATTGCCCAAAACTTCATTAATAGTTAGTCTTGGGATTCCTGCTCTCGCCTCTGAACCATTTAAGACGGACCATCTTATTCCTTCGTTTCGATTCACCCTGCAAAATTCAATCAATGACCATATTGGCATCGGTTACAATTTAGGTGCTGAATGGGATGGCTATACCTCCACTCCCACCTGGATCTATACATTTTCGCCGGGATTTAATCTTGGCGAAAAATGGTATGCATATATTGAAGCCTTTGGTTTCATCCGGAAAAATGAAAGCCCGCAGCACAACCTTGATGGTGGCCTCGCTTATTATATCAGCAAAGATCTTAAGGTTGATATTTCAGGGGGCGTTGGCATATCAGAAGCTGCTCCGAAAAACTATGTGGCTATTGGTTTTTCATTCCGTTGCAATACCAAACACAAAAAGTAATTTATTTCTTCTTCAATGCATTCAAAAAAGTCCTTTCAAAACTTACCAACCAGCTGTTGGTGGACATTCTCGACATATTACCACTTACCTGGAAGCGGTATCCAATATTTAGTTTCGCATTGCTGTTGAATATAAATTGTATGGCCGGGGCGAGGTCAACACAATACTTCTTGATATCCAGCGTTTGTTCTGCCAGCAATTCAGTATAAAGATTAATGTTGAGTTGCTTGTAATTGGTATATTCTTTCGGAATTAAAAGATAACCGGCCGATAAAGAATAATTCATAGACTGGTAGGCACGGGCCGGGACATAGATGACATCACTTTTTCTTGACCGATCCAATACCTGCACATGAGAGATCGTTCCTGATAAAGCCAGTTTATTCCAGAGTTGTGTGGCGATAAGTCCCAGTTCCACCCCGTTCTTATCTCCCATCAATGTAATTTCATCGTAATGAAAGGGCGCCCTCGTTGCACTTCCATCAATAAATACCGCCATCCGGAAATGTTTATGTATCTCATCATGCGATAAAAAACGGTACTTGGCATAAAGACTAAAAGATTCATACGTGAGTTCATCCGTATGCATGTTACTTATCGTTGCACCGACATGCACCATGATTTTTTTACTGAACCCAAACATCACTTGCGGCATGAAGCGTTGTGAGAACCGGCCGTAGATATTATCCGTGGTTACAAAATGACCGGTAAGCTTGCCGCTAATAGAATGAGCCGGCATATTGGATGCAGGCTCTGTAAAAACATAAAGCTCCTGCGCATTTACTTTAACAAAAAGAAAGAAAAAAATAATCAGGGCAAACAGCTTTTTCATATTGGTTTTATCAATCTTCTAAAAGATCCTTCAATGCTTTCTCCAGTTGTTTACCCCTCAGGTCCATGGCTATGAATTTTCCATCTTTATCGATCAGGTAAGAAGTTGGTATTCCATATAAACCCCATTGTGCAACAATTTTTGCATTCCAGTCGCCGGGATCATTTACCTGCAGCCAGTTTATTTTATCCTGCCTGATAGCTTTGAGCCAGTTATTCCTGCCGGCATCAATAGAAACGGCGAATATTTCAAAACCCTTTTCTTTGTATTTAGGATACAGTTTTGTCAATTCTTTGTTTGAACTGCGGCAGGGCCCGCACCAGGATGCCCAGAAATCCAGCAAGACCACTTTGCCTTTCAGCGATGAAAGCCTGATGGTATCACCATTCGCTGCAGGCAAAGCAATATCGGGAGCATCATAGCCCTGCCTGATCTGTGCTTTTACCTGCGATGAGGCGAGAAGAATTAAAGCAATAAAAAAAATTCTTTTCAAATTTATCATTCGGTCCGGTTTTAAAAGTTTCTCTCCTCCGCGAATGGGAGGAGAGAAACAAATATGCTAAATAGTAACATGGTAAACCCTTGCTGACGCAGGTATGCCATCCTTTACACAACAGGAAGCTGCTTTGCCTGTCTGAACACAACTCATTTTTGTAGCGGAACTGTATTTTTTGAATTGTTTTTCCGTTACAAAACCCTTATCCACCACGGCAATGGTCTGCTCGCCATTCAATACCTGGCTTTTTACATTCAGGAAATGAAAATTCTCGTTCCCGATCTTTACATGCTGGTCAGCAGCAATTTTCACTTCATTGAAATTCCCTGTTAGTTTCAAACTGCCCACAGAGAACCCGGCATCCTCCACCGCATCTTTCAGCGCATCGATATCCACTTCCGCATCTTTTTTGAAAACAATGCCAAAAGAAGAATTCTTGATATCCGGTTTCACCGATTCAACAAAGGGAACCTTCTGCAATGCTTTATTAATAGCATTGCTGCACATGGCACAGGTAAGACCGGTTGCCTGCAGTGTTGCCGTAGTAAACTGGGCATTGGATGAAAAGGCAGTAAGGGCCATTGCCAATATCAATAACAACTTTTTCATTTCTTAATTATTAGCTGTTATTATTCTGACTTTTTGCAGCAATCTTTACCATCGTGGCCTTCTTTAGTGCACTTACCATCTTTGCAGCAATCCATTTTTGCTCCATCTTTTTTGCAGCAGTCCATTTTTTTACCATCTTTCTTGCAGCAATCAGCCTTTGCTTCATTGGTAGTAGCCGCTCTATCATATTTGCAGCATGAATGAAGTTTGTTATAGGATTCATTGCTGGCCGTTGCACCTGCATTATCATATCCAATTGAAGCGATCTTCTCCTGGATCTTGGCTGTATTGGTGCTGCTGCTTGTGTAAGTGACCGTGAGGATCTTGGTATCTACATCCCATATCGCGGATTTGGCTCCTGCTTCTTTGGCTGCTTTTTCAATTTTTGATTTACACATGCCGCAATTACCCGATACTTTAAAAGTTTCGGTTGTTGCCTGGGCAAAAGATACTGAGGCAAAAGCCATCAATAAGGCGGCAAAAGAAAATATTCTTAACGTTTTCATGATCATTTATTTTAGATTTATAAAACTTGGTGACAAAATACAAATAAACACTGGTATTCCGGCAACTACCGGAATCGCCACAAAGATCTTGTGAATCTAAATCCTGAAAACATTGATCTGCAGGTAAGTGTCCTGTGCAGATAACAAGGGTGGAGAATGATTGTGAAAATGTCTTTGCTCATTAATATTATAAAAAGCAGCAGTAATAAATTCAGAAGGGATATTTACCGTTGCATCAATGGAAGGAAGTTCATAAGTAAAACCTGTAATTGTATTCTGATCCTGCACCAGTTTAACCACCTTTACTTCATCATGACAGCAACCATTTGATTTTTTTGTATGCATCCCGCATTTGCCACAAAATTTTTTTTCCGTTGCAAACAATTGAGTGGATGCAAGGCGGTTCATGCAATAATGATAGTTGATGATCACCCCGCAGCTTACTGCCAGGTAACAAAGAAGTGCTATGGAGATCACTAATTTTTTCACCGGATACAAAGGTAGTATCAAATTCCAATTATTACCAGTAGTATTTCGCAGAATTTTACGAATGGCAATGAATTGGGCATCAATTAACAAAGCTCCAATAGATACCGATCCTGATCTGTAAACCGGGTAAAGGATAGCCGGGTGCCACCAAATTATTATTGGTAAACCCGAAACCACCCATGTTTCTTGCAGCATTCAGGTTCTCAAACCTGATATATGCTTTAAACGGTTTGATCCTGAAATGCACATAAGCTGAAATATCAGGCAAGGGGTTGCTGATCGTAATACTATCCTGGTAAAAGAACTGTCCCAATACCGGCGAATAGTTATCTGCTTTGTAGGGTGAACGGTAGCGAACCTCCAGCCCCATTGCAATATCCAGGTTTTTAAATCCAAGATTGCCTTCATAACCTATGCGGTTGCGGGAATATATCGTGGGCACATGTACCGGTGCATTACCCACAACCTGCTGGAAGTAAAGTTCCGCATGCCATTTCCAACGTTTTCCCAGGCTGATCGTTTTTTGCAAAGCGATCTGCAAGACATTGAACAGGGAACTTTCCTGCTGCAACTGGTAATACTTACTGATATAAGAATAATTCGTCATTAAATAATAATGACCTGAAAGGTTCAATTTAAAAGATGGTAAAGAATAAACAGCGAAAAGATGAGTATTATTTTCTTTTTTAAAATCCACCGCCGTTGGATCTAAATGGAAAGTGCTACGGCTGTCAAAAATAAAAGAAGGGGTACGGTTTGTATTTTCAAACCCTAATTGAAGAGAACCTATCTTTTTCCCCAACAATCGCTGGAGGCTGATATGTGCTTCGAAATCGCCGGCATTCAGTCCTGTAAAAAACAATTTACCGCTTGCTTCAATATCCCATTGCTGGTTGCGGGTCTTATTCCGGTATTCAGCATGTCCTGCTGTATTGAAAAAAGATTTTTTTTGCGCCACAAAATACCCGGTCAGGTTTTGCACCATGAATCCAAGCCTGATGAATTGCTGAAGATTATTAGCATCGGGGAACTGGTAAACGGAAAAATCATTGACGATCTCCTGCCACCTGTCCTGTATTGAAAATGAATCATGCAGCAGGGTATATCCGTAATAAGTTTGGTAATAAACAGAATCAGGAATATAATAAGCCCCTGAATTGGTTGTATGTGCCAGGTCGATAAAATTGTATTTCAATTTGATCAGTGAAAAAGTATATTCAAACCGGAGCCGCGGGTAGAATAAGGGGATCACTGTTGAATCTGTAACCAGCGAATCTTTTCTTCCCAGGTCATATTGCTGCCGGATCAAAAGAGTGAACTCGCTGTATTTATTTCCCGTGTACATTTTATTGCTGAAAAAATTAGATGAATACACCTGGTCCCCGCCCAGCTTGGTCGGGATATTGAACCTGTCTTTATAAAATTCATTGTCGAGGAAATTCGCCGTATCCTGTAAGCCGCCATTCTCCGAAGCCTGCAATTTGTTACCGAGTAATATAAAATAATTATTATACCGTTTGTTCTTGGATTGGAACCAGGAATCCAACAGGTAATTATTATGATTGCTTTTCTGGTTCTTAAAAAGTCCCGGCGAATTGATAAGGCGGTATTGAAACAAAAAATTCCAGTTCGGTTTGATATTTTGCGTATGCAGGAGTTCTATCATTTGCTCAACACGGCTTCCCAGTTGATAAGCGATCGATGAATAGGGCCTGGTCGTATTAAAAAACCTTATCTTCTCCGCATTCCATTTATATATATCAAATGAATGAAAACCGGGATCGAAACCCGCTGAAAAATTGGGTGAAAACAAAAGTGACCGGGAAGCACTTCCAAGATTGCCCAAATAAATATTGGTAGCCGGGATAGGAAAGCGTCGGGTAAAATCGTTAATGGAAGAATCCAGTTTATAAGCCCTGGCAGAATCAAGGTAACGAAAACTGATAGTAATAGAATCTTCCAGGTTGTTCCTATGACGCAGGCTGTCTGTCTGGCCCCCACCTTTTCCGAGACCGCCGATCTGCCTGATCTTGTCTGTTACACGACGCATGGTAGGGTCCTGTGCCTTTGCAAACACAGAAAAAATTAAACTCCCAATAAGCAGCAGGTATGTAGATCTTTGTGCCAGCAACGAAAAATTAATATTTGAAAACAGAAATCCTTTGCAAAATAAGTTACGCAAAGGTAATACTTCGCTCCTGCAGAGTTATGAAGTACGCAGTTTAATTCAGTTTCAAAACTGTTAATTAAATAGAAACAACCAGTTCTTTAAAAATAGTGGCGAATTCCTACCTGCCGGAAGGCAGCTCTGCGTCCTCTGTGTGCTCTGCGTGAAATTTTTCAAACCCTGTCATCTCTAATAACTATAGCGATAGAAATCACAAAACTCTTCATCGCATAAGAGCTTTTGCAGGCGAGGATCTTTTAAAACATCGATATAGTCCATCCATTTGCCATTGACTTTTATCTTGCGATATACCAAACGGATCCCCTGGCTATAATCCACCCACCAATAGATATGCCCGGTGTATAAAGGCTGAATGGGCTTGCCATCCAGTTTGTGCCAACCATAAATAGCAACACGATCAGCCTTGGAGTCTCTTGAGATCTTACCACTAATAACTACATCTTTTTGAATACCGGCGATCAATCCTTTTCTCCCCTTCCGTTGTCCTTCCACGATCAAATGATGATGCCACATGGTGGGTGTGCTGTCACGGAATGCATACATAGGCACCGGTTCTAATTTTACCCTGGCCGCTTTATAAATATCGTCCACCATTTTTCTTGTTGGTAAAAAACAGTGAAAGCCATCGGCAATTTTTTGCGCAGCCCAGGGAGTAATATTTATCCTTGCCCAGTCATTGTCATTGCCGATACTCAGATAATCCGGCGCCACATAATAGGTAGCGTCAATCGTTTTACCCGATGATGAATCAGTAATGGATACACTGATGGGCACAAACTCTTTCAGGAATCCCGGGACATTTCCCGCCAGCACTTCTTTTACTGCAAAAGAATCTCTTGCCCCCCACTTCATGGCAAATGCCTGGTGGTAAAATTCATTACCGGTCGTTGATGAGCTTCGTTCCGGCCAATGCATTTTTTTTGCCGATTGGCAGGAGAATAAAAACAAAAGGGAAAAACAAACTAACCGATTCATACGTGTAAGATAAAACTTAGTTCCGATTTCTGACTAACGACTAATGACTAACGACTCCTGACTCTTCCTTATCTTCGCTGCAAACTTTCACTAATGAATCTCCATGAATACCAGGCCAAGGAATTATTAAAAAAATACAATGTACCCGTACAGGAAGGATTTGCCTGCAGCACTGTGCAGGAAGCCGAAGATGCTTACCGCCAGATCAAGACACAAACCGGAAACAAGTTCGCTATTGTAAAAGCACAGATACATGCCGGCGGCCGGGGCAAAGGAACCGTGAAAGAAAATGGTATCAACGGAGTAAAAGTGGCCAAGTCACTGGAAGACGTACAGGAATTTGCCAGTAAAATATTAGGGGGCACGTTGGTTACACTGCAAACCGGGCCTGCCGGTAAAGTGGTGAATAAAATATTTGTAGCTGCCGATATGTACTATGATGGACCCAGCGAAAGAAAAGAATTTTATCTCTCCATTTTATTGGACCGCAGCAAAGGACAGAATGTGATCATGTACAGCACGGAAGGCGGAATGAATATTGAAGATGTAGCACATAATACACCGGAGAAGATCTTTAAAGAATGGGTACATCCTTCCGGGGGCTTACAGGGATTCCAGGCAAGAAAGATCGCTTTCAATCTCGGGTTAAGTGGTGAAGCATTTAAGAATTGCGTGAAGTTTGTCACCAACCTTTACAATGCTTATGTGGGATTGGATTGTTCGATGCTGGAAATTAATCCCCTCTTTAAAGCAGCCGATAATAAAATAATTGCCGTGGATTGCAAAATGGGTCTTGATGAAAACTCTTTGATGCGTCATGCAGACCTCGCCTCATTGAGAGATACAACAGAAGAAGACCCGACAGAAGTGGAAGCGGGTAAATACAACCTGAACTTTGTAAAACTGGATGGTAATGTAGGTTGCATGGTAAATGGCGCCGGTTTGGCTATGGCTACCATGGATATGATCAAACTGAGTGGCGGTGAGCCGGCCAATTTCCTTGATGTAGGCGGAACGGCCAATGCGCAAACCGTGGAAGCCGGTTTCAAGATCATATTAAAAGATCCGAATGTAAAAGCGATCCTGATCAACATTTTTGGCGGCATTGTTCGTTGCGACCGGGTAGCCCAGGGTGTGATCGATGCTTATCAAAATCTCGGGAACATAAAAATTCCCATCATTGTTCGTCTCCAGGGTACCAATGCTGTAGAAGCCAAAAAACTGATCGACGAAAGCGGGTTGAAGGTACAGTCTGCTATATTATTAAGTGAGGCGGCGGACCTGGTGAAGAAAGCGGTTGCCTAACGGAATGTCATCCTGAGTTTATCGAAGGATGATTCATAATATTGAGATCCCGGCTGAGTGGCAGGGATTTTTTATTATCTTCAAATGCTCAGATTTTTTGATTAAAAGAATAAACATAGCAGATGATATTGTAAAAGCACATGGTGGGGAATTGAAGGTGAAGATAAAGGAGGGTAAAGGAAGTGAGTTTATTATTCAATTAATGGCTAATTAATATGAATATGCTGTTTTACACAACGATGTGGTTAACTGTAAACGTTACTTTGTGTTTGCTTTTCTGGCTATTGGCTTTTCAAAACCGGGCTGAAAAAAATCTTTTATTTATAGCAATAACAACAACACTTTTAACAGTTTTAATTTTTTGCGAAGTATATTCCGATCCGGATAGTTCACTTTTTGTTTACAGATTCGCTGCTTTAGCATTGCCGATCGTAAGAGCTCTAGCCATGATATCCGTCATATTATTAATGCTGCGGATATTCAAACGAAAAATAACCTTCCTTTTAAAAATAGCATCATCTGCACTATTTATTGGAGGGATTATGCAATCATTCTTTCATACTTCTGTAATAATAATCTTCCAGGATTCTTTAATACTACTCATTTATGCTTACTATATCATTACATCCTGGAAAATATTAAAAGGCGCCCAATGGGCAATTGTGGCAGGCGTTTTATTGGCAGTGTCATTTGGCGTATTATTAGCTGCCTCCTCTTCATTGAACCTGGAAATAAATGATTCTTTACTATTTCTATACACTTCCGGGCTTTTTCTTTCTACTCCTTTATCCTTACTGATCTATGTTGCCATCAGGTTCAGAGAGATCATAAAAGAAGTGCAGCAAAATGCAAAACAGGTCGTGCAATTATCAGAAGAAAAAAAGGAACAGGCTATAAGGCAGCAAAAGATCCTGCAGGAAGAAGTAAACAGGCAAACTGCAGAAATAAGAACCACGCTGGATAATTTAAAAACTACCCAATCCCAACTCATTCAATCCGAAAAAATGGCTTCGCTGGGTGAATTGACTGCCGGCATTGCCCATGAAATTCAGAACCCGTTAAACTTTGTCAATAATTTTTCTGAAGTAAGTAATGAGTTGCTCGATGAAATGAAAACGAAACTGGATGATGGAAATACAGAAGAGGCAAAATCCCTTGCTGATGATGTTAAACAAAACTTAGAGAAAATATTGCATCACGGCAAACGGGCCGATGCTATTGTAAAAGGGATGCTGCAACATAGCCGTAGCAGCAGCGGACAAAAAGAATCAACAGATATCAATACATTGGCCGATGAATACCTGCGTTTAGCCTATCATGGATTAAGGGCGAAGGACAAGTCATTTAATGCGGCTATGAAAACAGATTATGATGAAAGTATCGGGTTGATAAAGGTCATGCCGCAGGATATGGGCCGTGTTATCCTTAACCTGATCACCAATGCATTTTATGCTGTAACAGAAAGAAAAAAATTGCAACCAGAGGGCTACGAACCTGTTGTTGCTGTAGCAACCAAAAAATTAAATGACAGGATAGAGGTCAGTGTAAAAGATAACGGCACCGGTATTCCACAAAAAGTATTGGATAAAATTTTTCAACCATTCTTTACCACCAAACCTACCGGGCAGGGAACCGGGTTAGGTTTATCCCTGAGTTATGATATTGTAAAAGCACATAATGGAGAATTGAAGCTGGAGACCAGGGAAGGTGAAGGCACAACATTTATAATTAGTATCCCTGTTAATTGAATTAGCGAATGAAACTGAACAAAAAACTGGAAGCAGAGATCCTGGTAGCTTACAAAGAATATTGGAATGCCTATTTAAAGGGTGATATGCGGGCCATGTCATACTGGATGCATGACAACATACAGATGATCGGTTCAGGAAAGGGCGAATTCTTTAAAAATAAAAAAGAGACTCTTAAATACTATAAAGCCACTGCAACCCAGATAGCTGGTAAAGCAGATATCAGGAACAGAAAGATCAACGTAATGCTGGTTGGTGATCAGGTCCTGGTCAATGAAGAATGCGATTTTTTTGTACTGATAGATTCTGTATGGACTTTTTATGGAGAAGGCCGAATATCAACTTTGTTTACTAAAACGAATACCGGTTGGAAGATCATTCAGGAACATGGCTCAATTCCGGATGCAAGAACAACCGGGGGAGAACAGGTCAATACAAATAAGATCAAAGCAGAAAATGTCCTTCTCAAAGATGCTATTAAGCGCCGCACCATTGAATTAGAAAATAAAAACCGGGAACTGGAAATTGAAACGGCTTTGGAAAAAGTGCGTGCCATTGCCCTGGGCATGAAGAAGCGGGATGATATGCTGGATGTGTGCAAGACCATTGCTCTTCAGTTGCAATCATTAGGTGTAAAAGAGATCCGCAATGTGCAAACGGCCATCTTTTATTATGGCAAGGGCACCTACATGAACTATGAATATTATGCAAAGCATAAAAAAACATTCATTACCGAAACGATCTACACCGATCATAAAGTAGCAAAGGCTTTCGCAGCAAAGATGCGGAAAGGCAAAGGAGAAGTTTCTATCAGCTATATCAAAGGAGAAAAAAAAGTAAAAGAATGGCTCGCCTACCAAAAAAAGACAAATGTTTTCATAGACCGTTATCTTGAAAAAGCCAGTTCATTGACTTATTACTGGCATTCATTGGGGCCCGTGGCATTGGGTATTTCCACGTACGTCCCCTTAAGTAAGGATGAACTGAATTTATTCAATCGTTTTCTCAATGTATTTGAATTGTCCTATACAAAGTACCTGGATATTGAACAAGCCCTGGTGCAGGCCAAAGAAGTAAGGATCGAACTGGCATTGGAAAGAGTGAGGGCAAGGGCCATGGCCATGCAGCACTCGGATGAATTAGCAGCACTCGTCACCACGGTATTTAAGGAATTAACTCAGCTGGATTTTAGTTTAACAAGTTGTATCATTTGGATACATGATCGTGAACATGCAAACAATACGCTATGGATCGCCAGTGCAGAAATGAACAAACCCGCACAGCCATTCCGGGTTGAACCTTTTTATGCCCCATTTTTTAAATCCATTATTCCTGCGTGGAAAGCAAAAGATCCCAAATGGATCTTTACATTAACCGGGGTTGAAAAGAAAAATTTCGAAAAAGCTTTCTTTAAAGAATTACCCGGTCTGCCGGATGGTTTAAGAAAAGCATTGAAAGTACCTGAACAGGTGGTCTTCTCTGCATCGTTCAATAATTTCGGCGCTTTGGAAATTGTGGAAACAGAAGCATTGACCGATGAAAAATTCGATATACTTCACCGTTTCGGGAAGGTTTTTGATTCAAGCTATACACGGTTCAACGATCTGAAAAAAGCAGAAGCACAGGCAAGAGAAGCAGAAATAGAACTGGCCTTAGAAAGAGTAAGGGCCAGGACAATGGCCATGCAGAAAAGTGAGGAACTTCCGGATACATCCTTTTTGCTTTTCCATCAATTCAAATTTCTCGGTGTACCGATCAGCCAACTCTCTATCGGGGTCATGAATGAAGAGAAAGGAGAGATGGAATTATCGGCAACAGTTGAAGGCAGTGCAGTTCAGCAAACGCTCCTCATCAGGCTGGATGAACCCATTGTGATGCAGGAAACCTTTGCGGCCTGGAAAAAAGGGAAAAGATCACTGCAGATTGAGATCAGGGGAAAAAAACTGGAAGCTTATAATATTTACCGGAACAAATTGTTAGGCCGGCGTGCTTTCCCGGAAAAAGCCAACCCCGCTGACCGCTGGATCGTTCATATTGCCTTTTTCTCAAAAGGCATGTTGTCGTTTTCAACCACCGGGGAACAAAGTCCTCCCGAAATACTGCAGATCCTGGAAAGATTTGCCGCGGTATTCGATGGCACATATACCCGTTTCCTCGATCTGCAAAAAGCAGAAGCGCAGACAAGAGAAGCACAGACTGAACTTTCGCTTGAAAGGGTGCGGGCAAGGGCCATGGCCATGCATAAAAGCGAAGAGCTGGTGAGTGCATCCGATATCGTTTTCCAGGAAATGAAAAACCTGGGAATTGAATCACTCAGAGCAGGTATTGGGATCATCGATCCGGTAAACGAAACCGTGGAGATATGGTCCCGTTCAGAATTAAGTGATAATAGGTCAGAAAATATTATACTTGGAAAAGTACCGGCAAAGAACCATCCCTTTTGGGCGGCCTATTATACAGGATGGGAGCAAAAGAAAGTTTTCTCTACGCATGAATTTATTGGTGATGATGTAAGAAAATTCTACGAATTCAATTCTTCTTTTCTCTCCTATCCTAAAAGGAGAGGGTTTAATCCAAAAGAAATCGTTTCAGCATTCTATTTCCCGGAAGGTGCACTCAATGTCGTTTCTTCCCGGGCTTTAACGGCCGATCAAAACAATATCATGGTGAGATTTGCAAAGGTATTCGGACTCACCTACAAGCGTTTCCTTGACCTTCAAAAAGCAGAAGCACAGGCAAGGGAAGCACAAATAGAAACGGCTTTGGAAAGAGTAAGAAGCCGTTCGATGGGCATGCAAAAAAGTGATGAACTCAAAGAGGTGATCCAGGTTGTATATGAACAATTCGTTCACTTAAATATCAAAGTCGAACATTCTGGATTTGTTATGGATTATAAGGAAAGGGATGATTATGATATTTGGGTAGCTGATCCGCTCGGGGTTCCCTCCCGGGTAATCATTCCTTATTTTGATTCCGTGTATTATAATCGTTTTAATGAAGCAAAAGAAAAAGGAGAGGATTTCTTTGCCACCAACCTGAGCTTTGAAGAAAAAAACAAATTTTATAAAAAACTTTTTGAATATGTTCCCGGATTGCCGGAGCAAGCAAAAGAATTTTATTTTAGTTGTCCTGGCCTTGCAGCATCCACTGTATTGTTAGAGAATGTTTGCCTGTACATCGAGAATTTTTCGGGTATTCCTTATACAGAAGAAGAGAATAACACCCTTATGCGTTTTGGAAAAGTATTCCAGCAAACCTATACTCGTTTTCTTGATCTGCAAAAAGCAGAAGCGCAGGCAAGAGAAGCAAAGATCGAAGCTGCATTGGAAAGAGTAAGAAGCCGGACAATGGCAATGCATAAAAGCGATGAACTGAATGAAACAAATACTGTAGTTATACAGCAGATAAGGTCATTAGATATCCGCTTGTATGCATTTGGAATCCACATCTGCCATGCTGATGAACCCATCTCTGAAGCCTGGATGGGAGACCCGGTTGAAGGATATATGCCCAAGGTAATATATGATCATTCGCAGGACCCGATCTCTGTTAGAATGTATTTAGGTTGGAAAGAAGGAAAAACACTAATCGTGGAAAAATTAGAAGGGGACGCTTTGAAGGAACATTTTGAATACATGATCACTCTTGTTCCGGACCGTAGCGTTTTTGATAATTTAGTTGCGCCTGAATCTCTTGTATTTCATTTTGCATACTTCACTTATGGTTTTCTTGCATTCCTTACGCAAGAGCATTGTCCCGAAGAACATTCCATTTTTAAACGATTAGCCAAGGTTTTTGAACAAACTTATACCCGTTTCCTTGATCTGCAAAAAGCAGAAGCGCAAACAAGGGAAGCGCAGATTGAAGCTGCATTGGAAAAAGTTCGTGGCCGTGCAATGGCTATGCATAAAAGTGATGAATTGCTTGAGGCCGGGGCTATATTATACAAAGAGCTTTTTAAACTGGGGATTCCAACTCTTTCCAGCGGTTATGTACTTATGGATGAAGAAGAAAAAATTGGTTGGAATTATGTGGTAAATCCTGCTGATGGCTCCATTCTTCCTAAACCGGTAGGTCTTCCACATACAGAAACAAAAGAGATGCGATCCGTTCTGGCGAGTTGGAAAAAACAGGAACCATTTTATGAAAGAGAACTGGACCCACAGGCCACCATAGAACATCACACATATATTGCAGAACATAGTATTGATTTTCCGATTTCTGTAGCAGAATTTCTTTCAGTCACGCCTGAAAGATTAGTGTTTTATGCTTTCAATTTCAAGCAAGGTTATTTATTGGTTGCCGGCGGTGCACTGTTATCTGCTGACCAGATAGAAATAGTGGTTCGGTTTGCAAAAGTTTTTGAATTGACCTATCGCCGTTTCCTTGATCTGCAAAAAGCAGAAGCACAGGCCAGGGAAGGACAGATTGAACTGTCATTGGAAAGGGTAAGGGCAAGAACAATGGCCATGCAAAAAAGTGATGAGCTATCAGAAACATCATCAGTTTTGTTTTATGAATTAAAGAATTTGGGCATTGAAACTATACGCAGTGGTGTAGGGATCTTCAATGGAGAAAATGACATTGCAGAGTTATGGCTGACAACAGAATCGGATAAAAAAATAGAAACCAGGGTCATTGGTTCAGTACATGCATCTGCTCATCCCGCTTTTCAGAAATGGTTTACTATATGGAAACAAAAAGGACTTTCATTTTCCTTTGAATTGAAAGGTGATGCTGTTCGAAATTATTACGAAACCTTATCGCCTTATCTATCACTTCCACCTCAACAAGTTTATCATTCAAGGGAATTTTTAAATGGGTTCTTTTTCCCTGAAGGCAGTCTTAATGTCATTACACAAGAACCGCTGAGTGAAGAATCATCAAACATCTTGTTGCGGTTTGCCCGTGTGTTTGGTTTGCTTTATCGCCGTTTTCTTGATCTGCAAAAAGCCGAAGCACAGACAAGGGAAGCTGAGATAGAGTTGGCTCTGGAAAGAGTAAGAGCAAGAACCATGGCTATGCAGAAGAGTGAAGAACTATCGGCAACAGCAAGTGTGCTCTTTGATCAATTCACTCTTTTAGGGCAGTCAATGGAACGCATAGTCATCTGCACTTTTAATGAAGAGGACAGAACTTTTGATGCCTGGGCGACCGAGCATGGTGGTCGCGAAATGGACCTGATGGTTAAGCTGGATATCCATGAGCCGCATGTGATCCGAAAAATGTATGACGGATGGAAGGAAGGGAAAAAATCAATTGTAGTTGACCTGCAGGGTACTGAATTGGAAGAATATTACCAGTTTTTGAAAAGAGCAGGTGCACGGGTTTCAAGAGACGTCTTTGGAAAAAGAAGAGTGCAGGCCGCCGCTTGCTTTTCGAAAGGCATGTTGATTATTGCCGGACCCGAACCCCAAAGCGCAGAAACCCTGCAGATCATGGAAAGGTTCGCCGGAGTATTTGATCATACCTATACCCGTTTCCTGGATCTAAAGCATGCTGAAGCCCAGGCAAGAGAAGCACACATTGAGGCATCGCTTGAAAGGGTAAGAGCACATGCCATGGCCATGCATAATTCGGCAGATCTGTCTTCGACAGTAAATATTTTTTTTAAAGAATTAAAGACGCTTGGCATAATACCCATGCGATGTGGTGTCGGAGAAATAAATGAAATAACACAGACTTCAGACCTCGTATTTACTACGGCTGATAAGCAGGGCGAGTTATATGAACTACCGGGAAGACTCAAACACGAAGGACATCCTGTGGTAGAGAATATTTACAACTATTGGAAACGGCAGGAAGAATACCATCCTGTGCTGCAGGGAACTGATATCAATGCTTATTACCGGGTGATAAAATCCCAGATGGTATTGCCTGATTTTCCTGATTATACCATCCATTATGGTAATTACTTTTATTTCAAAGAAGGATTCTTTTTTGCATGGGCTGAAAAAGAGTTTACGGAAGAAGCAATGAATATTTTCCGCAGGTTCACTTCCGTACTAAGTCTTACTTATAAACGCTACAAAGATTTAAAACAGGCAGAAGCCAACGCAAGGGAAGCAAAAATTGAAACATCGCTTGAAAGGGTGAGGGCAGGAACAATGGCCATGTACAAAAGTGAAGATCTGAGTAAAGTAGCTGAAGTCGTATTTAAAGAGCTCGATACACTTGAATTGGGTATACTCAGATGCGGCATTGGGATCATTAATAAGGAGAAACGAAATGCAGATGCCTGGATAACTTCTGTTTCAGATGAAGGAAAAACCGTACAGGTTTCCGGCACTGAATCCATGGATCAGCATCCTTTGCTGCAAGGTGCATTCGATGCATGGCTTAATAAGACAGACTTCAGTTACGTATTGGAAGGTGAAGACCTGGTACAATATTATAAGACGTCAGGTGTCGGTAAAGTAAGATTACCGGATTCGCAACTCATCTTGTCAGCAGATGAGATAACCACACAATACTATCAAATAGCTGTATTTGAAGCGGGTGGTTTGTTTGCATTCAGTGCGAACGCTTTTCCAGAAGAAGCCAAAATAGTATTGAAACGATTTGCTGCTGTATTCAATCAAAGCTATACCCGGTTCCTTGATCTGCAAAAAGCAGAAGCGCAGACAAAAGAAGCACAGATTGAAGCATCATTAGAGAGAGTGAGGTCCAAAGCAATGTCCATGCAGAAAAGTGAGGACCTGGCAAATGCAGTAGCAATAGTATTTGAAGAACTTGACAAACTGAACCTCGGCATGCTGCGATGCGGCATTGCTATTCTTAATAAAGAAAAAAGATGCGGCCAGATATGGACAACAACCAAATCAGATAAAAATACGGTTGTACAGGTATCAGGAGATGAGTCGATGGATGTTCATCCTTTATTGCGGGGAGCATTTGAAGTATGGCTCAGGCAGGAGACGGATTATAGTTATATTTTACAGGGAGATGACCTGAACAATTATTACAAAGCACTCGTTGATGAGGGTTTCAGGCTGCCCGATTCACAATCATTGGTAGCAGGAACGGAGGGATTGGTGCAATATTATTATGCCGCTACTTTCTCATCAGGCGGATTATTTGCATTCAGTGAAACAGAATTCGCCGGGGAGGCGAAAACTGTATTAAGACGTTTTGCCGATGTTTTCAATCTCACTTATACCCGTTTCAATGATCTGAAGATAGCCGAGGCGCATGCGCTGCAGGCTGAAGAAGACCTGGTAAAACTGCAGACAGAAAAACGAAGAGCGGAAGAAGCGCTGGCTGAATTGCAGGTTACCCAAAAGCAATTGATCCAATCAGAAAAAATGGCCTCACTCGGTGAACTCACGGCCGGCATTGCGCATGAGATACAAAACCCGTTGAACTTCGTCAATAATTTCTCAGAAGTAAGTAATGAATTGCTGGATGAAATGGTTGAAGAAGCCAGGAAAGGGAATTATGAAGAGGTAAAGGCCCTGGTGAATGATGTAAAACAAAATCTTGAAAAAATAAATCATCATGGCAAAAGAGCCGATGGAATTGTAAAAGGGATGTTGCAGCACAGCCGCAGCAGCAGCGCCACCAAAGAGCCAACGGATATTAATAAACTGACGGATGAATATTTAAGGTTGGCTTACCATGGATTAAGGGCAAAAGACAAGACATTCAATGCAAGCATGAAAACGGATTATGATGGAAGTGTTGGTAGCATCAATATCATTCCCCAGGACATTGGCCGGGTGATACTTAATCTTATTACGAATGCATTTTATGCTGTGACGGAGAAGAAGAGACAACAGCTCCCGGGTTATGAACCGACCGTTACTGTCAGTACAAAAAAAGCCGGAGATAAATCCGATAGCTATCGGATTGAAGTACGAGTTAAGGACAATGGCAATGGCATTCCACAAAAAGTATTGGACAAGATCTTTCAACCTTTCTTTACTACCAAACCAACGGGACAGGGAACGGGGTTGGGTTTATCTTTAAGTTACGATATCATTAAAGCACATAACGGAGAATTAAAAGTGGAAACAAAAGAGGGGGAAGGCTCAACGTTTATAATTTCGATTTAAAGAATGCCAGTATGAAGGTTTTTTTTCTTTCCATATTATTTGTAGCAGGTTTAACTGCTACTGTCAATGCGCAGGATCAGCGGACGGATAGCTTAAAACTATTGCTAAAAACTGCGCCGGCTGACAGCAATCGTGTCATGCTCTTACTGGAAGTAGCAAGTGATTATTATTTTTCCAAACCTGATAGCTGTCTTTTATATAGCGAAGAAGCCATCGATCTTGCAAAAGAACTTCGTCTTAATTCCTTAGAAGTTTCTGCACTTAATTCTGCAGGCGAGGCATTGCGCTTCCTCGGCGATTATCCCCGTGCACTTAAAATGCAGATGGAAGCACTTGATCTGAACCGGCAAATGAAAGATAAAGATGGAGAAGCCAGGAGTCTCGGTTATATTGGATTCATTTATGTTGAGTTCAGGGAATATCGCCTGGGGCTTCAATACCTGCTGCCCTCATTGGCAATAAGCAGGCAGGTAGCTAATCAGTTAAAAATAGCTTTTGATCTTACTAATATTGGCAACGCATATGACATGCTGAAGATGCCTGACTCAGCATTGTATTATCAGCGGCTTGCCTATACTACTTATACCGGTTTGAAACATGGACCTTTAAAATCTCTTATATTAACAAGGTATGGCAATGCCTGGGCCAGTATGGGAAATACAGATTCAGCATTAATTTATTATCACAGATCCCTGGAGAATGCTATCCATGTAAAAGACGGTGTAAATAAACCTAAAATTTTCAGAAAGATTGCAGGGTTATATGAGGCGAAAGGACAATATGACTCAAGCTTGTACTATGCGAGACTGTCATATATAAATGGTCAACAATCTACACAGTCTTTGGAAATGCTTGAAACAAGTGAATTGCTGGTAAAATTATTCAGGCGGGCTAAAAATACGGACAGCGCTTTTTTTTACCAGGATATTGCCGGCCAAATGAATGATCGGATATACGGACCGCAAAAATTCAAGCAATTGCAACTGCTGATGCTGGAAGAACAGCAACGACAACAAAAAATTTTACAGGATCAGGATCGGTTCAGGAATAAAATTAAATATATCGCCCTGCTTTCTGTATTGGGTATTTTCCTCTTGCTGGCATTTATACTGCTGCGAAATAATCGTCATAAACAAAAGGCGAACATCCTGCTGGAGGAACAAAAAAATAAAATTGAACATACGCTGGAAGAATTGAAAACAACACAAAAGCAATTGATCCAGTCAGAAAAAATGGCCAGCCTTGGTGAACTCACCGCAGGCATTGCACATGAGATACAAAACCCGTTAAACTTCGTTAATAATTTTTCAGAAGTAAACAGTGAATTGATTGCCGAAATGAAAGAAGAACTGGTAAAAGGGAATATGGAAGAAGCAAAATCAATAGCTGATAACATCGATGAAAATGAAAAGAAAATAATTTTTCATGGCAAACGGGCCGATTCGATTGTAAAAGGAATGCTGCAGCACAGCCGTAACAGCAGCGGCCAGAAAGAACCCACCGATATTAACGCATTGGCCGATGAATGTATGCGCCTGAGCTATCATGGTCTCCGGGCAAAAGACAAATCTTTCAATGCCAGAACGGAAACTGATTTTGACAACAGTATCCCCAAAATAAATATTGCCCCGCAAGATATTGGCCGGGTGATACTCAACCTGTTTACCAATGCTTTTTACTCGGTGATACAGAAAAAGAAAACGGCCCCCCCACCCCCCGAAGGGGGGATTCCGTACGAACCCTCAGTCAGTGTCACTACTCAGAAGTTGGGAAACACAGTAGTTATAAAAATTAAGGACAATGGCAATGGCGTGCCGCAAAAAGTGATGGATAAAATTTTCCAGCCTTTCTTTACCACCAAACCTGTTGGTGAAGGAACCGGGCTGGGCCTCAGCATGAGTTATGAGATCATTACAAAAGGACATAATGGCGAACTGAAAGTGAATACCCGGGAAGGAGAATTTGCAGAGTTCATCATTAATTTACCTCTATAAATCATAAATTCACCAAATGAAAATTCTGGTAGTAGACGACGAAAAAGATGTCCAGGTTCTTTTTGAACAAAGGTTCAGAAAAGAGATCCGGGATAAGGAGATCGAATTTGTTTTTGCCTTCTCCGGCGAAGAGGCGCTTGTTTACCTTCATAAACACGAACATGAAGCTGTCCTTATTCTGTCGGACATCAACATGCCAGGCATGAGCGGCCTGGACCTCCTGGGACATATCAAGAAAAAATATCTTAAACCACCGCCGGTGGTGATGATGATAACAGCCTATGGTGACAAAGAAAATTACGACATGGCCATGAAATTGGGTGCAGATGATTTTTTAACCAAGCCACTCGAGTTTAATGTCTTAAAAGAAAAATTAAAAGCTATACCACATGGCTAAGATCCTTGTAGTAGATGACGAAACAGACCTGGAAGTGCTGATCAAACAAAAGTTCCGCCAGAAGATACGGGAACACCAGTATGAATTTGTTTTCGCCATAAACGGGAAACATGCGCTGGAACAATTGGAGAAACATGCTGATATGGATGTTATACTCAGCGACATCAACATGCCTGAAATGGATGGACTGACCTTGCTTACCAAACTGAATGAGCAAAACGGTTTGTTTAAATCCGTCATTGTTTCTGCTTATGGCGATATGGAGAATATCCGCACAGCCATGAACCGCGGCGCATTTGATTTCATCACCAAGCCGGTGAATTTTGAAGACCTGGAACTGACGGTTGAAAAAACAATAAAGCATGTGAAGCAGATGAGGGAGACCATGAAGGCGATCAAAGAAAATAATATCCTTAAAATGTACGTCGATGAAACAGTGTTGAATTTTATGGGTGGCCGTGAATTTGAATCATCATTGATGGTAAGTGAGACCGTGGAAGCTAGCGTTGCTTTTATTGACATTTGCAGCTTTACGACCATCAGCGAAAATGAAGCCCCGGGTACGGTCGTGACCCTGCTGAATAAATATTTTGATGTGATGGTAAAGGAGATCATTGCACAGGGTGGTTATATTGACAAATTCATTGGCGATGCCATCATGGCTGTGTTCCGCGGTGATTATCATTTAGACCGGGCCATGGATGCCTGCCTGGCGGTAAGAAAAAAGATCGCAGCATTACCCAATGAATCCGGTAATGTTTCTTATGCACCAAAAGTTTCAATCGGTATCAACAGTGGTGTCATGATCTCGGGGAATATCGGCTCCGGCACGCTCCGCCGGCTTGATTATACCGTTATTGGCGATGCCGTGAACATTGCTCAGCGTTTGCAGGCAGCAGCGAAAGAAGACCAGATCATCATCAGCGAAACTTCTTATGAAAAAGTAAAAGAATCTTTTAACTGCCGTAAAGTGGGAGAAGTAACATTGAAAAATAAAAGCAAGCCCGTGGTGATCTATGAAGTAATGGGTTGAGTTTTTATTCAAACTTCTTTTTCAAATTATATGACACCCATTTTAACTGGATTCCTCCTCTTGTCTGCATTCCTTTCCTGTTTGTAAAATAAGAACCCTGTAATGACCTCGGCGTTTCATTTTCATCGAGGTTCAGCATCGTATATCCCTGGAATACTTCGCCCTGGTGCATCTCTTTCAGGGAAGAACCGATCTCGCCCTGCCATAAATAACCGATCATAAAATGCTCTTCATGACCGTCGGAAGCGATCTCTGTAAGAATACTTTTAGAATTTGCAATGGAGGAAAAAGAATGAACCCGGATGGAAGTTAATGTTTGTTTTATCTCGATCACGAATTTCTGTGGTGCACTTCCATCTGCATTCTCCAGGATACCTTCCCATCTTCCGCGCAGGTCGGGCGGAACGTTAAGCGATTTGCGTATGGATTGAAAAAATTTGGTATGCCATAAATAAGTATCCAGCGATACCCACAGGATACTGACAGGAGCAATTATGTATCCATAATGCAGGAGGGTTTCACCGATATGTCCTATCTCGGCCTCTCCCAGCAACACTAAAACAATTGAAAAGACAACCAGGCTCAATAAGCCAACAATACCAATGACGGATTTAAGATTCAGTTTATATGGTTTCATTCAATCAGTTCTTTAGGTTCGTAAGCAAATTAGATATTTTTTATAAATCCGTCTAATCCTTCTTTGCCGGGATTACCGCAATAACCTATCTTCTTTTTTTTAATAAATTGTTCCTGTTTCGGGGTTTTCCGTACCTTTTCCACTCCTATCAAAATTTTTATCCCCCCTTAGATTGCTGCATTCATTAATCACTAAAATCTTCCATCATGAAAAAAACAAAGAATCATTTTCTGCTAGCACTGCTTGCACTTGTATTTACGTTTGCCGCATGTAATAATGACAAAAGCGACAAGAAAGAATCAGGTAAGATCACCGACATCCCTGTTACTTCCAAATCAAAAGATGCTATTGCTGCTTTCCAGGAAGGGCTTGCTTTTGCAGACGATAATAATGCAATAAAAGCAAGGGCAGCATTTTCACATGCGATCGAACATGACTCTGCACTGGCCATTGCTTATTTATTCCGGGGGAATCTCGCCCGTTCAAACGAAGAATACATGAATGATATGGCCAAAGCAAAAAGCCATTTGGACGGAGCCAGTGACTGGGAAAAAATGTATTATGATTATCAAAACACTTTTGTCACCAACGATTGGAATAAAAGGCTGGAAATAACCAAGAAAATTGTTGCTGCCTACCCCGATGCCGCCAGGGCACAGGTAGATCTTGGAAATACCTGTTCAGGAAACAACCAAACGGCTGATGCAAGAACTGCTTATCAAAAAGCAATTGAATTAGATCCTAAATGGATAGGTGGTTATAATGCTCTCTGGGGTTCTTATGTTTTCAGCGATCCGAAAGATCTTAAAAAAGGAGAAGAGAATGCATTGAAAGTAGTAGAACTTGCTCCAAAAAGTTCCAATGCGCAAGTAGTATTGGGCGATACTTACCGTGCACAAAATGATATGGAAAAAGCAAGAACAGCCTATACAAAAGCAATAGAACTGGAGCCTGATGTAGCTGTTGGCTATTACAAAAGAGGACATGTGAACAGTTTTCTCGGGCAATATGATGAAGCAAGAAAGGATTATATGGAAGGAGCCAAACATGATGATGATAACATCGGTGCCATGTTGAATATTGGTTACACTTATTTATATGCCGGCGACCATGAGACAGCTATGAAAACATTTATGGATAATGCTGCCAAACTGGATGCATCCGGCGCATCAAAAAGCAAGATCGCAGGACAAAAGCTGGCTTACCTGAATAATTGTGCAACGATCTGCTTACATGGCGGTGACATTGCACACCTGAAAGAAGTGGTGAGTATGATGCAGGGACCATCCGACCAGGTGGCGAGTGATATCGGATCACCCGAAGCAAAATTGACAGAAAAAGCAAATATGCTGGAATGGCAGGCATTGATTGCAGCAGCCGAAGGGAATATAGATGCAGCAAAAGCAAAAGCTGAAGAAATGAAGACAACCCTCCAGCCTGTCAATGATCCTACGAAGTTGTGGAGATATGAAATGGCCATGGGTTATATCAATATGAAAGAAAAGAAATATGCAGATGCAATTGGTCATTTCGAAAAAGCAGACCCTAATGATATTTACAATAAATATTTGCTGGCCATGGCCAATGAAGGAGCCGGCAATAAAGACAAAGCCAATTCGCTTTATAAAGAAATAGCTGCTTATAATTTCAATGATGTGGGCAATGCCCTTATCAGGAATGAGGTAAAGAAAAAAGTAGCTACACCTTAATAGCACAATAAAAAGAAATACGATATCCCGTCCCGATTCTTTGGGACGGGATTTTTATTTATTATTTATGTAATTCTCATAACGATAGCATCCTGTCATCAAATCAATTGTTATGAGACAGATCGCCACACTGATCGGGATTACAGTATGCCTTCAGTTATCCGCCCAGTCAAAAAAGAATATTGACAGCAAGATCGAAAAAGTTACCGTGTTCCTCGAAGGGGCACAGGTACAGCGCAGTGCTAAAACCAGCCTGGCAGCAGGAAAGTTTGAACTGGTCTTCACCAATATCTCTCCTTCTATTGACAAACAAAGTATACAGGTGAAAGCCGATGACAATATCACGGTGCTTTCTGTTATTCACCAGCAAAATTTTTTAAAAGAACAACAGAAACAGGATGAGATCAAAGAAATAGAAACCCAAAAAGAAGCGCAGGTTGAGAAAATCGCTTTACAAAAAAACATCCTGAATGTATATAAACAGGAAGAAACGATGCTGATCAAGAACCAGCAGATCGGCGGAGCAAATAACGGGTTAAAAGCAGTTGACCTGAAAGAAGCTGCAGACTTTCAGCGAAGCAGGCTGACAGAAGTTTACCAAAAACAAATGGAAACCGACAGGGCTATTAAAAAAATGGAAATTGAACTCAGCAAAATGAATAAGCAATTGACAGAGTTAAATCAAAAAGCTGATATATCGACCAGTGAAATTCATGTAACAGTGAATGCGAAAGAAATTACGAACAGCAATTTCACGATCACATACCTCGTAAAACAATCCGGTTGGTTCCCTACCTATGATATCAGGGTGAAAGACATCAGCAGCCCGATCAACCTGCAATACAAAGCCAATGTGTTTCAAAGCAGCGGCGAGGACTGGAAGGATGTAAAATTATTTTTATCAACCGGTAATCCGAATGAGAACGGAACAAAACCTGTTATCAATCCATGGTATTTGAAATATGTTTATGCTTTTCAGCGCCGTCCCAATACTATCCAATCAGGCTATGTAAATGGAGTTATTTCCGGAGCGGTAACTGATGAAAAGGGAAATCCCCTGCCGGGGGCATCCGTTTCATTGAAAGGGGCCCGCACAGGTGTATCTGCCGACAATAACGGACAGTTTAGATTGTTGGCAAAGCCGGGTGATGTTATTATTGTATCCGGCGCTGGTCTTGAGCCAACAGAAGCTACAGTTGGATATGGAGGTTCAATTAATATAGCAGTTAATAGATCCGTTATCACCGGATCAGAAGTAGTGGTAACTGCATTGGGAATAGGCAGACAAGAAAGCGAGTTGGGTTATTCTGTTTCTAAGCCAAAATCTGCAGACAGGGACAAGAATATAATTACCACCATTTCTTACCAGCCCACCACAACTGTTTACGAGATCAAAGAGCCATATACAATTTTAAATGATGGCAAAACTTATATGGCCGACATTGATGGTTATGAAGTGAAAGCACAATATGAATACTATGCTGCTCCAAAATTAGAATCCGACGCCTTTCTCACCGCTAAGATCGTTGATTGGCAGGAGTTGAATCTGTTACCCGGCGATGCCAACCTTTTCTTTGAAGGAACATTTCTCGGTAAATCATTCCTGGATGTAACCAATGCAGGCGATACATTAAATCTTTCATTGGGCAAAGACAAAGGCGTGGTGGTAAAAAGAACATTGCTGAAAGATTTCAGTTCAAAAAGATTTATTGGCAGTAATAAAACTGATACAAGGCAATATGAAATAGTGGTACGGAATAATAAACAGCAGCCCGTCAGCATCATTGTGGAAGACCAGTTCCCGGTTTCCACGCAAAAAGAAATAGAAGTACAGGACCGGAAATACGATGGCGCCAAATTAGATGATGATACGCAACGAATAACCTGGCAAATGACCGTTGATGTAAAGAAGGAAAACAAAGTGAATTTTAAATACGAAGTAAAATATCCCAAAGACAAAGTATTGCAACTGGATTAAAGTTCCTGGCTGCACTGGTTGCCGCAGCCCTGGTTTCATATTGATGGTTTATCCCCGTTTCGCTGCCTGCGGAACGGGGTTTTTTATTTTTGCAGTTTTGTATCCTTGCCATATCTTAGAATCACTGAATTCCTTATCATGCATGGGAAGAAACATAGTCAAACGATCAACCGCCGGGAATTTGTTGGCAATACGGTGAAACTTGTTACCATCGGCTCTCTTCTTATGCCGGTCGTTGAAGCCTGTGGCAATAAAAGATCTTCCCATACAGGAACTACCGGTCCGGATACTACAAAAGGAAAGACATCAAAAAATATTTCTAAGAAACATCCAAGAAAGAAATGGAGTCATGAGTCGCTGGTGATGAATAACAAGACCCGGGTAATACACTTTCCTACTGCATTAGTTTATACTTATTATGATGAGATAAAGCCTGGTCACATGCAGGAAATTAGCCGGGCCGCCTGGAATCCCAATGCCGGGAATTCTCCAAAGCTGAGCAGAGAGCAATCGGGCAATATTATTGAAATCCTCACGCTGCAGGAGTTGGGAAAAGAAATCAATGATACATCGCTTATAATCGCTATTGACACCTTATCGATAGCTTTTAGAGAAGAATATGAAAAAGCAAATTCCAAAAACTTTCGGCTGCATGAGCTGATGTTGCAATTAGTAGCATTGAACAATACTATTCCTGCAGATCAAAAATGGATGACCTTTAATGCCAAAGTGAAAAGACCTGAACAACTGCGTAAACGACAGGACTGGATGTCAACAGAAACAAAATTCATGGACAGGATAAATTATATTACTCAACGAAGAAATGATTATATCAGCCGGTTAAATAAACGGGCTGTAAAATATTCTTTTACATGATTGTGCCGGTAATTGCACGCTGCATATTAGGTTGAACGGTTCAATTCCTTCACCGGCCTTTAAAAAGGTTGCCTGTAAAAAGGCAACCTTTTTCTTTTATGCTTCAGGTCGCTTGGTATCGGGACGCTATAAGCGGCCTGAAGCTTAGCGTCCCGATGCCTCTGCACCTGCACCTTCTATCATTTCTGATACATTTTTTGACCCGGCAACTAATTATTTTTACAGCATGAATAATATTGTTATCAGGGATATCCGGGCTTCGGATAATCCTTATCTCGCAAAAATTGTAAAAGATACCCTGGCAGAATTCGGCGCCAACCATCCCAACACGGTTTATTATGATCCTACTACCGATACATTATTTGAAATGTTTCAAAAAAAAGGATCTGTGTATTTTGTTGCAGAAATGAATGATGAGATCATTGGCGGCGGCGGCATTTATCCCACCGATGGTTTACCCGCTGATACCTGTGAATTGGTAAAAATGTATTTGCTTCCCCATGCAAGAGGTGCAGGTCTGGGAAGAACATTGATCGAAAAATGCCTGGCTGCTGCAAAAGAGAACGGCTATAAACAGGTTTACCTGGAAAGTATGCCGGAGTTAAAACAAGCTTTGAAGGTCTATGCCAAATTTGGATTTGAATACCTGAAAGGCCCGATGGGTAATAGCGGGCATACAGGTTGTTCTTTATGGATGCTGAAAAAAGTTTGAGGTTGGAAGTTGGATGTTCGGGGTTAAGAACTCTGTCAACAACTTCTAACATCCAACTTCCAACATCAAACCTCCAACACTTCATAAACCGGGCTGAACAAATATAATTTCCCGGTTGCAACCTCTTTGCATTTGAATCGTTTCCTCAGCTTCTCCCCTTTCTGAAAAATTCTGCCATCAGGTAAACGGAACATTGCATTAAAAGAAATTTCTTCTACCAAACGATGGTTACTATTCTTTGCATCATAATTCCTCAATACCCGCAATAACCCATCTTCGGCGCAACTGCTGGCTGCAGGATCTTTCAACGATCGCAATAATTCTCTTTCTATATCAGCGGGGAAAATTTTATGCTCCAAAAATTGCCGGAGCAACTGACCGTAAATCATTTTCCATTCTTTGCCATGCGCCTGCACACGGTTGGCATGTTGTTCAAAAGTGAGCAGGTGCGCCAACTCATGCAACAAAGTGATCAGGAATGAAAACGGGTTCAAACTCCCGTTTACACTGATGCGATGGTTGCTATGATGGGTACGATGACGGTAATCACCGAGGATGCTTTGCCGGTGTTTGCTGATCGTTAAATGAACTTTATATTGATGCAGGTAATTAACTACCGCATCCGCAGTGCCGGGCGGCAAATAATTCTGAAGATGATCAATGGGGACTTCTTTCTTAGGCATTCTTTTTTTGGTTGCGAGTCAATTTCACGCTGAGGCCGCTGAGTTCGCAGAGGGTTTAAGAAAATATTCTCCGCGTTCTCTGTTCTCTGCGCACTCTGCGTGATTTTTTAAACCCGGTTGCTCCCGGCTGATCCAATACTCTTTTTTTGCTTCAGCAGTTTCTGCAGGACAGATACTTCAACAACGGTATAGATAATATACAAACCCAGGCAAACGATCAGCGCAGGTTTATTTACATTCTTTTTTGCGATCATGATATATGCAAAAGCGGCGATCAGGCAGACAAAGAATTTGATCATAAAGCTTCCATACATTCCTCTCACGGAGGCTGAAGGGCTTTTTGCATCCAATGACCGGAAATAAACAAGGAATGACAACAAGGTGGCCAAAAACAATACGAGGTTGCCAACGATCAGCACTTCCTGGTCAATCCCTTTCCTGGTCAGGAAGTTTTTACCAGCGATAAAAAAACAATTCAGGATAATAAATAGTAAAATAAAAGGGATCCAGGGCTTTCTGCTTTTCATCATTGGGTGGTTTTGTCCGAAGGGTCTTTACGGGATGTTTCCTTCATCAGCTTGTAAAAAATTCCAAAAAGGATGATCAAAGGTAAGGCACAGACAAACAATGGTGATGTGTGAAGCCATTTATCTGCTTTCAGTCCTGCAAATACTGCAAGGCCAATTGCCACGAGTAATTGTGTGCCGAGGCTGGCATAGCGTACCAGGTCACGGTTACTTTTATTTGACGACCGATTGCTGTTCATCTTTATTCATCTCCACAATGTTGGCGCCCATATGGCATTGCCCGTTAAAAGTGGCAGAAGGCTCCACCTGGAGTTTACCGGCAAATAAATTTCCTGTTACAACACATTCGCCTCTCAATTGTAATAATTCCTTGGTATGGATATTACCTGAAACTTTACCAACAATATCGGCCTGGTTGCCGGATATATCTCCTTCCACAATACCACTGCTGCCAATTACAATTTTAGCGGTACTGTGTATATTTCCTAAAACAGTGCCATCGATCCGCAGATCGCTGCTGCTGCTTATGTCACCTTTCAGCTTGGTGCCGGCGCTGATTAACGTGGTACCGTTGCCACTTGTAGGTTGTTGCATGTCGGTTTTGTTTTTGTTGTTAAACATAGGTATTAAAATTAATCATTACTGGTTTCTTCTTTAGGCACAACCAGTTTTGTAGTATCAAGCATTACTGTATTATTGCCTTTCAGAGGTCCGTTTCGAAGCCCGGCATCAAATTGCTGAAGAAGCCTGATCTGTTTATTAGCCTCATCCACCTGGTATTTCAATTGCCGTAATTCCATGGCTGACTTATAATCTGTATTGGCACCGGGAATATAATACTTCAAAGGTGTGAAAACGATGAGGGCCACGGTCAATCCCACCAATAGCACAAAAATTGTGCTCAACATGATGTAAACACTCAATCTGGACAACTTAAAGGTGACCACTTCCTCGTAAGTGTCATCATTCATCACCACCAGCCTGTACCGGTTGCGCAGCCTTTTGAGCGTGGTGCCGGCGTCTAATTTAAGCATATGTGATATTTAAGGAATTAAAGGTAAGTAATGGAGCTTACTTTTGCCAGTTTGTTCCTCTCAAATTAAGCTGAAAAAAATGGGTTATCTTTATACTAAATTATTTGAATTTCAGTTAATAAGACTTTAGATTGCGACGGAAAATGCGACCCATACGATATACGATTACTGCGGTTTTCTTCCTTATCCTTTGCCAGGTTACTGTCCCTGCCTTCAGCCAGTTGGGGATCACTTTTAATTTAAAAAAACCAAAGGAATATGATGACCGCGTTTTAAGGTCTGAAAAATCAGAAGAAAAGAAATTTACGCTGCCCCGTCGTGTTATCCAGAATACGATCACGCATTATAATTTTTTCTTCAATGCAAATAACAAACTGAATGAAGTGCTGGAAAGAGCCAAAACTTCTTTCCAGGACGATTATTCCCTGCTGCTGCCTTTTTACAACTATTCACTGGATGTAACTGCACAGGATTCCATTCAGCTTGATTCTGTTACTTATAAATCCTCAACGGCGATCGCCCTGCATGACCTGCGAAGTGATTGGGTAGATAACATGTACATGTTGTGGGGCACGGCTTATTACCTGGAAAAAAAATTTGATTCGGCTTACCTGATGTTCCAGTTCATCAATTATGCTTTCGCCCCCAAAGAAAAGGATGGATATTACAAAGCGATCGGCAGCAGCCGGGATGGGAACACTGCTTTCAGTATTTCTACCAAAGAAAAAAACAGCCTGCCCCGGAAAATATTTACTGAACCACCCAGCCGCAATGATGCATTTATCTGGCAGATCAGGAATTTCCTGGCCCAGGACCAGTTTGCAGAAGCAGCCAGTCTTATTGTGACATTAAAAAATGATCCTGTCTTTCCCAAACGATTACAAAATGACCTGGATGAGGTACAGGCATTCTGGTTTTACAAACAAAACATGTGGGACAGCGCCGCCGCACACCTGGCCAAAGCACTTAATAATGCCACAAACCACCAGGAAAAAGCCCGTTGGGAATACCTGCTTGCACAGTTATATGAATTATCCGGTAATTATAAAGAATCAGAAAAATTTTACACAAAGGTCAGCACACATACCACCGATCCCATTATGGACATTTATGCACGGCTTTATGCGATCCGTGTAAACAAAGACGGAGGTGAAAAAGCCATTGAAAAAAATGTTGCAGAATTATTGAAGATGGCCAAAAGGGATAAGTACCAGGATTATCGTGATATTATTTATTATATGGCCGGGCAAATGCAACTGGAAGGAAAAAATACCGATGATGCAATGAAGCTAATGCTGAAAAGCACCAAATATACCAGCAACAATCCTTCACAGCGAAACAAAGCTTTTTTACAACTGGCAGAATTAGCCTACCAGGAAAAACAATACCGCCAGGCTTATAATTTTTATGACAGCATGAGACTCGATGATCCTGCATTGAAAAATCCGTCGGAACTGCAGGCAAGAAAAAAAATGCTGGGCACCCTCGCCAGCAACATGGAGACCATTGAACGGCAGGACAGCCTTCAACGCATTGCCGCCATGCCCGAAGATGAAAGAAAAGATTTTGTAAAAAAATTAGTGAAGCAACTTCGCAGGTTACAGGGCCTGAAAGATGAAGCATCCCAGCCAGGCAGTTCTCCATTTGCGACACCACAGACCCCGTTCCTTTTTCCTACTGTTGAACCAAAAGGCGAATGGTATTTCTATAATGCTGCTTACCGAACCCGTGGACAAGCTGAGTTTAAAAGCAAATGGGGCAACCGTCCAAATGCAGATAACTGGCGTCGCAGCGCTGTGATCATCGGCATGCAGAACGCACAAAATAATCCAAACCAGCAGGGCAATATTAATAACATACAACAAGGAATACAGGGATCAACACCGGAATTATCTTTTGAACGTATGTATGCAAACCTGCCCATTGCTCCCGACCAGTTGAAAAGATCAAATGATTCACTGCAGGCTGCGATGTTTGCATTGGGAAAGATCTATGTCCAGGAAATAGAAGATTGCAGCGCAGGCACACAGACATTTGAACAATTGCGTATCCGTTTTCCCAAATTTGAACCGATGGATGAGGTTCTTTTCAACCTGTATTATTGTTATAACAAAAACGGTGAAACAGCCAAAGCTGCAGCTATTAAACAACTGATGAGTGAACAATATAAAGGCAGCAATTTTACCACGATCGTTACCACCGGAAAAAATCCCAACTCAACATCCGCCAACCCTGAGGCAACAAAAGCCTATGAAAAGATCTACGACCTTTTTATCGAAGGAAGTTTTGAACAGGCGGTAGCCGAAAAAAAATCAGCAGATAGTAAGTATGGAAAAAATTACTGGACACCCCAGTTACTTTATATTGAAGCTGTCTATTACATTAAACAAAGAAATGACAGCGTAGCAAAGGGTGTGCTGAATATATTGATCAACCAGTTTCCCAATACGCCCATGGCCGCCAGGGCTACTGCACTGCTGGATGTATTGAGCAGAAGAGATCAAATTGAAACAGAACTCCGAAACCTGGTAGTGACCCGGAATGTTGGTGATACCGGCACCGGTAAACCGGTAACATATTATGTAACGAATAATAACCCTGTATTAAAAGATTCCACTAAAACAATAACACAACCGATCGCCGCCAATAATAACCCGCCAAAAGATACGACAGCAGGTAAACAGGTTTCAAAAACTGTTTCTCCCTATACATTTACGGCCACTGTTCCGCATTATGTAGTATTGGTGCTGAATAAGGTGGATCCTGTATTTGTAAATGAAGCTAAAAATGCGTTTGCCCGTTATAACCGGGAAACTTATTATAATAAACAAATGTCTGCAAGCTTAGCTGAGCTGGATGCAGAAAATCGCTTATTAATCATCAGTCCTTTCAAAGATGCAGCAGATGCAGTAAGCTATATTGATCAAACCCGTCCAAGAACAGCATCCGAAATTATCCCCTGGCTTAAAGGAGGCAAATACAATTTTATTATCCTGTCCGACAGTAACTATGACCTTTTGAAAACGAATAAAGACGTAGATAATTACCGTGCTTTCCTGAACCAGTATTTCCCGGGGAAATTCTAAACTCCGCTTTACCGGGTTATTTACCTCGTTCTGGCCTTATTTGACAAAAAATTAAATACCCGGCTACCCGCACAGCAACGGGTTTTTCTTAATTTCGGTTTCAATTCTTTCACAGGTAGTGACTCCTCAACCCAAAACCACAGATATCGTATGAAAAAAGCTGTTCGTATTTTCTGGAAGATCTTTATCGGGGGTTTTATTGCATTGATATTATTAGTGGCCATGGCCAATTTTGGCGTATTTGGCAAAATGCCTTCATTGACTGAACTGGAAAACCCTTCCATCCTGCAGGCTTCTGAAGTACTTGCTGTTGATGGAACATTGATGGGTAAATATTACACTGAAAGAGGAAACCGCAGCAATGTGAAATACAGCGATATTTCCAAACATGTCATTGATGCGCTGATAGCCACCGAGGATGAACGATTTTACAACCACAGTGGGATAGATTTCAAATCAACCATGCGTGCCGTGGTCACAGGCGGCACATCAGGCGGGGGAAGCACCATTACACAGCAGTTGGCAAAAGCATTGCTTGACCAGGGAAGCAGGAATAAAGCCTGGCGGGTGATCGAGAAACTGAAAGAATGGATCATCTCCATCAAACTGGAAAAGAATTTTACCAAAGAAGAAATAATAACACTTTATCTGAACGCTGTGCCTTTTGGCAATAATATTTATGGTATCCGCAATGCCGCAAGAACTTTTTTCCAAAAAGAACCCGATGTATTAAAAGTTGAAGAAGCCGCTGTACTGATCGGGATGCTGAAAGGAAATACGATCTATAACCCGACCAGGAATTATAAAGCAGCATTCGACCGGCGGAATGTGGTATTGAATCAAATGGCAGTTAATGGAAAAATAACTTCTGCACAAGCCACAAAACTGAAAGCCCAGCCAATAGATATGACCCGCTATAAAAAGCTGGATGAAAACACGGGCTATGCTCCTTATTTCAGGGAAATATTAAAATCAGAAATTAAAGAAGCGCTGAAAGACGTTAAAAAACCGAATGGCGGCTCTTACAATATTTATGATGACGGGTTAAGGATTTACACCACCATCAACCCGATCATGCAGGAATATGCCGAAGAAGGATTGGCACAACAGATGATCTTCATGCAACGAAATGTAAATGCAAGATCTGTAATAAAAAATGGAACGGTATGGAAAGACCATGAGAAAGTACTGGAAAATGCGATGAAAGAATCGGACCGCTGGAAAAACCTGGCAGAAGATGGTTTAAGTGATAAAGAGATCAAAGCCAGTTTCTATGTAAAAGTCCCCATGAAAGTTTTTGCATGGAATATGAAGCGGGAAAAAGATACACTGATGACACCCTATGATTCCATTAAATATCATCGTCAAATGGAACAGGCGTCATTTATGGCCATGGACCCGGTAACAGGTGAAGTAAGCGCATGGGTTGGCGGTATCAATTTTAAAACTTATAAATACGACCATGTAAATATGAGGACCCAACGACAGGTTGGATCTGCGATCAAACCATTTCTTTACACACAAGCCATGGAAGAAAGAGGATTTACTCCTGAAACAGAATGTGAAAATATACCGCAGTTCTTCCCGGGCAGCGGGTGGGTGCCTGCAGGCCGGAGAGGCGGAGGCGGAAGCATGTCGATGGCTAATGGATTAGCGTATTCCAAAAACTGTGTTGCTGCCTACATCATGAAACAGGTAGGACCAAAACAATTTGCCGATTTTTTAAGCCGGATAAACATACCGACCAAAGTAAAACCCTACCCTTCCATTGCATTGGGCACCTGTGATCTTTCGATGTATGAAATGATCTGGGGTTACAGCATTTTTGCAGGCCGTGGTTTTTCTACCAAACCCTATTGCATCAGCCGCATCGAAGACCGCAATGGTAATGTGATAAAAAGATTTGATTACAGTGTGAATCGCAAAGAAGCCGTAAGTGAAGTAACCGCTTACACGATGGCCCGTATGATGCAGGGCCCGGTGGACAAAGGAACTGCAAGAGGCATGCGTATCCGTGTCGGTGCTGCTGAAATGGGAGGAAAAACAGGAACCACCGATGACAATGCCGATGCCTGGTTCTTTGGTTACACACCGCAATTGCTGGCCGGCTCCTGGGTAGGTTTTGATGATCGTTTTATCCGTAATGAAGGAGATGGTTCAAGGATGGCCCGCCCGATCTGTGAATATTTTTTCCAAAAAGTTTTAGCCGATAAACGATTGGGTATTGAGCGGGATGCAAAATTTGTAAAACCCGCTGAAATGGAAAATGAGATAAACAGCGCCGATATATTGATCAGTGATTCAGATCCTGATCCCGCGGGGCAAGGCGATGACCAGGGCGTGGGCAATGAGCAGGATTATAATAATGACTATAGGAACAATGATTCGATCGGGCCTGAATCAAAACCTCTTCCGAAAGATGAAAATACCCCTGCCAAAAAAGATACGACCAGTAAAATGCCGGTAAAAAAAGAAGATGATAAGATGCGCCCGATCGGTTCGCTGGTTAAAGATTCAGCAAAGAAGAAAGGCTTTCTGAAAAAAATATTCGGAGGAAAAGATAATAATTAGATAAGTTATTCATATAACTATAACGTTGTGTTCTTCGTGTCCGCTTTGTGTACTTTGTGCTACTAAAAAATCAGGAACACAAAGTACACAACGAACCCAAAGGTCACTAAGGCTCAAATATGAGTAGTGTCCGGTTTTGATTTCACGCAGAGCCCGCAAAGAGGCAAAGAACGCAATCCCGATAGCTATCGGGACGCCGCTGCTTCGCAGCGAACGCTGCGAGAAATATTGAAAACCGGACATTACCCAAATATGCGAACAGCTATCAAAGAATAAAATACCAAACCATTGCTTCATATAAGAAACGCTTCCGTAGACGATATCGGGTTGATCCGTGATCTTACTTTTAAAATATGGCCGCAAACCTATGCTGCCATCATTACACAGCAACAGATCGATTATATGCTTGAGTTGATGTACAGTGAAGCTTCACTCAAAAAACAAATGGAAGAAGGATGTCAGTTCATATTTGTATACGATGACATTGAACCCGTTGGCTTTGCAGCTTACCAGGAAATAAAACCAGGCACCTGGAAATTGCATAAGATCTATATCCTTACTACGCAACAAGGAAAGGGAACCGGGAAATTCGTGATCGATCACATCATGAAAGAAATCCAACAGCAGGGAGCTGCTGCTTTACAATTGCAGGTGAATCGCTATAACAAAGCAAGAAGCTTTTATGAAAAACTGGGATTTGCTGTAATAGAAGAAGCCGATTTTGATATTGGCAACGGATATTTTATGAATGATTATGTAATGGAGAAAAAGCTAATGGCTAACGGCTAACGGCCAATGGCTAACACCTTTATTCATCCGCCCTCGGGATCTTACACTCCAGCAGGTTTCTTGGATCCAACTGTTCTTCATCCCTGAACATCCTGAACTCCAGTTCGCTCCCAAATGTATAAGTGCCGATCGCTTTCCCCGCCGTCACCTTCTCCCCTTTCTTCACCCATGGCTTTGTTACTCCATAATACCAGAAATATAAATTCTTGTAATAAATAACGATCTCGTACTTCCCGTCTTCGGTTGTGTTAACATTACTCACGGCACCATTAATGCAACTGCGTACGATGGTATCCACCTTACTGACCATAATGATCTTTTCATCCTTTGGCTGCCAGGTAAAAGCTTCTTTCGGCTCCCTTCCTGAGCCATGTTCAAACGGGCATGTTAAGCGGACAGAATCCTTTTGTGCAAAAAGGCTGCAAGATGGAATCAGGAATATTGCCAGCAGGAAGGCTTTAGTGATGGCTCTCATTGTATATAATTTTGTTATTGATAATAATATGTCTTTTTAGTTTCGTTGTACGCTCAATTTTTTTGCCATGTCCGAACTTAGCGTATCAGCCGAAATACCATACCCGTTCACCAATACACCTTTCATGCCAGATAATGATTGAATGGCATATACCACGGCCTCATCGGAGGGATCTGTATTCCCTTCAAAGCGGTATACTTCTACGATCTCAAAGTCATTATGATTAAATTTACCGGCAGTACAAACGATGCTGTTTTCCTCCAGGTTGAAATCAATTTCAAATCCTCTTTTCTTCAACCCGTTCACGGCTTCTGATACGGTGTCATATGTTATCATTACCCTGGTTTTTAATTCTGTAAAATTATCCTTATTTGTTTAAATATGAAGACCGGAAGAATGTCTCGGCTATTAGAGGAATTCATTCCGACTTCCGGACTTCCGGTCTTTCGGACCTCTCTGCATGTGCAAAATAAGTGCCGCAAAACCGTCCTTTATGACCTTTTATTCGCCTGTAAACAGTACCTTTGCCGCCATAAATAAAAAGCTATTAAAATGTCAACTGTAACTAAATCCATTGATTTTAGCCTGCCCTATAAAGTGGCAGATATTTCCCTTGCTGAATGGGGACGTAAGGAAATAAGATTAGCCGAAGCAGAAATGCCCGGCCTGATGAGTATCCGTAAAGAATATGGCCCTTCTCAACCGCTGAAAGGCGCAAGGGTTGCCGGTTGTTTACACATGACGATACAAACCGCTGTATTGATCGAAACATTAACGGCACTTGGCGCCGAAGTTAAATGGAGCTCCTGCAATATCTTTTCCACCCAGGATCATGCCGCTGCTGCTGTTGCTGCTGCAGGTATTGGTGTCTTTGCCTGGAAAGGACAATCCATTGAGGAAGCCGACTGGTGCATCGAACAAACTTTATTCTTTGGCGCTGCCAACCGCCCATTGAATATGATACTGGATGATGGCGGCGATCTTACCAATATGGTATTGGATACCTATCCTGAATTAGTGCAGCATGTAAAAGGCATCTCCGAAGAAACCACCACCGGTGTTCACCGTTTATATGAAAGAGTGGCAAAAGGAACATTACCGATGCCTGCCATTAATGTGAACGACTCTGTTACAAAAAGCAAATTCGATAATAAATACGGTTGTAAAGAAAGCCTCGTGGATGCTATCCGTCGTGCTACGGATGTGATGCTGGCAGGTAAAGTAGCTGTTGTAGGTGGATATGGTGATGTAGGCAAAGGTTCTGCTGCTTCATTGAAAGGAGCTGGTTGCCGGGTGATCGTTACTGAAATTGATCCTATCTGTGCCTTACAAGCCGCCATGGATGGATTTGAAGTAAAGAAAATGATCGATGCGGTAAAAGAAGCCGACATTGTTGTCACCGCTTCCGGTTGCCGCGACCTGATCACCGGCGCACATTTTAAACTGATGAAGGATAAAGTGATCGTTTGTAATATCGGTCACTTCGATATTGAAATTGATATTGCCTGGTTAAATACAAATTATGGTGAGACAAAAGATACCATCAAACCGCAGGTTGATATTTATTATGTAGATGGGCATGATGTTATCATTCTGGCCGAAGGCCGGCTGGTGAATCTCGGTTGTGGCACAGGTCATCCCAGTTTTGTAATGAGTAACTCCTTCTCTAATCAAACGCTGGCGCAAATAGAATTATGGACTAACCATAAGAGCTACGAGAACAAAGTGTATGTTCTTCCCAAACATCTTGATGAAAAAGTTGCCTACCTGCATTTAGACAAGATCGGTGTGCAGCTGGATGAATTAACAGATGCGCAGGCTTCTTATTTGGGTATTACAAAGAATGGACCTTTTAAGGCGGAGCATTACAGGTATTAAAAAAGAAAACTTCTTTGCATAGGCCCTGCATTGCGGGGCTTTTTTTGTTATGTACCCGGTTTATCTGCTGAAATTTTATATGTAGGCAGGCTGCATTACTACTATCGCCCAGTTGCGTCGCACTTTTCAGGGTTCGTTTCGCTGCTCAACAATTTTTTTGTGCAAGTAAGAAAGCTTTGGTAGCTTAGACAAGCCGCCAAACCTATTTGCTATGAAACTTTCATCTTCGACCCTTTTAGGGTTCTTGCCGCTGTCTTTTAAATCATTAAATCGCATAAACTAACGACTCTCCACCTTTCCGCCCTGGCGAGTGATCAATAAAAAAGCACTCCGTTTGTGTGCTATTGCGGGAAAACCCTATAAACTAATCAGCCAATTGAAAATAATAAGAAATGACATACAGCGTTCAGCAAGAATAATCCAAAAACATCTTGATAAAGGGAATATTTCTGTGTTCTGTGGGGCAGGCATTTCTATATCTTCTGGCATTCCTTCTGTCAAACCAATTATTGAAAAAGTACTAAGCGAATTGGGATGCTCAACCTATGACATTAACAGATTCCTCAAAAAGGATACATTACCTATTCCATTTGAATCAGTAATACAGGTGTTTAAGGAAACGTTGACATTTGGCACGAATAAATTCTTTATAGAAGAATTTATTCGGCTGTTTAGGGCAGAGCCAAACTCACTACTTACTTAATGAATTGCTTCAAAAAAAAGCGATAGAAACCATTGTGACAACAAACTTTGATTGTTGTATTGAAAAAGCGTCAAAAAAAGATTTTAGATTTAAAAAGCTGATAGTTTATGCTGAGGAAGAACATTCGCTTAGAAGATTGAACCACAAAGAGAAAATCATAAAACTTCACGGTTGCATTAAAAAACCTTCACTCCTTGGGGCTACCGTGGATCAAATAACTAAAGATGAGTATTTTGTCAAGACAAAAATTGTCTTAAACAAGATATTGAAAAGTACATCGACAATATTGTTTTTAGGTTATAGTTGTTCTGATAAGTGGGATATTACAAAAGTGTTTACTGAGTTCTCGAAAAAAAAGATTAGCCTACCCGAAATACTTTTTTGGCAGCATTCAAATGAAGGTTTTGAAAACCCTACTGAAAATCAAAAGAAAATTTTCGAGGGATTTAAGTGTACATGGATGAGCGGAGACACAGACTTTTTGATAGGACAAATAGCTGGATTAAATAAGATTAAGCTTCCCAAGAAAAGTTGTCCGATTCCACCACAAAATATCTTAGGGGAAAAGGTAACTGATAAAAATTATGTACTTGGAAAAATTTTTCAAGCAGGAGGGTTTTTCAAGACCTCTGAAAAATATTTTAACGCATATACAAAATCAGATACACCAGACCGAAGGGATAAGAGAAAAACAATATATGCTTTAGAATCTTTGGGTGACGTTTGTAGAAAGTTAAAAAAAAATAGAAACTCAAGACTACATTATCAACAAGCCATCAATTTAAATGATAGAATTTTTCACACATCAAGCAGAAATCTGAACCTATACAAAGCCGCCCTTTTTACAAAGATTAGCATGCTACTACTTGATAGTAAGAAAGTAGAGAAAGCATCGCAATATATGAACCAGGCAATCGAAATTATTAAGGCTAATGAAAAGGGATTCTTATCTGTTGAGCAAAAGTTTCAAATTGCTGAAACTTATAACGATTTTGCCTTCCTAATGTATCAAAACAAAAAATACAAAGAAACGGAAGAGTATTGGAAAATTTCATTATCATATAAGAAAAGTATTTCAAAAATTTTCCCTCAACGATACATTGGTACATATGCTTCAACGCTTAATAATTTAGGAGCGATGTACTATTATATTAATCAATACACTAAGGCAATTAAAGTGAGTTCTGAATCAGTTAAATTGACCAGAGAATTGGCTGAAGTAAATCCTACTGTATATCTTCCCGATTTAGCAAGGAGGTTAAATAATTTAGGCTGTATTTATAGAGAAACTTTAAATAGAAGACTGGCATTAAAATACTTGACAGAGGCACTCCAAATTAGAGAAAATTTAGTAAAAGAAATTCCAACTGTGTACCTTTCTGAAAAAGCATTTACTTTAATCAATATTAGTGTTGCTTTTCAAAAAAAACCAAAGAAAAAAAATATTTCATTGCAATACTTAGATAAAGCAATTGAAATTTTAATTAAGTTCCGAAATCTTGTATCTGTAAGGAAGTATTTTGAAAACGTAAGTAAAATTCTTTCTGTTTGGGGTATTGATTCAGGTGATTATATAAAAAAGAAATGGGGATTCAGCCATAAATAATGGTACACAACACCCCTTGCAGGTGTTCCAAAAAAGCAACACGGCGTGGTCGGTGCCTGCTCAGACGTTTCATTCGGTGTTTTCTTCCACCAACCACACAGTCTGTCATACAAAGCGGGGAACTTTCACATTACCAAAACTTCAACTACTCCCACGGTAGCTCATTTCACGATCAACGTAAAAATTCAATAACTACTTTCAAACGACTATAACTATGTCCCGTATTCCTGCTGTCAGCGAACTGAGTAAATTAGTTCGGGGCTGCGGCTGGCTAAATTTTCATTATCACCTTTGATTGGTATAAATTCGGCGCTGACCTTATATTCGCCGGCCTTGAGTTTAGGACTGGTCCATCTCGCCTGGCCAAAGCGGTTTATTGGTACCGGCCTGCCCACGGGCTTGCCATTGAAATAGAACTGAATACTGCCTGCACCGTAACGCTGTTTCTTATCGTCAAAGCTCAGTCGTTGATCGGTGAGGCTGCGTTTGATGACAGCAACAAAGCTGGCGGTATTATTATCTTTGGTGACTTTGCGTTCCGGGTATATTTCAGTTTTGGTACCGGCCTGTTCTAACTTTTGGGCCACGAGATATGTTTTTGCAAATCCGATCTCCCCGGTCACCATTACATCCGCTACACAGTTATTGTGGTTATCCTTATCGGTTACTCCACGACAGGCCCGCAGGGCTATTTCCCTGCTAACAGGTTTCACTATTTTCATTTTGGGCAGCTTGCAGGTATTGGCATTCTCAAATGGCCATCCCTTTAAAGTAAAAGTAGCCGTGGATGTGCCCGGTGCATAATCAAACAGGCTCGACGCGGCACTTATCCGCCAGGATTTTGAAAACGTCTCGTTGAGCTGCTTATAGCGATCCGCCAGGTTGGCCGGCTTCGGCCCCAGGTAGCCACCATCAGACAGTGCAGGCAGCCACTGACCGGGTTCAATAAAACCGGCTATTCCCTCAGTCGCCGGCGTATTAAGTACGCTGATTTGGAGAAAGACTATATTATGTGCACTCCACCAGCCTGGAGTGACAATCAATGTGGATCCATTCGGAAAATCCACTTCGATCCCATTCCCATTCGCTGCCTTAGACACACGGGCACCGGGACCAAGATCAATAGTGCCCAGCGCATTAATGTCTTTAAGGATACCATCAACACGCAATCGCATACGGGTTTCCTGTTGCTGCACTGGCCCGTCGGGCTGGTAGCTGATGCGGTGATTTCCCACACGGGCTGACAGCGCTGTATTTACAGCCACACAACTACTCAGACCGGTATAACCGTTGAAGAGGGGATTGGCCGTAGTAACCGGGGTTTGCCGTGTCTGTATCTCGAAATCATTGCCGTCTCTCAGCAATGTATATTCACCCGCTCCGTGAAAATCATAATTGATACCGTTGACGGTTTTTATATGCGGATCGCCATTGTCGGCGGCATCATATACGGCGCGGTCATTGGTTAGCATCAGTTCATCTATCACAATACGGCCTTGCGATGATCCGTTTGCGGGTCCCACGTCCAGGCGGATCGCAACGATATCAGCCAGGTCCAGGCCTGATCCATTATTCAGAAAATCGGTTAGCCGGATGCGGATAGTTTCCATCTCGTTGTGCCAGCCGCCGGAGCGCTGGTACGGTTCTTCAAACCCGCCGCCAAATGCGCCGATGCTGATAGAACTGGAAACGGGTACGCCTTGCCCGTCCCTGAGGGTTACTTTGAATGTAAGGTCGCCAAGCACCGCCAGCGTATTGGGGTGTTGCGTGCCCTGCGCACCACGAAAAGATAAAAACAGGTTATTCGTGAAATCATGCTCCCCGACAGGTATCTGCCATTCGTAAAACAGGTTACTACCATTCCAGTCGAAAACTACTCCACGTTGGTCGTCGTTACGAACGGTCATACCATCTGTACTGCCGCCCTGGGTGGCCCCGTTAAAAGGATCCGATACGTTCCAGGTAAAATCGCCGTTGGTGTCATTCAACAGCCCTTCCAGAACATTTTGAACAGTAAATGATACGGGTGATCCGATGCTGCTGGTACCGGTAGCAGTCTGCGTTTGATAATCATCAATAATGATTGTTTTTTGCGGATTGGAAGCTGTATTAGGTGATGCGTCAACATATTCATGACTAACCTGGATACATGGGTCACCGGTTGGAACACCTATAGGACGGAAGCTTTCATATTGCCGCGTCAAAAAATCTATGGATGGAATATTATCTTCTACATAACGCTTTACCAAAGGCAGCAGATGACCGAGCAGGATCAGGTGTGTATTGGCCTGGCCGATCTGGCATGGACCGGTAAAATAGGTGGAACCTCCGCCATTGTGGAACCAGGCGTGGCCGGTACCCTGTACGACGGTTGATTGCCGGTTACCGGTGGCCCGGCCGTGCAAATGAAAAGTGCGGCAAAGCTGGTAAGGGAAACCGGGGCTGCAAAGTGCACAACCATTTACATCGGCATCGCCAGACGCTGTCCAGAGATGATAATTTGCATTATGCGGATTGGATGTGGCCGTACCTTCAAAATCGGTCGGCAACATGCTGCTGATTAATTTGATGTCAGCCATATTGTAATGGGTTGGCACATAGGTACCATCAAACATACGGTCATAAGCGATCGCCACTCCTTCGGCTCCGCGGCTATGGCCGATCCAAACGATCCTGTCGGCATCAATATTTCCGGTCAATGCAGCCGCACCCGGAATGGCGCCGGCATTGATCTGGTCAATCAACGCATCGGTATGCGCAAGCGTGGTCGTTGACGCACTGACGGGCCCCGGGCCTGTATTATTAGGGTGGCTCATTACTACATAACCGTATGATGCCAGGTGATTACCTATATGATCATACCATATATATTGGTGACCATTTCCGTGCGACACGATGATCAGGGGCAGGTTTTTACCGGTCGCGGCTTTAACAGCAGCCACATTGGTGGGGAAGAACAGGTTTTCCGCCTCAAACCCGGCGGGAATGCCAAAGGTTGTTGCAACGGCACCATTGATATTATAATTCAATTCCGTTACCGCCTCCGGGCCGGGGGCGGCGGTATTGTGCACCATATAAAAGCCGGACTCATTATTGCGCCCATCAATAAAATCGTTCCCGTCAAGCACACCATTCTGGTTAAAATCAAGGACTACGTCATACCCCACCCCGAGGCCGAGCCCTGCATTGGCGCTCAGTTCGCCAGCATTGGCCACCGTGAAGGTATTGCCCTGGATAGTAGCGCCGCTAAATGTTACTGTCATCTTGCCGCCCAATGTTACATCAGTAAGTGTATTGTTGAGGGTCCATCCATTGGTGCCTTTGGCGGCTACAATATATATATCACAGTTCAGGCCCATAATAGACGGGAACCGTGTGGGATCGATCGCGATCTGTACATTACTGTTGGCATTGATCGCCTTCACATATTCAAAAAACGGATAGACGGCTAGCGAACGGCCTGCGAGTTCGGTTTTGGTTACGGCTGCTGAAGCCGAATGTCCTGCAAATAAAGCGGCTGATGCAATCAAAATTGACCTGAATGCGCTCAGCGTATGTTGGATAGGTTTCATGATATCATTGCTGATTTTAATCGTTTATTTTATTGACGGGTTTCGGGCAACCGCCAGGCCTCAACAATATGTTTTTCCTGTGGCGAGAATTCGAGTATGAGGTCTGCGGCATATTTGCGTAAAAGCGTGGTAAGGTCAGGCACTGTTGCCATTTTCTTTGTGCGGCTTTTTACATCCTCTGCTTTCAGGGGCCTGGCGCCTGAGCTTGTGGCTTTGGCCCGTTCAGCTCTGATCTTTTTTGCGTCAATGCGTTCCGGCAGATCCTTTGTGCCAAACCATACAGGTTCTTTCGAAAGATCTATTGGCCCGGGAATGATACCTATCACATAACCCGATTCATAGCCCTGGTTGATCCGTTGAACGGTTTGATTGCCGGCATATAATACCGGCTGCAGGTCGTTTGTCGGCCTCACCAGGCTTGTATCAACCTTTATCACTACCAGCAAACCGGAGCGTACATCAGGACGTTCACTCCGCCAGTCAAACTTAAACGACTTCTCCAACCTGAATGGCTGAATGCGCACAATGTCTAAACCCTTCCGCGTTTGGGAATACAACGGGGTGGTAGGTGTACATGCGCATATAATGCAAAAGCCCGATAATAGCGAGAGGTACAAGCCCTGTCGCATGTCAAAAAGCAAACTGTAACTTCTGTTTAGTATTCGAGTCATTACCATAATAGCTCCTTATTTTTAAAGTGTTGATAATATAGTTAATTCATTTCTGAAACCTTCGGCTTCGAACGGGTGTATGGACTACGTGACAGCTTGGTACTCGTCGTTCTTCATTGTAATATGTCCTTGCTTTGCAACTAAGCTCAATCAATTAAATACCTGTTGAATTTAAAGAAGAAAAGGTAAGAAGAGGTTTTATTCCTGCAGCCCGTATTACTACGGATTTTGTTGAAGGGATCGTACGCTAATCAGGCAAGAGTCAGTTGGCATCATCAACCCCCACCAAACCCGGGTGTCGCTCACGCATCCGTTTCTTTAAAACCCGCTGATGAATATTTAAAGGCACCCTTTTTTCGGCCTTCTCCCGGAGAATGTTTTTGATAAAAGCCACCGTAGCCGCCAACTGATCGATCAATGATAATTCAACCCCGCGGTTCACCGATCTTCCCAGCATGATCTCATCAGGTAATTCATCAACCCGCAGTTCGGCGCTTTGTTTATGCAGCATTTCCGATTCACGCTTCACCATTGACGATTCACGCTTCACCATTGACGATTCACGCTTCACAAATTCTTCCCAAAGTAGCCGGATGATCTCTTCCTCAGCCAGTCCTTTTCTCACTAATTCCTGTGCCCGGTTACGCAACGGGTACCAAACTTTATGCTGGCTACGGTCGCAACGATCTAATTCATAATAGATCTTTTGTGCAAGTTTCACCGCTTCACCAAACCATTTCGCATTCCTGCGTGTATTACTGAAACGATAATCCCTTCTTATTCGTCGCAGGCTGATCTCGCTTTTCGTTTTCAGGTAATACTTTCCGTTCATTTTATAACCCGTTGCATCGCCTACTGTTCCTGTGAATACAAACTGTCCTGCTTGTTTTGCCATAACAATGATTTTAATTGACTATCCTCATAACTGATCAAATATACAGCGGCCGCCTGCCCTCACTGTTCACTTAGGGACTCGTAGGGACTTCAAGGGACTCAGAAGGACTCAAAAGGACTCGCAAGGACTTGTAAGGACTTGTAGGGAACAATTTAGTAGTTAAATATGAGAGAATGAAAGGATTGTGTTATGCCTGGTTGTACGTCCTGGAATAGTTTTACAGGTTACAGGACATGACCGGGATCCGGCCCGCACCTTTAATAAGCAATAAACTCCCTGATCAGTCTCTGTACAAATGCATGGCTGTAGTATACCTGCCCCATAGCGATCTCTATGCTATCCCTCAAAGGAGGCGATCTTTAGGCAATGGCCGGGCGTTGTTCGGGCATTGTAACAGCATTGTTGAAGCATTGTTACTGCTACCCCGGTTCCTGTTCTCAATTACATCAAGCCTCCGCCCCGGTTAGTGTCCGGCAGAAACCAAAAAACGAAATACCTGAAGCATTGGGGGTATGACATCACTCACTATTTTTCGTGGGCGCATCTGTGATCGGGAATGTTACGGTTAACACGCAGCCCTGCCCGGTTTGAGAAACAAAATCAGCCGTTCCGTTATAAGACGTTGCCCGGCTTTTGATATTGGCAATCCCGATCCCTTTTCTTTTTTGCCCGGTATCAAAACCAACACCATTATCCGAGATGGAAAGCATGATGGATTTTTTGGTTTGCACCAGGCTGAGCCTGATCTCGGTTGCCCTGGCGTGTTTTAAAATATTATTGAGTTGTTCCTGCACGATCCTGAAAATATTCAATTTGAATTTATCGTTCACGCTATTTTCTTTAAAACTCTTCGACACACAGGATATTTTCACCGGGTTTATTTGCATGGTATCCTGGGCAATGTTGTCGATAGCTTCGCTAAGTCCAAGGTTTTTAATAATATCCGTTGTTAGTCCTTTAGATAATTTCCTGATCTCTTCAATAGCCGAAAGTGTATATAAGGAAGAACGGTTTATATACATCTCGCTGTTCACTCCTCCCTGTTTTGCCATCTCAAGATATAGCTTGGAGGCACCCAGTAACTGGTTTACATTATCATGCAGTTCTTTTCCTATATCCGACCTTGCCGTTTCCTTCGCATCCTCTGTGGCTTCTGCTATCTGCTTTTCTTTTAACTTAACTTCCTGCAGTAGCTTTTCTTCCAGCACTTTTTGTTTACTGATATCATGCATGGACCCTATCATGCGGTAAGCCCTTCCATCAGGGTTTCTCAGGATAATGCGGCTGCTTAATATATTAGCCACAGAATTATCGGCTCTTAAAAAACGATAGCTATATTTCCACTCCGTTTTTTCAGATGCAAGCATCTTTCGATAATCCTCCATCACTATTTCTTTATCGTCGGGGTGAATATGGCCCATCCAATCCTTCGCCTGCGTCATATTGTTGGTTATTTTATAGCCAAATTCTTTTTCATACCCATCGCTTACGATTATTTCATTCGTTACTAAATCAGCATCAAATAATACATCAGATGAAGAATTGAAGATGAGCTTAAAACTTTCTTTATACGCCGTAGACAGATCCCCTTTACTAACAATTTCCTGCTCCAGCTTTTTTTCGAGTTCCTGCAGCCTGCTTACGTCCTGTGTGGCTCCTATCATCCGGATTGCTTTTCCTCTCCTGTCTCTTACAATGCTTGCCCGGCTGACAACAGAGGCTACAGAGCCATCATAGCGTTTGATCTTATAAGAATCATCCCAGTTTTTTTTACGGGAAGCAAGTACTTTCATTACTTTTTTGATCGTACCCTCTCCTTCTACAAGAAGATCTTTGGACAGATCTTTAAAATCAACTGTATTGTTTTCGAGTTTATACCCAAACACTTCTTCAATACTGTCGCCAATATAAACCTGGCCGGTAACAATATCCCAGTCCCACATTACATCATAAGAGGTTTTGGCTATATGTTTTATCCATTCGTTATTTTCGGCCAGCCCGGCGTCGGCTTTTGCCTTGGCCAGTATAATATCGTCGGCAACTATCTTTTCCTTTTTAATATCGATACTTATTTGCTTTGACTTAGCCAGGGCAATATCGTCGGCAACTATCTTTTCCTTTTTAATATCAATGCTTATTTGCTTTGATTTAGCCAGGGCAATATTATCGGCAACTATTTTTTCTTTTTGGGTGTCAATCTCTTTTTGCTTTGATTTAGCCTCGGCAATATCATGGGCAACTATTTTTTCTTTTTGGATGTCAATCTCTTTTTGCTCCGATTTAGCCATGACAATATTATCGGCGACTATTTTTTCTTTTTGGGTGTCAATCTCTTTTTGCTCCGATTTAGCCAGATCAATATTATCGGCGACTATTTTTTCTTTTTGGGTGTCAATCTCTTTTTGCTCCGATTTAGCCAGATCAATATTATTGGCAACTATCTTTTCCTTTTGGGCATCAATATCCTTTTGCTTTGATTTAGCAAGGACTATATTATCGGCGACTACCTTTTCTTTAGCCGTATCAATATTCTTTTGTTCCAGGATGCTTTGGCTTATATCTGCAATGGTGGTGATCGATTTTTCAATACCATCCTTATCCTTAAAAACCGCAGAAGTGATCTGGCAGGAAAATTTCTTACCACTTTTTTTTACGGCTGTTACCAATGCTATGGAACGGCCTTCAGTTGTTCTCTGTTTCAGCATCTTTTTAAAGTTGCTTTCTCTTATATCAAAAATATCTGCCCTGTTTTTGGTTAATAATCCCTTTTTAGAATAACCCAGGAGTTTGCAGGCAGCGCTATTGGCCAGTATTATTTTTCCACTACTGACGATGACGATGATATTGGCCAGTGCAGCATTATCAAAGGCAAGGTGATGAAGAATGTCATCACTTGCAGCAGAAGATTTTTTAGAGATGTCGGGGAGTTTCTTGTTGTTAGATTGTGATATTTTACGCATAAACAGATAAGGTTCATCAGTAAGATAGGGTTTATATTTGAAATTCAGGCTGCAAGGTCGTTAGACAGAAAAAAAAGTTTGTAGAATTAATTCTACTGCCACCTGCTTATTACCAGGGAATCCAAAGGTTTCGTAATTATTTGATCAACTCTTTAGATGCATTGACGAGACAAGCAGCCAGGGTCATAAACAATTGCTGATCGGCGGGAGAAAGATTAACGGTAGATTCTTTATTATTGTTGCCTTTAAAAACAATATGATTGATCTTAGTCAAGAAAATAATAGCCTCTTCAATCACTAAGATACGAAATAATCTTTTGCACCATACAATTGGCCAAACTCCAGTTTGAACTTATTCCTGACATACAGCTTTCCAAATCATTTAATAACAAAATTTTGGGCTTCAATATCTTTTTGTATTTGTCCATGAACACTTTTGAAATCCCTATATACTGGCTCTTTCCGGCAAAATCAAATTGTAAGACAATTTGCCCATTCAATCCAGTTTCACTCTGGAGGTTTTGAATATAGCATTTGTCGTTTTGGATGAACCCGACTGATGAATTTGAAGTAAAATTATTATAATCATCCAATTTTATCTGGTAAAAGTTTTCAACTAAAATTGCATTAGACGGTTGTTCCATCAATTCCTTTATAGAAATTTTCTGTGAAAACCCTTGTGACATTTTTAGAAAGACCGAAATAAAAATCAAGGTTTTAAAAAATATTCTATTCATATCATAGTATTAAGTGTTATAAAAATTGTTTTTTTAGTTTGTATATTTTTCTCCAACAAAACAATTGTCTGTATTTACATACAAAATCTTAGCTGACTGCGTTATATCAAGCTTTAAATTTTGTCTCGCAGTCTCTATTAGTTCCTTGCTCTGTTTCATCATAAAACCGGACCAAAATAAAACTATTATAATTTTATCATTTGCAAACCTATAGTTAGTATCAATAGGTTCGATGTACGAAATTAAAAGTGACAATCTTAATGCCGAATCTGTAATTGGAATTGTAGTTTTAGGCACAAATTCTTCAAATTGATGGTTCTTGTTCCATTTTAACTTAGGAAATCCTCCGGTGTAGCAATTATTGTGAAAAGAAATTAGTGTTCCCGTTTCGTCAAAATATAACAGTTGAAGTGGCTGTTCATATTTCGAAATCATTGGGGAGCATCTGATAACATCTTTATCTTTTTTTAATGTATCCTTCTTTTCTATATGGCTAAAAAAATCTTTATTGAGAACAAATGACTGACCAGGATTAATTTTCAACTTTTTGCTCATCTCTCTAACTTCATCTTTCGTTACAAACCTGGGATCTTTGATTCCATACATACTTAGCAAAACGCTTTTACAGCTTATGAAAATAACACTACTAAGAAGGAAAAGTATTAGAAAAGAATGTTTCACTGTTGTTATTTATCCCCCTGCTCTGCAATCAAAGCAGGGGGATACGTTTTTAGTAACTGACAGTCACAACAATTTCCCCGTATGTATACTTGCTTTTGTATACAGCATAATCACCATTTGAAACAGTAAATGCAGATGATGAGTTGAATTTTGAAGCATCCGTATTGTCAACATAAGGACTTGTGTCAACCGGACAAACATCGTGTTCATCATTGGCGGAAAGGAATATTATATGCATTAGGTTATCAGTTGCAGACAATTTTACCCAAACTATGCCATAACCCTGGCTAATTTGTGTTTCAGTCAAACCCTGATCTTCTGATAATGCAACAGGTTTGAGGTCGATACATATACAAACGCCAATCGGGCAAGGGCAACCCGGACAAACGCAATGCGGGCAAGTACAATGACCATTCCCGTGATGTCTAAAAGCAACTCCTACTTTCTTATAGCCATTGTTAATAAAGTCTGAGTAAGAATACATCTGGCTTTGATTAAGAAAATCGTTGCGTGATTGTGAATATGAAACTGAATTAGAACTAAGCAAAAGGATGGCTGAAAGGCACAGGGTTACACATAGCTTTTTCATAAATTTTATTTAAAAAATCCCACCTACTCTTTTTTCGGTTTTCGGTAATCCCGAGTCAATAGCGTAATAGTGGGGAAAACAACCGGTTGTTTATAAGCCAGGGATTCGGCTTGCCCAATGCTATTGACAGAATAAAGTTTCATAACATATTTTTTTTTACCTAATTTCATAAGAGATTTTTGTTGCCCAACCGGCAACAAAAATTGACCCATTGTCAACTTCTCAGAGGCTCATATAGTAGTAAATGGTTTGGTGAAATAGCTTGTTAACGTTTGTAACAAGCAATGTATAAATTCATTTTATATGGCTTCTGAAGAAAATCAATCAAAAAGAATTGGCAGGAGAATTAGAGCGGAAAGAACGGCCAAATTAATTAAGCAGGAAATTCTTGCCAAGAAAGTATCGCTTAGTAAATCCGAAATCAGCAGAATTGAAAATGGACAGCGAGAATTAAAAGTTTCTAAACTTTATGAAATCGCAGAAGCAATAGGAATTAGTGCTTCAAAACTTATTGAAGATGAGTAAACAGTTCGTTCACCACGGTTAGCATCCGAAAGAAAGCAAAAAAACATATCTGCTCCCCCACGACAAACTATTGAATAAGTGTCTTCGACTCATTGACCAGGCAAGCAGCCAATGCCATAAACAATTGCTGATCGGCAGGAGAAAGATTAACGGTAGATTCTTTATTGTTGTTGCCTTTAAAAACAATATGGTTGATCTTTTGTGTGGTCATCTTGGTCAGCATAGATGGCAGGGTGGCCGTGTTACGGAATATAAAATGAAACAATCCTTCGCAGTTCATCGAACCGCCATTGCGGGCCGTTAATTTTAGTTTGGTCCCTTCAAAAAAAACAAATGCCGTTGAATTATTATCATAACACCTGTCAACACCTTCAATGGAAAAAAGAAAATCTATTTCCGCTTTGGTTGCATCTATAGTTACGGAACCTCCATCCACCGGAATAAAGCCGGTGGAAATTTTAATTTCTTTTGTAAAAGGGTCTTTTTCACTGTTCAGCTTACACCCGATAGCTATCGGGTCCTGGGCCATGGAAAAGAAAGGAATGAACAGGCAGGTTATTAAAATATATCGCATAAGGGCAAATTATGAATTAAAATAATGATCTGTTGATTTGTTACTGAAACAAGAACGTTAAAATCCTCCCCAGGTTGCAATTTTGCAAATATTTTTTGATGCTCCCCTTACCTACCGCTAGTGTATCACCCGATAGCTATCGGGTTTGAATATAAACCACGAAGGCGCCAGGACACTAAGTTACACAAAGCATTCCTGGTGAACCCTTCGTGCCTTCGTGTCTTTGGGGTTCAATAATTAAAAAAATGAACCTGCTATACTACCTACCTGCCCATTCGTTAATATTATTATCTTTATAAACGCATCATCCGGCTTTTCCGGAGCCGGCAGATCCGGCCAGGTGTCGTCCCTAAAAATTCATGAAACGGCTTGCACTTATTATTGTATTGCTCACCACTCTCTGTTCGACAGCAGGTGCAAGTCATATTACCGGCGGAGAAATGTCCTATCGCTTTGTAGGAATGAATAATGGCCTGTATAAATATGATGTCACACTAAAACTTTACCAGCGCTGCAATAGCGGACGCCAGTTCCCCAACCCTGCCATCATTTCTATTTTTAATAAAACAAACGGCAGCCGCTTCGCGGATATCAATGTCAATATCAGCAGCACAGAAAACATCAGGATCACCAACCCCGATCCCTGTATTACCAACCCGCCTGAAGTATGTTATGATGTAGCTTATTATTATTTCACTATTTCATTGCCTTCCTCAGCAGCCGGGTGGGTGATCGCCAGCCAGGTCAATTACCGGATCGCCGGCATTACTAACCTGGCCCCCGGGTATAATAATGTTGGAGCAACTTATACGGCTGATGTCCCCGGCACGGCTGCTATTGCCAGTGGTCCGGAAAATAACAGCGCAAAATTTATTGGTAACGACCTGGTAGTTGTTTGTGCAGACAATAATTTTACGTACAGTTTTGCAGCACAGGATGACGATGGTGATGTGCTGAATTATTTCTTTTGCGATGCCTATGCAAGTACCAGTACTGCGGGTGGTAATCCAACGCCTACAAACCCACCACCCTTCCCTTCGGTTCCTTATAATTCTCCGGGTTTTTCCGGAACTACCCCATTAGGGAATAATGTGCAGGTGGATCCCAATACCGGTTTAATAACCGGCATAGCACCTCCATCCGGAATTTATGTGGTGACCGTTTGTGTCCAGGAAATACGAAACGGGCAGGTGATTGCAACGCAGAGAAAGGACCTTCAAATTTTTATTGCCGATTGCAGCATTGCATCTGCATCCCTGTTGCCGGAATACTTGCTTTGCGGCAATACACAAACTATAAACCTTACGAACCAGTCTTCCAGCCCGTTGATCTTTACGCAGGATTGGGAAGTTCTTGATAATACAGGGATGATCATCGCTGCTACCACCGGGAACATTCTTAATTACACGTTCCCTGTTGCCGGTCTTTATACCGTAAAACTCGTTATCAACCGCAATCAACCCTGCAGTGATTCGACAACTGCTGTTATAAGGGTCTTTCCCGGCTTTGTTCCTGGTTTTACTTCAACAGGTATCTGTGTTACCCGGCCAACTTTCTTCACTGACCTGAGTAGTTCGGTCTATGGTACGGTCAATTCCTGGAAATGGGATTTTGGCGAACCGACAACGACACTGGATAATTCAACCGCTCAACATCCAACGTATGCTTATCCTACTTCCGGGACAAAAGATGTTCGGTTGATCGTTACAGACACCAAAGGTTGCAGGGATACTATCAATAAAAATGTCGTCATCATTGATAAGCCAACGATCAGTCTTGCATTCCGGGATACATTGATCTGCAATTTTGACAACCTCATGCTGCAGGCAAGCGGCACAGGGATCTTTAGCTGGTCACCTCCCGTAAATATTATTAATGCAAACACAGCCACGCCGATTGTTTCGCCATTAACAACCACTACGTATTATGTTGATCTGTATGATAATGGTTGTATCAACAGGGATTCTGTGAAAGTAAGAGTCGTTGATCATGTCAGCCTGCAGGCTATGGCTGATACAACTATTTGCAGAACTGATACCATACAATTAAAAGTGATCTCCAATGGATTGAAATATATATGGACACCGGCTTCACAGCTTATTGATCCAACCGTACAAAATCCGTTGGCTATTACTTTTGGTTCTACCAATTACCTGGTCACTGCTATTATTGGCGGATGCTCGGCCAATGATAATATCTATGTTACTACTGTTCCTTACCCGCTGGTGAATGCCGGCACTGATTCTTCAGTCTGCTATAACAGCACTGCATACCTTCATGGCTTAACGGATGGAAGTTCCTGGCAATGGTCTCCGCCCAATTCATTAAGTGCTCCCTCTATGCTGAACACAATTGGTTATCCTCCCAGGACCACAGCCTTTGTTCTTACTGCATATGATACAAAGGGCTGTCCGAAACCCGGAAGAGATACCGTTATTATAACCGTTCTTCCCAAAATGCATGTGTCTGCCGGAAGAGATACAGCCGTCATTACCGGTCAGCCCCTGCACCTGAATGCAACGGGTGGTGAAAGCTATACATGGTCGCCGGCCACTTTTCTTTCATCGACCACTACTCCTAACCCGGTTGCATTGTTCAGCGATCCATCAACCGGTATAAGATATAAAGTGGTAGCTTTTACCAATGAAGGTTGTTCCGATTCAGCTTTTATAGTTATAAAAGTTTTTAAAACACTGCCGACCGTATTTGTCCCTTCTGCTTTTACTCCTAACAATGATGGATTGAATGACATGATCCGTCCCATAGCTGTTGGCATAAAAAGTATTGAGTATTTCAATATCTATAATCGCTGGGGACAATTGCTCTTTTCAACAAAAACGAATGGACATGGCTGGGATGGGAAGATCAATGGCCAGCTTCAGTCCACCGGCACATTTGTGTGGATGGTAAGAGCTACCGATTATACCGGCGCTGCTTATTTTCAGAAAGGAGTGTTTACATTGATACGGTAGTACCCGGCAACCGTTGAACCACAAAGGCACAAAGTCACGGAGAAACACAAAGTAATCTTTGTGTCCCGATAGCTATCGGGATTGTGTCTTGGTGTCTTAGTGGTTTGTATTAACACCTATTTTCAAACCCGATAGCTATCGGGTGAGTCGCTACCCGGCAACCTCCATTTTTTTATTTGCGATAAGAGAAATTAAAAGCATTGTTATCCTTCCTGAAAAACAAACCCATCTTTCTTTTTCTGCTTCCTTTCTTTTTTGTGTTGCATGGATTCACCGAATATCTTGACCAGGTTCCCGTGAAAGATGCTTTATGGCTGCTGCTCTTATATACAGTCGCTTCTATTGTTTTAACGGGACTCTTCTGGTTATTCTTTCATGACCTTACCAGGTCAAGCCTGGCCGCTTTCTGTGTTATGGTCTTTCATTTCTTCTTTGGAACTGTCCAGGACTTATTCAAGAACAATTTCCCGGGTGCTTTTATTTCCAGGTACAGTTTCATTCTTCCTTTTAGTCTTCTCCTGTTCATAATAATAATAGTTTGGCTAAAGAAGAGAAAAAAACCTTTTACAAAGATCATTGCCTACCTGAACATTCTCTTGCTGGTATTATCAGCTGTTGACATGGCACGACTCGTCAGTAAAACGTTGGGTGTGAAAGAAGATATTAATATTACCCTGTCTAAAAAAGGTCTGCATCCCTGTAACAATTGTAATAAGCCGGATATCTATTTTATCATATTAGATGAATACACCGGCAATACAGCTCTCAGGGATCAATATGATTTTGACAATACTTCTTTTGAAACGGCATTGACCCAAAAGGGTTTTCATGTAGTGAAAGAAAGCCAGAGCAATTACAATTCCACCCCCTACTCTGTTGCCTCGACGCTCAATATGAATTATCTCCAGCTTGATATGAAAACGGAAAACGCCGGCAACCTGAATTACTGTTATCGATCTATTGCTGACAACATCGTTTTGAAATTTCTTAAGGCGGAAGGTTACCGGTTCTTTAATTATTCCATCTTTGACTTTCCCCATCACCCGGCTATCAATCATGACTCCTTTCTTCCGGCCAACACAAGGTTCATCACTTCGCAAACCTTCCTGGGCAGGGTCCGGAAAGACATCCGGTTTAATATCATAAACGGTAAATGGAATTGCAGACCTCTGTTGAAAAAATTTACAGCCGGTCATCTTCACAATAATGAGAATTTCCTGAAGCTTACAAAGAATAGCGCCACACAAAAGTCCCAAAGGTTCATTTATACTCACCTGATGATGCCGCATGCACCCTATTATTTTGACAGCAAAGGCAACCCGGCACCGTTGGAAAAGTTAGTGGAAGCCCATGCAGGTAAAGAAAAAGATTATGTGGAATATCTTCAGTACTGTAATAAAAAGATACTTGAAATGGCAGAATATATCCTGGCTTCTTCGCCCGAACCGCCGGTGATCATGTTACTGGGAGATCATGGAGGCCGTCGTTTTAAAAACCCGGTGGCCGATAAATATTATTTTTTGAATCTTAACGCCATTTATCTTCCGGGAAAAAATTATAACGCTTTTTATGATAGCATGAGCAGTGTGAATCTTTTCCGTGTTTTATTCAATGAACAATTCCAGCAGCAAATACCCCTGCTGAAAGATTCAACAGTTTACCTGTGGAAATAAACGGTTCAATTTTCATTTTGCCTGAACCGCTTCCTGATGATCTCCAGTTGCGCTGAATTGAGTTTGGTAGTTTTCTTCAGTACCGAAATAAAATATTCCACTTCTTTTTCGCTTGCCGGGCAGCCAACATTCTCACCGGTTTCCGAGCCTCCTCCTTCATCTCTCATTTTTGAATCAGCCAGCAGTTTGCCATCTTTATCAAACACAAGCCAGAAAGGAATACCCTGGCCATCACCATGATATTTTTTGCGAAGTTCATCAGCACCGGGGTTCTCGAGATTTTTTTTGTCATCGGATTCATCCACAACCAACTGACGGATCACGAAATTATTTTCAAAGAATTTCTTACAGGTCTCGTCATTCAGGCTTTTATCCATTTTATGACACCAGCCACACCAGGAAGCATGAAATATGATAAATACATCTTTGTTTTCTTTCCTTGCAGCCAGGTAAGCTCCTTTTAATATCTCATCGGCGGAAGGTGGAGCAGGTTGTGCCTTTGCATCTATTGAAACCAACAGGATAAAAAACAGGGCAATGGATGATAATTTCATGTTATACTTTTAAATTGAATCCAAGATAATAAATTCATCAAACCCATCCCGTTATTATCATATAATACTTTGTTATTTGCCGGGAAAACAAAATCTTTGCAACTGACAGATCATAAATTCAAATAAAATAAAATGCTCCTGACTTCTGCATCGCCGTCGGCAAGCCTATGGCGGCCGATGGATCCCAGACCTCAGACTTCCTATTATGGTTCAGGCATATAATTTTTTGGCTTCCTGGCAACTTTTTCCTGAAAAGGGAACGTATGAATATGGCGAAAGACCGAAAAGCGGTATTTATAAAATAGAAGCAGTTCCGGACAAAAAAGAACTTATTATTTATCATAACTGGGTTACCCTGGAGAACCAGGCTTTTGCTTCTGGCTATAAAATAAATGCCGATGGCGGGCTGAATGATTTTGACGATCATGAACTGGCTGATAAGGTGCAGGTCGCTATTCCCGACGGGATCACTTTTGAAATTCATTTTTATAAAAAAGGAGAAGCGCTGCTGCATGTAGTGCATGAGATCATGCCGAATGGTTATCTTAAAATAACACAGCAGGGTATAAAAGAGGACGGAAGATCTTACAGCAACTCAGAGATATATCATAAGCAGTTGAGTGTGCTGCCCTACTCGGCTTCTGTTTCCGGCGCTGTTATCAAACATAATGAAGAAGGGTTGATAAAACACAAAGCCCTTACAGCGATGGAAGAACAAACCAATATGCAACTGGACCAGATACGTAAACAAATTGAACTGCTGGCGTTGCAGGCACATGAGATCCAGAAACGAAAAGAGCTTTCGATGATGATCTACAGTGCAAAACTTTCTTTCAAGCCCAATATCGGCCAGATTTATCATCTCTATGAAAAACATGATGGTAGTTCTATGTTATCACTCGTTTCACCCAAAGAATGGGGGAAGAACGGACCGTTTAAGAAATTTATTTCCGCTGTCCGCTTGCTGGCCGATCATACCTGGATGGAGTTATAGTTTTGCCCCTATCCCCTAAAGAGGAAAACTGTTGCTCCCCTTTAGGGGATGGGGGTCAGGATTTTTATTTTTAGTAGCTTGGTAAAAAATTTCGATGAAAAGGTTATTGCCGGTATTGCTATTTTTTCAAACCTCTTTACTTTTTGGCCAGACCATACAGATCACGGATGCCAAATTCAAGACCGGTGATAATATTGCCTGGAATCAACCGGGTTTTGACGACAGTAAGTGGGAGACCCTGCAAACAAATATCGTTTGGGATGAGCAGGGCTATAAAGATTACAATGGGTTTGCATGGTATCGCATGCATGTAAAGATCTCTTCCTTCCTGAAAGAACAGGCTTACTGGAAAGATTCACTGAGGATATATCTTGCCAAGATCGATGATGCCGATGAAGTGTACCTGAATGGAGTATTGATCGGGAAAAAAGGATCATTCCCCAATCAACCCGGGGGTTATGTAACGGCTTGGGATGAAGAAAGAGAATATCATATCAGTACTAAGAACCCCGCTATCAAATGGGATGCAGACAATGTTATTGCGGTAAAAGTTTATGACGGCAATGGCCGCGGTGGTATTTTTGGCGGCACTCCATTTATTAATATGATGGACCTGGCAGATGGGATCAAAATAAATTTCAGGACCGGTGAGGTGAACATCAGTAATAAGCTCTCTACCCCGATCGTTGTTTCCAATATCATCAACCAATCCATTAGCGGAACACTGAAAATAAAAGTTACCGATTCAGATGCCGACAAAGTGATCTATGCAAAAGATAAGGCAGTCACTATTACTCCCGATAAAAATCTTGTTGCTGACCTTGGCCTTCCTGTCAACAAGCGCCTTGATATTGTTGTGGATTTTGTAGAAAAAGTCTCGGGGAAAACTGCCAGCAACCGGAAAGTAACATTTTATAATCTTACACCACCTGTATCAGCTTCACCAAAAATAAATGGCGCAAAAGTATTTGGCGTCAGACCCGGTTCTCCTTTTTTATTTAAGATCGCCGCCACCGGTGAAAAACCTTTGCAATATATTGTCGAAGATCTTCCGCCCGGGTTGATCGTTGATGCAAACACAGGCATCATTACCGGCAGCTTGCCGAAAGCCGGTGATTATAAAATGAATTTTGTTGTAAAAAACAGTTCAGGTGAAGCCAAAAGAGAATTCACGGTTCGTTGCGGTAACCTATTAGCATTAACCCCACCGATGGGCTGGAACAGTTGGAACTGCTGGGGCCTGAGTGTAAGTGATGAAAAACTGAAAAGCTCGGCGCAGGCGATGATCGATAAAGGTTTGATCGATCATGGATGGACCTATATGAATATTGATGATGGCTGGGAAGCTGAAAAAAGAAATGTCAAAGGTGAAGTTATGGCGAATACCAAATTCCCCGATATGAAAGGATTGGGAAACTGGCTGCATGAAAAAGGATTGAAGTTTGGCATCTATTCTTCTCCCGGGCCAAAAACCTGCGGCGGTTACCTGGGTTCTTACAAATTTGAAAAGCAGGATGCAATGATGTATGCTAACTGGGGCATTGATTATTTGAAATATGATTGGTGCAGTTACGGGGATCTGAAGGAAGGCAAGGATACCGCATTGGCAGCTTTTCAAAAACCATATAAAGTGATGCAGGCTGCTTTACGTTCGCAGAAAAGAGATATCGTTTATAGTCTTTGCCAGTATGGAATGAAAGAGGTTTGGAAATGGGGTGCTGCAGTAGATGGTAATTGCTGGCGAACGACCGGCGATATTTCAGATAACTGGAAAAGCTTAAGCAGTATCGGCTTTAATCAAACTGTTCAATATCCCTATGCACAACCCGGCCGCTGGAATGACCCGGATATGCTGATCGTGGGCCAGGTAGGTTGGGGAGAGGATCTGCATCCCACAAAACTTAATCCCGATGAACAGTACACCCATATCAGTTTATGGTGTTTGTTATCAGCTCCATTGCTGATCGGCTGCGATATCAGCAAGCTCGATGATTTTACATTGAATCTTTTAACCAACGATGAAGTGATTGCTATTGACCAGGACCTATTGGGCAAACAGGCAAAACAGGTCATTGCAAATATTGACTACCAGGTTTGGGCAAAAGAACTGGAAGATGGAACTAAAGCCATCGGTATTTTTAATCTTACGGATGAGCACATGAAAATTACTATCAACTGGAATGAATTGGGCTTATCGGATAAATGTACAGTAAGAGACCTGTGGCGGCAGAAGGACCTCGGTAGTTTCAAAGAAACATTTGCGACCAAAGTGGTGCCGCATGGAGTAGTTTTATTAAAAGTTAGTAATTAAGATGACAAAACTTTCTGTCAACATCAACAAGTTTGCTACGCTGCGCAATGCAAGGGGCGGTAATAATCCCGATGTGGTAAAAGCAGCCATGGATGTGCAACGCTTCGGGGCTGATGGAGTAACCGTGCATCCCCGCCCCGATGAACGGCATATCCGCTATGAAGATGTAAGACAAATAAAAAAGATCATCACTACTGAATTTAATATTGAAGGCAATTGCACCGAACAAAAATTTGTTGACCTGGTTTTAGAAACAAAACCAACACAGGTAACATTGGTGCCTGATACATTAGGTCAACTCACCAGCGACCATGGATGGGACACTGTTAAGCATAAAGAGTATTTAACAGGAAAGATCAAACTGTTTAAAGATGCCGGCATCCGTGTTTCTATTTTTGTCGATCCCGATATTAAAATGGTAGAAGGCGCTGTGGCTACCGGAACTGATCGTATTGAGCTTTATACTGAAGGTTATGCGAAACAATATGCAATAGGCAATAAGCAACAGGCAGCAGAACCCTATATTGCTGCAGCGAAAAAAGCAAAAGACCTTGGCCTGGGATTAAATGCCGGGCATGACCTTGACCTGCGCAACTTAAAATACTTTAAACAAAATATACCCTGGCTGGATGAAGTAAGCATTGGCCATGCATTGATCTGTGATGCCATTTATTTGGGATTTGAAAATGCGGTACAATTGTATAAGAGGCAGCTGATATAAACTCTGCCAGTCGTTCTTTGCCGAACTTCAAAGTGAATATCATACTATAGTAATATATGTAGCTCCCAAAGAAGTTTCAATGTTTAACCAACAGTGTGGAGTTTAGACCACACTGTTATGTTCAGCCGATTGTGTAACCCAACCAACTCTGATTAAAAAAAGTTTAAAAGAACGGGTTCCTGGATCTGGCTGGAGCTGGTTTGTCAAACCCTTCCTACGTATATATACGATTGTGAAAAAAAATATTTTTTCCCCAATAGTTTGAAAATCAAAAAACTTGTCTATTTTTATTTTCCCAACTCCTGTAAAACTCCGTAGGAATACTACTCCCCTGACGAACCAACTGTTACTGATCATCATTTTTTATTGACGAATCCCCTCCCTGTAAAAGACAGAATAATCCTGTGCTTTGAACCGAAGCATATACTTTTTTTTGGATCATCAAAACTTAAATATGAGAAATTTCTTATCCACCCCGATGGCTGTAAAAGATTTTACAGCAACCCGTACAGTTGTTACTGTTTGTAAGAAAATGTTGCTAAAGTGGAGGAATGCCATGAGTATATTTTTACTGATGGCTTTTTTATTTTCTTCCACTGCATCGGCACAGTGCCCTTATGCGGGCCATCCCGTTGTGAACGGAAATCCATCAGAGTGGCCATTTATTTTGACTCAAAATGGCATCCCCCCGGTTCTCTCTCTAAGGAGTGCTGATGTAATGAATGGAGGGAATACAGATGATAAATTCACCAATGGTTCAGCCGATGTGAATTTATTGTCAAACTGGGCCTGGACATTATCCTCTGCCAATGATAAAACCGATATGGGCGACGTAGGCGCTGCATTGATCTGCGATACATTGTATGTTTTTGCGGATCGTTATGCGATTAACGGCGATGCAAAAATTGGTATCTGGATCTTTAAAAGCCCGGTCAGTTTAAATCCAAATGGAACTTTTAATGGAATACACACAGAAGGTGATATTTTGATCGCCAGTTTGTTTACACAGGGTGGAGGTGTTTCTACTCCAACTATTTTCACATGGACCGGAGGTGCTTTGAATTCGGGAGTGATAGGAGCATTTGGCTCATCTGCTGCGGTTAATTCAGTACAGTTGCCAGTTCCAGCCGGCTGGAATTACCCGGGTAGTAAAGGCGGTCCCGCTGGTCAGTATTTGACAGGCGCATTTTTCGAAGCTAAAATTGCTGTTTCAGCCCTTGGGGGTATTGGAATTGATCCCTGTTTTGCCACTGTATTATTTGAAACAGGAGTTTCCCAGGGAACTACTTCTGCTTTAAGTGATCTGGCCGTAACTACTTTTTCTTCTTTGCCGGTACCAAACTTTACTAATAATACACCATGCTTGGGAAATGCTACAAATTTTACAAATACAAGCACAAATGGAAGCTCTTATCTGTGGAATTTTGGAGAACCAAGTTCAGGTGTAAACAATACATCTACAGCAACAAATCCGAGTCACACTTATGCGACTGCAGGAACCTTTAATGTTAAACTGGTTGTAACCGGTATTTCGAGTTGCAAGGATTCAATTACACAAGTAGTAACCGTGAATGCGGCCGCTCCATGTGGTGTAACGGGTAATGATAATGTATGCCCCGGGACTACGAATATTTATTCCGGTCCTGCTGGAAATGATACATATGCATGGTCAATTATAGCAGGCACTGCAGGTATTCCAGGTTCTACTTCCGGTCCGACTGTAAGCGTAGTGGCCCCTGCCACCTGCAGCAATTATACTATACAACTTATTACTACTAAGAATGGATGCAGCACTACATGTTCTCAAGTTTTTCATGCTGTTGATATTACTCCGCCTTCGGTCACCTGCCCTTCGGCAGCAACTGTTACCTGCACGGCAAACCTGCCTGCAGCATTTACAACGATCGGATCATTTATTGCAGGGGGCGGAACTGCATCTGATAATTGTACTGCAACAAGTTCCTTAACTATTTCTCATTCTGATGGTACAATTACAGGTGATATAAATTGTGAATATTCATTTATAAGAACATATACCATTACTGATGGATGCGGAAATAGCAGCCAATGTACACAAACATTAACGGTAGATTACACCGGTGCCTTAACTCCACCGGCCAATGGATCATCAACCGTATCATGTCCTGCAGCAGCTGTTAATCCTGGTGCACCTGCAAATATTTTAGATGCCTGCGGAAGGACTGTCACTCCGGCTTTGGTAGGTTCAACAACTCCGCCAGTATGTAATGGCTCTGTAGTATGGACTTATCGTTACACGGCTTGTGACGGAACAACCACAGCAGACTGGACCTATACTTATACAATTATTTATAGTGGTGGTTTAACAGCACCTGCTAACGGAGCATCAACTGTTTCTTGTCCTGCACAAGCTGGCAATCCTGGCGCACCGGCGAATATTGTCGATGCCTGCGGAAGAACTGTCACTCCAGCTTTGGTAGGTTCAACAACTCCGCCAGTATGTAATGGCTCTGTGGTATGGACCTATCGTTACACGGCTTGTGATAACACAACTACAGCAGACTGGACTTATACTTATACAATTATTTACAGTGGTGGATTAACAGCTCCTGCTAATGCAACAGCAACAGTAAGCTGTCCGGCTGATGCAACTGATCCTGGTGCACCAGCTAATATTGCCGATGCTTGCGGAAGATCTGTTAGTGCTGCATTTGTTAGCAGAACACCAGAAACAGGCCCAACTTGTAATGGAACTGTAGTATACAGGTATCGTTACACAGCTTGCAATGGAACAACCACGGCAGATTGGACCAAGACCTATACAATCATTTACAGTGGTGGTTTAACAGCACCTGCTAATGGAGCATCAACGGTTTCTTGTCCTGCACAAGCTGTCAATCCCGGAGCACCGGCTAATATTGTCGATGCCTGCGGAAGAACTGTCACTCCGGCTTTGGTAGGTTCAACAACTCCACCGGTATGTAATGGCTCTGTGGTATGGACCTATCGTTATACTGCTTGTAATGGAACAACCACTGCAGACTGGACTTATACTTATACAATTATTTACAGCGGTGGATTAACTGCTCCGGCTAATGTAACAGCAACAGTAAGTTGCCCTGCCAATGCAACTGATCCTGGCGCACCGGCTAATATTGCCGATGCTTGCGGAAGATCTGTTAGTGCTGCATTTGTTAGCAGAACTCCAGCTACCGGCCCAACTTGTAATGGAACTGTAGTTTACAGGTATCGTTACACTGCTTGTGATAACACAACAACAGCAGATTGGACCAAGACTTATACAATCATTTACAGCGGTGGATTAACAGCTCCGGCAAACGTAACAGCAACAGTAAGCTGTCCTGCCAATGCAACTGATCCTGGCGCACCGGCTAATATTGCCGATGCTTGCGGAAGATCCGTCACTGCTGCATTTGTTGCAAAAGAACAAACACCAAACCCTGTTACCTGCAACGGAACTATTGTTTACAGGTACAGGTATACAGCTTGCGATGGTACAACCACTGCAGACTGGACCAAGACCTATACAGTTATTTATAGTGGTGGATTAACAGCTCCTGCTAATGTAACAGCAACAGTAAGTTGCCCGGCTAGTGCAACTGATCCTGGTGCTCCGGCTAATATTGCCGATGCTTGCGGAAGATCTGTAAGTGCTGCATTTGTTAGCAGAACACCAGCTACCGGCCCAACTTGTAATGGAACTGTAGTTTACAGGTATCGTTACACGGCTTGTGATAACACAACAACTGCTGACTGGACCAAGACCTATACAATTATTTATAGTGGTGGATTAACAGCACCTGCTAATGGAGCATCAACGGTTTCTTGTCCTGCACAAGCTGTCAATCCTGGCGCACCGGCGAATATTGTCGATGCCTGCGGAAGAACAGTGACTCCTGCTTTAGTAGGTTCAACAACTCCGCCAGTATGTAATGGCTCTGTAGTATGGACTTATCGTTACACGGCTTGTGATAACACAACTACAGCAGACTGGACTTATACTTATACAATTATTTACAGCGGTGGATTAACAGCTCCTGCTAATGCAACAGCAACAGTAAGCTGTCCTGCTAGTGCAACTGATCCTGGTGCTCCGCCTGCTATCTTAGATGCTTGCGGTAGAACTGTCACTGCAGCATTTGTTAGCAGAACACCAGCTACCGGCCCAACTTGTAATGGAACTGTAGTTTACAGGTATCGTTACACGGCTTGTGATAACACAACAACTGCAGATTGGACCAAGACCTATACAATTATTTACAGTGGTGGATTAACAGCACCTGCTAATGGAGCATCAACGGTTTCTTGTCCTGCACAAGCTGTCAATCCCGGAGCACCGGCTAATATTGTCGATGCCTGCGGAAGAACAGTGACTCCTGCTTTAGTAGGTTCAACAACTCCGCCAGTATGTAATGGCTCTGTGGTATGGACCTATCGTTATACTGCTTGTAATGGAACAACCACTGCAGACTGGACTTATACTTATACAATTATTTACAGCGGTGGATTAACAGCTCCTGCTATTGCAACAGCAACAGTAAGCTGTCCTGCCAATGCAACTGATCCTGGTGCACCGGCTAATATTGCCGATGCTTGCGGAAGATCTGTTAGTGCTGCATTTGTTAGCAGAACACCAGCTACCGGCCCAACTTGTAATGGAACTGTAGTTTACAGGTATCGTTACACGGCTTGTGATAACACAACAACTGCTGACTGGACCAAGACCTATACAATCATTTACAGTGGTGGTTTAACAGCACCTGCTAATGGAGCATCAACTGTTTCTTGTCCTGCACAAGCTGTTAATCCCGGAGCACCGGCAAATATTGTCGATGCTTGCGGTAGAACTGTCACTCCAGCTTTGGTAGGTTCAACAACACCTCCAGTATGTAATGGCTCTGTAGTATGGACTTATCGTTACACGGCTTGTGATAACACAACTACAGCAGACTGGACTTATACTTATACAATTATTTACAGCGGTGGATTAACAGCTCCTGCTAATGCAACAGCAACAGTAAGCTGTCCTGCCAATGCAACTGATCCTGGTGCTCCGCCTGCTATCTTAGATGCTTGCGGTAGAACTGTCACTGCAGCATTTGTTAGCAGAACTCCATCTACCGGCCCAACTTGTAATGGAACTGTAGTTTACAGGTATCGTTACACGGCTTGCGATAACACAACAACTGCTGACTGGACCAAGACCTATACAATTATTTACAGTGGTGGTTTAACAGCACCTGCTAATGGAGCATCAACGGTTTCTTGTCCTGCACAAGCTGTCAATCCTGGCGCACCGGCAAATATTGTCGATGCTTGCGGTAGAACAGTGACTCCTGCTTTAGTAGGTTCAACAACACCGCCAGTATGTAATGGCTCTGTAGTATGGACTTATCGTTACACGGCTTGTGATAACACAACTACAGCAGACTGGACTTATACTTATACAATCATTTATAGTGGTGGATTAACAGCTCCTGCTAATGTAACAGCAACTGTAAGCTGCCCGGCTAGTGCAACTGATCCTGGTGCGCCGGCTGCTATCTTAGATGCTTGCGGTAGAACTGTCACTGCAGCATTTGTTAGCAGAACACCAGAAACAGGTCCAACTTGTAATGGAACTGTAGTATACAGGTATCGTTATACTGCTTGTGATAATACAACAACAGCAGATTGGACCAAGACTTATACGATCATTTACAGTGGTGGATTAACAGCTCCTGCTAACGCAACAGCAACAGTAAGCTGTCCTGCCAATGCAACTGATCCTGGTGCTCCGCCTGCTATCTTAGATGCTTGCGGTAGAACTGTCACTGCAGCATTTGTTAGCAGAACACCAGCTACCGGCCCAACTTGTAATGGAACTGTAGTATACAGGTATCGTTATACTGCTTGTGATAACACAACAACAGCAGATTGGACCAAGACCTATACAATCATTTACAGTGGTGGATTAACAGCTCCTGCTAATGCAACAGCAACAGTAAGCTGTCCTGCCAATGCAACTGATCCGGGCGCACCGCCTGCTATCTTAGATGCTTGCGGTAGAACTGTCACTGCAGCATTTGTTAGCAGAACACCAGAAACAGGCCCAACTTGTAATGGAACTGTAGTATACAGGTATCGTTACACGGCTTGTGATAACACAACAACAGCGGATTGGACCAAGACCTATACAATTATCTATAGTGGTGGACTAACAGCTCCTGCTGATGTAACATCAACTGTAAGCTGCCCGGCTAGTGCAACTGATCCTGGTGCGCCAGCTGATATTGTCGATGCTTGCGGTAGAACTGTCAGTGCAGCTTTGGTAGGTTCAACAACTCCGCCAGAATGTAATGGCTCTGTGGTATGGACTTATCGTTATACTGCTTGTGATAACACAACAACAGCAGACTGGACTTATACTTATACGATCATTTATAGCGGCGGATTAACAGCTCCAGCTGATGCAACAGCAACGGTAAACTGCCCGAGCGGTGCTACTGATCCAGGTGCACCGGCTGATATTTTAGATGCTTGCGGTAGAACTGTCAGTGCAGCATTTGTTAGCAGAACACCAGAAGATGGCCCAGTTTGTAGTGGAACTGTTGTATACAGGTATCGTTACACAGCTTGCGATGGAACAACAACAGCAGATTGGACCATGACCTATACAATTATCCCGGACAACTCAACATGTACGTTGTCACAACCAGATCCATTGCCAAATTGTGGTTCGACAGGCAATACATATACTGGACCAAGCGGATACACTAATATCCTTTGGACTTTAACTGGATCAGGATGGTCAATAACAGGTGGCCAGGGTACAGAAACAATTACTTATACTGCTGGCACCGGCAGCGCAACCCTTACGTTCGAAGGAACCAACGAGTGTGGATGCGTTAAAACTTGCGAGATTACATTTGAATGCGTTGGTGGCCAAGGTTGCAGCCCGGGATTCTGGAAAAACCATCCGAAGCTTTGGGATGAGCAATCTGATTGGATCGTGTTGAACATGCCTCCGGGACTTAAGTTCACTACCACTACTAATTTCTTCACTTATTTCGGAATTACTCAGGGTAGTTGCAATTTCTCAAACAGTCCGTTAAGCATGCTTGGAGCTATTGCACAAGGCGGTGGCGATTGCAAATCCTTTGCAAGACATGCGGTTTCAGCATTGCTTGTATCTGCTTCAGGTCTGAATATGCCTTATCCGGCGGGTACCAACGACTTTACTTCGTTGTATAATGCAATAAAGACAGCGCTTCAGAATTGCGATTGCAGCGGCCAACTCTTCCATGAACTGGAATATATCAGCTCACTGGATGGACCATGGTGCAGTGCGTTGCAGAATCTTCCTATAACTGCAAGACCCGGATTAAATAATACTAATACGGTAACCGCGGCGAAAAACGGAGTAACTGTAACTGCATATCCGAATCCGTTTGAGGATAATATCACGTTTAGTATTAGTTCTGATGTTTCAGGCCAGGCAACTCTCGAAATTTACAATATGCTTGGTGCCAGAATTCAGACTATTTACAAAGGCTTTGTATTTGCCGGTAAAGGTCAGACGATCAATTACCAGGTTCCGAACATTTACAGGGCCAACCTGATCTACAAACTCACGGTTGGAGGTAAAACAGTTACCGGGAAACTGATCAATGTTAAATAAACAAATTTGAAAAACTAAACACAGGAGGCTGTCGATTGACAGCCTCCTTTTTTTTTCCTGATCCGTATTGATCGGCAGTTAATTCTTAAGAAAGAATGGATCGATGTTTCTTTTTCATATATGCCTGTTTAGTATATTTACCTGTACAACTTAAAATACGTTAAGCAAAACATATCATGGCCAGATGAAGAAAAAACACATTAAGAATAAACCAATACAAATAAAAGATACTGCCGACCCAAATGCTTTAAAGAAATTAAAGTTTTCTTTAGGAACAATGATCGCCATTTTTGCTTTTGTTCTTTATGTTCAAAGTACTCACCATGATTATACGTTAGATGACCATCCTGTCATAGATGAGAATAGTATTACAAAAATGGGCTTTGCAGGTATTCCCACTATACTCAAAACGGATTATTGGTATGGTTCAGGTCATGATGAATCAAGGGGCCCTGTTTATCGCCCGACATCATTAATTATTTTTGCCATCGTTTGGGAGCTTTCCCCCAACGATCCCTCTGTCTACCATTTTATCAATGTTTTATTTTATGCCATCACCTGCCTGCTTTTATTTTTAGTTCTTTGTAAATTATTCAGATCCCAAAATCTTTTATTTCCTTTTGTTTGCGCCCTGCTTTATACGGCTCATCCCATTCACACGGAAGTTGTCAATAATATAAAAAGCCTGGACGAGATTCTTTGTTTCCTGTTCGGGCTGATGGCGATCTGGTTTCAACTGCAATACCTTTCGTCAAAATCGATTTGGTCGCTTATTTTTTCGGGAATAAGTTTTTTTCTTGCATTAATTTCAAAGGAGACCGGGATAACTTTCCTGCTGATCATTCCATTGGCTGTTTTCTTTTTTACGGATACTCCTTTAAAAAAGATCGGCGCTTCTTTTCTTCTTTTGGTTGCTATTACCGGCGTTTGGTTATTGATAAGGTCGATCGTTTTTAAAGACCTTCCGCCGAACCCGGGAGTTGCCTCTTCCGTTTTGAATAACACGTTAAATGCTGCGCCGGACAATGCCAGCAAATACGCAACGATTTTCTATATTCTGTTACGCTATATAGGTTTATTGATCTTTCCACATCCACTGAGCTGTGATTACAATTTTGCACAAATAAAAATCCAGACCCTGGGTGATCCCGCTGCAGTGATCGGGATAATTCTCTACTTCGGGCTAGGAATTTATTCTTTAATAAAATTCAGAAAGAAAAGCATCGTGGCATTCGGGATCTTATTTTATTTAATTACGCTGGCCCCGGTTTCAAATTTATTTTTCTTAGGGGGTTCAACCATGGCGGAACGGTTTATGTATATTCCTTCATTAGGATTTTGCATCATCCTGGCGCATTTTATTATCAAGCTTACAAAAACGGAAAGTATAAAGACGAAATTTAAAAACTTTTACCAATTTTTCATCCTGAACGGACGGTTATTCCTGATTGTATTGGGTATTACCATACTCTACTCTTTTAAAACTATTTCAAGAAGCAAGGATTGGAAAGACAACATAACTATTTTCAGTCATGATGTGAAGATATCCAGTAACAGTGCTACGGCAAATCAAATATTGGGCAGTGCATTAACGGTTTCAGTTTTGAAATCACCTGATAAACAAAACCAGGCAAATGTCTTTAACACAGCAAAAATATATCTTAAAAGAGCTCTTGAAATCTATCCTGACTATTATGCGCCGCTGTCGCACCTGGGTGTAATTTATATGTATGAACAAAATACTGATTCGGCATATTATTATCTTCAAAAAGGATTGGTATTAATGCCTGATGATCTTGATTTGAATTATAATTTCGGAACATTATTATTCAATTTAAAAAAATATGATGACGCCATTAGAGTATTAAATCATACGGTCGAATTAAATCCCCGGTATGAAAATGCATACTATAACCTGGCAGCGTCCTATAAAAATAAAGGCGATGATGATAAAGGATTATTGTACTATTCAAAAGTGATAGAACTGAATCCAAATAATGCTTATGCCTATTATTATGCGGGACAAATATTAAGAGTAAAAGGGGATACCGCTAAAGCCAATGAATATATTAACAGGGCTGCATCATTGGGATATAGTCCAAAATAAATATCCGGGCAGCAACGGTAAAACTATATGAATCCAAACCTGCTATCCGTTAGAGAAATACAAAAATGTGATATTGAACCCATCACCCAATACTGGCTCACAGCTGATCCTGCATTTCTTACCGGTATGGGTGTTGACCTGAACAAAATGCCATCCAGGGAAGAATGGGTAACCATGTTGTCGGAACAACTGGCACAACCTTACCCCGAAAAAAAATCCTATTGCATGATCTGGCTGGCCGATAACAAAGCCATCGGGCATTGCAATGTAAATAAGATAAAATTTGGAGAAGAAGCTTATATGCACCTGCATGTATGGAATACAGAGTTTCGGAAAAAAGGGATGGGCACAGAGTTGGTTAAGATTTCACTCCCTTATTTCTTTGAAAACCTGGAGCTCAAAAAGATATTCAGTGAACCTTATGCATTGAATCCGGCACCCAATAGAACACTGGAGAAAGCAGGGTTTACGTTTGTAAAGGAATATATAACAACTCCCGGCTTTCTTAATTTTGAACAAGCTGTCAATCTTTGGGAATTGACTTACGAACAGTATAAAGTCCAAAAATAAAAAAACCATCTGCCGAAAGACAAATGGTAATGTGGAAGTTGTGTTCTTGTATCTTTTACACCCTGAAGTGAGCAAAAGCCTTATTGGCTTCGGCCATACGATGAGTGTCTTCTTTCTTTTTAAAAGCTGCGCCTTCACCTTTGCTGGCTGCAACGATCTCGCCAGCTAATTTATCAGCCATGCTGCGGCCATTCCTGTCGCGGCTATAACGAATAAGCCATTTGATGCTCAATGATATTTTTCTGTCCTGGCGAACCTCGGCCGGGATCTGGAAAGTAGCACCACCGATCCGGCGGCTACGAACCTCAACAGCAGGAGTTAAATTCACCAATGCTTTTTTCCAAACTTCATAACCATCTTCACTGGTTTGCTTGGCTACTTTATCAAGTGCATCATAAAAAATATTATAAGCCCCGCTTTTCTTTCCTTCCCACATCAGGTTGTTTACAAACCTTGTTACCAGTTTGTCATTATACTTTGGGTCTGGAGCTAAAGGGAGTTTCTTTGCTTGTGCTTTCCGCATGTCTTAAAATTATTTTTGTTGTTACTATTTATTCGCCACTCAATGATGACTTCTATTGTCATCCTGAGTGAAGCGAAGGGTTATTTTTTTACTTTTTCTCTCTTGGTCCCGTATTTGGAACGGCTCTTCTTCCTGTCTTTCACACCGGCAGTATCCAATGAACCACGAACGATGTGGTAACGAACACCCGGCAGATCTTTTACCCTTCCGCCACGGATCAGAACGATGGAGTGTTCCTGCAGGTTATGGCCTTCACCGGGAATGTAGGCGATCACCTCAATTTTATTGGTCAAACGAACTTTGGCAACTTTACGCAACGCAGAGTTTGGTTTTTTGGGGGTGGTTGTATAGACCCTTGTACATACACCGCGGCGCTGGGGGCACTCATCCAAAGCTCTGGATTTGCTCTTGGCCCTGATGATCTGTCTTCCTTTACGTACTAACTGTTGAATTGTAGGCATTTTGACCTTTTAATTTATCCCGGTTTTTGGGAGGGCAAAGGTAGGGGAATAGATGATAATTTTAAAGCTAACAGATGATAATTTTTTACAGGTCCACCCTTCCGGCAGAATGTTAGGGAGTAATTGACGAAAATGAACGAAAAAACTGGGAAATAAGCAATTAGAGGGGCTTCACTATCATCTGTCAACTATCATCTATCATCTTTTAGACCTTCTGCATCCAGTTGTATTTGTCTTCCCTCCTGCCCTCCCGGATGTCGGTCAGCCATTTCTTTATTGCAGGCGCTGTTTTCCAATTGTCCACATCAAACTGCATTACAAAATCCTTATAACGGAGTTCTTTGATCAGGGAAATAGTGGCTGCAGTGCCGGTGCCAAACACTTCATACAATAAACCGGCTTTATAGGCATCAATGATATTGTCAATGCTTAATGGTCTTTCTTCTATGGTAAAGCCCATTTCTTTCAGCAGGGTAATGGTACTTTGACGGGTCACCCCATCAAGAATGGTTCCCTGTTCCAGGTCAGGAGTAATAGCGCTGTTACCGATAATGAAGAACACATTCATGGTACCAATCTCCTGAACATATTTATGTTCGAAGGCATCGGTCCACAATACCTGGTCATAGCCTTTTTTCTTTGCTGCAGCAGTGGCAAACATAGCAGCTCCATAATTTCCCGCAGCTTTAGCAAAGCCCACACCACCCGGAACAGCACGAACATATTTTTCTTCTACATAGATCCGCATAGGTTCATTATAGTAAGGCCCCGTTGGGCTAAGGATGATCATGAACTTATAACTCTCAGAAGGACGGACACCAATTACTTCATCAGATGAGAACATGAATGGCCTGATGTATAATGAGTGATCTTCCCGGGTGGGGATCCAGCTTTTATCCACTTCCACCAATTTGCGCATGCCTTCCATAAATAATTCTTCAGGAACCGCAGGCATCTGCATTCTTTCTGCTGAAATATTGAATCGTTTGAAATTTTCCTGCGGGCGGAAGATGAAAGCATTTCCCTCCCTGTCCTTATATGCTTTAATACCTTCAAAGATGGCCTGGCCGTAATGAATGGCAGCGATGGATGGACTAAGCACTAATGGCTGGTAAGGTTTTATCTCTATGTTTTTCCATTCCCCGTTTTCATAATCGGCTTCCAGCATATGGTCGGTAAAATAACGGCCAAAAGGAAGGTTATCAGGATTCAGATCCTGTAACTTGCTCCTCCCTGCTTTTGTAATTGAAATATCCATAGCAGCAATCATAAAAGATTATTTTTGACAGCTCAAAGAAACGAAAAAAATGAACACTCATTTTTAATATTAGTCATGGTGGATCAGGATTTAAATCATATAAAATTACCGGCTTCGGTGGTAGCTGATCTGTACCATTCTTCACTTATTGGCATGGATGAAACGCCCGTCAACAATACTGTGGATGACAATACAGAAACCAGGCCGGTTATCGACCCTGGTTGGAAATGGCTTGGGGAAAACCGGAAAAATCTTCTGATCATTGTTAGTTATCCTGATGCAGTTCATTTACCCGACAATGATCTTGTCTTTCTGACCGGCATAATCGGCGCCTGCAAATTAAGTATGGCTGATGTGGCTGTTGTGAATCTTAATAATCACCCCCAAGCATCATACAAGGAACTTGTGGTTTTTTTTAAAAGTAAGATCGTGTTGCTTTTTTCAGTTGAACCTGCTTCATTTGGACTACCCATGAGTTTTCCTCATTTCCAGATACAACCCTTTGCCGGTAACTCTTTTTTATTTTCGCCATCATTAAAAGAACTGGAAAACGATAAAGTGCTGAAAAGTAAATTATGGGTTTGTTTGAAACGATTGTTTAATCTCTAATACAGCTTCCTGTTTTATGAAATTGATCTTTGCGACCAATAATCAGCATAAAGTTGATGAGATACGATCCATAATTGGCGATCGATTCGAGATACTTACTTTACAAGAAGCGGGAATTGATATTGACATTCCTGAACCCTATGATACACTGGAAGAAAATGCTTCAGGTAAATCCAGTACCATTTTCGAAATGACCGGAACCAATTGTTTCAGTGAAGACACGGGCCTGGAAGTAAATGCGCTGAATGGCGAACCCGGAGTAAAAAGTGCCCGCTATGCCGGCGATGCCCGTTCGTTTGATGCTAACATTGAAAAGCTTTTAAGTAATTTGGCCGGCAAACAGGACCGAAGCGCCCGGTTCAGGGCTGTTATTTCGTTGTTAATAGACGGGCGGGAAACCCTTTTTGAGGGCATTTGTGAAGGCAGGATAATTGAAGAAAGAAAGGGGAAACAGGGTTTTGGATACGACCCGGTGTTTATTCCGGACGGTTCTGCCAAAACCTTTGGAGAAATGAGCATGGATGAAAAGACCCGGTACAGCCACCGGGCAAGAGCCACTGAAAAACTGGTAACATTTTTGACTAACTTATCAACAAGCCCCTGATTTTGACACCCGAACGCAACCATACTATTTCCGAAAGCGACTTACTAGCAGGATGCCTGGAAGGCAACCGACGGATGCAGGAAGAATTATACCGCCGCTTTTCACCAAAGATGTATGCGGTATGCCTGCGATATGCCGGGAATGCCGAAGAAGCTGAGGATATTTTACAGGAAGGTTTTATTAAGGTCTTTAAAAAGCTGAATAGTTTCCGCAGCGAAGGTTCATTTGAAGGTTGGGTGCGAAGAATATTTGTAAACACCGCCATCGAACATTTTCGCCGCAAACGCTACCTGATGCCGGTAACAGAAAAAGAAGAGAATACTATCGAAGGCAAATATCTTTCTGTACTGGATGACCTGGCTGCAAGAGACATCATGATGCTGGTACAGGATCTATCACCCGGTTACAGGACCGTGTTCAACTTGTATGTGGTGGAAGGATATACCCACAAAGAAATTGCGGATATGATGGGCATCAGCGAAGGAACCAGCAAATCTCAACTCTCGAGGGCCAAAGTAATATTGCAGGATATGGTAAAACAGTTTATTGATCAGCAAAGAGGGACCAAAACAAAATCATGAGCAGTTTACAAAATAAAATATTGAATCATGAGGTTACTCCACCCAATGGCGTTTGGGAAAAAATTGCCAATGCTCTTGATGAGTCAGAACTGGCACATGAATTTCCATCTAAACTTTATGAAGCTGAAGTACTACCACCTGTTTCTGTATGGAATAAAATAGCAAACTCACTGGATGCAGAGTATGAGGCCGCAATACCGGAACGCAGAAGAATTTCTCCATTATTTAAATATGCCGCCGCTGCAGTTGTAATTGGATTATTAGCATGGGGCGGTATGCAGGTACTTAACAACAGATCAGGGAATAAAGAATTGGTTAAACAAGAGGTCCAACATTCTGAAAAGGATAGCCCGGAATCATTTACCAATGAAAATAATGCTTCCGCAGATAATAGCATTTCAGAAGAAGCCCGGAACGATGCTGCGCTTGAAGCCAGTAAAAGAACTTTTGCAAAACTGGATATACCGGTTAAAAGCAGGATAAAAGAAATTGCATCTGGTTTTTCCTTTGCCGCTTCTTCTGGTACAGAAAACATTCCCGGAATATTTCCCAATGATGAAATGATCAGCAGCAATCCTGCCAACCGCTATATCACCCTGATGACACCGGAAGGAAATATTATCCGGATGTCAAAAAAACTGACCGATATGGTTTGTTGTGTATCCGGTGAAGATGAAAATGATGAATGTAAGGACCAGATGAAAAAATGGCGTGAAAAAATAATCTGTTCTCCCACCTGTCATTCCACCGGCAGCTTTATGGATATGCTTGATCTTGTTCATGCTCTCCAGGATAATTGATAATAGTCTGCTTTGTTTCCCTATTTTTATTGCAAACATCAATGGTATGGCAAGAATAAAAATTGAATTGCCCGGCTCTTTTCCGTTTAGCTGCCAGATCCCTGTCCGGATAACTGATATCAACTACGGCGGGCATGCAGGGAATGATACTGTTTTGTCGATTATCCATGAAGCAAGAATGCAGTTCCTGCAAAGCATGGGGTATTCCGAAATGGAATTTGCCGGAGTGGGAATGATCATGTCGGATGTAGGTATTGAATTCAAGAATGAATTGTTTTACGGAGATATAATAATCGCTTCAGTGGTTGCCGGGGAAATTTCCAGGGTCGGGTTTGACCTTTTATATAAATTGGAAACCCTTCGGCCGGCAAATAACGACAGGAAAGTATTGGTAGCTGCTGCCAAAACAAGGATGGTCTGTTATAATTATGAAAAGAAAAAAATTGTTTCGGTACCCGCAGAAGCCAGGGTTAAACTTGAACATTGAGGATTGTTTGTTGATATATTGAGTCTTTTAAGGTCAGAGAAAAGACTCAATAAATCAACACTCAACACCCAAGACTGAAATTCTTATCTCAGGAATAATATCTCCCTGTATTTGGGCAAATACCATTCCCTGTCATCCACTAATAACTCAAGTTTGTCTACATGATAACGGATCTCATCGAAGAACATATCCTTTACCTGGCTTTGGTAAGCAATGGCTTTTGTTCTTGACTTGTCCATAGCATTGCAAACTTTCCTGGCCCCGATCATCTTTTCTACCAGGTCGCTGGTTTTATTGATATGAAGGGATATCTGCTCCAGGATCTGTTTCTGATTACTGTAAGCATCCTCTTTCATACCAATGTCTTTGAGCCCTTTGATATTATTCGCCAGCATGTTTTGGTAACGGATGGCGACCGGGATAATATGGCTGGTTGCCAGTTCACCCATGATGCGGCTTTCGATCTGAACTTTCTTGATATATTTTTCCAGTTCTATTTCATGTCTTGCTTCCAGTTCAGTATGCGTATAAATATTATTACTTTCAAATAGTTTCTTTGCTTTATCAGTGATCATTGCATCCAGCGCCAACGGAGTTGTTTTTACATTCGGCAGGCCTCTTTTTTCTGCTTCCTTTGCCCATTCCTCGCTGTATCCATCGCCTTCAAACAAAACTTTTTCACTTCCAACAATATATTGGCGGATAGTGTGCATGATCGCAATTTCTTTTTTCTCTCCTTTATCGATCAATGCATCTACCTCCTTTTTAAATTGTTTCAGGGTCTCCGCCATAATTCCATTCAACACCGTCATGGGGTTGGCACAATTAGCAGATGAACCCACCGCCCTGAATTCAAATTTATTCCCGGTAAAAGCAAATGGCGAAGTGCGGTTGCGGTCCGTATTATCCATCAGCAATTCCGGAATGCTTTTATGGATATCGATCTTCAGCATACTTTCATCGGTCTCATCCATTTTGTCCGATACTCTTTCTTTTACATCATTCAGCACTTTGCTCAGGTATTGGCCGATAAATACAGAGATAATAGCAGGTGGCGCTTCATTGGCGCCAAGCCGGTGATCATTGGGCGCCGAAGCGATGGAAGCTCTCAATACATCCGCATAATCATGGACTGCTTTGATAGTATTAACAAAAAAAGTGAGAAACATCAGGTTCGTCTTCGGAGTTTTTCCGGGAGCTAATAAGTTAACACCGGTATCCGTAGCCATACTCCAGTTGTTGTGTTTTCCACTTCCGTTAATGCCTGCAAAAGGCTTTTCATGCAACAACACCCGGAGATTATGACGGCGGGCTACCCGTTCCATTACATCCATGAGAAGTGTGTTATGGTCAACAGCTATACTTACTTCTTCAAAAATGGGTGCACATTCAAATTGAGCAGGCGCCACTTCATTGTGCCGGGTACGAAGCGGAATGCCCAGCTTATAAGATTCCGTTTCATAATCCCTCATGTAAGCATACACTCTTTCGGGTATGGAACCAAAGTAATGATCTTCCAGTTGTTGGTTCTTGGCGGAAGTATGTCCAAATACAGTTCTGCCGCACATCACCAGGTCGGGCCTGGCATTAAAAAGACTTTCATCGATCACAAAATATTCCTGCTCCCATCCGAGGGTGGGAGTAACTTTTGTAACATTCTTATCAAAGTAATTACAAACATCAACTGCTGCTTTATTCAAAGCCTCCAGTGATTTTAACAGCGGCGCTTTATAATCTAACGATTCACCGGTGTAAGAAACAAAGATGGTAGGTATACATAAGGTCTTTCCGTTTCCAATATCCATAATAAAAGCAGGAGATGAAGGATCCCATGCAGTATAACCTCTTGCTTCAAAGGTGGCCCTTAATCCACCGCTTGGAAAAGAAGAGGCGTCGGGTTCCTGCTGTATCAGGGCATCACCTTCAAATTGTTCAATAGGTGTTCCATCACTTTTCAACGTAAAAAATGAATCATGCTTTTCTGCGGTGCTGCCTGTTAATGGTTGGAACCAATGTGTGAAATGAGTAACACCCCTGCTTTCTGCCCATGCACGGATGCCATTGGCGATCTGGTTAGCCATGGCCCTGTCTATCTTTTGACTTGTTTCAATAGAAGCGATCAGGCTTTTATAGGCTTCATTACTTAGAAATTCACGGGCAGTTTTTAATGTAAAGACATTGCTTCCAAAAATAGCGGTGACCTTAGTTGAACTTTCAACATTGTTCTCGTTGCTGATGGAAAGATTCTGGATCGCGTTAAAACGGAGTGACATATTTGAGTATTTTTTGCAAAGCAAGGGCAAAGAATGAAATACTCAAATTTTTTTTGACTATTTATCTAATATTTTCAGTTTTTGGGGAAAAAATGTGGCTTTATTAGAAAGAAATGGAAAGAATTCTGAATATTTCAGGTAGTTTTCGTCACATTATTTTTATTCCTAATATTGTTTGTAAAAAAACCTCCTAACCGGCGCCAGTCTATTGATGCAGCCATTGGTATAACCAAAAGAGGCAGGATTATACTTCGGTATCGGACAATAGCGCCGAGATTGTTGACGCTAAACCCAATGGCCAGCAAAATGGAGGTCGAAAAAAAGATACAGAAATAGACGAGATTTTTTGACTCCAGGCCGTTCTTGGGCCAGATCAAAAAAAGAACAAACATCAATAACAATGTACCTACTTCCATGGCCGCCGCCAGTGAAAGTATATGCTTAACGTCACTTGGGTAAGGACGGATGGTGGAGAGTGTAATGGCCTGTGGAGTATTTTTTAAAAAACTTAAGGCGTCGGGTTTCAATTCCCTGATCGGGATCGATGAACCACCTGCCAGATTGATAAATTCCTGTTGTTTATTGACAACTGCTTGCGGAAAATCAAAACGTGGATCTATATAGCGGGCGGTGAAAAACAGAACGCCGGAGAGCAGGTACAAAGAACTGAATATAGCAAGACCATATTTTGGCCAACGGTTAGAAAGCAACCATGCTATAATGGCCGGGATAATAAGTATGATAATAAAATTCCGTAAAGTAAGTATCAATAAAAGACCCGTAAGCAGGCAGACTATCCTTTTAAATCCAAACTTTTTTTGCTTAGTACCAAAATAAACACAGTATATGATCAGGCTGATGCCTGTAAAAATGAGCCCTTCTTTATGAATACCGCTTGTCCAATATAAAAAAGATGGCACCAGGAACGTGGCCAGCAGCACAGCAATTTTTTTTCCGGGAAAAGCATCTTTCATTACCCTGTATATGGCGATCGGTCCGAACAGGGTGATAAATGAATAGAAAACAACATTGATAAAATAATTGCCGAAACTAAGAATATCGAATATGGAAAGGATCTTGACAAATACATTCCCTTTCAGATCGCTCCAGTAGGAATCAGTCGTTTCAAAAAACTTTGAAACGCCGCTTTGATAAGGATCTTTAAAAAGGTTGGTAAAATATTCGTGAGGATCATTTAACAATAAATGATACTCCTGGATACTATTGGTATGAAAACTCCAGGTATCCCACATTTGAGCAAGGCCTCCATAGTAGAGGCCTATCCATCCGTAAAAAATTCCTGCCATCACCTTCAGCAAAAAAAGAATAACAAGCTGTGATTGACTTAACCCTGCACGGGTAAAAAATTTCACTTTGGTAACCAGCCAGGCGAACAAAACTAGGCAAACAACAAATAAAAGGTATTCCAAACAGCATTGGTTTTATCCCACAAAATAGAGATTATTAAGAGATAAAAACTAAAAACTAACAGATAAAAGTTTTTCGCTTTAAGCCACTATTATCTTTTATCTATTATCTGTTAACTTTGTTCGCATGGAAGTATCCGTAAAGACCGCACAACAGTTGCGATTGACAGAAGAAGAATTTGAACTCATTCAACAAAAATTGGGAAGGATGCCCAACTTCAATGAACTCTGCGCTTTCAGTGGGATGTGGAGCGAACATTGCAGTTATAAGAATTCTATCAAATGGTTAAAGACACTGCCAAGGGAAGGCGGAAGAATGCTGGTGAAAGCCGGTGAAGAAAATGCAGGCCTGATGGATATCGGTGACGGACTCGGTGTTGTTTTTAAAATTGAATCGCACAATCATCCTTCTGCTATTGAGCCGTTCCAGGGAGCAGCAACAGGAGTAGGCGGTATCCACCGGGATATTTTTACCATGGGCGCCAGGCCTATTGCAACACTCAACTCATTACGTTTTGGAAACCTCGAAGAAGATAAAACACAACATCTTTTATCCGGTGTGGTTCATGGGATCGGTCATTACGGAAATTGTTTCGGCGTGCCCACGGTTGGCGGCGAAATTTATTTTGATGAATGTTATCATACCAATCCATTGGTCAATGCCATGAGTGTTGGTATTGTAAAAGCAGGAGAAACAGTTTCTGCTATTGCATTAGGAAAAGGCAACCCCGTAATATTCATTGGAAGCGCAACAGGAAAGGACGGGATCGGCGGCGCTTCTTTTGCATCTGCAGATATTACTGAAGATAGTACACAGGATCTCCCGGCCGTACAGGTTGGCGATCCCTTCCAGGAAAAGAAATTATTGGAAGCATGTCTTGAAGTGATCCAGACGGGTGCAGTAGTTGGCATGCAGGATATGGGGGCAGCAGGAATTATTTGTTCAACATCTGAGATGAGTGCAAAAGGCGGCGTGGGAATGAGGATCGACCTGGATAAAGTTCCTGCGAGACAAAAAAATATGAAAGCATGGGAACTGCTGCTGAGTGAAAGCCAGGAAAGAATGTTGCTCGTTGCTCAAAAAGGAAGAGAGCATGAAGTAATAAATGTTTTTTCAAAATGGGACCTGCCCTGTTCAGTGATCGGTGAAGTAACGGATGATGGTATTTTGAATTTTTTTATGGATGGATTACCCGAAGCTTCATTGCCTGCTCATGAACTGGTATTAGGTGGTGGTGCACCGCAATATGAAAGAGAGTACAGGGAACCAAAATATTTTGCTGAGATAAAAAAATTCAGCCCCGATACAATTCCGGTTCCCGACCATTTGAAAAAAACGGCTGAAGAAATAATTCAATTGCCTTCCATTGCTTCCAAACGCTGGATATATAACCAATATGACAGCATGGTGGGTACTAACAATTCATCAACGAATTCCCCGACAGATGCACCGGTTGTTTTGATAAAAGGTACCCGGAAAGGAATTGCCATGACCACTGATTGCAACAGCCGCTATGTTTTTGCTGATCCGTATAAAGGAACAATGATAGCGGTGAGCGAGGCAGCAAGAAATATAGTTTGCAGCGGTGGCCAGCCATTGGGAGTAACAAACTGTTTGAATTTTGGCAATCCATTCGACCCGGAAGTATATTACCAGTTTGTTCATGCTATAAAAGGAATGGGTGAAGCCTGCAGGAAGTTTGATACTCCCGTAACCGGCGGTAATGTGAGTTTCTACAATCAAAATCCTGATGGCCCTGTTTATCCCACACCAACGATCGGGATGGTGGGCTTGCTGGAAGATATCAATGAAAAAATGACACTGGACTTTAAAGAAGAAGGAGACCTGATCTATTTGTTGGGTGTATCAACCAGTGATATCGGTTCTTCGCAATATCTCAGTAAGATCTGCGGCGTTGAATTCTCTCCCGCCCCGCATTTTGAACTGGAAGATGAATACAGGCTTCAGCGAATGGTTGAAAAGTTGATACAGGAAAAATTGATAAACTCTGCACATGATGTAAGTGAAGGAGGCCTGTTTGCCACTTTATGCGAAAGTGGTTTTAATAATGAACTTGGTTTTTCCATCATTACAAATGCAGTGGTAAGAAAAGATGCTTTTCTTTTTGGCGAAGGACAAAGCCGGGTCGTGGTTAGCATAGCATTGGATAAGGCGCAGCAGGTTGAATCTCTCCTTAAAGAATTCCCTTTTGAGAAGCTGGGTGTGGTAACCTCGGGCGAATTGGTCATTGACGGAGATTTCTGGGGAACGATCGACTGGTGGCAGGAAAAATATGATACAGCCATTGAAAATTATTTGTCAAAAGAAGAAGCCGGGTCGGCCTTAGGCCCCCTCTAAATCTCCCCGCAAGGGGGAGACTTGCTAACACACATAGCCAGCCTATCAAAAAGTCTTACTAATACGATCAAGTCTTATATGATGAAGAAAGAAAAAACAATATTATTAACCGGTGCTGCCGGCTTCATCGGAAGTTATCTTCTTGGATACCTGAACGGGAAAGGATATGAAAATATTATCATCGTTGATGATTTCAGCAGGGAAGATAAAAAAAACAACTATGAAACAAAAAAAATTATTGATAAAATTGAAAGAGAAATCTTATTTGATTGGCTAAAGAACAATGACCCAACAATTGATTTTGTCTTTCATCTTGGCGCCAGAACAGACACCACGGAGTTTGATTATTCGATCCATGAAAAACTGAATGTAGAATATTCAAAAAACATATGGAACTATTGTACTGATAAAAACATTCCGCTGGTTTATGCATCTTCTGCTGCTACTTATGGCGCAGGTGAACTTGGATATAAAGATGATCATAACATCGTTGAGAAATTACATCCTCTTAATCCTTATGGTATTTCTAAAAATGAATTTGATAAATGGGCACTTCGTCAAACGAACTGTCGCCCTGAGCTTGTCGAAGGGCAGGAATCAGGCTTCGACAAGCTCAGCCTGACAACCCCTCCTTTTTGGGCAGGACTAAAATTTTTTAATGTATATGGTCCGAATGAATATCACAAGGGAAGAATGGCCAGCATGATCTTTCATGGATTTAACCAGGTCCAATCTACAGGTAAAATAAAATTGTTTAAATCTCACAAACCGGAATATAAAGACGGCGAACAACTCCGTGATTTTATTTATGTGGAAGATGTCGCCAATGTTTGTTATTGGATGATGATCTCAATGGACAATAGACAATGGGCAATGGGCAACAATGGCATTTACAATCTTGGAACAGGCAAGGCAAGGACTTTTAACGACCTGGCAAATGCGACTTTTACTGCCATGGGAAAAGAAGCGGTGATCGAATATATCGACATGCCGGAAGATATCCGTGATAAATATCAATACTTCACCGAAGCGGATATGAATAAGCTTCGCAAAGCTGGGTTTACAAAGGAATTTTATACTCTTGAAAACGGAGTAAGTGATTATGTTATGAATTTCCTTATAGGGAAGAAATATTATTGATAAGAGATATTGCTTTATACAGTATTAAAGAAATTCCCGTTATTTTATTTTGATCTGGAAATTGTAAGATAAGAGTAACTCATTCCGTTTTCATCGTGTGCAAGGTGTAATGAGATATCTATCTTTTCACTACTGAACAACTGGTTAAAGTCAACCATAGCACCACTCTTCGTCCCATCTATGGTTGTAACCGGTGGGTCGTAACTCTTATTTAATGTGTAGCTCTGGCCGGAAGGCGAACTTACCACGCTGCCATTGACCTGGTCATATAATTCCCGATACTTTTTTTCAGCAGTTTGAAAGTCATAAGTAGGAAAATAAATAGTAAGCTCATAAGTTTCCCGTCTCACAACCCCATTTTTTGTTAAAAGCCTTTTATTTATTTGACTGCTGCTGCTTCCCGGCCAGGACAACACTGATTTATAATGCGAATTGCTTGTAATTACTCCATTACCCAAATCTGTACTTTCAGTTTTTATAAATTCACCTATATCAGTGGAGAAAAAAGTATATGCTTTATTAACGAGGGTATTTAAAAGGACAGGTTTTACTGTTCCATCTGAATTATAAGAAGAAACATATTGAGCATTTACAGAATTAGCACAGAACACTAAAATGAACCCGGTTGTACATCCAACAATTGCAGTTGATAAATATTTCATGATACGGAGTTTCTGAGTGAGGGTGCAATGTCGGTTTAATAAATGGCAAGTGAGTATTTATTATATACGTGATAATAATTACTTCAGCATTGTATATACCCATTAGAGAAGTTCAGGATTTATTGCTTATAAACAACCCCATCCTTCATCACAAAAACAACTTTCCCGAAAACCTGCGGGTCTTTTAACGGATCACCATCCACCGCAATAATATCAGCCAGTTTGCCAACTTCAATACTGCCAAGCCTGTCTTTCTCTCCCAACAATTCAGCTGCATTGATCGTAGCTGCTTTGATCGCTTCCATGGCCGGCATACCGGCTTCGATCATATAATTAAACTCCATCCAGTTCTTCCCATGCTGGTAAACACCTGCATCGGTACCAAAAGCGATCTTTACCCCGGCCTTATATGCTTTTGCAAAAGTCTTTTGGATCTGTGGTCCTGTAGCCAATGCTTTGGGTGTAACGATATCTGTATAATAACCGGGGATCTTTGCACTATCTGCCACAGATTTGCCGGCAATGATCGTAGGTACATACCAGGTTCCGTATTGCTTCATCAATTGAATGCCTTCATCATCCATGAAAGTGCCGTGTTCAATAGAGCTCACTCCTCCCCGTATAGCCCGTTTTATTCCCTCTGCTCCATGTGCATGCGCCGCCACTTTAAATCCGTAATCTTTGGCGGCAGCAACAATGGCTTTTACTTCTTCTTCGGTAAACTGTGCATTCGCCCCATCCTTTGCCTGGCTAAGTACGCCGCCCGTTGCAGTAATCTTAATAAGATCCGAACCTTCTTTATAACGTTCCCTTACCGCATGATAAGCGTCTTCAGGTCCATTGATCACTCCTTCCTTAGGACCGGGATCACCCATCAGGTCTTTACGATATCCATTGGTTGGGTCAGCATGGCCACCGGTGGTTGCAATGGATTTCCCGGCGGTATAAATTCTCGGGCCCACAACTGTTCCTTTATTAATGGCATTACGCAATGAAATATTCACTCCGCTTCCACCCAGGTCTCTCACTGTAGTAAAACCTCCCATCAACGTTACTCTTACATATTTCAAAGATTCAAAAGCGATATCTGCAGGATTAAGGATGAACTTGTCGGCTACATTCCCCTTTCTTGTTTCGCTTTCCACATGTACATGCATATCGATCCAGCCGGGAGTGACTGTTCTGTTCTTCAGGTCAATTGTTTTATCTGTTGCGCCGGCTGTGGAGAAACCATTTTCCACAGCGATAATTTTATTTTTCTCCACCACGATCGTCATATTCTTTTTTGGTTCATTGGAAATACCGTCGATCAATGTGCCGCACCAGATATAAGTTTTTTGAGCAATAGAAACCATGGCAAACAAGAAACAAGCGGCAATCAAAAATATTTTTTTCATATCAGCTATTGTTGAAATACTAAAATAGTATAATTTAAACTATGAAAAGGAAATGGATATATAACTTAATGGGGATCTGTTTTCTTGCGATGGCTGCCTGCATGAGCCAGCCGGAAAGATTCACAGAGAAAAGACTGGTGATCGCCCGCACACAAACTGTACGTATAGAAGAGCTGGACATGTCCATAACAAACGGAGGTTGCGGCCGCAAATGGATAATAGAAGATGGTAAAGCCGCAGGCGAAAAACCTTATTGCGATCTTGTTGTTACAACAAAGGATTCAAGCTGGCATTTCGGGAGTTCTTTTGATCCTTTGTATATAAAGAATCTGAAATTGGTTATTGACAAAATGAATCCCTGGGGCAGCGAAGAAGATAGTGTGCCGCCTGGTGGTTGCCGCATTATTATTACAAGGCTTGATGACCTGTCAAGATGATGGAAGTTTTCTGAACGCATATATCTTCCTGAACGGTTTCCCTTTTCTGAATAATATTTCAAGCCCGTTAATATATTCATACCCATTTTTAGAAAGAATAGAGATCATTTCTTCCGGCATCAGCATGGGTTTCTTACAAATGCCATGTAATTGTCCCGGTCTTTTCGGCACAGTTTCATCAATATAAAGTAGCCCGCCGGGCTTCAATTTTGTTTTAATATCAGCCAGCATTTCATCCACCCGGGTAAATTCATGAAAACTGTTGATGATAATGATCTTGTCAAAAGTATTCTCGGGAAGCCGGGTCGATTCCTCGGTTCCGATTATCATGGTATAAGTGCTGGTCATCGGTCTTCCCCGAAGGCTGTCGTAATAATGCCAGGCAAAGCCAACCTGTTTTTGGTTGAAATAAGTAGTATCAATATCCTCCAGGTAAAAATGAACACTGTCAGCAATCGCAGCATAAGCCGCTTCCCAATGGCCACACTGGGCGCCGATGCTGGCAACTGACTGGCCGGGTTGAAAGCGGTAAAAGTCAAGCTCAGACTGCCTTTGCCCATAAAGGTCTTCCATCGTTTTATAATAAAGACCGCAGTATCCTTTGATCGTCTGCATTTTCTGGCCATTCATTTGCAAAAGGATGAACAGGAGGCTGATGGTGGCGGTACATTTTCTCATAGCAAAGCGGGGATAATTTTTTATCTTATAAATCGGATGATTGTTTTTCTATAACGCAAATAAGGACTATTTTTACATGACCTCCCGGAAATTATTCCGATGCTGGTCATTTGGCTGGTACTTTCAACAGATCATTTTTTGGAAATTGAAATAAACAAATAACCATTTTGTATGGCTAAGTACATTTTTGTTACCGGTGGTGTTACTTCCTCTTTGGGTAAGGGGATCATTGCCGCTTCGCTTGCAAAATTGTTACAGGCAAGGGGGCTTCGGGTCACTATCCAGAAACTGGACCCCTATATTAATATCGATCCCGGGACCATGAATCCATATGAACATGGTGAATGTTATGTGACAGAAGATGGCGCCGAAACGGATCTCGACCTTGGCCACTATGAAAGATTTCTCAACATATTTACATCGCAGGCAAACAATGTAACAACAGGCCGCATTTATCAAACGGTTATCAATAAAGAAAGGGAAGGCGCTTACCTGGGAAAAACAGTACAGGTGGTCCCGCATATCACCGATGAGATAAAAAGACGAATGCAGCAATTGGGGCAGGGTGGTGAATATGATATTGTGATCACAGAGATCGGCGGCACCGTTGGTGACATTGAAAGTTTACCATTTATTGAAGCTGTTCGTCAATTACAATGGGAGTTACCGGAAGAAGATACAGTAGTGGTGCATCTTACACTGATACCTTATTTAAAAGCTGCAAAAGAATTAAAAACAAAACCCACACAACACAGCGTAAAAATGCTGAGCCAGGAAGGTGTGCATCCCGATATCATCGTTTGCAGAACGGAGAAACCTTTAATGCCCGAACTGCGCCGCAAAATAGCTTTGTTCTGCAATGTAAAACTGGAAGCGGTGATTGAAGCTGCTGATGCACCGACTATTTATGAAGTGCCGGTACTGATGATGCGGGAAAAACTGGATATCATCTGCATGAAGAAACTGAACATCACCAATCAAAATGAACCTGAACTTACCAAGTGGAAAGAATTCCTGGATAAATTAAAATATCCAAAGAGCAGGGTAACGATCGGACTGATCGGAAAATACCTCGAACTGCAGGATGCCTATAAATCCATTCTTGAATCTTTTATTCATGCCGGTGCTATGAATGAATGCCAGGTGCAGGTGATCAATGTGCACAGTGAATTCATTACTGATGATAATGTAGCAGAAAAACTAGCCGGTCTTGATGGCTTGCTGGTGGCGCCGGGGTTTGGTCACCGTGGTGTGGAAGGAAAGATTGTTGCCGTGAAATATGCAAGAGAGAACTGGCTTCCTTTCTTTGGCATTTGCCTGGGAATGCAGATGGCAGTTATTGAATTTGCAAGAAATATATTGGGATTGAAAGAAGCACATTCAACCGAAATGAACCCTGAGACCAAAGAACCGGTGATCGACCTGATGGAAGAACAGAAAAAAGTAACAGCTAAGGGCGGTACCATGCGTTTGGGCTCTTATCCCTGCGACATAAAAGAAGGGTCATTAGCTTATGAAATATATGGCAAAGCTTCTATCAGCGAAAGACACCGTCATCGCTGGGAGTTTAATAATAAGTACCTGGAACAATTTGAAAAAGCCGGTATGATGGCAAGCGGTAAAAATCCCGGCACTGACCTGGTTGAGATCATTGAATTACCGGGTCATCCTTTCTTTATTGGTGTTCAGTATCATCCTGAGTTAAAAAGCACGGTAGAAAATCCTCAGCCCATCTTTGTGCATTTTGTAAAAGCAGCCAAAGCTTTTGCAGAAAAAAGAACAGAAGTTAAAAACCCTCTTTTACAGAGTGAAATGATTTGATGAGTTGGGAGTTATTAGTCGTGAGTCAGGAGTCAAAAACAGCTACTCACCGACATTATATTCCCGACTAACGACCCCTGACTCCTAACTCCCGACTCTTGACTCAGAACTCTTATCTTTGCCCCTCTTTAAAATTTACCCCGAATGAAGTTTGATCGTAATACCGTCCTCGGTTTTGTGATATTAGCCCTTTTGTTCCTTGGTTATTTCTGGACAACCAGCAGGGAACAGGAAAAGGTAAGAAAACAGAGAATTGCGGAACAGCAAATACAAAAAGCCAAAGACGATTCCATTGCCAAACTTAAAAAACCCATCGATGACTCATTAAGCAGGGTTACTGATTCCGTTGTAAAAGTAGCCAGCACCGGTTCTTTCCAGGGCGCCACAGACTCGGTTGAAAAAACCTTGTCCATAGAAAATGACCTGATCAAAGTCACCCTGACCAATAAAGGTGGCCAGGTAAAAAAAGTGGAATTAAAAAAGTACCGGGGACAGGATAGCAGTTTGGTGAAACTGGCCGGAACAGATTTTGATAAAATAAGTTACGCAATAAATACAGGTAATAGCTCCAACCAGGCAAGTGTCCAAACCAGCGATCTGTTTTTCCCGAAAATCGATTCTGTAACAAATGCCGACGGCAGTAAAATGATCTCCTTTACGTTGGCCGCCAAAGACAGCAGTGGCACTTCCATCACACATGAATTTATTTTGAAGAAGGATGACTATATGGTTGATTTCAATATTAAACTGTCCGGAGCGAATAAATTATTTACCGGGGGGGATATGAATCTATCCTGGCAATATGCGGCTGCCCAACAGGAATCTGATATCTCTTATGAAAAAACAAATACGCAGGTTGGTTATGTAAAAGACGGGAGTTTTGATTACTACACGATCGGCAAGCGCAGCCACAAAGACTTTAATGAATCAGTAAAATGGCTGGGAGTAAGACAGCGTTTCTTTTTTACTGCTCTTATAGCAAAAGATAATTTTTCTTCCGGTAAAATGGAATGGACAGTACCACCTGATACTGCAAAAACAATTGTCCGTTCTACGGCCAATATGAAAATTCCTGTAAAGGCCGGTTCTTCTTCTATAATACCACTCAGCATATATTACGGCCCGTCAGACTATCATACTCTGAAGAAGTATGACCTGAAGTTTGAAAAGATCATAAACCTCGGCCAGGGCCCGTATGCGTTTGTCCGTCCGTTGAACAGGTTTGTCATATTGCCCATATTCGATTTTATGAAAAGCCTTGCAGGAAGTTTGGGCATAGCCATTCTTTTACTTACCCTGTTTATTCGTTTGATCATTTCACCGCTGACTTATAAAAGTTACCTGAGTGGCGCTAAAATGAAAGCCTTGCGCCCTGAGATCGCAAAACTGAAGGCAAAACACGGAGATGACCGCCAGGCTATGAGCATGGACCAGATGAAACTCTTCAGAGAAGCAGGAGTGAATCCTTTGGGTGGATGTATCCCGGCATTATTGCAGATCCCGATATTCTTTGCCCTGTTCAGCTTCTTTAACTCTGAGGTTGGTTTGCGTGGAGCTCATTTTCTATGGTCAAATGACCTGTCGGCTTATGACCAGGTGATCAAATTCGGCGTTAATATTCCATTGTTGGGTAGCCATCTCAGCCTGTTCAATATTACGGCTGTTATTACAAGTTTCCTTATTTCAGTGTATAGCATGAGTATGTCGCCTGACCAAAGCAACCCGGTGCTGAAATACATGCCATATATTTTCCCGGTATTCCTGTTATTCTTTTTTAACAGGCTGCCTTCTGCGCTTACCTGGTATTATACTGTTTCCAATATCATTACACTGGCCATGCAGTTTGTGATCCAGAATTACATCATTGACCATGATAAAATATTGGCTAAAATGGAAGAAACCCGTAAAAAGCCTAAAACAAAATCAAAATGGCAGGAGCGGATGGAACAAATGCAGGAACAGCAAAGAAAGATGAAGGAAATGCAGCAGAAGGGCCGCCGATGATTTGGTTAAATTACTCCTAAGAAAAACCGGGCGTTGGTCTATAAAGCGGTTTTTTATTGCTCCTTTCACATAAAGCAGGGAAGGTTGAAGCGCTGCTGCAACTTATTAATTAAATTGGCACGTCTTTTAATATATACAGACAGGTCACCTTAGAAACATGAAAAATATACATAAAATAGTTTTTGGAATTTTTGCAATAATATTGTCTTCACAGTTATTGGCCCAGAAGAAACTGACTGAAGCTACTATATCTTATGACATTGTCATTAATACCAATAACAGCAAACCGCAGGCTGCCGATCTGCTCGATGGCGCCACCAGTGTTATTTACCTGAAGGGTAATTCCAGCCGCTCTGAAATGATAAGTTCATTGGGAACACAGGCTACTGTCATTGATGGTAAAACCGGCAATGTTACCATATTAAAGAATTATGGTGAACAGAAATATATGATCAAGCTGACGCCTGATAACTGGAAAGAATCCAATAAAAAATACGAGGGCATCACTTTTACATATTTCAACGAGTTCGACACGATCGCCGGGTACAAATGCCAGAAAGCAATAGGCAGGCTCCCGCTCCCGGACAGCACAACTTTTACCGTTTATTTTACAAGAGAATTGGCACCGGTAAATAAAGATTTTGAATACATCAATAAGAATCTTCCGGGACTTGCTATGAAGTATGAGGCCATCCAGGGGGATAAAATAGTAACCTATACAGTTTCAAGTATCAACTTCAACCCGGTGTTGCAATCAAAGTTTGACCTGCCAACATCTGGCTACCGTGTAATGACTTATGAAGAAAGTAAAAGAGGGGGAAATTAATTTCTGCGTAATTGCCTGTTGCTGAGATCAATTTTCACATTCTGCAGGATGGCTTTCTTTTTGAGCGGAACAATATAGGAAATGTTGCCTTTTTGAACAGTAACAACAGTATTCAGCCGGATATATCTTTTTTCACTATTGTTAGTGATCACATTATTACCGCGATAAGAATAACCTGATTTAAGAGAAAATAGACCTGGTTTAAGTGAAGTCCTGTTAGATAATAACGGCGATTTATGCGCAGTAGATTTTGATTTACCGTCGCCTAAAGTGGCATACGCTCCCGCAGCAGAAACAACCAGTAACAGTATTACTGCCAGTTTCCTGCTTAAAATTCTCACTAATGTCAGCTTGGGGTGATTCATCGCTACAAAAATAAAGACAAATAAGAATATAAAACAAACCGTTTATCCAGAACTTTAGTACTTCATTAACGTGAAAGATGGAGAATTGTTACGTTGCGTTGCCTGAAAAAAATGTTTATTTTGCACATATGGGGAAAACAATTCCCCGAATCTGCCAGTTTTTTTGATTTAACTTGTTGGATATTACACATTTCAGGGGGCAAAGGGATTTGCTGTCTGACTGGCTCTTTAAAAGTCTTAGTTCACCAAAAGTCCGGAATACATGAAAGAAAATCCATACCGGGAAGATCGGGAAAAACTCAGGGAACTGCTTAAGCAATACGAAAACCTCAAAAACGGCCGGCATCACTCGTTTCTCGAAGAAGATGCTTTTGAGAAGATCATAGATTATTACCACGAAAAGGAAGACCTCCTGAAAGCAATGGAAGCCGTCACATCAGGCTGCGAGCAATACCCCTATTCTTCCATGCTTCTTATTAAAAAAGCAGATATCCTTTTGGCTAACCGCCGTTATAAAGATGCATTGGTTATCCTGGAGAAAGCGACACTGCTTGACAGCAATGACATTAATCTTTATATATTAAAAACTGACGCCTACCTGGCATTGGACCAGCAGGAAAAAGCTGTGACGCTGCTGGAAGAAGCTCTTACTTTATTTGAAGGGGAAGAAAAACTTGAACTTCTTTTCGAACTGGCAGATGTATATGACGATTATGAAGATTTTGACAAAGTATTCGATTGCCTGAAAATGATCCTTGAAGATGATCCTAATAATGAAGAAGCCCTGTATAAAATTTGTTTCTGGACCGACTTTACCGGGCGAAATGAAGAAAGTATCCGCCTGCATCAGCAGATCATCGATGAGTATCCTTATAATGAATTGGCCTGGTTTAACCTGGCGGCTGCCTACCAGGGTATAAAACTATATGAGAAATCCATTGATGCTTATCAATATGCCATCACCATTGATGAAAAATTTGATTATGCCTACCGCAACATGGGCGATGCTTATATCAGGCTGCGCAAATACAAGGAAGCTATTGAAGTATTGGAAAAAGTAAATGAACTGGCAAAGCCTGAAGACGTGATCTTTGAAGCCATCGGCCATTGTTATGACAGGCTGAAGAATTTTGCCCAGGCCAGGATCCATTATCGCAAAGCATCTCACCTGCGACTGGACGACAGCAAGCTGTATTATAAGATCGCCTGCACTTATTTTAACGAAGGTCACTGGGAAAGCTGCATCAAACAATTGGATACGGCGATAAAGATTCATCGCCTGCAACCTGAGTATAACCTGCTGGCAGGTGAATGCAAAATGCAGTTAGGATTATTTAAAGAAGCTATACAATATTTTTCTACCGTGGTGCGGCTGCGCCCCCGCAATAAAGCAGGATGGGAATCCCTGATACGTTGTTTATTGAAAGCAGGATACTTTGAAGAAGCATTGGAACAGGTCAATGCGGCTTTGAATGTTACCGGCGGCAAACCATTATTCGCTTTTTATAAGGCCGCCGTATTATTCGCATCAGGTAAAACAAAAGAAGCCATCCTGCAACTGGAAGCAGCTATGGAAATATCGCCAAGGCTTTTGAAAAAATTTATAGAACTCAATCCCGCCATTCTTCAAAACCAGTCGGTAGTAGATGTAATTGCAAGATTTAAACGCAATAAATCGATCTGATGCTGGTTACTGGTTACTGGTTATTTCGATTCGATAGGGCCACTGCGTTCTTTAGGCAACCAGCAACTATAACCAGCAACCAGAATCAGCAATATTCTGCTGTTAACTTCCTATTTTTGCCGCATTCGCATAAAGCTTTATTGAAATAAAATAATGATATGAATTTTAATTTGTCACAGATACCGGAAAGAATTGTAAAACCCCGCCAGTCAGGATTGACGATGGTCATGGATAAGGGGCTCAGCGCTGATGAAGCAAAAAATTTTATGAGTGCAACACATCCGCATGTGGATATTGTGAAACTGGGCTTTGGAACTTCCTTCGTTACACCAAATCTAAAAGCAAAACTGGAAATATACCGTTCCTACGATATCCCTGTTTATTTCGGAGGCACTTTGTTTGAAGCTTTTTTGATCCGCAACCAGTTTGACGATTATATAAAAGTGTGCAAAGAATTTGGCATCAGTTATATGGAAGTAAGTGATGGCTCCATTAATATCCCGCATGCAGAAAAGTGCGGATACATTGAAAAATTAACCAAACATGGAACCGTATTAAGTGAAGTGGGAAGCAAAGATGCGGCGCATATCATTCCGCCTTATAAATGGATCGAGCTGATGAAGGCAGAACTCGAAGCCGGTTCCACCTATGTGATCGCTGAAGCAAGAGAAGCCGGTAATGTTGGTATCTACCGGGGCAGCGGAGAAGTGAGAGAAGGTCTTGTGCAGGAAATATTGACCCAGATACCTACGGAAAAGATCATTTGGGAAGCTCCTCAAAAAGCGCAGCAATTATATTTTATTGAACTCGTTGGCTGCAATGCCAACCTTGGAAATATTGCACCTGCTGAAGTGATACCGCTCGAAACTATGCGGATCGGTCTTCGCGGAGATACATTCAGTTTATACCTTGATAAAAAAGAAGCCTGATGCGGCTGTTTGGACTTATTGGTTATCCCTTGTCTCATTCTTTTTCTAAAAAATATTTTACCGAAAAGTTTGAGCAGGAAGGATTAACTGATTGCCGGTATGAATTATTTCCCATTGCAACGATTCATGAACTACCGGGGATCTTAATCAAACACCCTGAACTTGAAGGATTGAATGTTACGGTGCCTTACAAACGGCAGGTACTTCCTTTTCTTCATTCTTCAAATCATATTCCTGCAGATGTTGACGCCTGCAACTGTATTCATATTAAAGAAGGAAAGCTGGTTGGTTACAATACAGATGTTATTGCCTTTGAAAAAAGCTTTACACCACTTTTAAAACCCCAGCACAAAAAAACATTGGTATTGGGTAATGGCGGCGCTGCGGCAGCAGTTATATTTGTTTTAAAAAAACTGTCTATCGATTTTATTATTGTGAGCCGGGAACTGCACGGCAACTCTTCACTTACTTATAAAGATGTTCATGAAGAGCAGATGAAGGAATGCAATATCATCATTAACACAACCCCGCTGGGGATGTATCCCAATGAAAGATCCTGCCCTTTTATCCCCTATCAATTCATTTCCGGGCAGCATCTTCTTTACGATCTTGTTTATAATCCTGCCAAAACTTTATTCCTGCAAAAAGGAGAAGAACTGGGCGCAGCAATAAAGAATGGTGAAGAAATGCTGATGCTACAGGCAGAAGAAAGCTGGAAAATATGGAATGATGAATGATCTCAATATTGTCAATGACAAACGAATGAAGAAACCTTATCCTTAAAATCAGCCTGGTTAAAGCATTAAAATACTGTTGCTCCTGCTTTTTCTTTATCTTTTCCTGCCTGACGACAATCCATATTAATTTTCTGTTACCCCGTTATTCAAAATGTAATAATATTTATTTCAATAAGTAATTCATCTAAATTACTATTGAAAGCATTGAATAATAAATATCTGAAAGATTTTATTCTTTCTTAAATATCTTTTGAGTGTAAGATATCTCCCTAAATAAATTGACGAAACAGCTGTTTAATAAATGCTTGATTTTCAATAATGAATTTTTAATACTGCGGGTTTTCACTGTTGACTTGCGGTTTCCACTGTTGACTTTTGGTTTTCTACCATCGTAAATTCATTTTGTAAACCTTATTGTCAACCTAAAACTTAAACCTTATGCTACACCGTAAAATCTTTAAAACGGTTCTGCCCTTATTGGCTGCAGGCTGTTTTATTCCCGCAATTTCAAATGCGCAGCTTACCGTTCTCCCCAACGGCAATGTGGGTATCGGTAACCCCGCACCTGTTCAAAAACTAGATGTGGTACTGAATGCCGCAGACCCTGCGCAGGAGGCTGGGCGGTTCACCAATAATAGCACCACAGCCTTACCTAAATACGGTATTCGTAATACTGTATCGAATGCCGGCACAAGCACCCGTTATGGCATTTATAACGATGTGCAAACGCTTTCTACTTCCGGATCCACTCCTTATGGAATTTATAATAGTGTAAACCCCGGCACAAGCGCTTCGTATGGTCTGTATAACATTACCAATGCAGGTGGTACCGGTTTTAAGTACGGGCAGTTGAATTATACTTTTCAAAACACTGCTTCAACCACGTTGACGCTTGGTATCTATAATTATACCACGACCACTGCAGGATATATTTATGGCCTGTATAATTATAATTACATTGGGGGAACCTCTGCTAACACCCAATACGGACAATATAATTACCAGTATTCTTCCGGAATAGGGACTCATTATGGTATTTATAATTATGTTTACACAGCTACTGCGACAACAGCCGGTACCCGTTATGGTGTGTGGACCGAAGTGCCCAATATCGGAACAGGCATTCGTTATGGGATCTATTCCCGTGCATTAGGCACTCCCAATTATGCAGGTTATTTTGATGGCAATGTTTTTATTAACGGCAACTTTACCGTCATATCAGATGATGGATTAAAAACAAATTTAGAACCCATAACCGGTGCACTTGAGATCCTTGAGGGCCTGAACCCTAAAAAATTTGATTTCCGGAAAGACATTAAGGGTATGGTTTTTCCCGAAGGCAGGCAATTAGGGATCATGGCTTCGGAAGTAGAAAAAGATTTGCCGGAACTGGTTAAGAAAATAACAACTCCACTGAACAAGGACGAAGTGCCAGTACCTGTTACTCCGGAAGTATTGGAGAACCGCAGACACAATGGAGATGATTCACCACCGATAACACAACAGGGCGGAGATGAATATTTCACTTTTAATTCCGTCAATTATATCGGTTTGATACCTGTGCTGGTGCAGGCGGTAAAAGACCTGCGGCAAATGGTACAAAGCCTGCAACAACAATTACAGGAACAGAAGGCTATAACTTCCAGACTTAAGCCCGCTGTAAAGTAGTAAACCTATTTTTCATCCTTTAAATCATTTTTTATGAAATGGATAAAACACCTGTTGTGTCTGGGAACAGGTATCACACTAATTACGGCAATGGCAAGGGGCCAGGGTCCTGATCTCAACAGGGTTCCTTTCAACCCGGCCATTGATAATGTGAACTATTGGGTGCATATGGCCAAACGAGGCTTAGCTCCTGATTTTCGCACCACGGGCCCGCATATCCCGGCCGTATTTAAGTCATCCCAGATCAATGCATCTCCTGCATCATTCATTAATTCGCCGGATGTAGCTATCACAACCGGCAATTCACAAAGTGAAAACTCGGTATTTGTCAATCCCAATAACCTCGCCATTGCGATAAATTCCAATAACTCACTGGTATCAGGAATATACAGAGCTTCGGCCTATAATACCAGTAATACCGGCGCTACCTGGAGCGGTGTGAACAGCGTTGAACCGAATTCATACGCCGATCCTGCTGTTGTGATTGACAATAATAATAACTGGTATGTAAATTATATCACACAGGGATATAAACAATCCGTAGCCAAATCTATCAACAATGGCGTAAGCTGGACGATCACCCAATCAGCTGATCCCGGTGCTGGCCTGCTTGCCGATAAAAACCATTTTATGGTAGATAATTCCATTACCAGTCCTTACCAGGGCAACCTGTATAATGCATGGACAATGTTTTATGGAGGCGGCGTTAACAACCAAAAAGTACATATCAACCGTTCGACTGATGGCGGAGCTACCTGGTCTGCCAATCTTAATATCAGTGGTGCCCTCGGCAGCGTTCTCGACCAGGGAGTCAATATACAGACCGGTCCTGTCGGTGAAGTGTATGTTGCCTGGGCTGTTTATGCGCCTAGTTTTGGTGATGAATCTGCTATCGGTTTCTGCAAATCAACAAATGGCGGCGCCACCTACACTGCCCCGGTAACAGCCATCAATAATATCCGTGGCATCAGGGTTACCGGTTGTGGTAAATCTATGCGTGCCAACTCTTTTCCGAGTATGGCTGTAGATAATAGTTTCGGACCCAACCGTGGTACCATTTATATTGTATGGACGAATGTGGGTGTCCCCGGCGTTAATACCGGAACCGATGTGGATGTATATATGATCAAATCGAGTAATGGTGGCAGCACATGGTCAACCCCGGTTCGTGTAAATGGCGGTCCCACCGGTGTTGGAAAAAAACACTATTTCGGGTGGATCACCTGCGATCCCAAAACCGGCACACTCAACGTTATTTTTTACGATGACCGTAACGTTTCCTCCACACAAGTAGAGGCTTGGGTAGCCACATCCTGCGACGGTGGCGTTAACTGGATTGATTTTCGTGTAAGCGATGTAGCTTTTACGCCTAATGTGGGAGCCGGGGGTTATTTTGGCGATTACCTCGGTATTTCATCATACGACAACGCAGTGTACCCGGTATGGACCGATAACCGCTCAGGAACAGCGCTGGCTTATACCAGTCCGTTTATTCTTACTGACAGTTGTAACTGCGCCAATGACCTGGTGATACAAAACGTTGTCTTCCCCCTAAACTTTACCAAACATTACAAAGCAGCCAATACAATTACAGTTGCGGGGAGTGGCACTACGGTTACATTAACGGGCAACGGAGTTACCGGATCAAACATTATCCTGCAGGCAGGTGGTATTGTAACTATTGGTGGTGGATTTACCGCCCAATTAGGCTCTTCATTAAAAGTTCGTCATGGGGATTGCGATACTACTATAACCGCACGTCCCGCAAACCAAACTTTGAAGGGCATTAATGACCCGGAAATCACCAGCATTGTAAACAAGAGCGCTGATGAACTGGAACGGATGAGCAAAATGGGTAAAGATTATTTTTTAGTCTATCCCAACCCGGCTAATAACCGGCTGACCGTTTATGTGCCAATGGATGATAAGTCAGTAAAAAAACGACTATTGATCACTGACCTGATGGGTAAAGTGGTGAAACAACAACAAATAGTAAACAGCAGAATTGACCTGGATGTATCCGGACTTCCCCGCGGTGGATACATGGTGATCGTTACCGGTCCTAATAACACTCAGCAAACGCGGAAACTGATCTTGCATTAAAAACTGATGTTTATTTTTTAAAAAACCCCGGCGTTATATGCCGGGGTTTTATTTGTACCAATTTTTTTTATGATTCCGGGAGAAACTTAATTTATTATTAAGCCAGGATTAATATAAACCACGAAGACACCAAGACACTAAGTAACACAAAGCATTCTTGGTGAAATCTTAGTGCCTTCGTGTCTTTGTGGTTCAATAATTAAAATTGAAACTAATACGCTATGGCTGTTAATTAAAAAGACATTAATTCGTTAATTTTAAACCGGCAGATATAAAAAACAAATATCTCATCAAACACTTATTATAATTACTTGCTATAAAGAATACTCCGAACAAACCTTGTTATGATTAAAGAGACCCGGATGATCACAATCAAAAGAACAAACTCAGATGACAAGGACTTTATTGAGCTTGTAAAATTTCTTGACGCCGACCTGGCCACGAGAGACGGAAGCGAACATTCATTTTATGCCCAGTTCAATAAAATTGACAAAATAAAATATGTTGTTGTCGCTTACGAAAATGATACCCCCATTGGTTGCGGAGCCATCAAAGAATTCAGCCCAAACATGGTTGAAGTTAAACGCATGTACACCTCGCCAGGTAACAGGGGAAAAGGAATTGCCACAAAAATTTTGATTGAATTAGAAAAATGGGCCGCTGAGTTGTCTTATGAAAAATGCATATTGGAAACCGGCAAGAGACAATCAGAAGCAGTTGCACTTTATAAAAAGAATGGTTATAACCTTATCCCAAACTATGGCCAATATGCAGGAATTGAAAACAGCCTCTGCTTCGAAAAAGCAATGAAATAATAAGCCAAACGTCCAACAAGAGCTTTACAAAAAAAATTACAGGCAGAATCCTTACCTTAGGCTATAAGCTTTCACTATGTCAAAACATTTTTTCTCCTTTCTGCTATTAGCAATGATCAGCAGTTCGCTCCGTGCTCAACCATTCGATGCAAAGTATTTTAATGATATGAAATGGCGGATGATCGGCCCGCACCGCGGAGGAAGAACCGTTGGCGCCGTAGGTGTGCCGCAACAACCCAATGTATTTTATATCGGTGTGAACAATGGCGGCGTTTGGAAAACTACCGACTTCGGCAGAACCTGGTTCCCCATCTTTGATGATCAGCCCACCGGCTCTGTAGGTGATGTGGCAGTAGCTCTATCCAATCCCAATGTGATTTATGTTGGTTGTGGTGAAGGCATCCAGCGACCCGATCTTTCAGTGGGTGACGGAGTTTATAGATCAACGGATGGAGGAAAAACCTGGATCAATACAGGTTTGAAAGATGCACAGCAGATCGGAGGAATAGACATTGATCCAAAAAATGAGAACAGGGTCTTTGTAGCAGCATTGGGTCATCCTTATGGTCCCAATGAAGAAAGAGGTGTGTACAGAACAACTGATGGAGGAAAGAACTGGGAAAGAGTTTTATATAAAGATGAAAACACCGGGGCTGTACAGGTAACCATCGATCCCAATAATTCTAATATCATATTTGCTGATATGTGGGCCGGAAGACAAGGTCCCTGGGAGAATGGAGCCTGGAACGGAAAAGAAAGCGGTTTGTTTAAATCAACCGACGGGGGAACCACCTGGAAAAAAATTATTAATGGTTTGCCAACCACTGAACAGGGTTTGGGAAGAATTGGCTTTTGTATTGCCCCATCCAATTCAAAAAGAATGTATGCAACCGTGGATGCAGGAAGAGAAGGCGGTATATACAGAAGTGATGATGCCGGTGAAAGCTGGAAAAGGATTCAAACCGATAATAGATACTGGGGACGTGCAAGTGATTTTGCAGAAGTGAAAGTGGATCCAAAGAATGAAGACATTGTTTATTCAGCCAATGTGGTCACCTGGAAATCTATTGATGGCGGAAAAACATGGAATGCATTCCGTGGTGCTCCGGGTGGTGATGATTATCATCGCATCTGGATCAATCCAAACAACTCCAATATTATTTTAATTGCAAGCGACCAGGGAGCTATCATCACCGTTAATGGCGGAGAAACTTTTTCAAGTTGGTACAATCAACCTACTGCACAGTTTTATCATGTGAGTACGGACAATGCATTTCCTTATAATGTGTACAGTGGTCAGCAGGAAAGCGGCAGTGTTGGTATAGCATCAAGAGGCAATGATGGTGCAATAACTTACCGGGAATGGCATCCTGTCGGCGCACAGGAATACGGTTATGTTGCTGCCGATCCGCTGGACGATAATATTATTTATGGCGGTAAAATTTCCCGCTATGATAAACGAACCGGGCAGACACAGGATATTTCTCCTGAAGCAGGACGTGGTGGTAAATACCGTTTTATAAGAACCGCACCGGTATTGTTCAATCCTATCGATAAAAAAACATTGTACTATGCCGGTAATGTTTTGTTCAAAACAATGAATGGCGGGCAAAGCTGGCAGGTTATCAGTCCTGATCTGACAAGAGAAAGTTGGGATGTTCCGGCCAGTGTTGGCATTTATACATCCGATGAAATGAAGACGATGCCAAGACGTGGAGTGATCTATACTGTTGCTCCTTCTTATAAAGATATCAACACGATCTGGTGTGGCACGGATGATGGATTGATCCATGTAACAAGAGATGGGGGAAAAACATGGAAGAATGTAACGCCACCTGAGATCACATCATGGAGCAAGGTTTCTCTGATGGATGCAAGTCATACTGATGCGAATATAGCTTATGCAGCCGTCAACAGGATCCGTTGCGATGATATGCGTCCGCATATTTACAGAACAAGAGATGGGGGCAAAACATGGAAAGAAATTGTAAATGGTTTGCCCAACGATCCGATCAATGTAGTAAGAGAAGACCCTTTACGTAAAGGATTATTATTTGCAGGAAGCGAAAGAGCGGTCTACGTTTCTTTTGATGATGGCGAAAACTGGCAGAGTTTAAGATTGAATATGCCTGCAACTTCAATTAGGGACCTGGTGATCAAAGATGATGACCTTGTTATCGGCACACATGGAAGAAGTTTCTGGATATTGGATGATATAACTCCGTTACGTCAATTGTCGGCTAAAATTGCCAACCTGTCTATGTTTTTATATAAACCACAAACCACTTACCGGGTAAGATGGGATATGTATACAGACACACCTGTACCTCAGGAAGAAGCAGCAGGAGAAAATCCACCGGATGGGGCTGTGATTGATTATTATTTATCTGAAAAAGCTAAAGATATTACACTGGAATTTTTACAATTAACCCCAACAAGTGATGCAAGAAGTATCCGGATCTATTCAAATAAAGATACTTTGTATAAAATCGGCAATGTAAATATTCCTGAATACTGGATTCGACCGCAACAAATTCTTTCCGCTGAGCCCGGTCATCACCGTTTTACATGGGATATGAAATATGCACCTTTAAATATTCCGCCATCTTATCCTATTGGCGCTACTTATATGAATACAGCACCGGATCAAACTGCGCCTTGGGCAATGGCAGGCAGAACATATTCTGTAATTCTTATTGTAGATGGAAAATTTGATGCTCAAATTTTTGAAATCAAAAGGGACCCAAGAGTAAAAACTTCAGATGCTGATCTTCAAAAACAACACAATCTTTCTGTACAATGCTATGAAGGAAGAAAAGAATGTATGAAAATACTGGAAGAGATAAGACTATACAGGCTGATGTTGCGTGGCCAAATGACAAATCCACCGGTAACCGTTGCTGATGTATTAAATAAAAAAGATAAATCTGCAAGAGAAATGGAAACCACTCCACAGGGAAGCAATGAACCCAGTTTCGGAAGATTGAATAATTCCTTTGCATCCATCTTTGCTGTATTGCAGGACAGCGACAGGCCGCCAACAACACAGGTCATTGCTGCATTAGCTGAGACGCAAAAACAATTAGCGGAATTAAAAACAAAATGGGCAGCATTAAAAAAATAAGAAATAAAGAATAAGAAATAAGAAAGTAATTCGATTCCAATTTATACTTCACTTCCTTATTTCTTATGCCGTTTCCATAAGTACACCTGTAATAAATCTCAAAACTGATGCATATTTCAAAATACCAGGTTCTCTAATTTAGCTGCATCATGATCATACAAACACCCTGGATAGAAAGAAAATTTGAATTCAACTTCCCGGTTGGACTATTCCCGGTGATCATTGAACGGCTTCGTGGCACTTTACTGCAATTAGAATCAACAGTAAAAAATATTCCGGATGAAAAGTTAAGTGTTAAAAAAGATGGCAAGTGGTCGGTCAAAGAAGTGGTTGGACATCTTTTCGACCTGGAAGAATTATGGAACGGAAGGATCAATGATTTTCTTGAACATAAACAAACATTGAGAGCAGCCGATATGAGCAATGCAAAAACAACTGCTGCCAATCATAATTCAAAACCAATTGATGAGCTGTTGAAACAATTTATCGATGCAAGGAATAAACTGATCACAAGAGTAAATGATCTTGATGAAGCCACTGCCTCCCTCACTGCCCTTCATCCCCGTTTGCAAACACCCATGCGATTGATTGATTCCCTGTTCTTTGTCGCCGAACATGATGATCATGAGCTGACGAAGATCAGGCGATTGATTCAAGCCTGATCCCTTACCTTTGCCGCAATTTATTTAGTACTTATTACTTCTAAAATCGTACTTGATTATGGCAGATATATTTGAACGTTTACTGAAAAACGCAGGCCCCATCGGCCAACATCGTGAAAGAGCTCATGGCTACTTTGCTTTCCCAAAACTCGAAGGAGAAATAAGCAGCCGGATGAAATTCCGGGGCAAAGAAGTCATTGTATGGAGCCTGAATAATTATCTCGGTCTCGCCAACCACCCGGAAGTAAGGAAAGCGGATGCAGATGGAGCTAAAGAATATGGATTGGCGCTGCCCATGGGCGCCCGCATGATGAGTGGCAACAGTACCCTGCATGAACAACTGGAAGCTGAACTTGCTGCATTCGTTCACAAAGAAGATACGATATTGCTGAACTATGGTTACCAGGGAATGGTCAGCCTCATTGACGCACTGTGCAACCGCCATGATGTAATTGTTTATGATGCGGAAAGCCACGCCTGCATCATCGATGGTTTGCGTTTGCATCCCGGTCACCGTTACGTTTTCAAACATAATGATGTGGACGATTGCGAGAAGCAGTTACAAAGAGCTACGGCGTTAGTTGAAAAACAACAGGCGGGAGGAATACTGGTTATTACGGAAGGAGTGTTTGGTATGGCCGGCGACCAGGGAAAGATGAAGGAAATAGCAGCGATGAAAAAGAAATATGAATTCAGATTCTTGGTAGATGATGCACACGGTTTCGGCACCCTGGGAAAAACAGGAGCCGGCGCCGGGGAAGAGCAGGGTTGTCAAAATGAAATTGATCTCTACTTCTCCACTTTTGCCAAATCAATGGCATCCATTGGCGCATTTATCAGCGGCGACAAAAAAATAATTGATTATATCCGCTATAATATCCGCAGCCAGATATTTGCCAAGAGCCTGCCCATGCCATTGGTGGTTGGTAATCTCAAAAGACTTGAATTATTGCGTACCAATCCCAAACTGAAAGAAAAATTGTGGAGCAATGCCCGTAAACTGCAAAATGGTTTAAAAGAAAGAGGATTTGATATTGGCAAAACGGATTCTGTTGTTACTCCCGTTTACATGAAAGGTGATGTACCCGAAGCAACGGCGATGGTAATGGACCTGCGGGAGAATTATGGCATCTTCGCTTCTATCGTAGTTTATCCTGTCATTCCAAAAGGACATATCATTTATCGCCTGATCCCATCGGCCGTACATACGGATGCGGACATTGATGCAACACTGGAAGCCTTCTCTGAGACCAAGAAAAAACTGGTTGCCGGAGAATACCGGATGGAGAAAATACCGGATATGGCGGATGCGACCGGCAAACGTTTTGATTATTTGACTGAAAAACTTAAAAATAAATAAGACTAACAGAATATTTTGATAAAACCCCGCTCTTCTGCCGGGGTTTTTATTTGTACGGCAAACCCGTTTGCCTTGATTCGAGTACTTTTATACCCACAAAATAATAATAACCATGCGTAAGTTTTTCCTGTTCCTGTTTTTATTGCCATTGTTTGCTTTGGCTCAAAAAAAACAAATCACATTAGAAGATATTTATAAAACCAGGACATTCCGTACTGAGAATGTAGCGGCTGATTTTGGCCAGACCAACAAAGACCCCGAAGTAAAAGCCGAAGATCTGAAAGATGAGAATGGAAAATCTTTCGGTCAGGCGGATGACATTATCTATAGTTCCACCCATCCCAACACCGTTTTGATCCGCAAGGGTGTAGAACAAATTTACCGGCGTTCTTCCAAGGCATTTGTTTACCTGTATGATGCCGTTTCCAAAAAACTGACAAAACTGGATAATGAAAAGCTGATGCATCCCACTCTTTCACCGGATGGCAGCAAGATAGCATATGTCAAAAACAATAACCTTTATCTCTATGACCTTGCTACAAAAAGTACAAGAGCTATTACCACCGATGGCAAGTGGAATTTTATCATCAACGGTAACTGCGACTGGGTTTATGAAGAAGAATTTGAATTTACCCGGGCCTATGACTGGAGCCCGAAAGGAAATTACATTGCCTATTACCGTTTTGATGAAAGCAGTGTGAAAGAATATGAGTTCACCCAGTTTGATAACACCTATAACAAACAATACAGCTACAAATATCCCAAGGCCGGGGAGGAAAACTCAAAAGTGGAGATACATATCTATGATGTGGCCAATAACAAAGATGTAAAAGCACAATATGAGCAGGGTGATATTTATATCCCCCGCATCAAATGGACACAGGACGATAATTCACTGGTAGTATTCTGGATGAACCGCCACCAGGATGACCTGAAACTATTATTGACCAATGCGCAAACCGGGGCTGCCAATCTTTTGTACGAAGAAAAAAATAAATACTTTGTAGAGATCAACGATGACTGGTGGTTTTTGAAAGATGGAAAGAATTTCCTTTTTACCAGTGAAATGAATGGTTATCGTCATTTATATCTCTATAGCCTCGATGGCAAAACAAAGACCCCGGTGACAAAAGGTAATTACGAGATAACGGATGTAAGCGGTGTAGATGAAAAAAATAAATTGATCTATTACCTCGTAGCTTATCCCCGCCCGATGGACCGGAACCTTTTTGTAACAGACTTCGAAGGTAAAAAAGCAACCCAGCTTACCCAGGGCGAAGGTTGGCATCGCATTGTATTGAATGATAGTTTTTCCCGGTTTTATGATTACCGCTCTGACCTGAATACACCACAGGTTGTAACATTGAACAAGATAATAGTAGATAAAAAGAAAGCGATCAGTACAGTACTGGAAAAAACAGTGAATGAAAGCAGTAAACTTAAAGCCAAACTCGATGAATATGCCATCGGCAAAGCTGAATTCATCCGGGTACCAAATAGTAAAGGCGATACATTGAACGGCTGGATGCTGAAACCTTCCAACTTTGATCCTTCAAAAAAATATCCTGTTTTGTTTTGCAATTATGGCGGGCCGGGCTCACAACAGGTGGCGAACCGTTTTGGCGTTGTCAGTTACTGGCACCAGATGCTGGCAGAAAAAGGATTCATTGTAGTTAGCGTCGACAATACCGGTACAGGTTTCCGCGGAGAAGAGTTTAAAAAGAAAACCTATTTACAATTGGGTAAATTTGAAATCGAAGACCAGATCGATGCGGCCAAATACTTAAGCAAGATGTCTTTTGTAGATGCAAACAATATCGGCCATTGGGGATGGAGCTATGGTGGTTTCATGAGCGCCTTGGCTATTACAAAAGGCAATGATGTGTTTAATGCTGCTGTATCTGTAGCCCCGGTTACCAACTGGAGGTATTATGATAATATCTATACAGAAAGATATATGCGTACGCCGCAGGAGAATCCAAAGGGATATGATGATAATTCACCCATCAACTTTACGGATAAGATAAAAGGCAAGTACCTGCTCATCCACGGCACAGCTGATGACAATGTGCATTTTCAAAACAGTGTGCAAATGATCAAGGCGCTGGTGAAAAGCAATATAGATTTTGAAAGCGCCTACTACCCTGACAAGAATCATGGCATCGGCGGAATGCTGGATAATACTACGTTTCACTTGTGGAGCAAGATGACCAACTGGATACAGGAAAATATGGGCAATGAGAACACCCAGAAACCAGGTCAGCCGGCCAAACAGCCTAAAGCCTTCTAGGTAATAAGAAATTAGGAATAAGTAATAAGGAATGAGAAAGTCGCTTCGAAGCAACTTTCTCATTTTTTATTTTTCGGTTTCTTATTTCTTATTATGTTGTTTGATTCCCCTTCAGGGGATAGGGGCAAAAAAGAACCCCCGATGAAAATCGGGGGGCCCTAATCAAAAACCATTAACCATTAAACCTTATCCTATGAAAATTCAATGCTAATATCGTTAATAATAACATAACAAAAAATTTATACGCCGATTTTTTACCTGTTTTACAAAAATATGTACCAAAAGCGCAAAATATTGACCCTGCTCAATGTTGGAAAGTAATCGGTCATCCCACTAGTCATTTAGCAAACGTTTGATTTTATTATTTTAACTTGCTATATCTATGCCGGTATTTGCGGTCAGTTAATTTATGAGAAAAATAGTGATAGCCATTTCAGGTGCCAGCGGTTCTGTTTATGCAGCCAATCTCCTGGATAAATTGTTAGGTGCTAAAGAGCAGTGGACGGAACTTTCCGTTGTGATGACTGATAATGCAAAAGAGGTTTGGAAAACAGAGCTTGAGAACGATTCCTGGAAAAATTATCCTGTAAAATTGTACAGCACTACGGATTTTTCAGCTCCGTTTGCTTCCGGTTCCGGTCAATATGATACGATGATCATCATCCCCTGCTCGATGGGAACATTGGGTCGGATTGCATCCGGGATCTCCAATGATCTTATTACGAGGGCAGCAGATGTAGTTCTGAAAGAAAGAAGAAAACTGATCTGCGTAATCAGGGATACCCCTTACAATCTTATCCATATCCGTAATATGGAAACCATAACGCTGGCGGGTGGGATCATTTGCCCGGCCACTCCATCCTTTTACAGTCAGCCCAAAACAATTGAACAGGTTGCGGCCACTGTTGTTGACCGGGTGCTTGACCTGGCAGGTTTTGATATCAAAACATTCCGTTGGGGAAAGTAAAAGGGCTTCCAATAAGTGGAAACCCTTAGTACACATTATAAAACTCTACCAAACCAACTAATCTGAAAATCTACCACCGGCATTTATCCAGTTAATTATTTTCTGTTGTTCTGAAGCCGGAAGAAAACCAGTAGGCGGCATCGGCGATGGATTGCCATCAACGGCCCTGGCTTTTATACGATCTTTAAAAGTTACAATATTGCAATCGACCGTCCAGTTCATTCCTCCTTCGGTCACTACAGCATTATGACAGCTCACACAATTATTCTGCACCAGTGTGCGAACTGCTGAAAACAAAGGCCCGGCAGGCAGATCCGAGACAGTTGTGCTGCTGCTCCCGGTACACCCGTTTGCATCTTTAGCAGTTACGGTGTATGACCCGGCAACCAAAGCAGAAAAAATATTGGATGACTGGAAAGCTCCGCTATTCAATCTAAAGGTATAGGGTGCTGTTCCGCCTGTTGCTGTTATAGTTATTGAACCCGTTGCGGGCACCTGGCACGGCGAATTATTTGTAACGGTTGCAGAAACAGTAATCGTAACTCCGGTACATAGATTAGGTGCAGTTAAAGTGAATATAGCTGAACCTGTGCAGCCATTTCCGTTTTTAGCAACAACAGTATAAGACCCGGCTGAGAGGTTGGCAAAATTTCCCGAAGCCTGGAAAGCACCTCCATTAATATTAAAAGATAAACCACTGCCACCAGGGACAGTTGCCGAAATACTTCCATCGCTGCTTCCGGCAGCCGAAGGATTAATAACCGTTCCTGTTACTGTAATGGTTACTCCAGCACATGGGTCAGGAGGAGGAGGAGGAGTTGTTCCACCACCACCTTTACTACATGAATAAATAATAAAAACAACAGGCAGGAGTATTACACTTAAATAACCCGGAATAACAAACTGCTTCACAAGTTTTCTTTTGTATTCAAACGATGGCTTGTTGTAAGCGGTTGCCTCTTGCAGATGACCAGATCAGCGATGAATATTATTTTTGGTTTCCGGAGCCGGCGAAAGGTTTGATGACTGCAGTAACAAGAACACCGCCGCTGTTCAATTTTACTTTACCAAATCCCACTCCGCTTAATGGCAGTTTGAAATAAGGCTCCACCATGACAGAGAAAGATCTTCCAATATTCCTTTGATAGCCTCCTGAAAAAGTAAGTACAGAAAAATAATGGTTGTTCTCATTCTGAACGGTCAATTCCTTTTGATAGGTAGGTCCCCCGGGAGTGTATTTATAATAATAATCGTACGTCTCTTTTTTCATGAGATAAGAAGAGATCCCTGCCGATGCAAACCAGTTTTGTTTTGATGAATGACCAAAATTATAACTAAGGGATAAAGGAATTTCGTAAACCCTGCAGTCTGCTTCCACTTTTTCAAGATAACGATAATAATTCCAGAAGCTGGCAGGAGGATGATAAGAACCGGGAGATGAAGTATAAATTTTCCGGCCGCTATAAAAACCCGATCTGATGGTTAGCCTGTCGTTAAAAGTATAACCCAGGCCTGCACCAGCCAGCAGCCTTGTCTTTCCTAATTGATCACCCCCTGTTGCACTAATATCAGGCCCGGCAGATAAAGTGAAAAAGAAAGTATTTCTTTTTTTGCTTTTATCTTTTGTTTTCTTGTCCGGGGAATTTTGTACCACTAATGTGTTGTCTTTATTTGTATTCTCTTTAGCCGATGGATCCTTTTCAACAGGCTTCGTATTTGTTGCAACATCTTTATCGGCAACTACATCTTTCTTATTATTATTTTGCCCGGGGACCAGTGTCGCAGCAATGGTCTTTGTTGTTGATGGATCAAACTGGCCATCGTTCAGCCGTTCCTTATTTACATTTTTATCAGCAAGGTCCTGGTCTTTATTAAAACCTGGGAAAGGTCCTTCGTTCTTTTGTTTCTTCTTAGTGATCCCGTTTGTTGAAGAAATAATAAATGGCCTGTCTTTTTTATTAACTGCATTCAGTAAGGAAGCGTTTTGATCCGCTGGAGTCGGGGTTGTTATTGTTTTATCGTTCCCTGGTATGCGAATGTCTGCAACTTCTTCTTTATTTAGTCTGTCATTATCATCCCCTGGTCTTTTTTCATTTGCAGAAACAGGTGCGGTTGGTTCTCCGGCTGGTTTAGGAATTGTTGTATTAGCAGACGTGACTTGCTTGCTGCCCTTCCATGGTTTATTGTTGAACAACCAAAGACTGCCGGCACCGAGTAGCAGGAATAAAAATATAAATAAGATAAACCTTCTCCTGCGATCATTTTCCTGCGGGAGATGTTTGTTCAGCAGGTCTTCCATCTTAGCCCATGCATTTTCATCATAAGCCGGGTGGTGATTCTCTGCCGCTTCTTTTATCTTATCGTCTAATTCTTCAAACTGCATTTTTGGCAATTTTTATATCGTTCTGTTTAAATAATATTTTCTGCAACTGTCTTCTTGCTTTCGAAAGATTGGATTTCGAAGTGCCCGTTGAAATGCCGAGATGCCGGGCGATCTCGTCATGGCTCAATCCTTCAATAATAAAAAGATTAAAAACGGTGCGATACCCGGGCGATAATTCCTGGATGGCCCGGATGATCTCTTCATATGATAATTTGTCAATAGCATCTTCATGAATGCTGGGCGCATGATATACCACATTGTCCAGCTGTGTAACCATCTGGTGCTTCTGGTTTTTCCGGAAATGATCAATAGCGGTATAAACCATGATCTTCCGGAGCCAACCTTTGAATGAACTGATCACATCCGTATAAGCAGGCTTGTAGTGGTGTATTTCCCTGAAAATTTTAAGAAAGCCGTCATTAAGTATCTCCACCGCATCTTCCTGTTTATTGGCATAACGGTCACAAATGGCCATAGCATACCCGTAGAAAGAGCCGTATAATACTCGCTGGCTCTCCCTGTTATTGAGGCCACAAGCCTCAACATGATAGGTCAGTTCCTCGGCTGATAGCAATTTTAAATTGTGTTTCGTTTGAGAATCGTCTTATGGGGTTCAAAGGTTGCCCTATAACCCCTTTTCCGGGTTTACAAGTTACATTTATTTTCCTGGTTCCGGGTCATCGCGGAAGTCGTTTTTGTAACAGCTTTTAGATCATCCTACTACCCTGAAAACCTTCCATTTTTGGGTACCCGGAACCACCAGGGGAGCAATAGCGTCGGAATACGGTTTGAACTGGGGCTGGCCCATTTCAGAAAGGGCTATTGTAAAATCTTCAAGATTTTCAAATTCATATTCATCAATGACCAATGAAGGCGACTCGCCGATATGTCCCACATATACTTTGCTTTTTGATTTGGCGAACCGCGAAGAACGGAACTTCTCCGCTCCCCATTCTTTCATGATGTCAAGAGCTTGTTTTTGTTTGCCAAAAACAATTTCCAGCGACCATTGACAGATGTACATAAAATTATATTTAGATGAGACTAGTTAAATTAAAATGGGCGGGGGATCATTTGAGTAACTTATAGAATTTTTGCAATTCAGCCATTTCAGTTGCCATCAGTATTTCATTATTATCATACTTCGATTTATAAAATAAAACTCTTTTATGCTGCGGGTATTTTTCCAATATGGCTTCTACCATCCTGCCTGTTTCTTCATTTTTTAAATAAAGTGGTTCAGGTACAGGCAAGGGGGATTTATCCTTCGTGGGTCTTTTTAAAATAATAGCTTCTAAGGTTGCCAATTTCCCGGCCGGGACCGTATTTATTTTTTGTGCCTTGCCATACAAACCCTGTAATTGTTTTTTGCTCAACCCTCCCCGTTCCTGGTATTGGTGCAGCAGGCTTTGGGTAAACGATGACAGGGGCTGTGCCTCCAGCACTGCTTTTAAAATATCAAGGACGATATCAACATCGGGTTTTAGTCTCTGCATATCATAAAAAGGTGAAATTAATCAAAAAGCGGTAGTGGGTCAATTTGAAAAACACTCACGCAGAGTACGCAGAGAACGCAGAGAATCTTGGTTCAAACCTCAGCGGACTCAGCGGCCTCTGCGTGAAACTGACGTACAATCCAAAAAGTATTCTTGCCCGCCACGATATATTGCTGTTCATCAAGCCTGCCTATCCTCACATCAAACGAATTTCTATTCCGCCTGCCGATATATTTCTTTTGTATTGTCAAACCTGCAAAATGCAGTTTCTTTTATTTCTTAACTAAAAAACATAGCCATGAAATCAATTATCAGTAAAACAATGTCGCTGGTTGCCATAGCTGCAACGCTTCTTTCTTTTTCACCAAAACCCGGCATCGCCTTCGGCAAGCCTATGGCGGCCAAAGGTGGAGAAGGTTTTGAAATATCCCTTAATAACAAAGTATTGATCCAGCGTTTTGGAAGCGATATCAATACCGTAAGCAGTTTGCAATTAAATCCGGCCGCTTCCAACGACCAGTTGATCATCAAATATCACCATTGCGGCAGGGTGGGTAAGAACAGGGTTGTAACCATCAGGGACGGGCAAAATAATTTGTTGAAGGAATTTCGTTATGCCGATGTATCTACACCGGTTGCTGCGATGTCATTGCCTGTGAAAGATATCCTGAATTTGAAAAAAGGGAATGCCAATACATTAAAATTGTATTACACTTCCACTGAGTTGCCGAATGGGCGGCTGCTAACATCAATTGTTTTAGGAAGAAGTGCTGTTGCACAACCATAAGTAGTTTAAAAATTAAATGTCTGTCCCATCATTTGCGGGACAGACATTTTTTTATCGATGATCACCATCCATTTTATACATGTCCTTCGGCCAGCATAGCATCCGCCACACGTACAAAACCAGCTATATTAGCGCCTTTCAGATAATCAATATTACCATCGGCATCTTTCCCATATTGCCTGCATTGATCATGTATCTTTTGCATGATGCCCTTCAACCTGTTCTCAACTTCTTCCCTTGTCCAGTACAGGCGGGCAGAGTTTTGCGACATCTCCAACCCTGATACAGCCACGCCGCCGGCATTAGTTGCTTTACCCGGCGCATACAGTATCCCATTTTTTTGTAATACAGCGATGGCCTCGGGAGTTGTAGGCATATTAGCGCCTTCAGCCACCAGTTTACAACCATTGGATATCAATTTTTCGGCATCCTCTTCATTTAATTCATTTTGTACAGCACAGGGCAATGCAACATCACATGGTATCTTCCAGGGTCTTTCACCTTCATAATATGGGCAACCAAATGCATCTGCATATTCAGAGATGCGGCCACGACGTATATTTTTTAGTTCCATGATGTATGCAAGCTTTTCAGTGTTGATCCCATCGGGGTCATAAATAAAACCATCACTGTCGGATGCTGTTAATGGAATGCCACCGAAAGCAATGGTCTTTTCAATAGCATATTGTGCAACATTGCCACTACCTGAGACCAGTACTTTTTTATTTTTGATCGAATCTCCTCTCGTCTTTAGCATTTCATCCACGAAATATAATAGTCCATAGCCTGTTGCTTCAGGACGAATGAGGCTGCCACCATAAGCAGCTCCCTTGCCGGTCAATACTCCGTTAAATTGGTTGGAGAGCCGTTTGTACTGCCCAAACATGAATCCGATCTCTCTTGAACCAACACCAATATCACCGGCAGGTATATCGGTGTCTTTACCGATGTGACGGAAGAGCTCTGTCATAAAACTCTGGCAGAACCGCATCACTTCGTTATCCGATTTTCCTTTGGGATCAAAATTGGAACCTCCCTTACCCCCACCCATTGGCAGCGTAGTAAGCGAATTCTTGAAAACCTGTTCAAAGGCAAGAAATTTTAATATCCCGAGATTAACATCCGGATGAAACCGCAGTCCTCCTTTGTATGGACCAATGGCATTGTTCATTTGTACCCTGTATCCACGGTTCACCCGGAAATTACCTTCATCATCCACCCATGGTACCCGGAAGATGAGTATCCTTTCAGCCTCGATCATACGTTCCATGATATTGGCCTTTTTGTATTCGGGATGTTTTTCGATAAAAGGAATGACGGCCATCGCCACTTCATATACAGCCTGGTGAAATTCAGGTTGATCGGCATTTCGTTTTTTCACCATCTCCATAAATGTTTCGATAGCGGGTTGTTTTGTAGCAAGCATATAGCAGAAATTAATCGTTAAGCAATCATTTACAAAACGGTCATCGATCCGTTCCGTAATATAAACGTAGCAAAATATAAAATAAATACGAACATTAGTTAAGGAATGATAAAAATCATCTTTTTTAACAGGTATGCCTGTTTTTTTACCGGCGCCCCAACCGGTCAATGACATCCAGCAATCCGTTTGTTCTCTTATCATCCATCAGTTGCCAGAACATGATACCATTCAGATGCCGGCTAATTGCATAGCGGGTTTTGCGTTCAATAGAAATGCTGTCATCAAAACTAACAAAGAGTTTCTCTGTTTTGTTGTATAAAAATGGGGCAGCAGCAATACTGTCCCAAAAATATATAAACCCGTTCTCAGGAGAAAAAGCATTTGTAAAATTCCGGAAGCTTACCCCATTTCTGAATTTACAAGACTGGTATAGCCCGTTATTGAGATTTTCTACCCCTTCAAATACTCTTGCATAAAACGCTGCTCCAATAACCAGTTTATTGGAAGGAACCCCGATCGACAGGAGCCAGTTTACAGCATGATCGGTTGACTCCTTTTGTTCGGGGGTGGAATATAAGGCAGTATGATGACCGGTAACGGTGCTATAACCATGCACAAGGTCATAGGTCATCAGGTTTACCCGGTTAACAAGCGGTATTACTTTTTTCCATTCTACCGATTTTTCCAGGTATGATGAAAAGCCACCGGCAGCAAAACTTATTTCCATTTTTTTGCCAAGCGTTTTACGGAGTTCCTGCAAAAGGGCTGTGAAATTTATTTTATCAGCAGTTGAAAAAGGATGATCAGGCGGACCCTGTATGGCAGGATATTCCCAATCAAGGTCAATACCATCGGTTTGAAAATAATCGTTTACTTCTTTTACAGACTGTGCAAATTCTTTTCTGCCTCCGGGTGTTGAGAAAACAGCAGAACATGTAAGACATCCTCCCCAGCCTCCCATCGACAGCAATACTTTTAAACCGGGATTACGTTTTTTAAGCAGGACAAGGTTGCGGATGGTGGTGCTGTCACGGGCATTGGATACATACAACCTGTTTTCTTTTAAATGACAAAAGCTGAAAATGATCTGTGTTAATTTTTCAACCGGGAAGCTATCCAGGGTATAAGGATCCCCGGCATAATAGGCTATGACTTCCATTTTTTCTCTTTTACCGGCACTCATTTTACCACGCTGTGCCAGCATCCTCGCCGGGTAAAATAATACCAGTAGAATTAAAACCAAAAACCTGCTCATTATTTATTTTATTTCATTAATCACTTTCTTCCAGGTGCAAATGCTGGTGATGTGCCCCTGCCGCTATGTGTAATGCAAAACACATTATGGCTGTATCCTTCAGAATATTGACCAGTGCCAGTTGCTGCATGTCTTTGGCTCCCGCATGCAGGTAGTTGGGTACATGAATTGTCAAAATGAAAACGACCAGCAAGGCTGCGAGCAGGTAACCTGTAAATTTTACGAATTGGTTGGTTATAAAGGACAAGCCAACCAGGATGAACGCAGTCCCAACAAAATAGGCCCATTTAATTCCGCCAACCAATGAGATCGGTACATACACCACCAGGTCGCGGGGATACATAAAATGAAAAATTCCAAAAATAATAAGCACCACGGACAACAAATAAATTGCTATCCGGGAAATGATGTGATAATGTTTCATAACTAAAAATTTGGAATAAGATAGGTATGTTGACCCTGCAAAATTATGATTTTAATCTTCCTGCTGTACGATGCCCTTAATCCATTTGGTTGGATATAAAGACTTGTTTACCGGTAAGAGGGGCTAAAACCGGTAACCGCTATGTATTATCACTTTGCAAATTGTGACCTGATAACATTCAACGCACCTCCTGCCTTGAACCAGCCGATCTGTGGTTCATTATAAGTGTGATTCGCTATAATAATATCCATTGTCCCATTGGCATGGTTCAGGATAACCGTTAATGGCTGACCGGGTGTAAATGTTGTGAGGCCAATAATATCGATACTGTCATCTTCCAGTACTTTGTCGTAATCTTCTTTATTGGCAAAAGTAAGTGCAAGCATTCCCTGTTTCTTCAGGTTGGTCTCATGAATTCTTGCAAAGCTTCTTACTAAAATAGCTCTTACCCCCAAATGTCTTGGTTCCATGGCAGCATGTTCTCTTGACGAACCTTCACCATAATTCTCATCCCCCACTACTACACTGCCGATCCCCGCTGCTTTATAAACCCTTGCAGTAACAGGCACGGGGCTATATTCACCAGTCAGTTGATTTTTTACTGAATCTGTTTTTTCATTGAAAAAATTAATAGCACCGATAAGCATATTGTTACTGATATTATCAAGATGTCCCCGGAATTTTAACCAGGGCCCGGCCATCGAGATATGGTCAGTGGTACATTTCCCTTTTGCTTTTATTAAAAGTTTTAATCCTTTCAGGTCGGTGCCTTCCCATGCCTTAAAAGGTTCAAGAAGTTGAAGACGTTTTGAATCAGGTTTTACTACTACGGAGACTTTGCTCCCATCTGCAGCAGGAGCCTGGTAACCGGCATCACCCACATCAAAACCTTTGGGTGGTAATTCAAAGCCGGTAGGTTCCTCCAGCATCACTTCTTCACCTTTTGCATTCTTCAATTTATCTTTTAGCGGGTTGAATGAAAGAGTTCCTGCCATGGCCAATGCAGTTACTAATTCCGGCGAACCGACAAAAGCATGCGTGCTGGAAAGTCCATCATTTCTTTTTGCAAAATTCCTGTTGTAAGAAGTAACGATGGTGTTCTTTCGGTTTGGATCATCAATATGCCTTGCCCACTGCCCGATGCAGGGACCACAGGCATTGGCCAGGACCATGCCGCCAACATTCTCAAATTCTTTGATGAATCCATCTCTTTCTATGGTAAACCGAACCTGCTCACTGCCCGGGGTGATCGTGAAATCAGAAACTGCTTTTAATCCCTTGCTCATCGCATCTTTTGCAATGGATGCGCTGCGGCTGATATCTTCATAAGATGAATTGGTGCAGGAGCCGATCAATGCAACTTCTATTTTATCAGGCCACCCGTTTTTTTCCGCTACTTCTTTTAATTTGGAAATTGGGGTAGCCAGGTCAGGAGTAAATGGACCATTGAGATAAGGCTCGAGTGTATTTAGATCTAATTCCAGTAACTGGTCATAATAATTCTTTGGATCTGCATATACATCTGCATCGGGACGAAGATGGTCTTTTATTTTATCAGCCATCTTAGCCACTTCTTCACGGCCTGTTGCTTTTAAATAATCACTCATCTTTTCATCGTAAGCAAACAAAGAACAGGTGGCTCCTATTTCAGCGCCCATATTACAAATGGTTCCTTTTCCTGTGGCGCTTAAACTATCAGCACCATCCCCAAAATATTCAATGATAGCCCCGGTACCTCCTTTCACGGTGAGTTGTCCCGCTACCCATAGGATCACATCTTTAGCCGATGTCCATCCGCTTATTTTACCAGTCAATTTTACGCCGATGATCTTTGGCATTTTCAATTCCCATGGCAGACCCGCCATTACATCCACAGCATCTGCACCACCAACACCTATTGCGATCATTCCCAAACCACCTGCATTGGGAGTGTGTGAATCTGTTCCGATCATCATACCGCCGGGGAATGCATAATTTTCAAGTACTACCTGGTGGATAATGCCGGCGCCGGGTTTCCAGAAGCCGATCCCATATTTATTGGAAATGGAAGCGAGGAAATCATATACTTCACGGTTTGTTTCCAATGCAAGTTGCAGATCTTTTTTAGCACCGATCTTAGCCTGTATCAGATGATCGCAATGAACGGTGGAAGGAACAGCAACCGTAGAACGGCCTGCTGTCATGAATTGCAATAAAGCCATCTGTGCCGTTGCATCCTGCATGGCAACCCTATCCGGGGCAAAATCCACATAATCTTTTCCACGTACATGCGGTTGGCTGGCAGGATTGGATAAATGAGAGTATAATATTTTCTCGGACAATGTTAAAGGCTTATTGACTATTTTCCGGGCTGCGGCTATTTTACCGGGCATTTCAGCGTACACTTTTTTGATGAGATCGAGGTCGAATATCATTCGGTTGATTTTGAAGGTTGGTGTCAAATAAGTCAAATGAGGTCAAATGGGTCAAATAGGTCATTTGCGAAGAGCTAATATGACTTATTTGACCTTTATGACTTACTGACCGTAAATCGCTGCGAAAGTACGAAAATCAGGGGTCTGAATAACTCCCGGTTGGTTGAATGGTTCATTTTTTTTATATTGGTGCTATGAACAAATTCAAAAGCTTTGTTGAATGGAATGCTTTTGGCGTTTGTACAGCCATTGGCAACCGGATGGGTATTGCTACAAGCAAGATCCGGCAGTATTTCATGTATACTTCTATCCTGACGATGGGCTCCCCTATTATTATCTACATGGTATTGGCTTTCTGGAGAAATATGCGGAAGTATATCTGGGCGGCAAAGCGGAATCCCTGGTACTATTTGTGAATAGCGAATGAGTTTCATATGATCCGGGTTTCCTATTCACCATTCACTATTGACGATCATTTTAAAAGATCTGCCAGCACTTTTTTCCCCCCTTCATTCTTAGGATTGAGTTCAATAGATCGCTGATACATCTTAATCGCTTCTTCTTTTCTTCCCATCTTTACCAGGATCTCTCCATAGCTATCGTATGAATTCCAACTGTCGGGGAATAATTCCAGGTTGGTTTGAAATACCTCCATGGCCTTTTCATTTATATTATTCCACATCAGTTGGTAGGCCAGTACATTCATACCATCCTCGGTCAAAAGATAATTCAGTGTATCTTTTTTTAATCGTTCAAGCAATTTTCTTGCTGCGGGAATTCCCTCATTCACCAGGGTCTTTCCATACAATTTTGCAACACTGGGTTTAACCAACGGTGGCTTCTTACCATTTAAGATATCCAAAGCACTCATGGCGGTGTAGAAAGCAAAGTTTTTGGTATTATCAAACAAGATGACCGTCTGATGCCGGGCAATATTTCTGACCAGCATGGCTTCTATACCGATTCCCCCGCCATGGTGCAGAACGATCTTTCCATTTGAGCTGTCCGGGGCAATAGACCATCCCAAACCATATCCTGAATTGCCTGATTCACCCGGTACCATGACATCATAAGCAAGATCGATCGAATTTTCTTTCAGCAGAATGCCATTGTAAAGTGCCTGGTCATACTTCAATAAATCGTCAACCGTACTCACAATGTCGCCATGTCCTTTAAAGTTATAGGTCCTGAATATGCTTAAATTGTTTGCCATGGTATCAATCCTCTCCGGTATCTCTGAGAAAAGGAACCGGTACTTTTGCTCCCTGCACAGGTTCTTGTCCAACCCAAAATAAAACTCTGACAAGCTGGAGTGTTCCATACCGGCCGGCATAAAAATATTTTTTTTGATATAATTCCCATAAGGCAACCCGGAGAGTTTCTCTATTAATAAGGCCAGTAAATAATAATTCAAATTACTGTAAGAGAAATCTGACCGGTCTCCTTTCGGAAGACCCAATAATGGTTTCTTCATCGCAATCAATGCGGGAATAACATCATTATTTATAAAAAAAGTGTCTTTTACTTTCTGCAGGGAATCCAGGAAAGCATAAAATGCAGAGGAAGGAAGATAAGACGTATGTGACAAGAGCTGCCGGATGGTTACGGAAGGATAGGGAAAGCCTGCAAAATATTTTATGAACCGGTCGTTAATGTCCAGCTTCCCCCTTTCCTGCAATTGAAGAATAGCAGTTGAAGTAAAGGTCTTTGTAATAGAAGCAACAGGAAAAGATGTATTTTTTGTGTTTGGTTTTTTTGCAGAAAAATCGGCATAGCCAAAAGATCGTTCATAAATAATTTTTCCCTTTTCTGCGACTAATACATTCCCGTTGAATTGCCGTGCACGGTATAGTGCATTGAAATAATTATTCAGTTCAGCAACCACATTTTGTTGGGCTGCTATTGCCTGGCATAAAAATGAGAAAAGCAGAACTAAAGCCAGTTTAAAAAACGACCATGGTTTATTCATATCAGTAATATATTATTTGTGAATGGTCAATGGTGAATAGAATTCCCAATAACAGGAAACCCATTCACCATTCACTATTCACTATTGACGATCAAATCACCTCCTTGTCCTTCACACTTACTTTGAACCAGGTCTTCTCCCCCTTCCTGATCATTGCTAATATGAGTTTTTCAAAATCTGAAGCCACAAAATTGCTACGACCGTCTTTTGACTTCATAGTACCGCTGATTGCTATCAATTGACCTTTGCTATTGTATTCAATATTGTCATAGCTCAGTTCGATGTCTTTCGCTTTCATTTGTTTTATGAAATCATCGAGCTGTTGACGGGTTGTATTTTTAGTGATCGTGACGAGAATATCTTCATTGCCCGTGATCCTGTACCCGTAGTCATCAATAATAGTTACACCCTCTGTGGCAGCCATCGGGGCAATAACAGTAGTTCCGGGAACGCTGCTCCTTATTGCTGCCGGCGTTACTGCTATTGCAGAAAGGTTTCCTGTTATCCTGGATGGAGCAATTACAGCAGTTGCAACAGGATTGGCAACTATTTTCACCGGGCTGATAGTTGCAGTTATAGTTTGCCCATTAACTATCGTTGCGATCGGTGCAACATTTACTAACGTATTGACATTAGTATTGATGTTAATGATCTTGCCATATTTTTTTTCGAAAGCTGCACGTTCCTGCTTATTAGTAAGGTCATATTTTTCAATAGTACCGTTTTTCAGTTTGATGACAGCCTTCTTATCCGTTATCTCGTATTCACTGCTGACGCCGGAAAGATCTATTTCATTGCCAACAGTTACTGCTGTTGGTGTTATTGCATCTTTTGAATGAACAGGAGGCACTGGTGGCACGGGTGGAACAGCAGGAACTGCTTCTGTGGGTGGCACGGGCGGAGTTGGTGGTTGCGGAGGAATAAGGTCTTCCAGCTTTACTCCATATTTTTTTTCAAAGGCATCCCTGTGCTCTTTACTATCCAGGTCATATGCCTCTATTTTCCCGTCTTTTCTTTTTACTCCTACCAATCCATGGAGTTTTTGTTTGATGGGGTCGGAACTGCCGGCATCTTCCTGGCTTTGCAGCAGGCCGATCGAAAGAATTGCATCGGGTAATTTGGGTTTAGCAGGAAGTGTATCCTGTACTATATTTCTCCCGGCAGGTATGACGCTGTTTTCATACTTGTTTCTGAAAGCCAGCAGCATGACAATGACAACGGGCATTACAAAAAGGAATTTCAGCAAATGCACTTTGGCTGATTTGAGTTTGTTCATCATGGCTATACGTTTTTTGAGTGAAGAAAAATTGAATTGGGTTGCTATACTATATTGGTTGTTACCTATCACTTTCAGCAACAGGTACTGGTATTCTTTTTTATTGATGCCGTTCTCCAGCACTTTATGATCAGCAATGAATTCAAGGTTCTGCCGGATGGATCTTCTCAGCATCCAGGCGAAAGGATTGAACCAATTGACCAGGCAGAGTAATTCGGCCCAGATAATATCAAGGCTGTGTCTTTGTTTTACATGCACAAACTCATGGCGGATGATCTCCTCCAGTTCTTTTTCGTTGTGCAGGTGACGGTTAATGAAAATGGAATTGCCGAAAGAAAAAGGAATGATGTTCTCATTGACCTGGTACAGGTTCATTCCTTCTGTGCTGACCGGCAAGGCTTTTTTCATCATCCGGTGAAAAGAAAGCAATTGCAGCAACAGGCGAACCAGCATAATAAACATCCCTGCAGCTATTACCAGGATGATCACAGCCCACATATTAAATGTACCGGGAGTGTTTTCCGGCAAACCAACCGCTGTTGTTGTATGAATAACCGGTATCCAGTCAACCACCTCATTGGTATTCCAGTTATTTTTTTCCAGTACGGCTGATATATTAATAAAAGGAATGAAAAAAGAAAGAAGAGTATATCCCAGCAGGTACCAGCGGTTGTGGTTGTAAAATGTCAGCTTTTGAAGAATGAAATGGTAAAACATAAATACCACCGAAAGACTGACTGATAGTTTTATAAGATAAATGAAGAAGAAAGACATAGAAATAGTTTTACAGGTTAACCTTTTTCTTTTTCGATCAGGTTGATAATTTCTTTCAGCTCTTTAGCTGATAATTTTTTCTGCTCCACAAAAAAATTCACCAGCTCTTTGTAGGAGTTGTCAAAATATTCTTTCACCACATTGCCCATGAATTTCTTTTTGTACTCATCTTCGTTCACCGCAGGTTTATACAGATAGGCATTGCCTACCAGCCTGCTGCTGAGATAGCCTTTCTTTTCAAGGTTTTTAATAGTGGAAGCGACTGTTGTATATGGCAGCGCCTCATCGAGATGCTCCATAAAGGCTTTTACATTGCCTTCGCCGGTGCGCCATACGGCCTGCATGGCTTCTTCTTCAACGTGGGTTAATTTTTCCATTGCTACGAAATTTTCGTAAATCTACGAAATTTTCGTAATGAACCAAATTTTATTTACAAAAGGCAAAAAGTTGTTGTAAGTGGCGATTGGGAAAAGTAAAATTGGGAAATTGGAAGATTGGGAGATTATCAGGGTCTTATCATGCCGGGGTACGAGGCATCTCAAAGACTTTGAGTTGCTTGTTTTTCGCAATCTCTGAGACTCCCGGACTTCGTCCCTAAGCTTCGTACAAGCTTTGCTTGCATCTTGCTTACGTCGGAGTGACAAGACTCTGAGTATTGAAATTTTAAATGAGTTCCTTCACTTTCGAAACCACCGCATCCACTTCTTCTTTTGTATTGTGTTTACTAAAAGAGAAGCGAACTGTAACGAGGTTGGGATTATTATTGATCGCCCGGATAACATGGCTGCCTATATCGGCCCCGCTGCTGCAGGCGCTGCCACCGGAGACACAGATATTATTCATATCAAGATTCATAAGGATCATTTCTGACTTTTCAGTTTTCGGAAAAGCAACACTCAACACGGTATATAAACATCTGCCTTCCTGGTCACCGTTAAACTGAACCCCGGCAATATTTTTTCTGAGTTGTTCGATCATATACGACTTCAACGACTGGATATATTGACTATCGGTCTCATGGTTTGCCATCGCCAGTTCCAATGCTTTGGCAAAACCAACAATACCATAAAGGTTTTCTGTTCCGGCTCTCATATTACGTTCCTGCCCGCCGCCGAGTATAAAAGGTTTGATATGGATATTATCATTCACATATAAGATCCCAATCCCTTTCGGTCCGTGAAATTTATGACCCGCGGCTGAAATAAAATGTACGGGTGTTTTGCGCAGGTCCAATGGATAATGACCTACTGTCTGCACACAATCGGAATGAAAGATCGCATTGTATGATTTACACAGGTTCCCTACTGCATCAATATCCAGCAAGTTACCGATCTCATTATTAGCATGCATTAATGTAACGAGGCAACGTTCTTTATGAGATGACAATTGTTCTTCAAGATCCTCCAGGTTTACATGACCGTTGCTCTTGAGTTTTACAAAACTGGTGGTCACCATTTCATCATGGTCGTAATGCTCTACCGTGTGCAGCACAGCATGATGCTCGACGGCTGATGAGATAATATGTTTGCATCCAAGATCCCGGATGGCAGCGCCGATGGCGGTGTTGTTGCTTTCCGTACCACCACTGGTGAAGAAGATCTCACCGGGATGAGCATTTAATATTTTAGCAACTGATTTTCTTGCATTTTCGATCGCCAGTCTTGATTCCCTTCCATAAGAATAAATAGAAGATGGGTTGCCGAACTTTTCAGTCATGTAAGGCAACATGGCATCCAGCACTTCTTTGTCGAGTGCGGTGGTAGCGGCGTTATCGAAGTAAATTCTGTTCATCTAAAAAACAGGCGCAAAGATAAGCAATCAACGACCTTTTTCTGCTCTGTTCTTTTACCCCATTTTTTTATAAATCTCAATACAAATCTCGAAATTTGCTCCATATTCAACTATATGAAACCCAAAGAAGTTGTACAAAAGTGGATAAACGCATTTAACAATGCAGATGTTGAAGCTATTGCTGATTTTTATGCGGAGAATGCCATTAATCACCAGGTAAATACTCAACCAGTTGAAGGCAAAGAAGCCATAAAAAAAATGTTTGCTGAAGAATTTTCACGGGCAGATATGGTTTGTATTATGGAAAACATCTTTGAAGATGGTGAATGGGCTATTTTGGAATGGAAGGATCCATTAGGACTCCGGGGTTGTGGGTTTTTTCACATTCAGGAAGGAAAGATCATTTTTCAAAGAGGATACTGGGACAAATTATCTTTTCTCCGTTTGTATGGACTACCCATACCAAAGAATTGATACTTCTTATATAAACTCTTTTATATCCCTCATCAACTGCATCGCCATATTATTAGCCTTTGCTTCCAGGTCGCTTTCTGCATAAATGCGGATAATAGGCTCAGTGTTGGAAGTGCGGAGATGCACCCAGTCATTATCAAATTCAATTTTTAACCCGTCTTCAGTATTGATGGGGTTCTTTTTGTATTTCTTTTTGATCTTTTCAAAAATTGTTTTCACATCAATGCCCTTCGATAATTCGATCTTGTTCTTGGAAATAAAATAATCGGGATACAATGCCCGGAGTGACCTGATCCCTTTTTTATGATTTGCCAGATGGCTCAGGAAAAGTCCGATACCGATCAATGCATCACGTCCATAATGAAAATCGGGAACGATGATACCGCCATTGCCTTCACCGCCGATCACCGCTTTCACCTCTTTCATCTTTTTTACCACATTCACCTCTCCCACTGCTGAAGGAAAATATTCTCCCTTGTGTTTGCGTGTTATTTCTTTCAGGGCCTTGGTGCTGCTCATGTTGCTGACCGTATTACCCTTCTTTTTACTCAGTATATAATCAGCCACCGCAACCAAAGTATATTCTTCACCAAACATGCTGCCATCTTCACACACAAAACATAAACGATCCACATCGGGATCAACAGCAATACCCAAATGAGCTTTCTGCAACACTACCTCTTTACTGAGTTGAATAAGATTTTCAGGCAGTGGTTCGGGGTTATGTGCAAACTTTCCGTTCACTTCTCCATTTAGCAGCACTACATCCTTTACGCCCAATGCTTTTAATAAAGCCGGAACAAAAATGGCACCGGTGGAATTGACAGCATCCACAACAATTTTAAATTCCTGCTTCGCAATAGCTTTTGCATTGACCAATGGATATTCCAGGATGGCATCAATATGTTTTTGCAGGTAACTGTCATCAGGTATTAGTTTCCCGGGTAAACCTGCAGCAGCAAGGACAAACTTTTCATTTGCTGCAAGTGCAAGTACTCTTTCACCTCTCTTTGCGGAAATGAATTCCCCTCTTTTATTAAGCAATTTCAATGCATTCCATTCTTCGGGGTTATGACTGGCTGTAATGATAATTCCCCCGATCGCTTTTTCCTTTTTCACTGCTATTTCTACCGTAGGCGTGGTAGATAACCCGAGGTCAACTACATCAATACCCATTTTGATGAGTGTATCGGCCACAAAGCCACGGACCATTTCACCGCTGGTTCGTCCATCACGGCCGATCACCATCTTTGCCTTAAGAGGCGAGGCCATATTCTTGCGGGCTTTCTTTTTTCCCTGCTTCTCCAGCAACAGCGTGGCGAATGCAGCCGTAAATCTTACAATATCAGCAGGGGTCAGGTTCTCTCCTGGCTTATCGCCGATGGTTCCTCTTATTCCCGATATGCTTTTGATCAGTGGCACTATGTAAGTTTAAGGTTACGAAAATACTGAACTATTCATAGTTCTTGTTTTAATACTGTTGGAGGTTGGATGTTGGATGTTGGAGGTTCAGGAAGACCCCTATAAATTCCAAAAACCTCATAACATCGAACATCGAACCTCCAACATCCAACATCCAACCCCAAAATTGAACTTCAAACGAACTAAGGGTGTTTTATATTTGCTTATGGGCGAGCAGGCATGGTACAAAAACTGGTTCAATTCTCCTTTCTACCATAAACTTTACTTTGATCGGGACGAGCAGGAGGCTGATGCTTTCATAAAAAAATTGATCGCACATTTAAAGCCCTTACCCGGAAGCCGGATGCTGGATGTGGCCTGCGGAAAAGGAAGACACAGTAAAACTCTTGCATCGTTGGGCTTTGAAGTGATCGGCATTGATATTTCCTTTGACAGCATCGCCTTTGCCAAACAATTTGAAAAAGACAATCTCAGCTTTTATGTGCATGATATGCGGTTGCCTTTCTGGGTAAATTATTTTGATCATGCTTTCAACTTCTTCACCAGTTTTGGTTATTTCAAAACCAGGAGGGAACATGATGACGCCATACGGACCATTGCCAAAAGTTTGAAGCCGGCCGGCCTGTTTGTCATCGACTACCTCAATGTTCATTATGCAGAAGAACACCTGGTACATAACGAAGTGAAACAAATTGGTGAAAGCCGTTATGATATTCATCGCTGGGATGATGAAACCCATTTTTATAAAAAGATCACCGTAACGGATCCATCCTTATCCCAACCTTTTGAGAACACGGAAAGGGTCGCCAAATTTTCATTGGGAGAATTTACCGAGATGCTTGCCTTCCAGGGCCTGCAGGTGCAGGAGGTCTTTGGAGATTATAACTTCTCTTCTTATGATATAAGAAAAACACCGAGACTGATATTGGTGGCAGGGAAAAGTAATTATTAAATTTTTTGCCTGACACTCCGTGCAACTGATTATTACAAACAACTTGATTTCACTATCAGCCGAAACAACTATCAATTATCCGTCTGAAGATTTTTATTTGCGAATTAAAGTCTGCTAAAAAAAGGATATAAGACAAAAAAGAAGAATGGATGATATTATTATAACCGGCGTACTATTATTCGCTATTGCATAAAGCAGAAACATAGTAATAAAGAGAAACATAAGTCCTAAATAAATCACATATGCGTCAGACGGTCTTACGATCATGGAAATATTACTTTCTTGTTTATTATTTTTCTTTCTGCTTTTCCCTTTCAAAACTGAATGCATCCCTGATCGTTCATGCCATTGAGCATTCCGTCCAATCATTATTTGAAAGCGATTGCCGCTGAAATTTATCCGGACAAACCAGTCATTCACTAATAATTTTTCAATGACTGCATTATTCCGGGGATTAGCGATCATATCGGAAAGTATTTGCTGAATAGCATCAGGAGTATGTTTTGTTTGAAACAAAATCTTCTTATAGAATATGAATCCCATAGTTAGTCCTTCTTATTATTCATAATTAGGTATTTGGCTGTTTCAAAAAAAGCAGTGGTAAATACAGAAAGCCTTTGTTTTACAGAATCTTCCTGTTGTTTACTGAGTTTCACACCTGCATGCATGGGCGCCAGTTGTTCATCGGGGAAATTAATATTGCGGGTAAAATAAAAATCATCGGTAACCATGCCGATCGCCCCGGCCGTATTGGTGATGAATGCATAGTTATTCTTTTTTAAAGGATCAAGCAGGTCCCTTCCCAAAGCTGTGTTCACATAAGACAAATGAAGCATACCGGCAATGGTTGGTAAAATATCAATTTGCGAAACCACTTCAGTTCTTTTTTCCGGCTGCAATAATTCAGGGGCATAGAAAAGCAGTGGCACATGTTCGTCGGTAAGTCGTTGTTCGGTCCATACATTCGGGTACATGGCTTCTGCATTGCCTGCTACTCCATGGTCGCCCACAAAAACAAAAATGGTATTGGCGAACCAAGCTTCTTTTTTGGCTGCTTCTATGAATTTTTGAAAACAATAATCGGAATACCTGAATGCATTGAACTCCTGCAATGATCCAAAGCCATATTTCTTCAGCTCATCATCGGCCACAAAGATCTTTTCAAAATCAGTGTCTTTTTCAGAAATGGATTTGACATAAGGATGATGATTGCCTGAAGTTTGTATAAAGGCAAAAAAAGGTTTGCGTTCTCCACGCAATCCCGTTGATCTTTTAAAAACAGTATTGGCTTCCAGGAAAAGATCTTTATCGCTGATGCCCCATACATTGATCTCGGGAGAAGAGAAACTGCCCTGTGTATGCATCTGCAGTCCCTTGATATTTTTTAGTAATCCTTCAAAATTGCTGAATTCAGGATCTCCTCCTAAAAAATAATGTTTATCATAATCTTCAAAGCTGTTTATAATGGTGTGTTGTTTTACAGCATCAGGATTGCGGCTGGAAAATTTGAAGAGCTGAGCATCCGGGATGCCCGTTAAAATGGCGAATAAGGCTCTTGCCGTTGAGAAATGCGGGGCAAAGCATCGTTCAAAAAAAATTCCATCCTTACACAAAGAATCAAAAAACGGGGTTGTGTTCAACGGGTTGCCACTCATACTACTTTTATACATGCTGAATGATTCACATTGCACCAGTACAATGTTCGGGCGGTTCTCCAGCGACCCGCTGCGGGGAGCAATGATCCGGTGATAAGAAAAATTATTTTGATCGGGAAGCTGCATCCATTCCGCCATCACCGGGAATACTTCTTTTGCTTTTTGTTCGTTGAAATTAGGTTTGCGCAATTTTAATGTGGCAAAGAAGTTCTGCATCGGGTTGATGGCGAGATAAGATTTGAATTCATTCCTGAATCTAAAACTGTCGTTGCGACCCAACGGTGGCCATGATAAATTTCCCCAAGCAAATACTCCAAGTATCAAAGCAGCGATCAAAAAATGTTTTCTGCGGTATGGGATCCCCTTGCCTTCTGTTCTGTTAATGACCTGCCAGTGACTGCGGTGATACATCCACCGGAAAAAGAGAACGGCCACCAGCAACCCGAGTATCATCCAGAATAACGGGTAGGTCTGCTTCATCATTTTCCAGGATATATTGAAATCTTCCACAAAATTCATTGCCCCTGCATCCAACGGTGCCTGGTTATAAGAGAGGTTAACAAATCCTGCGGCAAAAAAGAAAAAAACAAAAAAAGTGACCAGGGCAAGATACGTGGTCCATATTTTCTTATTCCTTGCTGAATAAAATGGAGACAGGTTTGGCAGCATACTGAAAATAATAACCGGCATCAGTATAAAAGCTATCCAGCGAAGATCATAGCGGATGCCCATTAAAAAAGAAGGGATCACATCGCCAAAACCAATTCCATTCGGATAAAATTTATGCCGGAAAGCAAAAAAAGTAACCAGCCTGTACAGGGTAAATATTATAAGGAAGATAAGCAGCAGGTTGATGACCCACAGAATGGTCTTCGGTATTTTATATTTTACCAGCACTTAATTACCTATGTTGTCGTTTAAAAGGACTACAAATAAAGATATTTTACTTCTTTTCAGCAACTGTGATATTTGAAGTAGTGTATCAGTTTCACGCAGAGGTCGCTGAGTTCGCAGAGGAGTTAAGCAAATATTCTCCGCGTTCTCTGTGCACTCAGTGTGAATTTTTTCAAAATGAAGCACTGCTTATTATTAACGTCTTATCTTACTTTTGCAGCAATGTACCTCTTAAGCACTTTTTGGCAAAAACTAATTCAATGGGACCATGACCTGTTTGTAAAATTAAACAGCAAATGGACCAACCCGCTCTTTGATACCCTCATGCCTTTCATGCGTCATTCCATATTCTGGATCCCGCTTTACCTGTTCATCCTCGTGTTGGTACTTGTCAATTTCAGGGTTAAAGCTTACTGGTGGATCATTTTCTTCCTGGTCACCGTTGCTCTAACGGATATGACAGGAACCAAACTTTTCAAATACGGGTTTGAACGCATCCGTCCCTGCAATAACCCTGATATGCTCGCACATCTCCGTTTACTGGTACGTTGCCCGAATGGTTGGGGTTTTGTTTCCAATCATGCTGCCAACCATTTTGGCATGGCTACATTTCTTTTTCTCACATTCCGTCATTTGATCAGGAACTGGATATGGCTGGTTTTTTTATGGGCCGGTGCTATTGGATATGCACAGGTATATGTGGGCGTTCACTATCCATCAGATATTGCGGGTGGAATGGCATTAGGAATTATTTACGGAACATTCACCGGCCTTGTATTCAACAAATATTTTGGACTTCATTTTCCTGTAAAAGGCTCAGCATTGAAAATATAAATTAGCTGTCCGCATATATAAATCTTAGTGCCCTTTGTGATCCGTTGTGTCCTTTGTGTTCCTGATTTTCCAGTAACACAAAGAGGGCACGAAGAACGCAATGTTATTTCTTCTTCTTATTGTTGAATAACAAGTACCGGGAAGTTTCATAATACCCCAGGGTCAGGTCATGCATTTGATGTAGGAAAGCGCTGTCAGGTTCACCCGGAGGCAGGGGATCATTATTCAGTATTGAAAATACATTCTCCTTTTTTGATTGCAGATCGTACTTATAATAATATTTCCCCGTCACAAGCCCGATAAGATGATTATCCGGTTGCAGGATAAAAGTATGATTGCTGATCTCGTTACTGTCGGGTAAAGAAGTATTCAGAAAGATATTTCTTCCCAGTGTGGTATTGTTTACCCGCAAACCTGCCAAAAATGCCAAACCCGGTATAATATCGATCTGTGACACTTTTCTTTCCACTACCTGCGGTTTCAATAGAGAAGGAGCATAGAATAACAATGGCACATGATGACTTGTCAGTGCTTCTTCTGTCCAGACTTTTGGAAACATATCACCTGCATTGCCACGCAGGCCATGATCACCTACAAAAACGAAAATGGTATTATTAAAATATTTTTCTTTGGCTGCCGCTTCTAAAAAAGTTTTAAAAGTATATTCAGTGTATGCATATTCATTCAGCTCCTGGTTGGTCCAGAAGCCATATTTCTCCAACGTATCTTTTGGAAAACTCCGCAATTTTATAAATGGTCGGTCTTCTTTTGGAATTGTATAGGGACGGTGGTTGTCTGCCGTCTGGATCACGGCAAAAAAAGGACTTGCCTGCTGCTTTAATGTGTTGTTAGCTTCGAGGAATAAATCCTTATCACTGATCCCCCACGCATTAACCGACGGTGATTTGTAATCCTCCTGTTCGTACAAATGCAATCCTTTAATATTATCTGTAAGCACTCCCCTGATATTGGCCCAACTGGCGCTGCCCCCGATAAAATAGTATTTATTGTATCCCTGTATATCATTTAAAATTGTATTCTGATCTACAATATTGGGATTGCGGCTGGCCGTTTTTAATTCAACAACGTCGGGAACACCGGTAATGATCGCCCAGATGCCACGGGCTGTACCATAAGCAGGAGAAAAACAATTCTTAAAAAAAATTCCATTCTTACACAACTCATTAAAATATGGAGTGCTGTTCAAAGGGTTTCCCCACATTGAACTTTTATAAGCGCAGAAACTTTCACAAATAACCAGGACAATATTTGGACGGGTGGATACTACAGAATCGCTTACAATGGTTGGACGAAGAAAATTCAAGGAGACCGTATCGGGGTTTGTTACACCAACCTGCGCAGCCACCAGGCTATAATATTGTTTTGCTTTTTTAATATCATAACTTATTTTCCGGAATTTCAGGCTGCTGAAAAAGCTTTGGAACGGATTAAGCGCCAGGTTGGCTTTATAATCACTGTTGAAACGGTATGCGTCGGCCCATCGTAACGGGAACTTGTTGGCACGGCCATAAATAGCCAGGGCAAAAACAAAAAAAATGATCGTATAACTGGTAACCAGGTTTGTTTTTGAAACTTTTGCCGGTAACGTATTGCTGAACCGGAATATGAACCGGGTTGCATAAAAAATCCCTGTAAAACAAATAAACCATGCCAGCAATATTTTAATAACAGGGTAACTCTCCCATACCATATTCCCGGAGATCTTTGCATCCTCTGCATAGTTAAGTACACTGGCATTGAGCCGTTGCCGCAGGTATTCGAAGTGAAGAAAATCAAATGTGTAAACGATGATGATCAGCAATCCAAAGAAACGGGTAAAGATCATTAATAGTTTCCGGGCGATCGTATTGCTGAACGGCCGGAAGAAAAAAGCCACTCCCGCCAGGAAAATAATAAAAAGAAAAACACAAACCACCCGTGCATCATAGCGGGATCCCATCCAGAATGCACCCAGCACATTCTTTTCACCGGCAGGGGCGAAAACAAGATGAAACACAAAACGCAGCAATGATAATAGCAGCAGGAAAAAAAGACCTGTGGCCAACAACCACCGGACCAACCGGGAATGAATGAATCTTACCATGTATTTTATATCAAGGGAGCTTACCTGTTTTTGTATCGATAAAAGAAAGGAAGATAAAAAAAATTGTTGACTCCCTTTGATTATTGCCACCGGCGAGATCTTTTAACCCGGGATAAAGTCACCGGTTTTATAAGCGGATTTGCTATCTTCGATAATTAACCTGGTTTGTAAATGGAGATTATCATACTACTGGCTTTAATATTTATTAACGGATTATTTGTGATGTCGGAGATCGCCCTGGTCTCGGCCCGGAAATCAAGATTGGAACACCAGGCTGAAAAAGGAGATCTGAAAGCCAAAAGAGCATTGGAGCTTGCCAATAGCCCTGAAAAGTTTTTGTCTGCTGCACAGATCGGCATTACATTGATCGCTATCCTTACCGGTGTTTATTCCGGTGAACGTTTTGCGGGGGCCCTGCAGCCATCGATCGAAAAGATCGATCTGCTGAAGCCTTATGCAGCTACAATTTCCATAACGATCATTGTCGTTATAGTAACTTTCCTGTCGATCATTTTCGGAGAACTGATCCCTAAACAACTCGGATTGTTAAAAGCAGAACGGATCGCCAAACTGGTAGCGGGTCCGGTGAATGTTTTTGCCAGTGTTACGCACCCCATCGTGTGGTTGTTGAATAAGATAAGTATTTTATTCTTCCGGGTATTTAATATCAAGAGATCCAAAGACGATGCTGTAACAGAAGAGGAAATCAAAACATTGATCGGGGAAGGTACGGAAGCCGGTACGATCGATGAAGCCGAACAGGAGATCATCGAGCGGGTATTTCATCTCGGCGACCGCAACATCACTTCGCTGATGACACACCGCAGTGATATTATCTGGTTCAACCTGGATGATAACGAGGATAAGATCAAGGAAAAAATATTCCAGGAGCCTCATTCGGTTTACCCGATCTGCGATGGTGAAATTGACAATATCAAAGGCGTGGTATCCATCAAAGACCTTTATATAAGCCCGGACAATACTTTCTTTAAAGAACTTATGAAACCTGCATTGTTTGTACCGGAAAATAATTCTGCTTACCAGGTGCTGGAAAAATTCAAACAGTCAAGACTGCATTGTTGTTTTATTGTGGATGAGTATGGGAGTATTTTAGGGTTGATCACTTTAAATGATATCCTCGAAGCCATTGTGGGCGATATGCCCCAACCGGACGTGCCGGATTATGAGATCAGGAAAAGAGATGATGGAACTTATCTTATTGACGGGCAAATCCCTTTCTATGATTTTCTTACCTATTTTGAAAAAGCCGACTGGATGAATGAAGGTGAACATGATTTTGACACCCTTGCCGGTTTTATTTTGCATGAGCTGGAACATATTCCAAAGACCGGTGAAAAACTGACCTGGAAAGGTTTTATCATTGAAATCATAGACATGGACAACCACCGTATTGATAAAGTGCTGGTGAAAATAAGCGAGGAGTTGAGAGAGGAAATGGATGAGTAGATGATAGTTGATAGATGATAGTTGATAGATGATAGTTACAAGTTCAACGATAATATTGATAGCCCAAAACAGTTAAGCAACTTCAACAGGAACAACTATCAACTATCATCTATCATCTGCTTTCTTTTATCTTTCAAAAACTAAAACTTGCCTGTGTAGCCGGGTAATCCAGCTTAGTGCTCTTCCTGTTCCCCCCAACTATTACATGCATAAGATTGACCTGGTCGGTAAAAAGATCCTGCATCAGTTTATTGGTAATATCAATTTTTTTTACAGAAACAATATTATCCGCTTCTACATAACCATACACGGCCTCATTTTCTCTTTCAAACCCGACATATGATAATTTTACAGGTTTACCATCGGCGTTAAGAAATAAATGCGAAGTGATATATTTTTTAACCAGTGTATCCATGGCTGCTTTGTTGGAAGGGTTGATCAGGTCAACTTTGGCTTTATAATTTTGTTCCAGCACTTTTTCAAAATCATCTGTAAATATTTTACAACTTATCTCAAGGGTTTTATCCGCAGCATTATGATTGATCTCCACAACGCTTACATGAAACGGGTGAAGCCCACCCATCCCCCGAAAAGGGGATTTTGCTTCCATATTATCACTGATTGGTCTTTTATTAAACAATAGGAGCGGCATAACTAAAATAAAAAACCATTTATTGAGGAATGATGCCATTGACACTATATTTTTCCTGGTTACAAATTTGGGGCTTATTTTCAACCCCGGTTTGAAGACAGACGATAAAAATAGGGCAATGGTTTGATGTTTGCCGGGAAAAAGTATGAGTGATTTCAGGTTTTATTTTGGCTTGGGCTGGGAGCATATCATGAATTGGGAAGCATTGGATCATTTGCTTTTCATTACCGCCCTTGCCACTATTTATGTACTAAAGGACTGGAAACAGGTCTTGATACTGGTAACTGCTTTTACCATTGGTCATTCACTCACACTGGCATTAAGTGTGCTCGATATTATCCGGTTCTCATCCCGTTGGGTGGAATTTTTGATACCCTGCACGATTATTGTTACGGCAGTCAGCAACCTGTTCCAGAAAAAATTCACTCCAGGATCGATCCGCATCAATTATTTCTTAGCTCTTTTTTTTGGATTGATACATGGTATGGGCTTTGCGAATGCTATCCGGTTCATGCTGGCCAAAGATCAAAGCCTTGGCTGGGGCTTGTTTGGTTTTAATGTGGGTCTTGAAGCCGGTCAGATTGTTGTAGTAATAATGATCTTACTGCTGGCATGGGCCATATTGACCTTGTTTAAAATCAACCGGCGGGAATGGGTGATATTTTTATCGGCGGGCATATTCAGTTTAGCCTTAAAAATGGCATTGGAAAGAATTCCCTGGTGATGACATTAAAGTTTGTAAAATAAATAAAATCAATTATGAAAAAATTTCTTCTTGCCTGCAGCTTGCAGTTGATAGCTTGCAGCTTTCTTCTTGCACAAAATACCCAGAACAACGCCAACTCCAATCATGGAAATAAGTTTGAGCAGTTGGGAGGCATTTTACCAACACCCAATGAATACCGTTCTGCCAGCGGCGCTCCCGGTCCTAAATACTGGCAGCAGCGTTGTGATTATGACATTAAATGTGAGCTGGATGAAAAAAACCTGAAACTCACGGGAAGTGAAATGATCACTTATTTCAACAACTCACCCGATCAGTTAACCTATTTGTGGCTGCAATTGGATGAGAACGAACATAGTTCTTCTGATAATGCCAACTACCAGGACGGAAGTAACATGCCTGATAGAACGGCATCTTCACTGGTTGACAGGATGGAACTCGCTTCCCAACCAAATGACTTTGGTGATAAGATAAAAAGTATAACCGATGCGACAGGCAAAGCATTAAAATATACAGTTAATAAAACAATGATGCGGGTTGAAATACCCACGGTTTTAAAACCGGGACAAAAATTTATTTTTAAGATCGATTGGTATTATAATATCCCTAACCGCCAGAAACAGGGCGGCCGTGGTGGTTATGAATTATTTCCTGATAACGGGAATTATCTTTTCACCATGTCGCAATGGTATCCCCGTCTTTGTGTGTACAGCGATTTCCAGGGTTGGCAAAACCACCAGTTTACCGGTCGTGGTGAATTTGCATTGACATTTGGGAACTTTAAAGTGCAAATGACGGTCCCTGCCGATCACATCATCGGCGCCACGGGTGAATGTCAAAATTATCAGCAGGTATTAAGCCCCGCACAATTTGCCCGCTGGCAGAAAGCACAAACAGCTAAAGATGTATTAGAAATTGTAACCTTGGATGAAGCCAAAGCATCAGAAAATAATAATACAGATAAAAAGAAGACATGGATCTTTAAAGCCGATAATGTTCGTGATTTTGCATGGGGTTCAAGTCCCAAGTTTGTATGGGATGCTATGCCCGCCTGGGTAGAAGGAAAAAAAGTAATGGCGATGAGTTATTACGGCAAAGAAGCATATGGATTATACAGAAAATTTTCCACCAAGGCTGTTGCTCATACTATCAAGACCTATTCCAAATTCACGATCCCTTATCCCTATCCTGTTGCACAAAGTGTGGAAGCCAGCAGTGGTATGGAATACCCTATGATCTGTTTCAACTTCGGCCGTACGGAAAAAGATGGCACTTATAGCGAAGGAACCAAGAACGGGATGTTGGGTGTGGTGATACATGAAGTAGGTCATAATTTTTTCCCGATGATCATCAACAGCGATGAACGCCAATGGAGCTGGATGGATGAAGGGCTGAATACTTTTGTAGAATACCTCACGGAAGAATTGTGGGATAATAAATTTCCCAGCAACCGTGGCCCGGCCAATACAATAGTTGATTACATGAAATTGCCAAAAGATCAATTGGAACCTATCATGTCCAATTCAGAGAACATTATTGGTTTTGGACCGAATGCTTATTCCAAGCCCGCAACAGGAATGAATATTTTACGGGAAACCATCATGGGCCGCCAGTTGTTTGATTATGCTTTCAAAGAATACGCAAGAAGATGGGCTTTCAAACATCCGGAACCTGCTGACCTGTTCCGCACGATGGAAGATGCCAGTGGTGAAGACCTTGACTGGTTTTGGAGAGGATGGTTCTTCGGAACCGATGCCTGTGACATTTCTTTGGATACTATAAAAGCATTAAAAGCAGATTTCGCCCCTGCTACGGGGTTAAGGGATACCATAGTGATGCGCAAGAATCAAAAACCCCGGGTAAATGCATTTGAAGATATTTCAAAGGTCCGCAACAAGGAAGATAATACTATCAAATTTGAAACAGATGCTGATACTACCCTCCGTGATTTTTACTGGCGCTATGCCCGTGGAATAGAAACATATGATACTTCCAGCTATGCGGTACATACAACCGCTGGCAGTGCCCCTTTAGATGATGAAACAAAAGCAAAAATTGCCGGCAAGAATTTTTATGAATTAAAATTCACTAATAAAGGTGGTTTGGTGATGCCCATCATTCTTGAATGGACCTATAAAGACGGGACAAAAGAAATTGAAAGAATACCGGTGCAGGTATGGAGAAAAAATGAAAAAGGCCTGACCAAAGTATTTATGAAAGATAAGGAGGTCGTTGCTGTCCGGCTTGACCCGATGAGGGAAACCGCCGACATTGATGAAAGTAATAATAAATGGCCTTCCGTACCACAACCTTCTAAATTCACGGTGTTCAAACAAGAAGGTGGCGGACAAAGAGGTGGTGGCGGCGGAGCGGAAAAGAACCCGATGCAGACTTCGAAGGAGAAAAAAGCTTTTTGATTTTATTGCAGATACATATTAAGAAGAGGCTGTCTAAAAAAAGATTTCAACACAGAGATACTGAGTGACAGAGAAACACAGAGGGTTTATTTTCTCTGTGAAACTCAATCCCGATAACTATCGGGACTGTTACTCTGTGTTTATCCTGGTTTTTTGAAACGGACTTTTTTTATTTTTTCCCTTCGGATCTATTCGTGTTTTTCACAACAGGATCTTTGATCCTTCCCTCCTCTTTCAATCTTTGAAAAAGAATATACTCGATCTGCCCGTTGGCGCTGCGAAACTCATCGGCGGCCCATTTTTCAAGAGCCCGGTAAGTCTCGTTATCTATTCGTATAACAAATGATTTTTTGTTACTCACAGGATAACCAATAGGATTATTGATATAATGTTCCGGTGTTCAATACGGGTTGAGCACTTCTCTCGCCGCAAAGAACCACCATCAGGTTACTTACCATCGCTGCTTTCTTTTCTTCATCCAGTTGTACGATCTCTTTTTTGGATAACATTTCCAAAGCAAGTTCAACCATTCCGACCGCACCTTCCACGATCTTAAACCTTGCGGCAACAATGGCAGTAGCCTGTTGCCTTCTTAGCATATCACCGGCGATCTCAGGTGCATAGGCCAGGTGTGTTATTCTTGCTTCTTTAATTACTATTCCGGCAGCAGATAATCTTTCGCTTAATTCCTTTTCAAGCATTTCTATCACTTTTTCTCCCCCGTTCCTTAATGTTACTTCTGGTTTTGCACCGGACCCTGTGGATGAATCTTCCATTTCATCATAAGGACAACTGGTAGCCAGGTGCCGGATAGCGGATTCACTTTGCATTTTTACATATTGTGAATAATCGGTGATCTCCAGAAGCGCTTTATAGGCATCATTGACCTGCCATACAATTACCGCGGCAATCTCCACGGGGTTACCCATCTTATCATTTACTTTCAACTTGGCGCTTTCAAAATTATTGGCCCTTAAGGATATCTTCTGTCTCCTGTAGAATGGATTTACAAATAACAGCCCGTTGTTTTTGATGGTGCCTGTATATTTTCCAAAAAAAGTACAGACCCTGGCCTGGTTGGGATTTATAACAGTTAGTCCTGCCAATAAAAAAAAGCATAAAAGCAGCATGATCGTCCCGATCCATATCCCCGGGCCCTCTACCGTTTCTCCATGAATTGAAAGGCTGATTAAATAAATACCAAGCCCGATTCCCACGAGTGATAATACCAGGACCATGAATCCTGAAAATGGTTTGATGATCTTTTCCATATAATTTAGTTTATGATATCAATTTGATATCAAAATTATACTAACTATATTTACCAGCCAAATGTTTTTTTATGCGACTCCGCCGGTTCCTGTTGCCCTGCTTCTTCCTTTTTATTTTTTCGGCCAAAGCTGCTGAGGTGGACACGATCAGCATCTATAGTAATGCCATGCACAAGGATCTTAAATGCGTGGTGATAAAACCAGCTACCTATACTAAGAAACCTGCCCGCCGCGGCGGAATAGAAAGTTTTCCCGTCGTTTATCTGCTCCACGGATATGATGGCTGGTATAGTAATTGGCTGATACGGGTACCGCAACTAAAAGATTATGCTGACCAATACAATTTGCTGATCGTTTGTCCTGATGGAGGCAAAAGCAGTTGGTATTTTGACAGCCCCATTGATTCTTCAATGAAATATGAAACTTATATTAGTATAGAAGTACCTGAATATATTGATGCGCATTACAGAACGATCAAAGACAGAAAAGCAAGGGCCATTAGCGGATTGAGCATGGGTGGCCATGGGGCTTTATTCCTTGCTTTCCGTCATGCAGAAACCTTTGGCGCCTGTGGCAGTATGAGCGGTGGCTTTGATCTTTATGGCTCCCGTAATAAGTACGATATCATAAAAAGACTCGGCGATACAATTAATTATGCAGGCAATTGGAAAAATTATTCAGTACCCAATCTAATTGAGCATTATCCTAAAGACAGCTTGGTCATTACTTTCGATTGTGGGAACAGTGATCCTTTCTATCCTTCCAACCATTTATTACATGAAAAAATGCTGGCATTGAAAATCCCGCATGACTACACCGAGCGGCCGGGCAAGCATGAATGGCCTTATTGGAGAAACTCCATTCAGTATCATTTGCTTTTCTTTAAGAATTATTTTGATAGGAATAAGACCGCCGGCAAAATAAACTGATCTGACCTGCCGTTCCTGCCTTGTACCCAAACTTTTAATGGCCACCATCAAACCCACTTTATGAAGAAACCAACTTTCTTTAGCTGTTTTATTTTCCTTTTTTACTCTGCTTGCACAAATAAGACTGATCAATATACTGTAGCATCTTTACAAGGTAGTATTGAAAACTCTAATACGTTCATAAGGCAAAACACTGAGTTCGTTTTAAAATCATTAGAAAGTAAAACAACCGATCCGGCAACAAAAGAAAAGGCCGAGTATTGGCTACATAAAGCCAATGAGGCTAAAAAGTTGGCAAAAGAAATGAACAACTATATCGAGATCTTAAGAAAAGAAAAAACAATAAATTTCTCAAAGTCAGACGAATTGTTGAATAAGTTGTCTAAATACGATAGAAAAATTACATCAATCGATTCTTTAATACAAAATAAATTTTCAATATCAATTGAAGCTGAATCTGAAGAATCAAGACAAAAACATGGAAAGAGATTCTATAAGGATAATTTCAAAAATGCAGATGCTGTTCATACTTCTGCTATCCTTTCAAGAATGGATAATTACATAAGATTGCGGGAAAACCAAATAATCACTTTTTGTAATGAACAAATAGCTATCCATGATATCATAGATTATTTCCCCGAAGCATTGGTGAGTCAAAACAGTTATTTTTTTAATGCTGGGCAAGAAATTGAAATTAAAGCCGGAGTAGGTTCATTTGCCAGGCTTAACAATGAGTCAATAGTTATAAATGGGATTCCGGTTGTTATAGGAGAAGGTGGTATAGCAATCTTCAAAATAAATGCTCCACACAAACCGGGAAAATATAATATTCCTGTAAAGCTAAAATTTATTGACCAGGATGGACGAGGACAAGAACTAACCCATTATGTATCATACACAGTCGCCAAACCATGCGACCAATAACCCCTTTAAAAATAAAAAATGAAAAATAAGGAATAAGGAATGAGAAAGTGTTGCGTAATGTATTCCACTTTTTCATTTCTTATTTTTTATTCCTTATTTCTCATTACTCAAGGCTCCGGCAAATTCCCCGTACTTCCATCTCTCACTTTTATTTTCTTCTTGCCGGCATTCTTCTTTTCGAAATCCAATACTTCCTTGGGTTTTGTAATTTTTTTAGTTACGGTATCAGATTTTGATTTGTTTGCAGTTACCGAAATAGGTTTGATCTCATCATCATTTACTAAAGCACCATCACCTGTTTGTATTTTATTCAGCCAATACGTTTCAGTGCCGGTTACCGTCCCTTCCACGGGGTCATAATAAGTCCATTTGCCATGCTTCACTGCATAGCCGTCATTTTTTACGACCACATTGTCTATTATCCTGGAAGGATCTTTCAGATCATAAACCGTGACCGTATCATAGGCATTGGCCGGGTCCATGGCCCGCCAGCTTTCTTCCCGCAACAATCCGCCATTGAACGTAAAATATTTTGACTTTCCATGCAGCTTTCCCCAGTGATAATTTTCTTCGGCGATCTTCACTCCTTCCAGTGTATATCTTTTCCAGGTGCCTTCTTTATTGTCATTTTCAAAATATCCTTCTTCCTCATAGCCCTTTTCACCACGCAGTTCATCCACATGGATCACCCATGGCCCCTGCTTCAGACCCTTCATGTCCACCCGGTTCAGGGTATCGCCCCTTACACTTATCTTATAGTCTTTCAACTGGCCAAAACCGTTTAGGGAAATAAGAAGAAAAAAAAGAATGATAAAGCGCATAGTTTAGTAAGTTTGAAAAGGAAGCTGATAGCTATTAGCCTTTAGCTGTTAGCCGCCGGACTTCCGCACTTATAACGTCAAAACCGACTGTTTATGTCTCCAAAATTAAAGCAAATTTTCCTGCTGTCAATAACCAGTTTCCTTACTTTAACAACATGGTCGCAGGTTAATCCAACCCCGGCTGATGAAAGATTAAAAGGTCTGCAGCAGCGCAAAATGCTGGAAGAAAGATCCATACTCAACAGTATCCAGTTCCGCAATATCGGCCCCGCCATTATGAGTGGCCGGGTGGTTGACCTGGATGTAAATGCCGAGGATCCTACTGAATTCTATGTGGCTTATGCCACCGGCGGTTTATGGTACACGACCAACAACGGGCAATCTTTTGTTCCTGTATTTGACAGTGCCGATGTGATCGGCATCGGTGATATAGCTGTGAACTGGAAAACAAGGACTATCTGGGTGGGCACCGGCGAAGTGAACAGCAGCCGTTCTTCTTATTCCGGCATTGGTGTTTACAAAAGCAGCGACAATGGAAAGCATTGGGAATATCTTGGATTACCCGGGTCGCAACATATCGGGAAAATTCAACTGCATCCTACGGATAACAATACCGCATGGGTGGCGGTGCTCGGACATTTATATTCTCCCAATAAAGAAAGAGGCGTTTACAAAACAACAGATGGCGGCAAAACATGGAAACAAACTTTGTATGTGGATGATAACACCGGGGCCGTTGACCTTGACATCAATCCATCCAATCCCAATGAGCTTTATGCTGCCATGTGGTATAAAACAAGGGCTGCCTGGAAATTTGTGGAAAGCGGGAAAACAAGTGGCGTCTATAAAAGCAACGATGGTGGCGAAACGTGGAAGATAGTTTCCGGTCCCGGTTCGGGTTTCCTGACAGGCGATAAGATCGGCCGTATCGGGGTAGCTGTTTATCCAAAGAATCCGAATATCGTTTATGCGATCGTAGATAATTATAACACAAAGCCGGATACTACCAAAAAAGCAGATACGCTTTACAAGAAAGATGATTTTAAAAATTTATCCAAAGAACAGTTTGAGCAGCTTGACAATAAGAAGCTGGATACTTTTCTCAGAAAAAATTTCTTCCCCCGCAAATACACCGCTGTATCTGTAAAAGAAATGGTAGCAACGGATAAAGTAAAACCTACTGCTGTATGGGACTACCTGGATACCGGCGATGATGGTTTCCAGGGCAGCATCATTGGCTGTGAGATCTACCGGAGCGATGATGCCGGCATGACCTGGAAAAAAACACACACTAAACCTATTACTATTTACAGCACATATGGCTATTACTTTGGGAAAATATTTGTTTCTCCCGTGAATGAAAACAAAGTAGTGATAACCGGTGTGCCGCTGCAGATGTCGACTGACGGTGGCAAAACATTCAAGAGTATTGATAAGCGGAATGTGCATGGCGATCACCATGTGGTATGGATCGATCCGAAAAGGGATTCACATATGATCAACGGCAATGACGGTGGCTGTAATATTACTTATGATAACGGTGAACATTGGTTCTTTGCCAACACTCCTCCCGTCGGGCAATTTTATTCAGTGGTTACGGATGACGATAAACCTTATAATGTATATGGTGGCTTGCAGGATAACAATGTATGGTATGGCCCTTCCAGTTATGTAGCTGGTCCCGGTTGGCAGAGTTCCGGCGATTATCCTTACAAATCATTGGTAGGTGGCGATGGCATGCAGGTGCAGGTAGATACAAGAGATAACACTACAACTTATGCCGGTTCACAGTTTGGCGTCTATTCAAGAATGAACCGCAAAACAAGAGCTGACCGTAAATCAGTCCGCCCGGTACATGAACTGGGTGAAATACCTCTTCGTTTTAACTGGCAAACACCGATCCTGTTAAGCAAACATAACCAGGATGTTTTTTATATCGGTGCTAATCGCTTGTACCGTTCATTGAACAAAGGTGATACGCTGATCGGTATTACCGCGGATCTTTCCAATGGAAAAGTCCCGGGTAATGTGCCTTATGGAACATTGACCACATTAAGCGAATCGCCATTGCGTTTTGGAATGTTGTATGCAGGAACGGATGACGGGAATATTCAACTCTCAAAAGATGGTGGATATTCATGGCAACTCATCAGCCAGGTTTCAAATAAAGAGGGAAGTCCCAAGAAAGGAAAAGCTGTGACTCCCGACTCACGACTCACGACTCACGGTTTATGGGTAAGCAGGGTTGTTGCCTCCCAGCATAAAGAAGCAAGAGTATACGCTTCACTGAATGGTTACCGCAGCGACAATTTTGCTCCTTATTTATTTATGAGTGATGATCATGGAACTAGCTGGAAACAGATAGGCAAGGATCTGCCCTTTGAACCGGTCAACGTAATAAGAGAAGACCCGAAGAATGACAGCATCCTTTATGTAGGTACCGATGGCGGTTTATATGTAAGTTTTGACCAGGGAAGTAGTTTTATGACATGGAATGGTGGATTACCCAAATCTGTTCCGGTGCATGATATTGCCATACAGCAAAGGGAAAATGAGATCGTACTCGGCACCCATGGCCGCAGCTTATATGTAAGCAAATTAGATGACGTGCAGAAACTAAAGAAAGATCCGGACTGGCTGAAGAAAAAGCCGAAGGAGAAACCGGCTGCAACCGGAAGGCAAACGGATGATGACGATGCAGAACCTGAACAACAATGATATTACTATACTTGTAAATAAAAATGCGAAGTAATTACTTCGCATTTTTTTATAACTCATTAAATGTATCAGGCTGCTTTTTTCTTTCTCCTCATCATCAACATTACTATCAATATCAACAGTACCGCCCCACCGCCGATATAATAATACATGGGGTCAATGCCGCCGGCACCTTTGTCAAGCCCCTTGTCAATATTCCTTTGTGTATCGGAAATATATTTGTCAATAAAGGGAAAAGAAGCGTTCATACCTTTTACTTCATTGAATTTTACCAGCGCCTTTTTAAATCTTGACCTATCAAATAAATTCATTGCATCTTCATAAGCCAGCGATATATCGCTCATTTCAGGTTTGATCTTTGCCTTATCCAAAAATTCATCCACGATAGTGGCCGGCACAATAAAATTCATACCCTGTACTTCCTGTTTACGTTGCTGGTCCATACTGCCGAAAGTGGCAAGACCGATCACTTCTCCCTTGTCATTCATCACCGGGCCACCGCTATTGCCATGAGTAATAGCTGCATCTATCTGCAACACTTCCCATCCATCTTTCATATTCTTCTTGGCGCTTACAAGTCCCCTTGTCAGCGATGCTTCAGATATTGATTCTTCAGAGATCAGCGGATGAAATGTTGCAACAGCAGGATACCCGAGTACATATACCTGGTCACCAACATTCATATCTTTATCATCACCAATCCGTATGGTAGGATATGTGTGCTTCTCATTCATCTTTAGTATGGCCACATCTTTTCCGGGAATGGGATTGCCCTGTGCTACGATCCTTGCGGGAATAACCATCGGAACAATTTTTCCTTTGGCGCCGGAAATACCAAATACCACGCTGAATTCTTTTTTGATATCACCCACTTCAAGGGTCTGCGAAAAATACCAGCTATTGGCATCAACAAGCGCCTTGCCTTCCTCTTCTGTCAATTTGCGTCCCATTGTCTTCTCCACATCTGCTGCATCCCTTTCCAGTATCTCCTGGAAAGCCTGTTCGGCAAAACTTTTCTTGGTCTCATCATCATTTTCGTCCACCACATGAGCATTTGTAATGACATAACCATCCGGGGTAATGATAAAACCGGAACCAACCATCGTAATATCAAGGTCTTTAGAAACTGTTTCAGTCCCTTTCTTCAAATATTGATCAATGGTTTTACAATAGGTCATCAGGAAAACGTTCCAGAATTCATCCTGGCTTCTTCCTTCGTCATCAAGTTTCTGCCTTATCTGCTGGGCTAATACTTTTACAGCTTCAACATCTGTCACAGGCTGATAAGCTGTTACCGTTCCTGTATATTTAGCCTGGATCATTACAGTGCCCGGCTTATTGCGTTCTGCAATTTGTCTCGGTGTCATACCGGATTCCTGTGCAAATAAAGTAACGCTGAAAAGAATGGTAAGGAGAAGGATGAATTTCTTCATAACAGTTAGTTTGAAGTTAAAGATAGATTATGATCGTTATTTAGAAAGAAAATATTCTATCGCCAGCTCATATCCTTTCAGACCCAAACCAACAATACTGCCTGCTGCTTTGCCGGACACATGAGATATCTTTCTGAATTCTTCCCGTGCATGCACATTGGAAATATGAACTTCTATAACAGGAGTCTTAATAGCTGCCACCGCATCGCCGATAGCAACAGAAGTATGCGTATAGCCGCCGGGATTGAAAATAATACCATCATGATCAAAACCCACTCTTTGCAGTTCATTGATCAGCTCTCCTTCCACATTGCTTTGAAAATAACCGATCTCGATATTGGCATATTTCACTTTCAGTGATGCAAGAAATTGTTCAAACGACATATTGCCGTAAATATCGGTTTCTCTTTTGCCGAGCAGGTTGAGGTTGGGGCCGTTGATGATGGCGATCTTCATAATAAGCTAAAGTAAAAAGTAAAAAATCAAAAAGCAAAACCGCTTCGCTAATTTTTTTTTTACTTTTTCATTTTGAATTTTTAATTAACCCAATAAACTCATCAAACAAATACCTTGAATCATGCGGGCCCGGTGTGCTTTCGGGGTGGTATTGCACAGAGAAAGCAGGTTTGCCTTTTACCCGTATACCTTCAATGGATTGATCATTGAGGTTGACATGCGTTATTTCAATATGACTCGCTTTCTTCACAGCTTCCGGGTCAACACCGAAGCCGTGGTTCTGTGTAGTGATCTCAGATTTTCCTGAAATGATATTTTTTACAGGATGATTTAACCCGCGATGCCCATGATGCATTTTAAAAGTAGGGATATCATTTGCCAGTGCCAGTAACTGGTGACCGAGGCAAATCCCAAATACCGGTTTCTCCTCTTTTAATATTTGCTTCAATGTTCCGATCGCATAATCCATCGGCGCCGGGTCGCCGGGACCATTAGAAATAAAATAACCATGCGGTTCAAACTTCTTCACTTCGGCCAGCGGGGTCTTTGCAGGAAATACTTTTACATAAGCCCCTCTTTCCACCATACAGTTCAATATATTTCTTTTCACACCATAGTCCATTACAGCAATGCGGATGGTTGATCGCTTGTCTCCTATTTCATACGATTCCTTTGTACTCACATGAGATGCGAGCTCCAGTCCATCCATATTGGGAACTTCTGTCAATTTTTTTTCAAGTATTTTGATATCGGTTGTCTCAGAAGAAATAATGCAGTTCATGGCGCCCTTGGTCCGGATATGTGCTACTAATGCCCTTGTATCCACTCCTTCAATGGAAACGATCTTATTGGCTTTTAAATAATCATTCATAGACCCGTTAGCCAGTTTTCTGGAATACTGGTCTTCCAGGTTTCTGCCGATCAATCCGTTTATTTTCACACCGTCCGATTCTACATCCGCATCCTTTACTCCATAATTACCGATATGAGCACTGTTCATGATGAGTATCTGCCCAAAATAACTGGGATCAGTAAATACTTCCTGGTATCCGGTCATCCCGGTATTGAAACAGATCTCGCCGGTGGTGGTGCCAATGGCGCCAAAAGCTTTTCCATGAACAATAGTTCCGTCGGCCAACAATAAAACAGCGGGGATAGTTTGATCAGGCATGTTTGAAATATTTTACAAATAAAATGATTCAGCAATGAATCGGGCCATTTACTTTTTCACAATAATAAAAAAAGCCCCTTCGCGGTAAACGAGGGGCTGATAATAAAAAATACTTGTCACTTTTATTTGGAAGCTTTGGTTTCTTTTTCAGTTGTTTCTTCTGTTATTTCAGCCTCTGTTTTCTTTTTAGTACCGGCACGACGGGTTTTCTTGGCAGCCGTTTTCGCTTCGCCTTTACCCTTACCATATATTTCATTGAAATCAACCAGTTCGATCATTGCTGTTTCAGCATTATCACCGGGACGGGCGCCTAATTTAATGATGCGGGTATAACCTCCCGGGCGACCAGCCACTTTTTCTGCTACCGTACTGAATAATTCAGTAATAGCTTCTTTATCCTGCAGGTAGCTGAATACTACACGGCGCTGATGCGTAGTGTTCGTTTTTCCTTTTGTAATTAATGGCTCTACATATACTCTTAAAGCTTTTGCTTTAGCGGTAGTAGTTACGATCCTTTTGTACTGGATCAGTTGGCAGGCCAGGTTGCTCAGCAACGCATCCCTGTGTGCTTTTTTTCTGCCTAGATTTTTTACTTTATCTCCGTGACGCATGACTGTTTAATTTGAAGATTTGAAAATGAGCTAATTTGAAGATTATCTCATCCAAACCCTGGTTAAAAAATTCGGCTATACCGTGTCAGGAATTATAGCCTACTGTTATCAATTTGAAGATTTGAAGATGAACCGATTTGAAAATTACAATCTTCAAATCAAAACATTTTCAAATTTTCAAATCCTAGAATTCACTTAAATCAATACCCAATTTCACCAGGTCCATTCCAAAGTGCAGACCTCTGTCGGTCAGCACCTGTTCGATCTCTGCCAGTGATTTCTGACCAAAGTTGCGGAACTTCATCAGGTCTTCCTGCTCATATTGTACCAACTCACTCAGTGAATTGATCTTGGCAGCTTTCAGGCAATTAAAGGCTCTTACAGAAAGATCGAGGTCTTCCAATGGTGTCTTCAGCACTTTACGCAATTGTAAAGTTTGTTCATCCACCATATCCTCTTTCTTCTCTTCTTTATTATCGAAGGTGATGTTTTCGTCGGTGATGATCATCAGGTGCTGGATCAGGATCCTTGAAGCCTGCTTCACGGCTTCTTCCGGGTGAATGGTCCCATCGGTAGAAACTTCCATGATCAGTTTTTCAAAGTCAGTTCTTTGCTCCACCCTGGTATTCTCAATCGTGTACTTTACATTTTTGATGGGCGTAAAGATGGAATCGATCGGGATATAACCCAGCGGCGCATCTTTTGCTTTGTTATCTTCTGCCGGTACATATCCACGACCCTTGCCTATCGTCAGTTCAATATCCATGCGGGCTGATGAATCCAATGTACAGATCAGCAGATCGGGATTCATGATCTGGAAAGAATGAGTGCCTTCGCCGATCATACCGGCAGTAAACTCAGTCCTGTTTTTGATGGACAACATGATCTTCTCATTTGTCACTTCAAAATCAACAGATTTTTTGAAACGAACCTGCTTCAGGTTCAGGAATATCTCTACTACGTCTTCGCTGATACCTTTCATCGTGGCAAATTCATGGTCCACACCTTCAATCTTCACGCCGATGATAGCATATCCTTCCAGTGAATTCAGTAACACACGACGAAGTGCATTACCTATGGTTACACCGTAACCGGGTTCCAACGGACGAAACTCGAAAAGAGCTTCGAAATCAGTTGCTTTTTGCAGAATGATCTTATCGGGTTTCTGGAAATTTAAAATGGCCATATTTTTATTTTAATGTTTAATATTAATTAAAAGTTGAAAATCAAAAGTCAAAATTAAAAATTCAAACCAGGTATTTAGAAACGTCGCTTTTGAACTTTGACTTTTTAATTTTTACTTAGAGTACAATTCCACGATCAACTGCTCCTTGATATTCTCAGGAACGCTTTCCCTTTCAGGATACGTGATGAAAGTGCCTTTCATCTCCGTTTCGCTCCAGTCAAGCCAGTTGAACTTTGGATTTTTGCCACGAACAACACTCGTAATGCTGTCTCTGCCTTTGCTTCCTTCTTTAATCGTAACTGTATCGCCTGCTTTCAACTGGAAAGAAGGAACGTTCACTACTTCACCATTTACTGCTATATGCTTATGACTTACGAGTTGACGGGCAGCGGGGCGGCTTGGCGCAATCCCCATCCGGAAAACAGTATTGTCCAGGCGGGCCTCCAGTAATTTGATCAGGTTTTCACCAGTAACACCCTTGCGGCGTGCTGCTTCTTCAAAAGTTTTGCGGAATTGTTTTTCCAGGATGCCGTACGTGTACTTCGCTTTTTGTTTTTCACGAAGCTGCAAAGCGTATTCACCTAATGTTTTACGCTTTTTCTTATCACCGTGCATTCCGGGAGGATTGCTGTTTTTATCCAGCCATTTACCATTGCCTAAAATAGGTTCACCGAAACGACGGGAAATCTTGGTCTTTGGACCAGTATACCTTGCCATAGTTTTTATTCATTTACGCTTTTTAGTAACGGTGCTTTGATCAGTAAAAGCGTTAAAAAATCAATCAGGCACCCTTTCTTAAAATGAACTGTCCTGATCCTTTCAGAACAATTATAACTATATAAACTTCCTTACTCCCCTTTAGGGGATGGGGGCATTAAACTCTTCTTTTCTTAGGAGGACGGCAACCGTTGTGCGGCAACGGAGTTACATCCTTTATCATCACTACTTCGATCCCGCTTTGTGAAATAGAACGGATCGAACTCTCACGACCGGCACCGGGACCCTTTACATATACATCCACTCTTTTCAGCCCGGCATCAAAAGCTGTTTTGGCAGCATCTGCAGCCGCCATCTGTGCAGCATAAGGTGTGTTCTTCTTAGACCCTTTGAAACCCATTTTACCGGCACTGCTCCAGGAAATAACCTGCCCGGTTTTATTGGTAAGACTGATGATAATGTTATTGAACGTAGCAGAAATGTGAGCATCTCCGTAAGAATCCACTTTCACTACTCTTTTCTTTGCGGCTGCTTTTGCGCTAACCGGCTGTTGTGCCTGTGCTTTTGCCATAATTTTTGTACCGAGGTAATCTTTTTCGTTTTTTAATAAATCTCGCCTTTCGGTGAGTGAATCAATCCTCCTGCCGGCTTGCTGGCGATCCGTGATTGATTCAGATTCTTCAAGCCTTTAAAACTATTTGAACTGAGGACAATAACTATTATCTGTTAGTTATCATCTATCATCTGCTTATTTCTTAGCCGCTTTCTTCTTACCGGCAACTGTTTTTCTCTTTCCTTTTCTTGTACGGCTGTTGGTCTTGGTGCGCTGACCACGAACCGGCAAGCCTTTACGATGACGAAGACCACGGTAGCAGGCAATATCGAGTAAACGCTTAATGCTCATCTGCACTTCAGAACGAAGCTGACCTTCTACTTTCAGTTCTTCCGTGATGACGTTACGGATAGCAGTCAGTTCTTCATCATTCCAGTCATTTACTTTCTTGTTGCGGTCAATATTATTCTTGTCAAGAATATATTTGGCAGTAGAGGGGCCTATTCCATAGATATAGGTAAGACCTATTTCGCCTCTTTTATTTTTTGGTAAGTCAACACCGGCAATACGAGCCATATTATTTTAGTTTAAATTCCAAGAAGCAAATCACAAATCTCAATTTGGTTCTTGTATTTTGATTTTTGTTTTTTTAATTATTTATCCCTGGCGTTGTTTAAAACGGGGATTCTTTTTGTTAATAACATACAGCTTGCCTTTGCGACGAACTATTTTACAATCAACGCTGCGCTTTTTAATAGATGCTCTTACTTTCATTTTTTTAAGCTTTTAGCCATCAGCCCTTAGCCTTTAGCTATTCTAAACAATTTTGAACTTTCTTCTTTGTGTTGGCTAACGGCTAACAGCTAATAGCTAACAGCTTATTTATATCTGAAATTGATTCTTCCCCTGGTCAAATCATATGGCGACAACTCTACCCCCACTTTATCACCCGGCAGAATGCGGATATAGTGCATTCTCATTTTCCCCGAGATGGTGGCCAGTATTTCATGCCCGTTTTCAAGCTTAACTCTGAACATGGCATTTGATAAGGCCTCTATGATCGTACCATCCTGTTTAATAAGGGGTTGTTTCGACATAATTTTTTCGGAACGCAAAGGTAAGTGTATCAGGTCTAAAAAAGAAAAAACCCCGGTTATTTTTAGGGGTTGTGAGGAAAAAGCTGGCCGCTTGCCTGAAAACCTGTTACTGACCTGCTTCTCAGGGCTTATCCAACGGGACTTTGGTCATATCCATATGCAAATTCTGGAGCTCATGCACTCCTAATGGAAAGGGGAAATGGCGGCGGTCTTCTCTCCACCACATCTCAATATCAGAGAAATCTCCTTTTTTAGGAGTAACCAGCCTGAAAGAGTCTTTTTTGTACTTGACAGCCCCTTCTGCTTCTTCCCTGGTGAAACCCAGTTTCATCAGTTGGCTGTCATCAAGCGGAACGGCATGCATTTCCTCCGGGCTGTACCAGAACTCCTGCACCCCATTGTCAACCAACGCCTGGTTTTCCTCATGACTGACCCTTACAATAGTCCCCTCCCGGAGAATACCTTCATCATCCACATTAATAATATCCCCTGCTTTTAAATGTCCGATTTTCAGCATAGCGTTTGTTTTAATAATCGAATATAAAAAAGATTGGGAAAATGGCGAAATAGGTTTTCCGGGAAATAATGACCGCTCATTTTTTTGATTAAATCAGTATTTTCAACAACAAAAAAACCACAAATCAATTAACTCATGAAAAAGAAATTATCGATCAGCATTGCGATCGTTCTCAGTATAGCAGTACTATCCTGTGGCAGCAAAAAAGAAACGGCTACCTCCATTGCCCAAAAATGGTGCGAGCTGAATGCCAAAGAACATAGAGCTGCAGATGGCGGCTCTGAATATGAGGCTGCAAAAGCGGCCCGTAAAAAGTTTGAAGATGAAATGGAAGCGAAATACAAAAAAGATGAAGCATTTATGAAAGAAATAGGAAAAGAAGTGGAAAAATGTGAGGATGCTTCTGAAGGAAGGTGAGTTGTATAATCATAGTTAAGTTGCCTTTTCAATATTTTAATAGAACCAGTTGATTAATATTCACAGAGTAATTTTGGGTTATTCCGGAATCTCTAGTTTTTTTTGATCAACAGCTATCGTAAAGGGAAAAGATCTTTGATGGGGGTGTTTTTCTTTTTTAAAGCATTAAAAAATCATATACTATTCATTTATTGTTTGCTGGATTTTATTTACAAACTCTCAATTTTTAATTAATTTCTTTATCCCAAACCACTCTAAAGCCTATATATAATTTTCTAGAATTGGGCAATTCTTTGTTCCGATAGGCGATATGTAATTCATTTACCGGTTTTACTTTATTAAAGAACGCACCGCCCCGTATTACTTTTTCTTTTCCTGTCAATGGCCCTGGTGGATTATTACTTTGGCTGGTTGCATAATAGGTTGAATCAAACCAATCTGAGCACCATTCAGCCACATTACCTGTCATATCATATAAACCAAAATTGTTTGGTTGTTTTGTAGCCACCTTACTTAGATTATTACCTCCATACACTGCTACTTTACTGGCATTATTGCTGCCACTATATTTAACAGCCATTCCGCCGCCCGCAGCATATTCCCACTCGGCTTCTGTAGGCAATCTCCCCTTTGCCCACCTGCAATAGGCAATGGCTTCATCCCATGTGATATTTACAATAGGGCAAGAATCAGGCAACCGATGCACCGGTTGTGCGGGTAATGCCTTACCCTGGCTGCTGCAAAAACTACGATACTGTGCCACAGTCACTTCAGTTGGGCTGATGAAAAAAGCGTTAACTGTCACTATATGCGGTGGTTGTTCTTCCCTCCTGCCACCAATATTTCCCATCGTAAATGAACCGCCCTTAATAAAGATCTGGGTTATTTTATTATTCGCATCCTGTAGATTACTAATACTACCAGGTGTCCTAATATCTTGTTTACTAATTTCGGATTTGCCCGATACTTGCTTAGTTACTGGAGTATCATTTTGCCGAGCATTTTGTCCAGACTCTGAATGGCGATCATCTCTGTAGCTATTGTTAAAAATTAATACCATGCTACCAAGAATGATTGCAATAGGAATAAGAAGCCACTTATTTTGTTTTTTCCATAACGGCAACTTTCTCTCGTTTCTCAGTTTCAGCTTTTCTTTAATAATTTCAGCTATTTCATAGGGGTTGTTTTCCCATTTCTCAGATACTACATTTTTACTTAACCCATCTACCGGAGTATTGTCAATTCGAAGTTGCAAAATATAAGGTTGCTTGCCTTTATTAAATACCTCGCTTATTTGTTTTTCAATATTTACCCAGTATTTGTCTATAAATATTTTGCTTGTGATCATGAGAACAAACATGGCTTCGGCCCCATAAGCATCCAATGATATTTTCAGTATATGCTTCCCCCAGTTTCTGGCCCGGTGTTCTGTGTACAAAAAATAGGAGATATTCTTTACTGCCAATGCAGCGGCAATTTGCTTCGCAATGGGTAAGTCTTCTTCCGCTACCGAAATAGCGATATCGTGTTTGTATTTAGGATGCCTTTTCAACCTGTATTACACTACTAATAACTTATACTGTTTGAAGTTCAATTTCCCCGGCTTGACTTTTTAATTTCATGGAGCTGGTAGTTAGTTCCGTAATTTCATATTCCTTTTTAATGCTCGAAAGTTCCATTTTTAGCAATTCTCCTGTTGCAATATACTCCCAGGTTCCTTTATCATGTTTTCCATTAGACATATAAACCAATTCATTTTGTCCCGGTTGACCATTTTTGAATATATAAAGGATTTCATCAGCACTATTAACTGTCTTCCACAGTTTATCAACAAAAGAATTTCCTTGTTTGGCCGCACTCGTTGCATATTTAGAACGCTGATCATTGTACCAATTGTCAATGATATCTTCAGTCAGGCTTACTTGCTTTTCGGCTATTTTAGTCATAAGGTCTTTATTGGCCTGTAGTTCAATATCCAATTTCTCCTGTTCAACATTCAAACGATATGTTTTCTTTTTTTCGTTAATATCCTTTACTTCTATTTTAAGGTTTTCCAATTCAGATTTCCGGGTTAATTCCTTTTTTTTTTCATTATCTGCAATTGTATCTTCAATACCATCCAATATTTCATCATATGGTCCTCTTTTTGATAATAGCTTTACTGTAACGGGTGCAGCTTCCAACAACACGAAAATTAATGTAATAAGCCAGCTGGCGAGCCATACAGTATTACCGAAGGATTTTAATTGCCCTAAAGCATTCAACCGGTCAAGAATGTCCTTGTTACCGCCTGCGTCTTTTTTGCATTTTGCTATTATTTCCGGCCGCTGGTTATTCAGGTCATCTATCTGATTCTGTATCCCTGTTATTTGATCAGTATATTCCCTTTCTGTTTTGCCAACCAGCATTGCAAGTACTTGCCGCCTGCTATTACTGCTATCGTCCAACACAGATATATCGTTTATAGTTATACCTCTTTCAGCGTTCAATTGTTTATTCTCTGCTATTTTTTGTTTAGCTATATCATTGTATTTCCATTTCCTTATTATACGTCCTTCTGGCGATCTGATCGCTGTAAGTATTCGGTTTCTCGCTATTATTGCTTGGTTTATATTAATTTGTTCCTGCCTGTTTTTATTCTCTTCTACTTTGGCCAATTTTACAGTATTTGCATCTTTAATTACCGGGTCAGTATTAAAAATATTATTCCTGGCATTGTTCATCTCTGCCTGCAAGGCCAATTTTGTCTTGTCCAATGTATCCCTACGGCTATTAAAATCTCTTTCACAATCGGCATTATACAAGTCTTCGGTTTTAGCAAGCTTTTTATTAATAGTTGCTCCGAATAATCTTGTTTCAAGTGGTTTGGAAATTGTAATACCCAAAATAAGTGCGATAACGATACGGGGTAGCGCCATAAAAAATTCCTGCCTGAATTTTCCTGTTTTCCGGATACTGGAAACGATATATCTGTCCAGGTTAAAGATCACAATGCCCCAAAATATTCCCATCAAAATTGAAATAGAGTAGTTATTGAATGTAAAATGAATGGCATATCCGCCTGAAATACTAGCCAGTATTGCCGTCAGAAGAATAGTTGCGCCAATGCCGATAAATTTTGTCTGCTCAGTAGGGCATCTTTTAAGTATGCTTTTATTTGCACCGCTGCACCATATAAAAAAGTCAGAGATCATATATCAATTTTTAAGTCGTTAATTTTGGTTTTTACCATCTCAAATATTTTTGATATTGTCCAAAAATCATCTCCCATCTCATAAAGAGGCTTGCTTTTCTGTTTAATAAATGGAGAATCAAATGAAAAGTGTTTTAAATCCAGATCTTTTATACCTGATAACCCAGTCGAGTAATTAATGTGGGGTAATTCTATTTCGGGTATATCAACGTGTAGGTTGGAGCGGAAATCCGGCATAGGCACTTTTATGCTTTCAATTTTCGGAAAAGGATAAACATCTACGTAGGTTATTTTCGAGGCTTCCCCGAATAAACCTATAGCTTTGAGTATATATTTTGTGCTATACTGAGGTTTTATTAATGTTCGACCTGTTACCGGCATGACACCGATACCATTATCAATTTCTACCGAGTTAGCGTTGGCAGTTTCCCAACAAAGATCGACTCCTTGTGAGGACAAAATAAATTGACGTTCAGGATCAAAATATTTAATATTTGGTAAAGGTGTTAGACAATTAATCCAGTCGTCTGCCGTTGGCCTTCTGGTAGGTTCAAATAAACCATCACCGAAACAAAGAATAAACAATTGCTGCAAATCATCAGATAAATCTTTAAACGGAAAGTGCCATTTCATAACATCACCGCAAAAATTAGCTTTGGCCCCAAATGGGAACAATCCAGCTTCCATTATTTTTTCAGGTAAGATGAGTTTATTATAAGGATAGTTACATACAAAATTTCCAAAAGGATGAACTCCACATAATATCTTATAAAATATAATCGCCATTATAAACAAATCCCATTCTTTTCCTTTCTGAAGGCCCCGATCGAGTGGTGGACTATACTCAGGTGTGTTCATTTTTGATTCATAAATTATTTTACCCTTATCATCAGCAATTTGACAAGAATCTAAATCAATAATGGAAATTGAATCACATGAATTCACAATAATGTTTGAAGGTTTTATATCGCCAATAACATATTTATCACTGGCATGCAATAGTTTTAAAACTGTTGCAATAGTGCTGCACAGTTTCAAACGATGCTGCATGGAACTCTTCGTCTTTCTGTCAAAATGACTCCATTCCTTGCTTAATCTTACTTCATGTCTTGGCTGAGGATAATACCCCAATTCATTTTCACACAACGATTCAAGCAATATTCCATTTGCTTTTTGCATTATATAGCCACAAAAAGAACTGTTCTCATAAACAATTTCTTCCGGCCATACCAGCGATGCGTTTTGCAACTGTTGAATAATCAATTTCGAAACATCAGCTACCATGTCTTTTATCTTAGGTTCTTTCTCAGCACGGTATTTTAAATTAAAAAGCTTGAATACTTTTGACTGGCGATTTGCAGGCTTGATTATTTCATAAATTTCTCCTTCACCTCCCAGGCCAATTGGATTCTTATCCATTATAATCTCTTCTTTGTTGTTTAAATAATATCTTGACATCACTCAATCCTATTATCGTTAAATATGGTGTTCCTTTTTACTCCCAATATCATAGTTCTGTCATCTGGTTCTGTTACAAATTGTTCCATACCTCGTTCCAAAAAAATTTTCCATAACTCATCAATATCATCCTCGCTAAGACCCGCCCCAGCAAGTGAAAGAAGGGATTTGCAGTTATGATCAAAGAAATTCTTGAATGGTTTATTTTCACGGATATACTGTTGTGTATTGCTATCATAAATACGTAGTTCAAAGCAAACGTTCTCACAGCCATCTGTTAACAATGTAAAAGCATTAATATTTTCAGAAATTACATGACTTTTGATATAATGGCGATTCGTAAAACTTTCATCAAAAACTGATGTCAGAAAAACTGTTTCATTGGCATACTCACCTTTATATGGTTCCATACAAGACTTCCATTCTCCCGATTCATTCAAGAATCCTGCCCTGCCATCACCTATATGGGTAACCAAAAGGCCGAACTGTGTCACTATTAGCACAATTACTGTTGCCGCCAGCGATTTCAAATCCATATTTTCTTTTATTGCATATTCAGAAAGGATATTATATATGCTTTCAAAAACTTTACGGGATAGTATTTCCCATCCTGAAATTGTCGGAGGGTTAATATGAAAGTTAGCAGTCTTAACTTCAGTATAGAATAACTCCATTGCATTTTCCACAATAAGCCCGGCACCCAAATGTGAAAAACATGCAGATCCCGAACCATCAGATATTACAGCGATAGAAAAACCTTCCTGCTCAAAATATTTGAATTTGTGAGCATCTTGACAAGGAATATTATCCGCAACATGATTGTACCCTGTGACTGTAGCTTTTGAAACTATCCAAACGTCATTCATATAAAAAAGTTTAGACAATTTCGCCTTCCCAACCAGTACCAACCCAATCTGGTTTATCGAGTTTTACAGATTCGCCAGGCTTTGATTTACTAATCGATTTCATGCTATTACTAAGCCACTTGAATAACTTTACAAATTCATACCCCTCTAAAGGCAAAGGAGGATAATCCGGTTGTGATATTTGTTGCATTATACTTTTATCGGCACCAACTACTCCGACAGGCATGAATACAAAATGCATTTCCCTGCCTCCTTTTTTAATTTCATCCGCCAATCCGATAATATCCTGATCTGTATCCGGTTCTCCGTCTGTTATTAAAAGAATATGCGGTCTGTAGTAATTGAGACTCTGATCCCTGTACCACTTCTTTCTTGATTCAACATAGTTAATTGCAGTGCGTACTGCATCAACCATTTTGGTACTACCCTGAACTGATAAAACCGGCATTATAAATTTGTCTACCAATGAAGGCTCCTGAACGACTTCAATTAAGCTATTAAAAGTTATTATCGCTATTTCAATCCGTTGGCGGGCCGTCGCATCTTTTTTAATCTCATCTGCCAATAGTTGTAATCCTCTATTGACCTCAACGATCGGCTTTAACATTGAATAAGAGGTATCGACTACTAAAACCAAAAGACACCTTGTACTACCATTTTCAGCGACCTCACCTCCAAAATCTGAAATAGGTACCGGTAATTCGATAATTTTGATTTCGGATTCACCATATTCCCGAAAATTTACATTCCCGGGAATAAACGTACCCGATATAGTTTTTACTCCATAATACTTATTCTTATCAAGACATTTTTTATCTTTTAAATCATCTATGATACTATTAACAAACATTGATTCCTCAACTTCGGTTTCAATTGGGACATTATTTGGCAAATTGATTTTGACTTTTAGTAATTGCATAACAATTATATTTAAGGTTTTGTAATGTCAGTAATCATAATTTCAGTTATTATAATAAATCGCTCCATACTTATATCGGGAGGTTTATACTCTATATTTATTTCATTGACAATCCTATTTATTATTTTTTCACGATTCATTACCGCCGGAAAATTGCCACAAGAAGATAAATTAGTCAGCTTGCCATTACGCTGCCGGACAATCCACTTGTAAGGTTTGCTTAATTCATAAACATAGGCTTCCAGAAACTGAGAATCTGGGTATAAATTATAGCATGATTCATATCCTTTTATAAACTGCACAGCCGGATAGACAGAACCTTTTTGAGGATGAAATTTATTTATCTGTTTTTTTAAAAAATTAAACAGCCGGTTTGCGATATCTCCCGATACCTCTTCATATCTTGATTGTTCGATACCATACATTTTACATTTGATCAAATGATTTTTAACTCTTCTTACAATTTCCTGTATGGGTTTTGTTCTTTCTCTTGTATTAATCTCAATCAGGAATTCCGTTAGTGCAAAACTTTCCCATGTTGCTGACTCTCCCGGGGCAATTTCCTCAGCCTGCATACAGTACTTGTGCGCAAGGAAATAATTTCCGTCCTTTAATTTATTATTTATATGCCACAATATTTTTTTGTACCTTGACTGTTCTTTTTGATCATCAATCGTATTAAAATCTTTCACTACAGGGTTGTAGTTTCTTTTGAAAGAAGGTTTTCCGCAGTTTGGGCAAATAATTTTTCCATATCCTTTTATATCAAGTAAAGTATTACACTTTGAACAGGGAAAGACAGTATCATCTTCATTGATATTTACACCCTGATCTTCCTGCCCCATGTTTACGGCTACAATAATTCCGCCATCACCCCTGTTCTGTATTATATTGCCGCCTGGATTTACAGTACTTACTTGTTGAGCATTGTCTCCGCCACTGAAATTAGAAGAGTTATTAGCAGAAATATTGATAATAACATCCCCTGTTTCTGAATTCTTAAAAATATCGGTGTTAATATCTATGTATTCATTTGCTATAATAATTTTAGGGTCATTGCCTCCTGAATATAAAAAAGCCAGACCATCGGTAGCCTTATTTTTTTTAGTAAGTTTTTTGCCCAAAAGCTTCTTAATTCCAGCAGCAACTAGTTCTGGCCTGGAATCCCAAACTGCATACGTCAGAGTATTAAGTTCGGGATACTCTTTTATAATAAAATCGTCCTTGAATTTTATAGGCAACATATACACCTTGTCTGTATCCGTCTGCATTCTATCTAATATTGCAGCTAACTCGATTCTTGTATATCTCTTATTTATAGCAAAGTAGTTTTCAGAAAACAATATAATTGCATAGCGGGCTTCATTTTTATAAATTTCTGTAAGCCTTTTTTCCAAATCATGACCTAGAGAAATAATTCGTTCATCAACATCATCATAATAATATGCATTTACATCTACTGCTTCAAAAGCAAGTGCCAATGACTTTGCCGCATCTTTATCCTCATCCGCAAAAGAAATCGCTACATCATACTTGTATTCAATATCCATACTCATAATGGTTTATTAATTAAGAATTTTAATTATTGTCCCCTTTTCATAATTTATACAATTCAAACCCCTTACTTCTTTTGGAGCAGCCCCTGTCCTGTTGGGCAAACGGATCCAAAACGTTGTAACTCCAATACTTCTTGCAACCGCCACTTCATAGTCAACCCAGGGCCTGTTATGTGTATCATTACCCACAAGTATCAGCACAAGGTGCACTCTTGAAATATCATTCCGGATATTCGCTTCGACAACAGAATCGCCTAATGGACGCAGGTCGTTCTCATCTACAGAAATTACTTCTGCACCGGCTTCTTCCAACCACTTTTTAACTTCTCCTTTATATGTTTTGTCATTAAAATGATAACTTATAAATACTTTTTTACTCATATTCTTAACCTTATGTTGTATTGTTTTTTAATTGATTCAATTAAATCTTTTTCTGCTTTGCCAACCTCCAATAATGATATCCCAGCGCTGTAAGTCTGCATGATTTTGATTCCATCGCCGCGAAAAACATAAACGGCGCATCAACCGGCACTACCAATCCTACACTCTGCAGTTTTTGAAGTTGCTTGAATTTTGCAACATTGTCTGCATCGGCATATGGCTCAATTACTTTATGCTCAACGTCGGGATGATTGGTGTCTTCATAAGATGGATTTAAAGGAAATAAAGCATCAGGGGTGGCAAAAAAACTGAGCAAATTTTGTATCACCCCCGCCGGCACTTGCGGTGTCACCTGACGCAATGAAATAAACTCTGATATATTGGTCTTGAATACAGGACGCTGTTCACTTGGCCCAAGTGCTTTATCAATAAAAGCATAAATACTACCCGGAGTAACATTACCATTCAGATCCGCAGCTCCTCCCTTAAGAGCTTCAATAAGCAAATTGGTAAAAACTCCATGACCGTTTACTTCTTTTGAAAGTTGATCAGAGCGGCTGGAAGCCAGAATGATTACACCCTCCCGCAAGTAAACTGACATACCGGTATCCTGATTAATTTCATCAATACCACCGGCGCGGCAACAATCAAGAATTATTATTTTATTTTTTGCAGGCGAACGGTTGACGATAGAAAGCAACTGGCTCATAGGCACGCCCATATCATTGGAAACAGAATCGGGTGTTACAATATGATATCCGAAAAAATCATTGCTTCCGTGGCCTGCAAAGTAAACAAGAGCAATGTCTGATTTCTTATTAAACAATTTAATCAGAGCTTGCCTTAACTCAGCCTTATTAACAATATTCTTTAAAAGAATGGTCCTAAAATTTTTACTCCCGTCTTCATTTTTGGCAAGTAGTTCTGCAATCTTTTCAGCGTCATTAATACAAGCCTTTAGCGGAGCTGTGGGATAATCGTTGATTCCTATGATCAGTGCATTGCGCATTGTAATCTTTTCATTGTTTACCAGTACCTAAGCAGGTTTTATGACTTACAACCTTCGCTTGAAACCAAAGATTGGGTATTTGACGGTTGGAAAAAACCCCTTTCTTCTCCGGAAAAAACCTGTTTGCCAAAAAATATTCCAGAAAATTGTAAATACAGGTTTTTTCCCCTTTATGTCTTCTATAATTTGCAGAGTCTCACAAAACATAATTTTTCATTTTAAATTTTATTTTATGCCGACTAAACCATTGCCATTAATTTTTGAACCTGTAGAAACAGTGAACAAAAGAGTAACTCTTTATCTTGAAAACAAGTATCCGCTGTTGAACACACAAATCAAAGCGAATGATGACAGCAGGGAAGAAACCCGGTGGGTATGGTATTCGAAGGAACATATTCAAACATGGTTGAGCGAAATGGAAGACCTCAACGCCGATGGTATGCGCATCTACTTTGGAGAAAAAGAAATAGAAGAAGGTGATGAGGCAAATACAAATGCGCAGAAAGCAAAAGCATCCGGTCAATTATGCCTTTTGATGATACTTACCAGGCCAGGCAGCTTTGACAACTCCCACATCAATATTATTTATGAAAATGAGTCTGACTATGTTGAAAGAAAAGCTCTGTACGATAACTCCAGGCAATTCAACTTTGGCGGCTATTGTCCTCCCATGAGTATTACTGAAGGTGATGATTATCCAAATGATTCCATATCTTAGATAAATGGCCGTCGTGATACAACATCTTTATCTTTTACCGATGTTGATTAGCGTCCTACTCAGCCTGAAAGCCTTCAGGCTGGGATGGCCGCTGGCATATAAAATATTTTCGATATTTCTATTTACTGCGCTTTTTACCGAAATATTTGGCAACCTCTGGCATTATTACCTGCATAATTTTAATGGATGGAAGTATTCTAAAAACAACGCATGGATTTATACGGCTTCTTTCATCCCGCAATATGTACTATTGATGTTTGTGTATCACCAGGCGTTAAATTCAAAAAAAATGAAACGCATCATCCTATTCGTTGCTATCGCATTTTCCTTGTTCACAATTCTTAATTTCTGTTATTGGCAAACTCTTTTTATTATCAATAATAATACACATATAGCTGCTGATTGTATAATGCTGCTACTTGTATTTGCTTATTTTGAGCAGTTAAGAAAAGCAAAAGAGCCCGTTAAATTATCTGTTCAGCCGATGGTATGGATATCGCTGGGAGTTCTTGTATTTCATTTACTCAACATTCCATTTCTGTTAAGCATCAATTACCTGATTAGAAACTTTCCTTCATTAGCCACTTCATTCCTTTATGTATATCTATTATTCATTTTCGTTTCTTATGTTCTTTATTCAAAAGCCTTCCTATGCCCAACTCCGGAGCCGAAATAATCAGCCTGACCATTGCAATTACCACCATCTTTCTATTTATTGTTGGCACTATCGCCGTACGTTATATTTTTCTTTATCAGAAAAAACGGTTCCGATACCGGCAGGAAGTTGCAGAACTCCACGAAGCATTCAATCACACGCTTCTTCAATCCAAACTGGAGATCCAGGAACAAACGCTGGACCATATTTCCAAGGAATTGCACGCCAATTTCAGTCATCTTGTTTCACTTATCAATATTAACCTCGCTGAAATATTGCCGCAAAGTTCCAGTGAAACAAAAGAAAATATCCTTGAAACAAAATCATTGGCCAAACAATTGCTGGGCGAGCTGAAAGCCCTTAGCGCCAGTCTTAATACGGACCATATCATGCATATCGGTTTTGTAAAAGCCCTGGAAAACGAACTTGTCAGGCTGGGCAAGCTGAAAAAATGCGAAATTACATTTACAAAAATGGGACAGGAATACAGATTGCCTGCTGAACATGAAATCATCCTTTTCAGGCTTTGCCAGGAAGTGCTGAATAATATTATTAAATATGCCAGGGCAAAATCTGTACTGGCTGTATTAAATTACACCCCGGAAAGTTTTGATCTTACCATTACAGATGATGGTATTGGCTTTGACACAGAAGAGGCATACAGGCTAAGTGCAGAAAAAGAAAGTACCGGCATATTAAACATTAAGAAAAGGGCCAGATTAATTAATGCGGCCATTGCAATAAAAAGCCAACAAGATAAAGGCACACAGGTAACAATTTCTGTTCCCAATAAAACCAATTAATAATAAATAATGATTACTGATAAAAAGAAAATAAAACTGGCCATCGTTGATGATCACAACCTTTTCAGGAAAGGATTGATTAAACTTATTAACCTGGGTGACAACGAGAATAAATATGTTATCCAGTTTGAAGCTGAAAATGGTGAGGACCTGAAAACAAAACTCAATAACAGGGATTTGCCTGATATTGTCCTGATGGATATTGAAATGCCCGATATGGATGGATATGAAACAGTCGACTGGTTACAAAAATATCATCCGGATATCAGTATACTTGTCATCTCCATGTTTGAATCAGAAGAAACAGTGGTGAGAATGCTACGGCTAGGCATTAAAGGTTATTTATCAAAGGACATTGAAGTGGAAGATATGCATGCAGCGCTGGAAGCAATTGCACAAAAAGGTTTTTATTATTCCGATTTTGTTTCCGGCATTATGGCCCACACTATTCAGGCAAATGCTATTGATGATTATTCCAAAAAAGGAATGCCTGATAACATGTCTGAAAATGAAAGGGAATTTCTTAAAATGGCCTGCACTGAATTAACGTACCTGCAAATAGCTGAGAAGATGAACTTAAGTCCTAAAACTATTGATGGTTATCGGGAAACATTATTTCACCGCTTCGATGTAAAAAGCCGGGTAAGCCTGGCAATGTATGCCGTAAAAAAGGGGTTTGTAAGAATTTGAAACATTTCAGCTTCTCTTCCTGTAACTGATGACCGCCCATCCATTGAAGGCAACAGCAAAACCACCCATTATCAGTAAATGGTACCTGATATCGGAAAGACCGCTTCCTTTAAGTACCACCATCCGCATTACTTCTATGAAATAAGATACAGGGTTAAAACGGGTGATCCATTGTGCCCATACCGGCATACTGTCAATGGAAGTATAAAGTCCGCCGAGCAGGATAAATATCATCATCAGGAAAAAGGAAAGTAACATGGATTGCTGCTGGTTGGCAGAATAAGTGGAAATAAGCAATCCCAAACCTAAAACAGCAAGAAGGTAGACTGCGGCAAATACATAGATGGTAAAAAAACTTCCAACGGGGATAATTCCATATGCGAACCTGGCGATCGTTAAGCCGATCGTTAAAACAAATAAGCCGATGATCCAGAAAGGAATGAGTTTGCCAAGTATGAAATGATATTTTTTTATAGGCGTAACGTTGATCTGTTCGATCGTGCCGATCTCTTTTTCCTTTACAATATTGATCGCAGTCAGGTTGGAGCCAACCATGGTCAATAAAATGACCAGTATCCCGGGCACCATAAAATATTTATAGTTCATCAGCGGGTTGAACCAGTTGGATGACGCAACCTCTATTTGCGTTTCCGAACTGAACCTTGGCAACTGCATCCATTCCATTCTTATTTCACGGTTATAATCCTGTATGATGATCCGCAGGTACGCAGCACCCAGGTTAGCTTTTACTCCATTGATGGCATTTAAAGCCATAAAAAGTTTTGCTTCATTTTCTTTTACAAGTTCTTTTTCGAAATGCCGGGGTATCTGTAAAACCAGGTCTGCCTTGTCATGCTCGATCTTTTCCAATGATCGTTCATAGGAAGAAGAATAATCCGTAAGAATAAAATAACCGGATGAAGTGACCTTATTGATAAGCTGGCGGGAGTATTCGGAATGGTCGTGGTCAACAACAGCGAGTTTGATCTTTTTGATCTCATAATCGGCAGCCCAGGGCAGGATCAATAATTGAATGACCGGCATCACAAGGATCAGCCGGATGATCGACGGATCCCTGAATATCTGGCGGAATTCTTTTCGCAATAAAAAACGTAGTGTTCTCATAAATTTAAATATGGTTCTAGCTAATGGCTAATAGCTGTTAGCTGTTAGCCATTAGCTTTTAGTTTCATGCTAATCTAATTTTAAAACGTTTAATTGCCATGGTTAAAAAGAAAAGCATCATCCCCCCGAGGATCAATGTTTCCTTCCAAATGCCGTTTAATCCCAGCCCTTTTATCATCACCGATTTTACGATGCTGTAATACCATTTGGCCGGAACGATATTGGAGACGATCCTTAAAGGCAGGGGCATATTTTCCACCGGGAACATGAACCCGCTCAACATAACAGTCGGCATGAACAATCCTATCAGTGAAATGAACATGGCGCTTTGCTGGGATTCTGCCCTTGATGATATTAATAGTCCCAGCGATAAAGACACGAGTATAAACAAGATGCTTTCAAATACCAGTAGCACTAAACTCCCGTTGATGGGAACTTCCAGCACAAATACACTTAATAGTAATATGGAAGCGATATTGATAGTTGAAAGCAATAAATAAGGAACTGCTTTTGCCAGCACAACTAATTGAGGCCGCATGGGCGAAACAAGTATCACCTCCATCGTGCCTGATTCTTTTTCTTTGACAATGGTGATAGCTGTCATCATGGTGCATACAAGCAGCAGTACCATCGCCATCACACCGGGGACAAAATTGAATGCTCCTTTCAGTTGCGGGTTATACAACATCCTCATTTCCGTATTGATCGTGTAAGGCAATTTCCTGTTACCGGTAATGCGGTCCTGGTAATCCATAATGATAGCAGTGGCATAATTGGTCAGCTGGTTGGCCGTATTCGGGTCAGACGCATCGGCGATCAATTGAACCTGTGCTTTATTAAAATGCTGGAGGTCTTCGCCAAAATGCTGGGGAAAAACCACGGCCAGTTTTATTTTCCCTTTTTTAAATTCATCCTCTACCTGCTTGTATGATGTAAGGTTTTTTTCCAGGTCAAAATAATGGCTCGCCTCCAATTGGGCTGTAAGTGAAATGGTAGAAGCATCTTTTGAATTATCCAATATGGCGATCTTTGAATTTTTTACCTCGTTGGTCAGTGCAAATCCGAAGATCATGATCTGGACAACCGGCATGCCGAGCAGGATGAACATGGTTCGTTTATCCCGCCAGATGTGGAAGAATTCTTTTTTTACAAATGAAATGAATTGTTTCATTTTTTGAGCTGTTAGCTGTTAGCCATTAGCCGTTAGCTGGTTTAAAAAATTTGGTCTGTCCTCCAAAATATGTCTAGCTAAAAGCTAACGGCTAATAGCTAAAGGCTAATCACTCCGTTTTGCTTTTCTCGCCAATTGTAAAAACACTTCATCCATAGATGAGGCATTGTAAGTTTGTTTCAGGTTAGCCGGTGTATCCAATGCGTCTATTCTCCCATCCACCATAATGCTGACCCGGCTGCAATACTCCGCTTCATCCATATAATGCGTGGTTACAAATATGGTCGTCCCTGTATCGGATGCCTGGTAGATCATTTTCCAGAATTCTCTTCTCGTGACGGGGTCCACACCACCGGTGGGCTCATCTAAAAAAACAATACCCGGTTCATGAAAAATGGATACAGCAAATGCGAGTTTTTGTTTCCAGCCCAGTGGCAATGATCGCACCAATACTTTTGCTTCTTTCTGCAAATGAAGCTGGTCAAGGATGGATGCGGTTTTTTCTTTTATGTATTTATCACTCATATGGTAAATGCCACCATAGAATTCCATGTTCTCTTTTACCGTAAGATCTTCATACAAAGAAAATTTCTGGCTCATATAGCCAATACTTTTTTTGATCTTCTCATTTTCTTTATATACATCATACCCGGCAACGGTAGCTTCTCCTGACGAAGGGAATAGCAATCCGCAAAGCATCCGCATGGCCGTGGTCTTTCCCGCACCATTGGCGCCAAGGAATCCAAAGATCTCCCCTTTGTTTACATCAAAGCTGATATGATCAACGGCCGTGAAGTCGCCAAAGCGTTTGGTTAGTTTATTGGCGGTTATGACTATATTGTTTATCATATATCAGCTGTTAGCCGTTAGCTATTAGCCTTTAGCTTTTCATTAATGCAATAAAACAATCTTCGATATCGGGTTTTGCCTCCTGTAACACGGCTTTCTCATTACCCCGGTCTTTAATAAACTGCTGAAGCAAGGGCTCCCCTGATCTATCTTTCATCACCACATGATGATATTCACCAAAGGGATAAACATTGTCAACAAAATCCTGTTTCTCCAATTCGTTTAACAAATGAAGCATCCTTGTTGATTTAACTGCTACAAGTGGTTTGGAAAAACTGTTCACGATTCCCCCTGGTGTGTTGATAGAAAGAAATTTTCCATTTTGGACCAGGGCAACCCTGTCACATAAACCGGCTTCATCCATATAGGGTGTGGAAACAAGGATCGTGATCCCTTCTTTTCTTAATCCTTTCAGCATCTCCCAGAATTCTTTCCGGCTCACTGCATCAACACCGGTTGTAGGTTCATCGAGAAATAAAATAGAAGGACGATGGATCAATGCACAGCACAAAGCCAGTTTTTGTTTCATGCCACCGGAAAGTTTACCGGCCTTTCTTTTTTTGAAAGGTTCGATCTGTACATAAATATCTTTTATAAGACCATAGTTCTCCTCAATACTTGTATTGAAGATCGTTGCAAAGAAATTCAGGTTTTCTTCAACTGAAAGATCCTGGTATAATGAAAACCTGCCGGGCATATAGCCCACCCTTTTACGGATGGCTTTATAATCCTTAACGATATCAAACCCATCAACAGATGCTTTACCGCTGTCTGCCAGCAATAGTGTTGTAAGAATTCTGAACAAAGATGTTTTGCCGGCACCATCCGGACCGATAATTCCAAATAATTCCCCTTGCTCCACATTAAATGAAATATCATTCAAGGCAGTTACTTCTTTTTTCTTGCCGTAGGTTTTGATAATGTTATTTACTTCGATGGAATTCATACCGGGCCTTTAGCTTTTAGCCATTAGCTGTTAGCTAACAGCTCTTTTATAAATGATTGAATCGTTTTTATTTTTTCTTCCCACATTATCTCGATTATCCAAACTTCCCCGCATCAAATTGTTTCGTTAATTGAAAAAGGTTCTTGCCTATTGGCTAAAAGCTAATGGCTAACGGCTAATAGCTATTGGCTCAATTTCATTTCTCCGTACATCCCGATCTTCAGAAACCCATCGTTCTTCACTTTCACTTTGATCGCATACACCAGATTGGCTCTCTCCTCTTTTGTCTGGATGGTCTTTGGTGTAAATTCTGCTTTATCAGAGATCCAGGTAATGATACCGCTATACTCCTTGTATTTTTTAGCTCCATCATCGATCATCACTTTGACAGGCTGGCCTAATTTTATTTTTGGAAGCTGCTCCCCGGTAATATATGCCCTGAGATATAATTCTGACAGATCAGCAATTTTATACAATGCTTTCCCGGCGGTTACCATTTCACCTGCTTCAGCATATTTTGTAATGACAGTACCGGCAATGGGATTCAGCACGCCTGTTTTTTGCAAAAGATCATTCAACTGGGCGATCTTTTTCTGCAGGGGTTTTGTATTACTTAAAATAGCCCGGTTCTGGGTGGCAATATTATTTTGCTGTACATTGATCTGCTGCCGGGTAACATTCATTTGTCTTTTCACAACATCTATTTGTGCATTGATATCATCCAGTTGCTTCCCGGTTGCTGCATCCAGTTTCAATAAATTCTCAATTCGTGTTTTTTCATGAAGCAGGTTATCCAATTGTGATTGTTGCACAGCAAATTGTTTTTCCAGCAGGCTTATTTGCGGTTCTGCATTCATGGTTTGCTGACCCAGTGATTCAATGCTAGCCTCCACTTCCTCTTTCTGCAGGCTCAGAACAGACGGATCGATATACCCGACAACACTGTCTTTGGACAGCACAGATCCTTCTTCGATATTTAATGACAATATCATGCCGGTCGACATCGTTGATACCACCACCTCATCGGCTTCAAATGTACCGGAGGCATCATACCCGTTTCCATTGTTGTTACAAGAAATCGCCGCTAATGACATTACGGGGATCAACAGTTTAAATATTCGTTTCATAATGATTCTGTATTCCTCCCCTTTAGGGGTTGGGGGTTTGTTTTCCTGAAATTGTTTGATAATTAATTTGTGCCTGCAACAACAGCAGCTGGTGGGTGATCAACGATTGCCTGGCCTGGTCTTCTGCATTTACTTCTTTCAGGTAATCATTGGCGGTGATCACTCCATTTTCCAATTGTGCTTTGGCAGCATCCGTTACCGTTTTGCGGAGAGCAATGATCTCATTATCGGATGCAACGAGTTGTTTGAGCTTATCGATCTCCGCCTCCTGCTGCTTCAGTTGTGTATTTGTATTCAATAAAAAGGTCTCTTTCTGCACTTCAACCATTTTTTTATTCACTTCCACCTGTTCTTTCTCTTTCTTCTTTGTATATAAACCACCCAGCGACCAGTTAAAACGGACGCCGCCGATATAATAAAAATCAAAGCCGCTCTTTAATAAATTCAGGCCGGGCCTGGCGTATCCACCCTGTGCAAACAAGCTTGCTTTAGGCAAGTTCTTTGCAGTGATAAGCTTGTTTTGTTGCCCGATCATTTTTTCCTGAACGCTGTAGAGTTTAAGTTCAGGTCTTACGATCTCTGTTGCCATGGCTGCTTCTGCAAATACAGGTTTTTCCAACCGGACATTTTCATTTAATGGTATGCCGGTAAATAAAGCCAACACATCCACTAAACCCTTTCTGGATGCTTTCACTTCGATAGATCGTTGTTCCGTTCTCAGTTGCTCAGCTTTCAGCATATTCAGGTTCGATTTAAAAGCCACACCGTTCTGCACCTGTGCATCCACCCTTTTTATTCCTGTTTGTATATCGGCTTTCACCAGTTCAACCTGCTTTAATTGCTCATCGAGATAGAGAATACTTAAATAGACCTGGTTGATCCTTTCCCTGAGTTTGTATAATTCCACTTCCACTTTCTGGTCTTCCACAGAAGCATTTAACCGCTGCAATGTTTTTTGTTCTTTCGTCGCTCCTCCATCATAGATCAGTTGGGATACATCCGCCACAAACTTATACTGGTCTTTTGCCGGTGCATCAAAAGAAAAACCCGGAATGGGAGATGTGATCTTTGTTACATCCGATTGATAAGTTGCCTGGGCCATAAAACCGAATTGTGGCAGAAAGCCTTTCTGCAGGTTATCAATACTGATAGCTTCGGTTTGTTTAATGAGGTCTTTTTGTTTAACGGCCGGGTAATTCTGTTGCGCCAGGTCGTAGGCCTTCTGTAAGCTAAGAGATCCCTGTGCTGTGCAATTAATAATTAGTAATGAAGAATTAATAATTAATATCAGTAACCTTTTCATCGTTGATAATTATTTCTTTATTGAATCAATAATAAACACGGGTATCTCTTTTTTCCGCTGTTCCATGATCTCTTTAAACTGTGTGTCATTCAACCGCAGGTTTCTTGTCAGCATCGGCTTGGCTACAAAAGGAAAAATGGTCATGGATAAAAGATTCATGAGTAAATGAACCGGGTGAATTCTTTTGATCGTTCCTTTCTTTATTTCCTTTTCGATCTGCTCCAGGAATTTTCCAGGCTTGGGAAGATTTTCTTTGCCCCAGATCTTATACATGAACTGGTCGGGGTCCCGGTTGATCTCATTCATCACAAACCAGGGCAGGAAAGGGTTCTCCTGCATCTCGTCAATATATTCGCTCACGAAATTTTCGATCTTTTCAAACAGCGGGGCATCCGAATTGAATATGCCATTTATTTTTGGAAAGAATTTTTGCGCCTCTTCCAGGAAAACAACTTCAAACAACTTGTCCTTATCCCTGAAATAATAATGCAACAATGCTTTATTGATACCCGCTTCGTCGGCAATATCCTGCATCCGGGCGCCGGTCATGCCCCTGGTCATAAAGACCTTCCGGGCAGCGACCCGTATTTTTTCTTCGGCTCCTCTATCTTTCTTTTTAACCATATAGTTTAACCAAATGGTTAACAAAGATAAGAGCCCCTGATTCCCCGGCAAATTAATTTTTGGTAAAGCCGGGATAGGTATGAACCTGCCCTGGTAGTAACATGGGCTGTATATAGTTGTGACATACTCCAGGTACGGAGTATACATGTACTATGTACGGAGTAACCCCGGGTCTGACGGGTGACCACCCTGGCCCAACTGCGACGTTCGGTAATGTCCGGTTTCAATATTTCTCGCAGCGTTCGGTGCGAAGCAGCGGCGTCCAGATAGCTATCGGGATTGCGTTCCGTTGCCTCTTTGCGGGCTCTGCGTGAAACCAAAACCGGACACTACGCGACGTTCTCCTGTTTCAGTTTGTGCCCTATATTTTTTATTTTAGCTGTTCTACAACTATGGCGAGGCAAAAAGGATTGATAAAACTAAAAGGTACTATACAGGAGTACACTTTCTACCAGATGGATGGGAAAGACCTTGTACGTAAAAAGACCTCTTTGGATAAGAAAAGGGTGAAGACCGACCCTGCTTTTGCCAACAGCCGTAAAAGCAGTAATGTATTTGGCAAGGCTGCCGCTATTGCCAGGGAAGTATACCAAGCCCTGCCGAAAGAAAAAAGAAAGCATGGGTTGATCGGGAAACTTACAGGTATGGCGAACAGGTTATTGCATGAAGGGAAGAGTGAACATGAAGTGAAGGCTTCGCTGAAGAAAGAAAGGTAAGGGACAAGGAACAAGGGACAAGGTACAAGGTACAAGGGACAAGGTACAAGGAATGAACAAGCAACTAGTCTTTTAAGAAAAATTCAACGGAACCGTTTTGAGAATAATCACTGGAAAGTGTAATAAGATAGCGATTTTTCCGGGTAGTAATAATCAACAAGGCTGTATTAGGAGGAATGGAACCCAGGTTATCAGCAAATAATTTGATCTTTTGCATTTGTTTTGTTTTATCAAATGAAATATAAAACTCTACAGGCTGTGCAGACAACTTTTGCTTTTTTATTACCAATGAATCATTAAAATAAACAGATGCAGTATCATTATCAATTTCCCCGTTATCATAAAGGGCACAGTTTACTGAATCAATTTCATCAGGAGCCAATTCTATAACCTTTTGAATATCTGTTTTCCTCTGTCCAGGTGAATCTGTCAGTACTAATTCTATTCTATCCTTAAAAGGTTTTTCAAATGTAACTGCCACTGTTGGGCAATGAATTAGTTTCCTGCTTTTATCCCTCCATTTCCCATTCAAATAATACATATTTCCCAACTTTGTAAGTTTAAGTTGCATCGTACCCAAACAAAGTCCATAGAGCTTTTTATTAACATTGCTGCTTATTTCGTCTTCATCTGAAGTATTCAGAACCGAGTCTTTCCAATTTATTGTCCCGCTGATTTTTATATGAGCAAATCTTCCATTTTTGTAATAGCTATGAACAACCCCGGTTATTATACTATCATTAATTACTTCTATCTCTAAAATATCTTCGGTCGAGTTCAACATCCAAATTGAATGTTCGAATGAGCCTTTCCACGATCCTGACAATGATTGTGCATGACAATAACCAGAAAAAAGAATAGAAACAAAAACATAAAGGAATTGTTTCATGATCTGGTTTTATTACTCCCACGACTTTCGTCGGAACAAGCAGAATGGGGAATGGCTAGTAGCGAGTGGGATCAGAGCCCTTCTCATTCCGCCCAACTCATCACATAATCCATGTTCTCAATATCAAGCGCCTGTTTGGTTAACATCAGCGGACGAAATGTATCCACCATCACCGCCAGTTCTTTTGTTTCTTTGGCGCCGATACTTTTTTGTACCGCCCCCGGATGCGGGCCATGCGGAATGCCGGCAGGATGCAAGGTGATCATCCCCCTTGTTACATTCTTGCGGCTCATAAAATCTCCGTCCACATAATAGATCAGTTCATCACTGTCGATATTGCTGTGATTGTATGGAGCCGGTATGGCCTGCGGATGATAATCAAACAAACGGGGGACAAAAGAACAAACCACAAAAGCATTCGTCTCAAATGTCTGGTGTACCGGTGGTGGCTGATGCACCCTTCCCGTAATAGGTTCAAAATCATGAATGGAAAAAATATAAGGGTAGCAGCAACCGTCCCAGCCGATCACATCAAAGGGATGCGTACCATAATGCAAACCATAGAGCATTCCTTTTTTCTTTGCTTTGATCAGATAATCTCCTTTTTCATCAATGGTTTTCAGGTCCTGCGGCGGACGGATATCTCTTTCGCAATAAGGTGAATGTTCCATCAATTGTCCAAACCTGCTCATATATTTTTTGGGGAAACGTAAGGGCGTAAATGATTCGACAATGAACAAACGGTTCTTGTCATCTTTGAAGTCGATCTGGTAGATAGTTCCTCTTGGCAAGACAATATAATCTCCATAACCAAATGGCAATTCTCCGTATTGTGTATGCACCGTACCGCTGCCTTCATGCACAAAGATCATTTCGTCAGCATCGGTGTTCTTGTAATAATAATCTTTCTCCGAATGGAGTCCTGTGGACATGCCCTGTTGAGGCGCTGCCAGTACAATATGACAATCGCTGTTCACCAGTATTGGCACCCGGCTTTCCAGGAAATCCTTTACGGGTTTTACTTTGAATCCTTCGAAGCTGCGGTGCTTCAGCATTTTTTCTTCGGCCACCTGCGGGCTTACATCTAACTGCGGCTCTGTTTTAATGATCTGTGTGGGAGGATGGCAATGATAGAGCAATGAATAATCATCACTGAACCCTTCGGTGGAAAATAATTGTTCGCTGTACAATGTTCCGTCCGGCTTACGATACTGTGTGTGACGTTTATGGGGAATGGTTCCGAGTTTATAATAATGAGGCATAATGCAAATTTGAAGATTTGAAGATTTGAAAATGTGGAAATGAGCCGTTAGCCATTAGCTAATAGCTAACGGCTAATGGCTATCGGCTTTCTTTTCCTGACAGTTCCAATGTGGACAGCAGAAAAATATATTTCCATTTTCTTTTGTCGATATAATAGGTGAAGTTGCGGTGAAAAGGCATTTCCAAATTTACGACTAAATTCATTCTGCCAAATGACAAGAATAGGCCTGATATCAGATACGCATGGCTTCCTCGACGAGGCGGTATTCAAACATTTTGAAAAATGTAATGAAATATGGCATGCGGGGGATTTTGGGAAGGGTGTCGCAGACCGTCTGAATCCCGCCTCAGGCGGGAGCCGGAAGGTTATAAGAGGAGTGTTTGGGAATATTGATGATGCAGCAATCAGGAATGAATTTCCGGAACAACTGGTCTTTATGTGCGAAGAAGTGAAAGTGCTGATGCGGCATATTGGCGGCTCTCCTCCACGCTATAATCCTGAAACGAAAAAAGAATTAGCATTACATAAACCACAATTGTTCATCAGCGGTCATTCCCATATTTTAAAAGTGATGTATGATGAGAAGATCAATTGCCTGCACATGAACCCCGGCGCTGCAGGCTGGCATGGCTGGCAAAAAGTAAGAACCATTATCCGTTTCGTGATCGATGGAAAAGAAATGAAAGACTGCGAAGTGATTGAGTTGGGAAAACAGGTTTAAAAAGTTTAAGAAGTTTAAGGGGTTTAATAGGTTTAAGAGGTTGCGAACTGTAGAATAACTTTTTAAACCTCTGAAACTTCTTAAACCTCTTAAACCCTTTTTAGTTTAAGAAGTTTAAGGGGTTTAATAGGTTTAAGAGGTTGCGAACTGCAGAATAACTTTTTAAACCTCTGAAACTTCTTAAACCTCTTAAACCCTTTTTAGTTTAAGAAGTTTAAGGGGTTTAATAGGTTTAAGAGGTTGCGAACTGCAGAATAACTTTTTAAACCTCTGAAACTTCTTAAACCCTTTTTAGTTTAAGAAGTTTAAAGGGTTTAATAGGTTTAAGAGGTTGCGAACTGCAGAATAACTTTTTAAACCTCTGAAACTTCTTAAACCTGTTAAACCCTTTTTAGTTTAAGAAGTTTAAGGGGTTTAATAGGTTTAAGAGGTTGCGAACTGCAGAATAACTTTTTAAACCTCTGAAACTTCTTAAACCTCTTAAACCCTTTTTGTTGTAACTTTTCGGAAATTCATTCACTATGCCAGGATATACCTCCCGCCGCCAATGGATACAGCAAACAACACTTGCCGCATTAGGTCTTGGTTTTTCATTCCGTTCGATGGGAAATGAAGATGGGTTACAGAAAATATTCAGCCCGGGAAGCAACCTGATCAATTTAGGAGCCAATGAAAACCCTTATGGCATATCCTCCAGGGCCAAACAAGCCATCCTGGATATGATGGGCGAATCCAACCGCTACCAGTTTAATGTCCCGTCATTGCAGTCATTTAAAAAAAGATTGGCCAGTTATTATAATGTGACCGAAGAATATATATTGATAACACCGGGTTCAGGTGATGGGTTAAATTTACTGGCCCGGCATTTCTCAAAAGGAAATATCGTTGCGCCTGATATTACTTTTGGCGTACTACCGAATACCGCAAAAAAGATCGGAACGAAAGTTAACGAGGTGCCGCTTAGCCCGGATAAAGTGCATGATCTGCGGGCGATGCTTTCTGTATTGAACAAGGAAACCCAATTAATGTATATCTGCAACCCTGCAAACCCGACAGGCACGATATTAAAACCGGATACATTAAAAAACTTTTGCGTGGAGGCTTCAAAGAAAACAGTAGTGCTGGTCGATGAAGCTTATCTTGATTTCCTGGATGCACCGGATAATGAATCCATGATCGGGTTGATCGAAAAAAATCCCAATGTGCTGGTGATAAAAACTTTTTCAAAGATCCATGCGATGGCAGGATTAAGGATCGGTTATATTATCGGCCACCCTGACCTGATCAGTAAGTTACAGGCTGATTATTTTCAAAATTCTCAAATGGGAGTAAGTAACCCGGGTATGGCAGCGGCCATGGCAAGCCTGACCGACGAAGAACATAAAAAATCCAGCAAACAAAAAAATGAAGAAGTGAGGAATTACACAGCAGGGGAAATGAAAAAACTGGGCATTGATTTTATTCCGTCCTATACGAATTTCATTTTTTACCCGCTAAAAAACTATGCAGGTGATTATGCAAAGTATATGCTTGACAGGCACAATATTATCCTGCGCTCCAATACTTATTCAGGTGAAAAATGGGCAAGGGTGAGCATTGGGACGATGGAAGAGATGCGGGTCTTTTGTTCAACGCTGAAATCGGTAGTGTATCAGTTTGAAAAGTTGCCGGTAAGACGGTAAGGCGGCAAGGATTGAATTATAAACCGTTGTTCTTATCGTCTTCCCGACTTTCCGGCAAAATGATACACTACCCTGAAATCAATCACCCAATAGCTTTCATCAATTCTTTTATCTTTTGATGATGCTTCTCACTCACCGGCCACACCGGCAAACGGAAAGTATTTTTGCAAAGTCCCATTTCTGATAAATATGCTTTTACCCCGCTGGGACTGCCTTCGGCAAACATGGAAGCGATGATATCAATGTATTTGTAGTGAAGAGGTTTTGCCTTATCAAAATTTCCCTGCAGGCAATGACGAACCATATTGGAATATTCAAGCGGGTAGGCATTGGCCACAACGGAGATCAATCCTTCGGCGCCGGCAGCGATCATTTCTAATGTGATCGGGTCATCACCGCTGATGACCATAAAATCAGTTGGTTTGTTTTTGATGATCTGGCTGATCAGGTCAAAGTTGCCGCTTGCTTCCTTAGTAGCAAAAATGTTTTTCAATTCATGTGCGATCCGCAATTGCGTATCTGCCGTTACACTTTGTCCTGTGCGGCTTGGCACATTGTACATGATGATGGGCAAAGGCGTAGCCGCATTCAATGCTTTATAATGCTGGAAGATCCCTTCCTGGTTGGGTTTGTTGTAATAAGGAGATACAGAAAGAATGGCATCATAACCTTTAAGATCAAATTTCCTGAACCCTTCGATCACTTCCTGTGTGTCATTGCCGCCGATGCCTGCTACCAATGGAATTTTCCCTGCCGATCCCTTTGCAACAAATGAAAACACTTCTTGTTTTTCATTTCCATGAACAGTAGCACTTTCACCGGTGGTTCCGAGAACAACAAGGTATTCAACCTTTCCCTTTATCCAGAACTCGATCAGTTTGCTGAAACTTTCCCAGTCAATCTTGCCATCGGCAAGAAATGGAGTAACAATGGCGATTCCTGTTCCGGTGAATTTATCTCTGAGTGACATAATTTGTTTATTTACTTAAATATTCCTGTAAAATTTTATTTTCAATATTTGAAATATCATTTTCAAATTTACTCAATATTGTTAATGCTGCCACCGGTGGCACATCATAAAAATAAGCTTTCATAAATCCATCTTTCTCTTTTGATGGCGGCACCAAGTGGCTGATTTGTTCTTTTAATTCAGGATTGCTAGTATGAGCAAAAAAGGTTTTTTGCATAGCCTCAAGTTGCGGAAGTAAATATTTTGCATTGCTCTTTTCACTTAAAAAGAAATTATTAATCCGTGAAATATCAACCTCGCTTTCCGGAGGGAGCATCTCTCCGGTTGAATCGCCACAGGCAACGATAAACCTGTGTTTGAGGTCGTGCATGTAATCTTTGAAACCTGAAACCGAGTAACGAAATTGCTGAAGAAATGTCTCAGAATATTTTTTTGCGATGGAATCATATAAAGCATCAGTGCTGAGCCCGATACTTTCATTTGTCTTTTTCAGTGACAGGTTTACACTATCAAACTTTCTAAGGATTTGATCGGACTTTCTGCGGTGGTTATTGCAGGAAAAAAGAATGGACAATATTAAAAGGGCCAATAAGTATTTCATGAATTGCTGAATAGAATTACCGGACGATGAAGAGTGCGACGCAAGGGACGATGATAGTAGCACTAAAGCTGGTTACAAAATTATTTTTACTGACTAACGATTATCTGCTTATGACTAAAGACTAAGGACTCTTAACATCCAACCTCCAACCTCGAACTAAACCTCCTCCCAAAACCCCATCTTCCCAAATTTCTCTATCCTTGTATTCACCCTTTCTTCTGCTGATGGTTGTTTTAATTCCTGCAATACAGGTATCAAATACTCTTTAAGGATCTTTGCAGCTCCATCATAATCCCAGTGTGCACCGCCAACAGGTTCAGGAATAATTCCATCGATCAAACCAAAGTCCAGCATCTTAACGGCTGTAAGCTTCAACTGTTCCGCTGCTATTTCTTTTTTATCCCAGCTGCGCCACAAAATAGATGAACAACTTTCAGGAGAAATAACGGAATACCATGTATTTTCCATCATAAAAACTTTATCACCCACACCAATACCCAATGCACCTCCGCTGGCTCCTTCGCCAATGATCACAACGATCACAGGGACTTTCAACCGGATCATTTCATAGATATTCCTGGCGATGGCTTCTCCCTGTCCTCTTTCTTCCGCTTCTAAGCCGGGATAGGCGCCGGGCGTATCAATTAAAGTAATAACAGGCTTGTTGAATTTTTCTGCAAGCTTCATTAACCGTAACGCTTTGCGGTAACCTTCGGGATTTGCCATTCCAAAATTCCGCATCTGTCTTGTCTTTGTATTGATACCTTTTTGCTGACCGATGATCATGACGGTCTCGCCATTCAAACTGGCAAAGCCGCCTACCATGGCTTTATCATCTTTCACATTCCGGTCGCCAAACAATTCCACAAAATTATCCGTCATCTTATCGATATACTTCATGGTATAAGGCCGGTCGGGGTGACGACTCAACTGCACCCTTTGCCAATCGCTGAGATGTTGGGTGATCTCTTTTCTTTTATCGAGTATACCCTGCTCTAATTTTTGAATGGTATCGCTGAGGTCCAGTTTGGTTTTTTCCTGGCGATGCTTCATACTGGCAATTTCATCAATCAGGTCTTTGATGGGCTTTTCAAAATCGAGAAATTGTCTGTTGGCATCGATTGGCATAGGAAGTATTTGCCCTGGAGTTTTGAAACTCCAGGAATCGCTAAATTAAGGATTAAATAATAATGGTTGGTTTGAGCGGGATGGGTTGATATTCAGTGGATAAAACAAAGCCCCGCCCCGATTAATCGGGGCGGGGCTTCCTGCGGACCGGACGGGACTCGAACCCGCGACCTCCGCCGTGACAGGGCGGCATTCTAACCAACTGAACTACCGATCCAACGATTTGTTTTTCAGGACGGCAAAGATAGCCCCGTAGTCTTTTTTAGCCAAATGTTTTTAGAATACAAAAGAGTGATATAGTATTTAAGCATAGTAACTTTATCATATGTCGAATAAAGAGACCCCCAATAAAGAAGTTGCTTTTAAAAGAAATTGAATCTCTCAGGCAATTATTATCTTATGTACTGGTTCAAGCAATAAACTATGGATGCCAAATTTCTAGACGAAGTACTAAAGTTGATCAAGGCTCAAAGGGTATCCTTTGAAGATGAAATCATATGGAACTATAGCAAAGACAGAGATGAACAAATAAAGTTTGAAGACGCATTAAAGTATCTCCAAAATCATGGCTCAGTTAAAAGGCTGGAATGGGGATCTAAACAATATAAATTGGAAATCACGCCAGAAGGAAAGAAATTCATGAATGAGGGAGGCTTTCAGGCAGAGCTCGAATACAAAAACAATACATTGAAATATGCCAGGGAGTCTAAGAGTTATGCCCGGAAGGCCTATATAGTTGCTATTATTAGTATCATTGTTTCTGTACTACTCTTCATTGTTTCAAAACTTTAACCATAAAAATGATAGAGTCCGGGAAAAATTTTGACAATATTGTTGAGAAGCTAACAGTACTTCGCCGAGAGATAGAAGTAAAATCAAATCTAGGGCTTCTTGATATTAATAAACACTGTGAGAATTTTATAAAAAGACTTTTAAACCTGACATATAATTATAATCTTGAAAATTTGAACAAAGCAGTAGCAAATTTCCCTGGATTAGATATTGGAGACAAAGGTAAAGGCATAGCATATCAAATTACAGCAACAAGGAAATCGGACAAGGTTGATGACACTCTTACCACTTGTTTAAGATACGGGCATTATAAAACGTTTCCAGGCATCAATGTCTTTATTCTAACTTCAAAACAAGGCTCCTATACAATCAAAACAATTACTGACCCGCATTTTACATTTGACCCGCAAAAGAATATTGTTGATTTTGATGGTCTCATTAAAGATATTCAACACGTTGATTTAGATAAACTAAAGTCAATCAGCGATTATATCAATTCCGAACTTCCATACACTATTGCTGCTCTTAATGAGGCTCCCGAAAAAGAAATAGAAAAAGAGAGCAAAATTCTAACCCCAGAAATGGTGTTGCAGAAAACAGGCATGACAACTTACTGCCACTGGAAGTCCAAAATTTCAATATTAGATCAGAGTCTTTCAGTTCCGGAAATACACACAAAACTAAACCAGTTTCTAACACCGGTTGCGAAGAGGGTAACTCACTTACCTATATTAAATCCGACGTTGATGAGAAACTCAGGTACAAGTGAAATATTATATGCTCAGGACACTATCCCATCGGGAGTTAGGAATATGTTTAGCGGACATTCTTTGTCAATTAAACCGTCTGCAATCACTTTGGAATACACCGACTATTCCGATCATGAGCTACTTACCAATTTATTAAAAGAAATGGTTGGACTGTTAACCATAATTTTATTTTTTAGCGCACATTCAAAAACAGCTTCTTTTAAAATATTGATTGAAATAAAGTATGAGACTAACACCGATCTAATCTTTCATTCCGACAGGTCATTAATAAAAGATACTCCGATATATAATACTTATAAGCTAGATAACAGGAATTTTAAGTTTACTGATACTTTAAGTGATGTGCTTACGCCAACAATAGCTAATCTGTTCCAAAATATTCTGTATGGGTTTATTGCGAAAGGTCCCGGCTTTCTAATGGATCCTTTTGTTTCAAAAGATCCTTTCTTAACTATTGATATTACTCCAACCGAATTCGTAATTGAAAACATTAAGAAGTCACTCCTTACCTGACGTTATGAAACCGCCAGTTATGAACCCCATGGAAGAATTTATAGCCGATAAACCCAAATCAAAAAAGCACCATTATATCCCCATTTTCTACCTGAAAGGCTTCACCGATGATAATGACCAGTTTTATGTCTACGATAAGAAGCTGGATAAAATTTGGCAATCAAGTCCAGACAATTCATTTTTCGAAAAGCATAGAAATACCGCTGCAGACAAAAATGTAATCACAGACGAAATCATAAAAACAGATTTCCCCGAATATCTATTATCCGTGCACGATGCTAAAGCAGCTCCCGCAATCGATGCAATTAGAAAGTCAACTAAAGATGATCAAGATGTCCTTACAATTGAGCGGCTTTACCAAATTCGTCATTTCATTTTTTCTCTTTTTTGGAGATCTCCCGCAAACGATGAATTTAGAAACGACTTTATTAAAAAGAATTCCTTCCGTTCTATGGGCCTTAGATATGTTGACAAGGCAACCGGAATGCCTAACCTAGAAGCAGAAGATATGATGTTCTCCAGTGATCTATTTCGCAAGATGTATCCATGGATATTACCTCTAATTACTTTTGAAAATAGCGGTGACTTCAAAAACAATTTTAGTGATTGGAAATTATTGTACCACAAAGACCCGGTTCATTTAGTGACAGACAACCCCATTATACATCCGCCTATTAAAGATTTTTCCTGCTTGCATAGAAATGTAATATTTCATATCTCAAGCACAAGAACAATAGTTTCCACAGATAAGATCATTCCCCATATCCTGCCGTCTGTATTCAGTCTACGGATTGACCTGCTATTATTTATCCGAGCGCATCGTTTCGTTGCAAGCGCCAACCGTTTTTATTTGGAATGGATTATCAATCACACAAAAAAGTTTATCGACGAACCTGGCTGGGAAAGTTCGTTGCCCGATAAGATATTTGGCGCCTTTTATTAAATTGAGAAATACGGCTATTTACTATGCATAGCAAGTTTTAAACGATTTCATGAAAAATAGGTAATTAAAATGGGAGATCACTCTCCGTTTGAAAGAAACTATCATCCGCCCCTAAGAATGTACTTAACTGTTTTAATTTTTCAAGTAATTCATCGAAGGTAAGTATGACGATATTCTTAGAGTTACCCCGGAAAAGTTCAAATGATTTTTTTTCGCTAGTAATTTTGCTTGATCTACCAACTACTAAAACCCCAACCACTGAATAGGTTTCGATATCATATATTCTACTTTCTTCCTTCAACCCAGCAATATTCTTTTGAAACTTGTGAATTTGATCAAGTAGCTGATTAACGGCCCCTGACAATTCTGTAGACGGGGCATACACATCTTTGCGATAAGTTGCTGATCCAAGAAGCTTAGCCGCTGGCCTTTTAATTTCTATAATGGCAGCGTTATTACTTATACTATTCTTGACTAAAAAATCTGCCATTTTATCCCCACCACCCCAGATTTTTCGACCTCCAACATAAGCGTTACCGCGAACTTTAATGATTGGAACGCCAAAGGCCATGTTCAATATAAAGGGGTTTTCCTCAAACAGTTGTTGCCATTGAAACTCCTCGAGGTCTTGCTCGATCATCTCACTAAATTTCTTTATCAGCTCGTTAAGGGTAACAAGGTCAATATCTTTACGTAACTTAACAAGCTTGCTTGGTTGTTCCTTTAACATTCTTTTGCTATTAGCCGCTACAATTTCTACCGCTTCACTTTGTTTTTGACGGCTTGCTTCGTTTAATGGTACAAGAACATTCTTTGAAATATTTTCATTAATATTAGTCTTCTCCAGGTTAACGGTGTGTCCCGAAGATTGACTTATTAATTCAAGTAAGGTCTCAGCAACGATAGCTCGCTTAGTCGACAACACTACTTTGCTTGCCCTCGCGACTATTTTATCGATTGCCTTTTGAAGCGTCCTTAAGTCCCGCTCATTGATGACCATGGTCTCAGCTTCCTTCTTATAAGATGCTGGCTCAAGTTTCACGATATAAAGGTGCTTAACTCCTAGCGTTCCTAAAAAGGATGCTATTTGACTATATTTCTTTAGAAATCCCAGCCCATAGTTATAGTTTTCTATGAATACATCTGGAAGGTTTGCAAGAATGTCTTCGACATCTGTAACCTCCAGGTCGTTTGGGTTAAAATTTTGGATTTCGACGGTAATTGCTACCAGGCCAAAATATTTAGGATGCATACTATATAATCCCCGACCCTTGAATGGGAAAAAAGTAAAGGATGTCTTTTCCAAGTTTACTTGGGCAATGAGCTTTTTGAATTCTTTTGTATTGTCATGTCCACGAGGAAGTCCGTCAGGGGAAGGTGTAAATAATACATTGTAGCTTTTATCGCCTTTTTCTATTTCGATACTTCCGCTTTCATCTAGTGTGTATTCATAATTTGGTCTTGCCATAATTCTGTTATTAATTGTATCCTACCAATATATAGTTACAGCCGTCGTTTTCCCCTTTTAACTTCTTTGACAGAGCCTTTCTTTTTCGGTTTTGGACCTCCTTTATCATAGAATTTATCAATTTCTTTGGTGTATCCATTTAAACCTACATGTGTAGCACCTTTAAATGAGGCGCGAATCTTAAGGTTATTGTCGAAATATAATCCCAATAATTGCATCTCGTCCACTGATGAAAGACGAGAATCTCTGTAAAGCTCTATTCTACGATCCAAGTAATCCATGAACATTTCCTCAGAATCCATCAGGTCAGTAAATGGGATGAGGTCGAAAATATGTACTGCCCATGCAAAATCAGCATCCTCATCGATAACACCGAATTGTCTAAGCTTGGAAAGCGAAGCCATCAGCCCACCTACATAGGAGAAGCTAACCGATATTCGATAAACTTTTTCTTTGTTTAGAACTGGGATGTCCTGACCTCTGACATCTTTAAAAACAGGTCTCTTTTCATGCATTATAAAGCGGTGTGCACGATAACTCTGGCAGATAGCATCGCCGATAATGCCGGATAAATCTGTCTTTAAGCTGGAAAGGGCCCCTCTTTTGGCTTCGTCACTGATCAGGCCTGCTTTAACCTCAATCAGATAGGTCGCTGCATTACCAGTTCCCAGAATGTCCAGTTCGTATTTACCATCGGTTGCTTTGGCACATTTCATATCGAGGTCATTCTCATGATAAGTATACGTCACACCCTTGTTGAACGAAACCCCCGGTAGCATTTTTTGAAACAGTGCCAGAACTTTGGATTCAATAAATTCATCCTTTGCGATCAGAATCCTGTTCCCCAAAAAAGAATGTTGATAATATTTTGGATCGGCTTGCTGAATAAGTGATTGAGCTATTTTGAAATAATTCCTTGCGCCTATATTCATAGAAAAAAGGTAGTGGTGACCTTCCTCGTCTTCAACGATTGGCTTAGTATATATCAAACTTTTATTCAGCACTTCATATTCAAACTTGGTAGGAATGAAAGGAGTGTTTTGGCCGAATTTTAATGCTATTGACCTGACCACTTTCTCCTGAACTGGATTGAAATATTGTATTTGAAACAACTTTGCGGAAGTATTAATAGCCCTGATGGGGTAAAACCCAAATTGTCTGTCTTTAATCATCATCTCGGGAATATCCTTTGCCATTTCATCTAGGTAGCCGCTGGTTTCCCAACTTTCCTGGGTAACCTTATCCCTATTTTCAGTTATCCACTTCGCCACACGATATTGATGCCTCGGGTGGGCTTTTCCATCTGGGAAAATGATCCGGTAACTAAACATCTCTTCGAGCTTCTCAAAAGTTTCAGGAATATCCTTTGAGGAAAACCCATAGTGCTTTTGGAAAATAGCATCATGCGGCGTAAACATTTCTAGATACAACTGTTTAATGTGGCTCATATATCCCTCACCACGGATAAATAAAGCATCTGCAATCATATCATGGCGAAGTTCATGTTCGATATCCGAATACTTTCCAGTGGCACGCTCGACAGCAAAATAAGCTTCAAAGTATCTGCGAATTTTATTAAGCAGTTCAACAATTTTATGGAGGTCATCAATTTCAGGCGCTACTCCATTATTCTTATTGTCGGTTACAAGCGCAATACTTAGAAGATATTCCATCGCTGTTTCGGAAAGCCCGTCATCTTCCTGGTTATACATCTTTTCATAGCAATAGCTACCAATGCTACCCAAAACAAGTAGCTTATCATACTTATTAATTAATCCCACAAGTTCATCAATTAGCTGGCGGATCTCCGCATATGCTTTAGGTCGGTTATCCCTAAGCTGTTGCATGTACTGCTGGTGTTGCTCTTCAGTCATTTTGTTTCTGAAGAAAATATCTTTGCCTTTGCGCACAATTTCGCCCCAACCATGATCAATCTTCTCAACCTTGATTTTTGGTCTTTTGGTTTTAGGCTTTTTTCTATGACGGCTTCTTGGCATGACCTGCAAAGGTCCATAACATAAACCAATTGTGGAGGAATTTAGATAGTTGGCAATCATTAAGATATGCGGACCATACAGAAACCGTTCCGTCCACAGAAGCCTTGTCATTATGACGAGGCTTTTTTATTTGCCATATCCACCAACCGCTTATCATTATTAATGTATACTTCTTTTGATTTTTTGATAAATTGTATCAAATGAAATACCTGACAAAAGGGAAATACCTGGGCAGTACTAATGATAAGCTTGAACTCGAAGGGAACCTTATGATGATCACTTCTTACTGGAACTGCCCCGATTCAGACTGGCATTACCACGAAAATTCCTTTTTTACTTTTGTGCTGAACGGAGGTTGCCAGGAGATCCGAAAAGGACACACGCATGAAACCAGGCCCGGCGATCTTTTATACTTTGAAAAAGGAATTATTCATAAGAACAGCAACTACACGGAATATTCAAGGAATTTTAACCTGGAGCTGAGTGATAAATGGTTGACCGATTACGATATTCAATTCCAAACAGGTCCCGCAGATTTCGCATTAAGAAAGTGCGATTTCAAGTTCCTGTTTATCCGGCTTCATGATGAATTCCTGAACCAGGACTCTGCCTCAGCAGTTTCGATGAATAATATCCTGCTCCAGATCATGGGAAACAAGATCCATGAGATCAGCAGCGGTACACCCTCCTGGGTGCCAAAGATCAAAGAATTCCTGTACGACAACTGGGCTGCGAATTTTTCCCTGAAAGAACTGGCTGCCGTTCTTGACGTTCACCCGGTTACGATCTCCAAAAATTTTACCCGCTATTTTGGATGCACGCTGGGAGAATTCATTCGTAAGTACAGGATTGAAAAAGCGCTATACATGATCCGAACAACTCATTTACATCTCACCGACATCGCATTTACCTGTGGATTCGCTGATCAAAGTCATTTTATCAGGACATTCAAAAAATATACAGGTACGCTCCCGCTTCATTACCGGAAAATATAGGCAGGATAGTTCATAGTTCATGGTTCATGGCCCCTCACTGTGTTTGTAGTGTCTTCCTGTTTTCTGACACTGCTATGAACTATGAACCATCAACCCAAACCACAGGCTAACCTGGTTCTATTTTTTTTCAAATTCCTTTAATTATTTGCAGCGTATTCCTTACTGTTTAATCATTAAAGCAATTCTATGCGAATTATTGTAGCCTTATTAAGTTGTTTCTGCCTGACAAACCTGTCAGGACAAACGAATAAGAATTTTCAGCCCTTCCCGGGTGATTCCGCAGAAATGTACAAGTTTGATCTTTACAAGAATTATTTTATCAATGATGAGGTTGAATATAAACAAAGGACTGAGTTGATAACGGGTTTTCAGAATTTGGCGAAGAAATTCGATGAAAAGACGAAAACCGGAGAAAAAAATTTTTATCCTCTTATTTATGAATACGACTCTCTGGGTAGAAAAATAGGGAAGCATAGTGCTTACCTGGGCATGTTTGCTTATATAGATCTGTCCAACCCGGTTTACTATATGAAAATGGATACGTTTAATCAACAACTTTCACCAATACTGAATCGGATCAACGAGACTATCACCGCTCTCCCATCATCATCCATAACAAAAGAGAAACAAAGCCAGCCGGGTCCTGATTATCATTTTTTTTATACCCAGTTAAAGGAAGCCCCTTTAAATAAATTACCTGAAAACGAAAGACGCATCATCAATGACATTACTCCAAACCTGATCAACTGGCAAGCAAGATTATTTCAAACTACCATACGGTCAACGGAATTAAAACCGGTAAAAACCGGGGACAGGGTATATAACTTACCGTCAAACCTTAGCGAAGTTTTTAATCACCCCGACAGGGAAGTTCGAAAACAAGGTTATTTAAATAACCTGGAAGGCATGATGTCCCGAAGAGACATATTTGCGATGCTTTTACTGGAAACAGTGAGAAACCGGAACCAGGTGGCCAGGCTGATGGGGTTCAACGATTTTCCTGAACAATATTATTCTCAACGTTTTTTGACAAAAGAAAATGTACGTAAACTACTGAAAACTCTCGCTGATAGTGCATATATCAATAAGCGATATGAAAATGCTGAATTTGAAAAACTAAAAAAGTCGGGTGGCATCGATAGTGTTTTTGCCTGGGACCGGTTTATGCCCGATCCGAAAGCTCCTACACCCCGATTCACAATTGGTGAAGCTTCAAAAATAATTTTAGAAGCTACCAAACCATTAGGTAATGAATATTATATAGAAATGGCAAAGTTGTTAGATCCGCAAAATGGAAGACTCGATATGGTGAACCGTCCCAACCGGATTCAACGCCCGGGATTCTCTACCGGTTCTGTTGGTTATAACAGCGTTTTTTTCCAGGGTAATTATGAAGGCTATATCGGCGATCTTATCATTTTTGGACATGAAGCTGGTCATGCAGTTCAAAACATGTTAATGGATAAAAATGGAGTCAGCTCATTTTATGCTTTAGGCCCCGGTTATTTTACTGAATCATTTGCCGGCTTCAATGAATTGCTGATCACTGATTATCTCTATCAACATGCGAATACAATTGAATACAAAAGATATTACCTGTCCCGTTTCCTGAACCAGGCCATGGAACTTTTCGGAAATGCCATGGATGCCACTTATGAGCAGACCTTATATGATAGTGTGCCTGCAGGAAAGATCAGCAATGCAGACCAGCTGGAACTACAAATGCAGAAGACAGGCCTTCAATTCTCGAACTGGTATCAACCGTATATAAAATTTGAAATGCAATGGATAAACAAACTGCAGTTTATATCGAATCCCATGTACAGGTTGAATTATGTTTATGCAAAGCTGCTGGCACTTTATTATTTCAGTTTGTATCAGCAAAACGGTCAATCATTTATTCAAAAATATAACGGGTTATTAAAAAACGGTTATGATAGTGAACCGGATAAGATCCTGAAACAATTTTTGAATATCAGCATCACTGATAAAAAACTGGTCGATCTTTCGCTGGGATTGATCAATAAAAAAATAGATGAGTATGAGGCGTTACAGTGAATAGTGAATGGTGAATAGTGAATGGCCCCCGCTATTCAAAGAGGCCTATAAATATTTTAGACTCCAGGCATTCACTATTGACTATTGACTATTGACTATTCACCATTGACCACCACAAATCCGTACATTTGATACAAACAAATCCGCCATGCATCTCCGCCTGTTTTCAAAATTTCTTGCCGGTTTAATATTATTGGTATTGCCCTTCGCTTGCAGTCGTGATAATAAGGATGATGAACAGCCCGCTGCTGCCAACCCTTACCTGTATATTACCAACGACCTGCCGGCGACTTCTTTATCACAGGCCCGCATCTGGTTTGCCGGTGCAGGTGCTGGTACTAAAATTGTTTTTGGCGGTGGCCGGGAAACCGGAACCAACCTGGCCGTGGTTGATATATATGATGTAACTACAGGTGTATGGACAACTGCTTCACTTAGTCAGCCGCGGTGCTTACTGGCTGCTGCTGCCGCCGGTAATATAATCGTATTTGCAGGTGGCTATATATCCGGAACACAAAGTTCCAACGTGGTAGATATTTACAATGTCGCAACCAATACCTGGTCCACATCTGTTTTGCCGGGAGGACCGCGGCATGGACTTGCTGCTACCTCACTGGGTAATAAAATATTTTTTGCAGGCGGGTTGAATAACGGAGCATCCAGCTTCAGCAATGCGGTCGATATTTATGATGTTACTACCGGTGTCTGGTCCAGCACATCATTAAGTATAGCCCGGAGCGATCTCGCTGCAGGTGCCGCAGGTAATAAAGTAATCTTTGCGGGAGGAGATAATTCAGGCGGGCTTTCTTCACGCATAGATATCTATGACGTCAGTACCAATACATGGATAACAGGAACATTAAGCCAGGCCCGTTATGGTCTCTCGGGTGCCGGTGCCGGTAATAAGGTCGTTTTTGCCGGTGGTGTCAGCACCAGCGGTATATCGGATGCGGTGGAAATTTATAATGCCAGCAACAATACATGGAGCACTACCCAACTTCAATATAAAAGAAAAGGTATGGCAGTTGCAGCAAGCGCCAATAAGATCGTATTTGGTGGTGGTAACGGACCCGGCACTGAATATGCATCCATGGAGATCTATGATATTGCAGCAAACACATGGAGCCCAATGACCGGGTTGTCCAATCCACGCACCGATCTTGCTGCCGCTACTGCCGGCGACAGAATGATTTTTGCCGGGGGACAAAGTGTATCTGGCTTATTTGCAACTGCCAACCTGCTGAGATTGTACCGGTAGCGAAACGTGAGACGTCAAACGTCAATCATGAGTAATAAATCATGAAGTACCATTCACGTTTGACGTTTGACGTCTGATACAAATCTGAATTCCTGAAGCGCCTGGGGATCTAAAGAAGGAACGCAGCAATAATCACCTTATTATACACTCACAACACTTCAGCATTTCCCATATAACTCATGAAGATAGGCACTATGATCAGTGTCGTTTAAAATACTGGATCTCTTTCTCGTGTTTTTTTGCAGCTGCCAAAGAATTGAATGTTCCGAGATTGCGGCGTTTCTTTGTTTTAGGATTTATTTTGCGGGAGTATAACCTGTATTCCCCGGATCTTAATTTGCGTATCATTGATCAATTTTAAAGAAATATTACAATGATTATGCCGTCAGCATGAAGCTAAACATGAGAAACATGATAGCTCCCGGGAAATTATTCCACATTATATAAACACTAAGTAATAATGACTATGGCCGGGAACGTTTGCGGAGAAATTTTGACAATTTGATGTGATTTCAGAAGTAAATTAAGCTGCGGAATTTGTACCTTTGCAGTCCACTCCAAACAACTGCCCGCCGAGACAAATACCAGATATTTTTTTGAATGCACGTTAACAAAAAAAATGCAAGTACCCTGATAAGAAGACGTCTAATTCAACGTTAGTTGATTATTATTGGTTACTGCCTGCCTGACGGTAGGCAGGATTAAAAAGCAACAATGAAGAAAAGATTCAAGGGTTTTTATTTACTCGTTTCATCCATAGTTATCGGTCTCCTGCACCTCCCGTTTGCCTTTGCAAAATCAGCATCGGGTGCAAAATTGTTTTATCATCCGCCGGCTGATTCGGCTGCAAAGACCAGTAACACATCAGCTTCAGTTATTCCTGCTTTAAGATCCGTATATGACAGCCTGCATTTAAGCCTGAAAGGACTTAGCCAGCAGGCTTTTGATTATGCCAAACAGGGATTGAGTATCCTGATCGCTGAAGGCAAACTGCTGAATGATTCGATCATCTCCATTGTAGATTTCAGTGAACCCAGCAATAAAAAAAGGTTGTTCGTCATCGACCTGAAAAATTATAAAGTATTATTCAACACCCTGGTGGCTCACGGAAGAAATACGGGCCGTGAATGGGCCACTTCATTTTCCAACCAGAATGAATCGCTTAAAAGCAGTCCCGGATTTTATGTTACCAGGGAAACCTATGAAGGCAAAAATGGTTACTCATTAAAATTGGACGGCCTGGAACATGGCATCAATGATAAAGCATATGAAAGAGGTATTGTGATACATGGTGCCGAATATGTTTCGCAGGATATGGCTAATACACAAGGTTGGATCGGCCGCAGTTGGGGTTGCCCTGCAGTACCGGCGCAATTGAATCGCCCGATCATCAATACAATTAAAAACGGCACTTGCCTTTTCATCTATCATCCTTCTTACGTCGACAAGTCCCCTATATTGAATTGATCAGCTAAAAGCTAATAGCCAATAGCTATTAGCTTTTAGCCAGTATCTTTGCTGATTAATCAACTGCTATGCTCAGGATCGGCGTTTTTGGTGTTGGACATTTGGGGAAATTTCATCTGAATAACTGGAAAGAGATACCGGGCACAGAACTGGTTGGATTTTATGACCCCGATAATGCCACCGCAAAAAATGTTTCCGACAAATACCAGTTACCCCGTTTTGTCGATCCTGATGCATTGATGGATGCCTGCGATGCCATTGATATAGTGGCTCCCACCAATTTCCATTTTGAATTGTGTGAAAAAGCTATCAAGAAAGGCAAACATGTTTTTGTTGAAAAACCTCTTGCCAATACCATGGATGAAGCCCGGCAATTGGTAAAACTGACCCAGGAATCAGGTATCAAATGCCAGGTCGGGCATGTTGAACGATTCAATCCTGCTTTTTTGGCTATAAAAGATCTGGCGCTAAACCCGATGTTCATCGAAGTGCACCGGCTGGCGCAATTCAATCCAAGGGGAACAGAAGTGAGTGTGATACTTGACCTGATGATACATGATATCGACATCATCTTAAGCATAGTAAAAAGCGATGTAAAAAGTATTTCTGCCAGTGGCGTGGCTGTGATCACCGAAACACCGGATATCGCCAATGTGCGTATGGAATTTGATAATGGTTGTGTTGCCAACCTGACGAGCAGCCGTTTTTCTATGAAAAAAATGCGGAAGATCAGGCTGTTTCAAAAAGATTCTTATATCGGCATCGATTTTCTGAATAAAAAAACCGAGGTCATCAGGCTGAAAGAGCCACAGGATTCCAATGTATTTGCCTTTGATATAGAAACGTCGTCAGGGAAAAAAACAATCGCTCTTGCCAACCCGGTCATTCATGAAGGGAATGCCATCAAGGAAGAACTCATTGCATTTAAAAATGCGATCCTGAACAATACCAAACCCATCGTGTCTGAAATAGACGGCCTGATGGCCATGGATGTAGCGCACCAGATCCTGGATAAAATCGGCAACAACATTATTACCCGGTGACAACCTCCATCAAGAAAATAGCAATTGGCTGGTATGCAGCGCTGGATTATCTCACAGCCGCATTGGCCTGGCTCCTGTTTTATTTCATCCGCAGCAGAATGCTGGATGATGCCGGTGCATACCCGATCGCTGCCCGGTCATGGTTGTTAATACTTGCTATTGTACCAATGGGCTGGCTGGTACTTTATACTTTGGCCGGAACTTATCATGCACTTTATAAAAAATCAAGACTGGCTGAGTTCACGCTGACCTTTGTTTGCACGCTGATTGGAAGTATTGTATTGATGATCGTCTTCGTATTAAACGATCCGCATACGGGAGTATCTTATTATTATGTTGCATTTGCTGCATTGACCGGTATCCATTTTCTCCTTACATTCTTTGGAAGGTGGCTGTTGCTCAACAAAGCGAAGCGGCAACTGCTCAACGGGAAAATTTATTTCAATACGTTAATGATCGGCAGCCAGGATAATGCCATGGGTATATTTAAAGAAACGGAAAAAAGCCTGCATGATGGCGGATACCGCTATGCAGGTTTCGTTACCCCGGATAATGGCGGCAAGAACGGGATTCAGAAACTGATACCCAAACTGGGTTCAGTGGATGAACTGGAAAAGATCATTGATGAAAATAATATTCAACTCGTGGTGATCGCTATGGAGAAAAGTGAGCAACTATTGCTTGGGAATATTATTAACCGCTTAAGTGAAAAAGATGTAGAGATAAAAATTCAACCCAATATACTGGACATCCTTTCCGGCTCTGTGAAGACCAGCAATGTGATGGGTGCAGCGCTGATCGATCTGCAAACCGGGCTGATGCCCGAGTGGCAACAGAATATCAAACGTCTTATTGACGTAGCCGTGGCCGTTGCCGGACTGGTATTACTTTCCCCCCTGATGTTATATTCAGCATTGCGGGTGAAGTTTTCTTCCAAAGGACCCGTATTTTTTTCACAGGAAAGAATTGGTTACAAAGGCAAACCTTTCATGATGTATAAATTCCGTTCCATGATAAACGATGCGGAAAAGAAAGGGCCTGCCCTTTCCTCAGAAAATGATGAACGAATTACCAAATGGGGAAAAGCCATGCGTAAATGGAGGATCGATGAATTGCCGCAACTCTTGAATATTCTTATCGGTGAAATGAGCCTGGTGGGGCCAAGACCCGAACGACGATATTATATTGACCAGATCATTGACCGGACCCCTTATTATAAATACCTGCTGAAAGTGAAACCCGGCCTCAGCAGCTGGGGCATGGTGCAGTTTGGCTATGCAGAAAGCGTCGAAGAGATGGTTGAACGCAGCAAATATGACCTGCTGTATATTGAAAATATTTCACTGGCCCTTGATTTTAAGATCATGATCCATACGTTGAGGATCATTTTTAAGGGGAAAGGCAAATAATCAATTTTAGATTCTAGATTTTAGATTTTAGATTGCAGATTTAAGATTTTACTTTTGACAAAACTCCATCCTTGTGAGAAAATTTTTCTTACTCCTCCTTTCCTACTTGCTACTAGCCACTTCCCACTCCCAACAGAACTACTGGCAACAACAGGTCAACTACACTATTGATGTTACGCTGAATGATAAGGATCACACATTGGATGCTTTTGAAAAAATCGAATACATCAACAACTCCCCTGATACATTAAGGTTTATCTGGTTCCACCTCTGGCCCAATGCATATAAAAATGATAAGACAGCTTATACCGATCAGACATTGGAGAATGGCAGTACCAAATTCTATTTTTCTGATAAAGAACAAAAGGGTTATATCAACCGGCTTGATTTTAAAGTAAACAATATCACGGCGACGGTTGAAGACCATCCGCAGCATATTGATATTGTGAAATTGGTTTTGCCTGCTCCTCTCCCACCCGGGCAAAAGATCATTATCAGCACTCCATTTCATGTCAGGCTTCCTTATAATTTTTCAAGAGGCGGGCATGACGGGCAGAGCTACCAGGCCACACAATGGTATCCCAAGCCGGCGGTTTATGATAAGTACGGCTGGCATCCGATGCCTTATCTTGACCAGGGAGAATTTTACAGCGAGTTTGGAAGCTTTGATGTGAGTATAACTGTTCCGGGAAATTATGTTGTGGCAGCAACCGGGGAACTGCAAAATACAGAAGAGAAAGAATGGTTGAAAACAAGATCATCATTTTCATGGACGCCTGTAAAAGGAAAAGACCTGCCTACCGGACAGGCAGGAAAAAATTCAAGTGGTCAGATAAAATCAACGCTTCAGCTTTTCCCTGAATCATCAAAAGAAAATAAAACATTAAAATATAAACAAGCCAACGTTCATGACTTTGCCTGGTTTGCCGATAAACGTTTTATAGTAAATTATGATACCTGCCGGCTTGCATCCGGCAAAGTGATCGATGTCTTTACCTACTATACAACGCAGCAAAACAAAGCATGGGACAATAGTGTAAAATATGCTAAAGATGCGGTCAGGCATTATTCCTCCCTTGTTGGAGAATATCCTTACAATATTGTGCAAGTAGTGCAGGGGCCTGAAAGTTTTGGCGGCGGCATGGAATATCCTACCATCACAGTCATTTCACCAACCGGCAATCCAAAAGAATTAGATATAACCATCGCTCATGAAATAGGTCATAACTGGTTCTATGGAATCCTGGCAAGCAACGAAAGAGAACATCCCTGGATGGACGAAGGCATCAATAGTTATTATGATGCGAAATACAGGCTTTCCAAATATGGCAAACAACCACAACAGGAAAGAATTTTATTTGAAAGCAAAGCAGCAACAAAAACCGATCAGCCCATTGAATTGCCTTCGGAGAAATTCAGTGAAGCAAACTATGGCCTTGTTGCTTATTATAAAACGGCTGAATGGATGCGTTATCTTGAATCACAACTCGGCACTGAAGAATTCAATAAAGCCATGCAGGAGTATTTCCGCCACTGGCAATTCAAACATCCGCAACCGGAGGACTTTAAGAAAGCAATGGAAGAAAGCAGTGGTAAAAACCTTGACCCTGTTTTTTCTTATCTCGGCAAAACAGGAACATTACCGAACCAACAGCGAAAAGGAACCGGTTTTATACCTGCTGTAATGGGTGATGTTTTTATGCAAGGCCCGGATGTAACAAATAAAAATCAGATCATTTTATCTCCGTATGGACTTGGTTTTAATAGTTATGATAAATTTATGATTGGCCCCATTATTACAAATTATAAACTCCCACCCAATCGTTTCCAGTTCTTTTTGGCGCCTATGTATGCCACGGGCTCAAAAAAAATAAGAGGACTTGGCCTGGCTTATTATAGTTTTTATCCAAATAGCATATTCAGGAAAATTGAACTGGGCGTTAACGGCTCAACTTTCACGGCCGACGAGTTCAGGGATAGCGACGGCAGGAAAACTTTCTTAGCCTTTCAAAAAATCGTGCCGGGCATTAAATTTGTTTTTAAAGAAAAAAATCCCCGAAGTAACTTTTACCGCTTTATCCAGTTCAAATCATTTTTGATCAGTGAAGATCAATTACGTTTCTACCGGGATACGGTTATTACATTACCGGGGCCTGATACAACCATTACCAACAAATACAGAACCATCGCTGAAAACAGGACACTGAACCAGTTAAAATTTGTGATAGAGAATAACCGGGTTCTTTATCCTTACCGCGGGGAATTAAAAATTGAACAGGGAAAAGATTTTGTCCGTGCCGCCTTTACAGGAAATTATTTCTTCAACTATCCCAAAGGAGGCGGACTCAATGTAAGGTTGTTTGCCGGTAAATTCATTTACAGTGGTTCTAAAACCCTTACCAAACAATTTGCCACCGACCGTTATCACCTGAACATGACCGGAGCCAATGGTTACGAAGATTACACTTACAGTGATTATTTTATCGGCCGAAATAAGTTTGAAGGAATGGCAAGCCAGCAGATCATGGTACGGGATGGTGGTTTCAAAGTAAGAACAGACCTGCTTGCTGACAAAGTAGCTAAGACGGATGATTGGCTGATAGCTGCGAATTTCAGCACAACGATCCCATCTGCGATTAACCCGTTAAGTATATTGCCTGTTAAGATCCCGCTGAAAGTCTTTGCAGACATTGGCACTTATGCTGAGGCCTGGAAAAATAAAGCTGAGAACGACCGGTTCCTCTATGATGCCGGTTTGCAGATCTCGCTGCTGAACGAAACAATTAATATTTATGTTCCGCTGATCTATAGTTCTGTTTACAGGGACTACCTGCAATCAACCATATTGAAGAAAGAGAGGTTCTTCAAGAAAATCTCTTTCTCCATCGACATTTCCAATTTCAGCCTCCGGAAAATTGACCGCAATCTTGTTTTCTGATGAGCGGTGCAATGAACATACAATGTCTCAGCAACCAACAGATCGATAAGACCAAATGGGACCATTGTATTGACAATGCCGCCAATAGTTTGATCTATGCTTATTCCTTTTATCTTGATAACATGGCAAAGAACTGGGACGCTCTTGTCTTAAATGACTATGAAGCCGTAATGCCACTGACATGGAATAAGAAATACGGTATTCATTATTTATACCAGCCCTTTCTTACGGCACAATTAGGAGTTTTTGGAAATTTGATTGACACTGAATTGCTGGAAAGTTTTTTAAAAACTATTCCTCTCCAATTCAAATACTGGGATATCAGTTTTAACCAAAATAATGTTTTTGCATTAAAAGAGTTTGACCTGTATCCGCGGAGTAATTATATTCTTGATCTGAATATGCCATACGATCAGCTTTATAATAATTACCGGGAGAACATACAGCGAAATATAAAAAAAGCCACGCAGGCTGGCTGCAGCGTTCAAAAAGATTTTGATGCCGAAAAAGTGATTTCCCTTGCGGTACAACAGATGAAAGGACAGAACAAAGAATCAGGAGAGAATATTGAACGCTTCCGAAAACTCTACCAGTTGCTTCACGCCAAAAAAATGGCAACCACATACGGGATCATTTCTCCGCAAAACGAAATGGTAGCATCCTGTGTGTTCTTTTTCTCTCATAACCGGGCTTATTATATTTTAGTAGGCAACCATCCCCATGGAAAAACGATCGGCGCTTCCCATGCACTGATCGATGCCTTTATAAAAGACCATGCAGGAAAAAATCTATTACTGGATTTCGAAGGCTCCGATATGCCTAATCTTGCTTTCTTCTACAGCAGCTTCGGGGCAGTTGAGGAGGAATATGCAGCGTTGAAATTGAACAGGCTTCCTTTTTATTTGAAATGGCTAAAGAAATGAAGTCTGATGTCGGAGGTCAGATGTCGGATTTTCAAAACCCGAGAAGTATTTCGACTTTAAGGTTCTGACTTCAGACCTCAGACCTCAGACCTCAGACCTCCGCCTTCAAGCATTCTCTCTGCTATCAACAGATCCCCCGGTCTCGTGATCTTGATATTATTTTCCTCTCCTTCTAACAATGAAACTTTTATACCAGATGCTTCGACCACGGTAGCTTCATCAGTGAATTCATTTTTATAATCAACCTGGAAAGCGGGTAATAATATTTTACTTTGAAAAGTCTGTGGTGTTTGTACCAGCATTACTTTGTCCCGGTCAAAAGATTCGCTGTCTTCTTTGCTGAGTAAGCGGATACTGTCTTTTGAAGAAATAGCAGGAATTGCTGTTCCGGCTTCCAATGCTTTTTGATAGCAACGATGGATCAATTCTTTTGTCAGCAAACATCGAACCCCGTCATGTACAAAAATGATGGATTCTTCTTCCACCAATTCCAAACCATTTTTTACTGACTGAAACCTTGTATCTCCACCTCCAGTTATGCTGATCCGGTCTTTATCAAAATAAGCAATGATCTGCTGACCAATATCCATATAATCAACCGGCAATACAAGTATTACCTGCAGATCATCATACGCTTCCATAAACGCCCTGATCGTGTAATACAGCACCGGCTTGCCTTTCAGCAGCATGAATTGCTTGGGCAGGTTGGCTCCCATTCTTGTTCCGGCACCTCCTGCGACGATGATGGCGTATTTTTTCATTGCTGATCGCTTTGGCTAAAGCCGTGATTATATTAATTCCCGGACTCCCCGGGTTAAAACCCGGGGCTATTTATAAATAGAAATTTCATTTTCCCCATCACTGTTTTTGAAGCCCCTATACATCCCCTCACTATTAAAAACCATCCCTGCATTTCCCTTTGCATCCACGCCGATCATTCCTCCCTCAGCATCTAACTTTAGCAACTTATCATGTACCACAACATGCATGGCTTCTTCCAGACTCATTCCTTTGTATTCCATCAAACAGCTCACATCATAAGCCGTCACTGCCCGGATAAATAGTTCACCATGCCCGGTACAACTGATGGCACAGGTTTTATTATTGGCATAAGTGCCGGCACCGATTATCGGGCTGTCCCCTATCCTTCCGTATTGTTTGTTGGTCATACCACCGGTGCTGGTAGCAGCAGCAATATTTCCATGGCTGTCGCAGGCAACAGCACCGACGGTTCCGAATTTCTTGTCTTTCACAACTACATTATGATCCAATGCTGATTCATCAGAGCCCTGCATTTGCTTCCATTGATCATAACGGAATTGTGAAAAGAAATATTCATCCGGCTCCGTTTTTATTCCATGCAGTTTTGCAAAATCATAAGCACCTTTTCCATTCAGCATTACATGCTGGCTCCTGGTCATAATGGTATATGCCAGTTCTACCGGGTTACGGATATTTCTTACAGCAGACACAGCGCCGGCCATCAATGTTTTTCCATCCATGATGGAAGCATCCATTTCCTGGCTGCCATCATGGCCAAATACAGATCCTTTACCTGCATTAAAGAGAATATTATCTTCCAATAAAACCACAGCTGCTCTTACGGCATCCACTGCAGACTGACCTTTTTCAAGTAATACATAACCGGCATGCAATGCATCTTCCAAACCTTTGCGATAAGCGGCTTCCTGTTCGTCGGTCATATCCTGTTTCAGGATCGTACCGGCTCCGCCATGAATGACTAAAGTATATTTTGCCATATTTATTTCTTATGTTCTGTAAACCCGAAATTAGTTATTTTGCCGCCTAATATCATCCACCCATTGAATGATTAAGAAAACACTCACACGATCGGATTATTTTTTGATAGCCGCTAACCTGCTGCCTGTGGCAGGCGTTTGGATATGGGGCTGGAGTCCCAAAGAAGTGTTCATGGTCTATGCGCTGGAAACAGTGATCATCGGTCTTTTTAACCTTTTAAAAATGGGAGTAGTAACAGCAGTACGAAAAACAGATATATGGTACAACGGCCCCAGCCGTACCCAACAATCGGGTCTTTTCTTCATGCTTTTTTTCCTGGTCCATTACGGAATGTTTGTAGCTATTCAGACGGGTTTATTTATACAGGTATCAGGTATTGGTAAAGAATACAAGGCCGGGTTCTTTGATTTCTTTATACACTGGCCCCGCTACCTCGGCCCGGATGCGTATTATATGCTGGCGGGATTTGTAATCAGTTACGGATTCAGTATGTACTGGAATTTTTTAAGGACCCGTCAATACAGGACCATCTCCATGATGCAGCTGATGTTTCAGCCTTATGGCCGCATCTTCATCCAGCAGGTTACCGTGATCCTGGGAAGTTTGTTCCTGACTTTTGGTGCAGGAAAAATTTTCATCCTCATTTTTGCCGCTGTAAAAATATTCTTTGAGGTATTCGTCAATTACGATGGCATACTCAATAAGGCAATGGAAGAAGAAATGAGGAAATGAGATAATGTGAGAAATGTGAAAATAAGAGAACCAAGTTCCTGGGGATTTTTCACATTTCCACATTTCTCACATTTCCACATTTCTCACATCTCCACATTTTCACATTCAACTAAGCAACAATTCACATTCATGTAAAAGCTTTTCTTTATTGATAGCGACCGTTCCCACTTCCTCGCAAACAATTCCACCGGCGATATTGGCCACTTCCGCCATCAGGTGAACATTTTTAGTGGATGCATATACCATTGCTGCAACAGCGATGACCGTGTCACCGGCGCCGGATACATCGGCAACATTCCGGATATGAGAAGAAATAAGACCTGCATTATTTTCACGCTGAAAAAAAACTCCTTTTTCAGAAAGTGTGATAAACGATACCTGGTGATGAAGCAATTTCTCCAGCTCTTCATGAATATTTTTCAATACAGGTTGACTAATTTCATCGATCAGCATGTTCAGCCCTTCTTTAACTTCTTTGAGGTTAGGTTTGAAAATATCAGCCTGTTTGTAAGTAAAGAAATTTTTCCGTTTGGGGTCAACAGCCGTCATGACGCCAGCCTGTTTACATAGTGCAATTACCTGGAGGATCATTTTTTCCGTCAGCACGCCTTTATTATAGTCTTCAAAAATGATAATGTCGGGATCCATATTGGCAATATACAATTCAACTTTATCCAGCAAGGTCTTTTCATCCTTAGCGCTAAGGTCATTGGTGATCTCATTATCCAACCGCATCATTTGCTGGTTACGGCTGATGACACGGGTCTTACTGGTGGTGATCCTGTCCTTGCTTTTAACCATATAAGATGTATCAATATTATTGCTATCCAATAATTCGGTTAAAAGCGATCCTTCGCTATCATTGCCGGTTACAGACAATAGAGAAACTATTGCGCCCAGCGATCTGCAGTTCAACGCTACATTACCGGCGCCCCCGATCCTGTATTCTTTATGATGCAGTGTAACAACTGGAACAGGTGCTTCCGGCGAAATACGATCTACCCGGCCCCACATATAAGTATCCAGCATCACATCACCGATCACTCCCACTTTAAGCGAGGAAAAAGAGTCAAATAATTTTTTGAAATCTTCCATGTTACAAAGATCAGGCTTGTTTTTTTTGCTGTGAAATGGCAATATAATAAACCGGTATACCTATCAGCACGATGATGAGTCCCGGCCATGTGAACTGTGGTTTATAAATGATCAGCAATACACAGAAAGCAGCGCCCATCAGGATATATAAAATGGGCAATACCGGGTAGCCAAAGGCCTTATAGGGACGTTCTGCATCCGGTCTTTTCTTTCGTAAAATAAAAATTCCGATGATGGTTAATATATAAAATATCACAACCACAAAGGAGATCATATCCAGTAATTGCCCGTATTTGCCACTCAGGCTCCAGATACTCGCTGCGACACACTGTATCCATAGAGCTAACTGTGGGACGGCATGCTTATTCAGGGTTCCCACTTTTTTGAAAAACAGTCCATCCTTTGCCATTGTATAATATACCCGGGCACCGGCCAGTATCAACCCGTTATTACAACCAAATGTTGAAACCATGATCAGCACTGCAATGAGAATAGTGCCGAAATCAGGAAAGATCTTATTCGCCGCTGCTACAGCAACACGATCCTTGGCGGCATATGCCAATTCATTCAGTGGAAGTACATTCAGGTACATCAGGTTTGCCGAAACATAAATGATGGTTACGATCAGCGTTCCCAGGAAAAGACTCATCCCGATATTCCGTTTGGGGTTTTTCATTTCTCCTGCAATAAAAGTTACATTATTCCAGGCATCGCTGCTGAAAATAGAACCTACCATGGCGGCTGCGATAGCACCCATCAATGCAGCCCCGCCGATTCCCGTCCAGCTTACAGTTCCTGCAGCATCGACCACAGGTTGAGTTGCATTGAACCCGGTTTCCCAGTTCTGTGACCAGTAACTTTCTTTGACAAGGATGAAACCAAACAATATCAGCCCGAACAAAGCCAGTAATTTGGCTGAAGTAAACAAGGTTTGTATAAATTTCCCTTCTTTAATACCTTTTGAATTAACATAGGTAAGAATGACAATGATAGCTATGGATACAAGTTGCCCCGAATATATTTTGATAAACCCCAGGTCACTTAGTAAATACTCGTTCCCTAATTGAGGGACCAGGTAACTTAGGAATTTTGAGAAAGCTACACCCACGGCTGCAATCGTAGCGGTTTGGATCACTGCAAAAAAGCTCCATCCATAAAGGAACCCTATCAAAGGATTGTAAGCTTCTTTCAGATACACATATTGACCTCCCGCCTTTGGGAACATTCCGCTTAACTCACCATAACTCAGTGCGGCACTTAACGTCATAAACCCCGTGATCACCCATACGGCGATCAACCATCCTGCACTACCTACATTTCTTGTAATATCTGCACTAACGATAAAAATACCTGAGCCGATCATAGACCCGGCAACGATCATGGTGCCGTCAAACAATCCAAGTGTAGGTTTAAACTTTGGCTGTTGATCTTCTGCCGGGATTAAAATTTGTTCTGCCATACCAGTTGGTTTAGGTTTCAAGATAAGTAATTCAGGTCACTTTTACCGACGAGTCTTCTATCATCGTAGCGTTATTACAACAGGCAGCGAAAAAGGAGAGACTCGTCGGGAAATTAATGTGAAGAATTTAAACACAGAGGCACAGAGATACAGAGTAACACAGAGTATTGATTTCTAATTTAACGCTCTCTGTGCAGCTCTGTATCTCTGTGCCTCTGTGTTGAAAATGCTTTTGAGACAGTCTCTTCTCTGGCTGTCGAACAGACTATTTCTTTTGAGGTTTATAATTTTCGTTCAATCCTTTTACCACTTCCGCGGTGATATTATAAACAGAATCCTTATAATAGAATAATCCTGTATCAGCCGCAACAATAAAGGAATAGTTCCTGGTTTTATTAAATTCTTTAATGAACTCTTCGATCTTCTTTTTTACTTCCAGCATTTTGCGCATTTTGAAATCATTGTATTTCAGATCAAGGTCCTGCTTTTGGTTTTTCAACGACTCTCCCAACTGTTTCAGGACATTCTGAGCTGCTTCTGTTTCTTCGGGTGTCATGGAACTTTTGGAAGCATACTCATTGTATTTATTCTTGTAGATCTGGTCAAGCTGGTTTTGGCTGTTATTGTATTCAATATCTTTTGCGTCAATCTCTGCTTTTACATCCTTCACCATATTATAATTTGCTTCCACGGAATCCATTTCAAAATAGGCTATCTGGAAATGATGGTTAGTTGTTGTGTCCTTTACCGAATCCTTAATATAATCTCTATTGTGTTTTTTAGGGCCGAACTGTAAAAAAAGAAGAAGCCCTGCCACCAGGCTCAATACCACGTTCCATATCAATAATCCATTTTTCATCATTTCTTTATTGCAAATTACGCATGAACAGCCGGGCAAATATAAGGATTCAGTTTACTTTAGGAAAGACTTAACAGGGTGTGAAAAATAAGCAATAAACAACAGGCAATTGCCAATGGATCCCGATAGCTACCGGGACAAAAAAAGGAGCAAGATTTCTCTCACTCCTTAAACTTTGATTATTCGTTTATTGCAATCCCGATTGCTATCGGGAGTCTGTTGCTTATTGCATATTGCCAATTGTCTATTGATCATTCTTCTTCGTCAAAAGCCATTGCTTCACGTGTAGTTTGAAGCAGCTCATATTCTTCCTTGCTTCCAACGATCATGCTTTCAAACTCTCTCAATCCTGTACCAGCCGGGATCGGATGGCCGGTGATCACATTCTCTTTCAACCCGAGCATTTCATCTGTTTTACCATTGATAGCTGCTGAGGACAATACTTTCGTAGTTTCCTGGAATGAAGCTGCAGATATCCAGCTTGGCACACCCAATGACGCTTTGGTGATACCCAACAGGGTTGGAGATGATGTGGCCGGTTTTGCATCACGATACTCAACAGGCTTTTTATCATTACGGCGAAGAACTGAATTTTCTTCTCTCACTTCACGAAGACTTATGATCTGTCCTGCACGAAGCTTTGTACTGTCGCCGATCTCTGTTACCACTTTCTTATCAAAGATGTAATCATTCTCTTCTACAAATTCAAATTTATCGGTCAGGTCATCTTCCAGGAACCTGGTATCTCCCGGATCAACGATATTCACTTTCCGCATCATCTGGCGAACGATACATTCAATATGTTTGTCATTAAGCCGCACACCCTGCAAACGATAAACTTCCTGTATCTCATTCACCACATATTCCTGCACTGCAAATGGTCCTTTGATAGAAAGAATATCGAACGGTGCGATCTGGCCATCACTTAATGATGCCCCTGCTTTTACAAAGTCGCCATCCTGTGCAAGGATCTGTCTTGTCAAGGGAACAAGATATTTTTTCTGTACACCATCTTTTGCTTCAATGATGATCTCACGGTTACCTCTTTTTACTGCACCCATAATTACCACACCATCGATCTCTGAAACAACAGCAGGGTTACTTGGGTTCCTTGCTTCGAATAATTCAGTAACACGGGGAAGACCACCGGTAATATCCCGGAGTTTACCCAGGATACGGGGGATCTTCACGATCACCTGGCCCGCTTTCACCGTATCACCTTCTTCCATGATGATATGGCTTCCGGTAGGCAGGTTATATGTTTTTTTATCCGTCCCTTCTACGATGATGGAAGGTATCTTGGTCTTATCCCTTGTTTCAATAACCACTTTTTCCCTGTGACCTGTTTGTTCGTCGGCTTCTTCGCGGTACGTAACGCCTTCGATCACATTATCAAACTTCACATTACCATTGATCTCGGACATGATAACATTGTTAAACGGATCCCATGTGCAGATCACATCACCTTTATTTACTTTCTGGCCATCTTTTACATTCAGCGTGGCGCCATAAGGAATGTTATTGGTGATAAGAAGACGATCATTCTTTGTATCAATGACACGAACCTCGCCGGTACGGCCAATGACAATTTGCGATTTACTGCCTTCATTATTTTCAATACTTACTGTACGAAGACCATCAAACTGGATGGTACCATCAAACTTGGCGGCTAAAGTAGATTCTACTGAAGCAGAACCAGCCACACCACCAACGTGGAATGTACGGAGTGTAAGCTGTGTACCCGGTTCACCAATTGATTGTGCAGCGATAATGCCCACAGCATCTCCTTTTTGAGCCAGGTTGCCGGAGGCAAGATTCTTACCATAACATTTTACACAAACGCCGCGTTTACTTTCGCAGGTAAGCACTGAACGGATCTCAACTATTTCAATACCGGCATCTTCAATTCTCCGGGCTATATCAATGGTGATTTCATCTCCGCCGGGAATGATCAGCTGATCATTGATCGGGTCATATACATCATGCAATGAAGTACGGCCGGAGATCCTGTCACTTAATGGTTCGATAACATCTTCATTATCTTTTAATGCAGAGGTGGCAATGCCACGCAATGTTCCGCAATCTTCTTCGGTGATGACCATGTCTTGTGCAACGTCAACCAAACGACGGGTGAGGTAACCTGCATCCGCGGTCTTCAGGGCTGTATCGGCAAGACCTTTTCTTGCACCGTGGGTAGAGATGAAGTAATCCAATACATTCAATCCGCCTTTGAAGTTGGAAAGAATCGGGTTCTCAATGATCTCACTGCCGGTAGAGCCGGATTTTCTTGGCTTGGCCATCAATCCCCTGATACCTGCAAGCTGTTTGATCTGTTGTTTGGAACCACGGGCTCCTGAATCAAGCATCATGTAAACAGAGTTGAATCCCTGCCTGTCATTACTCAATTCACGGATCAATGTTTCCGTGATCCTTGTATCCACACGGCTCCAGATGTCAACGATCTGGTTATATCGTTCGTTGTTGGTGATAAGACCCATATTATAACTATCCCACACTTCATCTACTTCGACCTTTGCATTATCCAGTAATTGTTCTTTCACATCTGGAATGATAAGGTCATTGATGCTGAATGATAAACCTCCCTGGAAGGCGGTACGGAAACCTAATGTTTTAATATCATCCAGGAACTTCGCTGTCTTCGGCACATTGGTGATCTTAATAATATCGCCAATGATCTCACGAAGATTTTTCTTGGTCAGTAAAGTATTTACAAACCCAACTTCCGCAGGAACGTGTTGGTTAAAGACCACACGGCCTACCGTTGTTTCGATCAGCTTATGCTCCAGCAAACCATCTGCGTTCCGGATATTTACTTTTACTTTTATCCAGGCATGCATATCAATAACAGCTTCGTTATAAGCAATGATCACTTCTTCAGCTGAGTAAAATACTTTGTTCTCACCTTTTACTATTTCTTTATCAGTTGACTTCTTACCCTTGGTAATATAGTACAGTCCCAATACCATGTCCTGTGAAGGCAGCGTGATCGGAGTACCATTTTGCGGGTTAAGAATGTTATGAGAAGCAAGCATTAATAGTTGAGCTTCCAGAACAGAAGCATGACTCAATGGTACATGCACCGCCATCTGGTCACCATCAAAGTCGGCGTTGAAAGCGGTTGTTACCAATGGGTGAAGCTGGATGGCTTTGCCCTCAATTAACTTCGGCTGGAAAGCCTGTATAGATAAACGGTGCAGCGTTGGAGCACGGTTCAGCAATACAGGATGTCCTTTCAATATATTTTCAAGGATATCCCAAACAACAGCTTCCTTCTTGTCTACCAGTTTCCTCGCAGACTTCACTGTTTTTACAATACCTCTTTCAATTAATTTTCTAATGATAAATGGCTTGAACAATTCAGCCGCCATATCTTTTGGCAAACCGCATTCATGCAATTTCAACTCAGGACCAACTACAATAACCGAACGGCCGGAGTAGTCAACCCTTTTACCCAATAAGTTCTGGCGGAAACGTCCTTGTTTACCTTTCAATACATCACTGAGTGATTTCAATGCACGGCCACCTTCTGCTTTTACCGCATTTGATTTACGGCTGTTATCAAACAAGCTGTCAACGGCTTCCTGCAGCATCCTTTTCTCGTTGCGAAGAATTACTTCAGGTGCTTTGATCTCCAATAATCTTTTCAAACGGTTATTACGGATAATAACACGGCGATAAAGATCATTCAGATCAGATGATGCAAAACGGCCACCATCCAATGGAACTAATGGACGAAGCTCCGGTGGTATCACAGGGATATATTGCATCACCATCCACTCAGGACGGTTAGTGATCCTTGTGTTTGCATCACGGAAAGCTTCTACGACGCTTAATCTTTTTAAGGCGTCAGCTTTTCTTTGCTGTGATGTTTCGGTAGCTGCGGTATTTCTCAGGTCAAATGACAACTGGTCAAGGTCAATCCTTCCGAGCATATCATGAACGGCTTCAGCGCCCATTTTGGCGATGAACTTATTAGGATCATCATCCGGCAGGTACTGGTTCTCTTTCGGTAAAGTTTCCAGTATATCCAGGTATTCCTCTTCTGTGAGCAGGTCACCCGGGTTTTGACCTTTATCTGCACGGATACCTGTTTGTATCACTACAAAACGCTCATAGTAAACGATAGTTTCTAATTTCTTAGAACTAACTCCAAGCAGGTAACCGATCTTATTCGGCAATGATTTGAAATACCAGATATGAACTACGGGGACCACCAATTTGATGTGACCCATTCTTTCACGACGCACTTTTTTCTCGGTTACTTCCACGCCACAACGGTCGCAAACGATCCCTTTATAACGGATACGTTTGTATTTTCCGCAGGCGCATTCATAGTCCTTTACGGGTCCGAAGATCCTTTCGCAGAACAATCCATCTCTTTCAGGTTTGTACGTACGATAGTTGATCGTTTCCGGCTTCAATATTTCGCCATAACTTCTTTCAAGGATAGTGTCGGGAGAAGCAAGCCCGATAGTGATCTTTGAAAAAGCTGCTTTGGGACGATTTTCTTTTCTGATAGACATATTATTTTGAGCTTTTAGCTGTGAGCCATTAGCTATTAGCCAAGGGCTTTACTTAAAATACTTTTTGTTCAAATTGAGTGTCAGCTAACAGCTAAAGGCTAATAGCTAACAGCTTTCTCTTATTCAAATTTTAAATCCAATCCTAATCCACGCAACTCATGCACCAACACATTGAATGACTCAGGCACACCGGCTCTTGGAACATTCTCTCCTTTTACAATTGCCTCATAAGTTTTGGCACGGCCAATAATATCATCCGACTTAATGGTCAATAATTCCTGGAGGATATTAGATGCTCCATAGGCTTCCAGTGCCCACACTTCCATCTCACCAAACCTTTGTCCACCGAACTGTGCTTTACCACCCAGCGGCTGTTGTGTAATTAAGCTATATGGTCCGATAGAACGGGCATGCATTTTATCATCCACCATGTGGTGAAGTTTGATAACATAGATAATGCCCACGGTAGCTTTCTGGTGGAATTTTTCACCGGTCTCACCATCATATAAATAAGTGTGGCCATACATCGGGATATCTGCCTGCTTACAGTAACCTGCAATTTCATCTACCGTAGCACCATCAAAGATTGGTGTAGAGAATTTCAATCCTAGTTTCTCACCTGTCCATCCAAGAATGGTTTCATAGATCTGCCCGAGGTTCATCCTGCTTGGTACACCTAATGGATTCAACACGATGTCAACCGGTGTCCCATCTTCGAGGAACGGCATGTCTTCCTGGCGAACGATCTTGGCAACGATACCTTTGTTTCCGTGACGACCAGCCATTTTATCACCCACTTTCAGCTTACGCTTTACTGCGAGATAAACTTTAGCCAGTTTCAATACACCGGCCGGTAATTCATCACCAATGCTGATATTGAATTTCTCTCTTTTATAACGGCCCAACTCTTCGTTGAACTTGATATTGTAATTGTGTAAAAGCGTATTGATCTGGTCATCCACTTTCTTATCGCCTGTCCAGTTCAATGGATTAATGTTAGCATAATCCAGTCCTGTCAGGTTCTTAGAAGTGAATTTGGCGCCTTTACCAATTTGTACTTCTCCAAAATTGTTGCTTACACCTGCAGAAGTATGATTGGCCAGGAGCGTTGTTAATTTTTCCAGTAATACCTCGATCAGTTCTGTTTCATTCTTCTCATGCATTTTTTCAAGCTTCTCGATCATGGCCTTTTCTCTCACTTTTGCATTCTTATCCTTCTTGGCACGCTGGAATAATTTTTTACCGATCACAACACCTTCTACCCCGTTCGGAGCTTTCAATGAGGCATCTTTTGCATCGCCGGCTTTATCACCGAAGATGGCACGAAGCAATTTTTCTTCAGGAGTAGGATCGCTTTCACCTTTTGGAGTGATCTTTCCAATTAAAATATCTCCTTCTTTTACCTGTGCACCGATCCTTATAATCCCATGCTCGTCGAGGTCTTTTGTTGCTTCCTCTGAAACGTTTGGAATATCCGGTGTCAATTCTTCTTCACCCAACTTGGTATCTCTTACTTCCAGTTCATATTCTGAAATGTGAACAGAAGTAAACATATCTTCCTTCACCACTCTTTCACTGATAACGATGGCATCCTCGAAGTTGTAACCCTTCCATGGCATGAAAGCCACTTTGAGGTTTTTTCCAAGTGCCAACTCACCATTCTGTGTAGCATAACCTTCTGTCAGGAAATCTCCTTTCCTTACTTTCTGTCCTTTCTTAACGGCAGGATTCAGGTTGATACAGGTTTCCTGGTTTGTTTTAATGAATTTGGTGAGTCTATAAATTCTAAGATCGTCTTCAAAACTCACTAATTTTTCTTCTGCATCACGGTCATAACGAACATGGATCTCATTCGCATCAACAAATTCCACCAAACCATTTCCATCAGCATGGATCTGAATTCTTGCATCACGGGCCGCTTTGCCTTCCAGGCCGGTACCCACAATAGGTACGTCAGCACGGATCAGCGGAACTGCCTGGCGTTGCATGTTGGACCCCATCAGTGCACGGTTGGCATCATCATGTTCAAGGAATGGAATTAATGAAGCACTTAAACCAACGATCTGGTTGGGCGCCACATCCATAAATTCCACATCATTTTTATCAAGGATCGGGAAATCGCCTGTCTCCCTGCTTACAATTTTTTCTTCGGTAAAATTTCCTTTTTCATCCAGCGGTGTATTGGCCTGTGCAATTTTTGCCAGGTCTTCTTCCTCAGCACTGAGGAAGGTCAATTCCTTCATGCTTACTTTTCCTTCATTCACCCTGCGATAAGGAGTTTCAATAAATCCCATATCATTGATCTTGGCATGCACACAAAGTGTGGATATCAAACCAATGTTTGGACCTTCCGGTGTTTCAATCGTACATAAACGACCATAGTGAGAATAGTGTACGTCACGAACCTCAAAGCCTGCTCTTTCACGACTCAAACCACCTGGCCCGAGTGCTGAGATACGACGTTTGTGCGTGATCTCACTCAAAGGATTTGTCTGGTCAAGGAACTGTGACAACTGTGATGTTCCAAAAAACGAATTGATCACAGATGAAAGTGTTCTTGCATTGATCAGGTCAACCGGGGTAAATACCTCGTTATCTCTTACGTTCATTCTCTCGCGGATCGTTCTGGCCATACGGGCAAGACCTACACCAAACTGTGCATATAACTGTTCTCCAACAGTACGTACCCGGCGATTGCTCAGGTGATCAATATCATCGATCTCGGCTTTGCCATTTGTAAGGCGAACCAGGTATTTGATGATCAAAATAATATCTTCCCTAGTCAGCACTTTCTTTTCAAGGGGCTGATCGATACTTAATTTCCTGTTGATCTTGTAACGGCCAACTTCGCCGAGGTCATAACGTTTATCACTGAAGAATAATTTATCAATGATACCACGGGCTGTTTCGTTATCCGGTGCATCAGCGCCGCGAAGCTGGCGGTAAATGAACTGAACCGCTTCCAGCTCACTGTTGGAAGTATCTTTATTGAGTGTGTTATAAATGATCGCATAATCGCCGCCCACATCTTCCCGCTGAATAAATACGCTCTTTACATCCAATTCAGTGATGGTGGCAATACCTTCTTCATCCAGCACCGTATCCCTTTCCATGACGATCTCATTTCTTTCAATGGACACTACTTCGCCGGTATCTTCATCCACAAAATCTTCCACCCATGTTCTGAGAACCCTTGCGGCTAATCTTTTACCAAGATATTTCCCTAAGGTCTTCTTATCTGTTTTTACTTCATCGGCCATACCAAACAGTTCAAGGATATCCTTATCTGTTTCGTAACCGATAGAACGCAGCAATGTAGTTACCGGGAATTTTTTCTTACGGTCAATGTATGCATACATCACATTGTTAATGTCTGTTGCAAATTCCATCCAGGCTCCTTTGAATGGAATAACCCTTGCAGAGTAGATCTTGGTTCCGTTCGGGTGAACAGATTGTCCAAAAAATACACCTGGTGAGCGATGCAACTGGGAAACAACGACCCTCTCGGCTCCGTTAATAACGAAAGTGCCACGGGGTGTCATGTACGGAATGTTTCCAAGGAACACATCCTGAACAATGGTTTGGAAGTCTACGTGTTCCTCATCATTACAGCTCAAACGAAGTTTGGCTTTGAGAGGGACAGCATAGGTCAATCCCCTTTCCATACATTCTTCAATCGTATAGCGTGGCGGATCAATAAAATAGTCAAGGAATTCCAATACGAAAATGTTCCGGGTATCAGTGATCGGAAAATTTTCTTTGAACACTCTGAACAAACCTTCAATGTTTCGTTTGTCCGGAGTTGTTTCTAACTGGAAAAATTCTTTGAACGATTGGATCTGCACTTCGAGAAGGTCGGGGGCTTCGGCCAGGTGCCTGATTTTACCGAAATCCACCCTTTGATTCATTTTAGTTGAAGACATATGTGTAAAAACCGGTTTTAAGAGAATTCAGGACGTACAAATCACATGCAGGTTTTCGTATCAGAAGAAACAAAAACCTGTGACTATCAACTATTTAAACATGATTTGGAGCGTCAAAATATAATTGGCCAAAATAAAGGATGGCAAAGGTAAGGATTTATCATTCTCTAACAAGAAAAAGTTGCCGACAAAAATCCCGCCAAAAAATGGTGAAAAAGCGTTTTTGAGCGGGTATTGCTGACTTAGTTTGAGAGAAATTTTTCAACATGGGGTGGAAAAACCTGGTTGCTGACTACTTCAGCTTTACCCGCAGGGACAGGATCGCAATAATTACCCTCCTTGTGATCATTTTCGGAATTTTTTTTCTACCAAATATTTTTTCACATGTCAATCGTTCAAAACCATTCAAGGCTGATACTGCATGGATAGCGACTATGAAAAGAATGGAGCAAAAAGAAACCGGAAATGACCAGCCATACAGGAAATATGATGATGACAACAACGCAGCTTACCAATATGACCGATCCGCCAATAATGATTATGTCAAGTTAAAAGGAGAACTTTTTTATTTTGACCCCAACACGCTGTCAACTGAAGGCTGGAAAAAATTAGGATTGAGAGATAAGACAATTCACACCATTCAAAACTACCTGGGCAAGGGCGGAAAGTTCAGGAAACCCGAAGACCTGCAAAAGGTTTATGGCTTATTTCCTAATGAATATGAAAGAATAGCACCCTATATAAAAATTGAAACAACTGATGAAACAAATAGCAATAAATCCATTATTGATAAATCGTCAAATGAAAATCAACCTGCAAAAAACTACGCTTCACGATATTCAATCATTGATATTAATTCTGCAGATACTACTTCCTTTATTGCATTGCCGGGTATTGGAAGCAAGCTGGCAGCAAGGATCATAAACTTCAGGGATAAATTGGGTGGTTTCTATTCTGTGACCCAGGTTGGAGAAACTTTTGGCTTACCCGATTCTACTTTTCAAAAAATAAAGCAATACCTGAAACTGGAAAATACTTCCACCCGAAAAATTAATATCAACACAGCTACGGTTGATGAATTAAAAGCACATCCATATATCAGGTGGAGCCTTGCCAACCCGATCGTTGCTTACAGAAATGAACATGGGCCATTTTCAAAAGTGGAAGACATTAAAAAAGTAATGGCCGTAACTGATGAAATTTATAATAAGATTGCGCCGTACCTGGCTGTTCAATAAAAAACCCTCCGCAAAGCGAAGGGTTTAACTAAGTATTCAGTAAACAGATCCGATAACTATCGGATTAAGCGATCTCAACTTCAGCACCGGCATCTTTCAGCTTGCCAACGATCTCATCAGCTTCTGCTTTAGAAATGCCTTCTTTAATGTTCTTGGGTGCGCCATCAACAAGGTCTTTTGCTTCTTTCAAACCAAGACCAGTGATCTCTTTCACGATCTTAACTACGTTCAGTTTAGAAGCCCCACCACTCTTCAACACTACGTTGAATGCAGTTTTTTCTTCCACAGCGGCTGCACCACCACCGTCGCCACCAGCTGCAACCATTACTGCTGCGGCTGCCGGTTCGATACCATATTCTGTTTTTAAGAAGTCAGCCAGTTCCTGTACTTCTTTTACTGTTAAGGCTACAAGGCCTTCTGCTAATGCTTTTACGTCTGCCATTTGATTTAAATTTTTCCCGCCTTCACTGTTTTTGACTCCGGCGGAGTGATTAAAAAAATTTGCCTTTATTGACCCTCAGGCCTGGGTATATAATTCAATTGATAAATTATTCTTCCGCTGGTTTTGTTGCCGTATCATCTGCCGGCTTTGCTTCTGCATCAACCGACGGTTTTGTTTCTGCCTCCGCTACTGGTGTTGTTTCAGCTGCTGCCGCAGGTTTTTCTTCTGCTACAGCTTTTACTTCTTTTTCCACAGGCGTCGTTGCATCTGCACCGGCAGCTTGTTTCTCATGATGATACAATAAAGCAGCGATCACTCTCTTCGCAGGTGATTGCAACAAGCCGATCACTTCGCCGATCAGTTCATTCTTGGTCTTGATCTGTGTAAGAGATTTCAACTTATCATCACCCATGTACAGATCGCCATTGATAAAAGCGGCTTTCAATACAGGTTTTTCTCCATGACTTTCTTTACGAAAAGAACTTATGATCAAAGCCGGGTTTTTCGGGTTCTCCGAAAACATCAATGCTGTAACCTTATGCAATGAATCATATACACCTGTATATTTTTCTCCGTCCAATGCTTCCAGCGCCTTTTTTATCAGCGTATTTTTTGCCACTTTCATTTCAACATGTTTGCTGAAACAAGCATGACGCAATTTGCCTACCTGCGCTACAGTCAGTGATTCTGTATCGGTAACATAGAAGTTATTATACTGAGAGAACTTGCCTTTCAGCACTTCAATCACTTCGTTTTTTTGATCTTTTGTCATTTTATATTTTTTTAAGCTATTAGCTTTTAGCCATTAGCTGTTAGCTATGATTTTAATGAACAAATACCTTTGCATCAATTGTAATGCCCGGGCTCATGGAACTTGCCATACTTACTCCTCTCATATATGTTCCTTTTGAAGAAGAAGGTTTTGCTTTTAAAATGGCATTGATCAGTTCCTGGCAATTCTCTGCAATTTTTTCAGGAGAAAAACTAACCCGGCCGATCGAAGCATGAATAATACCTACTTTATCAACTTTAAAAGCAATCTTTCCGCCTTTAACGTCATTGATCGCATTAGCAACATCATTGGTGACCGTACCAGTCTTTGGATTTGGCATCAGGTTTCTTGGTCCTAACACTTTTCCCAGTTTACCGATCTTCGGCATTACAGATGGAGTGGCAATGATCACATCAACATCTACCCATCCGCCTTCGATCTTTGTTACGTACTCTTCCAATCCCACATAATCAGCGCCGGCAGCTTTTGCTTCCGCTTCTTTATCAGGTGTGCAAAGCACCAATACTCTTTTTGTTTTACCAGTACCATGCGGCAATGAAACAGTACCCCGGATAGCCTGATCGGCTTTTTTAGGATCAACGCCCAACCGGATGTGCAGGTCGACAGAAGCATCAAATTTGCAGGTAGTAATACTTTTTACCAATGCAGATGCCTCCTTTAATGTGTATGATTTATTTGCCTCAATTTTTGTATCAGCAACTTTTCTTTTTTTACTAATGAATGCCATTGTAATTCGTTTAAAGGATTCAAGAATTAATTTTCCCAGGGAGCTTTTCCCTCTACATTCAGGCCCATGCTGCGTGCAGTACCTGCTACCATTTTCATGGCGCTTTCTACTGTAAAACAGTTCAGGTCGGGCATTTTGTCTTCGGCAATTGCCTTTACCTGCTCCCAGTTTACTTTGCCAACTTTGTTACGGTTGCTTTCTTTGGAACCCTTTTGAATTTTAGCGGCTTCCATCAGCTGGATAGCTGCGGGCGGAGTTTTTAGAATAAAATCAAAACTCTTATCAGTATAAACTGTGATTAATACGGGGATTACTTTCCCTTGTTTGTCCTGCGTTCTTGCATTGAACTGCTTGCAGAATTCCATGATATTGATACCCTTGGAACCCAAAGCCGGACCGATCGGAGGTGCAGGATTGGCCTGGCCACCCTTGCACTGCAGCTTTACATAGCCGCTGATTTCTTTTGCCATTTTTAATCTTTTTTGGTGTTAGCGACCTTTCATCTCAAGGACTACTTAGTCTCCCAAATTCCATCGACCGCCGAAGCTTCAGCATAGGCGGTCTCGCCTTCGTTAAAACTACGGCGAGCAAAGAAAGAACTAATTGGGGCGGCAAAGATAAGGGCTGGCAGCCGATTCCGGAAGATTTTTATGCAATTATTTTATCCCTTATTTTCAGGCTCCATGAGTTGTATCTTTTAGATGGCCTTTCTTTACCTAAATCATGCTTCCTGAATGAAACTCTTCTTTATCCGGTATATTAAAATAACCTTTATTTACCTGAGATTACATGTCTTCTTTAATCTCTTTTCTGGCTTATTCTCTAACCTATATCATCTCTCCAAGCTGTCATCCTGGGCAAATAAGAACAGGAAGATCGGGTACAATGATTTTCCTTCTAAATGGAATTATGAAAAGAGATACCCTTTATATAAATGGGTTTTGGAAAAAGAAGGTCTTGTTCCTACTCCCGTTAATTATCTTGAGTTTGGTGTGGCAGGCGGACAATCTATACGATGGTTCTTGTCCCACCTAACTAATCCCGAGAGCCGTTTTTATGGCTTTGATACATTTACAGGCTTACCGGAAGATTTTGGGGTTTATAAAAAAGGAATGTTTAACAATAACACCCAGGCACCTCAAATCGATGACAAAAGGGTAAAATTCTACCAGGGTTTATTTCAGCAAACCGTTCCTGGTTTTTTGAAAGAATTAGATAATACCAGGAGAAATATTATTATGATGGATGCGGACCTGTATTCTGCAACTCTGTATGTCCTTACATCATTAGCACCTTTTCTGAAGAAAGACGATATCATCTTTTTTGATGAATTTGCTGTCCCCACACATGAGTTTAAAGCCTTTCATGAATTTGTTCAATCTTACTATGTTAACCTGAAACTCATTGCGGCAGCTAACAACTATTATTTTGCTGCTTTTAAAGTGGTTTAATATTCATCCTAACATCAGTTAATATCAATAAAAAAGCCATCTCCTTTCGGCTGATGGCTTCAAAATCTTGCCCGATCATTTTAACTGATCTTCTCCACCTGCATATAGTTCAATTCCACGGGTGTAGAACGACCGAATATCTTAACTGTTACTTTCAATTTTTTCTTTTCGTCATTTACTTCCTCTATCACACCGTTAAAGTCATTAAAGGGTCCTTCAATGATCTTAATAGTTTCTCCGACAATGAAAGGCTCACTCATGCTTACACCGCCGGCTTCGGCCATTTCATCCATCTTGCCAAGCATTTTATTCACTTCAGCCCTGCGTAAAGCGATTGGGTTTTCTTTTCCCAAAAAATGGATAACGTTAGTTGTGTTTTTGATCACATCCCGCAGATCATCACTCAGCTTACCCTGGGCGATCTCGATCATTACATAACCGGGATAATAATTTCTTTCCCGCATCACCTTTTTACCATTGGCAACTTTATATACTTTTTCCACCGGGAGAAACACCTGTTTTACGGTTTCACTCCAGCCGCCCCGGGAAATTTCCTTGTCAAGGTATTCCTTCACCTTTTTTTCTTTTCCGCTTATTACCCGCAATACAAACCATTTTGTATCCTGCTGTGTATTTTCGGTATTAGTTGTTGTTTCCATTATTATTTGTTCAATATATTATAAACAAATTTGAGCCCGTTGCCGGCCACAAAATCCATCGCCAGTACAATAAAAGTTATCACCAGCGTTGCTGCCAGTACGATCATGGTTGATTGCTGAAGCTGGGGCCAGGTTGGCCAGCTCACTTTCTCCGATAACTCTTTATACGATTCCCTGATATACGTTGTGATCTTTTTCATGTTTTTGATTTAAGATTCAAGTTTACTCTGCACGGGCACTAGGATTCGAACCCAGATCTAAGGTTTTGGAGACCTTCATTCTACCATTGAAATATGCCCGTATATTAAGCTATTAGCTGATAACCATTAGCTACCAGCTTAAAAAATATCCTGTAAGAAAGCTAAAAGCTATTCCGTGTTACCGAAACAGCTTTTAACATATGTTGCAAAGATAAAAATCTTTTGCTTAATAAGCCACGGCCAGATCCCGCCGCTGGCGGGAAATAGCTGGAAGCTTTTTGATTACTTCAAGATCTCAGTTACCTGTCCGGCACCTACCGTACGGCCACCTTCACGGATCGCAAACTTCAAACCTTTCTCCATCGCAATGGGCTGGATCAGTTTTACTGTCAGTGATGTATTATCACCGGGCATCACCATTTCAGTTCCTTCTGGCAGGGTCACTTCACCTGTAACATCCGTAGTACGGAAATAGAACTGCGGACGATAGTTCTTAAAGAAAGGGGTATGACGACCACCTTCTGCTTTATTCAACACATAGACCTCGCATTTAAATTCAGTATGCGGTGTGATAGAACCGGGCTTACAGATAACCATTCCACGACGGATCTGGGTTTTCTCAATACCACGAAGTAACAAACCGGCATTGTCACCAGCTTCTCCTTCGTCCAGCAATTTGCGGAACATCTCAACACCAGTACATGTTGATGCAAGCGGAGCATCGAGAAGACCAACGATCTCAACTGCCTCACCAACTTTTATCTTACCTCTTTCAATTCTGCCTGTAGCAACGGTACCACGACCTGTGATCGAGAATACATCTTCAACAGACATCAGGAAAGGCAATTCGATCGGACGTTTAGGAAGAGGAATATAACTATCAACCGCTTCCATCAATTCTTCTACTCCTTTAACCCATTTTTCTTCACCGGCTAAAGCTCCGGTTGCAGAACCCCTGATAATAGGTGTTTTTTCCCCGTTAAACCCATAGAAAGTCAGAAGCTCACGGATCTCCATTTCCACCAGGTCCAGCAATTCTGCATCATCAACCAGGTCAACTTTATTCATAAACACAACCATACTTGGCACACCTACCTGGCGGGCCAGAAGTATATGCTCTTTTGTTTGAGGCATAGGGCCATCTGTAGCAGCCACAACTAAAATGGCGCCATCCATCTGCGCAGCGCCTGTGATCATGTTCTTAATGTAGTCGGCGTGCCCGGGACAGTCAACGTGTGCATAGTGACGGTTGGCCGTCTGGTACTCAACGTGTGCAGTGTTGATAGTGATACCACGTTCCTTTTCTTCAGGAGCAGCATCAATTTCATCATACTTCTTGGCTGTATTACCCATACCTTTTGAAGCAAGAATGGTTGTAATAGCGGCGGTTAAAGTGGTTTTGCCATGGTCAATATGACCGATAGTACCAACGTTAACGTGAGGTTTTTCCCTCTTAAATGTTTCTTTAGTTGCCATCTTTATCTGTTTTTAGATTGTGTTTTATTAATTATGACCGTTATAAATATTTATGAAGCCGGCAGCATTACTACTATCAGCTTTTGTTGCGATCTCTGATCTGTTCATTTCTTTTCTTTCAGTGAAAGAGAAGAAATGAATCACACTTCATCCTTCTGTTCTCTGCTCAACAATACTTCCAAGAACTAATATGTGTCAGACGCTCTTCGAGACGTCAGACACCTGAGCCGTTAAAGGGAATTGAACCCTTGACCTCTTCCTTACCAAGGAAGTGCTCTACCACTGAGCTACAACGGCTTTTAATGAGTCATTGAGGTCAGTGGGTCATCCAGTCATATAGGTCATTTCCTGACTCATTGACTTATTTGACTTTTTTGACTCGCTCTGAGCGGAAGACGAGGCTCGAACTCGCCACCTATAGCTTGGAAGGCTATCGCTCTACCAAATGAGCTACTTCCGCTTATTAAAAGAACTGTTCCTGCCTTCTGTAAAATTACAGCAGGCTGGGTGGGCAAGGATGGATTCGAACCACCGAACTCGTAAGAGGACAGATTTACAGTCTGTTGCCGTTGGCCACTTGGCTACTTGCCCATATTCTGAGCCACTTGTCGGAATCGAACCAACGACCTACTGATTACAAATCAGTTGCTCTACCTGCTGAGCTAAAGTGGCATAGTTAAATGCCCGCCTCCCTCCTTTTGGCCTTCGGCCGCTGCCTTCGCCAAAAGCTGCGCTTTTAGTCTCACCAGTACTCAGGATATTACGGCGGTCGAAGCAATAAAGAACTACCCCTTTTTAAAGGGGAGGCAAAGGTAAGGGAAATTGAGAATCGGAAAAATTTTGCCCCGGATTTTTTTGCTTGTTCTCAGCCACTTGTGAATAAGTGCTGATAAGCCGGTTCTATTTTAAAATGCCAAGCCCTGTGAGATAGTGATTACATTTTTTGCAGTATGCATCGCCATCATCAAGATTCATTTTTCCTTTTGCATCCTTCATGATGCATGTAGTAACAGGACAATGCTCCAGTCCATAGGTATGTCCCAATTCATGCAGCGAAAGTGTGATCATTCTGCGTATAAAGTCTTTATGCGATACTTTGTTTTTTCCGGCACGGAAGGAAGAAATAACACAGGCTTCACCGGGACAACTTCCCAATCCAAGAATACCCCAATTCTCATAAGGATCTTTTCTAGTTGAAATATCTTTGGTTGTAACACCTATTATTTTTTCAAACCTTGCTTTATTTGTTTGTCCCAAAAATACCAGCAGGCTATCGGCAATATAACGTTGCCTTGGTTTGTAAAGAGCAAAAGAAGGGAGTGCCGCGTCATCAAGCACAGTAAGCTTTATATTCAATTGTTTTTGCAACCCGGTGCTTAACTCATTAAGCAAACCACTATCAACTCCTTTAAATGGAAGAATAGCAAGAGTGTGATCTCCCTTTTTAACAATCTTACTTATGTGAGAAATTAAATTGTTTTCATTTTTGCCATTATCAGTGCAGGAAAAAATAAAAATGGTCGTAAGAAGGTATATGAAAAACCGGGGGTGCATTATCACTTTATTCCTGAAATTTCGAAAAGTAACCTCCTGAAATAAAAAAGACCCCTCGGCGGGGTCTTGAATTTTTTTAAGCGGCTTTTCTTTCTTTATTTTTTTTGATTTGAGTTACAATGGAGTCGAATGCATCATCAAACGACTCTTCAAATGATTTACTGGTTGATTTAACAAAAAAATTGTGACGGGGAATATGTATCCTGATCTCAGCGATCTTGTCTTTGACGGCATGCATCACATTGTCGAGTTTCAGAAATACATTTACACGAATGATGCGGTCGGTAAAGCTGTTAAGTTTTTGCAGCTTTTGGTTGACATACGCAATCAACCTGCTATCCGCATCGAAATGAACTGTTTGAATGTTTACGTTCATAGTAATCATGATTTTAAACTGTGAAACAATAAATAAAGAACTTGCCTACCGGCAGGCAGGCTTTTTTAACCTGTTTTCTGTTGGGTTCGGGTTCTTTTGTCAGCATTCAAGTTAGTGCAAAAAATAGTTTTTCCCAAACATAATTGTCCTATTTTTTTATTGCGTTCGGGGGAAACTTTATGCTTTTGGGTGAGACTTTTTATGAATATCTTTTAATTTTTCGATGGTATTATGTGTATAAACTTGCGTGGACGCCAGGCTACTGTGTCCCAGCAATTCTTTAACAGCATTCAGGTCGGCACCATTGTTCATCAGGTGGGTAGCAAAGCTGTGACGGAGCACATGGGGACTTTTTTTGTCAAGGGTACTTGCTGCCCCCAAAACCTGGTTGACCAACAGGTAAGCATATTTTGGATACAATCTTTTTCCTTTTTCTGTTACCAGCAATGTGTTTTCAGTTTTTTCAAAATTCTTCTTTTTTAATTGCTGGTAGTCTGTAATAATTTCTAAAATGTCTTTGCTGACTGGAATGATCCTTTCTTTATTTCCCTTGCCCAACACTTTGATCTGGGAACGGCTAAAATCAATTTGTTTTTCTTTCAGGTTGATCAGCTCACTCAGCCGCATCCCGGTTGAATAAAAAATGCTGATGAGCATTTTTGCATTTAAAGTTTTCCAGCTATCTGTTGATTGACTTAATGTCTCTACCAGTTTTTTTGTATCCTCTTCTTTTACAAATACCGGCAGCCGCTTACTTATTTTGGGACTGATCACTTTCGACATGGGAGTAGCTTCGAGAATGCCGGTTCTTAAATGATATTTAAAAAAAGATTTCAGGCTAGATATCTTCCTGTTAATGGATTTTGAAGTAAGGTTTTTTTCTTTGAGACTTGCCAGCCAGCTTCGAACATAATTATGATCGATCTCCTTCAAAGATATATTTCCGAATTGCGCTTCTAGATAATCAAAAAAATCAACAAGGTCGGTCTGGTAAGAGGTGAGGGTGTGTATGGAATACCTTTTCTCATATTTCAGGTATTCAAGAAAGGATTGGACCGGTGACGGGGTTGATACAGGCATATGCTTCTGTAAAGCTACGCAACAGCACATAAAAATAGCTGCAAAGCTTTGAAACCTTGCAGCTGTATAATTATTTCCGGGACAAAAGGGATCAACCTTCTATTTTGCCACTAACTATTTTCTGCTTGTAAACTGCTTTCAGCACGGCACCGCGGCGTCTTACAGATGGCTTAATGAAAGCCTGGCGTTCACGCAACTGCAGCAATACTTTCGATTTCTCGAATTTTTTCTTGTACTTCTTTAACGCTTTGTCAATGTTTTCGCAATCTTTTGAATCAATAATCAGCATAAATTATATACCTCCTTCGGTATGATTTTAGGAACGCAAAGATAGGCTGCAAAACTGAAAGCAGGAAATGGAAAATAAATGATTTATTTTAGGGCATGTTTACGGGTATTATAGAATCGACAGGATTGGTTAAACAGGTCATTTCCAATGGCTCTAATAAAATTTTCTGGGTGGAATCATCCATTTCTTCTTTGCTTAAAGCAGATCAGAGTGTAAGTCATAGCGGCACTTGCCTGACGGTTGAAGAAGTTAGTGGCAATACGCACCGGATCACGGCCATTGATGAAACTTTGCAAAAAACAAATCTTGGAAGCTGGAAAGAAGGAACCCTTGTAAACCTGGAACGCTGCCTTCAACTGAATGACCGGCTGGACGGACATTTGGTGCAGGGGCATGTGGATACTACAGCTACCTGTACAAAAAGAAAAGAAAAAGCCGGCAGTTGGGAATTTGAGTTTGCCTTTCCAAAAAAATTTGCAGAACTGCTGATCGAAAAAGGGTCAATATCTGTGAATGGCATCAGCCTGACAGCTTTTGATGTGAAAAGAAAAAATTTTAGAGTTGCCATTGTACCCTTCACTTTTGAACATACTAATATTAAAGAATTGCAGGAGGGCGACCCTGTAAATCTTGAATTTGATATGATCGGCAAGTATCTGCTCAGAAGATTATCTTTGTCCGAAGGACTCCCTCGGAGAAAGAGTAATAACTAACCCATTCAATACCTGATGAATCCCGAAAATCCCCACCATGCCGATCGGTCTCCGGCGGCCAAAGCCTATGGCGACGGGACGCAGGCAAGCCGGCAACACTACCCGGCCCTGGATGGCTTAAGAGGGATCGCTATTTTATTTATTGTGATCTATCACAACTTCGGATACATCGATAAATATTTCTTCTTTGGCTGGCTGGCTGTTGACCTGTTCTTTGTCATGTCCGGCTTCCTCATAACTGATATCCTGCTGAATGCTGTCGGGCACAAGAATTTTCTCCGCAATTTTTATTTGAGAAGGGTCCTGCGCATTTTTCCGTTGTATTACCTCAGTCTTATTTTATTCCTCATCGTTTTGCCAAGGCTTCCTATAGAATCCGGGATCAAGTATTATACCGATAACCAGGTATGGCTATGGACCTACCTGCAGAACTGGTTATATATTTTTAAACCTCCTGTTCAAACGAATACATTAAACCACTTATGGTCGCTGGCAGTGGAGGAACAATTTTATTTGCTCTGGCCATTGGCGATCCTGCTCATTAAAAAGCCCAAACTCCTTCTTGTTTTTATATCATTATTGCTGATGGCCACCCTGGGTCTTCGTTTGTGGATATGGATGCATCATCTTTCGGGTTTTGCCTATTACAATCTTTACACTTTTACCCGGATCGACGGTATTTGTATTGGCTGCATGGTGGCATTACTGCGAAGGATCAATTTAAATTTTTTAAAAAAATATACATCCGGCATCGTTTTATTTTTTGCGATCATGAATTTTATTTTCTTTTTCATGAACCGGCTTTACGAGTTCTCCTTTCCTTACCTGGCGCTGGCAGGTTACACAACTTTTGCTATGATGTTAGGATTGCTTGTCAACCAGGCTGTCACCAAAGAGACCAGGCTGATCAATTTCATATTCAACATTCCTTTGCTTAAATTCTTTGGCAGGATATCCTATGGCTTTTATATATTTCACTGGCCCATATATCTTTTATTATCTCCTTATTTATCGCGATGGGTTAATGGATTTACGGGTGGATGGCTTACTCAATATATTGTATCCGTACTGGCCACCATGATTGCCATTGTCCTTAGTTGGCTCAGCTTTAATTATTTTGAAAAATACTTCCTGAAAATGAAAGTGAAATTCAACTAACAACAGCAGGTTTCAGTATCATTTTTTTGATTGTATCTTTAATCCCTGCACGTGGCTACACAAATAACCATATTGATCCCGGTTTTCAACGATGAAGAATCCCTGAACAGGTTGCTGGCTGAACTGGCAGCGTCCTGCAAAGATTTTCCGGGGTCGACATTTTCTGTCCTTGCCGTAGATGACGGTTCAGCTGCCAATATGAAGATCAATGTGCCGTCACAATTTTCCCTGAAAATACTTCACCTCCTGCGTAATATTGGTCATCAAAAAGCAATTGCTGTTGGACTGGCTTATATCAAAGAGAATTTATCCTGCGATAAAGTGCTGGTAATGGATGCTGATGGAGAAGACCGCCCGGAGGATGCGGTGGTCTTGCTCAAAGAATCGCTGAATAATCCCGGCAAGATCATTTTTGCAAAGCGCAAATCAAGACAGGAAGGAAGCGGGTTCCGTTTGTTTTACCGGGTCTATAAGTTTGCTTTCAGGCTTCTCACCGGTAAAAGAATTGCTTTTGGTAATTTTTTAGTGATGCCAAAACCCTTGCTTGATAAAGTTGTTTATTACAGTGAGATCTGGAATCATATCGCCGGCGGCATTCTGAAAGCCGGTCTGCCTTATTCTTCTGTCGTTACACATCGTGGTAAGAGATATGCCGGTCAATCAAAAATGAGTTTTCATTCCTTGCTGATACACGGATTGGGCGCTATTGCCGTTTTTGTCGATGTAATTGCCAGCCGCCTTCTTGTATTTTCATTGGTACTGATCGGCTTTTCTTTACTCGTTATCCTGGCTGTGATCGGTATCAAAAGTTTTACTGATCTCGCAATTCCCGGGTGGACCTCAACAGTTGTATCCGCCATGCTGATCATTTTACTGCAAAGTTTCCTGCTCTCTCTTTTTACCATATTCCTTTACCTGTCTTCGCAATCCCAAAGAAAATTCATTCCGGCACATCATTATAAAGATTATACCGGCCCGGTTGAAACCATTCAATAAATGAGTGAGTCATTTAAATATCCCGGAGACGAACTGGTTTTGTTTCAGCATGCAACAAATTGGAAAAAATATTTTTCCCGGGCAATCAAGCCGTATATAAAAGGAAATGTACTGGAAGTAGGCGCAGGCATCGGCTCTACTACCCTTCTGCTCAATGATGGTTCAGCCAGCCAATGGCTGATGCTGGAACCGGATGAAAAAATGAGTGCAATGCTGGAAAAAAGAATTGATGCAAAAGAATTTCCTGCTAATTGCCGGTTACAAACAGGAACGATCGGGCAGCTCAACTCAACATTCGATACCATTATATATATCGATGTGCTGGAGCATATAGAAAATGATGCAGAGGAATTAAAAAAAGCAGCAGCATTGCTGAAGACTGGCGGACATATTGTTGTATTATCACCCGCCTTTGATCATTTATACAGCCCTTTTGATAAAGCTATCGGTCATTGCCGGAGGTATAATAAAAAAATGTTACAGCGCATTACTCCCGAAGGCACACAACTGATCAGCAACAGGTACTATGATACAGTTGGCTATTTTGCTGCTTTAATGAATAAATTGTTCTTGCGCCAGAAATATCCAACACTTAAACAAGTAAAGTTTTGGGATAAATGGATGGTGCCTGTTTCAAAAATTAAAGACAATTTACTCTTTCACAGTTTTGGGAAAAGCATCATTGCCGTATGGAAGAAAATAAATTAGCCCCTCTTTCTTTCATAGTTTTGTAACACATTATGCAAAATAATCTCGAAGGAATAGCTTTTGATGAAGTTAGGGACAGCAAAGGAACTACCTATGCTGTTTTCAGAAACAGCCTGCGGCCCCGCTACTCAAAAGTTTTGTTTGATATTATCAAAGGATATTTCTTCCTGTTGCTCATTGCCGGGTCAACCATCTTTCTTACTTATCAATTCCGCCCGTACTGGTGGATCATTGTTATTATCAGCAGTATTTTAATTGGCTATATCGCTGCTTACCTTGCTTTATTTATTCATGAAGCGGGTCATTATAATATCCATCCCGATAAAAAAATAAATGACCGGCTTGGCATTATATTTCTTTGCCTGCCTTTTGGTTTATCCCTGAGATCATACCGGAAGATCCACTGGCAACATCATGTTCATTTAGGAACACCGGAGGACAGAGAGGTCTCTTATTTTAATGCGTTGTCAAAAATGTTCCTGCTTGAAACACTTACCGGTATCCATTTACTCAGAACAATTTTGAGAAAAGAAAACACTGCAGCCCTTACCAAAGAACAAGTACAAGAAAGCCGCCTGATGTTACTAGCAGGGTTCGTTTTACACATTATTATTCTTGCTGCCGCATTCTTAACGGGCAATTGGCCTTTTGCCATTGCCTGGATACTGGGTTTTGGCATCTTCTTCCCGTTCTTTGCTACTATACGGCAAATGCTGGAGCACCGGGATGAACTGGCTCACCATGCAAGCAATTTTTATAAACAATCACATGGAAAAGTCAGCCGCTTATTTGTTCACACAATGATCAGCAGCAGTTTTGGTTCCGCCGGTTTCACCCGCCACATGATCCATCACTGGGACCCGCTGATCTCGTATACCCGATTAAAAGACATTGAAGAGTTTCTTATAGCATGTGAAAAAACAGCTCCGGTCATTCAGTCCTCAAGAACTACTTATACAAAAGTTTTTAAAAAATTAATTGCAGCACCCTGAACACAACTCTATCATATTGCCCGGTTTGTCATCAGAATAATATCAGCGTGTGGAGTAAGGCAAAAGACTATGAATATTTTTCGGTGGAAGCTGAATTCACTTATTATGGCTGTGCCGATTGCAAAACTATTTTTATTTATCCCGTTCCTGTTGATCAGCTAAAAAAGATCTATCCATCCAACTATTATTCTTTTGTAAACAAACCTAAGAATTCAGTAGTTCGTTTAAAAGAATGGCTGGACAAACGTTTCTTTAAAAAAATACTGAAACAATTTTCCGCTCAAACAATAAATGTATTAGATGTGGGCGGAGGCACGGGCTGGATGCTTGATATATTGAAGAAGACAGACAAGCGTATCGGTATTACCCAGATCGTGGATATAGATAATCAAGCCAAAAGCATTGCTGAGGAAAAAGGCCATGCTTATTTCGAAGGGACCATCGAATCATTTACAACGGATAAATTTTTTCACCTTATCCTGATGCTGAACCTTGTTGAACATGTGGCCGACCCGCTGGCTGTTTTACAAAAAGCAGGATCACTACTGGCTCCCGGCGGAATGATTGTTATTAAAACTCCCAATACGAACAGTTGGGATGCCCGTCTTTATAAAAGATCATACTGGGGAGGTTTACATTGCCCGAGACATTGGATCATCTTCTCAGAAAAAAGTTTTCGCATTTTATTGCGATCAACCAAACTGAAAATTAAAAAGCTCCAATATACCCAGGGAGCTCCTTTCTGGGCATTCAGCATCATCGCTGCATGGAGCCGAAAAAAAATTATCCGCACTTCCGCAAAAAGGCCGATCATCTTTCATTGGTTGTTTGCTCCCCTTGCCGCTGTTTTCGCTGTTTTTGATTTTGCAAGGAAACCATTTGCCAAAACATCACAGATGTTTATTCTTTTGGGAAAAGACGAGACTCTTTAATGATGTCGTTGGTAAATTTTTATCTATTTTGAAGGGTCAAACAGAATCAGCCACATGAGATCATCCATTTTTTTACAGGAAAATAAAATTCACTACAAGAATTATTTACTGCTGCTGGTTATTTGCCTGCTGGCATACTGGCCGCTGACTTTTGGGCTGTTCAGTGTAAAGAATGATGCGATCCATTATTTTCTTCCTTATCGTTTTAATATCAGTGAAGCCATACGTAACGGAGAGTTCCCCTTCTGGAGTCCCTATGTCTATCTTGGAAATCCCTTATATGGTGATATGCAAAGCGGCGCCTGGAATCCTGTTGTCTGGTTTTTTTCTTTAATAGGAAGATATGATATCAGCTTATTTCATTATGAGAACCTGCTGTACATTTTCCTGGGCGGAGTGGGCATGTATAAATTAACTGATCACCTGGTTGCACATTCACATACAGCATTGCTGATCGCAGCAAGTTATATGCTCAGTGGTTTTATGCTGAGCGGGCAACTGATCAACTGGCTGGCTGCCGCTGCTTTTTTACCATTTGTAATTCATTACTATTTAAAAACACTTCATACTCCTTCATTTGGCAATGCAATAAAAACCGGTATCGCATTATTTTTCTTATTGACTGCCGGCTATCCGTCATTTTTTATTATTACCGGCTATATTTTACTCGCTTTGTTTATACTTGCTTTGCTTGATCGTTCCAGGAATAAAGAAGCAGTTGCTATTTCATGGAAAAAATTCCTGCTTCAACAGCTCGTCATTTTAATTGTATTTGCAGGATTGGCTTTACCGGCCATTGTTTCTTTCATGGACCTGTTGCCTTATTACCAGCGGGGAAGCGGAACCACTTACGCCGATACGATCAGGAACTCTTTTGAATGGCAGCAACTGTTATCATTAGTTTTTCCATCTTCCATAAAAGCCAATGATATTGTTTCGGTAACTGATGTTACCTGCAGGAATGTGTATCCCGGAATTTTTACATTACTGGTTTTAGTTGCATTTCCTCCAAAACTTAACAGGAGAAATAAACTGTTGATCATACTGGCGGTATTTGCTTTGCTCTTCAGCATGGGTGATGCCACGCCAGTCAGGAAGTTTTGCTATAATATCCTGCCGCTGATGGATACTTTCCGGCATCCTTCGCAAATGCGTTTGTTCTTTCTTTTTGCCATTTTATTGCTGGCAGCCCCGGGAATAAAAACATTCTTGACCACTAATCTTTCAGCACAGGGATCAAAGAAAATAAAAATCATTGCATGGATCGCAGCAGGCATCCTTCTATTAATTATCATTCTTGCTTTTATAAATTCATCGCTCTTAAAACAACTGAATGGTTCCGGATTTTCAGGGATAAGGACGACCGTAAAGAATATTATTGAGAATAATTCACTGGCCGATACCATTGCCGTAAACGGGCTGATACAATTATTTTTTATTGCAGCTTTTCTTTTGTGGCTTGGGAGATATTACCGGCATAAAAAATTATTCTCCTTACTCTGGATCGCCAACTTGTTCATCATGGCGCAATTGATCTTACCTGTAACTTTTGTGAGCAAAACTTCATCACGTGAGATCAATGAGCTGATACATGCTTCTCCAAAAGGTTTTCCCACAACAGGACTTGATAAACCTATCGGGGAAAACAGCAGGGATGCGCTTGATCATTTTGATAAAATTGCACTGGATTATTTTTATAACAGGAAGATCGGGATCAGCCGGATCAATAATTCTCCCTCCTTTCTCGAAGAGCAGGATGATTTTTTAAAAACCGGTATGCTTTACGACTATGTTTCATCAAAACCTGTGATCTATCTTGCCGATACGATTGTCCAATTAAAAGATACAAATATCCTGAACCTGGCAACTGATTGCAATTTTGCTTTTGCAGATGCAATACCGGGAATAAAAAGTAATTGCAATGATGATGATACGTCATTTATTAAAAAAATATCAGCCAACCATTTTGAAATAGAAACACAAAATTCATCAGCATCCCTCCTTGTATTGACGCAATGCTATCACCATCACTGGAAGGTTTGGATCGACGGGCAACAATCCAAAATTTATAAAACCAATATCAGCTTCATGAGCACTCCATTACCGCCAGGAAAGCATGCAGTTGTTTTTAAGTTTTGTCCATCCAATACGGTGTCGGCATTGTGGGTAATGTTAGCTTTCATCGCTTTACTTATCCTGGTTGGCACTGTATCTTTAATGCGTCAAAATAATTTCAGACAGAAGCAATAAAATGAGCCGGAGAAAAACTATACTGCTATCGCTGCTTCTCTCTCTCCCGGTTGTTCTTTTTGTATTGCAACAATATTTTCAGCATAGCCCCAACCTGAAGCCCACCGGTTTTATGCTGGATGAAAATGTGCTGTACATGTCGTATGCCCACCAGTACCTCGACCAGGACCATACATCTCTTTTTTATTCGAATCCTTTCGATGGCGATCCGAAATCGCCTGATATATATTTCCAACCCGTTAATTTTCTTTTTGCAGGGCTCATGAAATTGGGTGCTGATCCCGGTTTGACCTTTACCATTTTTGGATTGTTGATGGCCTTTCTCTGTATTCTTCTTGGTATTAAAATATTACAACTGCTTTTGCCTGATCACAAAAAGCAATCATTTATTGCAATCTTGTTTACCTGGGGTGGCGGATTAACTGTATTAGCTGGTCTATTGGGTTCATCTTTTTTACAGGGCTATCAAACCCCGCATTGGATCGATGGTATTTACCAGGCCGACCCGGCCAATGGTTGGTGGGGATTGAACTGGGGCCGAACATTATTTATCCCGCTGGAAGCTTATTATCATTTCCTGTTCTTGCTGAATATTTATTTTATTTTAAAACAAAAATGGGCAGCAGCAGCAATTACCGCATTATTTCTTTCCATCTCTCATCCGTTTACCGGCATTGAATATTTACTGATCATGAATGGATGGTTATTGCTGGAAAAAGTGTTTTACAAAAATAAAAAAATTCCATCCTGGTACTGGGGAGCTGTTTTAGCTGTTACCATTTTTCATATATGGTATTACCTGGTTTACCTGAACAGCTTCCCGGAACACAAACAGATATTTTCCCAATACAGCGCCGGCTGGACCTATAGTCTTCTCATCGCCATACCAGCTTATTGCCTCGTAGCAGGATTGTCTTTTTTAAATGTATATATCAACAGGCCTTTAAAAAAATTATTGTCCATCCCCCATCAACGGTTATTTCTTTGCTGGGCCATCATTGCCTTCCTGCTTTCCAAGCATGAATGGTTCATCAAACCCATGCAGCCGATCCACTTTACCCGGGGTTATATATGGGCAGGATTGTTTTTATTTTCTTTACCGGCTCTTGTATGGTTGATCAATTACCTGCAGCAGTCAACGGCACGCAAATGGCTGCTCTATGGTTTTACATTTATTTTTTTATCGGACAATATCATATGGACGGCTAAACTTCTTTTTGAGAAAAATGATATAGAATGGGAAGGACATATAACGGATGACACACAACAGGTCTTAACTTTCCTAAAATCAAACGGAACAAATAAAGACCTGCTGGTTGGGAATGCTTCGCTGGTAAACTACCTGGCCAATGTTTACACGCATACTAATGCATGGGTATCCCATCCTTTCAATACACCCAAAAGAGAGGAGAGAGATATAGAAATGCAGATATTCTTGCAAACTGCGGTACAGTTACCGGAGTGGAAAGGCCGAAGAATATTGATAGTTATGAATAAAAAAAATGAACCGCCATGGATCCACGCATCCTTATTAAAGAATAAATTATTTGAAAATGATAGCTACGTCATTTTCACTCCATGATATTTTTTCCTTTAATGGCTTTGCTGATCGCTTCATCCATCAGGCGTTCAGCATAAGGTCTTGATATCTCGTTTAACTTTTCGATCCCGGCATGAATTTCATCTTTGTTACCTTTTTCCAGGAGGTTGGTAAGATCTTGAATGGCCGATCCGGTTTCGGAAATTTCCTTTTCAGTTAAATAGGATCTATTCTTACTGATAAACTGTGAAGTTGTATCAATGATCTGCCTTGCTTCTGTTTGCGCTTCCACCAGGGCCCTTGTCTGCATATCTTCTTTTGCATGAGTGATGGAATCCATCAGCATTTTTTCCACTTCTTCATCCGTTAACCCATATTGGGGTTTTACTTCGATGCTTTGTTCGATACCACTTCGCAATTCCTTTGCTTTAACGACCAATATCCCGTCAGCATTTACCAAAAAAGAAACTTCCACTTTCGGTAAGCCGGCCGGCATCCCGGGAATTCCTGTAAGATTAAATTCAGCAAGCTTCCTGTTATCTTTTACAAGATCTCTTTCACCCTGGAAAACGGAGATCCGCATACTGCCCTGCCCGTCTATTTGCGTGGTGTATTGTCTTCCTGTTTTCGAAGGGATCTTTGAATTGCGCGGGATCAGCACATCCATCAATCCTCCCATGGTTTCTATACCCAATGACAATGGTGTAATATCAAGCAATAAAAAATCTTTATTGTTTCCCGCAAGAATATCAGCCTGTACGGCTGCTCCTAAGGCAACTACTTCATCAGGGTTTAATGAATCATGCACTTTCCTTCCAAAGAATTTGCTGACCGTTTCCTTAACCAAGGGAACTCTTGTTGAACCACCTACCATGATCACTTCGTCAATCTCCCGGACAGTAAGCCCTGCATCCTGCATTGCATTATGACAGCACTGCATGGTTTTTGCAACGAATGGTTTTATTAATTCTTCCAGTTTATCTTTTGAAAGAGAAAGATCATATCCTGCCACTTGTCCGTTAAAAACGTTGTTTGTACTGAGGTATTTTTTGGCTCCCTCTGCCTGCAAACGTAATTCCTGTGCCAGGCTTTTATTTTGCTGTAATTCCTCTTCTGTTAATCCTGTCTGCCCTGTCCAGTATTTCATAATGACCCTGTCAAAATCATCGCCGCCGAGATAGGTATCTCCATTGGTAGAGAGCACTTCAAATATCCCGCTGCTGATGCGAAGAATGGAGATATCAAAAGTTCCGCCGCCCAGGTCGTAAACAGCAACTGTCTTTGTTTCGTCTTTGCTCATTCCCAATCCATACGCCAAACTTGCTGCTGTTGGTTCATTACTATGCCTAATACATTCAAGACCGGCGAGTTTGCCTGCATCCCTCGTAGCTTGTCTTTGTGCATCATTAAAATAAGCAGGTACAGTTATTACGGCTTTTGTGACAGGTGTTTTCAAAATATGTTCGGCCCTGCTTTTTAATTCCTTCAAAATAAATGATGATAACTCAACAGGGGAATAGAATTTATCCCCGGCCTGTATCTTCACCAGGCTTTCTGTATTATCGTCAATCACTTTATAGGTAAAAAAAGATGATTGTCCTTTTACATCATTGTATGATTTCCCCATTAATCTTTTTACAGAAAAGATGGTATTGTGTGGTTCAGTGATAAGATGTTTTTTTGCCTCATCACCCACTGTAATTAAACCGGCTTCGCCAAAATGGATGATCGAAGGGACAAGCGCTGCTCCGTCATGTTCTTTTAATACAACAGGTTTTTTTGTCTCAGGATGAATGATAGCCACCAGGCTGTTTGTTGTACCCAGGTCAATACCAACGATCATCTCCTGTTGCTGCAAACTGCCTGTTGCGATATTAATTCCAATCTTTGCCATTATTCTGAATTGTTGTATCCCAATTTTTTTTAAAGGTTTTCCACCTTCTTAATAAGAATGGCAAAAGTCGCTCATAAAAGGCGGATAAAAAAGTCTGGCCCCACTTGTGATTTCTATATTCGGGAAAAATTTGGCGCTGAAATTTAATATGAATAGTTTTCCAGGCTTCGATTTTTACTACCTTCATTCCATCTATGCCAGCAGCAACAAAAAATATCCTGCGGAAGGTCAAGTCAATTGGCTTTGGCATCATTGCAGGAATAATAATTTGTGAACTTGTGTTGCGGATTTATAATCCCAGTCCGTCAGCGATAAGAAACGGTAAACTATTGTTGCCTGCTAACCAGAAAAAAATTTTTACCAATAACTGGATAAACAAACTGGATAAAAAGATTCATTACTCAAGGAATTCGCTTGGTTTCCGCGGGCCGGAGCTCCCTTCAGGAACTGCTGACCTGTTGTCAATTATTACAGTAGGCGGAAGTACTACCGAATGCAAGTTTCTTTCAGACAGCTGTACCTGGCCTTCCCGGCTTTATGAAAAGCTTCACCATGAAAATCCCGCAGTATGGTTAAACAATGCCGGTATCGATGGACATACTACTTTTGGCCATATATTGATGATAAAAGAATATGTTCTGAAAATAAAACCCCGCTATATACTCCTGATGACGGGGGTGAATGATGTGGAACTGGATCAGCCTGATGAATTTGACAGAATGAACGAAATGAAAATAAATACAAGTTCCGTAAAACTCTTTCTCAAATCATTGGTGAACCACACTGAGCTGGGGCGTTCATTTTTGACCTATTACCAACTCCGGGTCTCTTATAAAAAGGGATTGATTCACCGGGAAATAAATCTGAATGAACTGATTGATAACCCGGTACCAGATTCAATCATTGCAAAAAAAATGGATCATCAAACTCCCTACCTCCATGCATATCGTCAACGAATTGAACAAATCATTACTACCTGCCGGCAGGCAGGAATAACTCCCGTACTCATCACTCAACCGTCATTATATGGTTCGTATGCAGATCCGGTTACACATTTGTTGATTGGAAATAAATGGATTACTAAGGATCCCAACGGAGTAAATTGTTCTTTGATGGGTAAAATACTTGAGGTATATAATGATGTCCTGCGTTCATTTAGCCAGAAAGTTCCGGTGATTGACCTTGCCATGCAAATGCCGAAGAATTCAGCTTATTTCTATGATTTCACCCATGTAACAAATGCAGGGGCTGAAAAAATAGCTGATATACTTTTCAGTGAACTCAGGAAGTTTATTTTTTACCCTGATAAACAGAACCAGTAAAACACAACTGCATCAAATCCAACTATGTTATTCAACTCGATTGATTTTCTTTTTTTCTTCGCCATTGTATTTCCCCTGTTTTATTTTCTACCGGGACCATACAGGAAAATTCTGCTGTTTGTCTCCAGTTGCATTTTCTACATGTGGTTCATTCCGTATTATATCTTTATTTTATTTGTAACGATTTTAATCGATTTTTTTGCGGCCATCCAGATAGAAGACCGCAAAAAACTCCGGGTCAAAAAGTACATGCTCCTGCTGGGTATTATCAATACCTGTCTTGTACTTTTCTTTTTCAAGTATTATAATTTTTTTATAGAGTCGTTTAATTTCCTCGGGCTTACACGCATACCCCACCTGGATATCATCTTACCTGTTGGCCTCTCCTTCCATGTATTTCAAAGCCTGAGCTATGTGATAGAAGTGTACAGGGGAAATATAAAAGCAGAGAGAAACCTTTTGGTTTATGCCAATTATGTGATGATGTTTCCGCAATTAGTTGCCGGTCCTATAGAACGGGCACAAAACATGCTACCTCAATTACGCACCTGCAACCACAAAATTACTTACCAGGATTTCCTTACAGGTTTCACCCGTTTCTTCTGGGGATTGTTTAAGAAACTGGTCGTAGCTGATACATTAGGTTCATTTGTTGACAGTACTTATAATAACTATGGAGAACAGTCCGGTGGTTTGTTACTTTTGGCCACTGTCTTTTTTGCAATACAGATCTATTGTGATTTTTCCGGTTATTCAGATATGGCAATTGGTGTAGCCAGAATGCTTGGTTTCAGGTTCAGGGAAAACTTTAACCTGCCTTATTTCGCTACCAGTATTACTGATTTTTGGAGAAGATGGCATATATCCCTGTCCACCTGGCTGCGGGATTATCTCTACATTCCTCTTGGCGGCAACCGGAATGGAAAATTGGCTACTTATAAAAATATTATGCTCACTATGTTGCTGGGAGGTTTATGGCACGGCGCTTCCTGGAATTTTATTATATGGGGTGGTCTTCATGGAGTTTACTTATCTTTTGAAAAAGCATTTTCTTTTGGTAAACGAAAAATAAAAAATATTTTTTCAAAAATAGTTGGCTGGCTAATCACTTTTACATTGGTATGTTTCGCCTGGATTTTCTTCCGGGCAATTGATCTTCACCAGGCCAACGAAATTATCCGTCGCATATTCACCGATAGTTCTTACAGAAATATACTTTCTGCAGACAAAACTGTTCTTTCACCCATAATCAATGGAATTTTTTTGTTACTGATCATCGAATGGCTGATCATCAGAAAATTTTCATTCGACGCTATTTTTGAAAAAAAATACGGTGAAATCATCCTGGTTGCATTCAGCACTTTCCTGATCTTATATATATTCCTGTTTGGTAATTCGAACAACAACCAGTTCATCTACTTCCAATTTTAACCCGATAATCAGAAGAATCAATATCAAAAAAAACAGTTTTATAAAAAAAGCTGCTTGCAGAAAACAAGCAGCTTTGAAATATTTCAATGTTAATAATTATCGCATCAGGTACATCTTACCATAACCTTTATTAAAGTATTTATCAGTGTTGTCGCCCTCTGCTTTATATTTATCCAGGTTTTTCCCGTTAAGGTTGGTAACAACCCGGTACAGGTAAATGCCATTGGCAAGTTTTTGACCATACTGATCAGTGCCATCCCATTTAAAGTCCGTAATGTTTCTTCCGATATGCAACGGGCCCAATTCATCCTTTGTAATTTCCCTCACGATCCTGCCCGTAATGGTCATGATCTCAATTTTTATATTCTGCGGCACTTCGCTGCCCGTAACTGTAAATACAAAGGCCGTTGATGTAGTAAATGGATTGGGATAATTCAGCATATTCGAGATCATCGGTTTATTGATAACCTCAAATAATACCCTGTATTGAATGTTGCCGGCGGCATTGTTACTCTTATCTTTTCCGGTAACGATCATTTCATATTCTCCATCCACAGGGAAATAAGGTCTGAAGTCGATCGTAGCCGTGTTGTCCGGGTTGGGTGCCTGGCCAGCCGGGATAAACCTGACCGTATCACTATTAAAATAGAACCTGCGCAGCGTGCCATTGGGATAACGCACCTGCAGGGTAAGCAGTGCTGTATCATCCAGTATCATCCAGCGTGTCTCATCTTTTAGTTTAATGATAATACCGGGTTTGGACGAAACAATGTCGCGGTTGAGTATATGCACCCCGTCAAAAGTTACATCCAGCAAAGGATTCAGGCTGTCAGGTTTTACATACAAATTCCTGTAAGCAAAATTGTTGAAATGGTATTGCTCCAGCTGATCATTATCAGGGTTGGCTTCAAGATACATGGTGTTCACTCCCGGAAGAGTAGCTGTATTGATCAATGCACCTATCTGCAACGTATCGCTCACCAATAATGGCCGTCTCTTTGCTGTAGGTATTATATGCGGCACATTATTCCTGTCCGTGATCACCAATTTAAGTTTCAGGCTGTCGAATGGCGCTTCGCTGATGTTTTTAAATGCTATTTTGAAATCCATCGGCTCGCCGAGTTCAACTGAATCTTTCACTTTCAAATAAATATTAGGAGCAATGGCGCCTTCCGGTACCGGCACATATGTTACCCGCCAGTAGCGAAGCTGGTAAGGTGTAAAATTGATCGAATCCTGTGTGCGCAATCTCAATTTCACGAAAGGATATGTTACTGCATTGATGGTGGATACATCAAAGTCTTGCTGTGCCGTGGTAATATTGGAGAATAATGTGGCTTCCGTTCCATCATTTTTTACACCAATTACATCCACTGTAGCCAGGTCTGATGTTTCACTGCTTCCCCTCCATTTCAATTGCTTCCATCCTTTTGCAGGTCCGAAGAGCGGAGAAGTAACAAAACCAAGTGTATCGGATGCAGGGCAATCAACAGAAAGTGTTGGATTATCAAACATACCATCACCTACTATCCATTTAGGGGTGAATGATGGATCGTTTTTCTTATACACAAAACCCCATGGCCGGGCTCTATAGAATGAATCTATTCCTGCAAATCCTGCATTTTTAAGGTAATGATAGAGTGATTTACCAGAACCATGAATAGCAGTATCTGCAGCCCAATCCGCGGCCCATGCATTCGGGTAACCATATATCGGGTTCAATGTAAAATTCCTCACTACTACATAATAACCATTCGGAACAGTGTCTTTCATGAAATCCATCATTTTTCTCCGGCTTGAAGTATCCGTGTAGCGGTATTCGAAATTGAAATACCTGGGCTGGCTACCAAAGCAATCTTCATTGGAAGTACTTCCGTATAATCCAAGTCCGAACGCACTTGGAGGGCCATTAGGAATTGGCGGACAGGTGGCAGGTAACAGAGATTGGTTTTGCCAAATATCAAATGATACCGGGTTTACAACATTAAAAACCAGGGAAGAGAACCAGTTCACCAGTCGGATCTTTGACACTCCATCTATTGAAACAGCCATACAACTTTCTTGCACGCAACCGCTGGTTATCCATGTTCCCAAGCGAAGGAATAAATTGTGAATATTTGATAAGTATTTAAATGTCCGGCTGGCAGAGTCCAGTTTCATCCGGCTGTATGTTGATTTGGTATGCTGATAAAAATGAGACTGGTTAAAGCCCGGGTCACTGGCATTGGGCCCGCTATTGCTTAAATAAACAAACGATGACTTATTCCATACCGGCTGGCCACTGACCGGCACCGGTGATACCCGCCAGTAGTACACAGTACTGTCCCTGAATGTTACCCCGGGACTGAATTCCAGCACTCCACCGGTTGAGCTTATTGTACTGGAGACCTTAGAAGATGAATTGAATAGTTCGGTGGTATCTATTTCCATTGTGTATTGCTTCATGCCGCTGAATGGATTGGCAGTGGAAGCCACCAGTTTGATATCAGGTTTGTTCACAATGGCATACGTGTAAGGATATACAGGTCTTGCTTCATCTTCATAAATAAATACATCTTTTGTTATACAGTTATTGGTTTCATAGATCTCATCCGCGTCATTATCTGCATCAACGCAAATACTGATCTTATTCAAACCTTTATCCCGGGTGGGTACGATCTCAAGATCGTAAAGAAGTGAATCGATATACCGGATACCGGGTATGGTATCCCTCCTGATAACTGCAGTAGTAAGGTCGGGATAAGTTCGTTTTAATTCAACAACAATTTTTTTATTGGGAGCTTTTCCAAGGTTCATGAATTTTGCGTCCACCTTAAAATGTGTTTCAGCCACAGAAATAAATGGAGGTACAATTTTTACCAACTGGTCTTCAATTACATAATCGGGTTTGGCCATTGATATGTCAAGCCTGAGGGAAGGATCCCCGTGAAGAGAGGTCTGTTCACAATGAAACCTGGCATAGTAATCATTTTGAGTCTGAAGATTATATACCTGGGTAATAGATTCGATCATTAGTTCTCCCAGCGTTTTGCCGTATTTGGTCACTGACATCGAATTATAAGTCTGGTTATTATATATGTCAAGATAATAAACAATGCCAAGGTGTGTGCTGGCAATAAAAGCAATAGAGCCACGCTGGTTCGCTAAAATAAATTTTTCTGAAAGTGTTTCTTTGGTAATAAGCCGGAGTGTATTAAAATTGAAAAAATTGCCGGCATTACATCCCATCACGATCATTACAGGATATTTGCCGGGATTGTTATATTGGTCGGGGTTGTCAAGGTTGAACTCAAGGGTATTAGCGGAAGAGTGACCGAAATAAGTTAATAACCCGATACCTTCCTGGAAGAGTTTTTTTAGCGCCTCACTGCTGCTCTGCTGTATAGGGTCCGGGGTCACTTTACTGAAAGTATTTACATTGGCGCCATAAAAAGTATCAATGATGATCCGGCGGTAATTATCCATCGCTGACTGCAGGATAGCGCCAAGGCTTGCATCGCTGGAACCCACCACATGCACTACATTTTTTCCCCATGCTTTATCACTGATCAGCGGGGATTGAAATGCCTGCTGTTGTTCATACTGTATCACTTTCGCGAGGTAGACGGCCACGTCATTAGCATCAATCGCTGAGATACGGCCTATGGGCACTTTGGGGATCTCATCAAGACCCGGTTCAGCTGCCAATAAAAGATCTGAAGCAGGAAAGCCAAATGTCGGAATGAAGGAAAGCTTTTCAATATCAGGATTACTTTCATTCGGGCGGTATTGAGTATAGGTTACTCCTTTCCCGATAAGTAATACATTTTTTACAGGCGAACTGTACGTATTCCTGGCCCAACGAATAAAATTCCGGATAGACAGCGGATGCATTTTAATACCCAGGCCAAACTGGTCGATCAATTCATCGATCATATAAACCTTTGCTATATGGTTTCCGCCAGCCGCTGAACTGCGATAAACCCTGTAATCTTCTACCGGGTTGGAGCCAGCTGCACCAGCTGTTAATGCAGGATGAGAAATAATAAGAAAGTTACCCTGGTTGGCTGCAAGACCGTAGTTAACAAAATTTCTTTGTTTCAATGAAGTAACGGCTTTGACGATGGATGGATCCTGGCTAAACAGTATCAGTTTACGGGTAGTTGCCGAAGGCGCTAAAAGCACTTTTGCCCTTGTGGGATCTGTAATATCACATACATATCTTTTTCCGTTCGTAAGGTCGTATACAAGAGGACTTACTGTTCCGTAATTGAAACCAGTTATTTCAAGATAATTGCCCGCAACGTTGGCAGGTAACTCAAAAGAAATATTATTGGTTGGATCGCCAACGGGAAAGTTAAAAGTCCGGGCATAGGTTAATTCCGTTTTTGCGATGACCATCCTGTCAATAAGGGTGTCTATGCAATTATTTTTTATATCTATAACGGCCGATCCGCTGCTGATATCTGCAACGGTTACCGGTAAGACTGCTTTTTTATAATCAAAGAAATCCATCGTTTGGTCGGGTAACAGTCTGCCATTGATCTTAACCTGGAACTGTCTTGGATTAAGCGCATTTCCGCAGGCATTTATTTTTAGTACCGGCTCGGGTGCCCCCACTCCTGTATAGGTACTCAGGTAAGGAAGTCCTTCCGTTTTTATTAACCCGGCTCCAAGATCGAAAGATGTCCAGCCTTCACCCTGATCATACGCAGATGAGTAAACATATTCTCCTACCACGGCGGCATATCCCGAATTGAACTTGTCTTTATAATACTTTCCAATCGTAGAAATAAAATAGGGTTCTGCCGGGATGGCTGAAGGAAGATTGTTTGCAGCCGGCGCAAGGCGAAGGTTACTACCGGTATTAATAGTAAGAAAAAAGGATGCCGTATCAGTTTCGAGACTCCATTTATCATTTAACTGGTAATCAAGATTGCGATACATGATGTTATCTGGCTTTCCGTCATTGATCTCACCCCAAAACTCAATATAATCGCTGCCACCCATTGGCCCGGTTTGCACTGTAGTGTAAATGGGTACCTCCTGCCCGTTTCTCCATAACTGAAATTGTTCTGCGGGAGTGCTGCCAATTCCTAAAGTAGCAAGCGTCGGTTGGCTGATCCTGTACAGACCGGTAGCACCCACTTTGAATTTGTAATAAGTGTGGCTATAATTTATCCACTCGTTATTGAATGCCTGGGAGTTTGCTGCGAGGCTAAAAAAGATCAATAACGGAAGTAAAAATTTTTTCATTGATGTATGGTTTTACAACTCAAATTAGTTAATTAGTTTTCTTCTTTTTTCTTTGCCAGGTTCAGTTTCAAAGAAAACACATGGGTGAATAAAGGATTCGATTGGTTAGCAAGGTTGGTAAAGGCGTAATCAATGGTTACGTTCGAAATGCGAAAGCCGGCACCCGCACTGGGTTGATAGATCCATACTTTTTTCTGGTTCAGGGTATCGCCATCTGACAATGCTCTCTGAAAGTTATTAATTCCACCCCGTAGAAAAAAAACATTGTTGATGTTCAGTTCAAGTCCGAGTTTTGGATCAGCACTTACCGGGTCGGCGCTGATCAGCGTATTGCGCTGACCATCAAAAGTCACATCTACATTCGCTTCGGCCAACAGGCTTAATTTTTTGCCCAATTTAAAGTCACGGGCGATACCCAATACTAATCTTGGGGCCGTTAATTCAGTTGATTTAACCGGTATTTCATTATTGGTCAGGTACAAAACCTGTTTTTCTTTTTCTGTAAATGAAAAAGACCAGGCATTGAATGTGGTAGTAATATCACGGGCCGAAATTCCAAATTTCCAATGCTTGCTGAACATTTGGAGGCCTGCATCCAGACCAAAGCCCCAAGCTTTGGCAAACTTGCCCACACTCCGGTGGATCACTTTTGCATTTAATCCAAAGTTGATATTCTTTTTTTCACTCTCTTTCAGTTTTTGTGCAAAGGAGAAAATAAAAGCATAATCAGCTGAAGAAAATGCCTGGATATTATTATAGTTGATAGAACCATCAGGTTCTACAAGAAATAAAGTGTTCATGATATCATCCACTGCAAACCGGAGGCCGGTTATCCCGATCGTTCTTTTATTACCGGCTGTTGGAAAAACAACGCTGGCATAATCATATTTACCGATACCGGCAAAATATTCAGCATGCATCAGGTTTACCTGGGGATGATCTTTAATGCCAACTAATCCGGCAGGGTTCCAATAACCCGCTGTTCCATCGCTGACAGATGCAACCTGTGAACTTCCCATGGCAAGTCCCCTGGCTCCCGCGCCGATATTCAAAAATTCATTGGAATATTTCCGGAATTGTGCTGTAGCGGAAAAAAATAACATCACGGAGAAAAGTGTCAGGGATAGGCGGTTCGGTTTCATGTATTGAATTTTCTAATAAGCATTTGGATTAAGACATAGTTTCAAAGGTTCGGGCTGCTTGTAAAATTAGTCTTTAAGCCTGTAATATCATAGGTTTGAGGACAAAAAGACTATCGGCTGAAAACGAACTAATTAGAAAAATATTGCATCTAAGGCCACAAACTCTTTCTACCTTATTTTTGCTTTATACACCACCCCGGTTGTATCGGGGGGCGGGTTACTTGTAAATCATTGACTTAGATATGAATTTAATAGCTGAATTAAGATGGCGGGGTATGATACAGGACATCATGCCGGGCACGGAAGAGCAACTTTCAAAAGAAATGACCTCAGCCTATATCGGCTTTGACCCAACTGCCGATAGCCTTCATATCGGTAGCCTGGTCCCTATTCTTTTACTGGTTCGCTTACAAAAAGCCGGGCATAAACCTATTGCTTTGGTTGGCGGTGCCACGGGCATGGTGGGTGACCCAAGTGGTAAAAGTGAAGAAAGAAATTTTTTAAGCGAAGAAGAATTGAAAAAAAATGTTGCCGGGATAAAAGCCCAACTGGAAAAATTTCTGGATTTTAATCCTTCCCTTCCGAATGCTGCTGAAATGGTTAATAACTATGACTGGTTTAAACCAATTTCTTTTATAGATTTTTTAAGAGATGCAGGAAAACACATCACGGTCAATTACATGATGGCCAAAGACAGTGTAAAAAAAAGGATCGAAGGGGACGCAGGCATCAGCTATACTGAATTTGCATACCAGATGATGCAGGGCTATGATTTTTACTGGCTGTATAAAAACAAAAACTGTAAACTGCAAATGGGTGGCAGCGATCAGTGGGGAAATATTGTTACCGGAACAGAACTCATCAGGAAAAAAGCCGGGGGTGAGACCTTTGCTTTTACTTGCCCGCTGATCACAAAAGCAGACGGAACAAAATTTGGAAAAACAGAAGAAGGCAATATATGGCTGGATGCAAACCGGACATCGCCTTATAAATTCTACCAGTTTTGGCTGAATGCCAGTGATGCTGATGCGGAAAAGTGGATTAAGATCTTCACATTTCTGAATCAGGAAGAAATAAATTCAATTTTTACAGAACATAAAAAGGATGCAGGCAAAAGATTATTGCAAAAAAGACTGGCAGAAGAAGTAACAAAGTTTGTGCATGGTGAACCGGCATTGTCTGAGGCAGTCGGGACCACCGAAAAATTATTTGCCAATCAAAATGCCCCGGCTGAAAGCTTAAGTATTAAAGACCTTGAAGGGATGGAGGGTGTAGTTAAAATTGATTTCAAGAAAGAAAAAATTGCATCTGGTATAGATGTGGTTTCTTTTTTAGCAGAAACAACTATTTTTCCGAGTAAAGGAGAAGCAAGAAAAACGGTGCAAGGCGGCGGAGTGAGTATCAACAGAAAGAAAATTGACAATATTCAATTGACAATTGACAACAGCTTATTGCTACACGATAAATACATTCTTGTTCAGAAAGGAAAGAAAAATTATTACCTTATAGTTTGTTAATCCAGGCGCCATTGCATTTTATTGATGTTTTTCCCTAAGTAAAAAACTATTATCTGTTATCTATCAGTTATCATCTCATTTAAGCTCTTTTATTGCATTCCACATGATATCAGCGAGGAACTGGTTGCCTGTATCATTCATGTGGACCCCATCGTAGGTAAGGATACCCCTGTCTTTATTATCGGGATTGTTTTTTTCAAGGTAATCATGATATTTCTTACGCAGGTCTATCAATGGCAGATCACTTTTTTTTGCAATATTGCGGATAATGTTGCTATACCTGTTCAGGTCGCCATCCAGGGGGTTGCTGTAATCAGTCTTCTCTCCCACTACCGCTGGTGTACAAAGAATGACTTTGATATTCCTGTCTTTTATTTTTTTCAAAATGGCATAATAAAATTTTTCAAATTTATCAGCGTCTGTTCCGGTTCCCAATAATGTTTTATGCCACACATCATTTACTCCCACAAATATTACCACTACATCCGGATTTTTACTCAACACATCATCTTCCATCCTTAAATAAAGATCATACACTTTATTAGCACTGATACCAGATCCGATCAATTCATACTGATCATTTTTTTTCTGCAGTTTCAGCATACTGTCCATCCGCAAAATGTACCCGACATACTTATCTCTTTTTACAGCCAGTTCAGTAATAGAATCACCAAAGAAGATCACTTTTGTTTTCTTTTGCGGCACAAATGCGCAGGAAAGAATTAAAATGGCTGAAATAAATAAAAGCTTCTTCATGTTAACCTGTTATTGCATAAAAATACAAAAGCATCCGGTATCAGATGCTTATTTACTGTAATGAGGTTGCGTTGTTAACGAATTTTAAACTTCTTCTTCCTAACGACTCATTCCACATCCACCTGCTTCTTTATCACGGCCCCTTCTGAAGCTTCAGGTAAAAATTTTCTCTCATGAATAAGATACCCGTTCCCTTTTTCACAGAAATGCACTTTCAGGTTTTCAATACTCACCGGGTTACCATCGGGGATATCAGCAATATTGGAATGAAGAATATCGTGCCCGTCAATGATCACTACCAGCCCGCTGCCGATCGCTTCCATCTTATTTCCGTCGGTAATGAGCATCCCGGTGTCCTCTCCCAAACCAATACCGATACCGGATGGATTGGTAGCAACAGCCTGTACCAGCCTTCCAAATCTTCCCCTTTTTTCAAAATGTGAATCAATGATAACGGAACTGATAAAACCAAGGCCGGTGGTCATCTTTACTTCGCCTTTTAAATGGGCCCGTGTAGCATTCCCTTCATAGATCATGGTGCTTCCCATGGCCATGGCGCCTGCTGATGTTCCGGCAATTAAAAAATTTTCTTCCTGGTATCTTTTTTTCAGGATCGCTAAAAATTCCGTGCCGCCATCTGTCACACTGAGTTTTAATTGATTTCCGCCCGTAAACATGACGGCATTACATTGACGGATCCTTTCAAGATATTCTTCATTCATCGCATCCTGGCGGGTACGGATATGCATCACACCCACATTGGTGCAGCTCATTTTTCCAAATGCATTCAGGTAATTCTCTCCTACTTCATAAGGAATGGTAGAAGCAGTGGTAATGACTTCGATCCGGGATAAAGGCCCCCCGGCTTCTTCCACCACCCGGCGAAGAATGCCAAGCTCAACAAAATTGAGATTGATGGGTTGAATTTCTCCTTTTTCTAAAACGGCGCCCTTATGTTCAGCTCCGCCAATGGCGATCAGTTTTCCCTTAGGATGGCTCATTCAAGAGGGTTTGATTATGGACAAAAGTAACAGAAAAATAATTTAACCGCAACAAGAGGCGATAAGTGCATGAAAATTTCGCTGCTGCAGGATACATAATGCTGAATCCCTTGCCATCATTCATGTACCGGTTTATTTAGTTATATAAAAACATTGCCTGGAATTTTTTCCTTCAAAGTCAAAAGAGGTGCTGGCTTTTGTAATATCTTTTACCAATGAAGCCCTGACCGGTTTTATATCCAGGATGAATTTCCTGAAGTTGGTGCTGAAATAAAGAACTCCGCCTTGTTTTAATCCCGACAAACAATCATTTATCAATTCCACATGATCCCGCTGGATGTCCAGAAAATCATCCATTCGTTTACTGTTACTGAAAGTTGGCGGGTCCATAATGATAATATCAAAGTAAGCGGGAGGAATTGTCTTCAGGTATTGCTTTACATCAGCCTGAAGAAATGGATATTTTGACAGGTCAGTAAATCCATTGCATTGCATATTCCTTTGCGCCCATTTCAAATACGTATTGGAAAGATCAACCGTTACAACTTCTCCGGCTCCCCCCGCCGCCGCATACACCGAAAAGGAACCGGTATATGCAAAAAGGTTCAATACTTTTTTTCCGGCAGCTTGTTCTTTTACCATCTGCCTGGTATTACGATGATCTAAAAACAAACCCGTGTCTAAGTAATCACTCAGGTTTACGATAAACTTCAATTGATTTTCTTCTATTATAAATTCATGTTTTATTTCATCATATTTCTGGTACTGACCCAATCGCCCGGGTTTTCGCTGACGCAGTTTGAGGAATATATTCTCTTTTGAAACCAATAAGACCTCTGTCATGATCCCGATGCTTTTCTCCATCCAGTCCTCATGTTCTTCATCCGTCATTCCATGTTGTCTTTTGTATTCAGCCACATATAATTTATCGTCATAGAACTCAATGCAAAAAGGGAATTCAGGCAGGTCATGATCATAGACGCGGTAACAGCTTATACCAAGCCTCTTTGCCTGTTTATTAAGATGCCGGAATACTTTCGTTAACCTGTTCCTGAACATTATGATCTTCTCATTTGTCAAATGCTGCAAATTTTTACGAAATTAGCTGTTCCTTATATGTATGCAATCGTTGATATAGAAACAACCGGCACTTATTCTGCCGCCAATGGCATCACGGAGATATCCATTCATGTATTTGACGGTTCTGTTGTAGTGGAAAAATTTGAAACACTGATCAATCCCGGTCAACCTATTCCGCGATACATACAGGCCATGACAGGTATTACCGATGAAATGGTGGCTGATGCCCCTTCATTTTCTGACATCGCTCAAAAGATATATTCTATTCTCCATGATAAAATTTTCATTGCGCACAATGTGAACTTTGACTACTCATTTGTGAACGGCCATTTGCGGGAACATGGTTTTGAACTGAATAGCAAAAAACTATGTACCGTAAGGCTGAGCCGGAAGATATTCCCGGGTTTCCCCTCTTATAGTCTTGGGAAATTATGCCAGTCACTCGGAATAATTATTAACAGTCATCACCGGGCCGGGGGCGATACGGAAGCTACTGTGAAAATATTTCAACTGCTGTTGGCAAACGATAAGGAGCAACATATACAAAAAAGCCTGCTTCGCAATTCGAAAGAATCAACATTGCCTCCCAATGTACCCAAAGATCATTTTGAACAGTTACCCTACTCCCCGGGTGTTTATTATTTTCATAATGAAAAAGGCAAGGTTGTATATGTAGGCAAGGCAAATAATATCCGCTATCGTGTCAACAGTCATTTCAGTAATAATTCTGAAAGCCGGCAAAAACAAAATTTCCTGCGGCATGTTCATGCCATCAGTTTTCAACCCTGTGGCACAGAACTGATGGCCTGCATTCTGGAATCAACAGAAATAAAAAAGAGATGGCCCGTTTTTAATCATTCACAAAAAAGATGGGAAGATATTTATGGCATATTCATGTATGAAGACCAGAATGGTTACCTGCGGCTGGCTATTGATAAGAACCGGAAAAGACTGCACCCGGTCTACACTTTTCATTACATCGTGGATGGTCATGCCATTATCCGGAAGCTGATCCGGGATTTTAATCTTTGCCCGAAACTTTGTTTCCTCCAAAAAGATCCGGGAAAATGTGAAGGCATCAAAGAAAAATATTGTTTTGGAGCCTGTGAACAAAAGGAATCCCCGGATGAATACAACGAACGAATAAAAAAAGCATGTGAATCGCTCCGGTCGCAACCCTCATTCGCTATTATTGATAAAGGACTCAGCAGCGAAGACAGGTCATGTATCCTGGTATGCGAAGGAAAATTTTATGGCATGGGTTATATTCCTGCTGATCTGCAAATAACAGATCCTGAAATGTTGAAAGATCACCTGGCTGTTTACAAAGAGAATAGCTTTATCCGAAACCTTATTAACGGATATGCGGCCAGGTTTCCCGTCAAAGTCGTATTACTCAATCAAGCCACTGAAAGTCCTTATCGGCCGGCATCTGCTGAAAAATATGAGCTACTTCGGCCGGAGGAATAAATAATTTCCGTTCAATGGTATTGATCCAGGCGCCATCAATAGTGACAAAGGCACAGAGCGTATCCGCATTTTTCATGATCTCATGCACAATCGTCCAGCGGGAAAAATCCCTGCGGCTCTTCAGCAATTTGAGATTAACACTCACTTTATCGTCATACTTGATTTCTTTTCTGAACACCGCTTCCTCCCGGAAAATGATCGGTCCGAAATTCAGTTCCTGCATCAATGCGGGTGTCATTCCTCTTTCTTTCAGGAAATCAAAACGGCACATCGTTGCCCAGTCATAGTACACCGAATGACGAAAATGAAAATTCGGATCAAGGTCAGCCCACCTGAATTGTACTTGCATTTCAAATTTTTTCATTCTCAGGAATTTTAAGACACTGTTAAATTAAATGATTGAAGGTATTTGAATTATCGTTTCAACCTGTATTTTTGCGCCACAATAAAAATTTGTATGAAAAAAATTATTCTATCCGTTATGATGCTGGCAGGCATCGGTGTTTTGAATGCCCAAGTTACCAAAACAGTACCCAAACCGGTACCCAAACCGGTTACTATTCTTAAAACAACACTCGACTCGGTAAGCTATGTGATAGGCGAAGTGGCTGCTTACCATCTTACCCAACAGGGTTTAGGGGATGTAAAGATCAACAGTACTGCATTTATGAAAGCTGTGAATGATATTCTTGGAAAAAAGAAAACACTGTTAGATGATGTTACAGCCAATGCATTATTGAACAACTATATGACAAAACTTCAAGAAGAAAAAGTGAAACCGGAAATTGAAAAGGGTAAGAAATTCTTAGCGCAGAACAAGTTGAAGCCCGGCGTAATAACAACTGCTTCAGGTTTGCAATACCAGGTCATTAAGGAAGGGACAGGGATAAAACCAACCCCTGTTGATACATTTATTGCCCACTACAGGGGAACCCTGCTGGATGGTACTGAGTTCGATGCTTCTTACAACAGGGGCGAGCCATTGACATACCCGGTAAACAAGGTAGTTTCAGGATGGATAGAAGGTTTACAATTGATGACCGTAGGTTCAAAATATAAATTCTGGATCCCTTATAATCTTGGTTACGGCGTAATGGGCTCGGGTGAAAAAATCCCCGGCGGCGCACTACTGGTATTTGAATTGGAGCTGCTTGATGTGAAGAAAAAACAATAATAAATTTTTTGCAATATGCGGAAGGTTGAAACCGCAATTGATATCCATCAACCGGCCTCAAAGGTTTTTGATGCCTTTGTTGAACCAGCACTATTAAAAAGCTGGTGGGCTGTGGAAAATTGCCTTATTGAAAAAAAGCAGGGCGGCCTTTACTCACTCGCATGGGAAGCCAGCAGCAAAAGGTTTCACTATGTTTCTACCGGCATTATCACTGTCTTTATTCCCGGGAGAGAATTAATGATAGATCATTTTGTTTATTTCAATCCTGAAAAACAAATACTGGGACCTACTTTCCTGTCCATCAAACTACAGGAGGATAATAATGTTACTGCACTCCGCCTCATACAGGGCGGTTATCAACATGGGGGTGACTGGGATTGGTTTTATGATTCAGTCAAAGAAGCATGGCCCAAAGTGCTGGAAGATCTAAAAAAATTCCTGGAACAATGATCTATCATTACAAAATTTGTTTTTTGTAATGATAAAAAAAAAGGGGACAGCCAAAAGGCCATCCCCGAGGTTTAATTAAAAACCCTGAGCATTTATCGTTTGTTCACGACAATCTTGTTCACCACCTGTTCGCCGGTTTCAGGCATTACCACCCTGAGAGTGTACATTCCCGGAGTCAGGTTTTCAATCGTAATATTATTACTTGTTACTGCTTTTACTTGTCTTATCATCCTGCCACTCATATCAAATAAGGATACTTCGCGGCTTGTTGTTGCATCTTCAAATGAGACATTCACTTTTCCGTCCATACTTGGATTAGGATAAACTATTACTTTTCCAAGCTGACCATCTCCACGAACTGTGCGGACTTCCGTGTATTTTGACTTGTTGTCAAAATCAACCTGCCTGATGCGGTACTGAGTTATCCCTTTCGTATTATTGAGATCTATATACTGGTAGCTTAATACATCAATGCTATTTCCACCAACTGCCTGTGAAGGAACGAATGCAATTTGCTGCCATGTTCCATTGATATTACGTTCAACAGCAAACCCGCTTGAATTCTGCTCAAGACTTGTTTCCCATTTAAGCAATACACTAGAATGATTCCTTGTAGCTGTGAAAGATTGGAAGATCACAGGTAATGTGGTCTGAACACCAACAGGCACTTCATCACCGGATTCACCCAATTGTCCACATGTAATTGTGTTAACATTGAATTGATTCCCCGTTAAGAAACTAGCTGTTGCGCTCTTTGTGTGATATGGTATTCCAAAGTCAATATCAACAATAAATTCAACAGTAGCTGGAGCAGCGGCACACAGGATTACTACATCCGCACCACTACTTATAAAATTATAAGGAGGATTAGTGCCCGAGCTATATACGTAAGACTGTCCGCCGCCTACTGGATTGCCAGAGCCATCACCTGGATATACTGTAACTGTATATTGAGTTGTTGGATCGGGAGGAGTAATGCCATATTGTACAACGTTTGAAAAACTAACTTGTGCCATAGTAACGTTTGTCGGCAGATTCACTTGATTTGTATAAGTAAGTCTAACCCTATATTGTCTTTTAGGATCAGCAAGTGCTATAGTAGATGAAGAAGTCAGGTCTGTATTAGCATTACCTGAAAAAGCCAAACCTGAGCAACATCCGCCTGCATTATCTTCTGCACCACTAACTCCACTATTACCACCTACTAATGATACATGCCATGTGAAAACATTATTATAATTCAGGGCTGTTCCACCAGTTAAACCACTGGCAGTATACATACCCAAATATTTCCAGGGAACTGCAAATTCAACCCCATATCCAGGTTCTGTTCCGTCAATATGAGTGTCTGTAAGAGTGTTAGCCAAAAATACCTCGCCAGCCACCGTAGGCGGTAAGCTTACACCATTCCCAAGCTTTACAAAATCACCGGGCATACTCCATCCATCAGCAGCACCAACTGTCCATTGTGTGGTACCCGGGCAGTTTTGAATTCTGCTTACTGATGCCACCATGATATTCCCTTTTACCGGATCATAAGAGCCGGCAGCAGTTCCATTAAAATCGACAGGATGATAATAACCCATTTCGATAGAGGAGCCGCTATTATTGAAAGTAACATGAATAACAGGTTCTCCCTGTTTCATGAAACCGTCCACATTAATGTCAATGAAATAATACAGGGATACCTGTGCCGTATTGTTACTCGGCCTTCTGAAAATGAAATAAACATTTTTCTGATCATAGGTAAATGCAAAATAGCGCAGGTCGCGGTGATTCTGGCCAGGACAATCCCTGTCAAAATTTGAACCACCGGCGGCTTTTAAACCGTCTACTTGCACATTCCCCCCTGCTATTGGAGATGTATAAGGATCAGATTCATATCCACCCTTTGCTACACCCGTATAGGCAAACGGACCAGTAATTACAGCTTCCCAATCAGCGGAAAGTCCATTGATAGTAATTGGTGCTGGCCCAACTCCCATGTCGCCGGGATCACCGTTACCTGTCCAATGGCGGATGTTTCCGGGTTGGCAGGCCTGGCCGTAAGACTGTTGCACTGCAGCAGCCGAGGCCATTAAAACGAAAATTAGTACAATCTTTTTCATGCTCTCAAGGTTTTGTTGTTAAATAAATAGCTTTACATGTTACGAATAGTTGGTTGCCCAACTTGTTTATGATGAGTTTTATCATCCTGTTTTACAGGTGATCATGGGATACACGGCTATTTAAATAGGAGGGATCTCTGCAGTTTTACAGAAGTATAAAGGATGGTATTAATCCTTCAAGAGAGATTGGATAGATTTTGTCAGCCAAAGCCTGAATAATAGATCTATTCATTCTTTTAACCAAACAGATGTGGTAACTTATGAATGCTGGATTTGTGGCTGGCTTTTCTAAAGAGAGTGGTTCAAGAAGATTGATTGAGGTCAATCGGGCTGCTAAAATAATTTGAATCTTTGTTATTTGCAAGCTTTTGTGAATAAATATTTCAAATGATCTTTTGCCTGACCCAATCCATTGCTTTTTGATACTGCTGGTTCTCAGATAAATAGGTATTATCCAGCTCAAAAGCATCCTTTGCTTTTTTTAAAGGGCTTATTTTGCGATGTGAGTCGGTATAATCTCTCATTTCCAGATTATTTTTCACTTCTTCAATTCTTACATTGGGATTTTTATCAAAAAGTTCTTTAAACCTTCTTTCTACCCTTACTGCATTATCCGCTGTCATGAATATTTTGAGTTCAGCTTTGGGAAAAACGACGGTGCCAATGTCACGGCCATCCATCACAATACCTTTTTTGGCGCCCATTCTTCTCTGTTGCACAACGGCAAACTCCCTTACTTCTTTTATGGCTGCCACATCACTCACTTTTTCTGCAATAACCAGGTCACGGATGACATATTCAACATTTTCATCGTTCAGGTATATTTCACTTAGCTGTGTTTTTGGATTGATCATAAACTCAAGACTGATCTCCTTTAATGCTTTTCTTACTTCTTTTTTATCAGTCCAGTCTATATGATTACGAAGAAAGAATAAAGTAATGGCACGATACATAGCGCCGCTGTCCACGTACAAATATCCAAGCTCTTTCGCCAGTTGTTTTGCCAGTGTGCTTTTGCCGCAACTTGACCAGCCATCTATGGTTATGATAATTTTTTTTGCCATCCTTCATAACAAAAATACTGATTCGTCATGATGAATCAGTAGATGCAGGATCTAATAAAAAAAGGAGTGCTGAAACCAGTCACTCCTTAACAATTTTATCAGGAATTAATTTATGCCTTTGATTTTTCTTCTTCCTTAGCTCTGAATGAAAAAGAAATTTTTGTGTTCTCCGCATCGGTATCCGCGATCAGCACATCACCGGCTTTCACATTCAGGTTCAGTATTTCTTCTGCCAGCGGATCTTCCAGGTATTTTTGGATCGCCCTGTGCAAAGGCCTTGCGCCAAATTGCACATCGTATCCTTTTTCAGCCAGGAAAGCTTTTGCATTTGGAGTTAATTCAAGACTGAAACCAAGGTTGGTCAGCCGCTTCGTCACTCCCTTCATTAAAATATCAATGATGTTAAAGATATTTTCCCTGGTAAGGCTGTTGAAGATCACTATATCATCGATCCTGTTCAGGAATTCAGGTGAAAATGTTTTCTTCAGCGCTTTTTCTATCACGGCTTTATTGGCCTCATCCTCATTTTCCACTCTTGAAGTAGTGGCAAATCCAACACCGGCGCCAAAATCCTTCAACTGGCGAACGCCAATGTTTGACGTCATTATAATAGTAGTATTCTTAAAATCAACTTTACGTCCAAGACCATCTGTTAATTGCCCGTCATCCAGTACCTGCAATAAGATATTGTAAATATCAGGATGTGCTTTTTCAATTTCATCCAGCAGGATAACGCAATAAGGTTTGCGACGGACCTTTTCGGTTAGCTGTCCACCTTCTTCATAGCCTACATAACCGGGAGGTGCGCCGATCAAACGACTCACCGTGAATTTTTCCATGTACTCACTCATATCGATACGGATGAGTGAATCATCTGAATCAAACATATATCTTGCTAATGCCCTTGCCATTTCCGTTTTACCCACACCAGTAGGCCCCAGGAAAATGAAAGTACCAATTGGCTTTTTCGGATCCTTCAAACCTACCCTGTTCCGCTGGATGGCTTTTACCACTTTACTTATCGCTTCGTCCTGGCCAATCACCATATTCCTCATATCCTCGGCCATTTTACGTAATTTTTCCGTTTCAGCCTGTACCATTCTTTTCACCGGGATACCCGTCATCATACTCACCACTTCAGCGATATCCTCTTCACCGATCGGGTAACGCTTATGCTTGCTTTCCTCTTCCCAAACATTCTTGGCTTTCTCCAGGTCTTCCTGCAAACGTTTTTCTGTATCTCTCAATGAAGCAGCTTCTTCAAATTTCTGGCTCTTCACCACTTTATTTTTTTCATTCTTTACATCTTCGATCTTCTTTTCAAGATCAACAATGTTCTCAGGAACATTGATATTTTTTAAATGCACCCTTGCTCCCACTTCATCCAGCACATCAATGGCTTTATCAGGAAGCAGGCGGTCTGTTACATAGCGGTCACTCAACTTCACACAGGCATCTATGGCTTCCTGGTCATAATTTACATTATGATATTCCTCGTACTTTGATTTAATATTATTCAATATCAGGATCGTATCCTCAACACTTGGCGGATCCACCATTACTTTCTGAAAACGACGATCCAATGCTCCGTCCTTTTCAATATACATCCTGTATTCATCCAGCGTAGAAGCGCCGATACACTGCAATTCTCCCCTCGCAAGCGCCGGTTTAAAAATATTGCTTGCATCCAATGAACCGCTGGCACCGCCGGCACCAACGATGGTATGCAACTCATCAATGAAAAGAATAACATCACGGTTCTTCTCCAGTTCATTCATGATCGCTTTCATTCTTTCTTCAAACTGGCCACGGTATTTGGTACCTGCCACCAATGCAGCCAGGTCAAGAGAAACAACTCTTTTATCAAACAACACCCTTGAAACTTTTCTTTGTACGATGCGCAGCGCCAAACCTTCCACGATCGCTGTTTTACCCACACCCGGTTCACCGATCAGTATGGGGTTATTCTTTTTGCGGCGGGAAAGTATCTGTGACACTCTTTCAATTTCGGTCTCCCGGCCCACGATAGGATCCAATGCGCCGAGTTCAGCCATCTTGGTGATGTCACGACCAAAATTGTCGAGCACAGGTGTTTTGCTTTTCGCCCCGCCCTGTTGTTTGCTGCCTGCTTTTTGCCCTGAATATTTTTTCTCTTCATCAAAATCATCATCATTTTCCTCAGAATATTCGGCACGGGGATCGTTAGATTTTACGATTCCCAGTTCTTGTCTGAAAAGATCGTAGTCCACGTCAAATTGATTTAAGATTTGTGTTGCAATATTTTCTTTGTTCTTCAAAATAGAAAGCATCAGGTGTTCGGTTTCTACCGTTGCGCTTTTTAGCGCTTTTGCTTCAAGCACCGTAACCCGGATCACTTTTTCTGCCTGCTTGGTCAGCGGCAGGCTATTGATATTGGCAATATTTTTCCCGGTCTTATCTTTCACGGCCAGCTCAATTTCTTTTCTTAATTCATACAGGTCGACATTGAAGCTTTTAAGAATGCGAACCGCTGTATTATCGCCTTCCCTTATAAGGCCAAGCAAAAGATGTTCCGTTCCTATAAAATCATTGCCAAGCCTGAGTGCTTCCTCCCTGCTGAAAGAAATGATCTCTTTAACCTGTGCTGAAAAATTATTATCCATTTTAAGATAATTGGTTGTGATACAATATTAACGAATAAATTTGGTTCCCGTTCTTACGTAATTATAAACGGAATGTTGATAATTTAAGTTGTTTACGTGTTCATTTTATTACTTACTTTATTCACAATACTGGTTTGGAGGGTTTAACCAACAAAACAAGCAATTATGATTGTCAAAACTGATACCAAAGAGAAATTTCATGCCATCACGGTTCCCGGACCATCACTTTCTGCTACTATGACAGATGAATTGGGCAATTGTTTGCTTCCTTTCCTGCAAAACGACGTTAAAAACCTCGTCGTTATCCTGGGTGAGATCGAAACCATCGATACTGCCGCCGGTGAAAAACTTGTTTCCATCCAGCAAAAGTTCTACGAAAGCAATGCTTCTTTTGTCATTTGCGAAATGCAGAAACCGGTGGAAAAATTTCTTGAGCAAAACAATCTTTTAAAGATGCTGAATGTTACACCCACCCAAAGTGAGGCCTGGGATATCGTACAAATGGAAGAACTTGAAAGAGAGTTTTTGGGCGAAGGCCCCCTGCCTGCCGATTGAGGAATGAGTCCGGAGTCATTAGTCTTTAGTCCTTAGCCGGTGCTTCAACTTTCTTATTCCTTATTCCTTATTCCTTATTCCTTATTTCTTATTCCCTTGCAGCTAAATGCACTTAGTTTTAGTCTAAGGCATATCACTATCCCCGAAATAACCGGGGCAGGCACACATCAAAATCACTGACCGTTTCATGTTTGCAGTCACTATTCTCGGCAATAATTCTGCAGTACCGGCATTTGACCGTCATCCTACCAGCCAGGTAGTGACACTGGATGGAACTAATTACCTGGTGGATTGCGGGGAAGGAACACAGATACAGATGATCAATTATAAGATCCGGCGCAGTAAAATATCCCACATTTTTATCTCTCACCTGCATGGCGATCATTATTTTGGTCTGATCGGTTTGATCAATTCTTTCAGCTTGTTGGGTCACCAGCAGGAGTTACATGTTTTTGGTCCATCGCCCTTAAAAGAAATTATCGAACTGCAATTGAAAGTAGCGGATACGCAATTGTGCTATCCAATACATATCCATCATATCAGCGGGCCGGCTACTCTTCTCGACAATGAGAAGCTAACGGTGAAATGTTTTGCTACCAACCACCGGATAGAATGTTACGGTTTTGTTTTCGAAGAAAAGAAGCGGCTCAGGAAATTAAATCCTGACAAAGCAAAAGAACATGAGATCCCCCAGGCATTCTATGAAAGGTTGAAAGATGGGGAAAATTATACCCGGAAAGATGGAACAATCATCAAAAATGAAGAAGTGACTGAAGCAGGGGAAGCCCGAAAAAGATATGCTTTCTGTGCCGATACCAAATATGATGAATCGATCATTGCGCATATCAAAGACGCTGATATGATCTACCATGAGACCACTTATCTCGACAGTTTGAGGGAAAGAGCAGAAAGCCGTTTTCATTCTACAACAAAACAGGCGGCAGAATTTGCAAAAAAAGCAGGGGTTAAAAAATTACTGATCGGCCACTTCAGCAGCAAATATGATACGCTGGAAGAATTTGAAGCTGAAGCAAGGGAAGTTTTTCCAAATACGGAACTGGCGCTGGAAGGTGTTTGCTATGAAGTTTAGGTTTGATTATTTTATCCTTAAAAAAGTAAATTCATGCGCAATCCATCCCCCACCTTTATCTATTATTCCTGTCGATATCAAAATGTTCCCTTTTTCAAAATCCTCTGACTCGATTTCTTCTTTAAATGTCCCTTTATGAAGACCCTTTGATTTAAAACCCAGTTTTATAATCTGTTCCTTTAATTCATCATAAGTTTTCTTTTTATATATTGAAAGGGTGAGCTCCTTTATTTTAAGTTTTGCATCTGTCCGGCAACCCAGCATATTACCGTCCATGCTCATTTCATGTGATATATAATATTGCGAACCATCACCCTGTTTTGAACTATCGAGGACCAGATATCCCAGACTTGCTACCATATTTTTCATATGGCTAAAATCTCCTGTCCCGGTAATCTTCACCAATTCAACTATATCAATTTTTTTTTGTCTTTGGGCATTACTTGTAACAATGGTTACAAGCATACCAATTAATAAAAAAATGTTTTTCATTTCTGATATCATTTTATTTTAAAAAGCCCATTACATTCCGGGGAACCAATGCCGCCCATTCCCTACTGCCCGGAATGGCCAGGGTATTGAAATAAGAATGATCAATAATGCAAGACCGAAGTACAATAATATCCTTTTATGCTTTTGAGGATCGGGAACCGGCTTTTTACCGTAAGAATATCCCAGGTGAATTAAAATGATAGCGATCAGCATCCCGGTAGTATGTTCAATGGCAAAAAATCGAAGCACGGAGTTTTTCATTACCACACTCATCCCATTGGCCTGGATACTTTTTAATCCCCAGTTACCGGCAAACCATTGGTATAATCCAACCAGTAACAACAGGTCGGCACAGATCATAACATACAAACCCAGTTTTTTATGACCGGCTGTGAACGGCTTATTCTTATCAACAAAATTTTTGTATAAGGCAAGCAGCAGTAAAATAAGTATGACCCAGCGGAGAACGCTGTGGAGGTGAAGCATGTCGTTGTACATAACAGTAGTTTTGAAATTCTCCAAAGGAGTCCCTCAGACAAAGCTACGTCAGCGATCAGAAACAGAGAAATAAGAAACTAAGCCCACTTTCTCATTCCTTATTCCTTATTTTTTATTTACTTGCCTCCATTGGCCTGAAGATCGGCCCTGCAGTTTGCATCAAGTGAAGGAATGTTCCCGGTTATCAGGAAGCCTAGTATGTCGCTTGTTTCTGAAGCATAATACATCAGGCAATTCGAGTTGTTACAATGATTTCCATGAGCAGCATCTTTATGACCCGCCTGCATGGGTGACCCGAGGTCAACCAATCCAAGCAAGTGACCCAGTTCATGTTCCAGCACAGTAGCTTCCAGTTTGGTGCGGCTTGCCTGGCCAATTCCACCGGAGTTATCATAGATCATTTTACCAAAAATGGTAACCGAAGTATTTTTATAAGCAATGCCTAAAACATTATTGTCTGTATAATTTCCATTGGTGTACAGGACACAAACAGCCAGTTCGCTGCCGGTAGTGAAAGCAGTTCTGTTATTTTTTTCGATATCAATAATATTATCTAATGAAAGTACCGTATTGGATGAAGCAGGGATCTCTCTCGTTATAATCGTAATACCGGATGGCTTATTCACTAATGCAGACAAGGTGCTTTGCAAATGATTAAGTGCAGCAGCATTCGGTGGATAACCGGTCATATACATCACTTCGATCTTCAGGGAAGAATATTTACCAGAAGATAATAGTTCATTAGCTGATGCGCCGACAGCACGGTTATGGAAATCCGAAGCCCCGGGATTATTTACATAATCATCTTTTGATTTGTTGCAGCCGAATAGTAGAAATACGAGTAAGTAGAGTCTTAAAAATCCTTTCATATGTTGTGTTGAAAACCAAATATCATTCCAGAATTGCCTAATCCACCCAATCCGCTATGAAAATATTCGTGTCGCGGGTGCCCCCGTTGTTCCGGTTGCTGCAGAAAATTAATTTCTTTCCATCAGGTGAAAACATAGCGAAGGCATCGAAGATCTTTTCGTGGGTTATTTTTTTCAGATCGCTTCCATCTTCATTAATGGAATAAAGATTAAACGGGAAACCCCGTTTGTATTCCTGGTTGCTGGCAAATATGATCCTTTTACCATCAGGGAAAAAAGCCGGCGCCCAATTGGCCTGCCCGAAATGAGTGACCTGGTGAACATTGCTGCCATCGGCATTGGCAACAAAAATTTCCATATTGGTTGGAGCAACTAAGTTTTCAAACAGCAATTCTTTGTATTCTTTTATGGCATCTTCAGTCGATGGCCGGCTTGCCCGCCAGATTATTTTTTTCCCATCAGGACTAAACCATGCTCCGCCATCATAACCTAATGTATTCGTTATTCTTTTTTCTTTACCGGTTTTCAGATCCATAATATATAGATCAATATCACCGTCTTTATCGCTGGTGTAGATCATCTTCTTTCCATCAGGACTCAGGGTAGCTTCAGCATCATATCCTTTAGAGTGGGTCAGTTGTTTTATGATCTTACCATTCAGATCAGCCATAAAAATATCATAGCTGTCATACAGGGGCCAGATATATTTATTGCCGTATTTTTTTCTGTCCGGCACCGGCGGACAGGTATCAGCGCCCAAGTGGGTGGATGCATATATAATATGTTTGCCATCTTTCATGAAAGCGCCGCAGGTCGTTCTTCCCTTTCCGCTGCTTACCCTTTTGTATTCAAATTTTTGTCCCGGCTTTGGCACTTTACCGATAAACATTTCATCACACATGATCCCTTCTTTTGGATTGGTACGCTGAAAGATGATCCACTTGCTGTCAAAACTAAAATAGGCTTCGGCATTATCTCCGCCAAAAGTGAGTTGCTGAACATTCTTAAGATGAGTTTCTTCAGGGTATTGAATGGTGTCGGCGAGTGGTGAGTGGCCAATGGTTAATGGCAAGTGGCGAGTGGCGAGTGGGGCGATCCCTCTGAAAGAAGTAAAACCCAGTATTATACTAGTGATAAAAATGAACAGAACAAATTTTTTCATATTTTTTCGTTTATCTCAGCGCCTGCCTGCCGGTAGGCAGGGCGGCAAAGTTATTTTCGTTAAATCTGTTCTTTGTCAGGCTATTGTCATGTCTCCCTTTACAAAATCATTTAGTTTTGATCAATGAATAAGGTTGCAAAAATAATTACCGGGAGTTTAACCGCCATGATCTTTCTCATTAGTTGTCATGATAAAAATAATGATTCCGCTTTTGCTGATATTCTCAGCCAGCAGCCTTACGCCCCTCTTACCGACAGCATTAAAAAAGAACCAACAAGAGATGATCTTTTTTTTCGTCGTGCTGTATTACTTAATCAAAATAATCTTCCCGAGCCGGCATTGGCAGATTTTCAACAGGCATGGTCAATTAAAAAAGAAGAAAAATATGCATTTGCTATCAGCACCATTTTGCTGGATAAAAAACCTGATTCTGCCGTCGTCTTCCTGAACAAAGCATTGAAGGAATTACCCAATAGTCTTTTATTACAATTGACTCTTGCCAGAGGATATGATGCTCAAAACAAAACTGACGATGCCCTGAACATATGCAATGACCTGTTGACAAAGATCCCCGACCAGGTGGATGTACTAAAAATGAAAGCCGATTTGCTGGATAAAAAAGGCGACCAGCAGGAATCTATACGGGTATTGGAAAAAGCTTATACGATCACTCCATTTGATATAAACCTTAATTACGTGTTGGCCGATAAGTATGCTGGGACAAATAACCCAAAAGTGATCCGTCTTTGTGATTCGCTTATTAAAATGGATTCATTGCATATTCACCCGGAGCCATATTATTTTAAAGGCATTTATTATTCAAACATAAATGACAAAGCAAATGCGCTGGCCCAGTTCAATGAAGCCATTCAGCATGATTATAACTATCTCAATGCCTATATTGAAAAAGGCAGGATACAATATGAAAGTAAAAAGTATACCGACGCCCTTAAAACATTTCAATTAGCCAATACCATCTCATCCACTTTCCCCGATGCTTATTTCTGGATGGGTAAATGCCAGGAGGCCATGGGTCAAAAGGAGGAAGCGAAGTTGAATTATCAAAGAGCTTATGCTTTAGATAAAACATTCACTGAAGCAAAAGAAGCAGCGGATAGAATTATTAATTAATAATTATTAATTAATAATTCAGCAGCTGTAACTTGCACTGCAAATTCTATGTAATGCCCATCATCGCCCCTTCCCTTCTTTCCGCCAATTTTCTGAAACTCCAGGACGATTGCAATATGCTGAATGAAAGTGAAGCCGACTGGTATCATATAGATATCATGGATGGCCGCTTCGTTCCCAATATCAGTTTTGGGCCGATGCTGGTGGAATTTTTCAGGAAAGCCACTACAAAGACCTGCGATGTTCATTTAATGATCGTTGAACCGGAAAAATTTGCAGAACAATTCAAGAATGCCGGCGCTGATATTTTATCCGTTCATATTGAAGCCTGCCCTCACCTGCACAGGAATATCCAGCAGATAAGATCATTGGGCATGAAAGCCGGTGTCGCTATCAATCCTCATACACCTGTATCTGCGCTCAGCGATGTACTTGCAGATATCGATCTTGTATGTATGATGAGTGTGGACCCGGGTTATGGCGGACAGAAATTCATCCAGCATACCATGGAAAAAATAAAACAACTCCGCAAAATGATCGACGAGCGAGGATTGAAAGTGAAGATCGAGATCGATGGTGGGGTTACGCTGGAAAATGCTCCTTCTATCATTGCTGCTGGTGCGGATGTGTTGGTGGCAGGTAATACAGTTTTTAGATCGGCTGACCCGAAAGCAACAATTGCACAACTAAAGTTGCTATAAAAAAGTAACCGCTGAGGCGCAGAAACGCTGAGTAATAAAAATTGAAGCCCTCTGCGTCTCACCGTCTCTGCGGTTAAACTTTAATTCGTATCTTGGACGAGATTCTCTTATGAAAATCAATCGCCGCCAAATACTACTGATCATAATCTTTATTCTATCGGCGACTCTATCCTTCTCCCAAAAACAATTCGCTTACGTTTCCGGCAAAGTGGTGGATGAAAATGAAAACCCGTTGCCAAATGTTTCTGTAGTTATCCTCGGCCAATCAAAAGGGATCGTCACCAATGACTCCGGTTATTTCCGGATAAAAGTAGCTGCCGATAAAGCCTTCGCCATCGTATTCAGTTATGCCGGAAGAAAAACAGAACAGAAAAATTTCCTGCTCAACGAAAACGAAGAAGAAACAATAACAATAAGACTGGAGAAAGGTGAAAGAACATTACAGGAAGTTGTGGTAAGTGATCAGCGGGACAGAAGAGAAGCGGGACTGATACGACCCAATCCCAAAACCATAATCAATCTTCCTTCGGCGGTTACCGGCGTGGAGAGTCTGATCAAAATATTTGTCGGCTCCAATAATGAACTCACTTCGCAATACTCTGTACGTGGTGGCAGTTATGATGAGAACCTGATCTATGTAAATGATTTTGAAATTTTCCGGCCTTACCTGGTAAGAAGTGGCCAGCAGGAAGGTTTAAGTTTTATCAACCCCGAGATGGTTCGCAATATCAATTTTTATAATGGCGGTTTCCAGGCAAAGTATGGCGATAAGATGAGCAGTGTGTTGGATATTCAATACAAAAAGCCGAAACGCTTTGGAGGTTCTGCTTATATCGGCATTCTTGAACAGGGCCTTCAATTAGAAGGAACGAATAAGAATTCCAAATTCACTTACCTGCTCGGCGTCCGCAACCGCAGCAACAGGAACTTATTAAGCCGGCAGGATACCAAAGGAAATTATGTTCCTTCCTCTGCCGATTTCCAGGCATTACTCACTTACCAGTTCAATCCTAAATGGCAGGCGGAGTTGTTGAGTAATATTTCCAAAACAAAATTTACGTTGATACCTGAGTTCAGTCAACTCACCACATCCGTATTCTCTCCTTTCTTCAGTGCTACCATCGGTGTTGATATAAACTTTGAAGGCCGTGAAAAAGATGAATACCAAACCAACATGATCGGCTTTGCCCTTACAAATCAAGTGAGCAAAAAGTTGAAATTAAAATGGATGGTTTCAAGGTTTGAAAATGATGAGAGAGAAAATGTTGATATCACCGGGGCTTATTTATTTGGTGAAAGGGATTTTGATAAACGGAATGCGACCTATGGATTAATTGTCAACCCGCTTGGCGCCGGTATTTTTCAAAACTATGCCCGGAATAAATTGAACGTGGAGAACTGGAATATTTCTCACAAAGGAAATTATGATGCAGGCAAACATGCTATTCAATGGGGACTGGGTTATGATAGAACAACGATCGCTGACAAATTGAATGAATGGGAATTCCAGGATTCTGCCGGTTATGCATTGCCCTATCAACCCAATATGCTGCAGTTGAACAAAGTGATCAAATCAAATGCAGATCTTGATATCAATAAATTTTCCGGATACCTGCAGGACAATATTTTGTTAGGAAAAGATTCCAGCCATTCAGCAACGCTTACTGCCGGAGTTCGATTCAATTATAATTCCCTTAACCAGGAATTTTTGATCTCTCCCCGCATTGGCGCCAGTTGGAAACCGAAATGGAAAAAGGATATTGTTTTCCGTGCTGCAGCAGGTGCATATCATCAACCGCCTTTTTACCGGGAGTTAAGAAGATATGACGGAACAGTTAACACGGATCTCAAATCACAAAAAAGCTGGCAGGGCGTCGCCGGGTTCGATTATAATTTTATTGGCATTGGCGGACGGCCCATGCGTTGGACCACCGAAGCTTATTATAAAAGCATGACCGATGTAGTGCCTTACGATATTGATAATGTCCGCATCCGGTATTTTGGTGAGAACAACGCCAAAGCCTATGCCGCCGGTATTGAAATGCGTTTGCATGGTGAATTGGTGGAAGGTGCCGAAAGCTGGGTAAGCATCGGCATTATGAAAACTGCTGAAGATATTAATGGTGATCATTACTATCGTTATAAAAATGCAGCCGGAGAATTCATCAACGCACAAAGTACCGACCAGGTTGTGGTAGATAGTGTAAACTTTGATGTGGGTTGGTTGCGCCGCCCTACTGACAGGCGCATTACTTTCGGTATGTACTTCCAGGATTATTTGCCAACGAATAAAAACTTTAAAGCATTCCTCAACATTCTGTATGGAAGCAATATGCCCTACAATATTCCCAATGCAGTGCGGTATCGCAATGCGGCGGTGATAGAACCTTATATCCGTTGCGATATTGGTTTCAGCGCTTTGTTGATGGATGATGACCGCAGCAAACGACGCAGCCACTCTCCTTTCCGCAACTTTGATAATATCTGGGCCAGTCTTGAAGTGTTCAATATCATTGACCGGGCGAATACCATTTCTTATCTTTTCATCAAAGATTTTTCCAACACGGTTTATTTATTACCGAACCGATTGACACCAAGGTTGATCAATTTTAAGATCGTGGCGAGGTGGTGATGATCTGACCGTCCCGGTCTGACCATTTATTAAAAAAATATTTAGCCCAGCTGCATTGCTACTATCATCGTCTGTTGCGTCGCACTCTTGTACGTTCTGTTCGCTACTCTGCATTTGCGAAATTTTTCAATGAAAATTATTTATCTTTAATACAAATTGATTTTCAAATGTGACTGTAGTCAACAACTTATACTATGAATAAGATTATTACCAATCTCACTATACAAAATTTTAAAAATTTCAAAGATTCTTTTGAAAACACAAGGGAAGTTTTTTGGGATCAAGAGAAAGGGAAATTGATTCACCCTGGAGAATTTGGAACATACAGAGAAACTCTAGCTAAAAAATGGCTCAGCATATATATACCAGAAAAATTTGGATTAGGAAATGGCTTTGTTATTACTTCGAAAAATAGAATTAGCACTCAATGCGATATCATTATTTATGATAAGCTTGAAACCCCAAAAATTGAAAATGTTGATAGTCAGAAATTTTACCCTATTGAAACGGTAGCTGGTATAATTGAAGTTAAATCTGACATCAATTCTACGGCCGAATTAAATGATTATTTAATTAAACTATCAGAGCTAAAAAAAATGAGAGAGGATATCGAAGATCCAAACCCTTATCACAGAGGGGGATTCAAACTTCCTTATAATCTCGAAAAAATACCTTTCGATAATATTTTTACTATTTTAATTTGCAACAAGTTTAATTTTGAATTAGATGTAAACAAAATTAGTTATGATGCAATTCCAATTAAGTATCACCACAATTTGATTTTAAGTTTAAATGATGGGATTATTAATTATTCTACTCCAAAAGGTACGCCCAATTTATCTTTTAGTTACATTGGCAATGTAACTCATAATTATAATTTCTTAAAAAATGATGGTGATTCAAACTTACCAAATTCAGTAATAAATTTTTTGGTTTCCCTACATTATCTTCTATTAAACACTTGCCTTCATAGAATTGATATGAGCTTTTACATGGTGGAGGATCCGTTAAAAGTTATTATTTAATCTGCCGTTTGCTTTTCTAATGCCCCGTTATCTATCCCCACGCAAGGGAATTAAAAAAAACAGTTTCGCGGAGACTCGAATCCGGGCAACAAAACAAAAAAGAATTAAAAGTCAATCTAATTAATGCCAATTATTTTTCCATACGTTACATATTTCCCAACTATTACCTTGAAAAATAAATTTGTCTTTTGGATATTATTAAAATTAATCAAATTATCTTTTCCTTTAAATACTACAACTTTTCTTTCAGTTACTTTACTACCGATAGTTGAGAATAATTCAACAGTAGCATATCCACTTTCCGGCGATTCAATCTGAAGAGTAAAATTTCCATCATTCGGATTCGGATATGCTTTTGCAGTCAGCAAATCAGCACCTGGAATATTTATTTCTTTAAAGTCACTTGTTTGCCTTGCTATAGACATTATTGGAATAGGTTTTGGAGTATTTACTTCCTGAGTACCATTTGTTCGCCCTCCCATCGTCATAGGAGCATTTCCATCCAGTATTGTAACCCGGCCATCACCATCCCCAATACCTGCATTTTGTAAGTTGATTATATGCAGATCAAAATATTCGGTGGGTTCAATCGCAGCATTGTTATTTATTGTTATTGAAATAATGCCAGAACTTGAACCGGCAGGAATAATAACCGTACTGTTATTGACTTTTACATAATCCTGCGGCTGAACGGCTGTGCCATCAATTGTTTTATACCTAACAGTAACAGCCTTCCCACTTGGTGATGAAAGGCTAACTGTAAGTAATGCCTGTCCGTCATTTTCATATACAGTAACATCATTAATAGAACCCGTTGGCTCAGGGTCATTATCTTGAATAGTACAGGTAATAGAATTACTGCCTATAGTCGCATTTACTGGATTGCTTAGTTGTAGTTTAAAAAATTCATTGTTTTCATCGAGCAAATCTCCAATGATTGATATTGTTACAATTACACTTGTTGTATTTGCAGGGAATGTCACATTGCCAGAAAGTGGAACATAATCCTGACCTGAGGTTGTTGTTGAATCTGAAGTGCTGTAATTTACAGTTACAGGTTGACAGTAAGCAAATGAAAGGTTTAAGGTAAATATGGCATTTAAAGTTCCATTGTCACCCTCTGCAATTGTAATATTAGTCCCTGTAATAACAGGAATAGCGAATCCTTCATCTGTCAGCCCGTCACAATCGTCATCCATGCCATTACAGGTTTCTATTCCATTCGGATTAATGGAAGCGTTATTGTCATTGCAATCGCTGTTGTTTGTTGAATAACCTACCGGAGCAGTTAACGAGCACAACATTGCTGTTGCCGTTGACCCATATCCATCATTATCTGCATCAATGTAATATTGAATCGGCGAATGAATGCTTGCATCATTATCATTACAGTCAGTGTTGTTTGTTGAATAACCTGCCGGAGCAGTTAACGAACACAACATTGCAGTTACAGTTGAACCATATCCGTCATTATCAGCATCAACGTAATATTGAATCGTTGAATGAATGCCCGAATCATTGTCATTACAATCGGTGTTGTTTGCAGAATAACCTGCCGGAGCAGTAGACAAACAAAACATTGCCGTTGCACTTGAACCATATCCGTCATTATCAGAATCAACATAATACTGAATCGGCGAATGAACCCCTGCATCGTTGTCATTGCAGTCAGTGTTATTTGTTGAATAACCTACCGGAGCAGTGGACGAACACAACATTGCCGTTGCACTTGAACCATATCCGTCATTATCAAAATCAATGTAATATTGAATCGGCGAATGAATGCTTGCGTCATTATCATTACAGTCGGTGTTGTTTGTTGAATAACCTACCGGAGCAGTGGACGAACATAACATTGTCGTTGCAGTTGAACCATACCCGTCGTTATCAGCATCAATATAGTATTGAAACGGCGAATGAATGCTTGCGTCATTATCATTACAGTCGGTGTTATTTGTTGAATAACCTGAGGGAGCAGTTAACGAACACAGCATTGCCGTTGTACTTGAACCATATCCGTCATTATCTGCATCAATGTAATATTGAATCGGCGAATGAATACTTGCATCATTATCATTACAGTCAGCGTTGTTTGTTGAATAGCCTAACGGAGCAGTTAGCGAACACAATATTGCCGTTGCAGTTGAACCATACCCGTCATTATCAGAATCAATATAATATTGAATCGGTGAATGAATGCTTGCATCATTATCATTACAATCGGTGTTATTTGTTGAATAACCTGCCGGAGCAGTAGACGAACACAGCATTGCTGTTGCAGTTGAACCATATCCGTCATTGTCATTATCTAAATAATATTGAATCGGCGAATGAATACTTGCATCGTTGTCATTGCAGTCAGTGTTGTTGGAAACATAACCTGCAGGGGCAGTACATGCCTGAGTAGTGATATTCGGATTGCCATAACCATCCCCGTCAACATCTCTATAAAAGATAATATTACACGGCGTATACTCCCAGAAATCACTTTGATTTTGACCAGTCCATCCAGTACCAATATATCCCTTTGAGCCAATGCTGAATCCAACAGCTTGTTGCGTAGCAATTCCGTTATAACTGGCTCTTTGTATCCACGTATTAGATGCTTGGTCCCATTCCCAAAATTCATGGCTAGGATTAAAACCCAAACCAATATACCCTTTTGTATTTATGCTAAAACCAGATGAATAGACTTTTATACCACCTCCAACATCCGCTTTTTGTGTCCAGGTATTTGATGTCTGATCCCATTCCCAAAAATCTTTTGTACCGCTATTGCCGCTGCTCGTTACTCCAGTTCCAATATATCCTTTATTACCAATACTAAAGCTTGTTGCTCCAGTGCGCCCTCCTCCTGGAAAATTGGATTTCTGTGACCAGATGTTTGATGCTTGATCCCATTCCCAGAAATCATTTAGAAAAACACTAGTGCCATTTGATCCAGTTCCGACATACCCTTTGTTGCCAATACTAAAACCAGTTGCTTCAGCCCTTACTCCACCCCCAAAGTTTGCTTTTTGAGTCCAAGTATTTGTTGCTTGATCCCATTCCCAAAAATCATTCTTTTCAAAAGGAAAAGGAAGACCATATCCGCCACAAACATATCCTTTTGTTCCAATACTAAAGCCAGCTGCTGATAAACGAGCCGTTCCAGGAAAATCTGCTTTTTGAGTCCAACTATTTGTGGATTGGTCCCATTCCCACAAATCAGATTTGAGGCCACCATCATTTCCCAAAAGAACATACCCCTTAGTACCGATGCTGAATGAGGTGGCATTGTTTCTAACAGAACCTCCGAGACTTGCTTTTTGTAACCATAAATTTGTTGTTTGATCCCATTCTAAGAAATCATTTTTTGAAGAATTTTCATTTCCTAATCCAATGTATCCTTTATTCCCTATGCTAAAACCTGTTGCGGCATATCTACCATTAGATAAACAATCAGCTCTCTGTGTCCACGTGTTTGTTGATTGATTCCATCCCCAGAAATCATTCGTTCCTACACCACAGCATAAGTAACCAGTTCCGATATAACCTATAGTGCCAATGCTAAATCCTACTGCTCTATATCTTGAATTGCCAGCAAAGTTTGCTTTTTGTGTCCAAGTATCAGTGGATTGATCCCATTCCCAAAAATCATTTTTATTACTGCCATCCGTGCCAGTACCTATGTATCCTTTATTACCAATACTAAAACTAGTTGCATATTGTCTTGCTGATCCTCCAAAGTTTGCTTTTTGTGTCCATGTATTAGTAGCTTGATCGTATTCCCAAAAATCGTTTTTGTTTGTACCATTGGTACCAGTTCCGATATAACCTTTGCTGCCAATACTGAATCCTGTTGCTGCTTCACGGGCCGGTCCTGCAAAGCTTGCTTTCTGGGTCCATGTATTAGTAACTTGATCGTATTCCCAAAAATCATTTTTGTAATTATGATTACCTGCACCTAAATCATTTCCAGTTCCGATATAACCTTTAGTTCCGATACTGAATCCAACTGCATCCATTCTTGCGGTACCGGGAAAGTCCGCTTTCTGGGTCCAAACATTAGTTGCCTGATCCCATTCCCAAAAATCTTTTTTAAGGGTTGAAATAACACTGCCCGTACCAACATATCCCTTTGTACCAATGCTAAAACCGACAGCTCCGTATCTTGGTCGTGGACCATTAGGCATATTAAACCCTACATCATTTTTTTGAGTCCAAGTGTCTTGTGTAATTCCGTTCAAAGCGACCAAAGTGAAGGGAATTAATATATAATACTTTTTCATTTCATTTGTTTTTAAGGATGAAGGTTTGATTTTATTATTTTCATTTTTTTAATTTCTTCAACAGCAATAGTAGGTGGCATGTCTCCTTTTTTTATTTTAGTTATAACTAGTTGTGCAACCTTAATAGCGTCATTTTTTGTTTTAAATCCCTCATTACTTGCTAATGCCGGGATCGCAGGTTGGTGTATCAATAGTTTATTATCTACGTATATGTCATAGCCATAAGTATTATTAAGAGATTCAATAATTTTATAAGTATACTTTGTAGACTTATTGATTGGTGGTTGTCCCAATGCACTTGTAGTATTTACAAAAAAAATGAGTGTTATTAAATAGAGTATTCTCATGCCATACAGTTTTTAAAACACAAAACATTTTAAATGTGTCAGCGCATAAAACAAGTTCTTAGTACGAGAAAATGCTGCTAATAATCAGAGTGAGCTTAACTTGGCTGGAAATAACTGATAAAAGGTAGATTGTTTTTTCAGGATTGCAAAAATTTTTTTTGCTGCCGAGTGCCTGGCCGCCCTTATAAGCGACGTGTCGGATAACAAAGGTGTCCGAGCTTTTGACTTAACCTAAAAAGAATGGAAAGAGCTTATCACAAATTGTGATAAGCTCCCTGGTAGTATTAGGTATAAGCCCGGACGGGTAGGGAATAAAAAATGAGGAATGAGAAAGTGAGATCCCTACGGAGCAAGTTACTTTCTCATTCCTTATTCCTTATTTTTTATTTCTTATTTCTTCACCCAAAACTCCTCCTTCCATTCCTGTTCACAATGAACCGGGTGTTTTTCAAGTTGTGTGAAAACTGCATCCAATTGTTCCGGGGAAAGTATCTCTTCCAGGCAAACAAATAATTCTCTTTCTTCAAAACGTATATGTGCATTCAGCAGATCGGAGAGAATGATAAGGGTTCTAATATCCGCTTCGCCATCAAGACCAAGTATCAGTTCCCGGATCTGGTCGTGTTCCTCAAGCATCCTTACAGCCAATGGATGTTCCGCAGGCATACAAGGAACGAGTATTTTTTCTTCCTGGAAAAAATGCGGCTTGATATGATGCTGCCAGAACCATAGAGTATATCTTCTCATCAGGTCCAGCGGGGTCTTATTCTCAATTCCCTGTTTGATCTTCCAGGCAAATAATAAACCATCATGATGCTCCCGGCTAAGCGGGGCCAGTTGCTGACTTCGTTTTATTGGTTTTATTTCTTCTGTCATGCAACAAAGATAAAAATTAAACGGGCAGGCGGTATGATGCCCGACATATGACCGGCTGATCTTTATCAAGCATGTACTAAAAAATTCATTAACTAAATTTTTGTCGTCAAAGTTTGTATTAACACCTGTGAATAAGTAACTTTAGGTTATTATAACTGTCACAGGTTATATTTGAAAATGAAGGGTAATCCTGCCAGCGGCAGACATGCTTCTGAAAATGGTCAGAAGACATCAGTAAATCCGGTACCACTCTTCACCGGCTTATTTGAAACATAAACCGATGTGATTTGACAGACACTATCATCAACCTCGAAACCGTAAACCCTATAGAGTTTTTCGGAGTAAATAATGGCAAACTGGACATCCTCAAAAAGAAATTTCCCCTGCTGAAGATCCTTTCCCGCGGCACACAACTGAAACTAAGCGGCGCCCGTGAGCAAATTGAAACTGCCAGGGAAAAAATTGAGCTCATTGTATCCTACCTGGAAAGGAACGGCCACATGAGTGAAAATTATTTTGAGCAGGTGCTCGGCGGCGACGATGCCGAAACAGTGGATCATTTCATCGAAAGGAACCCGAATGAAGTGCTGGTCTTTGGTCCGAATGGAAAATCGGTAAGGGCCAGGACCGCCAACCAGAAGAAACTGGTGATGGAAGCAGAGAAGAACGACATTGTTTTTGCCATTGGTCCTGCCGGCACCGGAAAAACTTATACCGCAGTTGCATTAGCTGTACGTGCATTAAAAAATAAACAGGTCAAGAAGATCATTCTTACCCGCCCTGCTGTGGAAGCCGGTGAAAACCTTGGTTTTTTGCCCGGTGATCTGAAAGAAAAAATTGATCCTTACCTGCGTCCTTTATACGATGCACTGGATGATATGATACCGGCAGATAAGCTGGGTTATTATATGACCACAAGAACAATCGAGATCGCACCACTGGCTTATATGCGTGGCCGCACACTGGACAATGCATTCATCATATTGGATGAAGCGCAGAATGCCACCGACCTGCAAATAAAAATGTTCCTGACCCGTATCGGCGCCAATGCCAAAGCCATTATCACCGGTGATATAACACAGGTTGATCTTCCAAGGAACCAGCGCAGCGGTTTGATCACTGCTGTCCGGATCCTTCAAAATATTGACGGCATTGCGCATATTGAACTGGATGAAGATGATGTGGTGCGGCACAAATTGGTCAAGCAAATTCTCCGGGCCTATAACAAAGAACATGAGAAGGAGCACCCTGAACATTATATAGACAGGAAGCCGCCGGCAATAGTAAAGAAGGATAAGCCGGAGTAGTTTTCTCCATTTTTTTATTTACCCGGCTGCATTACTACTATCATCGTTCGTTGCGACCGAAGGTCTGTTCATTTATTTTCTTCCCGTGGAAGAGAATAAATGAATCACACTTGTACTACAGTAATTCTATTCAGCAAAAGATGGTAAAATAATCACACTGCAAAAGTTTCATTACTTTGCAGGAATGAAAAGATACCCGCTCATCCCGATAGCTATCGGGATTTTGTTCCTGTTTTTTTTACTGCCTGCATGTAACAGTGACAAAAAACCAACCAGCCAATCAGAAAACGATATTGACGCCGCCCGGAATTTTATCCGTGCCGCCCTTGACGGAAAATTTGGCGAAGCCAGGAATTATTTGCTGGCCGATTCAGTGAATATAAACTGGATGGATGTAGCAGAACGCAGTTACCAGAAAACGGATGATGACACCAAGAGAGGTTATCGTTCCTCATCCATCAATATTCACCAGGTGAACCCGGTCAATGACTCTACAACCGTGGTCATTTATTCCAACTCTTTTAAAAATGATCATGATACCCTGAAAATAATAAAAGAAAAAGGCCAATGGCTGGTTGACTTGAAATACCTGTATGAACATGATATGGATACTCTTTTCAATAAACCACTAAATAAAGACAGCATTAAATGATCAGGAATGTTCTGTTAGTAGGATTAGGTGGTGGCGTTGGCAGTATGGCCCGTTACCTTTGCCAGCGATGGGCAACTGCTATATACCCGCATCATTTTCCCTGGGGAACTTTTGCTGTTAACATTATTGGTTGTTTACTGATCGGGATATTCTGGGGGATCAGTTTCAAATCATTTGAAAGCAACGAAAGCTGGAAATTATTCCTGACGGTTGGTTTGTGCGGCGGCTTTACCACCTTCTCCGCTTTTACACTGGAAGGGATTGGATTAATAAGAGAACAGCGGCTGGCATTATTTTTTTCTTATGTGGCAGCAAGTGTAATATTAGGCTTACTGGCTACTTATATTGGTATGCGGATTTCAAAATAAAATTCTATTCTGTAAAACTTAAATGTTGGACCCTTCAATGCTTACAGTCAAACATCCCTGGCATGGCGCACATTACGGAGAAAAAGCTCCGGCAACGGTAAATGCATTGATTGAAATTCCACAAGGCTCCCGTTCAAAATATGAAGTGGATAAAGAAACCGGTCTGCTGAGACTGGACAGGGTTATCTATTCTTCCTTTCAATACCCGATCAACTACGGGTTCATCCCGCAAACACTTGGACAGGACAGTGACCCATTGGATATTTTGGTTCTGTGTTCTCAATCCATACAATCACTTTGCCTGGTAGAAGCAAATGTGATCGGCAATATGCAGATGATCGACAGCGGCACGATGGATGACAAGATCATTGCAGTGGCGGCTAAAGATCCATCCGTTAACCATATCACTAAAATGGAAGAGCTGCCAGATCATTTTTTATTAGAACTGAGAAATTTCTTTGAACAATACAAAGTGCTGGAGAATAAAAAAGTAGAGATCGATAATTTCCAGGATAAGGCCACAGCCTGCCGGATCATTGAAGAAGCCATTAATTTTTATAAAGAGACTTTCAAGAAATAATCAATGAATAGCAATCAAAAACATATTATGACAATTCAACTGGTAATAACAGCACTGCTAATAGGACTTGCAGCCGGTATACTGAGCGGACTCGTGGGTGTTGGTGGTGGTATCGTTATGGTGCCGGCGCTGGTTTTCTTTATGCATTATACCCAGCACCAGGCGCAGGGCTCTTCGCTGGCCGTACTTACTTTGCCGGTCGTTATCATTGCATCCATTTCTTATTATTATCAATGCCAGAAACTCGGAACACCCATTGATCTGAAAGTGGTGGGTTTGCTGGCTGCCGGATTTTTGGTTGGTGGTTATTTTGGAAGTAAGATCGCTTTGTCTATCAACCAGGATGCATTGAAAAAGATCTTTGCTGTTATCCTTATCTACTCGGCTATCAAAATGCTGGATTGGGATGATGTGGTCATCAAATGGGTCAAAGGAATATTCTAATAGCAACGAGGCGTCCCAACGGAACGCCTCGTCTCACAATAAATTCTATAACATCAAATCTTGATCTTGGGCATGCAACAAGACCGTTGACTGCAATTTGATTTTGATTTCTGCTTTGAAGATTTTGTTTTTTGGATAACAGATCTTTTACCGCAAGACCGGGATTTTTCTTTCGGAACCCTGGACAGACCCACCCGTAAATTCAGACCCATTGAAAGAGGTAGACCATCATCTGTGTCACCGAAATAAAATGTATTTGAAATTCCTACGGGGATACGATGTAGTTTGAATCCAACTCCAAGGCTAACAGATGGGGCAATTGTGCTTTTGTACCAGCTCCCATTTACCGGGGTACCTTGATAGGTATAAAGACCGGTAGCTTTATCAGTAGTAAAGGCCTGTTTTGTTCCCTGGTCGTTTACAAATGCATATCCCAAACCAGCGCCGACAAATACTCCTTTATATATCTTTCCCGGATCAAAAACGATGCGAACAGAAGGTATTACCCGGGTATAATTCCCCACCCTGTGATCATCGCACCAGTTCTCGTAATTCGATTTAAAGAATTGGATGTCGCTGCCAACAATTACATGCCTGGACACAGGTTTCTCAATACCGCCGACAAAAGCCAGTGGATTTTTACTTCCTATGAGATTTGCCTGTAAGGAAGGGCCAACAAAAGGCATCCATTTTGAATTGGATATTGATTTCGAAAATGATTTAGAGAACGTTTTTGATTGGCATTTCGCCTGGGCTCCTGATTTTGATTTGCGATCTTCTTTCGATTTTGAACGCAAACAACACTGAGTAGCTCCGTAATAACTAAACGCTACTAAGAAGACTACACTTAAGCAGATGGACTTTTTCATGATCGGCGGTTTATAGGTGAAGAAAAATAAAAACTATTTTTCTCTTTTGTGTTTATTGCCAGATCCGGCGTATGCAGTTCAGCCGGGGTCCTTTTTTACCGGTTCCCGAATTTACAATTCCTTTCTTAGAAATCCCGTCCACTCGTACTTTTCCTGAGGAATGGATGATCTGTTCATTTCCCAGCAGGATACCAACGTGAATAATGTCCTCTTTATTATCGAAAAAAGCCAGGTCCCCGGCTAATATCCCGCTGAATTTCTTCACCGCCTTCCCTTCCTGTGCCTGTTGCCATGTATCACGGGACAGGTCGATACCCATCAGTTTATAGATCACCTGCACAAAACCACTGCAATCAACACCCAGTGGCGTCCGCCCTCCCCATAAATACGGTGCATTTAACCAGGGCATCACAAGTTGATACAATAGTTCTGCACCAGGTTTTTGTTCATCCCTCTTGCAATAATTACCAGCGTATTCAAATTCATTTTTACCCAGCTTACCTTTTCCACCTTCAAAAAAAGGAAGGGATGAACCAACCGGTATATTCATTTTTTTATCGCCAACCTTTACATTACCCAGGATATCCGTTGTGGCAAAAGCACTCATAGTATTGGCGCCGGCCTCATCCATTTCTTCCAACAGTGTATTGGTCATCCAGCCTTCATAAGCATCATGCAGGCTGCGGATCTTTACCCAGAGATCGCCTTTTGTCTTCAGCACTTTAACCGTTTCGCCAAATAATAACTGGTTTACCATTTCTTTCCGGTGCATGGGCTTCCGCCGGACCGGCGCAGCAGGAACATTGACCACGGCATACTCCATTCTAATAAAGTTTGAACTAAAATAGGGAATCTATAGCAGTAATTTTTTGTTGAATTTAAACTTTCCTGCATCTGACTATTAAAAGGATTTTCAAATGATCAGGTTTGTTTCCCACAAAGGCGCTAAGTACACAAAGAAAACAGTAGCGGAATGAATGCTCAGCCAATCATCTCAAGTCCTTTGTGATATTTGTGGCTTTGTGGGATAAAAAAAATAACTATTTTTCGCTTGTGAAAAAGGATAATCACCAGCATAGCACCGACCAGGAACTGCTTGAACAGTTCTATGCCGATCATGATAATGAATGGCTGGGTATTTTACTGCAGCGATATACCTTGTTGTTGTTGGGTGTCTGCATGAAGTATTTAAAAAATGAAGAAGAGGCAAAGGACAGTGTGCAGCAGGTTTTTTTGAAAGTGATACAGGAGTTGCATAAATATAAAGTGGCGTATTTCAAATCCTGGCTCTACATGGTGGCAAAAAACCATTGCCTGATGAAGTTGCGGGAAAGACAGGGAAAATTTACTGCCGAGATCAATGACCGGCAAATGGCGCAACCCGATGAAGAAACAGACCGGCAGGCTTTATTGCAAAATGATCATGCACTGGAGCTGATGGAACTGGCATTAAAAGAACTCCATCCTGAGCAACAGCAATGTGTAACTTTGTTTTACCTGAAAAAGAAAAGTTACCAGCAGATCAGCGAGGAGACAGGTTATAGCATGCTGCAGGTGAAAAGTTATATCCAGAATGGCAAGCGAAACCTGAAAATTTTAATAGAGAATAAAATGAAACAAAAAAACAGTTGAACCCTTTGACTTATTTGACCTATATGATTTAAAAAGATGTCCGAAAATTATAAAGACATATTATCCAATTTATCAACCGATGTTGACCAGGAAACGCTGCTGTTATACCTGCAGGGCAAGCTTTCTGAAGAAAAGAAACATGAAGTTGAAAAAAAGCTTATCCAAAATGAATTTGATGATGATGCTCTGGAAGGGTTACAGGAGATCAAAGACAAGCAGCAGATACAATACATGGTAGAAATGCTGAACCGGGACCTGAAAAAGAAAACCGCAAAAAAGAAACAGCGAAGGGATAAAATGAGAATAAAAGATCAGCCCTGGCTTTATATCTCCATTCTTATCCTGATCCTCCTGATCGCCCTGGCTTATATTGTGATACACCGGATGCGCAAGGGTTGAAAATATTTTTACAACCGGCATGATTTTCGTGACTCTTTCCTGTTAACCGATTCCTGCTCTTTAAATTATTTGTTATGGGTATGATGCACCAGATAGAAAAATGGAGCAGCACCCATCATCCGAGGTGGTTGGTGCTGCCAAGGGTTGCTCTTGGCATCTTTCTTATTATAAAAGGTATTTCATTCATCCGTAATACGGCTTATCTCGAATCCTTATTGTCAGAATCAACGGTAGGCCAAAACGGGCCGTGGCTGGCGTTGGTTGTTACCTGGCTTCACCTGCTCTGTGGTTTACTTATTATTCTCGGGCTTTTTACAAGATTGGCAACGCTATTGATGATACCAATACTTCTTGGTGCTGTTGTTTTCATCAATGCTCCCCAGGGGATATTTGCTGCAGAATCAGAATTTGGATTTTCGCTGGCAATATTGCTGATGCTCCTCTTCTTTTTTATAGAAGGTGACGGGCCATTATCATTAAGCGATTACTTCAGAAAAAATCCCATCTAACAATCAATATTGCTGTTTGCCTTCCCAGTTCTTCCATTCTTCAAAGATTTGCAGCGCCATGGGATGTGGCTGATGGATAAAAGGGATCTTTCTATCTGACATTTTAGAATAGATCTCATGATAAATAAATTCATCATCAAACTCGATGGCTGCGGCTTCTTCTTTTGTATTGGCATAAACCACTTTTAATGGCCTTGCCCAGTAGATAGCGCCGAGGCACATCGGGCAGGGTTCGCAACTTGTATAGATCTCGCAGCCGGTCAGCTGGTAAGTGCCTAGTTTTTCACAAGCGTTCCGGATCGCCACCACTTCGGCATGGGCAGTAGGGTCGTTGGATGAGGTAACCATATTGCAACCCTCTCCTATGATCTCGTCTCCCATGGCTACTACACAGCCAAATGGACCACCCCGGCCACTTTTCATGCCTTGCCTGGATAATTCAATGGCACGTTCCAGGAACTTTTTTTCTCTTTCTGTAAGCATAGATCGGGTTTTAATTGGAGGCTTTCAGGCCAAAAATGTGGATTAATCCCCGGATTTCCACAGCTTATGCACCCAGGACCTTCCAATATGAAGTTAATATTAATTCTGAGTTACCAACCTGTTAACAGCAATAAGCTTCGTAATTTTTACCTGTAAATCAAAGCACAAAATTTTTTTTTATGAGATGGGAAACGATCAGCTCCAATTCAAATAACGAAGTCTATCATCTGTACAAAGATGATAAAAAAATTCTCACATTGGCTTTTAATCCTTTTTCCAGTTCAGCAAGAGTGGAATGTGAAAAACAAAAAAGGGTCTTCCTGATCCGTAAGGAAGGTTTCCGAAGAAATAAAATTGTTCTGCGTAGTGAATACGGCATTAAAATAGGTGAGCTTGGTCATGAGAATAAAGAGAACTTCATCGATGTTAATGACGAACGTTTCTATTACAAGATCCACAATGATCCGCAACCGGAACTAGTATTGTACAAAGAATCAATTAACAAGCCTTTTGTTACCTGCACCCTGGGTACAAAGGAAGGGGACCCTGCTGTTAAATTTACAAAAGATAAAGTCCTTTCAGACACAACACATCCCGGTTTGCTCATGGCACTTTGCTGGTATATGTTCTTGCCGGTAGCAAAAGAAAACGCTGCCGCGGTTGTGTAGCCCTCATGTCAAACGTGTGACGTGAAAAGTGAAACTGTTTGATATCTCACATTTCACTTTTCACTGTTACAACTCTTCCCAAACCTTTTTAGCGAACTGCTCCAAAGATGGATCTCTTGCCGCCATGAGCAATAACACACAATTATCCGTAAGATGCGGACGAAGGTTTGTTAAAAGATCATTCCTGTTCTCCACAAAAAAAGCTGACTTGCCCAATGCTTTCAGATCATTGATCAGGTCATTGGCCGAAATATCTTTCGTGGCCGTGCCGCCGGCATAAAATATTTCACTCATCCAGATCTCGTCTTCCGGTCTCAACACACGGTTTATTTCTCTTACAAAATCTTCTCTCAAAAATTTCGTTGGCTTATATCCATGCGGCTGAAACCAGGCAATTACTTTCGGAGCCACCGGTTGGCAGGCTTCGATGGCAGCAGCACATTTCACGGGGTTATGTGCATAGTCGTCGATAAACCAAACGCCATTTTTATTTCCATATACCTGGTGCCTGCGATAGATGCCTTCATAATTCTTTAACGCAGCAGCACAGGTTTCCAAAGCCACACCCAATCCATTGGCAATAGTTGTTGCTGCCAACGCATTCTCCATATTATGTTTCCCAACAAGATTCAACTGGAAAGAAACTCCTCGTATCTTAAAAGTAATAGCCAAACCCTGTTGGTTAAAATCCGTGGCTATATAACCTGCATAAATATCCGGGTCAGTAGAAAAATCCTGTTGCAGGTCCTGCGAAAATATTTTTGCCAGCGGGTGAGACTGGTTAACCACAAATAGTTTAGAGTTATTTTTGAAAACACCAAACAGGTTCATCAGTTCATCGACCTCCTGGTGGTCTTTATCGACATTCAGCAATAAACCAAGTTCGGGTTTGTATTGAATAATGGAACCATCGCTTTCATCCGCTTCTATCACCAGCCATTCTCCTTTGCCAACTTTTGCATTTCCAATCTTTCCCTGTTTAATGATACTTATCAACCCGGCGCCACTTATAATACTGGGTTCCAATCCGGCATATTCTAAAATATCAAAGAGCATGGCACTGGTAGTGCTTTTACCGCTTGTGCCGCCAATAGCGATCGTTCTTTTGCCGGCTGCGATCAATGCCAGCAATTCAGAACGTTTGATAATTGGAATATTAAGTTGCTTTGCTTTCTGCACTTCTTCCACTGTATCTTCAATAGCCGTGGAGACAACTACCAGGTCTGTAGATGATGTGATACCACTGCCATCCTGCACAAAACAGGATATTCCTTCTGCCTCCAATTTTTCCTGGATTTCATTGTATTGACCTTTAGCAAAAAAACGGTCGCTGCCGGACACATTTTTCCCAATGCCTTTTAAATACTGGGCAATAGCACTCATCCCACTGCCTGCAATGCCAATGAAAAAAGGCTTTTGAAAATCATGAATGGATGAGATCATCCTGCAAATAAAAGAAATAATCCTTCGACAGGCTCAGGAGAAGAAGGATTTTTAAATCGCATGCGTCAAATAACGGCTGGTCATAAACCGTATACCCGCTGATTTTGAAATATGAAAAAAATCGTAGTATCTTAAACTTTTAAATGTATACCCGGTCAGAGGCCCCGATAACTATCGGGGTAAACCTTTACAAAACCACCATCTATGTTAGCTGCCAGATCCAAAACGCTCATTATCGCCGGAATTTCTTTGCTATCCGTATTTATAGCCTGTAATAAAAGTTCTGATACTACTCCACCCGCCCCAACTCCTGACCCGGTGGCAGCAGTGTTGAATTTACCGTCAACGCCTTTTAATTATGCCAACCCGGCCTTGCCCGGCTATCTCAATACTCCTAATATCGCAGGCCAGGTCAATACACCTGCCAATAATCCCATAACGGATAACGGTGCAACTCTCGGAAGGGTTTTGTTTTATGATAAAAATATTTCTGTCAATAATTCGGTCGCCTGTGCATCCTGTCACAAACAGATCAATGCATTTTCAGATGTAGCTGTAAAAAGCAACGGTTTTAACGGAGGTTTGACCGGGCGGAATTCCATGCCGCTTACCGATGCAAAATATTATCCCAATGGCCGTTTCTTCTGGGATCAGAGAGCTGCCACACTGGAAGACCAGGTATTGATGCCGATACAGGATGCAGTGGAAATGGGAATGACATTGCCTAACCTCGAAACCAAACTCAAAGGCCTTGCTTATTATCCGCCGTTGTTTCAAAAAGCATTTGGCGATAACAATATTACCAGCGACCGTATCTCAAAAGCATTGGCACAATTTGTAAGATCGATCGTTTCTTATCAATCAAAGTATGATGCAGGCCGCGGTGCTTTTCCTCCTGGTCCGCTGCTGCCTGGTACAACTTTTATCAACTTCACCCCGCAGGAAAACCAGGGCATGCAAATATTTCTTGGACCACAGGGTGGATGTGTTCCCTGTCACGGTACAGAAACATTTACCGCACCACAGGAAAAAAACAATGGTCTTGATCTGGCTACCATCGACCGTGGTTTTGGTGCAGTACTTAACAATACAAATTTTGATGCAACATTTAAAGTGGGTTCATTACGTAATATCGAATTGACTGCTCCCTATATGCACGATGGAAGATTTACTACATTGGACCAGGTGGTTGAACATTACAGCAGCGGTGTAAAAAATCATCCCAACCTTTCAGCACAATTACGATTGCCCAACGGACAACCCAGGTTGGCAAATCTAACAGTCCAGGAAAAAGCAGCATTGGTGGCTTTCCTGAGAACATTGACAGATGCATCGATGATAGCAGATGTGAAGTATTCGAATCCGTTCAAGTGATCAGGTACGAGCCAATCGCTCAATATACTTTCGAACTTATTTAACCGCCACCGATGTTGTATTCGTCTTCACCGATTTAAAAGGAGCTTCGATGATCGTTCCATCAGGCAGTTCTGCCAGGTAATTTGCCGCTGTAACAGCTAAAGGAGTCAATATTGTACTGGACTTTATAGTATCCCTGTCATTTACAATTATAGCTTTTGTTAATTGCAATTGCTTTGTAAGGTCTTTTGGCTTGACATCTGGAACCGTCTTCACCGTTTGTTTGACAAAAGCCAACGGATCGATCGCACCGCTATAAGTATAAATGCCGAAATGAAGATGTGGTGCTCCTCCGCTTGCATTGCCGGTATTCCCGACCAGGCCGATCGTATCACCTTTCTTTACATTTTGTCCTTCGTATACCAATTGCTTATCGAGATGTGCATAGTATAAACTCAGGTTGCGACCCTCCACTTTCAGGTTAATAGTTTTACCACCCAGGCCACCGTTCTTTACACTGCTGATCGTTCCATCGGCGGCAGCAATGGCAGGAGTAAGTTTGGCCGCCATAATATCAATGCCTTCATGCTTGCGTTCACCATTATCCCGCGAATCGCCCCAAACACTTGCGATCCTTGCTTTATTTCCCGCTACAGGAAATCCTAATGACGGCGATGCTATGATCGAAAGAGCGTATTCACCACTTGCATCTAATTCCGGTTGCAGCCGGAGAATATAAGTCCCTGTTTCTTCAGCATTAAATCCAAAACGGGTGCTGTCTGTTTCCGCGGCCATAACATGAGTGAAAGCATCAGCCTCCTGCTTATATATATCAGCATATATAACAGGTTTGAGATTGCCATTTGTTTGCAACATGAAGTTGACCTGTTCTCCTCTTTGAGCCGTAAATGCAAGGGCAAGAGCCCGCGGTTTCCCGGCAGGAAAAAACCCCAGTTGTTTATAAGGTAATCGAATGGATGAGGGAGTATGTAATATATTACCGGAAACAGCGAGCCATTGTTTGCGCATTGGGTGATCGTCTATTTTGTCAGCATAAACCTCATGCGGTGTTTCATCTTTGCCAAAAACATTTTTAATGGAATTACAGGAGACCAGCAAGGCCAGTACAGCCAGCGATAATAGGAAGTGGCTTTTCATGGCCACATCCTCTGCAAAAATAGAACCGGGAAAAGTGAAAGAATTATTAAGATAGCAGGCAAAACCCGATGGCCGGGTAAATTAATAACGGAGCAGGCAGCCAGGATCACATATTCTCTTCTTTCTTCTTGTCCGCTTCCTCCTTGGTTTCTTTATTGCCTTCTTCAACCTCCTTTTCGACCTTCTTCACAACGGAAGAAACAGGTCCTTTCATATGTTCTTGCGGATCGGTTTTGTGTAATGTTTCAGGATCTGGCTCAAAGGCCGGATCCTTTTTGTCTTTTTCTTTTTTGTTTTTTGGATCGGTCATAATATAATATTTAAATTAAGAGGTCACGCTATCACTCCCCGAATAAGATCTGTTCATCCCGGTCTTCCACTTTTACCTGCCGGATGAACTCATCATATTTATCATCGTGGTTGGAATAGGCTCCGTAGGTATCAGTGCTGTAGCCGATCATGCCATCGTTTGCTTCAATCACGTACAAGACGGATGAGTCATCGGGATCGGATTCACCTTCGAAACGATAGGTCTTAATGATGGCCAGATCTTCAGGTTTATAATACTTGCCCTTCCCGGCGGTGAACCCCTCCTCTGCCATTTTAAATTCATTATCCTGATTCCTTAACCGTAACTTCTCCAGTACTGCGGTAAGGGTTGTCATTTGTGCTGGTTTTGTTTGCATATGTTTTTACATGTATATCCCAAAGTCTGTGCCGTGAATGTAATATCAGGATTATCAGTGATCTTGAAATGTTTCGGATCACTGTTTGCTGATCCGCCAGATCTTGTTGCCCCCATCATCAGCTACCAGCAGGGAACCATCCTTCATGACTGCAACACCCACCGGTCTTCCATACACTTCCTTTTTGCTTTCATCAGCAATAAAACCTGTGAGGAAATCTTCCATTGGTCCTGATGGTTTTCCATTGGCAAAAGGGACAAATACAATTTTATAACCGGCAAAGCCGGAGCGGTTCCAGGAACCATGCTGACCTATGAATGCACCACCCATGTATTTAGATGGAAAATTGCCTTTATAAAATACAAGACCCAGTGAAGCAGTATGTGCTCCCACTGCATAATCGGGCATCAATGCTTTTGCCATAGCTTCGGCGCTTCCCGCCGAATCTTCCAGGCGTGGATCGGCATGCTGGCCAAAATAACTGAAAGGCCAGCCGTAAAAACCATTTTCTTTTACAGCAGTGATATAATCGGGAACAAGTTCATCGCCCAGTTCATCTCTTTCATTTACTGCCGTCCACAATACATGTGTGGAAGGTTCCCAATCCATACCGACAGGATTTCTCAAGCCACTTGCAAAGATCCGTTCACCACTGCCATCCGGGTTTATTTCCCATATGCTTGCACGACCTTTCTCTTTGGCAAAACCATCTTCTGCTACATTGCTGCCGGAACCCACGGCGATATAAAGTTTGCTCCCATCGGCATTGGCAATAATATTTCTTGTCCAGTGGCGCGGACCGGCCGGCAGGGAAATTATTTTTTTCCCGGGAGAACTAACAGTAGTAACTCCCGGTTGTACATCATATTCCATTACGGCATCTGTATTGGCAACATAAAATTTATTTCCTTTTTTATACATGCCGAAGGGTTGATTCAATCCCTGCAGGAAAACAGATCTTGATTCGGGAATGCCATCGTGGTTATTATCTTTAAAAAGCGATACCCGGTCGGCGCTCTTTTCTTTTTCCCGGTTAGCTTCAGCCACATAAATACTTCCATCATCCGCTACATATATCCAGCGGGGACTATCGAGGCTGTCTGCAAACACAGTGACTGTAAAACCAGCGGGCGCCTGGGGTGTTTTACCGGCAGGCCAACCGATGGGTTTACTCATATTCCTCACCGACTCTGTCGCATAGGGCGGAGGCAGCGTAATATCCTGGACAGCAGTATGCAGCGTATCGCTCTTTGCAGAACTATCTTTTTGGGTTTCCGTACCTGGTTCACCGCAGGCGATCAGCCCGGTCAGTATCCATGACACCAATAGTATTCTTAGCATATTCCTGGTTTTGAAAAAGTCTTACAATTAAAATGCCAGAGGGAACTTTGCGGATGCAAGAATGATAGCAGATGTAAGTATTCGAGTCCTTCTAAATAGATTTTCCCTGCGAAGCCCTTAGCATTTGCGGGTAGCCCCATTTCTTTGCCAATGCATTTACGGCTAAAGCAATTCTTTTTGTTTTTGTTGGTTCGGTTTTGGCGCTATCGATCCATTTGCTGAAATATCGTTGGTGTGAGCCGGATAAAGTTTCAAAAAAAACTTTTGCCGCCGGTTCATCAGCCAGGCATTCCATAAACTCTTTATTGAATTGAAAAGGTTTTTTATCTTCTTCCAGCTGCACTTTCAGCATGGCGCCATGCCGTTTATGAATTCCTTTTCGCAACGACGCACTAAGGGGCATAATAAAATCACCTTTACCCATGGGCATTAAAGCAATGCCGGATATTTTAAGATCGTCCAGCTTTCCCTTCACACGAAACGGTTTTTTATTGCCCGGTTTTATTTTTTGGGCCAGGTCAGCCGGTATCTCGATATAGGTCCACCCGGTCTTTTCGCCTTGCTGGTCAAATTTTTTTATTGTAACAACAAATTGTACCATGGCCACAACAGAATGAATTAATTTTAATCTCTTAATAAGTAAATCTACAAACAGTTCAACTTTAAATCAATTGTCATGAAAACAAAAAACAAATTTTCGGTTTTCTTTGAAAGATTTTCATCAAAAGTGACTAAAGCCACAGGCTCTTCTGTAGCCTTTATCATAGCCATATTGGTCATATTGATATGGGTTGTTACCGGGCCCCTTTTTCATTTTTCGGATACCTGGCAGTTGGTGATCAATACCGGCACTACCATCATCACCTTCCTGATGGTGTTTGTCATCCAGCATTCGCAGAATAAAGATACCACGGCCGTGCAGCTGAAACTGAATGAACTGATAGCCGCAAGTCCTACAGCCAGTAACCGTTTGATCGTAGTCGAAGAGCTTTCAGTGGAGGAGTTGGAAATATTGAAGAAGTTCTATATTAAATTATCGGAGCTATCCAAGAAAGAAGCAGACATTCATACAACCCATTCTATTGATGAAGCAAAGATTGCTCACCAGAAAAAACATGGACTACCCAAAAAATGAGGATGGCGATTTTACTCAAAGGTTAAAAGATTTAAAAAATAGGCTTCTTCTTCCGTTGAAGTTTTTATCCGGCGCATATTTAATTACTTTTACCCATTCTTACTAACCGGTACACCATGCACAAAAAACTGCTCCTTATCCTTCCAAAACTATTTTTTGTTATACTCCTGTTTGCTTTTGCTTCCCGATCATATGGGCAACTTGTCCCGCCGGGGCGGGAGGAGATGCCCGTTACGATCAAAGTAATCAATCAAAAAAAAGAGCCGGTCGCTTTTGCAACCATCACTGTCATTAACCGGCTTGACAGTTTGCAATCAATGAAAAAAGTTGCTGACAGCAGCGGCATTGCCAAATTCAATCTGACGAAAGGCGGGCAATACACGGTGAAGATAAGTTCGGTTAATTTCCTGCCCATTGAAAAAGGAATTGCAATTACCGGTAACCAGGCTTTTTTCAATTTTACCGCAGAACCTTTACCGAAAACATTAGGGAATGTTGTGGTCACTTCGCAAAAACCTTTGATGAGGCAGGAAGATGATAAAACGATCGTTGACCCGGAAAGTTTAGCTGCTTCATCCACGAACGCCTATGAGATCATTGAAAAAACTCCAGGTCTTTTTGTGGACCAGGATGGAAACGTCTATATCAACAGTCTTACTCCCGCTACTGTACAGATCAATGGACGTGATATGAAAATGAGTGCTTCCGATGTAGCAACGATGCTGAAGAACCTGCCCCCGAATTCCATTGCAAAAATTGAAATAGTGAGGACCCCTTCAGCCAAATATGATGCATCAGGTAGCGGCGGCGTTGTGAATGTAGTATTGAAAAAAGGAGTGAAGCTCGGCATAACGGGAAGTGTGAATGCAGGTATGCAGCAGGGCACGTATGGCAACCAGTTCATTGGTTTCAACCTGAATAATAATACAGGCAAGAAAACATCTTATATCAATTTCAACCTGGGCAAACGGAATAATTATGAACGCATCAATACGAATCGTCTCATTGCTGTTGATTCCATGCTCAGCCAGGATGCCTTTACAAAATACCCCACAAACAGTATCTATACTTCCTTCGGCATCACCTGGGAGTTGGGAAAGAAATGGGAAGTCACCTATGATGGTGAGATCAACTATAATAAATATAATAACCGTTCCGAGAACAGGAACAGCATCAAAAAAATAAGCACGGCCCAACTAGTAAGCAACAGTCTTAATTCAGTTAGTAACGATGGATACAACTTATCAATAGGCAGTGGTCTCGAATCAAAATATAAAATTGATACGCTGGGATCAGAATGGACCAACGATACTTTTTTTACGCATTCAGTCGGCAGATCCGACCAGAACTTCACTACGGGCTATTATGTTCCTGCTACTCCCGGATCAGGCGGAGATGGCAGTGCAGATAATGACCGGAATTATTTTACCGGCCGTTCCGATCTGAAACTGAAGATGAAGAAAAAATTTACACTGGAAGCGGGTGTGCAAGTCACCATACAAACCTTTCATAATGTAACCAATTATTTCAAGGATTCGGTTGGTATTCGTATAAAAGATCGCGACCGAACCAATACATTCAGGTATGACCAGAATATCAATTCATTTTATTTACAGGGATCAAAGACGATCGGAAAAGATTTTATAGCCAAATTCGGCACCAGGCTGGAAAATACAAATATGAATGGAAGACAGCTCATTCCCGGTGATACATCTTTTTCCATTCATCGTACCGATTTGTTTCCTTATATATACCTGAGCAAAAAAGTAATGCGCATCGCCGGCTTCGACCTCCGTGCCTATTTGGTTTACCGGCGCAGTATCCGGCGGCCTTCTTATGATCAGCTGAATCCTTTTCGCCGGTATGTGGATGAATTACTGACGGAAATGGGCAACACTTCCCTTCGTCCGCAGTTCACCAAAAATTATGAGTTCAATATAAGTGTGAATGAAACGCCCTTACTTGCTCTTGGGATAAATGATACCAAAGATATTTTCACCAGCCTGGTAAAGCCCGATAACTACTCCCAGATATCCGGCAACAGAAAGACTCTCAGAACCTATGACAACCTAGGGAAAAACAAAGAATGGTATTTCAGGGCGATGGGCGCTTTACCACCAGGAGGAAAATATTTTTTTGTACTGGGAGCACAGTACAATCATAATTTTTACCAGGGTCTTTATGAATTCAAAAGAGGTACCTGGACATTTTTCACCTTCCACACATTAAAACTGGGAACCCGGTCAACACTGACGATGAATGGGTTTGTACGGTTCAAAGGACAGCAGGGGTTTTATGAACTATCTCCTTTTGGCTCATTGAACTCAAGTATTAACCGGAAATTCTTAAAAGACAAACTCACGGTCACTCTCAGCATGAACGATATTTTCGCCAGCAATAAAAATGATTTTACTTATAAACAGGGCTTAATAGATGCAAGTGGTTACAGGCAGGGTGATACCAGGCGTTTTGGTATCAACTTCCGTTACAATTTCGGCATCCGAAAAAAAGAAGAGAATAATAATAACACCCCGGATATGGATTCCCCGGAAAAAACAAATTAAAAGATTTAAACACAGAGTCACGGAGGAGCAGAGTTACACAGAGGAAATTCAAATATCTCTGTGTTGCTCTTTTACTCTGTATCTCTGTGTTGAAAACTATCCATGGCTCGGTTAAACCGCTTCAGGCTTAAAAAATCAACAGGCAAACTTGTCTTTCCATCCATGGCAAGATCAGCGAGGATCTCTCCAACCACCGAAACAAATTTAAACCCATGCCCGCTGAAGCCGCAGGCGATCGTTACATCTCCATCATAGCCGGGTAAATGATCGATAATAAAATTTTCATCCGCGGAGTTGGCATATAAACAGGTTTTTGCAGCTACCAGTGTTGCATCAGCAACAGCAGGGATATATTCTGTAACCTGTTTGATCAAATCGTCTATTTCTTTTTGGGTAATATTTCTATTAACATGATCCGGATCTGTTTCATCACCCGTGTGATGCCACGCAAACTTCATCCCTTCGGGTTCGCCAAACTTATCTTTTGTCAAATAGGGAAATCCATAGAGGACCCCTTCTCTTTTATCATCTGCAACCATCCAGCAGGGAAAATTATCAGGTCCAAACATTTTTTCATCATGCGGTTTTACCCAAACAATGATCTGCCTTGTTATTTTCAAAGATGCATTCAACCCCGGGATCATTTTGCCTGCCCATGCCCCGGCGGTGATAATAAGTTTTTTTGTATAATAAATATTTTTATCGGTGATAACTTTTATTCTGTCCTTTTCTTTTTTCCATTCCAGCACTTTTTCTTTTGTATGCATATCAGCGCCGGTCTTTACAGCTTCGTTTTTATATAATTCAATAGCTTTCTCTGGTCGTATAAATCCTGCACCAGGTTCATAAATACTTTCGAATGATGGTTGAATATGGAATGGAGACGATCCCGATCGCTGCTGCCCGCTTAAATCGCTGATCTCAATATCATACAATGAAGCTGCTTCTCTCACTCCTCTCATCATTTCATGACTGGCAGTACCATGATACAGTAGACCGGTCTTAAAATAAAGAGTTGTTCCGGTTTGTTTTTCCAGTTGTTGCCAGTTGTAATATGCCCTTTGCAGGAGAGGCACATAATCCGGGTGTTCAAAATAAGCTTTGCGGATGATGCGGCTTTGCCCGGTATGGGAGCCATTTTCATGAGGGATCTCAAATTGCTCAAGTCCGAGCACTTTGTGTCCTCTTTTGGCCAGCCAATAACAGGCAGCAGAACCCATGGAACCTGCACCAAGAACAATTACATCATAATTGTTTTTATTCATGAATAGTAAAGTGAAATTTTTAACACCCCCATTAAATTGAATTCAAAATAAAACCCCGGTTCTCAGTATTAAAGCCTATCTTCGCCCTGTTAATTTGAGCGATACAGCATTTTGTAAGTGAACGATTTTTTCTGCTATGCATTCCTGCTAATAGTTAGTCTTCTTTACGTTGCGTTTGCCTCAAGAATTTTTAAAAGTAAATTTTTTTTACATGAACATTTATGTTTCAAATTTAAGCTTTGCCGTACAGGATGAAGACTTAAAAGGTTATTTTGAAGACTACGGAGTAGTTACTTCTGCCAAAGTTATTATGGACAAATACACAAACCGCAGCAAAGGCTTTGGTTTTGTGGAAATGACGGATGATGCAGCCGGCCAGAAAGCTATTGCTGAACTGGATGGCGCCACTGTTGATGGCCGTGCCATTAAAGTGAACATTGCCAAGCCAAAAGAAGAAAGACCGGCCAGGAAGCCATCTTATTCTGACAACAACAACCGCTGGTAATTTCCATCGCAAAAATTTAAAAGCCCTGGCAGAATATTCTACCAGGGCTTTTGCTTTGCAGTATGCCTGCCAAATCAATTATGCTCTCTGTTTTGCTGTAGTTTTTTTCTTGCTTTTCTTGATCGCTGCATCAAGGGCCGCACTGAGATTGGCAAATGTTGGTTTCCCCGTGAAAGGAACATCATTAATGAAAAAGGCAGGTATATCTTTCACGCCGCGGTTGATACCTTCTTTCAGATCGTCCTGCACCTGCCAGCCATACACACCATTCACTAATTCATCCAGGAATTTTTTATTATGTACTCCCGCTTCTTTTGAATGCAGTTTCAAACTGGTTGTACCCAAATTGCGGCGGTTAGCAAAAAGCACATTGTGCATTTCCCAGAATTTACCTTCCTGTCCTGCAGCCACTGCTGATTCACTTGCTTTCAAACTACGCTGGTGAATCAATGTCAATGGAAAATGCCGGAACTGGAACCTGATCTTTCCTTCATATTCTTCCAGCAATTGTTTTACCACCTCATTGACCTTGGCGCATTCTTCACTTTCGTATTCGCCAAATTCCATAAGTGTAACCAGGGCGTCTTTATTGCCCACAAACATTTCTTTGGGTTCAATAATAATTACATCATCTTTCTTAAAAGCCATTTTATATCTCCTTTTTTGATTTTTATTCCTTTCATGATTCCGGGTCGTCCCAGCTTATATCAAATTTCCGGCCATTTGGTTGATAGAAAGGCATTTATGCCAATACGGCACAACCCCGAATCGGTTGAAGATAATATTTTTCCACACCCTGCCAAATCGAGTTATTACTATTTTTCTAACAGGAAAATATCTTTCTGAAAATCAGGAACTTAGGCTAAGAATAAAAGTGTTGAGCGGAAATAAATCGCCTCTTTGTTTGTACAGACTTTTGAAGCTTTGCAGGAAATTGCTGCCGCGAATTTATTTGTAAAGATCCCATGCAGCCAGGCAAATAGTACCGGTAATAAAGCATCTTCTTCCATTCATCAATGCGGGAAAAATTCCGGAAGGAATGATCATAACTTACTGCTACATTATTCATTCAACTTTTCGCCATGAAGATCATTCTGCTCAGCAGCCTGTTATTTTTCAATAGTTGCCGGTCAACAGCACAACCCGATGATCAGGGCTTGCTAAACGAGGTCACAACAAAATTGCAAAACAAGTCGACTACAGTTTCAGACATACTTACTGAAAAAAAATATTTACCCATTCATCCGTTGAAAGAATTCCGGGAGTTGATAAAAGCAAACTGTACGAATGATATTTTAAAAATAACTACTGCGGATGAACCCGGGAAAAAGATACGGGTGCTGGGCACGGTGAATGATAAAGATGGAAAGCCTGTTGCAGCTGCCTTAATATATCTCTATCAAACAGATTACCGCGGCTGGTATGCTGCCGATGCACCACATGTGCTGATCAACGAAGGCGATATGCGCCATGCAAGGCTTTTTGGTTATGTGAAGACAGATGCCAAAGGAAGATTTGAACTAAACACCGTAAAGCCGAGTGGTTATCCAAGCAGCGACCTGCCTGCTCATATACATGTGCATGTAACTGTGGCCGGATATAGATATTATGTTACCGAGTTCTTATTTGATGATGATGACAGGTTAGTGGGCAAGATAAGAGAACAGGCTGTTCAGAGCAGGTTCCTTATTGCGAGGCCCGAAAAAGCAACTGCCCCATTCGTTCAGCAATTTTCTTACAGCCTGTTGTTGGAGAAACAATAAATTAATTGGAAGGTTTCGGCTCCTTACCCCTGGGTTGCAGGAGGTACATTTCATAAAATGCCAGTTTCCTTTTGCCTCCATTCACAATTTTATATTGATAAGGGAGTACCTTGTTATTATCAAAGGCACTGATGATCGCATCTTTAAAAATTTTTAATGCCGACTCTGAAGTAGTGGCGCCTTTGTATAAATAGATAAACCCCGTGCCGGCATTGGCAGGATCAGTTATCTGTGTTTCTGCAATGAATTTCTTAACGGCATTTTTAAGTTCCTGGCCATTTGTAAATGTTCCGGATACCACCAACTGTGCCGGCGAAACGACCTCTACCGAAGAGGAAGCTGATGAAACGCAATTGCGGGGGAGGCCGCCTAGCGTAATCGATGCTGTTACATACATGCCGGCAAGCCCTTCCGAATTGACCATGATCTTTGCGGTACCCTGCCCGGAAATAATGGTTCCGGCACTGATAGCCCAGTTATACGTAACATGCGCCTCCACTCCTTTTGTTCCTGCTATGAACACAATGGTATCTCCGGCTGCTGCTTCATAAGAATAGGATTCAACTGTAATGCCGGGACAGTTTTGTCCCCGTGCAAATACCAAACTAAGGATAGCTGTTGAAAGGCTGAGTATTTTTTTCATGATTAGGCTGCATTGGTTACGCGTAAAAATACAAAATGGCCGCTGAATGCCGTTCATCACAATACCAATACATTTAAGACCTCTGTTTTGTTTATTTTTTATATTTAGGAAACCGAATGAAAGCCCGGGCAACTATATTGCTTTTTTCCTTTGCCATGTTTCTTATGGAGACGGCGAGTTTTCCTATGCAAATGATCAATACCTGCAAGAAAACTTCTCCCGTTAAAACATCCTGCATGAAAACATCCTGCACAAAAACAAAGTGCGGGATGGGAACAACAAAATGTTCCGGGAAAAAAGATAACCCTAAAAAATCTTCGGGCAAGTGTAAGGATGATCCGAATTGTACTTTTTGCCCGGCCTGCACTGCTTTTACTTTCCAGCCGCAGTATGAATTGATCTTAAAATATTCCTTCCTTATAAAAAACTACCCGTTGATAAACAGCAGCAATATCTCTGCTTATATTCCACCGGTCTGGAAGCCACCCAATGATTGTTTTCTTCTTTCAAAGACAATTTAATTCATTCATTATAAAATAACATTATGAAAAAAATACTGATGCTGGCATTGGTCTGTTCATTAGCAACAGGCGCCTTTGCCAATGGCAAAAAGCCAAAGAAACAAAAACGCAGTAAGCAGTGTACAGAACAAACCTGCCCGCCAGAGTGTCAACAAAAACCTTGTTGCACGAAGACGAACTGTGTGAAGATGTAAATAAATGTTGACCATTTATTGGAAACCCCGGTTGAATACCGGGGTTTTTTTATTGACAAATAATTACATCATTTTTTTCTTAAAATTTTTAAACGGGGTAAATCTACGATGCATCGTAGATATACAATGACGTTTTTTCATTTCGTAAAAGTCCATCAATGATACTCATGCTATTAACATGTCAGTTGAAAACTAATGATGAAAACGCTATGATGCGGAGATAACGCTGTTTACTTTTGTCCTGTTCTTATACATTGAACAACTACAGCGTTCCGCTATTTTGAAAAGCCTGTACCCGTCCGTACCCCGGAACACAGCTGTATTCTTTTCCAATATTCCTGTGCATAAACTTTTACCGTAAAAATCCAAACCCTCAGGGTCGGCATTGTTTTATTATAAAAATTAAAACGATGTTGAAAAGAAAACTTTACAAGGTCTGTCTTATTTCAGGCAGCTTTATATTTATGGCAGTGAGTTCCGGCAGTCGTTCGGTCAATAAAAAAACGGGCAAGCCCTTAGCTGTTGAACACAGAACAGGGATGCATCATTTCGATTCCAGTGGTTTATGTACATGTATCCCTTTTACTCTTAAAGAAGAACTGGCACATGCACCCCGGATACAGCTTAATAAGAATGCAGCCCCTTTTGTAAAAGGTTATATTAAGAAGAATGGTTTTTTCCTGGGTAAGACCAAAAACAGGAACACTCCCTATTTTGCAATTATGGATTCTGTATTTGAACAGTGCGAGTTGCCGCTTGAATTAAAATACCTCTCCTTTGTTGAATCCGGTTTGAAACTTAATCCCGTTTCAAGATCAGGCGCTATAGGTCCGTGGGCTTTGATGCCAAAAGCAGCCAAACAATATGGTCTTAAAATTGGAGGAAAGAAGGATGAACGTCTTAACTACTATAAAAGCACCGAGGCAGCCGCGGGATTGTTGAGCGATCTGTTTGATAAATATGGTGATTGGTTGCTGGTGATAGCCGCTTATAATTGCGGACCCGGTGGTGTACAAAAAGCTATCAAAAAGTCTGGCAGCCGCAATTACTGGGTCTTACAAAATTTTCTGCCGGAAGAAACAAGAAAACATGTAAAGAAATTCATCGCCGTCCATTATTATTTTGAAGGACATGGAGGTGTTACAACGCTGACAAAGGCCGAAACCGAAACGCATATCAAGGCGGTGGCAGCATTTGTAAAAAAACAGCAGGAAATGGAAAAGACTGATTCGCTTTCGGTAGTTGTGGTAAAATAGTGGCTACTGGCCCGGTGTTTGTTACCAATTCATAAACATGTTTATGGATCATCGTCAGCAATTAACATTGATGGATAAGATCATCCGGGAACTGGAGGATCTGAAAAACAGTCAGACATCTGTGCTGAAAAAGATCTCACAGATCGAAGCCGATAATATCAACCTTGGCGTTGATCTTCTCGGCGATGCTTTACCCGGCATACATGAGGAAGTGGATGATGCAGTAGAAAAAGTATCCGCTTTACTGGATCAATTTAAAGAACACAGGAATAATTTTGAAAGAGATAACCAGCAGTATCTCGTAGAAACTCCATAAAAAGATTTAGGGTTGAACACTATGGGTAGCCGGAAGTGAATTATTAATGTGATATTTTAATGAACTGAAGGTGATATTTTTTTCCCATCTTCCATGTAAGCTTATATTTCCGGTGTAAGACTTCTCCCAAAATAAAAATACCTGCAGCAATGCCTATAACACCTGCTGAAAACCCGTTTACCAATCCCAGTAAAGCAAGCCCTGCGCCGCCAGCCCGAAATAATAATCCACTCTTTATCCAATACCAATGTATATGCCCGGCAGAAGTATTGATCCTGGACTGACCTCTTATATAATCGATCTTCACTCCTTTTTTAGGGAGGAGCACTATATCTGAAAGTGCAAGCGCCATAATGGGAAAGTAAAATGTATCCGTTCGCATCAATTGAACCTGGATGATCCGGGGTCTTACCATAAAAGAATCATTCCGGATGCCGGTGATATTTCCGGTAACCCATTCTTTATTTTTTGTTTGAAAGGCAATGTAAAACCCTTTCCGGAATGACATGATGGTCTTATTTTCTTTTTTCAACAAGAAAAAATCCTGCTGCGCCCTGACAAGCGAAGTACAAAAACACAAGATTATTACTGGTAACAATTTATACATGCATATGATGATAGCATTTTGGCCCTGATCTTATGTGCTGATTTTTTTATAACGACTTCATTTGTTTTCTGAAATCTTCTTCAGACATTTTTGCCAGTGTGAGATCTGTCCTGGCATTTTTTTCAATGATAAACTCTTTCTTGCTGTAATAATACTGCCCATTCTTTTTTCCGAAAGCCACTATCCAGACCTTTTCATCGGGTGGCACTTTTACAACTTTATACAAGCCCTTTGCATCTTCATATGCGGGTAGATAGGCGTTTTGACTTTTGAAATAAACCAATACGCTAGCGCCCCTGAATTCAGGAGTGGATACATAAAAATCAGCAGGGTCGGGACAATTCAGAAACCTGTCACAATTGATCCAACTGATATTTTTGCTGATACCGACATATTCTGCCCTCCGGTATTTTACAAGGAATGTCGTATCAAAATACCTGGTTCCATATTTCCGCAAACCCCTGTTGCGGTACCTGACCTTTAAGCTGGCCCTGAGGGTGACCGAGTCTATCTTTTCGATCCGGTTGGTAACCATCTTTACCTTGCTGCTGTTCCCGAACTCTATACTAAAGAAGTTCCAGCTACTTATATGGGCTCTGTATTCATCGGTATATTTATGACCAACCCTCCAGTTCTTAAATTCTATTCGCGGTATTATGAGATCATCCAGTTTATCTATTTGTCGCGGCCATTCCCAAAAACTGAAGATCCGGTCGAAAGTATTATTCGTATTGCTCCATACACTCGAATCTGTTTTATGGTCTATGGTATATATGTTCATTTTTCCCGTTGCATCGGTTACTACAGGCATCCTGATCGTTACGGGCTTCAGCATTTTTGAAGACATCGTATCATTATCCCGGACAATGATCATGTTAAACATGCCCCCTGTTTCCAGCGGACCTTTTTCAGAATTCGTATTCAGGCCACTGAGCAGGATATCACCCGGCTGGTAATATTCCTTCAGCAGCAGGACCGCATTACCTTTCGCAACAAGGCCTTTTTTATTTGTAATACTTCCCGGTGAGATCTTCAGGAAGGTTCCTTCTTTACCCACCACTATCACAGTATCATCCAGGTTGACCGGGAAGCGTTGCGTTTCCACATCTTCAAAGAAAGGCTCTACTTCGGTCACCGGTTTTTGTATTTGCTTTTCCGTGTAGTAAACTTCTATTTCCACTCTCCGGTTGACCTCCTGCTTTTCATCATCTTCTGTGAGCAGCATTTCTTTTCCATAAGAAGAAACAGTGATGCTGCTGCCGGGAGGTAATGATGAGCTGATCATATCATTCACAGCAGCAGCACGGGCAGCAGACAGTTTCTTATTATAATCGCTGCTGCCTTTCATATCAGCATGACCCCGGATAATAATAAGGTCCGGTTGCAGCGGTTTTATTTTTTCAATAAATAAAGACAGCTCTTTTTTTGTTGCTTCATTGGGCTCTGCGATATCAAAATCGAAATAGACAGTATGGGTAATTTTTTGCTGGGAAAAACAAACTACAGAGACCATACAGAAAAGGATGGAGTATAAAAGTCTCATGGCGGGTGGTTTTAGTTAATAAGTTTAAGGTACGGTCTCCTGCAGAAATAAAGTAAAAGGCGGGAATGCTTTAACAATTTTTAAACGCTTGTGATGTATAAGAGAAAGTTTTTTAGAATTTCCATAACAGTAGATGGATCAGGACTTTTCTAAATCAATAGCCCACGGTTTAAACCGTGGGCTATTGCAAATAATGCATTTCTATTTCTTCTTCCCGGCTTTCTCCACCCCGATAGCTATCGGGGCCACCGCTTCATTCCTAAACACCACCGTATTATCAAACACATCCACTAATACCGGGTGGCTCTTATCAATATCACCCGCCAGTATCCGTTTGCTCAACTGGTTCACAATTTCTTTTTGTATCAATCTTTTCAATGGTCTTGCACCAAACTGCGGGTCAAAACCCTGCTCAGCGAGGAAGTCGAGTGCATATTCACTGAACTGTAATTGTATCCCGCTTTCAGCAACCAACCTTTTCAGGTTATTCAACTGGATCTTCACAATGCCTTTGATCTCTTTATGCATTAACGGACGGAACATGATGATCTCATCGACCCGGTTCAAGAATTCCGGCCGTATCGTTTGCCGCAAAAGGGCCATCACTTCCAGTTTCGCTTTATCCGTTACTTCTTCCACATTATTCTCTTTCACTTTTTCAAAGGCTTCCTGTATCAGGAGGCTGCCGATATTGCTGGTCATGATGATGATTGTATTCTTGAAATTCACCACACGGCCTTTGTTATCTGTTAATCTTCCATCATCCAATACCTGCAGCAAAACATTCCATACATCGGGGTTTGCTTTTTCAATTTCATCGAGCAGCACCACGCTGTAAGGTTTACGCCGAACGGCTTCAGTCAACTGCCCGCCTTCATCATAACCCACATATCCCGGGGGCGCACCTACCAGGCGGCTCACCGTATGTTTTTCCTGGTACTCACTCATGTCGATCCTCGTCATCATACTTTCATCATCAAACAAATATTCTGCAAGGGCTTTTGCCAGTTCTGTTTTACCCACACCGGTTGTACCAAGGAAAATAAAAGAACCAATGGGTTTCTTCGGGTCCTGCAATCCTGCACGGCTTCTCCTGATCGCATCGGCAACAGCTGTGATTGCCTCCTCCTGTCCCACTACCCTTTCATGCAGGTGTTCTTCCAGCTTTAATAATTTTTCTTTATCGCTTTGCAACATCTTGGTCACCGGTATGCCGGTTGCTTTGGCTACACTTTCGGCAATGTCTTCGGCGTCCACTTCTTCTTTCAGCAAACGTTTTTCACCGCTGTCTTCAATCAGTTTGCTGAATTCATCAATAAACTTTTCCTGTTCCTTTATTTTTCCGTAACGGATCTCGGCCACTTTCCCGTAATTGCCTTCCCGTTCTGCCCTCTCTGCTTCCTGTTTCAGGTGTTCCACCTGTTCTTTGGCGGCCTGCACTTTTTCCACCAGTTCTTTTTCCTGTTTCCATTTTGCTTTATAAGTGTCCCTCTCTACGGAAAGATTAGCGATCTCCGTGTTCAGTTCATGCAGTTTGTGCTCATCATTCTCTCTTTTGATGGCTTCCCGTTCGATCTCGAGTTGCCGTATCTGTCTTTCGAGTGTATCCAGTTCTTCCGGCATGGAATTCATTTCGAGTCTCAGCTTCGCTGCACTTTCGTCGATCAGGTCAATGGCTTTATCGGGAAGGAAACGATCGGTGATATAGCGACTGGATAATTCCACCGCTGCAATAATAGCTTCGTCTTTGATCCTTACATGGTGGTGCGTTTCATAACGGTCTTTCAATCCGCGAAGAATAGAAATAGCGTCTTCCACGTTGGGCTCATCGATCATCACCCGCTGGAAACGTCGTTCCAATGCTTTATCCTTTTCAAAAAATTTCTGGTATTCGTTTAATGTCGTTGCACCAACAGCTCTCAGGTCACCCTTGGCCAGAGCAGGTTTTAAAATATTGGCTGCATCCATGGCGCCTTCGCCACCACCGGCGCCTACCAGTGTATGTATCTCATCAATGAATAAAATGATCTCCCCGTCGCTGCCGCTGACTTCTTTTACAACTCCTTTCAAACGTTCTTCAAACTCACCTTTATATTTTGCACCGGCGATCAGCAAACCCATATCGAGTGCATAGATGATCTTTGATCTCAAATTCTCCGGCACATCGCCATTCACGATACGATGGGCAATACCTTCGGCAATGGCAGTTTTACCAACGCCGGGTTCGCCGACCAGTATCGGGTTATTCTTTGTTCTCCTGGAAAGTATATGTAATGTCCTTCTTATTTCCTCATCACGTCCGATCACGGGATCCAGTTTACCCTGTCTTGCCATTTCATTTAAGTTCCTGGCATATTTATTCAGTGCATTGAATTCCTGTGATTGTGTTTGTGAAGTAACAGTATCTCCTTTTCTTAATTCTTTGATAGCGGCCAGCAATCCTTTTTCAGTAAGCCCTGCATCCTTTAATAATTTAGCGGATGCATCATTGCCCTGCAGGATGGCCAGTAACAAATGTTCTGTTGTAACAAATTCATCCTTGAATTGTTTGAGTGCAGCGCCTGCCCTTAATACCACGCTGTTTGCTTCACGGCCGATATTTTGTGCCGGGTCACCGGAAGTAATTGTTGGAAGTTTCTTCAGAAGTTCATCAAGCTTATTGTCAACAAGGTTGACCGTAACATTATTCTTCTTTAATAAATAATCAACGGGAGAATCCTCCTGTTCGAGCAACGCCTTCAAGATATGTTCCGTCTCAATGTTCGGGTTCTTTGCATTGAAGGCAATTTGCTGCGCCTGTTGAAAGGCTTCGGCGGCTTTTATGGTGAAATTTCCTAAGTTCATGTTTTATGTTTTTACCGCAGAGACGCTGAGGCGCTGAGATAAATATGTTTTAAACCTCTGTGTCTCCCCGCCTCTGCGGTTATGGTTTCAATTAACTTTAAACTCTATTGTCAAATAACAATCCAAACCACAATCCCCGTAACAATGTCATATAAAGTTAGCTCTATCTGCATGAAAGTCACAACCGTAGTAGGTTTTCTGCTATTCTTACAGCCCCTTTCGGCCCAATACAACTGGACCGATCTGGATGCCGAACTGGAGGCCAAACAGAAACTATTGGGCAATAACGTGGTCTGTCTTCTCTGGAAAGGCGATTCTTTGATCTATAAAAAAGAAATGGGTGAATTTAATTCAAAGACCCAGGCGCCGATCGCCAGTTGCAGCAAATGGCTGACGGCGGCATTAGTGATGCAGTTCGTGGATGAAGGAAAATTATCCCTGGATGATAAAGTGGTGAAATATATCCCCGAATTTGGAAAGTATTTTAAGAATTATATTACCATCCGCCAGTGCTTATGTCATATGACGGGTATTGCAGATGACAGTAAATTCCTGAAACGAATTTTGGAACGAAGAAAATTCGCATCCCTGGAAGATGAGGTAAACAGTTTTGCTGCCAGGGAAATAAGAGCTGCGGCGGGAACAGATTTCTGGTATGGCAATATTGGTCTGAATATAGCCGGCCGGGTGCTGGAAATTATCAGTAAGAAAAAATTTGAATTGCTGATCAAAACAAAACTCTTTGTACCGCTGGGAATGACGAAGACAACATTCAATGATCCCAACGGCTACCCGGTGAATCCATCCGGTGGTGCCCAATCAACAGCCGATGACTACATGAAATTTTTAGTGATGCTGATGAATAAAGGCAAATACAATGGCCAACAGGTACTGAGTGAAAATGCGGTGAACCAGATGATGCAGGTGCAGGATAAACCCGAACAAATAAAATTTGCTCCGAACGCCGCTGAAGGTTTTACGTATGCATTGGGCAGTTGGGCGGTAGAACAAAAAGATAATAAAGCCATGTCCCTTGCCAGCCCCGGTTTATTTGGTACCTGGCCGATGATCGATTTTTGCAGAGGTTATGCTTATATTGTTTTTGTAAAAAATTTACTGGGAGAAGAAAGGGCTGATGCGCATATAGCTATAAAAAAAATAATTGATGAGCAGATTGTTTCGACGTGCCAGTGAGGAATAGCTGTTAGCCGATAGCTATTAGCCATTAGCTAACGGCTAACAGCTAAGGGCTAATGGCTTATTTGCTAACTTTAATCAATTCAACTCATATTATATGTACGAGCACCGCAAACAACCACTTGCCCCGATACGAACATTTTACCAGCGGATATTAAAGAACATCCTTATTGCATCTGCCGTATTACTCGTATGTCTTGCCATTGGAGTGACGGGTTATTTTTATACCACGAATATGGATTTCATAGATGCATTGCATAATGCGGCTATGATACTGGGCGGGATGGGACTGGTGGATATAGGCAAAGTGAGTTCGGTCAATGCCAAGTTATTTTCCTCTTTCTATGCCTTGTTCAGTGGTGTGGTCTTTATCACCAATATCGGTATCATCCTGGCGCCGGCATTGCACAGGTTTTTTCACCGGTTACATGTTGAAGAAAAATGAAGCATCCCGCACCGGTTGTGTATTATTTTGGTTTTCTTTTAAAAACCACCTGTTCATCCAATTTAGCCACCACATTGTTGAAGAATTCCCGTAATGAATTATACTCTGCCGGGTAAAAGAAAGGTTGGTTTATTTCTAATTTATAATTCAAATAAACATTTTTCTCAGTCTTCGATATTTTATACTGGAATACGGCATCGTCATCTGTATTCATTTTAACAGTAACTGGTTTGGGCAGCTCATCCACCATATACCCTTCCGGTATCTCCATACTCAGCGAATAAAGCTCGTTGAGCTTATAAGGCATTTCAACAGGATACTGGCGATCGGCGGATTTAAATGGGTTTTGTGTAAAATGTTCTCCCAGGACAGGATTCACATATAAGATATCTCCTTCCTGTTCATTTTCCTGTTTTATGGCATAATAAACAGTTACTGGTTGATCCGTATTTAATAGTGAGTCTACCCGGAGACTGTCTATTTTCAATTCACTGCCGTATTCCGTATTCAATTCTTTGATAAGACCTGCATTTCCATCAGCGCTTATTTTTTGTCTTATTTTATCTGAAGCATAATATCCATATAGTTTACTAACATGCCCCGTCCATTTCCCATTCGGTTCATTATAAATGAAAATAGATGTTTGCCGGTTCTCGGTAAGCTGATCAGGTTTCAGGTTAAGTATTGTTGCATCTTCATTGACCACTCTTGCCTGGCCGTTATAACAATTGTAATGCAGTCTTCCAAATCCTATTCTTGGCCTGCTGGCATCCAGCAACATTTCTTTCCCATCCACTTTTGCCTGGCAGATAACATAGTTGAACCGGCGAACAACAGGATATCTTTCGTATACAAATCCATGATCTCTTGTACTCAATATCACAGGGTCGGCCGCTATCCTTGCATACCGGAGCATGGCAGTCAGCAAGAGGTTTATCTCTGCTACACCGCCTTTTTTAGTTTCTGCTGTTTTTTTCAGGGACTCTTCTATCCACAACTGGCTGTAATCTGTGCAGGTAAAATTGTCTCTAACGTAATTATAGATTCTTTTAGCGATTTCTGTTTGTGTGGCTCCCTGCACAAGTGGTTTCATCATAACAGGCAACCAGTCTGCGGCGTTTTCCAGTTGAATCCCAAAATCTTCCTGTTTAAGCAATCGCTTCGTCATATCAGGCCAGGTGGTCAAAATTTTTTCTTCTGTCAAGGGTGCCAGGTAACCTGCAAGCTGAAACTCAAGCTTTGCAACATAATTACCCGGTGAACTTGTAAAGGGTTCTTCTTTAAAAGCCGGGATATCTTTCATGGCCCAACGAAAGTCAGAGATACCACAGCTAATTTGTATTCTTTCTTCTTTTGTTTCATACCCCACCTCCCTTTTATTAACCACCATATAACTACCATCCTTGTCTTTTCGGTCGTTCAGGTAGTAAGAAAGGTTTCCTTGTGGTATCAATGTATAATGCAGGAACTGGGGAATGGAGACGGTATACTGACTCCATAAGCTTGGTATATCTCCCTGGAAAGTCCAGGACTGTATATTGAACAAAAAATCGGATGTGAGCCTGTATTCATACTCAATGATAGAACCTTCTTTCACATTCGGCAATGTGAATTTCTGGATCACTTTGTTCTTATTGATCTTTTCTTTGAAGAGAGAGGTCTTCGTGTTAAGTTTTGTTTCCACTACTTTACCGTTCTCCAGATTATAGGTCGATGCTTTCAGATCACTTAACTCTTCTTCCAGTTCACCTTCCCTGTATATAGGAATTTCAACGGTGGCTTTGTCATACCCGCTGTTCTTCAGGATATGAATCCTCATGAGGTATTTATATTCCAATGAGAACCATCCATTCTTGCTCCCTTTGACCTGGGTGGAACCAATGTCTGCAAGCACAACAGCATTAGCTCCGGTATCTATTGCGTAAACTTTATTTTTAAAATCAGCTTCGGTGATCTTTCCAAACTTTATAGCAGGAACACTCTGTGATAAAGCAACAGATGCAGTTAATAAAAGTGTAGCAAAAAATAAATATCTCATACACATTTTTTTACCTGGAAAATAAATTCACCTGCTCCCGGTCAGAATGCTTTCGGCGTCGCCTGTGCTTCCTTCTTTACCAGTACCACTTTATTCCGGTCGGCTTTGTAGATCGTTTCATAAAATTTTACCAGCTCAGCATAATCCCTGGCAGGAAAACGGCCGCTGAAATGTTCTATACTGCGGGAATAGATAAGCTGGTTACCCGATAATCTTACCGAACAATTATATTTTCCGAATTTACTGCTGACTGAAACATCCTGCGGCATTGATTCCGTGGTATAACCTGCCGGTATATTTATTTCCACCGTGTCAACATCTTTAAATTCAAACCCCAGTTCAATATCATATTTCCTTTCCTCATCGGCTGAAAGTTTACGATGTGTCCTTGTCATAACATTCGGGATAATAAAAAGACGTTTACCGGTGATGTTGGCGTAATTGCTTACTGCAATATCCAACGTTTCCACAACAGAGGGCAATGATGACCTGGTTTCTTTATAATCAAAGCTGTTGATCTCATACGTGGCAAAGTCGAGCTCTTCATGTAAAAATTCTTTTACTTTATCTTTTGAAAGGCTGTGGATAAGGTCGTGGTACAGGTCCTGTTGCAGGCCGCCATAGCGTGTGATCGCTTTTACCTGCAGTGTCGCTTCTTCATCCAATGTTGCTACGATATGCCGGGTTTGCAGGTTTTCTTTCATTCCATATTTTGGTGTCCGCACGAGGGTGCCGCCATCCTCGTTTATTAATAATGCATACCGGTCGGCGGTAAGTTCACCAAGATAACCGGCGGGGATCGTCTGGCTGGTACATTCCAGCCATACCGTATCTTTTTGCAGCGGCACGCAAAGTATAACATGGTTGAATTGCTGCGAAGGAAAATCAGGCATGACCTTATTGGCATTTCTCCCGGCCTTAATAAGTGTGTAGAAAGATGTGATGCCCGCTTCTTTCAAAAGACTGTACATATAATTGGCCAGCGCCTTGCAATCTCCATATGCTTTGGTAGCCACATATTTTGCATCGAAAGGTTGCCAGCCACCGATACCCAGTTGTATGCTGATATACCTGGTGTTCTTTTGCAGGTATTCGTAAAGCTTTCCAATTTTCTCTTTCGGGTCGGTGATATTATCGGCGATCTGGTGAACCGCCTGCTTTATATTATCCGGCAACTGATCTCTTCCCTGCTTCAATGAATAAACAAATTTTCCAAACTCCTGCCAGGTATTCATACTTCCCTTATAATCCTGGATCTCAAATTGTGCGGGAGCGAAGAGCACCACCGTATTCAATTCATACCACCGGGGTGAAAAATATTCATCTTCAATAGCAGGCAGACCGGCGGTTTGCCAGGTCATTACTTTTTTTTCTTTCTCAGTGGTTTGTTGCGGTTCGCCTGAATAATTGAAAGATTTGTACCGGACCGTATAATAAGAAGGACTAATAATGCTGATGCTGCTTTGTTCCACCGAAAAATTCTCATCTTCTCTTGGCAGCCAGACCGGGAAAAACAAAGTGCCGTTATATTTTATCTCCACTTCGTATTGCACGGTGTAAGGATATACTTTATAAAAAAAATGATGAAACTTACGGCGGCTGTCATCGATCAGATTACTTTCATCCATACCTGTGAGGTCAATGATCTGTTTGTTCTTTAATTTTTTTAATTCCTTCCCATTGGCGTCATAGAGGGTGCCTTCTATATTCCGGATCTCGTGCAGCTTGTCATAATACTCCAGGAACCCGGCCTGCCTGTCTCCATTCTCATCCATAATAGTGAGTGCATATTGTTTGCGGAGGATGGCTTCCCCGGTATTGATCACTTCAAAGCTGATCTTCTCCATCCTTTTTATTACATGTGCATGCGGAAGCAATGCTGCCGGGATCCTGGAAACGGCATAATCACCTTCCCCTGCAAAGGATAGCAGGGAAGACAGTATAAGAAGTAAAGCAACCAGTATCCGTTTAGTCATCTGTTATTTTTTCTTCTTAAAAACAATCTGTTCGGCTTGCTTGCTTACGATCAGGTTAAAAAATTCCCGGAGTGTCTCATATTCTTCCGGCATAAAAAAAGCCCGTTTGAAGCGGATGCGGCTGCGCAGGGAAATATTATCGCCGGATTGGGAAATACGGTATTCAAACATACCATCTTCCCGTTCATTCATTTTTACAATGACTGATTTCGGCAATTCATCCACTACATATCCCACCGGCACTTCCAGCTGGAGATTCACTGTCTCATCCATGGCATATGGCATTTCAACCGGGTAAAACCTTTCGGCCGATTTAAAAGGGTTCTCTTTAAATCCTTCGCCAAACAGGGGGGTGAAGTACATGATATCTTCTTTCTCATCTTTTATGTCAAAATCATAGTGAATGCCCAGTTCATTTTCATATTTATCCAACGAATCAATTTGGAAATTGCTGATCACTATGTCGGCGCCAAAATCCTTTTTGATATCTTTCTGCAACTGCTCCCGCCCTTTTTCCTTCACCCGGTCCCGTAATTCGTTTGATTCATAATAACCCGGGGTCTGCTGCACACTCCCGATGAGGTTTCCTTTTTCATCATTGATAATAAATATGCTGGTGATCTTTGTTTCCGCCAGCTCATCGCTGTTCAGTTGTACAACTTCGGCTATTTTATTGACTACCCTTGCATGGCCATTATAACAACGCAGGGGTAATTGACCGAAACCGATATGTGGTTCACTGGCATCGAGGTAAAATTTTTTATCATCAACAGCAACCCGGCAGATCACATAATTAAATTTGCTTAAGAGGGGATACATCGGAAGTGTGTAACCATTCGACCGGGTGCTTAGTATCACCGGGTCGGCTTCAATATCTGCATACTTCATCATGGCTGTAAGCAACAGGTTGATCTCTGCCACAGTACCATTATGTGTTTTAACCAATCCTTTCAGCGTTTGATCCATAAAAAACCTGTCATGACTGGTACAAGTAAAATTATCCCGTACATACGCAAAGATCTTTTTGGCTTTATCGGCTTTAGTCACCGAGCCGCTGACAACCGGGCCAATAATATCTTTCAGCCAGCCATTGTCTTTGGTAACCTGCTGACCGAAAAATTCTGAATTCATGAGGTCCTCCGTTAATTTGGGCCATGATCCCATTATATTCCGGTACCTGAGCGGGTCACGGTATTCAGACAATTGAAATTCAATTTTGGTAATATGATTATCAATCGTGGATGTGTAGCTCTCTTCTTTGAGCGGCGGTACATTTTTTATCACCCAGCGGTAATCATCCACAAAAGCGGTAAATGTAAATCTTTCCGTGGCCCCGGAGCTCCTGCTGTCAGCTATATTGAAAGCTTCACTGTGCGATTCTTTATTCTTAATGTCATAGGTCTTATATCCCTGTGTCAAAAAAACATAACCCAGGAAAACAGGTATTGAAAGATTATACTCACTCCAAAGGCGGGGATAAGCACCCTGGAACTCCCAGGGCTGCAGGTTGCTCAAAAAATCAGAAGTGATCGTATATTCATATTCAATGATAGAACCTTCTTTTACATTAGGGAATGTGAATTTTTTGGTGACCCGGTTCTTACTGATCTTATCCTTAAACACATTATTCTTTATATCCAATTTCGTTTCCACCACTTTACCATTTTCCAGGTTATAAGTAACAGCCTTCAATTTATCCAATTGCTCCTCATCATCCCCGTCAGAATAAAGGGAAATGGAAACATTGGCAATATCATACCCGTTCTTGTTTAGGATATGAACCCGTTTGAAATGCCTGTACACGAGGGAGAACCAGGCTTTATTATTGCCCTCAATATTGCTGGAACCAATATCGGCGATCACCACGGCATTGGCATTGCTGTCAACGGGATAAACTTTGCTGGCAAAATCTTTCTCGGTTACATTACCGAATTTTATCTTGCTTTTCTCCTGTGCGGTAACTTGTAAAGCCAACGAAAGAGGGAAAAGGGTATAACATAGCAGTTTTTTATTCATGGGTGGCAATTGTGTGGTAAAACCCTGAAATAATATATTCAATATATGTAAAAAAAAGCAAACTTGCCGTGACTCATGACAATAAATGCTTATTTACTGAAAAAGACAATATTTACCTGTGAATTCGTTGCAGCAACATACACACTTTATTAAAGAAACAGCGACCAGGCTGGGATTTGACTATTGCGGTATTGCCAAAGCTGTGCGACTGGATGATGATGCCCGCCGGCTGGAGCAATGGTTGAATAAAGGCATGCAGGGGACAATGCAATACATGGAAAATCATTTTGACCTGCGCATCGATCCGGGAAAATTAGTGCCGGGTGCCAGATCAGTAATTACCTTATTAAAGAATTATTATCCTTCCGAAAAGCAAGAGCATGGCTCCCCAAAAATTTCCAAGTATGCTTTTGGAAAAGATTACCATGATGTGATCAGGAAAAACCTGAACGCATTAATTGAATTAATGAAAGCTGAAATAGGTGAGATGAATGGCCGCGGGTTTGTGGATTCGGCGCCCGTACTCGAAAGGACATGGGCCGAACGAAGCGGCCTCGGATGGGTTGGTAAAAATGGGAACCTGATCAACAAACAAAGCGGTTCTTTTTTTTTCATTGCCACATTAATAACCGACCTGGAACTGGAATATGATGATGCATTTGTAAAAGATTATTGCGGCACCTGCACAAAATGTATCGATGCCTGTCCTACCGATGCGATCCTGCCTGGTAAAGTGGTGGATGGAAGCAAATGCATTTCTTATTTCACCATTGAATTAAAAGACATGATGATACCCGGTGAAATGAAAGGGAAATTTGATAACTGGATGTTTGGTTGCGACGTTTGCCAGGATATTTGTCCCTGGAACAGGTTCAGTAAGCCGAATCAGGAAGAAGGGTTTGCGCCGATCCCTGAGATCTTAAATTTAAGTAATAAAGAATGGGAAGAAATGACGGAAGAGAATTTTAAAAAAATATTCAGTGACTCTTCTCTAAGCCGGGCAAAGTACAAAGGCATCCAACGAAACCTGAAATTTTTAAAGCATTAATATTTCATAACAAATTCAGTTTTTTTTTAGAACCCCCATCCCAAACGAAACGAAACCCGGTTCAGCCTGTAATCAAATCTTTCAATATTCTCGGGACATGGGGGTGTCAAACAGTAATAAACAGAAGTCGTTTTTTCTCCCAACCGTTTAAAACTATAACCCAACTGCATCAATATTGCATTGTCAGCTTTTCCAACACCAAATTTGTAACCTACGCCTCCTGCACAATAAAGACCCGAGTATTGTTTATGATCATACGGCGGAAAATCATAATAAATATTTCCCCGCCATGGAAAATTAATACCTGCATCCGCCGAAAGCAGCAGGCTTCTTTTTCCTTTTTGTAAAAAACTCCTGTTGACGGATGCAAAAACCGGGATACTGCGAAGATAATACCAGTCTATTCCGGCGCCGATACCACCAAACCAGCTTTTCCATTTCAGACCATTTATTGTTTGCAATTGAAGATGTACATCAGTTTTGCCCGCAACGAAGCCAACATAGTTTTGAGAAGAGAAGCCAGGTTTTTTCTGTGCATGTAAACAAATAACTATGCCCAAAAAAAGGAATATTGTTATGACTGTTTTTTTCATGGCTTAATTTTATCTGTTGACTGTTAGTTTGCTTCTTTGCACAAGATTTACCGGGTCCGAATAATCATATTGATATAACCCGTCTTTTGCCACTACCAACAGGTTATTGTTCCAGGCAATTGCATCAAAAGTTTCGATGCCTGTTACTCTTTTTTTCAATAAGATATTTAATGGGTCTGCTGCATCATAAACTTTCAACCCGTCTTTGCCATCGCAGATAAATAAAACGTTATTGTCTTTGGCCAGGCCATGCGGGTTGGTCATAAGATATGTTTTGGCAAGAGTTGGTGCATTGATATTAGTTATATTCACTACATCCAGTTGATTGGTGCTTCCTGTACAAGCTGTACCATTTCTAAGTGTTACATATGCATAATTACCATCAGCTATTACAGGGTCGCATCTCCTGGCATGTGCAAACTGTCCCTGTGCAACAGGTGTTGCCGGGTTACTGATGTCATAAATAAACATACCGGTCATAGAACCGATGAATAGCTTATTGCTAAACGGATAGATAGTTTCAATATTCGATGTCACCTGCTGTGTGGCTGTTCGTACAGGATCATTAGTAATGCTGATGTTAAAAGATGTAAGTGCACTCTTATTAACCGTATACAAATAGTTATTGACGATCGAAAAACGGGCCATTGAGCCGGCTATTCCCACCGGTCCGCCAGAGGGGCCTGCATTACCAGCACCTCGTGGGCCACCACCAAAGTCAGCAAGTTGAGCAGGGCTGCAACTGTTGCAGACTGTATTAATATCGACGGTAGTATCTTTTTTTATCCAGTCAACAATGATCCTGTTACTATCAGCTCTAAACCCATTGGTATAATTTCTTTCGGGAAAAACATGCGGCACATATTTTACAAAGCTGGCCTGCAGCGGATCGCTGATGTCCACTACCACGAGGTCTGTATAGAGGTCGGCATAGAGCGTATTTCCTTTTACAGCTATATCCAGGTTGCCGGGAATATTAATGAATGCTTTCACTACCGGGTTGGCGGGATTGGAGTTATCAATGATATGAACACCCTTGTCAATTTCATTCAGGAAAATATAATTGCCATATAAAAATATTTTACCCGGCTGCTGAATGACGGCAGGTGCATTGCTTTTGATATTGGCATACACTTCGTTTTTTTCTTTATACACCGGGATAAAGATGCTGTAGGTCTTTGTCAGTTTATCTTTCATACAGCCCTGGAAGAAGAACATTGAAAAACAAATAAATAGCAGCGCTGCAAATACAGGAAGATTTCTTTTCATAATAGTTATTTTGAAATGCTGACAACGGTCACAACAACTCCGTTGCATCCCATCAATTTTTTTTCAATTGCATCATAAGTTGCACGCCAAATGAGAGCAGGTGATTCCTGTCGTACTGGTACTCTTTTTGCAAACCGGCAAAATTGTAATTAAAGAACAATCCGGCTGAAAAAGGATGTTTGGATGTTGTACCAAATTTGCTGTATAAACCAGACCGGAATGCCAGTTGTACTTTATTCAGCGAAGCCTTATCCCTGTAAAAGATATTACGGGAGGAATTATAGATAAGTGCATTACTTCCCAGTAAGAATGAGGGTGAGAAACCGTTTTGCCATATCAACGGAAATCTCTTTCCTTTATTCACCTGCCAGTGAAACATGACCGGCACCTGTAAATAATAATACCGGTTAGTATATAAATATGAATTGCCGGAACGGTAGAAACCACTGGCATCAGCAGATATAGCACTATCGGCAAAAGAGCCGGTTGGCTGCGGGGTGGCAAAAGAGGAAAAAGATAATCCAAACGAAACATTCGTTTTCTTTTTTGAATTGCTTTGGATATATGCACCTGTTTCCCAAAATAAACCGGGATTGTAGCTTCTGTCCCTGCTATATGTTGCTAATTGTGCCGGGCCTCCACTAAGGGCGGGACTATAACCCCCTCTACCAACTCCAGCGGCCCTGTTGGATAAACCGGTAATGAGTGTAATGCCAAAGTTCCATTTGCTTTTATTCGTCTTTGCTAAAGGAGCAGGCTTATCGGAAACAGCACTTGAGTCAGTTGTCAAAACAACGGGTTTAACCTGGTCCACCCGTATAGTATCATTTACAGGTTTTGTTTCATTTACCTGCACATCTGATCTCCCCGTGGTATCTGTTATAACCTGTACGGGATCATCTTCCTGCTTCATGACTTCCTTCACCGGCTTTTGTTCTGTTATTATCGTATTTGCCGGATTTCTATTTTCTTTTTTTGTAATTAGTGACGGCTGGTCTTCAGCTTTGTCAATTAAACTGACCTTCTTTTTTGCTCCATTACCATTTTCAAAAGAAATAACCGGCCGGTCATTTTTTAGGGGACTGGTTTTGTTGTTCTCAGTGTTCTTCTGTTTTGTATCCTTGCTTGTTCCTGGTGCATACAATATTTCTTTTTTTATTGCTGAACTGTCTTTTGATATGATCGTTATTTCCGGCTGATCATTTACCAATGTATTTTCTTTGTTTTTTTCAACCGGCGATCTTTCAATTTGTTTTTGATCCTGGTTACTGGTTACAGGTTTTTTATTTGCTACTGTTAAAAAATATGTCGCCCCCGCCCCGGTCAACAATGCCGGGAACAGGAACCAGAAGATGAACCACCTGCGTTTTCTTTCTTTGCGTATCCTGCGTTCTATTTCAGGCCACACTTCAGCAGATGGATAAAGCTGCAACTCATCCATCCGGTTCTGAACATTTTTCTCAAAATCATTTTCCCGCATAGTTCTCATTTTTTGTTTCTACAGAATTTTTTTCGATCCAGCTAATGAGTAAAGCCCTTGCCCTCGCATATTGGGAACGGGATGTTCCGTCGCCGATACCAAGCATCTGCCCTATTTCCACATGGGTGTATCCTTCCACTGCATGCAGGTTAAAAATTGTTTGATAACCCGGCGGCAGTTGCCGGATCAGTTCAGCCAGTTCTTTTGCTTCCAGGATAATAACAGGATTATCATTTGTCACCGGGTGAAGAGGCTGTTCGTTGAAATACATTTCATCGCGGTATTTCCGGTCCCGTTTCAAAAAGTTCAGCGCTGTGTTCACCATGATGCGGCGGATCCAGGCTCCCAGCTCTCCTTCAAATTTATACTGGTGTATCCCCAATAATATCTTGACAAACCCATCCTGCAGCACATCTTCGGCATCTTTCAGTGATTTGGTATAGCGATAGCAAACCCCAAGCATGGTTTTGGCAAACTGCTCATATAACAGGCGTTGCGCTCCGGGTTTCCCTTTTACGCAATCTTTTACCAATTGGCGTTCGTCCATATTCGCAGACACAATTATCCTGACAACGTGTAAATATCAATCGTTGCACCAGGTTATCACCTTATTTAAAGGGGGTAGAATCAGAAATCATTATCCTTTTTGATGCTTTGCAATTGCTTTACAAAAGCCGCCCATACTTTTTTTGCATCCGGGTATTTATAATATTTGTTAAACAGCTTTTGAGTTTCAATGATATTCCTTCCGAATGAGTAATGAAAGACAGCCAGGTTCAAAGCAAATTCTTTACGCAAACCATTATCCTGCGTTGCAATATCTTCCAGTTTTTCATAAGGCAGTTCACCCAGTTTTCCCAGGTTATCATTGATCGAACTCCGCAATTCCTTATTGCCGGGAACAACGGTTACCTTTCCTTTATTATAATTCAGCAGGATATTATGCAGCTCGATAGGCGCTGCATCCGAAGTATCGGTGTAAACACAGGCATAACAGGTATAGAAGTAACCGAAATGTTCTGAAAAATTAAATACAAATTCATTATCCCTGGTGATCGTTGTGAAGCCTGCAAAAAATCTTACCACATGCTGGTACCTGTTGGGGGCGATGTTTTTAAAAACATAGATCTCGTCGCAGCAATGAGCTCCGCCGGTATAGTTCGAGATCAATAATTCTTTTTTACCATCCTTATCAAGATCAGCCAGTACATGATTAGCATAGATACCTGTGCTATCAAGAAAAGACGAGAGCTTAACAATTTTGTTCGTTTTCGTAACCAGGCTGACGGTAGCCGGTGAAGCCACTTTTTCATTTTGCTGAAAAAAAAGAACAGTCGGATCAGCGTCGGGTATAATAACACTATCCCGCTGGTACATCACAGTGTCCGTTTGTGCATGAAGGGCTGAAAAAGAAAAGAGCAAAACAAGTCCTGAAAACATTTTCTGAATTACCTGCATACACAACGGTTTAGATCACTAAAATTAGATATTGCATCAGGAACAAGCAAAAAGATTAAATCTCCTGCAAAAAAAAGGTTGCCACCCGGCAACCTCAACAAATTTCCAGAGAGAATATCAGTTCACCTTAAAATTAACCGCTATATCACCCCATAGCAGCGTTATCTTCCCGTCTTTTGCAACCTGGAAAGTCATTCGTTCAGAGAACTGGGATGCTTTTCCTGATTTCACTTTTACTCGTAGTCTATCATCGTCTTCTTTATAACTGAATGCTCCCCACTGGTCCCAGGTTTTGTTAAAGATGATTGTCCACTCATCACCGTTCATGATAGTAAACAATCCATATTTACCGGCGGGCAGTGATTGACCTTCTATTTTTACATCCTTGTCCACTTCAAAAACAGTGGCTTCATTAGCGCCGGTTCTCCAAATTTGTCCCTGCATTGGTTCCAGGTCTTTACCAATGGTACGTCCTTTCACAGCCGGTTGGCTGTAGTCAATGGAAACAGTTGCTCCATTGCTCAATGTTTCCTTAGCCAATGCAGGCGGGCTGGGCCTGTTTGCTTTGTCGGCCTGTCCGCAGGCCACGATTGTTGTCAACAGGCAAAATGAAAAAAGAATTTGTTTCATAAAAACAGTTTTTAAAAATTAGACATAAAATTAAAAAGAAAGACCGCAATCTATTTACCGCTTAAATTATTTTTCGAGCCTTGCTTTCAGCCTGGTCAGCCCCTGTTCCATCATGGCTCCGTATCTTTTTTCCAGCAGCAGGCTGCTGAATTTCTCCCAGGGATACCAGCGGAGATGAAAATCCATATACCATTGAAGGGTCACCAATTCTGTTCTTTCATTCATATTGCTATCAGGATAACTGATACAATTCCATGTTATATCATTTCCCAACTGTCCTTTATTCACTGTCGCAGCAATAACAGAATCGCCGTCGCTTTTCGGTCTGTTTATAATGATATAGGTTGCTTTCAGGGGGTCAGTGTAATCTATCATCACTCCATCCGCCGAAAAAGATGAATCAGCCGTCAATTCAAATCCGGGATACCATTTCTTCCAGCGCCTGGCATCTTTCACCTCTGCCAATACTGAATCCTTTTTTGCGTAAATATTTATTGCTTTTGAAATACGTACATGAGAAGGAAAGAAAAGAGAAATGCCTGTTATAAGAATTGAAAAAACAATAACGCTGATAATTCCCAGTTTGATGACTCGCATGATTTATTTGACTCCCTTGACTTATATGACCTATATGACTTCTTTGACTTACTAACTATTATCACTCCCACTTCAATACCTTGATCGCAATCACATATATAATTACCATCCAGATACCGAGGATACCGATCTCTCTCCAGCAATCAAAGATACTTAACCCTTCGAAAGCTATTTTCCTCATAGAGTCGTTGAATTGTGTCAAGGGCAATATCCGGCAGATCTCCTGCAGCCATTTGGGAAAAACTTCTATCGGGAAAAAAGTTCCCGACAGCATCATTTGGGGAAAACCAAAAAGGTTGATCAAAAGCGGGATGTTGGTATCGCTTTTTGCAATGCTGCTAAAGATAAGCCCGACTCCCATCAGCAGGAAAAGCATGACGATCGTCATCAGCAACATTTCGATCACCGTTACCATGCCATGCTGTAAGGTAAAGTTCATCAGGAAATGACCGACCAGTATCAGTACGATCACGTTCATTAACTGGAAAAACAAACGGCTCATGCCAATACCCAGTAATATATTGATCTTATTCACCGGTGAAGCATAAAAACGTTTCAGCACCAATTGTTCCCGCAAAACAAAAAAAGCAAATGCAATACCGAACAGTGTAGAAAATAAAATGGAAAAACCCAACTGGCCCGGGAGAATGAAATCAATTGCCCGGTAGGGTCTTACTACTTTTATTTCAGGGTTCCCAATTATTATATGATCCTGCTTACTCCCGGATTCCTTGATCTCATAGTTTAGTTTTATATATTCGAGTACCCGCATAAAAGCGCCGATCGTGATATTACTTGCCGATGTCGTTTTCACATTGATGATATACCGGGGAGATCCCGCAGAATCCGATACCTCTTTAACAGAAAGAATCCCGGTCAACCGGCCCCTGAGAAGGTCTTTACTTCTCTTTGCTGTATCCGTATAGTTAACAACACGAACCTGCGGATCTTTCTTTATAGCCCTGTATAAATCATTAGCAGTATCAGAACCAGGTGCAAGGGCAACGCGGTAACTGGGTGGTCCGTCATTTCCAAAAGACCCGAAGATCATAATGAAGATGAGCGGAAACAAAATACTGAAGATGATCGCACTCGGGTTGGCAAAGATGGCTTTAAAACTGGCTTTTGTAATTGCCCACAGGGCTCTTGACTGGCTGTAAGGTTGAGGCGTTGATCCCATAATTGTTGCGCAAATGTATTAATATACTCTATCAAAGCTGAAATTAAAGATATTTGAATTATATATGAACAAGGCTTATTTACTTACAGGCAGCAATCTTGGCGACAGGGAACAAAACCTTTCAACTGCCCGGTCACTTATTAATGAACAATGCGGCACTATTGTTATGGCTTCTTCATTATATGAAACTGCAGCCTGGGGTAAAACCGATCAGCCTTCCTTTCTGAACCAGGCGCTGGAACTTGAAACATCTTTAAATGCCAAACAACTCATCCGCCGTATTTTAAAAGCTGAGAAAATAATGGGGAGAATAAGGAATGAAAAATATGGTCCCCGCCTGATCGATATTGATATCCTGCTGTTCAATAACGAAAAACACAACTATGAATTCCTCAAAATTCCCCACCCGGAAATGCAGAACAGGAGGTTTGCCCTGCTGCCTTTGGCGGAGATCGCAGCCGGTATCATTCATCCCGTTCTGAATAAAACCATCAATGAACTGCTGAAAGAATGTAAAGATGAACTGCCCGTTAAAAAGTATTCCTGATTTTTTCCACAATCTTCAACAAATAATTTTATCCCCTTGCAATTACAGTATTTTGCAAGCTCTAATGTAGCGACCCATTCACCATTGACTATTCACCATTCACTATAAATGAATTATCACTTTATCACCATAGAAGGAAATATCGGCGCCGGCAAAACAACGCTGGCTCATCTCCTCTCCAAGCATTATAATGCAAGATTGATCCTGGAAGAATTTGCTGATAATCCTTTTTTACCAAAGTTCTATGAGAACCAGCAACAGTATGCTTTCCCGCTGGAGTTGTTCTTTATGGCCGAACGTTTCAAACAACAAAAAGAATTCCTGCAGCAGAAGGATATGTTTCAAACCCTCACCATTTCAGACTATCTTTTTACCAAGTGCCTGCTTTTTGCAAAAGTAACTTTGTCTGAAGATGAATTTCGCCTGTACCAGCGCCTGTTTGACATCATTAACCAGCAATTAGTGCAACCCGATATACTTATTTACCTCCATGCACCCGTAAAAAAGCTGCAGGCCAATATCAAGAACCGCAACCGCAGCTATGAACAGAATATTCCTGACGAATATTTATTCAATATACAGGAAACTTATACGCAATATATCAAGCAGCACAATATCAAAACATTGTTTGTAGATGCCAGCAATGCCGATTTCCTGCACAATGAAAAACACCTGCAGGTATTAACAGATGCTCTGAGTAAAGAGTATGAGAACGGACAGCACTATCTTACGTTGCCGTAGAACCATGATTTATAAGATTTATATTTGATTAAAATCTCTGCAATCCAGGTAATGTCCGATTTTCAATATTTCACGCAGCGTTCGCTGCGAAGCAGCGGCGTCCCGATAGCTATCGGGATTGCGCTCTTTGCTCCATTGCGGGCCCTGCGTGAAATTAAAACCGGCCAATGCCGCAATTAAAAAAGACTTCAAATCAAAAAAATAATTTCCCAATAATCCATGCAAAATCCTTTCAATCGTGGTTCTATTATCAATTCAGAATTCACCTGGTTCATTGTAGCCCGGATCCTTTTTATTGCCGGTCTGCGGATGACACCGGTTCTATTGGGTTGGCGCCTCTACCAGATCACAGGAAGTTTGTTATCGTTAGGCATTCTTGGATTGGCAGAAGTGATCCCTGCTATTGTCCTTGCATTACCCGCCGGGGTGAAGGTGGACAGAAGTAACAAACACAAACTGCTCAGCATTTGTATCAGTCTTTATTTCTTCATCATGCTGGGCTTGTTGTTTGTAACCTCACAATGGATGAGGGAAAATTTTTCCAAACAGGTCATTGCATGGAGCATTTATGCGTTGGTATTTGGTACCGGTGCCGTAAGGGCTTTTACCGGTTCAGCATTCAATGCTTTCCTGGTTCAGTTGATCCCTGCCGGGTCATTGGTAAAAGCAATTTCTGTCAATAGTATGGTTTGGCTGATCGCAGCGGTGACAGGCCCGGCGCTGGCAGGCATGTTGATTGGTTATACAAATATCACTGTTGCATTCAGCATTGTCTGCGGATTGATCGCCATTGCTTTTTTTATTTTTCAAAAAATAAAATCAAAACCCATCAGCTGGCAACCCGGCAAGAGTAAAACATGGGACGCTGTAAAAGATGGTTTGCGTTTTGTGTTCCATCAAAAAGCATTGCTGGGCGCTATGAGTCTTGATATGTTTGCGGTATTGTTTGGCGGAGCCACTGCTTTGTTGCCTGCCTTTGCCCATGATATCTTACATGTGGGTCCGCAGGGATTGGGCTGGCTTGTTGCCGCCACTTATCTTGGAAATTTTATTGCCATTGCCTGGCTCACGACGCATCCCTTAAAAAAGAAACAAGGCAAGACATTATTGTATATGGTGGCAGGCTTCGGTCTTTGCATACTCGTGTTTGCCATTTCCAAAAATTTCTGGTTGAGCTTTGGCGCATTATTCATCAGCGGGTTGTTTGATGGTGTAAGTGTGATCATACGGGGAACGGTGGTCCAATTATTTGTACCCGATGAAATGCGGGGAAGAGTGTCGTCAGTAAATTCGATATTCATCAATTCTTCCAATGAACTCGGGCAGTTTGAAAGCGGCGTCGCTGCGGCGGCGATGGGCACCGTGCCATCCGTCATCTTTGGCGGATGCATGACCTTGCTGGTGGTAATTTTTACCTGGTTCAAAGCGCCGGGATTACGTAAATTCGAGTATTGAGAGGTTCCAGAAGTTCCAAAGGTTTAAGAAGTTTAAAAAGTTTATAAACCCCTGGAACCTCTGAAACTTTTTAAACCTTTTAAACTCTTTAAACCTCTTAAACCGTTTTTATGCATCGCCGCACATTCATCCAAAACACCGCAATTACTTTCGCTGCGCTGACATTGGTCCAGCAAAATCTATTGGCATCTTTCTTTGAAGATCCCTGGAAAATAAAAATGCTGACTGATAACATCGGCATTTTCACTGAAAGAGGTGGAACGATCGGCTTCCTGCTGGCGAAAAAAGAAATTGTGGTAGTGGATTCACAATTCCCTGACCAGAGTAAACACCTGATCGATGAATTAAAGAAAAGAAGTGAGAATCCTTTTTCACTTTTGATCAATACCCATCATCATGGCGATCATACAGCAGGCAATATTTCTTTTAAAGGGATCGTAGAACATGTGCTGGCGCATGAAAATTCATTGAAGAACCAGAAAGAAGTAGCGATAAAGAATAAAAGCGAGGACAAACAATTATATCCCGATCAGACTTTTACGGATACCCGGTGCGATAAATTCGGCAAGGAAAAGATCTGTCTCTCCTATTTTGGTGCCGGTCATACCAATGGTGATGCTCTCATTCACTTCCAGCATGCCAATATCGTACACATGGGCGACCTTGTATTTAACCGTCGCCATCCTTTTGTGGACCGCGGCGCCGGCGCTAATATAAAAAGCTGGATGGAAGTACTGGATAAAGCCGTAAATAAATTTGATAGTAATACCCAATATATTTTTGGCCATGCAGGCACCGGTTATGAAGTAACAGGAAAAGCGGATGAATTGAATAAGTTCCGGGATTATCTCGGCAATGTATTGAAGTTTGTAGCTGGAGAAATAAAAGCAGGCAAAACAAAAGATGATATCTTAAAAGCTAAAATTATTCCCGGTGGCGAAGAATGGAAAACGGATGGTATTGAAAGGCCATTGACGGCGGCTTATGAAGAGTTGACGGCGAAATAAACTGGTGATAACTCAAAGAAGAAACTTTCATGCGTAAACTTCATCTTGATGAAAAGAAAAGTTTGCTCATCCTCGGATGGATCTGTATTATAGTTGCTCTTGGCTTGCTCCTGGCAGACTTTATTAAGCCTGTTATCAAAAAAAGATCTGACCTTCTATTCATCAAAGGGCCACTACAGGAATATAATCTTACAAACAAGTATGTCCGTTCCGGCAAGTCCAGTATCCGAAAAATGGAATTCACTTTCCGTCTGGCAAATCATAGCAATGAATTCCGTGTGATGGACCGGCTCGAAAAAGTTGTAAAAAAAGCAGCGTTCAAAAAGCTTTTCCATGGCGATACGCTGACGATCGGCATTTTAAAGACCAGGGAAAAGTTGCTGGATAAAGGTAAAGATGAATTGAAAGTATATTCAATAGATGGTACTGCTGAAACCTTTCTTGATCTCAACGATGTTGTGAGGATCTACAATGGTCCTTTTTATAAGATCCGTGCCGGCATTTTCCTCCTGGCTGCTGTCATTGCTTTCTGGTACAGGAAAAAACGTTATTCGATAAAAAGAAAATAATAGCTCAACTCTCAAAAGTGACTTATTCATTTAAAGCAAGGATCTACAAAGCCGGCATCAACCCCTGTGTTAAAGTACCGGTACGCATCACGAAAACAATGACTGCGATCAAAGGTTATATCCCTGTAAAAGGAAAGATCGAAGATCACCCGTTTGAACAAACACTCTGCCCGGTAAAGAATGACCTGTATCGTTTGTATGTAAATGGCCCGATGTTGAAAGGAGCGAATGTAAAAGTTGGTCAACCTGTACATTTTTCTATTGAGCAGGCCGGCAAACAAAAAGACAGCGATATCCCGATGCCCGCCCCCTTAAAAAAGAAATTAAAAGAATATAAACTGCTCGCCACATTCGAAGCCCTGGCTCCTTACCGGCAAAAAGAGATCCTTCGATATCTCAATAACATCAAAACGGAGGCAACACTGCTGAAAAACATTAAGCGGCTTATTAAAGTATTGCAGGGAAAAGCAACATCGCCATTATTGCGTGTGAAATGATCACTTCCCCTTCTCCACCTCAATTAATTTCTCGATCACATAATAAGTGATCGGGCAAAAAGAAGAGTTCTTCAATGCAAGGGGTTGCCGTTTCAGCATAAAATCACTATCCATATAAGGAAAGCGGACACAATCGCTGGGACGAACTTCATAAATGCTGCAATAATTATCTGAACCGAGAAATGGACAGGGTTTTGTTTTAGTAACATTATCCCCGTCTTCATCTTCCTTTAGATATTTTTCTTTGAAATCACCTTCCTTCATATCCAGGTACTTGCTGATGCGTTTTATATCGGGAGGAGTGAAACGGGGAGAATAATTTTTGCAGCAATTGGCGCATTGTAAACAATCGATCTTTTCAAAAGCCTCTCCATTCAGTGCGGGCAGTTGTTTAAGCACTTTGTTCTTATTGGCCCGGTGCAAGAATTTTTTATACTCTTTCTGGCGTTCGCCTGATTTTTTTTCCCAGTTCGTGAGGAGGTCTTTTGCCATACTGCAAGGTACAACAAGTCAAATAGGTCAAATAAGTCATACAGGTCATATATGTCATAAAGGTCATTGGACTTATATAGTGACTTTTCGTTTTGACTGATTTGACCTATTTGACTTATATGACTGGTATGACTAAATTTGCCCGCAATGGGAACACCGAGAGAGCAATTACTGATCTTAATTACCACTCCAGTCTATTTAATAGTGATAGGCCTGGAACTCTTTCTCAGTCACCTGCGTAAGCAACCAAGCTATACCTGGAAAGATTCGATCCAGAATATTTACATGATGCTGGTAAATGCCGGGATCGACCTGTTGTTCCGCATCATTTATATCGGTTTCATTCTTTCATTCTTTTATGACCATCGTTTTGCAGAACCCATCAACAATCCATGGATCTACTGGCTCGTATTGCTGGTCTTTGAAGATTTCATGTATTACTGGCTTCACCGGGTCGATCATGTATGCCGTTTGTTCTGGGCCACCCATGTTACACATCATTCTTCCCCGCAATTCAACCTGACGGTAGGCTTCCGTTCATCCGTGATGGAGCCGCTGTATCGTTTTGTATATTTTATCCCGATCGCCTTATGCGGGTTTCAGCCTATTGACATTGCGTTTATCTATGCGGCCACGCAAACATGGGGCATACTGGTTCATACTGAAAAAATAAACAAGGCCGGTTGGCTTGAATATTTTTTGGTCACACCATCACATCACCGGGTGCATCATGGTTCCAATCCAAAATATTTGGATAAGAATATGGGCATGTTCCTCATTATCTGGGATAAGTTGTTTGGTACTTTTCAACCGGAATTGCCGGCAGAAGAATATCAGCCCATCAAATATGGTCTTACCAAACCTTTGGAAAAAGAGGACCCCGTTAATCTTATTACCCATGAATGGAAAAATATCGGGAAAGACCTTCGTAAAAAAGGATTGACCTTTAAACAACGCTGGAACTATCTTTTTGGCCCGCCCGGCTGGAGCCATGATGGCAGCACGAATACCAGTGATGAGTTGAGAAAAATGGAAAAAGAAAGCTGACTTTAATCACCGGGAAATCTGCCCCGCTGCCCGTAACTTTGCCCCGCTTTACACAGTTCATAGTTGATCGTTCATGGTTCTTGAAAGAACCAAAGCCATGAACCATGAACCATGAACCCTATAAAAAACAACTAAGAACTATGAACCTCTTCGAGCAACAATCTAACGAATTCGTTCCCCGCCACATCGGACCCAATGAACAGGACACGAAAAGAATGCTGAAGAAGATCGGTGCTAAAAGTGTAGATGAACTGATCACCCAAACTGTTCCTGCATCCATCCGCATGAGCAAACCGCTGGATCTTCCTTCAGCCATGAGTGAACATGAATACCTGAAACATATCAAAGAGATCTCGTTCAGGAATAAAGTCTTTTCCAATTATATCGGGCAGGGATATTATGGCACCATTATTCCTTCCGTGATATTGAGAAATGTTTTTGAAAACCCGGGATGGTACACCCAATACACTCCTTACCAGGCAGAGATCTCGCAGGGACGTTTGGAAAGCCTGTTGAATTTTCAAACCATGGTGAGCGACCTGACCGCATTACCCATCGCCAATGCTTCTTTACTGGATGAAGCAACAGCAGCAGCCGAAGCAATGACCATGTTCTTCAATACACTCAACAAACAGGATCATATTGAGCGGCCAAAATTCTTTGTTGACCGGGAAATTTTCCCGCAAACAAAAGATGTAATAAGAACAAGGGCTACTCCCATCGGGATCGAGATCGTGGAAGCTGATTATAAAACAGCGGTAATCGATGCTACTTATTTTGGAGCTATTGTTCAATACCCGAATGACAAAGGTTCAATAGAAGATTATACAAATTTTATTGCTGCAGCACATGCAGCCGGTGCATTTGTTGTCATGGCAACCGATCTGTTAGCATTGACATTATTAACTCCCCCCGGCGAACTCGGTGCCGATGTGGCCGTTGGTTCCGCACAACGTTTTGGCGTACCATTGGGTTATGGCGGACCGCATGCAGCTTTCTTTGCAGCCAAAGATGATTTTAAAAGAAGCATACCCGGCCGTATCATCGGTATCAGCATAGATGCACAGGGCAACAGGGCTTTGCGAATGGCATTGCAAACAAGAGAACAACATATCAAAAGAGAAAAAGCCACTTCCAATATTTGCACGGCACAGGCATTGCTGGCCAATATGGCGGCGATGTATGCCGTTTATCACGGCCCGGACGGATTGAAGAACATTGCCACAAGAGTTGCCTTGCTTACACAGACCGTAGCAGGAGCTATTAAGGAAAGAGGCTTTGAATTAGTATCCAATAATTTCTTTGATACGATCGTCATAAAAACAAAGGACCTGGCTGCTATTAAAGCAAAGGCAGAACGTCAACTTATTAACCTTCGCTATATTGATAAAAACCATATCGGTATCTCAGCGGATGAAACAACCGATGTTAGTGACCTGTATGACCTGATCAATTGTTTTGAAAATGACAAAGACCCGGTGGCTTTTGATATTCGCCACGATGCTGAACTGCATCATATCCCTTCCGCATTAGCAAGAACATCTTCTTATTTAACTCATCCTGTTTTCAATACCCACCGCAGTGAAAGCCAGATGATGCGTTATATCAAACAACTGGAGAATAAAGATCTTTCCCTGAATACGTCGATGATCTCTCTTGGAAGTTGTACAATGAAGCTGAATGCCGCATCTGAAATGATGCCGCTTAGCTGGAGACAATGGAGCATGATGCATCCTTTTGCCCCGGCCAATCAAACAGAAGGTTATAAATATGTTATTGATGAATTGAGTAAATACCTCTGCGAGATAACTGCATTCGATGCCTGTAGCCTGCAACCCAATAGCGGGGCGCAGGGTGAATATGCCGGTCTGTTAACGATCAAAGCCTATCACGAAGCGAATGGTGATCATCATCGTAACGTAATGCTGATCCCTATCTCTGCACATGGGACTAATCCTGCATCAGCAGTCATGGCAGGGATGAAAGTGGTTGTTGTGAAAGCACTTGATAACGGTTACATCGATGCAGAAGACCTGAAAGCAAAAGCTACGCAATACAGCAAAGAACTTGCCGGTATCATGATCACTTACCCGAGTACTTATGGAGTATATGAAGAAACAGTAATAGAAATTACCGAGATCGTTCACCAGCATGGCGGGCAGGTGTATATGGATGGCGCCAATATGAATGCACAGGTGGGATTAACTGCACCCGGTTTGATCGGTGCTGATGTTTGCCATTTGAATTTGCATAAAACATTTTCTATTCCTCATGGTGGTGGCGGGCCTGGCATGGGACCGATTTGTGTGAAGGATCACTTAGCGAAACATTTACCCGGCCATGTAGAGAATGGAAGCAGCCATGCAGTTTCTGCTGCGCCCTATGGCTCGGCATCTATACTTCTTATCAGCTATGGCTATATAAGAATGTTAGGGAACGAAGGCGTGAAAGCTGCTACTGAATATGCCATCCTCAATGCCAATTATATGCGGGCAAGGTTAAAAGGACAATATGATATTTTATACACCAACCACAACGGGGAATGTGCCCATGAATTTATTGTTGATCTAAGACCATTTAAAAAATCAGCCGAAGTGGAAGCAGAAGATGTGGCAAAACGTTTGATCGATTATGGTTTTCATGCACCTACTATGAGTTTCCCCGTTCCCGGGACGATCATGATCGAGCCAACAGAAAGTGAAGACAAGGCCGAACTCGACCGTTTCTGCGATGCCCTACTTTCTATCCGTGAAGAAATAAAAGCAATTGAAGAAGGGAAAGCGGATAAAAAAGATAATGCATTGAAAAATGCACCGCATACACAGTTTGTGATCACCGCTGATGAATGGAAGCATAGCTACTCAAGACAGGAAGCTGCTTTTCCATTGTATTATGTTACCCAAAATAAATTCTGGCCTGCTGTGGCAAGAGTGAACAATACACATGGCGACAGGAATCTAATATGTACCTGTGAACCGATAGAATCTTACATGGAAGCAGAAGCGTGAATGGTGAATAGTGAATGGTCAATAGAGGGAGTCTCCGAAAATTGACCATTCACCATTCACTATTCACTAATAGCTGCTGCCGATCCCTTGTACAAATGTTCCGCTTGTATTATAGGTATTGATCGTACCGTTTTCGCCTGTCGTACCTCCCATCTCCACGATCATGGTCTTGGCGTTATTTTTTATTTGAAAATTACCTGCGGAAGCGCTGACTGAAAGCCTTACCCGCTCATCCCCGTTATAATTGTTTATATAAAAATCACCATTCCCGCTACTGGTTTGTGTAAGCTTAACGGCGGTATAACCGGAAGAATTATAAAGCGCCAGGAAACCTCCTGCGCTGCTGTTGCATTGCATGGTAGCGCGGCTGTTTCCATCACTGTTACTTATATAAAGATTGCCACCGCTGTCATCATTGCACATGGTCACGGTTCTTTTACCGGAAGGATTATAAATTCCTAAATAACCTCCCCCTCCATCGTTGGAACTGGTAAGCCGAATCATTTCCTGCCCTTTGCCATCTTCTAATGATAAAAAACCTTCATTATTGGTAGTATAGGTGAGATTCACCAGTTTCTTTCCATCTGTATTGTATGTTTTAATGACTCCTTTGCCGGCATCCTGGTTCATAACAGCCAGTACATTACCATAAGAATCCACAACTTCAAATCTTTTGGCTTGAATTACATCCGGAACAGTTTTGGGACTTCGGAATGCCATAAAGATGGTTGCAAAGGAAGCGATCATTAAGACAAGGATCATTTTATAACGGCGATTAGTAGCCTCGAGCTTTTGGAGACGCATTTCAATTGTATTCATATTTATTTATTTAGGCAGAAAAATTACTCATAAAATATTAAATAAGCCAATTTTTGGTCCCCGGGATAATATTTTGACACCCCTTTGATGGATAAGGCCTGAAAAAACCACATTTTTAATTCCCACGGTTCCGGTCTTAAACCCTTACCTTTACGCCCTTTAAACAATAACACAAATACAATGAGCGACAAAAACCAGGGTACCGTTAAGTTTTTCAACCGTGAAAAAGGATTCGGCTTTATTAAGCATGATGACTCTAACAAAGAGACTTTTGTTCATTCCAGCGGCCTGATTGACCAGGTAAACGAAGGTGACAAAGTGGAATTTGACCTGCAGGAAGGCAAAAAAGGCATGAATGCTGTGAATGTTAAAAAGGTCGGATAAGATATTTTACCCCAAAGACTTTTAAACAAAGACCCCGTCTCGCTTAATGCAAGACAGGGTCTTTTTCTTTATCCAGTACTATTATTGAAATCTTTTACGGCCATTACCATTCCCGTTATTTCCATCACTCGTACTTTGCTTATCATCCCGGCGGTCTGATTGCCTTGTTTGCTGTTCTTGTTTTCTTTCCATTTGTTGAACCGGCTGTTGCCTTTGTTCCTGTCTCCGCTCCATTTGTTGCGGTTGTTGACGCTGTGGTTGATCAATGCTTCTTACATCCTGCTGACGGCGTTCAAACTGGCGGGGCTGTTGTTGTTCCTGCCTCCTTTCCATTTGTTGAACCGGCTGTTGTCTTTGTTCCTGTCTCCGCTCCATTTGTTGCGGTTGTTGCCGCTGTGGTTGATCAATGCTTCTTACATCCTGCTGACGGCGTTCAAACTGACGGGGCTGTTGTTGTTCCTGTCTCCGTTCCATTTGTTGCGGAACCTGGCGCTGTGGCACATCATTGCTCCTCACATCTTGCTGACGGATGGGTGTATTCCTGTTTCCATTATTATTATCTGGTCGCTCAAAACGACGGTTGTTATTATCGTTTGAGTTAGGATTCCTGTCAATTCTTTCAGTAGGCCTGCTGATCCTGCTATCGTTTGAACGATTGTTCTGTCCATTGTTATCATTATTATTCCTGGGCTGCCTGAAATCGTTATTGCCTCTCCTCTCCTGTACCTGGTTATTCACAGTATTATTTCTTGCTATCCTGTTGTTGTTGTTCCTGTCATAACGTTCAAACTGGCGGGGAGCAAAGTTGCGTTCGTTATCCCGGCGAACATTAGGACGATACACACTCACTTCATTATTCCTGAATTGAGTTCTGCCCGCTGTATAACTATCACGAAGCCTTACCGGGTTGATCCTGCCACAATATCTTTCTGCCTCGTAGCGGCTTGGGCCTGATCTGAAACCATAATTATTGCTATAGCCACTATTATTGACAATGATAGTCGTGTAATTAATAATAGTCACGTTTTGCCTGCGGTCAACACAATAATCATAAATACGGGGTGATGTGATATATCGCCTCGGTGCAAAACACCAGTAATCATAAGGAGGAGAATAGTTACCGAAATTAATACTGATACTGATCCCCGGTCTCAGCGGAGCCCAGCCATAATAATCACCACCATCTCTCCAGGCTACCCAGGCAGGAGACCATTCATAACCCGGAACCCAGATCCAACTATAATAAGGATCTTCTTCCCAGCGGCCATAGTGAAAAGGTCCCCAGCCCCAATCATAATCAGATACCCACATCCACTCATAATTATCCGTCCATACCCAATGTCCATTGGTACTGTAAGGACGAAAATCGGGACCGGCATCCGGAACCCATACATAGCCATAATCCGGATTGTCTATCCATTGGCCATAAGGACTGAGTTCGTCATAAAATGTTTGATAAGTTACATCCTGCCGGTTGTCATAGTTGTCTGAATACTGTGCCGACGCTTTGTTTGATAATGAACTGCCCAGTACTATTACCAGTGCCAGTGCAGCGAGTGTCAAAATACGTTTCATGGAATACAAATTTTTTTTAATAAAATACATTCAGAAAATTGTTTACTGTCTCCTGTATTGTTTTTTCGAAAAGAGAAAATGCAGGAGCCATTTTCTTTAATTTCCTTGCTTCCGTATGACGCTATAACTATGCCATACCGGTTGCATGAAAACAGGGAGAATGGATTTTTAGCAAAACCTTGTATCACTGTTAAAAGAAAAGGCTGTTCTTTCGAACAGCCTTAACAAGAATTTTTTTGGCGTTTATCTTTTTACTTTGAAGTTGCAAATGACATTTCTTATCGCCTGACCCGGGCCAACATTCATCTGGGCATTAAAACTCCCCTCAATATAGCCTGTTCCGGTTGGTCCGAATGTGGTGATATTAATCATTGGATTTATGGTTACAAAATTTCTTAAATTTAAACTACCCGTCTTATCATTAACATTTGCATCCCAAAGATTACTCAATAGCGGGTAAGTCCCCGGAGTCAGGTTATTAAAGAACCAAAAATAAGTGTGTTCAACATTTCCATTAGTAACAAACTGTGCATATACGCCTGTCTTTGTAGAAAAGCCATTATTGGCAACTGAATCATACGCATCAACAGTGTTTGGTTGTCCCATATCCATCCAATTGTAAGGAACGCCATCAATAATGTATTCAATAAACTCTGTTAGGCTGCCGCAGGCTTGTATGGTACCCACATTTACAATCCCGTTTGTTCCTGTACCATTATACATCGAACTTTCCTGCAGTGTCGCCAGGTCAATACCTTTCAACGCAAAATTCAGCGGAGTTCCGCTACACCTGATTATTGTAATAGAAAAAGCTCCGTTGGTAACTGGTATAGTATATGAATAGGCGTTGTTCGTATAAACAAGAACAGCACCATTCGTTACATTGCTATTACTGCAATTTGTCAAATTACCTGTTATGGTCAATGAGTTAGTTGTAGGCACAGTAACTGCAACAATCCCCAAATTTGCATCTCCGCCAAACGGGCCGATGTTTTGTGAGTAAACAACCGTATTGCATTGGCTCAATACTTCAAGGACCAGCGGTTCATTTTTTGGAACTTTGCCGCTAACAAAACCCACCGAATCAGTCCAGCCGGTTGCGGAGGAACCATTGGTTCTTTTTATTCTCACCAACACATTTACCAATGGTTGATTGTTTGCGGCATTCACTGCTGTCAAACTAAGGTTAATTAATGGATAAGGCACATCACAGTTCCAGAAAGAAAAATGGCTTACCTGTGCCACATAATTATTTCCCGTTTTTATAGCTGTACCCTCCTGTATCCAACGACCTTTTACTTCATCAAAATGCCAGAGATCGATAGTAGCTGGTGCATTGCCAAGTAAAGAAGCAGGAATGGGAAAAGTTAATTCTGCGGTTTTACCGGAAGCAATTTTTAAAGCCTGCCCGGTTGAACCCGTCATTTCTACACCTAACATGCCAAAGGTTTCCAAACCTCTCTCTTCTCCACTGGTTGTGATCCCCCGAAGATCTCCAATAATAATTTCAGGAAGATTGGATGCGGAAGGATCTATCCATGTCATAGCTATATTAACCTGGCCGGAATATGGATTACCACTTGCATCATTTACTGCATTTCCCGGCATCATCAGTTTGGCTCCGCTGCTAAGAGTGATTGTACCACCTGTGGAAGCTGTAAAATTTCCGGAATTTGTTTTTGGTAAAAGCTTTATACGGATATTATGTATGCGGCCCGCCGTAGTAACAAAGCTGCGGCTTCCGGTGAAGTAACCCTGCTTGACCACTTTGACATAACCGTTGGCCTTAGAAAGATTGATATTATTGAAACGAAAAACACCATACCGGTCTGTAGTTGTAGTGCTGCCACTACTTGTTATTGCAGCTCCTTCAACGGGTTGATTATTTTCATCAACCACAATTCCTCTTACTCCTGCCACTACGGTTATATTATCATTTACTCCCCCTGCCGGGTTTCCCCCGGTAGTTCCGGCGTCTTGTACTTCCCGCTGGCAACCCATTGCGAGGTAAAGTGAAAGAAGTAGTAAAAAGATATTTGTATTCCGGAAACGAAAAGATGTTTTTTGCATAGCAACGTGTTTTAGTCAGTAAATAGGATCCAGATTAAATGATCAACAAAAAGGAAGATCGGTCAGATTCTGTCTGACCGATCTTAATTCTGGTAGTTTAATTGGCGGCAATTCTATTTTTTCACTTTTACAGTAATGGTAGCAGCCAGTTTGCTGCCATAAGAACGATGCAGCCCGTCTGCCATTTGTAATGTCAGCTTATGTTTACCGGGAGTAAGATTTAATTCATATTCGGTTTGTCCTTTCCCGAAATGTATATGCGCTGAATCTTTTGGCACTACGGTACCCGCAGCCAGTGAATCTTCTGCATCAATAAATAAATGATGATGACCCGAACCCGCAACAACAGGTCCTGCCGTATCTATTCTGATAACTTCTGTCCCCATCTCCAATTTAAATGGCGAGCTGATCTTGGCGTCATCTTCCAGGTTTTTGAAAAACACTTTTGCACCTTCGGGTACCTGTGGCAAGTCAGGAATATTGACGCCGGGTCCGGGCATGTGATGCATCGTGTCCGTCTTGTTCATCGCAGAATCTTCTTTGTTTTCTTTTTTATCAGAGGAACTATTACATGCGGCCAATATGGCTATGCAGGCAACGGGCAGAAGGAATTTTATTTTCATACTATTATATTTTCCGCTAAAGATAAGCGTATTTGAATCTTTTTTCCATTACCACTCATCATCTGGCAGAGCCAATTTGAAAAACTCACGCAGAGTACACAGAGAACGCAGAGAATATTTGCTTAACCCCCCAGCGAACTCAGTCCCGCCTTTGGCGGGATGAAACTGATAGAATATTCATCATCACCACATTCTCCGTAACTTTATTATCCAATAATTTTAATTCTATGGATCAGCAAATCATCAACCTGTACGACGAGTACACACACAAACCACTTAACAGAAATGAATTTCTCCGCCGCCTTGCCCTGCTGGCCGGTGGCACTGCAGCAGCCATGACCATTCTGCCATTGCTGGAAGTGAATTATGCAAACGCAGCCGTTACCAGCCAGGAAGATCTGTTTACAGAAAGGATCAGTTATCCCGGTATTAACGGAGATATGCAAGCCTATGTGGCAAGACCAAAAGAAGAAAAAAAATATGCTGCCGTGGTGGTGATCCATGAAAACCGTGGCCTCAATGCCCATATAGAAGATGTAACACGCCGTGCAGCCAAAGCCGGATACCTTGCCATTGCTCCCAATGCATTATCATCGCTTGGCGGCACGCCGGAGAATGAAGATGAGGCCAGGACAAAATTCCAGCAACTGAAAACGGAAGACAACCTGCAGAATTTTATTAAAGTGTTTGACTATTTATCGACAAGAAAAGATTGTAATGGAAAATTCGGTTGCGTGGGATTTTGCTGGGGCGGCGGCATGGCAAACAGCCTCGCTGTAAATGTTCCTTCCTTAAAAGCAGCCGTTCCTTTTTATGGACGTCAACCTTCGGCCGAAGAAGTTGCTAAAATAAAAGCGGCCCTTCAATTACATTATGGTGGCCTTGATGAAAGAGTAAATGCCGGCATACCTGCTTTTGAAGAAGCATTGAAGAAAAATAATATCGTTTACGAATTATACATCTATGAAGGGGCCAACCATGCTTTTCATAATGATACTGCACCGACAAGGTATAATGAAGCAGCCGCCAAACTGGCCTGGCAACGTACGATAGAATTTTTTGGCAAATACCTGAAGTAGTTTTTCTTTGCCCATGCCCCTGAAGGATTATTACAGCATCCTGGAAATTAAATCATCTGCCACACAGGCTGAGATCAAAAAAGCATTCCGGAAACTGGCGCATCAATTCCATCCTGATAAAAACAAGCATGACCCCTATTACACTGCACAATTTGCTGAAGTAAAAGAAGCATATGAAGTGCTTACCAATCCGGCCAAAAAAGAATATTACCTGCAGCAACGCTGGTATGATCAAAGCACCGGTAAAAGAAAAACACAGGACATCATCACTCCTGTCGCTTTGCTGAAGCAGGTGCTTGAACTGGAAAGATATGTTTCGAAACTGGATGTCTTCCGGATGGATAAGGAAGGACTGCACGATTATCTTTCAATCCTTCTTACAGATACAACCATTGAAAAGCTGAATTCATTTAATGATGAGGCTACCAATGAAGAGATCATTAAAATTTTACTGGCCTGCTTCCGGCCACTTCCTTTCGATCTTGTTCTTTCATTGCAGAAACAGCTTATTAAGATCAGGGTTAATCCTGGTTGCAGCAAAAAGATCAGTGATTGGATGGCCGGACGTGAAAAGATCCACACCAGAGAGAAATATAAAGTATGGATCATTTTACTGGTCGTAGCCGTACTATGCCTGCTTATTTTTTTCTTGCGGGGTAATAAATGATCAATTGCCTCCCTGGGATAGTTTATTCTCGATCTTATGCATAAAATTGGATACAGGACCTTCCATTTTATTTGTCCGGTCATCCAATGACTCATCTTTTAGCAGATCGCCGAGATTCAGGGCCGCCGGTAAATAAACAAGAATATGGTGCCGCTGATCATTCATGAATTGTTTTAATTTTTGCGGATCAGCACTCGCAACAGATTCTCTGACCAGTTTTATGGATTCATCTGCAATATTTTCGAGGTGACTTTCCGCCTGGTTAGCAGAAACGCCGGCATATTCTGCAACTTTTTCCACGAGCTGGTTTTCTTTCCCGTTAAACAAAGTATGTAATGAATCTTTATGTGTATCTGCTTTTAAAATTTTCAGACTTCCTTCGTCATTCCTGGAGAGTTTATACACAGCGGTAAGAACAGCCGGGATGGCAGCCTGCGCCAACTGTTCAATAGTTGATTCTGCATCCTTTCCCTTTATATCCTGTATATTGGGATCAACCTTTTTTAATGGCGGATATTCAAGGTTTTGCTGTATGCTCTCAATAAGATTTGTTGTCATAACTGTATTTTCTTTTAACAATTAAAAAATTGTGCCATAATCAGCGAACAGCCTGAAAATGGCTGAGCGCTTCTCTATCTTTGCGGCATGCATTATGTTTCAGTGGAAGGATTGACAAAGAGTTACGGCATTCAGCCATTGTTCCAAAATATTTCATTTAATATAGAAGAAGGTGACAAGATCGCCCTGGTGGCCCGAAATGGTACAGGAAAATCCACTTTATTAAAAATACTGGCGGGGAAAGAAACTCCTGATGAAGGAAAAGTATGGATCCATAAAGAAGTGGATGTGGTTTTGTTTGAACAGGATCCTTCTTTTATTGAAGAGAGATCAGTTGTGGAAAATATTTTTTTTCATGATCATCCTGTCATGAATGCCATTGCGGCCTACGAAGCCCTCAGCGAAGAAGCCGATCCGGACAAACTGAATGAAGCCATCGTTAAAATGGATGAACTGGGCGCCTGGGATTTTGATGCGAAAGTAAAACAAGTGCTGAGTAAATTAAATATTCATCATCTCACGCAGCCGGTCAGCAAGTTAAGCGGCGGTGAACGAAAAAGAGTGGCCCTCGCAAAAACGCTGATCGATATCGGCTTTGAACATAAACATGTTTTGCTCGTGATGGATGAACCCACCAACCACCTTGATGTGGAAATGGTGGAATGGCTGGAACATTATCTCGCCAAAGAAAATGTCACCCTGCTGCTGGTAACGCATGACCGTTATTTTTTGGATACAGTTTGTGAAGAAATATGGGAGATGGATGGCAGCAATTTATTTGTACATAAAGGCCATTATGAAAATTACCTGGAAAAAAAAGCAGCCAGGGTGGAAAACGAAGGAGCCACTATTGACAAAGCCAGGAACCTCTACCGCAGGGAACTGGAATGGATGAGAAAGCAACCTAAAGCAAGAACAACAAAAAGCAAGAGTCGCCAGGATAGTTTTTATGAAGTGGAGAAGATCGCCAAACAAAAAATTGCCAACGAGGAATTACAGTTGGATATGAAGATGAACCGCCTCGGCGGAAAAGTAATTGAACTGAAAAAAGTTTACAAAAGCTATGGCGATAAAGTGATCCTGAAAGGGTTTGACTACACGTTCAAAAAAGGAGAACGGATCGGCGTGGTTGGGAAAAATGGGGTTGGCAAATCCACTTTTACAAACATATTGCAGGGCATTGAAAAAGCCGACAGCGGAAAGATCAATATTGGCGATACGGTGATATTTGGTAATTATTCGCAGCAGGGACTCGAGGTAAAAGAAGATATGAGGGTGATCGAGTATGTAAAAACGATGGCAGAACATTTTCCTTTGGCCAGTGGTGGCTCTCTCAGCGCTGCACAATTTCTCCAGTTGTTTTTATTTGACCCCGATAAACAATATACTTTCCTGAACAGTTTAAGCGGTGGTGAAAAAAGAAGATTGCACCTGCTTGCTATTTTATTCCGCAACCCGAATTTTCTTATCCTCGATGAACCAACGAATGATCTTGATCTTCCTACACTGGGCGTTCTCGAAAACTTTTTAAGCGAGTTCGCCGGCTGCATTATCATTGTCTCTCACGACCGGTATTTTATGGACAGGCTGGTGAATCATTTATTTGTTTTTGAAGGCAATGGGGTGATAAGAGATTTCCCGGGAAATTATTCACAGTATCGTCAATCGGCAGTTAGCAGCCGGTCCCGAATGCTTTCGGGAGCAGTTGGCAGCCTGCAACCAGTTATGAATGATACTTTACCAAATGAAGCTTCAAAAACCAGCAACCAGAAACAAGCAACCAGAAAACAACCCTCCTTCAAAGAAAAAAGAGAATTTGAATTGCTTACAAAAGAAATAGCTGAGCTGGCAAAAGAAAAAGAGATCATTACCCAAAAGCTCAATAGCGGTACTGCTCCTTATGAAGGATTGCAACAGGCTTCGCAACGTATCGTTGAAGTGACCCGTTTGCTGGATGAGAAAGAACTTCGATGGCTGGAACTAAGTGAAGTGATCTGAATGTTCCTAAAAATAACTTGGCCGGATATTCCGAAATATATAGCTTTAGTTCTCATTCCGCCCCATCAAGACCTACCAGTTGATCCTCCCGTTATTTATTAATCAACCAAAATTGCAATTATGAAAAAAATTCTCATTCTCGCAGCAAGCTGCATGATCCTTTTCGCCTGCAGCGACAAGAAAGACGAAAACAAAAAAACAGATGAAACCAAAATGAGTTCAGGTGGAGACAAAACTCCGCCACAATCAGAGTTTGCCGATGCTAAATATGCTGATTGGGGCAAAAAAATGATCGCCCAGATGAGCAGCGGCGATATAGATGGCTGGATATCCAACTACGCTGATAACGCTGTTTATGCATGGTCAGCAGGTGATAGTCTTGCCGGTAAAGCAGCCATTGACAAATACTGGAGGGACAGGAGAATGAATGTGATCGATTCACTTACATTCAGCAACGACATTTGGTTACCCATCAAAATAAACACACCCCAGCGAGGTCCTGATGCACCGGGAGTATGGCTTTTGAGTTGGTACCAGGTGAATGTAAAGTATAAGAACGGCAAAAGACTGATGTTCTGGACACATACCGATCATCATTACGATTCTACCGGTAAAATTGACCGCAGCGTTCAGTACATTGACAGAGCCCCGATCAATGCAGCATTAGGGAAATAAAGAATAAAAAATAATATTTTAAAGCGGCATCAGAAATGATACCGCTTTTTCATGCTTATGAATTGCAGAAGCTACTCGATCAGGTCAGCATAAGCTCTTGCTGAATAATAAGTATATTTTTTTGAATCCTTTTTCGTGCCACTCAGCACCGAATGTATAAACCCGTTCAGTTCCACCTGCTGTGTGTGATAAATACCCCTGTTGAGATTTATTTTAAAAAAGAATTGGACCTGTTCATTGTTGCTTTTATAAATGATGAGGCTATCGGTAGTGCTCTTTGAAAAAGTAAAATCATTTTGAAGATGCTGCAACAGTAAATGGCTCCGGTACCAGGTGCCTCCCGTGGCAGAAACCAGGGACTTGCCGTTGTACAATGCTACACTGTCATTATAAGCAAATACATTTAACGATGCGCCTTTCACCTGCTGCAACCAATTTTTAAATTTGGGATAATAGCTGCTGTCATAACCGTAATCACTGTCAATAAAACTGATCCTTTTTATTATAGATGGAATTTGCTCCACTCCTGCCAGGTAACCAAAAATAAAACTGCCGCCGCCGCTGTGCCCGTTCAGGTAAATTGCTTTGTTCTTTCCTTTTACCGATCCTGCCAATGAATCAACGAGCTGTGGGATCTCTTTTTTAAAGTCAGGATGTTTTTGTTTCCAGGATGGCCAGCTTTTGTAATTATTTTCCAAATAGATCACAACAAAATTCTTTTTAGGCAATTGCTGCCGTATAAATCTTGTTTGCGCCCGGATATGCTGTATATCAAAATGCCAGTCATCGCCGGGCTGCATTTTCTTACCCATGGTTTGCTCCGTTGAATTTCCATTGGGCAGAGCAAAAAAGGCGATGATGGTTTTTTTATTCATTGAAAGATCAGCAGGTTTGTCAATAGTGACTTTCACGTCTCCATATAACCTGAAAGAATCAATAATACGTCCGGCCTGCTGGGCACTTGCGTTAAAAAAAGCAAAAGGTATTGTTATGATTATAACTGAGCGGATCAATTAGAGTAATTTTACACAAATTAATTTTTTTACCTGACAATGGTCTAAACGCCTGTTATTATCATTGCGGGAAACAAAAACTTTTTCATGCGGCAAGTATCTTTTTTTTTATTCTTTATTACGATCATCTCTCAAACTAATTTATCTGCACAAACAGCACAGGAGAGGGTCCAGCAACAACAGGCGGAAAAGATCCGAACAGAACAGGAGAATAGCCTCGCCCCCGACTATTCCAACCTGTATTTCTGGGCTGCGCATCCTGCCAAAAAAGATATGAGTGATTCCGTTCCTTCTTTTCTCAGAAAAGAAAGAAGAGATACACTGGCCGATGTTTTCTTCCTCCATCCTACTACGTTCACACAATATTCGGCGGACCTGCCCTGGAATGCGTTGCTTGATGATACGGTCCTGAATAATGCCACAGACAAACGAACCATTCTTTTTCAGTCTTCCGTTTTTAATAATTGCTGCCGCATATTTGCACCGCGGTATCGCCAGGCACACCTGAAAGTATATTTACTTCCGAATAGCGAACCATCTCAAAAAGCGTTTGACTTTGCTTACAATGATCTGAAGACAGCCTTTCAATATTACCTCGATCATTATAATAAGGGCCGACCCATCATCATTGCATCACATAGCCAGGGCGCCATGCATGCCATCAGGTTATTACAGGAATTTTTCGATGGCAAACCCCTGCAAAAACAATTGGTATGTGCCTACATCGTTGGCTGGCAGATCAAACCGGATGATTTTAAATATATTCCTGTTGGAACAACTCCGGATGCTACCGGCTGTTTTGTCGGTTGGCGCAGTTTCAAAAAAGGAGAAATAGATTTTTTTATTAAAAACGAAAAGGGCGGTTCTGTTTGTGTGAACCCGATCAGCTGGACAACATCAACGGATGAAACCAGTGCCGGACAACACAAAGGAGCGATATGGAAAAACATGAACAAATTGATACCGGGAGTTATTGCTGCTTCTATAGAACCGGAACATAAGGTATTATGGGTAGATGCACCGGAAAAAGAGCAGGAAAAGATCGGTGGCAAGGTGAAGAACTATCATATTGCAGACTATAATCTTTTCTGGCTTGATATAAGGGAGAATGCGATGCTGAGGGTAAAAGCCTTCCTGAAAAAATGATCCTTATCGTATTTTCCCTATACGCTATTGATGCAAAAATTAAAATTAAAATTATAGCCCATTCACTTGCAAATAAAAAGATATGGCTTTATTTTTGCGTGACTTCTCTTAATAATTCCCCTATCCTTTCTGAATATCCGTTTCCCCAGCTTCCTTGAAAACCTGGTACTAAATCTATTTGAAAACTAAAAATCAGGTTATGAAAAAAATTAGACTTAAACTTAGAAATGAAGGAGTGCAGGCCGGTCTGTTGATAACAGGCTTTATTGTAGCTTTTGCTCTTCTTTTTATTTTCTTTTACAACAATTAAAATTGATTGATCCTGTGAGCCTGAAAGCCGGGCAATAAATTTTATAATTTTTGCCTGGCTTTTTCCAGGACCTCATTCACATCGATCTTTTCCATGCAGTTAAAATGCCCTAAGGGGCATTTTTTATACCCGATCTTGGAACAGGGACGGCACCAGAGTTTATTGGTCTGCATGATCACATCCGATACCGGCGTATCACCATAATATGGCGTCATTCCAAAAGAAGGAACTGTATTTCCCCACAACGAAATGACCGGTCTTTTGAATGCAGCAGCAATATGCATCAGGCCTGTATCATTGCTGATCACAATTTTTGCTTTTCTTACCAGGTCAGCACTTTCGTTGATGCGAAATTTACCGCAGGCATTATAAATTTTTATGGGATCAATGGCTGCAATTTCATTTCCATTGCTTTCATCTTCTTTTCCGCCGAGCAAGATAACCGGGTGATCCATCTTTTGGCAAAACTCTTTCCATTTATGCACCGGCCAGCGCTTGGTGCCATGTGCAGCGCCGATGACACAGGCGATATACCCGGCACTATGTGAGGCAGGAATATCCTGCTTTTTAATTTCTTCATGCGCTGCGATAAAATAATCAAGCCCTGCCCCATCGTTCTTTACGCCAAAAGATTCAACCGTTCTCATATACCTGCCGACAATATGGATCTTTGGCAGAACATTTATTTTAAACGCCGTATAGAAATATTTTTGGATGTTGAGTTTATAAAAAGAAAATGATCTTTTCCCAAGCGCTTTCTTTATTCTCAGGGTTTTTACATTGTGATGCAGGTCGATGATGTAATCATAGTTCTCTGTCTTTAATTCTTCTATCATCAGCTCCCAGCTATGGGCCAGCACATGCAGTTTATCGATATAGGGATTATGCTCAACGACAGAACGAAAAGAATTTTTTACCAGGAAATGAACTTCAGCATCGGGTACTTGCTTTTTTAAACAACGGATAACGGGTGTGGTGAGGACAATATCGCCAATAGAGGAAAAGCGTATAATTAGAAATTTCATGCTGTGGAATTAATAATTATTAATCAACAATTATTAATTATTTAAATATCGGAAAGTTTTAAAATCAGGGCAACAATTCTTCTGTCTCTAAATAATCAAGGTCTTTATGATAAGTTTCTTCTGTAAAATAAGCAGCAATTAAAGTAATGGCCATTACGATCATCCCGGTTGTCATAGCACTTTTCACAAACGACCAGCCCATACTGTTCTGGAACAGGTTTACAAACATCAGGTTGATAAGCGGAAGCGAACCCCGTACCATATTGGGAATGGTAGTGGCGGCTGTTGCCCGGAGGTTGGTACCAAACTGTTCTGCACCCATGGTGACGAATATGGCCCAGAAACCCGTACTGAAACCCAATGCAGCACAGGCCATATACATGGAAACATCATTATGTATATTACCGCTGAAGAAATAAATACCTGAAAGGATGGCAAAAAAGTAAAAAAGATACAGGGCTTTTTTCCTGCTTTTGAAATACTGGCTTACAAAACCGATCAAGATATCGCCGATCGCAATAGCCGTGTACGCATACATAATAGCACGACCTGATTCAATTGCATTCTTTCCATAAAACTCGGTAGCAAACCTGTTGCTTAAATTAACCAATATGCCAATAACAAACCAGGTAGGCATTCCAATTAATATCGCCAGTATGTATTTTCGAAAACGCTTTGCATTGTTGAAGAACATAAAAAAATTTCCCCTTGAGATCTTCTTTTGTTTCACTTCCCTGAATAACCCGCTTTCAGCAACACGTATCCGGAGGAACAATAAAAGGACGCCCATCGCTGCCCCGATCTTATAACATAAACGCCAATCGTTATTGGTAAACTTGAATGTGAAGTAAGCAGCCACGGCGCCAAACAAACCGATACCCGCAACTAGTGAAGTACCGATGCCTCTTTTAGTTCGTGGCAATAATTCACTCACCAGGGTGATACCGGCTCCCAATTCTCCGGCAAGACCAATGCCTGTTGCAAATCTTGCATAAGCATATTGCTCGACGTTCTGGACATAGCTGGTAAAAAAATTGGCGATCGAATAAAGAATGATAGACCCGAATAAAACACTCAGTCTTCCTTTCTTATCCCCCATAATACCCCAGATGATGCCCCCGATCAGCAAACCCCACATCTGCCAGTTGATAACATGGGTACTTGCTGCTATCACATCTTTCTTAATGGTAAGGTTGACACCCAGCGCTGCAAGACTTGGTTCTCTTACAATGGTAAACAGCAAGAGGTCATAGATATCAACGAAATAACCCAGCGCTGCCACGACCACAGCAATATTAAAAATGGAAATTTGTTTTTGCTGGTTCATAAACGACTACGGTTTTGAATCGTTACCCGGTATATCGGTTGGATCTTTTTTCGTTGGTGAAAACATTTTTATTATAACCGGCGCTGTGGTTACCAGTACAATGCCCAGCACGATCAGTTCAAGATGATCCTTTAGATCAAAATCAAATTGTTTCAATATCCATTTCTGCAAAAAATAACCGGCAAATACCATGGTGAATACCCAGGCCACAGAACCAATGATATTAAAGAAATGGAATTTCTTGCGATCCATTTGCACAATACCTGCTACAATGGGAGCAAAGGTCCTGATGAACGGGATAAACCTCGCAGCTATAATGGCCAGCCCGCCATATTTTGTATAAAACTCATGAGCCTGGTGTAAATATTTTTTTTTGAATAGAAACCGGTCTTTCCAGTGATACATAGCCGGTCCTATTTTTCGCCCCGTCCAGTAGCCAACGGCGTTGCCAAGAATACCAACAAATGAAATGAGCGCTACCAGGAAAAATAAATCTATCAGGGGTGAATGATCATTACCCATTCCAAATATTTTCAGGAACTGGTAAGCAAGACCGGGGTCATGGGTCTTTTCATTCATTTCATGTGCAAAGATGCCGGCAACAAATAATAATGAATCGCCGGGGAAAAAAAATCCAAAAAATAATCCTGTCTCTGCAAAGACAACAAATAATAACAACCATAAACCACCGTTCTCAACGTACCATTGAGGTTGCAATAATTGACTCCAGTGAAATGCGTCCAATAAAAACATGTTCCTTCTTGTTTAATGTTGTTCTTTATCCGGGTTTTCGTGTTCCGTGTGATGATGATGTGGCGCATGTGCCAATGCCCCTTCCCATTTACTTACCGCTGCTGTAGCCAATGCATTACCCAACACATTCGTCATGGTCCTTCCCATATCACAAAAAACATCAATGGCTAAGATCAACCCGATACCTTCCGGCGGAATACCAAACATACCGCAGGTGGCCAGCACCACAACTAAGGATGCTCTCGGAACACCGGCAATACCCTTACTGGTAAGCATGAATACCAGCAACATGGTTATCTGTGTACCGATATCTCCTGTTACTGAAGTAATATTATAAGCCTGTGCAATGAACATACTGGCGAAGGTCATATACATCATACTGCCGTCAAGATTAAAAGAATAACCAAGCGGCAATACAAAAGCCACAATTTTATCCTTGCAACCAAACCGTTCCATCTCTTCGATCAACTTGGGCAACACGGCTTCGCTGCTGGCCGTGCTGAAAGCGATAGCCATTGGGTTCGAGATCCTTTTTAATAAAACTTTCAGCCTTTGCTTTAAAAAAAGCCAACCAACGAAAAGTAATATTAACCACAGTACGACCAGCCCCATGTAAAAGGAGCCAATGTAATAAGCATAGGTTGTTAATATGCCCAATCCTTTACTTGCTATCACGGCACACATGGCACCAAACACACCTATTGGAGCAAGGTTCATAATATACCCCACCATTTTCAGCATCACATGCGCAACTGAATCCAATGCCTTAATAACCGGTTCTCCTCTTTTTCCAATGGCTGTAAGAGCCACACCGAAAAAGACAGAGAACACCACCAATTGTAATATCTCGTTATTGGCCATGGACTCGATCACACTTTTTGGAATAACATGCTCCACAAATTTTGGCAGAGAAAATTCACCGCCTTTTGCCATCAGGTCTTTCACACCTTCTGCATCTGTGTTGGTAAGATTTACGCCAACACCCGGCTTTGTAATACTAACCAATAACAATCCAAGGAATAAACTGATAAGAGATGCAGAGATGAACCAGAGCATTGCTTTGCCACCCACCCGGCCAACTGTTTTCAGATCACCCAATTTGGCGATACCTACCACGAGTGTGGCAAATACCAATGGAGCAATGATCATCTGTACCAGCCGGAGGAAGATGGTAGTGAGTAGTTTTATTTTGGGTCCAAAGTCTTTGATAAATGCGGGTGATGCATTTTGATGGATGAAATATCCTACTATAATGCCGAGGGCCATCGAGATCAATATATAAAGAGTAAGCCTGTTATTTTTTGACATGGCAGCCTGTTTACAATGAGTAAAGAAGCCGAAAATCGGAAAAAATACTGACTGTCAGAACATTTATCCTTTAAATCTCCTTTCTGTAAAAGATTTGGGGGTCTGAACCGAATTATTCTTTATTTTACGACACTTAATTCCATATTGTAAACTATAATCAACGAACTTATGAGTTTATTTGTCAGAAAACCAATGGCTGCTTTGATGAACGAAGCTGCAGAAACCGGAACCCATACACTTAAAAAAACATTAGGAGCAAGAGGTTTGATCGCATTGGGGATCGGTGCTATTATCGGTGCTGGTTTGTTCTCCATTACTGGTATGGCCGCAGCCAATCATGCTGGTCCTGCTATCACCCTTTCATTTGTAGTTGCAGGTCTGGGCTGTTTGTTTGCAGGTCTGTGTTATGCAGAGTTTGCTTCCATGATACCCGTTGCCGGCAGTGCTTATACTTATAGTTATGCAACGATGGGTGAATTCATGGCCTGGATCATCGGCTGGGATCTTGTACTGGAATATGCGGTTGGTGCAGCAACAGTCGGAATAAGCTGGAGCCGTTACCTGGGAAAATTCCTGCAAGGGTTTGGCATTACACTTCCAATAGAATTAACAGCTGGTCCGTGGGACGGAGGCGTTATCAACCTGCCTGCTGTACTTATTATTGTATTGATGAGTCTGTTGCTGATAAGAGGTACAAAAGGAAGCGCTATTGTAAACAGCATCATTGTCGTAATAAAAATTGCTGTGGTCCTTACCTTTATTTTCCTGGGATGGAAATATATTAATACCTCCAATTACGATCCATACATACCGGATAATACCGGCAAATTTGGTGACTTTGGATTCAGCGGTATCATCCGGGCGGCAGCTATCGTTTTCTTTGCTTATATCGGGTTTGATGCGGTAAGTACAGCATCCCAGGAAGCTAAAAATCCAAAACGGGATATGCCGATCGGCATTTTAGGTTCCCTCCTTATTTGTACCATTCTATATATACTCTTTGCTCATGTGATGACAGGTGTTACCAGCTATAAAACATTTGTCGGCCAGGATGGTATTGCCCCGGTAGCCGTTGCTATTGACCATATGGGTTCGGCCAATGCAGCAGGTGTTGTAACACCTGATTACCCATGGCTGAACCGTGCGATTGTTGTAGCTATACTTTTTGGATATTCGTCTGTTATATTAGTGATGTTGATGGGACAAAGCCGTGTTTTTTACAGTATGAGTAAAGATGGTTTGATTCCAAGGATTTTCTCTTCTGTAAATCCTAAAACACAAACACCGGCAAAGAACAATTTATTATTCATGCTCTTTGTAAGTGTGTTTGCTGCATTTGTACCTGCACGGGTTGTTGGTGAAATGACAAGTATCGGAACCTTGTTTGCATTCATCCTGGTGTGTATCGGTGTTTGGATCATGCGGAAAAAGATGCCTGAATTAAAAAGAGAATTTAAAACTCCGATGGTTCCCCTGATCCCTATTCTTGGTATAGCCACCTGTTTATTCATGATGGTGTTCCTGCCCATGGATACATGGATACGATTGCTGGTATGGATGTTAATTGGTCTTGATATTTATTTATTCTATGGTGTTAAAAACAGTCGCCTGGGTCATGGAACTCCCAGCAGGAAAGGAATGAGGATGGCCCGATATACCGGCCTGGCGCTTTCCGGGCTTTTAGTAGTCGTTGGTTTACTGCATCAAAATACGGTTGGCTTTAATGCCGACAGAACATTACTTTATATATCTGTTGCTTTTGCTGTTGTGCATTTAGGACTTTACGCCAGCAAATTGGGCAGGGTTGAAGATAAATAGCTTATTAATGTAGAAAAACTTTAATGAACCGTTCCATCTTTTTACAGGTGGAACGGTTTTTCTTTTACCAGCATTGCCTTAGATTTGCACTCCTAATAAAGCTGTTAGCTGTTAGCTAATGGCTAATAGCTATCGGCTAATAGCTTAGAATTATTGACTCATTGTGCTAATGAATAATCATCATGGGAAGAATTTTTGAAGTACGTAAGGCCTCGAAGTTTGCCCGCTGGGATAAAATGGCGAAGAATTTTACCCGAATCGGCAAGGAAATAATCATTGCCGTAAAAGCAGGCGGCGCCGACCCCAATTCAAATCCCGCCCTTCGCCGCTGTTTTCAAAATGCAAGAAGTGTTGGCATGCCGAAGGACCGTGTTGAAGCAGCTATAAAAAGAGCACAGGGAAAAGAATTAATTAACTACGATGAGATCCTTTATGAAGGTTATGGCCCGCATGGTGTTGCCATATTAGTAGAAACAGCAACGGATAATCATGTACGGACCGTAGCCAATGTAAAATCACATTTCAATAAGGGTGGTGGTACCCTGGGCAACAGCGGCAGTGTAGCGTTCCAGTTTAAAAAGATGGGTGTATTCAAATTAAAACCTGAAGGGTTGAATGCCGAAGACATGGAACTGGAGTTGATCGATTTCGGTTTGGAAGAACTCGGTGAAGGCAGTGCTGAGAACGGTGAAGATATTATAGTTGTCCGTTGTGGCTTCACGGATTTTGGCCATATGCAAAAAGCGCTGGAAGATAAAGGCATCATTCCGATCACTGCTGAACTGGAATGGATACCAACAATTACTGTTCCCGTAAATGATGAACAGGCAGCCGATGTAAGTAACCTGATCGAAAAGTTAGAGCAGGATGAAGATGTACAGAAAGTGTTTCATAATATGGGATAGTGATAGCTACGAACTGATAGCCATTAGCTGTTAGCTTATTCACCAGCTCCTGCTTACTTCACTTTCACACAATCGATGCCCTTGTCGTGCTGTTCACTTGCCGAAGTAAAAGCCACCTGTAAGGGACCGTAAGTTCCACCTCCCGAATAGACTTCCCTTAATGTAACCGTGCCTACATAGCACTTACCATCCATTTTATATGCTACATAAATATCAGGGTTAAAATACCTGTACTTAGGCAACAGGGTATATTCATCCGTAGCGATATGCCATAAAAGTCCGCTCGTTTTTTCTACTGCAAATTTCAAAATGGTCCGATTGGGAAGATCCCTTTTTAAGATAGCAGCAATTTTTGCATTGGTAGCTTTGGGATCGGTAATAACAGCGGGACTACTGAATACCGGCGGTAGTTTATCATACCGGAATGCATTTTCCCTGATTATATCGACGATCTGGTCATTATTACTCAGGACACGGGCAACATCTTCATCCCTGAAATTGAATTCGAATTCTTCCTCGATAACCGGCCATTTTTCTTCAGGCTGGTAAGTGCCCCAGCTATCCTGGGTCTCTACATATAATTTAACCTTTACAGTATATTTTCCTTCTTTCAGTCTTTCATTGATGATGGTATTATAGAGCGGGTAGAAACCAATGCCTGCGCTGAAATCATCAAGCAGGGAGAATACGGTAGTTGCACGGGAGGGTTCCGGCAGCACATCAAAACTGAGCGACAAACTTGCTCTTTGATCATCCTTGAGCAGGAGATAGTTCCTGCCACTGCCCCCGTACTCATAGTCAGACCCGTCTTTGAAGAGAGACACCCGGCATTGCAAAAAAGGTAGGCCTTTCCCGGGTTCTTTGATCTTGAAAGCATCTTTAATAGTAGTTCCATTCAATTCAAGCCTTGCATAAATATATTCAGCGGAAGAGAAAACGGTCTTACTTCCCGCATTCGAACTCAACATGGGCTGGTTTGAAAAATAGATCTTGCCGGGCACAGTTGCTTTCGGAAACTTTCCTGCATGAAGAAATGTGCTGATCAGCAATAAAGCGGGCATAAATAATTTAGGTTGCATAACAATTCTTTTCAGGTGAATAGATCTTTGTTCTGTGAATATATAAAATTTTCTATTGATAGATTTGAACCATGTATTTTTAATTTACCCGTTGGGAGCAATAACCCATTAGGTGATTTTAGCTAAACCAAATAAGAAATGAAATCAGCTTTACCTTTGCAATAATGGAAGATATCCCGGTTATCCTTTTCGATGGCGTTTGTAATTTCTGCAACTACTGGGTCAACTTTGCTATCAAACGGGACCCGAAAAAGAAATTAAAGTTTACAACACTGCAGGGCGAAACGGCAAAGCAAGTATTGCCAAAATATAATATCAATCCCACATTGCTCAGTTCAGTTATTTTTATTGATAAGGGAAAAGTTTATACTCAATCCTCCGCCGCGATCCGGATATGCAAATACTTACATGGAGGATGGAAATTATTTTATGGATTGATGATCATCCCTAAATTTATCCGGGACTTTTTCTACAATATCATTGCCCGCAACAGGTACAAATGGTTTGGTAAAAAAGAAAGTTGCAGGGTGCCTACGCCGGAATTAAGGGAAAGGTTTCATGATTAGATGGCGAGTGGGAAGTGGCGAGTGGGGCTTGCCCGCCGAAGCTTTCTATTGGAGGTATGGTATTTCCCACTTGCCACTTCCCACTTCCCATTCACCTCGCATTAATAGCAGCAACCACTTTGTCAATATTCAACGCCCCGTAATTGAAGGTATGTTTTGAACCATCAGATAAAGTGAGTATAGCCTTCTTGGCTAAGAAACTTTTTTCTACCTGTACATCTGTTATGTCGGCCTTATTGATCTCAAGATAACCTTCGCTTCCCCATTTGATGAACATGGCTTCTGCCAAAAGACCTTTGGCTGACACATCATACTTTGCATCATACAGCAGTCTTTTGTTGGTGATGGTTAGTTTGCCATTGTATTTTCCACCCCCGGGTGGAGAATAAAGCAGGGTCCAGGTATCAATTACCTGTTCGTCGGGTAATAAAGTAAAAGGGAATTTTGACATATTATTCGGTTTGATGGTGACTTGGCTTTCTAAATTTATTTTTCTTAGTTCAATCTATACGCTTATATCTCTCTTTCATGAATTCATAATAGATAAACCCGAAACGCTGATACCAGTCAGGCTCGCCGTATGCGTTTTCGCAGTTGCTGATCTGCATCAATGCCCGCTGCAGCGATGCGATCAGGGCGATATATTTACTATCATAGGTCCCTTTAAAATGATTATATGTTTCAACAATTTCCGCCCTTGCATATTGCCAGGACAGGCCTGTAACTGCATGGATCCCTGAAGTATTGTCGCCAAATGCAATGGCAGCAGTATTGAAATTTTTTGTATTGGTATAGATACACCACAAACGACCAAGCTGCATGCGCACAAAATTCAGTTCATTGCTGGCCCTGGTATAACAGTCGGAACAATTTGCATCGGGGCAACTGCTGGGTATCATTGATTGCGCATTCGTAGAAAAATCAGGTGAGCAGGCGCCGGGCGAAAGACCGGGCAATGCATCATATAGGTCACGGGCACTCTGCGCTATACCCAGTAAATTATTAAGACCATCCAGGCCGCTGTTGATCGCACCATCATAGTCTGATCCGCCTTCGGAGTTTTCCGGTTGGTTTATTTCATTATCCCCCGTCACTGTATTATACAGGGAATTGTGCGCCGTTGCGTTATCAATATATTCCTGGCTGGCAAATTGTACCTGCGCCTTTATTTGATCAGCTAAAAACAAGCAGGTAAAAACAACAATAATTTTTGGAAGATTAGTTTTCATTTTATTTGTTTTTACGTTTATATAAAAGGAAGCCGGTAATTATTAAAAGCAACACAACAGCACCGATCAGCAGGTTCTTTCCTGAGAAGATGCCGCTTCCTCCCGATGATTTACCGATCTTTTTAAAGGGTGAAGGCATAGCTGGTCTTATATCTTTTCCGTTCCAGACAACCATGGCATATTTAGAAGTTTCCGGGGGCCCTACTACCATGATCCCGAAATCTCCTTCGGTTTTGAATTTGGTTTCCCAGTGTTTTTTGTCGTCCGTAGTTCCTGATTGATCAACCTTATGCCAGTTGTCCGTATGCAAACTGATCTTTAGATCAGGACAGGAACTGGTACCTGTTATGCTAACATATACGGGTGAATAGATACTGATCCCCCTTGCAAAAAAATACATGGTGTCTTCCGTTTGCTGAACAGAAGCGATACTGATCCTTCCCTGCTTGAGAGAATCTTTAGGATTAAAATCCCTGAATTCAAGTTCGATCGGTTTTACTCTTTCATCCAGGCTGAATGGTTGGGCAATAAGCTTAGAAGAAAATAGCAGTGCGAGGATCACAAAAAATGGTATCGGTTTCATGCAGGTGTTTTAAAGATAATTCGTGCAGTAATTAATATGATCACTTAAAGGTATATGATCCGGTCTCTTAATCCAAGCGTAGTTATTCAGGCAGATAAATTTCTCCCTGCATATAAAATACGCATTCACCACCCATTATTACCCGTTCTCCTTTTTGTTCACAGTAAATATTGCCGCCTCTTTTAGAAAGTTGTTTCGCTTTCATTTTTTCTTTCCCCAATTTATAACTCCAGAAAGGTATCAATTGAGAATGTGCTGAGCCTGTTACCGGGTCTTCATCAATACCGGCCGTGGGTGCAAAAAAACGGGAAACGAAATCAACTTCTTTTCCGGGAGCCGTAATGATCACCTTCTCTCCTGTTTTTTTCATTAATGTAAAATCAGGCTGACATTTTTTTATGGCATCCTCATTTAATAGTTCTACCACATAATCCCTGTTCTTATAAACACCGGCAATTTCAGGATTACCGAGTGATGCCAGTAATTCATGGGGATATGCATCCATTCGTTCTGGTTTCCAGGATGGGAAATTCATTTCCAGGATATTTTTTTTCCTGCTTACCGTTAATAACCCGCTTTTAGAATTAAAAACGATCTTCTTCTTTTTCTCTTTAAGAATTTGAAAAATGACATAAGCTGAGGCCAGGGTAGCATGACCGCATAAATTAATTTCCAGTCCGGGGGTAAACCACCTGATATCATAATCGGCAGGCTTATCCTTTGAAGAAACAAAGAATACTGTTTCACTTAAATTATTTTCCATCGCCAGTTGTTGCATCAACTCACCAGGTATCCATTTTTTTAACGGAATGACAGCGGCCGGGTTACCGCCAAATAATTTGTCAGTAAATGCATCAACCTGGTAAATGGTTAGTTTCATAATTCATTAAAATTAAAACCCGTCCTGCTGAAAGTTGACGGGTTGATCAAAGAAATAAAAAGCTATTGATCTATTCTTTATCTTTTTTCTCTTCTTTGTCTTTTGACTTTTTTTCATCTTTATCCTTGCCCACCCGGAAAGAAACTTTGCAGACAACACCGTATGACTTTATTTTTCCATCCCTTACATGTGCTTTCATACTTTTTACCCACACTGAATCTATATTACGGATGGTTCTTGATGTTTCCTTTACTGCTTGTTTGACGGCATCATCGAAACTTTTTTCAGAAGAAGCGATCACTTCAATAACCTTTACAATTGCCATGATAGTTGTTTTGGAATGAATATTAATAATTAAATTAAAAGGTACTACTATTTTTGTTTGAATAAAGCATTTAAAATGTCAGACCCCCATTCAGGTGTCAGACATTCAGGTGTCAGACATTATTCTGCCATCATCTGTTTGATCACCGCTTCGATCTCTTCAGCATTGGGCTTGCTAAAATAATCGCCGTCACTGCCATAAGCGGGCCGGTGTGCCTTCCCGGTGATCGTTCGCGGAGCTACGTCAAGGTATTTGTAACCACCTTGCTCTTCCATCACTTTATTGAACATATAGGCAGCGGCACCGCCGGGCACATCTTCATCCACAAAAACAATACGGTTTGTTTTTTTAAGTGACTCAATGATCTTATGATGAATATCAAAAGGCAGTAAGGTCTGCACATCCACTATTTCGCAACTGGTTCCCTGTGCTTCGAGCATATTCACTGCATCCTGAACAATTCTTAATGTAGAACCATAGGAAACGATCGTTACATCCGTTCCTTCTTTGATCACTTCAGGAACGCCTAGCGGAACGGTAAGATCTAATAAATTAGAAGGTAATTTTTCTTTCAGGCGATAACCATTCAAACATTCGATGACCAAACCCGGGTCATTGCTTCTTAGTAATGTATTATACATGCCCACAGCCTGTGTCATATTTCTCGGCACACAAACATAGATACCCCGCAGCGCATTTATGATCATGCCCATGGGTGAGCCGCTGTGCCAGATACCTTCCAGCCTGTGTCCCCGGGTGCGGACAATCAGGGGATAACTTTGGATACCTGCCGAACGGTAATGCAATGTGGCCACATCATCACTCAATGGCTGCAATCCATACAACAGGTAATCGAGATATTGGATCTCCGCGATCGGCCGCAGGCCACGCATGGCTAATCCAATACCCTGTCCGATGATGGTCAGTTCTCTTATGCCTGTATCAAATATTCTTTGATCACCATGTTTCTGTTGCAAACCACTGAAGCCCTGGTTCACATCGCCGATAAAGCCAAGATCTTCACCAAAGGCAATGACTTTTGGATTGGCAGTAAACAACTCATCAAAGAAATTATTTAATATCTCAAAGCCATTCAGCAACGGTGCATTATCTGCAAAAACAGCATTCACTTCTTTTACTTTCAGTGCACTCTTCGGCCCTTCATTATACAGATAACTGTTATATAATTTTTTACTTTCTGTAAACAGGTCATTATAATAATCTTTTGTCCAAAATGCGGCATCCGAATCTCCCGCAAGAGTTATTGCAGCATGTAATGTTTTTAAAACATCCCGGCGCAAGGGTTCCCTGTTCGCTGACAGATCAGCTGCTAGTTTTTGTAATGCAGCGCCGTGTCCCGGCAGTTTGCCTGCTATATTATTAATAAGATCAACGGTTCTTACAACCTGTTCTTTAATAGGTGCAAGAAATTTTTCCCATGCCGCGGCCCTGCTTTCCCTTACATTTTCCTTTGCTTCTTCAGCGATCTTCTTTAATTCTTCTTCTTCTGCCAGTGCATTCGCAACGATCCATTCACCCATTTTCTTTACCCCATCCCATTCTTTTTCCCATTCCAACCTTTCGGGGCTTTTATATCTTTCATGACTTCCGGAAGTGGAATGCCCCTGCGGCTGTGTATTCTCATCCACATGAAACAATACCGGTGTATGTGTTTCTCTCGCCAGTCTTATCCCTTCTTCAAATGCCTCACACATGCCGGCATAATCCCAGCCCTTTACTCTATAAATATTAATTCCATTGCTGTCATCTTTTTTTTGCATGCCACTCAGTGCATCTGAAATGGAAGCTTTAATGGTCTGGTATTTTTTGGGAACGGAAATGCCATAACCATCATCCCATACAAAAACGGCCAGTGGGATCTGTAATACTCCTGCAGCATTGATAGCTTCCCAAAAATGTCCTTCACTGGTGGATGCATCGCCGACGGTTGCAAAACATACTTCATTTCCGTTATTAGAAAGCTTGTTGAATGAATGAAGCTGTTCAATATTCCTGAACGCTTTGGAGGCAAAAGCTAATCCAAGTGCCCTTGGCATTTGCCCGGCAGTTGGAGCAATATCACTCGAAACATTTTTGAGATTGGCGAGCTCAAGCCAGTCTCCGTTTTCATTGACCATCTTGCTGGCAAAATGACAATTCATTTGCCTGCCGGAACTAAAAGGTTCTCTTTCGGGATTTGGATCGGCATATAATTGAGCAAATATTTGTTCAACAGTGGAAAGACCGGCGGCAAGCATAAAGGTCTGATCCCTGTAATAACCGCTTCGGAAATCTCCCGGTTGAAAAAACTTGGCCATCGCAAGCTGGGCAACCTCTTTGCCATCGCCAAAAATTCCAAATTTGGCTTTTCCGCTCAATACTTCTTTGCGGCCTAAGAGACTGAGTTCCCGGCTGATACAGGCTACCCGATAATCACTCAATACTTCCTCCCTGAACCTGTCGAAGGAAAGTTTTCCGGCATCTGATAGTATATCCGCTGTCCTATCTTCCATGTCACAAAAATAGGAAGATTGGGTACACTCCTCTTTATATTTGAACCTAAAACCCGGTAAAGAAAAAATTGATTGATGCCCTGCAACCCTTCTATAAAATATGCCATCTTTGCCTTAAATTTGGAGTTTTCAAACAGGTGTATATGAGGAAAATCACTGCCCTTTTTGTTTTAATGACCGCCTTTTTCGTGGCTGGCGCACAAAACCAGGTTGTTCCCGAAGATGTGCTCCTTCTAAAGGATACTGAACATGATTTTGGCAAGATCCCGCAGGGCAGACCGGTTTATTACACATTTGATATTGTAAATACCGGGAAAACAGAATTAAAACTGGATAATGTTCAGGCCAGTTGCGGATGCACTACCCCTGAATGGAGCAAGGATCCTATCGCACCCGGTGCTACCGCAAAGATCAAAGTGGGGTATAATGCAGCAGCAGAGAATTATTTTGAAAAGTTTATTACGATCACATACAACGGCACTCAATCCAAGCAACTGAAAATAAAAGGAACGGTTTGGAAAGCCCCTGAAGGCTCCGCTCCTACCAACGCATCAATTGATCTATTAAAAAAACAAACCTTTTAAAATTTGTAAACCATGAAGAAGATTTTATCCCTCGCAACTGCATTTGTATTTACACTGGCTGTAAACGCACAGTCGAAAGTGGACAGTGTTATTAAAATGAATGTAGAAACCCATGATTTCGGAAAAGTTCCGCAGGGAACCCCGGTTACCTATGATTTCGAGATCAAGAACATTTCTAAAGAACCTGTTGTCGTTGAAAATACATGGGCAAGCTGTGGCTGCACTACTCCTGAAAAGATCACTGAACCTATTTTGCCCGGCAAAACAGTTAAACTGAAAGTTGCTTATAATGCAGCAGCTGTTGCACCCATCAATAAAGATGTCTTCATAAAAATTGCAGGCGTCGAAGGTCCTAAGACAGTTCATATTTCCGGCGAAGTACTTTCTACTGAAGCTTATGCCGCTTATTTAAAGGAAAAAAGTGATATACCAGCAGCAGTGCCGGTAAAGAATGCAACAACACCTTCGAAGAATAATTCACCTTCAGCACCTTCGATCTCGCCGGTAAAAAACAACTAATCTCCCAGCTGATCACCGGAGTGATCCGGTGACCAGGTTATTAAACGTATAAAAAAATCCCTTCGCCTTTGTGAGGGGATTTTTTATTTTTGCCTCACCCCGCTTTCTCCATAAATGGAGGGAGTTGTCGATCTCCGTAATAAAAAATCAGATGAAAGATCAGCTAATTGATACCTGGCAAATAAACAACAGGATGAACCTGCTGCTGATGGATAATATCACCGATGCAGGCATGCAGAAATCATTAAGCACCCGTGGAGGCAGAACGGTTTACTTACAGTTTGTGCATGTGCATAATGTGCGGATGCAGTGGCTGGAGATCTGCGCCAAAGACATCTTCAAAAAATACAAAGTGCTTGACAAAGAGGCGGCTTTTGACAGGAAGGCTTTGCGCAAAGCTTTTGAGGATTCAGCAAAGGGAATTGAAGAACTGCTGGCCCGGGGCTGGGATGACGGAGGAAAGATAAAAGGATTTAAAAAGGGAATAATCCCCATGCTCGGCTATTTCATATCTCATGAATCACATCACCGGGGAAATATTCTTCTCACCCTAAAGCAAAGCGGGGAAAAAATCCCCGATGCCGTGAAATGGGGAATATGGGAATGGTCCTAAGGACGCCAAAGACGGGCAATAAATTTAGAGTTAATATAAAGACAACTTTAAATTTCCATTGTCTTTATACAACTTTTCCACATTTGCAGGAGAAAAAACTGATTGTCATTTTTTGATCATTTTCTTAAAAAATCTGGCACGGATTTTTGGCCTTTTACCGCAAATCAATTGTTATGACAAATTCATTGAACAGTGTTGTGAGACCTGATGTGCTTGATGAGAATAAAATGAGCATACATTCTTTCCTCAGGCAGTCATATACCCAGGTGAAAAAACATTGGGAGGAAGGAGTTTCATTCATCCAGGACGGGGCATCCTTTTTCAAAGATGAATTTTCAGCTATTTATAATAAAACAGGTCAGTATATTGACAGGATGATGCTGCCGGTCAATAATTTCCTGAAGGATATAAACCAAATAGACTCCGAATTAAAACAGGAAATAAATAAAGATTCAACAGAACTTGTTTTCCTGGATGGCAGGATGATAACTGTTGATCAGGCACTAGCCCTGCCCATGGAGGAAAATTATTAAATGAGACGGGAAGTCCGAGAGACCGGAAGTCAGAAAGATCATTCGTTTTGACTTCCGGTCTTTTCCTTTTTTTTGATCTTCCGGTCTTTCCGTCTTACTGACTTGCTCCCATATACTTTTTGAATACGGCCGACTCCTGTACTTTTTTAATAACAGCCGCCTGGAACTCTTCATTTTGTTTGGCCGGGCCATTTTGCGATGTAAAATAAATAGTATAGAATTTATTCTTCCTGAAATTAAAATCAGGGTCCGTCACATCTTTTTGGGAAATGACAATGGCAAACAGTTTTGATTTTGTTTTTGCCTCGTCATCACCGGTTGTACCTGTCTTGGCATAATAATAATAAGGCGATCCGTCTTTTAACATGCCTCCTAAACGGGAAGCCGTACCGCTGAACAATGCCTGTTTCATCCCTTCAAATACTTTTTCCCGGAGAAGGTTAAGATAGTTGCTGTAGCTAACGCCGTTATCAACATAGAAAGGACTGAATACCTTTTCTGTTGCATAAGGATTCAATGTGAGTGAATAATTCCGGTTCTGTGTGGTCATCTTACCGAAGGCATCCAGCATTTTCACCGGCGGTATCATTACCTGGCTGCTGCCTTTTACATGCCCCCGGAAGGAGGACATAAATACTTCATTCGGTTTGCTTTTATCCATGCCCGTTCCTTTCTGATCGAATAATGCATATTCCGGTAAAATGAAACCTGACTTTTTGTAAGCTTCCCGGAAAAGCAATGAATCGTATGTTGATGAAAATTTGTCAAACCCGCTTCCGTTCCTATAAGTATAGATGCCGTAATTATCAAACAACCCGATCGATAAAAATGAACTGTCAGAACCAAAGTTGGCTTTGCCATTAATATAACCGGGCCAGTTCTCAAAACCATCGAGCCAGTACTGTTTGCCATTGTAACTGAAATAAGGCCAGTGCATCGTTGCTTCAGGATTTTTTGTGGCAAAATACTTTGCCAATAATGATTGGAGGCTTTGCCTGGAGTATGAACCCAGCAACAACAGGTTGGAATGGTAGTAATTATCAGAGTATCTCAGGTAATCAACAACGCTGGCGATCCGCCCGTTATTTTTTTCAAAATCATATTCCGCCACTTTCTCGCCGCCAAAGAATTCTTGCTTTTGTGAAAAGCCTTCGGCAGCAAAAGCATCCCAGTCCATATTTAATTGGGAAGCGATCGATGTAAAAACAATCGGCTTTAATGTGGAACCAGGGCCAGGGTTCATTCTAAGTAAATTAATATTCCCGATCTCCTTTCTTAATAATGATTGCGAAATAAAACCGTTCTCCCCCCGGATCATTTTATTGAAGCCTGCTTTATCATTCGGGTCGGGCCGGTCAAGCTCTTTAATAAAATCTGTCATAGCCACCAGCCGCCCGTTCCCATCAGCAATGCAGATCCCGTACTCGGCTCCTTTTTTATAAGCCGTATCCGTAATCATCATAGCCTGTATCCCTGCCGATAAAGAATCGGTCATCTCTGCATCAAGTGATACAAATGCATTTCTTTTATTTTCCCCTTTGGCTGTATATTCAGAAGAAACGCTTTCAGCAAAATTCTTAGCCCAGATAAAATCACTGCTCATCGGGTACACATAAAAGCGGCTGCCGTTCACATAATAATTTTTCATAAACGCATCCGGCTGTATCACCAATAGTTTATCGTGGCCCGTTGAATCAGCAATGCGGATCCTGTCGGGGTTTCGGAGCAACAGTGTGTCATTTGCTTTCAATGTTCTTTCAGCACCGGCCAGGTATATGTTTAAATGACCAGCTGACCTGTTAATAAGACAAAGCTGGTCATACAGGTTTTCTCCATAAGATCTTTTAAAAACTAATTGCAGGTCATGATCAACCATTACAACCGGTTCGCCTGTATAATTGCTCATCCGCCTGTTTATGACCGAACCATCCGCTGCATTCCATAATGTGATATTGTAATTGCTGCTGTCGCTGAAAACATTTCCGGTCCAGAATTGCTGCAGGTGCGGAGGTGGTTCAATGCGGAAGTAATTATCATTCACGGCTAATTTCGGTTTACCGGAATACAGGTCGAGGTAAAGCATCCTGCTTTGATCCAGGTGTTTGGAAAAACCACTCCTTGTATACAATTCAATTTCTTTTCCAAAAAATTTCCCGGCATCATCCATAAAACCTGCTGCCAGCAACTTGCGGACCGAATCAGTAAATAACTGATCCTTCCTGCTGATGGATTGTTTCCTTGTTGCTCTGGATGTATCAAAATGATCAAATAGCGGTTGCAGCCGCAATTCAATATAAGAATCCATATCGCTGGCGATATCGGTTACATTGAATTCTTTATTCTTATTAAAAACCGGTTTTACCAGGAACAACAATAAAGCAAGTCCTGTAAATACAATGGCGCCGGGGATCATTTTCTTTTGGTTGGGATAATGTTCCAGCGGAATATTTCTGAACAACAATACGATCGCAACGATCAGGATCGACGGAAACAAAATAGATTGCTTGCTGAGGATACTTCCAAAAGGAAGGTCCTGCCCGAAGAAAATATACCGTCCTGTTGCAGCCAGTATCACCAACAATGCAGTGATCAATAAATAATTGAGTAAAGAGAACCCGGCGGTGATCGTTGGATAGTTATTATTGATCCGGTTGGTGAAATCAGGATAGAGTTTATAAAATGATGCCAGCAAAGTTGCCGGTAATAATAACAACAGCACATACAATAGCACCGACCATCTTCCATGTTCGGCTATAAAGAAACGGCTGGCGACAAGGTCTGTAGCCTGGGCATTATACTTTGCTCCTTTATTTTGCGGCGCATGCGGCAGCAAATGAAACCCGGCTGAATTGACAGCAGGATTATTCTTTTCATAAATAAAAGTATTAATGAACCATTGGTTCTGTGCCGCCCTGATCACGGGTTCATAGGTTTTACCATCTTCATAAGCTGTTTCAATGGCTTTGTCCAACGGCATCGCCATCACATCGATCCGGTATTTGGTGATGCCTGCTTTCTTTAGTATTCTTTCTTTGGGGAAAAATAAAAAAGCAACTGTAAACAAGAAGCCTGCTGACACAATTCCGGTCAGCAATTTTTTTCCGGCAGATAAGCGGTGAAGCAGGCGAACGATGATAATAGATATAACAATGGCAAATAAAATATACATCGCTATATACAACAACTGTGGCAATTCGAGCAGCCACCTGAAAATATAGGGACCATAAATAAGGTTTATCGCGAATGACAGCAAGTAAATGAAACCGAGTAGCCCAAACAGCGATGCATTCCTTTTACTCCCGGCTGATAAACCGGCAATGGCATAATTGATACAGAGAAAAGCTTCATTGAATAAGAGGAAATTCAGGAACACAATGGCGAAACCCATATCTACAAAAGCGAAAAGTCCAAGCAAACTCACTGATAGTAAAACTTTCACCGGGTTATTGATAATAATATCAAATGGTCTTCCTGTATGGATATTCCACCAGCTTTTTTCAGCTGATGTTACCAGGGGTGAATGTTTATAAGAGATATAAATGAAAATAAAATAAAGCAAGGTCAGTCCAATAGCAAGGTGACGGCAGGTGGTGGGGTCAAAGCGATTGAACGCTGCCAATCCTCCGCCTGCCAAAAGGATCAATACCCAGAAAATAAAAAAAACAATTCTTGCACCTCTTTTTTTAACCAGTGAAGTACTGTTGATCGTACCGGCTATCTTTTCTTCATTGAAAAAATTACCAGCTTTAAAATTTTCCCGGTAAGACCGGTTTAATAAAGAAGCTGAACGTTTACGAATGGAAACATATAAATATTGCAGGAAACCATATCCAAAGATGATGGCTAAAACAATTCCTGTAAATATGATAATACCAAAATTCCAGAAGCTGTTCAATTGCTGTTGCGATGGAAGATCAAGACCTTCATACGGCGGAAAACTTTTGTATCTCCAGTATAAAAAGAAGCGGGTAGTGAGTAATACCATCGTAACGCAGGTCAGTAATTGCCATATCCAACTGAGTTTATTCCCCGGTTTCAGCCAGGAACTGGCAAAGATCATGATGAAAAAGAAAAGCAATGTACCAAACAACAATAGCTGCCATTCACTTGCTGACAGGTTTCTCTTTCCGAAATTCCAGTCAAATGAATTTTGAATGGAGAAAACCCAGCCAAAATTCGAAGACTTTGCCGGCAGGATCAATTGATCGTTTGATGCCTCAGGTCGCTTCAAGCGCCCCGATGCGCCATTCATGAACCTTGCCTGCAGCTGCAAGAGGTCATTGGCCTTACTCTTTTGATAAGTTAATAATACGGGTAAGAAACCGATCGAACTATCGCCACTGAATGGCGCAAATAGAAATCCTTCGCCAAATACAGGAGGCATGTTCAGCATGTCTTTTGGATCAGACACTAAAAACTTATTGACGCTATGTTTGCTCCAGTCTTCCCTGTTCTCCTCTGTTAACGGGTAAGAAACAGGATAACGGTTCATCAAAGCAAAACTATCAGCCCCGAGAGCATTTATTCTAAACTGGTTCCGGTTGTTATCAAGGAAACCAATTCCCCAGGCAATTGTGCTTTTATCAGCGATGGCGGCCGTAAAAGCAATATTATCCTTTTGAATATTCTTTTCGTCATAGATGATCCCGTTTGCATATTGAAATAAACGGCCTGATAAAAAATATTTCAATGCTCCTGCCCCGTTTCTTGATACATCATCCCGGACCAGCATGATACTTCTTAGCGCTGCTACTAACTTCTCATTCGTGTAATAAGCAGAGTTAATGAATGAAAGATCATCTTTAAAGATATTCCAGCTGATAGATCCTTTGCTTATCCGTTTGCCTGTTTTGAAAACATTTTCATTATTGATCCGCAATTCAAAGCTGCTATCTGCGATCGCTTTTATAGCTACCTGCATCGAATCACAGTGAAAGGAGATCGAATGACCCGCAGCAGGATAGTTAACCGATAATATTCTATAGGACGATCCTGATGCAGCATAAAATGGATCTTCAGACCAGGGAGAAGATACAGAAAGCTGATCGCCCTGTTTATTCAGCACAAAGCGGTTGAATGAATTCCCTTTGTAATTAATAGTATCTGTTCTTCCCAATTCAATACGCCCCGCCACCCGGAAACCATCATGCCTGATAAAATGATGATCAAGATTACTAAAGGTCTTTAATTTCAGCGATGCGTTGATATTAAAATATAAAAAGGAAAAACAAGCGATGCTGACAAGCAGGAATACAACAGGGAACCTTCTTTTCTGGTATCCATTCTTTACAAAACTCTTATAGTACAGCAAACCATATAGCAGCAGGACAGTAATACTGAACGCATATAAAAAACTAAGGCTTGTCAAAAACTTCAGCATGGTAAGGGCTATTGATTATTCAGGTTGGTTTCATCAAAAACAGGGTAAGAGAGTTGGTGTAACTCGGCTTTGTTTAATGCCATTTTTAAAACCAGGGCCCTGCTGCCAAATTCTGTATTCAATTTTTTCAGCAGGGAAATATCCGGGCCATTTCCATTGGAACAACCTTTTATCCGTTCCACCATCTTGCCACCAACTGACAGTTCATTTACCCGCAAATACAGGTATTCTATATATAAAAGCGATAAGGAGACAAGCAGGTCCAGCAATCTCTCGCTGTCTGCTATACTGATCTTTGCCGGGCTGTTCTTATTCGCATCCGTGATCGTCAGAATGGGTTTCAAAAATTTTTCATACGCATAATTCGCCACAGCATTTTCTGTCTGCAAGACTCCCTGCATGGCCAGTGTTTCATCTTTTGTTTTATCATAGCCGGGATAGTTCTTCACTTTATAGGTCTTCAGTATACCATGTTTCAGCGAATCATATTCATGCTGTATGCCATTGTATTCTTTTATCACCCGGTTCAGCCCTTCATTCTCTTTGGACAGCTTATGCAGCTCTGCATTCAGATCGAATATCTTGTTCTCCAATGATTGTGGTGCCACTTTAGCTTTCTTCTCTTTGGGCACAACATGAAGACCATTTTCAGTAATGAATTCCGGCCGCTTCATTTTTTCATTTAACCCGGCGATCGTCTTGTTGATCTTATGCTGGTGCCGGTAAAATAAATAAATGACAAAGCCGAGTAATGCTATGATGGCGATCAACGCTGCCAAAACATAGGGGTTAGATTCAAAAACTTTTTCTTTTACCGGTTCCTTTACTACTTGCGGCACCTGGCTGGCATTGTAATGCCTGATCAACGAATCAATTTCTGATCTCAGGATAACAGGGTTGCGGTTTATTTTCTCCTGTGCTGTCAGTGTATCCACAATGCGGATATGTTTAGTATCCAATTGCCCGCCGGGTCCCGGGGACTGGCCAAAAAGTACCGCAGAGAATAACGACAGCAAAAGAGTGATATAAATTTTATGTCGCATAATCAATTTATTGAGCATTATAAATGGAAGAACTGGAGTATCCCCTGTCTTTTCTTCACGGGTTTTTCAGGTATTAATTTTTTTTCTTTCACCACATCATTATATACTGCCGTAATGGAAGCCAGTTCACCTGAATAGCCGGGGAACATGGAGATCGCCTTCATATCCTGGATAGGCGACCAGGCTTCGGCAATGGATGACAGTATGCTGTACAACGATCTTACATCTTTCACCTGTTGGTTCTCCATCAACCGGAGATAAATATTATCCCGGGTAAAATAAATATCAACCGTTTTGTTCTTAAACGCTTTTAATTCCTGGTTATTCCGGCGCACCACGGCCGCATTGTATAAAATATCGTTACCCGGTTCTATTTTAATACCACGATACAGGTACATATTATTATTCAGCACATCGTTATTCTTTGAAAGTCCTTCTTTCTTATCAATAGGGATGCCCGTGAAGTCGGTGATCTTATACGCCCCGCTGAATGCACCATGAAGAGCAACGTTCTTATTATTCAACACCCGGCCCGGTGGAACCATATTTACTTTGATACTTGTTCCCAGTAAATTATTCAGTTCTTTTTCCAGTTTTCGTTTCAATTCATCAAAATAAAAAGCCCGGCCGCTCAACATCACGGTTTTAATTCTTCTTTTAATGTCTTTGGTAGCAACATCCCTGATACTGGAAATAATACAATGCACAATGCAATCGGTCGCTTTGCTGATCATGCCTGTTATTTCGTCATCCCATCTTATATTCCTGTCTTTCAGGATCGCTTCGGCATATTGCAGGAGTGTAGAAGGGTCTTTATAAAGATTACCAATCGTTCTTTCCGTACTGAGTGAGTTCTCTGCCAGTTGTGCAAACTCAGTAATACCAACTGCCTGCAGGTTTTTAAATCTTTTTTTCTGCATTTCCATCAGTTGTATGAAATTCAGCACATCTGCGGTCAGGTTCTGGTTAAGGATATGACTATTGATAAAATCTTTTACCGAAATATCATTATTACCCGGGATTGCTTTCAATACAATTGTCAGGAAATCTTCGGCGAACCCATAGAGCAAAACATTCCCGGCCCCGGCAAAACCGGTTCTGAAGAAACTGGAATAATTCTCATTATCATCGGCCAGCAGCATGGAAATATCAGTCGTGCCTTTGCCGCAATCAATTACCAGGGCAATCTGGCCGTTGGACAGGTTTATTTCATCGGCATGAGTTTGCTGGTAACCCATAAACGCGGCATCACTTTCAGAAATGGTCTCATATTCTATATATAATATATCATCAGCAATACCGAGCGATGATAACAGGTTGCCGGTCTGCTGTCTCAATTCGTTCAGCAATTCAAATACATCATGCTGGGTGTAAATATTCGGAACCAGCAGAGTGACAATGATACCACCGTGTTGAAACGATGGCTTGGTGTTTATCATCAGCCGCAGGAGACGGAGCAATACAGCGCTGATAAGTTCTTTTTTATGTGAACGGATACTGTAATCCTCCGTATGATCACCCATGAAAAGCTGCAGGCTTTTTTCGATCCCCAGTTTCAGGTTGGGGATGATCTCATAATCATCCCGGAAAGAAACTTCAGTAGCTGCTACTTCCTGGCGGGAAATAAATAACCTGATCTCATCATCGGCCAGCTCATCCGTAAAGTTGAATGGGAATGTTTTTCGTTCTTCCTTGCTGATCTTTTTCTTCACGGCATAAAAAGAACGGTACAGCATATTTTGTCCATCTTCATGATTCAAAAAATCTTCCCGGCGCCAGTTCATCTTTTTATTCCCCCTACCTGCCTGCCGGTCAGGCAGGTTCAACTGGCTGATGATATTCTCCAGGATGTCATATTGCACGATGGTAGATTGTGGTCCGCAATTCTTATAACCTATCTGGCTGGCTTCACTGCCAAAATCCAATACGACCCGCTGGCAATTTTTGGAGCGGACGATCGTAAACTGGAATTCTCCTGAATATTTTTCTTCTTCGCTATGTACCAGTGTAACTTTCAGTTGAAAAGGGGTCTGTTCGACCTTGTATTTATAAAAACCGACTGAAACTCTTTTCTGATCAGCTGAATAATCTAAACGCAATCCTGTTTCTTCATCATTAAAAGGTTCAACAACGAATGCTGAATTCTTCTTAATGATCAATTCAAAATCATTCCCGTCTTTAATTAATGAAATATGACATTCCCGCAATGGAATATCCTGCCTGTCCGACGGGGCCATCTGGTTCAGCACTATCTTGCCGGGATCTTCGATCGTCAGCAACGGTGTCAGCACCCTGTCTTCTGCATGAACGACGAAATTGAAATCAGTTTCTTTCTGATAATTTGACAGACTGCGTTCCAGTCTTGCAACAAAATAACGGTCACTTCTGATCAAAACGGGCAGATAATATAAAGCCATAATGTATATATTTAAAAAAATCTATTACCTATTTCCCACTTGCTACTCCCTACTTCCCACTCGCCACTCACTCTCTGCAAAACCATCTGTCATTATTGTTGCCGGAATTATTTTTAACAGTTGCTGAATAACAGAAATTAAATGCCTTTGCCCGGATGGACTCAAAAGAAACAGCAATACTGTCGCCACGGTAAGTATCACTTAGTTGTCTTGCTGATAATTTGTCGTACCGGATATTATTAAATTTTAATGTGTCCGTTTCGCTGGTCTTTCCGTTTTTCCATACACTCAGTTTGACAATGGCTTCATCCAGGTTAAAGCCCGTTGTATTATCAATAGATATAGCAATATTAAAATAGCGGTAACCGGCGCTGCTCGTTTCTCTTTCTGAATTCAACTTCAACTCTATCCTGTCGGGCCAGGTATTGCGAAGACGCAGGTTGGTCCGGGTGCTTCGGTCTATTATTATTCCGCGGTCTTCTTCGATCGTCATGATCAGCGAATCGATATCCATCAGGGGCACATTGCTTGGGCGGGCAGCAGCAATATTTACCGGTGCTGCTTTTGTCCATTTCATTTTCGTGAAATTGAAAATGAGAAATACGCCTGCCGCTGCGCCACTTACAAAAAGGAATTTTTTCAGCCATTGTTTGCCCCGGCCGGTTCTTACAGGGATCGCAGCAGTACTGACAGATGCGACAGCCATTTCTTTTTTACCAATAAATGGATATTTTTTTTGGAAAGCGGAATAACTGATCCATTCGTTGCTGCTGAATGTCCATATCCTGATCTTACCCGGGTAGGGAGCAGCCCCGATCTCTGTTTGTAATTCTTCCTGCGATTGCAACTCTTTCACTCCATTTATGCCGTCAGTGAAAAGATATTTATTCATGGATGGATCGATAACCAGGTTTAGCGAATGGTTAAGTGTAGAAAGAGTTCAAATAGGCAATTTGGGATTGAGATGAAAAAATACAACATGAAGACAATTATGCAACCGCTGTAATGAGGTTACAACAAAGTTTTATGAAATAAGAAGTGACAGAAAAACATCTTATGATTTTCTAAACAAAAGTTTGGGGAAACATTTATACTAAAATGGTAAAGAATAGTGAATGGAGTATTAAAGCCCCACTAGCCACTCCCCACTTTCCCCTCAATCCACCGTCCAGTGAAAACCATTCCGCAAGGCGGGCAATTTTCTCCAGTCAAGCGCTTTGCCGGTAAGTTGAAACGCTTTGCCGCCACTAGAATATTGAAGTGTCAAAACACTATCGGCCTTATTGTAATTAAAACGAATGGGTATCTTATGCAACTGGTAATCTATTAGAACATACTCGTATTTGCCAATATTATAGCCAAGTTTATAATCCGTCATCTCATCCTCGCTGTTTTGAAAGATCATATAACTGTCTTTGTGAATAAAAAAACGTTTCACCGGGAAACTAGCCGGTGGCAATGTATCAGAACCGGCGATATACCGGATTACTTCATAGGCGCCGTGCATATTTGGGCGGGCGGCTTTGTCACCATTAAAGTTTCCAGTCTTTATGAAAGGATAAAGGGCTTCCAAAAAAATAATGCCTGCTGCAAAGCATTTCAGGCAGGCAGACAAAAACCTGTTTTGGATCAGAACGGTTTCAGCGGGATTTGGTTTTCTTTCTACAGTTCGTTCAGTGAAAAAGTATTGATATAAACTTTTAATATAGGGTGCAAGCAGGTAAAGCGTAAGAAAAAGTAAAAGCAGGGAAAAGAGTTTTACGGAGATGTCAAACCCGAAATTTACTGCGACTATGTTGATCATAATAAAAAAGCTCAGCAGCAAACCAACCAGCCGGGTTCGTTTAATAAGTAGGAATAAGGCAGCCAGCGTTTCCAGTGAACCGAGAAAAACATTATAGAAACGTGAGGTGCCCATCGAACTCCAGTAAAGCAGGTCTTTGGGGATCCTTCCTACCGGTGTATAAAGCGTATTGGGTTCGGGCAGGTAAAACTGGTTCTTGAAAACTTTGTCAAGCCCGTACTTCAGTAATTGCAAAGCAAGATAATAACAGGCTAGCAGGTAAATAAATTTCAAGACCTTATCCTTATATCTTGCCCAGCTTTTTAGTTTCGACAGGATCATAGCTGCAAGTACCGATAAGATAAAAAGTATCAATACCAGGACGTACATCGCAATCGTATCTGAATGAACCTCTGTGTCTGTCAGTGTTTGTCCAAACATAGTTGAGGAAACAAACCCAATAAGATCTCCAAAGATCGATTCAGTTACAGAAAATTGAACCCCTGTAAGGTTAAAAGGAAATGGGACAAAGACAATACAGAATAAGGCAAAAAAAGAAGCTACCTGTTTTACAAAACCTCTTTTCATGCACAACGGGTTTATAGAAAGGTCAGGCCCTTCCTGGTTGTAATCGGGGTTGATAAAATCTCCAGGACAACCAGCCGCCAAGCAATGAAAGCAGCAGTATCGTTCCCAGCATCATGATCAGTTGCATATCAAAAGGAGGATTGTTATTTGGCGGATCATTAGTAATTGCAAAGGGGATCAGTTGTTGTTGTGGCCTGTCATCTGTTTTTTTCGTTTCATTCTTTTTATTATCAAGACCGATAAACTTTGTCTTGTTACTGGTTTCATATTTAGCTCTTTCTTTAATTCCTTTTAAGATACTATCGGACGAATTTTTACGGTTAAACAAAGGATCGTTGTAAACCGTATCTCTTTTTACCTGCACAAATTTATCCGCAGAATCTGAAGTGGCTCCCCATGGGCGTTTATATTCTTTTGAAACCAAAACTGAAACACTGTCTGAAATTAAAATAACACGGTCCAGTTTGTAAGCTGACTTGTCGGGCGGCAATCCATAATCAGACTCGTCGTTGTCAAATATTTCATTGCCCAGTGCAATATTGAAATTCTCCGGGCTACCGCTATGACTTTCAAAAGCTATTTTTTTTGTTTGTGCCTGCAGGGCTGTACCAAACAGGACAAGTACAGCAACCAAAAGATGACGAGTTTTCATATCGCTGTTTTTTGAGGCTTATTGATGATATTAAAGGTAGGAAATATTATTATCAGGAATGGGTTGGATGAAGTTAAACTTTCGGAGAACTGCCCAGGATGATGACTGCAGGCCGGCTGACCAGGGCTCCTTACAATATTTATCACCCGATTACCGTTGGTGGAGATATTGAAATGAACCACCTGATGATAAGAACCACCCTCCTCCTGCTATTGATAACTGTTACCAGCGGGGTCCATGCACAGCAACAAAAACAGGTTATTGACTCATTCCCAAAAATGGCTACCGTGAATGTAACGGTAACGGATATGAAAGCCCGGCCGAGGAAAGGCGAAGAGGTGATCTTTCGCGGAGAAAGAACAGGTAAAATTTTTTCAGAGTTTTCTGATGCAAAAGGAAAAATAAAGCAGATGCTTCCCCCGGGTGACAGTTATAATGTGAGTGTAAAAAGTATAACTGACACGACCAAATACTCGATCATCACCGTACCCGAACTTGGCGAAGACGAATATTTTACCGATCCCTTCTGGGTGAATATAAAATTTGAGCCTGCACGCCATTATCGTCTCGATAATGTCCATTTCGATTTTGATAAAGCAACGCTTCGTCCTGATTCATATGACCAGTTAAAAGAATTGCTGGAATACCTGCAGCGGCATGAAGAAATAAAAATTGAGATCGCCGGGCATACTGATAATATTGGCGCCAATGAACATAACCTGAAACTCTCACAGGAAAGAGCAAACACGATCAGGAATTATTTGATTGGAAAAGGAATAAAAGCTATTAGGTTAACAGCAAAAGGTTATGGTGCCTCAGAACCAGTTGCTGATAACAGTACAGAAGAAGGGAGACAACTGAACAGGAGAACGGAGGTGAAAATATTATAGTGTTGAATTTACCAGTTAATTGATTTTTATTTTACCTGATAAGATTTATGGTACCCTTCATGGCCGGCGATCCATCTTTAAATTGCAGCAGGTAAACATAAGTGCCCGAAGGTTGTGGTATACCATTCCATGAACCGTTCCAGTCCACTTTTGAAGCGGAGGCATGATATACTAATTGGCCGTAACGATTATATACATTGACCGTTGCTTCCAGCAGCGGATCAAGATAAGGAATGGTCCAACTATCATTTTTACCATCGTTGTTCGGGGTAAAAGCAGTTGGAACAAAAATACCAGCTACCACTTTTACCAATACCTGGTCCTCATTCGTACAGCCATATTCAGAAACAGCAGTAAGTGAATAAACCATGTCCTTATCCGGAGATGCAATGGGGTTAAGTATAGAAATGCTGCTTAAAAAATCCGGGGGTGACCAGGAAAAAATATTATTACCTGCAATGATCGTTGCTGACATAGTAATATGCCCGCCATTGATCAGGATCCTGTCAGGCCCGGCATTGATAACCGGTTTTGGATGCACATGAATGATAAGCACATTGGAAGCGATGCGGCAGGTTGCGATACCGGCATTTCCATTTTCAGCTACCGCAAGCCTGTACCAGAAATTGCCTGCTGTGGTTGGTTTCCTTTGATAAACAAGATCGGCGGCGCCGGAAATATCTTTCCATGTTCCTCCTGAATCAATGCTTGCCTGCCATTGATATTCCGGCGAGATGAATCCCGGTGAAACAACAGCAGTAAGATCGTAAGTGATTTGCTCATTGATACAAACATCAACTTTATTATTATTTCCCCGGATGGCGGAACTGATCACCGGTCCGCAGGGTCGAAAACTAATATCATCCAGTGCCAGGTCGTTGCCACCACCGCCGGGTGCATTATTGCGGATGCGTAATACCACATCGGGATTGTTGGCGGCAGTAGTAAAAAACAAACCATATTGTTTCCATTCGGGCTGAGGAGTGATCCCGATATCACCGGTATTGTATGTATTCAATATGCTGCCGGAAGTTGTTTCAATACTAAATGTAATGTTTGGCTGAATGCCTCCGGCAGACTTCAACACATTCATGATCCACATGGAGAATTCGTAAGTGGTATTACGGCAAAGACCCGTAACGGTCGTCAGAAAAAAATCAGCTGGTTGAAAGGAAGCATTCACCAGCATAAAAGCCCCGTTGCCGCTATGGTCTGCGCTTACCGTATGCCAGTTGTCCCGAAAACAACCTGAAGTAAAGTTGGTGATGGTATAAGACCCGTCGGAAGGGCAGAAAGAATTGGTATAAGTATAGCCCGGTGCTGCAAAAGTCGTTTCGCCGGCAGCACCCGAACCAAAAGTAATATTAACAACAGGATCACCCAGGCTGCCATTGCATAATTGCGCAGCAGAAAATATAGAAATGAAAATACCAATGATCATTAAAAGCACCCGCATTGAAAAAAAGGAAGCAGCGCTTATACTCACAGACCGGGCTATTTTAATTTCGATAAAATTATTCATTTAAATTCCCTGGAATAAGACTTTAAACAAAACTAATATTATTTGACTGCTTTTATTCTTCCAATCGCTTCTTTAGCAAACGCAAGGGCCTCCCCATAGGTTGCTTTTTTAGAAGTGGATACAAAAACTTTAGCTACTGTATTCTTTACCCGGAACACAAAATTATATTGAATAGGGTTTCAATCCGGCACCCTTTATGATATAAGTTGCATAGTTAAGCTATACATATGCATAAGTTAAACAGTGATCATGAACGGGTTTGGAACAAAATTCCAGAACTCAGTCTTTTATTCTGGATCATGAAGATCACTGCTACCACGCTGGGAGAGACCGGCGGTGATCTTTTAGCCCAGACATTGAATGTTGGGTATGCCAGCAGTACGCTTATCTTTTTTGCTTTTTTCCTCGTAATGGTTACCTGCCAGTTGATCGCCAAAAGATATATCCCGGTAATATTCTGGGCAGTTATTGTTGCCACCAGTACCGCAGGCACCACCATGTCAGACTATATGGACCGCACCCTTGAATTGGGCTATGCTTTGGGCTCATTGATACTGGTATCTGTTTTGATCATTACTTTAATAACCTGGCGGCTAACAGAAAAAACGTTATCGGTAACCAATATCAATTCATTCAGGGGAGAAATATTTTACTGGATCGCTATTTTATTCTCCAATACGCTGGGTACAGCCTTGGGTGATTTCCTTGCAGATGATTCAGGTTTAGGTTTCGGCGGCAGCGCCTTATTAATTTCAGGAGTGCTGCTGGTAGTGGTGCTTGCTTATTATTTTACAAAAATTTCACGGGTAGTATTATTCTGGATCGCATTTGTTTTAACCCGTCCTTTTGGCGCCACATTCGGCGACCTGCTTACAAAATCGCATGAAAAAGGCGGTTTGGACTATGGCACCCGTGGAGCATCCCTGATCCTTTTTGGTCTTCTTGTAGCGCTGATAATATATGAGACCGTAAAACTTAAACGTCAGTCATTAATAAAACAAAATGCTGATAGCAAAGACCGAAGTCAACTCCACGAACCTGTTGATGAGGATCGGGGAGAAGGAAAGAGCAAACACTAACCGAAATTATTTTTTCGGAAAAGATTTGACTGAATCCTTAGCTGGTGCCGCTGGTTTTCGTATAAAAACATCGCCTTCTGAGCAATCAAAAATCGCATATTCTATCATCTGCCTGAACTCAATATCTTTTCTCACTTGCATCTGCCTTACAAACTCCTGCTGTTCAAATAAACGGTATTCAATTTCTGTATTAAGGTCTGCTGATTGCTGATTGGAGTATTTTTTCAACACCTCCTTCAACTCACTGCCGGTTAGCGGCGACAAAATGAAACTATATTCCCCCGGCTGTAAAAGAGTTTGCCTGTACATATAGGCCTGTCCACCCTTATATGCCAGGGCAACTGCATCATACCGGAACAATGAATTCAGGCCTTCCTTAAAATTATTCCCTTTTTGTTCTATTCTTTGAAAACTGTTCAACCCATCGGGAAGCAGGTAAACAAAAACCCTGTCATAATCAGCCAGGTTTTCAATATGGATGTTTACTTCTTTGTAAGTAAGTGTTATCGTCTCTCCCGTTGCACTGTCGGTGTAAGTTCCGGTTTGCCTGTTGGTGGTTACCTGGTTTACAAATACGTCTAAGTTTTTCCAGCCGGGAGTACTGATAGTAACATTATAATAATTACTGGCAGGTGGTGTGGGAATGATCGTATCATTACACCTGTATTTTATTCCAACCTGCCGGTACGCTTCTGAAAGATTCGCACAAAACTCTTCTTCATAATTTGATGACTCTCTTGTAAAATCCCTGATAGCCTGTTCCCTTTGCTTCACATCAGCAATTGCATTTAGTCTTGCCAGTTCGGCTTCATGCTTAGCCCAGGTTTCTGCTGCAGCCTGCTGGTATGCTTTATATTTCGTCTGGAAATAGAAACTTAATTTCTCCTGCAGGCCTTCATTTATCATTACACGGCCATCTTTCCTTGCGGCAAATTCTAAAAACTTCTTTCTAATCTGACCAGTGCTGTTATCGGCACACAACTGGTCAATTTTATACATCGGATAATTAAGTCCTTCAAGATATGCATTCAGATATTCTGCTGTACAAAGACCATGCATATAACGAAGCCTTTCTTCAAATTCCTTAGTAGCAAGAATAGTGTTATTGAATTTTTCATTCCAAATGGAGCCGATACGGGCCGGATCTATTTCGTAATGATAAAATTCAGTTCCTAATTGATCGGCCGGAGTTTCTTTTGCTGTATCCTTTTTCAGCAGTTGATCATATTTTTTTCCGGATGTGTCTGCTCTTTCATAATCTTTTTCATTTCCAATATCCATGTCAATCTCGTTTCTTTCAGGGTCGTTATCACTGATTATAATGTCGGCTGAATTCATGTCGTAAGTTCTTTTACCTATATATAATGGGTATCCACTAAAAGAATAATATAAACTATCCGTATATTTTTTATTCGCATAATTTTTTTGCAGGGCTTTTAATGTTGGAATATAATTGGGCGGATAGAAATCAAGTGTTGTAATATCATAAGTTCGCAACCTGTTTTCCACCGGCTTTGGGTTCACCCAGTTGATTTGGCCGCTGCTGTCCTCCACTCCATCAAATAACTGCATCGCAGGGTTTATTTCTTTTGCCGGAACGCTTACATTTATTTCTTTTATCAGCGAAACCGGCTGGTCGCCATCATATCCATTCAGGTAAAACATACCAGCTGTTTGTAACAATGCCCCATTACTGGTGGTGGAAAGCCCCTGCCGCATAATATCATAAGGGTTCAGGGCTGTTTTAATTTCCAGGCGGATCTTATCACTTTTACTGTTGAATGCATGTGCCGGAATGGCAAACACAACACCGTCCCTTGTTTCAATAATGGTGTCATCTGCATTGCTGATAACAAATTGTTCGGCGCTTTCCGTGTTTTCTTTTGCGGAATGCCGGGAGAAAAGATTCGTTTTAACTGCATAAAAAACAAATGCAGCAATAATGAGAATAGCCGGGATACCCCACTGAACCAGGCGCTGGTTAACTATCTTTTTTCGTATGACTTTAGCAAATTCATTTTTTAACCCGGCCGTTTCAGCTGCTTTGATAATTTGTTGTTGTATAAAAAATTCCTCCTGCAAGTTTTTGTCGGCAGACAATTGCTTTTCAAAAGCTGTTCTTTCTTCGCCGCTCATTTCATTTTGGAGATACCTGGTTATTTGTTCAGTGTTGTTATTCATGGCTGCGGGTTGAAAGGGTTAGATAATTTTCTTTGGCTTTCTGTATGCAGCGGTATTTCTGGTTCTTCGCTGTCTTTTCATCGCCAAATGCAAGCGCAGAAGCGATCTCCCTGAAACTTTTCTTTTTAAAATAAAAGAGGACAAGCAGTTGCCTGCATTTTTCACCAAGAAGATTAAATGCGGCCATAGCCAGGTCAAAGTTTTTTCCTTCTACTGTTGTCACATCTATCAAATCACTTGGTTCAGCATCCAGTGGCATTTTGTTTCTTCTTCTCAGTTCCTGCAACCAAAGATTTTTTACAATCGCTTGCAGGTAGGTCTTCAGGGGTGCGGACAAAACAAAGTCTTTTGCCTGTGCTTTTTTATACAATATCACCAGTGCATCCTGGAAAATATCTTTGGCATCATCAGTCGTACCACTGTTGGCGGTAATAAATTTTTTTACAGATGGCAGTACATTGTACAAGCCATCAATAGCCTTCTGGTACCTGTTATTCCGTAAACATTCTATTATTTCCTTGTCTGTCATCGGGTGAGGTTATATCTATTAATGCCATTTCAGGCAAAAGGTCATCAAAAAAAATGAAATATTTTTTCCCCCGCATTAATTAGACAAGTTATCCCTAAAAAAGTATCTTTATAATAGTTGAAGAAGCAATGAAAATAATAAGAAAACTCATATTATTTACCTGGTGTGTTTCTTGTATTCACATGAGCCTGAAGGCGCAAACAGAGGCGAAAGATTTTGCTATGGCCGATTCGCTCGTGAACGCCGGTGAGTTTCAAAAAGCAATACCCCTTTTCAATAACCTCATCAGCAAGTATGGCGAGAAGGAAAAATTCTTTACTGGTCGTGGTTTTGCTTATTCGCAGATCAATGAGCTTGTAAAATCCAGAGAAAGCTATAGCCGCGGACTTGCCCTGAATCCTTCCTGTTCAAAATGCCTGATCAACCTGGCGATGCTTGATGTATTGAACAATGACTTTTCCAGGGCTTTTATATTCATGGATCAATATATAAAATTAGAGCCGGCACAGGCGATAGGATATGCCAAACGTGGCGAGCTGGAATTTCAAACCGGGAAGCTGGATGAAGCAATGGCTGATTTTCATAAATCTCTTCAATTGGATTCTACATCTCCTTATGTATACTTATACCTGGCGATGACACAAATGGCAAAAGGCAGTAACCATGAAGCTTTAGCTGCTATTAACAAGTCACTAAAATATAATCCTGATCTTGAATTTGCCTATTTTATCCGGGGGAAAATATATATAGAACTTGGGGATTACAGGTTAGCAATAAACGATCTTTTTGGCTGCCTGAGAAAGAACCCTATGGTAAGCGAATACAATACGTATGCCGGTATCGCCCTGTTTTATGTGCAGGATTATAATAAAGCCATGCAGGCTTTCGATGCATCGCTCAAGCTTGACAGCAGCGACCATCTGCCATTTCAATTTCGTTCCTATTTACTGTATTCCGAAGCCGCCTTTACTAAAGCTTGCATCGATAAACAAAGAGCATTGGCGATCGCTTCAGCTACCGGGAATCAAGCAGCCATAAAACAATTGCAACAGGAAATGGACGAATATTGCGACCTGTCCAAACCCGGAGCCCATTATCATACGGGTCAAATATTATTCGGACAAGCTGCTTTTGATAAGGCCAAACTTGCTTATAGTAACGGACTTCGTCAATTTCCTGAGGATCCCCTGTTGCTGGAAGGAAGAGGCAACACGGCAATAGTTGCCGGCCAGTTCAGCGAAGCTCTTAGCTATTATAACCAATGCCTTGCACATTTAAAAGAAATAAACACCGGGTTGCTTACAAAGGAAAAAAGTCCGGAAAAAAAGAGAGCCGCTAATGATTTTTTCCTTTCTCAATTGTACAACAGTATTGCTTTTGCACACATGAATTTGCTGCATCTGGATTCTGCAACAATATGGATGGGAAAAGCTATTGATGTGTTACAAAAAAATCCTGCCGTAGATGGAAGGACCATTACATTGGCAGAATTCCTGGTGAAAAGGAGTGGCATTCTCCGGATCCAAAAGAACGATGCTGCCGCTAATGCTGATATAACAGAGGCATTACAGGTAAACCCCGAATGTTCTGATGCTTATATGGAAAGAGCCCGGTATCTTATCAATAAGAATACAATTGAAGGGGAGATAAGCAAGGATAATATGGCAGCTATCTATCAACCCAACCAACCGGGTAATAACACTAATTTCACTTATATCACTACTCCTGCCAAAAACTGGAATTCAAAAGAAATTGAAGCTGCCCTGAAAGATTGTAACCTGGCCATCAGTTTTAACCCTATCAACAAGGAAGCATATATGATCAGGGCGCAGGCCCGCATCCTCCTGAAAAAAGATAACTATTGCGCCGATATTTTACAGGCAAAAAAATTAGGGATCATTGATGCTGCAAAACGTCTGAATGTCACTTGTAATTGATCGATTAACCGATCCCTCCCTAACTTTGCCCCATGCTATCAATCTCCAACCGTGGCCAGCAAATGCCGCCTTCGCCGATACGGAAACTTGTGCCTTATGCAGAAGCTGCTAAGAAGAAAGGTATTAAAGTATATCACCTGAACATTGGCCAGCCGGATATAGAAACACCCCCCGCCATCCTGGATGCAGTTCGCAATGCCGATATCAAAGTGCTGGAGTACAGCCATAGTGCCGGCAATGAAAGTTATCGCCGTAAGCTGGTTCAGTATTATAAAAAAGTAGGGATCGATGTTACTCATGAACAAATATTAATTACTACCGGCGGAAGTGAAGCCATCATGTTTGGTTTTTTCACTTGTTTAAATCCCGGCGATGAAGTAATTATTCCTGAACCTTTTTATGCCAATTACAATGGCTTTGCCTGTGCAGCTGGCGTAAATGTGGTGCCCATCACTTCAAGGATCGAAACCGGGTTTGCCCTGCCTCCTATCCATGATTTTGAAAAAGTGATCACATCAAAAACAAAAGCCATCATCATCTGCAGTCCGAATAACCCGACGGGTTATTTATACAGCCGGGAAGAAATGGATGCATTAAAAGAGATCTGTATCAAATTCAATTTATATCTCTTCAGCGATGAAGCTTACCGTGAATTCTGTTATCCGCCGGATGGCGGACGCGGTGCTGGCGAATATGTCAGTGCTATGCACTTAAAGGGATTGGACCAACATGTGGTATTGATGGATACGATCAGTAAAAGATACAGCGCCTGTGGTGCAAGACTCGGTGCTTTTGTTACAAAGAACAAAGCCGTGTATGATGCCGCGATGAAGTTTGCACAGGCAAGGTTGAGTCCGCCGGGGCTGGCGCAGATCATGGGAGAAGCTGCAGTGGACCTGCCGGATAATTATTTCGATGCCCCGAAGGCGGAATATTTACGCCGCAGGAATTTATTGGTAAAAAGATTGAACGCAATGCCGGGAGTTTTTTGTCCAAACCCCGGTGGCGCTTTTTATGCGATCGCAAAGTTACCGATCGATGATTGCGATAAATTCTGCCAGTGGTTGCTGGAAGAATTCTCTTATAACAAAGCCACCGTGATGCTGGCGCCGGCGACCGGTTTTTATGGAACAGCGGGACTTGGTAAAAATGAAGTTCGTCTTGCTTATGTATTAAATATTGATTCGCTGAATAAAGCGATGGATTGTTTGGAGAAGGCACTGGAAGTATATCCGGGGAAAGTGAAAATGGAAAAATCTTCTGTTGCTGTCACTTCGAAGTAGCAGAGTCTTGTCAGTCCCGATGGCTATCGGGATTGTCGAAGGGTGAGAAAATAAAAGAATTGGCTAAATCGAAAAATTATCCTTCGACTTAATTGAGGATATGGCCCTGTCAAATAAACCGGCAAGGAAATCTTTATCAAGCTCAGAAAATTTTATGGGCGCTGCCGGTTCATCGCCAAATTCATTTAAAATCAATCTCCACCAACCCACATTTTTCCATTTACCCAATTTGTATCCCACTTGTTCATAAGTGGCAAAATATTCAAACCCGCAACTTTCATGAAGGGCAACACTTTTATCGTTTGGCAAATTGATAACTGCATACACATTTCTGAATCCCTGCTTTTTTAATATTTCAAACAAAGCCGTATATAAAACCCTGGCAATCCCGGCCCGTTGAAAATCATCATGTATATAAACAGAGCTTTCGGTACACCATTGGTAAGCGGTTCTTTCGCGGTGACGGGTAGCATAAGCATAGCCTGCTATTTTCCCGTCAACTTCACAAAGCAACCAGGGCCAGTTAAGCAGGTATGTTTGGATCCTGTTTGCAAACTCTTCTATCGAAGGAACTTCGGTCTCAAAAGTGAAAGAAGTGTTCTCAATATATGGAGCATAAATATCCAATATGGCTTTGGCATCGGCCGGGGTTGCAAGACGAATGGAGGTCATTCCTCAAATTTCTGTTTTAATAAACAAAAAAGCCCCAAAATTGGAGTTTTTTAGTACCAAAACCCGGAAATTTATCCGCCAGATCCCGGACGATCTTTTGAATTTAAAAAAAGTAACTCGTGTCCTTAAATAAAATATATATAGCAATCTTCTTATGATGACCTGAATTGGGTTATTATCCTTTTCTAAACAGGCCTGTCCATGAACCGTTTTTTTTTCATAGTATGCACAATTTGTATTTTCTCCCAGAAAATAAATAGCGCAAATTACTATTGGGTCGGCGGATCAGGTGATTGGAATGACCTCAATCATTGGGCAACCAGCTCCGGGGGTGTCATCCTTCATGGACAAATACCAACTGCCCTTGATGATGTTTTTTTTGATGCCAATTCATTTAATAATCCGGCGCAGACCGTAACATTAAATGTCACCGAGGCATTATGTAATAACATGGACTGGACCGGGGTAGGAAACAACCCGGAATTCTTCGGAACTGCTTTAAATACCCTGAAGATCTATGGATCTTTAACGCTTGCAGCCGTCATGAAATTAAATCTTTTCGGTCCTGTTAGTTTTGAAGCTGTCGCCCCCGGAAAAACAATAACTTCTCTTGGACAAATATTTCATTACAGTTCAATTGTGTTTAATGGTGTTGGAGGCAGCTGGACATTGACAGACTCACTGACACTGACAGCCTTTGGCGATATTAATCTTAAGAACGGCACTTTAAACAGCAACAATAAAAAAATAACTGCCAAATCATTTTCCTCAACTACTGCAACAAGCAGGTCCCTTATCATGGGCTCTTCCATATTCAATCTTTTGAACGGGTTTACTATTTCTGCTACAGGAATGACCGTTAATGCAGGCAGCTCTACCATAAATCTTACCGATCCGAACGGATGCAGTTTTTCAGGCGGAGGGTTTGTTTATAATAATTTGAACTTAACGGGCCCCGGGACAATAAATGACAACAACAGTTTTAATGATGTTTTTTTTGCCTCAGACGGGACCATCGAGGGAAATAATATTTTTAATAATGTTGTTTTTTCTAATAATGGAAATATCAATGGAAATAATCTTTATAATAATCTTCAATTTTCCCCGGGGTATTCCTATACGCTGGCAAGAGGGAAAACACAAACCATCAATACGACATTTTCAGCCAATGGGAATTGCGGGGGACATATTTCTATTATCACAGATGTTTCGGGCAGCCAGTCCACTATTAATCATCCACCGGGAACGGTAACGGTATCCTTCGCAATATTAAAGGACATCAATGCTGCGGGGGGAGCAACATTTACAGCCAATAATTCCATTGACCTGGGAAATAATTCAGGTTGGACCATCAATGTACAGTCTACTCAAGATTTATTTTGGGTTGGGAATTCAGGAAACTGGAATGACGGGAACCATTGGTCAACAACCAGCGGTGGCACCCCTTCCGGATGCTGTCCTACTCCTACTGATAATGTTTTTTTTGATGCCAATTCATTTTCGCTTGCCGGGCAAACCGTAACAATTAATGGGGCAGCATTTTGCAATAATATAAGCTGGACCGGAACTGTAAATAATCCAAATTTTGCAGCAACTTTTTCAGATTACCTGAAAGTCTATGGTTCATTAATATTTATTCCCGGTATGACCCTTGGTATCCAGGGTAACGTATATTTTGAAGCGACCACAATGGGAAAAACAATAACATCTTCAGGCCAAATATTTGGCTCAGTTATATTTAACGGCATTGACGGTGGCTGGACATTGCAGGACCCGCTAAAAGCCATGATCACTATTTCTCTGAATAATGGCACATTAAACACCAATAATCAACTGGTAGCAGCAGATGGTTTTAGATCTACTAGCTCTACAACCAGGACGCTCACGATGGGGTCTTCTGTTTTCAATCTTTCCGGGGGTAGTTGCTGGCAGGTTAGTACTTCCGGCGTTATAACATTGACGCTTAATTCAGGAACATCCACTATTAATTCGACAAACCTGGGCGGAAGTAGTTTTTCAGGAGATGGGCTTGTCTATTATAATTTGAATTTTACCGGCCCCGGGAATATTGGCGGTAATAATACTTTTAATAATGTTTTTTTTGCTGATAACGGGATCGTATACGGAAACAATATATTTAACAATGCAACATTTCTTAAGAATGGAAATATTCATGGTAATGAAAGATATAATAATTTAATATTCACAGCCGGGTATACCTATACCCTTGAGAACGGGTTCATACAAACAATAAACATATCTCTTACGGCAAATGGAACCTGTGCATCACGTATCACCATTGCTTCAAATTTACCCGGCACCCAGGCAACCATCTCTCATCCTCCCGGCGCAGTTACAGTTTCATACGTCAGCCTTAAAGATCTAAGAGCGACGGGGGGAGCAATATTTACAGCTAATAACGCCATTGACCTGGGAAACAATAGCGGCTGGACCATTAATTCCGTTGCTCCCAAGGACCTGTACTGGATAGGCAATACAGGCAATTGGGATGACGGTAATCATTGGTCACTCAGCAGTGGAGGACCTCCTTTAGGTTGTTTACCTACACCTGTTGACAATGTTTTTTTTGATATTAATTCTTTTACTGCTGCGGCACAAACTGTAACCATCAATGTCGAAGTAGCTTATTGTAAGAGTATGACCTGGACAGGAGCAGCAAATAACCCGGCATTAGAAGGACTACCAATTAATTCGCTCAAGATCTATGGTTCACTAACATTCATTTCCGGCATGACCCAAAATTTCCAGGGTGCTGTATTCTTTGAAGCAACGACAACCGGTAAAACGATCACTTCTGCCGGCAGATCATTTCTCAATACAGTTACACTAAATGGCGTTGGAGGTGGCTGGACATTACAGGACTCACTTAGAACCACGGGCATTATTAATTTCAATAATGGCATTCTAAATACAAACAACCGCACTGTATACGCCGGCGCATTTTTATCTTACAGCACAACAACCCGGACACTCAACATGGGTTCTTCCATTTTCAATTTATCAAATATTGGAATGTTCTGGGATATTAACCCTACGGGAATAACCATTAATGCCGGAACATCTGTCATTAACAATACCAATAGCGGGAACGCTTCACTAACCGGTCTTCGCTCATCCGGTTTTAATTACTATAACCTGAATTTTAATAATGTTTCAGGGATCCCGGGATCAATCATTGGCAACAATACTTTTCATGATGTTTTCTTTGTCACTGACGGGCTCGTTGAAAATAATAATACATTTCATGATGCAGTTTTTTCGGGGAATGGTACTATTAAAGGCAATAATACATATCACGATCTAACCTTTACGCCAAACTATGTTTACACACTCACCAGTGGAAAATTACAAACCATACAAAACAAATGGAGTATCCAGGGAGCCTGTAACTGGTATATCTTATTACAATCTTCCATAGCAGGCAGCCCTTCTTTTATAACGAAGGCAAGCGGGACAGTCAATGCTTTCAACATGCATATACAGGATATACATTGCTTGGGGGGAGCGACGTTTAACGCTTATAATTGTGTTGACCTGGGTGGTAATAGCGGCTGGAATTTTTTAACCCTCGATCCTTTATCCAACCCAGGTCCCATCACGGGCCCGGTATCAGTTTGTTCTGGACAAACAGGAGTAGTCTATTATATAAACTCTGTCAGGGGAGCTATCAGCTATTCATGGACTGTGCCCCCGGGAGCCGTTATCACGGCGGGACAAGGAGATACGAGTATCGTAGTAAGTTTTGGTGCTACTTCAGGAAATGTAACGGTGACAGCATTTAATGGTTGTGATTTTAGTAATTCCAGCAGCAATTTAGCAGTAGCGGTGAATCCTATTCTCACTCCGGCTATTACAATAACAGCAAGCCCCGGTGCTATTATCTGTACCGGCAATTCCGCTACATTCACAGCAACTGCATCCAATACGGGCGTCGGAACAGTAAACTATAATTTTAAGATCAATGGCAACACTGTGCAAAGCGGTGCATCCAATACATATACATCATCTTCGCTGGTCACTGGCGATGCAGTGAGTTGTGTCATTACGATAACCGGCGGCGGCACTTGTTTAACTTCAAACACGGCATCTTCCAACACGATCATTATGACGGTGATGGCTTATATGACCCCGGCAGTGAGCATTACGGTTGCTCCTCAGAATCCTATATGTGCCGGCACATCCGTTACTTTCACGGCCAATGCAACCAACACCGGCAGCGGCTCCGTAAACTTTAACTTCAAGATCAATGGCAGCACTGTACAAAACGGTGCATCCAATATATATACTTCGACCGGGTTGATCAATGGCGATGCAGTGACTTGCGATATCACCATAACGGGTGGCAACTGCTTAACGATAAATACGGCGTCATCCAATGCGATCAGCATGACGGTATTGCCGAGTTATACTCCGGCAGTAAGCATTAGCGCTTCTCCGTCTGGTTCGATCTGTGCAGGTGTATCGGTCACATTCACGGCAACTGCATCCAATATAAGCGGCGGAACGGTAACCTATAACTTTAAGATCAATGGCAGCACTGTACAAAACGGTGCATCCAATATTTATACTTCATCCTCACTTGTCAACGGCGACGCAGTGACCTGTGACATCACGATAAGCGGCGGAAACTGTCTAACGTCAAACACAGCATCTTCCAATACTATTATAATGACAGTGATGTCCTCCACACCCGGCGTGAGTATTGCTGCTTCTCCGCAGAGTTCGATCTGTGCCGGCACATCGGTCACATTCACGGCGACGGCATCCAATATAAGCGGCGGAACGGTAAACTATAACTTTAAGATCAATGGCAGCACTGTACAAAACGGTGCTTCCAATATTTATACTTCATCCTCACTTGTCAACGGCGATGCAGTGACTTGTGACATCACAGTAACAGGTGGTACCTGTTTAATTGTAAACACCGCGTCTTCCAACACGATCAGCATGACGGTGATAGCTTATATCACAGCTGCGGTAAGCATTACTCCTGCTCCGCAGGGTTCGGTTTGTGCGGGCACTACGGTCACATTCACTGCAGCAGCATCCAATACAAGCGGTGGAACGGTAAACTATAACTTTAAGATCAATGGCACCAGCGTCCAAAGCGGTGCATCCAATACCTACGCTTCATCCTCACTTATCAACAACGACGCAGTAACATGTGATATCACGATAACCGGCGGAACTTGTCTAACGGCAAACACGGCATCTTCCAACACTATTTTAATGACTGTAGTGTCCTACACACCTGCGGTTAGTATTACTGTTTCTCCGCAGGGTTCCATCTGTGCCGGTGTATCGGTCACATTCATGGCCACGGCATCCAATACAAGCAGTGGAACGGTAAACTATAATTTTAAGATCAATGGCAGCACTGTACAAAACGGTGCATCCAATACCTACACTTCATCCTCACTTGTCAACGGCGACGCGGTGACTTGTGATATCTCGATAACCGGGGGCACTTGTCTAACAGCAAATACAGCATCTTCCAATACTATAGTAACGACTGTAGTGGTCTACACACCAACGGTGAGTATTGTTTCTTCCCCGCAGGGTTCGATCTGTGCAGGCACAACGGTCACATTCGTTGCGACGGCATCCAATACAAACAACGGAACGGTAAGCTATGACTTTAAGATCAATGGCACTATTGTACAAAGCGGCCCATCAAATATCTATAGCAGTTCGACACTTAGAAATGGCAATATAATAACCTGCGACATAAATATTAGTGGAGGAAACTGTTTAACATCTGTCCAGGCATTATCCAACACAATAACGATGCAGGTGATCAGGCCGGCCCGTATTAATTTGGGAGAAGACGCAAAAATTTGCATTGGCGATTATATCATACTGAAAGCTCCTGATTTTTTCACGGGATATATTTGGAATACGGGTGATACTTCAACATTCATTACAGTGACCCAACCCCAAATATATTGGGTTCGTGCCCGGGATCAGAATGGTTGCGAAATCTCGGATACAATCACTGTTTTAGAAAATCATATCTGCGGGGCTTTTATTCCAAGTGGGTTTACTCCCAATAATGACGGGCTAAATGATGTCTTCAAACCTGTTATTACCGGGAATTTCATTTCTTATAAATTTTCTATTTACAATCGTTGGGGGGAAAAGATATTTGAATCAAATGATCCCGGGAAAGGTTGGGATGGAACTTTAAAAAAAGAAAAGATCAAAACAGATGTATTTATATGGATGTGTGAATACCAACTTGCCGGTAAGCCAGTCATACTAAAGAGAGGGACTGTAACACTTATAAGGTAGATCTTGTAGGCAATTTTCATTTCAATCTTCAGGCTGAAATGGCTATTTTTGCAGCCCAGTATTTGCGGGGGTAGCTCAGCTGGTTAGAGCACAGGATTCATAACCCTGAGGTCGGCAGTTCAAGTCTGCTTCCCCGTACAAAAAGCTTCCCGATAATCATCGGGAGGCTTTTTCATTTTAATTATAAAAAAAGCCTCCCATTTCAGAGAGGCTATGTCCGGAACCGTCCAATAGATAATTAGTTTTTTGCTACATCAAATTTTTTAAAAATGGACTTTACACTGTTCTGAATTTCTTTAGCCGTCAAATTCTTACTGTTCACTTCGTCAGTTGTCCATCCCTGCCAAACTGTTTTGTCTGTCTTCGTATCGATCATCGAAATAGTGATGGTGCCTTCTTTGATACCCCGCTCATCCCTTTCATATCCCATTAACTCAGAAGGATAATAAATGGTTGTATACCGGCGGGTATATGGATTATACACCAGCCTGGAAGATGGTCTTGAATAAACAGGATTACTGCTTTGCTTTACTCCTTTTTCCACCAGCACATCATAAGTAAGTAATACATCCGGCCTGTTCTTTACTTCTTTCCACCCGGCTGACTTTTCCAATTCTTTATTTACTGCTTCCCGGATCCTTAATTCCGTCAGATCATTGTTTTTATTCCCGTCATTTCGCCCCTCCCCATCCTTATCGACCCAGGCAAAGCTTTTGTAACGGGTGAAATCGGCATTATCGTCTTTTTCAATATGAGCTGTGGAACTGCAACTTGCAAGCAAGAAGACGAAGACAATGATTCCACTCCACTTCCGATAGCTATCGGAATTCAGTTTCTTCTTCATAATTTATAACGTTTAAGTGTGATTATTGATATCTCACATTATAAACGTCAAAATTGATGCGGAGTTTACTAAAGAGATGTGAAAATTAAGAATGATTTGTTAAGCTTTGTCAATTACTGGTCATGATAACCCGATCTCGTAGTGCCGCTCGGGGATCTCAATATCAGTATACCCTTTTTTGATAAGCCGTTGTTTAAAATCCTCCTGGACGCTATATTCACCGTGAACCAGGAAGATCTTTTTCACCAGTTGCTGGTTTTGGCAGGAAAGCCACTGGCAAAGGTCTTCATAATCTCCATGGGCACTCATGCTTCGGATCGCTCCTATCTCTGCATGTACTTCATGCAGCACACCATAGATATTTATTTCTTTATCACCAGCCATCAGTCTTCCCCCGATCGAATGAGGTTCGCAATAACCGGTAAGCAAAATAGTATTGCGGCTGTTCTCGATATTGTTGCTGATATGATGTTTCACCCTGCCCGCATCTCCCATTCCACTGGCCGAGATGATGACCATCGGACCATTCTGAAAATTAAGTTGTTTGGATTGCTCAACGGTCCTTATAAACTGTAATCCTTTAAAGCCAAAAGGATCTTTATCTGTCTGCATGAGTGTTTGAATGGTCTTGTTAAAATATTGCGGATACCGCTTTACAATTTCGGTCGCTTCAATACTTAAAGGACTATCAACATAATAATCAAGTTCGGGCAGGCGGTTCTCCTGTTCCAGCTGATTCAGGAAATATAACAGCTCTTGTGTGCGACCCACGCTAAAGGCAGGCATAATGAGTTTCCCTTTTTTTTGCAAACAGGCTTTTTCGATCCAGCGCAGCAACATGTCCGGCGTAGTGAAATTGTTATCATGCAAACTGTTTCCATAAGTTGATTCCAGTAAAATATAATCGGCCTGTGGAAAAGTTTCAGGAGATCTTAGAATCGCATCCCTGTAGCGTCCAACATCTCCGCTGAATGTGAGACGTGTTTCTTTTCCTTCCTCCTTTACTTTTACATGAACACAGGTACTCCCGATGATATGACCCGCATCGGTGTACATTGCCTGCACCCCATCAATAACATCGAACCACTGATTATATCCTGCTTCTGTAAAATGTTCAACAGCCATTTGAGCATCTTCTATCGTGTACAAAGGAGCGAGGTAAGGTAAGCCCTCCGAAGCACGTCGTTTATTCTGATATCTTGCTTCATCTGCCTGGATCTCTGCCGAATCTTTCAGCAATACGGTTGTCAGGTCTTTAGTGGCAGGTGTACAAAATATTTTTCCGGCAAATCCCTGCTGAGATAACCTTGGGATCAAACCGCAATGGTCAATATGAGCATGAGACAGGATCATCACATCCACTTCTTTGGGTTCAAAACCAAATTCCCGGTTCAGGATATCGGTTTCTTTACCAAGACCCTGGAACATGCCGCAGTCCAACAGGATCTTTTTTCCATTACTTAAAGTCAATAAATGTTTTGAACCGGTGACTGTCCTGGCTGCGCCGTGAAATGCGATTTTCATATAGTTAATTTGAAGATTGCTCGATTTGAAGATTTGAAAATTAACTAAATCGGCTAATCTTCAAATCTTCAAATTTTCAAATCTTTTTTACTTTAAAAGACCATGTAATGTAAAACTCCGCCACAACTTCACCTTCCTTATTCTTTCCGATCGATCTTGCTTTTACGATCCTTGCTTCACCGGTTGCAATAGTTTCTTCTATCGCTTTTTGAAACAATTCTCCATCTTCACAAACAAAACTTGTTCTTCCCGTTGTTTTTTTTAAGTAGTCTGATTCGACCCTTATCACCAGCATAGAAACCGGCGGATCGATCTTGTATAAATGTGCCATCGCCAATGCACCGGTACTCATCTCGGCCGCCATACTTAAGCAGGCAAAATAGGTGGAACGAAATGGATTTTGCGAAAGCCATTTATAGGGGACAGTAACCCTGCATCTTTTTTCATCCAGTTCCCTTACCCTTACTCCTGCAAAATAAGCTGCCGGCAATTTGGTAAACAAAAATATCCTGAACTTCACAGGATGTTTCGTCAGTTTGATGTAAGTAGCTATGTTGGGATTCATTTATTCTTCTTTGTATTGTGCCGGGTCCAGCGCTTTCCTGCTCCAGTCAGTAAAAAAAGACGCCACTTTATCTTTATCATAGCTCTTCTTCCCATCTTCAAGGTACCAGGAGGACTGTGTATGCAGCAGATCGCCTTTCTCATTCAGAATAAGAAAAACCGGGAATCCAAAACGTTGCGGGAACTCATACCTGGACATCAGTCCTCCGTTTTTATTCTCTTTGCTGTAGTTAAGATGATACACCACATAATTGCTGTTGACCAATGAATCAAGCGATTTATCATTGTTCACAAAATCATTGAACCGGGCGCACCAGATACACCAGTTGCCCCCGATCTGTATCAACACATGTTTACCCGACTCTTTGGCCTGTTTTACTGCTTCTGCAATTTCCTTTTTGGCATTCGCTTCGGGGTTATACAGTTTGAATTTTGTCATGTCTTGTGAAAAAACCAATACAGCTGAGAACATGATAACAATTACAAGAAATATTTTTTTCATATTATTTATTTTTAACCTGCCGGCCGGCAGGCGGGTTCTGAATTCCGATAGCTATCGGGACTGGTTCTATTGTTTGTCAATAGCTACAACACAAGCTACTGCTTTATTATCGTTAGCATCCACTTTGAAATAAATAGTTCCTTCATTCGTGTTGTTAAATCTTGCGGACCGGATCAAAATATTTTGCAGTGCATCATTTACTTTTCCCAAATAATCTGGCTGACTGCTCCGGCTAATATACTGGTTAACCTGGTTATAGTCCAGCTCATCCTTACTTACTACAATAGCAATAAAATCCCTGTTGCCGATAGTGTCAGCTTCCATCGATTGAGCTTTGGGAAATAAACGATACCCGGTAATGCCGCAATACGGCGAATGTTTTGAAACCGTTTCCCCCGGTTTCAGGTAAGGAAATAACACATAGCTGCTTCCATCTGTCTCCTGCCCGAAAATATAGATATAACATTCCGTAGCGTTCTGTATGGACATTTTAAACCTTGTTCCCCTTGTGATTGGAGAAACCGTCTGGAACATATTGCTGCCTGTTGCCCGTAAAGAAATATTTTTTCCGCCATCATTATTTACCAAACCAATACTGCATTCCAATGGTATATTGGCCATCTTGCCTCTTTTAGGCAATGGATCCAAACCATAAGCTTCACGGACATAATTTCTAAAATCACCATACTTGATCCAGGCCACTCCATCTTTACCCCATTCCGGCCCCCAACTATTCATGACCTGGAATGCGCCATTGAATTTCCTGTCATCATAACCGATCACACACATGGCATGACCGCCCTGTCCCATACCTGAAGCATCCATCTCTTGCGGCCGCCACAGTTCCTGTCCCATCATATCCTGCATAAAACTCTGGCCCACCATCATACCAATAACAACCGGGGCATCTTTGGCAAGATGTTCTTTGATGGCACGAACATTTATAGCATTTACATTATCGCCATCAGTAAGTCTTGTAAATCCATGAATTTTATATTGACCCGCTTCCCGGATCTGCTGACTGTTGGGCTGACTTACACAATCCTGGTCATTGTAAGGAAACTGGTCCAATGGCAAAGCTCCTTGTTTGGACATGTACTCCATGGCTCTCTGAATATATGAGCCCTCACAATCTTCCAGGCCGATCTGGTTATATAAAAAAGAAGGGCTGAACTTTATCTGGTTTGGATCAACACCGGTAGATGCAGCTTCCAACACTGTTCTTGCTCCATAAGCACTGCTCCATGCCACGCAACTTCCCTGGTGACCCTGGTTACCCCGTTGCGGAGCAAACCGAAGCAATGAAATAGCTTCCGGTAAAGGATTTTTATTGGCATCATCTTCCTGCCCTTCATATACCGAGGCTTTATTGAATTCTGCCGGATCAAAATTGTACCCGCTTTGTGAAAATAAATTTTGTACTGACGACGGAGTACATATCCCGCTGCGGAAAAGAAAAAATGCGCCAGCACCTAATATCAGGAGAAGAAAAATCCCCCGGCCCTTAAAAAGACCGAGCAACATGGGCAACAAAGACAGTAAACCACCGCCACCGCCACCTCCGGGAAAATTGGGGCCTCTTCCGCCGCCGCCACCATCATCATCCTGTTGGTTAGGATCAACAGGGTCATCTGTCATTCTGATCGGCATAACAAAAAATTTGGTTACAAATGAGGATTAAAAGTAGGAAGATCGGTTGAATTTGGGAGGGTATTATTGATGAGCTGTAGCAATTATTTTTCCCCTTTCTGCAACGATTGTGAGGAAGAATCGTCAAATTTGATAATGATAAGTTCAATCCTGTTTATGAGAAGTTTCCCTGCATTTGTTTTCTTCCTGCTATTTAGCGTTACAACTTCTTTCAGCCAGCAGGTTTCGGGCAAATTAAAACTGGACCAGGGTCAAATATTCGATATAACCCTGCAGGTAAAAACATCTATAGCCCAGCAGGCCGGCGGCCAGTCCATTGATTTTAATGTGGATGCCACAGGTAATCATTCCTTTAAAGTAACCAACGCTACAGAGGATAACAGCACCCTGCATCACCAGGTAAAGCAGATCATTTTCTTTATTGATGGTATGGGCCGGAAAATATCTTTTGATTCCAATATTGAAAAAGATATAGACGGGCAATTTGGCAAGCCCATAAAAGAAATGCTGAAGAAGACGTATGATATCATCCTTGATACAAGCGGAAAAGTATTAATGGCCCTGCCGGAAAAAATACAACTTACAGAATCCGACAGCCGCATGGCCATCATCAGCAGTTTGTTAAAAGATGTGCTGGATATCGTACAACCACCGCAAAAAGGCAAAGCCAGTTTTTTTAAAGTGTTGCCGGATAGTGCAATGGGGAAAGGAGGAACATGGACAGAGTCGTATACAACTGAGAATGGAAAATTTGATGCGGCCTATGCTCTTGCTGATATTAATGATTCAACTATCGTAATTGATTTTGTTGCGAACTCTGTTACGGTTACTAAGGCAGAAATGATGGGCGGTGAAACTACCACAACGATGAACAATAAATCAACCGGCAAGATATTTTTAGACAGAAACACGGGCATTATCCGGGGAAAAAATATTAATACCGAATCGAGCGGAAATACAGAATCGTCTTTTGGCAACCTGCCGGTCACATCAAAGACAACGACAACTATTACCGTGAAGCCGGTAAATAAAGAGTGAGGATTAATTTATTTCTTCCTGGTTCTTCAGCAGGTCATCCATGGTATCCCGGCGCCTGATCAATTGTGCCTGACCATCTTTCATCATTACCTCGGCAGGTTTGAATCTTGAATTGTAATTGGATGCCATTTCAAAACCATAAGCCCCGGCATTACGGAAAACAAGATGATCAGCTTCTCTTATTTCAGGCAACATACGGTCCTCAGCAAATGTATCGGTCTCGCAGATATTGCCGACGACATTATATTTTCTTTTTTCCCCGGATGGGTTGGAGATATTTTCAATTTCATGATAAGCGCCGTAAAACATGGGACGGATAAAATGATTGAGACCACTGTCAACACCGGCAAATGTTATATCGCCGGATTGTTTCAGCACATTTACTTTCGTAATAAAATACCCGGCTTCGCTGACTAAAAATTTTCCCGGCTCAAACCAAACCTGCAGGTGACGGTTATGTTTTTTTTCAAACCATTCAAATTCTTCTTTTACTTTTTTACCCAGCAATTCAATATCCGTTCCTTCTTCTCCGGGTGTATAAGGCACTTTAAATCCGCCACCGAGGTCGATCACTTCCAGTTCCGGGAAATGCTGTGCTACCTCAAACAATACCTCGATGCCTTTGGCAAATACTTCCACATCTTTTATTTCGCTACCGGTGTGAATGTGCAGGGCACGGATAAATAAATTTGTTTCTCTTTGCACCTGCAATATCTCCTCGATATTTTCCAAAGGCACGCCAAACTTACTGCTGGCATGGCCCGTAGAAATTTTTAAATTACCTCCTGCCATGATATTGGGCCGCAAACGAATGCCGACAGGATAACTATGACCAAACCTCTTTCCAAATTTTTTTAGATTGGAAACGCTGTCAATATTGATATGGATACCCTTCCGCTGCGCCTCTTCTATTTCCTCAAAAGAAATATTATTCGAAGTATATAAAATGTTTTGAGAAAGAAACCCTGCCCTTTCAGCCAGTTTTGCTTCATTGATGGAACTGCAATCAATATTACAGCCAATGCTTTTAATGTATTTGAGAATATGGATATTGGTCAATGCCTTGGCTGCATAGAAAAATTTTACGTCAGCGCCTGTAAAAGCCGTTAATAATCTTTCATATTGCTCTTTGATCCGTTCGGTATGGTAAACATAAAGAGGCGTTCCAAAATCATGGGCTGCCTGCAGCAACTCCTTATGTGATAATTGTCTCGCCATACTTGCGAATATACTATAAAACAACTATGCCATCCCGGGTGGAATGGCATAGCAATAATAATTTCGCCCTGGTTTTATTTAACTCTCTTCTTCGTCGCCCTGTTCTTTGTTTATGATAAGCTCGCCTGTTTCTGTTACTGATAATAGTTCGGGGTCTTCGGGCCTGGCATCTTCACCTAAAAAAGTATTTTTTAAATTAGTTGGTTCAACCGGTTCATTGATCACTTCTTTTATTTTTGGCAATTCATCGGCTGAATTGATACCAAAGTAGTCCATGAAATTCTTAGATGTTGAATACAGCAAAGGCTGTCCCGGCGCTTTTTCATTGCGGCCGCTGATAATGATAAGTTCTTTTTCCAGCAGCTTCTGCACGGTATAGTCACAGCTTACACCACGGATGGATTCGATCTCGCCTTTTGTCACCGGTTGTTTGTATGCAATAATTGCCAGTGTTTCGAGTGAAGCTGCGGAAAGACGTTTTAGAAATTTTTCGCCATTCAGTTGGGCAACTGTTTTATGAAATGCAGACCTTGTCAGGAACTGCCAGCCGCCACCGACCTGCTTTACTTCAAAAGGATAAAAGTCGGCGCTGTATTTTTCAGTGATGCCTTCTAACGCAGATTCTACATGGTCAAGACTAATCTTTTCGTCCATATCATCAAGAGCATTATTTACCAGTTCGGTTATCTCCAGGGTGGTCAAAGGCTTCTCGCTGGCAAAGATCAGGGCTTCGATATGCGGTATCAAGTCAGATGTTGTCATATAAGTCAAAGGGGTCAAATAATTAAGTCAAAAAGGTCATATAAGTCATATAGGTCATATCACTAAAGCAGCAAGTTAATAACCGTGCACAAATACTACAAAACAGGTTATTCACAATTGTTCATCTCCTTTGTTTCCTATAGAGTTGATATAGCGATATATCAAACGAAAATAACTGTCTAATTTTTGTGAAAGAAGAGCAAATTCTTCTTCGAAAATCAACTTCCTTGTTTTTGCTTTATTTGTTGCGGTAAGAGTTTCCTTAGCTGACCCGCGGCTGTAATAACAAAAATTCTTATTCTCTTTAAAATGAAACCGGCCGTAGCCTTCGCTGATGTTCATAGCAATTGAATCAGCGGCATCAACATATTGTGCTCCCAAAGTCTTTTTGGGGAAATATTCCCATTTATCTACGATTGCCCAAACAATTTCACCAATTTCCATAGCCACTTTGTATACCTCAAGGTCTTCCAATCTTTGTCCTTTCCCCATACTGCAAATTTGATCAGAACGGATTTTTTCAGAAAGGGATTTTCAGCATATTGCCGGGTTTTTTCCTGAATGGTGTAGCATTTAAGGTCTTTCCCCTTTGACCTATATGACTTTTATGACCTATTTGACTTTATTACCCTTGCAAAGCAGCAGCGCCACTCACTATCTCTGTCAATTCGGTAGTAATGGCTGCCTGTCTTGCACGGTTGTAAGAGATCTTCAGTGTGCGCAGCATTTCATTGGCATTCTCACTGGCCTTATCCATCGCCGTCATCCTGGCGCCATGTTCGGATGCATTGGAATCTAAAACAGCTTTGTATAATTGTGTATTGAGGATCTTGGGCATCAACTCTGCAATGAGTATGTCTTTTGCCGGGTCATAAATGAAGTCTGCTTTTGCAGTTCCGGCTTTTTTCTCCACTTTGGGAATGGGCAGGAATCTTTCCACTTCAAATTTCTGCGTAGCTGCATTCCTAAACTGGCTGTACACCATCTCCACCACATCAAATTGTTTTTCTTCAAAGGCCTTCATGGCTGCCTGTGCAGCTTTTTGTACATTTTCAAAGGTCAGGTTCAAAAAAATATCCTTATAAGTGGCATCTGCTTTATAATTGTTCTTTGAAAAATGTTCGTACCCTTTCTTCCCGATATTCCAGACGGTAACATTCCCCTTTTTATTCTGGACTGAATATTTTTCTGCAATAGTTGCCTTGGCCAGTTTGATGGTATTCGTATTGAAAGCTCCTGCCAATCCCCTGTCGCTGGTAATAACAATAAATAATACTTTTTCAACCGGGCGTTCCATAGCCAGTGACATGCCTTCCCCGCCTTCGCTGTTGCTTACAATATTGCTCAGTAATTCCTGGAGCTTCTTTGCATAAGGACGCATTTGAACAATAGCATCCTGCGCCCGGCGAAGTTTAGCAGCACTCACCATCTTCATGGCCTTGGTGATCTGCTGGGTGCTTTGTACTGATTTGATGCGGTTACGAACCTCTTTTAATTGGCCTGCCATAATATGGGTTTGAAGAGTTTAAAAGGTTTAAAAAGTTTAAATCGGCCTGAATAACCTATTAAACCTCTTGAACCTTTGGAACCTTTTGAACTTTTTTCTGGCCGCAAAAGTACGGTCTTGAGGCTAAAATTCCATGAGGAAATCAAAATAAAACAAGTGCTGAAAAAGAGTGTCACAGTTTGAAAAATTTCACGCAGAGTACACAGAGAGCGCAGAGAATATTTTCCTTAGCCCTCCGCGAACTCAGCGGCCTCAGCGTGAAACCGATACTTTAACCTCTACCCTCTCTTTTTTGTATAAATCTTTCAAACCCAAATCAGTCTTTTAAAAAAAACTCCCTTTTTAACCCATACGAAATGGAAAATTTCCCTCCTTCCCGGGTTCCGTTTTTTACCAGCCTTTCCTCTTCTTTTATAAGTTCAAGTTGGATCGGCCCGTTAACGAGGCGTCCCAGGTCTTCTTCTGTAATAATGATCTGCCCGTTTTTTATGGTATCCACCCGGTTAATCCCTTCACTCGTAAAAGAAGTATCAGAAAGGATTACCCTCACAAAATGTTCACCATCCAGTCCATCTACTTCCAGCAGCATCTTTTCTCTTTTCAACGTGTCCGGCAATCCTGTTTTTAACTGCAATGGCTGAAACCTGAATTTCTCCCTGTATTGTTTTTCATTGAAATCCGTAAAAGTAATTGTATGTTCTCCATTAAATTTATTGATCGGCTTATGTATTTCATAAAAGGCGCCGGTCATTTTTGTGCTGTCCACAGGAAGCAATTCATCATCCAGTTCAACCCTGGCCGGCTTTTCCATAGTTAGTGTGGTTCCGTTCTTACCTCCAAACCGGTATTGCAGTCTTACGGTGAGGTTATCATTGCCTTCATCACCCCATATTTTATAATCAAAGTAAATAGCTTCGGGATTTACGTCTTTGCTGCTGCCGATCTCGTTGCTGTTGCAGGAATTAAAAATTAAAAAGGAAAAAGTCAGAAGGAGAAAAAGAAGGCGGTTCATAATAAAGTTTTTTCTTTATTCCCGAAACAAGGGCAAGGTACGTTAAGGAAAAAACAAAAGCCTGATCAGCAGCTCTGATATGTCAAAACCCGCTCTTTTAAACTGCTTTTCAAGACTTATCTTTGCAAGCCCCGATAAATCGGGGCAAGTCCTGTCAAAATGGCCTGTAATTGTTTTCCAGCACCCTTTTTGACAAACTAATTCCCTGATAAACCAATAAACAAATCAACTAATTCACATATTATGCTCGGTTTTATTTCAAAAATATTTGGCGGCAGCAAGTCGGAGAAAGATGTAAAAAAGATCGAACACTATGTCGGCAAGATCAACAAGTTTTTTGATGATTATCATTCGTTGAATAATGATGAACTCCGGAACAAGACCCAGGATTTCCGCCAGCGGATCAAAGAACACCTGACAGAAATTGATGCAGAGATCGCTGCCAGGAATACTGCAGCCGAAGAACTTCCTTTCAACGACCTGATGGGCAAGGATGCTATTTACCAGCAGGTGGATAAACTAAAAAAAGACAGGGACAAAAAAATTGAAGAAGCGCTGGAAGAAATCCTTCCTGAAGCTTTCGCCGTGGTAAAAGAAACAGCAAGACGTTTTAAAGAAAATACAGATATCGTTTCTACAGCAACACAACTCGACAGGGACCTGAGTGTAAAAAAGAACTATATCACAATAGATGGTGAAAAATCCATTTTCAAAAATACCTGGACGGCTGCCGGCGGAGAAGTAACCTGGAACATGGTGCATTATGATGTGCAGCTGATCGGTGGTGTCGTATTGCACGAAGGAAAAATTTCTGAAATGGCAACGGGTGAAGGTAAAACCCTTGTATCAACACTTCCGGCTTATCTCAATGCATTGGCCGGCGAAGGTGTTCATATTGTAACGGTGAACGATTACCTGGCCCGTCGTGACCAGGAATGGAACGGAACTATTTTCGAATGGCTCGGCATCACGGTTGATTGTATTGACAAACACCAACCCAACAGTGAAGAAAGAAGAAAAGCCTATCTCGCCGATATTACGTATGGCACCAATAATGAATTTGGTTTTGATTATCTCCGTGATAACATGGTGCATACCCCTGAGGAAATGGTACAACGCAAACACCACTATGCCATGGTAGATGAAGTGGACTCTGTATTGATCGATGATGCCAGGACACCTTTAATTATTTCCGGGCCCGTACCAAAAGGAGATGATCAGCATTTTCACACACACAAACCAAGAATACTGCAATTAGTACAGGAACAGGAACGCGTCGTACGTAATTGTTTGAATGAAGCCAAAAAACGGATCGCCGAAGGTGATGATGATGCCAAAGGTGGTGGTCTTTATTTATTCAGGGCACATCGTGGATTGCCCAAGTATGGCCCGGTGATAAAATATTTGAGTGAACCGGGCATCCGGGTAAAAATGCAGAAGGCGGAAAATTATTATTTACAGGACCAGCAGCGGCATATGCATATTGTGGATGAGGACTTGCTTTTCCAGATCGATGAAAAGAATAATTCGGTTGACCTGACTGATAAGGGTTTGTCCATGATCACTAAATCGGGAGAAGACCCTGAATTCTTTGTATTACCTGATATTGGAGTGAAGCTGGCTGAAGTGGAAAAAAGCACGGCTTCTGTTGATGACAAATTACAGGAGAAAGAATCCATCCTGAATGATTATGCACAGAAAGCGGACCGCATACATACGGTGCAGCAATTATTAAAAGCATATACGCTTTTTTCAAAAGATATAGAATATGTGGTCATGGACGGGGCGATAAAAATTGTGGATGAACAAACAGGCCGTATCCTCGAAGGGAGAAGATACTCAGATGGTTTGCACCAGGCCATTGAAGCAAAAGAAAATGTAAAGATCGAAGCGGCGACGCAAACTTATGCGACTATCACTTTGCAGAATTATTTCCGGATGTATCATAAGCTGGCGGGGATGACGGGTACTGCCGAAACGGAAGCTGCCGAGTTATGGAGCATTTATAAATTGGATGTGGTAACCATTCCTACCAATGTAAAAATGATCCGTAACGACAAACAGGACCTTGTTTATAAAACCAAAAGGGAAAAATATAAATCTGTTATTGACGAAATTGAATTGTTGCGAAATGCAGGACGCCCCTGTCTTGTAGGTACTACTTCTGTTGAAGTAAGTGAATTACTGGGACGTATGTTGCAGCAGAAAAAAATTCCGCATAATGTACTCAACGCAAAACAACATGCCCGTGAAGCGCAGGTGGTAGCCGAAGCCGGATTGGCAGGCGCTGTTACCATTGCAACCAATATGGCCGGCCGTGGTACGGATATAAAACTCGGACCCGGTGTAAAAGAAGCAGGTGGTTTGGCGATCATTGGTACAGAACGTCATGAGAGCCGTCGTGTGGACAGGCAGTTGCGTGGCCGTGCAGGAAGACAGGGTGATCCCGGTACTTCTCAATTCTATGTTTCACTGGAAGATGACCTGATGCGGATGTTTGGCAGTGAACGTATCGCTGCGCTGATGGATAAATTAGGTTATAAGGAAGGCGATGTCATTCAACACAGCATGATCAGCAACAGCATCCAGCGGGCACAGAAGAAAGTCGAAGAAAACAATTTTGGTATTCGTAAAAGATTATTAGAATATGATGATGTGATGAACAAGCAACGGAATGCTGTTTATGACAAACGTAACCACGCCTTGTTTGGCGAACGTCTTGCCCTTGACATTGATACTTCTTTTTCTACTGTAGCAGAAGGATTGATCGATTCTTTCCGGGAGCAGGAAGATTTTGAAGGATTTAAAATGGCCTGCATAGTCAACTTTGGTTTGGATACAAAAATCGAAGAAGAAGATTTTAAAAAAGGTGATATCAATCAGCTGATCGATAAATTTTATGCAGAAGCAACAGAAAGATACAGCCGGCATAAAGAGGACATGAAGAAACAGGCCATCCCTGTTTTTAAAAATATCCGGCTTACACAAGGCAGCCATATTGAAAATGTTGTAGTTCCTTTTTCCGATGGGAAAAAACAATTGAATGTGCTGACCAATCTCGACAAAACACTTAAGACAAGTGGTGAAGAATTGGCCGGCTCTTTGGAAAAAACAATTACCCTTGTTGTGATCGATGATGCATGGAAAGAACATCTCCGTGCCATGGACGACCTGAAGCAAAGTGTGCAGACAGCTTACCTGGAACAAAAAGATCCGCTGGTTATTTATAAGATGGAAGCTTATAACCAGTTCAAGAACATGAATGAGGAAGTGAACAAAGACATTGTATCATTCCTCTGTCATTCTGCAATTCCTATCCAGCAGGAAAATGCTCCATTGAAAGAAGGCCGCCAGCAAAAGACCGACATGAGCCGTATGAAAGCCAATAAAGAAGATGTTGAAAATGCCGGCAAAGAATATGGTGCTAATGAAAAAGATAAATTTGAACCGGGTGGCGGCGGTGAAGTAGCCGTAAAAAATGAGCCGGTAAAAGTTGGGCCGAAGATCGGGAGGAATGATCCTTGTCCATGTGGTAGCGGAAAGAAGTATAAGCATTGTCACGGGAAGGATTCGTAAAAAAATAAAATGAAGAAGAATCTTTTTATTGCATTTGAAGGCATCGATGGCAGCGGCAAAAGTGTCCAGGTCCAGCTTTTAGCAGATAAGTTGGAGAAAGCCGGTCATAAAGTCTATTCAACTTTTGAACCAACCGATAGCCGGATCGGTTCCATCATCAAAGATATTTTCAAGCATAAGATGGAAGCCGATCACCGGGTCATCGCCGGGCTTTTTGTAGCTGACCGCTTAGATCATCTTCTCAATAAAACAAATGGCATCCTGAAAAAATTAGAAGAAGGCTATACGGTCATCACAGACAGGTATTATTTTTCATCCTATGCCTACCAGGGCACACATATGTCATTGGATTGGGTGATCGAAGCTAATTCGTTAAGTGCAGATCTGCTTCGCCCTGATCTCAATATTTATATTGATGTTTCCCCGGATATCAGCATTACCAGGATCAATAGCGGAAGAAGTTCTACTGAGCTTTATGAAACTAAGGAGAATTTACAGCAGGTGAGAGATAAGTATATGGAAGCCTTTGATAAATTAAGACCGGAAGAAGCTATATTCATTACTGACGGCAATCGCCCCGCAGAATTGATCGCAAAAGACATCTGGCAGGAGATCTCTAAAAAAATGGAACTGCAAAACTCCTTTCAGTAACTCTTTTCTCTTCCCTCTCCTGCAGTACCAAATCATCCCCTTCGGGAATTTCCGGGAAAAATACAGGTATAATAAACGAAATGCTGCATAAACCGGCAGCTTTTGATAACCTGTGTGAAAACAGGGACTAAAAATGTCTTTTCTTTTAAAAAATATCTCTACGTTTGCGTTCAAATTTTTTTAACCCCAAAACCACAAAAATGAAAAAAGTATTATTTGTACTGGCAGTAGCTGCTGTAATGGCTTCCTGCGGTGATAAGAAAAAAGCTGACAAGCCCGCTGAAGTAAAAGACAGCATCACAACCACTACTACCACCACAACAACAACTACCACAAGTGAAGTACCCACATTTACTGATCCTGAAGTACAGGCCTATGTAAATGACTACACTGCATTTGTCACAGGTTATGTAAATGCCTACAAAGCAAAAGACATGACACAGATCTCAGCTATGGCACAAAAAATGTCTGAATGGAGTTCAAGGTCAATGTCAGTTTCTCAAAAATTAGCCAATAACCCCGCTGAAGCGACTGCATTCTCTAATTATATGATGAAACTTTCCGAGCAATTAACAGCGGCCATGCAAATGAAATAAATTGCCTGCTCCTTATAAAAAAAATCTCCCGCTGACAACGGGAGATTTTTTTTATCCCGATCATAAGAATAGTCTTTTAGCCACCCGGTATTCCATAAATATCCCCGCTGAATAAAAAGACATTTAATGCAGTTATTCTTTACCTTAGAACAGCAAAACTACCCGCTACATGTACCACAAAAGCAAACAAAAAATTCACGGACTGCTGCACCCCGAAATTGTTGGTGACAAACGTTGGGATAAGATCATCAACATGTTTATCGTTGTACTCATTATTCTGAATGTGGCGGCGGTAATGCTGGAAACGATGCCTTCCATCGAGAAGAACGCTGATGCCATGCGTTTTTTCCGTTATTTCGATTGGATCTCCGTGGCTATTTTCACCGTTGAATATGTAATGCGGGTCTGGAGCAGTAATCATGACGAAAAATATAAGGGGAAGTTCTGGGGCCGTCTGAAATACATGATGTCTCCCGGTGCGCTTGTTGACCTGATAGCTATCCTTCCTTCTTACCTGCATGCATTTATCGGCCTTGACTTAAGGATGTTGCGGATGCTTCGCCTGCTTCGGTTTTTCAGGTTGTTCCGCCTCACGGCCTACACGAAGCCGGCCCACATGATCAACAATATATTTAAAAAGAGAAAAAATGAACTGGCCCTTAGTTTTATCCTTACTTTTTTTCTCATTATCATTTCCTCCTGTATCATGTATTTTGCAGAGCACCCGCATCCGCCACCGGGTGCAGATGAAAGTCTTTTTACCAGCATACCCAAAACCATCTGGTGGTCGGTTGTAACACTTACTACAACAGGTTATGGAGATATGTATCCTGTTACAAATCTTGGAAAGGGGCTTGCCAGCATAATCATGATGACCGGTGTTGCTTTCTTTGCTTTACCTGCAGGTATCATCACCGCAGGTTTTATAGATGAGTTCCGGCTTAACCGGGTAAAGAAGACACACAAATGTCCGCATTGCGGCGAAATTATAGAGATGGATGAAGATCATGAACATCAGAATAAGGAATAAAAAATAAGGAATAAGAAAGTGCTGGACTTCTTTATTCCTTATTACTAATTTCTTATTTCTTATTCTTTAGAATGGTTTCTTCTCTTTCCCTTTCAACTGATATTTTTCTTCGTACCTGTTGTTCAGTTGTTTTTGTTTATCATCCAGGTTGACCTTTCTTCCCTGTATAAATGCATCCGTGACATTGTTGGTACTCATATCCAGGATATCACCGGAACTAATGATGATATTGGCTTCTTTGCCAACTTCAATACTTCCTGTTTGATCAGATACTCCCATGATCTTTGCCACATTCAACGTAATAGCAGCAAGGGCTTCTTCCTTGGATAATCCATATGTAACAGCCGTACCTGCATTAAATGCTATGTTGCGGCCACGGGTTTGCGCATCATCATCTGAAATGGCAAATACCACTCCTGCTTTTTGCAGCATCGCCGCCGTTTTGTAAGGCTGGTCCACATCATCATCATTAGAAGTAGGTAAACTGTGCATCTGCTGCAATATCACCGATACATTATGCTGCTTCAGCAGATCTGCTATCTGCCAGCTTTCACTGCCGCCGACGATCACTACATCAAAACCAAATTCTTTTACAAAATCGAGCGCTGCCAGCATTTGCTTCACCGTATTGCCATGCACATAAAATTTTTGCGTTTTGGTAAAAAGATTTTTAACCGCTTCATATTTCAGGTTGGTCTCATCATGTTTGGCAACGGCATTATAAGCTTTTGCTTCCCTGAAGAATGCTTTTAATTTTTCCAATTGATCCAGTCCTTCTTTTACCGGGTCGGTTTGCGGCTGTCCGGCATTGGGACCGCCGGGTGCACCGCCGCCAAATCTTCCAAAATTGGGACGGGGCAACATGGAAGGCATATACAAGTGCATGCCTGCATCAACTTTCAATGCAGCATCCGTCCATGTCCATGCATCCAATTGCACCACCGATGAAGAACCGGCCAAAAAACTTCCCTGCGGAACGATATTAGCGGCCAGTATACCATTCGAACGAAGTGTATTAATAACTTTTGAATCCGTGTTATAAGCAACAATGGAACGAACATTGGGATTCAGATCACCCAATTCCCTGGCATCAGTTGTTGCCTTTACTGCACTTATTTCGATCAGTCCAAGAGAACTGGTCGGGAGAATGATACCGGGATAAACCTGCTTGCCTTTTGCATCAATCATCTCGGCGCCGGCCGGCACTGAAACATTTTTTCCAACCGCTGTAATTTTTCCATCTACAATAACAATGGAAGCATTTTCCAAAACTTCTCCATTGCCTTTATGGACCGTTGCATTGGTAATTACAATGGGTGTTTTTTGTTTTTCAGCAGGCAAAACATTTGATTGTGCATTCATTGTATTAGCAACTGCAATTAAAACTATGAGGCTAAGAATACTTTTCATGTTTAGGTTGTTTAAAAAGTTTAAGAAGTTTAAAAGGTTTAAGAAGTTTTCCCGGGCTTGTTTTTGTACTTAATTCCTTTTGTTTCTGAGTTTTCTAAATAGGTTATTAGTTTTTGAATAAGGCTGCTGATCTTCATTGCATGCACTGAAAAACTATCAAATTCCTTTTGGTTAATATAATTTCTGTCTAGTGCCCTGTATAACTGTGACCTCAACTCACCACATGAACCTTTGGCAATATACAGGAACTGAACAAATTCTTTATTACCGCCTCTTTCGAATCCTTCTGCAATATTATCCATTACAGAACCTGCAGAACCTTCGACCTGGTTAATTAAACGGTAGCTATGTTTGAAACGGCCACCATCAATTAAATCGCCGAGGATTTTATTGAGTTTTCTTGCCTCTTGCCAGGAAATTATATCTTCAAACCTTTCAATCTTTGCCATAACTTATTAAACCTTTTAAACCTATTGAACCTCTGAAACCAGCAACTATTCATCTGTATCGATCACCAGCAACCCGTGACTATGTCCATGATCGCTGCAGGTATGCATGATCTGGTAAGTCGGTTGCGCCGGGATGGTAGGTGTACCGCTTCTTTTCTCCCCGTTTAATTTTTTTACGAGTCTTGCTCTTTCGGCATCCACATCTTTTTGCAGTTGCTCATCTTTCTGCCGGTCAAAATAAACGGTGCCATCCACGATGGTGTATAATGATTTTGCATAAATGCTCAGCGGGTTGTCGCTCCATACCACAACGTCTGCATCTTTACCTACTTTCAAACTTCCTACCCTGTCATCCACATGCAGCATTTTAGCAGGATTGATCGTGACGAGATCCAATGCTTCTTCCTGGCTCAATCCTCCGTACTTGATCGTCTTCGCTGCTTCCTGGTTCAGGCGTCTTGCCATTTCAGCATCGTCTGAATTGATAGCAACATTCAAACCTACACGTACCATGATCGCAGCGTTATAAGGGATCGCATCTTCCACTTCCACTTTGTATGCCCACCAGTCGGAGAACGTAGAAGCGTTGGCTCCATGCTTCAGCATCCTGTCTGCTACTTTATATCCTTCAAGTATGTGGGTGAATGTATTTACTTTAAAACCCATTTTTTCCGCCACTTCGATCAGCCCGGTGATCTCGCTCTGTACATAAGAGTGACAGGTAATAAATCTTTTGTTGTTCAATATTTCAACCAATGCATCCAGTTCCAGGTCACGACGGGGAGTGTTGAGACCGGTAAGTGGTTTCTTTGCTTTTACTAATTGGTCTTTAGCCGCATTATAATCTTCCCATTCTTTTTTGTAATCCTTTGCTCTTGTAAAAGCATCCACATATACCTGCTCCACTCCCATTCTTGTATCCGGGTAACGGTTATTTCCTCCGGGGATATTAAAATTGGAACGCTTTACATTTTCTCCGAGGGCAAACTTGATAAAACCATCTGAATTTTTGAATTTCAATTCATCATCATCAAGACCCCAACGGAGTTTTATTAATTGTGTCTGACCGCCGATCGGGTTTGCCGATCCGTGAAGGATATGAGAAGTAGTAACTCCGCCACTCAACTGGCGATAGATATTTATATCATCCGGGTTCAGGTTATCGCCGATCCTTACTTCGGATGTCACCGATTGTGCTCCTTCATTAATAGATGCGGCAGCAATATGTGAATGTTCATCAATAACACCGGGTGAAACATGCTTTCCTGTTCCGTCAATTACTCTTGCTCCGGGTTCATTCAGGTTTTTGCCAATAGCAGCGATCTTTCCGTTCCTGAGTAATATATCTGTGTTTTGAAGTACTCCTTCTTTTTCACTCGTCCATACTGTTGCATTCTTAATTAAAATTGTTTCCTGTTTGGGTTGATGTTCTTCATCCCAGCCAAAAGGCATAAAAGGATAAATGACCTTGCCCAGTACAGGAGGATCTTTTTTCTTTACAGTGTCTGCTTTTACTTCCGCCGCTTTTACAAATACCGCTGTCCATGTAAGAATATTTCCCAATGAATCAAGACCCGTTCCGTTCCATTCTGTTCCGCCGCTCATGCCACTTAATCTTGTTGCTGATGCAGGCAGTGTTTGAGTCTGCGTTCCGCCAAAATTTCCGGGAAATCCACCAGGTCTTCTTTGTGTGGTATCGCCGGGTTGTTGCTGGGGTCTTTGTCTTCTTACCATCGGGGCGTAACTCAATTTTATTTGCTTACCATCAGAACTGAATTTAGTATTCAGTGTATCTTTTCCATACATGGTTGCCAAACTGCTGCTCTTAACATCCAGTGTGTATTTCTCTTTTCCTGCAGGTGTGTTTACCTCGAGGTTATAGATCCCTGCAATATTATCATCGCCTTTGACACCGTATTTAATTCCCTGTACATAGTTGAACAGGATATTTGTTTTTTCATTAAAGATGGGACCATTGGTAATTAAAAAATTGGCAAATTTCCCGGCATCAAGACTTCCCACTTTATCATAGATGCCTAATGTCATGGCCGGGGTCTTTGTAAGCGCATCCATTGCTTTTGCTTCACTGAGTCCATATTCCATGGCTTTGCGGAGGTTGGCCCAGAAAGAAGTTACAGCCCGCAGATCGGCCGTAGTAAGACAGAAAGGAATGCCTGCTTTTTCAAATGCAGCAGCATTGGTGGGAGCCAGTTCCCAATGCTTCATATCTTCCAATGAAACAAATCTTGCATCGGCAGGGTCTTCCACATCCTGTGCCTGCGGATAATTCAAAGGAAGGATGAATGTAGCGTTGGTTGATTTCATGTCTTTGATGCGCTGGTATTCATTCTGACCTGCTTTGATCACATATTGCACACCAAATTCATCTCCTATCCGATCGGCCCTCATATCATTCCATTTATCGTTGGATTCAAATATCTGCGGCATGCCCTGGTCATCATTCCATGATTGCAGGGTGGCATTGAAACCTTCCGTATAAGGTTTGGTCTTATACCAGGCAGCATCGAGATAGGTTTGTCTCAGCAAAGCAATATATCCCATCATTGAACTGGGATAAGCTTGTGTTGAAGTTCCTTTATTAAAAGAATAATGGGCAGATGCTTTTTCTTTGATGATAACAAGGTTTTCCTTTTCAGTGGCCAGTGTCACGACTGCCCCGGTCCCCCTTGCCACTCCATCTTTCACATGGGTAAGCACCGTACCGAAGCCGGCTTCCCGCATGGGTTTGGCCGTAGCATCGTTTACGCTGAAAACCTTGTACACATCCACTTCGGATTTGATGGCCTGGTTCCATCCATAAGGACCCTTCACCGCATTTTCTATTTGGGGTGCCTGGTTAAAATTAAAACCACCACCGCCGGCTGTTTGCGTACGTTGCGGAGTACCATAATCTGTGTAGATGTCAATAAACGAAGGATAAATGTATTTGCCTTTGCAATCTACTTCGACAGCCCCGGCTGGTACGGCAAGACCGGCACCCACCGAAACAATTTTTCCATCTTTAATGATCATTGTCGCATTGGACAAAGTAGTGCCCGCATCTTTTACGATCGTGGCATTGGTGAAAGCATAATAGCCGTGCCGCGGGTCGGCCGTACCATTTTCTGGAAATGTGGGTTGCGCAAAAACAGGTATGCAGAACAAAGAACAACATACCGAGGCAAACCAAAATTGGAGTTTTCTCATTATTGTTAGTTTTAAAGGAAGCCGAATTTAAGGCAATCCGGTCTAAACTGGTTTATAAAATGACAAATGGACTTTGTATAAGACGAAAAAGCCTCAGCTATCCTTTCACAGGAACTTTGGTTATCTTTGAGTTCAATCAATTTTTGATGTATGAGAAGGAGTGAATCCATAATTACTCTTCCTGATTTCAGCCTTTCACCCCGGATTGACCAGGTGGGTGTGGAGGAAAGGGCTTCCCGTTTCACCAAACGAAGCATCAAGAAAGAATCGAAGATGAACGGTCTGAAGCTTGTGCTGAATATGATCGACCTGACCACCCTGGAGGGAAAGGACACGGACGGAAAAGTGAAACAACTTTGCTATAAAGCCATGCACCCGCATGATGCTTTGCCGGATATTCCAACAGTTGCAGCTATTTGTGTTTATCCATCCATGGTAAAGGTTGCCAAAAAAGCATTAGGTGATTCAGGGATCAAAGTAGCATCGGTTGCCACGGCTTTTCCCAGCGGGCAGGCTCCCAAAGACATTAAGATCCGGGATACAAAATATGCGGTGAATGAAGGCGCCGATGAAGTGGATATGGTGATCAGCCGGGGAAAGTTTCATGCGGGGGAATACAATTTTGTGTTTGATGAAATTGCCGCTATCAAAGAAGCATGTGGTGAAGCAAGATTAAAAGTTATTTTGGAAACAGGGGAACTCGGAACTTTTGATAAAGTAAGACGGGCCAGTGATATTGCCATGCATGCGGGAGCGGATTTTATAAAAACATCCACAGGAAAAATTCAACCCGCGGCTACGATGCCGGTAACATTAGTGATGCTGGAAGCGATAAGAGATTTCTATTACAAAACCGGGAAGATGATCGGGATGAAACCGGCCGGTGGTATTTCAAAATCAAAACTGGCTTTACATTATTTGGTAATGGTAAAAGAAACCTTAGGAGATGACTGGTTGAATAATCATTGGTTCCGTTTTGGCGCCAGCAGTTTGGCGAATGATGTGCTGATGCAGATGGTGAAAGAAAAGACGGGAGTTTACCAGGCAGCGAATTATTTCAGTGTGGATTAGATCTATAAATTTAGAATTGGGAAAAGTGCAATTGGGAAATTGACAACATAATTTGAATTGTACAACTTGAAGCAAATTTCCCAATTTCCCAATTCCAAAATTTCAAAATAGTACTCATGGCAACAAAAAAGAAAACAGTTCCAAAAAAAAGCAATACGGTCAAATTAAAATTTGATACGGGCTGGTCCTATGCTCCTGCTCCCGAAAGCAGGAGTGCCGCTACCATTAATAAACAATATGATCTTTTCATCAATGGTGAATGGCAAAAACCGTCAAGCAATAAATATTTTGATACGATCAACCCGGCGAATGAGGAAAAACTGAGTGAAGTGGCCGATGCAAATGCGGCCGATGTGGATGCTGCGGTGAAAGCTGCCCGCAATGCGTATGAAAAAGTATGGAAGAAAATGCCGGCAAAGGAAAGAGCCAAATACATTTTCAGGATAGCCAGGATGGTGCAGGAGAAAGCAAGGGAGCTGGCCATCATTGAATCACTCGATGGCGGTAAGCCTATTCGTGAAAGCCGCGACTTTGATGTGCCGACCGCTGGCAATCATTTCTTTTATTACGCAGGCTGGGCCGATAAACTGGAATATGCATTTCCCAATCGTACGACGGAACCCTTGGGTGTGGCAGGGCAGATCATTCCCTGGAATTTTCCTTTGTTGATGGCTGCATGGAAAATTGCACCGGCCATTGCAACAGGAAACACTGTTGTTTTAAAACCGGCAGAAACAACTCCATTAACTGCATTGAAGCTGGCTGAGATCATCCAGGAATCAGATCTGCCTCCGGGTGTGGTGAATATTATTACCGGTGCAGGAGCAACAGGCGCAGCAATCGTTAATCATCCCGACGTTAATAAAATTGCATTCACCGGTTCTACGGATGTTGGAAAAATAATTCAACGGGCCATTGCCGGCACTAATAAAAAAGCAACATTGGAACTCGGCGGCAAGGCTGCGAATATCATTTTTGAAGATGCACCGATCGACCAGGCGGTGGAAGGCGTTATCAATGGAATTTATTTTAACCAGGGTCATGTTTGTTGTGCTGGTTCCAGGTTGTATGTGCAGGAATCGGTAGCAAAAGAAGTGATCAGGAAATTAAAGGACAGGATCGAATCGCTGATCGTTGGCGACCCGATGGATAAGAATACGGATATCGGCGCTATCAATTCAAGATCGCAGTTGGATATTATTCATAAATATATCAGCATCGGTAAAAAAGAAGGCGCCGAAATGTATGAAAGCTCTTGCCGCCTGCCGGGCAAAGGATTTTTTTGTCGCCCGACATTATTTACAAATGTGGCACAGAGCAATCGCATTGCACAGGAAGAAATTTTCGGACCGGTGCTGGCCGTGCTTACATTCAGAACCGATGATGAAGTGATCGAGAAAGCCAATAACAGTCCTTATGGATTGAGTGCCGGCGTGTGGACGGATAAAGGTTCCAAAATATTCAACATGACAAGAAGAATGAGAGCTGGTGTCATTTGGGCCAATACATTCAACAAGTTTGATCCTTCCTCACCGTTTGGTGGTTACAAAGAAAGTGGTTTTGGAAGAGAAGGAGGATTACATGGGCTTTCTGCATATGTGAATGTTGTTTAAAAAGTAAAAAATCAAAAATCAAAATTAAAAACCAGAGACTTCGCCTTTTTACTTTTGACTTTTAACTTTTGAATTTTATATTATGGAAAAAACATCGATCAAAAAATCTTCACTCAGCATCAGTGAGAATGGATTGTCCCCAAGGACTCCTTCGAAGGAGAAAAAAAGATCTTCCGGTCGTTTAGAAGTGCTGAAGACCTATAAAATTTATATCGGTGGCCAGTTTCCCCGTACCGAATCGGGCCGGTATTATATTCCAACCAATGCTGCCGGAAAAAAATTAGCCAATATTTGCCTGAGCTCCAGAAAAGATTTTCGGGATGCTGTTCTTGCAGCCAGGGGAGCCGTTAGTGGCTGGAGTGGCAGGGCTGCATTCAACCGTTCGCAGATATTATACCGCATGGCAGAAATGCTGGAAGGAAGAAAAGCACAATTCATTGATGAATTGATACAACAAGATTCAACAAAAGCAAAAGCAGAGAAAGAAGTGAACCTTGCGATCGACCGGTTGATCTATTATGCCGGCTGGTGCGATAAGTTTCAGCAATTATTCAGTTCAGTGAACCCGGTGGCCAGTTCGCATTTTAATTTTTCGGTGCCTGAACCCACGGGTGTTGTTTCCATCATTGCCCCGCAAAGCGACCTGCCTGCCGGTAGGCAAGGTTCATTGCTTGGATTAGTGTCCGTCATTGCTCCTGTTATTGCCGGCGGCAATACCTGTGTAGTGCTGGCATCTGAAACCAAACCTCTTTGTGCTGTAACATTTGCTGAAGTGTTAAATTCTTCTGATCTGCCTGGAGGCGTTGTCAATATTTTAACCGGCAAGCCATCCGAGCTGGCTTCCTGGTTTGTGGAGCATATGGATGTGAATGCAACCATTTACTGTGAAAATAATTCTGATACACAGAAAATGATGCGGGAAAGATCGGCCGTGAACCTGAAACGCATAACTTTTTACGATAAGATAAACTGGAACACCGATGAAGGACAGTCCCCGTATTTTATCATGGACACACAGGAAATAAAAACGACCTGGCATCCCATTGAGAATATTGCGGGAGCGGGAGGAGGATACTAGGTTTCAGAAGTTTAAAAAGTTCCAAAGGTTTAAAAGGTTAAAACTTCCTGAACCTATTAAACCTCTTAAACTTCTTGAACCTTTTAAACTATTTTTGGTAAGATATTTGCCTTTACACCACACATGAAATTCATTTTTACGATCGCTGCTTTTATTTTCGTAGCTACTTGCTCTGCCCAGAAAGATACTGCCTTGATCACCGCAGTTGACAGCAACACAGTTATAATACATAAAGACTCCCGGCTCGACCTGCTGGTAAAAACGCAGGCCACTATCAATGAAGTAACCAGTCGCGACAGCAGGAAGACAGATAAAGGTTTCCGCCTTATGGTCATCAGTACCAACAACCGGGAAGAAGCACTGGCAGCCAAAACAAAAATCTACACCTATTTCCCTGAACTGAAAGCATATCTCTGGTACCAATCCCCTTATTTCCGGGTAAAGGCCGGCAATTTTAAAGACCAGAAAGATGCTGAGTCTTACCAGAAGAGAATGAACATCTATTTTCCCAAAGGTGTTTTTATTATGAAAGACATCATTGAAGTGAAGCCTGCAAAAAATAACCAGGCAGATGATATCAATCCATAATACAAGTCGTTAGTCGTTAGTCCCGGATCCAAATTCGGTGAGCTACATAATTCACGTACGGGCTAATGACTAAAGACTAACGACTTCTTTATCTTTGGGCCATGCAGGAAAAGATAAAAGAACTGGCAAAAAAATATGCACCTGAATTCATTGAGGTCCGTCATCATCTTCATGCTCACCCGGAACTCAGTTACCAGGAATTTGAAACCTCGAAATTTGTGCAAAACAAATTGAAAGAACTTGGGATCCCTTTTGAAGTAAAAGCGACAACAGGTGTAGTTGGATTGATCAAAGGTCGCCTTCGCCAAAGCTCCGGCGACCAAGGGAAAGAAAGATGTATAGCCCTTCGTGCAGATATGGATGCATTGCCTATCAAAGAAGAAAACGACATCCCCTATAGATCCAAAAATGATGGGGTGATGCATGCCTGCGGCCATGATGTGCACACTACCTGCCTGCTGGGCGCTGCAAAGATTTTAAGCGAATTGAAAAACGAGTGGGAAGGAACGGTGAAATTAATTTTTCAACCGGGTGAAGAAAGAAATCCCGGTGGCGCTTCATTAATGATAAAAGATGGAGTATTGGAAAACCCAAAGCCACAGGCCATTCTTGCCTTACATGTCAATACGATCCTTGAAGTTGGTCAGCTAAGTTTTCGCAGTGGTAAAGTAATGGCCAGTGCGGATGAAATTTATATAACAGTAAAAGGCAAGGGCGGTCATGCTGCTTCACCGCATTTAACGGTTGACCCGATATTAATAAGTTCACATTTGATCATTGCCTTGCAGCAACTGATCAGCCGGAATAATAATCCTTTTAACCCCTCTGTCCTTTCTATTACATCTTTTAATGGCGGTAATACCACCAACGTGATTCCAAACGAAGTGAAACTGATGGGGACTTTCAGAGCAATGGATGAAGCCTGGCGTTTCAAAGCACATGACCTGATGCGCAAACTTGCAACAGACCTTGTGCATTCCATGGGTGGCGAAGTGGACCTGCACATCGATGTAGGTTATCCCTGCGTTATGAATAATGAAAAAGTAACTGCCGATGCGATGGAAAAAGCTTCATTATACATGGGCGCTGATAAGGTGAGTGAAACAGAACTCCGCATGGGCGCCGAAGATTTTGGTTACTATGCACAGCAGGTACCAGCTTGTTTCTACCGCTTAGGCACTATGAATAAAGCCAAAGGAATTACTGCCGGGGTGCACACTCCTGTTTTTAATATTGATGAAAATGCCATCGAGATCGGGATGGGGATGATGGCGTGGTTGGGGAGTTCGGTGAATGGGGAATAGCTAGTGGAAGTGGGAAATAGAAAGTGGGAATATGACCTATAAACCCCTATTCGCCTCTATTCAAACAGGTTACGTCCCACTTTCCAATCCCCACTAGCCACTCGCATTATTTTGTACATTGCATCCCCATCTATTGGTTATTGTGCAGAAAGACGAACCTAAATAATCATCCATGTCAAGCGACTTACGCAAACAACAGGCACTCGAATATCATTCCAAAGGAAGACCCGGAAAGATCGAAGTGGTGCCTACCAAAGAAGCTAAAACACAAAGAGACCTTTCACTGGCCTATTCTCCCGGTGTAGCAGAACCCTGTCTTGAAATTGCGGCCAACGTGGAGAATGTTTATAAATATACCGCCAAAGGAAACCTGGTGGCTGTGATCAGTAATGGAACAGCCGTATTGGGTCTTGGTGATATCGGTCCCGAAGCCAGCAAACCGGTGATGGAAGGAAAGGGTGTCCTGTTCAAAATATTTGCCGACATTGATGTCTTTGATATCGAGATCAATGAAACAGACCCGGAGAAATTTGTACAGATCGTAAAAGCGCTGGAACCAACTTTTGGCGGCATTAATTTAGAAGATATAAAAGCCCCCGGATGTTTTTACATTGAAAAAAAATTAAAGGATCTCTTACATATCCCGGTCATGCACGATGACCAGCATGGCACGGCCATCATCAGCGGCGCTGCCCTGTTGAATGCACTGGAAATTCAAAAGAAAAAAATCGAGAAAGCAAAGTTTGTGGTGAATGGAGCGGGCGCTGCCGCTATTGCTTGTTGCCGCTTGTATGAATCGTTAGGTGCAAAGCATGAGAATTTTTTAATGTTCGACCGCAAAGGTGTTTTACATAAAGAAAGAACTGATCTTGATGAATTGAAAACAGAATATGCGATTGCCAAATCTGAAATAAGTTTTGCTGATGCATTTAAAGATGCAGATGTATTTATCGGGTTAAGCTCCGGTAATTGTGTAACACAGGAGATGGTAAAGAGTATGGCAAAACACCCGATCGTATTTGCCATGGCCAATCCCGATCCGGAGATCAGCTGGGATGATGCGATCGCTGCCCGGAAAGATATTATCATGGCTACCGGCCGCAGTGATTATCCCAACCAGGTAAATAATGTACTGGGCTTCCCCTATATTTTCCGGGGAGCATTGGACGTCCGTGCCACGCAGATCAACGAAGCCATGAAACTGGCGGCCGTAAAAGCATTGGCTGAACTGACCAAAACACCCGTACCGGATATGGTGAACATGGCATACGGAGAAAAGAATATCATTTTCGGTGAGAATTATATTATTCCAAAACCACTCGACCCAAGACTCCTGGCAACAGTAGCTCCTGCCGTTGCAAAAGCCGCCATGGAAAGTGGCGTAGCACAGCAACCCATTGGCAACTGGGATAATTATATCAATAACCTGAACAAACGGCTTGGTCTCGATAACCAGGTGATGAGAATAATCGGCAATAAAGCCCGCCGCGACCCGAAACGAATTGTCTTTGCAGAAGCCGATAATATAAAGATCCTGAAAGCTGCCCAGATCGTATTTGATGAAGGCGTTGGTTATCCTATTTTACTCGGTAATGAAGACAAGATCAACCAAATTGCCAATGCAAATGGTATTGATCTTACTGATATTCCCGTTTACGATCCGCGGAGCGATGCAACAGAAGAAAAAAGAAATCAGTACTCTGAAATATTCTTTGCCAAAAGAGGGAGAAGAGGATTCAATGCATATGAATCAAAAAAAGTGATGAAGGACAGGAATTATTTTGGTTGCATGATGGTGGAATGCGGCGATGCCGATTGCATGATCTCGGGTCTTGCAAAAAATTACCCGGATACGATACGTCCAGCTCTTCACACGATCGGCACAGAAGAAGGCGTAAAGAAAATTGCAGGCATGTACCTGATGCTTACTAAAAAAGGGCCTTTATTTCTTGCAGATACAACCGTGAACTTTAATCCAACAGCAGAAGAATTGGCAGATATTACTTTAATGGTGGCAAAAGAGGTTCGCAATTTCAATATTATCCCCCGCATTGCTATGCTCAGCTATTCCAATTTTGGCAGCAGCAATTCACCCGAAGCAAAACTGGTGGCTGAAGCCCGGAAGATCGTGAAAACAAAAATGCCTTCTTTGCTGGTGGATGGTGAAATGCAGGCCAGTGTTGCTTTCAATAAAGAACTGATGAAAGAGAATTATCCTTTTTGCGAGCTGGTGGATAAAGATGTAAATACACTGATCTTCCCTAACCTGGCCGCCGGGAATATTGCTTACAACCTGATGAAAGAATTAGAAACTGCCGATGCCGTGGGTCCGATCCTGTTGGGGTTAAATAAACCGGTGCATATTCTTCAATTGGGAAGCTCCGTTCGCAGTATTTTAAATATGGCCTTAGTCGCTGTAGTGGATGCCCAGATAAAAAGCAAAAGCTCCACAGAAGAAATTGTAAAACGTTCCCGCTGGTGGAAACGTTCCCGGAAAGTAAATAAAGAAATGTAAGTTTAATAAGTTCCAAAAGTTGAAAAGGTTTAAGAAGTTGTTTTATTCTATTGAAACTTTTTAAACTTCTTAAACCTCTTGAACCTCTTAAACTTTTTTCGTTGTATTTTACATTCTAAATTTTAAAATGACCATTTTCCACGATATAGGCCAATATCTCCTGATGATCAAAGGCATGTTTTCCAGGCCTGAGAACGGGAAGATGTACTGGAAAGAATTCATTCATCAATGCACGGAGATCGGTTTTGGCTCGCTGGGCATTGTGGCGATCATTTCAGTTTTTATCGGCGCGGTTTCCACCATTCAAACAGCTTACCAACTGGTCAGTCCGCTGATCCCTCCTTCCACGATCGCACAAATAGTCAGGGATACCGTTATTCTTGAATTTGCACCTACACTTGTTTGTATTGTGCTGGCTGGTGTAGCAGGCAGCCGCATCGCCAGTGAACTTGGAAATATGCGGGTCAGTGAACAGATAGATGCGCTGGAAATAATGGGGATCAATACCAAAACATATTTAATACTTCCAAAAGTGGTGGCTGCCCTGTTAATGATACCCTTGCTGGTTGTCATTGCTATGCTGCTTGGTATCTGGGGAGGAAGGTTGGCAGGAGTGGCTTCGGGTATCCTTTCAGGCAATATCTATGATAAAGGCCTGCTGGAATTTTTTGTACCCTTCAATGTAATTTTTGCTTTGATCAAATCTTATGTATTTGCCTTTATCATTTCAAGTGTACCTGCATTTTATGGTTATTATGTAAAAGGTGGGGCATTGGAGATCGGCAGGGCCAGTACGAAGGCGGTAGTGGTAAGTTGTATCCTGATTTTATTCGCTGATTATTTATTATCAGCATTACTATTGCCCTCAGCACAATAATTTTTATGATTGAAATAAAAAATATTTCGAAAAAATTTGGCGACAAAACGGTGATACAGGATGTCAGCGCTGTCATGAAAGCAGGACAATGCAACCTGATCATCGGAACAAGCGGTAGCGGCAAAACAGTGCTCATGAAATGCATGGTGGGTTTATTTAGTCCCGACGAAGGTCATGTGTTGTACGGCGGCCAGGATTTTACTGCTATGGACGGGGACGATAAGACCGAGATAAGAAAAGAGATAGGCATGTTGTTCCAGGGTTCGGCTTTATTTGACAGTCTTACTGTAGAACAGAATATCATGTTCCCCCTGAATATGTTCACGAAATGGTCGCACCGGAAAAAACTGGACCGGGTGAATGAAGTGCTGGCAAGGGTAAACCTGGTAGACACGAATAAAAAATTCCCCGCCGAACTCAGCGGAGGCATGAAGAAACGGGTGGGCATCGCCAGGGCGATCGTATTGAATCCCAAGTATCTTTTTTGTGATGAGCCGAATTCAGGTCTCGACCCGCAAACTTCATTGGTTATTGACAGGCTGATCAAAGAAATAACCATTGAATATAATATCACCACCGTTGTCAATACCCATGACATGAACAGCGTAATGGAAACAGGCGATTATATCCTGTACATGTACAAGGGCAATAAAGAATGGGAAGGCAATAACAAAGAAATAATCTTCAGTAAAAATAAACGGCTGAATGATTTTATTTTTGCTTCCGAATTTTTAAAAGACGCCAAAGACATGCGGATGCTGGAAGAAACCGGTAAGATCGCCAATGACCGTAATATGGATAAATTGCTTGACAAAGACGCCCCCACCCTTGTGCCTCCGCCCGATGATGAAAAATAGTTTCTTCATGAAGAAGACCATCACTTTATTTTTTCTTTTTTGTTTTATCAGTATATCCGCACATGAGTTCTGGCTGCAGCCGGATAAATTCATTTATAAGATCGGTGATACTGCTGTCATCAAATTGATGGTGGGTGAAGATTTTAATGGAGAAAACTGGAATGGCGATAGTTCGAAAGTTGCGTCGCTTGGGATTTGGAACAAAAAAGGCAAAGCACAACTTGTAACTGATTACTGGAAGGAAGGCGATTCATTGATCATAAAGTTCACCCCGGAAATGGAAGAAGGCTCCTGTATGATCATATTTAATTCCACTAATTCTTATATCAGCCTTGAAGCTTCTAAATTCAATGCTTATCTCGAAGAAGATGGTTTGAGAAATGCGATTGAATACCGCAGGGATCATAATGAAACAGACAGTTCCGGTCATGAGGTTTACCAACGAAGTGCAAAGACGATCATCCAGGTCGGGAAAAAATATGATAGCTCTTTCATGCGGCAAACAGAATTGCCGCTCGATATCGTACCGCTCAATCATCCCTTATTAATACCGGACAGGCAAAAAATGTTTTTCAAAGTTTTTTTTAATAATAACCCCTTACCCGAGCAGCTTATAAAGATCTGGTATAAGGAAAATGGTAAAACAATAAAGGAAGAATTACTGACGGATGCTGATGGCGTTGTCAGTTTCCGTTTAAAAAAATCCGGCACCTGGATGGTGAGCACCGTTAAAATGATCCGGGCCACTACCGACCCAAAAGCACAATGGCAAAGCCATTGGGGCAGTTGTACCTGGGGATATCAATAGGAATAAAAAATAAGAAATAATGAATAAGGAATTAGAAAGTTAGGTTCCTAGAAACGGAGATATGTAAATGATAGTAAAAGACCGAAGTTTAGAAGCAATTTCCCAATCCTCCTTTCCAAAATTCCTAAATCCCTTACTTTTGCGTCTCCCGATAGCTATCGGGATTAAAAAGTTTTCATGAGTATTCTTGTCAATAAAAATTCAAAGATCTTAATGCAGGGCTTCACGGGAACGGAAGGTACTTTTCATGCTACGCAAATGATAGAATACGGAACTAATGTCGTTGGTGGCGTTACTCCCGGCAAAGGCGAAACCAGGCACCTGGATAAACCTGTTTTCAATACAGTAGCTGATTGTGTAAAAAATACCGGCGCCGATACAAGTATCATATTTGTTCCGCCGGCTTTTGCAGCGGATGCGATCATGGAAGCAGCGGAAGCAGGCATCAAACTCGTGGTTTGCATCACAGAAGGTATTCCCGTGCAGGATATGGTAAAAGTGAAAAATTATTTACAGGGAAAAAATACAAGGTTGATCGGTCCCAATTGTCCCGGTGTGATCACTGCCGGAGAATGTAAGGTTGGCATCATGCCCGGGTTCGTTTTTATTCCAGGCAGAATTGGTATTGTATCCAAATCCGGAACGTTAACTTATGAAGCCGCTGACCAGGTTGCCAAAGCCGGCCTGGGTATTTCAACAGCCGTGGGTATCGGCGGCGATCCAATCATCGGAACGACGACCAAAGAAGCAATAGAATTATTTATGAATGATAGCAACACCGATGCCATCGTAATGATCGGTGAGATCGGTGGCGGCATGGAAGCTGAAGCAGCGAGGTGGATCAAAGAAACGGGCAACAAAAAACCTGTTGTTGGTTTTATTGCCGGTCAAACGGCGCCTCCCGGTCGGCGCATGGGTCATGCCGGTGCTATCGTTGGTGGTGCTGATGATACCGCAGCCGCTAAAATGAAAATTATGAGTGAATGTGGTATCCATGTTGTCAGCAGCCCCGCTGATATCGGAAAGAAAATGGCGGAAGTGATGAGGAAGTGAATTATGAATTGTGAATGCTGAATGGTGAATAAACTGTTTTATGAAAAAATCTCCATAAAGAAACCTCTCCGAAGATCGAAGAGGTTCTTTTTTAGCCTCAATTGTATAGTGTGTAAGAATTAGTAGGAATCACGGATAAAACGGGCCATTCACAATTCACCATTCACTATTTAATTACCGCATTTCGAAGGAGCAATATAATCGTCAGCATCTACCCGGTATGAATCTACATGACCCCTTCCTGACCGTGTGATGATAACTTCTGATTGATAATTTGGACCAACATACACAGAAGTACTGTAGATGATCTCATGTTTTTGACTAAAATTGTAACCGGCAACATTTCTCTTTTCCCGGTAAACTCTCACATTATGATATCCCTCGCTAAGATTGCCAAGGATAACACGATTGCCCTGCATCAGTACTGTGCAACCATCAATTTCAACTTTCAGGTTCATACTTGTGTTGGCAGTAAATATGCTCAGACCACCACCATCGCCGGCAAGAAGAGAGAGAGAGAACAGTGAGCTTAGTAAAAGGGTAGAAATTTTTTTCATGATTTTTGGTTTATAAGTTTAATAATTATTATTACGACTTCAGTATTTCCAAAGGCATGCCACCATGCCAAAAATCAATTCAATAAAATGTTAAAGGAAAAAATTTTTGATAAAAACCCCTGCTGGTTTATGCGGGAGTCCTTTGCTGGCAAGGATTCTGGCTTTCCTGCCTTACAGCATTACCGCTTGTTAAAGATTACCATATTTATGAAATTCATTCCGCCCCGGCATCTTATGACCACATAAAGATTAATTACCTTGTACTAAATTTTACCAGTATGCATTTATCACTACCGAGGAAGTTCCTTCTGGTCTTTTCCCTATTCAGCTTATTTGTTATGAATGCGGACGGGCAGGTCCCGGTCAGGAAATATGAGAAGGAATGGAAGAAAATTGAAGGCCTTGTTGACAAGGGTCTTCCCAAATCTGCATTAACTGAAGTAAAAAAATTATACGACTTGGCTAAAAAGGAAAAACAGGATGCGCAGGTCATCAAGACACTGGTGTATATGACCGGTCTGCAAACGGAGAACCGGGAAGACAATGAAGTTTTCTCCGTTGCTGAAATAGAAAAAGAAATTGCTGTAAGTAAAGACCCGGTGACCTCTATTCTTAAAAGCCTGTTGGCCGGTATGTACGGGAATTATTTCCAGCAACAGCGCTATGAACTATATAACCGTACCAAAACCGACAATTTTAAAAAAGAAGATATAGCTACCTGGGATGCAGAAGATTTTCATAAAAAGATCAGCGAATTATACCTGCAATCCATCAAAGAAGAAAAATTACTACAGCAAACAAAACTGGAACCATTTGATGCCATCATTATAAAAGGAAATGTCCGGCATCTCCGCCCTACATTATATGATCTGCTGGCTCAACGGGCCTTAACTTATTTTGAAAATGATGAAAGAGACATAAAAAAACCTGCCTATGCTTTTGAAATAGACCAGGCCAGCGCCTTTGATGATGCAGCTGATTTTGCAACCAGGAAATTCATAACCAAAGATTCCATGTCGCTTCAGCATAAAGCATTGCTTATTTATCAAAAATTGATAGCCTTTCACCTGCATGATGCCAAACCCGATGCATTGATCGATGTTGACTTGCAACGTATCGGGTTTGTGAAAGAAAAATCAGTGCATCCTGATAAAGACAAGCTTTATTTTAATGCTCTTAGTCATATTGCGATTCATTATGCAAATTTGCCCGCTGCGGCACAAGCCTGGTACCTGATCGCTGCTTATCATGAAGAAAAAGCAGCAGGATACAAACCTTATGGAGATACCACACACCGGTTTGACAGGATAATGGCAAAGAATATCTGTGAAAGACTCTTACTGCAAAAAGATTCTTCTGAAGGAAAGATCAATGCTTATAACCTGCTTGGCCAGATCAACAGCAGATCATTAGAGTTCAGTGCGGAAAAAGTAAATGTGCCCGGGCAGCCATTCAGGGCATTGGTGAGTTACCGGAACTTCAATATACTTTACCTGCGGATCATCAGGGCCGATGAAAAATTGAAAGAACAATTACAAAATACATATGATGAGAAATACTGGACTGCTATCATTGCAGCAAAACCATTAACAAGCTGGCAGCAATCATTGCCGGTAACCAATGATATGCAGCAGCACAGCGCTGAAATAAAAGTGGATGCACTCCCCGCCGGTGAATATGTGCTGGTAGCGTCAACCGACAAAGATTTTAGCGGCAAAAAAACAATTCTTGGCGCCCGGCTTTTCTATGTCTCAGGTATCAGCTATGTAAATAACCTCGATGATTTCTTTGTGTTGAACCGTGACAATGGTCAGCCATTAGCCAAAGCGGCTGTGCAGGTCTGGGAGCAGAAATATGATTACAAAACTTCCAGCTACATCAAAGAAAAAGCAAAGCTTTATACAACAGATGCCAATGGTTATTTCAGAATGGAGAAACAAAAACGAGATGTCAGTAATTATGGTGGTTACTCCTATCTTCTCGAAATTACCCACAATGGCGACAGGCTTTTTATGAATGACCTGGTCTATGATTACTATTACAACAATACTCCTGATGAACCAAAGGTCTCTACCTCTGTTTTCCTGTTTACCGATCGCAGTATTTACAGACCGGGGCAAACCGTTTACTTTAAAGGCATAGTGTTGCTGAGAAACAGCAAGGAAAAGGGCGGTTCGGTGAGAAGCAACTATGAAACAACTGTTATTCTCCGCGATGCCAATTACAAGGATGTTGACTCCATAAAACTAAAGACCAATGAATTTGGTTCGTTTAATGCAAAATTCCAATTGCCCCAAAGCGGGATGAACGGCCAGTTTACTATTTATACCAGGCCGGATAATGGCAATGCGGAATTTAAAGTGGAGGAATACAAACGTCCCAAATTCTATGTGGACTATGAACCCATCAAAGGCACGTATAAAGTAAATGACAAAATAAAAGTTACCGGTATTGCCAAAGCTTATGCCGGTAATAATATTGACGGAGCCAGTGTAAAATACCGTGTCGTTCGCCAGCCAAGATATATTTATGCCTGGTTATCCTGGCGTTGGTGGCAGCCGCCAACCAATCAAATGGAAATTGCACATGGAGAAGTGAAGACGGATAAAGATGGAAAGTTTATGGTTGAGTTTACCGCCATCCCCGACCTGACCATTGATAAAAAATTTGAACCGGTATTTGATTATACCGTTTATGCCGATGTAACGGATATCAATGGCGAAACAAGAAGCGGCGAACAATTGGTATCGGTGAGTTATAAATCGCTGATGCTGGTTGCGAATATTCCCGCCAATCTGCCGACCGATAGTTTAAAAATATTATCTATCCGGACTCAAAATATGAATGGTCAATACGAACCGGCCATTGTAAAAGTTACCATTACCAGGTTGAAAGAAGAAAAACGTCTTATCCGTGAACGTTTCTGGGACAGGCCTGACCAATTCACCATGACCAAAGAAGAATATATCCGCAACTTCCCTTATGATGAGTATGATAATGAAACTGATTATAAGAGCTGGGAGAAAGGGCAACAGGTATTTGCAAAGAGTGATTCGGCGAGGGATAGTGGCGAGTGGCAAGTCGGGACCGGGAAATTTCAACCCGGGTTTTATGTGATTGAAATGGAAACAAAAGATAAGAATGGTGAACTGGTAAAAGATGTAAAATATATTGAACTCTTTGATGAAAAAAGTAATCAATTGAACCATCCTGATTATTTATGGACCGGTGTTCAGAAAACAACAGTTGAACCCGGTGAAACCGCAAAAGTTGAATTTGGAACATCAGCAGATAACTTATTTGTAGTACATCAACTGGACAAAGGAACATCCAACTACTCTTTTATTAAACTCAACAACGAGAAAAAAACCTTCAGCTTCCCTGCTGCCGAATCAGACAGGGGTGGGTATGGTGTTGGCTGGATGTTTATCAAACACAATCGTTTTTACCGGTTGAATCAAACCATTAGTGTTCCCTGGACCAACAAAGAACTTAGCATTGAATATGCCACTTACCGTGATAAAACATTACCCGGCAGTGAAGAAAAATGGAAAGTAAAGATCAGTGGTTATAAAAAAGAAAAGGTAGCAGCAGAAATGCTGGCCAGTATGTATGATGCATCGCTTGACCAGTTTTATCCTCATGGCTGGAGTCAACCAACTATCTGGCCTTCTTATTATAACAACCAGGGTTGGAATGGCTCACAGAATTTTACAAAAATAGAATCAACACAACGGAATATCAGTGAATTTGAAAGTAAATATGTTGATAAGCGATATGACTATTTGTTTAATGAAAATAACAATGGAATATATTATGACAGAATTACACTGCGAGGTATGAGAGCAATGCCAACCGTCGCAAATGCGTCAGCCAATTTAGAATACAAAGATGTCAACTTACAAGTTGGGTTAGTCGGAAAAGTCTCGGGGTTAAATATTACAGAAAAGCAAAAAAATGGGGATGGTAGGTCTGATACAGTTGTTACAACTGCTGTTCCTTTCTTAGGAATAAGTCAGCAACAAGGTCAGCAGGGCGCTGATGTCAAGATCCGCAAGAACTTCAACGAAACAGTTTTCTTCTTCCCCGACCTGCACACCGATTCAACAGGTGCGATTGAATTTTCTTTTACCATGCCCGAAGCATTGACCAAATGGAAATTCATGGCGCTGGCACATACAAAAGATGCGTCATTTGGCAGCAGTACTAAAGAGATCGTTACACAAAAAGAATTAATGGTGCAACCCAATGCGCCAAGATTCTTAAGGGAAGGTGATAGAATGGAATTCAGTTCCAAGATTGTCAACCTCACCGATAAAGAACTGACAGGTACTGCAGAATTACAACTGGTTGATGCAACTACCAATGAGGCGGTGGACGGTTGGTTCAATAATATGGCGCCGAATCAATATTTCACAGTAGCTGCAGGTCAAAGTGAAGCAGTGAGATTTCCTATACAGGTACCTTACCTTTTCAATAAAGCCTTGGTATGGAGAATTGTTGCCAAAGCAGGCAATTACAGCGATGGTGAAGAAAATGCGATGCCTGTTCTTACCAACAGGATGCTGGTAACAGAAACAATGCCTTTGCCGATGAGAGGAACAGGAACAAAGAATTTTACATTTGACAAATTATTGAACTCGGGTAAAAGTGAAACATTACAGAACTATGCATTAACGCTTGAATATACATCCAACCCCGCCTGGTATGCCGTGCAAGCCCTGCCCTACCTGATGGAATATCCTTATGAATGCGCCGAGCAAACATGGAACCGGTATTATGCCAATTCACTGGCAACTTTTATTTCCAATTCATCTCCCCGCATCAAACAGGTTTTTGAAAAATGGAAAATAAAAGATACAGCAGCGCTGATGAGCAACCTGCAAAAGAACCAGGAATTGAAAGCCGTATTGCTGGAAGAAACACCCTGGGTATTACAGGCAAAGAACGAATCGGAACAGAAAAAGAATATCGCTATACTTTTTGATATGATAAAGATGAATGAGCAACTGAACAGCTCCTACGAAAAATTAAAGCAAATGCAGAGCAGCAATGGCGGTTTTGTATGGTTTACCGGCGGACCGGATGACAGGTACATCACTCAATACATTACTACAGGCATTGGTCATCTGAAAAAATTAAAAGCATACGCCAAAGGACAGGATACAAAGCTTACACTGATATTGGCAAATGCGATCCCATACCTGGACAGGAAAATAAAAGAGGACTATGATGATCTTATCAAATACAAAGTGAAACTGAACCAGCAAAATATCGGGTCCACACAAATTCAATATTTATATATGCGGAGTTTCTTCCCGGAATATAAAATTGAAGCTGCTTCACAAACCGCCTATAATTATTATTACAAACAGGCGCAGCAATACTGGGTGGGCCAAAGTAAATATATGCAGGGCATGATGGCGCTGGCACTAAACAGGACCGGTGATACAAAAACCCCTGCCGCAATTCTGAAGTCGTTGAAAGAAACATCCATCACCAATGAAGAACTGGGTATGTACTGGAAAGACCAAACAGCAGGCTGGTTCTGGTACCAGGCCCCGATCGAGACGCAGGCATTATTAATTGAAACTTTCCAGGAAGTGGGTAAAGATATAAAGTCGGTGGATGATCTGAGAACATGGTTGCTGAAAAATAAACAAACCAGTAACTGGAAAACAACAAAAGCCACGGCAGAAGCCTGCTATGCTTTATTGTTGCAGGGAACAGCCCCGATAGCTATCGGGGGGCTAAGTAGCGAGCCTGTTGTAGAAATAAAACTGGGCAGCAACACCACTATCAGGTCAACTGAGGCGGGACAGGAAGCCGGAACGGGTTATTTCAAAAAAACAATTGAAGGCAAAAAGGTTACTGCAGATATGGGAAACATCTCAGTAACAGTAGGGTCTTCCAAAATCCCCCCTTCGGGGGGTGGGGGGGCCGCCACATGGGGTGGAGTTTACTGGCAATATTTTGAAGACCTGGATAAAATAACCACTGCTTCTACCCCATTAAAACTGGTGAAGAAATTATTTGTAGAAAAAAATACGGATCGTGGGCCGGTTCTCACACCGGTGAATGAGGGTGATGTGATCAAAATAGGCGACAAGATAAAAGTAAGGGTAGAACTTCGTGTTGACCGTGATATGGAATATGTGCACATGAAAGACATGAGGGCATCAGCCATGGAGCCTGTGAATGTATTGAGCGAATATAAATACCAGGGTGGTCTTGGCTATTATGAAAGCACGAAGGATGCCAGCACTAATTTCTTTTTCAGTTATTTAAGAAAAGGGACTTATGTGTTCGAGTACCCGCTGTTTGTTACCCATGCAGGTAATTTCAGCAATGGAATTACAACGATACAGTGTATGTATGCGCCGGAATTCAGTTCACATTCAGAGGGAATTCGCATAAATGTAGAATGAGGTAAATAATCAAGACTCAATATTCAACACACAACACTCAAGTCGGAGCGATATTTGAAAATTGAATACTGATTGTTGATTCTTGAGTCTTTATTTTTGCGCATGCAGGTTGACTATCTGATCATAGGACAGGGTATTTCAGGGACATGGTTCAGCCATTATTTACAAAAAGAAAAAAAGAGCTTCGTTGTAATAGATAATAATTTCTCCAACGCCCCTTCCAGGATCGCTGCCGGTATCATCAACCCGGTAACCGGGAGAAGGCATGTGGAAGTTTGGATGGCTGATGAAGTCCTTCCTTTTGCATGGCAGGCATATCACCAGATCGGAACTGAACTAAACATCCACCCTATCTCTCATAGAAATATCATCGACTTCTTTCCCAGTCCTCAAATGAGGGTCAGTTTTATTCAGCGGGTAGAAGAAAAAAGCAAGTATGTGCATAGCTATCCCGAGCAAAATCATTTCAACCATTTGTTTAATTATGAATTTGGCTGTGGTGAGATCCGCCCGGTCTATACAGCTCATATTGAATCCTTATTACCGGCATGGCGGCAGCAACTGGGATCAAAAGATCAGCTACTGGAAGAAGAATTTGAATTAAATGAATTAAAAATATCAAAAGATAAAATTCAATTTAAAGACATCACTGCATCAGCAATTATCTTCTGTGATGGTAACAGCAGTGCCAATAATCCATATTTTAAACAACTGCCTTTTGCTCCAAACAAAGGAGAAGCATTACTAATTGAGATTCCCGATTTGCCTAAAGATAAAATCTATAAAAAAGGAATGTTACTTACCCCCCTTCAGGGGATGGGGGCTTTGTGGTGGGTTGGCTCCAATTATACCTGGGAATTTGACAACCCCGATCCAACGAAAGAATTCCGGGAAAGAACAGAACTGCTTTTGAAAGAGTGGCTGAAGATGCCATTTAAAATTATGGATCATCTTTCCGGCATCAGGCCCGCCACATTGGAAAGAAGACCCTTTGTTGGTTTACATCCTCTTCATCCAAACATCGGCATTTTAAACGGCATGGGCACCAAGGGTTGCTCCTTAGCTCCATTTTTTGCAAAACAATTAGTTGATCACCTTCTTCATAATACGCCGGTCACTCCTGAAGCAGACATAAAAAGGTTTTCAAAAATTTTAGCCAGGCGGGAAAGTCCCCTTTAGAGGATTTAGGGGCAAAATACTTTGCGGAAACAATCTTTGATTTTATCAAATCATTATTTTTATAAATGCCGGCGATAAAACTCCGGCAAACTTTTATGAGTCAATCTAAGGAAACCTTTTATAGCATTCCCGCCCGGTTCCGTAAAATGGAAAATATGCATATTGCTTTCTGGCTGATGAAAGATATCAGCTGGTGCATGATCTGGAAAGAATTGGGTATCACGATGATCGTCCCGACTTTATCGGTGGCCATTTGGATAGCCTGGAAGAACCGCCAGATCAAATCTGAGCTGGCGCATAACCTGGCCATTGTTTTCTGGATCAGCGCCAATGCTTACTGGATGATCAGCGAATTCTTTCATTTTGATACGATGAATGTGTGGAGGGATTATACAGGCAAACACCTTGCCTTGATACCTTTTTCTATAGGAGCATTGATACTGCTATATTACTATGCGGTATTGCGGCCAAAAGAATTAAAGGAAAAACATGCCGTGACTATGTAGCAAGAACAGGGTTCTTTTTTTTGTACTGAAAATAAAGACGGCGGGCAAAATAAATGAGAGTGATGGTGATCATAGTTTGGATTTTATCGGTTTTTCATTTTCACTGGGTCGGTTCGGACTTTAAATATAGACAACAAATCGTCAATTTGCAAGCCCGGCCAATTCTTTGTTCAGTATTCTACCCGGTTTCAAAGGGTCCTGGTTCAATACGTCTGCTACAGACTGGTATAAATCAGGCAATTTGCGGCTGAATTCTTCAGAGTTCTCAAAAAAACTTTCAATGCAAACCGCCCAGAATTCTTCCACATTAAGACTTCCATAATCATCAAGAAGGTCATTCCTGCCCTGGCAGAGATCCTTAAAGACCGGTCTTGCATCCTGTATATATTCTTTGAACCTGGCAGTAAAAGCGGCAGTCCTGTTTTCCTGATAGCCATACAAGAAATCATATGAAATAGCATGGGCCATCTCGTGCAGGCCCAGGTTTTCTGAATCTGAATAATCCCCGTAGTCAGCAATAAAATTATTCCATGAAATATTAATAGAGTGGTTATTAACCTGTACATGCCCTTCCAGTACCTTGTCCCTCCCATGGACAGTATATGCTTGCTTAATAACATTAATAACCGGGAAGAATTGGATAAGAAATCTTTTCAAACCAAAAGTAAGTTGGATGGCCGCACCGCTGATAAGAACAGAACATTGTTCGTTGGGCTCCATGAAATGATAAATGAATTGTTTCGATTCTTTAAACTCAACCACCCGGCGTATAAATCTTTTTTTCAGGTCGGCCGGTAATGACTTGTAATATGGATTGTCTTTACTTAACCATAGATCATACTGCATACCAAGAACAGCACTGCCGGCCGAATCATCGGCCAATATTTTCCTAACCCTTCTTTTTTGAGCAGATGCAGGTCTTATAATATAAAAATATGCCGAAGCAGCAATGATTGACAATAAAATCAGGAACATCAACCATTCAGGAAGGAGATACTGGGGCCCTTTCTGCTCATCAGGTGCCTGGTACGAATGCAGGCCCATTAATGAATCAACAATCTGCCGGATCGAATCCGGCAGTTCGTCAAGGTTATTCAGAATGAGTGTATCCCCCGGTGGCATAGCGAGTCTTGTTCTACGAATATAACTGAAAATCAAACCCTTTAAAATAAGCCTGCCTTATTATCTTTACGCCTCAGAAAAGGAAGAACTAACATGTACAGAACGCATACCTGTGGTGAATTAAGAATTGAAAGCAAAGGCAAAGAAATTACACTTGCCGGCTGGGTGCAAACGATCCGCAAATTCGGCGCTATTACTTTCGTTGATCTTCGTGATCGCTATGGCATTACTCAACTGGTATTTGGCGAAGAATTGAATAAGTTGCTTGAGAAAGATCCATTGGGGCGTGAGTTTGTATTGCAGGCAAGAGGAACAGTGAATGAACGGAGCAATAAGAACCTGAATATCCCAACCGGTGAAATTGAAATTGCCGTTGCTGAATTTAAAATACTGAACAGGTCCGCCCTGCCACCGTTCAGCATCCAGGATGACACGGATGGCGGTGAGGACCTGCGGATGAAATACCGCTTTCTTGATCTGCGTCGCAATACTGTAAAGAAAAATATTGAATTGAGATATGCCGTGAACCGTGCTGCAAGAAACTATTTACACCAACAGGGTTTTATTGATATTGAAACTCCCTTTCTTATTAAATCAACACCGGAAGGCGCCAGGGATTTTGTGGTGCCTTCAAGGATGAACCCGGGACAGTTTTATGCATTGCCGCAATCGCCACAAACTTTTAAACAGTTATTGATGATAAGCGGTTACGATCGTTATTACCAGATCGTAAAATGTTTCCGAGATGAGGACCTGAGGGCAGACCGACAACCGGAATTTACCCAGATCGATTGTGAAATGGCTTTTATAGAACAGGAAGACATTCTGAATATGTTCGAAGGGATGGTGAAATCCATCTTCAAAGAAGTAAAAGGGATTGATTATACCGAAACCCTGCCACGGATAACCTGGGAAGATGCGATGTGGAATTATGGAAATGATAAACCGGACATCCGCTTTGACATGAAAGTGCTGAACCTGAAAAAACCAGTTACAGTTTATGTTGACAAAGAAGACAATGCTGATCTGATAAATGGAGCCAGCTTTAAAGTATTTGATGATGCTGAAACTGTTTTAGCCATTGCCGTGCCTGGTTGCAGTGAGTACAGCCGCAAGCAAACGGATGAACTGACTGAATGGGTGAAACGTCCACAGATAGGAATGAAAGGTCTTGTATATATTAAATGCTTGCCCGCCGAAGCTTCAGCGAAGGGGGGCAATACCGATGGGACTTATAAAAGCAGCGTAGATAAATTCTACAGCGAAGAAAAACTAAAAGCCATTGCTGATGCGGCTAATGCAAAAGCAGGCGATCTTGTTTTAATTCTTGCAGGTGCGGAGGAAAGAACAAGAAAAGCTATCAGCGATCTTCGGATGGAGATGGCAACCCGTTTAGGCTTAAGAAAAGATGATGAATTTAAACTCCTGTGGGTACTGGATTTTCCGTTGTTTGAATATGATGAAGAAAATAACCGTTGGGTAGCCCGTCATCATCCCTTCACTTCTCCCAAACCATCCCAGATCGAAACCATGATCAATAACGATCCCGTTATAAAAAATGCGGCTGAATACCTGAATCATCCGTATGCAAATATCAAAGCCAATGCTTATGATATGGTGCTGAACGGGAATGAAGTTGGGGGCGGTTCCATAAGAATTTTCCAAAGGGAATTACAGGAGAAGATGTTTGCGGCCCTGGGTATGGATAAAGAAGAACAACAACATAAATTCGGTTTTTTACTTGGCGCTTTTGAATATGGAGCTCCACCGCACGGTGGTATCGCTTTTGGCTTCGACCGTCTTTGTGCCATCATCGGTGGCAGTGAGATCATCCGTGACTTTATTGCTTTCCCAAAAAATAATTCAGGAAGAGATGTGATGCTGGATGCACCTTCAACGATCGATCAAAAGCAGTTGGAGGAGTTGCAGATAAAATTGAATTTGAAAAAGTGATCAGGAACTAAGTAGTTGTTTCAAAATAACACTGACTTTCTCCGCATTCGGTAACATAGCTTGTTCCAACCCGATGTTCATCGGTACAGCCGGCACATTCAATGCACCCAGCACTTCAACCGGCGCATCAAGAGATTTAAAACAATTTTTAGAAATTCTTCCTGCCAATGCTTCGGCAAACGAATTGTTTTGTTGCTCTTCAGTAAGCACCAAGCATTTCCCGTGCAGATTCACTCTTTCAAAGATCAATTCTTCATCAAGCGGAAATAAGGTTCTCAGATCAACAACTTCAACCTGCTGGTTAAAATTTTTTGCAGCGGCTTTTGCCCAATACACTCCCATTCCATAAGTGATCACTACGCAGCTTTCACCATTCTCTGTTTTATTTTTATTGGCCTGTAAAACAATATTGGCTTTGCCAAAGGGAAGAATATAATCTTTGGAAGGTTCCTGGGTCTTTGCATCTTCTGTGCCGGGCACTTTGCTCCAGTAAAGTCCTTTATGTTCCAGCATTACCACCGGGTTCGGATCATAATAAGCAGCCTTCATCAATCCTTTCATATCAGCAGCATTGTCAGGATCGGCAACTTTTAATCCTTTAATGGAAAGGACGGTTGTCTCTACACAACCGCTGTGATAAGGACCGCCTCCTCCATAAGCACCTGTAGGAACACGAAGTATCATGGAGACGGGAAATTTACCGCAACTGAGATAGCAACTTTTTGAAACCTCTGTTACCAATTGATTAAAGCCGGGATAGATATAATCAGCGAATTGAACTTCCACGATCGGCTTTAATCCTACAGCACTCATACCAACAGCAGAACCTACTACATAAGCTTCCTGTATGGCCGTATTAAAAACCCTGTGATCGCCAAACTGGTCGGCGAGTGTCGCCGCTTCACGAAAAACACCGCCCAAACGTTTACCTACATCCTGGCCGTACAAAACAGCTTCCGGGTGTTCTTCCATTATTTCCCGGATGGCGAACAGGGCTGCATCCACCATAATTATTTTTTCTGCACCTGCGGGACTTCTCTCTCCTTTTTCTTCTGTTACAGGAGTGGGTGCAAACACATGGTCTTCTATGGTTGCAGGATCCGGTTCAGGTGATGCAACAGCTTTTGCAAAATCAACAGCCACCAACTCAGCAGCTTCTTTTTCTATTTGTTTGATCTCTTCTTCACTCACTTCTCTCTCCAGCAATTTCTTTTTCAATTTTGGATTCGGATCATGCTCAAGATGTTTTGCCCAATCTTCATCCGACCGGTAAAAATCCTTTCTTACACCGCTGGTGTGATGCCCGAGCAGTGGGACCTGTGCATGCACGAGGTAAGGTTTTCTTTCCCGGCGCACGAATTCGCAAACCTCTTTCATCACCGAATAGGAAGCTTCAAAATCGCTTCCATCCACTTGTACCCTGTTCATTCCTTTGAAGCCGGCAGCAAATTCAAAAGCATTCATGGCCCTTGATTCCTGGGATGTCGCACTGATGCCCCAGTCATTATCCTGTATCAAATAAATAATGGGTAATTGTTTCAGCACGGCAAATTGAAAGGCTTCACTTACTTCCCCTTCCGTTATGCTGGCGTCGCCTAATGAACAGATAACTACTGGCAGTTCTCCGCTCAAACCTTTTCGCAATTGAGCAGTATTGTATTTCTCCTTGTATTGAATTCCCTGGGCAATACCCGTTGTAGGTATGGCCTGCATTCCTGTAGCACTGCTTTGATGAGTCATTGTTGGTTTATCATCAGCTTTGTAATTCGGATGAGAATAGTATTCACGGCCGCCGGTGAAAATATCGTTTCCCTTTGCCAGCAACTGCAGCATTTGTTCATAAGGGGTAAAACCAAGACCTAATAAAATACTTTCGTCACGATAATAAGGACTTATAAAATCTTGTGGGCCTAATTGAAATGCTGTAGCCAGTTGGATCGCTTCATGTCCGCGGGATGTGGAGTGAACATATTTACAGACAGAACGATTGGCTTCATAGGTTTCAGCCATAACTTTTACCTGGCTCATTAAGCGGTAAGCCTTAAGTAGTATGTTTATATCGATCATTTACTGCAAACAAAAAATGTGTGGGGCAAATTTACGGGAAAGGAACTGGTTACTGGTTGCTGGTTACTGGTTACTGGTTTTTCAAGTTCGAAGATTTAATACTAAGCTGCGGATGCTATATTGCAATTAACTGTTTTAGGATAACCAGTAACCAGCAACCAGAAACTATGCTTACTTAACTTCCAGCGTAAACATACTGTCATCTTCAATAAAAGCTTCCAGTTCATCTCCCACCACCACTTCACCTACACCTGCCGGTGTACCGGTGAAAATGACATCACCGATATTAACGGAGAAATAATTGGAGATATAAGCTACGATCTTATCAAAGCTGTGGATCATAAGGGATGAGTTTCCCTGTTGCACCAATTCCTTATTTTTATACAAACAGAAATTAATATCTTTTTTGTTTTTTATTGCCGGTAAAGGGACCCACTTACCAATTACGGCGGAATTATCCCAGGCTTTTGCTTTTTCCCATGGAAGTCCTTTTTCTTTTAATTCGTTCTGAATATCCCTTGCGGTAAAATCAATGCCTGCTGTTATCGCATCATAATATTTGGCAGCAAATTTATCCTGGATATATTTCCCGTTCTTACAGATGCGGAGCACCAATTCACATTCATAATGCAGTTCATTGGTGAACTCAGGATAATAGAATGGCGTATGAGGCTGCAGCATAGCACTCTTGGGCTTCATAAAAATTATCGGTTCATCAGGAACCTCGTTACCCAATTCTTCAGCATGTGCTGCATAGTTACGGCCTACACAAAAAATTTTCATAAACTGGTGGTGTTTTGTTTAAATACACCGGATACAATGTTACAGGATGTTCATCCGGTATATATTCAGGCCATCATTATGTCTATTGGATTTTAAAAAAGGTCGGGCTGCTAAAGTAAGTAATCAATCTGATTTATCATAGTGAAAACGCCTGATTATTTACCTGGTTCATAGCAGGTATAATGCCCTGCAAAGCAAAGGTTTCAATCGCTTCAACTGCCTTTTCTATCTTTAGTTTCATGAGGGGTTCTTCTTCTTTTTTCCATTTGCCAAGCACAAAATCAGATTGATGACCCTTAGGATAATCATTACCAATTCCAAACCTGAGTTTGGGATAACCAGATGTCCCCAGGATCTCCTGCAGGCTTTTAAGCCCGTTATGCCCGGCATCCCTGCCCCCGGGTCTCAGCCGGAGTTTGTCAGTTGGTAATGCAATATCATCAACGATCACCAGCATATTCTCAAAAGCAATTTTTTCTTTATCCATCCAATACTTGACCGCCTTACCACTCAGGTTCATAAAGGTGCTGGGGCAAATACAAACAAGGGTCTTTCCTTTTAATTTTATTTCCGATACATAAGCAAGCCGGTCTGCCCGGAAACTAGCGCCATGTTTTTGGACAAGCGCATTCACCACATCAAAGCCGATATTGTGCCTTGTATGTGCATATTCATTGCCAACATTTCCCAAACCAACAATTAAAAATTTCATCTTTAATAATCAATATTCAAATATCGGTGTATCAAAATAAAAAACCCGCATCTGCTGACACGGGTTTCTTTTTTAATAACAAAGAGTTTATTTCTTCCCCTTTTTTTCTTTTCCGGCGGGAGCAGCAGCGGCGGCAGGTGTGGCAGCGGCGGCAGTACCAGCAGCAGGAGTACCAGCAGCGGCAGCAGGTGCAGCAGCGCCGGCAACAGGTGCAGCAGCTTCTTCCTGTTTCAATACCCTTGTCAATGCTACTGAAGCAATGGGGATACGGGGAGAATTCAGGATCTCGTAATGCTCTATCTTAACATCTTCAACACGGATATTGCCATTCAATTCTACGTTTTCAACATTCACTTCAATCTGCTCTTTCAGGTATTTTGGGTATGTTTTTACTTTTAATGAATTCATTTTGATGGTCATTTTTCCACCATCCTTTACCCCCTTCGCCACACCTGTAAACTTTAGAGGAATGTCAGCGATCACTTTTTTGTCTTCTACCAGTTCCAGCAAATCTATATGAATGAGTTTTTCACTCACTTTATCAAACTGCAGATCTTTCATAATGCATTGATAGCTTTTTCCATCAAGCTTTACTTCAGCTTGCTGAAAATTTGGAGTGTACACCAGTGATCTGAATGCCGCAGCAGGAGCGTGGAAATTGATCTCCTGCGGGCCGCCATAAATTACACCGGGCACCAGTTCCTGAGAGCGGAGTTGCCGGGTGGCTGTTTTCCCGAATCCGGTCCTCAGTTGACCTTCGATGGTAATTGTTTTCATTTTTTATGTTGTTTGTTTGTTTACTCTTTAAATATTTTATTTACCCGGCTTCCGTACTACTATCATCGTCTGTTGCGTCGCACTCTTCAACTTTCTGTTCGCTACTCATCAATGTTGCGCCCCTACGGGGCGCTGTCAATGCTTTATTATCTTTCTACCGACCTTTGGCTCCTACGGAGCCTGAACACTTTCTTATTCCTTATTTCTTATTTCTCATTCTTTATTCCAGCCCCTCTACTTATCTCTTCGCTGCGAATGAATGAACAGGCTTGTAATACTTTTGTTTTCAAACGCATTTCTTATGGCCACTGCAAAAAGCTCTGCTACACTTAATATTTTTATTTTTGAGCTTTCATTCTTCACGGGTATTGTATCACAAACAACCAGTTCTTCCAGCACACTGTTATCAATATTCTGATAAGCCTTACCGCTAAGAACGGGATGTGTTATTAAGGCTCTTACACTTCTTGCCCCTTTTTCTTTTAAAAGACCTGCACTCTTTGCCAGTGTACCGCCGGTGTCACATATATCATCAATGATCACTACATCCCTGTCTGTTACATCTCCTATTACCACCATGCTGGCTATTTCATTGGCTCGTTTCCGGTGCTTGTCGCAGATCACCATTTCTGCATTGAAATAACTGGCTATTTCCCTGATTCGGTTCGTTGCTCCTACGTCGGGGGCGGCAAAGGTAAGGTTTTCCAGCCTCAGATTCTCAATGTAAGGGATAAAAACGGCGTGACTGTCCAGATGGTCCACGGGTATGTCAAAATAGCCCTGGATCTGGGGAGCATGCAGGTCCATCGTAATGATCCTGTCTGCCCCGGCAGCTACTAACATATTGGCCACCAGTTTGCTTCCAATAGCCACTCTTGGTCGGTCTTTCTTGTCCTGGCGGGCATATCCGTAATAAGGGATAACGGCAATTATTTTGTCGGCCGAAGCCCTCCTGGCGGCATCGATCATCAGCAGCAGCTCCATGAGGTTTTCCGCGGGGGCAAAAGTGCTTTGTACCAGGAAAACATAGTCGCCCCTTACACTTTCAAGGAAAATGGGGCTTATCTCCCCATCACTGAATCGCTGGATATTGATTTTGCCCAGCTTGGCACCGTATCTTAAGCAGATTTGTTCGGCAAGTTGCTGTGACCCTGTTCCGGAGAAGATTTTCGCAGTTTGCATGGCGTAAATGTGTCCCAAAGGGACTCCTTTGGAGCGGCGAAGATACTGATTCGCAAAACCCATTTGCAAAAAAAATACCCTGATCCAATTACTTTGGTCAGGGTGTTACAGTCTGTTCAATGGCTATAGTCTATAGCAGGAATATTATTCCCGAATGTCTTTATTTCTGCAATGCAATTGAGCCTGCATGCGGGGCAGAACCGGGTTGTTCTGACAATCCCTTCACGGGGCTGGAATTACAACTGTAAAAAAGAGACGAACAAATAAAAATGGAGAAGAACAGTGCTACCACATACACAAACACAAAGAAAAGAATGGGGTGCATGGAGCCCATCGGGGTAAAGGTTTTGGATCTCATAGTACCAGATTTTAGTTTTTCAAATATTGGTTTCCGCTGGCTTGGTTTCAATACCAATACAGGATATTGATGAGAATAAAAATATTTGCTAATTTGGTTTCATGCAAGAGCACAAATACTCAATTAAACAATGGTCAAAAGACGATAGACCGAGAGAAAAACTACTTTCCACAGGTGCAGAAAACCTCAGCAATTCGGAATTGCTTGCTATACTTATTCATAACGGCACCCGTCAAAAAACAGCCGTGGACCTGGCCAAAGAATTGTTTAAACTCGGTAAAGACAACCTGGTAGAATTGGGAAAGCTGTCTGTGAAAGAACTGATGAAAATAAAGGGTATCGGCGAAGCCAAAGCCATAACCATTACAGCCGCATTGGAGTTGGGGAGAAGAAGACAGGCTGCTGCACCATTGGAAAAACAAATTGTTGGTCATAGCGGCGATATTGCCCGTTACTTGCAAACCAAATTAAAAGATCGCCGTCATGAAGTATTCGCAGTACTCTTCCTGAACCGGGCCAATAGAATAAATCACTTCGAAATAATCAGCGAGGGAGGTATAACCGGCACGGTGGCCGATCCAAGAATTATTCTCCGCAAAGCATTGGAAGAAGATGCAGTTAACATCATACTATGCCACAATCATCCCTCGGGTAGCCTGAAACCCAGCAGAGCTGATGAAGAACTGACCAGGAAAATAAAAGAAGCAGCCCGGTTGCTTGATATCGCTGTAATAGATCATATTATTGTAAGCGATAGCGGGTACTACAGTTTTGCGGATGAAGGGTTGATCTAGTTAAAAACTAATAGTGAATAGATAATAGTTGTCGTAACCCGAAAAAGGATTACAATTTTTTGCTATCCCAATAAAGAAAAGTTTGAGTAATATTTCAACAGCTACGGTCTTGATGCACTATTATCTATTCTCTACTCAGGCCTGTGCCGTCGGTCCACCGAAATTCATGGGCAATTGTATTTCTTCCAGGTCTTTGATCGGGCCGTTCAACGCTTCATATTTCTGAATGTTTTCAGTAATGGCTTTCATGAAACGTTTGGCATGTTGAGGAGTAAGTATTATTCTTGATTTTACTTTACTCTTGGGCGTACCCGGCATCACATTCACAAAGTCAATAACAAACTCTGCATGTGAATGGGTGATGATGGCTAAATTGGCATAACTGCCTTCAGCCACTTCTTCTGATATTTCAATGTTGAGCTGGTTGGGAGCATTTTGCATGTCAGACATAAACAGGATTTATGGTTATTTATTCAGGTACTCAAAGGCCACCCGCAACGCTTCTTCCTGGTTCGTGGCGAAGGCCTCATTGGTAAACACCGGGGAAATATCTTTTATATTTTTAAATTCTTTGATGATACTGCTCGAGTTTGCTTTTATTTTTTTCGGACCTCCTTTCCCTGAATCCGTATAATAATAATCGTAAAGCAGGTCGAACTGGCGGAGGTCGGATTGAACATAATTGGTAGCAACATAGCCCAGGTCAGACTTATATCTTTTATAAATACTGTATTGGGGGCCGGCATAAATTTCCAGGAAATAAAATTTCTCAGAACTGCCAAGATGAGTGCCGTAAACGAATTTTAACGGATGGTTGATTCCCAGGCTTATATTTTCCTGGATTAAAAAAGAATCTACCGTGCGGGGTTCTTTTACCAATGGTTTGTCGGGGTTTCCTGAAGAATAGAATTCCACTTCCTGGTTGTAGGTATTGTAACTCAGGAAAATATTATATGCTTTGGCTTCAGGTGAAAATAAATTACCCTTATTTTTTTCTCCAAAAAGATATGAAGTGCCAACTACTTTAAATACGCCTACCTGTTTATAAACTCCACCTTCTGTCTTTTGGATGATCAGGCGACTATAGCTTAAAGCATTGTCCATAGCGCCGTTTTGGGTATAATGCATAAACTGCGCCTCTGAATAATTAATAATGAAAAACGAAAGACAAATTGTAAGGCTGAAACGGCTGAATATTTTCATGCTTTAATATTTAAGAAATCAAATGTACTGAAAACTTCCGTCATATCAGGAGTAAGATAAAGAAGAAGGCGATTCTTTATCGTCTGTAAAAAACAAAGTTTAGTTGGAGTTATGAAACACTATTAAGGATCCAAATATTTTCTAAAAATCAAAGCAGCCATCAATTACTTAAATCCAATTGATTCTTTACCAGGCTATAGTATTCATTTTTAAGATCAATTAACTCGTGATGTGTTCCCTTTTCAATGATGTTCCCTTTGTTTAGGACAATAATCTGATCAGCAAATTTTACTGTACTTAATCTATGAGCAACTATAACAACAGTTTTATTCCTAAAAAATTCCTGCAAATTATCATGAATCAGCTTTTCATTATTTGTATCCAGGCTATTTGTAGCTTCATCAAAAAAAATAAATTCAGGATTACGGTAAACAGCCCGAGCAATTAATATTCTTTGTCTTTGCCCTATGCTAATACCATGACCTTCTCCTCCAAGCTTTGTTTCAAAGCCCAAGGGCAATTCTTTTATAAAATCATAGATATTGGCAACCTTCACAGCATTGATCATCTGGCTTTCATTTATTGTATCTTCCCCCAAAGCAATATTTTTGGCTATCGTATCAGAAAAAATATAGCTGTCCTGCATTACAACACCACATTTACTACGCCAGTTCTTATGACCTATGTATGTAAGCGGACATTTAATTACTGTAATATTACCAAATTGAGGTTCATAATATTTTAGCAATAATTTTAAAATAGTCGTTTTCCCGCTTCCGCTCATTCCCACTATTGCCGTGGTTTTTCCAATCGGAATGTCCAGCGTAATGCCTTTCAGTACTGCTTCATTACCTGCGCCTGGATAAGAATAGGAAACATCCTTAAATGAAATTGAAGGATATATGGGAGAAATAGGAAAATCGGTATTGACAAGATCATCAAGCTCTAATTTGTCAAATGAAAATTTTCTTTTACCCCCCTGTATGTGTATCAACCCTTCTTTTTGTAATTCCTTTTCTTCATCATCAAGCCTGTGAATTTCGTTAAGACGGCTCATACTTATTTTTGCATTTTGCCAGTTTTGGTAAAAAGATATAAACTGTTCAACAGGGCTGCTTAATTGCCCTATTATCATTTGGATCGCCATCATTGTACCTAATGTGATCTCCCCTTGTATAACCAAATTAGCCGCCAGGAATATTATGATGATATTTTTGGCCTCATTTATTAAAGCCCCACCCATTTGTTGCCATTGATTAAGCCGGAATATCCGTAAGTTCAATTTAAAAAGTAAGGTTTGGATGCGTTTCCAAATAGATTGCATAGAGCTTTCCATGCCGAATAATTTAATCTCCTGCATTCCTTCGAGTAACTGCATAGTAACATTTTGCTCTCTTGCTAATAAATCAAATCGTTTATAATCTAATTGCCGCCTTTTTGATGTAAATAGTGAAATCCAGGTTGTATAAATAATAGTTGCAATACTAAAAATAAAAAAAATCTTTATGTTATATGATGCCAATACAATGGAAAAAACGACCAACATAATTGCTGAGAAGAGGATACTAAAGGAAGACCCGGTTATAAAAGATGATACTCGGTTGGGGTCCTGCATTCGTTGCATAATACTTCCTTTCGTTTGAGACTCAAAAAAAGCAATCGGCAACCTCATTAACTTAACAATGAAACCTGCAAGAATAGAGATATTAATATGCGTCCCGATTTTTAACAGCATGGCACTCTTTATAAAATCAAAAAAAAGTCGCCCACATAACAAACTAAACTGGGCTAACAATAGAATTACGAGAAAATTTATATTCCGCGCTTTTATTCCTTTATCAACAATATTTTTCGTGATATTTGGGAGAAGATATTGTAATCCGCCGACAGCCAATAATATTAAAAATACAATCCCAATATTTCTTTTTTGACCATTTATGTACTCGATAAACTTTGCAGAATTAATAATTCCTTTTTTATTTCCCCCCGGAATGGTTTCCGCATTGCCTGTAAATTCATTTTTTTCTATAAGTCCTTCCGAAGTTTCTAACAGCAATGCTATTCCTTCCGGCGAATTCCCGCACCAATGCTGTTTAAATTCCTGTTCATCCAATATGATTTTTCCCCTTGCAGGATCAGCTATATAAAAACTTCCCGATTTGACTTTATATAAAACGACAAAATGGTCTTGATTCCAATGCAGAATGGCAGGAAGTAAGTTGTTATCAAGTTCGTTGATATTCGTCTTTACACAACGACTTTTAAATCCAAGTTGTTCTGCAGAATTACTTATTCCCAATAAATTAACTCCTTCTCTTGTGATTTCACACATTTCCCGGATATCCTCTATCAAAACATTTTTCCGATAATATTTTGCTACCATTTGCAAACAAGCAGGCCCACAATCCATGGAATCGAATTGTTTATAGAAAGGGAATTTCATATCTTATTTCTATTGCAAAGCATAAAAAATATTTGTATAAATCAAGTGGATCTGCGCAAATATTTAGTTTAACATATTCTTCTAAAAATGTGAGTATTCTGATCTCTTGAGATCAGAATACTCACATTAGGAATATCAATTTCAATGGTTCTTTGCCCTTGAGTTATAGCATAATGTATCGTGAGTATCATTTCCAAAACATCTGCATATTTCGTAGGGCCCCCCGTCATAACAGTATATAGGCATCCCTTCCGAATGACACAGAGCATTATTTCCATATGATTCCACAAATACCCACTCACTTTGTGCAGTAACCTTGCAGTCAAGAAACTGTGTTAAGGGGCTGTCGCCGCCATAGATGACTCTCTGCTCTTGTTTACTCAGGCTTTTGCCTAATTTTTCAAATTTTTCCATGTTTAATAATTTTAAAGTTAATAATTGGCCCGGGTTCAGGTACCAGGCTCTTTTACCTTTGTTTGCAAACGAAAGCGTTCATGCATTCCTTTTTTTATATAGGGATCATTTCTTGCGGAATAATGTTTTCTTCTTGTGCCTGTTGCTCCGTTTTTTCTTTTAAGATTTTTATTAAATTTGGCAGCTCACTTATTGAATACTGTTTGGGCATTTCATATCCATTAATAAAAACAGTAGGTGTAAAAAATATCTTTGACGTATCAGCCCACTGTTCATGTTGTTTTAATAAAATACTCACTGCTGTTTCTTTTCCTGGCGAGTATTGTTGTTTAAATTTTTCGAAATCCATAATAGCATACCAATCATTTAAAACTTTATTTTTATAATCACTCCCCTTTCCAATCAGCAACTGCAGTATATAAGCAACTGTTCTTGTTCTTTTATCTTCAGGTTTGTCGGCATTTACCAGAAAGCGGATTGTAAACCCAATATCATTTTTTTCAGCAAGACTTTGCAGTTGTTGATGTGCCTTTGCACATGGCCCGCAGTAAGGATTACAGGCTACTATTATCTGAATCTGTGCATCTGCATTGCCCAATTGTAAGTCATGCTCTAATGGAATAGGATTCACGGTTCGCTGTTGATACAGCAAAGCCTCAAAAATTTCCGGATTATTTTTAAACCGTTGTAACTGATGATTTTTTTCTTTTATTTCCTTTCTTTCCTTCAAACCCGGTTTTAATAATAATAACCAGCCAGTGAAAACAATATATCCTGTAAAAATTATTAATCCCAGTATGCTTACCGGAATATATTGAAAATTTATTGTTAGTATTTCCGGCAATAAAAGAATCACTTGCCCCCATAATACAGCAATAGTGAGCAAACAAAGGGTGCACCATTTCTTCACCACCCGCCATTGATAATAGAAGGAGAAAAGTGTAAATGGTAGTGTAGCAATACAAAGTACACAAAGAAAAGGTATCATAGCTTGTATAATCCCTGTAAACAAAGAAACGGTTATCAGCAAGAACTGAGAACAAAACCAGATGATACCAATATCAGCCCAATTCAGCCACCTAAAGAGTTTTGATTTTTTTGAATGCAGCACTGCGTCGCAATCAGTATTTTTACCGGCACCACAAAGCTGCTCGGTTATACTATTGCTGACTCCAAGTTCATGCTGAACTATCAAGATACTGGCAAACAATCCGGTTGTAGTCGTTATCACCAGACCTGCCAGGAACCAACTGAATTGTAATGAAACGGCAAAAGCTACAGATGCAGTTAAAACTATTATTGCCAATCCTTTCAACCACGTGTTCTTTTTTTCCCTTTTTAGCCACTCTTCATTTTCAGGATGATGAAATGATGCAGGTCTTTCGGCCAATAATACCACTCCTTTCCATTGTTCCAAAAAGTCCGGCTGTTTACTTAAAAGTTTGGTTGTATTGGTCACCAAAATAAAATGTCCTCCTTTTGCATTTACGTGTGCTATAAAAGGGGCCGGCACCTGATGTAACGTTTCCTTATCTATCTCTATCGCAGCATTTTCAATAGACAAGTCATCCAATGTATCGGTAATACTTAATAAAGAGGGATAATCAGGGTGGGACAATAATTTTTCTTTCAGAAAAGCAGAAGATACACGCATTTTCTGATAATGGAGCCATTGTTTAATTAATTCCGGGAGTTTGAATTTCATAGGAATTACTGTTATAAGAGTAAGTTACTATTCTTTTAAGCTGACTTTTTTTTAGGGTTGTGAAATACAACTTTTATTTTTTCGTGAGCAGTAGAAACACCTAAGAAAAATGTCAAAACACCGGATAAATAGCATTGCAGGATGGAGAGCAGTATAGTAGTTTTAATATCGCTATGCAACCAGGTAAATCTCTCCTGCTATTGAGAAAACTAAAAGGGCTCAGTCAGCAAGAAGTGGCTGACAAGTTATTTATTAGTCAACAGGCCTATTCCAAAATAGAAAAAAAAGAATGGATTGAGTATGAAAAAATGGATGCTATTCTAGCTGCCTTAAAAAGTTCGAGAGAAGAATTGGAATCTCTAAAAAAATTAGTACATTGATATAAATTTAAAATTCTGTAGAAAATAATATCAAATTAATTGCTTGCTTTCTATATGCCTAAATCCTACTTATAAGATTCTCATTTTTCGTAAAACTCAATATTAAAAGTGGTAAAAATAAAAAGGGATAGCATTTAGCTATCGTTCTAAAAAAATTCAAAAATAATTAAGGCCGGGGGCCTTGTACGTCAGTATGCATTGAATATAGCAATCAGATCTTCCGTTTTGATGTCTAATCTGCCGAACTTATAAAACACTTCAAACCTACTGAAAACTAAAAACTGTAAACTTTACTTCAATTAAGTAACTGGTATCCGGCATCAATCATCCCAAAAAAAATGAGCCCCGTTAAGAGCTCATTTTATATTTGATCAAAACTTAATTATCAACTAAAGAGGTAAGTTTTACGGTCTTGGTTTTTTGTACTTTAAAATCGCTTCGATCCGCCTGGTGGTCGTAGTCGGATTCCACTCGAAAGCCACGTGAAAAGTTTTGGTTGCAGGATCATATTTATTTACTGCTGGTGGTCCGTATGGTCCGGCTATTCCGGCAGGTAGGACTGTTGCGTTGAACCCGCCAAAATTTTGCATTGTTGTGTTGGCGCCTGTAGAAAATTCAGTTGTATTATTTGTTGCAGGATCAATATCCATAAACATAGCGTCTATACCACCGATTCCGCTTCCCGGAGCCCATGTGAAACCGAATGCAGAAGCAGCAGTTGGGTCAAACTGGATTCTATTAGAACCAGCAGTAGACATTACTATATCAGGATTCTGCGCCCCTAAAGGTCCGCTCAATGCAAAGTTGGCGTTTGATGCGAGTTCCGGCGCTCCGGGACCAGTATATCTTTGTATCCAGCCAGTCACTACAGAATAAACACCATCATATTTGTTCTTCACCGTGATCTCTATGAACAGGTCTTTAAGGTTGCTGGCAATTCTATACCCGCCATCAACTGCGGTAATAGTTAAACCAACTCCATAGGTATTATTCGGGTTCATCGCAACAGTACTGGGAACATTAAGAGGTATATTGGCTCCTGTTGCACCGGCAGGAATTGTAAGAGTGAGCGCAACATTATAAAAGCCGGCTGCACTCAGGATATTTGCACTATGGGCGGTATTGTAGGCTGTCCTCAGCGCATCATTCACCACGAGTGTAACATGAACATCGGATTTGGCCGGCGAACCTCCTTCCAGGTTCACCCATACAATATTATTTATCTGCTGGTTAGTGGCGATACCAGCGTCAAGCCCGACGGTATTCTTCTCATTTTTTGCCAGTGGAAAACCAACGCCGGGAGCTTGTGTATCCGGGTCATTGATACCATAGGTATGGTTATCATAACCTTTGTCTTTCAAGCATCCTGTAAAAGCAACCGCAAGTGTTGCAAGGATCAATGAAGATGTTAGTATTCTTTTCATATTTCTGATTTTTTTTGCAAATTTATTAATTGTTCTTAATTAACGTTGATTAAGTATTGTTAATTAATTAGTGTCCCAGAAAATTTTGCTATACCTGGTGATGCCTGCCGGTACATTGGCTCCGTTATAATTATATTCTGTTTGTGGATAAAGATAACGAACAGGGATCTGATCTGCCGGTGCTATTTGTGGTGATACAGAACGGAAAGGACCGGGACCGAATGAAAGACCAGAACCAGTATATCCACCGCCATCACCATAAACAAAATGATCAGTAGGTGCAGCAGCCCCGTTGGCAAATAGTTTTGTGGCCACTTCAGAATAGGCGACCCTTCTCCAGTCTGTCCATATTTCTTCCGTGGAAAGACCATTCAAAGCAAACCATTTTTGAGACAGGATAGTAAATAAACCACCTGCAGGACAACCAAGACCTTGTGGTACTCCATTATAATCCACATCAGGATAAGTAGCGTTGCCCAGTAAATAAGCATTTGCTTCAACTACCGGGTTAGGCACTCCGAGGTAAGTAAAACTTTCCCTAACACCAGTTTCCATTAAAAGCTTTGCCTGAGCAGGTCCACCGGGGATCCAGCCTCTATATACTGCTTCAGCCTGCAGGAAGAAACTTTCTGCGGCAGTAAAGATGATTGAAGGAGCTGTGGCACCCTTATTTAAACCAGGCCCGATCCCTGCCAGGATAGGTGCAGCATAAGTACCAACCGGGGGTAAGCCATAAGCTACACCATGTAAACCACCAGTACCTGCTACATAAAAACGGGACTGACGTTTGTCACCATCGAAAGCATAGTATTCAATTCCCCATTCGTTGGCCTTATAATAAACATTATTGGCATTTGCGGAGCCATCTGTATTGGTAATATAAGCATTGAAGAATGAATTAGGCTTATCAACTCCTGTATATCCGGGGTTTACCGTTGCATCCTGGCCTGCGCCCAGATAACCACTGCCATTCGAAACAATGGTAGCAATTTCAGTAGCCTTATTAATAGCGGCTACATTATGGCAATGTATCAGCATCCGGAGCTTTAAGGTATTACCAAATTTTTGCCATAGAGTTTTATCTCCATGGAACATGATATCATTGGTAGCAATATCCCTGTTAGAATTGGTAGTATTAACCACAGCATTTTTAATAAGAAGTATCCCGGCATCTATCTCGAGGAGCAGGGCCTTATAAATGTCAAGGCCATTGTCATAAGCCGGGGTCGGGTTTCCGCTTCCTTTCAAAGCCTGGGTGTAAGGAACGTTTCCATATACATCCACCAGCATCTGGTAATTCAACGCTTTCATGATGCGGGCAATACCCTCATAAAAACTGGCTCCTGCCACAGCGGCTTTTGTTTGAATAATGGCGTAATCATAATTGTTATCGTAAACGTTATCCCAAATACCAGTACCAAAATTGGTAGTGATCTGGTAGGTCTCCTCTGTTACAGCTGGAGCATATGTTCCGGACCTTGCCCAATAACTCATCCAGTTCTGGATGACGCCCCAACGATTGTTAACATTTCTGCTTGTATGATTCAACGCTGCGGGCAGCACCACAAAATATGTTATCGTGCTGTCGGTAGGGTTGTTAATGTTTTTATTAATGTTGAACTGGCCCTTCCGGCAGCCCGTACCCGCAGACCCAATGAGCGCTGCGAGAAGAACAACATATATTATTTTATTCAGTTTCATATATAAATAATTTATAGGTTGATGTTTAAGCTGGCACCAAAGATCCTTGTGGGCGGGGGCAATAATCCAGGCACCCCGATTGCGTTACCATTTCCTACTGTTCCGTTACCACCAGTTCCTGTAGAGAACTCAGGGTCTGTCCATTCATTTGATTTTGGCAGGAACATAAAGAGGTTCCTTCCGCTCAAAGTAAATGTAGCTCCCTTGATCGTATTCTTGGTAAAGCCAAACCATTTGGCCGGCATGTTATAGCTCAGACTCATTTCTCTTATTTTCCAGAAAGCACCACTTACAAGGTAGTTGGTACCGGCACTTGTGTTAACCGCTGTAGACCAGAAACCGTAAGCAGAGGTTGTCATGTAAATGTTTGTGTTGTCAACATATTTTGTACCGTCGAAATAAGAAGAGTTAGGGAAAATAAAGGGCTGGCGTGAATTCTGCGCACTTCTTTTTGATATACCGGAGAAATCCATACTTGGTCCGAGGCCGGTTACATTACCGACACCACCAAGATAGATCTGGTTACCACCACGATAATCGCCAACTGCACTGAAACTAAAGTCTTTCCAATTTACAGAAAGATTCAGACCCAGCAGGTGAACCGGCATTGTGCGTCCATAAGGTTTGATTGAAGGATCAACTGTAGGTAATCCGGTAGTTGAGTTTACAATTACACGACCCTGATCATCTCTTACATAGTCAGTTACCTGGAATGTATAAGCAGGTTTGCCAACTATTACATAGCTTCCATTTCCGATACCCAATTGAGAAACTCCTTCGATGATCTTTGTAACCTTATTATCCTGGTAAGTGTAATTGGCTTTTACATCAATAGACACATTGCGGATCTTAACCAATGGTGTTAATCTAAGGTCAAGTTCAATTCCTTTGTTTTCAAAAGTGGCTGCATTAAGTCTTGCCTGTGTAAAACCAGTGGCTGCTGAATAGGCCACATCCACGATCTGGTTTGAATTATCCTGGCTGTAAACAGTAGCCTCAATGTTGATACGGTTTTTCAATAACCCTATTTCTATACCAGCTTCTTTATTTAACACAAACTCAGGTTTGTATTTTGACAAACTAAGTAGATTGCTTGATGTATAACCACTAAGCGATCCAAACGGGAAAGCAAAAGCAAGGTTATATGTATTTTCAAGACCCTGTGTGCGGATATTTACATTACCCGTTTTGGTGTAAGCACCGCGAAGTTTCAGGTAAGAGATAAGCTTGCTGCTTTTAATTGCAGGGATCGCTTCACTCAACAGAACTGAAAGGCTGGCACCGGGGTAGAAGTAATTTGTATTTTCAAAATCATAGTTATAATAATAAGCAAGACGGCTGTCTATATCATAGCTTCCTGTTCCTTCAAGGAATATCCAGTTATTGAAATTCAGTGAAACTTTTCCAAAGAAACGTTCCAGTCTTGATTTGAAATCGCTTTCGCCAATAGCCGGGTCTCCCCTGCGGCCAATGATATTAAACAAAGCAGGGAAAGCCAGGTTCGTGTTAGACATATTCACATTTTTTGAATTGTCCTCACGGAACGACTGACCCAGCAGAACGTTCAGGTCAAATTTTCCGAATTTTTTACGGATAGAAGCAAAAAACTCTGAATTGACACGGCTTTGGGTGTTAGAAACATCCAGCACTCCTGAAGCAAAGTCACCAGTCAGTGAAATATTCTTACCAATTGATTTGGGGTAGTCTCCATATGTTAAAGCTGCCTGTGTACTCTTATACGTTTGGCTGGAAACTGTAGCTCCAAGTCTATATGTAAGTGTGAGCCAGTTGGTAGCTTTAAAGTTTAATTCCAGGTTTCCAAATATATCTTCGTTCTTTCCTTTTTTCCTGAAATTATCAATCATGAAATAAGGATTGGAATAATAGTCATTAAAATAGCCATCGGGGCTTGACCAATAATCAGTTCTCCAGTTTTTAAACCGGGAAACCGGGATATTTGCAGGAGTGTTGACCAGGTTCCAAATCGGATCATAGTCACGTCCGTTACCAAAATTGGCACCGTCACTAACTTCATAGTTGCCCTTTGTATAATTCACACTATAAGAGGCTTTGAACCTGTTATATTCTTTATTACCAGCTGCATGCACAGACATCCTTCTGTTGACATCCTTAGGTATGATACCCTGGATAAGTACACTCTGAACACTCAGGTAGAAATCACCTGTTGAGAATGAAAGATCGGTCTGGTTAGTTAGACCTGTGCTAAAGAATCTCTTTTTTTCATTTGGAAGAGCTTTATAAGGTACTTTATAGAAAGAACCATCAGGACCTACTCTTCCTATTTCCCTGAGAGAACCATCAAACTCATCACCATAACACTGGTTCTCGATAGGATCATAAATTCCATATCCTAAAGCATCAACTGAAGAACCGGAACCGAACTGCATTTGCAGCTCAGGCATATATGATACTCTTTCCACCTGCACAGTATGGCTTACGCTTACCTGAGGTCTTGTTCTGCTACCTTTTTTGGTAGTAACAATAAGGGCTCCATTGGCGCCATCAGGACCGTAAACAGCTGTGGCAGATGCAGATTTCAGGATGGTAACATCAACGATGTCGTTCGGGTTGATTGAACTAAGAAATCTCAGATCAATGGGTACACCGTCCAGGATCAGCATGGGTTGGTTATTACCAGTCAACGAACGAATACCCCTGAGGGTAAGCCTTGTGTCCTGGAATACTCCATTATTAACAGATTGAACGTTTAATCCGGAAACTTTTCCGATTAAACCACTTTGGAGGTTTACTGATTTGGCCTGGGTAAGTTCCGCAGCTTTCACTTTGGAAATTGAATACCCAAGTTCTTTTGGCTGACGGGCAACACCAAGGGCAGTTACCACAACCTCAGTACCGATAATTACAAGCCTCTTTACCGAAATTGTAACAGTACTTCCGGTTCCAACCGTTGTCTCAGTGGTTTCAAGGTTAGCGCCAGAAACAACCAGAACATCCCCGGTCTTAGCGAGGATTCGGAACTGGCCATTATTGTCGGCAGATACACCAGTCTTGGTACCTTTAATAGTTACGGAGGCACCGGGCAAAGCGTCGCCTTTTTCATCGGTAACAGTACCGGATATCGTCCGGTTCTGACCAAATGCGAATGCTGTAAACAGCATTAGCATCGTGAACAGTGATGCGATTTTTCTCATGTTAACGTTAATTTTTAGATTTAAAAGCATTGATTATCAGGTAAAACCGTTTGTTTTCAGGGGTGTGGAGTAATGATAAGACACAAAGGCCTTAAAATTTGCTGCCGCAATGTAAAGTTTTTTTTAACAAATACTTAAAAATCATTAAAAAATTATGGGCAAAAGCTAACTGGCGGCGCATTGGCTAAAAAACCCACCTGGCCTGTATTTTTATTTCGCTTTTTTTATTTCCCTTTATTTCATCCAGCCCGGAGCCTATAACCTTTTTATCTCTGTAAATAGTTTGTGCCCAACGCAGCCAGAATGATATTTTTTTATTTAGATCATAATTGAAAGTAAAATAATAACGAAACCCTTTGTCATAAAAGGCGGGAATGGAATAACTGTACAGCACATCATTCTCATAAGCATAAATGCGGGAATTATAGCTATCCGTTTCAAAATACTGAAGTCGCAATACAGCCGCATAAGGAGCCAATAAAGGTTTATACAGAATATCAAAAAAACTCAGGAACCCTTTTTCGGCATTTACCTTGTTGTCATTATTATGATCATACCAAAGCATTTCCACCCTGCTTCGGAGTGTTACGGCTGTATTGATCTTATAACTCAGCTGTGTTCGCCAGTTTTGTTTGGGAATGGTCACAAGGAAATTAGTTACTGTAGTATTATCGGACTGGTTGGATTGTTTTGTTTCGGTCCTGAACTTTGTATACACTTCTACCTGTTTGTTGGGCGTATAGGTCAACTGTGTCAAAAAATCTTTTCCATGACTTGGCGCATCAACGAGATATTTCAACCAGGGAAATTTGTATATATCACCATAGGCATCGATCCGCCAGCCAATGGCCGGGCGAATAGTGACCCCGGCATAAAAACCAGTTTCGTTAGTTGGGTAGGTGTTTTCAGTAAATGCATTTCCATTGATGGATTGATAAGCAGCGCTGATCGTTCGCTGAACAAAAGAAATATCAACCCTCGGGTCAACGCTTACCAATAAACCATTGATAAATGCTTTGTTGAAATTTTTATCGGCAGCCGCTTCGCCAAATAAATGAATGTTCTTATGCGTGTAACTATAATCAACACTGAAATTGTACCAGTTCTTTCCACTGATGGCATATAAATTATATGGTTCCTCCCGTTTCTCTACAGGCAGGGAGAAATTATAATAAATACCATTCACAGCAACATGCCAGTTACTGCTTCTGTAAATTACATTTCCGCCAAAGGCAGTTTGTGTCAGATTATTCCTGTCTGCATTCTCACTGGTTGTACGATGATAACCGGAAGTAAGAAAAGAAGAAATAAAATCTTCGTTATTCACCGTGTCAGCTACAAAATTTGCACTTAGCTTTCTGAAAGAGACAAAAGCTGTCGCTTCCACCCTTCCCTTCTTAATGGTAATACCAGCGCCGCGGTGAAAATAAAATTCGCCGGCAGAACTGTAAGGACGAAGGACAGCAGATTGTCTTTTTATTCCCATCACATCCACGCTTTTTTTAAATGCAAGACCCTGCCATTGTATCAACCCCTGTCCCATATTCACAGAAAAATCACCCAAAGCCAGCGATTGAATGATACCGATCTTCCGGGCAAATAAATGAAAGGAATAAAAATCAAAACCCATTTTTTGAGAACCTTTCCCGAATTGTTCCCCGGCATCTTTATCTCCAACCAAACCAAACTGCAATAAGTTCTTATAAGTATAACGATACCGGAAAAGGATTTTTTGAGGACTGCCCAGGTACTTCGTACCGGATGTGGATTTATCAAATCCATCAGATCTTTCAATCACCTGCGTGACCCGGAGTAATAAACTATGCTCACCGTCTCTTAATCTTTTACCGGATTCTTCTGTTAATGAAACAGGCGTGGCAATTGTAATAAATGCTGTCAATTTCCGGATCGTATTTACATCCCATGCAGGGACGGCCTGTAATTCATACATACTGATAAACCTGCCAAATAAATTACGGTAAGAAATGAGATTGGCAATCTGCAGATCGGTTATGATCCTTAATTGTTTCAATTCATCGGCATCAGCTGTATTCAGGTTGACCGGGTTTTTCCTGAATTGCTCCAGCTCCTGCAGATAAGCATCGTCTTCCGTTTCTCCCTGGTCGGCATCGGTTTGGTTTTCTAATTGTTGTTCGGTGGCCGGGGGGATCTCCTGGGAATAAGAAATGAGAAATAAAAAATGAGAAATGAGAAATATCGTTAATGCTTTCTTCACTTTTTTGTTTTATTCCAATTAAAAAGCAATAAAACACCGGGCGTTACACCCAATTGGGGATGGTAACCGGCTGTTACATCAAGCCGGAATGATTTGAGTGTTAATCCAATTCCCAGCCAGGCAGTTGAAGTTGACGAAGACATGCCCACTCTTGCCAGCAGTTGTGGTAAAAATTTATATTGCATGCCTGCATTCACATTTACCGGCTGATCTTCTTCTTTTTCTATTTCTGCACTGACCAAAAATTTCTCCGAAGCATCATAACCCAAACCAAAAGAATAAACAGATGATAATTTTTCCTGCTGATCCTTTCCAAATTTTCCGCCAACCGGGTTGTTTACATGAACACCCGCATGCAGCCGGTCCGTTACATGGAGGATGGCTCCCAATTCAAAACTGATGGCCGATGCATTACCATACCCGGCGATCTGTATCCCGTTATAGTTGAACTGTGCACCGATATCGATCTTGCTGCCCAATTTTCTTCCATAGGCGAGGCCGATCTGCGTTTCATTATAATCACTGAATCCGGAATAATTTGCTTTAACACCAAAATTTCCGGAGCTGGTTGGCAAACCAATAACGGCAGTATAAGTATTCAGCTCGCTGAGTAAAAATCTTCTTTCACCATATACTGCAGCAGAGACATTTTTTAATTGCGCCAATGATGCCTGGTTGGAAGTAAAAGAAAAAACATCCACATGATTGAAGCTATAGGCTCCGAAGCCGGTATAACCAACTTCAACAGGTCTGCGGAGGGTTTGGGCCTGCAGTAAAAAGCCATTGAAATACAGAAGAATGAGCGAAAATGTAAATTTTTTTATCAAGCAGCCAGAATTTATTAGAAAGTTACAAGGATACTGCTGTGTAACAAAATAAAGATTTCCGTTTGTCTCACCGTCCCGGTCTGACAAATAAAACAAAAACTAACTCTAAGATGTCAGACCGGGACAGTCAGACATCTTACCTTTGCGCCATGCAAATTTTAGATGGTAAAATAGCGGCGCAGGCTATTAAAGATGAATTGAAAATTGAGGTAGCACAGTTAGTGGCTGAAGGAAAAAAAATTCCTCACCTGGCTGCTATACTGGTAGGTAATAGCGGCGCCAGTGAAACTTATGTAGCGGCCAAAATAAAAGCTTGTGAAGAAGTTGGATTCAAATCAACATTGATCACATTTGAAGATTCCATTCCCGCCATAAAACTATTGAACATGATACAGGAATTGAATACGGATCCCGATGTGGATGGTATTTTAGTTCAGCTTCCTTTACCCCAGCATATTCCGGATGAACAGGTGATCAATATCATCGACCCTGATAAAGACGTGGATGGGTTTCACCCGGTGAATGTGGGCAGAATGGTGCAGGGCTTGTCCACTTTCGTTTCTGCTACGCCGCATGGCATCATGCTGTTGCTGGAACATTTCAAAATTGAAACAAAGGGAAAACATGCCGTTGTTGTTGGCCGCAGCAATATTGTAGGCCGGCCCATGAGTATATTATTAGGCAGTAATACGAAGTATGGTAATTGTACAGTTACGGTTTGTCATTCACAAACAAAAAACATCAAAGAATTTTGTTTGCAGGCGGATATCATTGTAGCTGCATTGGGCAAACCCGAATTCATTACAGCAGATATGGTAAAAGAAGGCGCAGTCATCATTGATGTCGGTATTACAAGAATGGAAGACGCAACCAGGAAGAGTGGTTATAAATTAAGGGGTGATGTGGCTTTTGAAACGGTTGCTCCAAAATGTTCCTGGATAACTCCCGTGCCCGGCGGTGTGGGGCCGATGACGATCGCTGCATTGATGAAGAATACATATAAGTCTTGCCAGATGAAGAACTAAATAAAATCTCAAAAGACAAGAAACAAATGACAAATAAAATCCAATGAAAAAAATTTTAAACGGAATGTCCATGTTTGGAATTTTTATTTTTTATTTTTAATTTATTTGGTTCTTGTTATTTGAGATTTGGAACTTATGAATACTCCCCTACCGGTCATGGAACATTTCTACACCTTACAGGGTGAAGGCTATCACCAGGGAAAGGCTGCTTACTTTATCCGCCTCGGTGGTTGTGATGTGGGTTGTGTATGGTGTGATGTGAAAGATAGTTGGGATGCGGAGAAACATCCGAAGTACGATGTCAGAAGTCTGAAGTCGGAAGTCAGAAAAACTCCGGCTGAGATAGTTGTTATCACAGGTGGTGAACCGTTGATGCATGATCTTGATGAGCTGACAAGAGAATTACAACAAGCGGGATTAAAAACTCATATTGAAACATCAGGTGCTTACCCGCTGAGTGGCACCTGGGATTGGATCTGTGTATCTCCAAAGAAATTTAAATCCCCATTGCCTGGAATCTTACCGCTTGCCCATGAACTGAAGATTGTTGTTTTCAACCAATCAGATCTTAGCTGGGCTGAGAAATATGCAGCCATGGTTTCTCCCGTTTGCAAATTGTATTTACAACCCGAATGGGATAAAGCAGCTGAAATGACCCCGCTGATCATTAATTACATTAAAGCTAACCCGCAATGGGAGTTAAGTTTACAAATACACAAGTATATCAATGTGCCGTGAACAATAGACAATAAGCAACAGGCAACCCACTTAACAATTTATTGGTCTTTTTACGAATAAAAATTAAATAGTTTCGTTCTTCATAAAACTGATCCCGCCAACCATGAAAATCCCAGGAAAAACATCAGGACTTTTTATTTGCCTTTTGTCTTTTGCCAATTGCTTATTCGCTCAATACGATCCCGGGAAAATAAACAAGAAGGCCGTGGCTTTATATAACCAGGCCATTGAACGGGCTGATGACGGTAACCTTACCAATGCTGCCGGGCTATTATTACAGGCGATCGCGGCAGATAAAAATTATATAGATGCTTACCTGTCCCTGGCTGCTGTTTATGGAAAATTAAAAAGCTATAAAAGCAGTATAGCTTATTATGAAAAAGCTTTTGCCATAGATTCAAATTATACGCTGGACTATAAAACGGCTTATTCCATTCAATTGGCCGGGGCAGGAGAGTTTGAAAAAGCATTGGTGGCCGCTAATGAATTACTGGCAAAAAAACCACCCAGGAATCCAACCAGTCTTGAGTCTTTGCAAAAAAGAAAACGGTCTTATGAGTTTGCGGTTGAATATGCCAAAAATAATCCGGATAAAAATTATGTATTCGCCCCGCAAAACCTGGGAAGCGCTGTGAATTCCGCTGAGCCGGAATATCTCCCTTCGCTTTCGATCGATGGGAAAGAACTGGTCTTTACACGGAGGTTGAATCATACCAATGAAGATTTTTTTTACAGTAGCAAAACAAACAATGGATGGGATCATGCACAGCCATTGAAAGGAAATATTAATACTCCGCAAAATGAAGCAGGACAAAATATTTCGCAGGACGGGCAGTGGCTTGTGTTCACCGCCAATAACAGGGGCGACAGTTATGGAAATTTTGACCTGTATATATCTTACTTAACAGCACAAGGTTGGGGTGAAGCCAGCAATCTTGGTGGCACAGTCAATTCTGATCAATGGGATTCACAACCATGCTTGTCTCCTGATAAAAGAGACCTGTATTTTGCAAGCCGTCGCTTTGGTGGCTTTGGTGGCAGCGATATTTATGTCAGCCACCTAACAAATGGAAGATGGAGCCAACCGGAAAATTTGGGCGGCGCCATCAATACACCCGGCGATGATCAATGTCCGTTCATACATGCCGATAACCAGACCTTATATTTCACATCCAATGGCTGGCCCGGATATGGCGGCAATGATCTTTTTTATGCACGAAAGGGATATGGCGGTCATTGGAGCAAACCCATGAACCTTGGTTATCCCATCAACACGATCGATGATGAAGGAACATTGTTCATTGCAGCTGATGGCAAAACAGCTTATTATGCCAGTGACAGGAACGACAGCTACGGCAGCCATGACATTTACACATTTGAATTACCTGAGAATGTGCGTGCAGGAAAAACATTGTGGGTAAAAGGAAGAGTGTATGACAAAAAAACCAGGGAGAATTTAGTTTCCGAAGTGGAACTTACCGACCTCGCCAGCAAACAGGTCGTAATAAAAGTTCAAACGGATAAAAGAGGTAATTATCTTATCACATTACCCGTTGGAAAAGATTATGCTTTCAATGTAAATCGTAAAGGTTATTTATTTTACTCCGATAATTTCCTGATGACGGGCCGGGTGCCCGATTCCGCTTATGAAAAAGATATTCCCTTACAACCGATAGAAGCCAATGCAAGTGTTGTACTGAAAAATATTTTCTTCGACGTAAACAAATTTGAATTAAAACCTCAATCACAGGTCGAGTTGGATGACCTGGTCCGCTTGCTGAATGAAAACCCTTTGCTGAAAATTGAGATCAGCGGCCACACCGATAATGTAGGCAAACCCGCCGATAACCTTTTACTCAGTAATAACCGGGCAAAAGCGGTTGTCAGTTACCTGGTCAATAAAAATATTGCAGCACAAAGACTCACAGCCAAAGGTTATGGAGAAACAAAACCGGCAGCCGATAATAAAACAGAAGAAGGCAGGGCTATCAACCGGAGAACGGAGATGAAGGTCATTAGTCAATAGTCGTTAGTCGTTAGTCAGAAGTCCCGACGAAACTTTGCATGTTTGGATGGTGATAACAACATGTGTTTTCAAAGTATTTTTGGTATTATTGGCTCCAGACCCGGAATGATGAACTCTGAACTGCTTTACCAATTATCACTGACCCTTATTCCCAACATCGGTCCCGTCCAGGCAAAAATTCTATTGCAGCATTGCAATGCAGAAGAGATCTTTCATGCTAAAAAAACTTACTTGGAAAAAATAGAAGGCATTGGTCCTGTCCGGGCTGCTTCCGTTGCTGCTTTTAATAATTTCAATATTGCTGAAGAAGAAATTAAGTTCATTGAAAAATATAAGATCAAAACTCTTTTTCTTACGGATAAAAATTACCCGCAACGATTATTGAACTGTTACGACTCTCCCACTCTTCTTTATTACAAAGGCGAAGCTGATCTGAATGCTTCAAAGCTCGTTGCGGTCATCGGCACCAGGAGTCATACTGATTATGCCAAACAGGTCACCGAGAAATTAGTAAAAGAATTGACAGCACAACATGTAACGGTGATCAGCGGGCTTGCATTCGGCGTGGATGCGATTGCACATAAAGCCGCGATAAAAAATAATTTGCCGACGATCGCTGTGCTTGGACATGGACTGGACCAGATATACCCGGCCGAACATGCGGGTCTTGCAAAAGATATAGTGAAGCAAGGTGGAGGATTGTTAACTGAATTCCGCAGTAAAATAAAACCGGACAAACATAATTTTCCCACACGCAACCGGATCGTGGCCGGTATGAGTGATGCAACGATCGTTA